>Ga0208398_100006_pt1 | contig 808440 bp, 730 predicted proteins | sample LakWasMe79_HOW10_2_FD_183905 | JGI IMG/M metagenome (GOLD analysis project Ga0208398, IMG submission 183905) | Freshwater sediment methanotrophic microbial communities from Lake Washington under simulated oxygen tension - Sediment Metagenome... | ecosystem: Environmental > Aquatic > Freshwater...
GGCTCAAAGAGAGAAGACACCAGCTGGCCGGCACCATGTCCGGCGGCGAGCAGCAGATGCTGGCCATGGGAAGAGCGCTGATGGCCAAGCCCAAGGTCTTGCTGCTGGACGAGCCCAGCATGGGCCTCTCCCCCATCATGGTGGACAAGATCTTCGAGGTCGTGAACGACATCCACCAGCAGGGCGTGACGATTCTGCTGGTCGAGCAGAACGCCAGCCGGGCCCTGGGCCTGGCCAACCGCGGCTATGTAATGGACTCGGGCAAGATCACCTTGAGTGGTGACGCCAAGGACCTGTTGAACGATCCCAAGGTGCGGGCTGCTTACCTGGGCGAGTAGCCAAACCGCGATTCATGCGCGGGCTGACCTGCCCGAAGCCGCGCGGGGCGAAACGCCCGCCTGCCCCAGCCCCGGCGCCACCCGCGCCGCGGCGCCGCGGTCTCGACAACCACAACGGAGTGATTGCAAAAATGAATTCCCAATTGAAGGTGATTGCCGGCGCGGCGCTGCTGGCCTCGGTCGGCTCGGCGATGGCGCAAGACATGGTGGTCAAGATCGGCCACGTGGGCCCGACCAGCGGCGCCATTGCCCACCTGGGCAAGGACAACGAGCTGGGCGCGCGCATGGCCATCGACGAGCTGAACGCCAAGGGCGTGATGATCGGCGGCAAGAAGGCCAAGTTCGAACTGCTGGCCGAGGACGATGCTGGCGATCCCAAGCAGGGCACGGCCGCCGCGCAGAAGCTGGTCGACTCCAAGGTCAACGGCGTGATCGGCCACCTGAACTCGGGCACGTCCATCCCCGCTTCAAAGGTCTATAGCGACGCCGGCATTCCGCAGATCTCGCCGTCGGCGACCAACCCCAAGTTCACCCGCAACGGCTACAAGACCACGTTCCGCGTGGTGGCCGACGACGTGCACCTCGGCGGCACCCTGGGCCGCTATGCCGCCAAGGAGCTGAAGGGCCAGTCGATCGCCGTGATCGACGACCGCACTGCCTATGGCCAGGGCGTGGCCGACGAGTTCGAGAAGGGCGTCAAGGGCGCCGGCGGCAAGCTGGTGGGCCGCGAGTTCACCAATGACAAGGCCACGGACTTCACCGCCATCCTGACCTCCTTGAAGGGCAAGAAGCCCGATGTCGTGTTCTTCGGCGGCATGGACGCCGTGGCCGGCCCGATGCTGCGCCAGATGAAGCAGCTGGGCATCGAAGCCAAGTTCGTTGGCGGCGACGGAATCTGCTCGGGCGAGCTGCCCAAGCTGGCCGCCGGCACCATGGGTGATGGCCAGGTCGTCTGCGCCGAAGCCGGTGGCGTCGAGGGCGAGTCCAAGAAGTCGCTGGAGGCCTTCAAGGCCAAGTTCAAGGAAAAGTACAAGCTGGACGTGCAGGTCTATGCGCCCTACGTCTATGACGCCTTGAACGTGATGGTGGCGGCGATGGTCAAGGCCGGTTCGGCCGAGCCTGCCAAGTACTTGCCGGTGCTGGCCAAGACCGAGGGTCACAAGGGCGTGACCGGCACGATCTCGTTCGACAACAAGGGCGACATCAAGAACGGCGCACTGACCCTGTACACCTACAAGGGTGGCGCACGCAGCGAGATCGCTGTCGTTCGTTGATGAAGTGAGTGAATGCAGGCCGACGGCACCGCCGCCAGCCTGCAAACCGGTCAAGCCTTCTTCAGCAAGGCCATATCGATGGGCAGGCTGCGTATGCGCTTGCCCGTTGCCGCGAAGATCGCGTTGGTCAGCGCCGGCGCGATCGGCGGCGTGCCGGGCTCGCCGATGCCGCCGGGCGCCTCGGTCGAGGGCAGGATGTGCACCTCGACCTTGGGCATCTCGTTCATGCGCAAGACCGGATAGTCGTGGAAGTTGCCTTGCTCGACGCGGCCGTTCTTGAACGTGATCTTGCCGTACAGCGCGGCCGACAGGCCATAGACGATGGCGCCCTCGATCTGGCGTGCAATCGTCTGCGGATTGACCGTCATGCCGCAGTCCACCGCCGCGACGACGCGATGCACCCGGGGCGTGCCGTCCGCCGCCACCGACACCTCGGCCACCTCGGCCACATAGCTGCCGAAGCTCTGCGCCACGGCGATGCCGTGGAAATGGCCCTTGGCCAGCGGCTTGCCCCAGCCGGCCTTTTGCGCCGCCAGTTCCAGCACCGCCTTGTAGCGCGGTTGCGAGCCCAGCATGGCACGGCGGAACTCGAACGGGTCGGCCTTGGCCGCGGCCGCCATCTCGTCGATGAAGCTCTCGGTGAAGAAGATGTTCTGCGAGTGGCCCACCGAGCGCCAGAACCAGACCTGCGGCCCTGGCTCGCGCCGGCCATAGGCAATGCGCTGGTTGGCGATGTCGTAGGGATGGTCCTCGATGCCCTCCATCGCAAAGGTGTCGACGCCGTTGTCCGGGATCTTCATGAAGCCCGAGGCGGCCATGATGGACGGCGAGCCGACATCGACGCGCAGCACGGTGGCCCGGCCCTTGTCGTCCAGCGCACCCTCGAAGCGGGCCACCGAGGCGGGGCGGTAGAAGCCCGCCATCATGTCGTCTTCTCGGCTGTAGATCAGCTTCACCGGCCGGCCGCTGATCTTGGACAGCAGGGTGGCGTCGATGGCGAAGTCCGGCGCGAAGCGGCGGCCGAAGCCCCCACCCAGCAGCATGGTATTGATCTTCACCTTGGCCGGCGTGGCCTGTGCCACCTGGCCCAGAATGCCCTGGGCCGGGCCCTGGCTCTGCGTGCCGGCCCAGATCTCGACGGCATCGCCGCGAACCCAGGCGGTGCAGTTCAGCGGCTCCATGCAGGCATGGGCCAGATAGGGGGCCTCGTACTGCGCGCTCAAGGTCTTGGCGCTATTGGCCATGCCGTCCTTGAGATTGCCCGAGTCCTTGGCGACCGCATCCGCATTGGCCGCGCCCTCGGTGAGCAGGGCCGTGACCTGCTCGGACGACAGGGCGGCCTTGTCGCCCAGATCCCACTCGATCTCCAGTGCGTCGCGGCCCTGCTTGGCCGCCCAGTAGCCGCTGGCCAGCACGGCCACGCCGCTGGGCAGGGAGATGACCTGGGCCACGCCCTTGACGGCCTTGGCCTTGTCGTCCTTCAGGCTCTTGACCTTGGCGCCGGGTAGTGGCGCGCGGGCCATTACCGCCACCAGCAGGCCGTCCAGATGGGCGTCGATGCCGAACTTGGCCGTGCCGTTGATCTTGGCGGCGCTGTCCAGCCGGTTGGTGGGCTTGCCGAGGATCTTGAAGTCCTTGGGTGACTTCAGCTTCGGCTTGGCCGGCACCGCCTGCTTGGAGGCGTCCGCCACCAGCGCGCCATAGCTGAGCTTCTTGCCGCCGGGGCCGATGACATGGCTGCGCTCGGTGCGCAGGCTGGCAGCTTCCACCTTCCACTGCGCAGCGGCGGCAGCCACCAGCATCTCGCGGGCGGCGGCGCCGGCCTCGCGCAGCGGCGTCCAGTGCGCACGCACCGTGGTGCTGCCGCCGGTGGCCTGCATGCCGAACATCGGGTTGTTGTAGGCCTGATCGACCGGCGCCTGCTCGACGCCGACGAGCTTCCAGTCGGCATCCAGCTCCTCGGCCAGCAGCATCGGAATGGCGGTCAGCACGCCCTGGCCCATCTCGGCCGAGCCGCAGACCACGGTGACCTTGTTGTCCGGCGTAATGCGCAGCCAGGCATTCGGCGCGAAGGTGTTGCTTTGCCCGCTCTGGGCCTGGGCGCGGGTCAGCGCGGCGGGCAGGGCGAAGCCAACGACCAGCGCCGCGCCGGTGCTGGTCTTCAGGAAGCGGCGGCGGCTGTTTGATTGAACGGTGGTGCTGTCCATGATCAAGCTCCCTTCGCCAGATTGACCGAAGCGTCTTTGATCGCCGCCCGAATCTGGTTATAGGTGCCGCAGCGGCAGATATTGCCGCTCATCGCGTTGTCGATGTCGGCGTCATTGGGCGATTTCTTGGCCGCCAGCAGCGCGCAGGCGCTCATGATCTGGCCGCTCTGGCAGTAGCCGCATTGCGGCACATCGATCCTGGTCCAGGCGGCCTGCACGGCCTTGCCGGTCTTGGTGGCGGCCACGCCCTCTATCGTCGTCACCTTCTTGCCGGCGGCGGCCGAGATCGGCGTCGAGCATGAGCGCACCGGCTGGCCGTCGAGGTGGACGGTGCAGGCGCCGCACAGCGCCATGCCGCAGCCGAATTTGGTGCCGGTGAGCTGCAGGTCCTCGCGCAGCGCCCACAGCAGGGGCATGGTGGGGTCGGCATCGAGCGACACCGCTTTGCCGTTGACAGTCAGCTTGATCATTCGGGGCTCCTTGGCGCCTCGTCTTGGGGAGGCGTGGGCGGAGCTTACACAGCTTGCGGATTTTCTGCTGCCGCCGCAGGACCAGCCGGCTCGATGTTACGGAAAGGATCTACGTCATTGAATGCAGGCCCACCTTGTTGCCTTCAGTGTCCATGAAGTGGGCAAAGAAGCCAAAGCCATTGCCGATGTCGGTCTTTGGCACGACCACCGATCCGCCGGCTTGTTCGGCTCTCGCGAGCATCGGGGCCAGATCGTCGCCACCATTGAGGTAGACGAGCGTGCCGGTCTGGGATGGCGAGCTGCCATCACCCTGAACGATGGCTCCACCAACGGCCTGCGGGTCGGACGACAGCATGCCCATCGTGAGCGGGCCCATGACCATGGTCTCGATGCTGACTCCGAGAACCTTTTCGTAGAAGCCCTTGGCTCGTTCGAAGTCGGTGACCGGGATCTCGAACCAGTTCAGTGCATTTGCCATTTGAGCGTCCTCCTGGGGGTGAGGTGGATGAGTCGCACTGCGCAACTCTGCTCGCGACGTGGAGCGGGAGCTTCGAGTGCAGGTGGTGGAATGGATGCGGTTGAGCCGCCTAACGATCCAGTTGGCCGTGGCAAGTCTATTGTCAAGAGATTCTCATCGGTGACTGTGAAAACCCCAGGTCATGCCCTACTCACCGATCGGCCAGACATGCTCGCACTGCTTGCAGCGCACCTGAGCCTGGGCCTCGCGGGCGTGCACCACGATGAAGCGCGCATAGGTGCCGCAACCGGGGCATTCGGCCTGCTGGGCGGCGGCCTCGGCATGCATCAGCAGATAGAGATAGCGGCGCAGGGCCCAGATGCCGACCAAGCCGCACAGCGCGATGCTGGCCACATCCATCAGCTTGTCGGCCAGTGTGTGGAACTCGAACAGGCCCTCGAAGGCAGCCATCAGGCCGATGGCACTGATGAAGGCCAGCACCAGATAGCCATGGCTGTGCATCAGCTCGCGCTCATACCATTTGCGAAAGCCATGTTTGCGGATGCCCTCGACCAGCTTCATCTGCCACCTCGCCACGCACCCTCGGCGCGAAAGGCGATGGTGGCACAAGTCGGGGCTGGGACGAAACGCCGGTCCCGAGGGTGCGGCGGCGGCTGCCCGGGCCGCCCCTTGCACTAGAGTGTGGGCTCGGCTTCCCTGCCCGGTGTGATACGCCCATGTCCGCTATTCCCCTGCCTGCCTCCGAGCCGGCGCTCGCTACGCAGCCCTGGCTCAAGGCGGCCTGGCCCTGGCTGCGGCCGCTGCTGTGGTCGGCGCTGATCTGGTCGTTCTTCTATCTGATGCTGATCACCGCGTCCTTCGGCGACTATCTGCGCAAGGGCAAGGACGTCAACCTGCTGCGCATGCTGTGGATCAATCTGCCCTATGTGCTGCCACTGGTGATCTTCAACTGGCTGCTGTCGGTCTACGTCCAGCGTCACCGCGAGGTCGTCGAGAGCCCGCTGCGCATCCTGCGTCTGCTGCTGACGGCCCTGCCCATAGGTTTTGTCGCCATGGTCGGCAGCAATGCGGCCTTCACCGTCTGGCGGGGCATGGAGCCGGCGCAGAGCTTTCTGGGCCTGCTGGCCGCCCGGTCGTACCAGGACAATCTGGTGGATCTGATGCTGATCGTGGGCGCCCTGATCTTTCAGATGGCGTTCAGCGCCTGGCAGCGGGCGCAGGAACACCGGATGGCGGTGCAGCGCGCACAAACCGACAATCTGCGCCTGCGTCTGAGCCTGCTGCAGGGGCAGTTGGAGCCGCACTTCCTCTTCAATGCGCTGAACAGCATTTCAGCCCTGGTACGTGCCTCCGACCGCGGCAGCGCGTTGACCGCGCTGACGCGTGTCAGCGAACTGCTGCGTTACGCCCTGCGCGCCAGCAAGTCGGAGTGGGTCAGCGTGCAGGACGAGCTGGGCTTTGTGCGCGACTATCTCGAGTTGCAGCAGCTGCGCTACGGCACGGACCTGCAGCTGGTCTGGCAGGTGGAAGCATTGGCCTGGGAACGGGTGGCCTGCCCGCCGCTGCTGTTCCAGCCGTTGGTGGAGAACGCCATTCGCCACGGCCTGGAGGCCTTCGAGGGGGCGGGGCAGCTCGAGATCGTGCTGAAGGCCGAGGCCGGCAGGGTCAAGCTGGGCTTAAGCAATCCGGTCTGCCCGGGCGGCACCGGCCATCGCGGCCATGGCCTGGGGCTGGGGGCCACGGGCGAACGGCTGCTGATGCTTTATGGCAATGAGGCGCGGGTGGAGGCCTTCCGGCTGCGCGAATTCTTCGTCACCGAGTTGACCCTTCCCTGGCGAGAGTTGGATGGACAAGTGGACCGCACTGATCGTTGACGACGAGGCGCTGGCGCGCAGCAATCTGCAGCTGGCCCTTGCCGAGCATCCGAACTGGCACTGCGCGGGCGCCTGCACCGGTGCGGCCGAGGCGCGTCTGGCCCTGGCGCAGCGGCCGGTGGATCTGCTGCTGCTGGACATCCAGATGCCCCGCCAGCATGGCCTGAGCTTCGCCAGCGAGCTGTGCCGCCTGGCGGCGCCGCCGCTGGTGGTGTTCGTGACCGCCTACGACGCCCATGCGCTGAGCGCCTTCGATGTGTTCGCGCTCGACTACCTGCTCAAGCCCTTCGATGACCAGCGCTTTGCCCAGATGCTGGCGCGGGCCGAGCAGACGCTGCAGCTCAGGCAGCTGGCCGGCTATGTCGAATCGATGGGTGGCTTTCTGCACGAGCGCCAGCAACTGCTTGACGGGCGGCCCCGTCCGGAGCTGCAGGCCTTGATCGTGCGGTCGGTGGGGGCGATGGAAAGGATAGACACGGCCGACATCGAGTGGATTGGCGCGGCCGGCAACTATGTCGAGCTGCACCTGGCGGCGCGGGTGGTGCTGCACCGCTCGACCCTCAGTGCGCTGGAGCAGCGCCTGCCGGCGGGGCAGTTCATGCGCGTGCACCGCACCGTGGTGGTCCGCAACGCGGCGATCACCGCCCTGCATGTGACCGGTGACTCGACCTATGAGGCCCGGTTGTGCTCCGGCGAGGTGGTGCCGGTCAGCGAGCGATTCGTGAAAGATGTGCGGGCCCTGTTTGCCTGAGTGCCATCCTGTCAATGAACAACTGAATGCGACCCTCGCGTTGCAAGGCGGCTACAGATTGACAGGGGCCTGCATATCGATGTGATGGGGGTTCTGGCCGAAGTGGCGAATGCCATGCCTGCGGTGACGACGGCCGTTCATCGCCGGTGCATGCCCGCCATGGCCGTGACGAATGACCGACGGCAGGTGTTTGGCGCCCGGCTGGCTGGGCCGAATCGCCGGCCGGTCCGGTGGTGGCGCTGCGCTGAGGGAAACCCGCTCGGTGCGCCTTGGGGGCGGAAGCAAGACTGGGCTGCTTCACCAACCCACCGTCCGAAAGGAACGATTCATGCACCCACACAGCCGCATCAATCATGCCGTGTTGCTGGCCATCGCCGGCCTGACCCTGCCGACCCAGGCCCAACAGGTTCAGCCTCCGGCCGCCACCACCTTGGAGCGCATCGAGGTCACCGGCAGCCGCATCCGCACCATCAGCGCGGTGTCCAGCAGCCCCGTCACCTCGATCGGCCGCGAGGAGATCAACTCCAGCCAGCCGGTGGCGGTGGAGGACGTGGTCAAGGGTCTGCCCTCGGCCGTGCCGGCGATGGGGCCGGCCACCAACAATGGCACCACCGGTGCGGCCACGCTTGACCTGCGCGGCCTGGGCAGCCGGCGCTCGCTGGTGCTGATCGACGGCCGCCGCATGGTGCCTTTCGATCTGGATGGGCAGGTGGATTCCAACATCATCCCGATCGCCCTGCTCAAGCGCATCGACCTGGTCACCGGCGGCGCCTCGGCCGTGTATGGCGCGGACGCCGTCACCGGTGTCGCCAACTTCGTGCTCAATCGTCAGTTCAAGGGGGTGGAGCTGAGCAGCAGCTATGGCCAGTCGGGTGACGGCGATGCCGGCCGCAAGCGCACCGACATCACCATGGGCGGCGCCTTCGCCGATGGCCGCGGCCATATGGTGCTGAGTCTGGGCACGGCCAAGACCACGCCGCTGCTGCAGGGCCAGCGCCCCTTCTCGATGGTGGGGCTGTCCTCGACCACCGGCGCCCAGCAGGGCTCGGGCACCGGCGTGCCGAGCAGCTTCCAGGTGCCATCGATCGCCGGCCTGCCGGCCGACACACCGAGCCTGGCCAATGTGCAGATCGATCCGGCCACGGGCCGCTTGCTCGCACCGTTTGCCAGCTACAACTTCAATCCGCCGAACTACTTCATCACGCCGCTGGATCGTCGCCAGGCCACCGCGTTGGCGACGCTCAATCTGGGTGAGCGTCTGGAGCTCTATGCCGACCTGTTCCACACCCGCTCGACCGTGGTCTCAAATCTCGCGCCGTCGGCCACCTTTCTGAATGTCTATCAAGTGCCGATCGGCAATCCGCTGATGCCCGAGGCGATGCGCCAGCAGGTCTGCCAGGTGCGCGGCATTGCCGCGGCCGACTGCGTGGTCGGCAACACCACCGAAGTGCCGATGGCGATTGGCCGGCGCTTCACCGAACTGGGCCCGCGCATCAACGACTTCGAGACCCGCACGCAGCAGGTGACGGTGGGTGCTCGCGGCGCCATCAATGACGTCTGGAGCTACGACACCCACTTCGCCAATGGCGACACCAACCAGGTGCAGACGCGCGGCAACTGGGGGTCGAACGCCAAGGTGCAGCAGGCGCTGCGTGCCTTGAGCACCACCGCCTGTACCAACCCTGCCAACGGCTGCGTGCCGCTGAACGTGTTCGGGGCCGAGGGCTCGATCACGCCGCAGATGTTGAACTTCATCAACCTCAACGCGCTGATACTGGCCAAGGTCAAGCAGAAGGTCGCCGCGGGCTCGGTCTCGGGCGAGCTGGGCGCCTTCAAGAGCCCCTGGAGTCCCGATCCCATCGGCGTGGCCCTGGGCGCGGAGTACCGCGAGGTGTTCGCCGCCAATGCCTCCGATGCCGCCTCGCAGATCCAGGGTGAGGTGCTGGGCACCGGCGCGCCGCGGCCGGACCGCTCCGGCACCATCGAGTTCAAGGAGTTCTTTGCCGAAGCCAGTGTGCCGCTGCTGGCACGCAAGCCCCTGGCCCACAAGCTGGGCCTGGAGCTGGGCTATCGACGCACCGAGATGACGACCCAGGCCAGCACCAGCTACGGCAGCTGGAAGCTGGGTGGCGACTGGGAGCCGGTGCAGGGCCTGCGCGTGCGCTTGATGGGGCAGCGCGCCACCCGCGCACCCAACACCAACGAGCTCTTCGCACCGCAGACGGCAGGCCTGTCCAATCTGGCGATCGATCCCTGCCAGGGCAATCGCATCAATGCGGCGGATGCCAACACCGCCGGCACGCTGTCGAATCTGTGCCGGCTGACCGGTGTGCCGCTGGCGGCGGTGGGCAGCCTGCCGGCGCCATCGGCCGGGCAGATCAACAACACCAGCGGCGGCAATCTCGGCCTCGGCCCGGAGGTGGCCGACACGCAGACGCTGGGCTTTGTGTTCCAGCCGACCAGCATGCCACGGCTGACGGTGTCGGTGGACTATTTCAGGATACAGCTCGACAAGGCGATCTCGGCCCCCAGCGTGACCGATGTGCTGACCGATTGCTATGACCCGGCGCGCAATCCCGGCCTGGGCCTCAACGCCGCCTGTGCGCTGGTGATGCGCGGCCCGCTGGGCACCTTCAACGGTGCCACCTCGCCGGGGGTTGTGACGCCCCAATCCAATCTGGGCAAGCTCTGGACCAGCGGTGTCGATCTCGGCGTGAACTACCTGCTGGACCTCAAGCAGCTGGGGCTTGATGCGCGCTGGGGCAAGGTGGACCTGAGCCTGAATGCAGCCTTTACCTCCGACTACAGCGTGCAGGCCACGCCCAGCGCGGTGAAGCGCCAGTGCCTGGGCTATTACAGCGTGGCCTGCAGCAACCTGAACCAGAGCGCCACGGTGAGCGGCACCGGCTATGCGCCCAGGACCAAGTTCACCCAGCGAGCCACCTGGACGGTGGGCGACTGGACCCTGGGCTACAACTGGCGCCATATCGGCAAGATGCAGGAGGAGCCCGGCGGCACCGACTTCCTGCCGGCCTATGCCAGCATCAAGGCGCACAACTATGTGGATCTGTCGGCCTCCTGGAAGGTCAACGAGATGCTGCGCCTGAACCTCAGCGTCAACAACGCCTTCGACAAGCAGCCGCCGATCGTCGGCAACACCATCAGTGGCACCGGCGTGAATGCCGGCAACACCTTCCCGACGGTGTATGACGTGATCGGCCGCTACATCACGGTGGGGGCGACGCTGAAGTTCTGATCGGGGGCAGGTGTCAAGCCGAGGCCAGAACGGGGGAGGCTATCCTCCCGCGGTCTGGCCGCTTGATCCCCACCGACGGGGTTCCGCGGCGCTGAAGCGGCGACTCGTCACAGCGCCGCCAACCTGGCCTCCGCCGCTGGCCATAGTGCTCGGGTGTCCGCGTCGCGGACCCCGAACTGTGGAGTCATCATGGCAGAGAAGAAGCGCCCCCAATGGAAACGCATGAGCCAGGCCGAACTGGAGCGCGAACGCGCCCGCATACGTGCCAAGGAGCGCGAGCTGCGCGAGCGGCTCAAGCTGACCCAGGGCAAGACATCTCAACGCACGCAGGGCGAGCTGCGGCGCGTTACCGACATGCTGCAAGCCCAGATCGACAGCATGGCCGCCACGGCCGGCACCTTGCTGAGCCGCGCGCAGGGCCGTCGCTAGCCTGATCGCTCCCCGTCCGGCGATGCCGCCATCCGCTCCACGATGTGCTGGTTTCGTCGCTTGACAGGGGCCGGCGCGTGGCGGGCCTGCCTAAGCTGACCTGCATCCCGCCACCAACAGGAGCTGTTATGCCCCGCTACGCGCTGAACATCAACGGCCAGACCCGTCAGGCCGAGGTCGATGCCGACACACCCCTGCTGTGGGTGCTGCGAGACGAGCTGCAGCTCAGCGGCACCAAGTACGGCTGCGGCAAGGGCCTGTGCGGAGCCTGCACCGTGCATGTGGACGGCCAGGCCCAGCGCAGCTGCCAGCTGCCGGTGTCGGCGCTGGGCAGCAAGAGGGTCACCACCATCGAGGGCCTGCATCCGCAGGGGCTGCATCCGCTGCAGCAGGCCTGGATCAGGCTTGACGTGGCCCAGTGCGGCTATTGCCAGTGCGGTCAGATCATGCAGGCGGCGGCGCTGCTGAAGGCGAAATCCAAGCCCACGGACGCCGAGATCGACAGCGCGATGGCCGGCAATCTGTGCCGCTGCGGCACCCATTTGCGCATACGCGCGGCGATCAAGATGGTGGCGCGGGGAGAAGCAGCATGAAGCGCCGCAACTTCCTGCAAGTGAGCGCCTTGGCCGGTGGCGGCCTGATGCTTGGCCTGGTGCCTGAACGGGAGGCCGCTGCGGACGAGGCCTTCGCGCCCAATGCCTACATCAGCATTGACAGCGCAGGCCTGGTGACCTTGATGGCCAAGAATCCGGACATGGGCCAGGGCGTGAAGACCTCGCTGCCCATGCTGCTGGCCGAAGAGCTTGATGTGGACTTCGCCCGGGTGCGTGTGCTGCAGGCCGGCGCCGACGCACGCATGGCGGACCAGGGCTCGGGCGGCAGCCAGTCGGTGCCGCAGTCCTGGGATCAGCTGCGCCGGGCCGGTGCTGCGGCGCGCCGGATGCTGATGCTGGCGGCGGCCGAGCGCTGGGGTGTGGCGGTCGCGGAGTTGAGCACCGACAAGGGTCAGGTCTTGCATTCCCCCAGCGGCCGTCGGGCCGGCTACGGCGAGCTGGCGGCGGCTGCGGCCAGGCTCAAGGCCCCCGACCCGGCCGGCCTGAAGCTCAAGCCGCGCGCCGAGTTCAAGCTGCTCGGCCGCCGCGTGGCCCAGGTGGACAGCGCCGAGATCGTGCGCGGCGCCCCCTTGTTCTGCGGGGACACGCAGCGCCCCGGCCTGCTGCATGCGGTGATCGCGAAGTCGCCGGTGTTCGGCGCCAAGCCGCTGAGCGCCAATCTGGAGCAGATCAAGGCCATGGCCGGCGTGCGCGATGCCTTTCTGGTCGAGGGCGATGCCGATGCGCTGCGGCCCATTCCCCAGGACCGCCCGTTCCGCAGCCTGCAGCCCTTTGTGGCCATCGTTGCCACCTCGACCTGGGCGGCGCTGAAGGCCAAGCAGGCCCTGAAGGTGCAATGGGACGACGACGCCTACAAGCAGCACAGCAGCGCCGCCTACCGGGCCACGGCCCTGCAGCGCCTGGCCGAGCCGGGCGAGCTGTGGCGTGATGATGGCGATGTGCCGGGCGAGCTGAGCCGTGCCGCCAAGGTGGTGGAAGCCACCTACGAGCTTCCGGTACTGGCGCACACGACGATGGAGCCGATGAGCTGCTTCGCCGAGCCCACACCCGAGGGCGGGCTGCGCTTCATCGCGCCGTGCCAGTTTCCCGGCATCGCGGTGCTGGCCGTGCAGGCCGTGCTTGGCGTGCCTGCCGCCAAGGTGGAGGTGCAGATCGCACGCCTGGGCGGCGGTTTCGGCCGGCGCTTCGAAGCCGACTTCGTGCTCGAGGCCGGCACGATTGCCCAGCGCATGAAGGCCCCGATCCAGCTGATGTACACCCGCGAAGACGATATGCGGCATGACTTCTACCGGCCCTTCGGCTGGCAGCGGCTGCGCGGCGGCCTCGATGCCCAGGGCCGGTTGCAGGCGCTGCACGTCAAGCATGCGCGCCATGCCTTCCGCGACCCGGTCACGCCCAAGCTGCGGGCCTCGCTGTATCCGGCCCGCTTCGTGCTTAACTATCGGGTCGAGGTGGCGATGGTGGACAGCAATGTGCCCGCAGGCGCTTACCGCGCGCCGGGCTCGAATCTGAATGCCTTTATGCTGGAGAGCTTCACCGATGAGCTGGCCCATGCCGCCGGCCAGGACCCTTTGGCCTTCCGCCTGGCCCTCTTGGGCGAGGACCGCGAACTCAAGGAGCCGGACTTCAGCCCCACCCGCATGAAGGGCGTGCTGCGCCTGGCCGCCGAGAAGGCCGGCTGGGGGCGCAAGCTGCCCAGGGGCAGCGGCATGGGGCTGGCGGCCTACTTCAGCCACGGCGGCTATATCGCCCATGTGGTGGAGCTGAGCGTGAGCCGCACCGGAGGGGTGGCCGTGCAGCGGGTCACGTCGGCCGTTGATGTGGGGCCCATTGTCAATGTCAGCGGGGCCGAGCAGCAGGTGCAGGGGTCGGTGATAGACGGCCTGTCGAGCAGCCTGTGGCAGGAGATCACGGTGGAGAACGGCGCCGTCGTGCAGGGCAATTTCGACGACAACCCCCATCTGCGCATGCCCGAGGTGCCGCCGCGCATCGATGTGCACTTCATCCAGCGCGACATGGCGCCGGCGGGTCTCGGCGAGCCGGCCTTCCCGCCCTTGCCGCCCGCGCTGGGCAACGCGATCTTCGCCGCCACCGGCAAGCGGGTGCGCTCACTGCCGCTGCGCAAGCACGATCTGTCCTGGGGCTGAGGCCCCCTCAGCCGGGCGCGCGGCGCCGGGCGGCCAGTCCGAGCACACCCAGCGCCAGCAACAGGGCGCTGCCGGGCTCGGGCACGGCGCGGATGAAGTCGATCTCGCCGCTGGCCGAGAACAGGCCACCGGGGCTGACGGTGGTGTCCACGATCTGAAAGCTCACGCTGGTGACGCCTTGCCACAGGGCGGCCGAGGCCGGGCTGAAGCTGGCAAAGGGCAGGGCCAGTTCGACAAAGCCGGCGCTGACCGGCAGATCGAGCTGCAGCGAGGCCGACTCGGACGCGCTGGCCACGCTCAGCGTGAAGCGCGTCTCGTTGCTCACCATGATGCGCATGGCGAAGCGGTCGTTGGCGCCGGCCTGCGTCAGGTCCACCGCCTGTTTCGCGTCACCCGAGCCGGGCGGCAGGGAGGCGTCGTACAGCGCATTGATGGTGATCTGGCTGATGCCGCCGGCGCCATAGCTGGCCAGGCCACCGGCCACCGTGATGCCGCCCCCCGCCGCCGGTCTCGAGCAGCCGCCGCTGAACAGCCGGTCACCGTACAGCATGTCTCCGGCCTGGTACGAGAAACCGGGGAAGTTGCAGCTGGAGAAATTCTGCGGCGTGTTGAAGTCGTCGACCACGACGACCGCCTGTGCGGGCGCTGCGAGCAGCGCCGAGATGGCCGCGACGGCGGCGGTGAACGCATGGAGTTTCATCGGGATGCTCCTGACGGGGTTGAGCCCGCAACGCACGGGCCAGGTCACGCTAGGGCAAGCGCGGCGGCTTGCCCATCCCTACGATCGCAGTCCGGCCGGGATCGGCTCAGGTCTGGGCCAGCGCGGCCTGCATCGTCTGTCGCAGCGCGCGCAGCGCCTTCAGTTCCTGATCGGGGGCCTGCAGCGCCGGCCACAGCAGGGCGACCAGATCGCGGGCGCTCTGATCGACATCAAGCCGGCGACCGGTGCTGATGACCTCCCACAGCATGTGCTCCATGGGCCCGAACACCAGCGAGCGCAGCAGGCGCAGCGAGATGTCCTGCCGCACCTCGCCGCTGGCCTGGCCGCGGGCCAGCAGATCCATCAGCGGCGCGGTGTAGCGGCGCTGCATGGCAACAAAGGCCTCGCCCAGCTCCTGGCCGGACTCGCTTTTCGTGCGGCCCTCGGACAGCACCAGCGCGCACAGCCCCGTGCCTTGGATCAGGAACAGGCGCAGATGGGTGTGGACGACGAACTCCAGCTGCTCGCGCACCGATGCCGCGCGCGGTAGGCCGGTCTCTATGGTGTCGATGATCTCGTCGTACCAGTCGCCTATCACCCGCATGCACAGCTCGCGCTTGCCGCGGAAATAGGTGAACACGGTGGCCTCGGAGATGCCAAGGCGTTGGGCGATCTCTATGGTGGTGGCGCGCTCGTAGCCGCGTTCGGCAAAGACCTCGCGGCCGACGCGCAGAATGTCTTTCACGCGTTGCTCGGCCTTGGCGCCGGCGGGGGCGCGGCGCTGGCTGGCGAGGGTGGGCTTGGTGGCAGTCACAGGCCCGATTCTGCGTAATATTTGAGTAAAGCTCAAGTGTCGCTTGCGTCGAATTTTGCACTGGATTATCCTTGTGGCTTCGCGCTGCCTCAAACACAATGGATGGGCGTGCTGTGACTAAATTGAGCCGAACTCAGTTTCGGCCGTCTTGACGACTGGAGACCCTATGCCGGCCCTGACCACCAAGCTCAACGCCCGTTCCGCCGACTTCAAGGCCAATGCCGAGGCCATGCGCGGCCTGGTCGAGGATCTGCAGGCCCAGCTGGGCAAGATCGCGCTGGGCGGCGGCGAGGCGGCGCGGGCCAAGCATGTGGCAAGAGGGAAGTTGTTGCCGCGCGATCGCGTCGAGATGCTGCTGGACCCGGGCACGCCCTTTCTGGAACTGGCCCCGCTGGCCGCGCTGAACGTCTACAACAACGACGCACCGGCCGCCGGCATCGTGGCCGGCATCGGCCGGGTCTCGGGCGTCGAGTGCATGGTGGTCTGCAACGACGCCACCGTGAAGGGCGGTACCTACTACCCGCTGACGGTGAAAAAGCATCTGCGCGCGCAGGAGATCGCGCAACAGAACGGCCTGCCCTGCATCTATCTGGTGGACTCGGGCGGCGCCAATCTGCCGAACCAGGACGAGGTGTTCCCGGACCGCGACCACTTCGGCCGCATCTTCTACAACCAGGCCAACCTCAGCGCCCAGGGCATTCCGCAGATCGCCGTGGTGATGGGCTCCTGCACCGCCGGCGGCGCCTATGTGCCGGCGATGAGCGACGAGACCATCATCGTGAAGAACCAGGGCACGATCTTCCTGGGCGGCCCGCCGCTGGTGAAGGCCGCCACCGGCGAGGTGGTCAGCGCCGAAGACCTGGGCGGTGGCGATGTGCACACGCGCCTGTCCGGCGTGGCCGACCATCTGGCCAACAACGATATGCATGCGCTGGCTATTTGCCGCCAGTCGGTGGCGCGGCTGAACTGGCGCAAGAACAATCCGCTGGCGATGCAGGAGGCGCGCGCGCCGCTGTTCGAGGCGGCCGAGCTGCATGGCGTGATCCCGACCGACACGCGCAAGCCCTTCGATGTGCGCGAGGTCATTGCCCGCGTCGTCGATGGCAGCGAGTTCGATGAATTCAAGGCGCGCTACGGCGCGACGCTGGTCTGCGGCTTTGCGCACATCCAGGGCATGCCGGTGGGCATCATCGCCAACAACGGCATCCTGTTCGCCGAGAGCGCCAACAAGGGCGCGCACTTCATCGAGCTGTGCTGCCAGCGCAAGATCCCGCTGATCTTTCTGCAGAACATCACCGGCTTCATGGTCGGCCGCAAGTACGAGAACGACGGCATTGCCCGCGCCGGCGCCAAGATGGTCACGGCCGTGGCCTGCGCCCAGGTGCCCAAGTTCACCGTCATCATCGGCGGCAGCTTTGGCGCCGGCAACTACGGCATGTGCGGTCGCGCCTACTCGCCCCGCTTCCTGTGGATGTGGCCCAACGCCCGCATCTCTGTGATGGGCGGCGAGCAGGCGGCCAGCGTGCTGTCGACGATTCGCCGCGACGGCATCGAGGCCAAGGGCGGCGCCTGGAGCGCCGACGAGGAGGAGGCCTTCAAGTCGCCGATTCGCCAGCAGTACGAGGCCCAGGGCCATCCGTACTACGCCTCGGCCCGCATCTGGGACGACGGTGTGATCGACCCCGCCGACACCCGCCGCGTGCTGGCGCTGGGGCTGAGCGCCGCGCTGAACGCGCCGATTCCCGAGACCAAGTTTGGCGTGTTCCGGATGTAAGGCGTAGAATGTGTATGTTTCATTAACTATGAACACATCATGCGCACCAACATCGATATCGACGACGCCTTGATGGAAAAGGCTTTGCAGGCCGGTCCGTTCAAGACCAAGAAGGACGCGGTCGAGGCCGGCCTGAAGCTGCTCGCCCGCCAGGCCGCCTACCGCGAGATCCTCAAGTGGCGCGGCAAGCTGCAATGGGAAGGCGACGAGTCCGTCGACTGGACCACTGCGCCGGAGCCCAAGGCCCTCGTCACCAGCGAACCCAAACCGGGCAAGCGCCGTGCTGGTCGTTGACTCCAGCGTCTGGATTGATTTCTTCACCGGTGCCGCGCATCCGGCCGTCGAGCAATTGCAGGATCTGCTGGACCATGGCGAGGTGCGCCTGGTCGTGCCCGATCTGGTGCTGTTCGAGGTGCTGCGCGGCTTCCGTCATGAGCGCGATCTGCGCCAGGCCAGCCTGCTGATGCAGGGCCTGAGCATCGAGGTGGCCGGCGGCGAGGAGCTCGCCCTGGCTGCCGTCCAACACTACCGCAGCCTGCGCGGGCAGGGTTACACGGTGCGCAGCGGTATCGACGTGCTGGTTGCGGCCTTCTGCATCGAAAACGACTACGCCCTGCTGCACAAGGACCGCGACTTCGACGCGCTGGAATCGCTGCGCGGCCTGAAGGTCTGGAAGCACTGAACAACATGATCACCATCCGCCCCCTGCAAGCCGACGACTCGCTGGCCACCCTGACCGCGCTGCTGCACAAGGCCTATGCCTCCTTGGGCCAGCAGGGTTGGAACTTCACCGCCGTGGATCAGCCGGTCGAGCTGACGAAGAAGCGCATCGGCCAGGGCCAGTGTTTCGTCGCCTTCGATGGCGACAAGCTGGTCGGCACGGTGCTGGTCCGTGGCCGCTACCGGCCCGAGCAGGACAGCTGGTGTCTGGACACGCCCTGGTATCTGCGCCGTGACACGGCCATTCTGTCGCAGTACGCGGTCGACCCCGATGGCCAGGGCCAGGGCCTGGGCGCGCGGCTGATGCAGACCGCCGAGGACTTTGCGCAGAGCCAGGGCTATGCCTATCTGGCGCTGGACACGGCCAAGCCGGCACGCCATCTGCGCAGCCGCTACGAGCGCAGCGGCTACAGGCCGGTCAAGGAGGTGCACTGGGACGGCAAGACCTATCACAGCATCGTGATGGTCAAGGCCCTGGCGCAACCGCTGCTGCAGGCCTCGCTGCTGCGCATGGCCCGCTACAACAGCTGGGCCACCGAGCGGCTGCTGGCGGCCATTGCGACGCTGAGCGAAGACGACTATCGCCGCGACGCGGGACTGTTCTTCAAGAGCATCCACGGCACTTTGAACCATCTGCGTGTCGGCGAGCAGTTGCTGTGGTTGCCGCGCTTCGCGCGCGGCGAGTCGAGTCAGCTGGCGCTGAACGCTGAGGTCGAAACCGACCGCCAGCGCCTGGCCGCCGATCTGCAGCAAGGCACCGAGGCCTGGGCGCCGGTGATCGTGGGCCTGAGCGACGAGCGCCTGGCCGGCACCCTGGACTACCGCACCAGCAAGGGCGAGCCGGTGTCACTGTCTTTTCTGGGCTGCCTGCAGCATGTGTTCAATCACAGCACGCACCACCGCGGCCAGATCACCGCCGCGATCACCGCCATGGGCCACGCCTGCCCGGAGCTGGATCTGGCGCACATGCTGCGCCAGGAGCCCCAGCCCGAAACTTTCCACGTCGAGGACTGAAAAATCATGGGCAATTTGAGCCTGCATATCGACGGCGCGCTGGCCACCGTCACGCTGACCCGACCCGAGCTGCGCAATGCCTTCAACGAGGAGACGATTGCCGAGCTATACGCCACTTTTACCGGCCTGGCCAGCCAGCCGGGCCTGCGCGCCATCGTGTTGGCCGCCGAGGGCAAGGCCTTCTGTGCCGGTGCCGACCTGAACTGGATGAAGGCTATTGGCCGCTACAGCTGGGACGAGAACCATGCCGATGCCGGCAAGCTGGCCGACATGCTGTGGGCCATCTACAGCTGCCCGGTGCCGGTGATCGCGCGGGTGCAGGGCGATGTCTATGCCGGTGGCGTCGGCCTGGTCAGCGTCTGCGACATCGTCGTGGCCAGCGACAACGTGGGCTTCTGCCTGTCCGAGGCCAAGCTGGGCCTGCTGCCGGCGACGATCAGCCCCTATGTCGTGCGCGCTTTAGGCGAGCAGGCCTCGCGCCGCTACTTTGTCACCGCCGAGCGCTTTTCTGCCGCCGAGGCACATCGCCTGGGTCTTGTGCATGAAGTGACCACGCCGGAGGCGCTGGACGAGAAGGTTAGCGCCCTGGTTGCGGCCCTGGTCGCCAACGGCCCGATGGCCGTGCGCGCCTGCAAGAAGCTGGTGCAGGACGTGGCCCATGCGCCCATCACGCCGGCGCTGCGCGATGACACGGCGCGGCGTATTGCCGACATCCGCGCCAGCGCCGAGGGGCGCGAGGGCGTGCAGAGCTTCCTGAACAAGAGCAAGCCAAGTTGGCTGAGCTGATGTCACTGAGTGCCCAACAAGACCTGCAACGCCGCAGCCTCGCGGCGGTGTGGCATCCCTGCACGCAGATGGCGCGGGCGGCCGTGGTGCCGCCGCTGCCGATTGCGCGGGGCGAGGGCGCCTGGCTGTTCGACATGGAGGGCCGCCGCTATTTCGACGCCAACAGCTCCTGGTGGGTGAACCTGTTCGGCCATGCCGATGCCGGCATCAACAACGCGATCAAGCGCCAGCTCGACATCCTGCCGCACGTGATGCTGGCCGGCTGCACACATGCGCCGGCCGTCGAGCTGGCCGAGAAGCTGTCGGCGTTGACCGGCGGCGCGCTGGGTCACACCTTCTTCGCCAGCGACGGCGCCAGCGCGGTCGAGATCGCGCTGAAGATGAGTTTCCACTCGTGGCGCAATCTGGGCTTGACCGACAAGCGCGAGTTCGTCTGCCTGAAGCATGGCTATCACGGCGAGACGATAGGCGCATTGGCCGTCACCGATGTGGCCGTCTTCCGTGATGCCTACGATCCGCTGCTGATGCGCGCCCATGTCGTGGAGTCACCCGACTCGCGGCTGGGGCCTGATCAGGAGGCTCGTGCCGTCGCCGATCTGCGGCGCGTGCTGACCGAGCGGCGTGGCCACGTGGCGGCCTTGATCATCGAGCCGCTGGTGCAGTGCGCGGCCGGCATGGCGATGCATGAGCCCTCGTATCTGCGCGCGGTGCGACAGCTGTGCGACGAATTCGAGGTGCATCTGATCGCCGATGAGATTGCCGTCGGCTGCGGCCGCTCGGGCACCTTCTTTGCGTTCGAACAGGGTGAATGCGGATGGCCCGATTTCGTGATGCTGTCCAAGGGCATCAGCGGCGGCGCCCTGCCTTTGTCGCTGGTGCTGACGACCGAGGCCGTCTATCAAAGCTTCTGGAGCGACGAGGTCGCCCGCGGCTTTCTGCACTCGCATTCGTACACAGGCAATGCCCTGGCCTGTGCGGCGGCGAATGCGGTGCTGGACCGCTTTGCGCAAGACCAGGTGCTGGAGCGGAACATCGAGCAGGCGCGCCTGCTGGCCCATGCCTTCGCGCCGTTGGCAGGCGACACCCGCATCGAACACATGCGCCAGCGCGGCATGATGCTGGCGTTCGATGTGAAGCAGCCCGGCGAGCGTTTCCCGGAGCGCTTCCATCTGGCGGCGCGCGAGCGCGAGCTGCTGATACGCCCGATAGTCCGCACCGTCTATCTGATGCCGCCCTATCTGATCGACGCCGCCACGGCGAAATTTCTGTTCGACGCCGTGAGCGCCACCTTGGACGAGGTGCTTGGCCATGCTGCTTGAGCACCTCAACACCAAGCTTCAGGCCATCGCCGCCAAGGACCTGACCCGCGTGCCGCGTGTGGCCGAGAGCGCCACCGCGCCGCTGCAGACCGTGCGCGGTGCCGACGGCCGGGCGCGCGAGTTGCTGATGTTCTGCAGCAATGACTATCTGGGCCTGGCCGCGCACCCGGCGCTGGCCGAGGCCTTGATCGCCGGCGCGCGCCGCTACGGCGCCGGCTCGGGTGCCTCGCACCTGATCAGCGGCCACTCGGCGGCCCATGCGGCTTTGGAGCGCGCGTTGGCCGAGGTCGTGTCCGGCGAGATTCCGCAGGCCCAGGCCTTGTTCTTCTGCACCGGCTATATGGCCAATCTGGCCGTGCTGACGGCGCTGGGCGATGCCGGCGCGGTGATTTTCTCCGAGGAGCTGAACCATGCCTCGCTGATCGACGGCGCTCGCCTGGCCAAGGCCGAGGTGCAGCGCTACGCGCACCGCGACATGGCCCAGCTGGCCGCGCTGCTGCAGGCCTGCACCGCTCGCATCAAGCTGATCGTCACCGATGCGGTGTTCAGCATGGACGGCGACCTGGCACCGCTGGACGAGCTGCTGGTTCTCGCCGAACAGCATGACGCCTGGCTGATCGTTGACGACGCCCATGGCTTTGGCGTGCTGGGTCCGCAGGGCCGCGGCACCTTGGCTCATTTCGGCCTGCGCAGCGAGCGGCTGATACTGGTCGGCACCTTGGGCAAGGCGGCCGGCGTGGCCGGCGCCTTCGTCGCCGCGCACCCGACGATCACACAGTACCTGCTGCAAGCCGCAAGGCCGTATATCTTCACCACCGCCGCGCCGCCAGCCGTCGCCCATGCGCTGCTGACCAGCCTGGAACTGATCGCCTTGACCGAGGGCGAGCAGCGCCGCCAGAATCTGCGGCTGCGCCAGGCGCAGCTGCGGGAGGGCATCGCGCGAATCCTGTCCTCACACCCAAGCCTGAGCTGGCGCCTGGCCGAGTCCGACACACCGGTGCAGCCGCTGGTCATCGGCGACAACGCCGCCGCGCTGGCGCTTGCCTCGCGGCTGGAGCGCGAGGGTCTGCGCGTGCCGGCCATCCGCCCGCCGACGGTGCCGGCTGGCACGGCGCGGCTGCGCATCACGCTGTGCGCGACGCACACCGAAGCCCACATCCAGCGCCTGCTCGATGCTCTGGCCCAGGCCGCCGACGAGGCTTCGACATGAGAGGCCTGTTCATCACCGGCACCGACACCGAGATCGGCAAGACCTGCGTCAGCGCCGGCCTGACGCACCGCTTTGCGCAGGCGGGCCTGAAAGTCGCCGCGATCAAACCGATTGCCGCGGGCCAGGACTTCATCGATGGCCGCTGGATCAACGAGGACGTGCAGCGGCTGCGCGAGGCCGGCAATCTGGGCTTGAGCGACGCCGAGGTCGGCCCGCTGCAGTTCCGCGCCGCCTGCGCGCCGCATATCGCCGCCCGGCTGGAAGACCGCGAGATCGAACGCGAGCCGCTGCTGGCGGCCGTGTGTCGCGTCGCCGAGCGGGCCGACGTCGCCGTCATCGAAGGCGTCGGCGGTTTTCGTGTGCCGCTGACCGCTGACTGGGACACGGCCGACCTCGCCGTCGATCTGCAGTTGCCCGTCGTGCTGGTCGTCGGCCTGCGCCTGGGCTGCATCAACCATGCGCTGCTGACCGCCGAAGCGATACGTTCTCGCGGGCTCACCTTGGCCGGCTGGGTCGCCAACACGGTGGACCCGGACATGCCTCATCTGCAAGACAATTTGCAGGCCTTGGACCGCCAGCTGGGTGCTCCCTGCTGGGGCCTTGTGCCCCGCCTCGAATCCCCGACGCCGGCCGCCGTGGCCGGCGCACTGAATCACCACGTCGGCCAGTTCCTGGACGATCACCTGACACCTCAATCTCCATGAATCAAATCCAGACCTTGACCCCCACGACAGACGAACACCGCCGCAACAGCAAGGCCTGGGCGGTCGACGAGGTGGCGGCGCTGTTCGAGCTGCCGTTCAACGACCTGATGTTCCGCGCGCAGCAGATCCACCGCGAACATTTCGATGCCAATGCGGTGCAACTGTCCACTCTGCTGTCGATCAAGACCGGCGGCTGCGAGGAAGACTGTGCCTACTGCCCGCAGTCGGCCCACTTCGACACCGGCCTGAAGGCCGACAAGCTGATTCCGCTGCAGGAGGTGGTCGAGGCTGCCCGCGCGGCCAAGGCCAATGGCGCGACGCGCTTCTGCATGGGTGCGGCCTGGCGCTCGCCCAAGGACCGGCATCTGGAGGCGATCGGCGAGATGGTCAAGGAGGTCAAGGCCATGGGCCTGGAGACCTGCCTGACCGCCGGCATGCTGGCCGAGGGCCAGGCCGAGCAGCTGCGCGACGCGGGCCTCGATTACTACAACCACAACCTCGACACCGCCCCCGAGTTCTACGGCCAGATCATCACCACCCGCACCTATCAGGACCGGCTGGACACCCTGGACCGCGTGCGCACCGTCGGCCTGAAGGTCTGCTCGGGCGGCATCGTTGGCATGGGCGAAACGCGCCGCCAGCGGGCCGGCCTGATCGTGCAGCTGGCCAATCTGGATCCCTATCCCGAGTCGGTGCCGATCAACAATCTGGTCCAGGTCGAGGGCACGCCGCTGGCCGGCACGGCCGAGCTGGACCCGCTGGAGTTCATCCGCACGATCGCCGTGGCCCGCATCACGATGCCCCGCGCGATGGTGCGCCTGTCGGCCGGCCGCGAGCAGATGCCCGAGACGATGCAGACGCTGTGCTTCCTGGCCGGCGCCAACAGCATGTTCTACGGCGACAAGCTCCTGACCACCAGCAACCCGCAGGCCGAGGCTGACCGCGCGCTACTGAAGCGCCTGGGCATGCGCTGCTCGACGGAGGCCGGGCTGGCGGCGCCAACTGTCCGTACCTCGCACTGATTGACCCGTAGCCCGGATGAAGCGCAGCGCAATCCGGGGCGAATCGCCACTGTGCCACCCCGGATTGGCATCCGGGCTACAACGCTGAACTGGAGACAGAGATGTTCAACAAGATCCTGATTGCAAACCGGGGTGAGATCGCCTGCCGTGTTGCCGCGACCGCGCGCCGTCTGGGCGTGAAGACCGTGGCCGTCTATTCCGAGGCCGACGCCCAGGCCCGCCATGTGCGCGCCTGCGACGAGGCGGTGCTGATCGGGGGCGCAGCGCCGCGCGACAGCTATTTGCGCTGGGAGCGCATCATCGAGGCCGCCATGGCCACCGGGGCCCAGGCCGTGCACCCAGGCTATGGCTTCCTCAGCGAGAACGAGGAGTTCGCCCAGGCCTGTGCCGATGCCGGCATTGCCTTCATCGGCCCGCCGCCGTCCGCCATCAAGGCGATGGGTCTGAAGGCCGAGTCGAAGCGGCTGATGGAGCAGGCCGGCGTGCCGCTGGTGCCGGGCTATCACGGGGCTAGTCAAGACCTGGCGCTGCTGAAGGCCGAGGCCGACCGGATCGGCTACCCGGTGCTGATCAAGGCCAGCGCCGGTGGCGGTGGCAAGGGCATGCGCGCGGTGGACAAGGCCGAGGACTTCGAGGCCGCGTTGGCCTCGTGCAAGCGCGAGGCGATCAACAGCTTTGGCGATGATGCGGTGCTGGTCGAGCGCTATGTGCAGAAGCCCCGCCACATCGAGATCCAGGTGTTTGGCGACAGCCATGGCGAATGCGTCTATCTGCACGAGCGCGACTGCTCGGTGCAGCGCCGCCACCAGAAGGTGCTGGAGGAAGCCCCGGCCCCGGGCATGACGGCGGAGCGCCGCAAGCAGATGGGTGAGGCAGCCGTGGCCGCGGCCAAGGCCGTGGGCTATGTGGGCGCCGGCACGGTCGAGTTCATTGCAGAACAGGACGGTCGCTTCTATTTCATGGAAATGAACACCCGGCTGCAGGTCGAACATCCGGTCACCGAGGCCATCACCGGCCAGGATCTGGTCGAGTGGCAGCTGCGCGTGGCCGCGGGTGAGCCGCTTCCCTTGAAGCAGGAACAGATCCCAATGCGAGGCCATGCGATCGAGGCGCGCATCTGCGCCGAGAACCCCGACGCCAACTTCCTGCCCGCCACCGGCACCTTGCATGTGGCGCGCTGGCCGGCGCACGTGAGCTTCGAGCGCGGCGATGTGCGCATCGACTCCGGCGTGGGTGAGGGCGATGCGATCAGCCCCAACTACGATTCGATGATTGCCAAGCTGATCGTCTGGGGCGAGGACCGTGCCCAGGCGCTGGCAAGGCTCGACGCCGCGCTGCGCGACACGCACATCGCCGGCCTGCACACCAATGTGGCCTTTCTGCGCCGCGTCGTGAACAGCCAGTCCTTTGCCAGCGCTGATCTGGACACGGCGCTGATTCCGCGCGAGCACAAGGCCCTGTTCGAGTCGGCACCGCTGGCGCTGGAGCTGGTGGCCGCCGGTGTGGTGGCCCATGCGCTGGCGCTGGAGGCGAGCAAGCAGGACAAGGATCCCTGGTCCAAGCCCGATGGCTGGCGCATGTTCGGTGCCGCCAATCGCCGCTTCGACCTCGAGGTGGGGGGCACGCATCACGAGGTGCTGCTGGCGCGTCGCCATGGCGGCGGCATGGTGCTGACGGTAGCGAGGCGCGAGATTGCGCTGGCCGTTGACAGCTCCGGCCTGGAGCGCCACGAGGTGGTGCTGGGCGAGGGCCTCGCGTCGCAACGCACGCTGTTGCAGGTCTATGCCCATGGCGAGAAGGTCAGCGTGTTCGCGCCTCACGGTTCGGCCGTGGTCACCGAGGTCGACCTGATTGCCCACGCCGGCGATGGCGCAGCCGAGGGCGGGCGCCTGACCGCGCCGATGCCCGGCAAGCTGATCGCCTTCCTGGCCAAGGCGGGCGATGCCGTCACCAAGGGCCAGCCGCTGGCGGTGATGGAGGCGATGAAGATGGAGCACACGATCACCGCGCCGCGCGACGGCGTTGTGGCCGAGCTGATGTTCGGCGTCGGCGACCAGGTCGGCGATGGCGCTGCGCTCTTGAGTCTGCAATGAACCCACCCCGGATTGCATCCGGGCTACCTGAGGAATCATCATGATGCCCACCCACGTCACCCTCGTCGATGTCGGCCCCCGCGATGGATTGCAGAACGAGAAGGAGCCGGTGTCTACCGAGCACAAGGCCCAGCTGGTGGCCATGCTGCAGGCGGCCGGCCTGAAGGAGATCGAGGTCACCAGCTTCGTCAGCCCGAAATGGGTGCCGCAGATGGCCGACAACCTGGCGGTGATGGCCGCCATTGCGCGCCAGCCCGGCGTGCGCTACAGCGTGCTGACGCCGAATATGAAGGGCCTGGAGGCGGCGCTGCCGACGAAGCCCGACGAGATCGTCGTCTTCGCCGCGGCCAGCGAGGCCTTCAGCCAGAAGAACATCAATTGCTCGATCGCCGAGAGCATCGCCCGCTTCGCGCCGGTGGTCGAGTTCGCGCATGCCGCCGGCATCAAGGTGCGCGGCGCGCTGTCCTGTGCGCTCGGTTGCCCCTACGAGGGGGAAATCAGCGCCGACCAGGTTGAACGCGTCGTCCGGCTGATGAAGGACATCGGTGTCGACCACATGGGCGTGGCCGACACGATTGGCGTGGGCACGCCGCGCAAGGTCCAGGCGGCGATGGAGCGGGCGCTGAAGCACTATCCGCTGGTCGAGGTCAGCGGCCATTTCCACGACACCTACGGTCAGGCGCTGTCCAACATCTACGCCTGTCTGGAACTGGGCGTGCACAACTTCGACGCCAGCGTAGCCGGCCTCGGCGGTTGCCCCTATGCCAAGGGCGCGACCGGCAATGTCGCGACCGAGGACGTGGTGTTCATGCTCAACGGCCTCGGTATCGAAACCGGCATCGATATCGACAAGTTGGTCGATGCCGGCGCCTTCATCTCCGGCGTGCTGGGCCGGCCGCCGGTGTCGCGGGTCGGTCGGGCGCTATTGGCCAAGCGGGGCAACTGATTGCTTTCCCATGGCCATGGCTGATCGTCAAGGGGCGACACCTATGTATGAATCCACAGTTATTGGGGTATGCTCCCTGTCGCATTGATGGTCGCCCGCTCGTTCTTCAGTGAGGATTCCCGCCGTTTGCGAGCCGCTGGTAAAGCTGAAATTTAGGTCGCGTCGCAAAAGATCCCGAATTATTCAACATGACGCCTTCTCCCATCCCCGCTGCTGAGGCGCTATGCGCGTATGGCGCATTGCCTTCGCAGCTTATCGACTTAGCGCGCGATGACGAGCCCGGGATGCTTGCGTACTTGGACATGCGGTCAGGCGCGGCCGATTGGCGCCCGCCCGTTGTGCTTGAGGCCAATGGGCAGGCTTGCGTTCATGTCTTTGATGGGCGAGATGGCGTTGACCAATCAACCATTGACCGCTGGTGCTGGCGAGTCGCCCTTCGTGGAGACGGCGCATGGGTAGGCGTACTTGAGCCAGGGCGACTACGTATCTTTCGCGCAGATGAGCGGGGGGAAAGCATTCATGCGGAGCAGATCAAAGATGCTCCCGAAGGTGAATTGGTACTGCCCGCGCTACTGAATGATCTGAGCGCAGGCCAGGGTGATGTTGCGCGACGAGGTTTCCTTTCGCAACTGCTCAAGCGCTCCGCGGACGAGGCGACCAGCTTGGGGCTCTCGCAAGGCGATGCGCTGTCTTTGATTGGGCGCGGCCTCTTCTGGCGGTTTTTGGTGGACCGCGGCCTGCTAAGTAGCATGCGCCCGGAGCAGATATGCCCCGATGCGCAGACATGGGAACAATGCCTTGACAACAAGAAGCGAGCGATAGGAACCTTTGCTTGGCTTGACGCAACCTTCAATGGTGGGTTGTTGCCGTTTGAAGACCCTCCATCGAAGTTCCCTGCACAAGTGTTTGCCCAGGTGTTGGGCAACATCGCCCATGGAGCTACGGCCGAGGGGCAACTCAGGTTGCCTTCGGATTGGCGGGACATTAACTTTGCCTACCTGCCTGTTGGCCTGCTGAGCGAGGTCTACGAGGCGTTCGCTCATAGCATGGATGAGGCCGACGCACGCAGCAACAGTATTCACTACACGCCATCGCATCTTGTCGAGTTCGTGGTGCGGCAGGCCATGGCGCAACTGCCTGTAGGAATGCGCCCGAGCGTGCTCGATCCGGCGGTTGGTGCGGGGGTTTTTCTCGTCACGGCGTTTAGAAATCTTGTCGCGCACGAATGGCGGTTCTCCGGTGTGCGGCCGACCCGCAAAGCTATTCGCCGCATCCTGAACACGCAGTTGACAGGGTTTGATGTGGACGCGCGCGCCTTGCGCCTGACGGAGTTGGCCCTTTATCTGACGGCGCTTGAACTTGATCCCAAACCGCAGCCCTTGAACGAGTTGCGCTTTGACGCCTTACAGGACACGACGCTGTTTCTCTTCTCGCGTGAGTTGCAAGGTAGCTTGGGCGTAGTCGAGTCGCGCTTTCAAGCCCGGTTTGACTTGGTGGTGGGCAACCCACCATGGACTGCGGTCTCCGATGAAGGCCGAAGCAAGAAGGCGTGGGTCGAGGCTTCTAGGGCGGTTGTGACGGCGCGGCTTGGCGACGGGCATGCAAGGGTGTTTGACTTGCCAGACGCCAACCCAGACCTGCCATTTCTCTGGCGCGCGATGGAGTGGGCCAAACCGGGTGCTCGTATCGCTCTGATCATGAGCGCGCGTTGGTTGTTTTCGATTTCTGAGCGGGGATTTGGTGCGCGGAAGGATGTTTTTCGGGCGTTGAAGATCACGGGTGTTCTCAACGGATCAGCCTTGCGCCACACCCATGTTTGGCCAGATGTGTCTGCCCCTTGGTGTGTGGTGTTTGCAGAGAATCAAGCGCCGCGTGATGAAGCAAATGAAGCGTTTCATTTCATCAGCCCGATGCTGGATGTTGCCAAGGCATCTCGGCAGACCCGTATTCGCTTCGATTGGCAAGATGCGCAAGCGGTGAGTTTGGCTGAAGTGCTGGGTACTGCCTGGTGCTTGAAAACAAGGTTCAGGGGTAATCGACTGACGGCCAGGGTGATGGACGTACTTCATCAACGTGGCACCGAACTTGGGCGCTATTTGTCTGAGGAACTGAAGGCATCATTTAAAAGTGGGTATCAGGTGGGCGGTAAGGCGGGAGCCCAAATGGATGCGAGATCGTTCGTGGGACTTCCTGACACCAAGGGCGCGGGTGATCTTGGGTTTGTTGTAGACGTACAAGAACTTCCAAGGTTCGCCAGGAATACCCTACATCGAACTGGTGAACGTTTGAACTATCGGGCGCCGCTTCTGCTAAGTGCTGAAACCATTTCAGCTGATCGCTTGAAGGCCAGAGTCTGTCGCGCATCCTCGGACGTGATGTATCACTTCTCCTATCATGGGCTGTCCTTTGCTGGGCAATCGGATGCCGACGACTGGAGTCGTTATTTGCAACTCGTGTTGCAGTCAGGCCTGATGGTCTTTGTAGCGCTGCACAAGGACGGTCGGTACGGAGTTGAGCGAGAGGTGATCTACAAGCAAAGCCTTGAACTTCTCCCGATAGTTCCGCTGAAGATGCTGAGCGATCCATGCCGGGCCAAAGTAACTGAGCTTTCTGATCGTTTGACATCGGGGCTGACCGAGTCTCTGTCGAATGAGATAGACGAGTTCGTGTTTGATACCTTTGACCTGTCGCGAATAGAGCGGCAGGCCGTTCGTGACGCGTTGGAGGTGGGCTTGCCGTCCATGGCGTCAAGGGCATGCGCATTGGCTATTGCCAATGGCACGCAGCGAAGTGAGTTTTGCCTCACCCTTTGTGAGTCATTGAATGCGGTGCTAAGCGCATCAGCCCTGGTGGCATCGGTATTGGAACGAGAGGATCTGCGCCTTTCGCCGTGGCGGATGCTGCAGATCACCATATCGCCAGCTGGAAATGCAGACTCTCAGCAGCCAGCGCTTCCCTGGCGAGATTTCCTTGTTTGCGCCGACGCCAATGGTGCGTCTCTGGTCGTACTCAGGGCGAGCCCTTCGACTTGGATTGTCGGGCTGCTGGAGCGCTACTTTCTCTGGACGCCAACCAAGGCCCGCCTATTGGCGAATGATTTGATCGCTGAGTATTCGCGGGATTGAATGGGGTCATGAGTCAGAGACTTCCTCTATCGATTCCTCCGCGACTACCGACGCGAGCTCCTGACTTGGTTCCATTGCACAAGGCTGCGATTTTGGCGGCAATCCGTTGGGCTTGGAAGGAGCTGAGGCAGACCCAGCCAGAGTTGTTGATGGCTGCCGATGAGGAGTCTATTACTGCCGCGTTGCAGGCGCTTCTCAACGAGTGGGCAGATGGTCGACGCCGTGCGCGCTGGATTCAGGATTTCGGGGTTGTAGAGCGCAGCGCCAAACAAACGGGCATGGCAGGGCAAATCAATAAGCAACCCGACTTGAGCTTCAGGCCGGTTCGTTACGAGGACGTCAGCAACACGACTGGTTGGGGGTGGTTCGTCGAATGCAAGATACTTGATGACACGCACCCCATCCGAGATTACCGAGACAAAGGCGTGCGGCGGTTCACCGACTCAGAATATGCCGCAGGGATGCCGAGTGGTGCGATGCTTGGCTACGTCCGCGATGGCAGTATGCCGATGAGCAGATTGCCAGAGGCACTTGATGGACGAGTTGGAACGGTCTCGGTTGTCGCAGGCGGAGGCGAAGAAGAGTGCCTGAGCAAGCATCAACGGATAGCTGCGCTGAATGGCGAAGCCCATTTGTTCGCATTGACCCATCTATGGTTGGATGCCGTGCGTCCGATCGAATGAGTGTGCTCCGAGCATTGTCGGCCCCAACTCTGCTTGTGTGGTTTTTTGAATCTAAGATTTGACAGGCAATGGCGACATGAGTGAATCCGCAGACGCTACCCATTCCCAGCGCCCGGAAGGCTTTCGCCGCGTCGCTGATGTGCTGGCCAGCCAGCAACATCCGCACGCCCCGCTATGGCTGGAGGTCTCGGCACGCACCGCGCAGGAAGCCGCCGACGCTCTGGGCGTCAGCCTGGGCCAGATCGCCAAGAGCGTGGTGTTCCGGCGCAAGAGCGACGAGGCCGCCGTGCTGGTCATCACCTCGGGCGACAAGCGCGTCGATGAGAAGAAGCTGGTGCCGCATACCGGTCCGCTGGGCCGGGCCGATGCCGACTATGTGAAGTCGCACACCGGCTTCTCGATCGGCGGCGTGTCGCCGGTCGGACATGCCAGTGCCGATGGCAGCAAGCCGCTGCTCTATATCGACCAGGAGCTGTTTCGCTTCGACCACGTCTGGGCCGCGGCCGGCCATCCGAATGGCGTGTTCAAGCTCAGCCCGCAGGAGCTGGAGCGCCTGACCGGCGCGCCGGTCATCGACGTGGTGCAGCTCTGATGAGTGCCCTGTCTACGCCTAAGCCGGTCAGCGCCGTGCCCTCGCCCTGTACCAATGTCTGCCGCATGCACGCGCCGACCGGCTGGTGCGAGGGCTGCGCACGCACGATCCCCGAAATAGCGGCCTGGTCCAAGCTCGACGATCAGGCCAAGCGGGCCGTGCTGGCCCTGCTGCCGCCGCGGCGTGAGCTGTTGGTGGAGCAGCATGGCGTTTTCAGTGCCGCCGAACCGGCGAGCAACGCGCCCTGAGGCGGCCACGCATGAAGCCCATCACCTTCTACTTCGACGTGATCTCGCCCTATGCGGCACTGGCCTTCGAGCGCCTGCCCGAGGCGCTCGAAGGCCTGAACGTGGTGGTGGACTACCGGCCTATCCTGTTTGCCGGCCTGCTCAAGGCCTGGGGCCAGAAGGGCCCGGCCGAGATGGAACCCAAACGCCAGTGGACCTTTCGCCAGGTCGCCTGGTCGGCCCACCGGCTGGGTATCGAGTTGCAGACGCCTGCCCAGCATCCGTTCAATCCGCTGGCCCTGCAACGTCTGGCCTGGGCCTGCGGGCCCAATCGCAGGGTGGTGGAAAAGCTGTTCCACCATGTCTGGCACGGCGGCCTGGATGCGAATCATCCCGGCCGCCTGGAGCGCCTGCAGCAAGAACTGGCCCCCTCCTGCGACCCTGCCGATGATGAGGTAAAGCAGACGCTGCGCCAGGCCACCGAGGATGCGATCGCCCGGGGGGTGTTCGGCGTGCCCACCTTGGAGGTCGATGGTCGCCTGTTCTGGGGCCTTGACTCGCTGGACATGGCGGCGGCCTATCTGCGGGGCGACTCATGGTTCCGGGGTGATGCCTGGGATGAAGCCGGACGGCCACGCGCCGGAGTGGTGCGGCGCGAGAGCTGAGCCGCTCCGGGGGCCGTCCACCAGGGCCAGGTCTTGCTTGTCAGTCTCGGGACAGATTCGCTCAGTGCTTACCCGCGCACCGGGCGCACTCTCATGATGAGAAACAAAAGCCAAGGGTTGCCCCGGGGTTTGTCAGTTTCGCATCAGTTCCACGTCAGACAGGGGTCAGAGCCGGCTCCCATAGTCCGGTCCAAGGGCCACCGGGCGGTGGCTCCTCAAGCAATAGGAGACACCCACCATGGCCACTGCAAGCGCAGTCTCCACCAGCACGGGCATGACGGCGACGGAAAAGAAGGTCATCTTCGCTTCCTCGCTCGGCACCGTGTTCGAGTGGTACGACTTTTATCTCTACGGTTCGCTGGCGCCCATCATCGCCAAGCAGTTCTTCTCAGGGCTCGACCCGCAGGCGGCCTTCATTGCCTCGCTGCTGGCCTTTGCCGCGGGCTTCATCGTGCGCCCCTTCGGCGCGCTGGTGTTCGGTCGTCTGGGCGACATGATCGGCCGCAAGTACACCTTCCTGGTGACGATCCTGATCATGGGTCTGTCCACCTTCATCGTCGGCGTGCTGCCAAGCTATGCTGCGATCGGTGCCGCGGCGCCGGTGATACTGATAGGCCTGCGCATGCTGCAGGGCCTGGCACTGGGCGGTGAGTACGGGGGTGCCGCCACCTATGTGGCCGAGCATTCGCCGCAGGGCAAGCGGGGGGCCTACACCTCGTGGATTCAGACCACGGCAACGCTGGGCCTGTTCCTGTCGCTGATGGTCATTCTGGGCACCCGCACCGCGATGGGCGAGGCCGCGTTCTCCGATTGGGGCTGGCGCGTGCCGTTCCTGGTCTCCATCCTGCTGCTGGGCATCAGCGTCTGGATTCGTCTGAGCATGAACGAGTCGCCGGCCTTCCAGAAGATGAAGTCCGAGGGCAAGACCTCCAAGGCTCCGTTGTCCGAGTCCTTCGGCCAGTGGAAGAACCTGAAGATCGTGCTGCTGGCCCTGTTCGGCCTGGTCGCCGGTCAGGGCGTGGTCTGGTATTCGGGCCAGTTCTATGCGCTGTTCTTCATGACCAGCGTGTTGAAGGTGGACTCGGCCACGGCCAACATCATGGTGGCTGCGTCGCTGATCATCGGCACGCCGTTCTTCGTGATCTTCGGCACCCTGTCCGACAAGGTCGGCCGCAAGCCCATCATCATGGCCGGCCTGCTGCTCGCCTGCCTGACCTACTTCCCGCTGTTCAAGGCGCTGACGGCCGCGGCCAACCCGGATCTGGCCAAGGCGCAGGCCAGTGCACAGATCGTGGTGACCGTTGATCAGTCGACCTGCTCCTTCCAGGGCAGCCCGATCGCACGCGAAGTGGACTTCACCAGCTCCTGCGACATTGCCAAGCGCGCACTGGCGCAGAACTCGGCCAGCTATGAAACCGTGGCCGGCCCGGCAGGCACCATCACGTCGATCAAGATCGGCGAGAAGGTCATCACCTCGCTGAACGCCACCGTGGCTGCCGGCGGCCACAAGTTCGACGAAGAGAGCGGCAAGAAGGTTGCTGCCTTCAAGAAGGACCTGGTTGATTCGCTGAAGGCCGCAGGTTATCCGAGCAAGGCCGACCCGGAGAAGGTCAACAAGCCGATGGTGATCGCGATCCTGACGATTCTGGTGATCTACGTCACCATGGTCTACGGCCCGATCGCCGCCATGCTGGTGGAGCTGTTCCCGACCCGCATCCGCTACACCTCGATGAGCCTGCCGTACCACATCGGCAACGGCTGGTTCGGTGGCATGCTGCCCTCCATCACCTTCGCGATGGTGGCGCAGAACGGCAACATCTATCACGGCCTCTGGTACCCGATCACGATCGCAGCGATGAGCTTTGTCATCGGCATGCTGTTCGTGCGCGAAACCAAGGACGTGGACATCTACGCCAAGGACTGATTGGGCGCAAGAAACAGTCCCTGCGGACTGTTTCTCGGCCCAATCAGGCCGGTGGGCTTGCAAGCCCGCCGGCTGAGGCTGGAAGTATGAAAGGCTGCCTCGGCAGCCTTTTTTCGTTTCCGAAGCCCTCTTGCAAGCCCCGCGCAAGCCCCATCCCGACAATCAGCGGTGAGCGGCCCGACTGGGCTCTGCCATTCATTCAGGAGATCGGATCATGTGGAAAATTGCTTTGGCCTTCGCCGTGTTTGCCGCGCTGGCGCTGTTCATCCTGTCCAAGGGCGGTGATGTGGACATGGGCGGCGAGAAGCACGGCATTGAGGTCAGCCATGAGGCGTCGGCCTCGGCCCCGGCAGCGGTGGCGTCGGCCGCTTCTCAATGAACCGTGCCGGGTCTTGACGCGGGGGGGGGGGCGCAATGGCGCACAATCGGTCGACAGCTTGAGTTTTGTCACACCGTGCCGATGTGGCCGGGGTTTCAATCACCATGGTGAGTGGCAACGCGCCGCGACCAGTCCTTTTCCCCGTTGTACAAGGAGTGACCATGTCCGAAGCAAGCAAGGCCCAGAAAGAACGCCTGATGGCCGACCTCCATATGGTGGTGGCCCAGGCCGAAGAACTGCTGCGAGTCACCGCCGGTCAGACCGGTGAGGGCGTGGCCGATATGCGCGCCAAGCTGCAGGCCAAGTTGAGCAATGCCCGAGACAGCCTGAGCCATGTCCAGGAGGCCGCGATCGAGCGCGCCAAGGCTGCCGGCCATGCCGCCGACGAATATGTGCATGACAACCCCTGGCGCGCCATCGGCGCGGCGGCGGGTGTGGGGCTGATCGTCGGCTTGCTGATAGGCCGTCGTTGATGCCACAGTCCGCGGGCCCCGAGCCCGGCCTGCTGGCGGCGCTGCGCCGTATCAGCGCGACCTTGATCGAGATCGTGCAGCTGCGCCTGGCCCTGATAGGCAATGAGCTGGAGCAGGAGAAGCTGCGTCTGCTGCAGTCGGCGATGGGCGCCTTGCTGGCGCTGATGTTGCTCGGCGCCGGTGTGGTGACACTGAGCCTGCTGATTGTGATGCTGGCCGGCGAGGCCTACCGGCTCTGGGCCTTGGCTGCCCTGACCCTGATCTATCTGGGCACCGGTGCTTGGCTCTGGCGCCGCTCCTGCGAACGCCTGAAGCAGACCGGCGGGCCGTTCGCGGCCAGCCTGGCCGAGCTGGCCCGCGACCGCGATACCCTGCAGCCGCCGGGCTGAAGCGTCATGGCCTCCGAACAAGAGCGGTTGCTCCAATTGCGCCAGATGGCCCTGCGCCTGCGCAGCGCCGAGTTGCGCATTCAGTTGAGCCAGGAAGCTCAGGCCTTGCGGGCACCGCTGGCCCTGGCCGATCAGGGGCGCCAGTGGCTGCAATGGTTGCGCGCCCGGCCAGCGTGGACGCTGGGTGGCGCGGCGGGGCTGCTGGCCTTGGTGACCGGGCTCAGGCCCCGGCGCTTCATGCGCTGGACGGGCCGGGGGCTCAAGGTCTGGCGCTGGGTGGTCCGGCTGCGCGGTTTCATGCGAGCCGGCTGAGGGCGACTCGGCCTGATTCAGGCTGATTCAGCCTGCATGGGGCCAATGCAGGGCCCAGATCGGCGCGATCTGTGGGTGGCGCTCGACGCGCTCAAGCGTGGCCAGGAACTGCGGCCGCGCCCGCGCCAGATGCTTGCGCGTGCCCGACCATCTGGAGACCACGGCGGCCATCAGATCGAGACCCCCCGGCGCTTCGCCGCTCAGGTACGGCGCGGCGGGAAAGGTGTCGGCGAACAGATCCCAATAGCCGTGCAGCCGGGCCCTTGCGCCGCGCAGCATGCGCTCGCGAGCCGACGCGTCAATGTCGGCGCACCAGCGTTCCGGATAGTCGATCACGCCGATCGCTGCATAGCAGTTGGCGGCAATGAAGACCATGCCGCGCAGGGCCTGCGCCCTCCGTGCCGGGTCTTGCGGCAGCAGCTGTGAGTCGGGAAACTGCAGGCCCAGGTGGATCATGATGGCGGCGCTCTCGGTCAGCACCGAGCCATCGGGCAGGACCAGGGTGGGGATCTGCAGCAGCGGGTTGACGGCGCGCAAGCGGTCCAGCGCCGAATCGGGCTCCCAGCTGGAGGCACGCTCAAGCCGGCAGGGCGCCCCGGCCAGAGCCAGTGCGGCCTCTATCATCGCGGAGCCGGAGCCCGCGGATCCGAACAAGGTGTACATGGCTGATGCCTCCCGTTCCAGGACACATCAGCATGCCACAGCGGAGCAGCGTCAGGTCTTGCTGCGGCGCACCACCAGGCCCACCCCAGCCAGGCCCAGCAGCAGCAGGGCATAGGTCTGCGGCTCGGGAATCGTCGGCACCTGCACCAGACGCCAGGTGTTGCTGCCGAAGTCCTTCATGTCGAAGTGCAAGGACAGGGTCTGGCCGGGTTGGATGACAAAGGTGTCGAAGAAGAAGTCCAGCTTGTCGAACGGCTGGTTGGTGCGATTCACGTGCCAGCCATTGACATAGACGCCATTGATGTCCACCTTGACCGACTTCAGCCATTCGTCGAACGGTGTGGGCTGGCCGAAGGAGATGCCGTCCCCCTCGGGGGAGTCCACCCAGGCGCCAGCGGCGTTCATCGTCTACAGCGTCACATGGAAGTCGGTCCAATTGTGGGGTGTGCCGTTGTAGATGTACTTCCAGACCGTCCAGTCGCCTGTCATGCCCGCGACGGGCCGCGTGTAGATAGGTTCGAGCGATTGGGTGAACTCCTCGAAGGTGACCGATTGCGTCTGGGCCGCCGCCGTGCTGACGCCCAAGCTGAACACCAGACCCGCCCCGACAACAAGCGCGATTCGACCGAAGGAATGAGATACTGCATGCATGTTGCTTCTCCGTTGGTGGTTGCCCTCCCTCGATAGCTTTTGTTCGCATTTCGCACGAATAAGGTGCGCTTTGAAACATTAGAAGTTGCTGCTTACGCTGCAACCCTCAAGCTAGGGGTGCCCGGCACCCTGCTGCAACCAATGAAACAGGGTCGGCTCAGGCATGCAACGGGCTTGAATCCTGGGCCGCGCAAGCTGCAGGCTTCAACTCAGGAGCCCGTCATGACCCCGCAACAAATCACCCAGATCCGCGACAGCTTTGCCTTGGTGCAACCCATGGCCGACGAGGTGGCCGCGCTGTTCTACCGCCATCTGTTCACGGCCGATCCGAGCCTGCGCCCGCTGTTCAAGGGTGATATGCAGCAGCAGGGCGCACTGCTGATGACGATGCTCGGCGCCGCCGTGCGCATCCTGGACCGGCCCGACAGCCTGCTGCCGGTGCTGCGCTCCTTGGGCGCCCGGCACGCCGGCTACGGCGTGCAGGATGCGCATTACGCCACCGTTGGCGCGGCACTGATACAGACGCTGACCGATGGTCTGGGCGAGCTTTTCACCGACGAGCTGCGCGCCGCCTGGGTGGCCATGTACGGCGTGGTCAGCAGCACGATGATGGCTGCTGCCCGGGAGGCCCAGCTGCAACTTGCGGCTTGATGCCCTTAACCCTCAATCAACGCTCTTCATCAGATGCGAGACGCTGGCCTTGAACTCGGCGGACTCGCGGATCTTGGCTTCCAGGCGCCAGACGTCACGGGCGGTCTGTCCGTGCTTGGCGAAGAAGGGCTTGGAGAAGATCGTGTAGTAGGCCTTCTCGACCAGGGCCGGGTTCAGGCGTTCCAGCTTCGGGCCCAGCGCCGCATTGCTGGCCAGGGTGTTCTCGGCCTCGGTGGTCTGCAGGGCGGCGGCGACGTAGCGGCCCGAGGCCACGCGGCCCAGCAGTTCGTCGGCGGTCGGTGAGCTGTCCTCCACCTTGACACCCAGCTCCCTGAGCTGGTTGACGATGGAGAAGCCGGTCTGCGCGCCGACGGTGCCCGCGGTGCTCAGCTTCTGGCCGTCCCAGCTGACGGCAGCCCCCTTGGCCTTGTACAGGGCGTAGCTGGTACGGTACATGCGCTTGGTGGCATCGGCATCGCCGTCCATCTTCATCGGGTAGTGCGCAAACTCGGCGCGGTCCTTGCTGAAGCTGGCGTTCATGGCGGCGTCGACCGCGCCGCTCTTCAGCTCGGCCAGGCATTGCTTCCAGGGCATGGCCACCAGCTTGACCGGCACGCCCAACTGCTTTTCCAGGTGCTGAATCATGATCTGGCTGTAGCCGGGCTTGGCCTTGAGCAGCCAGGGGAAGGCATCTTCGTTCTCGTGGCAGATGCTGACCTTGTCCGGATTGGCGGGGGCCTGAGCCAGAACATTGACGCCGCAAGTGCCGCTCAGGGCGGCCAAGCTCAACAATATTTTCAGGGTGCGCATGGCGGTAGCCTCGGTTGCGGCCATGCCTGCAATAGGGGCACGGCGTCACCAATCCTAGGTCGCCAGACCATGAATCGTAGGCTGCCCAGGCGTCAATGGCTGAGGCAAGAGTGCGATAATTGACAAAAACTGCAAATCTCTGGCCACCTCAGGCGCCTGTGAGGTCCAGCACCCGGGTCACCAGGTCGGCCGGGGCAAAGGGCTTTTCCAGGGCCGCGCAGCCCGCCTCGCGCAAGAACTCGGCGGCGCCCGGGCCCAGAGTGTCACCGGTGACGAAGAGCATGCGCGTGGCCAGCTCAGGCCATTGTGCGCGAACCCGCCGCCACAGTGCCGCGCCATCGACATCGGGCATGCGCAGATCGCTGACGATGGCGTCCACCCTCAGCTCCTCCAGCATCCGCAATGCCACCGCGCCGGACTCGGCGATCGCCACCTCGAAGCCGGCCAGCTCGAGCGCATCGCGCATCAGCTCGGCCAGCTCCGGCTCGTCGTCGACGACCAGCACGCGGCGCTGGCGGCCGGCGTCGGGAATCGGCGCCGGTGCCTGGGCCGCTGCGGTGCTGCCACCGCCGCTCAAGGGCAGAGTCAGCAGGAAGGAGGCGCCGCCCAACGGACGCTCGGCCTCCAGCACCAGGTCGCCGCCGTGTTCGCGCGCCACGCCGCGCGACACGGCCAGGCCCAGCCCGGTGCCCACGTCCTCGCGCTTGGTGGTGAAGAAGGGGGTGAAGATCGACTCGCGCAGGGCCTCGGCGACGCCCGGACCGTTGTCAGCAACGCGCAACCACAGGCTCTTGCCGCCCGCGTCGATGCCGCTGCTGATCTGCAGCCGTCGGTCGCCGGGCCGCATGCCCAGCGCCTGCTGCGCGTTGACGATCAGATTCATGACCAGCTGGCCCAGCCGGTCGGGGTCGGCCGGCACGTCGGGCAGATCGGGGTCCAGGCGCAGCGCCACGGTCACGCCATCGGCGCGCAGGCTGTAGGCCAGCAGCTCGATGGCGGCGCGCACCAGGTCGTTCAGGGGCACGGCCTGGCGGGTCTCGGGCCGGCTGCGCGCCATGTTCAGAAAGGTGCGCACGATGCGGCCGCAGCGCTCGGCCGCCTCGCGTATGCGCTGGGCGTCGGCATGGGCCGCTTGGCCCTGCAGTTTTTCTTCCAGCAGGCTGGCGCGGCCCAGCACGATGGCCAGCGGATTGTTCAGCTCATGGGCCACGCTGGCCAGCAGGCTGCCCATGGTGCCGAGCTTCTCGCTCTGGCGCAGTGCCTCGCGCTGCTGGGCCAGCTGCTGTTCGGCCCGCAGGCGTGCCTCGAAGGTGGCGCGGATGCTTTGCACCCAGGGCATCCAGGTGGGCGACAGCTGTGGCGCGTCGGTGTTGACGTCGCCTGCTATGCGGCGCAGATAGAGCAGCACCTCGCGTGCCGGCGAGACGAAGCGACGCGCCAGCAGCCACTGCGCCGCCACGAACATCAGCAGCAGGGCCAGGGCGAGGGCCAGATAGGGCAGCAGCGCCGGATAGACGGCCTCCTGCAGCGCGGCCCGCGGCAGGGCCTGCACCAGCTGCCAGGGCGTGCCTGGCGCCGGGCTGAGCAGCAGCGCCCAGTGGCCATCGGCATCCAGCGCCCCACCGAGTCGGCCGGGGCGGGCGGCGGCGCGGTCCAGCGCGGCCTGATCCAGGCCGCCGGGCAGACGGCTGACCAGCATCACCCGGATGCCGCTGCCGCCGGGCTTGCGTTCGTTCTTGCTCAGCGCCTGGGCCGAGTCGGCGAGGATGCGGCCCTGGCCGTCGACGATCCAGAAGCGGGCCTGGGCCTGCTCGCCGCTCCAGCGCTCGACCAGCGCCTGCAGTGCACTGAGCCGGAAGTCCAGCAGGATCTCGCCGCGAAACTCGCCATCCACCATCACCGGTGCCAGATGGGACACGGTCAACAGCGCACTGGCGTCATCGACATAGGGCGGGGTCCAGAACGAGGCAATGTCCGGATGCTTGAGCGCCCATGCGCGCCGCTCCTGCGAGCCGCTGTGCCGGTAGGGCGCCAGGCCGTAGAGGGCGGTCTCGCCCATCGAGCTGATGGCGGTGGCCGACGGGAACCAGGGGTAGGCGACCGACATGGCCGCATCGGCCGGCAGCAGCCAGGAGGCGACGAAACCCGGCGAGCGGGCATGGACGACGCGGGCCAGCGCGACAAAGCTCTGCGCCAGCCTCAGGAGCTGCGCATCGGGCGCGCTGCCATCGGGCTGGTACCACAGCAGCTGGCCCAGGCGTTCGCGGGTGGCGGCATCGGCTCCGTCCAGGGTCCAGCCATCGGGCCGGCCCTCGTGCTGGCGGGCCTGCAGGGCCTGGCGCAGTGCCGGGCCGTGGTCGGGCGGCTGCCGCCACAGCTGCTCCATCAGCCGGCGCAGATCGCGCACATGGTTGACGGCCGGTTGCACCAGCTCGGACAGCTCGCGCGCATGGCCTTCGTTGCGGCGCTCCAGACCCTGCACCACGGCGTCATGCTGCTGCCGGTATTGCGTAACCATCAGCAGGGCCAGCAGGGCCAGCAGCGGCGCGGCCAGCAACCACATGAAACGGCGCGTCGAGGCCAGCATGCGGGCGGCCTCGTGCCCGCCCTGGGTCGTGGGGCTCATCGGGTCGGCTCCTCGTCGGCGGCCGGCATCAGTGTCGCCATTTGACCCAACAGATCGGCCTTGGTGAAGGGCTTGTCCAGGCTGGCGCAGCCCGAGCTCTGCAGGAACTGGCTGGCGCCAGCCGACAGGGTGTCGCCGGTGACGAACAGCATGCGCCGGGCCAGCGCCGGCTGGCGCGAGCGCACGGCACGCCACAGCGCCGCACCATCCATATCGGGCATGCGCAGATCGCAGACGATGGCGTCGAAGCGTGCCGCGTCCAGCAGCTCCAGCGCCACCGCGCCCGACTCGGCGCTGGCCACCTCGTAGCCGGCGCTCTCCAGCATGGCGCGCATCAGCTCGGCGATCTCGGCCTCGTCATCGACGACCAGCACCTGGCCCCGGCTGTGGAACTCCAGCTCGCCGGGCTGGGTCGGTGGCGGTGCCGGTCGCAGGTTGCCACCCAGGGGAAGGCGGAGCAAGAAGGCTGTGCCGCCCTCGGGGCTGGCAGGCTCCAGGCTCAGCTCGCCGCCATGCTCGCGGGCCAGCGAGCGTGACACCACCAGGCCCAGGCCGGTGCCCAGGCCCTCGGGTTTGGTCGTGAAGAAGGGCTGGAACAGCCGGGCACGCACCGCCGCGGCGATGCCGGGCCCGTTGTCGCTGACGCGCAGCCACACGGCGCCGCCCCTGTCATCGACGCCGGTGCTGACACTGACGCGGCGCGACTCGCCGCTGCCAGCGGCCAGCGCCTGCTGGGCATTGACCAGCAGGTTCAGCACCACCTGGCCGACCTGGTCGGCGTCGGCCAGCACCTCGGGCAGCGGTTCCTGCAGCCGCAGCTGCAGCTCGATGCCGTGGCTGCGGTAGCTGTAGGCCAGCAGGTCGGCAGCGGCGTGGGCGGCGGTGTTCAGGCACATCGCGCCGCGCTGGGCCGGTCGGCTGCGCGCCATGTTCAGAAAGGTGCGCACGATGCGGCCGCAGCGCTCGGCGGCCTCGCGGATGCGCGTCGCGTCACCGCGCAGAGCCGGCTGGTCCTCGCACTTCTCTTCGAGCAGATTGGCACGGCCCATGACGATGGCCAGCGGGTTGTTCAGCTCATGGGCCACGCCGGCCAGCAGGCTGCCCATGGCGCTGAGCTTCTCGCTCTGGCGCAGGGCCTCGCGCTGGCGCTCGATCTCCTGCGCGGCGGCGCGGCGCTCGGACAGGTCGGTGATTGAGGCGGTGTAATGCGACTCGCCATCGACCTCGGTGCGCCACAGCACCATCTCGACCGGGAACTCGCTGCCATCGGCGCGCAGTGCCTGCAGCTCCATGCGCTTGCCCAGCACCCGGGCCGGCCCGCCCTCGCGCATGCGCCGCATGCCGGCCTCGTGCGGGCCGCGAAAGCGCGGCGGAATGATGACCTCGGCCACCGAGCGGCCCAGCGCCGCCTCGTGGCTGCAGCCGAACATGGCCTCTGCGGCCGGGTTGAACTCGCGGATGAAACCCTGCTCGTCGGTGGCGACGATGGCCGCCAGCGCCTTGTCGACGATGGCCGACTTGAAGGCCTCGCGCTGGCGCTCGCGGCGCTGCAGCTCGTGCTGGGTGCGGAAGGTCTGCGTCACCGCATCGACCCACAGCTGCCAGCGCCGTCCCAGCTGCGGCGCGGGCGCATCGCGCTGTTCGGTGAGCGCGCGCAGATAGGCCAGCACTTGCATCGCCGGGTTGACGAAATTGCGGCTCAGCAGCCATTGCCCGGCGACGAACATCGCCAGCAGCATCAGCGCGATCAGCGCATTGGGCAGCAGGCTGGGCAGCACGGCCTGGCGCAGCGAGGCCTCGGTCTGCGCATGCACATAGGTCCAGGGCGAGCCGGGGCGCTGCGCTGCCGCCAGCACCCAACCGCCGGCATGGAGGGGCCGGCCCGGCCGTTCGAGCGCCTGGGCCAGATCGGGCATTGCCAGGCCCTCGGGCAGACGGTCGGCCAGCGCGCTCTTGACATGGGTGTCGGCGACTGCGCGGCCACCGTCCCGCAACGAGGGCCGCAGCGGCAGGCTGGAGTCGGCCAGCACATGGCGTTGATCGTCGATGATCCAGCCGCGGCCGGCCGCCGGCCGCCAGCCGTCCATGCGGCGCTGCAGCTCGGCAATGCGCAGGTCCAGGCTGACCTCGCCCAGCATCTGGCCATCGACCACCACCTCGGCCATATGCGAGACCACCAGCTCGCCGTCCAGCTGGCTGATATAGGGCGGGCCCCAGCGGCCCTGGCGGGCGGCATCGGCGGGGCCGCTGGCCAGCCGGGCGCGTGTGCGCTGCGCCGCCTGCGCGCGCAACGCGGCAATCGACTGCAGCGAGGGCAGCTCCAGCGACTGCAGAACCGATGCGGTGGACACAAAGGGATAGCCGAAAGAGGTGTTGACGTCCATGCCGGCGAACCAGGAGGCGACAAAGCCCGGCTCGCGCGTATGAACCCGGCGCACATGGGAGGTGAAGGCCTGGGCGCGGCGCTGCCAGGCCTCGGGGAACTTGTCGCTGCCCGGCTCGGCCCACCAGATCTGACCATGGCGGGCCTGCTGCTCGGTGCCCGCGTCGTCGAGGCTGAAGCCATCGGCCTGGCCGGCGACCCGGCGTGGCTGCAGCGCCCTTGCCAGGCCGGGGCCGGCATCGGGCGGCTCGTTCCACACCGACTCCATCAGCATCCGCATATCGTGCACATGGGCGCGGGCCGGCTGGGCCAGGGCGGCCAGCTCCTGTGCATGCTCGTCGAGCTGGCGGGCGATGGCCTGCTCGGCATCGGCGACGCGCTCGCGGTACTGCAGCGCCGTCAGCACCAGCAGCAGCAGCAACACCGGCACCAGCAGCAGCCAGATCAGCCGGCGCGTGGTGTTGAGGGTCTGCAGCGCCGGATCTGTCCTCATGCCTGATCCAGCACCAGGCGCACCTTGTCCAGCAGATCGGCCTTGCTGAAGGGCTTGTCCACACAGGGGCAGCGGGTATCGGCCAGGAAGCGGTCGGCCGCGGGCGACAGGGTGTCTCCGGTGACGAAGACCATGCGCCGGGCCAGCGCCGGATGCAGGCGGCGCACCTCACGCCACAGCGCCGGGCCGTCCATGCCGGGCATGCGCAGGTCGGAGACGATGGCGTCGAAGCGGGCCTCGGCCAGCAGCTCCAGCGCGACCTCGCCGGACTCGGCCGTGGCCAGCTCGTAGCCGCCACTCTCCAGCATCTCTCGTATCACCTGGGCCAGCTCGGCCTCGTCATCGACGACCAGGATGCGGGCCTGCTGCTCGACCTCCAGCGCGGCCGGGCGCGTATCCGCAGGCGCCTGACGGTCCTCGGGCGGCGCCAGCGGCAGGCTGAGGCGGAAGCTCGCTCCGCTGCCGGTCGGCGATACTTCCTCCAGGCGCAGGCTGCCGCCGTGCTCCAGCGCCACCGAGCGCGAGAAGGCCAGGCCCAGGCCGGTGCCGGCGCCCTCGCCTTTGGTGGTGAAGAAGGGGTCGAAGATGCGCTCGCGCAAGCCCGGCGCGACGCCAGGCCCGTTGTCGGCGACGCGCAGCCAGGCCTGGCGGATGCGGCCGCCGGCCCGGCCGCGCTCTTCCTCCAGACCGGTCTCGATGCACAGCTTCAGCGGCTGCGGGCGGCCGGTCAGCGCCTGCTGGGCATTGACAAGCAGATTCAGCAAGACCTGACCCAGCTGGTCGCCATCGGCCAGCACCGAGGGCAGCTCCTCGGCCAGGCGCAGCTCCACGGCAATGCCGCTGGTGCGCAGGCTGTACTGCAACAGATCGACGGCGCCATGCACCAGCTCGTTGAGCTGCACCGGCCGCTGCTGGCCCTTCTTCTGCCGCGCCATGCTCAGGAAGGTGCGCACGATGCGCGCGCAGCGCTCGGCCGCCTCGCGGATGCGCAGCGCGTCGTTCTGCAGCCCCAGGCCCTCGGGCAGATGGGCCAGGCCCTCGGTGCGCGTTTCGAGCAGGGTGGCGCGGCCCATCAGTATGGCCAGCGGATTGTTCAGCTCATGGGCCACGCCCGCCAGCAGGCTGCCCATGGCGCTGAGCTTCTCGCTCTGGCGCAGCGCCTCGCGCTGGCGCACGATCTGCTCCTCGGCGGCATGGGCCTGGGTGGCATCGACGATGGAGGCAGTGAAGAATGAGCGCTCGCCGACATGGGTGCGCCACAGCACGATATCGATCGGGAATTCGCTGCCGTCGGCGCGCACCGCGCGCATGGCAATGCGCTGGCCCAGCAGGCGCGGCGGGCTGCCTTCGCGCATGCGCCGCATGCCCTCGTTGTGGGCCTGGCGGAAGCGCTCGGGCGTGATCAGCTCGGCCACCGGCCGGCCCAGCGCGCTGTTGCGCGAGTACTGGAACATGGCCTCGGCGGCGGGGTTGAACTCGACCACCCGGCCGTCGTCGTCGGTGGTGATGACCGCGGCCAGCGCATGGTCGACGATGGCGCTCTTCAGTGCCTCGGTCTGCTCGGCCTGGCGGGCCGAGGCGCGCCACTGGTCGAAGGTGTCCCCGACCAGCTTGAACCAGGGCGTCCACAGGCGGGAGGCCGGCGGTGGCGCGGCGCCCGGCGCGGCCGCTGCGCGGCGCAGATAGTCCACCAGCTGCAGGGCCGGCGCGGTGAAGCTGCGCCACAACAGGTAGAGCACCAGGGTGAGTATCAGCACAAACTCGGCCGCCACCAGCAGCTGCGGCCAGAACAGCTCCAGCACCATGCGCTGGACCTGGGCCTCGGGCAGCAGGGCCAGGACTTGCCAGGGCGCAGTCTGCAACCGGCGCTGCGTCAGTGCCTGCTCGCCCAGATCGATGGCGGCATCGCTGGCCAGCGCCTCGGCGCGGCGCTCCTGCGCGAGCTGGGGCAGACCGGCGCCGGCGGCGTGATCGACCAGGCTGTCATCCCGTCCGTCCAGCAACCAGAAGCGGCCGCCACCCTGCCGTGCCGCCGGGCCGGCCAGCGCCTGCTGCAGGCGCGCCAGCGGCACGTCCATGGCCACCACGCCCAGCAGCGTCACATCGCGCCACAGCGGCGCGCGCAGGGTGATGTAGCGGGTGCCCAGGGCATCGGTCCAGGGGGCCGACCAGTCGGGCTCGAAGGCTTCGCCGCTGGCCACATTGCGGCTGGCGACGGCGGTCCGCAGTGCCAGGCCCTTCAAGTAGGTGGTCAGCGTGCGGGCGCCGGCGTCATTGAGCAGGCTGGCGCTGGGCTGCCACGGGTGCAGCCACGCCTGATCACCGACGGCGCTGATGAAGTAGACACGACCCATCACGGCATTGGCCTGGCCGGCCAGCTGGGCCTGTTCTCCGAACAGGGTGGCACGCGCCAGGGCCTCTCGCTGCTGGACGGGGCCGGGCGGCTGGACGTTGCTCAACAGCAGCTGCGCGCCGCTGTCCTTCAGCAGCGCGGGCAGGGCGTCCAGGCTGTACTCGCTGCGACCGGCCTCGGCCGGGTCGGCGGGCAGCAGAAAGTCCGTGCTCAGCCCACTCGGGGGCAGGTCTCGCCCCAGCAGGTCCTGGACCAGGGCGCGCAGCCGCAGCACATCGTCGCGCACCGGGCGCAGCAGCCGGTCCAGCGCGGCGCTGCGCTGGTCGGCGCTGATCGCCAGCTCGCGCAGGGCGGTGTGGCGGTAGGTCTCGTACTGGCGCTGGGCCAGCCACAGCATCGACAGCAAGGCCGGCAGCGCCAGCGCCAGCACCAGCCAGGTGTAGCGCCGACGCAGCCGGGTGACGTCGAGGACGGAGACGGTGTCTGCGTTCAATAGAAGGCCTTGCTCAGATCGCGCCGCCGCCGGGCACGAAGACGTAGCCCACATTGCGCACGGTCTTGATCAGCTCGGGCTTGTCGGGATTGCGCTCGATCTTGCGGCGCAAACGCATGATGCGCAGGTCGATCGAGCGGTCGAACACGTCCCAGCCGCGGTTGTGCGCCTGCTCCATGATCTGGTCGCGGTTGAGCGGGCGGTTGGGGTGGCGGGCGAACAGGGCCAGCAGGTCGAACTCGGCGGCGGTGATATCAATCGCCTCGCCATTGGCGCCGGTCAGGCGGCGCTCGTCCAGATCCAGCCAGCAGGCGCCGAACTGCACGCGCTTGCCATTGCCGCGCTGGGCCGCGGGCTCGGCGGCCGGCGCCGCAGCCACCGGATGCGCCGTCTGCAGGCGCCGCAGCACCGCCCGCACCCGCGCCAGCAGCTCGCGCATCTCGAAGGGCTTGGGCATGTAGTCGTCCGCGCCCAGCTCCAGGCCAACGATGCGGTCCACCGACTCGCCGGCCGTGGTCAGCATCACCAGGCCGGTCCCCGGGTGGGCCTCGCGCAGCCAGCGTGCCAGCGACAGGCCGTTTTCGCCGGGCATATTGACGTCGAGCAGGGCCAGGTCGGGGCGGCCCATCGCCACCAGGCCGCGGGCCTGGGCGGCGTCGGCGGCGGTCTGCACCACGAAACCATGTCGGGTGAAGTACTCGCTCAGCAACTCGCGCAGCTCGGGCTCGTCATCGACCACCAGCAGGGTTGCCGGGCTGAGGGGCTCGGTCATGGGCGTGGCTCCAATCTTGTTCTGGGTGGCATCATATCGGGCCGAAGCGACCGGGGTGACGCCCGGCCAGACGGAGGCGGCGGGGCGAGTACAGGCATGGCCGATCATGCGTGACTCCGCTCATGTTCGACCCGGGGCTCCGCACGGAACACGCCCGGCTGGGTGTCCGCGAAGTCGGCCCAGCTCTGGACCTGGGTGGCCTGCCTAGGCTGCAGGGCGCGCCAGGGCAGGTGCAGGCCCCGCTGCGGCGTGAAGAAGCGCCTGAGCGCCGAGGGCATGAGATCGGGGTTGGCCATGGAGGGGTTCCGGTGCGGGTTGAGGCTGTATGCCTTGCCTGTCACTGTTGCTCCGCCGTGTATCACCGTCATTTCCCTGAGGCCGGCCCATGTTTCAATTGTTTCAGCGCACCGGATACCGCCCAAGAAAAAGCCCGCGCTGGGCGGGCTGTCGATCGATCGGCGGCCGGGCCTCAGCGCGGCGTGGCGTAGCTCTCGTACAGGTCTTCGGCAAAGGCCTCGCTGCGGTAGAAGCCCGGCAGCTTGTCGCTGTGGAAGTCGCTCACCGGACCATTGTGCGGGCGGTAGCCGAGGGTCGCGGGCCGCACTTCGCGCCAGGTGCCGCGCACGGCATTGGCGCCCGCGGGGCGCCCCAGCAGACGCTTCAGGGTGGTGCTCAGGTTTTGGCGGGCGGTCATGGTGGCTCCGTGGTGACAGCGATCAATGCAGTGACTTTGCCCGCGCCACGTATCAGTGCCGTGTCAACTCTGCGACGTTTATGTTTCAGATGTTTCCACCTGTATCTGATCGGTCATTGATCTGCCTCCTTGCGTCGCAGCCGGCTCTGGTTCACAGTGTGCCGACGCATATTGAGTACAAGAAAGAGGAGTTCCCATGAGTGAGTCCGTCACCCGCGCCAGCCTGCCCGCGGATGCCTCCAGCCTGCCGCCGCAGACCATCAGCGGCGAGGTTCTGCTGGAGAAGTACGCCAAGGGCGATGAGCAGCATCTGGACGCCGTGCGCCTGCGCGTGGCCCGCGCCCTGGCCGTGGCCGAGGCGCCCGAGCAGCGCGCGCTGTGGGAGGCCAGGTTCCTCGATGCCCAGCGCCGTGGCTTCATCCCTGCCGGGCGCATCAACTCCGCCGCCGGCACCGATCTGTCGGCCACCCTGATCAACTGCTTTGTGCAGCCGGTGGGCGACTCGATCGCCCAGTTCGAGGACGGCCACCCCGGCATCTACACCGCCCTGACCGAGGCCGCCGAGACGATGCGCCGCGGCGGCGGCGTCGGCTACGACTTCTCGCGCATCCGCCCGCGCGGCGCCTGGGTGGGCAGCACGCAGAGCAGCGCCTCGGGGCCGGTCAGCTATATGCGGGTGTTCGACCGTTCCTGCGAGACGGTCGAGTCGGCCGGCTCGCGCCGCGGCGCCCAGATGGGCGTGCTGCGCTGCGACCACCCGGATGTCGAGGAGTTCATCCATGCCAAGGACCAGGGTGACCTGAAGAACTTCAATATCTCGGTCGGCGTGACCGACGAGTTCATGGAGGCCGTGCAGGCCGACGCGCCGATCGAGCTGGTGCACCGCGCCGAGCCCGGCGTGAAGGCCAAGGCCGACGGCGCCTACCAGCGCGGCGACGGCCAATGGGTCTATCGCAAGCTGCAGGCCCGCGAGCTGTGGGACCAGATCATGCGCTCCACCTACGACCACGCCGAACCCGGCGTGCTGTTCCTGGACCGCATCAACAAGGACAACAACCTCAGCTACTGCGAGACGATCACGGCGACGAATCCCTGCGTGACGGCAGATACCTGGGTCATGACCACCGATGGCGCGCGCCAGGTGCATGAGCTGATCGGCCAGCGCTTCACGGCGGTGGTCGATGGCAAGGCCTATGCCACCGAGTCCGAGGGCTTCTTCTTCACCGGGCACAAGCCCGTCTTCAAGCTCACTCTGGAGCAGGGCCAGACCCTGCGCCTGACGGCCGATCATCCGGTGCGCAAGGTCATGCGCAAGACTCGCTACCTGGTAGAGAGTGCCTGGGTCAAGGCCGGCGAGTTGCAGCCAGGAGACGAGCTGCTGCTGCACGATCATCGCGCGCTGCCGGGATGGGAGGGCGCGCACACCGAGGCCGAGGGCTATCTGATGGGCCTGCTGATCGGCGACGGCACGCTCAAGGCGGACAAGGCCGTTCTGTCGGTCTGGGCGCCGGAGCTGAAGGCCGTGGGCAGTGATCTGGGCCTGCGCCCGGCCAGCGTCAGCGCCATCATGGCTGCGGCCGAGAGTGCCGCTCAGACATTGACGCATCGCGCCGATTTCAAGGGCTGGCAACGGCCGATCGCCTCGCGTGGCGAGTACCGGCTGGCCTCAGCGCCCTTGCGCGACCTGGCCTTGTCATTGGGCGCAGCGCCAGGCCACAAGAGGATCACACCGCTGATGGAGCGCGCCTCGTCCGACTTCAGCCGTGGCCTGCTGCGTGGCTTGTTCGATGCCGATGGCTCGGTGCAGGGCAGCCAGGACAAGGGCGTCAGCGTGCGCCTTTCCCAGGCCGACCTCGACACCCTGCGCTCGGCCCAGCGCATGCTGCTGCGCCTGGGCATTGCCTCGACGATCTACCAGCAGCGCCGCCCAGCCGGGCTGAGCCTGCTGCCCGATGGCCACGGCGGCCAGCGCCAGTATGCGCAGCAGGCCACGCATGAACTGGTGATCAGCGGTGAGAACCTGCAACGCTTTGCCGACGGGGTGGGTTTCGAGGACAGCAGCAAGCAGACGCGGCTCAATGAGGCGCTGTCCAGCTATCGGCGTGAACTCAACCGCGAACGCTTTGTGGCCACCGTGCAAAGCCTGCAGGCCGAGGGAGTTGAGGTGGTCTATGACGTGACCATCGAGCATGTGCATGCCTTCGACGCCAACGGCCTGTATGTACACAATTGCGCTGAGCAGCCTTTACCGCCTTACGGCTGCTGCTGCCTCGGCAGCGTCGACCTGACCTTCTTCGTCGAGCAGGCCTTCGAGGCCGATGCCCGCTTCAACGACGCCGCCTTCGCCGAAGTCTGCGCCGTGGCCACGCGGATGCTGGACAACGTGCTCGACGTGACCGTCTGGCCTCTGCCCCAGCAGCAGCAGGAGGCGGCCAACAAGCGCCGCGTGGGCCTGGGCTTTACCGGCCTCGGCGACGCGCTGATCATGCTCAATCTGCATTACGACAGCGACGCCGCGCGAGCCATGGCCCGCCACATCAGCGAGGTGATGCGCGACGCCGCCTATGGCGCCTCGGTCGATCTGGCCAAGGAGCGCGGCCCCTTCCCGCTGTTCAATGCCGATATGTATATGAGCCGCGGCAACTTCGCCTCGCGCCTGCCCGGCCCGCTGAAGGAGCGCATCCGCGCCAGCGGCCTGCGCAACTCGCATCTGCTGTCGATCGCGCCCACCGGCACCATCAGCCTGGCCTTTGCGGACAATGCCAGCAACGGCATCGAGCCGCCGTTCAGCTGGAGCTATACGCGCAAGAAGCGCATGGCCGACGGCAGCTACAAGGAGTACGCGGTCGAGGACCATGCCTGGCGCCTGTACCGTCATCTGAAGGGCAAGGACACGCCGCTGACCCCGGCCTTCGTCACCGCGCTGGAGCTCAGCGCCCACGCGCACGAGAGCATGGTCGCGGCGGTCGCGCCCTGCGTCGACACCTCGATCTCCAAGACCGTCAATGTGCCGGCCGATTACCCTTACGAGGACTTCCAGGACCTGTATCTGCACGCCTGGCGCTCCGGCCTGAAGGGCCTGGCCACCTATCGGCCCAACAGCATTCTCGGTTCGGTGCTGAGCGTGGACAGCGCGCCCAAGGTCACGCCGCAGCCGCTGCTGCCCACCGATGGCACCAACCAGCGTCTGCGCCTGGAGCGTCTGCCCGCCGCACCGGTGCTGGCCTCGCTGCGCTGGCCCAGCCGGCCCGATCTGTCGGGTGGCAATCCGGCCTGGAGCTTCATGATCCAGCACCCGCATGGCGAGTTCGCCTTGTTCGTCGGCGAGCTGCCGGCCGAGGGGCCGGGCATGGGCCTGTTCGGTGCGACCCTGCCGTTCGAGGTCTGGGTCAATGGCGCCGAGCAGCCGCGCGGCCTGGCGGCCCTGGCCAAGACCCTGTCGATGGACATGCGCGCCAATGACGCGCAATGGCTCAAGCTCAAGCTCGACGCCCTGACCACGGTGGCCGAGGAGCGCTCGTTCGACATGCCCTTCCCGCCGCACGGCGAACGCCGCCTGTTCCCCGGCGTGGTGGCCGCCACGGCGGCCGTGATCCGCTGGCGCTGCGAGCAGCTGGGTGTGTGGGCGCAGACCGGCCCGACGCCGGTGCTGGATGCGATGTTCAGCCGCGACGAGCCGCGCACCGGCCCCTCGGGCACCCTGGCCTGGGCGGTCGATATCGAGAACCCGGCCACCAATGAAGCCTTCACACTGACCCTGAAGGAGGTCAGCCTGCCGGGCCAGGAGGTGGGCGGCAACACCCGGCCCTGCGCCCTGGGCTTCTCCGGCAACTACCCGCGTGCCTACGACGGGTTGGCGCGCTTGCTGTCACTGGACATGCGTGTCGTTGACCCAGGCTGGATAGGCATGAAGCTGCGCAAGATGCTCAATGTCGGCGAGCCGCTGGGCCACTTCATGGCCCCTGTGCCCGGCGAGCGCCGCCAGCAGGTCTGGCCCTCGACGGTGGCCTATGTCGCGCGGCTCATCATCCACCGCTACGCGATGCTGGGCGTGCTCGACGAGCAGGGCTTCCCGCTGCGCGAAATGGGCGTGCTCGAGAACCCGTCCCACCGCAGCGCCAAGCCCGGCGCCCAACCCGCGCCCATGGCCGGCTCGCCCTGCCCGGAATGCGGCAACCACACCGTCATCCACAAGGACGGCTGCGAGTTCTGCACCGCCTGTGGGTATGTGGGGCAATGTGGTTGAGTGACCGAGTCCCTTGCGTGGGCTTCGCGCCCGGTCGAGTCCGCTCCCTCAACCCCGCAGCAAAAACGCTATCGCGGCCGTCAGCGTCGCGCTCTGAGCCTCGTTGCACTGGGCCGGGCTTGCCGTCGGGCTGTCGGGATAGACCTCGGTGGTGGTCACGAAGCGCGCGGCGGTCATGGCGCCGCACAGGCCGAGTGATCGCTGGGGGTAGTTGATCACCCCCGGCTGCTGCAGCGGCTCGCCGATGAGGCGGCCCCGCTCGTCGGCCTCGGCGATGTGGGTCACGCGGCGCACCGCGGCGATCAGCGCGCGCTGGAACTCGGGCCCCGGCCGCTCGGTGTCGCCCACCAGGTAGAAGCCATCGGGAATGGCATGCCAGTCGAAGGCGGTGCCGTCCCGTGCGGCCTTGGCGGGGCCGAATTCGCTGTTGTCGGTGTCAGTGGTCTCGTGCAGGTCCACATGCAGATCGACCCGTGAGCCGTGGGCGGCCACGCAGGCCATCGCCAGCGCCGACTCGGCGGCCGGGCTGTCCGGCTTGAACTGCCGGTTCGGGTCCAGCGCGTCGGGGTTCCAGCGGTTGATGGTCTCGTAGCCCCAGGGGCTGATGCAGGGCAGGACCAGCAGATTGACGGCCGCGGCATGGCGATCGAACTCCTGCTTGAGCCACTGCAGCGCGCCCTGCACGCCACTGGTCTCATAGCCGTGTACGCCGCCGGTGACCAGCACCACGGGCAGATCCGGGTTCCAGCGACGGCTGCGCACGGCATACAGCGGATAGCTTCCCAACCCCAGGCGTCCATAGTCGAGCGCCCCGTACTGGATCAGCTCGGCCTGCGCGGGCAGACCCGCCTTGAGAGGCGCGACCACCTCCTCGGCATAGCTGCGCTTCAGCCGCTGGCGGCTCAGCCAGGCGGCCTTTTCAGCCGCGCCCCAGGGCGTACCCGGGGTGCCGATCGGATAGGGGTGCGTCGGTTGCTGAGGGCTCACACAGGTCTTCCGTTTCTGCTCACGATGCCGCGGACGATACACCGTCCGGTGGCAGCGATTCTGCGGCGGCCGAAGAGAACCTGAGCGTGTAAGCGGCCGAGATGGCCCCGGCCGCCGCACCGGCATCTTGCAGCGCCGGCGCCGACAGCGTGGCCTCGGCAAGCCGCCGCAGCGCCAGGGCGTCGTAGCCGGTCACGATGAAGACCCAGTCTGCCGCTCGATCGGCAAGGCCGCGTATGCGCTGCTCGGTGGTCGGCGCGATGGCCGGGGTGTCGGTCTGCAGCAGCTGAGCACCGACCACACCCGGCTGCGTCGGAAGTCTCTGCACCAGTGAGCGCAGGTGGCTGCGCAGGCGCTCCTGCCCGCCGGCCGCAGGTGACAAGCGCACCGTGACGGCTTGGCCCGCCACGGCGCCGCCCCGGCTGTCCAGCACACGGCATGGGCTGCGCACCATATTGCGGTGGTGCGGCATCATCTTGCGCGACCAGTCGCTGGGCGCATTCAGGCGTGCCTGGTACTCCGGCAAAACCAGCGCCTCATAGCCCGCCAGTTCGTAGATGACGAAAAAGCCCGGGCCGCCATCGGCATCGGCCCAGCGCGAGGCCCGCTGGAAGCCGGGCAGCGCCAGCCGCTCCGGGAAGTGCTCGTGAGAGTGCCAGTGCTCGAACTCATCGCGCACCTCGGCATCGATGTCCCACCACATCGCCAATGCAGCCTGTCCGAGCATCAGTTTCTCCGGTGTTCCAGCAGCTGCCGAAAGTGTTGTTCCATGCGCGCCGCGTCGGCCTTGAGTCCGGTGAACAGCTCGAACGCGCCCACCGCCTGGCCCACGGCCATCGTGCCGCCATCCATCGTCGGGCAGCCCAGGGCACGGGCTGCCTTCAGCAGCTCGGTCTCGATCGGAACATAGACGACCTCCGACACCCACAGCGAGGGCCGCAGCAGCTCGGCCGCGAGCGGCAGGCCGGGCAGCTTGGCCATGCCGGTGGGGGTGGCGTGTATCAGCCCGGTCGCGCCTTGCAGGGCCTGCGCCGCGTCGTGGTGCGCGCTGACGCGGAACGGGTAGCGCAGATTCAGCGCCTCGGCCAGCGCCTGGGCCCGCGCCGGGTCGGTGTCCACCAGGCGCAGCTGCGCCGCACCCAGGCCCAGCACGGCATCGGCAATGGCCGAGCCGGCGCCGCCGGCACCCAGCAGCACCACGCAGCCCAGATCGGCTCCCGGCAGCGCGCGCTGGAAGCCCCAGGCCCAGCCCGAGCCATCGGTGTTGTGGCCGACCAGGCGGCCACCATCAATCACCAACGTGTTCACGGCCCCCATGGCCTGGGCCTGCGGCGAGAGTTCGTCGAGCAGCGGGACCACCGCCTGCTTGCAGGGATAGGTGATGTTCAGGCCGGCAAAGCCCATCACGCGGGCGGCGGCGAGCAGGGCCGGCAATTGTTCCGGAGTCGCTCCGATGAGGTCCAGGTCGATCAGCTGGTAGTGCAGGCGCAGCCCGTGGTGGCGTGCCTCCTCTTCGTGCAGGGCCGGGCTGAGCGAGCGCTGGATGCCGGCGCCGATCAGGCCGACGAGCAGCTTGTCGCCACCCGTCTTGCTCACCCCCGGTACCCCATCAGCCGCGGCAGCCACAGCACCATGTCCGGCCACACCATCACCAGGGCGAGGGCACCCAGCATGACCAGCAGAAAGGGAAGCACATCGCGCATCAGTACCGTCAGGGATACATCGGCGATGCGCATCATCATGAAGAGCAGCAGGCCATAGGGCGGCGTCACCAGACCTATCATGATGTTCAGCACCGCCATCACGCCGAAGTGCACCGGGTCTATGCCCAGCGCGGTCGCGGTAGGCAGCAGCACGGGCAGCATGACCAGGATGATGGTGGACCCTTCCAGGAACATGCCCAGCACCAGCAGGATCAGGTTGACCAGCAGCAGAAAGCCCAAGGGCGAAAGATCCAGTCCCTGCATGGACTTGCTGAGGGTGGCGGGGATATTCTCCGAGGTGATGACGTAGTTGAACACCAGCGCGCCGGCGATCAGCATGCCGATGGAGATGCTCATGCGCGCGCTGGACAGTAGCGCGTCGTACAGGTCACCCCAGCCCATGCTGCGGTACAGCCCCGCCGAGATCAGCAGCGCGTAGGCGGCGGCAATGCCGGCCGCCTCGGTGGGCGTGGTGATGCCGCTGTACATGCATCCCAGCAAGATGACCGGCAGCATCAGCGCCGGGAAGGCCTCGCGCGTGATGCGGGGCATCTCGCGCAGCGGCGTCTTCGGCTCCACCGGGAAGCCACGCCGCCGTGCCAGCACATAGATCAGCCCCATCTGCACGGCACCCAGCAGCAGCCCCGGCAGCACGCCGGCGATGAACAGATAGCCGATCGAGCTGCCGGACACCAGGGCATACAGCACCAGCGGTATGGAGGGCGGCAGGATGGGCCCGATCACCGAGGACACGGCGCTCAGCGCGGCGGCGAAGCCCGGCGTGTACTTGCCGTCCTTGGTCATCATCGCCTGCATCAGCTTGCCCGAGCCGGCGGCGTCGGCCAGCGCGGAGCCCGACATGGTGGCGAACACAATACTCTGCAGCACGTTGACCTGTGCCAGCCCGCCGGGGAAGCGGCCCACGATGGCATTGCAGAAGCGCAGCAGGCGATCCAGGATGCTGCCGGTGCTCATGATGCTGGCGGCGAGGATGAACAGCGGAATCGCCAGCAGCAGGAAGCTGGAGTAGGTGCCGTTCAGCAACTGCTCCGCGGCCGTGCCCATGTCCATGCCCTTGAGGTAGAGGTACAGGACCGAGCCGCCGATCATCGCGTGGCCGACGGGCACGCCCAGCAGGCTGAGCGCGACGATGACGGCCAGCGCCAGCGAGAAGGGGCTGGTGAGGTTCACAGCGCAGACGGCGGCGTGGGTGCTTCGCCGCCCGGCGTGGCGGGGCCGAGGACCAGCTGAAGCAGGCTGCGGGCAATGACGGCGGCGGCAAACACCAGGTAGATCGAGTACATCACGTCCATGCGGATACCGAGGTAGGAGCTTTTCTCGACCTTCATGAAGGTCACATAGGCCCAGGAAGCCGGCAGCGACATGCCGAACAGGACGATCAGGCTCAGCGCGCCAATGGCACCGATGACGCGGCGGGCGCGCCGGCTCGCCCGCTCGGCAAGGAGGTCGATGCGGATCTCGTCCGCATCCTTCAAGACAAAGGCCGCACCCCACAGCACCAGCCACAGCCAGGCCGCCAGCGACAGCTCGGTGGTCCAGCCCACCGGCCAGTTGAACAGATAGCGCAGCGCGATCTGCACGATGAAGGCAACGAAGATCACCGCGAGCAGGGCCACCGCGACCGCTTCCGCGAAGCGGTGCAGCGAGCTCATGAGCCGATGCAGCATGCAGCCCACGTCACTTCATCGCATTGATCTTGTCGAGCATGCCGGCAGGCCAGGCCTTTGCCTCGTCCGAGCCCATATAGACCTTCTGGGCGTGCTCGCGGAAGGCCGCGATATTGGGCACATAGACCTCCAGCCCCTGCTTGCGGAAGGTCTCGGCCAGCTCGGCCTCGCGCTTCTGGTGTTCGGCCGTGCTCCAGGCGATGGCCTTGTCGGCGGCGGCCTGGAAGGCGCGCTGCCGGGCCGGCGTCATGCCCTGCCAAGTCTTCATGTTCACGGTCAGCAGGTCGAAGGCCACCAGGTGCGAGGTCAGCACGATCTGCGACATCACCTCGTAGAACTTCATGTTCTGCACATTGGGCAGCGGATTGTCCTGGCCGTCGATGGCGCCGGTCTGCAGGCCCGTGTAGGTTTCGGCATAGGCCATCGGCGTCGGGTTGGCGCCGACCGAGCGGCCCAGCATCTGCCAGGTGTCGCCGGGCGGCATGCGCAGCTTCACGCCGACCAGATCGGCGGGCACGTTGATGCGCTTCTTCGCCTTCAGTCCCAGATGGCGCGTGCCGAAGAAGGTCGGCCCCAGGATCTTCACCTTGACCTGGTCCTCGACCAGCTTCTTCATCTGCGCGCCCGCCTCGCTGGCGAAGAAGCTGTTGAGATGGTTGGCATCACGGAACAGATAGGCCGAGGTCAGCAGCGACCAGGCGGGCACCTGCTTGGAGATGTCCTGGGGCGAGATATTGCCCATCTCCAGGTTGTCGCGCTGCAGTGCGACCAGCTCGGTGCCCTGGCGGAATAGCGTCGAGTTCAGGTGCATCTCGACCTTGAAGTCGGCCTCGATGTCCTTGGCGAACATCTTCATCATCTCGGCGCGTATGTCCTTGTCGGAGAACACGGCGGCGAAGCGCAGGGTGGGCGGGGTCTGTGCCCAGGCCGGCAGGATGGCTCCGGCGGCGAGCGTGGCCCCCGCGCCCAGCAGCGTGCGGCGATCGATCGAACGGTTCATGGTCGTCTCCTTTGGAATTGTGATGAGGGCGAGCGTGGATGCTTCAGGCCGGCGCAGCCGCGAGGCGATGGGCCAGCGCCCGGATCGCGAGCTCGTAGCCGAAGACGCCAAAGCCGCAGATCACGCCGGTGGCGGCGAGCGACACCAGCGAGTGCTGGTAGAGCGGATCGCGCCGGTGGATATTGGTCAGGTGAACTTCGGCGATCGGCTGATCCAGGGTCTTCAGCGCGTCCAGCAGCGGGATGGACCTGAACGACAGGCCGGCCGGATTGATGGCCAGCGCCGCCGCCCGCTCACGGGCTTCCTGAACCCAGTCCACCAGCACGCCCTCGTGATTGGTCTGCCGGAACTCACAGTCCAGCCCCAGCTCGGCGGCCACGCGGTGGCAAAGCTGCTCGACCTGGGGCAGCGCCGTGCTGCCATACAGATGCGGCTCGCGCACGCCCAGCAGGTTCAGGTTGGGACCGTTGAGGACGTAGATGATTGCGCTCATGCCATGATTGTTGGCCCGCACCCAGAAAGTCTTTCCGTTCTGGAAACTTGTTTCACAATACGAGAAATGGGAATAGCACTTGAACGGGGACTCGCGGTCCTGGAGCATCTGATCCAGCACCCTCAGGGTCTGCCCCTGAGCCTCATCGCCGCGGAGCTGGACATTCCGCTCAGCGCCTGCCACCGCCTGTTGGCGGATCTGCAGCGCTACGGCTATGTGCGCCAGGCCCGCAAGCAGGGCGACTATGTGCTGACGACCAAGGTGGTGTCCATGGGCCTGGGCTTCCTGAGCAGCGCGGGCATCGTCGATATCGCCGAGCCGCTGCTGGAGCGGCTGGCGCAGACCTCGGGCGAACTGGTGCGCTTGTCCATCGTCGATGAGGACCGCCTCACCTGGGTCGCCAAGTCGCAGGGCATGCGGCAGACCGGGCTGCGCTACGACCCCGATATGGGCATGGACGCGCGGCTGTCCTGCACGGCCTCCGGCCATGCCTGGCTGATGACCTTGAGCGATGAACGCGCGTTCGAACTGGTGTCGCGCCAGGGTTTCGGCAAGCCCGCGGAGTACGGCCCCAAGGCGCCGACCACCATCAAGGCGCTGGTGGGCTTTCTGCACGCGGCGCGGGTGCGCGGCTACGCGGTGATCGATGAGGTCTTCGCGCCCGGCATGGCGGCCATCGCGGCGCCGGTGTTTCGCCGCCAGGAGGCGATCGGCGTGATCAGCATCGCCGGCCCCAGCACGCGCCTGAGCGGCGCGCGCGCACGTGAGTTGGCGCCCGCGCTGCTCGCCGCCGCCGCCGAACTCGGGCCTATCAGCAATGCCTCCAGCCTGTTCGGCCGGCCTGCGCTGGGCAAGGGCTGAACCGCGCCGGCCAGGCTCTGACGCTTTCACGTAGCATGGTCCGATGAACACCTTTTCAAGAAAGGCGGCCTGCTGCTGCGTGCTGCTGACTCTTGCCGGCGCGGCAGCGACGGCCGCCCCCAATGAGATGCAGCCATCGGAGGATGGCGCCCATGTGATCGATGGGCGGGCCAAGCTGGTCTGGGCGCGCTGTGTCGAGGGCATGCAGTGGGACGGCAAGACCTGCATCGGCACGCCGCGGCTGATGTCACATGCGCAGGCCAGCGCCCTGGCCGCCAGCCGCAGCAAGGCCGAGGGGCTGCGCTGGCGCCTGCCGCGCGTCAACGAGTTGCGTCGTCTGGTGGACAAGGGGGCCAAGCCGGCCGGCCCCGACGCCCTGCTGTTCCCGGCCGCGCCGCGCGACTGGCACTGGTCGGGCACGCTCAATGTCAATCAGGAGTCGGTCAACCCCTACAACTACGGCAATGTGATGCGCGGCCGCAGCACGGAGAACGCCGGCAACACGGCCTTTCTGCTGGGCTGGGCCGTCTACCTGGGGGCCGGCGAGACCCGCGCCGACGTGCTCAGATCCACCCGGCTGGTGGTGCGGCTGGTGCGGCCGCAGGAGTGAACGCAGCCGGGGCTGCCGCCACTGCGCTCAAGGGATGCGCAGGTTGTCGTTCTCGTCCACCCGCGCCTGGTGCGTGCGCCCACCGGTGCTGTAACTGACGCTCAGCGACTTGGGGCGACCGGGGGCGGGATCTGAGCCGGCCATTCGGTTGTCGACCTTGACGTCAAGCCTGTCATTGCGGACCAGCGAGCGCAGCCGCGCGGTGACGTCGATGCTGCGGCCGCCGGTGCCGTAGCTGGCGCTGAGAATCTCCAGCCCGCCGTAGCCATTGCCGCTGCCGCCACCACCACCACCCCAGCCACCGCTCCAGCCGCCATGGCCCCAGTTGCCGCCGCCCCAGCCGGTGAACTGATTGCCATCGACGTAACTGCCCTCGGTGTATTCGAAGGTGCGGGTCTGGCCATTCTTGCCGCGGGCGAAGATGCGCAGCGTCTTGACCTGGCCCGGGTCGGGGTCGGTACCGAACGAGTCATTGCCCATGCGAAAGCGCCGGTCCTGGCTGGCCAGCTCCTTCAAGCGCTGCGTTACATCGATATTGCGGTTGGCGGTGCCGTATCGGGCATGCAGGATCTGGTAGTCGCCATCGTCCCCCGCATTTCCCTGGTGGCCACTACCGGGCCTGCCGGGCCCGTCGCCCCATCCGCCGGACCAGCCGCCCTGGCCCCAGTTGCCGCCCCGCCAGCCGGTGAACTGATTGCCATCGACATAGCTGCCCTCACCGTATTCAAAGGTGCGTGTCTGGCCATTCTTGCCGCGGGCGAAGATGCGCAGCGTTTTCACGTGGCCGTAGTCCGGGTCGGTGCCGAAGGTGTTGTTGTCGATGCGAAAGGTCTGGTCCTGGCTGGCCAGTTCCTTCAGCCTCTGGGTGACGTCGATGTTGCGGTTGGCCGTGCCGTAGCGGGCCTGCAGGATCTGGTACTCGCCGTCGTCGCCGCCGCGCTGGGCGGTGGCCGAGGCCACCAGGACCAGCAACAACATGAAGGCGGCCCAGGTTTGGCGCATGAGGGGTTGGATTTGCATAGAAGATTCCAGCAGGGTTTCTTGACGTTGGGTGAGCCTGCGCGCTCGGCATGTTCCGGCCCACGAGGGGCTTTTACCAAGCTTCCTTGGCTTTAGCAACAACGCGCTGCGCGCGGATCGGATGACGGCGACGATCCGCTGTGGCAAGCTGTGGCCGTCGCTTTTTGAGACGGAGACACCGCTTGCATCCTCGCGCGCCTGGACGGTCGAATGCGTGTCAACTTGTCGGGGCCATTGCCTGGCTTGCATGGGTGCTGATGCTGTGGCAGTCGCCTGCGGCCCTTGCCCAGGCCTTCGAGCCCTCGGCGCCCGTGGTGGCCGCTTCGGCAGTGTCGTCGGCGTCGCCTGCGCTGACCCCGACAACGCTGCAGTTCCATAACCGCCGCATCGTCGACTTCCGGGCCGGCCTTCTGGGCGACTCCCCCGTCGAGCGTGCCGAGATGGCCCGGGAGGCCTTGCGCAGCGGCCTGGCCAAGGGAGGGCCCGGGGTGGTGAGCCGCACCAGCGTCGGGGAAGCGGTACGTTTCGAGCTTGATGGCGAGACCTTGTTCTTTCTCGTTGCCGGCGATCTGACGGGCTCCCGGCCCGGCGCGATGCTTGAGGCTGCCTCGCTGGATGCGATGCGCCGCCTGCAGCTGGCCGTGCACGAGACCCGGGAGTTTGCGGACCCGCGGCGTCTGGCCGAGGGCGCTGCCTATTCCGTTGCGGCCACGGTGATTGCCTACCTGCTGATGCGTCTCGTGCTGATGCTGCGCGGTAAGCTGCTGGCGAGGCTGGATGCGCAGGTCCAGGGCTGGCGTGATGCGACCCAGGCGCGCGCCCTGGTTGCCACCTATGCCGACCATGCGCGGCCGATAGCACGTTTCATGGCTGCCGCGCTGAGCTGGGGCCTGGGCTTGCTGCTGCTGGACTTCTGGCTCACCTATGTGCTGCGCCAGTTCGCCTATACGCGGCCCTGGGGCGAGCGCTCGACGGTCTGGCTGCTGGAGGTGCTGGAGCGCTTTGCGCTGGCCATCGCCGAGGCGGTGCCGGGGCTGGTCACGGCGGCCCTGATCTTTGTGCTGGCCCGGCTGGTGAGCAAGGCCGCGGGTCTGTTTCTGCAGCGCGTGGAGCGTGACGATCTGCGCATCGGCTGGCTCGATGCCGACACCGCCGGCCCGACGCGCAGCCTGGGCAATGTGGTGATCTGGCTGTTCGCGCTGGCCATGGCCTATCCCTATCTGCCCGGGGCCAACAGCGATGCCTTCAAGGGGGTGTCGGTGCTGGCCGGGGTGATGCTGTCGCTGGGTGCGTCGAGCATCGTGGGTCAGGTCTTGTCGGGCTTCAGCCTGATGTACACCCGTGTGCTGCGCGTTGGCGAATACGTCAAGATCGGTGACACCGAGGGCTCGGTGGTGAGCCTGGGCATGTTCGCCACGCGCATCCACACCGGCATGGGCGAGGAGGTGAGCCTGCCCAACACGCTGGTTTCCAACCAACCGGTGCGCAATTTCTCGCGCCTGGTCGAGGATGGCCACTTCGTGCTGCACACCTCGGTCACCATCGGCTATGCCACGCCCTGGCGCCAGGTGCATGCCATGCTGCTGGAGGCCGCCCGGCGCACGGCCGGTGTGGCGCAAGACCCGGCCCCCTATGTCGTGCAGACGGCCTTGTCGGACTTCTACATCGAGTACCGGCTCTGCGCGCAAAGTAACAAGCAGGCGCCGCGGCGGCGGGTCGACGCGATGAACCAGCTGCACGGCCATGTGCTCGATGTGTTCAACGAGAACGGCGTGCAGATCATGTCGCCTCACTACCGGGCCGACCCGGCCGAGCCGCAGGTCGTGCCTCCGGGCCCCTGGACCAAGCCTCAGGCGGAGGATGCCGCAGCCGCGCTGGCCGGCGCCCGGAAGCCGTCGGCCCAGACCTGAAACTCCGCCGCCGGCATCGGCTTGGCGATGAAGTAGCCCTGGGCGATGTCGCAACCCAGCGCGGCGAGCTGGTCCCAGTGCGCCTGGGTTTCGACGCCCTCGGCCACCGTCTTGCGCCCGAGGTCGTGGACCAGATCGATGGTCGAACGCACGATCACGGCCGAATCCTTGCTGAATGACATGCCGCGCACAAACGATTGGTCGATCTTGATGTAGTCCACCGGCAGCTTCTGCAGATAGCTGAGCGAGGAGTAGCCGGTGCCGAAATCGTCGATATAGAGCGGGATACCCTCGTCGCGCAACAGGTTCAGTGCGCGCAGCGAGAAGTCTGCATCCTCCATCACGGTGCTCTCGGTGATTTCCAGTTCGAGCAGTCCGGCACGCAGGCCCAGGCTGTGCTGCTGCCGACGGATTCGGTTCAGCAACTCCTCGTCACGCAGATTGCGGGCCGAGAGGTTGACGGCGATGGGCAGGGCGCGGCCCTGCTCCTGCCATTGGTGATTGAGGCGCAACACGGCGTCGATCACCCATTCGGTCAGCGGCTTGATCAGGCCCGTGTTCTCGGCCAGGGTGATGAACTCGCCCGGCGGGATCAGTCCGCGTTCGGCATGCTGCCAACGCACCAGCGCCTCGGCGCCGCAGGTGCGACCGCTGGCGAACTCGACCTTGGGCTGCAGATAGATCCTCAGATCACCGTTCACGATGGCCTGCCGCAGCTCGCCCGCCATGTTCAGCTGGCCCGGCTGACTCTGGTTCAGCGTCGGGTCGAAGATGGCGTGCTGCAGCCCCTTCCTCTGTGCCTGGTGCACGGCAATGTCCATGTGGCGGAACAGGTCGTGCGGGGTCCTGCCATGTTCCGGGTACAGCACCACGCCGGTGGTGGCCGAAAGATCGAGCGGAATATCGGCCGCGGCAAAGGGGGCCGACAGGGCGGCCTCCAGGCCTTGCAGCGTGGCTGTCAGCCTGTCGATGTCACCGTCGTTCAGCAGCACCGCGAATTCGTCACCTCGCAGGCGTGCGACGACGGCGCTCTCGGGCGCCGCAGCGCGCAGCCGTCGGCCGAATTCGCAAAGCATCTTGTCGCCTTGGCTGAAGCCAAGTGCGTCATTGATCTCGGTCAGCCGCTCGATATTGCATTGCAGGGCGAAGAAGCTGCCGCGCCCCTTGCCGGCGGACTCGATGGCCGCGTCGAGATGCTCGGAGAACCGGACTTCGTTGGGCAGTCCGGTCAGCGGATCGAAATGAGTCAGGCGCGTGATCGCGCGCTGGTTCTCCTCCTGCTCTGCGCGTGCACGCAGGGTGGCGATGCCAAAGGCCAGATCGTCGGCAGACTCGGTCAGCAAGGTCAGCTCGTCCTGTTCGAAGGTGCCCGGCTCGGTGTCGTAGATGGCCAGGGCGCCGATGATCTCGCCGTGCACACGCAGCGGGCAGGCCAGGGCCGAGGCTCTGCCCTGCAGCTGCGCCGAGGTCCAGGGCGCATAGCGCGGGTCGCTGCCCATGTCGCGGATTGCCGTGGACACGCCGGTCCGGATGGCCGTGCCCACGGCGCCCTGGCCATGCGGGGTGTCGGCCCAGCTGATGTTCAAGCGGTCCAGTGCTTCCAGGCCCTCGGCATAGCCATGCTCGGCGACCGCGCGAAGCGTCTTGTCGGCGTCGTTGTTGCAGTACCAGACCACGGCAACATCGTAGCCACCTGCGCCGACGATGGCTTCGCACATGCCCTGGAGCAGGGTCGTCTCGTCGGTCGAGCGCAGCATGGTGCGATTGCCGGCGCTGAGCGTCCTCAGCCCCCGGCTGACATGCTCCAGATCGTGCACCCGCTGGCCAAGCTCAGCATTGAGGGAGCGAATCCTCTCCTCGGCATGCTTGCGCTCGGTGATGTCCACGCCCATGACGTAGTAGCCCTGCACCCGATGCCCGGCATCGAACTTGGGCACATAGTTGATCACCTGCCATACATCTGGAAACGGCTGCCAGTCGTAGCTCTGATGCTGCCCCTGCAGGACCTTGGTGATCAGCGGCTCGGCAATGGCATAGCGTTCCTCGCCCAGGATCTCAAGGACGCTGCAGCCGGCGATGCTTTCACGGTGTGGCGCGAAGCGGTCGTGGTACTGCTGGTTCACATAGACATAGCGCTGGTCGGCGTTGACGTAGGCGATCAGCGCCGGCACATTGGCGACGATGCTGCGCAGGTGGTCCTGGCTCTCACGCAACTCGGCTGTGCGCTCAAGCACGCGGCGCTCCAGGTCCTGATTCTGTTCGTTGATGATGCGCCGGCTGGTCGCCGTCTCGCGCAACTGGCGGCGTATCACCCCGTAGTTGACGGCCAGCAGGGCGAGCAGCGAGCCCGCGGCGAGGGAGCCGATCCACATCCATACCTGGTGGGCCTGGCGTTGCGCGGCGCTGCGTTCGTTAAGCAGGCGGCGTTCCTCGACGTCCATATCGCGCAGCAGTGTGCGCACGCGCTCCCGCGTCTCCTTCAGCGGGGCCTTGTTGACGAAGTCGGTGGCCGCCGCCATGCCCTGTGTCTTGCGCAGCAATTCAATCTGGCGCGACAGGGCGATGCGCTGATCGATGACCTCGCGCAGCTGCAGCCATCGACGCAACTGGTCCGGATGGTCGGCAACCAGTTGCTGCAGATGCTGCATCGCCGTCTCGCGCGAGCTCATCGCGAGTTCGCGTTCGTCCAGGTGCCGGCTATCGCCCGAGACGCGGAAGCCCTGGGTATTGAGCTCGATCTGCAGGGTGTTGCCGCGCACGCTGGACAGGTCGCCCAGCACCTGGTGGGTGTGCGCCACCCAGTCCGCCGCCTCGCTGGCGTCATTGGCCAGCTTCCAGGTGGTGATGCACAGTGCGGCCACCACCAGCAGTGCGGCGGCAAAGGCACTGAGCACCTTGCTCTGAAAACTGCTGGGCGGCATCGGCAGCGCTCCTGTTGCTGGTGATGTGTCGACCGTGGCTGAAGGGCTTCCCCGCGGCTTCCGACGGAGAGTTGCGCTTACAGGCTACCGCCTGGAGTGAAGCTGCGGGCTTGATCCGTGTCAAGTCTGACCCCGGCGATCATCGTTGATCTAGTGGATACCGGGTCGGCCGTGACCGAGCGCACGGAAGTTGCCGGTCGCGGAACTGGGTATGGCGCCAGTGGGACGGCACCACACCCTGCCGTTGACCCTCAGTGCGTCAGGGTCTCCGACAGCGCCCTCAGGCCCGCCATCGTCGCCAGGCAGGCCTTGGCCACCTCGACCCCCTTCTTGACGAAGTGCTCGGCGAAGAACTGCTGGTGGTCGGCGTGGTCATGGAAGTCACGCGGCGTCAGCACCGCCGACATCACCGGCACCTCGGTGTCGAGCTGCACGCGCATCAGTCCATCGATGACCGCGCTGGACACGAACTCGTGTCGGTAGATGCCGCCATTGACGACAAATGCGCAGGCGATGATGGCCTCATAGCGACCGCTCTGCGCCAGCTTCTTGGCCAGCAGCGGTATCTCGAAGGCGCCGGGCACCTCGAACTGGTCGATCTGGCTGAGCGGCCACCGACTTCGCTCGAATTCGGCCAGCATCGAGTTGCGGGCCTGGCCGACGATGTCGCCATGCCAGCTGGCGCAGATGATGGCGACGCGGGCCGCCGGGGAAGTGGGGGAAGAGGAGGAGGTCTTGCTGTGGATCTGATTCATGAGATTCCTTGAAGGTCAGGATTTCAGAATCAGGGCGCGCGACAACGCAGCCGCCACACACCTGACTCGAATTTGAGCCAGGCATGCAGCAGCCGAGGTACTCGCGTTTCTCTTTCATCCGGACTATGACCGTCGGCCCTGGAATCGCACCAGATCTGCTGACCCCGACAGCCGGTTTGACGCGGCTGCCGGGCGCTCGCGGGCTCCCGCGGGACGAATCCCGCAGCTACCGCCGGTGGGGAATTTCACCCCGCCCTGAGAACGCTGCCAGCCGGTGAGGGCTGGCGCGGTCATTCTAAGGTCAGCTCAGATCGAGCCGGTAGCCGACGCCATAGACCGCGCTGATGCAGTCCTGGGGCGGCTGCAGGCCGCCGAGCTTGCGGCGGATGTTCTTCACATGGCTGTCGATGACGCGGTCGCTGACATCGCGGAAGTCCTCGTGCAGTTGCTCCAGCAGCAGGGCCCGCGCAAACACCCGGCCGGGCTGGCTCAGCATCAGCCGCATCAGGCGGAACTCCAGCGGAGTCAGCGGCAGCGGCAGCGGCTGCTCGCCCCAGTACAGGCGCTGGCCGGCGTCGTCGATGGCAAAGCCGCCGACGCTGACACGGCTGGGGGCGGGGGCCCCGGTCAGCCGGCCCTCGGCGCGGCGCAGCAGCGCGCGCACGCGGGCCACCACTTCGCGCGGGCTGAACGGTTTGCACAGATAGTCGTCGGCGCCGAGCTCCAGGCCCAGCAGCCGGTCGAGCTCGTCGACCCGGGCGCTGATCATCAGGATGGGCAGGCCGGAGAAGGCGCGGACCTCGCGGCACAGCGTCAGCCCGTCCATGCCGGGCAGCATCACGTCGAGCAGGAGCACGGCCGGCGGCTGGGCGCGTATCGCCTGCAGGGCCAGCAGGCCGTCGGCCAGGCTGCTCGCCGCATAGCCGGCGGCGCGCAGGTAGTCGCACAGCAGGGCGGCGATCTTGGGCTCGTCTTCGACGACGAGGATGTGGCGCGGTGCTTCGATCATTTCGGGGCGGCCTCGGCATCCAGTGGCAGCCACAGGCTCAGGCGCAGGCCACCCAGCGGCGAGGGCTCGGCATGCAACCTGCCGCCATGGCTGTGCGCCAGCGCCTGGGCAATCGCCAGGCCCAGGCCGCTGCCGCCGCCGGCCCGGCTGCGCGAGCCCTCGACGCGGTACAGCGGGTCGAACAGCTGGGGCAGCGCCTCGGCCGGCACGCCGGGCGCGCTGTCATCGACGGTGATCAGCAACTGCCCGCCTTGCAGCCGGGCGCTCAGCCGGATACGGCCCGGCGCATCGGTGTAGCGCAGGCTGTTCTCCAGCAGATTGCCCAGCAGCTGGGCGATGCGGTCGATGTCCCAGCGCACCGGGGGCAGGTCTTGCGGCAGATCAAGGTCCAGGCTCAGGCCGGCGGCCCGGGCGCGCTCGCGCACGCGGGCGGCGGCATCGAGCAGCAGCGGGCCCGGCTGCAGCAGCGCAAAGCGGCAGGGCAGGGCGCGCAGGTCGGAGCAGGCCAGAGTGTGGAAGTCTTCGGTCAGACGGGTCAGACGCTTGACCTCCTCCTGCAGCGAGGCGACGGCGTGGGCGTTCAGCGGGCGCACGCCATCGGACAGTGCCTCCAGCTCTCCGCGCAGCACGGCCAGCGGCGTGCGCAACTCGTGCGAGAGCTCGGCAATCCAGCGTCGACGGCTGGCCTCCAGCGTTTTCAGCGAGGTCGCCATCGCGTTCATGTCCTGCATCAGTGCCCCGAGTTCATCGTCGCGGCGGGTGTCGATGTGCTCGCCGAAATCGCCTTGCGCCATGCGGCGCGCCGCCGCCTGGGCCTTCTGCAGCGGCCTGATCCAGCGCCCGGCCAGCAGACGGGCGGCCACCAGGGCCAGCAGCATCAGGGCCAGGGCCACACCACCGATGCCCAGGTACTGGCGGCGCAGAAAGCTGGCATCGACGCCCTCGGCTGGCCCGGCGCGCTCGGCCAGGCGCAGCAGGGCCAGCTCCTGGCCGGCGAGCTTCAGGGCCCGGTTCTGACCCGGGAGCGTGACAGCCTCCGGGCGGCCTGCCAGAACCTGCTCGCCATCCGCGCTCAGCAGCAGCAGCCGCGGCCCCAAATTGGCCGGGTCGCGCGGCGGGCGGGCCTCGGGCGGTGGTCGACCGGGTGGGCCGTCGCGGCGCGGCGGGCGCCCGGGCCTGCCATCGTCTTCGGGCGGCGCATCGGCGCGAGGCGGGCGGCGCTGGGCGGGCGGGGCGACCTCGTCCATCCATTCGCGCAGCACCGGCCTGAGGTCACCCGCCGGCAGGCCGCCGCGGCGGCGCAGGTCGTTCTCGGCCACGACCATCAGCCGGTCCAGGAACTGGGCGTCCTGGGCGCGCAGGTATTCGCTGAAGCCGGCGCGCAGATTCCAGGCCACCAGGCCGCCCATGGCCAGCACGGCCAGGGCCACGGTGCCCAGCAGCAGCAAGGAGATTTGGTGAACCAGGCGTATGCGCATCTCGGGCCATCTTATCGGCAGGGCCGCGGCCAATTGTGGAGAGCTTCTCCACAGTTTCTCCATCGTCGCTGCGCGATCGCTGGCCATGCTGGGCGCATTGACACGGTCCAGCTGACCAGGGGTGACGACGATGCCACGCATACTGCCCACCACCACCCGAGGAACCCTGCTCTCGCTGGGCCTGATCGTCCTGATGAGCGCCTTGCTGAGCGCGGCCCTGGTCGCTTGCGGAGGAGGCGGCGCCGATACCACGGCCCCGACGGCCGAGGCCGAGGCGCTGCGACCGCCGCCCCCCGCCCCGCCGACGGCCGTGCCACCTGCCTTCACCAGCCTGGCCGGCGTGGGCGACAAGCTGTTCCATGACCGCAGCCTGTCGGCCAGCGGCCGCCTGGCCTGTGCCAGCTGCCATGCGGCCGAGCGGGCCCACTCCGACGTGGCGGACAGCTTCCTGCCGCTGGGCGGCGCCAACCTCGACCGGCAGGGCCTGCGCAGCTCGCCGAGCCTGCGCTACCTCGACCAGGTGGGCCCGTTCCGCATCGATGCCCAGGGCAATGCCCAGGGCGGCCTGTTCTGGGACGGTCGGGCCGACAACCGCACCGCCCAGGCCCGTGGCCCGCTGTTCAACTCCAGCGAGATGGCCAATGAGAGCGTCGCCGGTCTGGCGACCCGGCTGCGCGCCACGCCCTACTTCAATGAGTTGCTGCGTGCCGCCGCGCTGCCCGCCAGCGCCGGTGACGAGCAGTTGCTGCTGGCCAGCCTGCGGTCCCTGGCGGACTACCAGGCCCAGGATGTCGAATTCCACGCCTACACCGCCAAGTTCGACGCGGTGCAGGATGGGCGGGCCCAGTTCACCGCCCAGGAGGCCCGCGGCCTGGCCGTGTTCAACGACCCGCAACGAGGCAATTGCGCGCAATGCCACAGCAGCCGGCCCGCGCCCAATGCCGGCCCGGGCGCCCGTGCTCAGTTCAGCGACCACCGCTACTTTGCGTTGGGCGCACCGCGCAATCAAAGCCAGGCCACGGCCGATCCGGCCTTCTTCGACCTCGGGCTGTGCGGCCCGCAGCGCAGCGATCTGGTGAACCAGGCCGATCATTGCGGCAAGTTCCGGGTGCCGACCTTGCGCAATGTGGCACTGACCGGCCCCTACTTCCACAATGCCAGCCTGAGCACGCTGGAGGAGGTGGTGGCCTTCTACGCCACCCGTGACAGCGACCCGGCCCGCTGGTACCCGGTCGTGAACGGCCAGGTGCAGCGTTTCAATGACCTGCCCGCGGCCTACCGGGCCAATTTGTTCCAGGGCGCGCCGTTCAACCGCCGGCCCAACCAGGCGCCGGCGATGACACCGCAGGACGTCAGCGACGTCGTCGCCTTCCTGCGCACGCTCAGTGACGGCTTCAGTCCGGTGGCGAACCCGTAGTGGGGGGCGCCTGCGTCACGCCGTCGCGCCAGAGGTAGAGCTCGGTCATGCTGCCGTCGTCATAGCGATGGCTGTCCACATGCTGCATGCCGGCCTTGCTCAGCACCCGCCGCGAGGCGGCGTTGTCCGGGGCGGCGGTGGCGATGATTTCGTAAAGCTGGTGCTGCCTGGCCCCATAGGCCAGCATCGCCTGCGCTGCTTCGCTGGCCAGGCCGAGGCCCCACAGCGTGCGAAGGAAGGCGTACTTCAGCTCGGCGTGGGGTTGGTCGCCCGGGTGAACGAGGCCGCAGAAGCCGACCACCGCGCCGGTCGAGCGCAGCTCCAGCGCCGACATGCCGTAGCCCCGCTTGGCGTAGTTGCGCTGCGTCACGCCTATCCAGCGCACGCAGGTGGCGTGGTCCAGCGGCTGACCGTCGCCGACCCAGCGCATCGCCTCCGCGTCGCCATAGACGGCATGCAGGGCATCGGCATCGGCCGGTGTCAGCATACGGGCGCGAAGCCTCTCGGTCTCGAACAGCAGCGATGTGGCGGGAGTGAGATCGGGCTGCTCGACCTCGGGTGCGGCCACGGGCAGCGGATCGGCCCCCAGGGCCACGAACTCGCCCTGCAGCCTGCCGACGATCTCGCCCTTGCAGCTCAGCACCGAGTTGACGGCGATGCGCGCCTTGCCCTTGCGCCTGAGCATGCGCAAGAAGTGGCCCCAGCCGGCCGGATCGGCCAAGGCCGACTCGGCGCGGAAGTCGCCGGTGATGGCCAGTTCATAGTCCATCGTATTGCGCTGTATCACCAGCCGGGTGCTGATGCCCTCGCGCAGCAGCCGGGTGTGCAGCAGCGACCAGGCGGCCAGGATGGCCACCGCCGAGGCGCTGCCACCGAACACCGTCTCGCGATGGTTGATATTGGGGGCCAGCGGCGCGCCGAGCAGCACGCTGTCGGGGCCGACCTGCAACACCTCGACTTCCATCGCCTTGGACAGCGGGATGTGGGCGCTCAGGTAGTGCTCAAGTTCGTAGGGGGACACGGTTCACCTTTGACTGGGTCAGGTCGGTTGCGGGCCGTCATAGCCCTCGATGATGATCAGGTCTATGGTCGAGACCGGCAGGCGTAATTGCATCGCGGCCTGGTAGGCGGGTGAATGCCAGCAGTCCAGTGCCGCCTGGTAGGACGGGAACTCGATTACGACATTGCGGCTGCGGCTGCCGCCCTCGGGATTCTCCATTCGCCCGCTGCGCACCAGAAAGTGCGCGCCGAACTGCTTGAACGGTTCGGCATTGGCGGCGATATAGGCCTTGTAGGCTTCGAAGTCGGTGATATCGACGCGTGCGATCCAGTATCCCTTGGTCATGTGTCTCTCCCGGGGGCAAACGATTGAAACGCCAGGCGGCACCTCGGTGACGTAGCCCGGATGCAATCCGGGGCAGCCGAGTCAAGAACCGCGACCCGCATCTTTACAGATTCTTGATACCGGCCGCCCCAGCTTCTACGCCAACTTGACGCGCCGATTTTTAAGCTCTGGGCATCGCAATCCACCGGAGCCGCGTCATGAGCGCTCTCTACTGGCTGAGCGGCTTCACCGCTGCGGCCCTGTTCGTCTATCTGCTGTATGCGCTGCTGCGCGCCGAGGAGTTCTGAAAGATGGGCTCCACCGCATGGATCAATTTGGGGCTCTTCATGGGCCTCTTGCTATTGCTGGCCTGGCCACTGTCCAAGTGGCTGGCCCGGGTCGCCGAAGGCTCGCTGCCGCGCTGGATGGGGGCGGTCGAGGGGGGCGTCTACCGCTTGGCCGGCGTCAAGCCCGACGAGGGCATGCACTGGAAGCAGTACGCCTTTGCGCTGCTGCTGTTCAGCTTTCTGGGCGTGCTGGCAGCCTATGCCCTGCAGCGCCTTCAGGGCCTGCTGCCCTTGAATCCGCAGGGCATGGCCGCCGTCTCGCCCGACTCGGCCTTCAACACCGCCATCAGCTTCGTCACCAACACCAACTGGCAGGGCTACGGCGGCGAGTCCACCATGAGCTATCTGACGCAGATGCTGGCGCTGACGGTGCAGAACTTCGTCTCGGCCGCCACCGGCATTGCGGTGGTGTTTGCGCTGATACGCGGCTTTGCCTCCAAGCTCTCCGGCACGATTGGCAACTTCTGGGTTGACCTGACCCGTGTCACGCTGTGGGTGCTGTTGCCCCTGTCCTTTGTGTTCGCGCTGTTCCTGGTGGGGCAGGGCGTGATCCAGAACTTCAGCGCCTATGTCGATGTGCCAGGACTCGAACAGAGTCAGCAGATTGCCATGGGCCCGGTGGCCTCGCAGGAGGCGATCAAGATGCTGGGCACCAATGGTGGCGGCTTCTTCAATGCCAACTCGGCACATCCCTACGAGAACCCGACGCCGCTGAGCAACTTCGCGCAGATGCTGTCCATCTTCCTGATCCCGGCCGCGTTGTGCTTCGCGTTCGGTCAGCTGGTCGGTGACAAGCGCCAGGGCGTTGCCATTCTGGCGGCGATGAGCGTGTTGTTCATTGCCGGTGTGGTCGCGGCCACCTCGGCCGAGCAGGCGGGCAATCCGCAGCTGGCAGCGCTCGGTGTCGACCAAAGCCTGAGCGCTACCCAGGCCGGCGGCAATATGGAGGGCAAGGAGGCCCGCTTCGGCATCACCGCCAGCAGCCTGTTCGCCGTCATCACCACGGCCGCCTCCTGCGGGGCGGTGAACGCGATGCACGACTCGCTGACGCCCATCGGCGGCATGGTTACCCTGGTCATGATGCAGCTGGGCGAGGTGGTGTTCGGCGGCGTCGGCACCGGCCTGTACGGCATGCTGATCTTTGCTGTGATGGCGGTCTTCATCGCCGGCCTGATGATTGGCCGCACGCCCGAGTACCTGGGCAAGAAGATCGAGAGCCATGACATGAAGATGGTGTCCATCGCCATCCTCGTCACGCCCATCGTAGTGCTGGTCGGTACGGCCATCGCCGTGCTGGCCGCCGGAGGCAAGGCCGGCATCGCCAACCCGGGCGCGCACGGCTTCTCCGAGATCCTGTATGCGCTGACCTCGGCCGGCAACAACAACGGCAGCGCCTTCGCCGGCCTGTCGGCCAACACACCGTTCTACAACACCTTGCTGGGCATCGTGATGTGGCTGGGGCGCTTCGGCGTGATCGTTCCGGTGCTGGCCCTGGCCGGCAGCATGGCGGCCAAGAAGCGTATCCCCGTTGGCGCCGGCACGCTGGGCACCCATGGCCCGCTGTTTGTCGCCTTGCTGGTCGGCACGGTGCTGCTGGTGGGCCTGCTCAACTACGTGCCTGCGCTGGCCCTGGGGCCTGTCGTCGAGCACCTGCTTTTGATGAAGGTCTGAATCATGACCAACATGAATACCCAAACCGCTTTCTCGCTTTTTGATCCCAAGCTGGTGGGCCCCGCCTTGCGCGAGTCCTTCATCAAGCTGGACCCGCGCCTGCAGTGGCGCAACCCGGTGATGTTCGTCGTCTATATCGGCTCGCTGCTGACCAGCCTGCTGTGGCTTCTCAGCCTGCGTGTGCCGGCCGTCGCAGGCACCGAGGGCTCGACCTTCATGCTGGCGATCGCGCTGTGGTTGTGGTTCACGGTGCTGTTCGCCAACTTCGCCGAGGCCATGGCCGAGGGCCGCAGCAAGGCCCAGGCGGCCTCGCTGCGCGGGCTGAAGACACGCACCTGGGCCAAGAAGCTGCACGAGCCCAAGCATGGTTCCCAATGGCATCCGGTGCAATCGGACGAACTGCGCAAGGGCCATGTCGTGCTGGTCGAGGCCGGTGACATGATCCCGCTGGACGGCGAAGTCATCGAAGGCGTGGCCTCGGTGGACGAGAGTGCCATCACCGGCGAGTCGGCCCCTGTGATACGCGAGTCCGGCGGAGACTTCGGCTCGGTCACCGGCGGCACTCGCGTGCTGTCCGACTGGCTGGTGGTGCGCATCAGCGTCAACCCGGGCGAGTCCTTCCTCGATCGGATGATCGCCATGGTCGAGGGCGCCAAGCGCCAGAAGACGCCCAACGAGATCGCGCTGACGATTCTGCTGGTGGCGCTGACCCTGGTGTTCCTGGTCGTCACCGTGACCCTGCTGCCGTTCTCGATGTTCAGCGTGGAAGCTGCAGGGGCGGGCACGGTGGTCTCGATCACCGCGCTGATCGCCCTGCTGGTCTGCCTGATCCCGACCACCATCGGCGGCCTGCTGTCGGCCATCGGCGTGGCCGGCATGAGCCGGATGATGCAGGCCAATGTGATCGCCACCTCGGGCCGCGCGGTCGAGGCTGCCGGTGACGTGGACGTGCTGATGCTGGACAAGACCGGCACCATCACCCTCGGCAATCGTCAGGCCAGCGCCTTCATGCCGGTGCCGGGCGTGACCGAGCAGCAGCTGGCGGACGCGGCCCAACTGTCTTCCTTGGCCGATGAAACCCCCGAGGGCCGCAGCATCGTCGTGCTGGCCAAGACCCGCTTCAATCTGCGCGAGCGTGACATGACGTCGCTGCAGGCCCAGTTCGTGCCCTTCACCGCGCAGACGCGGATGAGCGGCGTCGATCTGGCCGGCGGGCGCGTGATTCGCAAGGGTGCCGGCGAGGCTGTGCGCCAGCATGTGCAGGCGCTGGGCGGCACCTTCCCGGTCGAGCTGAGCCAGCTGATTGATGACGTGGCGCGCCGGGGCAGCACGCCCCTGGTCGTGTCAGACGGCGCCCGCGCGCTGGGCGTGGTCGAACTCAAGGACATCGTCAAGGGCGGCATCAAGGAGCGCTTTGCCGAGCTGCGCCGCATGGGCATCAAGACGGTGATGATCACCGGCGACAATCGCCTGACGGCCGCCGCCATTGCCGCCGAGGCCGGCGTCGATGACTTCCTGGCCGAGGCCACCCCCGAGGCCAAGCTGAAGCTGATACGCGAGTACCAGGGCGAGGGACGGCTGGTGGCCATGACCGGCGACGGCACCAACGATGCCCCGGCCCTGGCCCAGGCCGATGTGGCCGTGGCCATGAACACCGGCACCCAGGCGGCCAAGGAGGCCGGCAATATGGTGGACCTGGACTCCAACCCGACCAAGTTGCTGGAGATCGTCGAGACCGGCAAGCAGCTCCTGATGACGCGCGGGTCCCTGACGACCTTCTCGATCGCCAATGACGTGGCCAAGTACTTCGCCATCATTCCGGCGATGTTCGTCGGCGTCTATCCGCAGCTGACGGCGCTGAACGTGATGGGCCTGCACAGCCCCAGCTCGGCCATCCTGTCGGCGGTGATCTTCAACGCGCTGATCATCGTCGCGCTGATACCGCTGGCCCTCAAGGGCGTGCAGTACCGCGCCATCGGTGCGGCCGCGCTGCTGCGCCGCAATCTGTTGATCTACGGCCTGGGCGGCCTGATCGTGCCCTTCATCGGCATCAAGGCCATCGACCTGATCCTGGTCGCCGGCCACCTCGTTTAAGGAGTCACTCCATGTCGAATATCCTGCGTCCGGCCCTGGTGTCGCTGGTGCTGCTCAGTGCCATCACCGGCTTGGTGTACCCCGTGGCCGTCACCGGCGTCGGCAAGCTGCTGTTTCCGCAGCAGGCTGCCGGCAGCCTGATCACCGAAGGGGGCAAGACCGTCGGCTCCGAGCTGATAGGCCAGAGCTTCACGTCCCCCAAGTACTTCTGGGGCCGCCCCTCGGCCACCGGGCCTATGGCCAATAACGCCGGTGGCTCCAGCGGCTCGAACCAGGGCCCGCTGAACCCGGCGCTGGTCGATGCGGTCAAGGGCCGCGTCGAGGCCCTGCGCGCCGCCGACCCCGGCAACACACAGCCGGTGCCTGCCGATCTGGTCACGGCCTCGGCCAGCGGTCTGGATCCGCACATCACGATCGCCGCCGCGCGCTACCAGGCCGGCCGCGTGGCGCGTGAGCGCCAGCTGCCGGTGTCCGAGGTGCTGCGCCTGATTGATGAGCACACCGAAGGCCGTGACCTGGGTCTGCTGGGCGAGCCGCGCGTCCATGTGCTGAAACTGAATCTGGCGTTGGATAAGACCCGGCCCTAGCGAGACAATGCTCCCATGCTGATCAACTGCGCGGTCTATCAACAGGGTGTGAAGCTGGCCGATGTGGCGCCCGAGGATGCGGGCGCCCATCTGGACCAGCCGGACACCTTTGTCTGGGTGGCGCTACGCGACGCCACGGCGGCTGAGTTGGAGCCCTACCGGCGCCAGTTCAATTTGCATCCGCTGGCGGTCGAGGACGCCAGCCATGGCCACCAGCGCCCCAAGGTGGACGAGTACGGCCAGGAGCTGTTCGTCGTCATGCACCTGATCGACTGGGTGGATGGCGAGCTGAGCCTGGGCGAGGTGGCGGTGTTCGTCGGGCCGCACTATGTGCTGTCGGTGCGCAATGGAAGCAAGCTGCATTTCCTTGGCGTGCGCGAGCGCTGCGAGCGCGAGCCCGAGCTGCTGCGCCATGGCCCCAGCTTCGTGCTCTACGCGCTGATGGATGCGGTGGTGGACCGCTACTTCCCGATTCTCGACATCCTGGAGTCGGAGCTGGAGGAGGTCGAGCAAAGCATCTTCACCCCCGGCGCGGCCAGCGACAACATCCAGCGCCTGTACGGCCTGAAGCGGCGGCTGATGCTGCTGCGCCGGGCCGTGGCGCCGATGCTGGAGATGCTGTCCAAGCTGCACGGCGGGCGCACACCGCCGATCTGCGCCCGCTCGGAGGACTACTTCCGCGACGTGGCCGACCATCTGGCACGGATCCATGGGGCGATCGAGTCGGTGCGTGAAACCATAGGCACGGCGATCCAGGCCAATCTGTCGATGGTGGCCATCGAGGACAGCAATGTCACCAAGCGCCTCGCCGCCTGGGCCGGCATCTTTGCCGCCGCCACCGCCTTTGCCGGCATCTGGGGCATGAACTTCGAGCAGATGCCCGAGCTGAAATGGCAGTGGGGCTACCCGGCCGCCCTGGGCTTGATCACCACCGTCTGCCTCGGCCTGTGGTGGCGCTTCAAGCGGGCCGGCTGGCTGTGACGGACGACCAACGCCCAGACCCCGACGCGCTGCTTGAGCAGTTGCGTCAGGAGGAAGAACAGGCCACGCGCGGCAAGCTGCGCATCTACTTCGGCTCCTCCGCCGGCGTGGGCAAGACCTACGCGATGCTGCAGGCCGCGCGCAAGCTCTTGAGCGAGGGCCGCGAGGTGCTGGTCGGTGTGGTCGAGACCCATGGCCGCAGCGAGACGCTGGCGCTGACCGAGGGCCTGGAGGTCCTGCCGCCGCGCCAGATCGACTACCGCGGCCGCAGCCTGCCCGAGTTCGACCTGGACGCGGCCCTGGCCAGGCGACCCTCGCTGATTCTGGTCGACGAGCTGGCCCACTCCAACGTCGCCGGCTCCCGCCACCCGAAGCGCTGGCAGGACGTCGAGGAGCTGCTGGCCAATGGCATCAATGTCTACACCACGCTGAACGTCCAGCACCTGGAAAGCCTCAACGACGTGGTTGGTGGCATCACCGGCATCCGCGTGCACGAGACCCTGCCCGACACCTTCTTCGACCGTGCCGACGAGGTGGTGATGGTGGACACGCCGGCCGACGAGCTGCTGGCGCGGCTGAAGGCGGGCAAGGTCTATATGGGGCCCCAGGCCGAGCGGGCGGCGCGCAACTTCTTCCGCAAGGGCAACTTGATGGCCCTGCGCGAACTGGCACTACGCCGCACCGCCGATCGGGTCGAAGACGATGTGCAGGCCTGGCGCAGCAATAAGTCAATCAGCCAGGTCTGGAAGACCGAGGCGGCCATCCTCTGCGCCATCGGCCCGACACAGGGTGCCGAGCATGTGGTGCGCAGCGCGGCAAGGCTGGCCCAGCAGCTCAACGTCAGCTGGCATGCGGTCTATGTGGAGACGCCGCAGCTGCAGCGCCTGCCCGACGCGCAGCGCGAGCGCATCCTGCGCGTGGTGCGGCTGGCTCATGACCTGGGTGCGGCCACCGCCGTGCTGCAGGCACAGGACATGGCCTCGGCCTTGATTGCCCATGCGCGCGAACACAACCTGTCCCAGCTGATGCTGGGCCGCGCGCCGGCGCAGCCGGCCTGGAGGCGATGGTTCTCGGGGCCAGGTCTGCACCAGCGCCTGGCCGAGAGCGCACCCGATGTGGACCTGATCGAGGTCGGCCGCCCGCTGGCCACGCCCGCGGCCAAGGCGCCCAGCGATGCGGCGACGGTCAGCTGGGCGCGCTGGGTCAGCCAGTGGCAGCGCTACGGCCTGGCCCTGCTGGCCTGCGTGGCCACCACGGCACTGGCCAGGCCGCTGCAGCCGTATTTCGACGAGGCCAATATCGTCATGCTGTTCCTGCTGACGGTGGTCGGTGTGTCGCTGCGCTGGGGGCGCGGGCCCTCGGTGCTGGCCAGCTTCGTCAGCGTCGGCCTGTTCGACTTCTTCTTTGTCGCGCCGCACCTGAGCTTTGCGGTGTCCGATGTGCAGTACCTCTTGACCTTCGTCGTCATGCTGGCCGTGGGCCTGGTGACCGGCCAGCTGACCGCCCATCTGCGCTACCAGGCCCAGGTGGCGGCCGAGCGCGAGGCCCGCTCGCGGGCGCTGTTCGAGCTGACCCGCGAGCTGTCCGGTGCGCTGCAGACCGAGCAGGTGGTGCTCAGCGCGCAGGAGAGCCTTTCACGCGAGCTACATGGCCGGGCGCTGGTGCTGGTGCTTGATCTGCAGGACCGCCTGCAACTGCCGCCTGGCGTTGATGAACAGCCGGACCCGCCCGATCTGGGCACTGCCCGCTGGGCGCTGGACCATGGTCAGGCCGCCGGCCTGGCCACCGATACCTTGCCGGGCAGCCCCTGGTTCTACCTGCCCCTGCAAGCGCCGATGCGGGCGCGCGGCGTGCTGGCCGTGCGTCCGCGCGACCTGGCCAGCGTGATGCAGCCCGAGCGCCGCGCCCAGCTCGACACCTATGCCAGCATCATCGGCCAGGCGCTGGAGCGGGTGCACTACGTCGAGGTGGCGCAGGACGCGCTGGTGCATATCGAGTCGGAGCGGCTGCGCAACTCGCTGCTGTCGGCGCTGTCACATGACTTGCGCACGCCGTTGGCGGTGGTCTATGGCCTGGCCGATACGCTGGCCGCACTGCCCGGGCTGCCGGCCGCCGGGCAGGACATGGCCCAGGCGCTGCGCCAGGAGGCTCAGCGCATCAACGCGATGGTCAACAAGCTGCTGGACATGGCGCGCTTGCAAAGCGGCGCCGTGCAGCTGCGCCTGGAGTGGCAGCCGATCGAGGAAGTGGTGGGCAGCGCTTTGCAGGCGATGCAGCCGGTACTCAGCGGCCGCAAGATTGATATCGCGCTGGCGCCCGAGCTGCCGCTGGTGCAGCTCGATGCGGTGCTGATCGAGCGCGTGTTGTGCAATCTGCTCGAGAACGCGGCCAAGTACACGCCGGCCGGCACCGCGATCGACATCAGCGCCGAGGCGCGCGATAGCGAACTGCTGCTCAGCGTGGCCGACCACGGCCCCGGTCTGCCGGCCGGCCGCGAAGAACAGCTGTTCGACAAGTTCACCCGCGGCGAGAAGGAGAGCTCCACGCCTGGCGTCGGCCTTGGCCTGGCGATCTGCCGTGCCATCATGCAGGCCCACCAGGGGCGCATCTGGGCCGAGACTGCGGCCGGCGGTGGCGCGCGGTTTGTGCTGAGCCTGCCCTTGGGTACGCCGCCTAGCCTGCCTGATTTGGAAGACGCCAATGCATGAGCTTTATCGCCCGCTGGCCCCGGATTGCATCCGGGCTACCCGGCCCCGTGGCCCGGATGGCACGCGGAGAGCGACCTCGTCCCGTAGCCCGGATGCAATCCGGGAAGCGATGACCCCGACATGAGCGAACCCCGCCCCACCGCCTTGATCGTCGAAGACGAACCCAGCATCCGCCGTTTTGTGCGGCTGGCGCTGGAGGCCGAGGGCTGGCAGGTGTTCGAGGCCGGCACGGTGCGCCAGGGGCTGGTGGACGCCGGCACACGCCGCCCCGAGCTGATTGTGCTCGACCTCGGCCTGCCCGACGGCGACGGCGTCGACTATCTGCGCGATCTGCGTGCCTGGTCGGGTGTGCCGGTGATCGTGCTGTCGGCGCGCAATGACGAGGCCGACAAGATTGCCGCGCTCGACGCTGGCGCCGACGACTATCTGACCAAGCCCTTCGGCGTGGGCGAGCTGATGGCACGGGTGAGGGCGGCGCAGCGCCGCAACCATGCGCCGGCCGCCTCCAGCCTGTTCCGCTTCGGCGACGTGGAGCTTGACTTGGCCGCACGCCTGGTCAAGCGCGCCGGTGCGGAGGTGCACTTGACGCCGATCGAGTACCGGCTGCTGACCCATCTGGTCGCCAACGCCGGCAAGGTGCTGACGCACCGGCAGCTGCTGAAGGCCGTCTGGGGTCCGAGCCATGGCGACGACAACCACTATCTGCGCGTCTATATGGGCAATCTGCGCCAGAAGCTGGAGGCTCAGCCGGCCCAGCCCCGGCACCTGCTGACGGAAACCGGCGTCGGGTATCGCCTGATCATCTGAGCCCGCTACAGTAGTGGTTTGAGATCAGCCAGCGGGCCGGGATGCACGACAGCCAACTAGAAGCGGAAAACCTGAGCCTGCGCCGTCAGCTCGAAGCACTGCTGCGCGAGGCGCGGGCCAACGAGGAGAAGATGCGCCGTTTCGACGAGCTGGAGCACCGGCTGATCGGTGCCCGCTCGGTACTGGAGCTGCTGCGCCTGCTGCTCAGCGACTATGGCCAGGCCTTCGGCATCGAGAGTGTGACGCTGGCCCTGGTGGACGCCGATGGCGAGACCGGCCGCATCCTGGACAGTGAGCTTCGCGATGGAGCGGTGCTGAACGACCTGGTGCTCCTGCCCTCGGCGGCGCCGCTGGAAGCCCTCTATGGCACAGCGCGCAAACCCTGGCTGGGCCGGTTCGAGGCGCCCTCCCATGCCCGCTTCTTCAATGCGCCACCGCGGCCGCCACGCTCGGTGGCCCTGCTGCCCTTGAGCCGCCATGGCGAGCTGATCGGCAGCCTGCATTTCGGCAGCTGCGACGCCGATCGCTATGACCCGGCGGCCGGCACGAATCTGCTGGAGCGCCTGGCCAGCATCGTCGCCGTCTGCCTGGAGAGCGTGCTGAACCAGGAGCGCGTCAAGCTCGCAGGCCTGACCGATCTGCTTACCGGCGTGCACAACCGCCGCTATCTGGAGCACCGCTGCGGCGTCGAGATTGCCCAGGCGCGGCGCTACAAGCATGCGCTGGCCTGCCTGTTCCTGGACATCGACAAGTTCAAGCAGATCAACGACGCCCACGGCCACCCGGCCGGCGACGCGGTGCTGCGCGCGGTGGGCCACTGCATCCAGTCGCAGCTGCGTGCCGGTGACACCATTGCCCGCTATGGCGGCGAGGAGTTCGTCGTGCTGCTGCCGCAGACCGCCGCCCAGCATGCGCGCGAGATCGCCGAGCGCATCCGCGCCCGCATTGCCGCCATGCCCTGCACCGCCGACAGCGGCCAGCCGCTGGAGGTGACGATCTCGATCGGCCTGGCCATGCTGGGCGCCGTGCCCGCCGGCCAGGAGCCGGCTGCGGTGGCGGCCGAGCTGATGGCGGCCGCCGACCGGGCGCTGTACCGGGCCAAGGCGGGTGGGCGCAATCAGGTGGTGTTTGAGGACGCCTAGCGAATGGCCTCGATGGTCCGCTCGAACCTCGGCACCCAGCTGCCAAGGATGTCGGCCGACACCAGCACCCGATGCGCCCGGCCGATCAAAAGATGCCGCGGCACGGCGCCAATGAAGCGGGAGTCTTCGCTGTTGTCACGGCTGTCGCCGAGCATGAAGTAGTGGCCGGCGGGCACGGTGAGTGGGGCGAAGCTGCGCAGGGCGGGTTTGTCGGGGATGAACTGGACGCGGCGGTCGGTGCCGGCCAGGCGTTCGGTGGCGCGGACGGCGCTCAGCTCGACTCCGGGGGCCACCGGTTCGGTGTGCAGCGACTGTTCGGCGTATTCGGCCGCCTGGCCGTTGAGGTAGAGCACCTCGTTGCGCATCTCGACCACATCGCCCGGCAGGCCGACGATGCGCTTGATCAGCCTTGTGCCGGTGGTCGGCGAGCTGAAGGTGACGACGTCGCCGCGCCGTGGCTCGCCCAGCGGGGCCACCGAGATGTCGGTCAGCGGAAGCTTGAAGTCATAGGCCAGGCGGTTGACCAACACCACATCGCCTTCCAGCAGCGTGGGCCGCATCGAGCCGGAGGGTATCGGGTTCCAGTCGGCGATGGCGGTTCGGAAGAAGCCGAAACAGATCAGGAACACGATGAATCCGCGATTCTCTTTGAGCCAATGCTTCATGGAAGCCTCTTGAAAGTAGGGTGAGCGACGCGTTCGAGCGCGACGGCTGGTTTCGGTTCCCACTCCGGTAGCAGACTTGATGCAGCGCAAGCGCGAGCAACAGGCCACCTTGCCGGCGCCTTGCGTTGGTGACAGCATGCGGCCATCCCGCCGATACCAGATTGGAGTTCCCACCATGGCTGACTACAAGCACATCCTGCTACCCACCGATGGCTCGGCCAGCGCCGACAAGGCCGCCGAAACGGCGGTCGATCTGGCCCGGCGCTATGGCGCGCGGCTGAGCATCGTCAGCGTGATCGACCCGGTGCCCTTCATCAGCTTCCCCGAGGGCGGCGGCGAGGCGCTGGCCTACTACCTGGAGGCGGCCGAGGAGGGTGCCAAGCAGGGCATCGAACAGGCGGCGGCGCGGGCCACGGCGGCCGGCGTCAACTTCGACAGCCAGGTGCTGCGCGAACATGGCCCGGCGCCATCCATCATCGGCTTCGCCAAGCACGAGGGCATCGATCTGATCGTGATGGGCTCACACGGCCGGCGTGGCCTGGACTCCTTGCTGCTGGGCAGCGTGGCGCACAAGGTGCTGACCCTCTCGCCCGTGCCGGTGCTGGTCGTCAAGTAGCTCAGGCGCTTGCCGGCAGCACCGGCCAGCGGGCGCTGATGCGCTGCCCGTCGAACACCAGCAGATCACCAAACTGCAGCAGCACCGCCTCACTCTGGCGCGGGCGCAGGAAGACGTGGTCGTCGGGCTGCAGATCGACCCGGCTTGAGGCCACCATCACCTGCTGGTTCGATGACGGGCCGTAGAGGCCGCTCGCCGCCACACCCTCGGGCGAGGCCACCTCGGCCAGCCAGTGGCCGCCGTGAATGGCCAGGCCGCGGGTCTGGTTGGGGTCCCAGGTCTGGGCCAGGCGGCTGAGCCAGGTGGCACCCTCGGGCAAGCGGAACTGGGGCCAGGTCTTAAGCACCGGCGTGGCGATGAAGGCGGCCGGCAGCAGATCGGCCAACAGCGGCTTCTCGAAGTCCAGCGGCATGAGTGCCGCCGAGCCCACCGAGACCTCATTGGCCACGCCCTTGCCATCGTGCAGGCGAAAGGTCGGCGAGCCGGCGGTGTTCAGCGTCAGGCCCTCGCGGTGTTGGGGCCCCAGCAGCTCGTTGGCCAGGCGCCAGGCGGTCTGGTAACGTTTCTGCGACTCGTCCCAGGCCTGGGAACGCATGCCCAGGGCGTCGGGCAGGGCAGCGACGTGGGCGTCATAGCCCATCAAGCCCTGCCATTTCAGGCTGCCGGTCTTCAGGCTTTGCAGCGCCGCGCCCAGCACGGCCGGGTCTTCGAAACCGCCACGGTGCAGGCCCACGTCGATCTCCAGATTGACGCGCAAGGCCTGGCCCCGCTGCTCGGCCAGCTGGCGGTACTGGGCCAGGCGCTCGGGCGTGTCGATCAACCACTCGATGCCGCTGCCGATCTCGGGCGGCAGGGTCTGCAGCAGCGCGGCGGCGGAGGCCACCGGAAACGGCTTGCCCAGCAGCACCTGGCGATCAGGCCTCGCCTGCAGCAGCTGGCCGGTCTGCGCCGCATTGAAGGCCATCACCCGGGTGCTGGCCCAGGCCTTGGCCACCTCGTCCATCAAAGCCAGGCAGGGCAGGGATTTCAACACCGCGCGCAGGCCCATGCCGGTCTGGGCATGCTTGCCTATGGCGGCCAGGTTGGCGCGAAGCCGTGGCAGATCGATCACCAGGCTGGCCTGAGCCACGCCGGCTTCCTTCAAAGCCTTGCTCAGCGTCCCGAAGTAGGGCGTGTGCGGGCCGCCGATCTCGGCAGGGCGGGCCAGCCAGCCGGCCACGGGCAGCGCAACGGCGGCGCCGAGCAGGACGCGACGCTTATGCATTGCCTGCTCCCACAAACAGTTGGCGCAGATGCGCGTTGAGCATGCGGCCCTGCGGGTCGACGCCCTCGCGCACCCGCTGGAAGTCAGCAAAGCGGGGGTACATGGCACGCAGATCCTTGAGGCTCAAGTCATGCAGCTTGCCCCAGTGCGGCCGGCCGCCGTGCTTCTTGAACACCGGCCCCAGCTCGGCGACCAGGTATTGGTAGGCCTCGCCCTGCAGCGCATGGGTGGCAATCGAGCAGCTGTCGCGGCCGTGGAAGGGGCTCAGCCAGGCGTTGTCACCGCGGATGAAGCGGAACTCGATCGGAAAGAAGATGTCGTTGCGCTTTTCCAGCGTGGCCAGGATGTCCTTCAGGCAGGCGATGCCGGCCTCGCGGGGCAGGTGGTACTCGCTCTCGTTGAACCGGGTCGGCCGCACGGTGCTGAGCAGGCGCCAGGACCAGTCCTGGGCGAACTCGGTCTGGGCCGGGTCTATCAGCTTGGCGGCGGTCCAGCGGCGCAGATCGGGCCAGCGGCCCAGCCAGTCGCGCAGGCGCTGCAGGTCGCGCAGCACGTTCTCGTCGGCCGAGGCCGGATGCTGGGCCGGGCCCTCGGCCACCTCGCTGTGGGTGATGCCGGCGCTGTAGCCGGTGAAGGGCAGCACATACATCTCGAAATGGCGGTGCTGGCGGGCCAGCTCGGGCGCCTTCTCCAGCAGGCCCTCGGTGCGCTCCAGCCAGACGCGGCGCGCCAGCATATAGCGGGGCCGCACGCGCAACGTGTACTCGGTGATCACGCCCAGCGACCCCAGTGACACCCTCGCCGCATCGAACAGCTCGGGGTTGAGCAACCGCGAGCCCTCCTTGATCTCGCCGGCCGGCGTGACCAGGCGCAGCGCCTGCACCTCGTCGTGCAGGGCCGGCAGGGTCAGACCCGTGCCATGGGTTCCGGTGGCCAGTGCGCCGGCCAGGGTCTGCACATCGATATCGGGCTGGTTGTGCAGGGCCAGGCCTTGACCGTGCAGCTCGCGGGCCAGCTGGGCCAGGCGGGTGCCGGCGCGCACGCGCACGGTGCTGGTGGCTTTTTCGATGGCGATGATGCCGGTGAGCTTGTCCAGCGAGATCAGGGTGCCGTCGGTCGGCACCAGGGCGCTGAACGAGTGGCCGGCGCCTACGCAGCGCAGCGGGCCCGGCGCGCTGGCTATTTGCCCGGCCAGCTGAGCCTCGTCCGCCGGCATCAGCCATTGCCTGGCCTGGCATTGCTGGATGCCGGACCAGTTCTGCCAAGGCTTGGGGCCGGCGGGTTTGGGCGCGGCCACCTGGGCCAGCGCCTCGCCGCCCAGGGCCAGACCGGACCCTAAGCCCACGCTCAATGCTGCCGTCTGTTTCAGCCAGTCTCTGCGTTCGGTCATGTTGGGGCTCGGCTCATGAAGTTGATCAAATGTTCGAGGTCGCCGTCGCTGCAGTCCGGGCACAGGCCCATGGGCGGCATGCTGTTCAGGCCCTGGCGCACGCTGTGCAGCAGGGCCGGCATGCCCTTGGCCTGCCGTGGCGCCCAGGCGCTGGCATGGCCGGTCAATGGCGCAGCGCCATCGCTGCGGCCGTGGCAATTCAGGCAGGAGCGCTCATAAATGGCGGCCAGCCGCGCATCGGTGGGGCGCAGCGCTTCGGCCTGGGCCGGCGTCGGTTTGTCATCCCTGCTGCAGGCGGCGAGCAGCAGCAGGGCAATCAACACGATGTGGCGCATCGCTCAGAAGCTCGCTCGCAGTTCCACCGCCACGGTGCGCGGCTTGGTCAAGGTCGCATAGGCCGAGCCCAGCGGCGCAGACTCGTACCAGAGGCGGTTGATGTAGCGCTTGTCCAGCAGGTTGTTGACCAGCAGCGAGAGTCCCCAGCGCTTGCTGTCACTCTCCCAGCCGATGCGGCCATCGAGCTTCTGCCGCGCGCCGCCGACCTGGAACGTGGGCGTGTTCAGGCACAGGCCCTGCACATAGGATTCCTCGTTGCAGCGCGTCGCGCCGCTGTAGCTGGCCTGCAGGCTGGCCTGGGCCTGGCCGCCCAGCGCCTGCCACAGCACTTCGAAGCCGACGCTGGCGTGCAGGCGCGGCGCGCCCACCGGCTGGCCGACCAGATTGCTGCCCAGGCTGCTGCTGCCGCGCTTGTAGGTCTGGTCCAGCAGCTCCAGGTTGCCGAACAGGTTCAGCTGGCGGCTGACGCGCCAGCGCGCGTCGAGATCCACACCGGTGGCCTTCTGGTCGCTGATGCTGACCTGGTAGGCCGGTATGCCGCCGGCGCTGGACGGCACCAGCTGCAGGGTCTGCAGATTGTTGAAAGCGTAGTGGAACAGCGAGGCGCTGTAGCTCAAGCCCAGGCCGGCGAGCTGCCCCTTGGCCCCCACTTCCAGGCTGGTGACGCGCTCCGGTGCATAGGCCGAGTTGACCTGCAGCGTATTGAAGCCACCGGCCTGATAGCCGCGGGTGATGGAGCCGTAGACCATCAACTCGCGATCGATGCGGTGATCCAGCACCAGGCGCGGGCTGACATCGTTCCACGAACGCGACAGCTGCAGCGGCGCGGTCGTGGCGCCGCTGCTGGCAATCAAGGCATTGCTGCGTAGCGCGCCCTGGATCATCAGCGCCTGCTCCTGCGTCAGCGCGCCGGCCGCCACCATGCCGTTGAACAGATCGACGGCGTCCAGCACCGCCAGCTGCTCGTCGAGGCTAGGTGCCGCGCGGTTCGGGTTGAACCAGCTGAAGCGCTTGCTGTCGCGGGTCAGGCGCAGGCCGGTGGTCAGATGGGTGCTGGGTTGCAGCTCCCAGATCACGTCGCCATAGGCGGCCACGGCACTGAAGCGGCCCTGGTTCGTCATCGCCTCGCCCCAGGTGTGGCCCAGCAGATTGATGCCGGGCACGCCGGCGGCCTCGGCCAGCACATTGACGGTCTGGAACAGGGGCATGCCGGTCAGATTGCCGGCCATGGTGTCCAGCGCCGTGGTCGTGGTGTCGACGAAGGCGGTCTGGCGCGCGGTCTCGCGGTAGAAGCTCAGGCCGGCCAGCCAGTCGGTGGTGCCGCGCTTGCCGCTGAGGCGGAACTCCTGCTGCCAGCTGGTGTTGGCCTCGTCATTGGTGGTGGACAGATAGATCAGCGGGCTGCTGCTGCCATCGTTGTCCTGCCGGTTCTTCGACGTGAAGTGGCGGTAGGCGGTGGTCGAGCTGAAGTCGGCCCAGGCCAGCGCATGGGTCAGCCGCAGGGTGATGCCATTGAAGTCGCGTGCCTCGATATCGCCGGCCACGTCATTGCGCAGCGGCGCCTTGCGCGGATCGAGGTAGGTGGCAGGGTCCGACGGGAAGACGGGCGCCATGCCGGGAGCGATGGGCACCACACCGATGGCCGGGCGGGCGCGCTGATCCAGCTTCTCGTGCTCCAGGCTCAGTATGGCCTTGGTGTCCTCGCTGGCCCGCCACAGCAGCGCCGCGCGCAGGCCCCAGGCGTTCTCGCCGCCCGCCTTCTCGCCGGTGCCCGCATCGCTCAGAAAGCCGTCACTGCGCTGTGACACCAGGCTGGCGCGCAGGGCCAGGTTGTCGCCCAGCGGCTGATTGGCCAAGGCCTCGACATGGCGCTGGCCGCGGTTGCCCAGGCGCAGCAGGCCGCTGGCGCGGCTGGCGAACTCGGGGTCGTTGGTGACGACAGCGATCGCACCGCCGGCGCTGTTGCGGCCGAACAGCGTGCCCTGCGGCCCCTTCAGCACCTCGATGCGCTTGACGTCGTTGAAGTTCAACAGCGCGCCGCCGGTCTTGCCGGTGTAGACGCCATCGACATATATGCCCACCGGCGAGTCGGTGCCTATGCCGAAGTCGCTGGTGCCTATGCCGCGCAGCGAGATCGTCGGCTGCGTGGCCTGCGTCGCGTCTATCGTCAGGCCCGGCACATGGCTGGCCAGATCGCCCATATTCGACGCGCCCAGCTTGCGCATCTGGTCCGCCCCCATCACCTGGATCGCGATAGGCACCGACTGCAGCTGCTGCACCCGGCCCTGGCCGGTCACGACCACCGCCTCCAGCTGGCTGGGCTGCGCCAGTGCCTGGCCTGAGCTGATCAGGACCAGCACCGCACAGCAGCTGGCACTGCGAACACCGGGGAAGTGACGTGGGTTCATGCGGGGTCTCCTGTTGGCATTGGCTGCCATTTGTGTAAATATAGCGATGACTATATTCATCTGACCACGGGCCGCGACCCGGACAAACCCGCATCGCCACGCGGCTAGACTCGACCGCAATGACACGGACCAAATCCATCCCTGCGGCCGACAGCGGCACGCTCCCGCCCGACCTGGAGCTGAAGAAGGCGCCCACGCAGCCGCGCGCGGTGGAGACCTACGAGCGCATCCTCGGCGCCTGCGCCGAGCTGCTGGGCGAGGTGGGCATAGAGCGCCTGTCCACCAATCTGATCTGCCAGCGGGCCGGCATCTCGCCACCGGCGCTGTACCAGTACTTCCCGAACAAGTACGCCATCCTTCACGAGCTGGGCACGCGGCTGATGCAGGTACAGAACGAGCTGCTGGCGCCCTGGGCCGTGCCCGCGACCATGCGGCTCCCTGAGGCCGAGTTCGCGCGCAGCGTGGCCGAGCTGTTCCTGGGCACACTGGCGCTGACCGAGCAGATGCCCGCCGGTGTCTGGGTGACGCGGGCGCTGCGTGCCGTGCCCTCGCTGCAGCATGTGCGCAATGGCTCGCATGACTTCGTCACTGACATGCTGCTCAAGCCCTTCATGGAGGCGCATCCGCGGGCCGACCGGGCCCAGGCGCGCCTGAGCTTTCGCCTGGCCATCGATGCGCTCTATGCCGCGCAGGAGCTGCTGTTCGACGATCCGAGCCTGGACCCGCAGGCGGTGGCCCGCACGATGGCCGAGATGGTCACGGCGCAGCTGATGCGCTTGCGCGGGCCGGCATGATCATCCTTGTGCGAGGGCTGGAAATTGCTGATACGTCAGGCCCGGCGGCGGCTCAGAATAGCGGCTCAGCCTTGAAAGCAGATGCAGTGAACACGGCAGTGGACAGTAGCGACAAGGAAGCAAATCAGGTCCTGTTGCAGCAGGCCAACGAGCACGCCGACGCCGGCCATGCCCAGGCCGCGATGAGTTGCGCTCGCGAGCTGCTGGCGCGCGCCGAGCAGGCTCAGGATCTGGCGATGTGTGCCGAGGCCATGCTGTGTCTGGCCTGCTGCGAGCTGCGCCTGCTGGGCAAGTTCGCCAAGGCGGTGGATCTGGCCCAACGCGCGGCCCTGCTGTTCCAGCGCGCCCAGCATGTCAATGGCGAGGGCCGTGCGCTGGCCACGCAGGCGATCGCGGCCTCACGCCTGGGCTATTACGAGGTTGCGGTGGACAGCGCGCTGCTGGCGGTCAAGGTCTCGGCGGCCGAGCAGCCCAGCCGCGACCAGGTGATGGCCTATCACGCGCTGGGCATTGCGATGTACTCCGGCAAATGCTTTGTCGAGGCCGGCAATGCCTACCAGCAGGCCATCTACCTGGCCGAGCGCTGCGAGCCGCCGCTGAATGCCTTCGAGCTGCACACCGATCTGGCCTCGACCGAATCGGTGCGCTATATGGTGGAACGCAATGGCGGTGGGGCGCGGCTGTCGCTGGACATGCTTGAGGTGCAGATCAACCGCTGCCACCAGCTGCTGGCGGCAGCGTCCAGCGGCAACCCGATCGCCACCGCCAGTCACACCAACAATCTGCTGATTCTGGCCCTGGCCAACACCCATTTGCTGACCTGGCGGCTGCGCTTTCGCGAGGCGGCCGAGGCCTTGCAGCACTTCAAGCAGATGCAGGAGAGCCTGCAACGGCCCTGGATGAAGGCGGCCGTGCACTGGGCCCAGGCCGAGCTGGCGATGGTCAAGGGCCAGCTCGGCGAGGCCCAGCACTGGGCCCGGCAGACGGTGGCCGTGGCCGCCGAGCATGAGCATGAGGGCCTGCTGGCCGTGGGCTATCAGCTGCTCAGCTATGCCTGCGAGCTGGCCGGCGATACGCTGGGCGCCCTGTCGGCGCTGCGTCAGCTGGCTCTGCGCGAACAGCTGGCCCGGGCGCACAGCCTGAAGGGCCGGGTGGACCTGATCGACCGCCAGGTGGAGCTGCGGCGCCAGACCCAGCAGCTGCAGCGGCTGGAGAGCGATTCGCGCCTCTACCAGCGCCTGGCCATGGAGGACGGCCTGACCGGCCTGGCCAACCGCCGGCAGTTCGAGTCCAGCCTGTCCGAGTGGCTGAATATGCTGCCCACGCCCGGTGCCAGCCTGTGCCTGGCGATGATTGATGTGAACCGCTTCAAGCAGATCAATGACAGCTTCTCGCACCATGTCGGTGACGAGGTGCTGCGTCGCATCGCCGGCCTGCTGCGCAAGCACACCCGGGAGCCGGACCTGCCGGCGCGCCTGGCCGGTGACGAGTTCGTGATCGTGCTGCGCGGCGCTGATGAGCTGGCCTGCCGCCAGGTCTGCGCCCGGGTGCAGCAGGCGGTGCGTCAGCATGACTGGTCCGCACTGGCGGCCGGCCTGCAGGTCAGCATCAGCGTCGGCTTGGCCGTGGCGAGCATCGGTGACACGGTGGAGGCGTTGATGCTGCGCAGCGATGAGAAAATGTATGCCGACAAGCGGGCGTCCGCCTGAGGCCGGCTGCCCTTACGGCCCGGCAGGAAGTGAAGGAAAGCAACGTGATCAAGATTCAACCCGTCCCGTCCGAATTTGCCGCCCTTGAGGCGGGCGATGTCCCGGATTGCGAGGACTGCGGCTCGGCAGAGCGCGTCGGGTTCCGCTTCGACTATGCCTATCAGCCCATCGTCGATCTGCGGTCGCGAACGATCTACGCCCACGAGGCGCTGGTGCGCGGCCCCGAGGGGCAGGGGGCAATGTCGGTGCTGTCCCAGGTGAACGACAGCAACCGCTACCGCTTCGACCAGGCCTGCCGGGTCAAGGCGATCAAGGGCGCCGCCCAGCTGGGCATCCAGGAGAAGATCTCCATCAACTTCCTGCCCAACGCGGTCTACAAGCCCGAGGTCTGCATACGCACGACCCTGGAGGCCGCAAGAGTGCACGGCTTCCCGCTGGAGCGCATCATCTTCGAGGTCACCGAAGGCGAGCGCGTGGAAGACGGCCCCTGGCTGGCCTCCATCCTCCGGGAATACAAGCGCTGCGGCTTCCTGACCGCCATCGACGACTTCGGTGCGGGCTTCGCCGGCCTGACCCTGCTTGCCGATTTCACCCCCGACCTGATCAAGCTCGACATGGCGCTGGTGCGTGGCGTTGACAGCAACCGTTCGCGCCAGGCCATCGTGCGCGGCATGATGCATATCTGCCAGGACCTGGGCATCGAGGTGATCGCCGAGGGCATAGAAACGGCAGCCGAGCGCGACTTCTTTGTCGATGCCGGCGTACACCTGATGCAGGGCTATTTCTTCAGTCGCCCGGCGTTCCAGTCTACGGGGCAGGTGGCGCCGCAGGCCTGGTAAGCGCATCGCCAGCGGCGGCGCCGTGCTGCAGCAGGTGCTGATGCATCTCCACGGTCAGGCCTTCGATGCGCTCGGTCAGCTGCTTGGTCAGCTCGGTCAGCTGCGTGTTCTGGCGCAGCAGCTCCAGCATCTGATCGGCCTGCTGGGATGCAATCTGCAGGCGCTGCTCGTTGGCCACGGCCAGGGCCTCACGATGCTGGGCGTCTGCCTCTGAGTGCACCTTGTCGCGCGCCGCCTGGCGGGTCTGGGCCAGCAGTATCAGCGGCGCGGCATAGGCCGCCTGCAGGCTGAAGGCCAGGTTCAAGAGGATGAAGGGGTAGATGTCGAAGTGGGTCAGGCCCGACACATTGAGTGCGATCCAGACCACCACGATCAGCGTCTGAGCCCCCAGGAACAGCGGCGTGCCGAAGAAGCGCGCGAAGGCCTCGGCCCTCAGCGCGAAGGCGTCATTGCCAAAGGTGGGGCCCAGGTGGGCATGGGGGCGGTGAAAGCGCAGATGGTCCACATGGGGGTGGACGGCGGGCTGCGCCTGGGCTTCGGCTGTTGACATGGGGCGTCCTCAATGGGTTCACCCGGCTCGTGCCGGGTGAGTTCCATCATGCGCCCATCGCTCGGCGATTATTCGTCGCGGCCACCAAAGATGCCCAGCAGCATCAGCAGCGACTGGAACACGTTGTAGATGCTCAGATACACACCCAGGGTGGCGGTGATGTAGTTGGTTTCATGGCCGTCCTGCACACGCTTCAGGTCATGCAGGATGAAGGCCGAGAAGATGCCGATGGCCAGCACCGACAGCGTGATCATCAGCGCGCTGGACTTCAGGAAGATGTTGGCGATGCCGGCCACCATCAGCATGATGGCGCCGATGAACAGCCACTTGCCCATGGAGCTCAGGTCGCGCTTGATCACCGAGGACAGCGAGGCCATGCCCAGGAAGATCGCGCCGGTGCCGGCAAAGGCCGTCATCACCAGGCTGGCGCCGTTGGACAGGCCCAGCACGGTGCCGACCAGGCGGGCCAACATCAGGCCCATGAAGAAGGTGAAGGCCAGCAGCATCGGCACGCCGGCGGCCGAGTTCTTGGTCTTCTCGATCGCGAACATGAAGCCGAAGGCACCGACCATGAAGACGACCAGGCCCATGCCGCCGGACATCATGCTGGCGATGCCGGTGGCAATGCCCACCCAGGCGCCCAGCACCGTGGGCACCATGGACAGGGCCAGCAGCCAGTAGGTGTTGCGCAGGGTGCGATTGCGCTGCGCCGCCGTTTCGGCGCCGTAGGCAAAGCCGGTCTGGTAGGTCTGAACAGGGTTGTTCATGGCAAATCCTTTCGTGGGACGGTGAGGAACAGGGAACTTCAAGCAGTCTTGATCCGGGCACGGCGCTTGGCGCGGGCCCGCAGGTTCAGGGCTTCGACGGCCAGCGAGAACGCCATCGCGCCGTAGATATAGCCCTTGGGGATGTGCATGTCGAAGGCCTCGCCGGTCAGCGCCATGCCCACCATCACCAGGAAGGCCAGGGCCAGCACCTTGACCGAGGGGTGGGCGTCGACAAAGTCGCCGATAGGCTTGGCGGCAAACAGCATCACCGCCACCGACGTGACGACGGCGGCCACCATCACGCCGATCTGATCGACCATGCCGACAGCGGTGATCACCGAGTCCAGCGAAAACACGATGTCGATCACGGCAATCTGGCCGACGATGGCCCACATCGCCTTGCGGCCGGCCGCCTTCATGGCGACGGGGTCGCTGGCGCCGGGGCCGTCTTCCTCCTTGGCCTCGACCTCGACAAAGATCTCGTGCGAGGCCTTGTAGAGCAGGAACAGGCCACCGAACAGCAGCACCAGGTCACGACCGCTGAAGCCATTGCCGGCGATGGTGAACAGGTCTTCGGTCAGGCCCATCACCCAGCTCAGCGAGAACAGCAGCAGCAGGCGCGAGACCATGGCAAAGCCCAGGCCCAGGCGGCGGGCAAAGTCGCGCTGCTCCGGCGGCAGTCGGCCGACCAGGATGGAGATGAAGATGATGTTGTCCACGCCCAGGACGATTTCGAGGGCGGTGAGCATCGCAAAAGCGATCCAGAGATTGGGGTCGAGCAGGAATTCCATAGGCTCGCACTGTAGGCGGGCCAACACTAAGCGTAAAGTCGTAGTTTCGGAAGCGTGACTTCGAGAAAGCAGAAGCAATGAACTTCAAGCACCTCTATTACTTCTGGGCCACGGCCAAGGCCGGAGGCATCATGCGCGCCGGTGAGCAGCTGCACACCACGCCGCAGACCCTGTCCACCCAGATCAAGCTGCTGGAAGACCGCCTGGGCTGCGCCTTGTTCCGCAAGAGCGGGCGGCGCTTGGAGCTGACCAACGATGGCCGGGTGGCCCTGGGCTATGCCGAGCAGATCTTTGCGCTCAGCGCCGAGCTGGAGTCGGCCATAGGCAAGGCGCGCAGCGACCAGACGGTGCTGGAGTTCCGCGTCGGCATCGCCGACCAGGTGCCCAAGGCCATCGCCTACCGGCTGCTGGAGCCGGCGCTGGACGGCCCCGGCCCGGTGCGCCTGGTCTGCCACGAGGGCAAGATGCAGGATCTGCTGGCCCAGTTGTCGGTGCACCGGCTGGACATCGTGATTGCCGACGAGCCCATGGGCAAGCAGCTCAGCGTCAAGGCCTTCAGCCATGCGCTGGGCACGACGGTGATGAGCTTCTTTGCCGCGCCCTCGCTGAAGCGCAGCTTGAAGGCCGAGTTTCCGCGCTGCCTGGATGGCGCGCCCATGCTGATACAAGGCGCCAGCTCGGCGATGCGCCAGCGCCTGGACCTGTGGCTGGCCGAGCAAAGCCTGCGGCCGCGGTTGATCGGCGAGTTCGATGACGCGGCGCTGATGAAGGCCTTCGGCAGCGAGGGCCGGGGCGTGTTCATGTCGCCCACCGTGCTGGAGGCCGAGACCTGCGAGCAGTACGGCGTCAAGGTGCTGGGCCGCAGCGACGCGCTGGTGGAGGAATTCTTCGCCATCTCGGTCGAGCGGCGCATCACCCATCCCTGCGTGGTGGCCATCACCGAGGCGGCGCGCAGCCAGTTCCTGGCCTCGCGCTGAGCCTTGTTGATGTTCGGTGATTCCACTATAGTTGACGAAAATCAATCTAAGTGGACATTGCGACATGAGCCGAGAACTGCACGTCAACGCCTTCGACATGTGTTGTGTCGGCCATATCCAGCAGGGCCTGTGGCGCCATCCGCGTGACCGCTCGGCCAGCTATCTGGACATCCACTACTGGACCGACTACGCCCGCAAGCTGGAGGCCGGCCTGTTCGACGGCATCTTCTTTGCCGATGTGCTGGGCGTTTATGACGTCTATGGCGCCAGCCCCGATGCGGCGCTGCGCGGCGCGGTGCAGGTGCCGGTCAATGACCCGACCCTGATCATCCCGGCGATGGCCGCGGCGACAAAACACCTGGGCTTCGGCGTCACCAGCAACCTCACCTACGAGACGCCCTTCCTGTTCGCCCGGCGCATGTCCACGCTGGACCATCTGACGGCGGGCCGCATCGGCTGGAACATCGTCACCGGCTATCTGGACAGCGCCGCCCGCGCCGCCGGCTTCACGGCGCAGACCGCGCACGACGACCGCTACGACCTGGCCGACGAGTACATGGAGCTGGTCTACAAGCTCTGGGAAGCCAGCTGGGAAGACGGCGCCGTGCAGGCCGACCGCGCCAGCGGGGTTTACGCCGATCCGTCCAAGGTCCATGTCATCCACCACCACGGCAAGCAGTACCAGGTGGATGCGATGCATCTGTGCGAGCCCTCGCCGCAGCGCACGCCGGTGCTCTACCAGGCCGGCTCGTCCACCCGCGGCCGGCAGTTTGCCGCCACGCACGCCGAATGCGTGTTCGTCAACGGCCAGTCCAAGGCCGGCGTGAAGAGCATCGTCTCGGACATCCGCGCGCAGTCGCTGCAGCGCGGCCGTGATGCCGGCGACATCAAGGTCTTCCTCGGTGCCACCATCGTCACCGGCCGCACCGACGCCGAGGCGCAGGACAAGTTCGAGGACTACCGGCGCTATGTCAGCTCCGAGGCGGCGCTGGTCCACGCCGCCGCGTCGATGGGTATAGACCTGGCGAAGTTCGACATCGACGAGCCGGTCGAGACGGAGAAGAGCCAGGCCATCGTGTCGAATATCGAGGCGATGACGCGCACCGCCGGCCCGCAATGGACGCGCCGAAAGCTGCTGGAGCAGATGGTGCTGGGCAGCCGCCAGCCGCCCTGGATAGGCTCGGCCGAGAAGATCGCCGACCTGATGATGGCCTGGGCCGAGGAGGCCGATGTCGATGGCTTCAACCTGTCACGCACCGTGGTGCCGGAGTGCTTCGACGACTTCACTCAGCTGATCGTGCCCATACTGCAGGAGCGCGGCGCCTACAAGACCGGCTACCGCGAGGGCACGCTGCGCGACAAGCTGTTCGGCACCGCGAGGCTGCCGGCGCGCCATGCGGCGCAGCAGCAGCGTCGCTGAGGCCTTGGCCATGCGAGTCAACAAGCTGCAGTACCGCCAGGCCATGTCCAGCCTCGGCGCGGCCGTCAATGTGGTGACCAGCGAGGGCCCGTCGGGCCGGGCCGGCTGCACCGTCTCGGCCGTCTGCAGCGTGACCGACGAGCCGCCCACCGTGATGGTCTGCATCAATCGCGACAGCCGCAATGCCGCCGCCTTCCGCGACAGCGGGGCGCTGTGCGTCAATGTCGTCAGTGCCGATCAGCAGGGCTTGGCCCTGCTGTTCTCGGATCGCGAGGTGGCTGTCGATACGCGCTTCGCGGCCGCACGCTGGAGCCGGCTCGTCACCGGTGCACCGGTGCTGGACGATGCCCTGGCCTCGCTGGATTGCGAGATCCGCTCGGTCACCGCGGTCGGCACGCACGATATGTTTCTGTGCGAGGTCAAGGCCCTGCGCATGGCCGACAGCGGTGATGCGCTGATCTATTTCGGCCGGCACTTCCACCGGCTGGCGGCACCGGTGAGCTCGGTGCCGTGAACACGGCCATGCCCGGCAAGCGCGGCGCGATGGTGGTGCTGCTGCTGTGCCAGGTCGGCACGATGACGGTCTGGTTTTCGTCGGCCTCGGTCGTGGCCCTGGTCAAGCAAAGCCAGGCACTGACACCGTTGCAGGCCGCGCTGCTGACCAGCTCGGTGCAGATCGGCTTTGTGCTGGGTACCTTGACCAGTGCCCTGCTGCAGCTGGCCGACCGGCTCGATCCCAGGCGCCTGTTCATGAGCTGCGCACTGACCGCCGCAGTGGCCACCGCCGCGCTGGCCCTGCTGGAGCCGGTCAGCCCGCTGGTGTTTGCGCTGCGCCTGCTGACCGGCGCCTGCATGGCCGGCGTCTATCCGGTGGGCATGCGCCTGGCCGCCACCTGGGCCAAGGGCGATCTGGGCCTGCTGGTCGGCTTTCTGGTCGGCGCTTTGACCCTGGGCTCGGCCAGCCCGCACGCGCTGGCGGCCTGGGTGCAGGCCGATTGGCGCGTCGTCTATGGCGTGGCGGCGGCCTGTGCGGCGCTGTCTGCTCTTGGCATCCGTTGGTTCACCGTCGGCCCCAACCATGCGCGCGCCGCCAGTGTCCACTTCGGCCAGATGCTTGAGGCCTGGAAGCGGCCCGCACTGCGCCTGGCCAATCTCGGCTATCTGGGCCATATGTGGGAGCTGTATGCGATGTGGGCCTGGCTCGCGGTGTTCCTGACCGCCAGTTTCGAGGCCGTGGGCATGACCAACGCCAAGCACTTCGCCGCACTGCTGACCTTTGCCGCCATCGCCGCCGGTGCGCCTGGTGCCTGGCTGGGCGGCGTGCTGGCCGACCGCTACGGCCGCACCGCGCTGACCACCGGCGCGATGGCCGTCAGCGCCGGCTGCGCGCTCTTGATGGGCTGGCTGTTCGCCGCGCCGCCCTGGCTGGTCGCCGTTGTGGCGCTGGTCTGGGGCGTGTCGGTGATCGCCGACTCGGCCCAGTTCTCCGCCTCGATCGCTGAGCTCAGCGAGCCGCAGAATGTCGGCACCATGCTCACGGCCCAGACCTGCGCCGGCTTCTTGCTGACCCTGGTCAGCATCCATCTGGTGCCGGAGCTGGTGGCCTGGGCGGGGTGGGCGGTGGCGTTCGGTGTGTTGGCGTTGGGGCCGATGGCGGGGTGTGTGGCGATGCTGCGTTTGCGGCAGCGCCCGGAGGCGTTGCGGATGGCGGGCGGCAGGCGCTGACTCAGCGCCTCACCAACGCAATCAAATAACGGCAGGGCAGATCCCCAGGATTAACAAACACACAATCCTCCGGCGCCCCCAGCTGCAGGCAATCCCCCGCTTCAAGCCTGTGCTCGACCGAACCCTCGATGAACACCAGCGTGTTCTCGATCACGAGAATCTGCTCATGCTGAAAGCTGAAGGCGCTGGCCGGGTAGGGCACGCGCACGCCGGCAGGTAGCTCGACCTCCAGCAGCTCCAGCAGGCCGCCACCGCTGGGCGAGATCGAGCGGCGGGTGTAGCCGGTCTCGGGGTCTTGCCAGACGGTTTGCGTGCTGCGGCGGCTGACCCTTTCGGTCGATTGCTCGGCCAGGGCCAGCAGGGCCGACAGGGCCAGGCCCAGGGCGCCGGACAGGCGGCCCAGCACCGTGGCCGTGGGGCTGGCCTCGCCGCGTTCGATCTTGCTGATCATGGCCTTTGAGACGCCGGCCCGCTCTGCCAGCTCGGCCAGGGACCAGCCGCGTTGGGTGCGCTCCAGCTTGATGTGCAGGCCTATGGCAGCGCTGGGGTCGGTCATCATCATTGCTGGGCGGCGGCGGCCTGGTCCTTCAGCTGCTTCAGGCAAGCGACGCACAGGCAGTTGCTGTATTGCGCGGCCAGTTGCTCGCGCAGGCCGGGCGTGAGCTTGATGTCGAAGCAGTCGCAGCGGGCATCGGCCACGCCGCAGTGAAAGGGCTGGCCGCAGCGCGGGCAGGCGCTGTTATCAGATGACGGCAGCGAACTCACGCGAACAGGCCCTTGTGCTGGTCGCGCAGCAGGTTCTTCTGCACCTTGCCCATGGTGTTGCGCGGCAGCTCGGTGACGACGAAGACCTGTTTGGGCACCTTGAAGTTGGCGATCTGCGACTTCAAGGTGGAGGCGATCTGCGCGCCGTCCAGCGCCGCGCCGGGCTTGGCCACGACGACGGCGACCACCGCCTCGCCGAAGTCCTTGTGCGGCACGCCGATCACGGCCGATTCGTTGACGCCGGCCATGTCATTGATATAGCCCTCGATCTCGGCCGGATAGACGTTGTAGCCGCCGCTGATGATCAGGTCCTTGCTGCGGCCGACGATGGTCACATAGCCCTGGGCGTCGATGCGGCCGACGTCACCGGTCCTGAACCAGCCGTCCGCGGTGAACTCTTCCTTGGTCTTCTCCGGCATGCGCCAGTAGCCGACGAAGACGTTGGGCCCCTTGACCTCGATGCCGCCGATCTCGCCGGAGGGGCAGGGCTGGCCCTTGTCGTCGCGTACGCGCAGGCCGACGCCGGGCAGTGGGAAGCCGACCGTGCCGCCGCGGCGCGCGCCGTCCTTGGCGTGGTAGGGGTTGCTGGTCAGCATCACCGTCTCGCTCATGCCGTAGCGTTCCAGGATCTGGTGGCCGGTGCGGGCGAGGAATTCGTTGAAGGTCTCGATCAGCATAGGCGCGGATCCGCTGATGAACAGCCGCATGTTCCGGCAGGCTTCCTTGCCGAACGAGGGCTCGCCGAGCAGGCGCACATACAGCGTCGGCACGCCCATGAAGACGGTGGCCTCGGGGAGCTTGGCTATCACCGCGCGCGGGTCGAAGCGGGCGAACCAGATCATCTTGCTGCCATTGAGCAGGGCGCCGTGCGAGGCGACGAACAGGCCGTGCACATGGAAGATGGGCAGCGCGTGTATCAGCACGTCGCCCTTTTTCCAGCCCCAGTAGTCCTTCAGCACCAGGGCATTGCTGAGCATATTGCCGTGCGTCAGCATCGCGCCCTTGCTGCGCCCGGTGGTGCCGCTGGTGTAGAGGATGGCGGCCAGCTCGTCCACGCCCTTGACCACCGTCTTGTGCTGGTCCGATTGATGGGCGGCGCGCTCCAAGAGGCTGCCCGTGCGGTCCTCGTTCAGGGTGAACACATGCTCGGTGCCGGCGTTGAAGGCAATCTTGCTGACCCAGCCGAAGTTCTTGCCCGAGCAGACGACGACGGCCGGCTCGGCGTTGCCAATGAAGTACTCGATCTCGGCGGCCTGGTAGGCGGTGTTCAGCGGCAGGAAGACATAGCCGGCGCGCAGCACGGCCAGATACAGCATCAGCGCCTCGACCGACTTCTCGGTCTGCACCGCCACGCGGCTGCCCGCGGGCAGGTCCAGCGAGGCCAGCAGATTGGCCATCATCGCGGTGGCGCGGTCGATATCGCGCCAGCTGTAGTTCAGCCCCGGCTGATCGGCCACCTCGATGGCGGTCTGGTCCAGGTCGGCGGGGAAGTTGGCGCGCAGTGCGGCGAACAGATTGGCGTTGGGCATGGTGAAGTCGAATCGTGTGGTCAGTTCAGGTGCAAGAGCACATAGTCCTGCGCGTCGGCCGGCTGGGTGGCGGCTGCCGCCCAGCCGAGGCGGGCATAGAAGGCCAGCGCGGCCTGGTTCTTCAGCACGCATTTCAATGCGGCAGGGCGATGGCTCAGGCCGGCCAGGCAGGCCTGCAGCAGCGCACGGCCGATGCCGCGGCCGTGAAACGCCGGGTCCACATAGAGGTGGTGAATGAAGGCATCGGGACGCTGGCTGGAGATGAAGCCCTGCAGTCTTTCGCCGCGACAAGCCACCAGCATCCACTCACCGGCGCTGTCGGCAGCGAGGCTGATGGGCAGCGCCCGCCAGGGGAAGGCATGGGCGTAGGCGCGCAGATAGATGTCGTGCAGCGCCGGCGCGTCGGCCGCGATGGTCTCACGCACCGAGCAGTCAGCCAGCGTCTCGCTCACCGGATTCAGTCCAGCTTGGCGCCCGAGCTCTTCACCACCTCGGCCCAGCGCTTGACTTCGGCGCTGACGAACTTGCCGAAGGCATCGCCGTAGAGATTGGGAATCTCGGCGCCCAGGCCGGTCCAGGTGTCATGAATCTCGGGCGTGGCATAGGCCTTGACCAACTCGGCGCGCATGCGGTCGATCGCCTCCTTGGGCGTGCCCTTGGGGGCCCACAGGCCATACCAGGTGGCGACCTGATAGGTCGGCACGCCACCCTCGGTACTGGTCGGGACGTCAGGGAAGCCGGGTGCGCGTTTGGTCGACGCCACGGCCATCGCCTTGATGCGGCCGTTCTTGATATGGGCGGCCGAGGAGCCCAGGCCGTCGAACATCAGGTCCACCTGACCGGCGATCAGGTCCTGCAGGGCCGGGCCGGCGCCGCGATAGGGGATGTGGGTGACAAAGGTCTTGGTCTGCAGCTTGAACAGCTCACCGGCCAGATGGTGTGAGGTGCCGTTGCCGGCCGAGGCGTAGTTCAGCTTGCCGGGGTTCTTGCGCATCAGCTCCAGCAAACCCTTCAGATCCGACACCGGCACGCGCTGCGGGTTGACGACGATGACCTGGGGCACGCTGGCAATCAAGGCCACCGGGATGAAATCATTCTCGATGCTGTAGTCCAGCTTCGGGTACATGCTGGGTGCGATCGTGTGATGCACGGCGCCCATGAAGAAGGTGTAGCCGTCCGGCGAGGCCTTGGCCGCCACCGAGGCGCCGACGGTGCCGCCGGCTCCGCCCTTGTTGTCGATGATGATCTGGCGGCCCAGCTGTTTGGTCAACACCGCGGTCAGCGGCCGCGCAAAGGCATCGGTGCCGCCGCCGGCCGGGAAGGGCACGACGATGGTCACCGGCTTGACGGGCCAGCCACTCTGGGCCTGCGCCGCACCGCCGACCAGAGCGGTGGCGCCCAGTGCAGCCAGTAGAACGAGACGGGCCCGCTGTGGGCGCTGATTCTGGAACTTCATGCGTTTGTCTCCTGTCGGTGTTGTCTGCCCCGCCAGCGGGCGGGCGGGTCGCTGCAACTGGTTTTATAACAGCGCCGCCACCGCTCGGGCGTGCACGACTTCCCCTAGCGTGAACCGCTCGTGCCGATTCTCGACCTCGGCCAGGTCATACAGATAGTTGACCATCAGCCCGGCCGACTGCCGCAAACCCTTGCGCGCCAGGTTGCCGGCCAGGTTCAGGCGCTCCAGCCGGGCGCCGTTGTCGAGGTGGAAACGGGCCACCGGGTCGCCCCCAGGGCTGTGCGTTTGGTGGATCATGAAGGCGGCGCACAGGCTCAGCAGGGCCTGCTGCACCGGTTCGTCCAGCGCTTTTTCGGCGCTTTGCTGCTGCAGGCCGGCCAGGTCTTGCCCGCAGCTTTGCAGCAGCAATGCGTGCGCGGCCTGCATGCGCGCGAGTTGCGGCTTCTTCAGTCCGGGCAGGGCCTCGAAATCGGGCTTCTTGAGCAGCCAGTCCATCAGGCCGGGAATCGGCGACAGCGTGCAGAAGCGCTTCAGCTGCGGCAGCTCGCGCTGCAGGGCCGTTGCCACATGCTTGATCAGGAAGTTGCCCAGTGACACGCCCCGCAGCCCCGGCTGGCAGTTGCTGATCGAATAGAAGGCGGCCACCTTGAAACTGTTGCGCTGCTGCGGCGTCGACCTCTTGTCGATCAGCGGGGCAATGGCCGCCGGCATCTCGGGCAGCAGCGCCACCTCGACGAAGATCAGGGGCTCGCCCGGCAGCTGCGGGTGAAAGAAGGCATAGCAGCGGCGATCGGGTTGCAGGCGGCGGCGCAGATCGTCCCAGCCGTCGATCGCATGCACCGCCTCGTGCTGTATCAGTTGCTCCAGCAGCTGGGCGGGCGACTGCCAGTCGACCTTCTCCAGGCGCAGAAAGCCCGGGTTGAACCAGGACGACAGCAGGTGCAGGAAGTCGGCCTCCAGCGCCAGCAGCTCGGGCCGGCTGGGCAAGAGCGCCAGCAGGTCGCGGCGCATGCCGATCAGGCAGGCGGTGCCGCCCGGCGCACGGTTGATGCGCCGCAGCAGCTCCTGGCGCGGCGGCTCGGCCACCTGGCTCAGCTTGACCAGATGTTGGGCCGTGGGCGCCTGGGCATAGGCGTTTGCTGCCGCGAGCACCGCCTGAGGGTCGGGGCTGAAGTTGGTGGCCAGCGTGTCGAACAGCTTGGGCCGCTGCGCCTCGGGCAGCCTGGCATAGGCCTGCACCAGTTCGGCGGCGATGGCCACGCTGTTCGCCTCGGCCCGCTCGGACAGCAGGCGGGTGCAGGCGCGCACCATCGCACGCAAGGCCTTGTCATCGCTGCTGCGCTGGGCCGCGGCCCGCAATCCATCGAGCATCGCCAACTCCTTTGATACGGCTGTGTCGATGGTAGCGGTGCCACGTTAAAGTGCTGTGCCTTCCAGCCCACACAGCCCAGAGAAATCCGCGTGATGACGGTCCAGAATTCCGCTCTGCCCCAGGACGCCGATGGCCTGCTGATGCTGGCCGCCCAGTCGATGTTCGATGTGTTCGCGCGCAGCGCGCAGGGCATGATGGTGGTGGACCGCGCCCACCGCATCGTCTGGATCAGCGAGGGCTACAAGCGCTTTCTGCCCGGCCTGGGTTTCGAGGCCGACAGCATCATCATCGGTCGCCGAGTCGAGGACGTGGTGCCCAACACCCTGATGGCCCAGGTGATAGAGAGCGGCCGGCCCATCCTGGTGGATCTGCTCAGCAACCAGGCCGGCACCTTTCTGGTCAGCCGTCTGCCGCTGCGCGATGAGGCCGGCCAGGTGATAGGCGCGATCGGCCTGGTGCTGATGGACCACCCCGAAACGACGATGCAGCCGCTGATGGCCAAGTTCTCTCGCCTGCAGCAGGAGCTGGAGGATGCGCACCGGCAACTCGCCGCGCAACGCCGACCCAAGCACACCATCGCCAGCTTCATAGGCACCAGCCCGGCGGCGCTGGAAGTCAAGCGCCAGGCGCGGCGCGTCGCCCAGGGCTCCAGCACGGTGCTGCTGCTGGGCGAGACCGGCACCGGCAAGGAACTGCTGGCCCATGCCATCCATGCGGCCTCGGCGCGGGCGTCGCGACCCTTCGTCGGCGTCAATATCGCCGCCGTGCCCGAGACGCTGCTGGAGGCCGAGTTCTTCGGCGTTGCCCCCGGCGCCTACACCGGCGCCGACCGCAAGGGCCGCGAGGGCAAGTTCAAACTGGCCGACGGCGGCACGCTGTTCCTGGACGAGATCGGTGATATGCCGCTGGGCCTGCAGTCCAAGCTGCTGCGCGTGCTGCAGGAGCAGGAGCTGGAGCCGCTGGGCAGCAACCAGGTGATACGGGTCGATGTGCGGGTGATCGCAGCGACCAGCCGGGATCTCTCGGCGATGGTGGCCGCCGGCCAGTTCCGCGCCGATCTCTACTACCGTCTCAACGTTGTGCCGATACGCCTGCCCACGCTGCGCGAGCGTGCCGGCGACTTCGAGGCCCTGGCCGAGGCCCTGCTGGACGACATCGCCCGGCGCAGCGCGATGGCCCACCGCGAGCTGTCACCCGAGGCGCTGGCCTTGCTGGCCGCCCAGCCCTGGCCGGGCAATATCCGCGAGCTGCGCAATGTGCTGGAACAGGCCAGCATGATGAGCGACGAGCTGCGGCTGACGCCGGCCCATTTTGCCGGGGCGCTGCCGCGGGTTCCATCGTCCGCGCAAGACCCGACCCCGCAGCCGCTCGCAGCCGTGGTCACCCCGTCGCTGCCGGAGTCGGGCCAGCCGCCGCGCCCGCTGCCTGAGCAGATCGCGACGCTGGAGCGCCAGGCGATCAGCGCGGCCCTGGCCCATACCCAGGGCAACAAGCTGGCGGCGGCAAGGCTGCTGCAGATCTCGCGTGCGGCGCTTTACGACAAGCTGGCCCTGTATGGGCTGATCAGTCCGGCTTGATCTGAGCCTGCCGCGCCAGCCGTTCAATCAGAAAGTCGATCAGCACCCGCACCCGCCGCGGCATATGCCGGGCGGCCGGGTAGAGCAGCGAGAACGGCCGTGAGGCGCCGGCATGTTCCGGCAGCACCTCGACCAGGCTGCCGGTGGCCAGATCGGCCTCGACCATGAAGCGGTAGGTCTGGGCGATGCCGGCACCATGCCGGGCCAGCGTGACCGGACCGATGATGTCGTCGAAGCAGCTGATGGCGCCGGGCAGCGGCCGCTCGGCGATGCCCCCGTCCAGACGCAGCACCCAGGGCACGATCTGGCCGGTGCTGGGCAGCGAGAAGTGCAGGCATTCATGCCCCTCGAGCCCGGCCAGCGACAGCGGCGTGCCGCGCCGCCGCAGGTAGTCGGGTGAGGCGACCATCAAGAGTTCGGCGTCCTCCAGCTTGCGCGCCACCATGCCCGAGTCCGGCGGGTTGCGGCCGCGCACGGCGATGTCGAAGCCCTCGGCGGTGAAGTCCACATTGCGGTTGCTGAGCTGCAGCTCCAGCTGCACGCCGGGGTAGGCGGCGCGGAAGGCACCGATCAGCGGCAGCACGCGGTAATGGCCATAGGACGTCGGCAGGCTCAGCCGCACCAGGCCGGCCGGCGCCTGCTGCTCGCCATTGAGTGCCCGCTCGGCCTCGACCAGCTGCGCCAGCGCCTGCTTGCATTGCTCGTAGTACGCGCGGCCGCTGTCGGTCAGGCGCACGCTGCGCGTGGTGCGCACGAACAGCCGTGCACCGAAGCGCTGCTCCAGCCGCGCAATCGTGCGGCTCACCGCGGCGGGCGTCAGCCCGGCCACCTTGGCGGCTGCCGTGAAGCTCTGCTGCTCGGCGGTCAGGCACAGCAGCTCCAGGCTGCCCAGGCTCAGGTCATCGAAATCGCGGCTCATGGCGGTTCCGTGTGATTGTTTATTCAAGCATACGGTGTAAAGGAAGAACTGATCTTGAATGTCTTTAAGGCGTTGGGGGTAATCAATAGGATTCAGACACCTTGCAAGCACCGCTTGCTTTCAACCTGGAGTTCTCTGATGAAGCTGTATTTCTCCCCCGCCGCCTGCTCGCTCGCTCCGCACATCCTGTTGCGTGAAACCGGCCTGGCCTTCACCCTGGAAAAGGTCGACACCGCACACCACACCTTTGCCGGTGGTCAGGACTATTTCCAGATCAATCCCAAGGGCCAGGTGCCGCTGCTGGAGCTGGCCGATGGCACGCGCCTCAGCGAGGGCCCGGTGATCGCCCAGTACATCGCCGACACCGCCGGCGATCTGGGTCTGATGCCGGCCGCCGGCGCCCTGGCCCGCTACCGCGTGATGGAGTGGCAGAACTATGTGACGGCGGAGCTGCACAAGTCCTTCACGCCGCTGTTCCATGCCGAGCTGGACGGCGCGGCCAAGAGTTTGCTGAAGGCCGGGCTGCGTAAGAAGCTGGAGTGGCTGAACAGCCAGCTGGAGGGCCGCGACTTCCTGACCGGTCAAACCTTCACCGCTGCCGATGCCTATCTGTTCGTCGTGCTGGGCTGGGCGCCCTTTGTCGATCTGAAGATGGCCGATCTGGCGCATCTGCAGGCCTTTGTGCAGCGGGTGGCGGCCCGGCCGGCCGTTCGGGTGGCGATGCAGGCCGAGGGGCTGCCGGTGCGCGGGGACTAAGCCAGCGCCTGGCCGCCGCGCTGACGCCCGGCCAGCCAGGTGTTGCTGGCGATGGCCGGTCCGTGCGGCCGGTCGCTGGCGCCGGTGCCGGGCTTCCACTCAATCATTCTTCAATTCATTGCGGAGACGTCACGAGATGCCCTACGTCCATATCCAGGTCACCCGCGAGGGTGTCAGTGCCGAGCAGAAGGCCGAACTGATCGCCGGCGCCACCGATTTGCTGGTGCGCGTGCTGAACAAGAACCCGGCCACCACCTTTGTGCTGATCGAAGAGGTGGACACCGACAACTGGGGCATTGCCGGCGAGTCGGTCACCGTGCTGCGCGCTCGTGCGGCTCAGGCGGTACCGCAGCAATGAGCGCCGCCGATTTTCAAGCGGTCGCCGCAGTCTTGCAGACCTACTTCGACGGCCTGCACCACAGCGACACCCAGCGCCTGCGCCAGGTCTTCCACCCGCGCGCGCTCTATGCCTGTGCCAGTGGCGAGACGCCGCTGTTGCTGACCATGGCGGAGTACTTACCCATCGTGGACCAGCGGCCATCCCCGGCCAGCCTGGGTCAGCCGCGGCGCGACCGCATCCTGGCCATCGAGTTTGCCGGGCCGGTGACGGCGCAGGCCCGGCTGGAGTGTGTGATCGAGCCCAAGGCCTTCATCGATCTGCTGAGCCTGATCTACGTCGAGGGCCGGTGGCAGATCATCTCCAAGGTCTTTCACTATCAGCTGATCACTTAACCCTTGGCCAGCCGCTCCAGCCGCATGGCGATGCGCAGCTCCAGCGCGGTCAGCTGCGCGCGCAGCTCGCGGGCCTTGTCGGCCGGCGGGTCGCAGCGCAGCGCCTCGCGCAGCTCGGCGGCCTCGTGCATCAGCTCGACCTCGGGCGGCACGAAGCCGGCGTCCTTGAGGAATTTGTAGCCCAGGCGCAGTTCCTCGGGGGTCTCCATGAAGCCGTCGTTGATCTGCAGCGCCTTGCCATAACTGGGCGCCTGGCTCATCTGGCCGGACAACTCCTCCTCACGGATGCGTTGTGCAATCTGTTCGTCTAGCGTGGGCATCTGACACCTCCGGTGGAACGAGGTTTGATTGTGGCGCGGGCGCCATGTCCCAGTCGGGTGCTGGGATGACTGAATATCAGGCATTGTCTGAATTTCAGTCATATTGCCAAGCGGTCGATCTGTCTGAGTTGAAGGCAAACCCTGCGAATATGCGGGCGGCTCGGGCCAGATTCACCCGGTTTTGGGGCGGTTTCTAAGTGTTTGCACTGAGTCGGTGCGCTTCGGCATGGGCTTTGCAACGAAGAGTGGATCACCCCGCGCCTTTCAACAATCATGCGGGGATTCATTCCATCAGGAGACATCCCTCATGCAACGACGCCTGTTCGCCCTGTCCGCTGTCTGCGCCGCCACCCTGGTTGCTGCCGCGCCCGCCCTGGCCCAGGGCAAGGAAATCCGCATCGCCCACGTCTACAGCAAGACCGGCCCGCTGGAGGCCTATGGCAAGCAGACGCAGACCGGCTTCATGATGGGCCTGGACTATGCAACGGGCGGCACGATGACGGTCGCTGGCAAGAAGATCGTCGTGATCGAGAAGGACGACCAGGGCAAGCCCGACGTGGGCAAGAGCCTGCTGGCCGCAGCCTATGGTGACGACAAGGCCGACATCGCCGTCGGTCCGTCCTCGTCCGGCGTCGCCCTGGCCCTGCTGCCGGTGGCCGAGGAGTACAAGAAGATCCTGCTGGTCGAGCCGGCCGTGGCCGATGCAATCACCGGCGACAAGTGGAACCGCTACATCTTCCGTACCGGCCGCAACTCGTCGCAGGACGCGATTTCCAACGCCGTGGCGCTGGACAAGGCCGGCGTGACCATCGCCACCCTGGCCCAGGACTATGCCTTCGGCCGCGACGGCGTGAAGGCCTTCAAGGACGCGATCAAGAAGGCCAAGTTGGTGCACGAGGAGTACCTGCCCACCAGCACGACCGACTTCACCGCCGGCGCGCAGCGCCTGATCGACGCGCTGAAAGACAAGCCGGGCCGCAAGATCATCTTCATCATCTGGGCCGGGGCTGGTAACCCGTACAAGATCGCCGACCTGGACCTGAAGCGCTACGGCATCGAGATCGCCACCGGCGGCAACATCCTGCCGGCCATGGTCAGCTTCAAGCAGTTCCCCGGCATGGAGGGCGCCAGCTACTACTACTTCGGCATGCCCAAGAACCCGGTCAACGAATGGCTGGTGGCCAACCACTACAAGCAGTTCAAGGCGCCGCCGGACTTCTTCACGGCCGGCGGCATGAGCGCGGCCATCGCCGTCGTCGAGGCGCTGAAGAAGAGCAATGGCGACACCAAGACCGAGACGCTGATCAAGACCATGGAAGGCATGAGCTTCGAGACGCCCAAGGGCAAGATGACCTTCCGCAAGGAAGACCATCAGGCGATGCAGAGCATGTTCCATTTCAAGATCAAGGTGGATCCGGCCTTTGCCTGGGGCGTGCCGGAGCTGATACGCGAGATCAAGCCGGAAGAGATGGCGATCCCGATCAAGAACAAGCGTTGATCTCGCTGTGCTCGAAACCCGGGATCTGACCATACGCTTCGGCGGCCATGTGGCCGTCGATCATGTGTCCTGCGCGTTCGCGCCGGGCACCTTGACGGCCATCGTCGGACCCAATGGCGCGGGCAAGACGACCTACTTCAATCTGATCTCGGGCCAGCTGCCTGCCAGCGAGGGCCAGGTCTTGCTAAACGGGCAGGACATCACGCGGCTGCCGGTGTCGGCGCGCACGCATCTGGGCATTGGGCGGGCCTTTCAGCTGACGCAGCTGTTTTCCGGTTTGACCGTGCTCGAAAACGTGCGCCTGGCCGTGCAGTCGCGGCGCAAGCTGGGACTGAATCTGTGGTCGGTCTGGCTGGACCACCGGGGTACCCTGCGCCAGGCCCGCGAGCTGCTGGAGCAGGTGCGGCTGGCCGATAAGGCCGAGGCAACGGCCAGCAGCCTGCCCCATGGCGACCAGCGCAAGCTGGAGGTGGCGATGCTGATGGCGCTGGACCCGCTGGTCTATATGTTCGACGAGCCGACCGCCGGCATGAGCGTCGACGAGGTGCCGGTGGTGCTGGACCTGATACGCGCGCTGAAAGCTCGCCAGGACCGCACCATTCTGCTGGTTGAGCACAAGATGGACGTGGTGCGCGAGCTGGCCGACCGCATCATCGTCCTGCACAACGGCCGGCTGATGGCCGATGGCGAGCCGGAGGCGGTGATCGCCTCGCCGGTGGTGCAGAACGCCTATCTGGGCGTGGTCGAGGAGGCGGCAGCATGAGCCCCGCCCGGCCGTCCGAAGGGGCGAATTCCCGCTTGGCGGGACAGCGCGTAGCGCGAAGGGTGCACCAATGAGTTCCTTGCTGAGCCTGCAAGGGGTGCATACGCATATCGGCGCGTATCACATCCTCCATGGCGTGGATCTCGAAGTGCCGGCCGGCGAGCTGACGATGCTGCTCGGCCGCAACGGTGCCGGCAAGACGACGACGCTGCGTACCATCATGGGTCTGTGGCCGGCCTCCAAGGGCCGCATCGAGTTCTCTGGCCGCGCCATCGGCGGCGCCGGGGTCAAGGCCTCGACGCCCGACATCGCCTGCAGCGGCATCGCCTATGTGCCCGAGAGCATGGGCATCTTCGCGGACCTGACGGTGCGCGAGAACCTGCTGCTGGCCGCACGCGGTGCGCGCAGCATCGAGCAGATCGACACCCAGCGGCTGGACTGGTTGTTCACGATGTTCCCGGCGCTGAAGAAGTTCTGGCTCTACCCGGCCGGCAAGCTCAGCGGCGGCCAGAAGCAGATGCTGGCCATTGCCCGCGCGATGGTCGAGCCGCGGCGGCTGCTCTTGATCGACGAGCCCAGCAAGGGCCTGGCCCCGGCCATGGTGCGCAACATGATTGCCGCGCTGCGCGAGCTGAAGTCAACACAGACGACGGTGCTGCTGGTCGAGCAGAACTTCATGGTCGCCCGCGAGCTGGGCGATGGCGTGGCCGTGATGGACAACGGCCGCGTCGTCCATGCCGGTCGCATGGCCGAGCTGGCGCAGGACGACGAGATGCAGCAGCGGCTGCTGGGCCTGTCACTGGCGAGTCACCAATGAGACTGGTAGCCCGGATGCAATCCGGGGGGCCGGCTGGCCATCGACCACTGCCCCGGATTGCATCCGGGCTACGGATGCCTCGCTTCATCTGGATAGAACCCCATGTCTGAGCCGACCCACGACGTCGCCATCCCCAAAGCCAGCTTTGACTGGTTGCCCCTGGCCCTGGTGCCGCTGCTCGCCTTGGCGTTGCTGCCCTTTGTCGGCGCGCCGTCGACCTGGCTGACCTTGACGGTGGCAGGTCTTGCCATGGGCCTGATCATCTTCGTCATCGCCTCCGGCCTGACCCTGGTGTTCGGGCTGATGGATGTCCTGAACTTCGGCCATGGCGTGTTCATCGCGCTGGGGGCGTTTGTCGCCACCTCGGTGCTGGGCGGCATGTCGGCCTGGATGGGCGCGCCCTCGCTGCTCTTGAACCTGGGCGCGATCTTCGTCGCCATGCTGGTGGCGATGAGCGTGGCCGCCGCCGTGGGCCTGGCCTTCGAGCGGGTGCTGGTGCGGCCGGTCTATGGCCAGCACCTGAAGCAGATCCTGATCACGATGGGCGGCATGATCATCGGCGAGGAGCTGATCAAGGTGATCTGGGGCCCGCAGCAGATCGCGCTGCCGCTGCCCGAGACGTTGCGCGGCGCCTTTCTGTGGGGTGACGCGGCAGTCGAGAAATACCGCGTGCTGGCGGTGGCCATAGGCCTGGTGGTGCTGGGCGTGATGCTCTACACACTGAATCGCACCAAGATAGGCCTGCTGGTACGCGCCGGTGTGCAGGACCGCGAGATGGTCGAGAGCCTGGGCTACCGGATTCGCCGCCTGTTCATAGGCGTGTTCGTCACCGGCTCGGCGCTGGCGGGGCTGGGCGGCGTGATGTGGGGCCTGTACCAGCAGAATGTGACGCCGCAGATGGGCGCCCAGGTCAATGTGCTGATCTTCATCGTCATCATCATCGGCGGCCTGGGCTCGACGCTGGGCTGCTTCGTCGGTGCGCTGCTGGTCGGCCTGCTAGCCAACTACACCGGCTTTCTGGTGCCCAAGCTCGCGCTGTTCTCGAACATCGCGCTGATGGTGGCGGTGCTGCTGTGGCGGCCGCAGGGGCTCTACCCTGTGACCAGCCGCTGAGGAGCCGATGACATGCTGAATCGACTCTTTTCCCACGATCTACCGCGCAGCCGCTGGCTGGCGCTGATCCTGATCGTCATGCTGCTGGGCCTGGCCTTGACGCCCTTCCTGTTCCCCGGCACCAAGGCCTTGAACGTGGCGGCCAAGATCATTGTCTTCACCCTGCTGGTGGCCAGCTACGACCTGCTCCTGGGCTATACCGGCATCGTCAGCTTTGCGCACACGATGTTCTTCGGCATCGGTGCCTATGGCGTGGCGATCGCCAGCACGCGTATGGGGCCGGGCTGGGACGCGCTGGGCGTGGGCGTGCTGGCCGCGCTGGTGCTGTCGCTGGTCTTGTCGTTGGTGATCGGCCTGTTCAGTCTGCGCGTGAAGGCGATCTTCTTCGCGATGATCACGCTGGCCGTGGCGGCGGCCTTCTCTACCCTGGCCTCGCAGCTGTCCGACTGGACCGGTGGCGAGGACGGCCTCAATTTCAAGGTGCCCGAGGCGCTGCAGCCCGGCACGCAATACCTGGAAGATCCGCTGTGGGGCGCCTCGATCGATGGCCGGCTCTTGACCTACTACCTGCTGTTCGTCACGGCCCTGCTGCTGGTGCTGACGCTGCTGCGCATCGTCAACTCTCCGTTCGGCCGGGTGCTGCAGGCGATACGCGAGAACGACTTCCGCGCCGAGGCCATCGGCTACCGCACCGTCATCTACCGCACGCTGTCGAATGTGCTGGCCGCGCTGTTCGCCTGCCTGGCCGGGGCGCTGCTGGCGATCTGGCTGCGCTACAACGGGCCGGACACCTCGCTGTCCTTCGAGATCATGCTGGACATCCTCTTGATCGTCGTCATCGGCGGCATGGGCACGATGTATGGCGCGCTGATCGGCAGCGTGCTGTTCGTGCTGGCACAGAGCTATCTGCAGAACCTGATGAGCCTGGGCGCCGCTGCGGTGGAGGGCGTGCCGCTGCTGTCGCAGCTGATCTCGCCGGAGCGCTGGCTGCTGTGGCTGGGCGTGTTGTTCGTGCTGGCCGTCTATCACTTTCCTTCGGGTGTTGTTGGCCGGCTACGTGCCAGCGGCCGCCAGCCGCGCTGACGGCATCAGCTCGGAATCATCTGTTGCTGCCGAGGGACCGTCCATGTCATTCACCTCCCACTACCTCCAATGCGAAGGCCGCGAACTCCACTACACCGAGTGGGGCGCCGGGCACGGCGAGGCCGTGATTGCCTGGCACGGCCTGGCCCGCACCTGCCGCGATATGGATGAACTGGCCTCGCATCTGGCCACCCGCTACCGCGTGATCTGCCCCGACACCATAGGCCGCGGCCTGTCGCAGTGGAGCCCGGATCCTGACCGCGAGTACTGCCTGGATTTCTATGTACGCCTGGCTACCTCCCTGGTGAACCAGTTGGGGCTGAGCGACTTCCACTGGGTCGGCACCTCGATGGGCGGGGCTATCGGCACTTTGGCGGCGGCCACCACCCTGCGCGGCCGCATCCGCCGCCTGGTGCTCAACGACAACGGCCCGCAGCTGGCCGAGGCGGCGATTGCGCGCATTCGCAGCTATGCGGGCAGCCCGGCGGCCTTTGCCACGGTCAGCGAGCTGGAACAGTACTTCCGCACCGTCTACAAGCCCTATGGCTGGCTCAGCGACGCGCAATGGCGGGCGCTGACCGAAAGCTCGGTGCGCCGCCTGCCCGACGGCCGCGTCACCCCGCACTATGACCCGGCCATGGTGCAGCAATTCATCCAGCACCCGAATGACTACGATTTGTGGGAGGCCTGGGACAGCCTGGACCTGCCGGTGCTGTGCCTGCGCGGCGAGGCGTCCGACCTGCTGCTGGCCGAGACCGCCGAGGCGATGCGCCAGCGCGGACCGCGCGCGGTGGTGGCCACCATTGCAGGCTGCGGCCATGCGCCGGCGCTGAACGTGCCAGATCAGATCGGTCTGGTGGAGCGCTTTCTGGCTGGCGAATAGCGCCGGTCCGGGATCAGGGCCTGGCCGGCAGCTCGGGCAGGCGCAGCCAGCGCCCCAGGCGCAGGCGCAGGGCCATGAAGTCCAGTGGTTTGGTCAGGTGCTCGTCCATGCCGGCGTCGAGGCTGGCGCGCACATCGCTGTCCAGGGCATGGGCGGTGAGGGCGAGGATGGGGAAGTCGGCCAGATCGCCGGCGCGCTGCAGGGCACGCATGCGGCGCGCGCACTCCAGGCCGTCCATGCCCGGCATCTGGATGTCCATCAGCACGAGGTCCGGTGCCGTTTGCTGGCACAGGGTCAGCGCCTCCAGGCCATTGCCGGCCAGATGGCATTGCAGCCCCATGAGCGACAGAAACTCCTGGGCCACGACCTGGTTGATCAGATTGTCTTCGACCAGCAGCACCAGGGGTATGGTGCTTTTGACGCCGGCGGTGGCCTCCACGCCCCGCGTACGCGCTTGGCCTACCGGGCCCTCGGGCCGTTGCGCATCGCTTTGCGACCAGAGGGGGGCGGCAGGCCGGGTTGAGCCGGGGTGCTGGGCAAGAGGTGAGGCGTTCATGCTTCTCGGTTCGATGCTGATCCGGTCGTCAGGCGCTGAGCGGCTTGCGGGGGCAAGACCTGCCGGGCCCTTGTTCTTGTGACCTGGGTGGGTGACCGGTCGGGCGCGTGAGGCCTTTCGGTCATCGGCTCGGCTTGCGCCCCAGAGGGCTTTGACCGAGGTTTGATTGTTGCCTGCGGATCCGTCATCCGTAAACTTTTACACCCTTGGACTATGGGGGATGGACAAGCCGGGGCGCATCTGCTTGCTTGCTCCGCACCGCCTGCGCTAGGGGTCATGGCCGTCAGTGCTTACTCACCTGCGGTTGTCGAATCCGGATGATGATACTGTATATATAATCAGTTTCAATCTGACCCCGAGGCCCTGACGGGGCCGTGATTCCCCACGGGTCATCCGCCTGTATCGGTCGCTTGTCGTTTGCATCTCCTTACAAGCTCGAACCCTTGTCAAGCTGCCTAGAATGACCGTTCTCCCCACCCCGCACAGCACCTCAGCCGCCATGACCGAAGGTCTTATCCGCATACGCGGCGCTCGTCAGCACAATCTGAAGAACCTGGACCTCGACATTCGCACCGGCGAAATGACGGTGGTGACGGGCCCCTCGGGCTCGGGCAAGTCCAGCCTGGTGTTCGACACGCTGTATGCCGAGGGCCAGCGCCGCTACGTCGAGACCTTCAGCGCCTATGCGCGCCAGTTCCTGGATCGCATGGACCGCCCGGCGGTGGACCGTGTCGACGGCGTGCCACCGGCGATTGCCATCGACCAGACCAACCCGGTGCGCACCTCGCGCTCGACGGTCGGCACGATGACCGAGCTGAACGACCATCTGAAGCTCCTGTTCGCCCGCGCCGCCCAGCTGTTCGACCGCAAGACGGCGCTGCCGGTGCGCCACGACACGGCGCAGACGATTTATGCCGATCTGCTGGAGCGCAGCAGCTCGCAAGCCAGCGCGCCGCGGCTGACCCTGACCTTCCCGGTGGAACTGCCGGCCAACACCAGCGCCGAGCAGCTGGAGCAATGGCTGTCGGCCAGCGGTTTCACCCGCATCCAGGCCGAGCGCGAGATCGACACGGACCAGGGCAAGCACAAGCTGCTTGACGTCGTGGCCGACCGCTTCCGCATCGCCAATGTCGAGAAGCAACGGGCGATGGAGGCCATCGAGCTTGCGCTGAAGCGCGGCGGTGGCCGGCTGATCGTTTACGCGCAGGGCGAGGAGGGTACGGAGCCCGAGCTTTGGCGATATTCGACGGGCCTGCACTGCCCCGAAAGTGAGCTCCGCTATCTGGAGCCGCAGCCGCCGCTGTTCTCGTTCAACTCGGCGATGGGCGCCTGCGAGACCTGCCGCGGCTTCGGCCGCGTCGTCGGTGTCGATCTGGGCCTGGTGATCCCGGACGAGAAGAAGACCCTGCGCTCCGGCGCGATCAAGACGATTCAGACGCCGGCCTGGAAGGAGATCCAGGACGACCTGCTGAAATATGCCGGCGACGCCGGCATCCCGCGTGACACGCCCTGGAGCCAACTGTCCCCAGCACACCGCGACTGGGTGCTGAACGGTTCGCCGCACTGGAATGGCAACTGGAACAAGCAGTGGTACGGCGTTCATCGCTTCTTCGAGTACCTGGAGAGCAAGGCCTACAAGATGCACATCCGCGTGCTCTTGTCCAAGTACCGCAGCTACACGCCCTGTGGCGTCTGCGGCGGTGCGCGGCTGAAGCTGGAGCCTTTGCTGTGGCGCATGGGTGGCAAGGAGCAGGCCGACGGCGTGCTGGCGCCCGAGCTACGCTTTCTGCCGCGCGGTGCCGACTGGTCGCGCGCCCAGCTGGAGGCGCTGCCGGGCCTGAATCTGCACGACCTGATGCAGCTGCCGATCGCGCGGCTGCGAGCCTTCTTCGATGGCCTGCAGCTGCCCAGCACGATGCTGGACGATGCGCTGAAGCTGCTGCTGGACGAGATCCGCACGCGGCTGCGCTATCTGGTCGAGGTGGGCATTGGCTATCTGACCCTGGACCGGCAGAGCCGCACCTTGAGCGGCGGCGAGGTTCAGCGCATCAACCTGACGACGGCGCTGGGCACTTCGCTGGTCAACACGCTGTTCGTGCTTGACGAGCCCAGCATAGGCCTGCACCCGCGCGACATGAACCGCATCGTCCAGGCCATGCACCGCTTGCGCGATGCCGGCAACACGCTGGTCGTCGTCGAGCATGACCCGGCCGTGATGCTGGCCGCCGACCGCTTGATCGACATGGGCCCTGGCCCGGGCGAGCGCGGCGGCCAGATCGTCTTCGATGGCACGCCCGAGGCGATACGCCAGGCCGACACGATGACCGGCAACTACCTCGGCGCGCGCAAGCATGTGGGCATGGGCATACGCCGCCTGGTCGAGGCGAACACGCCGCGGCTGATTCTGGAAGGCGTGCGCGAGCACAACGTCAAGAACCTGACGGTGGAGTTCCCGCTGCAGCGACTGGTGGTCGTAACCGGTGTCTCCGGCTCCGGCAAGTCCACACTGATGCAGGACGTGCTCTACCCGGCGCTGGCGCGGCACTTCGGCATACCGACCGAGACGCCGGGCACGCATGACCGGCTGCTGGGCGCCGACTGGTTGAGCGACGCGGTCTTCGTCGATCAGTCGCCGATCGGCAAGACGGCGCGCTCGAACCCGGCCAGTTATGTCGGCGCCTTCGACGAGATCCGCAAGCTGTTCGCCAATCTGAGCATGGCCAGCCAGCGTGGCTACAAGGCCGGCACCTTCAGCTTCAATGCCGGCGACGGCCGCTGCCCGACCTGCGGCGGCTCCGGCTTCGAGCATGTGGAGATGCAGTTCCTCAGCGATGTGTATCTGCGCTGCCCGGACTGCGATGGCCGGCGTTTCCGTGCCGAGATCCTGGAAGTCAAACTGCCGCGCGATGCAAGAGAGTTCAGCGTCGCCGACGTGCTGGAGCTGACCGTCAGCGAGGCCGTCCACGTATTCAAGAACGACCGCGAGGTGCTGGCCAAGCTGCAGCCCATCGTCGATGTCGGCCTCGAGTACGTGAAGCTGGGCCAGCCGGTGCCCACGCTCAGCGGCGGCGAGGCGCAGCGGCTGAAGCTGGCCGGCTTCCTGGCCGAGGCGGCCAGCGGCTCGCGCCAGCCGATCGCCCGCAAGGGCACCTTGTTCCTGTTCGACGAGCCGACCACCGGCCTGCACTTCGACGACATCGCCAAGCTGATGCGCGCGCTGCGCAAACTGCTGGCGGCGGGCCACTCGCTGATCATCATCGAGCACAACCTCGACGTGATCCGCTCGGCCGACTGGATCATCGATCTGGGCCCGGAGGGCGGCGATGCCGGCGGCGAGCTGGTCTGTGTCGGCACGCCGGAAGACCTGAAGGAACACCCGACCTCCCACACCGGCCTGGCGCTGCGCGAGTACGCCGAGGCGCTGCATGCGCACAAGGTGGAGGAGGGCGTGCCGCTGCAGGCATTGCTGAAGCGCGCCCGCCAGCCGCTGGACGAGAACATTCGCATCGTCAACGCCCGCGAGCACAACCTCAAGGGCATGGATGTCAACATCCCGCGCGGCAAGTTCAGCGTCGTGACCGGCGTCAGCGGCTCGGGCAAATCGACACTGGCCTTCGACATCCTGTTCAACGAGGGGCAGCGCCGCTATCTGGAATCGTTGAACGCTTATGCGCGCTCCATCGTGCAGCCGGCGGGTCGGCCCGAGGTCGATGCGGTGTATGGCATTCCGCCGACCGTGGCGATCGAGCAGCGGCTGAGTCGCGGCGGGCGCAAGAGCACGGTGGCCACCGCCACCGAGGTCTGGCACTTCCTGCGCCTGCTCTACGTCAAGCTGGGCATACAGCATTGCGTCAACGACGGCACGCCGGTGCGGCCGCAAAGCGTCGAGTCCATCGCTGCGCAATTGCTGCGTGATCACAAGGGCCAGCACGTGGGCCTGCTGGCACCGCTGGTCGTCAACCGCAAGGGCCTGTACACCGACCTGGCCAAATGGGCCAAGGCGCGTGGCCACAGCCATCTGCGCGTCGATGGCGAGTTCGTCTCCGTCGATCCCTGGCCGAGGCTGGATCGATTCAAGGAACATACCTTGGAGTTGCCGGTCGGCGACCTCAAGGTCACGGCCGACAACGAAGCCGAGCTGCGCGAGCTGCTGGCCAAGGCGCTGGATGTGGGCAAGGGCGTGATGCATCTGCTCAGCCCGCTGACGGGCCTGCATGCGGCGCTGGCCGATGGCGACTCGACGGCAGGCATCGGCGCGGTCAAAGTGTTCTCGACCAAGCGCGCCTGCCCGAGCTGCGGCACCAGCTACCCCGAGCTGGACCCGCGCATGTTCTCGTACAACAGCAAGCATGGCTGGTGCACGACCTGCGTGGGGACGGGTCTTGCCCTGACCCGCGAGCAGCGCAAGGCCTTCGATGATTCGGTCAAGGACGACGACAACCGCGGCCGCGAGCAGAGCTTCCCGGCCGAGGAGGCCGAGGTCGAGGGCCTGGTCGACCAGCCCTGCCCGGATTGCCATGGCGCACGGCTGAACCCGACCGCCCGCGGTGTCAGCTTCGAGGACAAGAGCATTGCCGATGTGGCCGCCTGGTCGGTGATGGATGCCCGTACCTGGGTCAACGGCCTGGAGCTGCTGGGCCGTGATGCCGAGATCGCCCGCGACGTGGTGAGCGAGATCAAGAGCCGGCTGAGCTTTCTGGAGGAAGTGGGCCTGGGCTATCTGACGCTGGATCGCGCGGCGCCGACCTTGAGCGGCGGCGAGGCGCAGCGCATCCGCCTGGCCGCCCAGCTGGGCAGCAACTTGCAGGGCGTCTGCTATGTGCTGGATGAACCCACCATAGGTCTGCATCCGCGCGACAACCAGATCCTTCTGAAGGCCCTGCAAAGCCTCAGCGACCGTGGCAATACGCTGGTCGTCGTCGAGCATGACGAAGACACGATACGCCGAGCCGATCACATCATCGATATCGGTCCGGGCGCCGGCAAGCGTGGCGGCAATCTGGTGGCCCAGGGCACGGTGGCCGATCTGGCGCTGCAACCCGACTCGCTGACCGGCAAGCTGCTGAAGCATCCGATGCTGCACCCGCAGCAGCCGCGCCGCGCAGTCACCATCGACGACCCGCATCTGCTGATCGTCGAGGCCAAGCTGCATAACTTGCAGAACGTCAGCGTGCCTGTGCCGCTGCAGCGCCTGGTCGGCGTGACCGGCGTCAGCGGCTCCGGCAAGTCGACCCTGGCGCGCGACGTGCTGCTGGCCAATCTGCTGCAGGTCGTTGGCCAGCGCAAGCCGTCGCCCGTCTGGCAGGGCTGCGCTGAGGTGCTGGGCTGGGAAACGGTGGACCGCGTGCTCGAGGTGGATCAGACCCCCATCGGCAAGACACCACGCTCCTGCCCGGCCACCTATATCGGCTTCTGGGACCCGATCCGCAAGCTGTTCGCCGAGACCCTTGAGTCCAAGGCCCGCGGCTATGCGCCCTCGCGCTTCTCGTTCAACACCGGCCAGGGCCGCTGCCCGGGCTGCGAGGGCCAGGGCATGAAGACGATAGAGATGAGCTTCCTGCCGGACGTGAAGATACTCTGCGACCAATGCCATGGCCAGCGCTTCAACCCCGAGACCCTGACCGTCACCTGGCGTGGCCGCAGCATCGGCGACGTGCTGAGCATGGAGGTCGACGAGGCGGTGGAGTTCTTCGCGCCGATGCCGGCGATTGCCCACCCGCTGCAACTGCTGAAGGATGTGGGCCTGGGCTATCTGACGCTGGGCCAGCCCTCACCGACCCTGTCCGGTGGCGAGGCGCAGCGCATCAAGCTGGTCAGCGAGCTGGTCAAGGTGCGCGACGACATCACCCGCCGCGGCCAGAAGCCGCCGCACACGCTCTATGTGCTGGACGAGCCGACGGTGGGCCTGCACATGGCCGACGTCAGCAAGCTGATCAAGGTGCTGCATCGCCTGGTCGGCGGCGGCCACAGCGTGATCGTCATCGAGCACGACCTGGACGTGATGGCCGAATGCGACTGGATCATCGACCTCGGCCCCGAAGGCGGGCGCAGTGGCGGCGAGATCGTCTCGACCGGCACGCCGGAGGCGGTGGTCGCCAGTGGCAGCCACACCGGTGTCGCGCTGAAGCCGGTTTTGGCTCGGGCATGAAAAAAGCGATAGCGCCACTTGGGCGCTATCGCTGTTCCCAACCGGACCCCGCTCTGCGGCAGGGCTTGCAAGAAAAAGGTTCCTCCTAGCACGTCGGCACCGAACCGTCCCCAAGCCTGTGGAGTGAAGGGTCGAACGCTCCTCGCGATCTAGTGCCTGAAGTGTAGGAAGAAAGCCGCGGCGGCGTCACCCCCGAGCTATGGGGTGACCGCCAACTATTCACTTTTTCAGCTTTACAGGCCGCTTCCACCCGCTGATCGACACCTGCTTGCCCCGCGCCACCGTCAATTCCCCGGCCGGCGTGCTCTTGCTGACCGTCGAGCCGCCGCCAATGGTGCCACCGGCGCCTATCGTCACCGGGGCGATCAGCACGCAGTTGGAGCCGACGTGGACATCGGCCTCGATCACCGTGCGGTGCTTGTTGGCGCCGTCGTAGTTCGCGGTGATGCTGCCGGCACCGTAGTTGACGCGCTCGCCCACCGTGGCATCACCCAGATAGGCCAGATGATTAGCCTTGGCGCCACGCGCCATCGTGGTGTTCTTGACCTCGACGAAGTTGCCGATGTGGACCTCGGGGCCCAGATCGGCGCCGGGGCGCAGGCGGGCGAACGGGCCGATCAGCGCACCTGCGCCGACCTTGACGCCCAGCGCCTCGCCGTCGATGTGCGTGAACGGGTGTATCACCGCGCCATCGGCGATCTGCGCATTTCGGATCACGCAATGGGCGCCGATGCGCACCTCGTTGCCCAGCGAGACCTGGCCCTCGAATACGCAGCCGACGTCGATCTCGACATCGCTGCCGCAGCTCAGGGTGCCGCGCAGGTCGAAGCGCGCCGGGTCGGCCATGCGAACGCCGGCTTCCAGCAGCGTCTCGGCCTGCTGACGCTGGAAGCGGCGCTCCAGGTCGGCCAGCTGCAGCGGGCTGTTCACGCCCAGCACCTCGGTCTCGTTCGGCGAATGGCTGGCGACCACCGGCACGCCCTCGGCCACGGCCATGGCGACGATGTCGGTCAGGTAGTACTCTTGCTGCGCGTTGTCGTTCTTCAGCGCCGCCAGCCAGCGCTTCAGCAGCGCCGTCGGCGCGGCCATCATGCCGGTATAGCCCTCGCGGATCTCGCGCTGGCGATCGGTGGCGTCCTTGTGCTCGACGATGCCCAGCACATGGCCGCCGCGGGCATCACCGCTGCGCAGGATGCGGCCGTAGCCGGTGGCGTCGGCCAGTTCGACGGTCAAGAGGGCGAGGTTCTTGCCGGCGCAGGCCTGCACCAGCTTCTCGGCGGTGGCCGTGCGTATCAGCGGCACATCGCCGTTCAGTATCAGGGTCGTGCCGCCTTCCAGCAGCTCGGGCACGGCCTGCTGCACCGCATGGCCGGTGCCCAGCTGGGGCATCTGGCGGACGAAGTGCAGGTCCGGGCCGGCCACGGCCGTCTCCACGGCCTCGGCACCATGGCCGGTGATGACGATCAGGCGCTGCGCACCCAGGCCGCCGCAGGTATTCAGCACATGTTGCAGCAGCGACTGCCCGGCCAGCTTGTGCAGGACCTTGGGCAGGCTGGACTTCATGCGGGTACCTTTGCCCGCAGCCATGATGACGACGTTCAGAGCCATGCTGACCTTTCTTGTTGAAGGTCAGATTATCGGGGCTGGCTGTGACAGGGCGCGCAGATGCCGCACGCCCCGGGTGCGACGCAGTTAACGCTGCAGGCTCACGGCCACCTCGTGGGGCTCGGGGATGGTGCGCGGAAAGTCCTTGATGGCGGCCTCGAACATCGCGCCCAGCAGGGCGTCGTCGCCGACGCTCAAGCCGTCCGAGTTGGCCCGCGCCTCATAGATCGCCTCACCGCTCTTGCGGTCACGCAGCACCAGGGCCACCTCGCGCTCGTAGCGGCGGCTGCCCAGGGCGTTGGTGTAGGCATAGGGCCGGTGCAGCGGGCTGTGGCGCCAGAAGCTGGTGCGGTACTGCCACCAGAACGGGTCCTCCCAGGGGCCGCGCTCCTGCAGGCTGACCCGCGCGCCGACCATGACCAGCACATCGGCGGTCTTGGTGTCGGTCGCCGGGCCGAAGCCGGCCTTCAGCAAGGCCGCCGTGGCCGCCGTTTCCAGCTGGGCCTGGCGGGCGTCTTCCTTGGCCTGCGAGGGCAGGCGCTCGAAGGCGAAGCTGGCAGGCTTGCGCTCGGCCGGCCAGGCGCCGTAGCTGGACACCTCGGAGCGCACGGTGTACATGCCGGCGCAGCCACTGAGGCCCACCACCGCAGCCACCAGCAGACCATAGAGCGCGAATCGAGTCTTTTTCATCATGCTGCCTCTCCTGTGAACGAGCCAGGCCTGATGCCTAGTGCTCTCGCCGCAGTTGTATCACCGACTGCGGCTCTGGCGTGGCACAGCCCTCGTCGGCTTCGTCAAAGGCGCGGTCGCCGTTGGGGTCGGCCACGCCGGTGGCTTGGAGCGTCGTGAAGGGGAAGAGGTTCCGGTCCATCATGTGCGAGGGCACCAGTTTGCCCATCGCATTGAACATATTGTCGACGCGGCCTGGGTACTGGCGTTCCCATTCGCGGATCATCTTCTTCACCTGCACGCGCTGCAGGTTCTCCTGGCTGCCGCACAGCGAGCAGGGGATGATGGGGAACTCGCGGTGCTGCGCCCAGCGCTCCAGGTCCGTCTCGGCTACATAGGCCAGCGGGCGTATCACGATGTGCTCGCCGTTGTCGCTCATCAGCTTGGGCGGCATGCCCTTCATGCGGCCCTGGAAGAACATGTTCAGCAGCAGGGTGACGACGATGTCGTCACGGTGGTGGCCCAGCGCGATCTTGGTTGCGCCCAGCTCGCCGGCCACGCGGTAGAGGATGGCCCGGCGCAGCCGCGAGCACAGGCTGCACAGCGTCTTGCCCTGCGGAATCACGCGGGTGACGGTGCTGTAGGTGTCCTGCTCCTCGATATGGAAGGCCACGCCGCGGGACTTCAGGTACTCGGGCAGCACATGCTCGGGGAAGCCGGGCTGCTTCTGGTCCAGATTGACGGCGATCAGCTCGAACTTGGCCGGCGAGCGCTCGCGCAGATTGATCAGGATGTCCAGCATGGCATAGCTGTCCTTGCCCCCGGACATGCAGACCATGACCTTGTCACCGGCCTCGATCATGTTGTAGTCGCCGATCGCCTGGCCGACCTGGCGGTGCAGGCGCTTGCTCAGCTTGTTGATCTCCAGCGCGGCTTTCTTGGCCTTGGTGGCTTCGTCGGCAACTACGGGGTCGTGTTCAATCGTTGTCATGGCTTGAGTCCAAATACTTCAACACCCACTGCATCGCAGTCGGGGTACACATCCGGCTTTTCGGTAGAGACCCGCGCCGCCTTGACGCGCGGGTGGGCCAGCATCAGCGCCAGCACGTCGTCGCACAGGGTTTCCTGCAGATGGACATGGCCCAGCTTGACCCGTTCGGCGATGGTGCGGCGCATGAAGTCATAGTCCACCACCTCGTCCAGCTCGTCGGCCTTGGGCGTGGACAGGGCCAGCGGGATGAACAGATCGACATTGATCAGCACCCGCTGCTCGCCCTTCTTCTCGAAGTCGTGCACGCCGATATTGATCCAGACCTCGTAGTCGCGCAGGAACAAGCGGCGGCAATCCATCAGCGAGGGGTGGGAGAGGGGGCTGTGCATATCTTTACTCCACCGCGCTTGGCGCGACATATGTGAACTTTAAGCGGCGGGGACGAGGGCGCGCCGGCCGCTGCGGGCTGAAGCCTTGTCCGGCCCTGAACAGGCCTGACTCCGGCTTCTTTATGCCCGCTGCGACCGGCACGCCCTCGCCCCTGCTGCAACGTGTGTGCAGGCTCGCCAATCCGCAAGGCACGTGCATGAGGCAGAGATGGCGGCCACCAGCGCATCCGCAGAGGGGTCGGGGGGCCGGACACGGCGGGCATAAGGAAGCTGGAGGTCGGACCGTTCAGGAACGGCCCAAGCTTCAGCCCGTGGTGGCCGGCCCCCCGATCCCTCTGCCTCCCCGAAGCAGCGAGGCGCAATTCACCACCACCCAGTTGCCAGTCGAAAAGGTCCACATCAGTCCTTTTGGGAACCAGGCGCCAGAAACATCACGTCGCGCGGTTGGGCGCTGAGGTGCTGGCCGCCATCGACCAGCAGGGTGGTGCCGGTGATGGCCGGTGATTCGATCAGAAAGCGCACGGCGCGGGCGATGTCGTCCGGCGTCGAGGAGCGCTGCAGGGGTGTCAGCCGGTGCGCCGCCTGGAAGGCCGCGTCGTCCATGGGCCCGGAGGCCAGGGTCACGCCCGGCGCCACGCCACAGACCCTCACGCTGGGCGCCAGCGCCTGGGCCAGCAGGGTGGTCGCGGCCTCCAGCGCGGCCTTGGACAGGGTGTAGGAGAAATAGTCCGGATTCGGGTTCCAGAGCTTCTGGTCGAGCAGATTGACGACGCAGCCGCGGCGTTGTTCAGCCACCAGATGGGCGTGGAGCGCGCGGGCCAGCAGCACGGCCGGGCCGGTGTTGGCGCGCCAGTGCCTGTCCATCGCCGCATAGCTGAAGGTGGCCAGGTCGTCGTATTCGAACAGGCTGGCGTTGTTGACGACCGCATCGACCCGGCCGAAGTGCTGGATCACCTCCGGCAGCAGGGCCAGCGTGGCGGCCTCGTCGCCCAGATCTGCGGCGAAAGCCTGGGCGCGGGCGCCAAGCAGGCGCAATTCCTCGACGACGCTCAGCGCCTCGGCCTGCGAGCCGCGGTAGTGGACGGCGATGTCATGGCCATGGGCGGCCAGGTCGAGCGCAATGGCACGACCCAGGCGTTTGGCACTGCCGGTGACTAGGGCAACGGGACGCAAAATCTCTGGCCTTGCTGAGGGAGGGGGCGCCGTGGACGCACGGCGGAGCAGGGCGAGAGTGTATCGGGCGGGGGAAATCCGTTGTTCTGACCGGGCACCAGGCCTTCAGTTCGACAGGCCCCGAACCCGCCCCAGCGCCTGCGCCGCCGCCGCCGTGCGCGTCTCCACCCCCAGCTTGGCGAACACATGTTCCAGGTGCTTCTTCACCGTCTGCGGGCTCATGCCCAGGATGGCGCCTATGTCGCGGTTGATCTTGCCCTTGACGACCCAGTACAGCACCTCGGCCTCGCGCAGGGTCAGGCGCAGGCCCTGGGAGATGCCGTCGATCAGCACCGCATCGGACGACTCGCGCATCATCACCAGCCACTCGTCGTCGCCGGTCTGGCCGTGCAGGCTCAGCTCCAGCCGGCGGCCGCCCCGGGCGCTGATCATCGCGCCGGGCTGTGACGATGCTATCGATTGGCGCAGCCAGCGCAGCACGCTGGGTGGCGTCACCATCTCCGGTACCTCGAAATGGAAGTGCATCAGCTGGCTGGCCAGCGGCGTGTGCCAGATGCGCGCGCCATCGACCGAGCGAAGCACCAGCGAGGCGTGGCCGAAGGCATCGAGCGCCTGGCGCGCCTGCCTGGCTTCCCTGCGGCCACGCACATGAACGGCCACCCGAGCCAGCACCTCGCGGGCACGCACCGGTTTGGGGATGGTGTCCACGCAGCCGGCCTCCAGCGCTGCCAGCACCTGTTCGCTGTCGGGTTTGGGGCCCATCAGGATGCTCGGTACATGGGCAAGACCGGGCATGGATAACAGTCGGGTGATCTGGCCCATGCCCTCGTGGGCGCACAGCTCCTGGTCCAGCAGCACCAGGTCGGGGCACCAGCCTGGTGCAATCAGCAGGGCGTGCGGCACGCTGCGTGCGACGGCCACGTTGTAGCCCGATTCCTCCAACACGTCTTGCAGCACCTGCAGATTCGCCGCATGCTCGTCCACGATCAACACGCAGGCGCTATTGCCCGGGCTTTGCAGGGCCTCGGGCAGCGCACCATTGCGGGGCGCTCTATCGGTTCGACCTTCCGGCCAGGGCGCGGTGGCTTGTAGCAACTCTGAGGTCTTCATGGTGTGGGGGGGCGCCTTGAATGCAAGCCACAAGGCTTGTCACCGTGCATCAGTGCAGGTTCCGTGCCACCCGCAAGTTCATTGGCACGGAATCTGCTGGCCCATTCACATCAGGAGCACAAGACCCATGGATCTGACCCCCAGAGAAAAAGACAAGCTGCTGATCTTCACCGCAGCCCTGCTGGCCGAACGGCGCCGCGCGCGCGGGCTGAAGCTCAATGTGCCGGAGGCGATCGCGCTGATCAGCGCCGCCATCATGGAAGGCGCCCGCGACGGCAAATCGGTCGCCCAGCTGATGAGCGAGGGCAAGACGGTGCTCGGCCGCGCCGACGTGATGGAGGGCGTGCCCGAGCTGGTGTCAGAGATCCAGGTCGAGGCCACCTTTCCCGACGGCACCAAGCTGGTGACCGTGCATCAGCCCATCATCTGAAGAAGAGGACTTCTCCATGCGACCTCCCATCCCGAAACTTGTGGCCGCCTCGGCCTTGATGCTGCCCGCCCTGGCCTTTGCCCATGCCGGCCACCCCGAGTCGGGCCTGCTGGCCGGCCTTGCGCACCCGTTCACCGGGCTGGACCATCTGCTGGCCATCATCGGCGTCGGCCTGTGGGGGGCCAGGCGTGGCGGCTCCTTCAGCCAGGCGTTGCGGCTGCCGCTGCTGTTCGTCGGCCTGATGCTGATCGGCGCGCTGGCGGCACGGGCTGGCCTGCAGGTGCTGGCGCTGGAGCCGCTGCTGGCGGTGTCGTTGCTGGTGATAGGCCTGGCCCTGGGCACGCCGCGTGGCGGTCCGGCGCTGCTGGCCTATGGCCTGTGTGCCATGGCTGGAGCGCTGCACGGCGCGGCCCATGGCCAGGAGCTGCAGGGCGCGGGTGCGCTGGCGGGGATGCTGATGGCCACCATCGTCGGGCATGCCGCCGGCCTGGTCGTCGGCCGCCGGCTGAGCACGCAAGGCGCCATGGCCTGGCGCCTGCTGGGTCTGGCGTTGGCGGGGGCGGGCACCGGCCTGTTGCTGACATGAGCGCGGTGATCCCGGGCGAGTTGCTGATAGACGAGGGCGAGCACGAGCTGAACCCCGGCCGGCGCTGCGTTAGCCTGCAGGTCTCGAATCGAGGCGACCGGCCCATCCAGGTCGGCTCGCACTACCACTTTGCCGAAGCCAATGGCGCGCTGGACTTCGACCGCGCGGCCGCACACGGCATGCGTCTGAACATCATCGCCGGCACGGCCGTGCGCTTCGAGCCGGGCCAGCAACGCAGCATCGAGCTGGTCGACTTCGCGGGCGACCGCATCGTCCATGGCTTTCGCGGCCTCGTTCAAGGAGCGCTTTGATGGCCACCGTGGGAAGACGTGCTTACGCCGAGATGTTTGGCCCGACGGTGGGCGACCGCGTGCGCCTGGCCGACACCAATCTGATCGTCGAGGTCGAGAAAGACCTGACCCTGCTGGCTGGCGGCTATGGCGAGGAGGTGAAGTTCGGCGGCGGCAAGACGGTGCGCGACGGCATGGGCCAGAGCCAGCGCGTCAACGGCCCCGGTGCAATGGACGCGATGGACTGCGTCATCACCAATGCATTGATCGTTGACCACTGGGGCATCGTCAAAGCCGATATCGGCCTGCGCGCTGGCCGCATCGCCCATATCGGCAAGGCCGGCAACCCGGACGTGATGCCCGGCGTGGACATCGTCATCGGTCCCGGCACCGAGATCATTGCCGGCGAGGGGCTGATCGTCACCGCCGGCGGCGTCGATTCGCACATCCACTTCATCTGCCCGCAGCAGATCGAAGAGGCGCTGATGAGTGGCGTGACGACGATGATTGGCGGCGGCACCGGCCCGGCCACCGGCACCCTGGCCACCACCTGCACACCCGGCCCGGACGCGATGGCGATGATGCTGCGCGCGGCCGAGGCCTTTCCGATGAATCTCGGCTTTCTGGGCAAGGGCAATGCCAGCCGGCCCGAGGCACTACGCCAGCAGGTCGAGGCCGGGGCCATAGGCCTGAAGCTGCACGAGGACTGGGGCAGCACGCCGGCGGCGATCGACAACTGTCTGAGCGTGGCCGAGGAGCATGACGTGCAGGTGGCCCTGCACAGCGACACCCTGAACGAGTCGGGCTTCGTCGAAGACACGATGGCCGCCTTCAAGGGCCGCACCATCCATTGCTTCCACACCGAGGGGGCCGGCGGCGGCCATGCGCCGGACATCCTGCGCGTGGTCGGCGAATCGAATGTGCTGCCCTCGTCGACGAATCCGACGCGGCCGTTCACGATCAACACCATCGACGAGCATCTGGACATGCTGATGGTCTGCCACCACCTCGACGCCTCGATCGCCGAGGACCTGGCCTTTGCCGAAAGCCGCATCCGCCGCGAGACGATTGCGGCCGAGGACATCCTGCACGACCTCGGCGCGATCAGCATGTTCTCCAGCGACAGCCAGGCGATGGGCCGCGTCGGCGAGACCTTGATCCGCTGCTGGCAGACGGCGCACAAGATGAAGGCGCAGCGCGGTGGCCTGCCCGGTGACGGCGCTCGCAACGACAACGCCCGCGTCAAGCGCTATGTCGCCAAGCTGAGCATCAACCCGGCGCGGGCCCACGGCATCGCGCACGAGGTGGGCTCGGTCGAGCCGGGCAAGTGGGCCGATCTGGTGCTGTGGCGGCCGGCCTTCTTCGGCGTCAAGCCCTCGCTGGTGATCAAGGGCGGCTACATCGCCGCGGCGCTGATGGGCGATGCGAATGCCTCGATCCCGACGCCGCAGCCGGTGCACTACCGGCCGATGTTCGCCAGCTTCGGCGGCGCGATCGCGCAGACCTCGCTGACCTTTCTGAGCCAGGCCGCGCAGGACGGCGGCGTCGCCGAGCAACTTGGCCTGAAGCGCCGCACGGTGGCGGTGAAAGGCTGCCGCAGCGTCAAGAAGCAGGACATGGCGCACAACGACTACACGCCGACGATGAGCATTGACCCGCAGACCTACGAGGTGCGCGCCGACGGCCAGCATCTGCATTGCGAGCCGGCCACCGAGCTGCCCATGGCCCAACGGTACTTCCTGTTCTGATGGCGCTGCAGATGATTCACAAATGCCTGCCCCAGGGCGCCGGTCTGGCCGCGCCGCTGCTGAGGCGCGCGGCTGTGGTGGCGCTGGACTGGGACCTGCGCCAGCGCAGCCGCTTTCAGGCCAGCGACGAGACCGGGCGAGACTGGGGCGTGGTGCTGCCGCGGGGCCAGGTCGTGCGCGGCGGCGATGTGCTGGTGGCCGAGGACGGCACGCTGCTGCTCGTGGTCGCAGCGCTCCAACCGGTGATGGTGGTGACCTTGAAGGAGGGCGCCCCCGGGTTTGATCTGCTGCGCGCCACCTACCACCTGGGCAACCGCCATGTGCCGCTGGAGCTGCAGCCGGATCGCCTGTTGCTGGAGCCCGACTCGGTGCTGGCCGACATGCTGCGGCAGATGGGCCTGGTCGTCACTGAGGCGATGCTGGGCTTCGAGCCCGAGGGCGGGGCGTACAGCGGGGGTGGCCACGGCCATCATGGCCACGATCACTCGCACGGCGAACACAGCCATCAGCACTGACGCAGCATGCTACCGCTCACCCTGCCCCCGGCCCGCCTGCTGCAGCTGATGTGGCTGGCCTCTCCGGCCCTGCCGGTCGGCGGTTTCAGCTATTCCGAGGGTCTGGAGGCGGCCTGTGAGTCACGGCTGGTGACCAACGAGGTCGAGGCGCGCGTCTGGCTGACCGACCAGCTGCAGCTGTCGCTGGCGCGCTTCGACCTGCCGCTGACGGCGATGGCCGTCCAGGCCTGGACCTCACCCGATGCTGCGCGCCTGCAGGAGCTCAACGACTGGATGCTGCACACCCGCGAGAGCGCCGAGTTCCGCCGCCAGACCGAGCAGACCGGCCGCTCGCTGGCCGAATGGCTGAAGCTGCGGCTGGACGCGGACGACGCAAGGCTGCTGATGCTGCAGGCGCTGCAGCCGGCACCGACCTGGCCGCTGGCCTTCGGCCTGGCCGCCAGCGTCGTCGGCGCGCCGCCGCGCGAGGCGCTGCTGGCCCTGGCCTTCAGCTGGGCCGAGAACCAGGTGCAGGCGGCGATCAAGGCAGTGCCCCTGGGCCAGAGCGCCGGCCAGCGCATCCTGATGAGCCTCAGCCTGGCCATCACCGATGCCGTCGAGCGCGCGCTGACGCTGCCACCCGAACAGATGCAGGCCTTCACCCCGATGCTGGCGATACTGAGCGCTCAACACGAGGCGCAGTACAGCCGCATCTTCCGATCCTAGAAAGCCCTTTCAATGAGCACTTCGCTACACAACATCCCGGGCCGCACAAAGAAGCTGCCCCCTCTGCGCGTCGGCATCGGCGGCCCGGTCGGTTCGGGCAAGACCACGCTGCTGGAAATGCTCTGCAAGGCGATGCGCGAGCGCTACGACCTTGTGGTTGTCACCAACGACATCTACACCAAGGAAGACCAGCGCCTGCTGACCGTCTCCGGCGCGTTGGAGCCCGAACGCATCATGGGCGTCGAGACCGGTGGCTGCCCGCACACGGCCATACGCGAAGACGCGTCCATCAATCTGGAGGCGGTGGACCAGATGCTGAAGGCCTTCCCGCAGGCCGACATCGTCTTCATCGAGAGCGGCGGCGACAACCTGGCCGCCACCTTCAGCCCCGAGCTGTCGGACCTGACGATCTATGTCATCGACGTGGCCGGCGGCGAGAAGATCCCGCGCAAGGGCGGGCCCGGCATCACCAAGAGCGATCTGCTGGTCATCAACAAGATCGACCTGGCCCCCTACGTCGGCGCCAATCTGGACGTGATGCGCGCGGACACCCACCGCATGCGTGGCGCCCGGCCCTTCGTGATGACCAACCTGAAGACCCAGGCCGGGCTGGACGAGGTGATTGCCTTCATCGAGCGCAAGGGATTGATGCTGGCCTGAAGCTCAGGGCGCGTAACCGTGGTCGGAGTAGATCTTGCGCACCACACCGCGCTTGACCAGGGCATCGAGTTCGCGGTTCAGCCGGGCGATGGTCTCGTCGGCCATGCCGCGCTGGCAGGCCAGATACATCTCAGTGCGGTGGAAGGTCAGCACCGGCTCGATGGCCTGGTCCAGCCCCTGCTGGCGGAGCCGGAATTGCCCGATCAGCCGGCCGGTGGCCCAGAAGTCGATGCGGTCCAGCATCAGCTTGCGCGGGTTGACGTCGTCGTTGGGCGCGATTTCCACCGTATGGCCGCGGGTTTGCAGCCAGGCGACTATGGCGTCACCCTGGTAGCTGCCTATGCGGGCGTGCATCGTTGCCTCGATCGAGTCCGGGCGGCTGCCCGGACGCTTGGCAAACAGGGTCCATTCATTGGCCACCAGCGGGCCCACCCATTTGTACAGGGCCTCCCGTTCCGGCGTGCGTGACATCGAGAACACGCAGGTGTTGACCTGGGTGCGGGCCAGCGCAATGGCGCGGGCCCAGGGATAGACGGCGATGCTGTACTCGGTGCCGGTGGCCTTCATCAGCTCGCGCACGATTTCGGTGGAAACGCCCACCGCACCGTCCTTGCCGCTCATGTTGTAGGGCGGGTATTCCTCGGTCAGCAGGGTCAGATTCTCGGCCGCCGCCAGTTCACCCCAGAAGCAGCACAGCGTCGCAAAGACAAGAGCACGCATGACAACACTCCCCGCGCCGGTCAGGCCTGTCCAGCCTATGCCTGCCCAGGCGCTTTGTCACTCCCGCAAGTCGCCAGCAGGGCTATGGCGTGCCGCCAGATGTTCGTCGAGCAGCGCGATCAGCCGCTCGCGCGGGTAGTGCAGCGAGGAGCCGTCGTTGGCGTCCAGCAGCTTGTCCAGCAGCGCATGCAGGACGCGGTTGCCCTCCCACTCGGTGCCGACCATATAGCGCAAGCTCGGGCGGTCCGAGAACAGCGCCTCCTGTACCGCGGTGCAGACGATGGCAGGATCGGACAGCTTGCGGTTCGTCGCCGACTCGGGCTCGTCGGAGCGCGGCGGGGCGGGCTTGCTCATCGCCGCCAACACCTGCAGCGCCTCGGCACGCAGGGGCTCGGGCGTCTGCTCGAAATGGGCCTGCGTCGCGCCCTGGGCGTTCTCTCCGACCCGGGTGGCCACACCGCCCGGCTGCACGATGCTGACCGCCACGCCGTGGGGCGCCAGCTCCAGCTGCAGGGCCTGCGTATAGGCCTCCAGCGCGTGCTTGGTCATCGTGTACGGGCCGAAGTACTTGCTGGTGATGCTGCCGCCCTGCGAGCCGATGTTGACGATGCGCCCGCGCGAGGCCAGCAGCAGCGGCATGAAGGCATTCGTCATCCGGTGCGGGCCGTAGACATTGATGTCGAACAGCCGCTGCAGCTGGGCGTCGCTCCAGCCGAGCAGCGGCCCCAGCTCGCCGACGCCGGCGTTGTTGACCAGGCCGTACAGGCCCTGGCCCTGGGCGGTGATGAGTTCCACCGCCGCCTGCACCTCGTCGGCCGAGCGCACATCCAGGCGCAGCGGCTGCACGTTCGCGATCTCGGCCAGCGCGGCCAGATCATCGGGCTTGCGCGCGCCGGCATAGACGCGATGGCCCTGGCCGGCCAGATGGCGGGTGATGGCCAGGCCTATGCCCGAGCTGGCCCCGGTGACGAGGATGGCCCTGCGGCTCATGACTACTTGCCGCCGAGCTTGGCCTTGAGGTCCAGCCCGACGCCCTTGTTGACGAACTGGAAGCTGGCGACCTTGCTCAGATCGACCTCGCCGGCCTTGTAAAGCCCCGCCTTGACCATCTGCTCGTAGAAGTCCTTGATGCGCGGCGCACTCATCGCACCGATGCCGCCCTTCAAGGCCTCGCCGGAGTCGACGATGCCCTGGCTCTTCATCAGCGCCACCGAGGCCTCCATCTCGGCCTCGCTCATCTCGGGGTTGTCCTTGATCATCAGCGCGCTCGCTGCCTTGCGGTCGCCGTACAGATAGTTGACCCAGCCCAGCGCCGAGGCATCGACAAAGCGCTGCACCAGGTCGGGCTTGTTCTTGACCGTGTCGGTGCGGGCCTCGATCACCGTCGAGTAGGTCGAGAAGCCGTGGTCGGCCAGCAGGTGCACGACCGGCTTGAACTTGCCCTGGTTCTCGACATAGATGGGCTCGGCCACCGAATAGCCCTGCTGGATGGCCTTCTTGTTGGCCAGGAAGGGGCCCAGGTTGTAGTTGTAGGGCTTCAGCGCCTCGTCCTTGAAGCCGTGGGTGACCTTCAGCCACTGCCACCAGCTGAACTGGCCATCCTTGGCGATCAGCGCCAGCGGGGCGCTCTTCAGCGTATCGAACTTCTCATAGCCCTGGCCCGGGTGGGCGATCAGCGCCTGCGGGTCTTTCTGGAACATGGCCGCCACCACGACGGTGGGCACGCCGTTCTTCACATTGTCGAAGCTGTGCAGCAGATTGCCGGTCATCAGGAAGTCGATGCGGCCGGCCGGCAGCAGGGGCCGGTTGTTGACCGAGGGCCCGCCCTGCTGGATGGTCACGTCCAGGCCGTACTTCTTGTAGGTGCCGTCGGCGACGGCCTGGTAGAAGCCGCCGTGGGCAGCCTGTGCCTTCCAGTTGGTGGCGAAGGTGATCTTGTCCTGGGCCTGGGCGCCGCTGGCGGCGAGCAGGGTCAAGACGGTCAGGGTGATGAGGCTGAAGGTGTTGCGCATGGTGCTATCCGGAAAAGAAACATCAATCAGGGCGGGCAGATTCTGACGCATGCCAGCGCCCGAGCAAATGGCGCGACAGGCTGTTGAACAACCAGAAGATCAGCACCCCGGTGGCCACCAGCAAGGTCAGCGCGGCAAACATCTTCGGCGTCTCGGTGCGGAAGCTGGCCTCGAGGATGCGCGAGGCCAGGCCGGTCTCGCGGCCGGCGGCACCCGCCACCATCTCGGCCGTGACGGCGCCGATCAGGCTCAGCCCGCCGGAGATCTTCAGTCCGGCGATGAAATAGGGCAGGGCGGTTGGAGCCAGCAGCAGGCGCAGGCGCTGCCAGCGGGTGGCGCGGTAGAGGCGGAACAGATCGCGCAGATTGTTCTCGGCCGCACGCAGACCGATCACGGTGTTCGACAGTATCGGGAAGAAGGCGACGATCCAGGCGCACAGCAGCAGCGCCGCCGTGGTGCTCTCGACATAGATCAGTATCAAGGGCGCCACCGCGACGATGGGCGTGACCTGCAGCACCACCGCTACCGGGAACAGCGCCCGCTCCAGCGGCCTTGATAGCGCGAACACCGAGGCGATCAGCACGCCGCCCATGCAGGCCAGGGCCAGCGCGCCGAAGGTGATCTTCAAGGTGTACCACCAGCTGCCGGCCAGGGAGCCGAAGTTGGCATGCAGCGTGGTGGCCACCAGCGAGGGAGCGGGCAGGGTGTAGGCCGGAATCTGCGCCAGCCGCACCAGCAGCTCCCAGCCCAGCAGCAGCCCACCCAGCACCAGCGTGGGCCATATCCAAGAACGGCTCAAGACACAGCCCCCTGTGCATCGAAGGCATGGGCCGCTTCCAGCGCCAGGGTCAGCTCGCGGCAGATCGCAGCGTAGGCCGCCGAGGTGCGAAAGGCCGCCGTGCGCGGATAGGGCTCATCGACCCGCACCTCGGCCACCACCCTGCCCGGCCGCGCCGCCATCACCAGCACCCGCTGGCTCAGGAACACGGCCTCGAACACGCTGTGGGTGACGAACAGCGTCGCCAGCCGCTGGCGCTGCCACCAGTCCAGCAGATCGGTGTTGAGCTTCTGCCGCGTGATCTCGTCCAGCGCGGCAAAGGGCTCGTCCATCAGCAGCAGCTGGGGGCTGGTGACCAGGGCCCGGGCGATCGAGGTGCGCATCTTCATGCCGCCCGACAGCTCGGCCGGAAAGGCCCGCTCGAACTCGGCCAGGCCGACGCTGGCCAGCACCTGGCGCACCCGCCCGGCCGCAGCCTCGCGCGCCACACCCTGCAGGCGCAGCGGCAGCCAGACGTTGTCGAACACACTCGCCCAGGGCATCAGGGTCGGCTCCTGGAATACGAAGGCGGTCTCGGTCGCAGCCGTGCCGTGCAGCGCCGGTGCATCGACCTGGCCGCTGCTGGCCTGGTCCAGCCCGGCGATCAGGCGCAGCACCGTACTCTTGCCGCAGCCCGATGGGCCCAGCAGCGAGACGAATTCGCCCGGGCTCAGATCCAGGCTGACGTCCTGCAAGGCCTGCAGGCCGCCGGGGAAGCGCTTGTGCACCTGCTGCAGCGAAACAAGTGGCGTTTTGTTCATTGCCGCGAGTGTGCCCGCAATTCCGGCTAGCCCTGGCGGGTGGGGCCTTGCGAGACAATTCGCCCATGCACGCGAACCGTTTGCTCCGAATCATCTCTGTCTCCATCCTGCTGCTGGGCACCGCTGCGCAGGCGCAGGACGCGGTCCCTCAGGACAAGACCCGCCCCCGCATCGGCCTGGTGCTGTCGGGCGGCGGCGCGCGGGGCCTGGCCCATGTGGGCGTGCTCAAGGTGCTGGAGCGTGAGCGCATTCCGGTCGATCTGATCACCGGCACCTCGATGGGTGCCATCATCGGCGGCCTGTACGCCAGCGGCATGAATGCCGAGCAGCTGGAGCGCGAACTGATCCAGCTCTCCTGGGGCGATGTGTTCGCCAGCCGGGTGGACCGGCAGAACCTGTCGCAGCGCCGCAAGGAGGAGGACTTCGAGTTCTCCGCGGTGCTCGAGTTCGGCATGCGCGATGGCGAGTTTCGCGCTCCCCAGGGCACGCTGTCCAGCCGCGGCCTAGAGACCCTGCTGCGCCGCTTCACGCTGCCGGTGCGCAAGATCCGCAGCTTCGACGCGCTGCCCACGCCCTTTCGCGCCGTCTCCACCGACCTGGAGACGGGCGAGCAGCAGGTGATTGGCGAGGGCGATCTGGCGTTGGCCATGCGCTCCAGCATGAGCGTGCCTGGGGTGTTCGCGCCGCTGGAGTGGGAGGGCCGCATCCTCGGCGATGGCGGTCTGGTCAACAACCTGCCGCTGGACATCGCCCGCGGCATGGGCGCGCAGCGCCTGATCGCCGTGAACGTGGGCACGCCGATCGGCGGGCGCGAGTCGCTGGGCTCGCTGATCGGCGTGACGGCGCAGATGATCAACATCCTCACCGAGCAGAACGTCAAACGCAGCCTGGCCACCCTGTCGGAGGGCGATGTGCTGATCAAGCCGCAGCTGGGCAAGCTCAGCTCCGGAGATTTCGAGCGCGGCGTGGATTTCGTCAAGCTCGGCGAACAGGCGGCCGAGGCAGCGCTGCCGCAGCTGCGCGCCTACGCGGTGGACGAGGCCGGCTACCAGCGCTGGCGCGAGGCGCGCAAGGGCTCGCAGCTAGACAAGCCGGTGCTGGTGGAGGTGCGCATGGAGGGCAGCGACATCGCCCAGCCCCAGCGCTTTGCCGAACAACTGGAGTCCAAACCGGGCGAGCGCTTCGATCTTGCCAAGGCCGAGCGTGACACGCGCTTCCTGGCCTCGTCGGGCGATTTCGAGCGGGTGGACTATCACGTCGCCCAGCGCGAGGCCGGCGACACGCTGGTGTTCAGCATGGAAGACAAGTCCTGGGGCCCCAACTACTTCCGGGTCGGCCTGGACCTCAGCACCGATCTCAGCGGCGACAGCTCCTTCAATCTGCGCATCTCGCACAACCGCCATTGGCTGACGCCCAGCGGCACCGAATGGCGCAACCAGCTCACCCTGGGGCAGACGCCGAGGATCTACTCCGAGCTGTACCAGCCGCTGGGCGTCAAGCTGGGCACCTCGCGCGACTGGTTCGCCTCCGGCTGGGGCAAGGTCGAGCGCCGGCAGCTGAATCTGTATGACGATGCCGGCAACGGCCGCGCGCGCTTTCTGCGTACCGGCGCCACGCTGGGGATGGATCTGGGCCAGCCCTGGGGCAAATGGGGCGAGGTACGGCTGGGTGTGGTGCACGAGGCCTGGCGCCTGCGGCCCAGCCTGCTGACCATCGATCTGCCGCTTGACGATTTCAAGCGTGACGCCAGCGAGACGGCGCTGCGCCTGAAGGCCGTGGTCGATCAGCTCGACTTCGCCAACTTCCCTCAGCGCGGCTACCGCTATACGCTCGAAGCGCTGTACGGCCGCCAGGTCAACAAGGAGCACACCAGCGGCAGCTTTGCCCGCCTGGAGCTGCAGGCCACCGGCGTGCAGAGCTGGGGGCGGCACACGCTGAACCTGCATATGCGCGGCCTGGTGGCGCGGGAGCCCGAGGACTCGATCCAGGGCCCCTACTCGCTGGGCGGCTTCCAGCAGCTCTCGGGCTACAAACAGGGCCAGCTGATAGGCCCGGCCCTGCTGTTCGGCCGCGCCAGCTACTACATGAGGCTGAAAGACACGCCGGTGCTGACCCGCGGTTTCTTCGTCGGCGGCTCGCTGGAGGCCGGCAACACCTGGGAGAACCACCGTCAGATGAGCTTGAAGGGTCTGCGCTGGGCGAGCAGCCTGTTCCTGGGCACCGACACCACCGTGGGGCCGCTGTATGTGGGCCTGGGCTACGCGCCCAAGGCCGGGACGGCGATCTATCTGTTCATTGGCCGGCCGTAGCAGTCAGCGCCCGCCGGATCTCCGCCTCCACCAGAGCCGGCTGCTCGTGCACGATCCAGTGCGAGGCGCCCGGCACGCGGGTCAGCGTCAGCTGTGGCACAAAGGCCTCCAGGCCGGCGATCAGGACCAGGGGCAGGGCGATATCGGCCTCGGCCCAGATCACATGGGTGGGCAGCTTGACGGTGACGAACTCGGGCGGGAACTGCAGGCTCATCACCGCCTGGTCGGTGGCCGTGGGCGGGCGCAGCGGCGAGGCGCGGTAGTAGTTCAGCGGGCCGTTCAGGCCCAGGTTCCAGACCTCGCGGTACTGCTGCTTGACGGCCCCGGTCAGCCAGGCCGGGTCGCCGCTCTCGCCCATATCGTGGCTGAAGAAGGGCCAGAGCCGGGCATAGTCGTTCTCGCGCAGCAGCGCTTCGGCGTCCGGCCGGCACAGAAACGTCATGTAGGCGCTGGCCGCCTGCTGGGCCGGATTGGTCTGCAGTTCGCGCAGAAAGGTGGCCGGGTGCGGCGAGTTGATGATGATCAGCCGCTGCATCAGCTGCGGCCGCTGCACCGCCATATTCCAGGCCACGGCGCCGCCCCAGTCATGGGCGATCAAGGCCTCCAGCTGCGTCACCCCCTGGTGCTTGAGCAGGGCCTCCAGGTCGGCCATCAGATGCTTGGCGCGGTAGGCCTCGACCTCGGCCGGCCGCGAGGAGTGCTCGTAGCCGCGCAGATTCGGCGCGATACAACGGTAGTTGCTTCCGAGCGCGGTGATCAGCTCGTCCCAGACGAAGGCGGCCTCGGGGAAGCCGTGCAGGAACAGCAGGGCGGGCCCGTCTTTCGGACCGCAGGCACGGCAGGACAGGGTGATGCCATGCGGCAACACCGCTTCAAAGGTTTCTATCATCGAAGGCTCCCGTGGGGGTCGGCGCAGTATCCCGCGCCGCCGGGCGCCGGGGTGTCAATCCGGTGACACGGCGTCCGCGGGCGTCAATTGCGGATGCACCCACTCGTGCAGGATGCAGGCCACATCGCCCACGCCCATCTTCTTCAGTGCCGAGAACAGCGTGATGGCGATGTCGGAGTCATCGGTGGCCAGATCGGCCAGCTCGGTCTGGGTGCTGGCCAGGATGGCGGCCTGCTCCTTGCGGTTGAGCTTGTCGGCCTTGGTCAGCAACACCAGCAGCTTGACCTCGCCGGTGCCCACGCGGGGGGCGACAAAGGACAGCAGCTGCTTGTCCAGATCGGTCAGGCCCAGGCGCGAATCGACCATCAGCACCACCCCCGACAGGCTGCGCCGTATCTCCAGATACTCGGCCATCACCTGCTGCCAGCGCAGCTTGGCGGCCCGGGCCACGGCAGCATAGCCGTAGCCGGGCAGGTCGGAGAACCAGGCGTCGGCCGCGTCCTTGGGGCCCAGCTCGAACAGGTTGATGTGCTGGGTGCGGCCCGGCGTCTTGGAGGCAAAAGCCAGGCGTTTTTGCTGGGCCAGGGTGTTGATGGCCGTCGATTTGCCGGCATTCGAGCGGCCGACGAAGGCAATCTCGGGCAGTTCGGAGATCGGCACCTCGACGACCTTGCTGGCTGTGGTGAGGAAGCGTGCGGTATGCGTCCAGCCCAGGGCCACCTTCTCGCTGACGGGGCCGCTTTGGGGGCCGGTCTGGGCCGCTGCAGCGCCGGATTCTTGCGGTTTTGGAGTTGTAGTTGTCATGAAATTCTCGGGCTGGGTGGCCGAGCATTGTAAAATCCGGCGGTTGCGCTTTTGGTGATACCCATCCTCTCATGAAAACAGCCGCCAATTTGTTGACCCTGATATCTGGCCTCGTGTTTGCCCTTGCGGCAAATGCTGCGGAAACGAAGGCCCCGGCCAAGCCCGATCTGGCCAAGGGCCAAGCCACGGCCACGCAGGTCTGCGCAGCCTGCCACACGGCCGACGGCTCGCGCGGCAGCCCCGCCAACCCCATCATCCAGGGCCAGCACGCCGAATACCTGGTCAAGCAGCTGACCGAGTTCAAGTCCGGTAAGCGCGCCAACCCGATCATGGCCGGCATGTCGGCCGCACTGACCGAGGAGGACATGAAGAACGTCGCGGCCTTCTATGCGTCCAAGCATGCCAAGCCCGGCTTCTCCAAGGACAAGGACCTGGTCGTGCTGGGCGAGAAGATCTACCGCGGTGGCATTGCCGACCGCAGCATTCCGGCCTGCGCGGCCTGCCACAGCCCCAACGGCGCCGGCCTGCCCGCCCAGTACCCGCGCCTGGCCGGTCAGCACTCCGACTACACCGAAGCCCAGCTGCTGGCCTTGCGCGCCGGCACCCGCGGCAACAGCCCGATGATGAAGGGCATCACCGCCAAGATGAATGATCGCGAGATCAAGGCGGTGTCCGACTACATCGCCGGTCTGCGCTGACCCGCTCCCCCCGTGGAAGGACAAAAGGCCGGCTTGATCCGGCCTTTTTCTATGGTGCCGCACTCTCTTAAGCCTTAGGCCCGACAATCTCGCCATGCCTGACTCCACCCCCGCCCCTCGGGCCGTTCCGTCCTCCAGCACCGCCCGCGAGCTGTTCGACCTGCTGGCCTCGATGCGGTTTTCGATCTCGCTGCTGACGGTGATCTGCATCGCCTCGGTGATAGGCACCGTGGTCAAGCAGCGCGAGCCGCTGAACAACTATGTGAACCAGTTCGGCCCGTTCTGGGCCGAGGTCTACCAGAAGATCGATCTCTACACGGTCTACAGCGCCTGGTGGTTCCTGCTGATTCTGGCCTTTCTGGTGCTGTCCACCAGCCTGTGCATCGCGCGTAACACGCCCAAGATCCTGGTCGACCTGAAGAGCTACAAGGAAGACCTGCGCGAGCAGTCGCTGAAGTCCTTCCACCACCGGGCCGTGGGCCAGCTGAGCCTGAGCCCGGCGCAGACCCTGGAGCGCATCAACACCCTGCTGGCCAAGGCCGGCTGGCAGGCCAAGCTGCAGCAGCGTGACGGCGGCCAGATGGTGGCGGCCCGCGCCGGCACGAGCAACAAGATCGGCTATATCGCTGCGCACTCCGCCATCGTGCTGGTCTGCCTTGGCGGCCTGCTGGACGGTGACCTGATCGTCAAGGGCATGATGCTGCTGCAGGGCAAGTCGGTCTATTCCGGCGCAGGCCTGATACGCGATGTGCCCGCCGCGCACCGGCTGGGCGAGGCCACGCCGACCTTCCGCGGCAATCTGATGGTGCCCGAGGGCGGTCGCGCCGGCACGGCAATCCTCAACATGCCCGACGGTGTGGTGCTGCAGGACCTGCCCTTCGACGTGGAGCTGAAGAAGTTCATCGTCGAGTACTACGACACCGGCATGCCCAAGCTGTTTGCCAGCGAGGTGCTGATACACGACCGCGACACCGGCAAGACGACGCCGGCCACCGTCAAGGTCAACGAGCCCGCCCATCACCGCGGCGTGGCCATCTACCAGAGCAGCTTTGATGACGGCGGCTCCGAGGTCACCCTGCAGGCTCAGCCGCTGGTGGCGGGTGGCAAGTCTTTCAAGGTCCAGGGCACCATAGGCAGCAGCACCTCTTTGAGCAATGGCAACGACAAGCTGATGCTGGAGTTCACCGGCCTGCGCGTCATCAACGTCGAGAACACCATCGCCGATGGCGGAGCGAGCGGCTCTGGCGCCGATGTGCGCAAGGTCGACTTGGCCGCGTCGCTGGACAAGCATCTGGGCTCGGGCGCCAAGGTGAAGACCGAGAAGACGCTGCAGAACGTCGGCCCCTCGGTCAGCTACAAGCTGCGCGACGCCAGCGGCCAGGCCCGGGAATACAACAACTATATGGTGCCGGTCGAGCTGGATGGCCAGCGTTCCTTCCTGGTCGGCGTGCGCGACACGCCGGCCGAGAGCTTCCGCTATCTGCGCATACCGGTCGATGATCAGGGCAATATCGATGGCTGGCTGCAGCTGCGCCAGGCCTTGAGCGATCCGGCCCTGCGCGAGCAGGCGGCGCTGCGCTATGCGCGCCTGGCCACGCCCGTGGACAAGCCCGAGATGACTCCGCAGCTGCAGGGTACGGCCCGGCGCGCGCTGTCGCTGTTTGCCGGTGCCGAAGGGGTGAAGCCGGGCGAGACGCCGGTCGGTGGCCTGCCGGTTCTGTCGCAGTTCATCGAGCGCGAGGTGCCGGAGAACGACCGCTCGCGCATCTCCGAGGTCTTGCTGCGCATCCTCAACGGCAGCCTGTTCGAGTTGCACAAGATGGTGCGCGAGCGGGCCGGCCTGGGCGAACCCAAGACCGACGAGGCGGCGCAACGCTTCATGACCCAATCGGTGCTGGCGCTGTCGGACAGCATGTTCTACCCGGCGCCGGTGATCCTGCAGCTCAGCGACTTCAAGCAGGTGCAGGCCAGCGTGTTCCAGGTCGCGCGGGCGCCGGGCCAGAAGCTGGTCTACCTGGGCGCAGTGCTATTGATTGTGGGTGTGTTCACGATGTTGTACATAAGGGAACGCCGGATGTGGATCTGGCTCCAAGCCGTGCCCGAGGGCACGCGCGTGACCATGGCCCTGTCCACCACGCGCCGCACCCTGGACACCGACACCGAGTTTGATCGCCTGCAACAGGCGGTATTGAGAGACAAAGCCACATGAACACGACGACGATGACCATGGGCCGCCCCGGCTTGGGTGCGCGCCTCAGCGGCCTGAACCTGTTCGACTGGGCGTTTGCCGCCCTGGTGCTGGGTGGTGCCGCCTATGCCTTCATGCGCTACGGCCACTCGATGGACGGCTACGAGCAGGGCATCCTGCTGTTCGCCACGCCCTCGCTGATCGCCCTGGGCTGGTTCTGGAAGCCGCTGCGGGTGCTGATGCTGCTCGTCGGCGCTGCCAGCCTCTTGGCCATCAGCCTGTACAACCGCACGCCGGACGGCTTCGGCGCCGACCTCGGCGCGGCCGACCGGGTGTTCCTGCTCAAGTACATGCTGTCCAGCCAGAGCGCCATCCTGTGGATGAGCCTGCTGTTCTTCATGAGCACGCTGTTCTTCTGGGGCGGCTTCTTCACCAAGCGCGGCGAGGCCAGCGCGGCCGAGGCCATAGGCTCGCGCCTGGCCTGGGGCGCCGTCTTCATGGCGCTGACCGGCACCATGGTGCGCTGGTTCGAGAGCCACCAGATCGCCCCCGATATCGGCCATATCCCGGTCAGCAATCTGTACGAGGTGTTCGTGCTGTTCTGCTGGATGACGGCGCTGTTCTATCTGTACTACGAAAGCCGCTTCAAGACCCGGGCGCTGGGCGCCTATGTGCTGCTGGTGATCAGCGCGGCGGTCAGCTTCCTGCTCTGGTACACGGTGGCGCGCGAGGCGCACGAGATCCAGCCGCTGGTGCCGGCCCTGCAGAGCTGGTGGATGAAGATCCATGTGCCGGCCAACTTCGTCGGCTACGGCACCTTCGCGATGTCGGCGATGGTGGCCATGGCCTATCTGCTGAAGACGGCCACGCCGCGCGCGCTGGTGATCGGTCTGCTGGGCGTGCCGGCCGCGCTGATTGCCGTGATCCTGGCGGTGCGCTTCGGCGCCGGCCTGCCCGAAGCCTCGATCGCCGGCCTGGACAGCTGGGCCGGCAAGATGGCCGGCCTGCTGGTCTTCTTCGGCCTGTGCGTGCTGGCGCGCAAGCCGCTGACGGCGCGTCTGCCCTCGCTGGAGGTGCTCGATGACCTGATGTACAAGGCCATTGCCCTGGGTTTTGCCTTCTTCACCATCGCCACCATCCTGGGCGCCTTCTGGGCCGCCGAGGCCTGGGGCGGCTATTGGAGCTGGGACCCGAAGGAGACCTGGGCGCTGATCGTTTGGCTCAACTACGCGGCCTGGCTGCACATGCGGCTGATCAAGGGCCTGCGCGGCGTCGTCGCCGCCTGGTGGGCGCTGGTGGGCCTGGTCGTCACGACCTTTGCCTTCCTGGGGGTGAATATGTTTCTGTCGGGGCTGCATTCCTACGGAACCTTGTAAGGTTCTCGTGGCTCTTTCGACCAAGTGATGACGATGTTCCCCGGAGACCCCAGATGCACTTGATCAAAGACCACGGCTTTACTCACCCGCACAGCTCGGAGATCACTCCGCGCGAGCAGTTCGAGCAACGCCGCGAGTTGCTGCGCCACCTCGCCACCGGCGTTGCCGGTATTGGACTGGCCTCCTGGGCCGCGCGTGATGCGCTGGCCCAGACCACAGCGGGGCCCGGCAAGCTGGCCAAGCTGCCCGGCGTGAAGAGCGCGGTGGCCGGCGGCATGGTGATGGACAAGCCCACGCCCTACCAGGACGTCACCAGCTACAACAACTTCTACGAGTTCGGCACCGACAAGGCAGACCCGGCCCGCACGGCGGGCAGCTTGAAGCCTCGGCCCTGGACGGTCAGTGTCGAAGGCGAGGTCGGCAAGCCCGGCACCTTCGACCTGGACATGCTGCTCAAGCTGGCGCCGATCGAGGAGCGCATCTACCGCCTGCGCTGCGTCGAGGGCTGGTCCATGGTCGTGCCGTGGATGGGCTACTCGCTGTCCGAGCTGATCAAAAAGGTCGAGCCCACCAGCAAGGCCAAGTTCGTCGAGTTCATCACCCTGGCCGACAAGACTCAGATGCCCGGCCTGCGCTCCGGCGTGCTGGACTGGCCCTATACCGAGGGCCTGCGCATCGATGAGGCCATGAACCCGCTGACGCTGCTGACCCTGGGGCTCTATGGCGAGGTGCTGCCCAATCAGAACGGCGCGCCAGTGCGCCTGATCGTGCCCTGGAAGTACGGCTTCAAGTCGGCCAAGTCCATCGTCAAGATCCGCTTCGTCGAGAAGCAGCCGGTGTCGAGCTGGACGCGTGCGGCCGAGCAGGAGTACGGCTTCTATTCGAACGTCAATCCCAGCGTCGATCATCCGCGCTGGAGCCAGGCCAGCGAGCGCCGCATCGGCGAGGGCGGCGTGTTTGCCAAGAAGCGGCCCACGCTGATGTTCAACGGCTACGAGGCTCAAGTGGGCTCGCTTTATGCCGGCATGGACTTGAAGAAGTTCTACTGAGCTTCGCCGCGCCGACATGAAGAATCTGCTGCTGCACCCCGCGGCCAAGCCGCTGCTTTTTGCGCTGGCCCTGCTGCCGCTGGCCTCGTTGGTCTATGGCGTGGTGTTCGACACGTTGGGCGCGAACCCGGCCGAGGCCTTGATACGGGGCCTCGGCGACTGGACGCTGCGTTTCCTGTGCTTGACGCTGGCCGTCACGCCGCTGCGCCAGTGGCTCAAGCAGCCGGCGCTGGCGCGCTTTCGCCGCATGCTGGGCCTGTACGCCTTCTTCTACGGCTGCATGCATCTGCTCAGTTATGCCTGGCTTGACATGGGTCTTGAGTTCGGCGACATCGCCAGAGACATCGCCAAGCGCCCCTTCATCCTGGTCGGCTTCACGGCGCTGATGCTGATGCTGCCGCTGGCGCTGACCTCGTTCAACCGCGCAATCAAGGCCCTGGGTGCCAAACGCTGGCAGCTGCTGCACCGGCTGGTGTATGCGGTGGTGCTCTTGGGCCTCCTGCACTTCTTCTGGATGCGTGCCGGCAAGAACAACTTTGCCGAGGTGGGCATCTATGCCGCCATCGTGGCCCTGCTGCTGGGCTGGCGCCTGCTCAAGGCCTGGAGCGGCCGGCGCATGAGCCGGGTCGCCGCCATCGGCTGAGCCGCAACACCATCCGCATACGCCATCCGGCGTATTTGCCCCAGACCGCATAGTCGCAACACTGTCCCTCAAGGCAGCGGGCTTTTATCCAGAAAGCAGCCGCCAACCGTTTCACAACGAATGAGGACTCACAGCATGTCACTATCGCGTCGCAGTTTCAGTGCCTCCATCACCGCCATGGCCGGCGCCATCGCCGCCCTGGGCCTGAGCGCACAGGCTCTCGCTGCCGACACCATCAAGGTGGGCGTGCTGCACTCGCTGTCGGGCACGATGGCCATCTCCGAGACGGTGCTGAAGGACGTCACCCTGATGGCCATCGACGAGATCAATGCCAAGGGCGGCGTGCTGGGCAAGAAGCTGGAAGCCGTGGTCGTCGACCCGGCCTCCAACTGGCCGCTGTTCGCCGAGAAGGGCCGCCAGTTGCTGACACAAGACAAGGTGGCCGTGACCTTCGGCTGCTGGACCTCGGTGTCGCGCAAGTCGGTGCTGCCGGTGTTCGAGGAGCTCAACGGCCTGCTGTTCTACCCGGTGCAGTACGAGGGTGAAGAGCTGTCGAAGAATGTGTTCTACACCGGCGCGGCGCCCAATCAGCAGGCCATCCCCGCGGTGGAATACCTGATGAGCAAGGACGGCGGCGGTGCCAAGCGCTTTGTCTTGCTGGGTACTGACTATGTCTATCCGCGTACCACCAACAAGATCCTGCGCAGCTTCCTCAAGTCCAAGGGGATTGCCGAGGCCGACATCATGGAGGAGTACACCCCCTTCGGCCACAGCGACTACCAGACCATCATCGCCAAGATCAAGAAGTTCGCCGCCGAGGGCAAGAAGACGGCGGTGATCTCCACCATCAACGGCGACTCCAACGTGCCCTTCTACAAGGAACTGGGCAACCAGGGCCTGAAGGCGACCGATGTGCCGGTGGTGGCCTTCTCGGTCGGTGAGGAAGAGTTGCGCGGCGTGGACACCAAGCCGCTGGTCGGCCACCTGGCCGCCTGGAACTACTTCATGAGCCTGAAGAACCCGGCCAACACCGAGTTCACCAAGAAGTGGGCCGCCTATGCCAAGGCCAAGGGCATCGCCGGCCACAAGGACAAGCCGCTGACCAATGACCCGATGGAGGCCACCTACATCGGCATCAATATGTGGAAGCAGGCGGTCGAGAAGGCCAAGAGCACCGATGTCGACAAGGTCATCGCCGCCATGGCCGGCCAGACCTTCCCGGCGCCGGGCGGCTTCATGTCCAAGATGGACGAGAAGAACCACCACCTGCACAAGCCGGTGTTCATCGGCGAGATCAAGGCCGACGGCCAGTTCAATGTGGTCTGGAAGACCCCGGGCCCGGTGCGTGCCAATCCTTGGAGCCCGTTCATCGCGGGTAACGACAAGAAGAAGGATTCGCCCGAAAAGATGTGATTGAGCCGTAGTTAGCAAGCGCGGGGGTAGGCATGTGCCCACCCCGGGGTGCGCCCTGTCGTTCGGGGGATCGGCAGGGCGCTCTCTTTTTTCAGGCATCGCAACGTTCAGGCCCATGTTCCAACGTCAGCTCAGGCATCTTCTTCTGGCCACGCTCTGCCTGCTAGTCCTGCAGGCCCAGGCGGCGGTGAGCTGGCGCGACATCGCCGCCGGTGACACCGACGACCGCGTGGCCGCGCTGCGCAATGCGCTGCTGGAGTCCAACCCGCGGTTGCAGCCCTTCGTGCAGGCCCTGCTGGACGACAAGGTGCGCGTCAGCCCGGCCGGCGTGTGGATCGTCGAGGGCGAGGCGGTGCGCGACTTCGCCGCCGACCAGGTGGCGGTGCTGCCGGCCGACGCCGAGGAGGTCAGCAACAACAATCGCATGCGCCGCGAGCTCGGCGTGGCGCTGGCCGTGCTGCAGCTGCGCTCGCCCAAGCTGGCGCAGCGCGAACAGGCGGTGCAGGTGCTGCAGGAGCAGGCCGACATCAAGCACCAGGCGATGATCGAGCAGGCCTGGCTGCACGAGATCAACGAACCGTTGAAGGAGCAGCTGCAGACGCTGCGCGCCAGCCTGCTGCTCGATGCGCCGCTGGTGGCCGACCGCATCCTCGCCGCCAAATGGCTGGCCGCGCAGGGCAGCCCCAAGGTCAGTGCCTTGCTGGAGGCGCGCCTTGCGGCCGAGACCGAACCGGCCGTGCGCGCCCAGCTGTCGCTGGCCATCGGCCAGGTCAAGTCGCAGCTGGACTGGGGCGAGCGCCTGGGCCTGCTGTTCGCCGGTCTCAGCCTGGGCTCCATCCTGCTGTTGGCGGCGCTGGGCCTGGCCATCACCTACGGGCTGATGGGCGTGATCAATATGGCCCATGGCGAGCTGATGATGGTGGGCGCCTACGCCACCTATCTGGTGCAGCAGGGCTTCAAGGCCTGGCTGCCCGGGCTGTTCGACTACTACCTGCTGCTGGCCGTGCCGATGGCCTTTCTGGTCACCGCAGCCGTGGGAGCCCTGCTGGAGCGCACCGTCGTGCGCTGGCTTTACGGCCGGCCGCTGGAAACGCTGCTCGCCACCTTCGGCATCAGCCTGGTGCTGATGCAGGCAGTGCGCAGCCTGTTCGGCGCGCAGAACGTAGCGGTCGAGAACCCGGCCTGGCTGTCCGGCGGCTGGGCGGTGATGAGCAATCTGACGCTGCCGTTCAACCGCCTGGCCATCATCGTGTTCGCCGCGCTGGTGCTGGGCGCCGTGGCCTGGGCGCTGTCACGCACGCGGCTGGGCCTGTTCGTTCGCGGTGTCACGCAGAACCGCGCAATGGCCTCCTGCACCGGTGTCAACACCGCCCGCATCGATACGCTGGCCTTTGCACTGGGCTCGGGCATTGCCGGTCTGGCCGGTTGCGCCTTGTCGCAGATTGGCAATGTCGGCCCGGACCTGGGCCAGTCCTACATCGTTGACAGCTTCCTGGTCGTTGTCACCGGCGGCGTCGGCCAGCTGGCCGGCACCGTCTGGGCCGCCATGGGCCTGGGCCTGATCAACAAGGGCCTTGAGGGCTGGGCCGGTGCGGTGCTGGCCAAGATCATCGTGCTGGTGGCGGTGGTGGCCTTCATCCAGAAGCGGCCATCCGGCCTGTTCGCCCTGAAGGGCCGGAGTGCGGAGGCATGAGCGCAGTGTTGCCGTCGGTCGTGATTGACAAGTCGAACTCATCCTTGGTTGCGTCACGCCTGCTGCGCTGGTGGCAGGTCTTGCTGGCGCTGTGGGTCATCACGATGCTGGTCCCATTCCTGAATCTCTGGGTGCCCGATGGTCACTGGCTGCATGTGTCGGACTATTTGGTCAGCCTCTTGGGCAAGATGCTCTGCTATGCCATGTGCGCGCTGGCCCTGGACCTGATCTGGGGCTATACCGGCATCCTGTCCCTGGGCCACGGCCTGTTCTTCGCGCTGGGTGGCTATGCCATGGGCATGTACCTGATGCGCGAGGCGGCCGGGCCCGGCGCGCTGCCGGCCTTCATGGTGTTCCTGGACTGGAAGGCCTTGCCCTGGCACTGGGCCCTGAGCGACTCGCTGGTGGTGCAACTGCTGCTGGTGCTGGTGGCACCGGGCCTGCTGGCCTGGGTGTTCGGCTACTTCGCCTTTCGCTCGCGCATCAAGGGTGTGTACTTTTCCATCATCACGCAGGCGCTGACCTACGCGGCGATGCTGCTGTTCTTCCGCAACGAGACCGGCTTCGGCGGCAATAACGGCTTCACCGACTTCAAGTCGCTGGCCGGCGTGCCGCTGGCCGAGCCGACCACCAGGCTGTGGCTGTTCGTCATCAGCGGCTGCGTGCTGATTGCCTTCTACCTGCTGGCACGCTGGATCGTGGGCAGCAAGTTCGGCCGCCTGCTGCAGGCCATACGCGACGCCGAAAGCCGCGTCATGTTCACCGGCTACGACCCGCTGCGCTACAAGCTGGCGATCTGGGTGCTGTCGGCGCTGATGTGCGGCGTGGCCGGCGCGCTGTATGTGCTGCAGGTGGGCATCATCAACCCCAGCGAAATGTCCACCGCGGCCAGCATAGAGATGGCGGTCTGGGTGGCGGTCGGTGGCCGCGCGACGCTGGTCGGCCCCATCCTCGGTGCCTTCTTCGTCAATGGCACCAAGAGCGTGTTCACCGTGCTGTGGCCCGAGGCCTGGCTGTTCGTGCTGGGCGGGCTGTTCATCGTCGTGACGCTGTTCCTGCCGAATGGTTTGCTGGGCTTGCTGAAGTCCTTGAAGCGCAGGGTGAAGCCATGAGCCCCGATCTGATGGAGCAGGGCGCCGAGCGCCTGCAGCATGCGACGCAAAGCGGTGGCCGCAGCGCCGCCTATGGCCGGGTGCTGCGCGAGGGCGAGCTGGATCTGAGCCACGGCACGGTGCTGTATCTGGAGGACATCAGCGTCAGCTTCGATGGCTTCAAGGCCTTGAACAAGCTGAGCCTGGACATTGCCGCCGGCGAGCTGCGCTGCATCATCGGGCCCAATGGCGCGGGCAAGACGACGATGATGGACGTGATCACCGGCAAGACCCGGCCCGACGCCGGCCAGGCCTTCTTCGGCAGCACCATCAATCTGCTGCGTCACCGCGAGAGCGAGATCGTGCGCTTAGGGATTGGCCGCAAGTTCCAGAAGCCGACGGTGTTCGAGCAGCTGAGCGTGCTGCAGAACCTGGAGCTGTCGCTGCAGGCCGATCCGCGCGTGCTGGCTTGCCTGCGCTTCAAGCCCACGGCCACGCAGCTGGACCGCATGGATGCGGTGCTGACGCAGATCCACCTGAAGGGCGAGGCCGGACGCCAGGCCGGTCTGCTGTCTCATGGCCAGAAGCAATGGCTGGAGATCGGCATGCTCTTGATGCTGGAGCCCAAGCTCTTGCTGCTAGACGAACCGGTGGCCGGCATGACCGACCACGAGACCGAGCGCACGGCCGAGCTGCTGCTGTCGCTGCAGGGTAAACATTCGCTGATGGTGGTAGAGCACGACATGAAGTTCATTGCCGCGCTGACCGCCGATGATGTGCGCAAGAAGGTCACCGTGCTGCACGAAGGCAGCGTGCTGGCCGAAGGAACACTGAATCAGGTGCAGGCGAATCCGCAGGTGCTTGAGGTCTATCTCGGACGATGACGGGGCGCGCACCATGCTGAAGGTCGATGGAATCCAGCAGTACTACGGCGGCTCGCACATCCTGCGCAACGTCGGCTTCGAGGCCAGGGCCGGCGAGGTCACCGTGGTGCTGGGCCGCAACGGTGTGGGCAAGACCACGCTGCTGAAGAGCCTGATGGGCCTGGTGCCGCTGCGCGCCGGAACAATCAAGCTCGGCGAGCATGACCTGACCGGCAAGGCGCCCTACGAGCGCGTGCGCGTCGGCATGGCCTATGTGCCGCAGGGGCGCGAGATCTTCGGCCGGCTGACCGTGCTCGACAACCTGTTGATGGGCCTGGCCTCCAAGCCCGCCAACACCGAGCTGCCGGCCGAGCTGTACGAGCTGTTCCCGGTGCTCAAGCAGATGCTGCACCGGCGCGGCGGCGATCTGTCCGGCGGGCAGCAGCAGCAGCTGGCGATCGCCCGCGCGCTGGCGGCCGGCCCCAAGGTCTTGATACTCGACGAGCCGACCGAGGGCATACAGCCCAGCGTGATCAAGGACATCGGCCGCGTCATCCGCATGCTGGCCAGGCGGGGCGACATGGCCATCATCCTGGTCGAGCAGTTCTACGACTTCGCCGAGGAGCTGGCCGACCAGTACCTGGTGATGGAACGCGGCGAGATCATCGCCCGCGGGCCGGGGAGGCTGATGGAGGCTAACGGCGTACGGGCGCTGGTGTCGGTGTAACAGCTGGCAAGCTAGGGAGTGACAAGGCGGGGCGGGCTTCGCTATGGTCTTCGGGTCCGCTTTGAACCCGAGGAGCTCCAATGAAGTCAGCCGTTCTCGCCGCCGCTGCGGCGCTTGCCATTTCCCCAGCGTTTGCACAGACCGCCATCGCCCCGGGCGGCAGCGCCTCGTTCAATATCCCCGGCCTGGTCAGCCTCTACCAGGTGTTCGGCCATTCGGGCTCGGTGGTGGGGGCGTCGTCCGACGCGCCTTACGTCACCTTCAGCGCCGGGGCCGGCAATGTCTTCACCTTCACCTCGGTCACCGGCGGCCTGAACTGCTGCGGCAATCCGGGCGACCTAGCCACGCCGGAAGGCGGCAACTGGCTGGGCCCGGCCTCCACGATAGGCGGCATCAACGGCATCTCGGATGCCTTCGGCAACACCCAGCTGCCGCTGGTGGCGATGTTCGGCTCCGAGAGCGACCCGTTCGGCAATGCCGCTCCGGCCGCCTTGCCGGCCTGGGACGCGAACAACCCGCTCAGCCAGGCCCCCGGCCTGTATCAGGCGTTCTTCGTCGGTGACGGCCGTGCCGGATTCAACAACGCCGCAGGCGCGCTGCTGACCTTCACCGCACCGACCAATGCCACGCGCCTGTACATCGGCTTTGTCGATGCCGGCAACTTCAACGGCACTTCGGCCTATTACTTCGACAACCCAGGCTCCATGGACGCCACCGTGACGCTGGCAGTGCCCGAGCCTGGTAGCTATGCGCTGATGGGCCTTGGCCTGCTGGGCTTGGCCCTGGCCCGCCGCCGCCGCGGCTGAACCGTCGTCACTGCCGCCAGATCCGCGGCTCATGGGCCGGCAGGCCCAGGGCCAGCGGCCGCCAGCGGGCGCGCACGGCACGCAGCAGCGCAAAGGCGGTTTCGGTGTGGGAGGCGAGCAGGCGCAGCACCAGCAGGCGCGGGTCGGTGGAGCTGACACCGGCGGTGATGTCGGCGCCGGCCTGGCCGATTTCTTCGCGCGCTTCGTCCAGCAGCTGCTCCAGCAGCGCGCGGTCCAGCGCCGTGCCGCTGGCCAGCCACATCGTGCCCACGCAGCTTCTGCCGGCCAGACCCAGCGGGCTTTGGCGCAGTTGCACATCGTCGGCGCGCAGCAGCGATTGCTCCAGCCACACGCCGGGCCAGTGGATGCGGGTGGCGAACTCGCCCTGGGCGAAGGGCCGCTCGGCCGCCGGCAGGCCCAGGGCCAGCAGGTCCCAGCCCAGCAGCAGAGCGCCGGGTTCCAGCGCCATGCTGAGGCTGTTGCGGGCCAGGCACTGATCGTAGGCCAGGGTCTCCAACGGCAGCCACTCGAGCACCGCGCCTTCTTGCAGGCGCAATTCGGTGCGCTGTTCGGCCCATGGGCCGGCGCTGCGGTAGAAGCGCGTGGCGCCGGGGGTGGTGATCAGCGCGCGGCTGCCCGCGCCGGCCTCGACCGTGACGCGCAACTCGTCGCCACCGACCACGCCGCCCGGTGGGTGCACCAGCACATGGTGGCAAATGCCGGGGCCTTCCGGGTAGAGCGCCTGCAGCACGCGCAGTGGGCCGCTGTGCAGATCATGGGCCAGCGTGCGTTCGGCCTCGGCTCGGTAGGTCAATTGCAGATGCGCGGCCCAGGCCGCCTGGGTTCTAGGCGCGTCAATCACTGATTCAGGTCTTGCATCATCGTGTCCACGGCGCGCTGCACCAGGTTGCGGTCTTCGAGTTCGGTCAGCAGGCCGGCGGCACGCAGCTGCAACAGGGCGCCGCGGGTCAGCGACTGCGGCGGTGCGCCATGCTCGCCGGAGAAGACGAAGTAGTTGCGGCTGTCGCTGATCCAGGTCAGCTGGGCGGTGGTCCACTGGCTTTGCACAAACATATGGCACCAGCTGCCGGGCTTGAGCGAGCGCTGCCAGGCCTCCAGCGTTGCCTGCAGCTGGGCCTCGTCCTGCGTGGCCAGGGGCACGGGCACGGTGGGCAGGGTGCCGCGGTCCACCATGCTGTCGCTCCAGAAGCTGCTGCCACCGCCCAGCGAGTCCATCGTGTCATGCACGCTGGGCGTGGTGTCTTCATCGGCCAGGCTGCCCATCTTGCTGGGCGCGGGGCGCGGGTCGGGCGGCAGTCGCAGCAGCTTGGAGTGGCGGTCCATCAGCTCGTCGAGCAACTCGGCGCGGCGCGAGTCGGGCCAGTTGATCAGGTCGAAGCCGAACTGCAGGCGCGCGGTCAGCGTGGGCAGCATCTCGCGCAGCTGCTCGCGCTCCTCGGCATGGCGCAGCGGCTGCACGCTCCACAGCAGATCGTCGACCAGATCGATCATCGGCTGCACCTGCGCCGCCTGCGGGCCGAAGCGCACCATGGCCTCGGCCATCGCATTCACCCAGGGGCCCTCCAGAAAGCCGCGCACCGTTGTGCTGACCACCGCCTGGGCGAGCTGCTCGCGCACCTGCTGGCGCAGGATGCCATGCCATTTCTCGCGCTGCTGGGCACGCTCCAGCATCTCGATGGTGTTCTGGGTGCGCGCCACCGTCTGGCGGGCACTGGTTTCGATGAACTGCTGCGTTTCCTGCAAGGCCTCCCAGTACAGGCTGGCGTGGGGGTGGTGCTCGGCGGCGACTCGCTGCACCAGCGCCTCGACAAAGGCGAGAAAGGCCTGCAGGCGATCACGGTCGCCCTGGTTGAAGCCGGTGCTGTGCGAGGCCACGCAGTTGATGAACTGCCAGGTCGGATGCTCCTGCTGGCTGACCAGCTGCGGGTCTTCAACCGCCACACGCAGCACCGAGACCTGCAGCCGGCTCAGCAGATTGCGCACCTCGGGCAGCAGGATGGGGTCGTCGAGAATCTTGTCGTAGACCCGTGACAGCAGCTCCACCGCGCCGGTGCTGGGCACCGGATCGTCGACGGCCGCGTCCGGGGTGATGGGCGGGAAGTCGCGGTTGAGCTCGGGGGGCTGCCCGGGTTCTGCCGCCTTGTTGTCGGCCGCAATGCCCATCGAGGCCAGCAGGGTGTCCAGGCTGGACAGGGCATCGGCCGACAGGGGCGTGGGGTGGGTGCTTTCCTCGGCCGCGCGCTGCTGCATGCGGCGCAGCAGATTGTCCAGGGTGTGCGGCACCGTGGGCACCTCGTCACGCATCGGCATGGAGGGCTCTGCGGCTGGTACGGCAGGCAACGATGCGAAGTCGGTCTCGTTGACCTGCGCGCACAGCCCGGCATAGACCGGTTCAAGCACCTCGGCCATCGCTTCTGCGGCCACCCGCAACAGCGCCACACGGGCGGCCGGGGCCAGCGTCAGCGCATGCAGCGAATGACACAGCAACCGGGCGAACACGGCCGGGCGCAAAGGGTTGGCATCGCGCTTGCTGAAGGCCGTGCCGGCGCGCATCGCCTCGAACATGGTGTCCAGCTGCTGCAGCGACAGGCGGGCGGCCTCCTGGATGGTGCGTATGGCGGCGGCCACAGCCACGTCTTCCAGCGCCTGCTGTTCATCCACCAGGCTCAACTCGTCCAGCATGGCCATCGGCTTGGGCCTGTGGGCCAGGCCGGTGGGCGGCGCCTGCAGCGCGGCCGGCAGCTCCAGCACCATGCGTTCCTGCAAGGCCAGCACAAAGGGCTCGCGCAAGCGCCTCAGGGCCTCGGCCAGATTGAAGTACAGGGCCAGTTCGGTATCGCGGGGCTTGACCTGATGCCGCCCCTCCAGCCGCGCCAGCGTGCCATCCAACACATCGCGGGCCAGCTGCGGGGCTTGGCTCAGCACCGCTTCGACGAGGGACTGGGGGGTGATGGGGGGCATGGGGCTGTGGGGGCAGGGCTGCGTCGATTATGGCGGGAATAAAAAAAATGGGCCGCATCGCTGCGGCCCAGATTTAGGGAGACGAACAGTTGGGGGCGGAGCTTGCGGCTGGCCGAAGCCCAGGTCGCATGGTCCATCCCCAAGGACTTACATGTCCATACCGCCCATGCCACCCATGCCGCCCATGCCACCAGGCATGCCGCCGCCGGACGATTCGTCCTTGGGCGATTCGGCGACCATGGCTTCGGTCGTCAGCATCAGCGAAGCGACGGAGGCGGCGTTCTGCAGTGCAGTGCGCGTCACCTTGGTCGGGTCCAGGATGCCCATTTCGATCATGTCGCCATAGGTGTCGTTGGCGGCATTGAAGCCGAAGTTGCCGGTGCCGGCCAGGACGGCGTTCACCACGACGGAGGCTTCGCCGCCAGCGTTGTAAACGATCTCGCGCAGCGGGGCTTCGATGGCCTTCAGCACCAGCTTGATGCCGGCGTCTTGGTCGGCGTTGTCGCCGACGATCTTGCCTGCAGCTTGCTTGGCACGCAGCAGAGCCACGCCACCACCGGCCACGATGCCTTCTTCAACGGCTGCGCGGGTTGCGTGCAGCGCGTCTTCGACGCGGGCCTTCTTTTCCTTCATTTCGACTTCGGTCGCAGCGCCGACCTTGATCAGTGCAACACCGCCGGCCAGCTTGGCCACGCGCTCTTGCAGCTTTTCACGGTCGTAGTCGCTGGTCGCTTCTTCGATCTGGATGCGGATTTGCTTGACGCGGGCTTCGATGTCGGCAGCGGCACCGTTGCCATCGATGATGGTGGTGTTTTCCTTGCCCACTTCGACGCGCTTGGCTTGGCCCAGATCGGCCAGGGTGACCTTCTCCAGCGTCAGGCCGACTTCTTCGGCGATGACCTTGCCGCCCGTCAGGATGGCGATGTCTTCCAGCATGGCCTTGCGGCGGTCGCCGAAGCCAGGCGCCTTGACGGCCACAACCTTCAGGATGCCGCGGATGGTGTTGACCACCAGCGTGGCCAGTGCCTCGCCTTCAACTTCTTCGGCAATGATCAGCAGCGGACGGCCGGCCTTGGCGACGGCTTCCAGCGTCGGCAGCAGGTCACGGATGTTGCTGATCTTCTTGTCGAACAGCAGAACAAACGGGTTGTCCAGCAGCGCGGCTTGCTTTTCGGGGTTGTTGATGAAGTAGGGCGACAGGTAGCCGCGGTCGAACTGCATGCCTTCGACGACGTCCAGCTCGTTGTCCAGGCTCTTGCCGTCTTCAACGGTGATGACGCCTTCCTTGCCCACCTTGTCCATCGCCGAGGCGATGATCTTGCCGATGGATTCATCGCTGTTGGCCGAGATCGAGCCGACTTGAGCGATTTCCTTCGAGGTGGTGGTGGCCTTGGAGGCCTTCTTCAGCTCGGCGACCAGGGCAGTCACTGCCTTGTCGATGCCGCGCTTCAGGTCCATCGGGTTCATGCCGGCGGCCACGTACTTCATGCCTTCGTGCACGATGGCTTGAGCCAGCACGGTAGCGGTCGTGGTGCCGTCACCGGCGTTGTCAGAAGTCTTGGAAGCGACTTCCTTGACCATCTGCGCGCCCATGTTCTGCAGCTTGTCCTTCAGCTCGATTTCCTTGGCCACGGACACACCGTCCTTGGTCACGGTGGGGGCGCCGAACGAGCGCTCGAGCACGACATTGCGACCCTTGGGGCCCAGGGTGACCTTGACCGCGTTGGCCAGGATGTTCACGCCTTCGACCATGCGGGCACGTGCCTCGCCGCCGAAAATTACGTCTTTAGCTGCCATGTGAAATTCTCCGAATTCAGTATTGGGTTTGAGCCACGCTCTCGATCGCCACCATTGTTGGGGAGGAAAGCGTAGCGAGCGACCGTAAGGCTAGGCGGACGGAGCGCAGGAACCGGAACGTACTTCCTGTACGTGAGGATTCCGAGCATCCGGCCAACGACGCATCACGGTCGCGCAGTAGCTTTACTTCTCAACAACGGCGAAGAGGTCTTCTTCGCGCATGACCAGCAGTTCGTCGCCGTCGACCTTGACGGTCTGGCCCGAGTACTTGCCGAACAGAACGCGGTCACCGACCTTGACGTTCAGGGCGATCAGGTCGCCACGGTCGTTGCGCTTGCCGGCGCCAACAGCCAGCACTTCACCCTGGTCAGGCTTTTCAGCAGCTGCGTCGGGGATCACGATGCCGGAGGCCGTCTTGGTTTCTTGTTCCAGGCGCTTGACGATCACGCGATCGTGCAGAGGACGAAGTTTCATTGCATCTCCTAAATAGATTCAGTGAGCATTAACAAAGAGCGCTGAAGAAGTCAGCGCTCGTTCACATGCTTGAAACCCGCGGCAGAACCGTCTGCCTGGGTCGTTAGCACTCGCGATGTGTGAGTGCTAGCAGAAAGCATTATAGGGGCGGGTGTCGGGGATTCAAGAGGGGTGCGTCGCTTTCTAGCGAGCGTCCAGCAGAAGTTCGACGGCCTGATCGATGTGCTGGCTCAGGTCGGCGGCCAAGGACATCTGCGCGACCACTTGGTCAACCATCCGGAAGAATCCGGGGTCGCCAATCAAGTTGCTACCGAACTCGGCGAGCAGCGTGTGCTCGATGAACAGTCTCAACGCCTTGCCGCGTCGGTTCGGATCGTCCGGATCCAGGGCCTTGACGCGGCTTGCCAGCAGGACGGCCAGGTCGGGTTCTGGCGCCGCGTGTTGCGCTGGGCTGCCGATGCTCGCTCCGGCCTTCCTGGTCGCCTTCTGTCCAGGGGCACGGTTGAGCTCGCGTACCTGGCTTCGCAGCAGGCTGGCGAGTGCGCCGGTCGGGTCGATCTGGGGCATGTGCCTGAGCTCAGGGCCACCGGCTTCAGTGCGGCGAACCGTTGGGTTGATAGTTGGACAGCAGCACATGCATCTGGGCGGATGCATCGGGGGGCCTGTCATCGGGCTCAGCAGAGCCAACGATGCACAAGGCGGCAAGCTGCTGAATGACCCTCTCAACATCCCGATTCATCGGCGGACTCCCGTGGTTCAGCTCGACGCCACGCCTGAAGTGCTGAATGGCCAATGCGGGCTGGTTGCGCTGCATCTCGATGAATCCGGTGACGAAGTGGCGCAGCGGATCGGATTCGGTCAGCGCCAGCAAAGGTTGCCAGGTCACCAAGGCCATGGGCAGTCTGTCTGACGCAAACTGCAGCAAGCCCAGCTGATAGCGCGCGATCGACATCTCGGGTGACAACAGCACAGCGCTGGTGAACGCCGCTTCGGCATCTTGAACGCGGCCCAGTTGGGCGTGCTCGGAGCCGATCAGAAAGTGAGGCAGGCCCGACGCGGGTTCGCAGTCGATGGCCTGTGCAAAGCAGTCCAGCGCCGTCTTGGACTGATTGGCAAGGCTTGCGGCCAGACCTTGCGCGATCAGGGCATCAAATGAGCTGTCCATGGGTGGCCTCGCGAAAGGGAGTCAAGCCAGTGTATCGATGGCTCAAGCCAGAAGTTTAGTGCGATGACCTGGACCGATCGCGATTTGCTTGGAAGCCGTTTTCTTTGCGCTCGCCGCTAAACAAGTGACTGCAACTGAGGATGAATTCAGCGATGCACCGCAGCGCCCGGCAGGGTCAAGCGTCTATCGAGGGAGCAGCACATGGTAGCGATCGTCAGCGGCAACAGCCTGGGCCTTGGCTTGAGTTCCTGGGCAACCTTGGGTCAGCGCGGAGCCTTTGGCGACGCGAGTCTGGGGCGCACGGGCGGGAATGGCTACGTGAACATTGCCACCGGCAATCTGATTCTGCGGGGGCAGGATGAAGGCTTGATGGGCCGGGGCCTTGATGTCGCCGCGCTGCGCACCTACAACAGCCAGGGCAGGCTGAACGACGACAACGGCGACAACTGGAGCGTAGGGATCTATCGGCAGCAGATCAAACTGAGCGGCACCGCCAATGCCGTTGGCAGCACGCTCACTCGTACAAGCCGCGATGGAGCTGAGTCGGTTTATGCCTGGAATGCGGCCAGAGCTTGTTACCTGAGCACGGATGGAATGGGCGCACACGACCTCATTCGCGCCGAGGGTACCGAGTATGTGTGGACCGATGGCGATACCGGTGACAGGGAACGCTACGACATCATCAACGGGCGTCTGAGTTCGCACACAGATGTGCAGGGCAACTCAGTGGCCTTCAGCTACCACGGTGGCGGCAATATCGCGAGCATGAAGACCGCCAATGGCGAGACGCTCTTCTACGACTACAGCGGCAACAAGCTGACGCAGCTTCGCACCGTCACGGCCGACGCCATCACGACCACCCGCGTGCGCTACGGCTACGACGGCAGCAATCGTCTGTCCACCGTCTCGGTGGATCTGACGCCGGCTGATGGCAGCGTTGCCGATGGCAAGACCTACACCACGACCTACACCTATGACGGCGCGAGCAAGCGTGTGGCCAGCGTCGTGGGTAACTACGGGTCTTACAGCCTGAACTTCAGCTACGTGCAGGTGGGCGCCGAGTGGCGCGTTGAATCCGTGATGGATGGCTTGAATCCAGCGACAAAATTTGCCTATGACCCAGTCAATCGGCGCACCACGGTGACCGACCCTATGGGTCATGCCACCGTCTATGCGTACGACGCTGCCGGGCAGTTGACCCAGGTGACGACCCCGGCCGTGGCGGGCGTTGCCGCAACGACCTGCTACGAGTACAACGCCAGCGGCGACCTCGAAACCATCATCGACGGGGAGGCTCGGGCGCTGACCCTGCGCTACGACCTCAGCGGCAACCAGATTCTTCAGCGCGACGCGGCAGGCAACACCATCGAGCGCACGTTCAACGCGAACAATCAATTGCTCACGGAGACCAGATACCTGGTGCCGGACCCTGACGGCAGCGGCAGCGCGCTGCCCCGCGAGCCGGTGACCGAGCGCTATGTCTACGACCTGGCCAACAAGAACCGGCTGCGCTTCGTGATCAGCGCCGAGGGGCGCGTGACCGAGCACCAGTACAACTCGTTTGGCGAGCGCGGGAGCACGATCCAGTATGTGGCGGCCAGCTACAACCTGTCGGGGCTGGCCGTCAATGACGTGCCCACCGAAACCACGGTGGCCATTTGGGCGGCTGCTCAGCCGCAAGGCCAGATCACGCGCACCGACATGAGCTATGACGAACGCGGTCAGCTCAAGAAATCGGTCAGCTTTGCCAATGTCGATGCCAGCACCGGTGCTGGGCTGTGGGACTCCAGGCAATCGGTCAAGGACTATATCTACGTCCCGGCTGGCTTGTTGCTGACCGCCATCGAGGGCAACGGGACAGCGAACGACAGCGTCACCTCCTACACCTACGATGGCATGGGCCGGGTGTTGACTGTCACAGATGTACTGCTGCAGACGACGATCACGGCCCATCAGGAGGATGCAAGCGGATCGAAGGTCAACACAACCTTTGCCAACGGGCTAACGACGAGCCGGTACTACGACCGTGTTGGGCAACTTGCCTGGGTGTGGCAATCGGGATCTGCCGGTGCGGTGGATCTGGGTACCACGCACTACTTCTACGACCTCAACGGCCGCCTAGCCATGACGGAGGATCCTTCCGGTCAGCGTGCCTGGCTGATGTACGACGAGGCGGGACGCCAGATCGCGGCTGTCGACTCAAATGGCAGCGTGACGGAGTATCGGTACAACAATAGCAATGAGGTGGTGCGCACTACAAAGTACAAGACGCCTCTCAATCGGGCTGTTTTGGATGTCTTGTACAAAAATCAAATAACGGGTTGGAGGAACCCTGCGGGAATAACACCAATATTCGGAACAAACGCCGACGACGTCATCGTCACAGGTGCGGGAATTCTCAATGTAATCATCGGGTCCTCCGGTCGAGATTCGTATATTGTTTCAGGCGATCATGGGCGGGCAGACACCCTTTACTTTTTTTCTCCAGGTGAGGACTACATTGATATTGGCGGGCTGCTGCAGTCCATTGGGTATCTAGGCAGCGACCCATTTGCCGATGGCATTGTTCGACTGGTCCATACCCCGCCGACATATCAACTGGTGCTGGACAAGGATGGCGCTGGCCCAGGCGCCGCCAGGGTATTCATGAATATCCGTGGAGCGGAGCCGCTGCAGGCGGGTCAAGTCGTGCCGGGGCGCGATATCCGTTGGTCGGGCGTTATTCCAAAAAGCCTCAAGTTCAGCGAACTGGGTCTCGTCAAGGACCCGCTGGCAGACGTCGATACCTGGAACTTCTACGACGCGGCCGGCCGTCTGTTCAGGACCGTTGATGCGTTGGGCTATGTGACTGAAACGAGGTACGACGGCGCCTCGCGCCTGCTGTCCACCACCAGGTATGCCAACGCTGCCGAAATGACGCGCTTCAGGGCGAATCCGGTGGTGGCCAATGCGGTGCCGTTGGGCCTCAATCCCCTTGCGGATCGTGTCACCCGCAACATCTACGATGCCGACGGCCTGTTGCGCGGCAGCCTCGATGGCGAAGGCTTCCTGGTCGAGTACCTGTATGACAGCGCCGGCCGACTCGTCAAGAAGCTGGCCTATGAGAGCAGTGTGGACGCCGCCCTGCGTGCAACCGGCGACCTGGATGCCATGCGGCCCAGGCCGACGCTCCGGGTGTACTACCAGCCCGGCAATAACAGCAGCGCGGTGCGCAGCCTGGGATCCTTCCAGGCGGGCGATGTGGTGACCGCCACGGTTCGGTTCAAGTCGGACAGCCTGACATCGGGGCGGGTGTTCCTGGGCGACTCCGGCGGGCCAAATCCCTACGACAACGCCGTCTATTCGGCGGTGAGCTATGGCAATGACGGCTGGAAGACGATCACCGTCAGCCTGACCCTGTCGCACGACGATCAGCTGTGGCTCTTCATCTATGGTGACCGTGATGGTGCCTACCGAAAGATGGGCAACTTTGTTGACTACGACGGCATGGTGGTCAGCAGCGTCAAACGACCGGAGGTTCTGCGATTCGACGGCAGCCTCTCGGGCTGGAGCTTCAACCAGGCCAAGATCACCGGCGCCAGCGTGACGCACTATCTGCTCAACGGCCTGGGCCAGGTGGCTGGCGAGGTTGATGCAGAGGGCTATCTGACCGAGCGGATCTATGACGGGCATGGCCATTTGTCTCAAGAGATCAGGTACGCCACCGCGTTGACAGCCGCCACTTTGGCCTCAATCGCCACCAGCAGTTCGGTTCAGTCCTTGCGCCCGGGCAGCACCGCCCGTGACCGCAGCCAGGGCTGGCACCACGACGCGCTGGGCCGCCTGGATTCGGAAACCAATGCCGAAGGCACCGTCACAAGCTATGACTACAACAGTGCGGGGCAGCTGATCAAAACCAACAGAGCCGTCGGTCGGCCCGAAGTGCGTACCTTGAGCGCGCGCTACGACCTGCTGGGCCGATTGACCGGCGAACTGAGCGCCGAGGGCGGCGCGCTGCTCACCGGCAGTCAGACCTCGGAACAGGTCGAATCCATCTGGGCGCAGTACGGCACGCACTACAGCTATGACATGGCCGGTCGTCGCGCCAGCATGGTGGCGCCGGGCGGAGCGCGCACGCTGTACTTCTACAACGAAGACGGGCTGCTGACGCACACGGTGAACGCCGTGGGCGAAGTCGAAGAACGCCAGTACGACGGACTGAATCAGTTGGTGCGCACGATCCGCTATGGGGGGCGGATTGCGGCGGGCACCTTGGGTCAGTTGAGCGGGGGGCTCGTGACCACGGTGATTACGGCCGCAGTGCAGGAGCTGCTGACGCAGACGCCTCCCGGGTCAAATGATGGCTTTGCAAATGCGCGAGCCGACTACAGCTACAGCCAGCTGGGACAGGTTATTCGAAGCAAAGACGCACTGGGCTTCGTTACCAACTACGCTTACAACGCGTTTGGAGAGCGCTTTATTGTCGATAGATATCAGTCTCCTTCAACATATGAGCGGTCGATAGTCTGGTACGACAGAAGGGGCTTGATGGCGCGTGAGGTCCTGTACTCGGGCCTGTCGGGTACCACGACCTACCGCTACGACGCCTTTGGACGCCTTGAGAGCAGTGTCGACGCCTTCGGCATAGGAAATCGCTGGAGCCACGACCGCCTCGGCCGCGTCGTCGAGCATCGCGATGGCCTGAGCACGCTGAGGCGGACCGGCTACGACGCCTTTGCGCGCGTGCTGACGCAGGTAGATGCCTACAACCGCACCACGACCTACAGCTACAACGACGCCACGCGCAGTGTCAGCGTCCTGACAGCGGCCGGCGTCACCACCACTACGACCCGCAACCGCTTTGGCGAGACCGAGTCGGTCCTCGATGGCAATTACAAGCTCACCCGCTACGACTACAACCGCGATGGCAAGCTCACCGCGACGAGTGGCGAGGAGCTGAGCACCGGCAGCCGCTATGACGAGCTGCACCGTTTGATCGAGAGCACGGACGCCAACGGCATCAAGACCCGCTACGAGTACGACGAACTCAATCGCCTCAAGAGCAGCACGCTCGACCCTTCCGGCCTCAACCGCGTGACCAGCTTCGACTACCTGAACAACGAGTTTGGCAGCAGCGTCATCACCACCGAACCCACGGGCATCAAGACCCGCGACGACTTTGACGTGAAGGGTCAGTTGCTGCGTCATATCGAAGACGCGGACGGGCTCAAGCTGGCGACCCACTACACCTACGACGGTGTGGGCCACCAGCTCACCGTCATCAACGCCAAGAACGTCAAGACCAGCTACACCTACGACGCGGCGGGCCGGCGTATCTCGGAAGTGGCCGACGATGGCGGCCTGAACCTCAGGCGCAGCTACCGCTACGACCTCAAGGGCAATCTGATTGCCGTGACCCAGGGCAACGGCGACCCGAATTTCGACCGCGTGACCGTCTATGCCTATGACGCCCTGGGCCGTCAAACCCTGAGCATGGATGCCCTGGGCGGCATCGTCGAGCAGATGTATGACCTCGAGGGCAACATCGTCAAGCGCGTGGCCTATGCCGCCGTGAGTGCCGACGCCGTCAAGCTGGCCGCCGCACGCACCAACCCCAGTGAAGCCACGTTGCGTGCCGCCTTGTTGGCCACGCCTGCGCAAGACCGCATCGAGCTCGCCGTCTTTGATGCCGACGGTCGCAAGACCTATGCGATCGATGCCGAGGGCGGCGTCACCAGGCTGAAGTACGACGGTAATGGCAATCTGACCGAGCGGCTCCAATTTGCCCGCGCCTTGACCTCTGCCCAATTGGCGACCCTGCCGACCCCAGCGACAGCGGCCAGCCTGTCGGTGGTGGCGGCTGGACCCATGGACCGCAAGACCAGCTACCGCTACGACACGGCCAACCGGCTGCGCTTTGAAGTGGATGCGCTGGGCTATGTCACCGAGACCCGCTACAACGGCCTGGAGACCATGTCGATTCGCTACAAGAACCCGGTGGCGACGCCGTCGGCCACTCCAGTGCCCACGCCGGGCGAAGATCTGGTGTCCACACAGCTGCTGGACGCTGCCGGCCGCGTCGTGAGCAGCATCGACGCCATGGGCGTCGAGACGATCAGCCACTACGACGATGTGGCGCACACCTTGGAGCAAACGCGCGCCTCTGGTTTGCCTGAAGCGAGCACAACCCTGTACAGCTTCGACGCCGTCGGGCGGGTGCAAAGCAAGACCATTGCTCATGGCACCCTTGCTGCAGCCACCACGCTCTATGAGTACGACGCCCAAGGTCAGGTCACGCGCGAGATCGAAGCCCGTGGAGTCGCATTGGCGCGAGACAACGGCGCATGGGCACGCAGCGAGCGGCTCAAGCTGGGTCTGCCCGAAGATGCTGCCGCCCTGACCCCGCAGCAGAAGCTCGACCTGCAGGCTACCTACGCCAGCAAACACGAGTACGACAATCTGGGTCGGCGCACCAAGACCACCAATTCCCTGGGCGCCACCACGCGCACTCAGTACGATGCCTTTGGCAACGCCGTCAAGGTTACCGACCCGCGCGGCAACACGGGCTACTTCTACTTCGACAAGCTCGATCGGATCACGTTGCAGGTGGACCCCGAGGGTTACGCCACACAGACCAGCTACTGGAATGCGGCCAGCAACCAGATCGGCGGCGTCAGGCGCTTCTTCACCAAAGTGCCCAGCAACACCACCGAAGCGCTGGCGCCGGTGCCGATGCAGGATGCCAAGGATGCGCTGACGGTCAACGTCTACGACCGCCTGGATAGGCTGGTCAGCAGCGCCGATGCCGCCAATGCGAGCGAGCGTATCGAGTTTGGCGTCGATGGCAACCGCTTCGACAAACGCGTCACGAACCGGCTGGGCGGTGCGGCGACCTATCGATTTGACACGCTGGGGCGGCAAGTCTCCGAGACCCTGCCTGTCACCGTCAACGGCACTGCCGTCGTCAACGTCTACGGCTACGACGCGTTTGGCAACCGCACCCAGACCATCGAGGCCCAGGGCCTGCCTGAGCAGCGTATCACCGGCTATCGCTACGATAAGGCGGGGCGGCAAACCCAGCGCATCGGCTCTGCCTATGCCGCCATCGATGCGGCGAGCTTGAACACCCGCAGCGTCGTCCCCGTCGAGCAGACGATCTATGACGGACTGGGGCGCGTGATCGAAAGCCTCTCTCGCGGCCACTGGAACGGCAGCAGCGTCGAAGGGGGTCAGCGCAGCCTCAGCTACTACGACGCCGCGGGCAACAAGCTGGTGCAGATCACGCCCGACGGTGTGCTCACCCGCTACGAGTACGACACGGCAGGGCATGCGGTGCGCGAGAGCGCCATGGCCAATCGTGTGACCTTGCCCGCCAATGCCGGTGGCGTGCCACCCAGCGTGACGCCCGACAGCGCCATCGATCGTCACACACGCATAAGCTATGACGCGCTGGGCCGTCTGGTCGAGAAGCAGCGTGAGGCCGTGCAGTTCTGGGAACCGCTGGCCAACTCCGACCAGATCACCACCAATATGAGTTCGCCAAGTCTGGTGACCTTGCAACGCCTGAGTCACGACGCCGCAGGCAATGTGTTGCAAGAGGTGGATGGGCGGGGTAACTCGGTTTACAGCTACTATGACAAGCTCGGCCGCAAGCTCATGCGCATAGACCAGGAAGGCTATGCCATCGCCTGGGACTACGACGATTTTGCAGACTCCGCCACGCGCGAAACCCGCTATGCCGGCCGCGTATCGGCCTACGCCCGGCAAGACGATCCCGGCCAGGCGCTGGCCTTGCGTGACCCGGCAACATTGCGCGCCAGCCTTAGCCTGACCGACGCTCGCATATCCGCCTTCGAACTCGATCGCCTCGGCCGCGTGCTGGAAAAGCGCACGCTCAATGTGGACACCCAGTTCGTGGACGCCAATGGTGTCGTCGGCCGTCGCATGGCCGACGCGGTCACTCAGTACCTCTACGATGGCCTGGGCCATGTGAAGCAGATACGCGAACGCGTGGGCGTCGGCCTCGACGACCAGGTCGATCTCTGGAATCAAACCAACATCGAGTTCGACAAGCTCGGTCGGGAGACCCGCAGGCTGGAGGCCGCTTACACCGACCATGAACTCAATCTGGTGCGGCCCGAGACCGCCACCGAGTACAACGGCCTGGGGGCCGTCAGCCGCAGCATCCGCCGCGGCCGTGATGTGGCGTCGGAGCTTGACGATCGCATCACCCGCTACGACTACAACGCCAACGGCGACCGTATCGGCATGGTGGACGCCGAGGGCAATTTCACCCGCTATGAACTCGATGCGCAGGGCCAGGCCGCACGCGTGACGGTGGTGGGCGTGCTGGACGCCGATGGCAACCGCAAGGATCTGGTGAAGCGCTACCAGTACGACGCGATGGATAGGGTCACCGTGGAGATCGTGGAGCTCGCGCCGGGCTCAACCGAGGTGCGCAAGACCCGCTACAACGCGTTCGGCGAGGTCTCGGGCAAGGGCCTGGGGGACGGCTGGCAGGAGTTCGCCCAGTACAACACCCTGGGTAAGGTGCTGCGCAACAACTCCGGCGACGGCGCAGCCAAGATCTATCTGTACGACCGCAATGGCAACACTACGCGGGAGATCCAGGGCGGGGCCAAGGATCTGACGCTGATGGCGATCTCCGAGGCTGCCCAGGACGTCACGCTCAACCACACCTTCAGTGCCTACGACAAGCGCAACCAGCTGATCAAGACGGTCGATATCGGCATCGCGTACAAGAAGGATGAACTCGCCGCGAAAGGCGCCTTCAGCCAGCAATTGGTGGAGTGGTACGGGGCAATTTCCTTGCAGGGTGTGCCGAGCGCTGCCAGTGGCGTGGGCTCGGGGCAGTTCAATCAGCCGGCGACGGTGAGCGGGGCCGGCTCGGTGTCTCTTGTGCCTGGCGGCGCACCCGCAGGCTCGGGCACGTTGTGGGAAATGGGCTTTTCCCGCCAGGCGCCGGCAATGCTCGGCACGGTGATCGCGCAAGGCTACGCGTGGGACTGGAGCCCCTTGATGAGGCGTGCAAATGTCAGTCCGAGTTCGACGCCCTCACCGATGTCTGTCCAAGTGCCGGCGAACTATCCCGACATGGACTATGAGATTTGGGAGTGGGGCGCAGTGCCGGCCCTGGTTGCACGAGGCCAGCGTGGCGACTCCTTGCTGCTTCCGATGAATTACCAGCAAGGCTATGGCACGGTTCGAAACTACACGCTGTTTGCGCGACCCAAACACGATCAGTCCGAGCGACTTCCGATTGCCGACCTGAGGGTCTCATCGGATGTCAATCTTGAACCTGGTGGGCTGGATATCAGGAGAACCGGCTCATTAACCGCAGTCCGGCACTATTTGATCCTGCCTCCGACCGATAACAGGGTGGTCAGGTACCGTGCCTCGATCAACGGTGGGGCGGAGATTGACCTCAGCGGGGCGGCCTTGTACGACTCCGGAAAGCCGGTGTCAGGGACCCACTTCCAGATTGACTTGAGCGGCTATGCGGAAAACGTGGTGCACACCTGCGATGTTGTCGGCTATGACGGCCATGGGAATGCGATCACCCAATCCAGAATGAAGGTCGTCCGCAACGAGGTTGTGGGCAGTCCGGCCAAGACGATTCAAGGGATCAGAATCATTGCTAACGACCCGGTCGAACCGCGAAGGGATGTTGCGTTGGTCGCCGGGACCGGGCAATTCAACCTGTCTTTCGATCCCAAGCTGATTGCGAATGCCGGCACCAGTCCAAACTGGTTGTTCTACCGGAAAGCGGGAACCACTGATGGATGGAACCCTATCAACTTCGGCTCGTCCACCTGTCCGTTTGTAGACAGGCCGATGGAAAACGGCATTACGTACGAGTACTTGGTTTACACCAAGACCGGGCCGCAGACCAAGTACCACGGCACTTTTACCGGCAAAGCGGACGGTACGGTGACCCTGAATAACAACGACATGCTGCACAACGTTGTCGAGAGCAACCCTGTTGTAAGTGTCAGCTTCCCACTGGGCAACTCGTCAAATTGGGGTGCATCGTACTCGGCGAATATATGGATCAACGGCAGACTACTGCCCGCGCAACTCAACCAGAACCCTGCGGTCATTACTCTTGCCGACATTCTGGCGGCGGGCATTGGCGTATCCGAGTATGCGAAGACGCCGATGAACTATCGCTACGAGGTCACCACCACCCGCAATGGCTACCTCGAGCGGCTCTCCCACAATGAAGGGATACTGACGTTCACGCCGCCGGGCAGCATAGAGGTCACGCAACACATCACAACCCCGCTTTACAAACCCTATGCGAGCCTGAGCCTGAGCGACTTGGCTCTGGGCAACCTGAGGATGTGGAGCGCGCTGAAGCCCAGCCCCCGAACGGCATCGGCCCCGCCGGCCTACGAGGCTTTGGGCGGCGGGAAGACCTGGCTCGATCTGGGCTACTACATGCCCGCTTCCGGCAGTAGTGACGTCAGCTTCGACTACAACGACGGATTGCGCAACTTCAGCGGCACGATCCGGGTGAGCGCCAATGGTCTGGCCGAGGTCATCGAGTTGAGTGCGCGGTACACCGGCAAAACGACGATGTCGGTGGGCATCGACGACGTTCCGCGAGCAGGAAGCTTGAGGGTGGGCACAAACTCCAGCTTTATCAATCTTGGGGTACGGGACCCTGTCCGGTGGAACGGCGCTACGAAGAAGGTCGAGTGGGATCTGCGGGCCGATGAGTTTGCATCGGTGGGCACAACCTTCTACTACGAGTACGAAACCTTCAACTCCGATGGCGTCGTGAATGGCAAGGTGCGCGGCAGCTACTCCATGCTGGCCAACGGCAAGCTGGATGTGCCCCAACCTCAATTGCTGATCCGCCCTGCCTTGGTGAAGTTCACCCCGCCCTACGGGACGGCCGCAACTGCGGTGGGCTTCGAACTGCAGGTACGCGGGCTCAGCCCGGCGACCGGCTGGCAGGCCGTGAGCAGCGAGGTCTCAAACCAAGACAACCTGACCCGGCTGGTCCAACTGGACGGCCGGCGGCCAGCCAGTGGCAGTGCGATCCTGCAGTACCAGTTTGTGGCGCGCAACGCCTATGGCACGATCTTGACCCAAGGCGTAGGCGATTTCAGTCTGGCCGCCGATGGGCAAGTCACTTTTGGTGGCCAGTCCACCGAGCCCATACCGCTGCCCCCCCTGGTGTTTCTTGGCCCTCTAGGCAAAATTGGCGCAGCCCAATTGTCGTTGCGGCTGACTCGGCCCAACACGCCCGATACCTTCGTGCCGCCGATAGTGGGCAGCTGGGACGGCACGAGGATGCGATACACATGGGCCAATCCTTTTGATGGCCGAGTGTTCTCCGGGCCGACGGACTACGAGTTCGAGATGCGGGTGCTGGACGCAACCGGCCAACCGTTCCTCGACGAAGTCGGTGATCCCGTCGTCATGCGTGGCGTTGCGACCTTTGGCACCGGTGCTACCGAGCCCCTGAAGCTGAAGCAGTACGCCACCGCCCTGAATCAGACCGCCCAGGTGAAGCGTCTGCAGGAGTACAACGCCTTCGGTGAAATCATCGAGGAGTACGACCAGCGGGTGCAGGATCGCGCCCAGAAGATGGTGGAGCAGTACCAGAAGGCCGGCTTGGGCGCCTTCAGCGTTGACGCGAGCGCCATGCGTACCAAGCTTAGCTATAACGCGCTTGGCAGGCTCCTCGCCAAACAGGACGCCGAGACCTTTGAGACCTTGGCCAACGGCTTTGTGCGCCGCATCAAGCCCCAGACCGAGTTCGGCTACGACCTGCTGGGCCGCATGACCGTCAGCAAGGACGCCAACGGCAACATCAGCAAGCAGAACTATGCCGGGAGCTTGGCGGAGGCCGATGCGCTCTGGGCCGGCGATGAGGGCAAACGCACGCAGCGGCATGACATCTTTGGTGGGGCACGCCAACTGGTGGACGAGCTGGGCGCCGTTGTTGATCAAACCTTCAATGCCAATGGTCGCCTGACCAAGGTTGAGCGGCGCAATGTGCTGCGCGCGGGGATTGGAAGCATCGGCACCTTGACCGATCGCTATGAGTACGACGCGCTGGGACGGCGCATCAGCCACACAGACGCGTTGAACCTCACCGATCGAAGCTGGTATGACAGTCTGGGCCGAATCACCAAGACGCGCGGCGCTGCGGGCCGCGACACCCAGTACAGCTACCAACTCATTGCAGCCAATGCCGGCAGCGATGCCATTGTCAGCATCGGTGGAAAGAGCCTGGGTGGCTTCAAGCGCACCACGCTCAATGCAGATGGCCGCAGCCTGGTGGACAAGATCGACTACTTCGGCCGCACGACCTGGCACCTGGACTTGGGCGGTACCAGCTACAACTACATCTACAACGCCGGCGGGCAGCTAAGTTCCCAAGACAGCAGCAAGGGCCAGAACATCCAGTACAGCTACTTGCTGAATGGCTTCATCGCGGAAGCCAAGGACATGACGGAGCACACGGCATCGCGCTACGGGTATGACGATGCGGGCAATCGAGTCTATGAGCAGTATGCCCAGCTGAACGGCAGCAACAGCGCCGACACCTGGGTGTATCAATCGAGCACCATCGCCTACGACGAGCTCAATCGCATGGCGCATGTCTGGGATGGGGCCTACAAGAGCCACGACGTGCGCTACGAATACGACGCCGTGGGCAATCGGCGCGCTGTTACTGCCGTGTATTGGGATCCTTTGCGACCCGGCGACCTCCGCCAGATTGACAGTCTCTGGTACACCTACGACGCCGCCAACCGGTTCACCACCACCAAGGGCAGCCTCACGGCGCGCGGCGCCACCGCCAACGATACGAATGGCAAGATCACCCGTGGCCTCCAGGGCATCAGCCTCGAGTACAACCAGGCTGGCCAGCGGGTGAAGAGCACGGCCGCCGATGGCACGGTAGAGGACTACAGCTACAGCACCGATGGCTTCCTGGAAGACACCAGGATCAACGGCACGCTGCGCGCGCGCCGTGCCATTGACGCCGAAGGGCGCACGCGCGTGTACAGGGAGTGGGAAGCCAACGGCGTGACGCTGCGCCAGACCAAGACCACGGTCTATGACAACGACAACCGCGTGCAGTCGGAAACCGTCTCCGACAGCGGCGCCAACAACGGCACCACCAGCTACTTCTACTACGCAGACAAAAACGATCTGATGGCGAATGCTTCGCTGTCAGGTTCCGGCGCCTTGGCCAAGACCGTCTTCACTCCGCTGGGAGGCAGCACCACACGCGCAACGACCTACAGCTACGAGTACTGGGACAGTGCCAAGCAGTCCAGCATCATGGTGCAGGCCTCCAACGAGGCGGCGCCCTACTGGGCACCGGGCCAGTCGAGGCTCACCTACAACGTCAACGGCCATCTGCGCGAATCCCTGGACAGGACCGGCAATCGCAAGTTGACCTATTTCAGCAATGCCCAGGGCTTGGTGCTGGACCGCTATGAGAGCCAGGGCCTGCAGCGCTACGAGCGTCACTACTACTACGCCTCTGGCCGTCGCATAGGCGACGTGAGTACCGATCCGACCGACAAATTCCGCATGTCCTACGCCGAGCAGTTGGCGATCAGCATCAAGGACCAGGCCGAAGAGCAAGACAAGTTCAAGAACTTCAAGCCCGTGACCAGTGCGGACTTTGATCAGAACTACGAGCCCATCAACGCCAACTACCCGGCGGCCACCAGTGGCAGCTACACGGTGCGCAGCGGCGATACGCTCAGCTCGATTGCCCAAAGCGTTTGGGGCGATTCGGCCATGTGGTACCTGCTGGCCGACGCCAACGGTCTGAGCGGCAGCGAGACGCTGACAGCTGGCCAGGTGCTGGTGGTCCCCAACAAGGTCACCAACATCCACAACAACGCCAATACCTTCCGGCCCTACAACCCTGGCGAGGTGATAGGCAACGTCGATCCGACGCTGCCTGCACCGCCGCCGCCGCCCACGCCAGATGGCGGCTGCGGTGGTCTGGGCACCCTCTTGATGATTGTGGTGGCGGTGGTGGTGACGGTCTATACGGCCGGCGTGCTGACGGCCGAGGCTGGGGCGACACTTGGGGAGGTAATGTCCGCAGGTGGGGCGGCCCTCACTGGTGGGGGGACTGTGGCTGGCGGCTCGATTGCGGCCGGCATGGGGGCTGGTGCGGGCGCAATGGGGGCGACCACGGCGGTGGCCGTCGGCGCCACAGCGGCGGCGGCGGGCTCTGTAGCAAGTCAGCTGGTGGGGATGGCCACGGGCGATGTAAAGCGGTTCAGCTGGAATGCGGTGGGGCAGTCGATGCTCAGCAGTGGCATCACAGCGGGAGTGGGCAGTGCTCTGAGCGGAGCGAGCTGGATGCCCAGTTCTGGATGGGGGAGTGCGGCGGTCAAGGCAGGCCTCGGCTCTGCCGTGAGCCAGGCCATGCAGGGGCAATGGAGTTGGCGCGAAGTGGCGGCCTCCGCCGTCGGTGGCGCGGCGGGCTATGCCGCCGGCGACGCCGTCGGTCAGGCACTGCAGGGTGCCGGCGAGAGCATCGGCAAGATTGCGCACAGCACAGTAGGCGCGATGGCCGGCGGCTGGGCGAGCAGCCAGGTGCTGGGGCTGAGCAGCCAGGGGACCCGGGCCCGGGTGGGGCAGGCGTTCGCTAGCGGGTTGGGGGGTGGGGTTGGCAATGCGCTGGGGGGCAGCCTAGTTGAACCCTCTTACGGCAACTTGCCGGATCAGACCGACGCGGAGACGGCACGACTGGCACGGCAAAACGGCAGCCTCAGGGACGCCGACTATGTGCAGCAAAGTAATGGTATCTTGGCGCGCAAGGCAGGCGATGTCTGGGTGGCCACGCGCGACCAACAGTGGATAGATCAGAGCGATGCGATCTTGGTGCGCAGGGGTCTGGATAGCCTTGGCGAGCGCAACGGGTTGGATGTGCAGAGTGACGCCTGGGTTGTGGCGAATGAGCCAGGCTTGGTCGGCCGCAGAACGATGATGGCGCAAGCCCGGCCGTTGACTGCGGCCGAGCAGCAGGCCAAAGAGGATGCATTGCGGATGAGGGTAGGGCCGCGCGGAGGGACAGGGGTCGCATACGGCAATGCGCCCCTGTGGAACATGCGTGACGCAAGCGCAGCGCTGAAAGGGCGGGCTGCTGGAAGCACGTTTGGCTACGGATTCAGCCTCGGCGACCGCAGCGTACTTGATGGCATTGCCGTCACTACAGAAGAAAAATTTGGGCGAGCCTTCGGTGAGGTGTGGTCAGGGACTAAGGCTATGGCCTACGGGATGACCGGAGCGCATTCCATGGACCTTGCGCGCTCCGACTGGAAGAGCGGCAACTATGTGACTTCAGTCCTGAACGGGTTGAAGAGCTTCGGCGAAGCCGGGGCGACACTGATGTCGTTTGGAGTTGGCAGCGTACGAGCTACTGGGGCCGCGATGCTGTACCCGGGTGCTGAGGCCACATCGGTGGCGCGAGCTACCTATGTTGGCGATGTTGCAATTGACAGGGCACCGGTTGTCGGCGCGGCGTACGGAGCCGGGCAGACGGCGACGGTCTTCCGAGTTCAAGGAGGAACGCCGCCACTTGCAAGCCGTCAGTTGATTACCATTGATGCAGATGGCAATCCGCTGATTAATCGGACAACGCTGAACATCAGCATTGGTGACCCGGTTCATGCCGAGTACTTCCTGAGCAAGCGGCCGGGAGCAGACATCACGTCGTTCAATATTCCCAGGTGGATGGACGATTTCATTGACCAGGAAGCCATTCCACAATTTGGATACAGAGCCAATCCGGCCAACCAAGGCGGCTTAGCTCCGAAGGTGGTTGACCCCACAACCCCGGGTCGTTCTTACGAGTTGCCGGATGTTTGGGCAAAATGGCTTGAAGAAGTGGCAATACCTGGGTCAGGCAAGGTTAGGAAAGGTGGTACTCCATGACGAACACGGACGTTGAGGCCGTTGTGGTCGCTGTCCGCTACGAGGGCCGCATTCGCTGGTTCCGAGGCGACCGGGACTGGTGGGTCATGGACGTGAACAAGTGGCGCAACGAGTTCATCCAGCACGGCTATGACGTACCGGAGTTCAACGATTCATATCGATTCGGGTTCAGAGTTGTAGATGAAAAGAACGCGGAAGAATTCTTGGCGCGTTTGAAGGACTACGAAGTTGAGCCGAATGCACTAGCGTTGGAGCTTGCAAAGCGGTATCAGACGGCCGGCTCTTGGTGGGACGTTGGCGACCTGTTCCCGATTATGTTTGTTGACTTCGACAGGCGAGAGGTTGGCGCGTTTTATTCGGAAGGGGCCGCGATGGAGCGATATGTCCCCGACGGGTGGGTTGGTCGATTTATCGACTTTGCGACGGAGTATCCAGAAGACGTTTTCCCTGCCTCGAGCAAGTTCTGGGTAAAGGGAGGCGTTGACCTACTCGCATTGCTGAACAAGCGCGGCGCCGAAGGCGGCTTGACTCGAGGGTGAGGCCGCAGGGTCAGGTCTGTAGGAAAACAAGACTTGACTCTCAAGGCCGAGGGCGAAAGCGTCTGACCGACGCGTCGTCGTTGTCGCCTTCTTCAAAAGCAAAATCCGTTCCCGGCCCTGCCTACTCCAAGAGCGCCTTGGGCCGCCGGACTGGCGCTTCGCTCTGCCGGCCACCACCCCCACCAACATGCGCCTCAACGCCCACTTCCGTGAGCTGCTTCAGCAGTACGCGCAAGCCCTGACCACCACTGAAGCCCTAGCGCAGATCGAGGCCTCGATCAGTGCCTCCCGGGTCGCCGCCAGAGAATCCCTCCGACACTAAGCCCTCACACCTCCATCGCCGCCCTCAACTCCCACCCCCGACCATCCATAGGCGCTCCCCGCAACCCCAACCACCCCGCCAACGCCTCGGCCGCCATCGGCCGCGCCACCCAGTAGCCCTGCAGTTCGTCGCAGCCTGCGGCACGCAGGGTCTGTGCCTCGCGCTCGGTTTCCACGCCCTCGGCCACCACCTTCAGGCCCAGGGTGTGGCCCAGGCCGATGATGGCGTGGGTGATGGCTAGGTCGGTCGGGTCTTCGAACATGTCGCGGATGAAGGAGCGGTCTATCTTCAGCCGTTCGATCGGGAAGCGGTTCAGGTAGTTGAGGCTGGAGTAGCCGGTGCCGAAGTCGTCGATGGCCAGGTCCACGCCCAGCGCCTTGATCGCGTGCAGGCGGGCGAGGGTCTGCTCGGCCTTGTCCATCAGGGCTGATTCGGTCAGCTCCAGTTCGATGGTGCCGGGGGGCAGGGCGTGGCGGGCGAGGGCGGCCTTCAGGGTTTCCAGCAGGCCGTCGTCCACCAGCTGCAGGGCCGAGACGTTGACCGAGACCTGGGGCAGGTCCAGGTCTTGCGCCCGCCATTCGGCCATCTGCCGGCAGGCCTCGTCGATGACCCAGGCGCCGATGGGTGCGATCAGCTTCGTGTCTTCGGCGATCGGGATGAACTGGGCCGGGGCGACGGGGCCCAGCTCGGCGCAGTGCCAGCGCAGCAGCGCCTCCGCGCCCAGGGTGCGGCCGGTTTGCGCGCACACGCGCGGCTGGTAGTGCAGGCTCAGCTCTTGGCGCTCGAGCGCCTGGCGCAGGTTCGACTCCAGCCGCATGCGGCGCTGGGCGCGCTCGTTCAGCTCGGGGGTGAAGAAGTGCGCGCTGTCGCGGCCCTGGGCCTTGGCCTGGTACATGGCCACATCGGCATGGCGCATCAAGGTGTCGAGATCGTCCGAGTCGTCCGGATAGACGGCCACACCCACGCTGCATGAGATCTGCAGCTCCGCTCCGTCGATGTCATGGGCCTGGCGCACCAGCGGCACCAGCCGCTCATCGACGATGGACGCGACCTCATGCACCTCGGTCACGCCGGTCAGCACCACGACGAACTCGTCGCCGCCGAGGCGGCTGACGGTGTCACCGGCGCGCACCGCCTGCAGCAGGCGCTTGGCGACCGAGCGCAGGAGGCCGTCGCCGATGTGGTGGCCCAGGGTGTCGTTGATGTTCTTGAAGCGGTCGAGGTCGATGAAGAGCACGGCCACCTTGTCGCCGCGGCGCTGCGCCTGCTGCATGGCCATGCGCAGGCGTTCGATGCACAGCGAGCGGTTGGGCAGCTCGGTCAGCACATCGTGCTGGGCCAGGAAGCGGATGCGCTCCTCGTTGCGCTTGCGGTCGCTGATGTCTATGGTGGTGGCGATGGTGTGCGAGACATTGCCCTGCTGGCCCTCGCGCATCACGCTGAGCATCAGCCAGGCCGGGTAGCAGCTGCCGTCGCGGCGCTGGATGACGATCTCGCCCTGCCAGTTGGAGTGGTGGGCCAGCAGCGGCTCTAGCGCGGCCATGAAGGCACCGGTGCCCGCCTCGCCCTGGCCGCGCACCGGCTCGCCGATCAGCTCATACAGCTCGTAGCCGGTGTTGCGGCAGAAGGCGCTGTTGGCGGTGAGGATGCGGTGCTCGGCATCGATGATCAGGATGCCCTCGTTGGAGGCCTCGAAGACCTTGGCCCAGAGTTCGAGCCGGCGCTCCATGAACTTCAGGTGGTTGATCGGCGTAAAGGCGGTGAGCACCGCGCTCTGGCCCTGGAACTCCAGCCGCCGGGCGGACAGCACGGCCCAGGTCGGCTCGGTGCCGCTCTTCCAGCGCACCTCGAATTCATCGACGGCATCGCGGTCGGCCAGCTGCTGGAAGAAGCGCGCCCGCACCGCAGCGTCCAGGCCGCTGCGCCAGGGGTCGTCGGTTCGGCTGCCCAGCCAGGCCAGCGCCGGCTTGTTGGCGTGCAGGACCTGATGGCCGGGCACAGCGGTGACCATCATCGGGATAGGCATCGCCTCGACCAGCTGCTGCTGGGCCTCGGCGGCGCGGGCGCTGGCGGCCAGCTCCTGCTGGGTCAGGCGTTCGCGGTCGAGCTGGGCCAGCATGTCGTTGAAGCCGAGCACCAGGCGGCCGATCTCGTCACTGCTGTTCCAGTGGCCGCGCAGCGAATGGTCGCCGGTGCGCTTGACCTCGTCGGTCACGCGGGCCAGGCGCTGCAGCGGCAGGGCAATCTGCCGGGCGACGAAGAACACCGCCGTCAGTATCACGCTGAGCAGGGCCAGCGCCGTGCCCAGGTGCAACCACATGCGGGTGAAGAAGCCGGCAATGCGCTGGCGCAGCAGCTGCTCCATCTGCGTGCCGGCGGTCTGCCAGGCCTGCTGGGTGCTGTCCAGCAGATGGGCATGGGCCTGCACCAGCGTCTGCTGGGCTGCGGCATGGCTGCTGCCGGCGTCGATCGCCTCGCGGGCGGCCTTGCGGTAGCTGTCGATGGCGGCCAGCAGCGCCTGCAGGCCCGGGTTCAGCGCCTGGCGCACGGTCGGCCCGCCGGCGGCAAAGGCCTCGGCGTAGTCGGAAGCCAGGGCCTGGCGGCTGGTGTCCAGGCGCCCCTCCAGCAGCAGGAAGCGGGCGCGGCTGTCACTCTCGCTGATATTGCTGGCCACCGTATGGGGCAGCACATGGCCGCTCAGCCCCGCCACCGCCTCCAGCAGCTCGGGCACGCGCAGCAGGATGATGGACATCGTGTAGTAGCTGTCCAGGTCGGGGTCGAGTATCAGATTCGACTGGTTGCCGACGCGGGTGACGAGTTCACGGCCGCTGGCCAGAGCCGCCTGGGCCAGCGCCAGGTCGCCCGGGCGGGCCTGCTGGCGCTGCAGCGCCTGCTCGAAGGCCTGGCTCAGCGCCTCGCTGTCCATGCCCTCGCCCAGCTTCTGCTCGGCCTTTCTGACCGACTGCAGTGCCTGGGCCGCCGTGCCGGCGTCGATGGGTGAGGCGGCGCTGCTGGCCAGCAGGCCACTGTGCAGCGCGGCGATATAGCTGTTGCCGGCAAGCTCCTTGCGGGCAAAGTCGATCGCCAGGTACTTCTCGTTCACCAGAATGCCGCTGATGTAGATCACCGCACTCATGTCGAGCAGGAAGATCAGCAGCAGCTTGCGGCCCACGCTCAGGCGGCCAAGGAAACGGGATAGCAGGGTCAGCATTGGGTGCGAGGGTTGACCCTGGTGCGACGCAACATCTATGCCACTGGCGAAGGGGGCGTACCCGCCGCATAGCGCCCGTTTGTGGTGCGTATGCCAACATTTGGTGCGCGGGCTGGCGGTGACCCTGGTGCACGGTGCACACTGGGCAGGCGCCGGGCCGGCTGCGGGCCGCAGAGGCCGGAATGCCTGGTGCGCTTATTGCTCTAGCAAGAATGCAGGAGGGACTCCATGAGACCGAGCTTCGATGAAATGCATGCCGGCAATGCGCTGGCGCGAGAGCACTACAAGACCTTCGAGCGCTGGCTGGCGGTGCAGCCGGTCGACCTGATGCGCGCCAGGCGCGAGGAAGCCGAGGTTATCTTCCGCCGTGTCGGCATCACCTTCGCCGTCTATGGCGACAAGGACACCGGCGAAGGCACCGAGCGCCTGATCCCCTTCGATCAGATACCGCGCGTGATACCGGCCCATGAATGGCGCGAGATGGAGGCTGGCCTGGTGCAGCGGGTGACGGCGCTGAACCGCTTCATCCACGACATCTATCACGATCAGGAGATTCTCAAGGCCGGCATCGTGCCGCGCGAGCAGATCCTGCACAACGCGCAGTTCCGGCCCGAGATGATGGGCGTGGATGTGCCCAAGAACATCTATTCGCATATTGCCGGCGTTGACATCGTGCGCGCCGCCAACCCGGACGGCAGCGGCAGCTACTACGTGCTGGAAGACAATCTGCGCGTGCCCAGCGGCGTCAGCTACATGCTGGAAAACCGCAAGATGATGATGCGGCTGTTCCCGGACCTGTTTGCCCAGCACCGCATCGCGCCGGTGGCCCATTACCCGGACCTGCTGCTCGAAACCCTGCGCAGCGTGGCGCCGCATGGCGTCAGCGAGCCCATGGTGGTGGTGCTGACGCCGGGCATGTACAACTCGGCTTACTTCGAGCATGCCTTCCTGGCCCAGCAGATGGGTGTGGAGCTGGTCGAGGGCCAGGACTTGTTCGTGCAGGACAAGGTCGTCTACATGCGCACCACCCGGGGCCCGAAGCGCATCGACGTGATCTACCGTCGCCTGGACGACGACTTCCTCGACCCGCAGGTATTCCGCAAGGATTCGACGCTGGGCTGCCCGGGCCTGATCGAGGCCTACAAGGCCGGCAACGTCTGTCTCAGCAATGCGGTGGGCACCGGCATCGCGGACGACAAGTCGATCTACCCGTACGTGCCGCAGATGATCGAGTTCTACCTGGGCGAGCGGCCCATCCTCAACAATGTGCCGACCTACCAGTGCCGCAAGGCCGATGACCTGCAGCACGTGCTGGCCCATCTGGGCGAGCTGGTGGTCAAGGAAGTCCATGGCGCCGGCGGCTACGGCATGCTGGTCGGCCCGGCGGCCACGCACCAGGAGATCGAGGACTTCCGCGCCCACCTGATCGCCAACCCCAGCAACTACATCGCCCAGCCGACGCTGAGCCTGTCCACCTGCCCGACCTTTGTCGAGTCCGGCATCGCGCCGCGGCATATCGACCTGCGGCCCTTCGTGCTCTCCGGCGCCACCGTGCAGATGGTGCCCGGCGGCCTGACCCGCGTGGCACTGAAGGAAGGCTCGCTGGTGGTCAACAGCAGCCAGGGCGGCGGCACCAAGGACACCTGGGTGCTGGAAGACTGATACAGAACGGAAACTCAAACATGTTGTCTCGTACTGCTGATCACCTGTTTTGGTTGTCCCGCTACATGGAGCGTGCGGAGAACACCGCCCGCATGCTGGACGTCAACTACCAGACCTCGCTGCTGCCGCAGTCCGCTGCGGCGGCCGAGCAGGGCTGGCGGGGCATTCTGTCGATTTCGGAGCTGATAGCCTCCTACCAGGAGCGCCATGGCGACGTCACGCCGCGCAAGGTCAAGCACTTCATGGTGGCCGATGAGGGCAACCCCTCGTCCATCATCAGCTGCCTGCGCGCGGCGCGCGAGAACGCCCGCGCGGTGCGCGGCACCCTGACCACCGAGGTCTGGGAGACCACCAACCAGACCTGGCTGGAGTTCAGGCGCCTGCTCGCCGATGGCCTGCTGGAGCGCGACCCCTCGGCCCTGCTGGAGTGGGTGAAGTTCCGCTCCCATCTGTCGCACGGCGTGACGGTGGGCACGATGCTGCAGGACGAGGCCTTCAGCTTCATCCGCATCGGCTCCTTCCTGGAGCGGGCCGACAACACCGCGCGGCTGCTGGACGTGAAGTTCCATGCGCTGGACGGCGAGTTCCATGGCACGGAGCGCGACAACTCGCACGATTTCTATCACTGGTCGGCCCTGCTGCGCTCGGTGTCGGGATTCGAGATCTACCGCAAGGTCTACAGCAATGTGATTCAGCCCGACAAGGTGGCCGAGCTGCTGCTGCTGCGGCCCAATATGCCGCGCTCGCTGGCCTACTGCATGGCGAGGCTGGTCAGCAACCTGAAGCAGGTGGCCAACAAGCAGTCCGACGACACGCTGCGCCGCGCCGGCCGCCTGGCCGCCGATCTGGAGTTCGCGCGCATCGACGAGATTCTCGACACCGGACTGCACGCCTATCTGACGCAGTTCCTGGAGAGCGTGGGCGAGCTGGGCGCGGGCATCAGCCGCGACTTCCTGATGCCGTCGAGCTGATGCTTCCCTACTCCCCATTCCTGCAACCTTGAAGGAAGCATTTTGTCCATCCACGTTGCACTCAAGCATGTCACCCGCTACCGGTACGACCGCCTGGTCGAGCTCTCGCCCCAGGTGGTGCGGCTGCGTCCGGCGCCGCACTGCCGCACACCCATCCTGTCGTACTCGCTGACGGTCGAGCCCGAGGGCCACTTCATCAACTGGCAGCAGGACGCCTTCGCCAACTACCTGGCGCGGCTGGTGTTCCCGGAGAAGACGACCGAGTTCAAGGTCACCGTCGATCTGGTGGCCGAGATGTCGGTCTACAACCCGTTCGACTTTTTCCTGGAGCCGCAGGCGCAGCAGTTTCCGTTCTCCTACGACGACGCTCAGCGCGCCGAGTTGGCGCCCTATCTGGTCGTCGATGAGCCGACGCCGCTGCTGGCCGCCTACCTGGCCGAGGTGGACCTCAAGCCCCAGGTGACGATCGACTTCCTGGTGGCGCTGAACCAGCGCGTGCAGGGCGATGTGTCCTATCTGATTCGCATGGAGCCCGGCGTGCAGACGCCCGAGGAGACGCTGACCTCGCGCTCAGGCTCCTGCCGAGACTCCGGTTGGCTGCTGGTGCAGATGCTGCGCCATCTGGGCCTGGCCGCGCGCTTCGTCTCCGGCTATCTGATCCAGCTCGCCCCCGACCAGAAGGCACTCGACGGCCCCAGCGGCACCGAGGTCGACTTCACCGATCTGCACGCCTGGTGCGAGGTCTATCTGCCCGGCGCCGGCTGGCTCGGCCTGGACCCGACCTCGGGCCTGCTCGCCGGCGAGGGCCATATCCCGCTGGCCTGCACGCCGCAGCCCTCGAGCGCGGCGCCGATCAGCGGCGCGGTCGACAAGGCCGAGGTCGAGTTCGGCCACGAGATGGGCGTGACCCGTATCTGGGAGTCGCCGCGCGTCACCAAGCCCTACACCGAGGAGCAATGGGCCGAGGTGCTGAAGCTGGGCGAACGGGTCGATGCCGATCTGAAGGCCGGCGATGTGCGGCTGACAATGGGCGGCGAGCCGACCTTTGTCTCGGTCGATGACCGCGATGGCGCCGAATGGAACACCGATGCCCTGGGCCCGACCAAGCGCACCCTAGCCCAGCAACTGGTGCAGCGCCTGCGCGCCGAGTACGGCCAGGGCGGGTTTCTGCATTTCGGCCAGGGCAAGTGGTACCCGGGCGAACAACTTCCGCGCTGGGCGCTGTCGATCTTCTGGCGCGCCGACGGCCAACCCTGCTGGCAAGACCCGACCCTGTTCGCCGACGAGCGTGAACCGCACGCCTACACCAGCGCCGACGCCCAGGCCTTCATCACCGCGCTGACCACCCGCCTGGGGCTGAACACCCAGCACATCCAGGCCGGCCACGAAGACACCTTCTACTACCTGTGGCGCGAGCGCCGCCTGCCGGTCAACGTCGATCCGTTCGAGTCCAAGCTGGAAGATGAGATGGAGCGCAGCCGCCTGCGCCGCGTGTTCCAGCAGGGGCTGGAGCATGTGGTCGGCTATGTGCTGCCGATCAAGCGGGCCGACGACGAGGACGTGGTCAAGAACCCGGCACTGAGCAGCAAGCCCTGGATCAGCGGCCCCTGGTTCTTCCGCGACGAGCGCATGTATCTGTTCCCCGGCGATTCGCCGATGGGCTACCGCCTGCCGCTCGATTCGCTGCCCTGGGTGGCCGAGGCCGATTTCCCCTTCCATATCGAGCAGGACCCGTTCGCCCCGCGCGGCATGCTGCCGGGGGCGGCGCAGCTGCGTGCGCAATCTACTGTCGGTGGTCCGGCGGCGACCTATTCCTCTCACGTGGCCGGTGGCGGCCTGGCCGAGGGCGGCACGGTCGGCATACAGGCCGGGGTGCCCGTCAATGGCACCGGTCCAACCGAAGGCAGCTCTCTGCCGCTGAGCCAACGCCCCGATCGCTTCGAGAGCGCGCACTGGATCACCCGCAGCGCGCTGTGCGTCGAGGTGCGCGACCCGCGCCGTGCCAGCGGCCCCAAGGCCGAGAAGGTCGGCAAGGCCAGCGGCGTGCTCTATGTCTTCATGCCGCCGATCAAGAAGCTGGAGGACTATCTGGAGCTGCTGGCGGCGGTGGAAGCCACGGCCGTTGCCCAGGGCGTGAAGATCGTGCTGGAGGGCTATCCGCCGCCGCGCGATCCGCGCCTGAAGATGCTGCAGGTCACACCCGACCCCGGCGTGATCGAGGTCAATATCCACCCGGCGCACAACTGGCGCGAGCTGGTGCAGCACACCGAGTTCCTGTACGACGCTGCCTGGCAGACGCGTCTGTCCAGCGAGAAGTTCATGATCGACGGCCGCCACACCGGCACCGGCGGCGGCAACCACTTTGTGCTGGGCGGCGCCACGCCGGCCGATTCGCCGTTTCTGCGCCGGCCCGACCTGCTGGCCTCGCTGCTCGCCTACTGGCACAACCATCCCTCCTTGAGCTATCTGTTCTCGGGCATGTTCATCGGCCCGACCAGCCAGGCGCCGCGCGTTGATGAGGCGCGCAACGATCAGTTGCGCGAGCTGGAAATCGCACTGGCCGAAATCGCCCGTGCCACCGAGGAGCGCGGCGAGCAGATGCCGCCCTGGTTGGTGGACCGCTCGCTGCGCAATGTGCTGGTCGATGTGACCGGCAACACGCATCGCAGCGAGTTCTGCATCGACAAGCTCTACTCGCCCGACTCCTCGACCGGCCGCCTGGGCCTGCTGGAGTTGCGCGCCTTCGAGATGCCGCCCCATGCGCGGATGAGCATCGTCCAGCAATTGCTGCTGCGCGCGCTGGTGGCCCGCTTCTGGAAGACGCCCTACCGCGAGAGCCTGGTGCGTTGGGGCACCGAGCTGCACGACCGCTTCCTGCTGCCGACCTTTGTGCAGATGGACTTCGATGACGTGATGGAGGACATGGCCCGCGCGGGCTTTTGCCTAGATCCGGGCTGGTTCGCGCCGCATTTCGAGTTCCGCTTCCCTAAGGCCGGCGAGATCACGGTGGCCGGCGTGCAGCTGACGCTGCGCAATGCGCTGGAGCCCTGGCATGTGATGGGTGAGGAGGGCTCGGCCGGCACCACGGTGCGCTATGTCGACTCGTCGCTGGAGCGCATCGAGGTCAAGGTCACGGGCCTGATCGATCCGCGCCACCGCGTGACGGTGAACGGCGTGACCGTGCCGCTGCAGCCCACCGGTCGCGTCGGTGAGTATGTGGCCGGCGTGCGCTACCGCGCCTGGCATCCGCCCTCGGCCCTGCACCCTACCATTGGCGTGCACGTGCCTTTGACCATAGACCTGGTCGACACCTGGATGCAGCGGTCTCTGGGCGGCGGCAAGTACTACGTCGCCCACCCGGGCGGCCGCAGCTACGAGACCCTGCCGGTCAATGCCTACGAGGCCGAGAGCCGTCGCCTGGCCCGTTTCTCGCCGCTGGGCCACACGCCCGGCAAGCTCGAAACCCGCCCGCCCGAGCGCAGCCTGGAATTCCCGTTCTCGCTGGATTTGCGGCGGGTGGGTCGGTGAGAGGGGCTCGGGCATGATATCGGTATGTCCAGCCCCCTGAATGCCCTGCCGCAGCAGTCCAGCCTGCTGGCCGATGAATCCGTTGACCCGGTCGCCCTGGCGGCGGAGGCGGCCCTGCGCGGGCAGGACGGACACTACAGCGAGCTTCAGGGCCGGCTGAACAAGGCGGGCGCCACCGACCGCGAGCTGGCACCGCTGTGGCAGCAGTTCTTCGAGGCCAGCGGCGCCGCCGGCTGGCAGGACCTGAGCAGCCGGGCTGCGCGCATCCACCGCCGCGTGCAGGACGATGGCGCGACCTACAACGTCTATGACGATGGCGGCCAGTCGGCCCGCGTCTGGCCGCTGGAGCTGCTGCCGATGCTGGTGGGCGCCGACGAGTGGGCGGGCATCGAGCGCGGCGTGATCCAGCGCGCCAAGCTCTTGAACGCCACCCTGGCCGATGTCTATGGCCCGCGCAAGCTGCTGGACGGCGGCCTGCTGCCAGCCTCCCTGGTGTTTGCCCATCCACAGTATCTGCGCCCCATGCATGGCTGCGTCCCGCTGGGCGGCGTGCACCTGCACATCGTGGCCTTCGATCTGGCCCGTTGCGCCGACGGCCTGTGGTGGGTGGTCGGCCAACGCACCCAGGCACCCTCGGGCCTGGGCTATATGCTGGAAAACCGGCTGATACTGGGCCAGCAGTTCCCCGAGGCCTTTCGCGAGATGTCGATCCAGCGCCTGGGCGCCAGCTTCCAGGCCCTGCTGCAGGGCCTGATGCGGCTGTCGCCCGAGGGCGAGCGCTCGCGCGTGGCCCTGCTGACGCCCGGCCCGCACAGCGAAACCTATTTCGAGCATGCCTTTCTGGCCCGCTATCTGGGCATCACCCTGGTCGAGGGCGGTGACCTGACGGTGCGCTCCAACCGCGTGTTCCTGAAGACCCTGCATGGCCTGGAGCGCGTCCACGTGCTGCTGCGCCGCGTCGATGACGACTATCTGGACCCGCTGGAGCTGCGCTCCGATTCGGCCCTGGGCGTGCCCGGCCTGCTGCAGGCGATGCGCGCCGGCGAGGTGGTCGTGGCCAATGCGCCCGGCGCCGGCTGGCTGGAGAGCCCGGGCCTGTCCGCCTTCTGGCCGGCCGTCGCCCGCGAGCTGCTGGGCGAGGAATTGCTGCTGCCGGCCACCACCTCCTGGTGGTGCGGCGAAGACAGCGCCTGGCGCAAGCATCAGGCGGACCTGAACGACTACGTGGTCGCGCCGACCTTTGCCGCCAGCGACACCACCCAGGCCTTCTCGCCCAGTGTCGTGGCCGGCCTGTCGCTCAAGGCGCGGGCGGCGCTGCTGGCGCGCATCAAGGAAGACCCGGCGGCCCACACGCTGCAGGAGCGGCTGCGGCCTTCCGAGCTGCCGGTCTGGCACAACAATGCGCTGGAGCCGCGCGCCGCCGTGCTGCGCGTGTTTGCGCTGGCCGATGGCATGGGCAGCTGGCGCGTGTTGCCCGGGGGCCTGACGCGGGTGGCCAACCGGCGTGACGGTGGTGCCGACCCCTGGCTGTCGATGCGCCATGGCAGCGCCAGTGCCGACACCTGGGTGCAGACCAAGGGCGAGGTGGACCGCACCAGCCTGCTGCCCAAACCGCTCACCGCCGCCGATCTGACCGGCGCGCACCGCACCGTCACCAGCCGCTCGGCCGAGAACCTGTTCTGGCTGGGCCGCTACACCGAGCGGGCCGAGAACAGCGTGCGCCTGGCGCGGCTCACGCTGGAGGCACTGTCGGGTGCACAGCGTGGCGGCAGCTCGGTCGAGGTACTGCGCGTGCTCGACTCGCTGGCCCGCCGGCATGGGCTGATCGGCGCCACCGTGCCCAAGGCCGAGGCCTCCGCCCGCGTGTTCGAGCGCTCGCTGGTGCATGCGCTGGCCGACACGCGCAAGAGCAGCAGCGTGGCCTGGAATCTGCAGGCCCTGGCCGGCTGCTCGCAGGCACTGCGCGAGCGCCTGTCGTCCGAGCACTGGAAGCTGATACACGAGGTCGGCGAGCACTTCCAGCAGCATCTGCAGGCGGTGCTCGATGCCGGCACGGTGGCGCCGCTGCCCGATGTGCTGGGCGTGCTGTCACGCGCCGGCACCCATCTGGCGGCCATCACCGGCGCGCAGACCGACCGCATGACGCGCGACGATGGCTGGCGCCTGCTGAGCGTGGGCCGGCAGATCGAGCGGCTGGACTTCTTGTCGAATGCGCTGGCCGAGGGATTCGAGCAGGGCCTGCACAAGAGCGAAGACGGCTTTGCGCTGCTGCTGGGCCTGTTCGACTCGACCATCACCTACCGCTCCCAGTTCCAGGGCCGGCGCGAGCTGCCGCCCTTGCTGCATCTGCTGGTCCATGACAAGGACAACCCCCGCTCGCTGGCCTGGGTGGCACGGACCATGCACGATCGCTTCCTGAAGCTCGCCCGCCACGAGGCCGAATGGGCGGCCGAGGTCGCCGCGCCCTTGCCGCGCCCCGAGGACTGGCCGCTGGAGGCAATCAGCGCCGCCGACGCCGATGGCGGTCATGCGCTGCTGGTCGGCCATCTGCATGACTGCAGCCAGCAGGCGCTGGCGCTGTCGGTGGCGATCGGCCGACGCCTGTTCACTCACGTCGAGACGATGGACCGGATGGTGTGGCAATGAACGCTGGACAGTCGCAGTCACAGTCTCAAGGCGAAGGTCAATCGCAAAGCCAGACGCAGGGCGTGCCCGACGAAGCGCTGCCGCTGCGCTGGCTGCGCGTCGAGCACGAGACCGTCTACGACTATGACGTGCCGGTCGAACTGGCCCATCACCTGGCCTGCCTGAGCCCGCGCGTCACGCCCTGGCAGCAGGTGCGCAACTGGCGGCTGACGATAGATCCGCTGCCCGACTGCACGGTCGAGCTCGACGACAAAGATCTGGATGGCGACGGCACGCGCAATCCCTTGAGCCTGGACCCGTGGGGCAATATGCGCCTGGTCTTCAGCCACGAGCATGTGCACGAGCGGCTGTCGGTGACCAGCGTGTTCGAGGCCGGCCTGGCTGCTGCGCCCGAACTGCATCTGCAGCTCAGCCCGCCGTGGGAGGAGGTGGCCGAATCGCTGCGCTACCACGCCGGTGCGGTGCGCAGTGAGGCGGTGGAGTTCACCCTGGCCTCGCACTTTGCGCCGCGCGATGCGGCCCTGGCCGCCTTCGGCCGCGAGGCCTTCACGCCGGGCCGGCCGCTGGCCGAGGGCGCGTACGCGCTGATGAGCTTGATCAACGAACAGTTTGCCTACAAGCCGCTGAGCACGCAGGTGGACACGCGTGCCCCCGAGGTGCTGGCCCTGCGCAGCGGTGTGTGCCAGGACTTTGCCCACGTGATGATTGGCGCGTGCCGCTCGCTGGGCCTGGCTGCACGCTATGTCAGCGGCTATCTGCTGACGCACCCGGCCGCCGGCCAGCCGCGCCTGGTCGGCGCCGATGCCTCCCATGCCTGGGTCGCCGTCTGGTGCCCGGCCCTGGGATGGCTGGCTCTGGACCCGACCAACGACGTCGTCGCCGGTCATGACCATGTGACCCTGGCCTGGGGCCGCGACTATGCCGATGTGGCTCCGCTGCGCGGCGTGATACGCGGTGGCGGCAAGGCCCAGCCGCGGGTGGCGGTGACGGTGGCGCCGATCGACGGCTGAGCCGGGACGGACAAGGCTGAGCTGCCCTGCGTGCGACAGCGCACAGACGGCCGGGTCGGGCCGACGCATCGTGGGCCATCGCGCTTTCGCGTTGCCCAGGAGTACTCCCCATGTCGCTTGCCCATGCCGTGGTCTTGCTCGACCATCACAACGCCCAGATCCTGCATTTCGACGCCGAGCAGGTGCGCTCCCACAAGATGAAGGAGCAGGAGCACGACACCCACCAGCATGGCAGTGGCGTGCGCACCGAACATGAGTTCTTTGGCGTGGTTTGCGATGCGCTGGCCGAGTGCCGGGAGGTGCTTGTCACCGGCGGGCATACCGCGCAGAGCGACTTTCGCCGCTATGTGGACAAGCACCGCCCCGCCGTTGGCGATCTGATCGTCGGCTGGGAGACGGTGGACCACCCGAGCGAGCCACAATTGGTGGCCCGGGCGCGGCAGTTCTTTGCCCAGCGTGATGGGCGGGCGGTTCCGGTCACCTGATACGCAGACGCTCAGGGTGAGGGCATCGCCCTTACCGCCTGCGCACAGAATGCCGCCAGCTCGCCCAGCAACTGCTGTGCCGCCTGATTGGCCGCCCGCACGCCGCCGTAGGTATCTTCGCTGGGCGCGGGCAGGCTCAGATCGAACTCACGCGCGGCCATGGCGCGGCGCGTTGCCGTGTCCACCAGCACCGCACGCAGGGTCAGCCGCACGCGGCTGGGCGTGGCAGAAAAGTCCTGCTGCAGCCTTATCAGCTCGGTGTCCAGCCGGTAGTCGCCGGCGGCGGCGGCAGGCGCGGCCAGCACCGCGCGGAAGGTGCCACCGCGCTCCAGCGCGCGCAGCAGCATGGGCGCCAGCATCTGCGCGGGTGTATCGGCCCACTGGCTTTGCGCAAAGTAATCCAGCTGATGGGCCTGGCGCTGGTAGACGATGTGGCGGGTGTCGAACCCGGCCGCAGCGCGCGGCGTGCTGATGATCAGTGTCGGTGCCGAGGCGGCGACCTGCGGAGCCGCAACGACGCTGACGTCATCCAGCGCATACAAGGTGGGCGGTGCGGCCGGCTTGGGCAGCAGCGAGCCGCAGCCGGTGAGCAGGGCCAGGCCGCTCAGCGCAAGAGCCGCTCCGAGTTGATTGATATTCATGGCGCGACCTTCTCTCCGGGGCCGGGTGGCCGTGCCGGGCCGCCCAGTATCAGGCTGCTCGGTGTGCGTTCGGTCTGTTCACTGAGGCGGCGCATCGCGCTGGCGAGCTGGTTCAGCTCCAGCAACAGGCGCTCGACCTCGGGCATGGTTTCGTTGCTGAGGCGCTGCACGCCGCTGGCGGCGGCATCCACTGCACGGCCGGCGCCGACGCTGGCCAGCGCCGCGGCATCGGCCATCTTGCGCACCGCCTCAGCGCTGCTGCTGATCTGGGCCAGTGTCGGTGCCAGCTGCTCGCTGGCGCTCGCCGTGCGGGCCGCGGTGCGGGCGGCGTCGGCAATGCCCGCGCTGATGGCGCCCTGCTGCGCGGCCAGCGCATGCGTGAGCGAGGCCACATCGGCCAGCGTGGCCTTCAGCGCCGCTCGGTTGTCGGCATCGAACACGGCATTCAGATTGGTGGACATGCGGTCCACATTGGCCAGCACGCTGGTCGCCACATTCTCCAGCCGGGCGCTCAGCGAGGGCTTGGAGGCAATCGTCGGCACCGGGTCCTGCTCGGTGGGCAGCAGCGGCGGCGAGCCCTCGCTGCCGCCGTTGAGCTCGACGTAGGCGATGCCGGTCAACCCCTGGGTCTTCAACACCGCCTCGGTGTCGCGCTTGATCGGCGTGCCGGTCTCGATCTGGAACAGCAGTCGCACCTGGCGCGGATTGGCCGGGTCGATGGCAATGCTCGTGACCTTGCCTACATTGACGCCCAGGTACTTGACCGGTGCGTCGAGGTTCAGTCCGGCCACCGACTCCTGCACGATGGACTGGTAGGGCACCGTGTTCTGCTTCCCGCCCAGGCCCGATGCCAGCCACAGCACGCCACCGATCAGCGCCGCGCCCAGGGCCAGCACAAAGGCGCCGACCACGCCGTAGTTCACCTTGTCTTCCACGCCGGCACCTCCTCTTTGGCGCCGGGCCTGCCCGCACGCGTGTCAACGAAATAGGCCTGCACGATCGGGTGCTCGTGGTGCGACAGCTCCTCCATCGTACCGATCGCCAGCACCCGGCCCTCGCCCAGCACCGCCACGCGGTGGCTGACGCCCCACAGAAGGCCCAGGTCGTGGGTGATCATCACCACCGTCAGGCCGTACAGCGCATGGGTGCTCAGGATCAGCTCGTCAACACCGGCTGAGCTGGCCGGGTCCAGTCCCGAGGTCGGTTCGTCAAGGAACAGCAGCTCGGGGTCCAGCGCCAGCGCGCGGGCCAGCGAGGCGCGCTTGAGCATGCCGCCGCTCAGCTCGCCGGGCAGCTTCAGGCCGGCATCGGGCGGCAGCCCGGTCAGCGCGAGCTTCCATTCGGCGATCTCGTCGATGGTGGTGTCGTCCAGCGCGCTGTGCTCGCGCAGTGGCAGGCCGACATTGGCGCGCACCGTCAGCGCACCGAACAGGCCGCCCTTCTGGAACATCACGCCCCAGCGCTGGCGCAGCCCATGGGTCTGCTCCTCGGTCAAGGTAGCCAGGTCATCGCCGAACAGGCGGATGCTGCCCGAGCTGGGACGCTGCAGCAGAATCATCTCGCGCAGCAGCACCGACTTGCCCGAGCCGCTGCCGCCGGCAATCGCCAGGATCTCGCCACGCCGCACGTCCAGGTCCAGATCGGCATGGACGACATGGCTGCCGAAGCGCGTGCCGACCTTGCGCAGTTCGATGACGTTGTCTTCGTTGGTCATGTCAGCTACTCCACCGCGGGTGGCGGCAGCGGCGAGGGCGCGCCGGCCGCTGCAGGCTGAAGCCTTGTCCGGCCCTGGACGGACCGGACTCCGGCTTCCTGATGCCCGCTGCGACCGGCACGCCCTCGCCGCTGATGCAACGGGTGTGCCCGGTGTGCACTACTCGGGGTTGGATGCCACCAAGGCATCCGCAGAGGGGATGGGGGGCCGGCCATGGCGGGCATAGAGAAGCTGAAGGTCGGTCCGAAGGGATCGACCCAAGCTTCAGCCCGCCGTGGCCGGCCCCCCGTCCCCTCTGCCGCCACCGCCGCCCCAACGCGGCGGGAAGCAAAGCACCCGCACACCGTGAAAAGTCGAGCCGTTCCATTTCAAATCCCCAGCAGATTGAAGACGACCGAGAACAGCGCATCGGCGACGATCACCAGGAAGATGCCCTGCACCACGCTGAGCGTGGTCTGGCGCCCGACGCTGTCGGCGCTGCCCCGGGTGCGAAATCCCTGGAAGCAGCCGATCAGCACGATGATCACGGCGAACACCAGCGACTTGCCGATGCCGATCAACAGTGTGGGCCCCTGCATCTCGGTGCCGAAGCGGGCCAGGAATTCGTGAAAGCCAATGCCCAGCTGCGAGCGCGCCATCACCATGCCGCCGAACACGCCGGCGATATCGGCGAACACCGTCAGCAGGGGTAGGGCGATGGCCAGGGCCAGCAGCTTGGGCAGTACCAGCAGTTCGATAGGGGCGATGTCCAGTGTGCGCATCGCATCGACCTCCTCGGTCACGACCATGGTGCCGATCTGCGCCGCATAGGCCGAGCCGGAGCGGCCGGCGATGATGATGGCCGTGATCAGCGGCGCGAACTCGCGTAGCATCGCGTAGCCGACCAGATCGACAACAAAGATGTTGGCGCCGTAGTGGCGCAGCTGGTCGGCGCCCTGGTAGGCGACGACGACGCCGATCAGAAAGGCCGTCAGCCCGATGATGGGTAGCGCATCGAAGCCGTCGATCTCGATCTGGCGCAGCAGCGTGCGCCAGCGCATCCGTTGCGGATGCCGCAGCAGACCTAGGGCTGCCACGGCGGCCTCGCCGACGAAGTGCAGCAGCGCCCAGGCCTGCTCGCCGGCGGCGGCGGCGCTGCGGCCGGTGCGCTCCAGCAGGCCGTGGCGGGGCGGCTGGGGCAGGGGCTCGGCGGTGTGCCCGGCCACCCGCTCCAGCAGGGTCAGCAGGCGTGGCGGCCAATGCATCGGCTCGGCCGTGGCGTCGTGGCTGCTCAACCAGCGCTGCAGCACCCAGGCACCGGCGCTGTCCATGGCCTCCAGCTGCTGGCCGTCCAGTACCTGGGGGCCGCTGTTGCAGGCCAGGGTCTGCAGCCGGGTCGGCCAGCTGCCCAGACCATGCACGGTCCAGTTGCCCGACAGCGCCCAGGCGCCGTCAGCCCCTGCGGTGAGGGCGGCCGGTTGCATCAGGCCTCGCCGGTCTCGACCGTCCGCACATCGAGCAGCCGGGGTTCTGGGTTCGCCCAGGCGGTGAACTGCCCGAGGATCATCTTGTCGCGCATGGAGGGCCCTGCAAAGCCTGCAGCTTGACCGGGTGCGCGGCGGCCGTCTGTGTGCCAACGCACCGACAGACGAGATGTGTTGCGCGCAGGCTCAGGCACATCCGGCGTGATTGCGCCGCACTCAAACGCAGTTCGAAAGGGATCGCCATGCCACTCCGTGCCCATACCCGCAGTCCGGCCCTGACCAGCCACCTTCTGGCCAGGCTCGCCTCGGCATCCGCCTTGACCCTCGGTCTGGCGCTGCTGGGCCAGGCGCCCACCGCGCAGGCCCAGGTCAACGTGGGCATAGGCATACAGCTGCCGGGCATGGACATCGGCATCAATATGCCCAGCTATCCGCGCATGGTGGCCGTGCCCGGCTATCCGGTCTATTACGCACCGGGGGCGAACTCGAACTACTTCTTCTACGAGGGCCAGTACTGGGTTTATCAGAACGACGACTGGTACGAGAGCATCTGGTACGACGGGCCCTGGCGCCGCGTGGACCGCGACGTGGTGCCGGTGTTCGTGCTGCGCGTGCCGGTGCGCTACTACCGCCAGCCGCCACCGTATTTCCGTGGCTGGCGCCCCGACGCGCCGCCGCGCTGGGGCGACCATTGGGGCCCCGACTGGGCGCAGCAGCGGCGCGGCTGGGACCAGTGGAATCACCGCACGCCGCCCCGCGCCGCGCCGCTGCCGGCCTATCAGCGGCCCTACTCGGGCGAGCGCTACCCCCGCGCGGCCGAGCAGCAGGAGAACATTCGCTCGCGCCATGAGCGCGCGCCCCAGCCCACCGTGACGAGACCCGTGGACACGCCGCGCAGCCAGCCGGGCGAACCGACCCGCCGTGGCAATGCCCAACCGGAAAGGCAAGTCAGGCCCGAGGCGCCGACCCGGCCGCAGCAGGTCCAGGCACCGGCAGCGGATCGCGGCCGGGACCGTGATCGCGACGACAAGGGCGGCGCGCAGAACCGTGGCCGCGACAAGGATGACGAGAAGGGCGGACGCGGCAAGTAGCGCCACCCGGCTCAGGGCTGAAGCCGCAGCTCCCTGCGCTTCATGCTCAGGTAGTCCTCGCGCTCCAGCTCATGCAGCTGCAGCGCATAGCGCTCGGTGGCGTCGAACCAGGCGGCCAGGCGCTGCTCGGTGCGCGCCGCCGCCGGAGCGGACAGGCTGTCCATATAGGCGCCCAGGGCCAGGTAGTGCCGCATTGTGTTGCGCTCTATGGCCCCGCGCAGGCCTTCGACCGGCCGGGACGGCACACCCTCCCGCGTGGGGATCTGGCTGAAGCCGATCTTGCCGCGGCCGGCCAGGCTCAGATAGGCCTGCATCGCCAGCCGTGCCGGCAGGCCGTAGCCATAGGCATAGCTGAAGTGTACGAAGGACTGCCCGTTCTCCGTCGGCACCGCCTCCAGCAGAATGCGGTACTGGCGCGTGCCCAGCGGGCCGTTGGCTGCCTTCATCTCGATGCGCAGGTAGTGGGGGCTGTCGCTGGGCACCTGGTAGTCCAGATTCAGGCGCAGGGTGCTGGTCAGTGGCAGGGCATGGCGCGGACCGAAGTGCAAGGCCAGCACATCGGGCGCGGGCGCGCAGTGCTTGATATTGATCTGCAGCATCAGCAACTCGCACCATTGCGCGGCCTGCGCCAGCGAAGCGCGCAACGCGGCAAAGGGGTAGGGCAGCAGCGCATGCACGTCTCCGCTGAGCTCGCCCTCGCGCTCCCGTGACTCCAGCCACAGCGGCTGCTGGAAGTCATTGTGGCGCAGCGCCGTGGCCAGCGTGCGCCGGCTTTGATGCAGCGCCTGCGCGGCGTCGCCGCCCGCCGGGTCGGAGGCTGCTGCGCCACCGACGCTCAGCAATGCCGCCAGCAGCAGTGCGTGGTGGTGACCCCTCACCCGGCCGCGATGAAGCGGTCGGCCCGCGCCGCGCCGAGCACCGCGTTCAGGTTCGACTCCAGCAGATCCACCGGCCGGCGACCCTGCAGCCAGGCCGTGGGGCGGGCGAACCAGGCGGCACGCGTCCAGCCATCGAAATCGTTGGAGAGCTCCTCCAGCACGGCGTGCGGCCCGCGCTTGATCGACAGATCGGCGAGGTCGAACTGGAACATCGGTATCCACAGACAATGGCGCCAGCGGAAGCCGAACACCGCGGCCTCGGCCATCAACTCGGGCAAGGTGGCGCCATCGGCGCTGCGCCGGTACTCCAGCAGGCGCGCCAGGTCATCGGCGCGGGCCGTTCCGCCGGTGGCCCGGAAGGCGGCCTGCAGGCCGACGAAGCCCAGGCTGGAAGGCAGGTCGCTGATCTGCTCCTCCGGCGCCGCCAGGCCCGGTGTGAACCAACGGCCGGGTGGCGTCTCAGATGGGGCAGCGCCCCAGGCCACCGCCTTCAAACCCGTTGTCGTGGTGCGCATCTTCAGACCTCCGCAGGCTATCGATGTGCCTTTGTAAAGCCATCGCCGGCAACGGTCTGTGCGCTCGCCAACAAAGCCTTGAGGTCCTAGCGTGACCCTCGTGCCATCCAGGCCAGGATGGCGAGGGCCGATTCGTCCGAGACCATCTGATGGCCGCGGATGTTCTTGCCTTCGCGCATTTCCTTGAGCAGGTGCTGCAGCGCCTCGGGGCTGTCGCCCTTGCGCTGCAACTTGGCGCCCAGGCCCTGCAGGCTGGGGGCCGCCTTGGCCGCGGGGCCATGGCAATTCATGCAGCCATGGTCGGCGGCGAGTTGCCCGCCATCGCTGGCGACAGCGGGCAGGCTCAGCAGTGTGCCGAGCATCATGGAGGCAATCGATCGAGTTGACATGGCTTGTCCGTTCACGCCTGTGTTCGCCAACGCACGGAACTATTTCCCCAGTCGGCATAGGCTGTGACCATCTTGTACCAAACCTCAACCACCAAGGATTTGCGATGAATCATTCGATGCTTGTTTCCGCACTGCTGCTGTCGCTGGGCCTTGCCGCCTGCGACAAGCCGACGGTCGTCAATGTGCCGCCCGCACCGGTGGCAATTCCTGTCCCCGGCCCGGCAGGCCCTCCCGGCGTTCCGGGCACCCAAGGCGAACAGGGTACACAAGGCACCCAAGGTACCCAGGGCACTCAAGGCACACAGGGCGCGCAAGGTACCCAGGGCTATGACGGCAACAAGGGTGATACCGGCAGAACCGGTGGCACGACCGTGATCGTGGTGCCGCCGGCATCGTCGCCGTCAAACTGATCGTCAACAAGGAGACACCATGAGTCTTGCCACTATCCTGCTGATTGTTCTGGTCCTGATGCTGATCGGGGCGTTTCCGGCCTGGCCGCACAGCCGCGGCTGGGGCTATGGCCCCACCGGCGGGCTGGGGCTGATCGTCGTGATCCTGCTCGTGTTGCTGCTTTTGGGCCGGATCTGACCCACGCAGCTTGAATCATCAAGGGGCCGCATGGGCTGGTTTTCGATGGAACACGGAAGTACTGCCTACCGTGCCGACTTCGTCCTGTATGGCGGTGCGTCGGCGGCCCTGGCCGGCTTCTTGATGCTGGCCGGTCCGCCGGCACAGCGCCTGCCACTGCTGGCACTGGCGCTGCTGGGCCTGGCGGGCTGGAGCCTGGTCGAGTATGTGCTGCACCGCTTCGTGCTGCATGGCTTGCGGCCCTTCAGCACCTGGCATGCCGAACACCATCGCCGACCGACGGCGCTGATCTGCACGCCGACGGTGCTGAGCGGCAGCCTGATCGCCGCTCTGGTCTTCATGCCCGCGCTGTTGCTGGGTGATGTGTGGCTGGCCTGCGCCGTGACCTGGGGGCTTCTGACCGGCTATCTGGTCTACACCATCACCCATCATGTGATGCACCATGGTCGCAGCGAGCGCGCATGGATAATGCGCCGCAAGCGCTGGCATGCACTGCACCACGGCAGTCCGCAGGAGCCGGGCCTGGAGCGTGGCCGCTACGGCGTGACCAGCGGCCTCTGGGACCGTGTTTTCCGCACCGGCGGCGGCCTGCCGCATTGATACGGGGCTTGACGGACATCAATTGCCCGCCCCGTTGCCTGCAGCATGCTCAACGCCCACCGAGGTCCTACGGAGGCTGCATCGATGAGCAAGAAGGCCGTGAACAAGATGCAGGGTGAAGCCGAAGCCGAAGCCGAAGCCGAGCCGGCGCCCGCCAGACCCGCACGCGAGGAGTACGAAGCCCAGCTGCGCCTGCTGCAGATCGAGCTGGTCAAGCTGCAACGGCACTTCATTCGCTGCGGGCAGCAGATCCTGGTCATCGTGGAGGGGCGCGATGGTGCCGGCAAGGACGGCAGCATCAAGCGCATCATCGAGCATCTCAGCCCGCGTGAGACCCGTGTGGTGGCCCTGGGCGCACCCTCGGACCGCGAACGCCACGCCTGGTACTTCCAGCGCTATGTGGCCCAGCTGCCGGTGGCCCAGGAGCTGGTGTTCTTCAACCGAAGCTGGTACAACCGCGCCGGCGTCGAGCGGGTGATGGGCTTCTGCACCGAGGCGCAGTACGAGGACTTCATGCAGGCGGTGCCCAGCTTCGAGGCGCTGCTGGTCCACTCCGGCATCAAGCTGCTGAAGTACTACCTCGATATCGACCGGGACGAGCAGAAGCGTCGCCTCGCCGCCCGCCTGCGCGACCCGCTCACCCAGTGGAAGAGCAGCCCGGTCGATGCGGTGGCGCTGAAGCACTGGAAGGCCTACTCCCATGCGCGCGATACCATGCTGCTGCGTACCCACACCGACGCGGCGCCCTGGCATGTGGTGCGCGCCAATGACAAGCGTCTGGCCAGGCTGAACCTGATCCGTGACATCCTGTCGCGGTTGGACTATGGCGGCAAGCGGGCCAAGCTGGTGCGGCCCGATCCGGCCATTGCCTTCGAGTTCACGCCGGACTGTCTTGCGAACGGCCGCCTGGCGCGCTGAGGCCTCGGTTCGACCCGGACAGGTATCAGACGCTCGGTGCGGTCTGGGCTGCGTGCAGCTTGACGCGCTCGCTGATATCCGAGCCCACGCCGCGGTAGCCGATGAAGGCGCTGCCGGCGTCGAACATCGGTTCGCCGCTGACCTGCAGGTACTGCACCGTGCCATCGCTCAAGGTGCGGCTGTAGATGTGGTCCAGGAAGGGGCGGCGGGCGGCGATATTGGCGTCAAGCTGGGCGCGCCCGTCCGAGTTCCATCGCGGTGCGGGCTGATCCACACTGGCATCGGCGGCAGTCTCCATGCCCAGCATCTCGAACACCGGGCCCGAGGTCTTGGTGAACTGGCCGGCGGCGTCCTGCTCCCAGTACCAGTCGGACGACAGCTCGGCCAGGCTCTTGAAGCGGGCCTCGCTGTCGCGCAGTGCGGCGGTGCGCTCCAGCACCTTCTGCTCCAGCAACATATTGTGCAGGGCCAGTTGGCGGTAGAGCAGTCGCACCTCCAGCATATTGCGTATGCGTGTCTGCACCTCCACCAGCTCGAAGGGCTTGCTGACAAAGTCCTTGGCGCCGGCCTGCAGCGCGCGCAGCTTGTGGCCGGGCTGGGCGGTGATCACCAGCACCGGCAGATAGCCGTCGGTCTCGATGCCGCTGAGGGCCTCCATGACCTCGAAGCCGTCCATCTCGGGCATCTGCAGGTCCAGCAGTATCAGGTCGTAGCGGTGCCTCAGATGCAGGCCGCAGACCGCCTTGGGATCCATCGTCGAGCTGCAGTTGCGGTAGCCGGCGTCGCGCAGCATGCGCTCCAGCAGCAGCACATTGGCCGGTTGATCATCGACGATCAGGATGCTGGCATTGAGGATTTCGGCGGGGTCAAGCATGGGGGGCCTCAGTCGGTTGGCAGCAGCGCTGGTTGGGCGGTCTGGAGCAGGGCGAGATCAAGCGCCTCCAGGAACTCATCGACCTTGATCGGTTTGGTCAGGTAGCGGAAGAAGCCGGCAGCCAGCCCCTTCTCGACATCGCGCGGCATCGCGTTGGCCGACAGCGCCAGCACCGGAATGTGCGCGGTGGCCCGGTCGTTCTGCAGCATGGCCAGCGCGCCAAAGCCGCTGAGGCCGGGCAGGTTGATGTCCATCAAGATCAGGTCGGGCACAAAGCTGCGCGCCATCTGCACACCGCTGTGGCCGTCGATGGCCATCAACAGGCGCAGATCGCTGCGTCGTGCGATCAGCCGCTCGACCAGGGCCAGATTGGCCGGGTTGTCCTCGACGTAGAGCAGCGTGCGTTGCGATGATGGCGGCAGCTCGGCCGCGGTCGTGTTGCCGTGCAGGGGCTCGGGCTGCGGCTCGTCCTGCACCAGCTCCGGTGCGTGCGCCAGCCCCAGTTCGACCCAGAACACGCTGCCCACGCCGACCTGGCTTTCCACGCCCATCGTGCCGCCCATCAGCTCGACCAGCTGGCGCGTCACCACCAGGCCAATGCCGGTGCCTTCCTCGCCGCCGGTCTCCTGGCCGAGGCGGTTGAAGGGCTGGAACATCTGGGCCAGCTGGTCCACGCTGAGGCCGATGCCGGTGTCCTGGATGCTCAGCCGAACCCTCGTTTCGGCGCTCATGCCGCATTGCACGATCACGGCGCCGCCGTCGCGGTTGTACTTGATCGCGTTGGACAGCAGATTGATCACCACCTGCTTGAGCCTGGTGCGGTCGGCGTGCACATAGAAGCGGCCGTCGATGCGCGGCAGGGTGACCTGGATGCCGCGCTTGCGGGCCTGCGGCTCGACCATGGCCTGGCAGTCCAGCAGCACCTCGGTCAGCGACATCGACTCCTGCGAGATCGAGACCTTGCCCGACTCGATCATCGCCAGGTCCAGGATCTCGTTGATCAGCCGCAGCAGGTACCAGCCCGATTGCAGGATCTGGTCGATCGACAGCTTTTGCGAGCTGCTCGGCGGGGGCTGCTCAGAGGCCATCAGCTGGGCAAAGCCGAGTACTGCATTCAGCGGCGAGCGCAGCTCGTGACTCATGCTGGACAGGAAGTCCGACTTGGCGAGATTGGCCTTCTCGGCCGCCGCCTTGGCCAGCTCCAGCTCGGCATTGCCCTGCTGCAGCATGGCCTCGAACTGCTTGCGTTCGGTGATGTCGCGGGCCGCCGCGAACACGCCCTGCACCTTGCGTTGGCGGTCATGGAAGGTGGTGGCGTTGTAGGACACCACGGTCTCACGGCCATCGGTGGCATGGGCGGTCAGCTCGTAGTTGGTCACCTTGCCCTCGCTGAGTACGCGCGTGATCGCCTCCTCGGCGCGCTGCGGGTCGGTGAAATAGTTCTTGAACGGCGCGCCGATCAGCTCGTCTCGCGTGCAGCCGGTCAGCGTGGCCATCTGCTGGTTGACGTCGCTGATGATGCCGCGCAGGTCGGTGGTCATCAGCGCATCGATGTTCGACTCGATCAGCGAGCGTGTGTAGAACTGCTGGTCGCGCAAACGCTGGTCGAGCAGGGCCTGCTCGGCCTCCACCTGCTTGCGGGCGGTGTTGTCGGTGCCGATCAGCAGGTAGCCGATGATGGAGTCCTGTGCGTCGCGCAGCGCCGTCACCGAGACCAGGGCCGGCAGGCGGCTACCGTCCTTGCGGATATAGGTCAGCTCGTAGATGTCCTCGATGCCGCGTGAGGCCTTGAACACCAGCGCTTCGAAGCCGGGGGTGATGGCGGCGTCCAGCTCCTGGCTCAGCGCAGCGGCACGGGCAATCAGCTCCTGAGCGTCTGAGATGTCGGCCGGGGTGACCTTGTCGACCACGTCCACCGCCTGATAGCCCAGCATGCGCTCGGCGCCGACGTTGAAGATCTGGATCACGCCCTGCGCATCGGTGGCGATGCTGGAAAAATTGGCGCTGTTGAAGATCGCGTCCTGCAGTGCGCCGGCAATCAGGAACGGTTGCGGGGCTCCAGCGGAGGCAGTGGCGGTCGCGGTGGTGTGCGCGGGCGCCAGGCCCAGGGTTCCCAGCAGGCGCAGGTACCAGCCTGACATTGCTTCGATCAAGGGCATGTTCATCTTTTCTAGCGTTGCCTGACGTCGCACAGCAGGCGCGCCAGTTCCTTCTTGACGACGCCGTAGCATTCGCAGGCCTTGCCTTCCAGGCCGGCCCGGTCCACCACGGTGATATGGCCGCGGCGGTAGCGGATGAAGCCCTGGGTCTGCAGCTGGCTGGCCGCCTCGGACACCCCCTCGCGGCGCACGCCCAGCGTGCTGGCGATCAGGTCATGGGTGATGGTCAGCTCGTTGCCGGGCAGGCGGTCCAGGGTGAACAGCAGCCAGCGGCACAGTTGCTGTGACAAGGAATGGTGACGGTTGCAGGCCGCCGTCTGCGCCATCTGCGTGATCAGTGCCTGGGTGTAGCGCAGCAGCAGGCGCAGTACCGGGCCGGTGCGCTTGAACTCGTCCATCAGCATCGCCGAGCTCAGCCGGTAGCCATGGCCGCCGGTCTGCACCACCGCGCGGCTGGGCGTGGAGTTGCCGCCCATGAACAGCGAGATGCCCAGCATGCCCTCGTTGCCGACACCGGCAATCTCGGACGAACCGCCGTTCTCCAGCACATAGTGAAGGGAAACGATGGCCGTGGTCGGGAAGTAGACGTGACGCAGCTGGCCGCCCGACTCATAGAGCACCTCGCCCAATGGCATCGGAATCAACTCCAGCTGCGGGGCCAGGCGGTCGAATTCGGCATCCAGCAGGGCGGCCAGCAGATGATTCTGGTTCGGGTTGTGGGTGCCGGACAGGTCGGGGGTCATGGCTTGTGTGGCGTGGCTGGCGTAGGAGTCGGGAGCCAGCAGCGGGGCCTGGGCATGGCGGCAGCGCCGCGCCTCGGGAGGGGTGCGGCGCTTTGCCTGATGCCACCCTAGGGCCTGGGCCAGGACCTGTCTGTACGCTGGCGTACACAGCAGCCGGACACATTCCGGCAACGAAGCAGCAATGAGGCCGGCCCATGCTGGGCCCCATGAAGAAACATGCGCTGGCGCACAGACGGGCCGGTACCCGGCCGGCATACTCGACGATTCCTGAGAGGACATCAATGACATTGCATGGCATCGCGACCGGCCTGCTGGTGCTGGGCCTGGGGGCCTGCTCCAGCCTGCCCTCGGGTGCGCCGGCCAGCATGCCGGTGCCGGCGGCCTGGGCGGCGTCATCTGCCTCGGCCACCTCGACCTCATTGGCCCAATGGTGGCTGCGTTTCGATGATCCGCTGTTGGCTGCCCTGATAGCCGAGGCCCAGGACACCAACCGGTCGGTGAAAAGCGCGCTGGCTGCACTGCGCCAGGCCCGTGCACTGGGCGATGTGCAGACGGCCGGCCTCGGCCCCTCGGTGGGCCTCAGCGCCTCGGCCCAGCGCAATTACTCGGGCGCCAGCCGCAGCAGCAGCAATGGCTTTCGTGCCGGGCTGGATGCCGGCTGGGAGCCCGACCTGTTTGGCGGCCAGCGCGCGGGCGTCAGTGCGGCCGACGCCGACACGGCGGCCAGCCTGGCCAGCCTCGGCGACGTGCAGGTGTCGGTGGCAGCCGAGCTGGCCCTGAACTATCTGCAGCTGCGCGGGCTGCAGGCGCGCCTGCTGATCGCCCAGGCCAGCCTGGCCAGCCAGCAGGAGACCTTGCAGCTGACCGACTGGCGCGCCCAGGCCGGCCTGGTGGGTTCGCTTGAGCTGGAGCAGGCCCGTGCCGCCGTGGCGCAGACCCAGGCGCAACTGCCGGCCCTGCAGGCGGCGGCACTGCAGACCGAGCATGCGATTGCGGTGCTGACCGGCCAGGCACCGGCCGCGCTGCACGGGCGCCTGGTGGCGGTCGAGCGCACGCCACAGGCCAGCGATGACCTGGTGCTGGCCTTCCCGGCCGAGACGCTGCGCCAGCGCCCCGATGTGCGTGCCGCCGAGGCCCGCGTTGCCGCCGCCTGGGCCCGGGTGCGGCAAGCCGATGCGGCGCGCTATCCGAGCTTCCAGCTGAGCGGCACGCTGGGCCTGAGTTCGCTTGCGCTGGGCTCGCTGACCAGCGGCTCCTCGGTGGCGGCCGGCCTGCTGGGCAGTGTCTCGGCCTCGCTGTTCGACGGCGGCGCGGCGCGGGCCCGGGTGCGGGCCCAGGAGGCCGGGTTCGACCAGGTGCAGTCGGCCTATGAGGCCACCGTGCTGGCGGCGCTGCAGGAGGTGGAGGACGCGCTGGTGGCCTTGCGCCATGATCGCGAGCGCCTGCAATACCTGCGCGCCGCCGCCGAGTCGGCGCAGAGCGCCGCCCTGCTGGCCCGCCAGCGCTACAGCAGCGGCCTGGTGGACTTCCAGGTCGTGCTGGAGACGCAGCGCAATGCGCTCGGCACCCAAGACAGCGTCGCCAACCTGCTGGCCACCCTCAACACCGACCATGTGCGTCTGTACAAGGCGCTGGGTGGCGGCTGGGTGCCCGACCAAGACAACACGATCCGCGTATCGCCCGCCAAGCCATGAACATGCCCTCATCGACCCCACCCAAGCCCGTCACCCCGCCGGCCGCTGGCGACATCGCCACCCTGCTGGACGATCCCGGCCAGCAGCCCTGGTGGCGGCGCTGGACCCTCTGGCTGGGCCTCGCGCTGCTTGTTGCGGCGGGGGCCGGCTGGTACTTCTGGCAGCGGCAGCAGGCCAGCGACGCCGCGCCCGCCTACACCACCGAAGCGGTGACCCGTGGTGACCTGACCCTGTCGGTCACCGCCAACGGCACCTTGCAGCCCACGCGGGCGGTGAACATCGGCAGCGAGCTGTCGGGCACGATCAGCAGTGTGCTGGTGGACGTGAACGATCGCGTCAAGAAGGGTCAGGTGCTGGTGCGGCTGGACACGGCCAAGCTGTCCGGGCAGATCGCCCGCTCGCGCGCCTCGCTGGCCGCCGCTCAGGCCAGGGTGCTGCAGGCCGCCGCGACCGTGAAGGAGGCGCGCAGCAATCTTGCCCGGCTGGAGGAGGTGGCGCGCCTGTCCGGCGGCAAGGTGCCGTCCAAGGCGGAGCTGGACAGCGGCCGCGCCGGCCTGGACCGCGCCGTCGCCGATGAAACCAGCGCCCGCGCCGGTGTGGCCGATGCGCAGGCCGCGCTGGGCACCGACGAGATCAATCTGTCCAAGGCCTCGATCCAGTCGCCGATCGACGGCGTGGTGCTGACCCGCTCGGTGGAACCGGGCAACGCGGTGGCCGCTTCGCTGCAGGCCGTGACCCTGTTCTCGATTGCCGAGGACCTGGCCAAGCTCAGGCTGCAGGTGAATGTGGACGAGGCCGATGTCGGCTCCGTGCAGGTCGGCCAGAAGGCCAGCTTCACCGTCAGCGCCTACCCCAGCCGCCAATACCCGGCCAAGGTGACGCGCGTCGCCTTCGGCTCCACCACCACCGACAACGTGGTGACCTACATCACCTACCTGGAGGTGGACAACACCGACCTCAGCCTGCGCCCGGGCATGACGGCCACGGCCACGATCGCCGCCCGGCAGGCCAGCGATGTGCTGCTGGTGCCCAGCAGCGCCCTGCGCTTCAACCCTGCCGCTGCGGCGGCCAGGCAGGCGGCGGCGGCCAGCAGCAGCGGCAGCCTGGTTTCCAAGCTGATGCCGCAACGGCCCGGTGGCCAGGGCCAGCGCCGCGCCGGTGGCAATGGTGGAGGGCAGGGCGGCTCGGCCAAGCGCCAGGTCTGGGTCCTGCGCGACGGCCAGGCGGTGGCGGTGGCCGTCACCGCCGGCATCAGCGACGGCCGGCTGACCGAGGTCACGAGCCCGGAGCTGAAGGTCGGCATGGCGGTGATCACCGACCAGCGCAGCGGGGCTTTGAGGTGAGCGAGGCGGCTGACGGCCTGCCGCTGATACGCCTGCGCGGCATCACCAAGGTCTATGGCGAAGGCCAGGCCCAGCTGCAGGCGCTGAAGGGCATAGACCTGGACATCCATGCCGGCGAGTTCATTGCCGTGATGGGGCCCAGCGGCTCGGGCAAGTCGACGGCGATGAACACGCTGGGCTGCCTGGACACGCCGAGCGCGGGGGAATACCTGTTCCAGGGTGTGCATGTCGAGCGGCTGTCGCGCGACCAGCGGGCGCGGCTGCGGCGGCGCTTCCTGGGCTTTGTGTTTCAGGGTTACAACCTGCTGGCCCGCACCTCGGCGCAGGAGAACGTCGAGTTGCCGCTGCTCTACCGCGGCGAGAGCGCGGCGATGCGCCGCCAGGCGGCCCAGGCGGCGCTGGCTTCGGTCGGCCTGGCCGGCTGGGAGACGCACACGCCGGCCGAGCTGTCCGGGGGGCAGCAGCAGCGCGTGGCGATCGCGCGGGCCATCGTCACCCAGCCCGCCGTGTTGCTGGCTGACGAGCCGACCGGCAATCTGGACACGGCGCGCAGCCGCGAGATCATGGAACTGATACGGATGCTCAATGTGCAACGCGGCATCACCGTGGTGATGGTCACCCACGAGCCCGATATGGCAGCCTATGCGCGCCGCTTGGTGCGCTTCGTCGATGGCGAGATCGCCAGCGACGAGCCCAATCCGCATCCGGTCGGCGAAGGCGCCGACTCCAGCGTGGCCCTGCCGGCCTGAGGAACAAGCGATGCTGCTCAATTCACTGCTGCTGGCCTTGCGCGAGATCCGCCGCAACCTGCTGCGCTCGTTTCTGACCATCCTGGGCATCGTCATCGGCGTCAGCGCCGTCATCACCATGGTCACGCTCGGCAAGGGCGCGACCCAGTCGGTGCAGGACCAGATCGCCGGCCTGGGCAGCAATCTGCTGATGGTGCGGCCGGGCCAGCGCCAGGGCCCCGGCGGCGGCGGCGGCGCGCCCAGCTTCAAGGAGACCGACATCGACGCCATCGCCACCCAGATCGGCGGCGTCAGGGCGGTGGCACCCGAGGTACGCACCGGTGTGACGGTGGTCGCCAACGGCCGCAACTGGGCCAGCAGCGTGACCGGCAGCAGCAATGCCTATTTCGACACCAGCAACTGGAGATTAGCCAGCGGCCGCATCTTCAGCGAGGCCGAGCTGCGTGCCGGTGCCGCCGTCTGCCTGATCGGCGAGACGCCGCGCCGCGAGCTTTTCGGCAGCCTGCCGGCGCTGGGTGCACAGCTGCGCGTCAAGCAGTTCAGCTGCGAGATCATCGGCGTGCTCGCCTCCAAGGGCCAGGGCGCGATGGGCAATGACCAGGACGATATGGTGCTGGTGCCGCTGCACACCTTGCAACGCCGCGTCACCGGCAACCAGCGCATCTCGACCCTGCTGGTCTCGATGCAGGACGACACCGACAGCGAGCGCCTGAAGGCCAGCCTGACCGACCTGCTGCGCGAGCGCCGCAAGCTCAGCGCCGGCGACGAGAGCAACTTCAACATCCTCGACACCAAGCAGATCGCCGACACGCTGTCGGGCACGACGCAGATCATGACCACGCTGCTGGGCGCCGTGGCGGCGGTGAGCCTGCTGGTCGGCGGCATCGGCATCATGAACATCATGCTGGTGAGTGTGAGTGAGCGTACCCGCGAGATCGGCGTGCGCCTGGCCATTGGTGCGCTGGAGCGCGAGGTGCTCTTGCAGTTCCTGATCGAGGCGGTGGTGTTGGCTGCGCTGGGCGGGCTGATGGGCATTGCCTTGGCCACCGTGGCCTCGATTGCGCTGGCGCAACTGATGGGGCTGCCGTACCTCTTCGATCCGGCCATCAATCTGCTGTCCTTCGCTTTCTCGGCGGCCATCGGCGTGGTCTTCGGCTTCGTGCCGGCACGACGTGCTGCGCAGCTCAATCCGATCGAGGCGTTGCGGCATGAGTAGTATTGGTGCTTTCTCTTGGTTTGGGTTTGGCCGGTGGCGGCGCAGGCACAGCCCCGCCAGCCGCCGGGCTTCAGTGCGGGGGTCGCCCTTGCAGGGCGCCTGCCTTGCGGTGCTCGCAACATGGGCCGGGCGCATAACTCGCACCCGTTCGCTTCGCTCACTAAGCTCGGACAAACGCGCCCAGTCAGTCTTTTGATTCGCACGCTGACGCGTGCTGGCCCAAGTCGCTGTGCTCCTCAGCCCCGCACAGGCGCCCGTCGGCCGGCGGGGCTGCGCCTGCGCTGATGCACCGTGGCCTGGCAAGAGCTGGGCGACGCCGGCTCGCAATGCGTCACCGATAGCGAAGGCATGGCTAGAACCGTGCGCTGGCAGACAGACAGGCGTCGCCACTTTTATCACTATTGATCGTGGATTGCGTCGAATGACGTAGATCAATACTGCCCGCTGCGTCCATCGCGATCATCAGCGCCCTAGGCCATGAAAGGATCACGATGAGTACGCTGACTTCCCGAGCCGCACCAAATCCCTTACCCGACAAAGCCACGGCGTCTGCGGCAGCCGTCGGACCTGCCAAGCTCTCGCTGGGCCTGCTGACCGCCCTGGTCGTGGGTTCCATCATCGGCAGCGGCATCTTCGGCCTGCCGCAGAACATGGCGGCCGGTGCCGGTGCCGGCGCGGTGCTGATCGGCTGGCTGATCACCGGCGTGGGCATGCTGAGCCTGGCCCTGCTGTACCAGATGATCGCGCTGCGCAAGCCGGCGCTGAACAACGGCGTCTATGCCTATGCCCGGGCGATTGCCGGGGACTACGTCGGCTTCAACTCGGCCTGGGGTTACTGGGTCAGCGCCTGGCTGGGCAATGTCGGCTATCTGGTCGCCGCCTTTGGTGCCCTGGGCTATTTCTTTCCGGCCTTTGGCGAGGGCAATACGACCGCTGCCGTGATCGGTGCCTCGGTGGTGCTGTGGGTGGTGCACGGGCTGGTGCTCAAGGGCATCAAGGGTGCGGCGGTGCTGAATGCCGTGGTCACCGTGGCCAAGGTGCTGCCGCTGCTGCTGTTCATCGTGCTGGTGGCGCTGGCCTTTCAGGTCGATGTGTTCACGCTCAGCCTGTGGGGCGACGCCAAGCTCGGCTCGGTGCTGGACCAGGTCAAGAGCACCATGCTGGTCACCGTCTGGGTGTTCATCGGCATCGAGGGGGCCAGCGTCTATTCGGCCCGGGCGCGCAACCGTGCCGATGTCGGCAAGGCGACGATCGCCGGCTTTCTGATCACCCTGGCGCTGTTGATGGCGGTGTCGCTGCTGTCGCTGGGCATCATGAGCCAGCCGGACCTGGCCGGGCTGAAGAATCCGTCGATGGCCGGTGTGCTGGAGAAGGCCGTCGGCACCTGGGGCGCGGTGCTGATCTATATCGGCGTGATTGTTTCGGTCGGCGGCGGTTTTCTGGCCTGGACGCTGCTGGCGGCCGAGTCGCTGTTCACCCCGGCCGGCGATGGCGTGATGCCCAAGGCGCTGGCCAGGCAGAACGCCCAGGGCGTACCCGCCAACGCGATGTGGCTGACCAGCGGCATGGTGCAGCTGTTCCTGCTCGTCACGCTGTTCTCCAAGGCCTCCTACCTGGCGCTGATTTCGCTGTCCACGGCAATGATCCTGCTGCCCTATCTGTTCAGCGCCGTCTATGGCATGGTGCTGGCGCTGCGCCGCGAAGGCGACGCCGGCACGCTGCGCGGCATCGATCTGCCCATCACCGCGCTGGCCACCGTCTATTGCGTGTGGCTGCTGTACGCGGCCGGCCCGAAGTACCTGCTGCTCAGCGCCCTGCTGTACGCGCCCGGTGCGCTGGTCTTCATGCTGGCCAAGCGGGAGCAGGGCAGGCCGCTGTTCCGTGCCTTTGAATGGGCGCTGTTTGCAGCGCTGGTGGCGCTGGCGCTGCTGTCCGGCTACTGGTTGAGTGCCGGCAAGCTGGCCCTATGAGATCTGGAGAGACAAGATGAGCTATGGCGTGCATTCCGAAGTCGGCGTTCTGCGCAAGGTGCTGGTCTGCCGGCCGGGCCTGGCCCAGGCGCGGCTGACGCCGGCCAATTGCAAGGAGCTGTTGTTCGACGACGTGCTGTGGGTCTCGCAGGCGCGCAATGACCACCATGTGTTCACCAATGCGATGGGCGAGCGCGGTGTCGAGGTGCTGGAGCTGCACCAGCTGCTGGCCGAGGTCGTGGCCCTGCCCGAGCCGCGTGCCTGGCTGCTGGACCGCAAGCTCGGCCCGGACTTCATCGACCCCGAGGCCGCGGCCGAGCTGCGCCCCTGGCTGGAGGCGCTGACGCCGCAGAAGCTGGCCGAGCATCTGATCGGCGGCCTGCTGCGCGGCGAGCTGCCGTTCGCCGTGCCGGGTCTCAGCGCGCAATGTCTGGGCGCGGCGGACTTTCTGCTGCCGCCACTGCCCAACACCCTGTTCACCCGCGACTCCAGCTGCTGGATAGGCGATGGTGCGGTGCTGGGCGCGATGTACTGGCCGGCCCGCCGCCACGAGACGCTGCTGATGACGGCCGTCTACCGCTTCCATCCGGCCTTCAAGGGCCAGGTCACCGAGTGGTGGGGCGACCCGGATCGCGGCCATGGCCAGGCCTCGATCGAGGGTGGCGATGTGATGCCGCTGGGCAAGGGCCTGGTGCTGATTGGCATGGGCGAACGCAGCTCGCCGCAGGCGGTCAGCCAGCTGGCCCGACGACTGTTCGCGCAGGGAGCTGCCAGCCGGGTGATTGCCGCGCAGCTGCCAAAATCGCGTGGGGCGATGCATCTGGACACGGTGTTCACCTTCTGCGACCGCGATCTGGTCACCGTCTTCCCCGAGGTCGTGGCCGAGATACGCGCCTTCAGCCTGCGGCCGGGCGAGACGGAGGGCGCACTGGATGTGCGTGCCGAAACCCGGCCCTTCCTCGATGTGGTTGCCGAGGCGATGGGGCTGAAGGCACTGCGCGTGGTGCAGACCGGCGGCGACGGCTTCGAGGCCGAGCGCGAGCAGTGGGACGACGGCAACAATGTGCTGGCCCTGGCGCCCGGCGTGGTGGTGGCCTACAACCGCAACGTCTACACCAACACGCTGCTGCGCAAGGCCGGCGTCGAGGTCATCACGATACCCAGCAGCGAGCTGGGCCGCGGGCGCGGCGGCAGCCATTGCATGAGCTGCCCGGTGCAGCGCGACCCCCTCTGAAACCAACACCAAGGCCACACCATGAGTTTCAATCTGCGCAACCGTTCGCTGCTCGACCTTGCCGACTTCGAGCCGCGCGACATCCGCTATCTGCTGGACCTGGCGGCCGAGCTCAAGCGCTCCAAGTACGCCGGCAACGAGATGCAGCGCCTGCAGCGCAAGAATATCGCCCTGGTGTTCGAGAAGGCCTCGACACGCACCCGCTGCGCCTTCGAAGTGGCGGCCCACGACCAGGGCGCCCATGTCACCTATATCGACCCGGCCAGCTCGCAGATCGGCCACAAGGAGTCGCTGAAAGACACCGCCCGCGTGCTGGGCCGCATGTATGACGGTATCGAGTACCGGGGCTTCCACCAGAGCGTGGTCGAGGAGCTGGCGCGCTTCTCGCATGTGCCGGTCTGGAACGGTCTGACCGACGAGTCGCACCCGACCCAGATCCTGGCCGACCTGCTGACGATGGAGGAGTTCGGCGAGAAGCCGCTGCACGAGATGTCGTTCTGCTACATCGGCGATGCCCGCTTCAATATGGGTTGCTCGCTGCTGATCGGCGGTGTGCAGATGGGCATGGATGTGCGCATTGCCGCGCCGCCCGGCCTGCAGCCGCCGGCCGAGCTGGTGGCGTCCATGCACGCGCTGGCCGAACGCACCGGCGCCAGGATCACCATCGTGGCCGACCCGCTGAAGGCCGTGGCAGGTGCCGATTTCATCTACACCGATGTCTGGGTGTCCATGGGTGAGCCCAAAGAGGTTTGGGCACAGCGCATCGAACAGCTGCTGCCCTACCAGGTGACGCCCGCACTGATGCTCGCAACCGGCAAGCCGCGCTCCAAGTTCATGCACTGCCTGCCGGCACTGCACAACCTCGACACCGAGCTGGGCCGCCAGTTGCACGAGCAGTTCGGCCTGACGGCGCTGGAGGTCACCGACGAGGTGTTCGAGTCCGAGGCCTCCATCGTCTTCACCCAGGCCGAGAACCGCGTGCACACGATCAAGGCGGTGCTGGTCGCCACGCTGGCATGAAGCTGGTCATCGCGCTGGGCGGCAATGCGCTGCTGCGCCGGGGCCAGGACTTGAGTGCCGGCAATCAGCTGGAGAACATCCGCCGCGCGGCGCTTCAGATCGCTTTGGTGGCGCCGGGCAATGAGCTGGTGCTGACTCATGGCAATGGCCCCCAGGTCGGCCTGCTGGCCCTGCAGTCGGCCGCCTATGCCGCGGTGCAGACCTATCCGCTCGACGTGCTGGGTGCGCAGACCGACGGCATGATTGGCTATCTGCTGGAGCAGGAGCTGAGCAATCTGCTGCCCGAACGGGTGGTGGCAACCTTGATGACGCGCATCGCCGTTGATCTGTCCGACCCGGCCTTTGCCTCGCCGACCAAGCCGATCGGCCCGGTCTACACGCAGGCCGAGTCGGAGCGCATCGCGGCCGAGCAGGGCTGGACGATGGCGCCCGACGGCAAGGCCTTCCGCCGCGTCGTGCCCTCACCGGCGCCAAAGTCCGTGCTGGGCCTGCAGCCGATCCGCTGGTTGCTGGCGCAGGGCGCGCTGGTGGTGGCGGCCGGCGGCGGCGGCATTCCGGTGGCGGCCGATGCGCAAGGGCATATTCAGGGGGTCGAGGCGGTGATAGACAAGGACGCCTGCTCCAGCCTGCTGGCCCGCGATCTGGGCGCCGACTGCCTGGTCATCGCCACCGATGTCGACGCCGTCTATCTGGACTTCGGATTGCCCACGCAGCGGGCCGTGGGCCATGTGGCTCCCGAGGCCTTGGCTTCAGTGCGCTTCCCGGCGGGATCGATGGGCCCCAAGGTGGAAGCCGCCTGTGACTTTGTGCGCGCCACCGGCCAACGCGCGGTGATCGGCTCGCTGGACCGTATCGAGGCCATGTTGCGCGGCGAGGCCGGCACGCAGGTCAGCCCCACAGGTGCTCGTACGTTGATTTAGGCCGGGCTGCGCAGGTCGTACTCGCGCAGCATCACCGGCTCGATCGAGCCACCGGCCACGCGGCGGCGCACGGCGGCGGCGAGGTCCTGCTCATGCTTGTGATAGGTTTCCAGCGGGTCGTCGCCCTGCTCGGTGGGGCGGTAGCGGTAGTGCAGTGTGGCGCTGCTGATGCTGGCGCCCACCAGTTGTTCATCGACCATGACCCAGAAGCGTATCGCTCCGGAGTCAGCGTGGTAGTGAGGGGGATGTGACATGGCGCTCCCTTGGCGGCAATGGAAAAGGCCGCGACGCTGGTCGCGGCCCATGAAAGCCCCGCAGGGCTCCCGGATCAGAACACGCTCAGGCCTTGTGCTTGGCGTCTTTCAGCATTTCTTTGGCATCGCCAACGATTTGCTGGGTCTTGCCTTCGACCTGCTTGGCAATGCCCTTGACTTGCTGATCGGTGTTGCCTATGACTTCACCGAGCTTTTCCTGCACCTTGCCCAGGGTCTCTTTGGCGGTGCCCTTCACTTGGTCTTTGTTCATGGTGTTTCCTTTCGGTTGATGTTGCAAGGCGGAGCGCGCTGTTGCGCCCCGTGGAATCAAGACTAGGGCCGGCACGGGCCGGCTGACATCGGCACGCGCCGCAAGTCGATGTGGGTGTTGTCCTACCTTTTCAACTCCGCGCCGCTGAGGCCGGCGTCTTGTCTGAGGTGTTAGGGTAGGGTCATGCACCGCTGCCAGCATCGTATGTCTGGCCGAGGTCGGGCGTCTGTGCGCCAGCCCACTCATCGAAAGATCACCATGGCCTTGGTCAACGACAATCGCGACGACGCTTCTCCCGGTGCCCGTCCACGGAGGCTCACGCTGGTGAATGTCCCGAATCCTCGCCGCAATCAGTTGCTCGCCGCGCTGCCGCCGGAGGAATGGGCGCGCTGGTTGCCGCAGCTCGAAGCGGTGGAGATGCCGCTGGGTCAGGTGCTGTATGAGTCCGGCGGCCATCTGAGCCATGTCTATTTCCCGACCACGGCGATTGTTTCGCTGCTCTATGTGATGGAAGACGGCGCATCGGCCGAGATTGCCGTGGTGGGCCACGAGGGCCTGGTCGGCGTGTCGCTGTTCATGGGCGGCGAGTCAACGCCCAGCCGCGCGGTGGTGCAGAGCGCGGGCCAGGGCTTCCGGCTCAAGGCCCATCTGATGCTGCAGGAGTTCAACCGCGCCGGCCCGGTGCTGCACCTGCTGCTGCGCTACACCCAGGCGCTGATCACCCAGATGTCGCAGACGGCGGTATGTAACCGCCACCATTCGCTGGATCAGCAGCTGTGCCGCTGGCTGCTGCTGAGCCTGGACCGCTTGCCGACCAACGAGCTGGTGATGACGCAGGAGCTGATCGCCAATATGCTGGGAGTGCGCCGCGAGGGCGTGACCGAGGCGGCCGGCCGCCTGCAGGAGGCCGGGCTGATCAGCTACCGGCGCGGCCACATCACCGCCCTGGACCGTCCCGGCCTGGAGGGTCGTGCCTGCGAGTGCTATGCGGTGGTCAAGAAGGAATACGACCGGCTGCTGCCGGCCACCGTGGCGAGCTGAGTTTGTTGGCGCAAGTGTGCGCTGCCAGACAGACGGGCCGATGCAAACCGGCAAGACTTGGACCTGAACCAAAGTCCAAGGAACCGACATGACACTCCATCACCTGATTCCCGCCCGTGCCACCGCGCTGGGTCTGACGCTCGCCGCGTCCGCCGTGCTGATGCTGGGCGGTTGCGCCAGCAACGCCCCCATGCCCACGGCCCAGATGGCGGTCGCGGAGGCCGCCGTGCAGCAGGCCAATAGCAGCAGCACCGCCGAGGGCGCTCCAGGCGAGTTGCAGGTGGCAATTGCCAAGCTGGCCAGCGCCCGCGAGGCGGTCGCGGCCAAGGACTACGACCGTGCCACCCGGCTGGCCGAGCAGGCCCAGGTCGATGCGCAGGTGGCCGAGCTGCATGCCCAGTCGACACGCTCGCGCAAGGCCGCGCAGGAGTCGCAAGACGCCGCCCGCGTGCTGCGCGAGGAAATCAGCCGCAAGACCCCGCGCTGATCCATCCACCATCCACATTGTTCGTCGCGCCCCTGCGTGCGGCGAATCAGGAGTTCCCCATGAAGACCCGCTTGATCGTACTTTCCACCCTGGCCGCCGCCCTGGCCGCCTGCAGTTCCGTGCCCGCTCGCAACGGCGAACTGGAGTCGGCGCGCAGCCGCGTCACCGCGGCCGGCAGTAACCCGCAGGTGACGGCCCTGGCCCCCGACGAACTGAAGCGTGCCAACGACTCCCTGCGCATTGCCGACCAGGCCTGGACCGCGGGCGACAAGAGCTACCGCGTCGATCACCTGGCCTATCTGGCGAACCAGCGTGCCGTGATTGCGCAGGAGACCGCGACTTCCAAGGCCGCCCAGGCCGTCACCGCCGGTGCCGCCGCCGAGCGCGACAAGCTGCGCCTCGAGGCGCGCACCAATGAGGTGGATGCCGCGCAGCAGAAGCTGGCCACGGCGCAGCAGGCGAATGTGCAGAAGACCGCCGAGCTGGCCGCCGCCGATGCCGCCGCCCAGCGCGACCAGGCCCGCGTGGCCCGGCGCGACGCCCGCGTCAGCGATCTGGAAATGCAGTTGCAGGCGCTGAATGCCAAGAAGACCGACAAGGGCATGGTCGTGACCCTGGGCGATGTGCTGTTCGACAGCGGCAAGTCGCAGCTGCTGCCTGCCAGCAGCGGCAATATGGGCAAGCTGGCCGACTTCTTCAAACGCAATCCGCAGCGCTCGGCCTCGATCGAGGGCTATACCGACAGCATGGGCGGTGATGCCGCCAACCAGGCCCTGTCGGAGCGCCGCGCCGGTGCGGTGAAGATGGCCCTGGTGAGCCTGGGCGTGTCATCCGATCGTTTGACCACCCAGGCCCATGGCGAGGCCATGCCGGTGGCCAGCAATGACACCGCCTCGGGTCGTCAGATGAACCGTCGCGTCGAGATCGTGTTCGCGCAGACGGCCGACGATGTGGCCGTGAAGTAAGGTGAAGTGAAGGCGGGCGATGGCGCAATCAGCGCCTGTCGCCTAAAACTGGACTCAGGCCGCCATCTCGTGCGGCCGGAGGTCCTTTATGAACGCTCTGAACCATGCGCAGGTCACCTGCATGCTGCCGGTCAAGGATCTGGCCCGTGCCCGCCAGTTCTACGAGCAGGGCCTAGGCCTTGAAGCGGGCCTGGCCAAGCCCGACGGCAAGTTCGTCTATCGCTGCGGCGGCACCGAGCTGGCGCTGTTTCCCAGGCCCGAGGGCACGAAGGCAGAACACACGGCGCTGAGCTTTCGCGTCGGTGACATTGCCGCCAGTATCGCGGCGCTGAAGGCCCGTGGCGTGCGCTTTGCCGACTACGACTTCCCGGGCCTGAAGACCGTCGAGCATGTCTGCGTGCTGGGCGCCGAGAAGGCGGCCTGGTTCGAGGACACCGAGGGCAACATCCTGTGCTTGCACGAGGATCTTGACTTCTAGGCCGCGCCCGAATCAGGCCCGGGCGTTGCGCGCCACCCACTGCTCGAAGGCAGCCAGGAATTTGACCATGAAGGCCTGGGTGTCGGGCTTCTTGATCGCCCCGGCCTCATCGAACAGATCACCGCCGCCGCCGAGATAGGCCTCGGGCTGCTGCAGGGTCGGCATGTCCAGGAACACCAGCGACTGACGCAGGTGGTGGTTGGCGCCAAAGCCGCCGATGGCGCCTGGCGACAGGCTCACCACGGCGGCGGGCTTGCCGCTCCAGGCGCTGTGGCCATAGGGCCGGGAGGCGATGTCGATGGCGTTCTTCAGCACGCCCGGCACCGAGCGGTTGTACTCGGGGGTGACGAAGAGTACCGCGTCGGCGGCCTGGATCTGCTGCTTGAATGCCACCGAGGCCGGGGGCGGGCTGGCGTCGTCATCCTGGTTGTACAGCGGCAGCGCGCCGATATCGGCCATCTCCAGCTTCAGGCTGGGCGGCGCCATGGCAGCCAGCGCCAGGGCCAGCTTGCGGTTGATCGAATCCTTGCGCAGGCTGCCGACGACAACGGCGACGCGATAGGGGGTGCTCATGGGTGCTCCTTGCGAGATTGACTGACGGACCCCACTTGTACTCCCTCCAGCCTCGGCTTGGGGTTTGTCGCGCTGCCGCCCCTGGGATTTGGACGTAATCTCGGCGCCATGATCCGCACCTCGCCCACGCTCAGTCTCAGAACCCAGACCGCCGGCGTGTTCGGCCTGCTGGTGGTGGCCCTGTCCATATCGCTGTCATGGGGCTTGTCGGCGATGCTGACCCAGCAGATCCGGCGCGATGAGGGTCAGGCCTTGCAGGTGGTGGCGCAAAGCGCCGCCCACGTGCTGGCGGAGGAGCTGTCCCGGCGCAGCCGTGAGGTGCAGGTCATCGCTGACGCCCGGGAACTGTGGCTGCAGGGGCTGGATTCCGAGATCGCGAAAGCCGCCCTGGCGCGCAGCCAGGCCAGCAATCCCTGGAACACTTGGATCGGCGTGGCCGATGGCAGCGGGCAGATTCTTGCCGCCACCGGTGGTTTGATGGTGGGCCGCAATGCCAGCGAGCGTCCCTGGTTCGAGCCCGGCAGCAGGGGCATTTACGTCGGTGACGTGCACCCGGCGAAGATGCTGGCTGCCTCGTTCCCGCCGCTGCCCAGTGGCGAGCCACTGCGCTTTGTCGATTTTGCGGCGCCGATCCGGGTGGATGGCAAATGGCTGGGGGTGCTGGTCACCCACGGCAGCTGGCAGTGGGCCGATCAGGTGGTGCAAAGCCTGGCACCCGGCAACGCCGCCGAGCGCCGGCTGGAGACCTTCATCTTCGATCGCCTGGGCAAGATGATTTATGCCCCGGTGGGCACCTTGGCGCAGCAGCTGGCCCGGCAACAGATGCTGCCGGCGGTCCCGGCCGATGGCAGGGCCGCGCCGGCCGGAGTGACGCGCTGGAACGATGGGCAGGAGTATCTGACCTCGGTGGTGGCGGTGTTGCCGCGCAGCGCGGTCAGCGACCTGGGCTGGACCGTGGTCTCACGCGAGCCCGTGCTCACCGCCTTTGCCCAGGCCCGCACCCAGGCCTGGGCGGTGTTCGGCATGGGCCTGCTGGCGGCGGCCCTGGCGGCCCTGCTGGTCTGGTGGTTGGCCGGGCGCCTGACGCGGCCGCTGTCCAGCATTGCCGGGGCCGCGCGTGCACTGGAGCAGGGCGCGCCGGGGGCGGCCATGCCGGTGTTGAGGGGCAGTGCCGAGGTGGCCCAGCTGTCGGGGGCGCTGTCGGGCATGACGCGGCGCCTGCTGGATCTGAACCATCAGCTGGAGGAGCGCGTGCAGCAACGCACTGCCGAGCTGGAACGTGCCAATGAGGAGCTGTCGCGGCTGGCACTGGTCGATCCGCTGACCCTGCTGCTGAATCGCCGCGGCTTCGACGAGCAGTCGCGTCTGCTGATCGCCCAGGCGCGCCGCAGCCAGCAGCCGCTGAGCCTGATCACCATCGATGCCGATCACTTCAAGCGTGTCAACGACAGCTTCGGCCACGAGGCCGGCGATCAGGCGCTGAAAGTGATTGCGGACACCATGCGCCGACGCCTGCGCGCCTCCGATGTGCTGGGCCGCCTGGGCGGCGAGGAGTTCATGGCCCTGCTGCCCGACACCGATGCCGAGCACGCCCTCGCGCTGGCCAATGAGCTGCGCGAGCTGGTGGCCGGCACGGCTATCGCCGAGGTCGGCCAGATCACCATCAGCTGCGGCTTCACGTTGCTCGATCCGGCCCATGACGATATGGTCTCGGCGCTGAGGCGGGCCGACCTGGCGCTGTACCGGGCCAAGGCCCAGGGGCGCAACCGGGTCTGTGCCGGCTAGGACGGTTTCCACCAGCCCGGCAGCAGCGCCTGCACCTCGGCGCGTGCGAAGCGGTCGTCGATCAGGTGCACCACGCCCCGGTCGCTGCTCCCCCGTATCACCCGGCCGGCGGCCTGCACCACCTTCTGCAGGCCGGGGTAGAGATAGGTGTAGTCGTAGCCGGCGCCGAACAGCGCCTGCATGCGCAGCCGGATCTGCTCGTTGACCGGGTTGATCTGCGGCAGGCCCAGCGTGGCCACGAAGGCACCGATCAAGCGCCGCCCGGGCAGGTCTATGCCCTCGGCAAACGAGCCCCCGAGCACGGCAAAGCCTATGCCCTGGCTGTGGTCGGTGAAGCGGGCCAGGAACTGCTGCTGCTCGGCCTCGGCCATGCGGCGTGACTGCTGCCACAGCGGGATCTCGGGATGGTCCTGCATGAACTGCTGGGCCACCTGCTGCAGATAGTCGTAGCTGCTGAAGAAGGCCAGGTAATTGCCCGGCTGCTGCTTGAACTGCTCGGCCATCAGGGCCGTGATGGGCGCCAACGAGGCCGCGCGGCGCTGGTAGCGGGTCGAGATATGGCCGGCCACGCGCACGCGCAGCTGCTCTGCGCTGAAGGGCGAGGCCACTTCGAGGCCCCGGTGCGATGCGGGCAGGCCCAGCAGGTCGCCGAAATAGTGGGGCGGCTGCAAGGTGGCCGAGAACAGGGTGCTGGTGCGGCAGGCCTCGAAACGGGGCCGCAGAAAGGGCGCCGGCACCAGATTGCGCACGCACAGCACCGCGCCCTTGATGCCCGGCTGGCGGCCCATGTCCACCATCGAATGGCGGTCCAGCAGTTCGGCCATGCGCACCAGGTGCAGGGCCTCGAAGTAGAAGCCCTGCAGTGCGGCATCGACCTGCGTCGGGTGCTCGGCCAGATGCTCGGTGATGGCGCTGCTGCATTGCTGCAGGGCCAGCAGCAGCTTGTCGGGGAAGCTGTCATAGACCTGGTAGTCGGGCTGCTGGGCCTTGTTCAGGGCGTTCCACGCTCGGTGCACCTTGTCCAGCGCCTTCTTCAAGGCCGTGCTGGTGCCGGCGGTCGGGCTCTTGCGCGCCGCTGCCAGACCGGCCGGCTGCAGTTCGGCGGAGTACATCTTGCGGCCGCGCTCGACCAGGTTGTGGGCCTCGTCCACCAGCAGGCCGACCTTCCACTGGTTGACGCTGGTGAAGCCGTGCAGCAGGGCGGTGACGTCGAAGTAGTAGTTGTAGTCGCCCACCACCACATCGCTCCAGCGCACCATCTCCTGGCTCAGGTAGTAGGGGCAGACCTGGTGCTCAAGCGCCACCTCGCGCAAGGTGGCCTGGTTCAAGGCGGAGGCCTGCGCGACGGCGGCGCGGCGTGCGGCCGGCAGGCGATCGTAAAAGCCCGCCGCCAGGGGGCAGGACTGGCCGTGGCAGGCCTTGTCCGGGTGCTCGCAGGCCTTGTCGCGGGCCACCAGCTCCAGCACGCGCAGCGGCGAGGCCGCGATGCGTTGCAGCGCATCCAGCGCCAGTTGCCGGCCCGAGGTCTTGGCGGCGAGGAAGAAGATCTTGTCCAGCTGCTGGGCGGGTGCCGCCTTCAGCAGCGGGAACAGCGTGCCCACCGTCTTGCCGATGCCGGTGGGCGCCTGGGCCAGCAGGCACAGGCCGCTGCCGGCGGCGCGGTACACCGCCTCGGCCAGCACCCGCTGACCCTCGCGAAAGCCGTCGAATGGAAACTGCAGCGCGCTCAGCCCCGCATCCCGCGCCGCGCGATGCGCCAGCTCCTGCCCGGCCCAGGCCAGGAAGCGCTCGCACAGCAGCTCGAAATGCTGCTGCAGCTCGGCAGCGCCGCAGCGCTGGGTCAGCACCGTCTCCTGCTGGCTGCCGACATTGAAGTACACCAGGGCCAAGTCCAGCTCGGTCAGACCGCTCTGCCGGCACAGCAGCGCGCCATAGACCTTCAGCTGCGCCCAGTGCAGCTGGCGGTGCGAGTCGGGTTGTGCGTCCAGCCGGCCCTTGAAGGTCTTGACCTCCTCCAGGCGCTTGGTGACCGGGTCATAGCCATCGGCGCGGCCGCGCACGGACAGGCCCTTGTGCGTGCCCTGCAGGCTCAGCTCCGCCTCATAGCCGGGGCCACGTCTTGCCGCCACCAGCTGATGGCCTTCGATACCTTCCTGGGACGAGGGCGCGGGTGTGAAGCGCAGGTCCAGATCACCCTGCTTGGCGGTGAACTCGCACAGCGCGCGCACCGCGACGACGTAGCTCAAGGCGGCTCCGCGCCGTTGTCGGCGCCCAGCTGGGCCTGCGTGCTCAAGCCCTCGGCCTGCAGCGGCGTGGCCTTGGCCAGCGCCAGCCAGACGGCAAAGGGCAGGGTGCAGGTCGCGTGGCGGGCCGGGCGCAGCGGCTCCAGCCGGCCGCTGGCTATGTCGCCGTGCAGCAGCCAGATGCCGAAGGCCTCCGGTATCTCTTCGGGCTCGGCGATGCCGGCCGGGAATACGTAGTGGCACTCACAGCTCAGCCACTGGTAGGACTGGCGCTTGGCATCGTGGCGCAGGTCGGACAGCAGGTCGGCGCGGCTGACCTTGATCTCGTGCACCAGCGGCTGCAGATAGGCCTCGACGCTGGTGTTGCGCACCGAGAACAGGTCGGGCCGGGCGATGCGCCAGGGCGCCTTGGTGCGGGCTTCGGCCGCGCCGGTCTCGGGCCATAGCGGCGATGCCTCCTCGACCTGCAGCGCTGCCGTGGGCTCGATCTGCGCGCGCAGCGACAGCTCGCGCCAGACGATGCGGCCCGCCCCCATCAGCTGCTCGGCCATCTTCAGGGCCAGGCGGTCATGGGCGCTCAGCGCGCGCTGGTTGCGCTGGCGCTCGGCCGCCAGCCACTGGATGCCGGCCTCGCTGAGCTTCAGCGTTTCGCGGCCCTCGACCGAGCCCTGCAGGGTGATCATGCCGGCGGCCAGCAGATCGATCTCGACCGCGTCCTTGCAGGGCCAGCCCGCCGAGCGCCAGATCTGCATCAGGCGGGTGCGGTGGGTGCGGGGCAGATTTATTGCTGGGGGCTCAGCCATGGCAGGCCTGCGGATGCGCGACGGGGCCTGATTATAAATACAGTATTCCGCCGCGGGTGTGGCCCGCTCGCCCCACTTACGGGGCTGAGGCGGCGCTGCCTGGCTTGCCCACCGTGCGGGTCACCATCTCGCGCACGATCGCGCCTTCGGCCACGCTGCCGCTACTGCTGCCGGCGCCCGTCACCAGGCGTCGGCAGTCGAGCCGGTCGGCCTCGGGCTGGCGATCACAACGCAGCAGCGCGTTGGCGCGGTAGTCGGGCTCGGCTTCGGGTTGACGCGACTTTCGTGCCTCGGCCAGCGCGGCGCCGGCTTCCTTCAGGCAGGTGGCGCGGTCCTGGCTGGAGCTGCCGTTCAGGCAGGCCGCGCGTTCGCTGCGGTAGCGCTCCTGGGCGGTCGCTGCCTGGGCATCGAATGCCAGCAGGGCGGCGAGCAGGGCTGCGCACAGGGGCAGGGCAAAGGCGGTACGTGTGTGATTCATGAGGGGCGCTCCAGTGATGTGGGGACCCCTCCATTGCATGCCTGAACGCGGCCGCGCAACATCGGACGTCCACGCCATCGCGGGTCGGACAAGGCCTACTCCGCGAGTGGCGCCGGTGCGCTGGCGACCCTGAAGGTGTTGCGGCCGGCGTGCTTGGCCTCGTACAGCGCCTGGTCGGCCAGCTGCAGCAGTGCCGCGGGGGGGAGTTCGGCCCCGCCATGGAAGCCGACGCCGATGCTGGTCGTGACCTCCAGGGTGCAGGTCGGCAGCTCGAACGGGCGCTGCATCGCCGCCACGATCTTGGCCGCAATGACCTGGGCCTCGCCCTCGCCGTGCAGCCCCTCGAGCAGGACCACAAACTCGTCCCCGGCCAGCCGTGCCACCGTGTCGCAGGCCCGCACCGCCTGCTTCAGGCGCTGGGCGAACTCGACCAGCACGGCGTCGCCGCTTGCATGGCCCAGCCGGTCGTTGATGCCCTTGAAGCGGTCTATGTCCAGGAACAGCAGGGCCAGCGCCTGCTGGTTGCGTTGCTGGCGCAGCAGCGCTTCGGCGAGCTTCTCGTCGAACATGCGGCGATTCGCCAGACCGGTCAGAGTGTCGGTGCGGGCCAGTGCCAGCAGTTGGCGCTCGACCCTCTTCAGTGCGCTGACATCCATAGACACCGAGTGGAAGCCCTGCACCTTGCCCTGCGCCGACAGGTCGGGCACATAGTGCTGCTGGAAGAACTGCAGCTCGCCGTCCAGCCAGGCATGGCTCTCGAAGCTGACCGACTCACCGGCCAGCACCCGCTCGACCTGGGGTCGCAACTGACCCCAGCCCTCCTCCCCGCGGACCTCCAGCACGGTCTTGCCGATCAGATCTTTCTGGTCGAGCCCATAGAGCTCGGCGCAATGGCGGTTGGCGAAAACGATACGCCCCTGGGCGTCGAATTGACTGATCAGCGCCGGGATGTTGTCGGTCAGCAGGCGCACGCGGTGATCGGCCTCGCGCAGGGCCTGCTGAGAGGCCAGCATTTCGCGCTCGCGGGCCCGTGCGGCGCTGATGTCGCGGGTGGTCAGGGCCACGCCGTCGCCGACCGGCACGATCTGGTGCATCAGCTCAAGCTGTTGGCCCTCGGGGGTAGAGATTCGCGACTCGGTCTCGGCCGGTTCACGGCTGTCCATCACCCGGCAGAACAACTCGAAGAAGCCTGGCTCGACAAAGCTGCCCAGTACCTCGCTGCGCAAACGCCCGACGATGCGGCTCTTCGGGCGGCGCAGCAGCCGGGCACCCCGCTCGTTACAGTGGGCGAAGCGGAAGTCGCTGACACGGCCCTGGGCATCGCGCACCGCATCCATGATCCAGAAGGCGTCGAGGCTGGCGTCGGAGGCGGCCTCGAACTGCACGCGGGCGCGCTGCTCGGCCAGCTGACTTCGACGCAGGTGGCGGGTCATCAGATGCAGGCCTGCAAAGGCCAGCCCCAGGGCCAGGCTGGCCAGGCCGAACATCTGCATCAGGCGGGTGCGTCGCCGGTCATGGGCGGCGAACACTTCTGCCTCGGCCAGGCCTGTGACAACGGCGAACGGATAACCGGTCACGGTCTTGTAGGCCAGCAGGCGCTGCACGCCATCGACGTTGCTGCTGCCCTGGTAGGTGCCCGAGGGGGCCTTGGCGATCTGCTTGCCCAGGCTGGTCGCTCCGGCCGGGCTGCCGTGCCAGACGCGGTCGCCGGAGCGCCGCGCACGGACCACCCAGTCCAGGCCGACAAAGGTGACCAGGCCCTGCTCACCGAGCTGGTCGCGGTTGTAGAAGCTGGTGAAATGGCTGGGGTCGGTGGCCACCAGCACCACGCCGTCGAAGCGGTCATGGCCCAGCCGCCGGCTCATCTGCAAAGTCCAGCTATTGGCGGTCGGGCCGGGGTCGGGCTTGGCGATGAAGAGGCCCGCCGCCACCCGCTGGGCATGGACGCTAAAGGCCTCGTGCTGCTGCCATTGCTGAAGGGCGATCGTGCCGCTGGAGGCGATCACCCGGCCCTGGGCATCGGTGACCGCGATCCCGGTCAGGTGCGGATGGCCCTCGAGTGCCAGGTGCAGCAGGGCAACGAGCGCGCTGCTGTCGTTGCGTACGGCCACCCCATGCGCCACGAAGCGGGTGATCTGGTCGACCTGCTGCAGGGTGCCCAGGATCTGCTGTTCGAATGCCTGGGTCAGGCCGCGCACCCGCGTGAAGGCCTCGGATTCCACCAGCTTGCGCTCGGTCTGGAGTGTGCTGATCAGAAAGGCCCAGCCGGCCAGCACCATCAGCAGGCCCAGCAGCGGCGATAGCCAGCCCAGCCACAAGAAGCTGCGACGCAGGCGCCGGGTTTGCAGAGCGGGCATGGAGCCACCTTCGATCGAGGGTTCGGCGCTCCTCCCCCGCGGCGCCGGTACGCGCCAGGAGCCCGTCCAGCATAGGCCATGTGATGCCAGCTTGATACCCCCTCGTGCAGGTGGGCGCTTCGAATCGTCAAGTAAAAATCTTGGTTATGGCCGATGCACGAAATGTCATGACCATCGGTAGGAACCCCCGTTTGTCGCGTGACGGCGCTTCTCCCGGGCGGCGGCGCCGGGCTGTTCTTCTCTATGAAAACCACCTGCCGATGGCGGGCCGGGAGCATCGCAGGCAAGGCAATTCGTCGCACGGCGGGGGCTGCATTTTCAGGGGGGGTATCTTTTTGAGTATTTTCAGATCTCCTACGGGTTTTTACGATGCGCCCCAGGTTGAAGTGGACAGCAGGCGAGCGAGTCATCGCACATCGGTAGAGCTGCCCATCCGCCGCTTTCAGGAGTGATGCAATGAACGAACTACTCGATCCGGTGCTTGAACTGTCACCCAGCCAGGGCGCTCCCGTGCGCCACCGCATCAGCTGGGCGCAGTACCAGCATGGTCTGCAGGCGCCGCAGATGAGCACCGCCAAGGTGGGCGTGTCCGCCACGGCCTTCCTGCAGCAGGCCGATCTGTACGAGGAGATCCAGCGCGCGCTGCTGCAGGTGTTCTCCGAAACCCTGGCCCGTGTGGCCCAGCCCGAGACGCTGGACGCGATGCTGGCCCAGACCCTGCGCAACCAGGCGGCGCTGCAGGGGGGCCAGCTGCCCGCCGCAAGCCCGTTGCCCAGCCAACAGCAAACGGTTGCGGCCCCGCCGCCGCCCTGCAATCCGCTGGATTCCTTGAGCCCGCGCGAGCTCGAGGTGCTGCAGCGCCTGGCCGCCGGCGAGAGCAACAAGCTGATTGCACGCGCGTTTGACCTGAGCCCGCATACGGTCAAGCGCCATGTCGCCAACATCCTCAACAAGCTGGGCGCGACTTCGCGTGGTCAGGCCGCCGCCTGGCTGCGGGCCATGCCTTGAATCCGATGTACACGCTGTCCCCCGAGCGCATTCTTCAGCTGGAGCAGGGCTTCTGTGCGGCCCAGGCCCTGGTCTCGGCCATCGACCTGGGCCTGTTCACCGAGCTGGGCAAGGGGCCACGCACGGCGCGCCAGCTGCGCCGGGCCCTGGGTCTGAGCGAACGCGCCATGCCCGATCTTCCCGACACCCTGGTGGCCCTGGGCCTGCTGGAGCGCGAGGGCGATGACGGCGACGCGGTCTATATCAACACCCGGGAGAGCAGCCACTTCCTCGACCGCCGCAGCGCCGCCTATATCGGGCAGGACCTGAGCCTGGCCCATGCCCGCGCGCTGACGCTGTGGGGCCGCCTCGGTGACGCGCTGCGCACCGGCCGCGCCCAGGGCGGGCCCGAAGTCTCGGCTGAGCTCGCCCTGGCCCCCTGCTGGGATGATCCGGCGCAGCTGGCGCAATCCTTGAGCGAGCTGATGGACTTTTCCGCGCCGCGCCGCCTCGCCCACCTGGGCGGTGGCAAGGCAGGCCTGTGCCTGCAGCTGGCGGCGCTGCATCCGCAGCTGCATTGCTGCAGCCTGGACCTGCCGGGCCCCTGCGAGGCCGCCCGTGCGCAGATCGCGGCGGCCGGCCTGGGCGAGCGGGTCAGCGTGCTGCCGCTGCAGCAGCCGCTGCAACTCGCCTCCCAGGGCTGGCCCGCGGCCGATCTGCTCATCGTCAGTCTGCTGCATGCCTGCAGCGAGAAGCAGGCGCTGCTGGCCCATCTGCACGAGCTGCTGCCGGCGGGCGGAAGCCTGCTGGTGCTGGATCATCTGATCGACGACGAACGGCGGCGCAATGCCGCCGGCCTGCTGGCCTCGCTGAACCTGCTGGTCGAGTTCGGCGAGGCGCAGGCCTTCAGTGCCGCCGATTGCAAGCAGTGGTGCCTGGACGCCGGCTTCGCCAGCGCCGAAACCCTGCTGCCCGCCACAGGTGCCGGACTCGGCGCCGTTCTGGCCCGCAAGTAGGGCCGTGCCGCAGGGCCCGTGGCAGGGTCTTCGGCAGCTGTTTGCGGGCCCTGGCCCTCCCTATAATCGGCGTCCAAATCGGCCGGCCGGCCGGTCACGAACTTGGCCGATGCGTTGAGGAGAGCCATGCCTGTTGCTCCAGTCAGCCGACATATTCCGCGTATGCGAGCGCGTACGCTGAGTCGGTACGACCTGGTCGAATGCATGGAGCTGCTGCCCGACTGGCTGGCGCTGGATGCCGGCCTGCGCCAGGCCTTGCCGGCGCTGTGGGAACGTCTGGTCGAATCGCCGGCCATGGTCACCGGCGTCAACGAGGACATGGCGCTGCCGGCGGGCCGGCGCATCCAGAGCTGGGGTGTCACCCTGATACTGCAGCCGCAGTGGGTCGAGCGCATCCAGCTGGAGACCGCGCCGCAGCCCTATCTGTCACGCCGGCTCTATGCCGCCTTGGCGGAGGGCAGCCTGCAGCCCATGAGCGACCGCGAGATCGGGCTGGCCAATGCCGGCGCCGGCCTGACGATGATGGTGTTGCACCACTCGATCCGGCCCAACAGCTTCGGCGAGTCCTATCTGGGCGCCGTGCTGAACTCGGCCAACGAGGCGTTCCGGGGGCATCACGGCGGCTACAACCTGAAGGCCATCTATTTCGAGACCAGTGCGGCGCTGGCGCCCGGTGTGGCGGCCGCGGGCTTTCCTCCGGCGCGCTATGCCGACGATGCCCCGCCGCTGGAGCATCTGCCCGAGCCCCTGCGCCCGGTGCTGTTCTGCATGCGCCGCGAGGACGCCCTGCAGCAGCTGCCGGGTACCTCGGCACGCCATGTGTTCGAGTACCAGCCGCCGCTGTTCCGCTTCTCGGCCTCGCAGCGCCGCCTGCTCTGGCTGAGCCTGTTCGACGACAGCGATGACTATCTGATGCAGGCGCTGGATGTGTCGGTGCACGGCCTGAAGAAGCTGTGGCGCGGCATCTACGAGCGCATCGAGGATGTGTCGCCCGAGTTCTTTGGCGATACCAGCGCCAGCGACGACGGCAAGCGCGGCCCCGAGAAGCGTCGCCAGGTGCTGGGCTATGTGCGCCAGCGTCCGGAGGAGCTGCGCCCCTGGCATGAGGCCTGAGGCTGCTGCATCCGCCATGAGTCCGGCCCCCACCCATATTCCCCGCCTACGCTACCGGCCCACCACGCGCCACGACCTTGACGAATGCCTGGGGCCCTTGCTGCCGCCCTGGCTGGGACTTGACGAGGCGCTGTCGAGCGCATTCCGGGGCCTGTGGTGGCGACTGCTTGGCGAGCCGGGCATCACCTCGACGGTGATGGAAGACCTGGCCCTGCCGCCGGGCCAACGCATCCAGGGCTGGGGTTGCGGCATCGCACTGTCCAGCGCCAGGGCGCGTGAGCTTGAGCTCGACACGGCGCCCAGGGCCTTCATGGCGCGCCAGATCTATGCCCGGTTGCAGCGCGGCGACTGGGCACCGATGAATGACCGCGAGCTGGGACAGGCCAATGCCCGGGGAGAATTCTGCTTCTTCAATCTGCACTATTCGCAACGGCACAACGACCTGGACGATCCCTATGTGCACAGCGTGATCAATATCGCCAACGAGGCCTTCCGCGCCGCGGCGGGTGGCTACAACACCCAGGTCATGTACTTCGAGACCAGCGTGCAGGGCGGACCGGTGATGCTGGCCGCGGGCTTTCGAGCGCGGCCCTTTGCCGATGCCTCCAGCCTCGCCGGCCTGCCGCCCGAGCGCTGCCCGATGCTGTTCGCGATGAGCCGGTCCGATGCTCGCGCGAGCCTGCCGGGCACCTCGGTGCGCCATGTGTTCGAACACCATCCGCCGCTGTTCCACTTCTCGGCCACGCAGCGCCGACTGCTCTGGCTGGCCCTGTTCGATGACAGCGACGAGCACCTGATGCCCTTGCTGGAGGTCTCGGTGCATGGCCTGAAGAAGCTCTGGCGCGGCATCTACGAGCGCATCGAAGACCGTATGCCCGGCTTCTTCGGCGACGCCGCAGCCGAGGACGAGGGCAAGCGCGGCCCCGAGAAGCGCCGTCAGGTGCTGGCCTATGTGCGCCAGCGCCCCGAAGAGTTGCGGCCCTGGGCGAGCAGCTGATAGGCCATGCAAAGACCGCCCACGCATTTGCCGCGCTTTCGCTACCGCCCCACCACGGTGGCCGACCTGGCCCAGGGCCTGGAACTGCTGCCGGCCTGGCTGGACCTGGAGCCCGATCTGCGGGCCGCTCTGCCCATGCTCTGGGAGCGCCTGATACAGGCCGGCAACCTGTCGATGATGAGCATGGAGGACGCGGCCTTGCCCGTCCATCAGCGCATCCAGGCCTGGGGCATCAGCATGCCCGTCTCCACTGCCACCGTGGAGGCGTTCCGGCTCGACGGCCGCCCTGATCCGCACCTGAGCCGGCGCATCTACCGCGCCATGCTGGACGGGCGCCTGCCGGTCATGACGGACCGCGAACTGGGTGTGGCGAATGCGCGCGGCGAGCTGGTGTTGTTCAATCTGCACTTCTCGATGCGCAACGACGATCTGGGTGACGCCTATGTGCTGGGCGTGCTGAACATGGCGCACGAGGTGTTCCGCTTCGGCCATCGCGGCTTCAACCTGAGGGCGATGTATTACGAAGGGGGTGTGCGTGACGAGCCCTATGTGACGGCGGCCGGCTTTCCGGTGCGCCCCTACGCCGATCCCGCCGCGCAGGACGGCCTGCCGCCGGAGCGGCGCACCCTGTTCTTCGGCCTCACGCGCGAGGAGGCGCGCGCCAGCCTGCCGGGCAGCACGGCGCGCCATATCTTTGAGCACCAGCCACCCTTGTTCCGCTTCTCGACATCGCAACGGCGCCTGCTGTGGCTGGCCTTGTTCGATGACAGTGACGAACATCTGCTGCAGCGCCTCGACGTGTCGGTGCATGGCCTGAAGAAGCTCTGGCGCGGCATCTATGAGCGCGTCGAGAGCCGGATGCCTGACTTCTTCGGTACGTCGGCCGGCGAGGATGAGGGCAAGCGCGGCCCCGAAAAGCGCCGCCAGGTGCTGGCTCATGTGCGCCAGCGTTCCGAAGAGCTGCGGCCCTGGATCGAGGGCTGACGATGACCCCACCCACCGCCCGCCGCGTGCCACGCCTGCGCTACCGCCCGACGGCGCTGCAGGATCTGGACGAATGCTTCGAGCTGATGCCGGCCTGGCTGGGCCTGGACGCGGCGCTGCGGGATCAGTTGCGCCGCCTCTGGGACAGCCTGGTCGATCAGCCGGCTGTGCTGACCGGGGTGATGGAGGACATGGCCCTGCCGCTGGGCCAGCGCATCCAGGCCTGGGGCGTGACGATGGCCCTGCGGCCGGCCCAGGTGCAGGCGCTGGCGCTGGACTCGGGCCCGCATGCGCATGTCACGCGGCGCATCTACGCCAGCCTGCTCGATGGCAGCCAGCCGCCGTTGAGCGACCGCGAGATCGGCCTGCTCAACGCGCGTGGCGAACTGGTGCTGATGATTCTGCACTTCTCGCAGCGTCAGAATGACCTCAGCGATCCGTACGTGAGCAGCGTCATCGCGATTGCCAACGACACCTTCCGCGCCTTTCATGACGGCTATCAGCTGCGTGCCTTCTTCTACGAGACCAGCGCCGAAGTCGAACCGATTGCCTCGGCCTCGGGTTTCCTGATGCGGCGCTACGTCGATGAAGACAGCCTTCAGGCGCTGCGGCCCGCGCTGCGCCCGACGCTGATGGGCCTGACCCGCGAGGAGGCGCGCACACGCCTGCCCGGTGCGCCGGCGCGCAACACCTTCGAACACCAGCCGCCGATGTTCCGCTTCAGCGCCTCGCAGCGGCGCCTGCTGTGGCTGAGCCTGTTCGACGACAGTGACGAACATCTGATGCAGGCGCTGGAGGTATCCATCCACGGCCTGAAGAAGCTGTGGCGCGGCATCTACGAGCGCATCGAGGATGTGGCGCCCGACTTCTTCGGCGAGGCCGCCGGCGACAACGAGGGCCGCCGCGGCCCCGAGAAGCGACGCCAGGTGCTGGCCTATGTGCGTCAGCGGCCCGAGGAGTTGCGGCCCTGGGCGGAGCAACGGGCATGAACCGCGTGCTGCGCCCGCCCATACCGCGCCTGCGCCATCGGCCTTCGCTGCGCGAGGACATTGCCGAATGCATGCCGCTGCTGCCTGCCTGGGCCGGCCTGGATGCCGCGACGCGGGCCGCGCTGCCGACGCTGTGGGAACGGCTCTGCGACGAGCCCTCGGTGCTGTCAAGCGTCACCGAGGATCTGGCCCGGCCGGTCGGGGAGCGCCTGCAGTCCTGGGGCGTGGCGATGATCGTGCCGGCCGCGCAGGCTGAAGCGTGGGGGCTGGACGGCGAGCCGCGGCCCGGCCTCGTCAAGCGCGCCTACGCCGCCCTGCTGGACGGGAGCTGGCGGCCGATGGCCGAGCGCGAGATCGCGCGAGACAACGCGCGCGGCGAGCTGCGCATGCTGTCCATGCATTACGACATGCGCGAGCGCGATCTCGCCAGTCCCTATGTGCAGAGCCTGCTCGTCATGGGAGTCGAGAGCTATCGCGCCGGCCTGTCGGGCTACAACCTGCGTGCCATGTACTTCGAGAACCACCCGGGCGCGGAGCCCTGGATGCTCAACACCGGCTATCTGCGCCGGCCCCATGCGCCGGGGGCGGGCGAGGGTGAGGACGGCTGGCCCGGTGGCGAGCCACTGCTCTACTTCCGGCTGACGCGGGAGGAATCGCGGCACAGCGCCGCGACCAGCACCCTGCGCCAGATCTTCGACCACCATCCGCCGCTGTTCCGTTTGTCGCCGACCCAGCGCCGCCTGCTCTGGCTGTCGCTGTTCGACGACCATGACGAGACCTTGATGCCGCGCCTGCAGGTCTCCATCCACGGCCTGAAGAAGCTGTGGCGCGGCATCTACGAGCGCATCGAGGACCAGATGCCCGGCTTCTTCGGCGAGGGCGGCGGCGCGGACGACGGCAAGCGCGGCCCCGAGAAGCGCCGCCAGGTGCTGGCCTATGTGCGCCAGCGGCTTGAGGAGCTGCGGCCCTGGGACGATGCACGATGAGCCTCGGCCCCGCCCGAACCCTGCTGCCGCGGCTGCGCCATCGCCCGCCCGGCCGCGACGACATTCCGGAGCTGATGTCGCTGCTGCCCGCCTGGCTGGGCCTGGACCCTGTCGCCCGCCAGGCCTTGCCGGCGCTGTGGGAGCGACTGGTCGACGAGCCCGCCCTGATCGCGGGCCTGACCGAGGATCTGAGCCGGCCTGCCGGCGAGCGCGCGCAGGCCCTGGGGGTGGGCATGGTGCTGCCGCAGGCGCTGGTGCGCGAGTTGCGGCTGGACGCCGAGCCCGAGCCCGGCATCGCCCGCCGCCTCTATGCCGGACTGCTGTCGGGCCGCTGGCAGCCGCTCGGTGACAAGGACATCGGCCGCGCCAATGCCCGCGGCGAGCTGCATCTGCTGACCCTGCACTTCGACATGCGCGTGCGCGGCCTCGACGACCCGATGGCGCGCAGCCTGATGATCATGGGCGCCGAGACCTTCCGTGCCGGCTTTTCGGGCTATCGCAGCCAGGCCATGTATTTCGAGAATACGGTGGCCAGCGCGGGCTGGATGCAGATGAACGGGTTTCTGCGCCGGCCCTACCAACCGGGCGGGCAGCAAGCCCCGGGCGGCGAGCCGCTGGCCTTCTATCGGCTGACTCGTGCCGAGGCCTTGGGTGCGGCACCGGGCAGCACCGTGCGCGACATCTTCGACCACCACGCGCCACTGTTCGGCTTCTCGGCCACGCAGCGGCAGTTGCTGTGGCTGTCGCTGTTCGATGCGCCCGATGAGTTGCTGATGCAACGCCTGGACGTTTCCGTCCATGGGTTGAAGAAGCTCTGGCGCGGTCTCTACGAGCGCATCGAGGACGCAGCGCCCGAGTTCTTCGGCGATGCGGCCGGCGACAACGAAGGCCGCCGCGGCCCCGAGAAACGCCGCCAGGTGCTGGCCTATGTGCGGCAGCGGCCCGAGGAACTGCGGCCCTGGGCCTGAGCATGGCCCGCCATGGTCGGCTGCGGTGGCTCCTTTGGCGGATGCCTCGAGACGGATGAGTTGGGACACTGGACTGCTCTACCAACACCCTTTGCGAGCCCGCCATGAACCAAGCCAGCCCCAGCGCCGTCCGCGCCGATCTCTATGCCCCCATCCACAAGGCCCTGCGCAGCCAGATGTGCCACACGCTGTGCCGTGTCGGCGAGATGGATGTGCATGACGCCGCCGACCTTCAAGCCGGACTGGCCCAGCTCGACGAGCTGCTGACGGCCTGTCTGAGCCACCTGAAGCACGAGAACGATTTCGTCCACGCCGCCATCAATGCGCGCCAGCCCGGAGGCGCCCACCGCACCGCCGGCGAGCATCTGGAGCATGAGCAGAGCATCGCTGCCCTGCAGGCCGAAACGCAGGCCCTGCGTGAGGCCGCGCCCGAGCGTCGCGGCGCGCTGGCGCTGCGCCTGTACCGCCACCTGGCGCTGTTCGTGGCCGAGAATTTCCAGCACATGCATATCGAGGAAACGGCCAACAATACGGCGCTGTGGCAGCACTACAGCGATGCCGAGTTGATGCAGATCCACCACGCGCTGGTCTCCAGCATCCCGCCGACCGAAATGATGCAGACCCTGCGCTGGATGCTGCCCGCGCTGAGCCCGCAGGAGCGCGCCGGCATGCTCGGCGATATGCAGCAGGGCATGCCGCCCGAGGCCTTCCGCGCCGTGCTGGACATGCTGCGCCCGCGCTTGAACGATGGTGCCTGGCGCAAGCTGGCCGGCGCCCTGGGTCTGCCGGCGCAGCAGCGCGCCGCGCACTGTGTCTGAGGAGCGCCAGCATGAACAAATGGGTGAAGCGCGGCGCCTTGACCTTGGCCGGTGTGGTGGGCACTATCGCCGTGGCCCTGCTGGCGGCCCAGCCCTTGGCCGAGCGGCGCATGCAGCGCGTGCTGGACGTCAAGGTGCAGCCGCTGGCCTACCGCGATGACTTGCCTGCAGTCGAGCGGGGCCGCTATCTCTACAACTCGCGCGGCTGCGCCGAGTGCCATGGCGCCAACGGTGCCGGCAGGGTGTTCGTCGAGGCGCCGGACGGCCTGAAGCTGAAGGGTCCCAACATCAGTCCCGGCCCGGGCAATGTGGTGGCCGGCTACAAGCCAGAGGACTGGGTGCGCACCCTGCGCCATGGCGTCAAGCCCGATGGCCGGCCGGCCCTGATCATGCCCAGCGAGGACTATGCCCGCTTCACCGACACCGATCTGGCCGCCCTGGTCGCCTATGTGCGCCAGCTGCCACCGGTGGCCGGCGAGGCCGCCGTCGTCAAGCTGCCCCTGGTGCCCAAGGCCCTGTACGCGGCCGGCCTGATTCCCGATGCCTACGAGAAGATAGACCACAGCCTGCCACCGCCGCAGCCGGTGCCCGAGTCGGTGACGCTGGCCCATGGCGCCTATGTGGCCGGCATGTGCATAGGCTGCCACGGCGCCAGGCTGTCGGGCGGCAAGATCCCCGGCGGCCCGCCCGACTGGCCCGAAGCAGCCAATCTCACCCCTGGTGCCGGCAGTGGCATGACCCGCTACGCCACCGCCCAGCAGTTCACGCAGATGCTGCGCGATGGCAAGCGCCCTGATGGCTCGGCCGTCAGCCCGGTGATGCCATTCGGTGCGCTGAAGGAGTTGAACGATACGGACGCGGCGGCGCTGCATCTGTATTTGCAAAGCCTGGCGCCGCTGCCTGCTGGTGGTCGCTGAGTTCAGGCCAAGAGCCTGGGCACCGAAGATGCCAGCAGCGCCGCCCCTGCGGCGGTCAGCAGGCTCAGCACGATCTGGCGAAAGCGGGCCTCGCTGATGCCGATGTAGACGCGGGTACCGATCAGGGTGGGCACCAGCATGGCGGGGGCGACCACGCCGAACAGTGGCAGCATCTCGCGCGTGACCATGCCCTGGGCGACGTAGGTGGCCATGGTCAGCGCCAGGGCGCCGAGGTTGAAGTTCTGGATGATGGCGCGCTGCGCGTCCTTGTCCATGCCTCGCAGCGTGCACCACAGTGTCGGGATCGCGCCGGTGAAACCGCCCAGGCCGCCCATCACGCCGCCGATGGTGCCCACCACAGCATCGGCCACGCGACCACCGATGCTGATGCGCGGCAGCTGCCTGGCCATCAGCATCAGCGGGCACCAGATCACCAGCAGCGCGCCCAGGCCCGCCTTGAAGGCCTGGGCATTGACCTGGGGCAGCAGGGCCGTGCCCAGCGGCACGCCGACCAGGCCCCCGAGCAGGAAGGGCAGCAGGCGCCGCCAGTCAAAGCCGCGGCGCACCGTCAGCGCGGCCAGCAGCTGGCCGGTCAGGCCGCCGAACACCGCCATCACGGCCGCCAGGCGCGGATCGACGGTCCAGGCCCAGATCGACATCGACACCATGCCGAAGGCAAAGCCCGACAGGCCCTGGACGAATCCGGCCACGGCCGCACCGAGGGCCAGAATCACCAGCAGCTGATCCATCAGCCTTTGTGACCCAAGAGCCGTGCCGGCAGGAACAGCATCGCGCGCAGCAGCGCGAACAGGGCGTCGAAGGTGATGCCGATCAGGCGCAAGGGCAGCGACAGCAGCCAGAACAGCGGCCACAGCACCAGCGCCAGAAGGGCCAGCGGCCAGCACAGCACGAACAGCAGGCACCAAAAGACCAGGGTGAACAGCGAACTCATGGCAGGCCCTCAGGAAGAGAGCGTTGATTGTTGCACCGACGGTCCTGCTTCGACCAATGCTTGACGTCTCGGTGCCTAGTCTTAGGTGTTGCGGTCGCAGAAGCACGCTCGGATACTCACGGGCGTGCCTGGCAAGGGCATGGACAGGGGGAGCAGCGATGAACCGAGAGTCGGGTAGGGTCTGGCTGTGTCTGCTGGGGCTGTGGGTCGCCCTGTTGGGCGGCTGTGCCAGCAGCGGTGGCGGCAAGAGCGATTTCGCCAGCTGTGTGGACATGGTGGCCGGCGGCTTCAGGCCGGTGGCGGCCGAGCGCGACCAGCGCTTCCAGGGCAAGGTCGGCCAGGACGTGGCCCGCTGCCGGGGTGGCGACAAGCCGCTGGCCTTCCGCAGCACCCCCTATGTGGACTGGGCCAATTACTGGGCCGCCGGTGACGCCTCCACGCTGGCGCCCGGCACCACCGCGGTGGGTCTGCACCTGTCACGCAACGGCCGCGGCATCGATGGCGCGCTGATGGATCTGGAGTACCAGCGCATTGAGCTGGTCAAGTTCAATCTGTTCGACAACGCCGGCAGCTATGCCGACTACGTTCTGGGCCGCGACGGCGTGGCCGGCCCGGCGTTGAAGGTCTGGCCGGCGATGCGCCTGCCCGCCACCTCGCCGGACTATGCCGCGGTCGGCGGTGCTGGCGAGCAGCTGTGCCAGGGCGAGCTGATACGCGGGCGCACCGTCAGCGGCATCTGCAATGACCTGCGCAATCCGCTGATGGGTTCCAGCGGCACACCGTTCGCACGCAATGTGCCATTCGAGGCCACCTTTCCCGATCTGGGCAAGAACCAGCTGGCGCGCAACCGCCATGGCGACCGCTTAAGCCTGCTCAAGCCCGACCCGCAGCTCATCAGCCGCACGCTGTTGACCCGTGCGCAAACGGCACCGGACAAATGCCGCCAGGGCCAGGGCTTGCCTGGCGACGATGCCGATGCGCATTGCGACTACCAGAAGGCGCCGTTCTTCAACGTGCTGGCCGCGTTCTGGATCCAGTTCATGACCCATGACTGGTTCACCCATCTGGACGAGGGCCATAACGCCGCCGAGCAGATGCCGGTCGGTTGCGCCATGAACAGCCAGGGCCAGCCGCTGAGCGCGGCCGAGATCGCGCGCCTGGGCTGCCGGCCGGGTGACCGCATCGACAGAACCCTGGTTGCTCAGGACGGCGAGCCGGCCACGGTGATGACGAACAGCGGACCGCAGCTGACCCGTGCCTACAAGACCATGGCCAACAACAACACCGCCTGGTGGGACGCCTCTCAGCTCTATGGCTATGACGCCCGCTCGCGCCAGCGCGTCAAGCGCGACCCGCGCGACGCCGCCAAGTTGTTGCTGGCGCCGGGTTCGCGGGCCGGGGCCGGCGAGGCGCAGGGCTATCTGCCGGCGTTCGCGCCCGGCGACCCGATCGCGCCGCAATGGGCCGGCCAGGAGGCGACCGCCTTCCCGGACAACTGGACCATTGGCATGAGCTTCTATCACAACCTGTTTGCCCGCGAGCACAACAGCTTTGTGAACGCCTTCCGCGCCCAGGCGGCGCAGACGCCACGTGCCGACTCGGGCCTGCGCAACCCGGCCCGGCCGACGCAGGCCATCGCCTATGCCGACGTCACGCCGGACGAACTGTTCGAGGCCGCGCGGCTGGTGGTGGCGGCGATGATTGCCAAGATCCACACCATCGAATGGACGCCGCAGCTGCTCTACGACGAACCGCTGTACCTGGGCATGAACTCGAACTGGAACGGCCTGTTCGCCGATGCCAAGCTGGTGTCGGCGGCGCTGGAGCGCATCGTCGTCAACAACTTCGGCACCTCCGATGACGCCAAGAAGGCCACCCAGTGGTACTCGGTGTTCGCCTCGGGCCCGGGCATCTTCGGCCTGGGCAACCATATCGCACCCGACAACGCCGAGATGGCCAAGACCGCGCCCAATCCCGGCGATATGTGGAGCCTGGCCAATCCGCAGCATGTCAACGGCGGCATCAACCACTTCGGCTCGCCGTTCAACTTTCCGGAGGAGTTCGTCAGCGTCTATCGCCTGCATGCGCTGGTGCCGGACCTGATCGAGTACCGCGAGTGGGACGCCAACCCGAACCGGGTGCGCGCCAAGGTGCCGGTGGTCAGCACCTTCCGCGGCAAGGCCACCCAGGCCATGCAGGGCAGGGGTGTGGCCAACTGGGCGCTGTCGATGGGGCGCCAGCGCCTGGGCCTGCTGACGCTGAACAATCTGCCTCAGTTTCTGCAGAACCTGGACCTGCCACGGCTGCAAAGCGCTACCAACAAGATCGATGTGGCAGCGCTGGACCTGATACGCGACCGCGAGCGCGGCGTGCCCCGCTTCAACGAATTCCGCCGCCAGTACGGCCTGCGCCAGTTGACCCGCTTCGATGATTTCATCGATCAGCGCCTGGCCGCCGGCTCGCCGGCACGGCAGCAGCAGGAGCGCTCGGTGGCGCAGCTGCGCGAGGTCTATGGCCAGCATCGCTGCGATGCGTCCAAGATCATCACCACCGCCCAGCGCAATGCCGACGGCTCGGCCATCAACGACTGCCTGGGCCATCCGGACGGCAGCCTGGTCGACAATATCGAGGATGTCGACAATGTGGTCGGCTGGCTGTCGGAGTACACCCGACCCCATGGATTTGCGATCTCGGAGACGCAGTTCCAGGTCTTCATCCTGAATGCCTCGCGGCGGCTGTTCAGCGACCGCTTCTTCACCTCCAGCTTCCGGCCGGAGTTCTACACCAGCCTCGGGGTGCGCTGGGTGACAGACAACGGTCCGAGCGGCCCGCAGATCGAGAAGGTCAAGTCCAATGACCACGAGGTGCCGGTGTCCCCGCTGAAGCGGGTGCTCTTGCGCGCGATGCCCGAGCTGCAGGCCGAGCTGGACCCTGTGATCAATGCCTTCGACCCCTGGGCGCGGGATCGCGGTGCCTATTACTCGCTGGAGTGGAAGCCCCGGCCGGGGGCGGAGGCTGATCCGGCGTTCAAGCCTTGAGCTGAACCACGATCTCGTCCTGATGGTTGGCGATGTGCATGCTGTGGGCGGCGGCGAAGTCGCTCTTGCTCAAGGCGCCATAGGCAAAGTGCGGCTTCAGCGCGCCGCTGTGGGCCTGGAAGCGCTGAATCGCCTGGCGCAAGCGCCCGGCGCCGATCTTCCAGTCGCCCTGCATGGGCAGCGGTGCCGCGCCGGGGATGGGCTCGTCGAGCCTGTGGCTCATCTTGCCGCGCCACTTGAAGACGGCGAAGGCGGCCGCACCGGCGGTGTGCTGGAACAGCGCGCTGTTCGGCTGCGGATAGCCAGTCAGACTCATTTCGATGCTCTGGGCCAGATGGTCCAGCACGGCGACCAGCGGCCAGGTACCGATGGTCTTGGCGCTGCCGGCCTTCTCCAGACCGTCCAGCCAGGCCAGGGCCTGATCCAGGCTCTGCACCTTGGGGCTGTCGGCCAGGGTCCAGGCGGGCAACAGGGCCAGCGATGTCATCAACAGGGTGCGGCGTTTCACGGGTCCTCCTTCAGGCGACGCGGCTGGGCCTGAGGTCGGCCTGTGCCTGGGCTTCCACCCGGTTGCGGCCGGCCGCCTTGGCGCGGTAGAGCGCACGGTCGGCCTGGCGCAGCACCGCCTCGGCGGCATCGACGCCCGGCCGGGCCTCGGCCGGCGACGCGGCGGCGACGCCCAGGCTGACGGTCAGCCTCAGCTGCTCGCCCTCCCAGGGCAGGCTCATCGCGGCGATGCGGGCGCGCAGCCGTTCGGCCACCAGCAGGGCTCCGTCCAGATCGCACTGTGGCAGCACCAGGCAGAATTCCTCGCCGCCCATGCGCGCGGCATGGTCAATCTCACGCGACACGGCGCGAAGCTCCTCGGCCAGGCCGGCCAGCGCAAAGTCCCCGGCGGCATGGCCATGGCTGTCGTTGAGCTGCTTGAAGTAGTCGATGTCCAGCATGATCACGGCAAAGCCCGCTTGAGTGCGCATCATGCGGCGCGACTCCAGCTCCAGCCGCTGCTGCAGCGCACGCCGGTTCAGCAGTCCGGTCAGGCTGTCATGCAGGGACAGCCGCTGCAGCTGGCTGAGGATGCGCGACACGACCAGGTAGGACAGGCTCAGATTCGTCACCAGGCCCATCATCAGGAAGCCCAGCACCAGGGCCTCGTTGAAGGCACCGGCCACATTGACCGGTTGGCCCACGACGTCGGGCCGCAGCATGCCGCCGATGAAGCGGGTTAGGAAGGCCAGACCCATCAGCGCGAAGGGCAGGCTCATGCCGGTGGCGCGACCGACGCCGAACTCCAGGCGCAGCGAGAAGAACAGCGTCTGTGCCGTGCGCAGCAGCGCCCAGGCCACGGCGGCGGAGGTGGCCAGCACCAGACCGGTGGCATGGTGGCCGTCGGTGGCGGCGATCCAGGCCATCGCCAGGCCGGTGACCAGCAGCAGGGCCAGCATCTCCCAGGGTGCCGAGCGTGTTCGGTTGAAGATCTGCACACCCCGCTGTATCAGGGCCATGCCCAGCACGGTCAACCAGTCGGCGAGTGGATAGCTCAGCCAGTCAGGCACCTGACCCCGCATCGAGATCAGCCCCAGGCCAGCGGCCGTGATCAGGGTCGCGACCGACCAGTACAGACTGGCCTTGCGCGCCAGGTTCAGCCCCATGCCCGCAGCAAACCACCCCAGCGCAAAAATGCCCTGCTGCACCATGACGAAGGCGAGGGTGTTGGTGATCGATTGCATGAGTGGTCGGTCCGCCCATCCTTGATGGCAAGGAGCAGGTCGGCGCCTATCTTCGCATGCATACATCTACTTGCATGCTGGCGGCCTGCCGGATCTTGCCAAGACTATCATTTTGGACACTTGGCATTCGGCCATCCGTGGAGGAACCGTCATGAACTGTCCAGCCCCAGCGATTGCCCGTCAGGGGAAGTCGAGTGTGGCGGCGGCCTGTCGAGGCCTGGCCCTGATCATGGCCGGTCTGGCGATGGCGGCCTGCGGCGGTGGCGATTCTCAAGCAGCATCGCCCGCCCCCGCCCCCGCTCCCGCTCCCGCCCCTCAGCTCAGCAGCCTGAACTCAAGCCTGGCCAGCCCCTGGGCGCTGGCCCTGCTGCCGGACGGGCGCATGCTGGTGACATTGAAGGCAGGCCGGCTGGCGCTGCTGGGCGCCGATGGCAAGACCCAGGCCACCTTGAGCAGCGGCCTGCCCGTTGTTGATGCCGGCGGCCAGGGTGGCCTGCTGGACATTGTGCTGGACCCGGACTTTGCCAGCATGCCCTGGGTCTATCTTTCCTATGCCGAGCCCGGCAGTGGCGCCCAGGCCGGCCGCTCGGGTACGGCGGTGGCCCGCGGCCGCTGGACTGGCGCCGGCCTGAGCGAGCTGACGGTGATCTTCCGGCAATCGCCCAAGGTGTCGGGCGGCGGCCACTATGGTTCGCGCCTGGTGTTCGGCCGCGACAAGAGCCTGTTCGTGACCCTGGGCGAGCGCCAGCAGGGCAGCCCGGCGCAAGACCTGGCCTCGCACCTCGGCAAGGTGGTGCGCATCCAGCGCGATGGCTCTGTGCCGACCGACAACTCTCAGCTCGGCGCAGCCGCCGCGACTGGCCTGTGGAGCTATGGCCACCGCAACCCGCAGGGCGCGGCCCTGCATCCGGTGACCGGCGAGCTGTGGGTCAGCGAGCATGGCCCGCAGGGGGGCGACGAGATCAATATCGCCCGCGCCGGTGCCAACTATGGCTGGCCGCTGCGCAGCTATGGCTGCGACTACGGAAGCCCGGTCGGCGAGGCCTGCCGCATTGGCGGTGGCGTCCATGCGCCGGCCTATGTCGAGCCGCTGAGCTTCTGGGTGCCGACCTCGATCGCACCCAGCAACCTGGCCTTCTACACCGGTGCCATGTTCCCGGAATGGCAGGGCCAGATCTTCATGGGTGCGCTGGCCGGCCAGGCGCTGTGGCGTCTGCAGCTGAGTGGCAACACCGTGGTGGGCCGCGAGGCGATGTTCGGCAGCATGGGCGAGCGTTTCCGCGATGTGCGCCAGGCGCCGGACGGCGCACTGCTCCTGCTCACCGACAGCGGCAAGCTGCTGCGCCTGGCGCGCTAACATGCGGCGATACACCCCCGGGAGCACAGCATGAAATGGGAAGGCAATCGCCAGAGCGACAACGTCGAGGATGTGCGTGAGGGCGGAGGCTCCACCGGCCGGGGCATCAGCATCGGCGGGCGCGGTCTGGGCGTGGGCACCATCGTCATCGCCCTGCTGGGCAGTTGGATGTTCGGCATCAACCCGATGACGCTGCTGAACATTCTCGGTGGCGTGGAAGGCGGCGCAGGGGGCGGGGTCTCGACCGAGGTGGAGCGGCCGGCGCCGCGGGTCACGGCCAATGACACGATGACCCAGTTTGTGCGCACCGTGCTGGCAGACACCGAGGACGTCTGGCGCGAGCAGTTCGCCCGAGCCGGCGGCACGTACAAGGATCCCAAGCTGACCCTGTTCCGCGGCAGCGTGCCCACCGCCTGCGGCCAGGGCCAGTCGGCGATGGGGCCGTTCTACTGTCCGGGCGACCAGAAGGTCTATATCGATCTGGGCTTCTATGAGGTCATGAAGACCCGTATGGGCGCGCCCGGCGATTTCGCCCAGGCCTATGTGATCGCCCACGAGGTGGGCCACCATGTGCAAAACCTGATGGGCATCTCGGGCAAGGTGGACGCGATGCGTGGCCGCATCAGCGAGGCCAAGCAGAATGCCCTGAGCGTGAGGCTGGAGCTGCAGGCCGACTGCTTTGCCGGCGTCTGGGCCCACCACGCCCAGGCGGCGCGGCAGATCCTGGAGCAGGGCGATGTCGAGGAGGCGCTGAACGCCGCCAGCCAGATCGGCGACGACACCCTGCAGCGCAAGTCACAGGGCACGGTGGTGCCGGAGAGTTTCACCCACGGCAGCAGCGCCCAGCGTGTGACCTGGTTCAAGCGCGGGCTGCAGACCGGGGCGATCGCGCAGTGCAATACGTTTGAAGCGAAGCAGCTCTAGCTGAGTCGCGCGGCAGCCCGCCGCATCTGCTGGTCCGAGCTGAAGCCGGCGTCCAGTGCCGCCTGGGTGACCGAGGCGCCTCGGGCCAGCGCCTGGCGCGCATGCTCCAGCCGGATGTTCTGCAGATAGTGCAGTGGCGTGACCTGGGCATGGGTGGCGAACAAGCGGCTCAGATGGCGGGGTGTGACCGCCCCCTGAGCGGCCATGCGCTGCAGTGACCAGTCCTCGGCCGGCTGGCGGGTGATGGCGTCCTGCACCCTGTGCACCGCCGGGTGCAGATGGTTGCGGTGCTGCAGCAGCGGCGACAGCTCGGGGTCGCGCGGGCCGCGGCGCAGGTAGACCACCATGTCCTGGGCCACCGCGGCGGTGATGTCCTCGCCGCATTCCCCGGCGATCAGGTGCAGGGCCAGATCGATGCCTGCGGTGACGCCGGCGCTGCTGGCCACCGGACCGTCGATCACGAACACACGGTTGTTGACCACCTCGGCCGTCGGGGCCAGGTCTTGCAGGGTGGCCAGCATCTCATGATGGGTGGTGCAGTGGCGCCGCGCCAGCAGGCCGGCATCGGCGGCGAGCAGGGCGCCGGCGCAGACGCTGAGCAGGCGGTGCGGCGAGTCGGCCTCCAGCAACCGGGGCGCGATCAGGCGGCCCAGCCACAGGCGCACCGCCTGCCAGGCCGGGCTGCGCAGCATCTGCCGATCCTGCAGCAACTGGCCCCGCTGGCCCAGCAGCACCGTCCAGCTGGCCTTGGGCAACTGCTCGGGCAGCGGCTCCAGGCCGCTGAGCATCAAGCCCACCGACGAGATGGCCTCCGGCGCAGGGCTCAGATAGCGCAGCCTGAAGGCGGCCGGCTTGCCGCGCTGCTCCAGGTGCCGATTGGCCAGGCGAAAGGCCTCGGCCGGGCCTGCCAGGTCCAGCAGCAGGCTGCCGGGCAGCACGAGGAACAGCAGATCGATCATGGTGTCGGCATTGTGCTTCAGGCCAGATTCAAGCCGTGGCCCGCTCCAGTGCCTGCTCGACGGTGCAGATCGTCGCAAACCTGCCCGCCAGCACCGTCTCGGTGCGGGCCTTGATCTGCGCCGCCGTCAGCGGCTGGCCATCGGGCTGCACCATGTCGAAGGTCAGCGTGGCCTCGGTCACGTAGTCCACCTCCCAGCCTTCGTCGCTGGCGTGCCGCGTGGTGGTTTCGCAGCACTGCTCGGTGCGAATGCCGGCGATCACCAGGCGCGTGATGCCCTGCTGGTGGAGCCAGATGCTCAGGCCCGAGCCGACCAGGGCGCTGTGGCGGTGTTTCTCGATCTCCAGGGCCGGGGTGAAATCGACCAGGCCGTCCAGGGGACGCACGAAACCAGACTCCAGCGAGAAGGCATTGCCGGCCGGCAGCGGGTCCACATGCATCACGCGGACGATGGGCAGGCCGCGGGCCTCGAAGCCCTTCACCAGCGCATTGCTGCGCTCCAGAAACGCCGGCACGTCGGTGGGCGTCCAGTAGGGGCGCTGGGCGAAGGATTGCTGAACGTCGATCAGGACAAGGGCGGTACGCATATCGGACTCCTGTTGAGAGAAGCCTCGATCATGGGCAATCAGGCCGCCCCGGTCGCCTCGGTCAGGGACAGCTTGCAGGCAAATCCGGACATGCCAGACAGCCTCCTAACGCTGTATTTCCAGCAGTTCGACCTCGAACAACAGCGTCGCATTGGCCGGGATCACATTGCCCCTGGCGCGTTCGCCATAGGCGATGTGCGGCGGGCAGGTCAGCTTGGCCTTGCCGCCGACCTTGATGCGCTGCACGCCTTCGGTCCAGCACTTGATGACGCGGTTCAGCGGAAAGCTGGCAGGTTCGCCACGCTTGTAGGAGCTGTCGAACTCGGTGCCGTCGGGCAGGGTGCCGCGGTAGTGCACCTTGACGTTGTCGGTTGCCAGCGGGCTGGCGCCCGTGCCCTCGCGCAGCGAGCGGTAGACCATGCCGGTCTCGCTGACCAGGGCGCCGGGCTCCTTGGCCGCCGCCAGGGCGGCCGGAGACGGCGCCGGCGCGGTGGCCTGGGCCCAGCTGCCGGCGCTGGCGAACGACAAAACGGCGGCCAGCAGGGTGGCGATGCAGAGTTGATTCATCGAGGTATCAGCTTTCTTCGCTGGCAATGGAGCGGTAGATGGTAGCGCCCAGCACCGCGCCGACGATGGGCGCGACCCAGAACAGCCACAGCTGCTCGACCGCCCAGCCGCCGACGAACACCGCCACGCCGGTGCTGCGCGCCGGATTGACCGAGGTGTTGGTGACCGGGATGCTGATCAGGTGGATCAGGGTCAGGGCCAGGCCGATGGCGATCGGTGCAAAGCCGGCCGGTGCGCGCTTGTCGGTGGCGCCCATGATGATGATCAGGAAGAAGGCCGTCATCACGATTTCGCAGACCAGGGCCGCGACCATCGAATAGCCGCCGGGCGAATGCTCGCCGAAACCGTTGGAGGCGAAGCCGGCCGAGACGTCAAAGCCGGCCTTGCCGCTGGCGATGGTGTACAGCACGGCGCCGGCAACAACTGCCCCCAGCACTTGCGACACGATATAAGGCAGCAGCTTGGCGGCGGGGAAACGGCCCCCGGCCCACAGACCGATGGACACGGCCGGGTTCAGGTGGCAGCCGGAGATATGGCCGATGGCAAAGGCCATCGTCAGCACGGTCAGGCCAAAGGCCAGAGATACCCCATGCAGGCCTATGCCTACGCCGGGAAAGGCGGCGGCCAGCACGGCACTGCCGCAGCCGCCCAGCACCAACCAGAAAGTGCCCAGGAACTCTGCGCCGTATTGTTTCATGTGTCCCTCACCCATAACGTGGATTTGAAGTGGGGGAGTCTAACCAAGGCCTGTGTCACCGATCAAGCGCTGGCCCTGGGATAGAGAATCATCTGAGTGCAGCGGAACAGCGCGATCGTCTTGCCCCTGTGGCTGACGACGGCGTCCCAGACCTGGGTGGTCCGGCCACCATGTGCCAGGGTGGCCAGGCATTCGATCTGACCGTCGAGTGCCGTGCCCAGATGGTTGGACTTCAGCTCGATGGTGGTGAAGCCGCTCGCCCCCTCGGGCAGGCTGGCCAGGCAGCCGTAGCCCGAGGCGGTGTCGGCCAGGGTGACGACGCTGCCGGCGTGCAGATAGCCATTGGGTGCCATCAGGTGCTGCTTGACCTCCAGCGTGGCACTGACACGGCCAGGCTTCACATCGGTGACGACGATGCCCAGATGGCCGGGCAGGGCCTGGGCGCCGCGTTGGTTGAAGTGCTCGGGGGTGGACATGGTGGGCTCCGACGTGACTGAGGTGTCGGCATTGTCAGGCCACCGTGTAGGACAAGGCGTACAAGGGCTAGCGCCCGCCGCCGATGTGCAAGGCGCGTCGTTGGGCATATCGTGCACAGCAGTCGATCGATAAACCCAAGGCCGCCACCCTGTTGCTGCGATATTGCCATGAACGCAATCAAAACCACCCTGCTGCTGTTCGTCCTGATGAACGTCCTGGCCATTGCCGCCTGCCAGCCGATGGCGGACTTGGACGAGCAGACGGTCTCCGACCTTGGTCAGAATGCCCAGCAAGCCAAGGGCACCTCGAACGAGGCTGACCGGTGAAGACAACGAGTCAGCCCTTCCAGATGGCGACACGATGATGAATTTTCTTCGTGGCGGAGCGCGGTGAAGGCCCAAAATGCGAGCCTGGTGACGCCGGGCCGTCCGGCGCCGGCGGTCGATGCCCCTGTGCTGGCCCAGCCCTTGAACCGCTCCAAGCCCCCGATGCCGCTGCTGAAGATCTATATCGTCGAAGACAGTGTGGTGATCCGAGACAATCTGATCGCGACCCTGGAGGAAATGGCCCCCGTCACCGTGGTCGGCAGCGCCGTGGACGAGTCCTCGGCACTGGCCTGGCTGTGCCCCGGCGAGGCGGCCTATGACCTTGTCATCATTGACATCTTCCTGCGGCAGGGCTCCGGCCTGGGCGTGCTCAAGCAGCTGCGCCCCCTGCGCCCCGAGGCCAGCCTGGTCGTGCTGACCAACTACGCCACGCCCGATATGCGCCAGCGCTGCCTGGCCCTGGGAGCCGATCGCGTGTTCGACAAGTCACACGAGATCGACGCATTGCTGGACTACTGCAGCGGCTTGGCCTCTGCCGCACACTGACTCATTGAATCAGCCCGTTCTTCAGCGCGTAGTAGGTCAGATCGCTGTTCGAGGCGAGCTTCATCTTCTCCATCACCCGCGAGCGGTAGGTGCTGACGGTCTTCACGCTCAGCGACATGCCTTCGGCCATATGGCCTATGGTTTCGCCCTTGGCCAGGCGCAGAAACACCTGGAACTCGCGCTCGGACAACTGCTCATGGGGCAGCTGCTCGCTGTCGGCGCCAAGACCGTCGGCCAGCAGCTCGGCCACCGTGGGGCTGATGTACTTTCGCCCACGTGCCACCGTGCGAATCGCCTTGACGATCTCCTCCGGGTCGCACTCCTTGTTCAAATAGCCGCTGGCGCCCTGGCGGAGCAGGGTCACCGCGTAATGCGCCTCCGAAAAGCCGCTGAGTATCAGCACCGGCAGCTCAGGTGCACGGGCCTTGATGGCCAGCAGCGCATCGACGCCGCTCTGGTCGGGCATGGACAGGTCCATCACCATCACGTCCAGGTCACCCTGGCGCACCAGCTCCATGGCCTCGCGGCCCGAGGCTGCCTCGCCGGTGACGCGCAGATCCACCTGCTCGGAGAAGTACTGGCGCAGTCCGGCCCGCACAATGGCGTGATCGTCAACGATGGCGACGCGAATCATGGGCTGCCTTTTTTGCTTTGGGGAAGGACCTCGCAGTGCGCGGTCCCCAACTGGTTGAGCTAGGAGTTTAGATGCAAGCACCCGCCCTGGATCTGCTGTCACCGCACCGGCGCCGCGCGCTGGTGTTTCCGCTTGCCCTGGCGATGGCGGTGGCCTTGATACTGATCAGCGAACTGGCGTTCTGGCGTTCCACCGGTTCAATGGACAAACTGGGCACGATGGCCGTGGCGCGTCTGGACATCCAGCAGGTCCTGCGCCGCATGATAGACGCCGAGACCGGCCAGCGGGGCTATTTGCTCAGCGCGCGCAAGGCCTATCTGGAGCCCTATCGCGAGGCCTCGCAGGATGTGCAGCGCGCCTTGGCGGCGCTCAAGCACTACTACGAGGGCAACAAGCCGGCGGCCGCGCCCATGCTGCAGCTGGAGACGATGGCGCAGCGCCGCCTGTCCGAGCTGGACCTGATCATCGAGCTGTTCGACCAGGGCAAGGAAGAGGCCTGGCGCAACATCCTGCTGACCGATATCGGCAAGGAGCAGATGCAGGCGCTGCGCGACGCCGCCCAGGAGCTGCTGGCGCTGGAGACGGTGAAGGTCGAGGCCGGCCGCAAGGACGTCTATGACACCCTGCTGTTCAACCGCATCGGGGTGGCCCTGACCACGCTGATCAGCCTGCTGGCGCTGTTTCTGTATCTGCGCCAGAGTGCTGCCCTGCAGGCCCAGCGCACGGCCCTGCAGCGCGCCGTGCAGGCCGAGCGGGACCAGCTCGAGATCGAGGTCGGACGCCGTACCGTCGAGCTGACCGAGCTGACAGGCCATCTGTTCACCGCCCGCGAGGATGAGCGCAGCCGCCTGGCGCGCGAACTGCACGACGAGCTCGGCGCGCTGCTGACCACCGCCAAGCTCGACGCCGCTCGCATCAAGGCGCGGCTGGGTCAGGGCAATCCAGAGGCCAGCGAGCGGCTGCTGCACCTCAACGAAACCTTGAACCTCGGGATCGCGCTGAAGCGCCGCATCATCGAGGACCTGCGGCCCTCGTCGCTGGGCAATCTGGGCCTGGTGGCGGCGCTGGAAATCCAGGCGCGCGAGTTCGGCCAGAGCTCGGGGCTGGACATGCACTGCGAGTTGCAGCCGGTGACACTGAGCAGCACCGCCGAGTTGACGGTGTTCCGCCTGGTGCAGGAGTCGCTGACCAATATCGCCAAATACGCCCAGGCAAGCCGGGTGAGCATCCTGCTGGCACCGCAGGGTGATGAGGTGCGAGTCGAGGTGCGTGACGACGGCATCGGCTTCGATACCTCCCAGGCGACGCGCTCCGCCCACGGCCTGTTGGGCATGCGCTTTCGCGTCGTGGCCGACGGCGGGCGGCTGACGGTGACTTCGGTGCAGGGCGAAGGCACCTGCATCAGTGCCCTGCTGCCGCAGGCGCAGGCGTAGTTCTCGTCCTACAAGCAGCGCCTGCGCTGGCCGACAGGGCCTCGCGCCCTCGGACGATGGCTTGCTCCCGGCCCTCGGCGCAAAGTCACTCCATCGCATCTGCCTTCTTCGCCTTCATCGAAGACACCGAATGCGAGCCGTGAATACCGGGCGCCCAGGCGCCTCTTGCCCAGGAGTTTCGTCATGCTGCACTACGCCATCGTTTTCTTTGTCATCGCCTTGATCGCCGCCGTGTTCGGCTTCGGTGGCATTGCCGCCAGCGCCGTGGGCATTGCCAAGATCCTGTTCTTCGTGTTCGTCGTGCTGGCCGTGCTCAGCTTCGTGGCCAGTCTGTTCCGGCGCGGCTGACCTTGCCACGCCAGGCCCTCAACTTCTTTCCATCCATCACCAGGAGATTTTCATCATGAATGTTCGTTCCACACTGACCGTCTTTTTCACCGTTGCCGCACTGGCTGCCTTCTCCGGTTGCGCCGTGACGCGTGGCCAGGAAACCGTCGGCGCCTACATCGACGACTCTGCCCTGACCACCGCCGTCAAGGCCCGCTTTGTCGACAACAAGGACGTTGACGCCTCGGCCATCAGCGTCGAGACGATGAAGGGCACCGTCATGCTGTCCGGCTTCGCCAAGAGCGAGAAGGAACGCGTCATTGCCGAGAACATCACCCGTGGTGTCAAGGGCGTGATGGCGGTGAAGAACCAGGTCGTTGTTCGTCCTTGATCCATTGAAGCAGGAGACCTCCACATGAAGCGCAGCATTGCCCTCTTTCTCGCCGTCTCGGCGATGGCCACCCCCGTGCTGGCTCAGGTCGGGGTCTCCGTGCAGATCAACCAGCCCGGTGTCTATGGCCGCATCAACTTCGGTGATGCACCGCCGCCGATGGTGGTCTACCCGCAGCCGGTGATCTATGCGCCGACGCCGGTGGCCGTGCATCAGCGCCCGATCTACCTCTATGTCCCTTCAGGCCATCAGCGTGAATGGGGTCGCTACTGCGGCCGCTATTCGGCCTGCGGCCAGCCGGTCTACTTCGTGCAGTAGCGCTGGGTGCAGGAGCATGCCCGCCAGGCGCGCGACGACCGCGGGCGAGGCCACGGCCGTGGTGACAAGGGCCGGGGCCATGGCGATGATGACAATCGCGGCCGTGGCCACAAGGGCCGGGATTGAGCTAGTCTAGAGGCTGGTCATCAAGAGGTATCAGCATGCAAGAGTTTGATCAGCCAGCCACCGGTGCGCAGTCCCGGCGTGACGCCTTGCTGCGCCTCGGTCAATGGGGCGCCGGCCTGGCGCTGGCCAGTCCCTGGTTGCCGGCCCTTGCGGCCGACGACAACACCTATGACCAGGACTCCATCCTCACCGCCGCCACCGACTTCTTCGGCAATACCACCGAAGGCCTGGCCAAGGTGATCGAAAAGGCCTTCAAGGAACAGGGCCGGCCCAATGGCTACATCAAGGGCGAGGAGGCCTCGGCCGCCCTGACCGTCGGTGTGCGCTATGGCGACGGGCAACTGACCATGAAGGGCGGCAGCACGGCGCGCGTCTACTGGGCCGGGCCGTCCATCGGGCTGGACGTGGGCGCCAATGCCTCCAAGGTCTTCACCCTGGTCTACAAGCTGCCCAAGGTTTCGGCCATCTACCAACGCTTCCCCGGCGTTGAAGGCAGCCTGTACTACATCGGTGGTGCGGGCATCAACTACCAGCGCCTGAACGGCATCACGCTGGCGCCGATCCGCCTCGGCGTGGGCCTGCGTACCGGTGCGAGCGTGGGCTATGTCCACTACCGTCGCGAGAAGAGCTACAACCCGTTCTGACAGCGTTGAAGGCGCGGCGGCGGCACCGAGCCGCTTGATCGCGGTCAGGGTTTGGTGAGCATTGATGAGATAGACTCTCATTCGCAATTGGATTGCGGCTCCGGCGTCAGCCACCCCCTGCCATGCTGTTGAACGAACTCGCCGATGGCGCTCACGCCACGGTCGACCATCTGAGCGCCTCTTCACCCGAACTTGGTGAAGGCGGCCTGCGCCGCCTGGGCGAGCTGGGCTTCATCCCCGGCGAACCGCTGCAACTGCTGCGCCGCGGCCCCGGTGGCCGCGAGCCGCTGGCGGTGCTGATCGGCGACACCCTGTTCGCCTTGCGCCTGCTCGAAGCGCAGTGCATCCATGTGCTGCCGATCTGTGCGCAGCCATCATGAGCAACGCTGAGCAAAACCTGAAGTCCCATGTCCCCCTGTTGTGGAGTGTGGCCCTGGTCGGCAACCCGAACTGCGGCAAGACGGCCCTGTTCAATCTGCTCACCGGCGCGCGCCAGAAGGTGGCCAACTACGCCGGTGTGACGGTCGAGCGCAAGGCCGGCCATGCGCGGTTGCGCAATGGCCAGCCGGTGTCGGTGATCGATCTGCCAGGCGCCTACAGCCTGACCCCGGCCACGCCGGACGAACAGGTCACCCTGGAGTTCATCGAAGGCCGCCGCGCCGGCGAGGCCGCACCGGACGCCATCGTCGCCGTCGTCGACGCCACCAATCTGCGCATGAATCTGCGCCTGGTGCTGGAGCTCAAGCGCCTGGGCCGGCCGATGCTGGTGGCGCTGAATATGGCCGATGTGGCCCGCCAGCAGGGCCTGATCATCGACGTGGCCAAACTTTCCGCCGAACTGGGCTGCGCCGTGGTCGAGACGGTGGCCGTCAAGCACGATGGCCATCTGCAATTGTTGGCGCAGCTGGAGACGCAGCTGGCCACCGCTTCATCGACGCCCGCGGCCAAGCTGCATGTGGTGTCGTCTGCGCCGGCTCAGCTGCAGCAGGAGGTACGGCGCATCCTGGCCGCCGCCGTCGTGCAGCCGGCGCGCTTCCAGCGTTTTCACCACCGCATCGACGCCTGGGTGATGCACCCGGTCTGGGGCCTGCTGATACTGGCGGCGGTGCTGTTCCTGATCTTCCAGGCGGTGTTCTCCTGGGCCAATCTGCCCATGGATGCGATCAAGGCCGGCATGGCGGGCCTGGGTGAGTGGGTCACCGCCCATATGGCCGAAGGGCCGCTGCGCAGTCTGCTGGTCGATGGCGTTCTGGCCGGAGCCGGCGGCGTGCTGGTGTTCCTGCCGCAGATCCTGATACTGTTCTTCTTCATCCTCTTGCTTGAAGACTCGGGCTATCTGCCCCGCGCCGCCTTCCTGCTCGACAAGCTGATGGGCACGGTGGGCCTGTCGGGCCGCGCCTTCATCCCGCTGCTGTCCAGCTTTGCCTGTGCGATTCCCGGCATCATGGCCACGCGCACCATCGCCAACTGGCGCGACCGTCTGGCCACCATCATGGTGGCGCCGCTGATGACCTGCTCGGCGCGCCTGCCGGTCTATGCGCTGCTGATCGGCGCCTTCGTGCCGGACCGCAGCGTCGGCTGGTTCAATCTGCGCGGGCTGACCCTGTTCGGCCTTTATGTTGCCGGCGTGGTCTCGGCGATGGCCGTGGCCTGGCTGTTCAAGCGCGTCTGGATGAAGAGCCGCTACCAGCCGCTGATGCTGGAGCTGCCGCCCTACCGCCTGCCGGGCCTGCGCAATCTGGTGCTGGGCCTTGCCGAGCGGGCGCGCATCTTTCTGCGGCGTGTGGGCGGCATCATCTTCGCGCTGATGGTGGTGCTGTGGTTTCTGTCCAGCTATCCGGCGCCGCCCGAGGGCGCCGCCGGCCCGGCGATCCAGTACAGCATTGCCGGTTGGTTGGGCCAGGCGCTACAGCATGTGTTCGCGCCCATAGGCTTCAATTGGCAGATCTCGATCGCCCTGGTGCCGGGTCTTGCCGCGCGCGAGGTGGCGGTGGGCGCTTTAGGCACCGTGTATGCCCTGTCGGCCGCCGGCGAGGGGCTGGCGGACAGCCTGACACCGGTGATCGCCCAGGGCTGGTCGCTGGCCACCGCCTACTCGCTGCTGGCCTGGTATGTGTTCGCGCCGCAATGCATCTCGACCCTGGCCGTGGTCAAGCGCGAGACCAACTCCTGGCGCTATCCGCTGCTGATGGCCGCCTATCTGTTCGTGCTGGCCTATGCGGCGGCCTTTGTCACCTACCGGGTGACGCTGCGGCTGGGGGGCTGAGATGAAACTGATCCATTTGCCGCTGGGTTGTGGTGATTTGCGCCTCGCTTTTGTGCGGCGGCAGAGGGGGCGGGGGGCCGGCCACCACGGGCTGAAGCTTGGGCTGGTCCCTTCGGACCGACCTCCAGCTTCTCTATGCCCGCCGTGGCCGGACCCCCACCCCCTCTGCGGATGCACTGGTGGCCGCCAACTCAGAGTCGTGCGCGTGCCCTGCTGTTTGTCGAGACTGCACACGGGTTGCAGCAGGAGCGAGGGCGGGCCGGTCGCAGCGGGCATAAAGAAGCCGGAGTCCGGGCCGTTCAGGGCCGGGCAAGGCTTCAGCCCGCAGCGGCCGGCGCGCCCTCGCCCCTGCCGCCTCATGTTTTATGTATCGAGTGTCGCGCCCAGCGCGGTGGAGAGCTGAGATGAGCGTTCAGTGGATGGTGGTGGCCTTGCTGGTGCCGGCCTGCGGCATCTACGCAGCCTGGACCCTGATGCCAGCCGCCGCCCGCCGCGCGCTGGCGGTGCTGCTGTTGCGCATCAAGCCCGATGGCATAGGCTCTGCTGCGCTGCGCAAGGCAGCCATGCCGGGTTCGTCTTGCGGCTGCAGTGGCTGCGACCGTGCGCCGTCTCAGGCCCGGGAGCAGACGCTGCACTTTCATCCGCGCGCCAAGCGCTGAGCAACCCTCAGGCGCGAGAATGCGCCCATGCTCCGTTACCAGCGCCTGATCGCCGTCGTCCTGTTCCTGGCCCTGCTGTGGGCCCTGTTCCAGTTCACCGGCCTGCGCGCCCACTTCAATCTGCAGTTCCTGCATGACAGCTTCGAGCAGCACAGGCTGGGAGGCCTGCTGCTCTTCACGCTGCTGTTCGCGCTGGGCAATCTGATACAGATTCCGGGCTGGATCTTTCTCGCCGCCGCCGTGCTGGCCCTGGGCCAATGGTGGGGTGGCCTGGCCACCTATGTCGCGGCCTGCATTTCCTGCCTGTTCACCTTCTGGCTGATACGGCTGCTGGGCGGCGACTCGCTGCGCCAGCTCGGCGGCCGCATCGCGACCCGGCTGTTCGCCCGGCTGGATGCTCACCCGGTGCAGAGCGTGGCCCTGCTGCGCCTGCTGTTCCAGACCGTGCCGGCGCTGAACTACGCGCTGGCGCTGTCGGGGGTGCGCTTTCGCAGCTATCTGCTGGGCACCTTGATCGGGCTGCCGCTGCCTATCCTGCTGTACACGGTGTTCTTTGACTATCTGGCTCACTGGCTACATCTGCCCTTGCCTTGACCGCGAAGGGCACCTACCGGCGCTCAGCCCAATAGCCATGCTTTTTGCGCTGGTGCATCACGGCCAGCACATGAATTACTGCGCCATCGATGCGATAGATCAAGGTGAACGGGTAGCGTCGCAGCGGCAGCTGTCGAGCCCGTGTCGGCGCAGGGCTGCCGACTTCGGGATGAGTCATCGGCAACTCGCCGGCGCGTTCAAACTGTGAAGCCGCAGGCGCGTACTCGCGCGTTGACCATAGTGCTCTTTGCACCAACCCAGCGCCGCATCCAGCTCCTGCTCGGCGGCCGGGTGAAGGCGCAAGTCCATCGCTCAGCCATGCTTGGCGCGCAACTCTGTCATCACCTCGGCCCAGGGCCGGCAGACCAGTTCGCCGCTGTCGATCTGCTGCATGCGGCGTGTGATCTCGGCCTCCCAGGCGGGGTCCAGCCGGGCGTCGTCCGTGTCGGCCTGAACACTGAGCCATAGCCGTTCGGCCAGCTCGGCACGCTCGCTTGCCGTTAGCTTCATGGCCTGGGCTTCGACGAGATCGACAGGGTTGGGCATGACCGGCTCCTTGTAACGAGTGGAGTTTATCGCCGACGATTGGTCGGTGTTCTTACTTCAGTCCCAACGCCCGCCAACCCTCCAGCCCGAGCTGCTCCAAGGTCTCCATATTCGCCTCGTAGATCGCGTCGGTGTCCTTCATCGTTGCCACGGCGTTCTCGATGCTGGACTCGCGCAGCAGATGCAGCGTGGGGTAGGGCGAGCGGTTGCTGTAGTTGGTGATGTCGTCGGGTTCCACGCCGTCGAACTGGTACTGCGGGTGAAAGCTCGCCACCTGCAGATCGCCCTGCATCTCCAGCGCCTCTATGGTGCCGTCGGCGGCTTCGAGGAAGTCATTGAAGTCCAGGAAGTCGGTCAGCACCAGCGGATGTATCAGCAGCGTGGTCTCGACCTTGTCGGGCGGCGCGGCCTGCAGGAACAGCAACTCGTTGGCCAGCTGCTGCAGCAGGGCGTCCTCGTCGGTGGCCTCGCTGACGACATAGCGCACGCGGTTGTTGACATGCACGCTCTTGGCAAAGGGGCAGAGGTTCAGGCCGATCACGGCACGCTCCATCCACAGGCGGGTGTCGGCTATGACTTGGTCGGCGTTGATGTCCATGGCGGTCTGGTGAGTGGCTTGTCGGGACCGACATTATCGACGCGCACCGGCATCTACCGGCTCATGGTTCGGTGCTGAAGGCCTGCGGCGGCTTGTCCGCGCCGCCGACCTCAAGCCGTTCGTACTCGCTGATCACCTGGGCGCCGAGCAGCAGCAGCGTGGCCGCAAGCTCCAGGCTCAGCAGCACGGCGATCGCCGTGGTCAGCGAGCCGTAGACGGTGCCGATCTGCGACAGCGTGCTGAAGTACCAGATCAGCAGCCGCCGCGACAGCTCCCACAGCAAGGCCGCGACAATGGCGCCGATCAGGGCGTGGGCCAGCGAAGGCCGGCCCACCGGCATCACCAGATAGATCGAGGTCAGCACGAACACCTCGCCGGCAAATCCCAGCAGGTAGAGCAGCAGGCCGGACACGCCGGTCAGCGACCAGTCCCGCCACAGAAAGCTGACCTGCTGCTCGCCCATTGCCTGCAGGCTGCCGGCCACCAGGGTGACCAGCAGCAGGCCGGCACCCAGGCAGAGGATGTAGGCATAGGGAATCACCGCCGAGACGAGAAAGTGGCGGCGCCGTATCGCCACCCGGTGGTGGAAGACCACCGACATCGCGTTCTCGAGCACGGTGAAGGCCAGCGAGCTGAAGAACAGCATGCTGACCAGCAGCACCCAGCCCATCACATCGCGGTGCAGCAGGAAATGGGCCAGCTCGGCAATGATGGCGGCCGACTGCCCGGGCACCAGCCACTCGAGGTAGCGGCCCAGCGTCATCAGCAGCTCGTTCTGATCGACGACGTGAGACAGCGCGATCACCGTCAGTATCAGCAGCGGTACGATGGACAGCAGCGCGTAATAGGCCACCGCCCCGGCCAGCAGCAGGCCCTGGTTGGCGCGAAAGGCCTTGAGCACGCGCAGCGTGAAGGCCCAGGGATGCCGCAGGACGCGGGCGGATTTTTGCTTGTGCGAATACAGGGCCATCGGTGCAGTTTGCACGAAACGGCCGAGCTCGACGCTGACGATGCACACCGTCAGCCAGGCAATGCCCGAGGCCAGGCCGGCGGCCACGTCGCTGGCGAAATGGACCTGCAGCACGATCCGGCTGGTGCCCACCGTCAGCGCCGTGGCGGCCGCGCCCAGCAGGGCGGGCAGATGCCAGCGCGCCGGCAGGGTGCGCAGCACCACATAGGCCAGCATGCCGTAGGCCACGACAGCGCCGGAGGTGTGGCCGCTCGGGAAGCTCCAGCCCGGCGCTATGCCCTGCTCCGGCGCCAGCAAGGGTCTGGCACGGACGAAGATGTCTTTCAGCAGCGGATTCAGCAGCGCATTGCCGCCCAGTGCGAGCACCCAGCCCAGCAACAACATAGCCTGAGCTGCAAGCCACAGGCGCCAGGCCACCACGATGCCCAGCAGTGTCAGCGTGATCGGGTCGCCAAGGTGGGTCAGCGCCGCGAACACCTCGCGCGTGCCGGCGCCGATACGCTCGGTGACAAACGCGCTCAGCGCCGTGTCGGCCGCCGACATCGGGTGCCCGGGCACAAGCTGCGAGCTGATCTCGGCGAACAGGGCCGCCGCGATGATCACGATCGCAAAGCCTGCGACTGCGAGCGCAGCGGCACGCGCCAGCGGCTGAGTGGCGCCCTGGGTATCAGTCGTCATGCGACCGCGACATCGGGTGCGCGCGCACGAGCTCGAAGCAGCGCCGCGTATCGTCATGGTCCCAGCGCTCGACACTGCAGCCGCGCCGGGTGCCGCCATCGAGGTGGGCGGCGTCGATGCGCAGGATGTTGACCGAGTTGCCCGCATCGGCGCGGATGCGGGTGCTCAGCGCCGTGCCCGCCTGCACCGCCCACATCGGGTGGGGCAGATCGGGCCAGTGCTCCTGCAGCGGCAGCACAAAGGGCAGGTGGATGTGCCCGCCGACGACCATATCGGCACCGGCCTCGGCCCAGCGCCGCAGGGCGGCCTGATGGCCACGCAACAGATTGTGGCGGTCCTGTTCGCGCGTCACCGCCACCGGCTGGTGCGTCATGACGATGCGCCACTGGCCCGGCCGCGCCGCAGCCAGGCGCTGCGCGACCGACTCGATCTGCGCCGCCGAGACTTCGCCATCGGTGTGCCGGTAGCGGCGGGTCGTGTTCAGGGCCAGCACCAGCACCTCGTCGTTCTCGAACTGCGGCTCCAACCCCTCGCCAAAGGCGCGTGCGTAGTGTGCGTAGGGCGCCAGCAGGCGCGCCAGCGGATTGAACAAGGGGATGTCGTGATTGCCCGGAACCGCCAGCACCACCGGCACCTGCAGACGGTCGACAAAGGCCCGTGCGGCACTGAACTGGGCGTGGGTGGCGCGCTGGGTGATGTCACCGGACAGCAGCAGCACATCGGGCCGCTGCGCCAGCGCCAGCTCCACCAGCGCCTCGACGACCTCGGCGCGTTCGGTGCCGAAGTGCGGGTCGGAGACCTGCAGCAGCACGGTCATGTCGCAGCCCGTTCTGGTGCCGGCGCGGCCGGCCGTATCAGCAGCAGCGGCTCCGGCGAAACGCTGAACCGCAGCGGCAGCCTCAGCCGCGACACTTCACCGTCGATGCCGACCTTGATGTGCTGCAGGCCCCAGGCCCGCGACCGGCTCACCGTCAGCTGCCTGAACGAGAAGTTGCGCACCTTGTCGGCATCGCCCAGCTGCCCGAGCGCACCGCGCAGCAGCAGCCACAGCATGGCCAGCCGGCCCAGCGGATGCAGCATCACCCCCGCCAGCCGCCCGGCGTCTATGGCCTGCGCTTCAGGGAAGCCCAGCTGTTCCATCTGCAAGGCGTTGTTGCCGATGAACAGCGTCGGGGTGCGCAGCTCGCGTGTGCTGTTGTCAAGCTCGATGCGAAGGCGCAGATTGCGATGGCCACGCAGCAGGGTCAGCAGACCGGCGCCGAAGGCCACCAGCCGGTGGCGGCCGAACTGCTTCTTCCAGGCCTCGCGGTCTTCCAGCAGTTGCGGATACAGGCCCAGGCTGGCGTTGACCAGAAACACCCGCTGGTTGACCAGACCGACCTGAACCGCTTGCGGCGATTCGTGCAGCAGGACCTGCATCGCCTGTGCGATGTCGGCGGGAATGCCGTGCGTGCGGCTGAAGTAGTTGAAGGTGCCCTGTGGCAGCACGCCAAAGGGCAGGCCGCTGCCGAGCACGATCTGCGCCACGGCGCTGATCGTGCCATCGCCGCCGGCCGCAACAACGATGCCGCCGGCCTGCCGCGCCTCGCGCACGGCCTGATGTGCCACTTCGGCCAGGCGCCCGGGCGGATCGACCAGCATCACAAAGCAGGGCCGGTCAGCCTCCGCGCAGGCGCTCTCTATCGTCGCCCTCGCTTGCGCCCCGTCGCCATGACCCGATCCGATATTGAAAACAATGAACAGCGGCTTCACGTCGCTATTGTTGCCTTGGCCGGTCACTCCTCGGGATCGACCATGCGGTCGTGTTCCTCGTCGGCGGGAATGTGATCAGGCACGAGGCCCTCGTCTGGCTCCACCGGCAGCGTGTCCGGTTCGTCTTCGTCAGGGGTTTCGATCGTGTCGCTGTGGCGCTTGTGCGGGGTCTGGCTGCTCATGGTGATGAACTCCGGTAAAGGAGTCCATCATCGGGGGGCATCGTCATTGCGTCGCTCGGACTGGGGCGCGTTGTGTTGTCAGCCGATGCTGACACGCGCTCCCGGGCGGTCAGCCTCTCAAACCAGCCACGGCTTGATGGGCGGCGGCCACTGCCTGCTCGACGATCTGCTGCTTCCACTGCGGTGTGTCGGTGTAGAAGGCGTCACGCACCTGGCGCTTCAGGCGGGTGCGCGTGGCCTCGTCCAGCTCGGGATGGTTCTCCACCCACTGGTCGCAGCGCAGCGCATCGATCATCTGGTTGATCGGCAGGGTGCCATACTCCAGCGCGATGCCGGTGAACTCGGCCTGTGCGCATTCGTCGTAGATCACGTTCCACATCAGGCCGCTGAGCGGGGCGGAGCTGGAACTGCCGTCGTAGGTTGAGGTCACCTCGGGGCCCCACCAGGCGCGCGAGCGGGTCACGGCCACCGGGTCGTTCCTGCCGGCAAAGATTTTCTCGCCATGGCCGCTGGGGCCCAGGCCCGTGTGCAGGTCTATCCAGGCGAGCTTGGCGGCCTGGCGGCCATGTTCCTGCAGCACATGGCGCAGGGTGATATGGCTCCAGGTCGGGTTGCGCCCGCCATAGAACAGGCCTTCCGGGAATTCGTACTGCCCGCCGGAGATGGCGCCCTGCAGCGCGAACGCACCGTGCTTCGCGGCATAGGCGGCCAGCACCGCCTCGCTCTCGGCCGAGGGCGGCCACTGGCTGGGCACCAGGGCGCCGGCCAGCTCGGCATAGCCGGCGTTGTGCGGCAGCTCCTGGTGGAAGTCGTGGAAGTTGCGGTTCAGGTCGACGTTCTCCTGGGTGACGCGGCGCCACCAGGAGAAGCCGTAGGGGTTCAATGCATGGATATAGAGCACGGCCACGCCGGCGGCATGGGCCGCGGCGCGCCATTGCGCATCCTGCAGCAGGCTGACCTGCACGCCCGAGCCGCAAAAGCCCTCGACGCCATGGCAGGCGCTGCTGATGATCAGCAGCTTGCCGGCATCGGCAGGGCCGTCGCGCACCACGTCCATGGCCAGTTGCTCACCGTCCTGGCCCAGCAGCGGGTGGATATGGCTGTGCACATCCAGATCGGCGGCCTCGGCGGCGGCCAGGAACTTGCCGCGCGCCTCTGCGTAGCGCTGGGAGAAAGCCTGTTCGATTGCGCTCATGGTGTCACTTCTGCGGTTCGGCCAACCAGGCTTCGGCCAGGCGCACCCACATCGAGCCGCCCAGCGGTATCAGGTCGTCGTTGAAGTCGTAGCTGGGGTTGTGCAGCATGCAGGGGCCCATGCCGTGGCCGCCAATGCGGTGCGAGCCGTCGCCATTGCCGATCAGGAAGTAGCAGCCGGGTTTTTCGAGCAGGAAGAAGCTGAAGTCCTCGGCGCCCATCGTCGGCTCGAATTCCTGCACCTTGTCGGCGCCGACCATGGCGCCGAGCTGCTTGCGCACGAACTCGGTCTCGTTGGCGTGGTTGATCGTCGGCGGGTAGTTGCGCTTGAAGCTGAACTCGCAGGTGGTCTCGAAGGCGGCGCAGGTGTTCTCGGCGATGACTTTCATGCGGCGCTCGATCAGGTCCAGCACTTCCAGGGTGAAGGTGCGCACCGTGCCCTCGATCACGCAGGAGTCCGGCACCACGTTCGTCGCCTCGCCGGTGTGGATCATCGTCACCGAGATCACGCCCGCGTCTATCGGCCGCTTGTTGCGGGTGATGATGGTCTGGAAGGCCTGCACCATCTGGCAGGCCACCGGCACCGGGTCGATGCCGTTGTGCGGCATCGCCGCATGGGCGCCCTTGCCGCGTATCACGACCTTGAATTCGTTGCTCGACGCAAACACGGGACCCGAGCGCAGCGCGAACTCGCCGGCCGCCATGCCGGGCCAGTTGTGGGCGCCGAACATCGCCTCCATCGGGAATTTCTCGAACAGCCCGTCCTTGATCATCTCGCGGGCGCCGCCGCCGCCTTCTTCTGCGGGCTGGAACACCAGATAGATGGTGCCGTCGAAATTGCGGTGCTTGGACAGATGCTTGGCCGCCGCCAGCAGCATGGCCGTGTGGCCGTCATGGCCGCAGGCGTGCATCTTGCCCGCATGCTTGCTGGCGTGCTCGAAGGTGTTGTGCTCGGTCATCGGCAGCGCGTCGATGTCGGCGCGCAGGCCGACGGCGCGGTTGCTCGTGCCGTTCTTGACGATGCCGACGACGCCGGTCTTGCCTAGGCCGCGGTGCACCGGAATGCCCCAGTCGGTCAGCGCCTTGGCAATCACGTCGGCGGTGCGTTCCTCCTGGAAGCACAGCTCGGGGTGGGCATGGATGTCCCGTCGCAGGGCCTGGATGCTGGCCGCATCCGCAAGAATCGAGTCAATCAGCTTCATCGCGCGCACTCCAAAGTTTGACGGCGCGCGGGCTCACCTGGGCAGCGCGCGCCTGGTGAAAATGAGTGTACTCCGGCCGTTTAGGGGCGGCACCGGGGCCTGTGGGGCTTGTGCGGTCAGCGGTTTATCGCTTCACCCGCCCGTCGCCGGTCAGCAGCGACAGCTCGACGAAATTCGAGGCCACATGCTTTTGCGGGCCGAACTTCACCTGGAAGCCGCCGGCGTTGTAGTTGCTCAGCGTCTCCAGCGCGGCCACAAGGCTGTCGCGGCTGACCTTGCCCATGCGGCGCAGGCCCTCGGTCATGACCTTGGCGGCCAGATAGCCCTCGATGGCGGTGTAGTTGGGCCGCTGGTCGCCGCCGGTCTTTTGCAGCGCCATCTGGTACTCGGCGACCACGCCGGTGGCCACGCCAAAGGGGTAGGGCATGACCTGGCTGACGACCACGCCGCGCGCCTCCTTGCCCAGCTCGTCCGACAGCGCCTGGGTGCCGACAAAGGACACGTTGTAGAACAGGCCGCCGTAGCCGGCCTTGCGCGCCTCGCGGATGAAGGCCGCGCAGCTCTTGTAGGCGCTGATCAGCACGATGGCCTCGGGCAGGCCGGGCACCAGATCCTTGACCGCCTTGGCCACATCGACGCTGTTGCGTTCGACGGTGGATGTCGCCAGTGGCGCCAGGCTCAGCGCCTTCATCGCGCGCTGCACACCGTCCAGCCCGGCGCGGCCATAGGCGTCGTTCTGATGGAAGACCGAAATCTTGTTCAGGCCCAGCTGGGTCAGCTGGCGCACGATCAGCGCGGTTTCGTCGAAATAGGACGCGCGCAGGTGGAAGACCCAGCGGCTGAACGGCTCGCGCAGCGCCTCGGCGCCGGTGAACGGGGCGAAGAAGGGGATCTTGTGCTGGTTCACCAGGGGCAGGGCGGCCAGCGAGGTGGGCGTGCCCACATAGCCGAACAGGGCGAATACATCGTCCTCGATGAACTTCTCGGTATTGGCCTTGCAGCGCTCGGGCTCGTAGCCATCGTCCAGCGTCTTCAGCTCGACAGGCAATCCATTGACTCCGCCGGCGGCATTGACCGTATCGAAGTACAGCTTGGCGCCGGCCTGCATCTGCAGGCCGAGCTGGGCGGCCGGGCCGGTTAGCGGCACAGATTGACCCAGCACGATGCGCCGGCGCTCCTGGGCCTGGGCCCACAGAGGCAGGGCTCCTGCCGCCAGGCCACCGAGGCCCGCCAAGCGTTTCAGGCAATGTCTTCGTTGCAAGCTGACTCCCTGTCGTGGCTCAAGGGCTTGCGTCGGCGAAGCCCAGTTCAGCGGCATTTTCCTCGCGGGGATGCGGCTTTGACAGCGGTGGCGCGGCAAGGCCGGCCGCTGTGTGCAATAGTGCGCGCATGAATTCCGCAGTTACGCCTTCCGCCGACGCTTCTGTGTCGAATAGCACGCCCAAAACGGTCCACGGTGCCTGTCCGCACGATTGCCCCGACACCTGCGCGATGCGCATCACGGTGCAGGACGGCCGGGTGATCAAGATCCAGGGCGACCCCGATCACGCCACCACCCAGGGTGCCCTGTGCACCAAGGTGTCGCGCTATGCCGAGCGCAGCTACCACCCGGAGCGGGTGCTGACACCGCTCAAGCGCGTTGGCCCCAAGGGCAAGGGTCAGTTCGTGCCGGTGAGTTGGGACGAGGCGCTGAGCGATATCGCCGGCCGCCTGAAGTCAATCGCGGCCCGCGACCCCGAGGCCATCCTGCCCTACAGCTATGCCGGCACGATGGGCCTGCTGCAGGGCGAGTCGATCGCCGCGCGTTTCTTCAACAAGCTGGGCGCTTCGCAGCTGCTGCGCACGATCTGCGCCTCGGCCGGCGGCGCGGCGCTGGCCGCGACCTATGGCCACAAGGTGGGCATGCGGGTCGAGCAGTTCGCCTTCAGCCAATTGATCGTCATCTGGGGCAGCAACTCGATTGCCTCGAATCTGCATTTCTGGACCCTGGCCAATCAGGCCAAGCGCCAGGGCGCCAAGCTGATCTGCATAGACCCGCGCAAGACCGAGACGGCCGACAAATGCCACCAGCACATCGCGCTGCTGCCCGGCACCGACGGCGCGCTTGCCCTGGGCCTGATGCATGAGCTGATCTCGCACGGCTGGCTGGATCAGGACTACATCGACCGCCATGTGGACGGCTGGGACGGCCTGCGCGAACGCGCGCTGCAATGGCCGCCCGAGCGCGTGGCCGAGGTCTGCGGCATCAGCGCCGACGAGGTGCGCCAGCTGGCGCGCGACTACGGCACGACCAAGCCGGCCGCGATCCGCCTGAACTACGGCATGCAGCGCGTGCGCGGTGGCGGCAATGCGGTGCGGCTGGTGGCCCTGCTGCCCTGCTTGACCGGCGCCTGGCGCGAGGCGGCCGGCGGCATGCTGCTGTCCAGCTCGGGCTTTTTCGCGCCGTACAAGAACACGGCCAAGCTGGAGCGGCCCGATTTGCTGGCCGGGCGCACGCCGCGCACCATCAATATGAGCACCATTGGCGACGATCTGCTGCGCGAGGCCTCACCCGAGTTCGGTCCCAAGATCGAAGCGGTGATCGTCTACAACAGCAACCCGGTGGCCGTGGCGCCCGAGTCGGGCAAGGTGGTGGCCGGCTTCCAGCGGGAGGATTTGTTCACCGTCGTGCTGGAGCACTTCCTGACCGACACCGCCGACCAGGCCGACTATGTGCTGCCGGCGACCACCCAGCTGGAGCACCTCGATGTGCACACCAGCTACGGCCACACCACGATGCTGATCAACGAGCCGGCTATTCGCCCGCAGGGCCAGGCCTTGCCCAATACGCAGATCTTCCGCGAGCTGGCCGCACGCATGGGCTTCACCGAGCCCTGTTTTGCCGACAGCGACGAGACCCTGGCCCGCCAGGCGCTGGTGGACGACCTCAGCTTCGACGAGCTGCGCGCCACCGGCTGGCTGCAGCTGCCGATTGCTGATGCACCGTTCGCCAACGGCGGCTTCCCTACGCCCAACGGCAAGGTGCAGGCCGATGCGCCGGGCCTGGGCCTGCCGGACTACGTGCCGAATTACGAAAGCCGGCAGTCCTCGCCCGAGCTGGCGCGGCGCTATCCGCTGGCGATGATCTCGCCGCCGGCGCGCAACTTCCTGAACTCCAGCTTCGTCAATGTGAAGAGCCTGCGCGACATCGAGGGTGAGCCGCTGCTGGAGATGCACGGCGATGATGCCGCCGCCCGTGGCATCCAGGACGGGCAGGTGGTGCGGGTGTTCAACGAACGCGGCACCTACCGCTGCCGCGTGGCGCTGAACCCGCGCGCGCGGCCCGGCGTCGTCAACGGCCTGGGCGTCTGGTGGCGCAAGCTGGGGCTGGACGGCAGCAACGTCAACGAGCTTACGCATCAGCGCCTGACCGATATGGGCGAGGCGCCCACCTTCTACGACTGCCTGGTCGAAGTGCAGGCCGACAGTCTCCGGGCGGCGTGAAGCGGAAGCGCTGGATGGCTTGGGCAGGGTTGGCAAGTCTGATGGCCGTGGGCGCGGTGCTGCTGAGCAGTGGCTGTGCCAACGTCAGCTATCTGGCCCAGTCGGTGTCCGGCCATATGCAGCTGGTCAGCGCCGCCAAGCCGGTGCAGCAATGGCTGGATGACCCCTCCGAACCGGCCGAGTTGCGCCAGCGCCTGGCCCTGAGCCAGCGCATGCGTGACTTCGCTGTTCAGGAACTGAAGCTGCCCGACAACCGCAGCTACCGCTCCTATGCCGATCTGCAGCGCCCGGCGGCCGTCTGGAACGTCGTCGCCGCACCGGAGCTGAGCCTGAGCCTGAGGACCTGGTGCTTCCCGATGATGGGCTGCGTGGGCTACCGTGGCTACTTCAAGCGGGATCAGGCCGATGCCTTTGCCCAGGGTCTGCAGCAGGAGCCCGGACTCGAGGTCGCGGTGTATGGCGTGCCCGCCTATTCCACCCTCGGGCTGACCAACTGGCTGGGCGGCGACCCACTGCTGAACACCTTCATCCGCTATCCGGAGGGGGAGCTGGCCCGGCTGATCTTCCACGAGCTGACGCACCAGGTCGTCTATGTGAAGGACGACACCATGTTCAACGAGTCGTTCGCCACTGCGGTGGAACGCCTCGGTGCGCAGCGCTGGCTCGTCGCCCATGGAACGCCGGCCGCCCGCGACGAGTTTGTGGCGTTGGAGCGACGCCGCGCGGACTTTCGCAGCCTGACGATGCGCTACCGCGAGCGTCTGGACCGGCTCTACCGCAGCGATGCCGATGCCGCCGCCAAGCGCAGGGGCAAGGCCGAGCTGATGGCCGAGCTGCGCGCCGACTACGCCGCGCTCAAGGCCGGCCCCTGGGGCGGCTATGCCGGTTACGACGGCTGGTTTGCGCGCGCCAACAATGCCTCGTTCGGCCTGCTGGCGGCCTACAACGAGCTGACGCCGCAGTTCGAGGCCCTGTTCGAGCGCGAGGGCCGTGACTTCGATCGCTTCTATGCGGCCGTGCGCGCCCTGGCCCGCTTGCCGCGCGACGAGCGCCGCGCCACACTGAAGCAAAACCTGCCACCGGAGACACACTGATGTCCGAAATCCGCATACACCGTGACCACAAGCTGGGGCTGGTACGCGCCCGTGAAGTGGCCTGGGCCTGGGCCGAGGAGGTCGAGCGCAAGTTCGACATGGACTGCACCGTGCTCGAAGGCGAAACCAGCGACACCGTGCAATTCACCCGCTCGGGCGTCAAGGGTCAGATGATTGTTGCCGCCGATCACTTCGATCTCAGCGCCAAGCTGGGCCTCTTGCTGGGCGCCTTCAAGGGCACCATAGAGCAGGAGATCCAGAAGGAGCTGGACGCCCTGCTGGCCGCCGAGACCAAGCCCAGGAAGGTGGCGGCCAAGAAAAAACCGGCCTGAAGGCCGGTTGGTGTCATCGCTGCGGGGCTAGCGCCCCACGGGCGATCACTTCAGCGATTCAATCAGGTCAATGTACTCCTGCATCGCTTCCTCGCTGGATTTGCCCTTCAGCTCCTTCCAGGCGTCGTACTTGGCGCGGCCCACCATGTCGGTGAAACCGGGGCGGGAGCCCTCGACGTCGCCGCTGCTGCCCTGCTTGTACAGCGCATACAGCTTGAGCAGGGTCATATTGTCGGGGCGCTCCGGGAGCGACTTGGAGCCGGCAACGGCGGCTTCGAATTGTTCTTTCAGGCTCATCGTGTCTCCTTCAGGACGTTGGGTCGGTGCAAAGCTTGGTATCTATCGCTATGGACGACTCGGATATTAACCAGCATTGTTGCTCCAGAAAAACAAGGAGACGGAATTGAGCCCAACGCCTGAACGCATGTCGCGCGTGGACACCGCCTGGCTGCGCATGGATTGCGACGCCAACCTGATGATGATCGTCGGCATCTGGCTGCTGCGCCCGCGGCTGACGGTAGAGCAGGTCTCGGCCCGCGTGCAGGAGCGCCTGCTGCAATACACCCGCTTTCGCCAGAAGGTGGTGCACGACACGATGGGTGCCAGCTGGGTGGAGGACGAGGACTTCGACATCGCCCGCCATGTCGTCAAGGAGGTGCTCAAGCCACGCCGTGGCCAGCCTGCCGAGGAGGCGCTGAAGGAGCGCGTCGGTGAGCTCGCCGCCGAGCCGCTGGACCCGGACCGCCCGCTGTGGCAGTTCCGCGTGGTCGAGGAGATGGACGGCCAGAGTGTGCTGATCGCGCGCATCCACCACTGCATAGCCGACGGCATCGCGCTGATGTCGGTGCTGTTCTCGATCACCGATGGCGGCAAGGCCCCGCCGGAAAAGGCGCAGCGCCCGGAGGCCGAGCATGACTTCCTGTCCGATGCGCTGCTCAAGCCCCTGACCGACCTGATGGTCAAGGCCATAGGCATGACCGGCACGGCCGCCGCCAAGTCGATGGAGACCCTGGCCCGCCCGGCCGCACCGGCCCAGGCCTCGGCCGATGTGCTGCGCATGGGCTACCAGGCGCTCAGCGACGTGACCGCCTTTGCCATGATGCCCGACGACTCGCGCACCAGCCTGAAGGGCAAGCCCAATGGCAGGAAGCATGTCGCCTGGGGCGAGCCGCTGCCACTGGATGCCGTCAAGGCCGCCGGCAAGGCGTTGGGTTGCTCGATCAACGATGTGCTGCTGAGCTGCGCCGCCGGCGCCATCGGCAGCTATCTGCAGGCCCAGGGCGACGACCCGGCGGGCAAGGAAATCCGCGCCATGGTGCCGGTCAATCTGCGGCCGCTGGAGAAGGCCTACCAGCTGGGCAACCGCTTCGGCCTGGTGCCCCTGGTGCTGCCGGTGGGCATTGCCAACCCGATCGAGCGCCTGTATGAGGTGCGCAAGCGCATGAGCGAGTTGAAGGGCAGCTACCAGCCGCTGCTGGCCTTTGGCCTCTTGTCACTGGCCGGGCTGTTCATCAAGCCGGTGCAGAACGCGATGCTGAACCTGTTCGCCAAGAAGACGACGGCGGTGATGACCAATGTGCCGGGGCCGTCGAGCGCGCTGAAGTTCTGCGGCGCCTCGGTCGAGCGCTTGATGTTCTGGGTGCCGCAGTCGGGCGACGTCGGCATAGGCGTCAGCATCCTGACCTATGCCGGCAATGTGCAGTTCGGCCTGATCACCGACGACGCGCTGTGCCCCCACCCGCAGCTGATCATCGACCGCTTCCAGCCGGAGTTCAACAAGCTGCTGGTGCTGGCCTTGATGCTGCCCTGGGAAGCCTAGGCCGAAGGGAATCCGGGGCCCCGGATTCCATCCGGGCTACTCCTCTAATTCCTCTCTTGCCATCTCCACATCCAGCCGTTCCATCGCGTCGAGCGGGTCGCTGGCGGCCGCGTCGGCATAGAGCTGCTCGGCCTCCTTCATGCGTTTATCGCCCTCCAGCATCACCAGGCCGTTGGCGTATTCGATCATCGCGATCGCCGAGGTGGGGTTGAGCTTCAAGGCCTCCTTGAACATCTTCAGGCCGGTGGCGGTGTCGGCGCCCTGGGTGCGGGCCAAGAGCTTGCCGACCTTGTCTATCACCTCGGCGTGGAAGGCTCCCAGCGCGATGTGCGCGTCGGCATGCTTGGGTGCCAGCGAGATCGCCGTTTCCAGCGCGTTCTTGCACTTGGAGCCCAGGCCCTGGGCCAGCGCCTTGGCGACGCTGATGCCCTGGCCGTAGCGGCCGATCGCATAGGCCTGCCAGTAGTAGGCATTGGGGTTCTTCGGCTCGGCGGCCTGCTGGGCCTCGGCCCGCTGGGCGACCTCCAGGAACATCTCCAGCTTGGTCTTCTCGCTCTTTTCCAGGTAGTTGGCGTAGATCGCCTGGGCCTTGTTGGCCACCGTGATGCCGGCGCCGCCCGCCTTCAGGCCGGCCTCGCAGGCCTTCTGGAATTCGCCGGCATGGAACAGGGCCCAGGCGGCCAGCACCTTCTCGTCCTTGGGGAAGGGCTCGGCGTCGCCGGCATGCAGCCGGGCCCATTTCTTCTTCAGCGCGGCGGCGTCATAGACGTAGTCGGCGTTGTCGTGGGGGAAGGCGGTCCATTTGGCCATGGGTGTCTCCGTGGGGTCAGGTGGGGGCGGAAGTGGAAAGCGAGGTCTTGGCGGCCTCGTTGGCATGCTCGGTGTAGTTGGCAGCGAGTGTCAGCAAATGGGCGCGCGAGGCGCTGTCCAGATAGGGCGTGAGCAGGCTCAGCAGATGGTAGGCGCCGCGCATCAGGGCCGCACCGGCGCGGCTGGGCTCCAGCGCATGGCGTGGGTCGCGCACATATTCAAAGCTCAGCCAGTAGCTGAGCAGCACCACCATCGCGGTGGCCACCGGTTCTGCCTCCTGATCGCTCAGCCGTATGGCTCCGGCTCGCTGCATGCCCTGCAGCACGGCGCGCACGGCCAGCGACTTGTCTTTCAGCACGGTCTGAAAATGGGTTTCCAGGCGGCGGTTCTTGCTCAAGAGGTCGTTGAGGTCGCGGTACAGAAAGCGGTATTGCCAGATCAGCTCGAACAGCATGTGGAAGAACAGCCAGGCGTCCTCGACATTGCGCACGCTGTCGGCGGCCCGCAGCAACTCGTTCAGCGCCGTCTCGTAGCGATCAAACAGCGCGTTGATCAGCTCGTCCTTGGCCGGGTAGTGGTAGTAGAGATTGCCTGGGCTGATCTTCAGCTCGGCCGAAATCAGCGTGGTGGAGACATTGGGCTCGCCAAAGCGGTTGAAGAGGTCCAATGTGACCTCGATGATGCGTTCGGCCGTGCGGCGCGGCTTCTTGGCTTGCATTCAGCTTGTCTCCTGTGCGCCTGCATTCTGGCATCAAGGCTGCAGTGACCCGATGGCGACAAGAAAAAAGGCCGGCAATGCCGGCCTTGGTGCGATGCGTGACAGCGCTCAGGCGCTGCGGCGACGGGCGATGCGGCCCACGGCCAGCAGGCCGGCCAGCAGAAGCGCGTAGCTGGCGGGCTCGGGCACGGCGCTGACGCTGAGCGCCCCGGCGGCCAGCGGATTGGCATCGCTGCCGTTCCACAGCCCGGCGGCGTCGATCTGGTTGACGTTGCCGGTGTTCCAGCCAAAGAGGTATTTGTTTGGCGAAGCGGCCTGGGAATAGACCAGCCAGTGGAAGCTGTTCGAGCCGGAATGCTGCCAGTCCGTAACGGCCGAGCCGTCCCAGGTCAGAAAGTAGGGTGCTGCCACGGAGTTGGCGAAGGCCCCCATCGTGTACTGCCCGCCGGACACGCTGCCCAGGGCCGCAAAGCTGCTGGCGGTGACCGCGAAGTCCAGCACCTCGTACTGGCCCGCCACCGGGCTGCTGCCATTGGTGACGAATTGCCCTGCCTCCGAGCCGAACGACCAGTTCCAGACCTGATTGGCCTGGGCGCCGCTGACCAACAAGGTCAAGGCGGCGGCAATGCCGGAAAGCTTGCAAACGTTCATGGTGGACCTCGGTGCCGGGTTCTATCACTTTGCTCGCTGATATTGACCGGGTGCCATGCGGCCTGCAACCCCTTGTATTGGGGGGCGAAGGCCGCACGCCAGCGCCGAGGGCGGGCCCTGCCTACAATCGCTCGCACCATGAGTTCATCCCCCCCGGCTGTATCCCTTCCCGCCCTGCGCTTTGACAATGTCACCAAAACCTATCGCGGCGGCCAGGTCCGGGCCTTGGGCGGCGTCAGCTTCGAGATTGCCCAGGGCGAGTTCTTCGGTCTGCTGGGGCCCAACGGCGCCGGCAAGACGACGCTGATCAGCATCCTGGCCGGTCTGGCCAAGGCGACCAGCGGCAGCGTATCCGTCCATGGTCACGATGTTGTCAACGACTATGCCGCCGCCCGCCGGGCGCTGGGCGTGGTGCCGCAGGAGCTGGTGTTCGACCCCTTTTTCAGCGTGCGCGAGACGCTGCGCATCCAGAGCGGCTACTTCGGCGTGCGCAATAACGAGGCCTGGATCGACGAGTTGCTGGAAAACCTGGGCCTCGCCGACAAGGCCAACGCGAATATGCGCCAGCTTTCGGGCGGCATGAAGCGCCGCGTGCTGGTGGCTCAGGCTCTGGTGCACCGCCCGCCGGTGATCGTGCTGGATGAACCGACCGCAGGCGTCGACGTCGAGCTGCGCCAGACGCTGTGGCAATTCGTCGCCCGCCTGAACAAGGAGGGCCACACGGTGCTGCTGACGACTCACTATCTGGAAGAGGCAGAGGCCCTGTGCGGGCGTATCGCGATGCTCAAGCAGGGCCGCATCGTGGCACTGGATCGCACATCGGCACTGCTCGCCGGCACCGCCAGCACGATGCTGCGCTTCAAGCTGGACCAGCCGCTGCCGCCCGGTCTGGCCGAGCGCGCCCGGGTGACCGGCCGCATCGTCCAGGTCAAGGCCCATGACGCAGCCGAGGTCGAGACGATTCTGGGCACGCTGCGCAATGCCGGCTGCCAGATCGAAGACCTGGAGATAGGCCGCGCCGACCTCGAAGACGTGTTTCTCGAAATCATGCAAAGCGAGCCTGCGGCCGCGGAGGCCCGCCTGTGAATACCCATCTCGTCAATCAAAGCAGCCATCCGCTGGCGGGGGCCCGCACGCTGTTCTACAAGGAGGTGCTGCGCTTCTGGAAGGTTGCCTTCCAGACCGTGGCCGCGCCGGTGCTGACCGCCGTGATGTATCTGCTGATCTTCGGCCATGTGCTGGAAGACCATGTGAAGGTCTACGACTCGGTCGGCTACACCAGCTTCCTGATCCCCGGCCTGGTCATGATGAGCGTGCTGCAGAACAGCTTTGCCAATTCATCGTCCAGCCTGATACAGAGCAAGATCACCGGCAATCTGGTGTTCCTGCTGCTCACGCCGCTGTCGCACTGGGCCTGGTACAGCGCCTATGTCGGCGCCTCCATCGTTCGCGGCGTGGCTGTGGGCCTGGGCGTGATGGTGGTCACCGTCTGGTTCGCGCCGCCGGGCATGGCCCAGCCGCTGTGGGTGCTGGTGTTCGCCGTGCTGGGCGCGGCGATGATGGGCACGCTGGGCCTGATCGCCGGCCTGTGGGCCGAGAAGTTCGATCAGCTGGCTGCCTTCCAGAACTTCATCATCATGCCGATGACGTTTCTGTCGGGCGTGTTCTATTCCGTGCATTCGCTGCCCGCCTTCTGGCAGGGCGTCAGCCACCTGAACCCGTTTTTCTACATGATCGACGGTTTTCGCCGCGGCTTCTTTGGCGTCAGCGACGTGTCGCCTTGGTTGAGTCTTTCCGTGGTCGGAGTCAGCTTTGCGCTTGTTGCAGGGATTGCGTTGCAGCTGCTGAAGTCGGGCTACAAGATCCGTAGCTGAGGTCAGCCACTAGAATCTCCCCATCATGGCCGATCCCACCGCAGCTGAAGTTCAGCACTACATCTCCCAAGGCCTTGCCTGCGACACCCTGCAGGTCGAGGGAGATGGCCGGCATTTCTTTGCCACCATCGTCTCGTCCGAATTCGAGGGCCTGAGCCGCATCAAGCGACACCAGCGCGTCTACACGGCGCTGGGCGACCGCATGCGCGAGCAGATCCATGCGCTGTCGATGAAGACGCTGACGCCGGCCGAATGGGCCGCCGCACCGGTCACGCAGCAGCACTGACAGCGCCTGCGGGCGCTTCGGCCTGACGGCCACCAACAGGATCACCTCATGATCACCCTGGCACTTTCCAAAGGCCGCATCTTCGATGACACCTTGCCGCTGCTGCGCGCCGCCGGCATCGAGGTGCTGGACGATCCCGAAACCTCGCGCAAGCTGATTCTCGACACCAACCAGCCCGATGTGCGCGTGGTGCTGGTGCGCGCCACCGATGTGCCCACCTATGTCCAGTACGGCGGCGCCGATCTGGGCGTGGCCGGCAAGGACGTGCTGATCGAGCATGGCGGCGAGGGCCTGTACCAGCCGCTGGACCTGCGAATCGCCGCCTGCCGCATGAGCGTGGCCGTGCGCGCCGACTTCGACTACCAGGCGGCCGTCAAGCAGGGCTCGCGGCTGCGGGTGGCCACCAAGTTCACGACCATCGCCCGCGACCATTTCGCCGACAAGGGCGTGCACATCGACCTGATCAAGCTCTATGGCTCGATGGAGCTGGCGCCGCTGACCGGCCTGGCCGACGCCATTGTCGACCTCGTCTCCACCGGCAACACCTTGCGCGCCAACCACCTGGTCGAGGTCGAGCAGATCATGGACATCTCGTCGCGCCTGGTCGTCAACCAGGCCGCATTGAAGTTGAAGCGCGAGCCGCTGCGCCGGCTGATCGACGCCTTCGCCTCCGCCATACCCACCTGAATCACCGACCCTGCCGCCATGAACCTGCGCCAACTCAGCACCTCGCAAGCCGATTTCGAAGCCGAGTTCCAGCGGGTGCTGCATTGGTCGGCCGAGACCGATGATGCGATCGAGCAGCGGGTGGCCGAGATACTGGCCGATGTGAAGGCCCGCGGCGACGCGGCGGTGCTGGAGTACACGGCCCGCTTCGACCAGGTGCAGGCCGCCAGCGTGGCCGCGCTGGAGCTGACCCGCGAAGAACTGAAGGCCGCCTTCGAGGCCATCACCCCGGCTCAGCGCCATGCCCTGCAAGCCGCCGCCGAGCGGGTGCGCAGCTACCACGAGCGCCAGAAGCAGGCCTGCGGCCTGAGCTGGAGCTACCGCGACGAAGACGGCACGCTGCTGGGCCAGAAGGTCACGCCGCTGGACCGCGTTGGCATCTATGTGCCCGGCGGCAAGGCCGCCTATCCGAGCAGCGTCTTGATGAATGCCATTCCGGCCCAGGTGGCCGGCGTGCCCGAGATCATCATGGTGGTGCCCACGCCCCGGGGCGAGAAGAACGCGCTGGTGCTGGCCGCCGCCTATGTCGCCGGCGTGCACCGTGCCTTTACCGTGGGCGGCGCGCAAGCGGTTGGCGCGCTCGCCCATGGCACGGCGACGATACCCAAGGTCGACAAGATCACCGGCCCCGGCAATGCCTATGTGGCCAGCGCCAAGAAGCATGTGTTCGGCCTGGTCGGCATCGACATGATTGCCGGCCCCAGCGAAATCCTGGTGCTGGCCGATGGCACGACCCCGCCCGACTGGGTGGCGATGGACCTGTTCAGCCAGGCCGAGCATGACGAGCTGGCGCAAAGCATTCTGCTGAGCCTCGATGCGGCCTATATCGCCAAGGTGCGCGAGGCGATTGAGCGACTGCTGCCGGCAATGCCGCGTGAGGCCGTGATCCGCGCCTCGCTGGAGGGCCGTGGCGCCTTGATACACACTCGCTCGATGGAAGAGGCCTGCGAGATCAGCAACCGCATCGCGCCGGAGCATCTGGAGGTGTCGAGTTCCGACCCACACCGCTGGGAGCCCCTCTTGCGCCATGCGGGCGCCATCTTCTTGGGCGCCTACACCAGCGAGAGCCTGGGTGACTACTGTGCCGGCCCGAACCATGTGCTGCCCACCTCGGGCACGGCGCGCTTTTCGTCGCCGCTGGGCGTCTACGACTTCCAGAAGCGCTCAAGCCTGATCGAGGTCAGCGAGGCCGGCGCACAGAAGCTGGGTCCGATTGCCGCCGAGCTCGCCTATGGCGAGGGCCTGCAGGGCCATGCACGTGCCGCGGAAATGCGTTTGAAACGTTAGGATGAAATCACACGAACTTCGTGTTGCACGAAGTTCGTGTTACTCTTTGCGCCATGAAGAACGTCACCGTCACGATGGAAGACGGCGTGGCCGACTGGGCCCGCATGGAAGCGGCGAGGCGCAACACCAGCGTGTCGCGCCTGGTCGGCGAACTGCTGGCCGAAAAGATGCGCCACGACGACGCCTACGAGCGCGCAATGCGCGAGGCGCTGGAGTTCAAGAGCTGGGGCTCCTCCGGCGTCAAGCCCGAGCAGCGGGCCGACAGCTACACGCCGAGGCCGCGCTGATGCTGGTTTTCGTGGACACCGGCCTGCTCTTGAGCTGCTTCGATGACGAAGACACGGCACGCCGCGACCGCGCCCGCGACTGGGTCGGCCAGTGCTGGCAGCGCCGCTGCGGCCGGCTCAGCACCCAGGTGCTGAACGAGTTCTACAGCAGCGCGCGGCGCCACTTTCCGCAGGCCATCACGGCCGGCGATGCGCGGGCAGAGGTGCGCCGCTACCAGCACTGGAAGCCCTGGTCCATCGACCATCCGACCGTCGAGACGGCCTGGGCGGTGGAGAGCCGCTACGGCGTCAACTACTGGGACGCGCTGATCGTCGCCGCGGCCCAGCAGCAGGGCTGCGAGCTGCTGCTCAGCGAGGCCCTGCCCCACGAGCAGCGCTATGAAAGCGTGCAGGTCATCAACCCATTCTCCGTCGGGTCCGAACGGCTCGATCAAGGCCCAGCATGACAAACCTCAAGCAGCTGATGGCGCGCAGCCTTCGCGCCGATGTGCAGACGATGAAGGCCTATCCGATCCAATCCTCGGCCGGCCTGGTCAAGCTGGACACGATGGAGAACCCGTTCCGCCTGCCTGAGGCCTTGCAGCAGGCGCTGGGCGAGCGCCTGGGCAAGGTGGCGCTGAACCGCTATCCGGCCGAGCGCCTGAACGATTTGCGCGCCGCGCTGGCCGCCCATGCCCAGATGCCCGAGGGTTGCGACATCACCCTGGGCAATGGCTCGGACGAGATCATCACCATGCTCAGCATGGCCTGCAATGTGCCCGGCGCGGTCTATCTTTCGCCGCTGCCCAGCTTCGTGATGTACGGCATGTCTGCGCAGCTGCAGGGCGCTAGGTTCGTCGGCGTGCCGCTGACGGCCGATTTCGAGCTGGACGGCCCGGCGATGCTGGCGGCCATTGCGGCCGAGAAGCCCAATCTGATCTACCTGGCCTACCCGAACAACCCGACGGGCAGCCTGTGGGATGACGTGGTCATCGAGCAGATCATCGCCGCCGCCGGCGAGATCGGCGCCCTGGTCGTGATGGACGAGGCCTACCAGCCCTTTGCCGAGCGCGACTCGATGCCGCGCCTGATACGCCACGAGCATGTGCTGATCATGCGTACGATGAGCAAGTTCGGCCTGGCCGGCGTGCGCATCGGCTATCTGATAGCCCGCAAGGCGCTGATCACCGAGATCGACAAGCTGCGCCCGCCCTTCAATGTCGGCGTGCTCAACACCGAGGCAGCGCTGTTCGCGCTGGAGCATGTGGGCGAGTATTCGCGCCAGGCCGCCATCCTGCGCGAACAGCGCGAGTTGTTGTTTGCCGAGTTGCAGGCTCTGCCCGGTGTGCAGCCGTTCCCCAGCCAGGGCAATATGATTCTGGCGCGGGTGCCCGACGCGGCCGCCACCTTCGAGGGCATGAAGGCACGCGGTGTGCTGATCAAGAACGTCTCGGCCATGCACCCGCTGCTGGCCAACTGCCTGCGCATCACCGTCAGCTTTGCTGAGGAAAATGCCATGATGCTGTCTGCCCTGAAAGCGAGTTTGTGATGAGTAGCGTTGTGCAACGCATTGCCGAAGTCGAGCGCAATACCAAGGAAACGCAGATCCGTGTGCGCGTCAATCTGGACGGCACCGGCGAGGCCAGTCTGCACACCGGCATTGGCTTCTTCGACCATATGCTGGACCAGATCGCCCGCCACGGCCTGATCGACCTCGATATTGATGCCAAGGGCGACCTGCACATCGATGGCCACCACACGGTGGAAGACGTGGGCATCACGCTGGGGCTGGCCGTGGCCCAGGCGATCGGCGACAAGAAGGGCCTGACCCGCTACGGCCACGCCTATGTGCCGCTGGACGAGGCGCTGTCGCGGGTTGTGGTGGATTTTTCCGGCCGGCCGGGGCTGCACATGCATGTGCCGTTCAAGAGCGGCATGGTCGGCGCCTTCGACACCCAGCTGACCTATGAATTCTTCCAGGGCTTCGTCAACCACGCGCTGGTCAGCCTGCATATCGACAACCTGAAGGGCGAGAACGCTCACCACCAGGCCGAGACCGTGTTCAAGGCCTTCGGTCGCGCGCTGCGCATGGCGATGACCTTGGACCAGCGTTCCTTGGATGTGATCCCGTCCACGAAGGGAAGCCTGTGATGGGTCAGCGCACTGTCGCCGTGGTGGATTACGGCATGGGCAATCTGCGCTCGGTATCGCAGGCGGTGATGCATGTGGCTGCCGGCGAAGGTGTCGAGGTCATCGTCACGTCCAGGCCCGACGAGGTGTTTGCCGCCGAGCGCATCGTGCTGCCCGGCCAGGGCGCGATGCGCGAGTGCATGCGCGAGCTGCGCGAGTCGGGCCTGCAGGAGGCGGTGCTGCATGCCGCCGCCAACAAGCCGCTGATGGGTGTCTGCGTGGGCATGCAGATGCTGCTGGACAGCAGCGAGGAGCAGGACACGCCGGGCCTGGGGCTGATACCGGGCCGGGTGCACCGCTTCCAGCTAGACGGCCAATTGCAACCCGACGGCAGCCGTTACAAGGTGCCGCAGATGGGCTGGAACCAGGTCTTCCAGACAAATGCGCAAGCAGAAGGTCAGGCGCAGCGGCACCCACTGTGGCAGGATGTGCCCGATCAGGCATGGTTCTACTTCGTGCACAGCTTCTACGCCCTTCCGTCTGACCCGCGCCACAGCGCGGGCGAGACCGTTTATGGCCAACGCTTTACCTCTGCCGTGGCTAGGGATAATATTTTCGCCACCCAGTTTCACCCCGAAAAGAGCGCCGCCCATGGGCTTGCCCTGTACCGCAATTTCCTGCACTGGACACCCTGAGGCCATGCCCCACCGCTCGACCGAATGCCCCTCCCGCCAGGCGGGCCCCCTTTCCTCACTACGACTCCATCGGCCATGCTGCTGATTCCTGCGATAGACCTGAAAGATGGCAAGTGCGTGCGCCTCAAGCAGGGCGACATGAATGACTCCACCACCTTTGGTGAGGATCCGGCCGAAATGGCCAGACGCTGGGTTGATGCCGGCGCCCGACGCCTGCATCTGGTGGACCTGAACGGCGCGTTCGCCGGCAAGCCGGTCAACGAGGCGGCGATACGGGCGATTCTTCGCGAGGTCGGCAATGAGGTGCCGGTGCAGCTGGGCGGCGGTATCCGCGACCTGGACACGATCGAGCGCTATCTGGACGGCGGCCTGAGCTACATCATCGTCGGCACGGCCGCGGTGAAGAACCCCGGCTTCCTGCTCGACGCCTGCAGCGCCTTCGGCGGCCACATCATCGTCGGCCTGGACGCCAAGGACGGCAAGGTGGCCACCGACGGCTGGAGCAAGCTGACCGGCCACGAGGTCATAGACCTGGCCAAGAAGTTCGAGGGCTATGGCGTCGAGGGTGTGATCTACACCGATATCGGCCGCGACGGCATGCTCTCCGGCATCAATATCGAGGCCACGGTGAAGCTGGCCCAGGCACTGAAGATTCCGGTCATTGCCTCGGGCGGCCTGTCCGATATGGCCGACATCGAGCGCCTGTGCGAGGTCGAGAGCGAGGGCATAGAGGGCGTGATCTGTGGCCGGGCGATCTACACCGGCGATCTGGACTTCAGCGCCGCCCAGGCCAGGGCGGACGAGCTGAATGGCTAGGTTTTTGCGTTTTTCCGCCCGCCGCCTGTGATTTACACACGACTGGGCGACCATCTCCGGCCATGGTGGTGTAAGTGACATGGTGTAATCCATTTGCAATCACCGCATCACAAACGGAAAAATGGAATACGCCTCGGGCGACCCCGCTGACGACCTGGTCAGCCTGCTGGACGAAACAGACCTCGAGCTGCCGGTACCCAGCAGCAAGGTCTGGCGTGTGCTCGTGGTTGACGATGATCCCGGCGTGCACAGCACGACCGAGTTCTCGCTGCGTGGCGTGCAGATACTTGGGCGTCCGCTCGAATTGCTGCATGCGCACTCGGCCAAGGAAGCCCGCGAGCTGCTGACCCGCGAGGACGATGTCGCCGTCGTCCTGCTCGATGTGGTGATGGAGCGCGAGGACGCCGGCCTGTCCCTGGTCAAGGTGATACGCGACGAGTTGGGTCTGAGCGAGCCCCGCATCATCCTGCGCACCGGCCAGCCGGGTTATGCGCCCGAGCTGGACGTGATTCGGCTCTATGACATCAACGACTACAAGACCAAGTCCGAGCTGACGCAGACCAAGCTCTACACGGCGCTGACCTCGGCGATACGTTCGTACAAGCAGATCCGCGCGCTGGCCAGCAGCCGGCGCGGCCTCGAGATGATTGTCCGCGCCAGCACCGAGCTGATGGCCGTGCAGGGCCTGCACCGCTTCTCGGCTGGCGTCGTGACGCAGATCTGCGCCCTGCTGGAGCTGCCGCCCGACGGCCTGGTCTGCGTGCAATCCACCAATGAAACCCAGGCGCCGCGCATCGTCGCCGCCGCCGGTCGCTACCGAGGGCTGATCAACTCGACCCTGGACAATATCGACCAGGACGTCGTGCGCAGTGCCTTGACCCGCTGCCTTTCGACGCAGCGCAGCTTCTTCGATCAGGGCACGGCCCTCTATATCAAGGGCTCCAGCGGCAAGGCGCTGGCGGCCTACATCGACACCGAGCATGTGCTCAGCGATATCGACCACCAGCTGCTGGAGGTGTTTTGCGCCAATGTGGCCGTAGGTCTGGACAATGTGCAGCTGTTCGCCCGCCTCAACGAATCGGTCTTCGTCGACTCGCTGACCCGCCTGCCCAACCGCAACCGCCTGATCGCCCTGCTCGATGAGCGCTGCCAGAACGCGGCCGCCAGCACCACGCTGGCCCTGGTGGACATCGACGACTTTGCCGACATCAACGATGCCCTGGGCCATGAGCTGGGCGACAGCCTGCTGCAGGCCGTGGCCGACCGCCTGACCCGTGCGCTGAAGGCGCCGGTGGTGGTGGCCCGGGTCTCGGGCGATGTGTTCGGCGTGCTCGGTCCCGATGGCCATGTCACGCCGGCACTGCTGGCGGCGCAGTTCCTGCTGCCGTTCGAGTGCCAGCAGGGCAATCAGAAAGACAGCCAGCAGGAATCTCTGCAGATCACCGCCACCATAGGTTTCGTGCGCCTGGCCGATTCGTCCGGCAAGGGCACCGAGGTGCTGAAGGACGCGAACATCGCGCTGAAGCGCTCCAAGACCCGCCAGCGTGGCGGCCACGGCTATTACACGCAGGACATGGGGGCCGACATCCGCGAGCGCGTCAAGCTGCTGCGCGGCCTGCGCTCGGCCTTCGAGAGCGAGCGCCTGTTCGTGATGTACCAGCCGCAGCTGCAGCTGATGGGCAACCGGGTGCTGGGTGCCGAGGCCTTGATACGCTGGAAGACCGAGGACGGCAAGTTCGTGCCGCCCGACCGCTTCATACCGGTGGCCGAGTATTCCGGGCTGATTGTCGCCATTGGCGAATGGGTGCTGCGCACCGCCTGCCGCGAGCTGAACCGCCTGATCGACCTGGGCTATCCGGACTTCCGCATGGCGGTCAATGTCTCGGTGGCGCAGCTGCGCCACCCCGACTTCATCGCCATGCTGCAGGGCGCGCTGGCCGATACCGGCGTCAATCCGGCCCAGGTGGAGCTGGAGATCACCGAATCGATGGCCATGGAGGACGTCAACTTCATCGTCCAGATCGTCGATCAGATCAAGCAGACCGGGGTGACGATCGCCATCGATGACTTCGGCACCGGTTTCTCGTCGCTGAGCCAGCTGCGCCATCTTCGCGTGGACCGTCTGAAGATAGACCGTGCCTTCGTCAACGAGATCGTCGCCATCGACAAGGGCTGCGACATCGCACGCATGGTCGTCGAGCTGGCGCGCAGCCTGCACCTGGAGGTGCTGGCCGAGGGCATAGAGACCGAGCAACAGGCCGCCGTGCTGCGCGAACTGGGCTGCCACGAGGGCCAGGGCTATCTGTTCGCCCGGCCGATGGAGCCGGCGCAGCTGGTCAGCTGGCTGGCCGAACACAGGGGCTGACGAGTCCCGGGCTCGGCGCCCCTGGTTTACCCGGGGCTATACTCGCCGCGCACTCCTGCACGCCCCGCGCCGAAAGCTGATCCGCATGCTCGCCAAACGCATCATTCCCTGCCTGGACGTGACCGGCGGCCGCGTCGTCAAGGGCGTCAATTTCCTGGAACTGCGCGATGCCGGCGATCCGGTCGAGATTGCCGCCCGCTACAACGACCAGGGCGCCGACGAGCTGACCTTCCTGGACATCACTGCCACCAGCGACGGGCGCGACCTGATACTGCACATCATCGAGGCGGTGGCCTCGCAGGTCTTCATCCCGCTGACGGTGGGCGGTGGCGTGCGCGTGGTCGAGGACGTGCGGCGCCTGCTCAACGCCGGCGCCGACAAGGTGTCATTCAACTCGGCCGCGGTGGCCAACCCGCAGGTGATACGCGATGCGTCCGACAAATACGGGGCCCAGTGCATCGTCGTCGCCATCGACGCCAAGCGGCGCCAGGGTGACGATCTGGCCGCCCGTGGCGCCGGCTGGGATGTCTACACCCATGGCGGGCGCAAGAACACCGGCATGGATGCCGTGGCCTGGGCGACGCAGATGGCCGCCCAGGGTGCCGGCGAGATTTTGCTCACCAGCATGGACCGCGACGGCACCAAGATAGGCTTCGACCTGGAGCTGACCCGCGCCGTCAGCGACGCGATACCGGTGCCGGTGATCGCCTCCGGCGGCGTCGGCTCGCTGGAGCATCTGGTCGAGGGCATACAGATAGGCGGCGCCGACGCGGTGCTGGCGGCGAGCATCTTCCACTACGGCCAGCACACGGTCGGCGAGGCCAAGGCGCTGATGGCGTCGCACGGCATCACGGTGCGCCTATGAAAAAGCCTGGAAAACCGAATGAAGTCCGCATCATTGGCGGCATCTGGAAGCGCAGCAAGCTGCCGGTGGCCGACCGCCCGGGCCTGCGCCCGACGCCGGACCGGGTGCGTGAAACCCTGTTCAACTGGCTGGGCCAGGACCTGAGCGGCTGGCGGGTGCTCGACGCCTTTGCCGGCAGCGGCGCCCTGGGCTTCGAGGCCGCCTCGCGCGGCGCCGCCGAGGTGCAACTGGTCGAACGCGACAGCCATCAGGCCCGGGCGCTGCAGGCCTCCAAGGAGCGGCTGAAGGCCGAGGGCGTGCGCATCGAGTTCGGCGACGGCCTGTCCTTCATGGGTCGCAGTGCCGCGGCGCGCTATGAACTGGTCTTCATCGACCCCCCGTTCGATGCCGGCCTGGGCCATCCGGCGATCAAGGCTGCGACACGGCTGCTGGTGCCCGGTGGCTATCTGTATGTTGAGGGCCCCGAGGCGGTTGCCGCGCCCGAGGACGGCAGCCTGGAGCTGTGGCGTCAGGATAGAGCTGGCGCCGTGCACTACCATCTGTTCCGTCGCCCGGAATGATCCGGTACTGCCTCACCACCGCAAGGAGCGCCGCTTGACCTCCGTGACCGTACTCACCGCCGTCTATCCCGGCACCTTCGACCCGATGACGCTGGGCCATGAAGATCTGATGCGTCGTGCCAGCCGTCTGTTCGAGCGGCTGATCGTGGCGGTGGCCGCCGGCCATCACAAGCGCACCATGTTCACGATCGAGGAGCGGCTGGAGATTGCCTCCGAGCTGTCGCAGAAGTACCCGAATGTCGAGGTGATACCGTTTCGCGGCCTGCTGCGCGACTTCGTTGTCGCCCATGGCGCCAAGGTGGTGGTGCGCGGCCTGCGAGCGGTCAGCGACTTCGAATACGAGTTCCAGATGGCCGGCATGAACCGCCAGCTGATGCCCGAGGTCGAGACCGTGTTCCTGACGCCGTCCGATCAGTACCAGTTCATCTCCGGCACCTTTGTGCGCGAGATTGCCACCTTGGGCGGTGATGTTTCCAAGTTCGTGTCACCCTCGGTGCGCGAACGGCTGCAAGAGCGCATAAAGCAGTCCTGATGTTTGCGAGGAAGTAGGCCATGGCTTTGATGATTACCGACGAATGCATCAACTGCGATGTCTGCGAACCCGAGTGCCCGAACGACGCGATCTCTATGGGCGAGGAGTTCTACCAGATCGACCCGAGCAAGTGCACCGAGTGCGTCGGCCATTTCGACGAGCCGCAATGCGTGCAGCTGTGCCCGGTGGCTTGCATTCCCATCCATCCGCAGCATGTGGAAAGCCGCGAACAGCTGATGGCCAAGTTCAACCACCTGCAGGCCCTGAAAGCCTGAGGTGAGCCAAGCCTACACGGCCGACCGACCGCTGCGCTGGGGCATCATCGGCTGCGGCAATGTCACCGAGCTGAAGAGCGGCCCGGCCTTCAACAAGGCCGAGGGCTCGCGCCTGGTGGCGGTGATGCGCCGCGATGCGGCCAAGGCCGAGGACTATGCGCGGCGCCATGGCGTGCCGCGCTGGTATGGAGATGCCGATGCCTTGATCAACGACCCGGAGGTGGACGCGGTCTATGTGGCCACGCCGCCAGGCAGCCATCTCGACTACGCCTTGCGTGTGGCCAGGGCCGGCAAGCATTGCTGCGTCGAGAAACCGATGGCGCTGAATGCACCGCAGTGCATAGCGATGATCCAGGCCTTTGAAGCGGCCGGCCGCGAACTGTTCGTTGCCTACTACCGCCGCTCGCTGCCGCGCTTCAACCAGATCCGCCAATGGCTGGACGAGGGCGCGATCGGCCAGGTGCGCCATGTGCACTGGACCTTCAGCCGAGCGCCGCTGGCGCAGGACCTGGCCGGTGACTACAACTGGCACACCGACCCGGCGATCTCGGGAGGCGGGCATTTCGTCGATCTGGCCTGCCATGGGCTGGACCTGATGATCCATCTGCTGGGCAGCATCAGCCGCGTGGCGGGCATGGCGGTGAATCAGCAGGGGCTGTATGCGGCCGAGGATGCGGTCACCGGCAGCTGGCAGTTCGCCAGCGGCGTGACCGGTTCGGGCTTCTGGAACTTCGGGTGCCAGGTCCGTGAAGACCAGCTGGTGATTCACGGCAGCATGGGCCGCATCGAATGCTCGGTGTTCGATGCCCATCCGCTGGTGTTGCGCAGGACCGAGGGCGTACAAAGCCTGGAGATCGCGCACCCGGAGAACATCCAGTTCTTCCACATCCAGAACATGGTGCGCCATCTGAACGGCGAGATCGTGCACCCGTCCTTGGGCCGCGATGCGCTGCAGGCCTCCTGGGTGATGGACCAGATCCTCAGCTCATTCAGACGACAGGGCAGCCAGCGCGTTTAGCGCGGGCTGCCCTGCATGGCTGGGTGGAGAATCAGCCGCGCGGTACGCCGTCCTTGTTGACGGTGATGGTGGCGCCCGGCGCCGAGGTCATCTGCACGCGATGCTCGGTGCCGCGGTAGTTGTAAGTCACGTCCCAGAACTCCGGCTTGGCCTGGCTGGGCACGGTGGTGCAGCGCTGCACGTTCTGGCTGACCTGCTGGTCGCGGTCGCGGCCGACATTCGAGCCGATGGCCGCACCGGCGACGACGCCGCCGACGGTGGCAATGTCCTTGCCCGTGCCGCCGCCGACCTGGTGACCCAGGATGCCGCCGATCAAGGCACCGGCCAGTGCGCCGCCAACATTGGGCTTGCTGCGCTCCTGGGTGACCTGTTCGCGCTCGGTCCAGCAGCGCTGCTCGGGCGAACCCACCACGGCGCGTACCGAGGTCACCTGTGCCTGGTAGAGGCGCTCGTTCTTGCGGCGGCTGTAGTCGACATAGGGCGGCGCAGCCGGGGCGTATCGATCGTCGCTGACATTGGTGGCGGTGCCGACCATGCGCACCGAGGACACGGCATCATCCATGCCCATGGCGGCCAGCGAGGTATAGCGGCCCGGACGCAGCACGACACAGCGGCCTTCGAAATTCTGGTGTTCGCAGACCTCCCAGCGGCCGCTGCGCACGATCGCCGACGAGGCGTTGTCGTTGAAGCCGGCGCGCTCGAAGTTGCGTGTCTGCTTCTGGGCGGTATAGGACTGCCCCTCGAAGCGTTCGTGCTCGTAGAAGGTGACCTGGGCCATGGTCTGTGTGGCCAGTGCCAGGCCGGCTGCGGCCAGCAGTGTCTTCAAGTTCGCGTGCATGATTTTTCCTTTGCTTGAGCGTCCGAAGCCGCGGTGCCTTGTCAGGCGCGCAGGTCTTCAGCCGATGCCTCAACTATGGAAAATTCCCGGCCTGCCGCACAGCAGACGTGGCCGCTTGATCGCGTAGTAACTGTCCTACGCGGGAAGCCGCCACCGTTCGCCGTAGGCCGGTGGCTTGGGCCATTCGGCCGCCACCGGCACGGGCCGGTTGATGCCCCAGCGCCGTGCCAGCATCCAGCCGCCATGGGTGACGACGATCACACCGGTTGACCGCTGGGGCAGCCAGTCGGCGGCGCGCTGCAGCAGTTGCTGCAGACTCTCGCCGCCGCCCGGCCGGTGGGCGGCAAAGTCAGCCACCCAGGCATCGACCTCGGCCTTGGCAATGTCGCTCCAGGGCAGGCCATCCCATGCCCCGAAATCCAGCTCCAGCAGCGCGGCGTCCAGCACATGCCGCCAGCCCCAGCGGCGCAGCCAGCGGCCCACGTCGGCGCAGCGCCGCAGCGGCGAGGTGTGGACGCAGTGCGGCAGGCGCTCGCGGCGGGCCTGCTGCTGGATGCGCCGGGCCAGCCGCTTGGCGCGGCGCCGGTGCACCGGCAGATCGGTGCCCGCGCCTATGCAGCGGCCGGTGGCGCCCTCGGGTCGTGGATGGCGCCAGGCCAGAATGGCCTCAGCCATGCAGCAGAGCCAGCAACGCAAGCAGGATGACCAGTTCGACCAGTTGCTGCGTTGCGCCCAGCGTGTCGCCGGTGAAACCGCCCAGCCGTTGATTCAGCCAGCGCCGCATCTGCCAGGTGGCCAGTAGGGCCGCCACCGATGCCAGGGCCAAGGGCAGCAGCAGCGCCGCTTCAAGCCAGACACCCAGCGCGCCGATCGACAACACCCACAGCAGGGCCACGCCCAGCCCCGTGCCGCCGATCTGCATCGCCAGCGGCTTGGCCTTGGCATGCTCTGCGTCACCGGCATAGGGGAGGGCGTGCAGCAGCCACACCGGTGCGGCGCGCGAGGCGGCATGGGCCCAGACCAGGCACAGCGCTGCCGCCAGCGGCTGAGCCTGCACCAGGGCCGTCAAGGTGGCGGCCTTCAGGCCCAGCATCAGCACCAGGCCGATCGCGCCATAGGCGCCGATGCGCGAGTCCTTCATGATCTGCAGCGCGCGCTCGCGGCTGACCGTGCCGCCTAAAGCGTCGCAGGTGTCGGCCCAGCCGTCCTCATGAAAACCGCCGGTCATCCAGATGGTGGCCGCCATGCTCAGGCCCACGGCCACCGATGGCGGAAAGATCAGCAAGGCCAGCCACAGCACCAGCGCGCCAAAGGCGCCGACGCAGGCGCCGACCAGCGGATAGTGGCGGGCGCAGTCCTGCAACCAGGCCGGCTCGTAACCCACCCAGGCCGGGATGGGCACGCGGGTGAAGAACTGCAGGGCAGTGAAGAACAGGCGCAGCTCGTGAATCATGGGGAAGAACGACGTCAGGACGAGGATGAGGAAACGCCGGCAGACTCGAAGCTGGCCATCTCGCGCAGGATGCGGCAGGCCGACTCCAGCAGCGGCCAGGCCAGCGCCGCGCCCGAGCCCTCACCGAGGCGCAGGCCCAACTGCAGCAGCGGCTCGGCGCTCATCGCCTGCAGCATCAGCGCATGGCCGGACTCATCGGATTGGTGGGCGAACACGCAGCGCTCCAGCACGGCCGGCTGCAGCTGGGCGGCCACCAGCACGGCGCTACTGGCGATGAAGCCATCGACGACGATGACCCTGCCTTCGAGTGCCGCCTGCAGCACCGCGCCCAGCATCATCGCGATCTCGAAGCCACCGAAGGCGGCCAGCGCCTGCAGCGGTTCTTTAGCCTGCGGGTGGGCGGCCAGCACCTGGCGCAAGAGGGCGGTCTTGCGCTGCACGCCGGCGTCATCGAGCCCGGTGCCGCGGCCGGTGCACTGCTCGATGGGTGCGCGCGTCAGCCGGGCCAGCAGCAGGGCCGCGCTGGAGGTGTTGCCAATGCCCATTTCGCCGAGCAGCAGCGCATTGCCGGGGGCCTTGGCCAGTAGCTGGCGGCCGACGGAGATCGCCTGCGCGCATTGCGCTTCGGTCATCGCCGGCTGCTCCAGGCTATCGGCCGTGCCGGGGGCGATCTTGCACAGGGCCAGGCCCTCGCGCGGCGCGAAGTCATGACGCACGCCGGCATCGACCACGGTGAGGGTCAGGCCATGCTGGCGGGCCAGCACGCTGACGGCCGCGCCGCCGGCCAGGAAGTTCTCGACCATCTGCCAGGTCACATCGCTGGGATAGGCCGACACGCCGCGCGCCGCCAGGCCGTGGTCGCCGGCGAAGACCATCATCTGCGGCGCCTGCAACTCGGGCGTCTCGCTGCCCAGTATCAGGCCCAGGCGCAGCATCAGCGCTTCCAGCCGGCCCAGCGAGCCCAGGGGCTTGGTCTTGTTGTCAATGCGCCGCTGCAGCGCTTCGCCGAGGCCGGGCTGGTCCAGCGGGGGAATCGTCGGAATGAGTTCGTGCATGGTCGGGTGTCAGATGGAGGGGGATTGCAGCAGACCCAGCAGGGCGCCGGGTGCGAAGTGGCGATCGGCGAAATCGGCCAAGCCGTCGAACACGCTGTCCAGGGTCGGCACGCCGGCGCCGAACAGCGCGCGCATCACCTCGGGTGACTCGAACAGGCCGTGGGCATAGACGCCCAGCACCGAACCCTGGGCCCAGCCGGTGACCTCGCCGCTGTCGCTGACCAAGGCCTCGACGGCGGGTGGCAGCGCCGGATGCTGGACCGTGCGGCCATGGTGGATCTCGTAGCCGCTCCAGGTCACACCGCTGAGCGCCTGCCAGGGGCCTTGCAGCGCGGCAAACCGGCTGCGGCTGGGCCGCAGGAGCTTGTAGCGATCGAACTGGGTGACCAGCGGCAGCAGGCCCAGGCCTGGCGCATTGGCGCCCAGGCTCATGGCTGTGGCCTCGACGCCCTCGGGGTCGGTCAGCGCCTCGCCCAGCATCTGCAGGCCGCCGCACAGTCCCAGCACCGGTTTGCCGGCAGCCGCATGGCGGGCGATGGCGGCATCGAGCCGGTGCTCGCGCAGCCAGGCCAGGTCGCTGCTGGTGTGCTTGGAGCCGGGCAGGATGATCCAGTCGGCGGCCTCCAGCGCGGCGACGTCGCGGGCCCAGGTCAGCCTGACTTGGGGCAGGCTGCGCAGCGGCTGGAACTCGTCCAGATTGCTGATGCGTGGGTAGGCGACGACGGCAATCTTCAGGCCGGTGCTGGCGCCGGTGGGGGCATCGTCATAGACCCCGTCCTCCTCGGGCAGACCATGGCCGCGCCACATCGGCAGCACGGCCAGGGTTGGCACGCCGGTCAGCGCCTGCAGCTGCTCGGGCCCGGGGGCGAGCAGCGATGCATCGCCGCGAAAACGATTCAGCACAAAGCCGCGCAACAGCGCGCGCTCGTTCGCGGGCAGGAGCTGGTGGGTGCCGTAGAGGTGTGCGAAGGCGCCGCCGCGGTCGATGTCGGTGACCAGCAGGCAGGCGGCGTTGGCGGCCAGCGCGGTGCGCATGTTCACGTAGTCGCTGCTGTGCAGATTGATCTCGGCCGGCGAACCAGCCCCCTCGACCACGACCACATCGTTTTCGGCCATCAACTCATGCAGCGCATCACGCGCATGGGGCCACAGCAGCTCGCTGCGCGCGCGCCAGGGCATCTCGGTATAGGCCTTGTTGACCTCGCCCAGCACGACGACCTGGCTGGCCGTGTCGCGCTCGGGCTTCAGGAGCACCGGGTTCTGCCGCACCTCGGGCGTGCAGCGGGCGGCCAGGGCCTGGAAGTACTGGGCGCTGCCGATCTCGCCCATGCTCCCATTCAAGCCAGGGACGACGCGGGCGTTGTTGCTCATGTTCTGCGCCTTGAACGGCGCGACCTTGAGCCCTTGGCGCGCATACCAGCGGCACAGGGCGGTGGCCAGCCAGCTCTTGCCGGCATTGCTGGTGGTGCCCAGCACCATCACGGCCTTGGCGCTCATGATTGAAGTTCCTTCAGCAAGGCTTGTTGGGAATGGGGGGGCAGGGCGGCGATGCGAACCCAGCCCGGCAGACCGAAGGATGCAGCATCGCGCAGCTTGACGCCAGCGCGGCGCAGATCGGGCAGGGGGTGGTTGGGTCTGGCCAGCCAGAACGGCGTGCAGCTGTCGCGCTGCAGCCAGTTCAAGGCCGCCAACAGCGCGCGTTGCTCGGCCGTCCATACGCGCAGCTGGGCACGCGATTCCGCCAGCCAGGTCTGGATCTCGGGCCGGTGCAGCTGCATCAGCAAGGCCTGGCCCTCGGCCGACAGCACCCAGCTGGCGGCCAGCAGTTGGACGCGCCGGGTCAGTGCGCCGCCGTCAGGTGCGATCAGGTAGGCGGCGCGCACCCCGGTGTGGCCCAGCGCCTTGTTGGGGCAGAGCAGCTGCCAGCAGTTGCCGGGGATGGCAGGTGCCTCGCCGTGCAGGCGCAGCGGCTCGTAGGCGCGGTCGATCACGCACAGGCCGGCACGCGCCGCAATGGCGGCAATCTCGACACTGGAAAGACTCGTGCCGGTCGGATTGCAGGGCTCGCAGATCCACACCAGGGCCTCGCCAGTCAGTTCGCGCAGCAGCTGGGCGCTGTCGGCATAGGGACGCAGGCGCAGCCCCAGGGCGGAGGCGGCGGCAGCATAGTCGCCAAAGCCGGGTGCTGGCACCCAGGCCTCGCGCAGACCCTGCAGCAGGGCGGCCAGGCTGAGGCGGCGTATCGCCTCGGCTCCGCCGGAGGCTGGCAAGACCTGTTCTGCAGTCACGCCGTGCGCGGCGGCCAGATGCTGGCGCAGGGCCAGGTAATGCGGATCGGGATAGCGGCGCCGGTCGGCTTGCTGCAGCGCCAGGCTCAGCGAGGCGGGAGGGACCAGCGGATTCGCATTGGTCGAGAAGTCGTGCAGCGGGGGCTGGCCGCTGTCGCTGCCGCCATGGACACTCATGAGGGCAGCCGCACGATCAGCGCCGCGAAGGCCAGCAGCAGCGCGCAGCCGAGCATGGCGCGGCGAGCCAGGCGCAGGGCCTGCAGGACATCGGCAGCGCCGGGCGAGCGGCCGCCGTCGTTGAGGCTGTAAGCCCCCGGCTTGGCCAGACGCACACCCATGCGCAGGGCCATGGCCGCCATCGGCCAGCCGCTATTGGGTGAGGGCGTGCGCGGTGCCTCGGCGAGCAGGTCTGTCATCAGCGCGGGACGCAGGCCCAGCAGCGCCAGTGCGGTGATGCGCGCGGGAATCCAGGACAGCAGATCATCGGCTCGCGCTGCGAACTTGCCCGACCATTCGCGGTGATCGCGATAGCCCCACATCGCATCGGCGGTGTTGGCGAAGCGGTACAGCGCCGCGCCGGGCAGGCCGGCGATGGCGAACCAGAACAGCGGGGCGACGACCGAGTCGTTGAGGTTCTCGGCCAGAGTCTCGATCGCAGTCTCGCGCACGGCGGTTTCATCCAGCGCCGAGGTGTCGCGGCTGACCAGACGGGCCAGCTGCCGGCGTGCGTCGGCTATGCCCTGGGCCTGCGCCGCCTCCACCGCAGTGACCTCGTCGCCGAGCATCCGCCAGGCCAGCAGCGGTTTCAGCAGCAGGCCCAGCGCCAGCGCCATCAGCAGGGCCCGGCCGCCGGACTGCCAGGGCTGCAGCCAATGGAACAGCAGCGTTTCCAGCGTGATGGCCAGGCCCAGGCTCAGCAGCGCGCCGACACACCAGGCCAGGGCGCCGCCCATGAAGGCCCGATGCGGCGGCAGGGCACACAGGCGCTCACCGAACAGTCCCAGCCAGCGGCCCATCGCGACGACCGGATGGGCCCAGGTCGGTGGCTCGCCCAGCAGGCGATCGACAGCCAAAGCCACCCCCATCGCGGCGGGCAAGAGCCAAGGCATCCACCAGGGCATCAGCTCACTCAATCCTCTATACCCCGCTGCGCCGGCACGCCCGCGCGATAGTGGTGCTTGACCAGGGCCATCTCGGTGACGGTGTCGGCCAGATCGATGAGCTCCTGCGGGCAGTTGCGGCCGGTCAGCATCACATGCACATGGACGGGCCGCTCGCGCAGCGCCTGCAGCACGGGCTCCAAAGGCAGCCAGCCATAGCGCAGCGGGTACATGATCTCGTCCAGCACCACCAAGAAGAACTCGCCGCTGCGAATCGCCGCCTCGGCCCGCACCCAACCGTCGCGCGCCAGCTGGCCCGAGTGCTCGAGGTCCTTGCTCTTCCAGCTGAAGCCGTCGCCCAGGCCCTCGATCGGCACGCCCAAATGCTCGAACATGCGGTGCTCGCCGAAGCGGGCGCTGGGCACCTTCATGAACTGGTAGATCTTGACCTTCTTGCCGCGGCCATGGGCGCGCAGGGCCAGGCCGAAGGCCGAGGTGGACTTGCCCTTGCCGTCGCCGGTGTTGACCAGTATCAGGCCGCGGCGCTCGGCCGTGGGTTCGACGCGCACGCGATCGACCGGGGGGGCTTCAATTTCCATGGGTGGACGCTCCAGGCTGAGGCGAAGAAAACAAGGCCGCAGCGGCCTCGGGTTGGGACGGAAAGTAGTGATGGATGTAGCTGGCCGTCAGCGCGCCGACGCGATAGACGGCCTCCTGCGTGCTGCCGCCATTCGGGTTGCTGCCGCGGGCGATGGGCGCCAGCGGCGTTTGCAGGCTCGAGTAATGAAAGCTGTGGCCGCGCAGCTCACCCTCGGGATAGGTCACGGCCTGCAGGCCCAGCGCGGCAAAGCGCTTCTGCATCTGCGCTTCGCCGGGCAGCAGCGCCCACATCGCATGGCGCTGGCCTTGCACGTCCTGCAGGCCGTCGAGCAGGCTCAGGAGGCCGCCGCATTCGGCCAGCAGCGGGCGCCCCTGGCTGTGGTGAGTGTGCAGTGCGGCTTTCAAGCCGTCGTTGGCAGCCAGCGTGGCCGCATGCAGCTCCGGGTACCCGCCGGGCAGCCAGATGGCGTCGCAGTCGGGCAGGGCCTCGCCCGACAGCGGCGAGAAGAAGCACAGCTCGGCCCCCAGCGCGCGCAGGCAGTCCAGATTGGCCGGGTAGATGAAGGAGAAGGCGGCGTCCTGCGCGATGGCGATGCGCCGGCCCTGCAGCAGGGGCTTCTGCGGTGGCATGTCTACCGCCGGCAGCGCCACCGTTTCGAACTCGAAGCCCGGACTCAAGGACTGACCCCAGGCGTCGGCCCAGGCATCGAGTTGGGCGTCGAGATCGGGCAGTTCCATCGCCTGCACCAGGCCCAGATGACGCTCGGGCAGGCTCAGCTCCGGATTGCGCTTCAGTGCGGCGACCAGGGGCAGATCGGCGGGCAAGGCTTCGCCGACCATCCGCGCATGGCCGTCGCTGCCGACGCGGTTGGCGATCACGCCGCAGACCCGTACATCGGGCCGGAAGCGCACCAGCCCGGTGGCCAGCGCGGCAAAGGTTTGCGCCATCGCGCTGGCGTCTATCACCGCCAGCACCGGCAGGCCAAAGGCGGCGGCCAGGTCGGCGCTGCTGGGCACGCCGTCGAACAGGCCCATCACACCCTCGACCAGGATCAGGTCGGCCTCCAGCGAGGCCTGATGCAGCAACCGGCGGCAGTGCTCCAGCCCACCCATGAACAGGTCCAGCTGATAGACGGCCTGGCCGCTGGCGCGGGCCAGAATCATCGGGTCGATGAAGTCCGGCCCGGTCTTGAACACGCGCACACGCTGGCCCTGGCGGACATGCCAGCGGGCGATCGCCGCCGTGACGCTGGTCTTGCCCTGGCCCGAGGCCGGGGCGCTGATCATCAGCGCTTTGCTGGCGCTCATGGCGTGTACGGCAATGCCAGCCACTGCCCCTCGACCTGCAGCAACTTCAGTCGCCGGTCGAACACGTCCTGCAGCGCTGCGTGGGTGGCCGCATCGGCCGGCAGGCCCTGGTGCACGATACGACCCTTGGCCATCACCACCAGCGCATCGGCCTGCAGCGCCATGTTCAGCTCGTGCAGCACGCTGATCACCGTCTGGCCGCGGGCGACCAGTTGGCGCACGATATTCATCCAGTCGGCCTGGTGCGGAGGGTCCAGATGGGCCAGCGGCTCGTCCATCATCAGCACGGGGGCCTGCACGGCCAGTGCACGGGCCAGCAGCACGCGCTGGCGCTCGCCGCCGGAGAGGGTGCCCAGGGCCCGCTCGCGCCAGTCCCAGCTCTGCGTCTGCAGCATCGCGGCCCTGACGGCCTCGCGGTCGGCCTCGCTGGGTGGTGCCAGCCAGGCCTGGTGGGGCAGGCGGCCCAGCATCACGACGTCGTGGGCGGTCAGGTCATCGGCGCTGGCCTCGTTCTGGCCCAGCCAGGACAGCGTGCGCGCGCGCTCCTTGGCCGGCCAGCCCTGCAGCGGCCGGTCCAGCAGGCGGATTTCGCCACTGGACGGTATCAAGCCGGTCAGCGCGCGCAGCAGCGTCGATTTGCCGGCACCGTTGGGGCCGACGATGGCCGTCCAGCGACCCAGCGGCAGCTCGAGCGCGATCGGGCCCAGCACCTCGTGGCCCTGCAGGCGCACGCTTTGCAGCGTGCCGGAAGTCGCGGCGCTCATTGGTGCACCCTTCGCGCTGCGCGCTGTCCCGCCAAGCGGGAATTCGCGCCTTCGGGCGGCCGTGCGGCGCTCATGCCGTCCTCCGACCGGTGCGCCGATGCATCAGCCACAACAGATAGCTGCCGCCCAGGATGGCGGTGATGATGCCCACCGGCAACTCCTGCGGCGCGAACATCCAGCGCGCCAGGATGTCGGCGGCCAGCAGCAGCACGCCGCCGGCGCAGGCCGACAACAGCAGCAGCTTGCCGTGGGTGGTGGGGCAGTGGTTGCGCACCAGATGGGGTGCGACCAGGCCGACGAAGGCAATCATGCCGGCCTGGGCCACGGCCGTGCCGGTGCCCAGCGCGAAGGCTCCAATCATGACCACGCGCACCAGGCCCAGGCGCACGCCCAGCGAATGGGCGGTGGCCTCGCCCAGCGTCAGCGCATCGAGCGCACGGCTGCCGCCCAGCGCGACCAGCAGGCAGATCACCAGGGCGACCGCCATCAGGATCACGCTGTTCCAGCCCAGCAGGCCGGTCGTGCCCAGCATGAAGGCCTGCATCGAACGCATGATCTCGGGCGAGTTGAGCATGATCAGATTGGTGGCGGCGGTGAGCACCACTCCGACGACGACACCGGCCAGCAGCAGGCGCAGGGTGTGCTCGACGCCGCGCGCCAGCAGCAGCGTGGCAAGCACGCCTGCGACGGTGCCCACAAAGGCCACGCCGGTCAGGCCCAGGCGGTCCAGCCACAGGCTGCTGGCTGGTGACATGCCGATGAAGGCCAGTGCCAGGGCCACGCCCAGGCCCGCACCCGAGGCACTGCCCAGCAGATAGGGGTCGGCCAGCGGATTGCGGAACAGCCCTTGTGCGATGGCCCCGGCCAGACCCAGCAGCGCACCGGCCGTCCAGGCGCCCAGCGAGCGCGGCAGGCGAATCTGCCAGAGGATCTGCCGCACCATACCCTGGTCGTCATGGATCCAGTTGAAGGCAAAGCCGGTGCTGCCCACGGCCACGCCGAGCACGGCCAGACCGGCGCTGAGCAGCAGCAGCAGGGTCAGCAAGGGACCGGGTCTGCTGATCATGGTTTCTTCTCACTCATCTCACGCAGACAGCGCGCCATGATCTGCGCCGCCTCGGCAATGCGCGGGCCGGGCCGGCCCAGCATATCGCTCTGCTCGCGGGTGAAGATGCAGACCTTTTTGTCGCGTATGGCGGCGATCTTGTCCCAGCCCGGGCGCTGATAGATGCCGCCAGCATCGCGCTGGCCCATCATGATCAGCTGCGGATTGGCGCGCACGACGAACTCTGGGTTGATCTTGGGAAAGGGGCCCAGGCTGGCCGGGATGATGTTGCGTGCCCCCAGCTTGATCAGGGTCTCGCCCATGAAGGAGGTCTCGCCGGCCGCGTAGGGCCCGCTGGCGACCTCGTAATAGACCAGGGTGCCCTTGGCCGCGGGCGGCATGGCCTGTGCGGCGGCTGCGACGCCGGACTCGATCTGGCGCCACAGGCGCGGCGCATCGGGCACGGCCAGCAGCTCGCCGACCTTGCCGAGCACGCGCTGCACATCGGCATAGGATTTGGCCTCCAGGGTCACGACCTTGAGCCCCAGACCCTGCAGCCGCTCGGTGACGCGCGACGAGGGCGCGACCAGCACGACGTCGGGCTTCAGCGCGACGATCATCTCGACATTGGTGTCGTCCAGCCCGCCGAGCTTGGGCAGGGCGTTGACGGCGGCCGGGAAGTTGGAATAGCGGTCCACGCCGACCAGCCTGGCGCAGGCACCGAGTTCGCAGACGGTTTCGGTCAGCGAGGGCAGCAGGCTGACGATGCGCTGCGGCGGGGCGGCCCAGCGGGTGGTCTGGCCCACATCGTCCTTGATGACGACATCGGCGGCCAGCGCACTGCCGCGCCAGAGCAGTGCGGCGAGCAGGGCGAACAGCGGCTTCATGGCAATTCCTTTGCTTCGACTTCGCGGGTCCAGGCCTGGCCGGCCACCATCAGGGTCAGGTTCGCGCAGCGAGCCGCCACCTGCTGATTCAGCCGGCCCAGCTCGTCGACGAACTCACGCACCTCGCGCGACATCGGGCTGATGCCCCAGCCGACCTCGTTGGAGACAAAGATTACCTGCGAGGCCAGCGCCGGCAGCGTGTCCAGCAGCGCCTGCCGGGCCTGTTGCCAGCCGGCCTCGTCGGCCTGGCCGCTGATTGGCATCAGCCAGTTGGTCAGCCACAGGGTCAGGCAATCGACGATCAGCAGGCGCTCCGGTGCGGCGGCTTGCGCCAGCGCAGCGGCCAGGTCCAGCGGGGCTTCGAGGGTGTCAAAGCCTGCGGGCCTGTCCTGCCGGTGCCTGGCGATGCGCTCCCGCATCTCCTCGTCATGAGCCATGGCGGTGGCCACCACCGTCACGCGGTGAGCGGCATCCGCGCGCTGCCAGGCCAGGGCCAGGCGCTCGGCCTGGCGTGACTTGCCGCTGCGCTGCCCGCCGACGATCAGGTGGTGGTCCGCCATGTCTATGCTCAGAGCTTGGGCGTGTAGCGCAGGCCGGCAAACACCGCGCGTGGCGAGCTGGCATAGGTGTTGGCCGTCTGGTAGGCACGGTCGAACACATTGTCCAGCTGCAGTTGCAGGCGCAGCGTCGGTGTCAGGCTGTACTGCGCGTCCAGGTTCAGCAGGGCATAGCCACCCAGCTTGACCGTGTTGGCCGCGTTGTCGAAGCGCCGGCCGCTGATCAGGGTCTGCGCACCCAGGCTCCAGCCCCACAGCTCGGTGTCGGCGCGCAGCGAGGCGTGCTTGTTGCTGCGCCGCGCCAGGAGCTTGCCGTAGCTGGCATAGTCGGGCGTGTCGGTCACGTCCTTGGGCGCTTGCAGGTCCAGGGTGCCCGAAAGGCGTACCTCGGCCACGCGGGTGCCGGCCCTGAGGGTCAGGCCTTGCAGACGGGCCTGGCCGACGTTCTGGTAGCAGCCGAACTGGCTGTTGCAAGTGCCGGCCGAGCCGAAGATGATCAGGTTGTTGATCAGGTTGCGGTAGGCCGTCAGGCCGAACTCATTGCTGCCAGCCTTGTACTGCAGGCCAAGCTCGGTGTTGCGGCCTCGCTCGGCCAGCAGCGGCTTGCCGCTCTTGGCGGCGTCGGGGCCGTAGGGGCTGAAGCTCTGGTACAGGGTGGGCGCCCGGAAGGCCGTGCCGGCCGAGGCTATCACCCGCCAGGCCGGCGACAGGGTGTAGCCGGCCGCCACGGTGCCGGTGGTGGCACCGCCGAACTGGCTGTCACGGTCATGGCGCAGATGGGCTTGCAGGCCCCATTCCTTGCTCTGGCCAGCCTCCCAGATGTAGCCGGCAGCGACAGCGTTCTGGTAGCGGTCGGCCTGGCCGGCCGTCGGCGCCTGCGTCAGCCCGGTGTTCAGCAGCAGGTCTTCGCGGCGCTCCAACAGCGTGTTGAGCTGGCCCGGGCCGATCTTGAACGAGTTGTTCCAGGCGTAGTTGCGGATGCGCGTCTCGGTCAGATAGACCGAGGGGGCGGTCTCGTAGCGGTCGCGTGATTCACCGACACTCACTTCGCTGTGCCAGCCGGGCGTGAACTGGGCCGACCAGCTGCCGCGCAGCGCCTGCATCTGGTTGAAGTTCTGGTCGTCCACCTTGGGCTTGGCGGCACCGTCGTACTGCGACCAGATGAAACTCTTCATTGCCACCACCTCGAAGCGGTGCTCGGCCGTTACCTGGGCGCCCAGGCGGGCGGTGGCGCTGTGGCTGCGATGGCCGTCGATGTCGGGGGTGTAGGCGGGCTCATTTGGCAAAGACGTCAGCACCGGGCGCGAGTTGAAACCCGTGCCGCGCTCGCTGGCCAGCGACACGGCATAGTCGAACAGGCCGCTCTTGCCGCTCAGCGAGGCATCCAGCTTGGCCAGGCCCATATTGCCGATGCCGGCACCGAACTCAAACTGCGGCGCGCCGTCGCCCCTGCGGGTGAAGACCTGCACCACGCCGCCGATGGCGTCGGAGCCGTAGATGGCGCTGGCCGCGCCGCGCACGATCTCCACGCGCTCGATCTGGGCCAGCGGAATCGACTGCCAGCTGGCGCCACCGGTGGCCTGTGAGTCCACCCGCACGCCGTCCACCAGCAACACGGTGTGGCGGGTGTCGGCGCCGCGCACGAACATCGAGGTGTTGGCGCCGGGGCCGCCGTTGCGCACCATCTCGAAACAGGCCTGGGTGCGCAAGAGATCGGCCAGGCCGCCCAGCGCCTGTCGCTCGATGTCGGCGCGGGTCAGCACCGTCACGTCGGCCAGCACCTGGCTCAGGCTCATGGCACTGCGCGTGGCCGTGACCATCACGGTGGGCAGCGAGTTGTCTTTGGGGGCCGCCAGCGCGGAGGTGGCCAGGGCGATTATGGACAGGGCCATGCAGCAGCGCAGGCCAGTGGTGTGGAACTTCGAAGTCATGAGATACCGCAACAAGTGAGTACGGTCGCCAGCTCTCCCGCAGGCTTCCGTGGTGTGAGGGCGCGGTGAGGCGCCATCGCTTGTTGGCCGGTATCCGGGCTGGCGGAACGACCCGTGCATCCTTCCCAGCGGCCTTGGGGCCACCAGTGGACTGTGCACACGAGCGGAAGGCCTTTATCAGGCCTTCGTCCGCTTACCGTTGCGGGGACAGCTCAGGTTAGGTTGCAGCAGGCTTGCCGCGATCCATTCTGATTCCCGTTTAACTGCTCAGGCGTAATGCCTGTGCGAGCACCAACAGCGCGCATTCTATGCGTTGTCGCATAAGCTGAACTGACCGGCCTCAAGGTTTGGGTGCGGGCGCGGCCTTGCGTTCCTTGCTCGGCTTGGGTGTGGTGACCGTGAAACCCTCGGGCTTGGCCGGGGCCTTGGCCTTCTTGGCGGGTTTCTTTTCGGGTTCCTCGGCGGCCGCATTGCCTCGGCCATGGATGCCGGCGGCGCCCTGTGCTTGGCGAGCGTTCTCGGCCTCGCGCTGACGCCGGTCGCGCTCCATTTGCTTGGCCAGCTGCGCATCACGCTTGGCCGTCTCTGCGGCCTGGCGGCGCTGCTCGGCATCCGGTTGATCTATCTTGGGCGTCAAGACCTGGCCCCCGTCGTCGCAGGGCTTCTGGCTCAGCTCGCGGCCCTCGGGCCCGCAGCGATAGACCTTGGTGTTCTGGGCCAGCCCTGAGTCGGACAACACGATCAGCGTGCAGGCAACAAGCAGGGCAGGCAGGATGTTCATGGCGTGACGGGTGTTGGTGGCGGCTCGGGGCGGGGCGGCTTGGGGCGCGGTGGCTTGGCGTGTATCTTCATCAAGGCACGATCCATGTCACCGGCGATCATCAAATCCAGTGCGTCGGCGATCGATTTATTGATGCAGTCGTGGATGGCCTCGCGCTCTGCCGCCGGCGGCTTGCGCAGCACATAGCTGGCGACCTCGGCCTTGTCGCCAGGGTGGCCAATCCCCAAGCGCAGGCGCCAGAAGTTCGGCGAGCCCAATTGAGCTTGCATGTCCTTCAGGCCGTTGTGGCCGCCGTTGCCGCCGCCCTGCTTGAACTTCATCTGGCCCGGCTCAATGTCCAGCTCGTCGTGCACGGCCAGTATCTCTTCGGGGGCGATCTTGAAGAAGCGCGCCAGCGGGGCCACCGCCTTGCCCGACAGGTTCATATAGGTCATCGGCTGCAGCAGCCAGATCGGGCCGGCGGGCAGATTGATGCGCGCGACGCGGCCGAAGTAGTTTCGGTCGGGCACCAGGTTGCCGCCGAGCTTGCGTGCCACCTCGTCCACCCACCAGAAACCGGCGTTGTGGCGGGTGTCCTCGTATTCAGGGCCGGGGTTGCCCAGGCCAACAAAGAGTCGAATCATGGGGGCGATTATCGGCGCTGCTGCGGGTTCCCCGTATGGGCGCCCGGCGTGCCGGCGCTAGTATGGATTGATGAGTAAACACGCCGCCCTGATCGAAAGCCTGGACATCGCCGGCCTGCAAGCGGCACTGGCCCGGCGCATCGCCTACCGCACCGAGAGCCAGCTGCCCGAGTCTGCGCCCGAGCTGAGTCGCTATCTGACCGAGGAGATGGCCCCGAGCTTTGCCGCGCTAGGCTTCCAGACCGAGATCTGGGAGAACCCGGTCGATGGCGGCCCGCCCTTCATGTTCGCCAGCCGGCACGAGGATGCGGCCCTGCCGACGGTGCTGATGTATGGCCATGGCGACGTGGTGCCCGGCGATGAGGCCCGCTGGCGCAAGGCCGCCTCGCCCTGGACGCTGGAGATCAAGGACGGCCGCTGGTATGGCCGCGGCAGCGCCGACAACAAGGGCCAGCACAGCATCAATCTGGCGGCCATCGGCCATCTGCTCAAGCACCAGGGCCGCTTGGGCTTCAACGTCAAATGGCTGCTGGAGATGGGCGAGGAGGTTGGCTCGCCGGGCCTGCAGCAGATCTGCGAGCAGCGCAAGCCGGCGCTGGCGGCCGATGTCTTCATCGCCTCCGATGGCCCCCGTCTGCGCACCGAGGCGCCGACCCTGTTTCTCGGTTCGCGCGGCGTGATGAATTTCAAGCTGGAGCTGATCGCCCGCGAGGGCGCCCACCACTCGGGCAACTGGGGAGGCCTGCTGGCCAATCCGGGCGTGATTCTCGCCAGCGCGATTGCCAGCATCGTCGACGCCCATGGCGTGATCCAGGTCGAAGGCCTGCGTCCGCCGGCCATCCCCGACTCGGTGCGCAAGGCGCTGAGCACGGTGCAGCCGGGCGAGCCCGGCGGGCCGGTGATAGACACGCAATGGGGCGAGCCGGGCCTCAGTCCGGCCGAGCGGGTGTTTGGCTGGAACTCGGTTGAGGTGCTGGCCTTCCGTGCCGGCAATCCGGACCGGCCGGTGAATGCCATACCGCCGAGGGCGGTGGCCTTCATGCAGATACGTTTCGTCGTCGGCAGGGATCCGCAGGGCTTCATCCCGGCCTTGCGCGAGCATCTGGATGCCAAGGGCTTCGGCCAGATTGAACTGTCGCAGGAGGGCTCGGAGATCATGCTGGCCACGCGGACCGATCCCGACAGCGCCTGGGTGCGCTTTGCCGTGCGCTCGCTGAGCGAGACCACGGGCCAGCCGCCGGTGCTGCTGCCCAATCTGGGCGGCTCGCTGCCCAACGACTGCTTTGCCGGCACCCTGGGCCTGCCGACGATCTGGGTGCCCCATTCGGCGCCGACCTGCTCGCAACATGCGCCCGATGAGCATCTGCCCGCCTACTCTGGCGAGCAAGGCCTGGCAATCATGGTGGGCCTGCTGGCCGATCTGGGCGAGGGCTGGCCGGCAGGAACCAGGGCCTAGGCCCGGAAACGAAAAAGCCCCACCGAGGTGGGGCTTTGCGCAAATCCGGTCCCGTCGAACCGGCTTGTTCTTACTTCTTGCCTTTTCCCTTGGCCGGAGCCGGTGCGGGGGCTGCCGCGACGATCACTTCTTCCTCGACCTTGGCGGTCACGGAGACGATCACCGGGTTGGGCTTGCCGTGGGTCACGACCTTGGTGCCGGCGGGCAGCTGGATGTCGTTGACGTGCAGGGTCGTACCCTTGGTCAGTTGACCCAGGTCCACGGTCAGGAACTCGGGCAGTTCCTTGGCCAGGCAGGTGATCAGCAGTTCGGTGACGACGTGGTTGACCAGGCAGTTCTCGGTCTTGACGGCCGGCGAGGTCTCTTCGTTGATGAAGTGCAGCGGGATCTTCTTGGTGATCTTGGTCGTCGCGTCGACGCGCTGGAAGTCCACGTGCAGGATCAGCTGGCGGTACGGGTGCATCTGGAAGTCGCGCAGCAGCACTTGTTCCGTCTTGCCGGCCAGTTCCATTTCCAGGATGGTGCTGTGGAAGGCTTCCTTCTTGATGGCGTGGTACAGCGCGTTGTGATCGAGTTCGATCATCGCGGGCTCGCCGGCACCAAAAACGATACCAGGCACCTTGCCTGCGATGCGCAGGCGGCGGCTCGCTCCGGTCCCCTGCAATGTGCGCTCAAAAGCGGCAAATTTCATGATTGACTCCAAGTATGGAAGGGCGCCCGCGACCAGGTCGCCCAGAAAAAACGGCCTTGCGGCCGCGGCTTTATCGACCGCCCCACTTGCGCAGGGCGGTCAAGAATCAGAAATTGTTGTTCTGGTCAGAGAACAGCGAGGTCACCGACTCGCCATCGGAAATGCGGCGTATCGTCTCGGCGAACAGGAAGGCCACCGACAGCTGGCGGATCTTGCCGCAGGCCTTGGCCGCATCGTTCAAGGGAATGGTGTTGCTGATCACCACCTCGTCCAGCTGCGAACCCTGGATGCGTTCGATCGCCGGGCCTGACAGGATAGGGTGGGTGCAATAGGCGAACACGCTCTTGGCGCCACGGTCCTTCAGCACCTCGGCGGCCTTCACCAGGGTGCCGGCGGTGTCGATCATGTCGTCCATGATCACGCAGTTGCGGCCGTCGATCTCGCCGATGACGTGCATCACCTCGGAGACATTGGCGGCCGGACGGCGCTTGTCGATGATGGCCAGGTCGCAGCCCAGCTGCTTGGCCAGCGCGCGGGCGCGGACCACACCGCCGACGTCGGGGCTCACCACCACCAGGTCCTGGTAGTTGCGGCTCTTCAGGTCGGACAGCAGCACCGGCGAGGCGTAGATATTGTCGACTGGAATGTCGAAGAAGCCCTGGATCTGGTCGGCATGGAGGTCCATCGTCAGCACGCGTTCGACGCCGACGGTTTCCAGCAGGTTGGCGACCACCTTGGCCGAGATCGGCACGCGCGTCGAGCGCGGGCGGCGGTCCTGGCGGGCATAGCCGTAGTAGGGGATCACGGCGGTGATGCGGCGAGCGCTGGCGCGCTTCAGGGCATCGACCATGATCAGCAGTTCCATCAGGTTTTCGTTGGTCGGCGCGCAGGTCGGCTGGATCACGAAGACATCGCGAGCCCGCACGTTTTGCTGGATCTCGACGGTGACTTCACCATCGGAGAAACGGCCGACCACGGCCTTGCCGAGCTCCACACCGAGGTGGGTGGCAATTTCCTGGGAGAGAACTGGATTGGCGTTCCCGGTGAACAGAACGGTGTTGAACAGCACGCGCCCTCCGGCTTTAGGCTAAGGGCCGCTGGCTCCACATGGCGTGAAACCGACTGGGCCGGGACAGAGAAAAAATTTGGCAGGGGCGGAAGGATTCGAACCTGCGCATGTCGGAATCAAAATCCGATGCCTTAACCAGCTTGGCGACGCCCCTACACTGGAATTCCGCTGTTGCGAAACCCCGTAACTTTCAGTCTGCAGCCCAACCGACCAACGGGTGAAGCTCCAGACTTTGGCACATCCGGCCCGCCCATCCGGGAGGAAGTTCCTCCGGCATTTTAGGCGATTCAGACATGCCCTGAATCCTATCAATTCCTGCATCCACTCTGGCAAACACCGCACTGCCCGAGCCCGTCATTCGGCTATTGCCAAACCGGGCCTTCAGCAGTTCCAGCGCTTGAGCCACCTCAACACTTTGACTCTCGGCCGGCGGCTGCAGGTCGTTGTGACCAAAGCCTTCGGCGATCATCTCTGCGGTGATTTTCTTCAACTGGTTTGAAGAAGTGTCTGCAGGAAAGCCCGCTACTATAACAGCAGGCGTGTCACGTGCCAAGAGGGGGCTCGAAAAAATTTGAGCAGTGGGCAGCGAGGCCTGAGGTTTGAGCACTGCGAACCGTTGCTCGGGCAGTTGCAGGGGCGTGAGGATTTCGCCAATGCCTTCGACAAACGCGGGCCGACCGCCGAGGAAGAAGGGCACGTCGGCGCCCAGGCTCAGACCCAGCGGCAACAGGCGCGACAGCGGCCAGTTCAGATCCCACAATCGGTTCAGAGCCAACAGCGTGCTGGCCGCATCGGACGAGCCGCCGCCCATGCCGGCACCCGAGGGCACCTGTTTGGAGATGTGGATGTCGGCGCCGAAGCTGCAGCCGCCGGCCGTTTGCAAGGCCCTTGCGGCGCGCAGGCACAGATCGTCGGCGGGCAGGGCCTCGGTCAGGTCATGGCGGGCCAAGCGGCCATCGCCACGGCGCTCGAAGTGCAGGGTGTCGCACCAGTCGATCAGCACGAACACCGACTGCAGCAGGTGGTAGCCATCGGCGCGGCGGCCGATGACGTGCAGGAACAGATTCAGCTTGGCCGGTGCGGCCACGTCATACAGGGCCAGCATCAACGCGCTTCCGGCGGGTCCAGTCGGGCCCGCAACAGCACCTCGGTCGGCTCCTTGCGATGGGCATTGATCAGGCCCTCGTCATGGTGTTCGAGGTCCACTGTCCAGCCCAGCTGCCGGAAGCCCGGTTTGCCGTCCGGTCGCGGGCGGCTGAGCGCGCCCGCCCAGGGCCGGCCCTTGAGCCAGTCGAACAGGGCGGCAACCGGTACCGACTCTCCAAGCAGGTCGCGGGTAAGGGCGTCGAGGTCTGCATAGCGTGTCTCGGTATCCGAGCGCTGCAGCAAGGCCTGTCCGGGCTGCCAGCTGGCCCGGGCGGCCAGCGTGCCCAGCGGCGTGCTCAGCTCCAGCTGGCCGGTCTCGGGCGTGCCCTGCAATTCGAAGGCCGCCGCGCCGCCCTGCGCGGTGCCACCGCTGTTGTGTGCCACCTGCACCGACAGCCGGCCGCTCAGCCTGTCGCCGGCAAAGGCGGCGGGCTTGGGCGCAGTGGCGCAGCCCCAGAGCGAGGCGCAGAGCAGCAGCAGGCTCAGTGGCCGGGTGAGCGAGGTCATGCTCACAGCGACACACGCAGGCGCGCCAGCGTCTCTTTGAGCACCTCGTTCGTGCGGTCGCGGCCGGCGCCCTCGCGCCAGACGCGCTTGGCCTCTTCCTGCTTGCCCATCACCCAAAGCACCTCGCCCAGATGGGCGGCGATCTCGGTGTCGGGTCTTGACTTGTAGGCCTGCTGGAGCAGACGCAGCGCTTCGTCCTTCTGGCCCATCCGGTACTCGACCCAGCCCAGGCTGTCGAGCAGGAAGGGTTCGTTGGGCGCCAGCTCCAGCGCCTTCTGTATCAGGCGCTTGGCTTCGTCCAGGCGCGTGTTGCGCTCGGCCAGTGAGTAGCCCAGCGCGTTGTAGGCATGGTGGTAATCGGGCTTGAGCGCGATGACCTTGCGCAGCAGGCGCTCCATCTCGTCCATGCGGTCGAGCTTCTCGGCCAGCATGGACTGCTCGTAGAGCAGGTTGGCGTCGTTCTCGAAGCGCTTGTTCGCCGTCCCCAGCACCTCGTAGGCCGCTCGCCACTGCTTGGCGTCGCGCAGCAGCTGTGCCTCGGCGGTGAGCTTGGATTTGATGTCGTCGTCGTTCTGCTCGGGCAGGCTCTGCAGCAGCTTGCGGCCCTGCTCCAGCTTTCCCTGACGCGCCAGCACCGAGGCCCGGCGGTATTGCACCTGCAGCAGCTCCTTGGTGTCGCCGACCTTGGCCAGCCAGGCCTCGGCGGCCTTCAGGTCACCCTTTTGCTCCGCCGCCTGGGCCAGCAGCAGATAGGCCTGTTGGCGTGCCTCGGGACCGGCCTCGGGATTGGTCTTGCCGTCCCGGGTAGCGGCCTCGGCGCGTTCGAGGTAGGCGTTGAGGGCGGCTTCGGCCTCCTTGGGGTGGCGCAGGTCCAGTTGCAAGGCGCCAAGGCTCATCCAGGCGCCCAGCATGTCGGGGGCGGATTGGGTCACCGCGCTCAGTTCGCGTATCGCGTCGCCATGCCGCTGCGCCCGCGCCAGCGCGCGGCCATAGGCCAGACGCACAAAGTCGCTGCCCGGCTTGGCTTTCAGGTGTGCTTGCACCAGCGCCTCTGCCTCGGGTTCGCTGGCCAGCATCTCCAGCGCAACCAGCGCCGGCCCCTCGGCACCTGGCTCCTGGCTTGACGCGGCCTTGAGCAGCCCCAGCGCGGCCGTGGCCTCGCCGGCCACCAGGTTCAGCCGGGCGAGGCTGACATGGGCGGCCGTCGAGGTTTCGGGCTGGAGCAGATAGGGCTGCAGCACCGGTTCGAGGGCCGACAGCACACGCTTTGGCTCTGGCAGGCGCTGCAGCAGGCGCGGCAGCGCGGCAATCGCGCCGGCGCGCTGGTCGGGGGCGGTGAGCTTGAGCAGCGCGCCCAGCGGCTCGCTGAGCTCGGGCAGCCGATTCAGGCCCAGCAGCAGTTGAACCGTGGTCTGCAGCGCCTCGGTGGATTCGGGCGCGATCTGGCGCCAGGCCCGGGCCGCGATCAGGGCCTGATCACCGGCGCGTGCCTGCAGTGCGATGCCGATGACGCGGCGGAACAGCGCCTCGTCTCCGGTGCGCCGGGCAGCGTCCAGCAAGACCTGGAAGGCATTGCCGGGCTCGCCCGCACGCAGCTCCATTTCGCCGATCAGCAGCTGATAGAACAGCGGCGCGTCCAGTTCCGAGTTGTAGATCGGCGCTGCCGCGGCCGGCGTTTCGGCCGCGGGCTGCTCCTGGGCATGGCTGCTGACAGCGGCAAGTGCCGAGCACATCACGGCGACGGTCAACCCTTGGGACAGCAAACGGGCAAGGGTTGTACGGCGAAGAAAGTCGGGCATGCATGCTCCTGAGCGAATGGCTCATTCTAGGAGTTGGCCATCACGGGATAATTCCCCCATGCCCGAACTCCCCGAAGTTGAAGTCACCCGCCGCAGCTTTGCCCAGCGCATCGCTGGTGCGCGCGTCACCGCCGTCCGGCTGGGCAAGCCGCTGCGCTGGCCTATGGGCCGCTCACCTTGCGATCTGGTCGGGTTGACGGTGGGTGAGGTGACGCGCCGCGGCAAATACCTGTGGCTGCCCTTGGCGCCCGGCGGCCTGCTCTTGCACCTGGGCATGTCCGGCTCGCTGGCCTTTGGCGATGGCATGGGGGCACCCGCTGCGCATGACCATTTCGATCTGGTGACGAACCAGGGCACCCTCAGATTGACCGATCCGAGGCGATTTGGCGCGGTGGTCTGGTCCGCAGGGCTGGACCAGGAGCCGGCTGTCAAGCTGTTATCTAAGCTCGGTTTCGAGCCTTTTGACCCTCGTTTCGGCGGCGCCTACCTGTATTCGGCGCTGCGTGGCCGCCGTGTGGCCATCAAACAGGCCCTGCTGGCGGGGGATATTGTTGTCGGCGCCGGCAATATCTACGCCTGCGAGGCCCTGTTCATGGCCGGCATCGATCCGCGCCTGGCGGCGCACAAGCTCAGCAAGCCGCGCAGCGAGCGTCTGGCACAGGCGGTGCGGCAGGTGCTGGGTCAGGCCGTGGCGGCCGGCGGTACAACCCTGCGCGACTTCAAGGACTCGCACGGGGTGGCCGGCAGCTTCCAGATGCAGGCCCAGGTTTATGGCCGGGAGGGTGAGGCCTGCCGGCATTGCGGCACCGCCATACGGCGTATTGTTCAGGCCCAGCGATCTACGTATTTTTGCCCAAAGTGCCAGATTCGCTGATTTATCGGCCCCTGCGAACCCATGTATCCACTGTCGTGTCCCCGCACAAACCCGCTGATTGGTCTATCCCTAAGGTGAACCCCGCACAGAATCGTCATGGGATTGCGCTAGCATGCGCGCACATGAATGGCAGCCCACGCTCACTGGCGCAACGCTTGGATGGCTTGAATGCCTGGCGCGCATCCCTGGATGCGGCGCTGGCAGAGCTTGTCCAGCACTTGGCTGGCCAAGGCCTGCTGGACGAGACCGCCAGCGAGCAGCTCGACCGCCTGCGCCTGCGCGTTGGTGGCGACAAGCTGGTGGTGGCTTTTGTCGCCGAGTTCTCGCGCGGCAAGTCCGAGCTGATCAATGCCATGTTCTTCAGCGACACCGGCCGGCGCGTGCTGCCGGCCACGCCGGGGCGCACGACGATGTGCCCGGTGGAGATGTCCTATGACCAGGGCGAGCCGGCGATGCTGTCGCTGCTGCCCATCGAGACCCGCATCGAAGGCCGTTCGCTGTCCGATCTGCGCCTGCGCCGCAGCATCTGGACCCATGTGCCTTTGGACGATCTGAGCCATGAAGAGCTGGCGCTGACCTTGATGGAGGTGACGCGAACCCGCGCGGTCAGCGTCGAGGAGGCGCGCAAGCTGGGTCTGTGGAGCGACGAGCCCGACGCCAATGACAAGACCTCGCCCTCGCCGGACAACCCGCCGCTGCGCGAGGATGGCTTGGTCGATGTGCCGGCGTGGCGCCATGCCCTGATCAAATACCCGCACCCGCTGCTGGCCCAGGGCCTGGTCGTGCTGGACACACCGGGTCTCAACGCCGTCGGTGCCGAGCCCGAGCTGACCCTGAGCGTGATTCCGGCCGCCCATGCGGTGGTCTATATCCTTGGCGCCGACACCGGCGTGACCCGCTCGGACATGAACGTCTGGCGCGAGCACCTGAACGAGGGTGCGATGGCGCGCTTCGTCGTGTTGAACAAGATAGACACGCTGAACGATCCGCTGCTGCCGGTCGATGTGGTGCAGGCCCAGATCCGCAAGCAGTGCGCCAATACCGCCCGCACCCTGGGTGTGGAGCCGGACCGCGTGTTCCCGCTGTCGGCGCGCCAGGCCTTGACCGCCCGCCTGCGCGGCGACACCAAGGGCCTGGAGGCCAGCCGTCTGCCTGCACTGGAGACCATGCTGGCCAAGGCCCTGCTGCCGCAGCGCGGCGAGTTGCTGGCCAAGGCCGTGCAGGAGACGGTGCAGGGCGTGCAGAACCATGTGCAGCGCCAGCTGACCCTGCGCCGCCGCCACAACACCGAGCAGGCCCTGGAGCTGCGCGGCGCCCGCGGCAAGAACGCGACCAGCCTGCGCGCGATGCGCGACCGCGTCGATCTCGAGGGCCAGCGCTTCGAGCTGTGCTCGCAGCGCATGCAGGCGCTGAAGGCCATCCACAGCCGCTCGCTGAAGGAGCTGCTCGACGGCCTGGCCGGCGAGCGGGTGCGCGAGCAGGTGCGTCAGATGCAGCTGGGCATGGACGCCTCGTTCTTCCATGTCGGCGCGCGCAAGGTCTTTGTGGCCATGTGCCGCGAGCTGCATCAGCTGTTGAACCAGGCCCAGGTGCGGGTCGATGAAATGCAGGGCATGCTGGTCTCCAGCATCCAGATGCTCAACACCGACTACGGATTCGCGCTGGCCGTGCAGCAGGCGCCCGACTTCTCGCGCTGCTCGCGCGAGCTGGAGATGCTGGAACGCAGCTACAGCCAGTACCTGGGCATACGCTCGGCGCTGCGCCTGCTGCAGCCCGACTTCATGGAGCAGTTCCGCCGCATGTTGCTGGCCAAGCTGCGCGCGGTTTTCGATGCCGCCCGCGTCGAGGTGGAGCGCTGGAGCAAGACGGCAACGGTGCAGATCGACGCTCAGCTGCGCGAGCGCCGCGACACCTTTGTGCGCCGCCGCGAGGCTTTGACCCGCATCGAGGCCGAGGCCGGCGAGCTCGAAGCCCGCCTGGCCCAGCTGGTGGCGCTGGAGCAGCGCCTGAGCCTGGCCCAGGTGCGCATACAGCCGGTGGTGAACATGGTGCTGGCCGCGGCGCAGTCCATGCCCACCCGCGGCGATGATGGCGAGTTCGAGTTGGCTACGGTTGCCGCCGGCGAGTTTGACGCCAGCTGGGCCCAGGTCGCGGCCGAGTAAGCCGTCGATTCCCGCTGTGACCGACGCTTCGCGGCCCCTGCCGCTTGATCCCTCATTGATTCAAGGATTTGCTCCGGCGTTGATCGCCTGGCAAAAGGTCCATGGCCGCCATCAGCTGCCCTGGCAGAACACGGACGACCCCTATCGCGTCTGGCTGTCCGAGATCATGCTGCAGCAGACCCAGGTGACCACGGTGCTGGGGTATTACGAGCGCTTTCTCGAGCGCTTCCCCGATGTGACGGCGCTGGCCGCCGCCCATCTCGACGAGGTGCTGGCGCTGTGGGCTGGCCTGGGTTACTACAGCCGCGCACGCAATCTGCACCGCTGCGCCCAGGCCGTGGTGGCGCAGTTTGGCGGCAGCTTTCCGCCCGCGGCCGAGCTGCTGGCGACACTGCCCGGCATAGGCCGCTCGACGGCCGCCGCGATCGCCTCGTTCTGCTTCGGTGAGCGGGTGGCGATACTGGACGGCAATGTCAAGCGCGTGCTGGGCCGCGTGCTGGCCTTCGATGCCGATCTGGCCAAGCAGGCCAACGAGCGCCAGCTGTGGGCACTGGCCACCGAGCTCTTGCCTGACCAGGATATGCCGTCCTACACCCAGGGCTTGATGGACCTGGGCGCCACGCTGTGCAGCCGCACATCGCCGCAGTGCCTGCTGTGCCCGGTGACCGAGCTTTGCCTGGGCCGCAAGACGGGACAGCCGGAGGACTATCCGGTGCGCATCCGCAAGCTCAAGCGCAGCCGGCGCGAGAACTGGTGGCTGTGGCTGGAGCATGAGGGCCGCATCTGGCTGACCCAGCGGCCCGACACCGGTGTCTGGGCCGGCCTCTGGACGCTGCCGCTATTCGATGATGAAGCGGCCCTGCAGGCCCAGGCGGGTGCACTCGATGTCAAGCTCTCCCGTCTGCCGACGATAGAACACAGCCTGACGCACTTCGACTGGGTGCTGCACCCCCGCCAGGCCAGCCTGAGCCAGGCCCCCGGCGAGGCCCTGCCCGGCCCCGGTGTCTGGGTAGCCCGGGAGGCCCTGGCCAGCTATGCCGTGCCCGCGCCGCTGAAAAAGCTGCTCACTTGATTGGACAGGGCGGCCCCAGGCCTGCTAGGCTTGCTGGCCTCGCACCTTGACCCAGAACAAGACCAAATCAATGAAGCCAGCCGTCAAAAGCGCCATCGAATCCGCCGCCCTGGCCCTGCTGGTGGCCGCCTGCAGCCTGTGGTTCCTGATCTCGATGAACGAGTCCGAGGTCGAGCACACCGCGGCCAAGATCACGCTGGTGGCCATCACCTTGGCGGCCTCGCTGATCCTGCACCTGGTCTTCGTCGGCCTGGCCGTGCAGCGCGACGGCCGGCCCCTGGCTGGCTGGATGGCCCTGTCCATCCTGATGTGTCCGGTGGGTTCCATCATCACGATGGTGCTGATCGGCTGGCTGTCGGCCGAGCGAGAGCGGGCCCAACCGTCGGCCTAGGCTTGGGCTATTCCAGCACGCCCTTGCCGCGCAGGAACTCGTCAACGATCTGCAAGCGCATCAGCGGGCTGTCCAGCTCCATCAGTTTTTGCTTGGCCGCCAGCGGTATCGGCAGGATCTCGCACCAGCGGTTCGCCACCCAGGCCGCGTCGTCAAGGCCATAGGGCTCCAGGAATGGTTTGTTGCCCTGCTCGGCCAGGCTCTGTATGGCCTTGGCCAGGCCCTCGGCCGCGGGTCTGAGTTCGGGTGGGATGGCCTGCGGCGCGTCGTCATCCAGCCACTGCACCTGGCCCATCCACAGCCCGTCGGCCGCCTGCGCGCAGGCCTGCAGCTCGAAGCGCCGCCTGCCGCAGCAGCGCACATGGAGGATGCCGGCCTGCTCGCCATCGACCTCCAGCAGCTCGGCCGCCACGCCCACCGGTTCGAATTTCACGCCGGCCTCGCCGCGGCCCACCTCGCCGCCCTGACGCAGCGCGATCACGCCAAAGGCCGATTGCTGGCGCAGGCAGTCGGCCATCAGGTCCAGATAGCGGGCCTCGAAGATCTTCAGCCTCAGCTGGCCGCCCGGGAACAGCACCGTCTGCAACGGGAACAGGGGCAGGGCTTGCGTTGGCACCGTGGCTCCCTGTGCGGTTTCAATCCCGGGCATCGAGCTCGCGGTGGCGTATCAAGGTGGCGCCATGGTGGGCGAACTGGCGGGCCAGCGTCTCGACCATATAGACCGAGCGGTGCTGGCCGCCGGTGCAGCCTATGGCCACCGTCAGATAGCTGCGGTGGTCGGCCTCGAAGGCCGGCAGCCACTGGGTGAAGAAGGCGCTGATCTGCGACATCATGATCGCCACCTCGGGCTGGGCCTCCAGATAGGCGGCCACTGGTGCATCGCGGCCATTCTGCGGGCGCAGCTCGCGGATGTAATAGGGGTTGGGCAGCACACGCACGTCGAATACGAAGTCGGCGTCCAGCGGCACGCCGTGCTTGAAGGCGAAAGACTCGAACACCAGGGTCAGCGAGGTGCCGCTGACCTGCACCAGGTCACGCACCCAGGAACGCAGCTGGGCCGGGCGCAGCGCGCTGGTGTCCAGCACAGTGGACTCGACGCGCATGCTGGCCAGCAGCTCGCGCTCCAGCTCGATCGCATCGATCAGGATGCGCCGCGCGTCGCCCGACTCCTGTTCGCTCTTGCTCAGCGGGTGGGCGCGGCGCGTCTCGGAGAATCGGCGCACCAGCGCGTCTGTGCTGGCATCCAGAAAGATCGACCGCACCCGCACGCCGCGGGCGCGCAGCTTCTTCAGGGTGGGCAGCAGATGGGGCAGGGAGCCGGCGCTGCGCGCGTCCATCGCAATCGCCACATGGCGCTGCTCGCGCTGCGACTCCAGCTTCAGGAAGGAGGTCAGCAGCTCGGGCGGCAGATTGTCCACACAGAAGTAGCCGGCATCCTCCAAGGCATGCATGGCCACCGACTTGCCCGAGCCCGAGATGCCGGTGACCAGCACCACGTCGCGCGGCGCCAGGGCCTCGGCCAGGCCGCCAAAAGCGGTGTCGGATTCAACGGCGCCGGTCATGATTTGGCTTTCTTTGCGGGGACTGGTTTTGCGGTATTCACGGCAGCTTGCTTGGACAGATCCAGCATCTCCTGCGCATGGGCCAGGCTGGTGGACGACAGGCGCTCGCCGCCCAGCATGCGCGCCACCTCGGCCACGCGGGTCTCGCCGGTCACGGCCTGCACATCGCTTGTGGTGCCACCGGCCTTGGCGGTCTTGGAGACGACGAAGTGATGATCGGCGCAGGCCGCCACCTGGGGCAGGTGGGTGACGGCCAGCACCTGGCGGTCGCGGCCCAGCTGCTTCATCAATCGGCCGACGGTCTCGGCCACCGCGCCACCGACGCCGGAATCGATCTCGTCGAAGATCAAGGTGCCGGCACCGGCCTCGCCCCCGTCCTTGCCCTCAAGCTGGCAGGTGGTGACGGCAATCGCCAGCGCGATGCGCGACAGCTCGCCGCCCGAGGCCACCTTGCCCAGCGGCCGCGGCGTGCTGCCGGCATGGCCGGCGACCAGGAACTCGGCCGACTCCAGGCCGAAGCTTTGAGGCTCGGCCTGAGGCAGCAGGGCTACCTCGAAGCGGCCGCCGGCCATGCCCAGCTGCTGCATCGCGCTCGACACGGCATCGGACAACTTGGGCGCTGCCTTGGCGCGGGCCTGACTGATCTTTCTGGCCTCGGCCGTGTAGGCGCTCAACGCGGCCTTAAGCGCGCGCTCCAGGCCCTCCAGATCGCTGGCCGCATCAAGCGCGGCCAGCTCGGTGCGCCACTGCGCATGCAGGGCCGGCAGGTCGGCCGGCGTGCGGCGGTAGCGGCGGGCCAGGCCCATCCAGGCCGACATCCGTTCGTCCAGCTCCTGCAGCCGCTCGGGCTCCAGGTCGGCGTCCGACAGATAGCTGGCCAGGGTGTGGGCGGCATCCTGCAGCTGCGATTGGGCGCCGGCCAGCGCCTCTATCACGGGGCCAAGGCGCGGGTCGTAGTCGGACACCGAGTTCAACGCGTCGATCGCCTGGCCGGTCAGGCTCTCGGCGCTGGTGTCGGCTTCGCTGGTGGCGCTGAGCGCCACGCGGGCGGCGTCCATCAGGCTTTGCGCATGGGCCAGGCGCTGGTGTTCGGCGCTGAGCGTCTCCCACTCGTCGGCGCCGGGGGCCAGGCGGTCGATCTCGGCAATCTGCCAGGCCAGGCGTTCGCGTTCGGTCGCCAGTTTGTCCTGGCTCTTGCTGGCCTCGGCCAACTGCTCGCTGGCGGCCTTCCAGTGCTGCCAGGCGCTGGCCACGGCGCTGGTGTCAAGCTGGGCATAGGCATCGAGCAGGGCGCGCACCGAGGGCGCGCGGGTCAGGCCTTGCCAGGCGTGCTGGCCGTGAATGTCCACCAGATGATCGGCCAGCTCGCGCAGCTGGGCCACGGTGGCGGCGCTGCCATTGACCCAGGCGCGGCTCTTGCCCTGGGCGTCGATCACACGCTTGAGCAGCAGGCTCTCCTGCACGTCGAAGCCGGCTTCCTCCAGCCAGGGCGCGATGGCCGCCGGTGCATCGAACTCGGCGCTGATCTCGGCCCTGGCCGCACCCTCGCGCACCACGCCGGCATCGCCCCGGCTGCCCAGCGCCAGCTGCAGCGCATCGATCAGGATGGACTTGCCGGCACCGGTCTCGCCGGTGAGGACCGAGAAGCCGCCATCGAAATCGACCTCCAGCGCGGTGACGATCACAAAATCGCGCAGCGACAAGCGCCTCAGCATGACAAGAACTCCGAAGTGATCTTCATATTCTCGAGTACCAGGGAGTCATCAACTGACCCCTTCGTTCCAGCGCAGCTTGCGGCGCAGGGTGGCGTAGTAGCTCCAGCCGCGCGGGTGCAGAAAGCAGACCTCGTGCTCCGAGCGGCGCACGGTGATGCGATCGCCGTGCAGCAGGCTGGCCAGGCTTTGCATGTCGAAATTGACGCTCACATCGCGCCCGGCCACGATCTCGACGCTGACCGTGCCGGTGTCGGGCAGCACGATGGGTCGGTTGCTGAGCGTGTGCGAGGCGATAGGCACCACCACCCAGCCGGCGATGCTGGGGTGCAGGATGGGCCCGCCGGCCGACAGCGCATAGGCGGTGGAGCCGGTCGGCGAGCCGATGATCAGGCCGTCGGCGCGGAAGTTGGCGACGAACTCCTCGCCCACGTCGACCTTCAGCTCCACCATGCCCGAGGTACCGCCGCGGCTGACGACCACATCGTTCATGGCCAGCGCCTCGAAGATGCAACGCTCGTCGCGCCAGACGCAGCCCTCCAGCATCGAGCGGTGCTCGCGTTCGAAGTCGCCGGCCAGCATCGGCAACAAGGTCTCGCGGTATTGGTCGATGGCGATGTCGGTCACAAAGCCCAGGCGGCCCTGGTTGATGCCCACCAACGGCACACCAAAGCGTGCCATCTCGCGGGCAAAGCCCAGCATCGTGCCGTCGCCACCGACCACCACGGCCAGGTCGCATTGCGCGCCCAGCTCGTCGGTCGAGAGGCTTGGGAATTCGGTGATGCCCGTGTTGAGCGCCGTCTCACGCTCCAGGGAAACATCAAGACCTTGCTGCGCCAGAAAATGGGCGATGTCCTCCAGCACGGGGCGAATGCCCCGGGCCTGGAACTTGCCCACAATCGCCGCATGACGGAAGCGCTTCGCCATGGGCGGGATTACACCACAGCGCCGGGCCCAAACCGGGCCGTAAAAGCCTCACACTCCGTACAATGAAGATCATGCTCGACGAGCGCTCCAAATCACTGCTGAAAACCCTGGTTGAACGCTATATCGCGGACGGTCAGCCGGTGGGCTCGCGCACGCTGTCCAAGGCCTCGGGCCTGGAGCTGTCGCCGGCCACGATACGCAATGTGATGGCCGATCTGGAAGAGCTGGGCCTGATCGCGAGCCCCCACACCAGCGCCGGGCGCATACCTACGCCGAAGGGCTACCGTCTGTTCGTCGACACCATGCTCACCGCCAAGCCCGCCGGCTCCGGCATGGGTGGCGGCGCGCTGGAGCCCCATCTGCAGCCCGACCAGCCGCAGCGCGTGATCGCCAATGCGGCGCAGATCCTGTCCAATCTGTCCAGCTTCGTCGGCGTGGTCACCACGCCGCGCAAGGCCTCCGTCTTCCACCACATCGAGTTCCTGCGCCTGGGTGAAAGGCGCGTGCTGGTGATACTGGTGGCACCCGACGGTGATGTGCAGAACCGCGTCATCTTCACCGCGCAGGACATCAACCAGGGCCAGCTGCTGGAGGCCAGCAACTACATCAACGCTCACTATGCCGGCCTGACCATAGAGGCGGTGCGTGAACGGCTCAAGCACGAGGTTGATGCCCTGCGCGGCGAGATCGCGATGCTGATGCAGGCGGCCGTGCAGGCCGGCACCGAGGTGATGGAAGGCAACCAGGAGCAGATGGTCATCTCCGGCGAGCGCAATCTGCTCACCGTGCAGGACTTCAGCCACGACATGGGCAGCCTGCGCCGCCTGTTCGACCTGTTCGAGCAGAAGACCCAGCTGATGCGCCTGCTTGACGTCTCCAGCCGCGCCGAGGGCGTGCGCATCTATATCGGCGGCGAGAGCCAGGTCGTGCCCTACGAGGAGCTATCCATCGTCTCCGCCCCCTACGAAGTCGACGGCCAGATCGTCGGCACCCTGGGCGTGATCGGCCCCACCCGCATGGCCTATGACCGCATGATCCAGATCGTCGATATCACCTCGCGGCTGGTGACGAATGCGCTGTCGCAGAAGTAGCGGCCCGAAACCCCCGCCACTTGCCCCTACAATCCACGCCTTCGGCACACAGCCGGACCGCAGTTCCCGGGGGGCCGTTAGCTCAGTTGGTTAGAGCAGAGGACTCATAATCCTTTGGTCGTAGGTTCAAGTCCTACACGGCCTACCAAAATTTATGTGAGAAAAATCAAGGGCTTGCGTTCGCAGGCCCTTCGTTTTTCGGTTCCGAGTCTGCCGCTGGGACAGGGTTGGGACAAGGCTTCCGTCATTGCAGCCTCATCCTGAAGAACGACAGAATCTCGTCTCGGGCCGCCAACGTGGGCTGACCCGCTTCATCGATCAGATGGGTCGTCACCACGCTGTGCGGGCTGGCCACCACCTGCTCGAAGAAGGGCGGCAGGTCGGTGCGGTTCGCGGCGCTGTCGGGCAGTATCCGCGCAACGAATCGATCGCCGAGGGCCGCGGCATAGGCCGCGAATCGCTCGGCCTTGCAGTAGCGGTCGCCGTCGAAGCGATAGGCCAGGGCGGTCAGATCGTCCCGCTCCAGGCGGCTTCGCACGGCGGTGAGTTCCTCGGGTGCGATCTCCAGCCCGGCGGGGTCGTCAAACGGCAGCGAGGGCTGGCACAGCACCGGTGCCAGCATGGCGGGCTCCAGCATCATCGTCAGCGCGAAGTTGCCGGTGAAGCACATGCCTATCGCCCCCACACCGGGCCCTCCGCACTCGGCGTGCGCCAGCCTCGCCAGTGCGCGCAGCCACAGCGTCACCGGGCTGGCCTTGTTGGCCCCCTTCTTGTTGGCAAAGGCGCGGAACTCGGCACTGACGCAGGCCTTTTGCATGATGGCCATGCCCTCGGTGGCAGCCGGCACGGCGCCGTCACGGCCGAACAGCGAGGGCATATAGACCGTGAAGCCGGCATCCCTGACCCAGCGGCTGAAGCGGGCGACCTGGGGGCTGATGCCGGGCATCTCGGTCATCACGATCACGGCCGGGCCGGTGCCAGCGACGTGCACGACTTTCGATGCACCGTCCAGGCTGATGTCGCGGGGCTCGAAGTCTTCGAGCGCATCGTGTTCGTTCATATTGCGATGGGTCATGGGCGGACGCTCCTGTGTCGGACTCCGGCTTCAGCTTGCAACAAAGCCCTGCTGAAAGACGGCCACGCCGTCTGGGATGGTGACCCAGGCGCATTTGGACCGCACCCAGACATGCCTGTCAATGTTGAACCAGCCCGGCTCGTCGAAGCTGCCGGCGGCGATGGTGCGCATGCCGGCCCGCAGCTCGCTGCAGTGAGAGACGGTGGTGCCGCAGCTGCCGCAGAAACTCATTCTCAGCCACCGGCCGCTCTCGTCGGAGCGATGCTCGTACTCGAGTGGCTGGCCCTGGGTGAGCTCGACGGCGGCTTCGGGAAACGTCGCGAAGATGGCAAAGGCGCTCGCCAAGCGCCGCTGGCAGAAGGTGCAATGGCAAACGCCCCCGGCCGTGGGGCGGCCGCTGACTCGGTAGCGGACGGCACCGCAAACGCAGCCGCCGGTATGGACTTCGGTCATGGGTTCTCCTGTGAGTATGGATTCAGGCGCAGAACGCAGCGAGCAGCAGCCAGGATGCGACGTTGGCGGGATTCAGCCACGCACAGAACGCCAGCAGACACAGCGCGGTCAGCAGTGCCCAGCCGGCGGCGGCGCGCCAGCTCATGCCACCGCCCCGGCCTTGGGCAGGCGCACCAGGTGGCGGTCGTCGATCGGCCAGTGCAGCAGGGCCGCCAACAGGCCCAGGCCCAGCGCGCACAGCCAGATCAGGTCGTAGGATTGGGTGATCTCGAACAGCCGGCTGCCCAGCCAGACGCCGAGAAAAGCGCCCAGCTGGTGGCCCAGGAATACAAAGCCGAACAGGGTGGTGATGTAGCGCACCCCGAACACCTGCGACACCAGACCATTGGTCAGCGGCGCCGTGCCCAGCCATACAAAGCCCATCACCGCAGCAAAGGCGTAGAGGCCCAGCGGGCTTGGCGGCAGCAGCAGAAACAGCGCCATCGCCGCCGTGCGCACCAGATAGATGCCGGCCAGCAGATGCTTGCGGCGATAGCGCGCACCGAGCAGGCCGCTGTAGTAGGTGCCGAAGATATTGGTCAGGGCAATGATGGCCAAGGCGGTGACGCCCTCGGACGGCCGCATGCCCCTGTCCAGCAGATAGGCCGGCAGATGCGTGGCGATGAAGGCAAGCTGGAACCCGCAGGCCAGGAAGCCCAGGTTCAACAGCCAGAAACCGCGATGGGCGAAGGCCTCGCGCAGGGCAGTTGCCAGGGGCAGGTCGGCATCGCTGCGCGTGGCGGCCTGCGGTTTCTCCTGCAGTGCCCGCGCCAGCGGCATCGCCATCAGCATCACCAGGGCCAGTGTCATCAGGGCGCCGCTCCAGGCCCACCGGCCCAGCAGTTCCTGCGTCGCCGGCACCATCACGAATTGCGCGAGCCCGCCGATGGCGCCCGCCAGGCCCAGGGCCCAGCTGCGCCGCTCCGGGGCGACCAGCCGGCTGAGTGCGCCGTACACCGCCCCGAAGGTGGTGCCCGACAGGCCTATGCCTATGCACACGCCGGCGCTGAGCATGAAGCTGGTGGTGGTGTCGGCCTGCACCATCAGGTAAAGGCCGGCGGCGTAGCAGGCCAGGCCCGCCGCCACCACCTTGGCCGACCCGTAGCGGTCGGCCAGCATGCCGGTGAACGGTTGCGCAATGCCCCAGGTCAGGTTCTGTATGGCCATGGCCAGGCCGAAGGTCTCGCGGGACCAGCCCCGGTCCATCGTGATGGGCAGAAAGAACAGGCCCTGCACGTGGCGCACGCCCAGGGCCAGGCCCATGACGATGCCGCCGGCCAGCACCAGGGCCCAGGCCTGTTGCCACCAGGCCGTGGATGGGGCGGAGGAGGCGCCGTCGGGGCGGGGTAAGGGGGCTGTTGTCACGGTGTCTCGTCCTTGGCTGGCTATGCGTCGATTTGAGGCTTTCGGGCGCTGTGCTTCAATCGATTCTTCGGCCGCTTCACATGAGCATCGGTAATGTCAATTCCGCTGGTTCGCCTGTCGTCTCTCGATCTGATCCGAGGCTTTGTCGCGGTCGGGCGTCGCATGAGCATCACGCTCGCGGCCCAGGATCTGTGCCTGACCCAGTCTGCGGTGAGCCGTCAGATCCATGCGTTGGAGGAGCAGCTGGGCCTCAAGCTGCTGGTGCGTGGCCATCGCTCCATCGCGTTCACGGCCGAGGGCGAGCGGCTGTTCCGCAGTGCCGATGGTGCCGTGCAGCAGTTGCAGGATGTGCTGGGCGAGCTGCGTGCAGACGGCGTGCAGCGCCCGGTCATGCTCAGCGCCAGCATAGGCTTCACCGGCCTGTGGCTGCTGCCGCGGTTGAGCCGGCTGCAAGCCCTGCATCCGGAGGTGGACCTGCGTGTCTCCGCCAACAACCGCATCGTCGATCTCCGCCACGACGGCATCGACCTGGCCATACGCTACACCACGGCTGCGCTGGCGCCGGCGGGTGCCACCCGCTTGTTCGGCGAGTCGCTGGCGCCTGTGGTCCATCCCGCGCTGGGCCTGCGGTCCATGGCCGAGGCGCTGAGGCAGGTGTCGCTGCTGGAGTTCGACAACCCGCAGCATCCCTTCCTGCAATGGGGCGATTGGCTGCAGGCCCAGGGCCTTGGCGAGGCACGGCCCAAGGGCTTTCTGCGCTTCAATCAGTACGACCAGGTGATACAGGCGGCCCTGGACGGGCAGGGCGTTGCCCTGGGGCGACTGGAGCTGATACAGCCGCTGCTTGATGCCGGCCGCCTGCAACGGCTCACGCCACCGGAGCTGAGCATCGCGACGAGCCATGCCTACTGGCTGATTCGCGCCAGCGAGCCGCCACGCCCCGATGTGCAGCGCGTGGCCGCGTGGATAGAGTACGAGGCGGCGCTACCAGTTGCCGCGCAGGCTCAGCCGCCAGGTCCGTGGCGCCTCGGCCCAGGTGAACAGGCCTGAGCGTTCGGCCAGCTGGGTATTGCCCAGATTGGTGACACCCAGATCCAGCGCCAGCCGCGGGCTGAAGTTCCACCCGATACTGGCATTGCACAGCGTCAGCGCCGGCACCGGCTGGGGCGGCTGGCCGACGACTGTTGCGGCCAGCAGCTGGCCGGCGCTGTGCTCGGCGCGCAGGCTGGCGCGCCAGGGGCCAGCGGCCCAGTCGAGGCCGGCGCCGAGGGTGTGGCGGGGGCGCTTTTCGAGCCTTGCGCCCAGGCCATCCCGTGCGTCCAGATACTGGTAGTTGGCGGCCAGGCTGAAGCCGCCGGCGAGGCGCCAGCGGGCCGAGGTCTCAAGGCCGCGCAGGCGGGCGCGATCGACATTGGCGAAGCGGAACAGGCTGCGCGGGCCGGTGGAGCTGACGAGCACCGGCACGATCAGGTCGCGCACGCGGTTGTCGAACACCATCAGCTGGGCCCCGGCGTCCTGCGTGTCCCAGCCCAGGCCCAGCTCGACGGCGCGGTTGCTCTCGGGGCGCAGGGTCGGGTCTGACTGGTAGGTGTAGGGGCCCTCGTCCTCCTGGTAGCCGGGGCTGATCTGCTTGAGCGTCGGTGGCTTGTAGCCATGGCTGGTGCCGCCCTTGAGTGTCCAGTGCGGGGCCAGATGCCAGACGCCGTACAGGCGCGGGCTCCACTCGCCGCCGAAGCGTTCGTGGTGGTCGCGGCGCAGGCCTGCGGTGATGGTGAGCGCGGGGTTCAGCGTCCACTCGTCCTGCACGAACACCGAGCGGTGCGAGGCGCTGGCCTCGCCGCCGACCAGGCCCTCGTTGCGCAGCTTCTCCTCGCGCAGCTCCAGGCCGGTGGTGAGCCAATGGGCGGCGCTGAGGCGGCCGTTCAGATTCGCCTCCAGCACCTGGTCGTTCAGCGTGTTGGGGCGCAGCGAGGCCACGCCGTTGCTGCGCAGATTGCTCATCGCGACACGGCTGGCATAGGCGCGCACCACGCTGTTCCATTCGCGGGCGGCGCCCCAGTTCGCCGCCCAGCCCAGCATCGCATGGCTGCGCTCCAGCAGGGTGTCGCTGGCATACACGCGCTTCTTGCCGCTGCGTTCGACGGCCAGCGCATCGCGCTCCTCGCGGCCGCTGCGGCCTTCCAGCTCCAGCTGCTGGCCGGGGCTCAGCGTCCATTGCAACGCCAGGCCGGCATCCTGCTTGTGGCGGCCCTCGATGTCGGAGATGCGCGGGTCCAGGCTCGATGACACCGCATCGCGTCGGCTGTCGGCAACGGTCAGCGAGGCCGCCAGGCCCGCGGCCAGCGGGCCGGCCAGGCGGGCCGAGGCGCGATGCCCGTCACCGCCGCGGCCGTCGTCGGCCCATGAGCCTTCCAGCCTTGCGCTGCCCTGCCACTGCTCGCCGGGCTGGCGGGTGATGATGTTGACCACGCCGCCCATGGCCTCGGCGCCGTAGAGCACCGACAGCGGGCCGCGCACGATCTCGATGCGCTCGATCTCGTCGGCGGCCACCCAGTCGAGCTGGAAGTCGGAGTGGCCGATCACGCCGTCGCTGGCTCCGATGCGCTTGCCATTCACCAGGAACAGCGTATGGCGCGCATCCATGCCGCGCAGGCTCACCGTCTTGCGGCCACTGATGGTGCGGCCGAAGACGCTGATGCCGGTCTCTCCGCGCACCGCCTCCAGCACGTTGTCGGCGCCGCGCTGCGCAATCTGCTCGGCGGTGATCACGGTCACTGCGGCCGGCGCGTCGACCAGCGCCATCGCATGGCGGGTGGCCGAGACCAGCACGATGGGTAGTTGCTCTGGCTCGGCCCTTGCCGTGCCAAGGCAGGCGAGTGCGGCCAGGGCCAGCAGGCTGTGGGTGTACTTCAGGGATCTCATGGCGGTGTCCGTTGACCAGTGTTGGCGCCAGCATGCAGACAAAGGTCGTGCCGCGCCTTGACCCAGTTCGGGTTTGCCCATGCGGCACGCAGCAAGCCAGCAACAAGCGGGCAGCAAGCGAGCAGGACTTGAACCAGTTCAAGGACGCAGGGCGGCGTGCGCGGGACGATGCCTTCACAAGCTGGATACCAAACCCCTAGGAGTCACCATGAAGAAGAAACTGCCCACCGCCAAGCTGCTGATGCTCGCCGCGGCCTTTGCCGTACTGCCGGCCCAGGCACAGGAGAAGAAGGACGTCAGCCCCGGCGATGTGAAGTACCACGCCGCGCCGTCCGCCCTGAGCGACGTACCGATGGTGCAGAGCACCAACCCCAAGGCCCCGGCGATGACCCAGGCCGAGTTCGACGTCGCGCGCAAGATCTATTTCGAGCGCTGCGCCGGCTGCCACGGCGTGCTGCGCAAGGGCGCCACCGGCAAGCCGCTGACACCCGACATCACCTTGGGCAAGGGCACCGACTATCTGAAGGTCTTCATCGCCTACGGCTCGCCGGCCGGCATGCCCAACTGGCAGACCTCGGGCGAGATGTCCGAGAAGGAAGTGGACATCATGGCCCGCTACATCCAGCATGACGCGCCGGTGCCGCCCGAGTTCGGCATGGCCGACATGAAGGCGACCTGGAAGGTGATCGTGCCGCCGGATCAGCGGCCTAAGAAGAAGATGAACAAGTACAACATCGAGAACATTTTCTCGACGACCCTGCGCGACACCGGCGAGGTGGCCCTGATCGACGGCGACACCAAGCAGATCATCAACATCGTCAAGACCGGCTATGCGGTGCACATTTCGCGCACCTCGGCCTCGGGGCGCTACCTGTTCGTGATCGGCCGCGACGCCAAGATCAATATGATCGATCTGTGGATGGAGAAGCCCGACAACGTGGCCGAGATCCGCATGGGCCTGGAGGCCCGCTCGGTGGATGCCAGCAAGTACAAGGGCTTCGAGGACAAGCTGGTCATCGCCGGCGCCTACTGGCCGCCGCAGTTCGTGATCATGAAGGGCGACACGCTGGAGCCGCTGAAGATAGTCTCCACCCGCGGCAACACCGTGGACAAGCAGGAGTACCACCCCGAGCCGCGCGTGGCCAGCATCGTCGCCAGCCACTTCCGGCCCGAGTTCGTGGTCAACGTGAAGGAGACGGGCCAGACGCTGATGGTGGACTACACCAATCTCGATGCGCTGAAGATCACCAGCATAGGCACCGCCCGCTTCCTGCATGACGGCGGCTGGGACAGCACCAAGCGCTACTTCATGGTGGCGGCCAACCAGAGCAACAAGATTGCCGTGGTCGATGCCAAGGAAGACAAGCTGGTCAAGCTGGTCGAGGTCAGCAAGATCCCGCACCCGGGCCGTGGCGCCAACTTCATACACCCGAAGTTCGGCCCGGTCTGGAGCACCGGCCACCTCGGCGACGAGGCGATCTCGCTGATCGCCACCGACCCGATCAAGCACAAGCAATATGCGTTCACCGAAGTGGCGCAGATCAAGGGCCAGGGCGGCGGCGCGCTGTTCATCAAGACCCATCCGAAGTCCAAGCACCTGTACTCGGACACGCCGCTGAACCCGGATGCCGCGATCTCGCAGTCGGTGGCCGTGTTCGACATCAATGCGCTGGACAAGGGCTTCAAGGTGCTGCCGATTGCCGAATGGGCCGGCCTGACGGACGACGGCGCCAAGCGCGTCGTGCAGCCCGAGTTCAACAAGGCCGGTGACGAGGTCTGGTTCTCGGTCTGGTCGGCCAAGAACAAGCAGAGCGCCATCGTCGTGGTGGACGACAAGACCCTCAAGCTCAAGGCCGTGATCAAGGACCCGCGCCTGATCACCCCCACCGGCAAGTTCAACGTCTACAACACCCAACACGACGTGTATTGACCCACCCCCGAGGCGCTGACGCGCCTCCCCCTCAAGGGGGCGTCGCCAGTGGCCCGGCAAAGCCGGTTCCACGGCGCCCGCTGGAGTGGCCCCGGGGCTGAGCCCCTCGGCTTCTGGCATGCGAAAGGAGATTGAACTTATGCGTACTGCAATGCTTCTGCTGGCTGGTCTGTGCCTGTTGGCAGGCTCGGCCGCCCGGGCCGATGAGGCCCTGCTCACCAAGGGCGGCTGCATGGCCTGCCACACCAAGGACAAGAAGCTGGTGGGGCCTGCGTTCAAGGACATTGCGGCCAAGTACAAGAACAGCGACAAGGGCCAGGACGTGGTGGCCACCCTGGTGGCCAAGGTGCGGGCCGGCGGCAAGGGCGTGTTCGGCCCGATCCCGATGCCGCCCAGCGGCGCGGACAAGATCAGCGACGCCGATCTGCAGGCCTCGGTGGGCTGGATACTAAAGCAGTGAGACGGTGAACAGGCGTCTGGTGCTGGCCTTGCTGCTGGCGGCCCCGGCACTCGCTCGCTCGCAGGCCCTCGTCAGCAATGCCGAGGGCCTGCGTCTTGTCGCCCAGGGCCAGCAGCTGATCTTGAGCGGAGCCGACGGCACCGAGCTGCGCCGCTGGCCGGTGGCCGATGTGCGTGGCCGCCGCGGCATCGTGCAGGCGCTGCGAGACGCCAGTGCGCGGCGCAGTTTCATTGTCGTGCTCAGCGGTCTGGCCGAACTCTGGGAGATTGCGTACGACCCCGCCGCCGCACCGGTCTACGAGGGCCTGGTGCATGACTACCGCATGGGCGAGGGCATTGCCAGCCCGGGCTATCTGACGCCACGGCGCATGCCGCTGGATGCGCCCATCGGCGCCATCTTCTTCGACCCGCGCATGCCCTGGCTGCTGGCCGAGCAGGGCGGGCAACTGGTGGTGCTGCATCTCGATGTGCGGCGTCGCATCGCCAGCCTGGGGCCGGCCGATATTGGCAGTGCCAGGCTGCTGCAGCGTGAGGGGCAATGGCTGCTGAGCCTGGACCGCGGCGAGGGCCAGGTCATGTTCGACACCCGGCGCTGGCGGCCGGTGCAGGCCGCGCCCGCCTACTGAAGCGTGTAGCTGGCCAGGCTTTGCGGGCGAAGGATGCGGATGTCGCGGCGCGAGATCGCGATCAGGCCCTCGTCCTCCAGCTCGCGCAGCACGCGCGAGAAGTACTCCGGCGTCAAAGACAGACGCGAGGCGATGGTCGCCTTGCTGACCGGCAGCGACACCGTGTGCGGCAGGCCAGCACCGGGCTGCGGCGGCGCATGCCGGCCCAGCAGGAAGCCGGCCACGCGCTGCACGCCGCTGTGCAGGCAGTAGGACTCGACATCTCGCTGCAGGCTCTGGATGCGCTGCGAGGCGTGGTCCAGCAGGCGCAGCGCAAAGGCCGGGTCGCGGCTGATCTGCGCCGTGATCGCGGCCTTGGGTATGCGCAGCAGCAGCACATCGGTCAATGCCTGGCCGTTCACCTGATGGGCCTGCTCGTTGAACATCAGGGTCTCGCCCACGCTCTGCCCGGGCCCCACCAGCTCCATCACCTTCTCGCCGCCGTTGCTGGCCAGCGCAAACAGCTTGAGCTGACCGGTGACAACGATGTGGAAGCATTCGCTGCCCTGCGGACAGACCTGGGGCAGCGGCTCGCCGCGCACCAGGCGCAGCAGGGCGCAGCCGTCGGCGGCGATGCGCTGCAGATCGGCCTCGCCCAGGCCGCTGAACAGCGGCTGCAGGGACAGATAGCGTGGCAGATCGAAGCTGGCCGGGTGCTTGCTGACGAACATGGGTGTTACCTCGCTGATGAGCAGCATTGCCTGCTCTGCGGGGCGATTCTGTTCAGCCTCGCTGTCCCGCAGTTGATCAAGGTCAAGCGCGGCACGCCGCTAGGTCCACAGGACGAGGGCGCCTAGTTCCAAAGGAGTAGGGCTACCCTCAGGCCGCCACGGCCGGATAGCAGGCCAGGCGACGCGCGTCGAGGATGCGGATGTCGCGCTTGTCCACCTCGATCAGCCGGGCCGACTCCAGCTCGTGCAGCACGCGCGAGAAGTACTCCGGCGTCAGGCTCAGGCGCGAGGCCACGGTGGCCTTGCTGACCGGCAGCGAGACGGTGATGATGTCGCCGCTGACACAGTCCTCGGCCTCATGGTCGCGCAGCAGATAGCCGATCACGCGCTGCACGCCGCTGTGCAGCGCATAGGCCTCGACGTCATGCACCAGGCCGTGCAGGCGGCGCGAGATGCCGGCCAGCATGCGCAGGGCAAAGCGCGAGTCCTGCTCGATCTCCTTGATCACCGCCGCCTTGGCGACGCTGAGCAGCAGGCAGTCGGTCAGCGCCTGGGCGTTGATGATGTAGGGTTTGCCGGTGAACATCAGCGCCTCGGCAAAGCTGTGGCCGGGGGCGACCAGCTCGATCACCTTCTCCTGGCCCGCGGGCGAGAGGGCGAACAGCTTGACCTGGCCGGTCACCGTGACATGAAACTCCTCGCAGGGCTGGCCGACGTGGAAGATCGACTCGCCGCGCAGATAGCGCCGCAACTGGCAGCCGCCGGCCAGGCGCAGCAACTCGGGCGGGCTGAGATCGGAGAACAGCGGCAGGTTTGAGAGATAACGCGGCAGATCGAAGGCGCGCATGTCCATGGCAGGTCTCCACAAGGCAGCGCATTGTGGTCACCGGGGCCGGCGGACCGGCTTGACCTCCGTCAAACGGCGCGCGTCAGCCGGGCATAGACCGCCGCCAGGCGCAGCGGCAGCTCGGACGGCTGGCGCACATGAGCCCAGCCCTGTTGGCCAAACAGATGGGGCAGGTAGTCATGGGCCTCCTCGTCGATGCTCAGGCAGAAGGGCAGCAGACCGGCGTCGCGGGCCTGCTGCACGGCATGGCGGGTGTCCTCGATGCCCCAGCGGCCCTCGTAGACGTCCAGGTCATTGGGTTTGCCGTCGGTCAGTATCAGCAGCAGGCGCTGGCGCTCGGGGCGCTCGGCCAGGCGGCGTGTGGCCAGGCGTATGGCCGCGCCCATGCGGGTGTAGTAGCCGGGCTTGATGGCGCCCACGCGGGCCTGCACCCCGGTGTTCCAGGCCTCGTCGAAGCCCTTCAGGTGCTGGATGCGCACATGGTTGCGGCGCACCGAGCTGAAGCCCAGCATCGCATAGGCGTCGCCCAGGCCTTGCAGCGCCTCGCCAAAGACATAGAGGCTGTCGCGTATCACGTCGATCACGCGCGCCTCGTTGCTGATGTGCGCGTCGGTGGACAGCGACAGATCGGCCAGCAGCAGGGTGGCCAGGCTGCGCTCCCCGCGCTGTCGGCGGGCATAGACGGCCGGATCGCCCCACTGCGGGCCGGCACCGGCCGAGGTGGCATGGCGCACCCAGGCGTCCAGATCGATGGCCTCGCCGTCGCTGCAGCCGCGCTGCCAGTGCGGTGCGGCGCGCAGCAGCTCCAGGCCGCGGCGCACGCGGCGCGCCGTGGCACGCAGGCTCGGCGGCGGCACAAAGCCCTGGGCCGGGCAGGCCGCCAGCGTCTGGACGCGGCAATGATCGGCCAGCAGCCGTTGCTGCTTCCAGTCCCACTCGGGCAGGGCCTCGCCGGGGCCCAGCGGCTGGTCGTCGGCACTGGCACTGGGCAGATCGAGGTCGAACTTGACTCGCGAGGCCGAGGCCTTGCCATCGCGGCTCAAGGTCAGCCTGTCCATGTCGTCGGCGGCGGCCTCGGCCTGGCCATCCTCCTCGTCGTCGGTGCCTCGGTCCAGCGGCACATGCTCGCTCCAGGTCAGGATGGACTCGACCTTGGACGGCAGCAGCAGCGGCGCGCGGCCCTGCGGCTGGGCCTGGGTGCGCGTGCGGCGGCGGGTGCTGCTGCCAGGCCGGGGCTTGGCGGCGTCATGGGCCGTGGCGTCGTCGGGCTGGCTGCGGGCGGCAGCGGCGGGCCCATCCGTCCAGGGCTCCAGCCAGAGCCAGACGGGGGCCAAAAGCGTGCCATCGAGTGTCACGTCGAGTGCTTCACCGCGCAGCAGCGCCTGCAGCTGCCGCTCGGCCTGCGCCGCTTCCGCGCCCAGGCCGGCCGGGTCGGGGCGCTGCCGCAGATGGGCGGCGAGCAGGCGCTCGTAGCGCGGGCGCAGGCCCGGGCAGCGCTGCAGCGCACGGGCGCTGGCGGCGAGGTTGGCGCCGGCCCAGCCGAGGCCCGGCTCGAAGGAGGCGGCCAGCGCGGCCAGCCACAGATAGAGGTCGCGGTTCAGGCCGGCATCGTCGAATACATCGATCAGCGGCGGCAGGGCCAGCGTTTCGGCGTCCAGGCGCGGTCGCGCGGCGCGTTGACCGGAGCCGGCCAGGCGCTGTAACCAGCCGCGTGGCCCGGCAATGCGCTCCTGGCTGGCCGGCACTATGCGCACCGCGCTGGCGCCGCCGGCGGCGCGGTAGAGCAGGGCGGCGGCGCGCTGCACCTCAGGCAGGCTCACGGCCTGGCCCGGAAAGCCGCTCTGCGCCGCCCGGTTGATGAAGCGGTGCCACCGCTCGCCGACCCACTCTTCCATCTCAGCTACTCCACCGCGCTTGGCGCCACACACGACACATTTGAAATGCCAGGCGGCAGGGACGAGGGCGCGCCGGCCGCTGCGGGCTGAAGCCTTGTCCGTCCCTGAACGGGTCGAACCCCGGCTTCTTTATGCCCGCTGCGACCGGCACGCCCTCGCCCCTGCTGCAACGTGTGTGCAGGCTCGCCAATCCGCAAGGCACGCGCATGAGGCAGAGATGGCGGCCACCAGCGTATCCGCAGATGGGGTGGGGGGCCGGCCACGGCGGGCATAAAGAAGCTGGAGGTTGGTCCGTTCAGGGCCGGCCCAAGCTTCAGCCCGTCGTGGCCGGCCTCCCGCCCCCTCTGCCGCGCCAACAACGCGAGGTGGCAAGCACCGACACCCAGTAGCGATCCGATCAGTTTCACTTCAGCGTCCGTTGTCGGCGCGGCGCTGGCGCAGCGTCTCGCGCAACGCGTCGACGCCCACCGTCCACTCGAGATTGGGGTTCGCGCCGCGCGGAGCATGCGAGGTCTCGCACTCTGTCACGCACTGGCCGCACTGCACGCAGGAGAACATCAGGCGCTTGACATTGCGCGGCTTGAGCCGCATCGGGCAGGCGGTGTCGCAGGCTGCGCCCTCGGGAGACTTTGCGGTGCTGCAGTCGCGGCAGTCGCGGGCGCGTTCGCGGGCGAAGGCCACCACCAGGGCGCGCGGATTGGCCATCCAGGCCAGGCTCTGGAACAGGCCCACGGCGCAGCCGAAGCGGCAGAACAGATGACGGGCCAGCAGCAGCTCGGCGCTGAACACCGCGCCGGCGATGACGATGAAGCGAGCCTGGTTGGGCGTCAAGGTGCCGCTGAAAAGGTTGCCCCAGATCAGTGCCGGCGGCAGCAGATAGGTCAGCAGGGTAATGGACCACAGAAAGCCGAAGAACAGGCAGCTGATCAGGAACAGGGGCCACCAGCGGCGCTGCGGGCTGCGGCCGGTCTTGGCCGTGGCCTGCCTGTCCCAGAGGCTGAACCTGCCGGTGGCGCGGTGCAGCAGGTCGTTGAGCGTCTCGACCAGCGAGAAGTGCGGGCACAGCCAGCCGCAGTAGATGCGGCCATGGCGCCAGGCCACCGTCATGAAGCCGGCCACGAACAGCAACGCTGGCAGGATGCCGCGCAACAGTATCGAGGCCGCCGCCTCATTGGCGCTGATCTCGCCGCGCACAAAGGCATCAATGCCAAGCGACCAGCGAAAGCCCAGGAACCAGAGCTGGGTCTCGCCCAGGTCGAAGCGCAGCAGGTTCAGCGCCGGAGCGAGTAGGAACAGCGCGAAAAAACCCAGCTGGGTGGCGCGGCGCAGGCGCTGCAGGCGTGCCATGCGGCCCACCTGCGTCAAAGGCGGCGCCGCCAACACCATCTCGGCTGCTCCGCGGCGCTTGGCGCTACACATGACAGGTTCGAAGCGCGAAGCGGCAGGGACGAGGGCGCGCCGGCCGCTGCGGGCTGAAGCCTTGTCCGACCCTGAACGGGCCGAACTCCGGCTTCCCTATGCCCGCTGCGACCGGCACGCCCTCGTCCCAGCTGCAACGGGTGTGCTGGCACGACAGTACGCCACGCGCGCACATTGATCGAGGTCGGCGGCCACCATCGCATCCGCAGAGGGGGCGGGGGACCGGCCACTGCGGGCATAAAGAAGCTGGAGGTCGGGCCGAAGGGACCGGCCCAAGCTTCAGCCCGCAGTGGCCGGCCCCCCGCCCCCTCTGCCGCACCAACAAAGCGAGGCGCCATGGACCGGCAAGTGGCGGCGAATCGATCCCGTGCACTTCAGGCACCACCAACCACCGCCGCCACCACCTCGGCGAGCGCGACAGCCGTTTCGGCATCATCGGTCAACGCATCGACGATGGCTGCCTGGCAGGCCTCATTGAGCGTCAGCCCGGCCACGGTCAGCCGGGCGGCCATCACAAGCAGGCGGGTGCTGGCGGTTTCTTCCAGATCGTGTTCGGTCAGGCGCCGCAATGCCTGGGCCAGGCGCACCAGCCGGGTGGCCTGCTCGGCCGTGCAGCCGCTCTCGGCCTGGACGATGGACTGCTCCACCTCCGGCTTCGGATACCCCAGGCCCAGGGCGACGAAGCGTTGGCGGGTGCTGGGCTTGAGCCCCTTGAGCAGATTCTGGTAGCCGGGGTTGTAGCTGATCACCAGCATGAAGCCCGGCGCGGCGTCGAGCAGCTCGCCGGTGCGCTCTATGGGCAGCTGGCGGCGGTCATCGGCCAGCGGATGCAGGACCACGGTGGTGTCCTTGCGCGCCTCGACCACCTCGTCAAGGTAGAGAATCGCGCCCGTTCGCACCGCCCGGGTCAGCGGGCCATCGCACCATCGCGTGTCACCACCGACGATCAGATGCCGGCCCACCAGATCGGCGGCGCTGAGATCGTCGTGGCAGCTGACCGTCACCAGCGGACGGCCCAGCCGTGCCGCCATGTGTTCGACCAGCCGCGTCTTGCCGCAGCCGGTGGGGCCCTTGATCAGCAGGGGCAGGCGACTCGCGTGCGCTCGCTCGAACAAGCGGCACTCGCCGGCCTGTTCCGCGTAGTAAGGCAGCTCGCTGAGGAGCCGCGCGCTGCTCATTTCCATCACGCGGTCCTCAGCCTTGCATGGGCCGGCACCTCGTCTTCATCGGCACCGGCGCCTATGAAGAAGCTCGCCAGATAGACCAGCAGGCCGGCCAGGAACATCACCCCGCCGCCGACGCGTATCCAGTAGAAGAAGCGCAGCTGGTCCTGGGTGGCCATGAAGCTCATCGCACCCTCGGTGGGCATCCGTTGCAGCCAGATCTGCAGCACGCCGGCGCCGGTCAGGGCCAGCACCATCACCGCCATGCCGATCGTCATGATCCAGAAGCTCCACATCTCGTAGCCCTGGGCGCGGCGCGAGTTGGCCTCGCGGCCACGCAGTATCGGCATCGCATAGCTGATCATCGCGATCACCACCAGCACATAGGCGCCATAGAAGGCCAGGTGGCCGTGGGCTGCGGTGATCTGGCTGCCGTGGGTGTAGTAGTTGACCGGGCTGAGCGTGTGCAGAAAGCCCCACAGGCCGGCACCGAGGAAGCCCATCACCGAGCAGCCGACGGCCCACAGCACGGCGGCCTGGTTCGGATGTTCGCGCTTGCGACGCTGCACCATATTGAAGGCGAACAGGGTCATCATGAAGAAGGGCACCGGCTCCAGTGCGCTGAACACGCTGCCCACCCAGTGCCAGTAGCCCGGCAGGCCGATGAAGAAGAAGTGGTGGCCGGTGCCCAGGATGCCGGTGACCAGGGCCATGGTGACGATCAGGTACAGCCACTTGTCTATCACTTCGCGGTCCACGCCGGTGGTCTTGATCAGCACGAAGGCCAGCAGCGCGCCGAGGATCAGCTCCCAGGTGCCCTCCACCCAGAGGTGGACGACGAACCACCAGTACATCTTGTCGCGCACCAGATTGCTGGGGTTGACGAAGCTGAACAGGAACATCAGCGCCAGGCCCCACAGGCCCATCAGCAGCACCAGGGTGATGGCGGTCTTGCGGCCCTTCAGCACCGTCATGCTGATGTTGAACAGAAAGGCCAGCGCGACGATGACGATGCCGACCTTGGTCGGCAGCGGCTGCTCCAGGAACTCCCGGCCCATGGTGGCCAGGAAGTCATTGCCTGTCATCTGCGCCAGGGTGGCATAGGGCACCAGCAGATAGCCCAGTATGGTGGCGGCACCGGCGGCCAGGAAGACCCAGAACAGGATCTTGGCCAGCAGCGGGCTGTAGAGCTCGGTCTCGGCCTCTTCGGGCACCAGGTAGTAGGCCGAGCCCATGAAGCCCATCAAGAGCCACACGATCAAGAGATTCGTGTGCACCATGCGGGCGATGTTGAACGGTATGGCCGGGAACATCAGGTCCCCGATCACATACTGCAGGCCCAGGGTCAGTCCGAAGACGATCTGGCCGACGAAGAGCGCCAGCGCGCCTATGAAGTAGAGCTTGGAGACGGACTGCGACTGGAATTTGAGGGTGGCGGTTTTCATATGGTGTCCTCCTCAGCCTTCTATGTTCGGCGGCCACTTCTCAGTGTTCACACCATTCGTCCATTTGAGGAACTCGACCATGTCGTCGAGCTGCGCGTCGGTCAGATTGAAGTTGGGCATCTGGCGGCGGCCCGGGGCGCCGGTGGGCTGGGCCTTGATCCAGGCCTTGATGAACTCGGGCCCGCGGCGCTTGTAGACATTGCCCAGCTCGGGCGCGAAGTAGGCGCCCTCGCCCAGCAGCGTGTGGCAGCCTATGCAGTTGCGCGTTTCCCAGATGTGCTTGCCGCGCACCACGGCCGGCGTGATGGCGGCGGCGTTCGATCGCTCGGGTATGCGTTGCTCGGTATCAAAGATCAGCACGGCGAACAGCAGCACGAAGAACAGGGTGCCGCCATAGAAGATGTTCCGTGCCATCTGGCTGGTGAAGCCTCGGCTCATGGTTTTGCTCCGATGTGGGATGGGATGTCAGTAGCCTAGTGATTTGCTAGGGAATTTCCTTGAACAGGAACAAGGAAGCGGGAGCTTTGGTCCGCGGCGGGCCGGTCTCTGTGCCCGTGCTGATCAGCCTGACCCGGCTGGGTCCGGGCGACTCGGCAGATCTCGCTGGGCGGTAGGTCCACCACGCGGGAGCTCGCACGAGCGCTGAGCAACAGCGGGCTTGCGGCGGCGCAGGCCAGTGCCAGCAGCGCCGCCATCGGTCGTGGCTTGAACATGAGAGCTCGCTACATGCGGCTGTCGTGCAGGGCGCCACCGCTGAGGTCCACCATCTCGGGCTTGACCTCGGCATAGCGCAGCATGCGACCACCGTAGCCGGCGATGAATTTCTGCGCGTCGGCCTCCTGCTTGAAGCTGGCCACGGTGGGGCCCATCGAGCCATGGCGCTTGCTGCCCAGCACATAGAAGCCGGTCTTGGCATCGAACCAGTGGCCGCGCGGCTGCTCCCAGTCGGCCTGGCCCATGTCCTGCACATAGACGGCCAGGATGGGCCGGACCTGCTCGGGTCTGAGCAGCGTGTTGAACATCTCGACCGTGTCGCAGTACCAGGTCGGCTTCGGCGCGCCGCTGAAGTGGATCTGCGCCTTGGGGCCGGGGTAGTCGGCCAGCAGCATGCCGTCCAGATCGCAGGTGCTGCTCGGGTCTATCTCGACGGCGATGAGTTGGGTGCCGGCCTTGTCGCCGCAGGCGGCGAGCACAGCGCTGCCGGCAAGAGTGGCGAACAGCCATTGACGTCTGCTAATTGTTTTCATGAACGAAATCTCCAGGTGGCGAGGGCCAGGGGCGCGGCGATCCAGGCCAGCATCGCCCCGCCCATCAGCCAGGGATTGGCGAGGGCAGGGGGCACGATGCTGGCCAGGCCGTAGAGGCTGCGCACCTGATCCAGTGAAAAGACATTGAGGATGCGGAAGATGTCGGTCGGGTTCAGCAGCAGCAGATAGGCCAGGGCCTGGCCGCCAAATTCGCCGCCGCTGGCCACCAAGAGGCCCAGCATCAGCAGATCGAACACCAGCACCAGGCCGAACCACAGCGCGATCGCCAGGCCCGAGGCCTTGGTGCGCTCGCGCGTCAGCACCGAGATCAACAGGGCCAGGCTCAGAAAGGCCAGGCCCAGCAGCACCGAGCTGAACACGAAGCCGAGGTAGTGGTAGAGGCCCGGCCAGCCGAACTGGCGGAACAGCAGCAGGCCGTCCAGCGCAAAGCCGATCACGGTGGACAGCGTCAGCGCCGCCGCCAGGCCCAGGTACTTGCCCAGCAGCAGCTCCAGCCGGGTGATGGGCAGGGCCAGCAGCAGGTCCAGCGAGCCGCGCTCGCGTTCGCCGACGATGGCGTCGAAGCCCAAGAGCAGGGCGATCAGCGGTATCAGATAGATCACCAGGCTGACCAGGCTGGCGATCGTGAATTCGATCGAGCGCGGCCCGAGCTGGCCCTGCTGGGCCGCGCCGAAATAGGTGATGACCAGGGAGAACACGGTGAACACAAGCGCGACGGCCAGCACCCAGCGGTTGCGCATGCGGTCGCGGAACTCCTTGCCCGCCAGGGTGGCGAGCTGGCGCCATTCGATGTCAGGCATGGGGGCCTCCTGAGGAAGCGAAGGGCCGCTCCCGAGCTTCCTCACCCCCCTCGGGGGGCCTGACGCGAAGCGGCAGGTCTGGGGGCGGCGTTCTCAGTCCGAAAAATACGTCCTCCAGCGAGGGCTCCTGAATCTGCAGATCGAGCAGCAGGTCGCCCAGCGGTGCGAGTGCGGCCAGCACGGCCATCTTGGCCGGGCGCGGGCAGCTGACCAGCTGCTGCCCCGGCTGGCCCGCCACGGCGCTCAGGCTCAGGCCGGGCACTGCCGCCAGGCAGCTGCGCAGCAGCTCCAACGCCGAGGGCGGCAGGCGCAGCAGGATGTGCAGCGGCATGTCCTGCTGCTCGCGCAGCTCGGGCACGCTGCCCAGCGCCTGCACCCGGCCGCTGACCATGATGGCCAGCCGGTCCACCCGCTCCTGCAGCTCGGCCAGGATGTGCGAGGTGATCAGAACCGTCACGCCCTGGTCGCGCAGCTCGTGCAGGATGGCGTAGAACTCGCGTATCGCCGCCGGGTCCAGGCCGTTGCTGGGCTCGTCGAGGAACAAAACCTGCGGCGCGCCGAGCAGGGCCTGGGCAAAGCCCAGGCGCTGGCGCATGCCCTTGGAGTATTCGCGCACCGGGCGCTTGGCCGCTGCTGCCAGGCCCAGGCGCTCCAGCAGCGGTGCGCAGCCTGAGAGGTCGGCGCCCTTCAGCTTGGCAAAGAAACGCAGCGTCTCGATGCCGCTGAGGTTGTCGTACAGCGCCAGGTGCTCCGGCAGGTAGCCGATCTGCCTGCGGGCGGCGCGGAAGTCGCGGCCGCGCACCGAGGCGCCGGCGATCGCGATCTCGCCGCTGCTGACCGGCAGCAGGCCCAGCATCATCTTGAACAGCGTGCTCTTGCCGGCTCCGTTGTGGCCGATCAGGCCGAACAGCTCGCCGCGACGCACGCTCAAAGAGACGCCGTCGACCGCGTGCACGGCGCCGAAATGCTTGGTCACGTCACGCAGCGCGATGGCCGCGGGCACCTCATTGACCGGGGTAGTGCTTGTCACGCCAGAGGCTCCAGTTCTTGTGGGTCGGCTGCATTTGCGGGTGGGCGTCAACGACGCTGGGCACTCGCAGCACAGGGAATTGCTGGCCGACCAGGCGCAGCGCCTGCACGGCCGGGCTGGCCAGCAGCAGCTTCATGCTCGGGTGCTTGAAGCTCAGCCGGTCCACCATGTCATTGGCCTCGTAGGGCAGGTCGCCGATGCCGTCGCCGTTGCGGTCCCAGCCGAGGTAGTTGCTCCAGTGGTTGCCACCGGTGATTGCACCCGCCTTGGCGCCCCAGGGTTCGTCACGGGCGCCGACATAGCGCACCTGCTCGCGGTTGGCGATGAAGTCATTGCCCTGGACGATGTTGCGCGTCGAGCCGGCCGACAGATGCACGCCGACATGGTTGTCGACGACCAGATTGCCGCGCAGCGTCGCGTATTCGACGTCGTAGATGAACAGGCCGCGGTTGTTGCCGGCGACCACATTGTTCTCGACCACCGAGTCCTGGATGGTGCGCAGCATGATGCCGTGGTCCGAGTTGCCCCAGGTGCGGTTGTTGCGAACCACCTGGTTGCGCACCTCCATCAGGGCCAGGCCGCCGCGGTTGTAGTAGCTGTCGTTGTCCTCCCACAGGTTGTAGTAGGAGTTCATGTAGTGGCTGCCGTAGCGGCTGTGGTGCAGCTTGTTGCCGCGGAAGATCGCCTGGTGCGACACATCGACATACAGCGCATCGCGCACGAAGCCGATGTTGTTGCCGATGATGCGTGCGCCGGTGGTGTTGTAGAGCTGCACGCCATTGCCGCGCTGCGAGGAGTTGTACTCGCGCTTGCCGGTGATCAGATTGCCCTCGATGCGCACATCGTTGGCCTTCTCTATCCACAGGCCGAACAGGTTGTAGGTCAGGTCGCAGCGCTGCACCACGGCGCGGTGGGCACCGGGGCGGATGTAGATGCCGGCGTTCTGGTCCTTCAGGCTGTCGCCCGAGTCGCGCACGATCAGGCCCTCGATCACCACATCGGGCGCCGTCACCCGTATCGTGTCGCCGCGCTGGCCGCCGCTGAGCGTGGGGCGCTGGATGCCGCGCAGGGTCAGCGGCTTGGTGATCAGGAAGTTGCCGGTGTAGAAGCCGCGCTCGACCTCGACCACATCGCCGGCCTTGGCTGCATCCAGCACCGGCTGCAGGGCCTCGCCGGGCTTGACGCGCAGCGTCGCCGCCTGCGCACCCAGCAGCGTCAAGCACAGCAGCAGGAGGGCCAGGGTCAGTCTCATGCCGGCACCAGTCCCAGTGCCTTCAGCGTCAGGAACAGCGCCGCGCCGATCAAGAGGTTCTTGAAGCCGACATAGCTGAGCATGTCCATCACGCTGGCGCGGCGGTAGTGGCCTTGCCACCAGGGGCCGTCCTTGACGTAGCGCTTTCCGGCCAGGCGTATCAGCACCTCGTAGACGCTCCAGCCGAACCACCAGCCGATGATGGCGCTGGCCGACAGCCGACCGGTGCCGGCCAGCACCCAGGCCAGGCTGGCGGCGATGGCCAGCGAGAAGCCAGCGATCTGCAGGCCGCGCTGCGTCTTCCAGCCTTCGGCACTCCAGGGCCAGAGGTGGTCGACCAGTTCCAACCACAGCCACTTCACTCCAGCGGCATCGGCCTTGTGCGGCGGCGCCACCGGATCGGTGGGCATGCGCGGGTCGGGACCGTTGGCCACCTTGGGGTTCGTCGCCGGCATCGGATGGATGGGGATGAAGTAGCCGTCACGGCCGATCGGCGTGATCTCCAGGCCGTCGCGCTCGCGCCGCTTGCGCTCCTTGGACAGCGGCGGGCAGCCCTTGACATCGGTGTAGAGCACCATGCAGTCCAGGCAATGCAGGCATTCGCGGTGGTCGATGCGGCCGTCGGCGTCGATTGCCTGGGCGCCGCACCCGACTGCACAGGCCTTGCAGCTGTTGCAGTCTTGCTTGCGCTTGAGACCGAACCAGCGGAAGGTGCTGGGCATGGCAAGCGAGGCGCCCAGCGGGCAGATGTATTTGCAGTAGGGCCGCTCGATGAACAGCGACACACCCAGTATCGCGGCCACGAAGAGCCCGTAAGGCCAGGCGCGGTTCGTCACGCCCACCAGGAAGGTGGTCTTGAAGGGTTCGACTTCGGACAGTTTCTCGGCCAGGCCCATGTCGAACATCGAGACCGCCAGCAGGGCGAAGAAGATCGCGTACTTGAGCCATTTGAGCCGGTCGTGCACGGCCTGCGGCACGGGCTTTTGCCAGCGCTTGAGGCCCAGCTTGCGCCCGATCTTGAAGATCGCTTCCGACAGCGAGCCGAACGGGCACATCCAGCCGCAGAACAGGCCGCGGCCGAACAGGAAAACGGTCAGGATGATGAAGATCCAGAACAGGAAGATGAAGGGGTCGCTCAGGAACAGCGACCAGGTCCAGTTGAACAGCAGCGAGTGGAACCAGGTCAGCACCTGGGTGATCGAGGGCTGGGCCATCGCGCCGAAGCCGACGAAGCCAATGCTCAAGCCCCAGGCGCTGTACTTGAAGGCATTGACCGGCCACTTGTTCTTGTGCGTGGACAGCCGGGTCAGGGTTTCGCGGAAGGCATAGACCACGGTCACCGCCACCAGCAGCAGCGCGAACAGCGCGATCTCGACGGCGCGTGTCTTCCACACCTGCACCCAGGGCGCGGCGGCTTCTTCGATGACCGGGCGGCCGCCCTGCAGCAGCTCGTCGGCCAGCCAGTAGTTCGCATCGAAGACGGTGAAGCTGCGTGTGCCGGTGGCGCGATCGACGCGGTTGCCCAGGAAGGCCAGCTTCCAGGGGTAGGCCGCCGAGAATGCCTTGCCGCGGATGACGAAGATCGCCGACTCGCTGAAGGCCGGTGCGCCTATCGCCTCCAGGCCGTAGAGGTTCAGATAGTCGAGGTCGCGGAAGGTGAACGAGTCCGCACCCTGCTTGACCTGCACACGGTCGTAGATGCCTCCGCGCACAAAGCCCGAGCCCTTGAACGATTCGACGCCACCGGTGCGCACGACAAACAGTGCATGCTCGCCCGGCTTCAGCTGCCCCTGCAGATTGCTGCGGCCCAGCTCGCCCAGCAGGCTGCGCGCGAGGTCGGGGTGGTTCAGATCACCGAACCACAGCTCGATGAAGGGCTCGCCGGAACGCTCAAGGCCCACCTGTTCGGGTTTGACGAGCAGTCGCTGCACGGCGCCGAGCTTGACCAGCTCGGCCCAGCTCAGGGGCTTGCCGCGCTCCAGGTACTTGGCCGGCTCGCGCACGGTGGGCGCGAGGATGCCGACCTGGCGGGCCACCGCCGTGCCCGAGGTCATCATCACCTGGTTCTGCGCGATCACGGTGACGGTGGCGCCGGAGATGGCGTCCACGCCCAGCACGCCCTCGTCGGGGCGTGACTGACCGACCTCGATCTTGTCGGCCACCGACTTGCCGAGGTACTGGTCATTGAATTTCAGCAGTGCCGATTCCGGTATGCCCAGCAGCAGGATGGGCTCGGAATGCTTCAACACCTTGACGCCGACAAAGCGGCCCTTGATGTCCATGCCTATCAAGGTGACGACCGGCTTGCCCGAGTAGGCGGGCGTGTCGGTGATGTCGGTGGACAGCATCACATAGCCCAGCAGCGGCTTCTTGCCGGCCGCCACATCGCCATAGGCCTCGACGTAGGGCGGTGAGCCGATGCGCTCGGAGAAGCTCTTCGCGCCGGGGAACACCGCGGCGCAGGGCAGCAGCGCGCACATGTCCTTGGCCGTGGCCAGGTCGGCGGGCAGCTCGGCCTCGTAGGCGCCGCCGGCCGCATGGACGCGGCCGCCGCTCAGCAGGAGAGCCAGAAAAAACGCGGCCAGCAAGGCCGCGAACCGGTAATGTTGAAGCTGCATTTCTATCCCTGGCTGCGCCCCTGTGGCCGCGTGTGCTCGAGACACGCGGCCTGGGGCTGGCTCTATCAGGCTTCAACAATCATGCGAGTGCGCATCTCAAGGTGCAGCGCATGGCAGAAGTGGGTGCAATAGCACCAGTAGACGCCCGGCTTGTCGGCCACAAAGCTGACCGAGGCCGTCTCCTGCGGATTGACGATGAAGTTGACGTTGTATTTCGGGATCGCGAAGCCGTGCGTCAGATCCTCGACCTTGTCCAGGTTGGTCAGGATCAGGGTCACCTCGTCACCCTTCTTCAGCTTGAACTCGCGCAGGCTGAAGGCCGGTGCCTGCGAGGTCATCTTGACGGTCACCTTCTTGCCGTTGCGCACCACGCCCGAATCCTTCGGGTCCTTGATCGCCAGCGGGAAGTCATCCAGCGCATAGACCTGCTTCGGGCGCACCAGATCGCGCTTGAAGATGATGAAGTCATGCGGCTCGCCGCGCACCGGGTGGTCGGCCAGCAGCACCATCTTCTCGCCCGAGATGTCGATCAGCTGCTCGTTCTCCGGGTGCAGCGGGCCAACGGGCAGGAAGCGGTCCTTGGAGAACTTGCAGCCCACGGCCAGGTATTTGCCATCGGCCGCAATGGTCTCGGACTGCGAGGCGTTCAGGTGGCCCGGCTGGTACTGCACATCGATGCGGTCGACCACGTACTTGGCGGTCTTGTCGCCTTTGTGGAAGGCAATCGCCTTCTCGACGTTCCACTTCACCACCTGGCTGTCCAGGAACAGCGTGGTGTAGGCATTGCCGCGGCCGTCGAAGGCGGTGTGCAGCGGGCCCAGGCCCAGCTCGACCTCGGCGACGATGGCGTCGTCCAGCTTCTCCAGCTTGCCGTCGAACCAGTCCAGCACCTTGGCCAGCTCGATCACCGTGCCGGTGGGCGAGAGCTTGCCGGCGCAGATGAAGTACTTCTGGTCCGGGCTGGCATTGACGCCGTGCGGGTTCTTGGGCACCGAGACATAGGCGGTCAGTGCGGTCTTGGCGTCCTTGTTGGCCTCGTGCGTGCCATCGACCACCGGCACCTTGGAGTCGCCATAGGTCTTGAACTTGCCGGCCTTGACCGCGGCCTCGATACGGGCGACGTTGAAGAACAGGCAGGCGTCGCGCTCGGCGGACATCATGTCCTCGTACTTGGCGCCCATCTCGGTGTTGTACTGGTTGGTGGCGGCCAGCTTGCCGTCGTACGAGGTGGCGGTGAGGTCGCAGTTGCCGTCGATCAGCACCTGCCAGCGCACCTCCATCGACTCGGCATCGACGCAGGTGAACATCGAACGGTACTTGCTGGCGTCGTCGCTGCCGCTATTGGGCAGGGGGATGGAGAACTCGGCGCCGCAGAACACCCGCGTCGTGTAGTTGATGGCGGGATCGACCGGGTCACGCTTGTCCGGGAAGATGCCGTGGAAGCCCTGCACATTGGGCAGCTCGGTGATCTTGTCGCAGACGAAGTAGTCGAGCCGGATGCGGGCGATGCGGCTGTTGATCTTGTCGTTGATCCAGGCGTAGCGGCCGTCGTAGTTGCCGTCCTTGTAGGAGGCATGGGTGTGATGGCTGTCGGCCACGGTGTACTTCAGGTTGCCGTCGGCCTTGGTGCCCATGATCTTCTTGGACTCGTTGGTCACGCCCCAGCCGACCAGCGCATCCGGCACGAAGCAGGGAATGCGATGGATCTCGCGACCCGAGGGCAGGCCCAGCACGCGCATGTCACCGGTATGGCCGCCGCTCCACAGGCCGTAATAGGTGTCCAGCTCGCCCGGCTTCAGGTGCGTGCTGTTGCCGGTGGCGTGCGCGCCACCGGCGGGGGCCGAGCCGGCGGCCGGCGTGGCCGTGGCGGCGCTGCCGCCCTTGTCGGTACAGGCCACGACGCCGGCCAGGCTGGCCAGGGCGGCGGTGTTGATGAATTTGCGGCGGCCCGGGATGGTGGGGGGCAGGCCTGCGGTGTCTTTGCTCATGAGGAATCCTCGAAGGGTTGCCGGCACCTGGCGGGTCCGGTCTGGTTTGAAATATTCGTTGGCAGGCCGATGTTCGTGTTCTCCGCGATTTAAGGAATTGATGTGGATCAATTGCTTTCAAAAAGAATGAAATTTATGCACCTTTAAGCGGAAGGGGTATGGCTCCGTGGGCCAAATGGTTTCTAGAATCGCGTCAAACCTTCACGGAGAACCCCATGAGCCTGAAAACCAGAACCCTTTTGTTGATTTGCAGTGCCGTATTGATGGCTTGCGGCAAGCAGGAGGCCGCGGCACCTGTAGCAGCACCCGCTGCAGCCCCTACGCCGGTGGCCGCAGCCCCGGCCGAGCCCGACAACGCACTGGGCAAGAGCGTGTTCGGCAAGACCTGTGCGATGTGCCATGCGGCCGGCGTGGCCGGTGCGCCGAAGCCGGGTGACAAGGCCGACTGGGGCCCGCGCATCGCCCAGGGCAACGACACGCTCTACAAGCACGCCCTGGAGGGCTACACCGGGGCCAAGGGCATGATGCCGCCGCGCGGCGGCGGCACGACGCTGAAGGACGAGGAGGTCAAGGCCGCGGTGGACTACATGACGGCCCAGTCGCGCTGAACGACAGCTCCCCATGAAATCGCTGTCGAACGTCGATGCCGCCCGCCGCCGCTGGCTGGCCGCGCTGCCGCTGCTGGCCACCGGCCTGTACCTGAATCCGGGTCTGGCCCTGGGTCAGGCGGCCGGGGTGCACCAGGCAGCGCGCCTGCTGATGGGCACGCGGCTGGACATCACCGTGCAGGCCGATGACGCTCTGGCCGCGGGCCGGGCGATGGATGCCGCCTTCGTCGAGATGGGCCGCCTGGCCGACATGATGAGCCGCTATCCCGGCAGCCGCGCCACGAGCACGGTGCACGCCCTGCACGAGGCCGCGGGCCTCAGACCGGTGCCCGTGGCGCCCGAGATGCTGCAGGTGCTGAATATGGCAAAAACGATCTCGCAGCGCAGTGCCGGGGCTTTTGATATTACCGTTGGGGTATTTGACGGTTGGGGTTTTGATCCAGATCAGAAAAAGATACCGTCTATCGAAGATATTGCGCGTGAAATACCCCTGGTGAATCACCGGGATTTGATTGTTGATAATAAATCAGCCAGTGCTTATTTAAGGCGGCCGGGTATGCGCATCGATTTGGGCGGTATTGCCAAACTGCCGATATTGCGGGCCGGCCTGCGCGTGTTGCAGGCCCATGGCATGGGCAGTGCCATGCTCAATGGCGGCGGTGACGTGCTGGTCAGCGGGCAGTTGCAGGGGCGCGATTGGCGCGTCGGTCTGCGTGACCCGCGTGACCCTAGCCGGCTGCTGGGCGTGGTGGGCTTGAGCGAGGGCTTTGTCGCCGCCTCGGGCGATTACGAGCGCTGTTTTGTGCGCAATGGCCGCCGCTACCACCACATCCTCGACCCCAAGACCGGCCAGCCGACGCAGGGGCCGCACGGCGTGACCCTGGTGTCGCGCCAGCTGGAGGCCATCAACGGCCTGGGCGCAGCCATCATGGTGGCCGGTGCCCGTGCCGGCCGGGAACTGCTGGCGCCGCTGGCCGGCGTCGATGCGCTGATCGTCGAGGCCGATCAGCGCCTGTGGCTGTCGCCGGGCATGGCGCGCCGTCTGCAGGCTTGAGCCCAGGCCATGCGGCAACTGATGCGGGACCTACAGGCGCCGGTCGCTGACACGCCGCATTGGCAACTGGGCCGCCTGCTGGCCGCTCCCCACCGGCTGGCCTTTGGCGCCGCGGCCGCGATGCTGGGCTTGAGCGCGCTGTGGTGGTGCCTGGCCCTGGTGGCGCAAAGCCAGGGCCGGCCGCTGGCCTGGACCGTCGCGCCGGCCGTGGCCCATGGTCTGCTGATGAGTTTCGGCTTCATGCCGCTGTTCTTTGCCGGCTTTCTGTTCACCGCCGGCCCGAAGTGGCTGGCGCTGCCCGCCGTCGATGCCCGCCGGCTGCTGGCACCTGTGCTGGCCCAGCTGGGCGGCTGGGGCGTGTTCATGCTCGGCGTGCATGGGCCTGAGCGGGCCTTTGGCGCGGCGCTGTGCGGCTTCGGCCTGGCCGCGGTGGCGCTTGGCTGGGGTCAGGTCTTGTGGCGCTTCATGGGCCTGCTGAGGCTCAGCCGCGCCGCGGACCAGCTGCATGCCCGGTTGATCGCCGCTGGCGGCGTGCTCGGCGCCCTGGCGCTGTGGGCTGCCGTCTTCGGCCTGGCCACCGCCCGCGCAAGCCTGGTGCAGGCCGCCACGCAAATCTCGCTGTGGGGTTTTGCCGGCACCGTGTTCGCCGCGGTGTCGCACCGGATGATCCCCTTCTTCGCGGCCGCCGCGCTGCCTGCGCTCGATGCCTGGCGTCCGCGCTGGCTGCTGTGGGGCTGGACCGGGCTGTTTGCGCTGGAGGCTGCGGTCTTGCTCGCCGAGCTGCAGTGGGGCCTGCTGTCGCCGGCACTGCGCTGGGCGCAGGCGCTGCTGGAGCTGGTCGCCGGCATCGGCCTGCTCGCGCTGGCCCTGCGCTGGGGGCTGGTGCAGAGCCTGAAGCTGCGCCTGCTGGCGATGCTGCATCTGGGCTTTGTCTGGCTGGGCCTGGCCCTGCTGCTGCTGGCCGCCTCCCATGGCCTGCTGGCTGCCACCGAGGGCCGGCTGTCGCTGGGCCTGGCGCCGCTGCATGCCTACACGATGGGCTTTCTTGGCTCGACACTGCTGGCCATGGTGACCCGTGTCAGCTGCGGCCATGGCGGCCGCACGACCACCGCCGACAACTTCATCTGGCGCCTGTTCTGGCTGCTGCAGCTGGCCGTGCTGCTGCGCGTGCTGGGCGGCGTGCTGCAGGCCCTCGGCCTGGGCGATGTCCTGCCGCTGCTGGCTTGGACGGCGCTGATCTGGGCGGCCGTGTGCATCGCCTGGGCGCTGCGCTATGGCCACTGGTATGGCCTGCCCCGCGTCGATGGTCGACCAGGGTAAGGCCCGTTCACTTTTTCGCTATCGGATTCATCATCATGTCTGCTGTGCGCAAGCCCGAACTCGTCTGCCCCGCCGGCTCGCTGCGGGCCCTGAAGCTGGCCATCGATGCCGGCGCCGACACCGTCTATCTGGGCCTGCGCAACGCCACCAATGCGCGCAACTTCGCCGGCCTGAATTTCGATGACGATCAGCTGCGCGAGGGCGTGGCCTATGCCCATCAGCGCGGGCGCCAGGTCTTGATGGCGCTGAACACCTTTGCCCGTGCCGATGATGTGCCTACTTGGCATGCGGCGGTGGATGCCGCCGTCGCGCTGGGTGCCGATGCGTTGATCGTGGCCGACATCGCGGTGATGGCCTATGCCTGCCGCACCCATCCGCAGCTGCGCCTGCATCTGTCCGTGCAGGCCTCGGCCACCAGCCATGAGGCGATTGCCTTCTACCGCCGCCACTACGGCATCCAGCGTGCGGTGCTGCCGCGGGTGCTGACGCTGTCCCAGGTCGGCCATGTGCTGCGCAACACCGATGTCGAGATCGAGGTGTTCGGGTTCGGCAGCCTGTGCGTGATGGTCGAGGGGCGTTGCGCGCTGTCCTCCTATGCCACCGGTCAGTCGCCCAACAATGCCGGCGTCTGTTCGCCGCCCTCGGCGGTGCGCTGGAACGATCTGCCCGATGGCGTCGAGGCGCGGCTGAATGGTCTGCTGATAGACCGCTATGCCAAGGACGAGCCGCGCGGCTACCCGACGCTGTGCAAGGGCCGCTTCGACGTCAACGGCCAGCGCGACTATGCGATCGAGGAGCCGACCAGCCTGAACACGCTGGCCATCCTGCCGGAGTTGATTCAGATGGGCGTGCGTGCGATCAAGCTCGAGGGCCGCCAGCGCAGCCCCGCCTATGTGGAGCAGGTCACCCGCGTCTGGCGCCAGGCCATAGACGCGGCCGCCGCAGCACCGGAGCGCTTTCGCGTCGAGCCCGGCTGGACCGCCGCGCTGGGCCATCTGGCCGAGGGCCAGCAACACACACTTGGAGCCTACGACCGACCATGGCGATGACACACTCAAACGCCGGCGCTGCGCCGGGCCCCTTCACGCTCAGCATAGGCCCGGTGCTGTACTACTGGCCGCGCGAGACCTTGATGCATTTCTATGCCGAGGTGGCCGAGTCCGCCGCGCACAGCGTGGTGCTGGGCGAGGTGGTGTGCTCGCGCCGGCACGAGATCAAACTGACCGACTGGCTGGCGCTGGCCCGCGACCTGAGCAGCGCCGGCAAGGAGGTGGTGCTGGCCACCCAGGCGCTGATCGAGTCCGAGGCCGATCTGCGCGCACTGCGCCGGATGGCCGAGCAGGGTGAGTTCCTGATCGAGGCCGGCGATGCCTCGGCGCTGAACCGGCTCAGCGAGATCGGCGCGCCCTTTGTGCTGGGCCCGCACCTCAATGTCTATAGCCGGCCGGCATTGCAGGAGTACCAGCGCTTCGGCGCCACGCGCTGGGTGGCGCCGCTGGAGCTGTCATTGAGCGCGATTGGCCAGATCAATGCCGACGCGCCGCTGATGCCCACCGAGGTGTTTGCCTACGGCCGCATGCCGCTGGCCTTCTCGGCCCGCTGCTTCACCGCTCGCCATCACAGGCTGAGCAAGGACCAGTGCGAGTTCCGCTGCCGCGACGATGCCGACGGCCTGCTGCTCTCCACCAGCGATGGCCAGCCCTTTCTGGTGCTCAATGGCATACAGACGCAATCGGCCGCCCGCACCTGCCTGTTGAACCATAGGGACGAACTGCTGGCGGCCGGTGTGAGCCGGCTGCGCTTGTCGCCGTCGTCGGTGGACTTCGGCGCCGTCATCGAGGCTTTCGATGCGGTGATGAACCGGGGCAAGGATGCCCGCCAGGCGCTGGCGATGCTGGATGCGGAGGCCTTGCGCGGCGGCTTCAGCGACGGATTTGCGCGGGGCCGCGCCGGCCTCGAATGGAGTGGGGCATGAACGCCGCCTTGCAGGGGGCACCGGCGCTGCTGAGCGCGGTGGCCGCCCGGCTGAAGCCGGTGCTGCAGCGCCTGCCCATGCAACCACCCAGCCTGGCTTTGGCAAAAGCCATGAACCACTGGCTGCTGCCCCGGCTGCCCATTGATGCGCGCCAGGCGCTGTCGCATCGCGCGGTCGAGGTCTGCGTCATCGATCTGGGCCTGAAGCTGCGGCTGCAGCTGGGCGCGCGCGGCTTTGCGCTGGCGCCCGCCCGTGCACCGGTGGTGTTGCGCATTGCCGCCGCCGCGCCCGACTACTGGCGCCTGCTGCGCGGCCAGGACGATGCCGACCGCCTGTTCTTCGAGCGTGCCCTGGTCATGGAGGGTGACACCGAGATGGGGCTGATGTTGAAGAACACCCTCGATGCGATCGGTCCGCTCTGGGCCTAGCGCCTTGACGACGGGGTGATCAGCAGCCGGGCCGCCGGCAGCTTCAGACCCTTGGTCGAGCTGCCTGCCGCCGGCACCTCGGCCCAGTTCGATTCGCCGACGGCGCAGACCTGCCTCACCTTGAACCACAGCTCGCCGGCTTGCTCCGGCAGGCCGGCACGCAGCTCGAATTCGTCGTACCAGGCGTCCTGCAACTGGTCGGCCTCGGTCTGGGCCGTCCAGGTCACCTCGGCCAGGCCTTCGGTGACTGGTTTGCCGTGGCTCTCGAACGGCTGGGCCAGCTTCTCCATGCGCAGGCTGAGGCGCCAGCCGGGCTTGGGCACCGGCTTGGCGCTGCGCAGGCCGGCAGGCAGGGTGACGACCAGCTGGCGCGTGGCCGAGCCATCGCAGCCATGGCCCACTTTCAGGACGGCCTTGTAGCTGCTGCCGGCCTCGGCCTCTTTTTGCTCCAGCACGATATGGGCTTGGGCCGTGCCGGCCAGGGCCAGCAGGCCCGCGATCAAAGTCTTGTTCATGGTGCTTGTTCCTTGGTTCACAGATCGAAGCTCAGCTCGGCGCTGTAGCTGCGCTGGGGATAGGGGTGGAAGTTCCAGTACTTGTAGTTGTTCAGGTTGTCGATGCCGGCGGCAACGCTCCATTGCCTGTCGATGCGGTAGCGCAGGCGCAGATCGCCGCTGAAAAACTTCGAGAAGCCCTGGTAGGCGAAGCCGTTGCCATCGCTGTTGTTGAGCGTGCCGTACTGGCTGCTGCCATAGCGCGCGCCATAGCTGGCCGTCAGTGCCGGTGTCAACGGATAGCTGGCCAGCAGGCTGGCGCGCCACTTGGGCACGCGCGGCTGCTGGCGGCCCAGGGTGTCGCCGGGCGTGGCGATGAAGCCGCCGTTCTCCTTGATCTTCGAGTCGGCATAGGTCAGGCTGGCCTGCAGCTCCAGACCCTTGACGAACAGATCGCCGGCCTGCAGCGCCAGCTCGAAGCCGGTGGTGGCGATGCGGCCTATGTTCTGCACACTGGAGACCGTCTTGCCGTCGATCACGCTGGACTGCGAGTACAGCGCGTCGCGCGTGTCTTCATGGAACAGGCTGGTGCGCAGCTGGTGGGCGCCCAGGCTCCAGGTGGCGCTGAGCTCGGTGGTCCAGCCCTTCTCGGGTTTGAGGTTCGGGTTGGTGGCCGGGTCATTGGGCACATAGGCGCCGTTCGCGCTGACGCCACCCTGGTAGAGCTCGCCGGCCGTGGGCATGCGCACGGCACGGCCGGTGGACAGTTTAAGGGTCAGGTCTTGCGATGCCTGGTAGCCGATGGCCGCCTTGGGCGAGAAATAGGTCTCGCTGCGGGCGGCGTAGGCCACCGTCGTGCCACTGGCGGCGGTCTTGCTGCCGCCCATGGCCTGCCACTGTTCCAGGCGGCCGCCCACCATCGTCTTCAGCTGCTCGCTGAGTTCCCAGGTGTCTTGCGCGTAGGCGCTGCGCAGCTGGGTCTTGCCGCTGAAGGCGGTGAACAGGGCGGTCGGGCCGCCGGCTGCCCAGTCGCCGGTGTCGCTGGTCAGCTGGCGCCATTGATAGCGCTCCTGCTGGGCGCCGAAGTCCACCTGATGGGCATCACCGACCGGGCGCCAGATGCCCTTGGCGGCCAGGGTGGTCCAGCCTGTGCCGGACAGGTCGACGATGCGGCCGGCGCCGCCGCTGTCGGCGCCCGGCCTGGCCCACAGCGGCGAGCGCGCCAGGTCCTTGGCATAGTCGTACTGGCTGGCGGCCAGCTCCCAGTCGAATGCGCCGCCGGTATGGCTCTTCAGCGACAGGCCGTGCATGCGGTGCTCCAGCGCCTCGCGGCCCTGGCCGAAGTCATTGGCGGCCAGCGTGTAGGCCTTGCCATCGACGCTGATCGGCGTGGCCTTGGCCGTGCCGCTGTTGGCGGCCAGCGCGTAGAACGGGTTGCCGGCGGCGTCGCGCAGATAGCTGGTCGAGCTGCCGGCCGAGGCATTGCGCCACAGCCCGAACGTGTAGCTGGCGCGCAGGCCGGGGCTGAGGTCGTAGGCGAGCTTGAGCTTGGCGTGGTCCTGCACCGTGTGGTACTGGGTGCCCGCGCCGATGATGACCCAGGGGATATTGCTCTTGTCCAGGCCGGGAAGGCTGCCGGTCACGGCAGTGGCGCCGGCGGCGGCCGGGGTGGCGGAGACCGGTTTGGTGATGAAGGTCAGCGGCTGGCCATCGCTGTCCAGCCGGTTCACATTGATCCACCAGCTGAGGCCGCCCTCGCGGCTGCCCACCGAGGCGCTGGCCTGGTGGCCGCCATAGCGCTCGTGGGTGCTGTACAGATCGAAGGGCTGATGGAAGACGCCGACCTTGGCATGGGCCTCGAAGGTCTTGGGCATGCGCGTCTGGTAGTCCACCACGGCGCCCACCGAGTTGCCCGAGTAGGCGGCCGAGAAGGGGCCGTAGAGCACATCGACCCGGGCAATCTCCTCCGGGGTGACCAGACCCCAGCGCGGTGTGAAGCCGGCACCATTGCCCAGCAGATTGCTCAGCAGGATGCCGTCGGCGAACACCAGCGAGCGGGCGCTGTTGCCGGTGCCCGAGGCGCGGGTGGACAGCACCGCATGGTTGTAGTCGCCGATATAGCGCTTGCGCACCAGCAGGCTGGGCAGGTATTTGAGCGCGTCTTCGGCATCGGTGGCGTTGATGTGGCGCTCGATCTCGGCGGCGTTGATGCCCTCGATCGTGGTCGGGATATTGGTCGGCAGCGAGGTCGGTGCGCTGCCGCTGACGCGCACCAGGCCCAGCTGGCGCACCGGGCCGCCGCTGGCGGCCAGGGTGGTGGTGGGGCTGGCCTCGGGCTCGTCATCGCCGCAGCCCTCGCAGGCTTGGGCAGGGTGGATGGCAAAGAGGGCACAGGCCTGGGCGCAGGCCAGGACTACGCCACGCAGCGTGGCGGGAATCGGGGTGTTCATGAGAAATCCGTAGAAAGCCGAGTGCGTCCTGCGCCAGACGCGCGGACGACGATCGCGCAGCGCCTGCCGTCAAGGCAGAGCGCTCGGCGCGTGGGAACTCAGGCCTTCAGCGGTGGGGCGCGGGCCGGCGCGGCGCGCCAGGCATGGGCCGTGTGCGGCGCGCTGTAGAAGCGCTCCGGCATGACGAAGTCCAGGCCTTCGATCAGCAGCACGGGGGCGGGGGCCGGCGGCGGTGCCAGATCGGCATGGTGCAGATGGCACATCGCGCAGTGGCCGCTCAGCAGCATGTCCAGTGCCTCGCCCGGGCCCTGCTGCTGCGTGTCGCCGGCCGCTTGCGGGCTGGCGGCGCTGCGGCAGATCTCCTGCCAGCGGTAGTCGCTTTTCAGATGACTGACCGCCGCGCTGATGGACGGCGCGAGCATGCCCAGCAGCAGGATCGCGATGGCGAACCAGGCTTGCAGTCGGTGGGGGCGCTTGAGGCTGTGCACGGGGCGCATTCTAGCCATGGCTGTGCCGGCGCCGGGTGAATCGGGCCCGCGGAGCCGGGTCTTGGCGCACCGGTCTGGGCCGCGCATGATCTGCATCAAACCGCCGTCCATGGGGCCTATTAATATAGGTACACTTAAAATGCACCTTTAGGCCAACCATGACCCAGACCACCGCCATCGACGTTCGCAGCATCGCCCCGCGCGACCGCCATCCGACCATTTTCTCGACCTTCCGCGGCCTGGCCAGCGGCGAGGCCATCGAGCTGGTCAATGACCATGATCCGCGCCCGCTGTACCACCAGCTGCAGGCCGAGTTCCCGGCCGGATTCAGCTGGGACTACCTGGAGGCCGGGCCGGCCACCTGGCGCGTCAGCATCACCCGGCTCGGCGACACACCCAAGAAGAGCGGCTGCTGCGGCTGCTGCGGCGGAGGCGCCTGAGCCGACACACAATCACGTCATGAGACTCACCAGCTTCACCGACTACAGCCTGCGCGTGCTGATCTATCTGGCCGCCGAGCCGCAGCGGCGCGCGACGATTGCCGAGATCGCCAACGCCTTCCAGGTTTCCGAGAACCACCTGACCAAGGTGGTGCACTTTCTGGGCAAGAGCGGTTGGCTGGCGAATGTGCGCGGCAAGGGCGGAGGCCTGGCGCTGGCGAAGTCGCCGGAGCAGGTGATCGTCGGCCATGTCGTGCGCGACACCGAGGGCGTGGCCCTGCCGGCCGAGTGCTTCAGCGTCGATGGAGGGCATTGCAGCATTGCCCCAATCTGCCAGCTGCGCGATGTGCTGGGCGAGGCGGTGAACGCCTTCTACCTGGTGCTCGATGCCTACACCCTGGCCGATCTGGTGCACAACCGCGAGGCCCTGGCCGGGGTGATGTTCATCCGGCCCGCGCAGGCAGGGCCCCCGTCATGAATGCCGAGGCGGCGCCCTATCCCTACAGCGGCCCCGAGGCGCTGCGTCAACCCATCCTGCAGGCGCTGACCTCCGTGGTGGACCCCGAGGTCTCGCTGAGCATTGTCGATGTCGGCCTGATCTACGGCGTGACGGTCGATGACGGCCGCGCCCATGTGCTGATCACCATGACCTCGGCCGCTTGCCCGGTCGCCGATGTGATCCTCGACGAGGTCGAGACCGCGCTGGACAGTGTCGTGCCCGCCGCGCTGCAGATCGCCGTCGAGCTGGTCTGGGAGCCGCCCTGGCATGCCGATCGCATGAGCGCGCGGGCCAAGCGCTTCATGCGCTGGTGAGACGCACCGTGAGAACCCAGTCCGCCGGCCGCAGGCCGCAGCCCCTGGCCCTGTTGTTCAAACCCCTGATCTTGCTGCTGGTGGCCGTTGCACTGCTGTCTGGCATCGTCGGCGGCCTGCTGCGCGCCGGCCTGCCGCTGCCGGGGGCAGGAAGCGACTGGGTCGGCCGCGCGGCCCTGGCCCATGCGGCGTTGATGATGGTCGGCTTTCTGGCCAGCGTGATAGCCATCGAGCGTGCCGTGGCGGTGAAGCTGCGCTGGGCCTTTGTGGCGCCGCTGGGCAGCGGCCTGGCCGGTGTGGCCCTGCTGCTGGGTCACGCCGAGCTGGCGGCCGGTTCGAGCGTGCTGGCAGCGCTGGTGTTCGTTGGCGTCAACTGCGTCGTCGTTTCTCGCCAGCGTGCCGACCATACCGCTCTGCTGCTGGTCTCGGCCCTGGCCTTGCTGACGGGCACGCTGCTCTGGGCCGCGGGCCTGGGCGGTGAGGCCGTGCTGCCCTGGTGGTTTGCCTTTCTGGTGCTGACGATTGCCGCCGAGCGGCTGGAGATGACGCGGCTGATGCGCCGCCGCCCGGCCGCCCAGCGCTCGCTCCATCTGCTGATGGCCGCGCTGCTGGCCGGTGCGGCCCTGTCAGCCGTCAATGCAGGTCTTGGTGGCCTGCTGTTCGGCGCCGCCTTGAGCCTGCTGGCGCTGTGGCTGATGGTGTTCGACATCGCCCGCCGCACTCTGTTTACCCATGGGCTGAGCCGCTATATGGCCGTCTGCCTGCTCGGCGGCTACGGCTGGCTGGGCCTGGCCGGCGCGGCCTGGGCGGCCACCGCGCTGGGTGGCCCCTGGCGCGACGCCGCGCTGCATGGGCTGGGCCTGGGTTTCATCATCAGCATGGTGATGGGCCATGCGCCGGTGATCCTGCCGGCGGTGGCGCGGGTCAAGCTGGAGTTCGGCCCGATCTTCTATGTGCCGCTGGCGCTGTTGCATCTGTCGCTGGCGCTGCGCCTGGGTGGCGGGGCGCTGGTCCCGCAATGGCGCGCGCTGGGCGCCGGCCTGAATGCCGCCGCCATCGCGCTGTTCGCATTTACCGTGATCGCCGCCGCGTGGCGCTGGCGCATCCACCATGGCGCATTGAGCGCCAGAGAGAGTCAAGCATGAGCTCATTCATCAAGATCGAGGAGCCGGTGCGCCCGGTACCTGCGAACGGACCCTCGCGCCCGTCAGCGCTGTGGACGCTGGGCTTCCGGCCCTTCTATCTGCTGGCCAGCGGCTTTGCCGCGCTGTCGATCGCGCTGTGGGCGCTGCAGTTCTCGGGCTGGCTGGGCCGGCCCTATCTGCAGGGCCCGATGTGGCATGCACACGAGATGCTGTTCGGCTTCACGCTGGCCGTGGTGGTGGGTTTTCTGCTCACCGCCGGCAGCAACTGGAGCGGCCGGCCCACGCTCAGCGGCAAGCCGCTGGCCGCGCTGGCCCTGCTGTGGCTGGCCGGCCGCGTGCTGGTGCTGACACCGTTCGGCTGGACGGCGGCCCTCGTCAACGCAGCCTTTCCGCTGTGTGCGGCGTTGGCCCTGGGCATCCCGTTCTTCGCCGCGCGCAACCGCCGCAACTACTTCTTCGTCGGCCTGCTGCTGCTGATGTCCCTGGCACAGCTGGGTGTGCATCTGGCGCAGCTGGAGGTGCTCAGGTTGCCGGCCTGGGTCGGCATCCAGGTGGCGTTGGACGTGGTGCTGTTCATCATGGCGGTGATGGGCGGCCGAGTGATTCCGATGTTCACCAACAATGGTGTGCGCGGTGCCCAGGCCCAGCGCCAGCCCCGGCTGGAGCAGCTGACCCTGGGCTCGACCTTGGCCCTGCTGGCCGCCGATCTGCTGCAGCTGCCGGGACCCTTGCTGGTGCTGTTGCTGGGCCTCTGCGCCGCCGCGCATCTGGCGCGCTGGGCCCTGTGGCAGCCCTGGAAGACGCTGCGCGTGCCCATTGTCTGGATACTGCATGCGGCCTATGTCTGGATACCGCTGCACCTGCTGCTGCGCGGCCTCGCGGCGCTGGGCTGGGTGGCAAGCTCGACCGCCGTCCATGCGCTGACCGTGGGCGCCATTGGCGCGCTGGTGCTGGGCATGATGACGCGCACCGCACGCGGCCATACGGGCCTGCCGCTGCAGGCGGGCCGGGCCGAGATCGCCTGCTACCTGATGGTGCTGCTGGCCGCACTGGTGCGCGTGTTCCTGCCCTTGATCGCGCCGGCGCAGACGCTCAATGCGGTGCTGCTGTCGGCGGCGCTGTGGTCTGGCGCCTTCGGCCTGTACTTCGTGCGCTATTGGCCGATACTGACGCGGCCGCGCGTGGACGGCAAACCGGGTTGATCGAAGACTGCGATGGACTACTTTGTTGTCAAGACGGTGCATCAGGGAGCCGTGCTGCTGTCGATCAGCGGCTTCTTTGCCCGCGGCCTGGGCAGCCTGCTCGGTGCGGCCTGGGTGCAGGGCCGCCTGGCCAAGAGCCTGCCGCACGGGATCGACACGGTGCTGCTGCTGTCGGCGCTGTGGCTGGCCTGGATGCTGCGGCTGACGCCGGACGAGGCGCCCTGGCTGCTGGCCAAGATCATCGGCCTGCTGGTCTATATCGCCCTGGGCATGCTTGCACTGAAACCTGGCCGGCCCTGGGGCTTGCGCGCGGCGGCCTGGCTGGCGGCGCTGGCCACCGTCGGCTGGATGGTCTCGGTGGCGATCACCAAGAACCCGCTGGGTTTTTTCAGCTGAGGCCGGGCCCGGCGCCGCGGTTGAGGGACTGGATGCGTTCGACGAGCAGCGGATAGACCTGCTCGGCCTGGGCCGCATCGAAATCGGCGTGGTATTTCTTGGCCACGCCGGTCTTGGCCAGCATCACATGGTCGATCGCCGTGATACCGCGCTCGGCCAGGCAGCTCCTGGCGCAGGCCAGCATGCAACCATCAATGGCAATGATGGGCCGTCCCTCGCTGGCCGCATCGCGGGCGCGCCGCACCAAGCTGCGCACATTGCCGCCGACACCGGCGATGCAGGACATCTCGGCCACACCCTCGCGGTCCAGACGCAGGGCCAGATGGTTGGCCAGCTGCGCGGCGCTGGAGCAGCCGGAGCAGGAATAGACCAGGGGCAGGTCGGTGTTCGATGCGCTCATGACACTCTCCTGCAGCTGCTTGCTTGGCTGGCCATCAGCAGCGGTGCTGAGTGCTGGCCGCGACGCTCGACGGCGCGCACCATGAACACGCCGGGGTCGTGGGCCAGGTCCAGCAGCAGATGTCGGACCCGCTGCTGCCACAGCCGTCCCATCAGTGCCAGCTGGTCGGCGGGCAGGGCCTCCTTGGCGTAGCGGCCGAGCAGCGCGTCGAGTGCGGGATCGGCCGGCGCCAGGGCCAGATCGGCCTGAGCGTCGACGGCGGCCTGGTTGTCCAGTCGCGTGTAGCGCAGCGACAGCGGCAGGTCGGGCGCGAAACGCTGCAACCCGACGCGCGAATGACGGCCGGCCAGGCCCTTGAAGCCGCTGCGGCCGGCCGCACCGGTGAGCATCTGCACGACGGTGGCCACCACGCCGGTGCTGCCGGCGCGGGCGTCGTCGCGGAACTCGACCTTGATGCCGCCGCGCTCGGGCAGGCCCTCGGGGTAGAGCTCGCGCAGGGCCAGCCAGGTCAGCCAGTAGGCGGCGGCCACCGTCGGGCAGGAGTGGCCGGCCAATCGAACGGCGTCGCCATAGCCGTACTCGAGCACGCCGTCCTTGGCGCAGGCCAGGGTCTCGGCCAGCGCGTCGTGGACGCGCAACCGGGGCACGTCGGCGTAGAAGTCGGGGAGTTGCATGGCGCTGATTGGGACATCTCGCGCCGCGCCCGTCCTTGATGCATCACAAGCCTGCGCGGCAGGATCGTGCCGCTTGGCCTGCTTTGATGCACATCAATAGTTGCCCCAACGCGGCGGCCTCCGGCCCTTATCTCGCGCCGCGCAAGACCGATGGCAGGGCATCACTAATCGAGAACAGAATGAATGCACTGAAGAACTTCAAGCTCGGCACCCGGCTCGGCCTGGGCTTTGCCATCGTGCTGGTCATGATGGCCGCAATGCTGCTGCTGGCGCAGGCAGGCTTCTCCCGCCTTGGCAGCGAGACCGACAAGATTGTCGGCAAGGACTGGGCCAAGGCCGAGGCCGCGGCCACCGTCAACACGCTGGTGCGGGCCAATGCACGCCGCACGATGGAGCTGTTCTTCGCCAAGGACAGGGCGCAGCTGGACAAGACCCGGCAGTTCATCGACAGCAACAAGCTCCAGATCAGCGAGGCATTGGCCACCTTGGACAAGCTGGTCTATCTGCCCGAAGGCAAGGCGCTGCTGGAGCGCGTCAAGCGGTCCCGTGCTGCCTATGTGGGCTCGTTCTCGGCTGTTGACCGCCTGATCGGCGAGGACCAGCGTGATGCCGCCACCCAGCTGCTGCTGACCGAAACCCTGCCGGCCATCGATGTGCTGCAGGCCGATGTGGCGGCACTGACCTCCTTGCAGAACAAGCTGGTCAATGCCAGCGGTGCATCGATCGCCGAAGGCATCGTGTCGACGCAGCGGCTGCTGCTGGGCTTGGGCATCGCCGCCCTGCTCGCCGGTAGCGCTCTGTCCTGGCTGCTGACCCGCTCGATCACGGTGCCGATCCACGAGGCCGTGTCCGTGGCCGAGAGCGTGGCCGCCGGCGACCTCAGCGTTCACGTTGAAGTCGCGGGCAAGGACGAGACTGCCCGTCTGCTGCGTGCCTTGCAGGGCATGACGGCCAGTCTGTCGGCGGCCGTGAGTCAGGTGCGCGAGAGTTCGGACTCGATCGCCACCGCCTCCAGCCAGATCGCCAGCGGCAATGCCGACCTGAGCCAGCGAACCGAGGAGCAGGCGGCCAATCTGCAGCAGACCGCCGCCTCGATGGAGCAGCTGACCGGCACCGTGAAGAGCAATGCCGACACCGCCCGCCAGGCCTCGCAGCTGGCCGACTCGGCCAGCGATGTGGCGGCCCAGGGTCGCGAGGTGGTCGGCGAGGTGGTGCAGACGATGCAGGACATCAATGCCTCCAGTCACCGCATCGTGGACATCATCTCCGTGATCGACAGCATTGCTTTCCAGACCAATATCCTGGCCCTGAATGCCGCGGTGGAGGCGGCGCGGGCCGGCGAGCAGGGCCGCGGCTTTGCGGTTGTGGCCGGTGAGGTGCGCAGCCTGGCGCAGCGCAGCGCCCAGGCCGCCAAGGAGATCAAGACCCTGATCAACGACAGCGTCGAGCGCGTCGAGAAGGGCAGCCAGTTGGTCGGCAGCGCTGGCCGCACCATGGGCGACATCGTCAATCAGGTGAAGCGCGTCAGCGACCTGATCGCCGAGATCAGCGCGTCCACCCAGGAACAGACCACCGGCATAGGCCAGGTCGGCAGCGCCGTGCAGCAGCTGGACCAGGTGACGCAGCAGAATGCCGCCCTGGTCGAGGAGAGCGCGGCGGCGGCCGACAGCCTCAGTCAGCAGGCGGCGGAGCTGGTGCGCTCGGTCGGCGTGTTCAAGATCGCCGCATTGACCTGAATCGGGGTGGCGGCGGCGCGACTGGCGCTATGCTCCTGCCACGAATGACCCGGCCCTGTGCCGGGTTTTGTGGTTTTCGCAATATCGTTTTCATCGCCATGCTAGCAATCCTGCCTCCCTTCCTGCTGGGCTGCCTGTCGCTGACCCTGCTGATACTGAACACCCTGTTCTGGTGCGCGCTGCTGTTCAGCTTTTCGCTGGTCAAGCTGCTGCTGCCCTTTCATGCGGTACGGGTGCGCATGGACCCGCTGCTGAATCGCATCGCCACCGCCTGGATCACCTGCAACAGCTTCTGGTTCGGGCTGATACAGAAGCGGCCCTGGCGGGTGGAGGGGGTCGACGATCTGCGTTACGAGGGCTGGTATCTGGTCAACTGCAACCACCAGTCATGGGTGGACATCTTCGTGCTGCAGCGGGTGTTGAACCGACGCATACCGATGCTGAAGTTCTTCCTGAAGCAGCAGCTGATCTATGTGCCGGTGATAGGCCTGGCCTGGTGGGCGCTGGACTTTCCGTTCATGAAACGCCACTCGAAGGCGGCCCTGCGGCGCAACCCCGAACTGCGGCTGCAGGATCGCGAGACGACCCGCCGCGCCTGCGAGAAGTTCGCCCTGGTGCCGACCAGCGTGATGAATTTTGCCGAGGGCACGCGCTTCACCGCGGCCAAGCACCGTGACCAGTCCTCGCCCTACCGCCATCTGCTCAAGCCCAAGGCCGGCGCGATGGCGCTGGCGCTGGGTGCGATGGGCGACAAGTTCCGCTCGCTGATCGACGTGACCATCGTCTATCCGGGCGGCACGCCGACCTTCTGGCAGTTCCTCTGCGGCCGCACCGCCGGCGTGGTGGTGCAGGTGCGCCAACTCCCGCTGCCGATGGAGTTCAGCAGCGGCGACTATGGCGGCGACTCGGCCTTCCGCAGCCGCTTCCACCAATGGCTGGCCCAGCTGTGGGAGCAGAAGGACCAGCAGATCGCCGACGTGCTGGCCGCCGATCAGAAGCGGTGACGTATACCCAGCGAGTAGCTGGCGCCGCTGGACAGGCCATCGATCTTGTCGCTCATATAGACGGCGTACAGGTCGGTGCGCTTGGACATCAGGTGGTCGTAGCCAAAGCTGAAGGTCTTGCGCTTGGCGCCGGTTGACGGCGAGATCAAGCCGTACTGCGCCAGCCACTTGCCGCTGCCCATGGGCACAGCGGCGCCCAGCGACGTCAGGCGGTAGTCGCGCTTGGTGCTCAGGTTGTCGACCTTGCCGAACTGGCCAAAGAGCTTGGCCACGCTTAGGTCGTAGGACATGGCCAGCTGCCAGGTCTTGGTGTCATCCATGGGCACCGTGGCGCTGCCGTCCTTGGCGACCTTCTGGAACACCGCGCTGGCCGAGAAGGCTCCCTCGGAGTAGCCGGCATTGGCGCCCCAGTTGCGGCCACCGGCACCTTCACCGGCAGCGACGATCAGCCCGAAGGCTAAGCCACCGAACTTGGGGCTGGTGTACAGCACCGAGTCGCTCCAGCCCGAGTCACCGCTGACCGTGCCGCTGGTGAAGTACTGGCGGATGCTCGGTGAATAGCCGAACGAGTCGCCAAAGGCGTTGTAGACCAGCGTCGTGACGAACAGCGGCGTGGTGTTGCGGCCGAGCTTGACGCTGCCGAAGTCCTTGTGCCCGAGGCCGACGAAGGCATTGCGGGCCCAGAAGCCGTCGCCATTGAAACGCCCGGAGTTGCCAACGTCGGCGCGCAAGAAGGAATCCAGCGTGAAGAAGGCGCTGAGGCCGTCGCCGAGATCCTCGTTGCCCGACAGGCCGAAGTAGCTGGTGCTCATCTTGCCGCTCTCGGCGCCCTTGACGGCCTTGCCACCAGGGTTCTTGGTCGAGCCGGCGCTCATGTCCACCAAGCCGTAGAGCTTGACCGAATTCTGGGCCTGGGCGGCGCCGCAGCACAGCAGGGCGGCGGCAACGGCGAGTCGTATGTTCATCATGCTTGGGGTCCTCATTTCAATGGTGAATCTGTCGTCAATGGTTCTCGCCACCGCGGTGGGCCCAGCCGGTCAGGCGGCGCTCGAGCACGGCGAACAATTCGTACATCAGCATCGCCATCGCGCCGACGACGACCAGGCCGGCGAAAGCCAGGCCCATCTGCATCGAGGCGCCGGCCGAGATCAGCAGATAGCCGATGCCCTCGTTGGCGGCCGTCATCTCGGACACCGTGGTGCCGACGAAGGCCAGGGTGATGGAGACCTTCAGCGCGGCGAAGAAGTACGGCATGGAGCGGGGCAGGCCGATCTTGGTCAGCACGTCCCAGCGGCTGGCGCCGAGCACGCGCAGCACGTCTTCCAGCTCGGGCTCCAGCGTGGCCAGGCCGGTGGCGATATTGACCATGATGGGAAAGAAGCTGATCAGAAAGGCCGTCAGCACCGCAGGCCCCGCGCCAATGCCGAACCAGACCACCAGGATGGGTACGAAGGCCGCCTTGGGTAGCGCATTGAAGCCCGTCATCAGTGGGTACATCGCGCGGTAGGCCAGCCGCGAGCTGCCCATCAGAAAGCCCAGGAGCACGCCGACCACGATGGCGATGCCGAAGCCCAGCAGGGTCACCCAGAAGGTGCGCCAGGCATGGCCCAGGATGGCGCTGTGGAACTCGACCAGCGCCTGCCCAATGCGCCAGGGGCTGGGGAAGATGAAGTCCGAGACCTGGAACAGCGTGCAGACGCCCTGCCAGAACAGCAGGATCAGGGCCAGCAGCAGCCAGGGGGCGTAGCGTTGCACGAACGAGGTCTTGATCATTGCGCCACCTCGCTGCCACTCTTTCTGAGGGCTCCGATATGGCCGCGCAGCTCGTGCACGATCTCGGTGAAGGCCGGTGTGTAGGTCACCTCCAGGTCGCGTGGGCGCGGCAGATCAATCTTGCGTGCATGCAGCAGCCGGCCGGGGCTGCGGCTCATCACATGCACGGTGTCGGCCAGGAACACGCTCTCGCGCAGATCGTGGGTGACGAGAATGACGTTGAACTGCTTGGCCGCCTGCAGATCGCGCAGGGTGCACCACAGCTCCTCGCGGGTGAAGGCGTCGAGCGCACCGAAGGGCTCGTCAAGCAAGAGCAGCTGCGGCTCATGGATCAGCGCGCGGCAGATGCTGGCGCGCTGCTGCATGCCGCCCGACAGCTGCCAGGGGAACTTGTCCTCGTAGCCCGCCAGGCCGACGCTGGCCAGCAGCGCACGCGCGCGGGCCTCGAATTCGGCGCGCCGGCTTTTGAGCTGCGAGCGGAAGGGCTCGACGATCTCCAGCGGCAGCAGCACATTGGCCAGGGTTGTGCGCCAGGGCAGCAGCGAGGGCGCCTGGAAGGCCATGCCGCTGATCTTCAGCGGGCCGGTGACCGGCTGGCCGTCGACGAAAATCTCTCCGCGGCTGGGCCGTTTCAGCCCGGTCGCCAGCTTCATGAAGGTCGATTTGCCGCAGCCCGAGGGCCCGACGATGGCCACGAACTCGCCCCGCTGCAGCTGCAGCGAGACGTCCTCGACGGCAAACCTGCCCTGCGCCAGCAGGGCCTCGTTGTAGGCCAGCCAGACATTGCGGAACTCGATGAAAAACGAACTCATCAGCGCTTGGCCGGCAGGATGTTCAGCTCGGCCTTGCCCGGCAGAAAGCTGCCGTTCCACACCGCGTCGGCATTGACGCGCGTCTTGGTGCCATAGGCGTCGGAGATCTGGCTGGCCATCAGCGCCAGGCGCGGGGCCAGGATTTGACCGAAGCCCTCGCTGCGGGCGTCAGGGCTGGCGATCACCGCGTCTATGGCCAGGCGCAGGCGGCGCTTCTCGAGCGCCTCGTTGATGATGCCGTCGCGCTCCTTCACAAAGGCGATGGCCGCGTCCGGGTTGGCCATCACCTCCTTGGCACCGCGGGTGAAGGCCAGCAGGAAGGCCTTGATCAGCTCCGGCTTCTCCTTGATCAGCTTGGGGCTGGCGATGATGGCGTTGCCGTAGAGCTTGACGCCATGGTCGGCATAGGGGAAGACGATCACGTCCTCGGCCTTGACGCCCCGCGCTTCCAGATTCAGCAGCGAGGTGAACGAGAAGCCGGTGATGGCATCGACATCGCCGCGCATCAGCATCGTTTCGCGCAGCGGCGGGTCCATGCTGGTCCAGGTCACGGGGCCCAGGCTGTTGGCCTTGGCGAAGATCGCAAAGCCGCGCCGGCCGGCGTCGAACACCGGTGCGCCCAGCTTCTTGCCGCTCAAGGCGGCGACCGTGGTGATGCCGGACTTCTTCATTGCCAGCACGGCCGCCGGTGTGTTGTTGTAGACCATCATCACCGCCACCGGCTTGTTCGGCGCATCGGGGTTGTTGGCGTGAAACTCCATCAGCGCGGCCATGTCGGCAAAGCCGATGTCATAGGAGCCCGAGGCCACGCGGGTGACGGCCCCGCCCGAGCCATTGCCGGCGTCAACGCTGACATCGAGCTTGGCCTCCTTGAAATAGCCCTTGGCCACCGGCAGCAGGAACAGCGCCGCCGGGCCCTCGAAACGCCAGTCGAGCTGGAATTTGAGTGGGGTGGTTTGCGCGTGGCCGAACTGGCTGGTCAAGGCTAGAGCGCCGGCAAGGGCGGCGGCCAGCCAGGTGCGGCGGGCGGGGAAGCGGGGCATGGGGAGTCTCCGTCAAAGCAGGGGTTCAAATCCCTGCTCGCAAGCTCCGTGCCAATGACCCTAGGAGGGGTAGGGGATGTCCGCTAAAACGGTATACAAAACAGTGGCTTCACTGTGTACGAACTCGCGTTGACCGCAGGATGGCCGATACCCAGGCACGCAGGCCTCGGGAACTCGGTGCACCAGTCTGGTGTGTCTGCAGTCCTGTTGGCGCACCACCGTGAACGGTGGTGCAGCGTCAGAAGGCGTAGCTCAGGCCCACCTGGATGACCGGGGTGAAGCGCAGGTCGCGCAGCACATCGTCCAGGCTGCGGGCGAGGCTTGGATTGCGGCCCAGGCGCAGGCCATTGCTGGCGCCTATGCCGACCAGGCCGAAGTCGGCCTTGAAACCCCAGGTGCCCTGGGCGGATTGGCCGGTGTAGCCGATGCCGATATAGGGCAGGGTGGTGTTGGGGTCGCCGCCGTCATGGCCGGGGCCCCACAGATTCATCGATTGGCGGCTGACCGAAAGGCCGCTGGGGGCGCTCAAGCCGCCCAGGGTCAGCGAACTCGGGCCCATCAGCAGGCCGCTGGTGGCGCGCAGGCCGCCACTGGTGCGCGAGCCCAGCAGCGAGCCGGTCAGGTAATAGTCGCCCAGCAGGCTGGCGCTGAGCAGGCGCGGGGCGCTGCTGTGGCCTTCGCCGTCGGCGGTGTTCAGCTGAAGCCGGCCCTGCCAGCGGGGCCAGTCGGCCTGGTTCAGGCTGAGCTTGGGGCTCAGGCCATCGGCCGCCTGTGCGGGAGTGAAAGCGCCGGCCAGGAGCAGGCTTGACAGTGCTGCCGTGAGCGAAAAACGCGCGAACTTCATGGCGGTCTCCTGGGCTAGATGTCGAAGGATGTCGAGGGCTGGTGGTTATGACCCGACCCCGGCGCTTGAGTTCATGCTACCCCGCGCTTGCCCGGTCTGTCTAACCAGTTGCGTGCTTTTTTGGGCACTGTTGCGCCTTTGCCGCCCCCTCGGTTGAAGGGTGTTACCGCGGGTATCGGCCGCCGGTCACGCGCGGCTGGTCGCCCAGGTCCCGGCGGTTCGCTATGGCCTCGAAGCCGGCGTGGGCCAGCATCGCCGCCACCGGCTGGGCCTGGTCATAGCCATGCTCCAGCAGCAGCCAGGCGCCGGGGCGCATGCGCTCGGCGGCACCGTCGATGATGGCTTGCAGCGACGAGAGACCATCGCCGCCGGGCGTCAGCGCCAGCGTGGGTTCATGGCGCAGCGCTGGCAGATGGAGGTCGCCGCCGGCGATATAGGGCGGATTGCTGAGCACCAGGTCGAATATCTGGCCCGTCGGCAGCGCCTGCCACCAGCTGCCCAGATGGGCGGCCACGTCCAGGCCCAGACGCCGGGCGTTGGCGCTGGCCACGGCCAGCGCGTCCGGGCTCACGTCGGCCATCTGCATGCTGATGTGAGGTGCACCATGCTTGATGGCCAGGGCGATCGCGCCGCTGCCGGTGCCCAGATCGACGACCCGCGGCGCCGGCTCGGACGGCAATGTCTGCAGGATCTCCAGCGCCCAGTTCACCAGGGTTTCGGTATCCGGGCGGGGCACCAGCACGGCCGGGCTGACCTGCAGGCGCAGGCCGTGAAACTCCTTCTCGCCCAGCAGATAGGCCAGCGGCACGTCCTGTGTGCGCTCACTGACTTGGCTGGCAAAGGTCTGGCGCTGGGCCTCGCTCAGCACCTGATCATCGTGTGTCACCAGCCAGGCCCGGTCCACGGTGAACAGGTGCGCCAGCAGCAGCTGGGCGTCCAGCCGGTCCACCCCCTGGCTGCGCGCCCAGGCCTGGGCCTCGGCGATGGTGCTGAACATCAGGACTTGCCTTCGAGCATCGCCAGCTGTTCGGCCGCTTGGGCGGCCTGCAGCGCCTGGAACACGTCGCCGAGGTCGCCGTCCATGATGGCGCCGAGCTTGTACAGGGTCAGATTGATGCGGTGGTCGGTCAGCCTCCCCTGGGGGAAGTTGTAGGTGCGGATGCGGTCGCTGCGGTCGCCGGTGCCGATCAGGCTCTTGCGCTCGGCGGCCTCCTTGGCGGCGCGCTCATTGCGGTCCTTGTCGCGCAGACGGGCAGCCAGCACGGCCATGGCCTTGGCCTTGTTGCGGTGCTGGCTGCGGTCGTCCTGGCACTCGGCCACCAGGCCGGTGGGCAGGTGGGTGATGCGGATCGCGCTGTCGGTCTTGTTGACGTGCTGGCCGCCGGCACCGCTGGCGCGAAAGGTGTCTATGCGCAGCTCGGCCGGGTTCAGCGTCACCTCCTCGGCCTCGTCGGGTTCGGCCATCACCGCCACCGTGCAGGCGCTGGTGTGGATGCGGCCCTGGCTCTCGGTCACCGGCACGCGCTGCACGCGGTGGCCGCCGGACTCGAACTTCAGTCGGCCGTAGGCGTGGTCGCCCTCGACGCGGACGACCAGCTCCTTGTAGCCGCCCAGGTCGGATGGGCTCTCGGACATGATCTCGGTCTTCCAGCCGCAGCGCTCGGCATAGCGCAGATACATGCGCGCCACGTCGCCGGCAAACAGCGCCGACTCATCGCCGCCGGCACCGGCGCGGATTTCCAGGAAGGCATTGCGCTCGTCGTCCGGGTCCTTGGGCAGGAGGGCGGTCTGCAGCTCGGCGTGCAGGCGGGCGATGTCGGCTTCGGCCTCGGCGATTTCTTCTCTGGCCATCTCGGCCATTTCCGGGTCGTCCTGCATGTCGCGGGCGGCGCGCAGATCGCGCTCGCGCTGCTCGTACTGGCGAAAGCGCCCGACCAGGCCGGAGACTTCGGATTGCTCGCGGGTCAGCGCGCGGTAGCGCTTCATGTCGGCGGCCACCGAGCCGTCACTCAGATTGGCATCGAGCTCGGCCAGGCGGTGGCCCAGGCGTTCGAATTGTTGGCGGAGAGAGTCTTTCATGGCGCTCAGGAACAAAGAGGTTTGAGCGCGGGGGCGTTGGCAGCCCGATGTATGGGCCCGGCAGCACGCCACCGCGAGCGGTGGAGCCTGAGGGCTTCGCTAGAGCTCGCCGTCGTCGGGTTTGACCGAGCCCGGCGCAAAGGCGCTGTTGCGCAGGAACAGGCGCGACACGGTGTGCGCCAGCTGCTGGCGCTGGGCGCCGTCGCTGGCATGCAACTCGGCCAGCGCGCCATGCATCATCTTGTTGGTCAGGCCGCGGGACAGCGCTTCCAGCACCTCGTCCACATCGGCGCCCTTGGCCAGCAGCTTGCGGGCGCGGGCCATCTCGGCGGCACGCCAGTCATCGGCTTGGGCATTCAGCGCCTGTATCAGCGGCACGGTGCTGCGCTGCTCCATCCAGTGCTGGAAGCTCTGCACGCCGGTCTCGATGATGGCCTCGGCCTGCTCGACGGCGGCCTGGCGCTTCTCGCCAGCGGTCTGCACGACGGTCGAAAGGTCATCGACGGTGTAGAGATAGACATCGTCCAGCTTCGCGACCTCGGGCTCGATATCGCGCGGCACGGCCAGATCGACCATGAACATCGGCCGGTGCTTGCGGGCCTTCAGCGCACGCTCGACGGCGCCCAGGCCGATCAGCGGCAGCGAACTGGCGGTGCAGGAGATCACCGCGTCGAACTCATGCAGGCGCTGCGACAGGTCGGACAGGCGGATGGCCTCGGCGCCCAGGCGGCCGGCGAGCTTTTCGCCGCGCTCCAGCGTGCGGTTGGCCACGGCCATCGACTTCGGGTTCTTCGCGGCAAAGTGCGTGGCCACCAGTTCGATCATCTCGCCGGCGCCGACAAAGAGCACGCGCACGTCCTTCAGATCCTCGAACAGCTGGCCGGCCAGGCGCACCGAGGCGGCGGCCATGCTGATCGAATGGGCGCCGATCTCGGTCGCGGTGCGCACTTCCTTGGCCACCGAAAACGTGCGCTGGAACAGCTGGTGCAGAGTGCTCCCGAGGGTGCCGGCCTGGTCGGCCTCGCGCACCGCCTGCTTCATCTGGCCGAGGATCTGCGGCTCGCCCAACACCATGGAATCGAGCCCGCTGGCGACGCGGAAGGCATGGCGCGCCGCGGCGCTGCCCTCCATCACATAGGCATGGTCCATCAGATGGCTGCTCGCCACATCACCGAGGCCCGCCAGCCATTCGACGGCCGGGCGCACCAGGGCCGGGCCACCGGCCACATACAGCTCGGTGCGGTTGCAGGTGGAGAGCATGGCCGCCTCGGGCAGGCCGTTGTTCTTTCGGGTCTGCTTTGGCTGCTGCACCCGCTCGCGAAAGCCTTGCAGGGTAGGTGCCAATTGCTCCAGCGTGAACGCAAACCGCCCGCGCAAATCCAGCGGGGCGGAGCTATGGTTCAGGCCGAGGGCAAACACACTCATGGGTCGATTATAAAATTGCTGGGCAGCTTGCGCCGTTGCGGGGCTGTGTTCTGCGACCATCCGGTTGATGCGGATCAAGCGAAATTCGTCTTGAGCCGCTCTAATCGTTGCATCTGCCGCTTTTGCCGAGACATCTATGAGCCCCCTGGACGCCCTGTGGCATGCGCTGAACTTCTTTGCCCCGGCCCTGGGCGTGGGCCTGATCAGCGCCTTGCTGGCCAAGCTGCTGTGGCGGCGCGAGCTCAAATCCGTGCCCTGGCAGCGCCTGGCCATCTGGGCCACCGCGGCCAGCGCCGTGGCATTGGTGCTGAGCCTGGTGTTCCTGGGCCGTGACGGCAAGATGCTGGGCTATGGCGCGATGTTGCTGGCCTGCTCCTTGAGCCTGTGGTGGGCCGGCTTCAAGCGATAGCTGCTTCTTCGCTCTCCGTGATCAGCACCTCGCCGCGCAGCGAGTTGGTGAAGGCGGCGGTGATGTTCACATCGACCATCTGACCGATCAGCCTTGCCGGACCGGCGAAATTGACCTTGCGGTTGCATTCGGTGCGGCCCATCAGCTCCATCGCATCCTTGCGCGACGGGCCCTCGACCAGGATGCGCTGGGTCTTGCCGACCAGGCTCTGGCTGATGCTCTGCACATTGGCGTCTATCACCGACTGCAGATGCTGCAGGCGCTGGATCTTCAGCTCATGCGGCGTCGTGTCCTCCAGCGCCGCGGCCGGCGTGCCGGGGCGGGGGCTGAAGACGAAGCTGAAGCTCTGGTCGAAGCCGATGTCGGTGATCAGCTTCATCATCTTCTGGAAGTCTTCCTCGGTCTCTCCGGGGAAGCCGACGATGAAGTCGCTCGAGAGGCGGATGTCCGGCCGCACCGCGCGTAGCTTGCGTATCGTGGACTTGTATTCCAGCGCCGTGTAGCCCCGCTTCATCGCCGCGAGGATGCGGTCCGAGCCATGCTGGACCGGCAGGTGCAGATGATTGACCAGCTGCGGCACCTTGGCATAGGCCTCGATCAGGCGCTGCGAGAACTCGTTCGGGTGGCTGGTGGTGAAGCGCAGCCGCTCCAGGCCCGGGATCTCGGCCACGTATTCGAGCAGCATCGCGAAGTCGGCGATTTCGTCCGTGCCACCCATCTTGCCGCGGTAGCCGTTGACGTTCTGGCCCAACAGCGTGACTTCCTTGACGCCCTGGTCAACGGCGGCGGCCACCTCGGTCAGCACGTCCTCGAACGGGCGCGAGAACTCCTCGCCGCGGGTATAGGGCACGACGCAGTAGGAGCAGTACTTCGAGCAGCCTTCCATGATCGACACATAGGCGCTGCCGCCCTCGACGCGTGCCGGCGGCAGATGGTCGAACTTCTCGATCTCGGGGAAGCTGATGTCCACCTGGGGCCGGTTCTGGCGCGCGCGGGCGTCCAGCATCTGCGGCAGGCGGTGCAGGGTCTGCGGGCCGAACACCACGTCCACATAGGGCGCGCGCGCGATGATGGCCGCGCCCTCCTGGCTGGCCACACAGCCGCCGACGCCAATCATCACGCCCCTGGCCTTCAGGTGCTTGACGCGGCCCAGGTCGCTGAACACCTTCTCCTGCGCCTTCTCGCGCACCGAGCAGGTGTTGAACAGAATCAGATCGGCCTGCTCGACATCGGTGGTCGGCTCATAGCCTTGCGCTGCGCCCAGCACATCGGCCATCTTGTCCGAGTCGTACTCGTTCATCTGGCAGCCGAAGGTCTTGATGAATACTTTTTTGGTCATGATGGTGTCCGCGCCTTCAGCGCTTGCTCCAGGTCTGCGCACCGGAGTCGAAGACCCAGCTGGCGGCTTGTTCGGCGGTTTGCGGCCAGGGCGTGTTGGCCAGCTCGGTCGCGTTCAGGATCCACAAATCCTTCAGCAGGCCGTAGGAGTCGATCGTGTAGTGCACAGTCAACTTCTGCCCCGTGATGCTGGCCGAGAGCAGCATCAGATTGTTGTCGCCGCGTATGCGCGCGCCGGGCGCCAGCCGGGCGGCCTGGCCATTGAGCGTGACATCGGGGGCCTGGACGACGACCAGCTCGCCGCGCAGGGCTGTGGCCGGAAAGGGGCGGTGGTTCTGGGCGCTGGCGCTGACGGAAAAGCCAAGGCTCAGCGCCGCCGCGGCAAAGGCCACGGCAGAAATAGCACAGCGGTACATGGGGTACATCCAGTGGCTGCGGAAATGAAATCAGCCCAAGGCATGCCTCGGGCCGGGAAAGCGGCCATTGTAAGACCCCCGGGGCTTTCCCTAGGCTTTGGGCAAAGAGGGCCGGGTATCCTTTGCGTACATGTACGCAAAGTCTTTGTCCTGGCTCAAATCGCACAAGCGCGCGAGCCGGTAGCGACGCCTGATTTCCCCGCGTGAGCCATGGAGTACGGATGAGAGCAAATGCCCCTGTGACCCAGAAGGAGTACGAATTCCCTGGATCGGAGACCCTGTTGTCCACCACGGACGCCGCCAGCCACATCTCCTACGCGAACGCCGCCTTTGTGCGCACCAGCGGCTTCTCCACCGAGGAGTTGATAGGCCAGCCGCACAATCTGGTGCGCCATCCGGACATGCCGGTCGAGGCCTTTGCCGATATGTGGCGCAGCCTGAAGAAGGGCGAGGCCTGGACCGCGCTGGTCAAGAACCGCCGCAGCGATGGCGATCACTACTGGGTCCGGGCCAATGCCGCACCGATGCGCCGCAATGGCCAGACGGCGGGCTATCTGTCGGTGCGCACCAAGCCAAGTCGTGACGAGATCGCGGCCACCGAGGCCCTGTACCGGCGCTTCAGGGAAGGGCGGGCCGGTGGCCTGGCCTTTCACCGCGGCCTGGTGGTGCGCACCGGCTGGGCGCGCTGCCTGAGCGCCGCGCAACTGCTGCCCACCGCCTGGCGGGTGCGGCTGCCGCTGATCGGCTGCGCCGGGGTGTCGGTTGCCGCCCTGGGCCTTGCCGCCTCGATGCCGGTGGCCGCGGGCCTAATGCTGGCCACGGCAACGCTGGCCGCCGCCTGGTGCATAGAGGCGCAGCTGGTCGCGCCGCTGCGCCGGGTCCGGGCTGTGGCCGAGAAGGTGGCCAGCGGCGAGACCGCCGACCTCTACCTGAACCGTTGCGACGACATCGGCCGCATGGCGCGCGCCATCACTCAGTCGGGCCTGAATCTGCGTTCGCTGATGGCCGATGTGCAGGAGCAGGTGATGGGCGTGCAGGTGGCGAGCCAGGAGATCGCCAGCGCCAGCAGCAACCTGTCCAGCCGCACCGAGCAGACGGCTTCCAATCTGGAGCAGACGGCGGCGGCGATGGAGCAGCAGACAGCGACCGTGCGGCAGAACGCCGAAACCGCCGAGCAGGCCCAGCGCCTGGCCGACGCCGCCACCGGCGCGGCCGCCCGCGGCGGCGAAGCGGTGGGGCAGGTGGTGTCGACGATGGCACTGATCTCGGACTCCAGCCGCAGGATCGCCGACATCATCGGCGTCATCGACGGCATAGCCTTTCAGACCAATATCCTCGCGCTGAACGCGGCCGTCGAGGCCGCAAGGGCCGGCGAGCAGGGCCGGGGCTTTGCCGTGGTGGCGGCCGAGGTGCGCAATCTGGCCGGACGTTCGGCCGGCGCGGCACGGGAGATCAAGGGCCTGATCGAGGATTCGGCGCAGAAGGTCGAGAGCGGTTCGCGCCTGGTGGCCCATGCCGGACAGACCATGCAGGATGTGGTGGCCCAGGTGCAGCGCGTCAGCGGCCTGATCACTGTCATCACCGGTGCCTCCAGGGAGCAGGCGCTGGGCATTGCCGAGGTCGGCCGCGCGGTGGACCAGCTCGATGAGATGACGCAGCAGAATGCGGCCATGGTCGAGCAGAGCAGCGCCGCAGCCAGCAGCATGAGCGAGCAGGCGCTGCGTCTGCTGGCCGCCGTCAAGGTCTTCGCCTGAGCGCGGGCCGCAATGCCGACACAGGCGTCTGATCTGCGCCGCGGACACGAACACCCCTACCAGAGCGCCATCGGCTGGGGCCTGCTGCTGCTGGCGGTGCCGCTGCTCTGGTGGGTGTCGCATCCGTCGCGGCAGATCGTGGTGGACCCGGCGCAGTTCGTGTTCCTGCACAGCCTGGCGGAGCTGGCGGCGGTGGTGGTGTCACTGCTGGTCTTCGTCACCGGCTACCGTGCCATCCTGCCGGCCCGCCAGGGCACCGTCGTGCTGCTGGGGGTGGCCTTTCTCGGCGTCGGTCTGCTCGACTTTCTGCATGCGCTGAGCTATGTGGGCATGCCCGCGGCGCTGACGCCGAACTCGGCGCACAAGTCGATCTTCTTCTGGCTGCTGGCCCGGTTGCTGGCCGCCGCCGCGCTGCTGGCTTATGCCCTGCTGCCCGCCTTGCCGGCGCTGGGCCGCGTGCACAGGCGCATGGCGCTGCTGGCGATGCTGCTGATGGTGGGCCTGGCCGCCGCAATCGGCCTGGCCTGGCCGGAGCGGGTGCCGGCTCTGTTCGTCGAAGGTCAAGGCCTGACCCCGCTGAAGATCGCCATCGAGTGGCTGATCATCGGCCTCAACCTGGCGGCGCTGGCCGTGCTGTGGCGCCGCCGCGCGGAGCTGGTGCGCGAGTGCGTGATGGCGCTGATCTTCACCGTGGCGCTGTCCGCCGTGTCCGAGCTGTTCTTCACCATGCTGGGCGTGATCGACAAGGATGGCGCCAATGTGCTGGGCCATGCTTACAAGATCGCCGCCTATCTGTACCTGTTCCATGCCACCTTCAACGAGGCGCTGCGCCGGCCGCTGGAACGCATGGAGGCCCAGCATATGCGCGAGAAGCTGGTGCTCAGTGCGGCGCCGGACGGCGTGTTGTGGGTCAACGACCGCGGCACCATACTGATGGCCAATCCGGCCATGGAGGTGATGTCCGGCTACCCGCGCGATGAGCTGGTGGGCAGCAATGTCGACATCTTCCTGCCGCCCGCGCTGCGCGCCAGGCATGCCCGGTCCATGCGCGACTACTTCACCGCGGCGAACGCCCGGGCAATGGGCTCGCTGGACCTGCGGCTGATGCGCCGCGATGGCCAGATGCTGCCGGTCGATATCTCGCTGGGGCATTGGCAGGACGAGAACGAGCAGCATGCGATCGCCTATGTGCGCGACCTCACCGAGCGCAAGGGTTTCGAGGAGTCGCTGCGCCACCGGGCCACGCACGACGAGCTGACCGGCCTGCCCAACCGCTGGCTGTTCCGCCTGCAACTCGATCAGGCGCTGTCTCAGGCCAGGCGCAGCGAGCGGCGGGTGGCGGCGCTGTTCCTGGACCTCGATGACTTCAAGACCGTCAATGACAGCTTCGGCCACCTGGCCGGCGACGAGCTGCTGAGGCATGTCAGCCAGCGCCTGCGCTCGGTGCTGCGCGAGAGCGATACGCTGGCCCGGCTGGGCGGTGACGAGTTCGGCATCCTGCTGTCGGACCTGGGCAGCGTCGACGAGGCGGTCAGCGTTGCAGAGAAACTGCTGCAGTCGCTGGATGCACCCTGCCGCCTGCAAAACCAGGTGGTCGATATCGGCGGCAGCATAGGCCTGGCCTTCTGCCCGGAGGATGCGCGCGACAGCGAGGACCTGCTGCGCTATGCCGACCTGGCCATGTACCAGGCCAAGCGGGCCGGTCGGGGCACCTACGCCTGCTACTCGGCCCAGCTGGATCAGCATGCCCACGAGAACATGCAGCTGCATGCCCGCCTGAAGGAGGCCATCCACCGCGGCGGCCTGCGCCTGCTCTACCAGCCGCAGGTCGATGTCCACGGCGGCGCCATCGTCGGCGCCGAGGCCCTGGTGCGCTGGACCGATGAGCTGCTGGGCGAGGTGCCGCCCGGACGCTTCATCCCGGTGGCGGAGACCACCGGCCTGATACTGCCGCTGTCGGACTGGGTGCTGGACACCGCCTGCCGTCAGATCGCCGCCTGGAGCAGCGCCGGCACGCCGCTGCGCGTGGCGGTCAACTTCTCGGCCCAGCAGTTCCGGCAGCGCAATCTGCCCGACAAGGTGGCCGCTGTGCTGCAGCGCAGCGGCGCGCAGGCCAAGCTGCTGGAGATCGAGATCACCGAGTCGATCGCCATGGTCCAACCGCTGCTGGCGCGTGAGCAGCTCGATGCCCTGGTGGCCCTGGGCTGCACCGTTGCGCTCGACGACTTCGGTACCGGCTACTCGTCGCTGGCCTATCTGAAGGCCCTGCCGGTGTCCAAGCTGAAGATAGACAGAGGCTTCATCAAGGACATTCCGCATGACCTGAGCGACGTCAAGATATCGAGGTCCATCATCGCGCTGGCCCACAGCCTGGGGCTGACCCTGGTGGCCGAGGGCGTGGAGACCGAGGCGCAGCTGGCCTTTCTGCGCGAGCATGGCTGCGAGACCTACCAGGGCTGGCTGTTTGCGAGGGCGCTGGAGGCCAGCGACTTCAGTGCGCGCCTGCATGCCGCTACGGCGCCGGTATGAGGCTTGCACAGGCAATGGCCGGCGCGCCCCTCAGCCCGTGTGGCGCAACTGCTGCTCGATGTCGTCCAGCATGGCCTTCAGCAGCAGCGGCGTCGGCGTCAGCGGCTTGGAGATGAGGCTGATCGACGCAAACAAAAAGCCTATGACCTTGAGGCGGCACAGGTCGTAGGCGGCCTGGCGCTGGGCCGCGTCGAGCGCGGGCGGCAGGCAGGCGTCGATCAAGGTCTCGCACTCCTGCCGGAAGCCGGAGGCGGGGCCGGCCGCCAGGGTGGACGGCGCTGCACGGCTGCCGGGGTCGAACACCAGCTTGAAGTCCTCCGGATGCTGGAGCCAGAACATCACATAGGCTTCGTACAGCTTGCGCAGGCGGCTCATCGGCGAGTCCGAATCGCTGCTTGCCGTCCGGACCATCTGCAGCGAGGCGTCCAGCACATCAGCCCACACCCCCTCCAGCAGTGCCGACTTGTTCGGGAAGTAGCGATACAGCGACATCGGCGGCATGCCCACCGCCTGCGCCACGCTGCGCATGGTCACACCGCAGTAGCCACTTTCGGCATGCATCTGCCGTACCGCACGCAGGATATCCTGTCGCACATCATCGCGTGCGGCACCGCGCCGATGTGGCCGCGGGCGACGCTCGGGGTCACCACTGTCTTGGCCCGGGGCGGGCGATTGGTCGGGGCTGGGCACGGTGTCGGGAGGCGGTGTCACGGGTGGGGAATCCGGCGGATCGTCGCACTTTCGCCGCTGGATGACAGCTACCTAGCGAAAGACCTGACGGAAGGGCCAGGAACCTCTTGCGATGTGGCGTGGGCTGTGCTGCTGACCTCAACGGCACGCCCGCCATCGAAACGGCCAAACGTGTCGAGGCTTGGCTTGGCGAGACCTGCTCCGCATTCGGAAGATTCCCTGCCCTGCGCACTGACACCTACGCAACTTGGCTACAGATTGCCAACGGACAACGCACAAGCCAGAAAGCAAAAAGCCACCTCTAGGGTGGCTTTTCTTCTAAGTGGTTAACCCACAAAGATCATTTTGGTGGCGCTTCAGGGATTCGAACCCCTGACCTGCGGATTATGATTCCGCTTAAATAGCTACTCGTCTGTGTTGGCCTGTGTTGATATGTTCAATACAAATCAACAACTTACGGTGATTTGATGGAGAATCTGTGTTGAAGCGGATTGGTCTGTATTCAGCCAATTTGCCTACAGATTGCCTACAGATTGCCTACAGCCAACCGGGGGAACAGATGAGCAAGGACAGCAGCAGGGTTCGATTGACGGCTGGCAGGGTGGCGTCTTTCGCTTGCCCGGACGGCAAGTCTCAGGCGTTCCTTTGGGATACCGACGCACCATCATTGATGCTTCGCGCCACCCCTACCGGCCGCAAGACCTATGCCTTTGAAGGACGGTTGAACGGCGCCACCGTGCGCATTGGCATTGGCACGGCTGCAGACTGGAGCCTTGACGCTGCCCGCAAGCGTGCCGCCGAGTTGAAGCAACAGGTGGACGGCGGACAGGACCCGCGCGAGTTGGAGCGACAGAAGCTCGCCGCCGCTGACGCCAAGAAGCTTGCCGACGTGGCGCAGGTCGAGGCCGAACGGCTCGCGGATATGGCCGTGGGTGAGGTGTGGAGCGCGTACTTGGCCGAGCGCCGTCCGCATTGGGGCGAGCGGCATTACGCCGACCATCTGAAGATGGCGAAGGCTGGCGGCGACGTGGCGAAGCGCGGCGTGAAGATTCCGGACTCGGGCGAGCGACCCAAGACTGTGCCCGGCCCCATATACGCCTTGTTGAACATGCCGTTGCGCGACCTGACCCCGGCCCGTGTGGAGGCTTGGGCCGCTGAACAGGCAAAGACCAGGCCAACCTATGCCCGCCTGTGCTGGCGCTGCTTGAAGGTGTTCCTGAACTGGTGCGCAGAGCACCCCGAATACTCCCGCTTGCTGGCAACGGCCAACCCTGCCAAAACCAAGAAGACCCGTGAGGTGCTGGGCAAACCTGCCGTAAAAGATGATGCCTTGCAGCGTGAGCAGTTGACGGCCTGGTTTGATGTCGTTGGCAAGATATCCAACCCGGTCATTGCTGCCTACTTGCAGACGCTGCTTCTGACGGGTGCCCGTCCGGGCGAGGTGCTGTCGCTCCGCTGGGACGATCTGAACACCCAGTGGAAGGGCATGACCATCCGTGACAAGGTGGAGGGTGAGCGTGTGATTCCGTTGACGCCCTATGTGGCGCACATCCTCGCTGGTCTACCTCGCCGCAACGAGTGGGTCTTCTCCAGCACCCGGGCCTTGAGCCTTGACCCTGCCAGCATCGAGCGCCGGAAGGCCAAGCATGTGCGCAAGGGATCGGTGGCGCCCACTGGTGAACTTGTTCAGGCCAGCGTCTCCGGGCATCTGACCGACCCCAGCAGCGCCCACCGCTGCGCCTGCGCTGCTGCCGGCCTAGAGGGTTTGACGTTGCACGGGCTGCGCCGTAGCTTCGCCAGCCTGACCGAGTGGCTTGAAATCCCGTCCGGCGTGGTCGCGCAGATTCAGGGTCACAAACCGAGTGCCACCGCCGAGAAGCACTACAAGCGCCGCCCGCTCGATCTACTTCGCATGCACCATGAGCGCATCGAGGGCTGGATTTTGGAGCAGGCCGGCGTCCGGTTCGATCCTGCGGCCCATGCTTCACGTCTGCATGTAGTCGGGTAGCGCGTTGCTGTGCCCCGCGTCCTAAGGGATGTTCCCTAAGGGCGGGGGGCGGCCCCGGCCATGAAATCGCAAGCCCCTTAGGGATGTGCCCTAAGGCGTGATGCCGACAGGGCTCGCCGAACCATTAGGGATGAACCGGCAAACACTCTTCAACCGAGGTGTGAGAATCACAACATCCCTGCCGTCCAATCAACGCTATTCATGGCTGAGCCTTCAAAGTCCGACATCGACGCCGTGCTACGCGAGAGCTTTCCATCCATGCCCTTCGTCGAGATGGCCGTCAGCATCGCCCAGTTCAACAAGAACGCTGAAATGGCGGCGGAAATGGCGGCGACCCAAACGGCAATAGAAGCCGCTCGTATGGAGTTGCTGGCCCTGCCTTCTGAACAGCTGAATGCACTCGTTGCGAACAGTCGTGCCAGACAACATGCCCGCGATGAGCAAACAAAGGCCAAGCGCAAGGCCGACGAAGCCAAGAAGGCGGCTGCTGAGTCGGCTCGCTTCTACAACTTGCCAGGTGCAAACGCGGATTTCGAGTACTGGAGCAAGGCGGACTTCTGGACCTTGGATGAGGCGGTGGCGCTGCTTCTCGGCAAAGATCCGTCAATCGTCACCCCTGCTGCCTTGAAACTGGAGCTGACGCAGGCCACGGGCGTGTTCTCTCTTGGCAAGCCCCCAAAGCCGGCCGAGTTTCACCGAACGTATGAGCGCCTTCGTACTCTGCTGTCGCGAGCGGAGGCCCTGCAAGGCGCGCGCTTGAAACCGACCGATGTCCTTGAGTGGACACGCCGTACGGGTGCCGCGCCCGTACCGCTGGGCCTCGATAAGCTTTTGGGCTCACAGGTTATCGCCTCATCGCCGGAACAGGCGCCGTCGAACGAGTCTTTGCCTGCATCTGAGCCCGACCATGACTCGCAAGGTGCAGGCACGATCAAACGATGGACGCCCGAGCGCTTGGAAGAACTGCGGTTGTACCGAGCGCAGTACGGGACGCAAGCTGCCTCAGAGAAATTCGAAGTGTCTGCGCAGCGCATTCGTGACCTGCTGCCTGGCAAGCCCAAGCCGCCGAAGCGGGCAGGGGCCTTTGACCACCTGATGCGCTAGCCCCCGCACGTACGTAGGGGCTTCTGTACGTATGGCGTAGCCGCCGCGCCCGTTACGTACAACTGCGTCCGAGTCGTTCTTCAGCGTTTTTCGAAGCCGCAGCCCTTGCGCAAGGGGTTGCGCTTGTACGGTTCATCTCGACGGAAACCCCTGTCCGACAACGACTTACAGGCGCAAGGGGCAAGCACGTTTGACCGCAAGGGGGGTTGCGCATTTCTAGTGAGAAGCATGTTCAACCAGCCTCTACGGCAACGACATGCAAACCACGACAAATGCACTGACCCCCCTGGAGCGCGAAACCCGCTCAGCCCTTCCGACTCCTGAAGCCGCGCGGCACCTGAACCGAGCGCCGCAAACGCTGCGCCTTTGGGCCATGAACGAGAACGGACCGCTCCGGCCGCTCCGCGTGCATGGCCGACTGGCATGGCCGGTCGCTGATCTCTGCAGGTTGCTTCACGTCCAGCCCCTTAGCTGACCGGTGGCCGCTATGCGTCGCGCACCTTCTGATGCTGAGTGGGTCAACAGCCGGGTCAAGATGTTGACACCCCGTTGGGAGCGCCGTCTCCGTGATGCCTGGGAGAGGCGCAGCACCGATGATTACTACGGTGCCAATGTGGAGCTATCGACGGCGAGCACGTGGGCGACGACCTCAACGGAAAGCCCGCCATCGAAACGGCCAAACGTGTCGAGGCTTGGGCGACTACATGGCGCATTCGGCAGTTCCAGCAGATTGGCGGCGCCCCGGTAAGCGTCTGGCGAGAGCTGCGCCGGATTCGGAGGATGCCGGCCAACGCACCAGAACACTTGCGCCAGGCTCACCAGGCCGCGAACAAACTCGTGCAGCGCGACGGCGACGAACACGCCACGGCAGCATGGGACAAGTACTGCCGGGCCCAGGGCGGGGTCACCTGTGGTCGCAAAGCCGCGATCAAGCTTGCGAAGAGGCCGGCAGACACATCAGGCCGCTATGGCGACTCCGCATCGCTTCGCCCCTTCGGCGTGCAGACCTTCGAAAGCCTGCCGGCCGGCTCCGGCGGACCCGACGCTGAATGCCGCGAATTGCGCGCGTTCGTCGTTGAATCTGAGCGTCGCACCTGGGTGCTTGAACAGACGCACGCGCGGCGTTTCGACTGGAAGGATTTTTCTGCTGAACGGGCGAAGCCTGTTCAGCCTTGGACTAGTGTCAATAACTATACGGTTCCAACGTCTGCGAATAAAACACAGTGCGCACTAGATCATTGCGGTTCGATCAGCACCACAGAACAACGAGTAGAAACAAATCAATATTTGCCGCCAGACATCGGCCACCCCGGAGAGGCAAGCTGGTGTTATTGAGAAAAGCTTGTTGGTTGCAACAGACCTAACCAATATCTTGTCTGAAACAGGCGGCAAGATGAAGTTATCGCAATCTCCCTTACGAGTGCAGACTGCCTCGGCTTTACATCGTCGCCCGCCGAATTGCGCTGTCCAAAACATGGATTCGGTTGAAGCTTGCCCTAGTTCGAAACATCGCACTCCGCTTTTTATTGGAACGACGCTCCAGAACGGAGATTGAGCGAATATATCCTCGACGCGGGAAAATCTGAGAGAGACCAATGGGTCCAAATCAGTCGCGATGCGGGAAATTTCAGAGCGAGGGATACAATTTTCGATTGTACGCACGCTTAAAATCATAGTTTCAAAGAGTGCACTCACCGGGGCACTTGAAGCAGCCTGCTGTAACGCTCGCGCCGTATCACCCATCGGTGCACCGGCATACCGATAGTCGCCATCGGCAACAGCGATACCAGTGCGAGATCCTAGTGCCTTGTGGTAGGAAAACAAGTTTGCTAGGGTGTTGCCGCCACCAGGCGCGATTTCACAACGAAGTGGAATCGTTCTAAGCCATCCAAAACCTGGCAACACGTCGTCGTTCGCTATTGATTCAGCAAGCTTGAGATAAGCGTGCCCATCGTTGAGGTTCTCAACCATCAATAGTGGATTTCCAACGAGGCTACTTGTACTGTCAACCATGCTGGCAGGAAGAAGGACTTCTTCTCGACTACCGACCGCCCTGCGCACAGGAGCCGTAGTTACACCATCAGCAACGATACGGACAGCTCGGGAAACAAAGTCCCTTAGCTGCTTCCGAAGAGTGAGCTTCTCGCTCGACCTCCGCAAAGTGGCAACCGTTCTTGCATCCATTTCCGCATAGTAGGTTTCAAAACCACTGAAGGTGGCTCTGTCAGCCAGGAGCAAGTGCACTCCTTCTCTTGCTTGCTGTGCACAAATCGCCAGCGCTCCAAATATTTCTGCACGACCTAAGGTACCTTGCAGCGCCGTGATCAAGGATGAATCCAAGAAAATAATCATTGATCGTCGGACTCAAAGAAGCCGTATGGCCAATTATTGACCAAACCCTCTTCGTCGTAAGTCGTTGGAATTACACGGGTACTGGCACCAAAACTCGGCTTGTCAAACAAGACTAGGCTTACGTCTTCCGGCTGCACATGGCGCTCAGCCACACGCTTTCCGATTCTATTGATGATTTGCTCGCTGTGAGTCTCGACAACAAGTCTCAAATCGACGCCGCTTTGCTTGCCTACAGCGATAGCTTGTATGAAAAGATCCGCTAATCGCGCCTGGAGTTTTGGATGCAAATGCAGTTCCGGCTGCTCAATTGAAATGACGCTAATAGGGAGCGATTGCGATGTGCTCTTTGTTGCCACTCTGCCACCGCTCAAATTCCACAACTGAATCAACACAGGGATCATCTGAGAGAATCCGAATCCTGTATCAGCCAGATTGAAGGAATACCTTTCCCCATCCGCTTCTGAACCACGCATAACCATTGAGATGTGGCCTTGCGTTGCCACGGTATCGACGAAATAGCCGAAAAACTCCGCCATCCAAGATGAGAATCGTTGTTTTTCAGTAGGCGCCATGTTGTGGATAAACATGGCGACATTTTGCCCTTGAGGATCAATTTCACCGAGTGCGAGCCCTTGCCTGCGGTAGTACCTCTCTGCAGAGGCTCGGATTGGCGTTATATATCTAACTCGCGCGCATTGATTGGTGAAGGCAGCGGCGGCAATTTGTAAAATTTCGATAATTCTAGCTCCGACTATCCAGTTTTTTAGCTGAATAAATCCATGGCTACCATCATGCCAATTGGTCGTAGTCTTTTGCCATGTAGAGTCTCCAGAATTCGGCGCCTTAGCTGAATTGAGCAAGTCGTCCAAAGGAGCGCTGAGGAGTGCTCTTGTTAGTTGAGCGACTCGGTCAGTTTGTGACTTCCCATGCGTATTAGAGCGCGCATAAGAAAATATCAACCGATAAAATGGGTCAGGCTCGTGAGCATTTTCGTCCTTATAGGATAAATTGGGGAAACATGACGACCAAGTGCTTGCAAAAAGGCGGCCCTGAATCTGTGCTGAATAGTCTAAGCCGTTGATTTTTAGTTGCGTGACTTTGGAGTCCTGCGTCTCCATGGAAATGGCATGGCCAAAGAATTCAAGATCAAATCTATAAGATTGCTCCGATGCCGAAGACGTTAGATATCTAATTGCGGCTAAGACTGGCGTCTGACTGCTATTTGTTCCCCTTAAGAGCACGAGGCCGCGCCGCCGCATCGCTAGAGTCGCCCGATCAACCGTGAATTGAATATCCGCACCAAAAGCCTGATTTTGGTTCAGCTTTGAAGCGGCCTCTTCCGCACTGCCAAAATCGACAAAACGGCCTAGCCAAAGTAACGGCTCACGCGCCAATACTTCTGATGTTTGCCTAAGTAAGGGGAAGAATCGAGCGAATGTGCTTTTTCCGGAACTATTCTGCCCAACCAACAGAGTCAGCGGCGCGATTGCTATTGCCTGGCTGTCCGCAAAGCTCCGGATGTTCACTAGTCGGAGGCTCTTCAATTCGGGTCCTTTGTATGGTGCGCTGTCGAGAATTCAGAGATTGAAACCTCGGCGAATTCCTAGGTGGGTGGTGCGTAGACATGATGCAGTAGTTCGATGTCTTATTGCAGCCATTGACCAATCAAGGCCAGTGGAGACGGATACTGCACTACAACTTGCCGGCCGAGCAGGCGTACTTGCACTGATCAACACCTCGGCCTATGTCGGAAGGCAGGCCCCGGGGGGCGTTCCAAAAGTTGGCGTGTCACCTCCCGCAATGGACCTGGCTCAATCAACCGAAAGCACTAGGTGCCGGTCACGCGACGACACGTCGTTACAAGCCCGCCAAGCATCGCCTTGCTGCCTGAATATCAAGTGGAGGCGAGTTCCGCCCTGTTGCCTCGTGCACCCCTGCGGTGAGCTAGATACGTCCGAACACCGTTGCTATGGTGCCGCTAGCCAGTCAAGTTACATCGAGCAGGATGGCCGCCGAACCCCAATCAACGCCATGACTTTTGTATGCCGTGTAGGACTAGAGCGTACGACCAAAGGATTGGGGGTCCTCTACACGGGGTCGTGCTACGGGGTTGTTCACGTACCCATCGGATGGGCAGGCGCTTCTGGCAGATTGCCTACAGATTGCCTACAGGCACTACTGTTGCCGAAAAGCAAAAAGCCACCGCTAGGGTGGCTTTCGCCTCTAAGTGCTTGTCGCACATAGAGTTTTTATGGTGGCGCTTCAGGGATTCGAACCCCGGACCTGCGGATTATGATTCCGTCGCTCTAACCGACTGAGCTAAAGCGCCTAAGCCCGCCATTATATGCGATATTTTTGGTGCGCAAGCAAGTTCTGCAAGGCATGATGCGCGTTTCGCCCAATATTTCTTGCCGCCTCACCCTGCCGCAGCCGCCGGCCCGACTCGATGTTCAGCTTCTTTCGTAAAAAACCCGCTCCCGTTCCAGTTGCCGAAAGCCCGGCTGTCGCGGCTCCGCCCGTGGCCGTTGCTGTCCCGACCGTTGCAAGTCCTGCCGAGCCGCAGGAGACGGTGCTTGTCGTTGACGTGCCGCGCCGCAGCTGGATGGACAAGCTGCGCCAGGGCCTGCGCAAGACCGGTTCCAGCATCGCCCAGGTGTTCACCGGCACCCAGATCGACGATGCACTTTATGAGGAGCTGGAGGCGGCGCTGTTGATGGCCGATGCGGGCGTCAAGGCGACCGAGTTCCTGCTGGCCGACCTGAAGCGTCGCGTCAAGGAGGCCAAGGCCACCGAGCCGTCGGCCGTGCGCGGCTTGCTGGTGCAGGCACTGACCGATCTGCTCAAGCCCTTGGAGAAGGCGCTGACCGTGGGCGAGCACAGCCCGACGGTGATCATGGTGGTGGGCGTCAACGGCGCCGGCAAGACCACCAGCATCGGAAAGCTCACGCGGCACTTTGCAGATTCGGGCCTGAAGGTACTGTTGGCCGCGGCTGATACCTTCCGCGCGGCGGCGCGCGAGCAGCTGGCCGTCTGGGCTGATCGCAACCAGGTCGAGATCGTCAGCCAGGAGGGGGGCGACCCTTCGGCCGTGACCTTCGATGCCGTCACCGCAGGCCGTGCGCGCGGCCGCGATGTGGTGATCGCCGACACCGCCGGCCGTCTGCCCACGCAGCTGCACCTGATGGAGGAGCTGAAGAAGATACGCCGGGTGATTGCCAAGGCCCAGCCCGATGCGCCGCATGAGGTGCTGCTGGTGGTCGACGGCAATACCGGCCAGAACGCGCTGAGCCAGGTCAAGTCCTTCGACGAAGCGCTGGGCCTGACCGGACTGATCGTGACCAAGCTCGATGGCACGGCCAAGGGCGGGGTGCTGGCGGCGATCGCGCGCGAGCGGCCGATTCCGGTCTATTTCATCGGCGTTGGCGAGAAGCTGGAAGATCTGCAGACCTTCAATGCGCAGGAGTTCGCGCAGGCGCTGCTGGAGTAAGGCGTCAGCCCAAGCGGTGCGGCTGGGTCGCCTGGTCCAGCGTCGGCAGCGGCGTGGTTTCCATCTCGTCGAACCAGGTCGATGGCGTGGGCTCATGCTGGTCGGAGTTGTCGTCCGCGGCGGGCACCGATTCGCGCTGCGCCTCACGCAAGCTCATGACCAGGCCGGCCATGGCGTTGTTGCTGAGCCGGGCACCATTGTGCTCGGGCCGGCCCGAGGGGCCGGGCGGGATTTCACCCAGCAGCATATTGCGCAGCACCGAGGCCGAGGGCAGGCGCTTGGCGGGCAGGGTGTACATCGGCACGCCGGCGCCGGCCAGCACGCGGCGCACGCGCTCCAGGCGCTGCTGGCGGCTGGCAGGGGTGTCTTCCTGCTGCAGTTCGATTACGGCCAGCACCTCGGTGGTCTGGGTGCACAGCAGCAGATCCACGCAGTGGTGGCCGACGCGCTGCAGCCAGTCGCCGTAGGCGTTGTCGGTGGGCACGCGCAGAAAGCGAGACAGCGGCACCTGGGCCAGTATCAGGTGGTCGGGGCAGGCCTCGCGCAGCAGCGCCATCGCCTTGCGCTCGCTGCTCATCAGCACGCGCATCGGCTTGGGGTGCCAGGCCTCGACCGTGTCCAGCGGGTCGGGCCGCGCGCTGACCTGTTTGCGAGCCTGGCCGGACTTGTGACGCAGCCAGAGCAGTGCCACCGCCAGCAACAGCGCGGTGCCCCAGGCAATGGCCAGGCCCAAGCTCATCACATGCCTCCCATGCCCTTCATGCCGCCCATGCGCTTCATCATCTTCATCAGGCCGCCGCCCTTCATCTTCTTCATCATGCCCTGCATCTGCTCGAACTGATTGAGCACGCGGTTGACTTCCTGCACATGCACGCCCGCACCGGCGGCGATGCGGCGCTTGCGGCTGGCCTTCAGCAGCTCGGGCTTGCGGCGCTCCAGAGGGGTCATGCTGTTGATGATGCCTTCCATGCGGCGCACGTCGCGCTCGGCCCGGTCCATATCGGCCGCTCCTGCCTTGGCGGTCATCTGCGAGGGCAGCTTGTCCATCAGGCCGGCCAGGCCGCCCATCTTCTTCATCTGGCTGATCTGCGACAGGAAGTCGTTCAGATCAAAGCCGCTGCCGCTGCGCAGCTTGTCGGCCAGCTTCTGTGCCGACTCGACGTCCACGCCGGCCTGCACCTGCTCGACCAGGGCGAGGATGTCGCCCATGCCCAGCACGCGGCCGGCATGGCGCTCGGCGTCGAACACTTCGAGGCCGTCGATCTTTTCGGACACACCGGCAAACTTGATCGGCGCACCGGTGACCTGGCGCACCGACAGCGCGGCGCCACCGCGTGAGTCGCCATCGAGCTTGGTCAGCACGACTCCGGTCAGGGGCAGCGCTTCCTTGAAGGCCTTGGCGGTATTGATCGCGTCCTGGCCCTGCATCGCGTCGACGACGAACAGCGTCTCGACCGGATTGAGCACCGCATGCAGCTCACGGATTTCGGCCATCAGCGCTTCATCGATGGCCAGGCGGCCGGCGGTGTCGACCATCAGTACGTCGAAGTAGTGCCGCTTGGCGTAGTCGAGGGCGGCCAGCGCGATGTCGCGCGGCTTTTGGCCCGGGTCGGACGGAAACCACTCGGCCCCGGCCTGCTTGGTCACGGTCTTCAGCTGCTCGATGGCGGCCGGGCGATAGACGTCGGCCGAGACGGTCAGCACCTTTTTCTTGCGCTTCTCGATCAGGTGCTTGGCGATCTTGGCCGTGGTCGTCGTCTTGCCTGCACCCTGCAGGCCGGCCATCAAGATGACCGCAGGCGGCTGTGCGGCAAGGTTGATGTCGCTGATGCCGGCGCCCATGGTCGCCACCAGCTCCCTGTGCACGACGCCGACCAGGGCCTGGCCCGGCGAGAGCGAGCCCACCACCTCGGTGCCCAGCGCCTTCTCCTTGACCCGGGCGATGAAGTCGCGCACCACGGGCAGGGCGACGTCGGCTTCGAGCAGGGCCATGCGGACCTCGCGCAGCATGTCCTGGACGTTGTCTTCGGTAATGCGGGCCTGGCCGCGCATCGTTTTAACGAGGCGACTCAGGCGGTCTGTCAAGGTGGAGGCCATGGGGCTGGCGCAGCCAGCTGAAAAGCTGATGCGCAAAAGTACACTGTGCGGATGATTCTATCGTTCGCGACCTCCAGTCAGTCGGGCCTGGCGCTGTGGAGCCTGCTGGGCTTCAGTGCGGCGGCGGCTTTGGGCTATGCCGTGACGGTCATGAAGGCCCATGCCTCGGCGCCGCAGCCGCTGGTCTTGCAGCATGCGCTGCTGTTGGCCTGGCTCGCCCATGCGGCGGCCCTGCTGATCGATATTGCCGGCTTCGGGCTGGCCGCCCCCGGGGCACGCTTCGGCTTTGCGCCGGCGCTGTCCATGACGCTGTGGCTGGTGCTCGGTGTCTATATGGTGGAGAGCCGGCTGCTGCCGCTGCCCGGGGTGAAGCGGGTGCTGTCCGCGCTGGGCCTGGCGGTGGTGGTGCTGGCCTGCGTCTTCCCCGGCGAGAGCCGTCCGCAGGCGGGCTCGCCCTGGGCGCCGCTGCACTGGGTGCTGGGCCTGGCCTCCTATGGCCTGTTCGGTGTGGCGGTCTTGCATGCGGCCTTGCTCAATATGGCCGAGCGGCAGATGCGTCTGAAGAAGGCCCCGGCAGCGGGTGCCATGGGCCTGCCGCTGCTGCGACTGGAGCGGCTGACCTTCCAGTTCGTGGCGGCGGGCGTGTGCATGTTGTCGCTGGCGATTGCACTGGGCTGGTGGTTCACACCGCACTGGCGCTGGGATCACAAGAATCTGCTGTCGATGCTGGGCTGGCTGGTGCTGTCCAGCCTGCTGGCCGGGCGTCAGGTGTTTGGCTGGCGCGGCCGACGTGCGACGCGCTGGTTGTATCTGGGGGCGGGCCTGCTGCTGCTGGCCTATGTGGGCTCCCGTTTCGTGCTGGAAGTGCTGCTGCAGCGGCCCCTCAACTGAGCTGCGATGAAATACCTGATTCTGTTGCTGGTGATTGGCGTCGTGGCATTGCTGCTGGGCTTCAAGCGGCGCACGCCGCCGCCGGTGCGGCGCGACGACGAGACCAAGAAGAAGGCGCTGACCATGGTCAGCTGCGCCGAGTGCGGCCTGCATCTGCCGGTGGCTGAGGCGCTGCCGGGGCGTGGCGGCCACTTCTGCAGCGCCGAGCACCGCAGTGCCCATGAAGCCCGGCAGGGCGGGGTGCAATGAGGCTGTCCGACCTCGAGGCAGACACAGAACCCGCCTCCAACGGCAACCGGCGCGCCAGCGATCGCCGCCAGGGCGACCGGCGCCGCGTCGACAGGCGCGGGCCGGCGGCGCGTGACGAGGCGCAGCATTCCTGGTTCGGGCCGGCGCCCGCCGACGAGGGGCATGCCGAGCTTGATCTGGAGGCCGAGGCGCGGTTGGCTCATGAGCTCGAGGCCGATGCCGGAGAGACCGATCAGCCCGCCTCGGGGCTGCGTGCGGCGGCCCAGGGGGGCTCAAGCTTTCAGCGTATCTACCGTGTCTTTCTTGCCGCTCGGGCGGCGTTGGGGCTGGCCCTGCTGGCCACCCAGATCAGTCTGGCCCTGCTGGGCTCCAAGCCCGATGTCTGGGTGATGGTGCTGTGCGGCGGCTATGCGGTGCAGACCCTGGTGCTGTGGCTGTTGCCGCGTTTTCAGCAGCCCACCAGCCCCAAGGCACTTGCGCGTCTGGCCAGCCCGCAGTGGTTGGGCAGCATCGGCGTCGATCTGCTGGTGTTCTCGATGTTGCATGCCTTGGATAGCAGCAGCAGCCTGAACTTCGTCGCGCTGCTGGTGCTGCCGGTGCTGATGTCGGGCCTGCTGACGCCGCGGCTGATGGCACTGGCCACCGCGGCCGGGGTGACCCTGATGCTGCTGGGCACGGCCTGGCTCAGCGTGCTTCGTGGTCTGGACCCGGCGCTGCGCATGACGCAGTCCGGCCTGGCCGGCAGCGGCCTGTTCATCGTCACCTTGTTGGCCGCCGAGCTGGCCAGCCGTTTGGCGCGCGAGGAGCGCAGTGCCCGCGGCAGCCTGGAGCTGGCACGCCAGCAGGCTCAGCTGAACCGGCTGGTGATAGACGAGATGCAGGAGGGCGTGCTGGTGGTGGACCGGCGCGGCCGCGTGCGTGCCGCGAACCCGGCCGCGCGCAGCCTGCTCAGCGCCCATGGCATGGTGCGCGCCGCGCCGTTCCAGCTGCGCGGCATGCCGGTGTGGGCGCCGCTGGTGGCGGGGGTCGAGAGCGCCTTTGCCCTGGGTGAATGGCCCGAGGAGGGGGCTGATCTGAGCCTGCAGTTCGAGCCCGGCAACAGCCGCTCGCTGCGCGTGCGCGTGCGCTTCACCCGCCGCCAGGCCTCGCGTGCCAGCGAGGAGCTGTGCGTGCTCTTCCTCGAAGACCTGCGCACCGTGCAGGCGCGCAGCCGCCAGGAGAAGCTGGCGGCGATGGGCCGTGTCTCGGCCGGCATCGCGCATGAGATCCGCAACCCGCTGGCTGCTATCGACCAGGCCAATGCGCTGCTGTCCGAGGATTGCCTTGAGCCGACGCAGCAGCACCTGACAGCCATCGTCGCCAGCAACGCGCTGCGCCTCAAGCGCATCGTCGATGACGTGATGGCCCTGGCGCCCGGGGTCGCCAGCGACGCGAGCGAGGCCAGCATCATCGACGCCCAGTCCTTGCTGCTGGAGATCTGCCAGGAATGGGCGCGCACCAACGAGGTCACGCTGGGCGACGACGGCTTGTTGCAGCTGCACCTGCCGCCCCACGCCCTGATGATTGCCTTCGAACCGGACCACCTGCGCCGCGTCGTCGTCAATCTGCTGGACAACGCCTACCGGCATGCGCCCAAGCGCGCCGGGGCCCTGCTGGTGAGCCTGGGCCTGCGCTCTGACCGGCTGGCCGAGCTGGGCGTGTTCAGCGAGGGCGATCTGATTTCGCCCGAGGTTGAGCGCCATCTGTTCGAGCCCTTCTTCTCGACGCGCAGCCGCGGCACCGGCCTGGGGCTGTATATTTGTCGCGAACTGTGCGAGCGCTATGGCGGCAATATCGAGTACATCAGCCGCCGGCAAAGCCAGGTGCAAGGCAATCAGTTCGTCGTCACCCTGAGGCGCCAGGCACCCTTGGTCGGCGCCGCGGTCAACCCTCCCAGCACAGCAGCCACCTCATGAGCGCCCCCAAACCCGCCGCTTCGCGTCAGGCCCCCCGAGGGGGGAGAAACAACTTGGGGCGGCCCGGCGTTTGTTTCTCATGAGCGCAGAAGTTGAATTCAGCCTGCTGGTGGTGGACGACGAGCCCGATCTGCGCACCCTGTATGAGCTGACCCTGGTGCGTGAGGGTTACCGCATCGAGACGGCCGCCTCGCTCGAGGAGGCGATGGCGCATCTGAAGCGGCAGCGCTACAGCGCCGTCATCACCGATATGCGCCTGCCCGATGGCTCGGGCCTGGATCTGCTGCAATGGCTGGAGACCACGGGCCGACCCGAGAAGGCCATCGTCATCACCGCCTTCGGCTCGGCCGAGAACGCGGTCGAGGCGCTGAAGGCCGGCGCCTATGACTATCTGACCAAGCCGGTGGACCTGCGCCAGTTCCGCATGGTCGTTGCCTCGGCGCTGGGCCGCATGCCGCAGCAGGGGCCTTCGGTTGTGCCGGCCAGGCTGCCGTCCGAGCAAGGGCAGCCGGCGGCCGACCAGGCAGCCAGGCAGGCCGCACCGGCCGCCGAGCCCAAGCACGTCGCCAAAGCCCAAGCGCCGGCCTTGGCCACCGGCCTGCAACGCATGGCCGGCGGCTCGACGGCCTTGCAGCAGGTGCGCAGCCTGATCGAGAAGGTGGCGCGCAGCATGGCGCCGGTGCTGGTGCAGGGCGAGTCGGGCACCGGCAAGGAGCTGGTGGCGCGGGCCATCCATGAGGTCAGCCCACGCGCGGCCCAGGCCTTCATCGCCGTCAACTGCGGGGCCATTCCGGAGCAGCTGCTGGAGGCCGAGTTCTTCGGCTACCGCAAGGGCGCCTTCACCGGCGCCAACGAAGACCGCGAAGGTTTCTTCCAGGCCGCCAATGGCGGCACGCTGTTCCTGGACGAGATCGGCGAGCTGCCGCTGAGCATGCAGAGCAAGCTGCTGCGCGTGATCCAGGAGCGCCTGGTGCGGCCGGTGGGCGCGGTGCACGAGCTGCCGGTCAATGTGCGCATACTGAGCGCCACGCACAAAGACCTCGGCGCCGAGGTACTGGCCGGGCGCTTCCGGCAGGATTTGTTCTACCGCCTCAATGTGATACAGATCCGCGTGCCGCCGCTGCGCGAGCGTATCGAGGACCTGCGCGAGATCGCCGAGCATGTGCTGGAGCGTATTGCACGCGATGCCGGGGTGTCGCCGACGCCTCGGCTCACGCCGGCGGCCTTCTCGCATCTGGCCCGCTACCCGTTCCCGGGCAATGTGCGCGAGCTGGAGAATCTGCTGCACCGTGCGCTGGCCCTGTCGGGCGGTGCCGAGATCGACCTGGCCGATCTGGATCTGCCCGATGCGGCCTTTGCCGACACCAGCCAGAGCAGCTTCGACGCGCTGCTCGATGTGCCGGCCGAGCTGCGCCGCGAGACCGGCACCGATGCGCCGGCAGCGCTGCCCAGCGACCTCGCCCAGTACCTCGACGAGGTCGAGCGCGACATCCTGATGCGTGCGCTGGAGCGCCACCGCGGCAACCGCACGGCGGCCGGCGCGAGCCTGGGCCTGTCGCTGCGTCAGATGCGCTATCGCATGGCGCGGCTCGGCGTGGGGGCTGAAGGGGCAGGGGGCGACGGTGACGGCGACTGAGCCGCTGTTTGCGGATGGTTGGTATGCGCAGGCCGCTCATCTGGCCTCGCCGAATTTCAACGATCGGCCCGCCGGGCTGCCGGTCAGTCTGGCACTGATTCACTCGATCAGCCTGCCGCCGGGCGAGTACGGCGGCGATGCCATCGCGCGGCTGTTCACCAACCGGCTCGACTGGGACGAACATCCCTACTACCAGGGCATACGCGGGCTGCAGGTGTCCGCGCATTTTCTGATCCGGCGCGACGGCGAGTTGCTTCAATTTGTGTCCTGCGAGCAAAGGGCCTGGCATGCAGGGGCCTCGCAGTTCGACGGCCGCAGCAACTGCAATGACTTCTCTATAGGCATCGAGCTCGAGGGCCTCGAAGGCCTCGGCTTCGAGGCGCCGCAGTACCAGACGCTGGTGCAGCTGTTGCGCGATCTGGCGCTCGCCTATCCGATTGCCCATGTCGTCGGCCACGAGCATGTGGCGCCGGGGCGCAAGTGCGACCCGGGTGCGGGCTTCGAGTGGGCGCTGCTCGCGCAAGGCCTGGGCTGGCCCGCTCGGTGTTTCCCCGAGGGCCTGGTCTTGTCGGGCGAGTCGGGGGGCTGAGCCGGCCATTCGCTGCACTCGAATGGACCTCGCGTCGCGCCAGCATTCATGCGGCCTGGCGCGCGAAATGGGCCGCCAAGCCAATGCCGGCGCGGCCTGCGATTGGCAAATGCAGAGTTGGTGAGACCTGGCATCCGATGTGTGTCCTCGGCAGTCCGGACAGGGCCATGCGCCTAGCGCGAGTCGCCCGGGCGGTCAATGGGGGTCGAACGCTAGCGGTAGTGCTTGAAAGGGGTGCCCCCCCCAGATATAGTGTTCTTTCACGCTATACTGACCACCTGGCAAATCGACAATATGCCTGCCTCCACCGTAGTGTCTGATGGTCCCGGCCCTGGTTTTTTCCATGCACCGGGCAGTGTCATCGTCACCGTCCTGTGGGCAGGAGCAGAGATCAACAAACCGCTCGACTCGAGTGCCGCCCCCAGGCCAAGCCCTGGTGGGAACGATCTCCACCGGTTGGAGCCAAGTCGATAAATGAAATCGCGCTGCGCCTGATCGGCAGGACTGGCAGGTGTGGCGCCGCTGTTTTTTGTTTCAGAGTTTTTCTGATTGACCGTCGTCGAGACAAGAGGGAATCCATGCAATCCACACACACGCCCGAAGCCAGCACCCTGCTGCAAGCCGCGCCGCCCCAAGCCATCAGCAGCCCGCAGTCGGCTTACCAGGGGTATCAGATCCTGCGTCGCAACGGCGCCGTGGTGGCCTTCGAGCCGAGCAAGATTGCGGTGGCTTTGATGAAGGCGTTCCTGGCCGTGCATGGCACGCAGGGTGCGGCCTCGGCCAGCGTGCGCGAGACGGTGGACGCGCTGACCGAAGCGGTGGTGCGTGGGCTGATGCGTTCGCGCCCCAGTGGCGGCACCTTCCATATAGAAGACGTGCAAGACCAGGTCGAGCTGGGCCTGATGCGCGGCAGCCATCACGAAGTGGCCCGCGCCTATGTGCTGTACCGCGAGCGCCGCTCGCAAGAGCGTGCCAGCCATGCCGTGCCGGTGCCTGACCATTCATCCGGCCTGTATGTGATCGATGGTGGTCAGCGCCTGCCGCTGGACCTGGCGCGTCTGCGCACCGTGGTCACCGCCGCCTGCCAGAACCTGGGCGCCGACGTGACGGCCGAGCCCATCATGGCCGAGACGCTGCGCAATCTGTATGACGGCGTGCCGCTGGACGAGGTCTACAAGGCCGCCATCCTGGCCGCCCGCACCTTGATCGAGAAGGACCCTGGCTATTCGCAGGCCACCGCCCGCCTGCTGTTGCACACGATCCGCAAGGAAATCCTTGGTGAGGAAGTGCTGCAGGGCGATATGCAGCAGCGCTATGCCACCTACTTCCCCGGCTACATCGCCAAGGGCGTGCAGGCCGAGCTGCTGGACGAGCGCCTGCTGAAGGAATACGACCTGGCCAAGCTGGGCGCCGCGCTGAAGGCCGAACGCGACCTGCAGTTCGACTACCTGGGTCTGCAGACGCTGTACGACCGCTACTTCCTGCACATCGAAGACGCCCGCATCGAAATGCCCCAGGCCTTCTTCATGCGTGTGGCGATGGGCCTGGCGCTGCGCGAAGAAAACCGCGAAGCCCGCGCGATCGAGTTCTATGAAGTGCTGTCGAGCTTTGACTTCATGTCGAGCACGCCGACGCTGTTCAACTCCGGCACGCGCCGCTCCCAGCTGTCGAGCTGCTACCTGACCACGGTCGGCGATGACCTGGAAGGCATTTACGAAGCGCTGAAAGAGAACGCGCTGCTGAGCAAGTTCGCCGGTGGTCTGGGCAATGACTGGACGCCGGTGCGCGCCTTGGGCTCCCACATCAAGGGCACGAACGGCAAGTCGCAAGGCGTGGTGCCCTTCCTGAAGGTGGTCAACGACACGGCCGTGGCGGTGAACCAGGGCGGCAAGCGCAAGGGCGCGGTCTGCGCCTATCTGGAATCCTGGCACCTGGACATCGAAGAGTTCCTGGAGCTGCGCAAGAACACCGGCGACGACCGCCGCCGCACGCATGACATGAACACCGCGAACTGGATCCCCGATCTGTTCATGCGCCGTGTCATGGAAGGCGGCGACTGGACGCTGTTCTCGCCGTCCACCTGCCCGGACCTGCACGACCTGTTCGGCAAGCCCTTCGAAGTGGCCTACACCGCCTACGAGGCCAAGGCCGACCGCGGCGAGATCAAGCTGTTCAAGCGCATGCCCGCCAAGGACCTGTGGCGCAAGATGCTGTCGATGCTGTTCGAGACCGGCCACCCCTGGATCACGTTCAAGGACGCCTGCAATGTGCGCTCGCCGCAGCAGCATGTCGGCGTCGTGCACTCGTCCAATCTGTGCACCGAGATCACGCTGAACACCAATGACAGCGAGATCGCCGTCTGCAACCTCGGCTCGGTCAATCTGGTGCGCCACCTGCTGGCCGACGGCAGCATCGACCATGCCAAGCTGAAGAAGACCATCGCCACGGCGATGCGCATGCTCGACAACGTCATCGACATCAACTACTACGCGGTCAAGAAGGCGCGTGACTCGAATCTGCGCCACCGCCCGGTGGGCCTGGGCATCATGGGCTTCCAGGACGCGCTGTACACGCTGCGCACACCCTACGCCTCGCAAGCGGCCGTCGAGTTCGCCGACCGTTCGATGGAAGCCGTCTGCTACTACGCCTACTGGGCCTCGACCCAGCTGGCCGAAGAGCGCGGCCAGTACGAGACCTACAAGGGCTCGCTGTGGGACCGCGGCATCCTGCCGATCGACTCGATCGATCTGCTGGCCGAGGCCCGCGGCGGCTATGTGGAAGTGGACCGCTCGACCAGCATGGACTGGGACGCGTTGCGCGCCCGCATCCGCCAGCACGGCATGCGCAACAGCAACTGCGTGGCGATCGCGCCGACGGCGACCATCTCCAACATCATCGGCGTTGATGCGTCCATCGAGCCCTGCTTCGGCAACCTCTCGGTCAAGTCGAATCTGTCCGGCGAGTTCACCGTCATCAACGAATACCTGGTGCGCGACCTGAAGCGCCTGGGTCTGTGGGACGACGTGATGGTCATGGACCTGAAGCACTTCGACGGTTCGCTGCGCCGCATCGACCGCGCGCCGGAAGAGCTGAAGTCGCTGTACGCCACGGCCTTCGAAGTCGAGACGCAGTGGCTGGTCGAAGCCGCCGCGCGCCGCCAGAAATGGATCGATCAGGCGCAGTCGCTCAATATCTATATGGCAGGTGCCTCCGGCAAGAAGCTGGACGAGACCTACAAGCTCGCCTGGACCCGCGGCCTGAAGACCACCTACTACCTGCGCACGATGGGCGCGACGCACGCCGAGAAGAGCACGGTCAAGGCCGGTCAGATGAACTCGGTGTCGAACAGCACGGCCGAAGTGGGCTCGTACTCGGCGCCTGTGGCCGCTGCCGATGCAGGCGTTGAAGCGATGCTCGGCGAGCCCGCGACCGATGTGAAATTTTGCTCTATCGACAATCCTGATTGCGAAGCCTGCCAGTGATTTGAAGTGCACTGAGTGACGCGCGACTCGGCAGATCTTGTTGCCGACATCGCGCGAAGTTCAGTGCCTCGTTTGACATCTTGTTGCACGCATCGCGTGTTGATGAAGTCTTCGAAGTGAGCGTGTAAGTTGGGTTCGCGAGTCCAGGTCTGAAGGCCTTGCATCGCGGACCTCTTTCGCGTCAGCGTGATCTCGCAAATTGATCACGCAATTTCGATGCACACCAGCAACAGCGAAGTCGCTTTGATGTCAAGAAGTCCTTGGTGTTTGAACGCAACACTCAGATAATCCGCAACCATAGGAAGTCCACCATGTTGGTTTGGGAAGAAGAATTTAAGCCCTCTCAAAGTCTCAATGCGTTGAACGCAGCGAGCGAGCCCAGCGCACCGCGCGCGGCCGCATCGGCGTCTGCAAATGCAGCCTTCACGGCCGACGCAAACACACCGGCCCCCACCATCTCCACCGTCCTCGCCCCCGCTTCGAACGCAGCCACAGTGGCACCCGTTCAACGCCGCGTCAATGCGGCCGACAAGCGCATCATCAACGGCCAGACGGACGTCAATCAGCTGGTGCCGTTCAAGTACAAATGGGCCTGGGAGAAGTACCTCGCCACTTGCGCCAATCACTGGATGCCGCAAGAGGTGAACATGTCGCGCGACATCGCGCTCTGGAAGGACCCGAACGGTCTGAGCGAAGACGAGCGCCGCATCATCAAGCGCAATCTCGGGTTCTTCGTCACCGCCGATTCGCTGGCCGCCAACAACATCGTGCTGGGCACCTATCGCCACATCACCGCGCCCGAGTGCCGCCAGTTCCTGCTGCGCCAGGCCTTTGAAGAAGCGATACACACGCACGCCTATCAGTACATCGTCGAGTCGCTGGGTCTGGACGAGTCCGAGATCTTCAACGCCTACAACGAAGTCAAGTCGATACGCGACAAGGACGAGTTCCTGATCCCCTTCATCGGCGCGATCATGGACCCTCACTTCAACACCGGCACGCCCGAGAACGACCAGACCCTGCTGAAGAGCCTGATCGTCTTTGCCTGCCTGATGGAGGGCCTGTTCTTCTACGTCGGCTTCACGCAGATCCTGGCCATGGGTCGGCAGAACAAGATGACCGGTGCGGCCGAGCAGTACCAGTACATCCTGCGCGACGAATCGATGCACTGCAATTTCGGCATCGACCTGATCAATCAGCTGAAGGCCGAGAACCCGCATCTGTGGACGGCCGCCTTCAAAGCCGAAATCAAGGCGCTGTTTCTTCAAGCTGTGGAGCTTGAGTACCGATATGCCGAGGACACCATGCCGCGTGGCGTGCTGGGCCTCAATGCGTCGATGTTCAAGGGCTATCTGCGCTACATCGCCAATCGCCGTGCCACCCAGATCGGTTTGGAAGAGTTGTTCCCGAATGAAGAGAACCCCTTCCCCTGGATGAGCGAAATGATCGACCTGAAGAAGGAGCGCAACTTCTTTGAAACCCGCGTCATCGAGTATCAATCCGGTGGCGCACTCTCGTGGGACTGAGGCACTGAACAGCGCGGCGCTTTCAGCAATTCAAGAACACGAGATCAAGCAGTACGAAAGATAGATTGGCAAGACAGATCAGCAATGCCGTAGAAGCATTGCGCTTGTGTCTTGCGACCCCATTCACCGCACCGGGGCGCCCCTCCTGGGCAGACTTTCGGGCGGTGGATAACTGCATCGAGCCGAGTGAGAATCGACTCGGGCAGTGCTCTTTTAACTTGATCAAGGAGATTGAAATGGCAACTGCAAAGAAAGCGCCGGCCAAGAAGGCCGCTCCCGCTAAGAAGGCCGCAGCGAAGAAAGCTGCACCGGCAAAGGCCGCGGCACCCGCCAAGAAGCCCCCGGTGAAGAAGGCTGCACCTGCGAAGAAGGCAGCCGCTCCGGCGAAGAAGGCAGCACCGGCGAAGAAGGCCGCTGCACCGGCAAAGAAGGCCGCTCCGGCCAAGAAGGCAGCCGCTCCGGCGAAGAAGGCAGCACCGGCCAAGAAGGCCGCTGCACCTGCCAAGAAGGCAGCAGCTCCGGCCAAGAAGGCCGCTGCACCTGCGAAGAAGGCTGCAGCCCCGGCCAAGAAGGCCGCTGCACCCGTCAAGAAGGTTGCTGCCAAGAAGTCCAGCGCTGCTGCACCGAAGCCTGCTGCAAAGCCGGCCGCCAAAAAGGCTGCGAAGAAGCCTGCTGCAAAGAAAAGTGGCCCTGCCCCTGCGGCACCTGCCGCTGCCAAGCCTGCCGCGGCTCCTGCGTCGTCTGCAAAGACCGCGCTGAGCCCGCAAGCTGCCTGGCCTTTCCCGACCGGCAACAAGCCGTAAGGACAGGTCTCGCGACAGTCAAAACCCGGCTTCGGCCGGGTTTTTTTATATCTGCGGGCCTCGGCCGGGCTCTTTTTTTGCCGATGCCGGTCGCCTGCATCAACAATCGTGCAGAGAGAGGGGAAACCCCTGATGCGCGACCCTGCCTTTTTGATCTGCGCAAATATACAATCGCAAACGTTTGCGCTTATAGTGGCGCGGGCCTGATCCAGCCACAAGCCTCCTCACTTTGTCATCTATTGCATGAGCACCATCAAGGACGTTGCAGCACGAGCAGGGGTGTCGTTCACCACGGTCTCGCACGTCTTGAACGGCACACGACCGGTCAGTGAATCGGCACGGGCGCGGGTGCAGCAAGCGGTGGCCGATCTGGGCTATTTTCCCAGCGCCGTGGCACGTTCGCTGAAGACCAGCGAGACCCACATCATCGGCGTGCTGGTGCCCAACGTCACCAATCCCTTTTTCGCCGAACTGACCCGCGGTGTCGAGGACTGTGCCCACCAGGCCGGCTACTCGGTCTTCCTTTGCAACTGCGATGACAACCCGGGCCGGCAGTCGCGCTATCTGCAGACCCTGGTCGAGCGGCGAGTGGACGGCATGCTGCTGGCCTCGGCTGGCGGTGCGGAGTCGCTGCCCCATGGCTGGGCGGCCTATGGCATGCCCTCGGTGATCGTCGACCGGCGCATGCCCGGCGTCGAGGCCGATCTGGTGCGTATCGACAACCAGGCCGGAGCGCGGCTGGCGGTCGAGCATCTGCTGTCGCTGGGGCATCGCAAGATTGCCTGCATCAGCGGCCCCGAGTCATTCGAGGTCAGCAACTCGCGCGAGGTCGGCTGGCGTCAGGCGCTTCTCGCAGCAGGTATCACGCCCGAGAGTTCCTGGCTGGAGCGAGGAGACTTCAGCAGTTCTTCGGGCTATGCCGCCGGCCGGCGCCTGTTCGAGCGCAACGAGGTCAGTGCTGTGTTTGCCAGCAATGATTTGATGGCCCTGGGTGTGCTCCGTGCCGCGGCCGAGTGCGGCCTGGCCGTGCCCAGCGCGGTATCGGTGATAGGCTTTGACGGCATTGATCTGGGCGCCTATTCCTTTCCTGCCTTGACCACAGTGGGCTACTCGATTCGCAAGCTCGGCGAGCGTGCCGCCAGCATGCTGATGCAGCGCATCGAGTCACCGACCCATGCCACGCAGGAACTGGTGCTGGCGCCCGAGCTGATGCTCAGAGAATCCACCGCCGCAGTGCGGCACTATTGATCCAACCCTGTCCACGGGAGTTTTCTATGACCCAAGTACTGCGTTTCTCCAAGCCTGTTCAACGTCTGCTCGGTCTGGCCTTGCTGGGCGCCTGTGCGCAGGCGATGGCGCAGGCCGACCCGGCCGTGGTGTTCGATATGGGCGGCAAGTTCGACAAGTCCTTCAACCAGTCGGCCTACGAAGGTGCCGAGGCCTACAAGAAGGCCACCGGCAAGAAGTACGCCGAGTTCACGATGACCAACGAGGGGCAGCGAGAGCAGGCACTGCAGAAGCTGGCGCAGAGTGGCAAGAACCCGATCGTGACGGTGGGTTTCGGCGGCGCTGCCTCGATGGAGAAGGTGGCACCGCTGTTCGCCAAGACGCAGTTCTACATCATCGACATGGTGGTCGAGAAGCCGAACGTGAAGTCCATCGTGTTCCGCGAGCAGGAGGGCTCCTTCCTGGTTGGCGCGCTGGCGGCTCTGAAGTCGACCACCGGCAAGGTCGGCTTTGTCGGCGGCATGGACATCCCGCTGATTCGTCGCTTTGCCTGCGGCTATGAGCAGGGCGCCAAGTTCGTGAATCCCAAGGCCGAGGTGTTCTCCAATATGACAGGCACCACGCCCGCGGCCTGGAATGACCCGACCAAGGGCGGCGAACTGGCCCGCTCGCAAATGGACCGCGGCGCGGACGTGATCTTCGCGGCGGCAGGCGGCACCGGCATGGGCGTGTTCCAGGCCGTCAAGGACGCGAAGAAGTTCGCCATCGGTGTGGACAGCAATCAGAACTATGTGCACCCGGGCACCATCCTGACCTCGATGGTCAAGCGCGTCGATGTGGCGGTGCAGAACGCCTTCAACGATGGCGCCAAGGGCGCACCCAGCGCCGGCATCACCTCGCTGGGCCTGAAGGAGGGCGGCATCGACTGGGCACTGGACCAGCACAACCGCGCGCTGGTCACCAAGGTCATGGAGGAACGGGTGAACCAGATCAAGGCCGACATCGTCAGCGGCAAGATCAAGGTCATCGACTACATGGCCAAGAACGAATGCAAGTGAGCGTTGCAGCGGTCAACACGGACTTGTGATGAGTGGCGATACGACACCCGCACCCACGGGCTATGCGGTCGAAATGCTTGGCATCACCAAGCGTTTCGGCACCGTGCTGGCCAATGACCAGATCGAGCTGAAGATCGCCGCCGGCACCATCCATGGTGTCGTCGGCGAGAACGGCGCGGGCAAGTCGACCTTGATGTCCATCCTCTACGGCTTCTACCAGGCCGACGAGGGCGAGATCCGCCTGGCCGGCAAGCGAGTGCAGATACGCAGCAGCACCGAGGCGATTGCGCAGGGCGTGGGCATGGTGCACCAGCACTTCATGCTGGTCGAGCCGCTGAGCGCGCTGGAGAACATCCTGCTTGGCGCCGAGGACGGCTGGCTGCTGGCCAAGGCGCGGCAGAAGGCCGAGGCGCGGCTCAAGACCCTGATGGAGACCCACCATCTGCCGGTGGATCTGCACAAGCTGGTCGAGGCGATGCCGGTCGGCGAGCAGCAGCGGCTGGAGATTCTGAAGGCGCTGTTCCGCCGCGCCCGCATCCTGATACTCGACGAGCCCACCGGCGTGCTGACGCCGCAGGAGGCGGCCCAGCTGTTCACGATCCTGCGCGAGTTGCGGGCCCAGGGCGTGACCGTGGTGCTGATCACGCACAAGCTGCAGGAGATCATGGACGTGACCGACAACGTCACCGTGATGCGTGCCGGCCGCGTGGTCGCGCAGCGCCGCACGCAGGACACCAGCCGCGAGGAGCTGGCCGAGCTGATGATTGGTCGGCCGGTGCTGCTGCAAGTGGACAAGGGCAGCAAGGCCGGCGCTGACAGCGAAGTGCGGCTGGCCGTGAAGAATCTACGCGTTCACGATGCCCGCGGCGTTGAGCGGCTGAAAGGTCTGGATTTCGAACTTCGCGCCGGCGAGATCCTGGGCATTGCCGGGGTGTCGGGCAATGGCCAGACTGAGTTGCTGGCCGTGCTGGCCGGGCTGCTCAAACCCAGCGCCGGCGAGCTGCAGCTGAACACGCGCGGTCAGCAGCGTCGCTTCGATGCCAAGCACTGGCTGCCGGCCTCCGAGCTGCGTGCCTACGGCTGCGGCCATGTGCCGGAAGACCGCCTGGGCGAGGGTGTGATCAAGAACTTCAGCATGCAGGAGTCGGCCGTGCTGGGCTTCCATCAGGATGCCGAACTGGGCAGCTGGGCCTGGCTTTCACCGAAGCGCATCCGCGAGCGCACCTTGAAGCTGATCGAGGCCTTCGATGTGCGGCCGGTGCTGCCCAGCCTGCGCACGGCCGATATGTCGGGCGGCAATCAGCAGAAGCTGGTGATCGCGCGTGAGATGGCGCGCCGGCCCGAGGTCCTGCTGGTCGGGCAGCCGACGCGCGGTGTCGATCTGGGCGCGATCGAGCGCATCTACCGCGAGCTGATCAAGGCCCGCGACGCCGGTGCCGCCATCCTGCTGGTCTCGGTCGAGCTGGAAGAGATCTTCGCGCTGACCGACCGCATCATGGTCATGAATTGCGGTGCCATCACCGGCATCGTCGAGACAGCTCAATCCAGTGCCAAGGAAATCGGCATGCTGATGACACAAGAGAAGGCTGCAGCATGAGCCCCGTACGGCCGCCCGAAGGGGCGAATTCCCGCTTGGCGGGACCGCACGAAGTGCGTAGGGTGCACCAATGAGCGAAGCTGCAAGCAGCTTGCCGGCGCCGGTGCCCAAGCCAAAGCCGATCACCAACAAAATGCCATGGTGGATGAATGGCCTGGCCATTCCCGGCGTCCAACTGCTGTTGGCGCTGGCCGTGGCCTCGCTGGTCGTGCTGGGCGTGGGCGAGAGCCCCTTCGCCACCCTGAAGGTGATGCTGGTCGGCGCGCTTGATCCGCAGGCCGGGCTGTCGTCCACCCTGTATTACGCCACCAGCCTGATCTTCACCGGCCTGGCCGTGACCGTGGCCTTCCATGCCGGGCTGTTCAATATTGGTGGCGAGGGCCAGGCCTACTTCGCCGGCCTGGGCGTGGCCCTGGCCTGCCTGTGGCTCGACGGCACGCTGAACGCGCCGCTGATGTTCCTGGTGGCCATCCTGTCGGCGGTGCTGTTCGGTGCCGCCTGGGCATTGGTGCCGGCCTATCTGCAGGCGCGGCGGGGCGCCCATGTGGTCGTCACCACCATCATGTTCAACTACATCGCGGCCGGTCTGCTGAACTATATGTTGGCCGGGCCGATCCGCTCGACCGAGGGCATGGCGATCGAGACACGCCCCATCGCCGAGGCCGCCCTCCTGCCCAAGGCCCAGCCCTGGCTGCAAGCTATGGGCATCGAGGTCGGGCCGTCGTATCTGAATCTGTCTTTGCTGGTGGCGCTGATCTGTGTTGGCCTGGTCTGGTGGCTGCTCTGGTTTACGCGGCTGGGCTATGCGCTGCGCACCTATGGCCAGAACCCGCGCGCTGCCAAGTACGCGGGACTGTCGGCCACTTCGATGATCGTCATCGCGATGCTGATCTCGGGTGCCTTGGCCGGGTTGATGGCGGTCAATGACGTTTATGGCGCCCAGGGCCGGCTGGTGCTGAACTACACCGGTGGCATGGGTTTTCTGGGCATTGCCGTGGCGCTGATGGGGCGCAACCATCCGCTGGGTGTGCTGGCCTCGGCCCTGCTGTTCGGCGCGCTGTACCAGGGCAGCACCGATCTGCAGCTGGAGTTTCCGCGCATCAGCCCCGAGCTGATCTTGGTCATTCAGGGCCTGGTGGTGTTCTTCGCCGCCGCGCTGGACCGCCTGGTGCGCGACCCGATGGAGCGCTGGTATCTGCGCCGCCAACTGAAGAGCGTGGCCCACTGAGGTGATCATGGAAGACCTCATTCTCAATCTCTTCAGCATACTGGCCTCGACCATCCGGCTGGCCACACCGCTGATTCTCGCGGCCATGGGCGGCATCCTGGCGGAGCGCTCCGGTACGGTGGACATCGGCCTGGAAGGCAAGATGCTGGTCGGCGCCTTTGCCGCCGCCACGGTGGCCAGCCTGGTGCAGTCACCCTGGCTGGGCCTGGCGGCCGGCATGGCGGTGGCCGTGGCGATGAGCCTGCTGCATGGCGTGGCGACGATCCGCTACAAGGGCGACCATGTGGTGTCCGGCATGGCGCTGAACTTCCTCGCCTCGGGTCTGACCCTTGTGCTGGGCCAGGCCTGGTTCGAGCAGGGCGGGCAGACGCCGATGCTCAGCAACGAGCAGCGCTTCACACCCATCTTCCTGCCCGGCGCCGACTACCTGGCCGCCAACGTGCCGGTGCTGGGGCCGTTCTACAAAACCGTGCTGTCGGGTCACACGATACTGGTCTATCTGGCCTTTGTGATCGTCGCGGCCATGGTCTTTCTGCTCGGCCAGACCCGCTTCGGCCTGCGCCTGCGCGCCGTCGGCGAGGAGCCCAATGCCGTCGATACCGCCGGCATCTCGGTGCCGCTGCTGCGCTACCAGGCGCTGATCGGCACCGGCCTCTTGTGCGGCATGGCCGGGGCCTATTATTCGATGTCGCAGAATGCCGCCTTCGCGCGCGAGATGACGGCCGGCGGCGGCTATATCGCGCTGGCGGCGATGATCTTCGGCAAGTGGCGGCCGGTGTCGGCGATGCTGGCCTGCCTGCTGTTCGGCCTGCTGACGGCGCTGGAGGCGCGGCTGCAGGGCCAGAGCCTGCCCTGGGTGGGGGAGGTGCCGACCCAGGTGTTCCAGGTCCTGCCCTATGTGCTGACGGTGATACTGCTGGCCGGCTTCATCGGCAAGGCCGTGCCGCCCAAGGCTGTGGGTCGGCCCTATGTCAAAGAACGTTGATTTCAGACAGAACAACAACCATGGCAATCATCAACATCGGCTCGATCAATGTCGATCACAGCTATCAGCTGAAGCGCTTTCTGCAGCCCGGCGAGACGGCCAGCTGCGAGCACTATCTGCGCGGCCTGGGCGGCAAAGGCATGAACCAGTCGATCGCGTTGCAGCGCGCCGGTGCCGAGGTCGTGCACCTCGGTGCGATCGGCCGTGACGACAGCTGGGTGCGGGCCGCCATCACGGCGGCCGGCATCTCGCTGCAGGACGTGTTCGAGACCGGCGCCGACACCGGCCACGCCATCATCCAGATTGATGCCCAGGGCGAGAACTGCATCCTGCTCTACCAGGGCGCCAACCATGCGCTGGCCGAGGCCGATGTGGCCGGCGTGCTGCAGCGCTACCCCGATCACGGCTGGGTGCTGACGCAGAACGAGACCAATGTCGTCGCCCAGACGATTCACCTGGCCGCCGCCGCCGGCCGCAAGGTGGCCTTCAACCCGGCACCCTGCGACCCGGCGCTGGCGCAGCTGCCGCTGGAGCGGCTGGCCCTGCTGCTGGTCAACGAGGTCGAGGTCTGCCAGTTGAGCGGTGAAAGTGATCTCACCGCCGCCTATGCCGCGCTGCGCCAGCGCTGCCCCGACACCCTGGTCGTCGTGACCCTGGGCGCAGAGGGCCTGTGGGCCGCGCAGGGCGCACAGCAGTGGCAGGTGCCCAGCTACCCGACCCAGGTGGTGGACACCACCGGCGCTGGCGACACCATCACCGGCTATCTGTTGGCCGGCCTCGACGAGGGCATGGCCGTCGAGCCCGCTTTGCATCTGGCGGCCAAGGCCGCGGCCATCACCGTGTCGCGGCGCGGCGCGGCGGCCTCCATTCCGCAGCGTTCAGAATTGTCTTGATCCCTACACAAGGAACCCCCATGAGCACCAAGCACACGATGATCATCGACACCGACCCTGGCGTCGATGATGCGCTGGCCCTGATGCTGGCCGCCTACAGCCCCGAGATTGAGCTGCTGGGCCTGACGACGATCTTCGGCAATGTCAGCGTCGAGCAGGCCACCAAGAACGCCGGCTTCCTGGTCTCGCTGATGCCCAAATCGGTGCCGGTGGCCCAGGGTGCGGCCACGCCTCTGGTCAACGACCTGCACCCCTATCCCGACTTCGTCCATGGCAAGAATGGCTTCGGCGACATAGCCGTCGCCTACCCCGCCGACTTCAAGCCGGACCCGCGCTCGGCCGCTCAGTTCATCGTCGACCAGATCAATGCCCGCCCCGGCGAGGTGACCCTGGTGCCGGTGGGCCCGCTGACCAATATCGCGCTGGCCCTGCATCTGGACCCCAGCATCAAGACCAAGGTCAAGCAGGTCGTGATCATGGGCGGTGCGGTCTATCGCGGCGGCAATGTCTCACCGGCGGCCGAGGCCAATATCTGGAATGACGTGCACGCCGCGCAAGTTGTGTTCGCCGCCGACTGGCCGATCGTCATGGTCGGCCTTGACGTCACGCACCAGACGGTGATGCCCGAGGCGCGGATGAACGCCGCGTGCGCGAACTCGCCCAAGGTCGGGGCATTTCTGGCCAAGATCTGCGAGTTCTACGCCAACTTCTATCGCAACACGGCCGGCTTCGACGGCTTCTGCGTCCATGACCCGGCCACCGTCGTGCAGGTGCTGCGTCCCGACCTGTTCGGCACCCAGCGCGGCCAGATCGAGGTCGTCACCGAGGGCTTGGCCCTGGGCAAGACCCTGTTCGGCCCGGCCGGATTCATGTATGCCGAACCCGGCTGGGGCAAGCGCACCAACGTCGAGGTCTGCACCACGGTGGACAGCGAGGGCGTGCTCAAGTTCATCGAGGACGTGATCAAGACTGCGCCCTGAGCCGTCAGCGCAAACTGCCATTTCCAGTTCGGAGCCATCATGTCGAATCCCTTTCCCGTCGCAACCGTTGACCTGCGCGACTACCGCAGCAATGACCCGGCGCGCAAGCAGCGCTTCATCCAGACCCTGGGCGACTCGTTCTCCGGCATAGGCTTTGCCGTCGTCACCGGCCATGACCTGGATGACGCGCTGCAGAACAAGCTGTTCCAGCAGGTCGAAGACTATTTCAAGCTGCCGGTCGAGGCCAAGAAGACCCACGAGGTGCCGGGTCTGAAGGGCCAGCGCGGCTACAGCGCCTTCGGCACCGAGGTGGCCAAGTCGGAGAAGGTGGCCGACATGAAGGAGTTCTGGCAGCACGGCCAGACCCATGCGGCTGGCGACGCGCTGCACGGCAGCGAACCCGGCAATGTACAGGTGGCCGAGCAGCCCGACTTCACGCCGACCTTGAAGCAGGTCTATGAGGCACTGGAGGCCAGTGGCCGCGATCTGCTGCGCGGCATTGCCGTCTATCTGAACCTGCCCGAGGATTATTTCGACGCCAAGATCACGGGCGGCAGCAGCATCCTGCGCGCCATCCACTACCCGCCGATCACGCAGGAGCCCGATAGCGCCGTGCGCGCCGCCGCCCATGAAGACATCAATCTGATCACCCTGCTGATGGGCGCCTCGGCCTCGGGGCTGGAGGTGCTGACCAAGGCCGGCGAATGGCTCGCCATACAGGCACCCCCGGGCTATATCACCATCAATGTCGGCGACATGCTGCAGCGCCTGACCAACAAGCGACTGGTGTCCACCACCCACCGCGTCGTCAACCCGCCGCGCGAGCTGTGGCACACCTCGCGCTACTCGGTTCCCTTCTTCCTGCACCCGCGGCCCGAGATGGACCTGACTTGCCTGGACAGCTGCGTCGACGCGGCCCACCCCAAGCAATTCGACAGCATCACCGCCGGCGCCTATCTGGCCGAGCGGCTGGACGAGATCCGCGCCGAGAAGCGTGCAGAGAAAACGGCCAAGGCCTGAGTCATGAGCGAGCAGCAGTACCAGATCTTGTCGCCCCGCTGGGTCGTGCCCATGGAGGGCGTGCAGCCGGTGTTGACCGGGCACAGCGTCGTGCTGTGCGCCGAGCGCATCGTCGCCGTGCTGCCGACTGACGAGGCCCGCGCCCAGTACGGAGCGCAGGCGGAGGAGGTGCTGCTGCCCGAGCAGGTGCTGATACCGGGCTTCATCAATATGCATGCGCATTCGGCGATGACGCTGCTGCGCGGCGTGGCCGATGACCGCGATCTGATGGACTGGCTGGAGAACGCGATCTGGCCGATCGAACGCGCCTTTATGGGCCCGGAGTTCGTCTACGACGGCACGCGTCTGGCGGCGGTGGAGTCGCTGCGCGGCGGCATCACCTACACCAACGACATGTATTTCTATCCCGTAGATGGCGCCCGTGCATCCATCGACGTGGGCATGCGCCTGGGCACCTCTATCAATGTGCTGGAGTTCCCTACGCCCTACGCGGCCAATGCGCAGGAATACATTGCCCGCGGGCTCGAAGCCCATGCGCAGTTCAAGAATCACCCGCTGATCGACATCACGATCGCCCCGCATGCGCCGTACACGGTGAGCGATGCGACGTTCCTGCAATTGGGCATGATGTGCCAGGACCTGGGCCTGCGCATGCACTGCCATGTGCATGAGACTGAAGGAGAGGTCGATGGTGGGCTCAAGGAGCATGGCATGCGCCCGCTGGCGCGGCTGGACAAGCTGGGCCTCTTGAACGAGCGCTTCCAGGCCGTGCACATGGTGGCGCTCGATCAATCTGACCGCGAGCTGTGCGCCGCGCGCGGCCTGCATTTGCTGCACAACCCCTCTTCTAACATGAAGCTGGGCTCGGGCATCAGCCCGGTGCAGGCGGTGCAGGACCTGGGTGTCAATGTGGCGCTGGGCACCGATGGCGCGGCATCGAACAACCGGCTGGACATGTTCACCGAGATGCGTGCCGCCGCATTGCTGGCCAAGGTCGGCAACCATGCGCCGCGCGCCGTGCCGGCCTACCGGGCGCTGGAAATGGCGACGCTGGCCGGCGCCCGCGCGCTGGGTCGGGCCCATGAGCTGGGCTCGATCGCTGCCGGCAAGCTGGCCGATCTGACCGCCGTGGACTTGAGCTCACCCGAGTGCCAGCCGGTGTTCGATCCGATCTCGCAATTGGTCTATGCGGCCGGCCGCGAGCATGTCAACGATGTCTGGGTCGGTGGCCGGCGCGTGCTGAACTCACGTCAGCTGACGACGGTGGATGTGCAGGAAGTCAGCGCCAAGGCCAGGCAGTGGGGCGAGCGCATCCTCGCCCGCTGAACCCTTCTTCCTAAGGGTAGAACACTTCCACCGTGTAGCCGACCAGGCGCGTGTCGCCAGCGCGCAGCTGCGTCTGCAGGCTCAGCTCGCTGCGAGGCGCGATGGTGCCGGCCGGGTTGCCAGCTGCAGGAGCGCTGGCCGCAAAGTCCGCCGGACTCAGCACCTTGCGCACCAGCAGGGCACCGGCCGAGTCGCTGAGGCTCAGCTCGAACGAGGGCAGGGCCAGCGCGGCATCGGCGCGGTTGCGCAGGGTCACGGCCAGGCGGTAAGTCCCGGCCTCATTGGGCACACGGGTTAGCGAACTGCCCTCGACGCCGAGTGCTTCGATGCGCTGCAGCGGCCTGATCTCGCAGCTCAAGACCTGGCACAGCTGCTGCAGCGGCCCGGCCAGCGCCGGTTGCTGGGCGGCCAGTGCATCGCGGAAGTGGAACAGCGCCTGCAGGGCCAACAGCAGTGTCAGCAGCAGGCCCGCGCCGCCCCAGAGCAGGCGTTGCTTGGCGGTCATCGGCGCGCGCACCTTGGCAGCATCGCGCACAAAGGTCGGCACATGGGGGGAGTCGTCGGGATCGGCGGCCAGCCCGGTGATGTCCGGTGCGCCCATGCGCTCGTCCGAGATCGGGGCAAAGTCGGCGGTGGCGGGCTCGGGCGGCAGCTCGGAGGGCGGCCAGGGTTGCGAGCTCGCGAAACGGCGCGGTGGGGTTTCGTCGCCCGGCACACTGGGCGCGATGCTGCCGTCGACGCCTTCGCGCATCTCCCAGGTTGCTTCTTCTTCGGATGGCCGCGAGGAAGCCGCCAGCGGCTCGTCATCTTCCGGCTCCGGCTCCGGGGCCGGGTATTGCTGCCCATAGCCGGTGTCGTCCAGCGCGATGTCCAGCGGCTCCGGTTCGGGTTCAGGCTCGGGTGGACGGGGCCAGGGGGGCGGCGCCTCGCGCTCCAGATCGAACAACTGCTCGCGAGCGTCAAACACCTCGGCACAGCGGCCGCAGCGCACCCAACCTTCTGAGACTTTCAGCTGGTCCTGCACGACCCGGAAAACGGTGCCGCAGGCAGTGCAACGGGTGGCAAGACTCATGCTGGAATCATGCCATGGAGAAGACTTAATTCCGCTGGGCGGTCATCAAAATCCAGCCCTCTTCCGAGTCGCTGACCTCGAGCTTGAGCCAGGGCTCGTAGGCGGCCTTCAGCTCGTCGGCCTGGCGCTCCAGGATGCCGGCCAGCACCAGATGGCCACCGGCCGCGAGGTGATTGCACAGCAGCGGCGCGAGCAGCTTGAGCGGCGTGGCCAGGATATTGGCCAGCACCAGCGGATACGTGCCCTTGGCCTTATCGGGCAGGCCGACCGTCAAGGTGACATTGTTGGCCGCGGCATTGGCATGTGACGAGGTCACCGCCGCCGGGTCGATGTCCACGGCGTCGATGTCGCGCGCGCCGAACAGCGCCGCGCCAATGGCCAGGATGCCCGAGCCGCAGCCGTAGTCCAGCACGCGGTTCCAGCCCGGGGCCAGGTCGGCATGGCGGGCGATCCAGCGCAGACACATGCGGGTGGTCGGGTGCGTGCCGGTGCCGAAGGCCAGGCCCGGGTCCAGCCGCATGATCTGCTGGGCCTGGGCCGGCGCCTCGTGCCAGGAGGGCACGATCCAGAAGGTCTCGGTGATCTCGACCGGCGCGAACTGCGATTGCGTCAGCCGCACCCAGTCCTGCTCGGGTACCGCCTGAATCGCCTGCACATGGACGTCGCTGGCCCAGTCCTGGGCCAGCAGCAGGGTGGCGGCATCGGTGGCCGAGGCCTCGTCGGGGTAGAGTGCTCGCAGCACCGAGCGCTGCCAGCCGCCCTTGGGCGCCGGCATGCCGGGCTCGCCGAACAGGGCCTGCTCGGCCGGCGTGTCGGCATCGGCGTCTTCGACAGAAACCGACAGCGCGTCCAGCTCCACCAGCGCGTCGCTGACGTTCTCGACATCGTCCTCGCGCGAGATCAGCACCAGCTCGAACATCATGGCGGTCTTTGATTCGGACATCAGCGCTTGTGCTGGCTCATCCAGCCTTCCAGGTAGTGGATGCTGGTGCCGCCCTCGATGAACTTGGCGTCCACCATCAGCTCGCGGTGCAGCGGGATATTGGTCAGTATGCCCTCGACCACCGTCTCGGACAGGGCAATGCGCATGCGCGCCAGTGCCTGGTCACGGGTGTCGCCGTGCGCGATGATCTTGCCAATCATCGAGTCGTAGTTCGGCGGCACGTAGTAGTTGGTGTAGGCATGGGAGTCGACACGAATGCCGGGGCCGCCGGGCGGGTGCCACATCGTGATGCGGCCGGGCGAGGGGGTGAACTTGTACGGATCCTCGGCATTGACGCGGCATTCGATCGCATGGCCGCGCATGACGATATTGCGCTGCGCAAACGGCAGTTTCTCGCCGGCGGCGATGCGGATCTGCATCTGCACGATGTCGATGCCGGTCACCAGCTCGGTCACCGGATGCTCGACCTGCACGCGGGTGTTCATCTCGATGAAGTAGAACTCGCCGTTCTCGTACAGGAACTCGAAGGTGCCGGCGCCGCGATAGCCCATGCGCTTGCAGGCGGCGGCGCAGCGGTCACCGATCTTCTCGATCACGCGGCGGGGGATGCCCGGTGCCGGCGCTTCCTCGATGATCTTCTGGTGGCGGCGCTGCATCGAGCAGTCGCGCTCGCCCAGCCAGACGGCGTTCTTGTGCGTGTCGGCGAGGATCTGGATCTCCACATGGCGTGGGTTCTCCAGGAACTTCTCCATATAGACCTCGGGGTTGCCGAAGGCCGCGCCGGCCTCCGCCTTGGTCGTCTGCACCGCATTGATCAGGGCCGCCTCGGTGTGGACGACACGCATGCCGCGTCCACCGCCACCGCCGGCCGCCTTGATGATGACCGGATAGCCCACCGCCCGTGCCTGGCGGATGATTTCCTTGGGGTCGTCGGGCAGGGCACCTTCGGAGCCAGGCACGCAGGGCACGCCGGCCTTGATCATGGCCTGCTTGGCCGACACCTTGTCGCCCATCAGCCGGATCGACTCGGAGGTCGGGCCGATGAAGGTGAAACCGGAGTTCTCGACCCGCTCGGCGAAGTCGGCGTTCTCCGACAGGAAGCCATAGCCCGGGTGGATGGCCTCGGCATCGGTCACCTCGGCGGTGGCGATGATGGCCGTCATGCTCAGATAGCTCTGGGCGGAGGCGGCCGGGCCTATGCAGACGGCCTCATCGGCCAGCTTCACATACTTGGCGTCGCGGTCGGCCTCGGAATACACCACCACCGACTTGATGCCCATCTCGCGGCAGGCGCGCTGGATCCGCAGGGCTATCTCCCCACGGTTCGCAATCAGAATCTTTTTAAACATCGGTCTTCAATCACTCGATGATGAACAGCGGCTGACCGAATTCGATCGCCTGGCCGTTCTCACACAGGATCTGGGTGATGGTGCCGGCGCGGTCGGCATCGATCTCGTTCATGATCTTCATCGCCTCGATGATGCACACGGCGTCACCTTCCTTGACCTGGCTGCCGATCTCGACAAAAGGCTTGGAGCCGGGGTTGGACGAGCGGTAGAAGGTGCCCACCATCGGCGACTTCACGACATGGCCGGTCTCCACCGGAGCTGCCGGGGCAGCGGCGGCTGCGGCCACCGGTGCCGGGGCGGGCGCATAGGCCATGGTCTGCGGCGCCGGCTGCATCTGCTGCACATAGGGCATGGCCTGGCCGCCCTCGGACTTGACGATGCGCACCTTGCCTTCGGCTTCGGTGATCTCCAGCTCGGAGATGTTTGATTCGGACACCAGGTCGATCAGGGTCTTGAGCTTGCGCAGATCCATAGGTTTTCTCCAACGGACATATTGTTATGGGGATGGGTGCCGGCCGAGCCGTAGGCCCGGACTCTAGCTCTTGCCAGGGGCGGGCGAGGTCAGGGAATGCGCGAGCGCATAGTCCAGGGCCAGCCGATAGCCGGCCGGGCCCAGGCCGCAGATCACGCCGACGGCCAGTTCAGAAAAGAACGAGTGATGGCGGAAAGCCTCTCGCTTGTGGATATTGGACAGATGCACTTCAACAAAGGGCAGGGCCACCGCGGCCAGGGCATCGCGCAGGGCCACGCTGGTGTGGGTGTAGCCGGCCGGATTGATGATGATGAAGGCCGTGCCATCGGTTCTTGCGGCCTGCACGCGGTCGATCAGGGCGCCTTCGTGGTTGCTTTGAAAGCAATCCAGCTTGGCGCCAGCATCTTCGGCGATCTTCGTCAAATCAGCATTGATTTGCTCCAATGTCACCGCTCCATAGACCCCGGGCTCGCGAACGCCCAAGAGGTTCAGGTTGGGACCATGGATGACGAGAAGCTGTTTCAAACTGGGCTGGGACCCCGGTAGTTCCGGTGATCCTGAAGCGGAAAGGCGGAAGTTTAAGCGTTTTAGGCTCAGATCGCCAATTCGGCCCGCAAAGAAAAGAATTGACAGATCAGGATGACCACTCGGCTGCTTTTGCCGCCAGTTCATCGTAGTGGCTGCCGCCCAGCTTGCGCCACAGGGGTTTGCCCGTGCGGCCGATGACGACGGTGAAGGGCAGGCCGCCCTGCTTGTTGCCCAGCGCCCGGCCCAGGTCGGTGCCCTCGAAGCCGGCCAGGCCAATGGGAAAGCCGATTTTCACTTTTTGCAGAAACTCGCGCACCGGCGTCGGGCCGTCGATCGCCAGACCGACGACCTGCCAGCCCTGCTTGCCAAAATCTTGCTGGAAACGGTCCAGGTCCGGCATCTCCTTGACGCAGGGCGCGCACCAGGTGGCCCAGAAATTGATCAGCAGTGGCTGGCCGCGCAGCCCGGCCATCTTCAATTCACCGCCCTCCGGTCGCGTGAAGCTGGCGGCCCACAGGGCGCTCAAGTCCTCGCCGTCGGCGGCCACAGTGGGAGCCGGGGGCGTCGGCGCCGCCTGTCGGCGCCAGGCCCAGCCCGCGCCCACCAGCGCTGCCGCGGCTCCGACGCCGCCCACCAACCAGTCACGCCGTTGCATTGCCGCTCTCCATCAGCCGGCGCAGCGCCGGCAGGTCACCACGTTCACGTTCGCCCTTGGCGTCGGCCTTCAGGCCCCCGCGCAGGTCGTCATAGTCCAGCACGCTGCAATGCACGGTCACCAGCTCGCCCAGGGTCGGGCTGGGCGTGGCGACCGTCAGCACATCGACCTCGCGGCCCCGCGGGCCGGTCGTGCTGCCCACGTCATAGTCCACCCGCTGATTGATCAGCGCGATCTCGGCCGCCTTGGAGTCGTCGCAGTAGAGCTGCAGATGCACGGCCGACAGCCGGGTTGCCGTGCCGCGCCAGACCGCGCCGGTCAGGTGCGGGCGGAACTCGGCCAGGCGCTGCATCCACAGCGCGGCCACCTCGCGCATCGCGGCCAGCTCCTGCGGCTGGGTGTCGCCGCAGAACAGGGCGATGTGCTCGCGCACCTGTTCTTCCAGCAAATCGTTGTCGGGCAGCTCGACGCGCCGCTCCAGGCCCCGGCCCAGGCTTTTCAGCGCGCGCCGCTTGGCCGGGCCGTATTCCATACCCTCATCGACGACCAGGCGGGCGGCGATGGCGGCGATTTCAATCGTCAGATCAGAAGCGGGAGGCATGGGGGCATTCTAGGCAGACGGGTCGAGAAGTCCCGCTGCAGGGCTATCAGGGCAGCTCGATGGCGCCCATGCGGGCTTCGATGGTGCCTGCCCTGCCCAGCACATAGCCGGTATTGGGGCGCTTCTCGAAGCGCTTCGGCGCCGGCAGCATCACCGCCAGCCGCGCGGCCTGGTTGGCGCTGAGCCTGGCGGCATCGATGCGGAAGTAGTGCCGCGCCGCGGCCTGGGCGCCGAACACGCCCTCGCCCCATTCGACGCTGTTCAGATAGATCTCGAGGATGCGCTGCTTGCTCAGGACCGCCTCCAGTATCAGCGTGATGACGAACTCCTGGCCCTTACGCGCGAGGCTGCGCTCGCTGCCGAGGAACAGGTTCTTGGCCAGTTGCTGGGTGATCGTCGAGCCGCCGACGACCTTGGGCGTGGGCTTGGGCTTCTCGACCGCCGTGCCGGCCTTGGCCTCCTTGGTTGTCTTGGGTTTGAGCTTCTCCAGCCTGGCCTCCTCGCGCTGATTGCGCTCCCAGGCCTTCTCGATCGCATCCCAGTCCACGCCGCCATGGTCGCTGAAGCTGGCGTCCTCGCTGGCGATGACGGCGCGCTTGAGGTTCTTCGACAGCGCCGCGTCGTCGACCCATTGCTGGCTCCAGGCGATGTGGTGCTTCTCGGTCAGCAGGCGCCAGGCCTCGGAGCGCTGGAAGGTGGTGGATTGCGGGTCGACCACCACCATCAGCGCGATGCGCAGCAGGAAGTAGAGCTGCAGGGCGAGCAGGGACAGCAACAGCAGCCCCAGCAGCCGGCCGCCATGGCGCAGCAGCGGCTTCATCCCGGCAAGCCCAGACGCTCACGCAGGGATTTCAGCACCGGCGCCCCCTCGGGCCGCACGCCGCGCCAGACGTGGAAGGCCTCGACCGCCTGCTCCAGCAGCATGCCCAGGCCGTCGCGTGGCCTCGCACCGTGGGCGGCGGCCCAGTCCAGAAAACCCTGGGCCTTGGCGCCATACATCATGTCCAGCGCCAGCGCGCCGGGCGCCAGCACCGTGGGCGCGACCGGCACCTCGGCGCCCGCGATGCTGCTGGCCGTGCCGTTGACCAAGACATCGAAGCCTGTGCCGCAGTCGTCCAGGCCGGTCGCGACCAGGCGCACGCCATGTTGCGCCGCCCAGTCGGCGTGCGACTCCACCAGCGCCTGTGCCTTGGCCACCGTGCGGTTGGCCAGCACCAGCTCGGCCGGGCGGGCGGCGATCAGCGGACCCAGCGCACCGGCGGCGGCGCCACCGGCGCCCAGCATCAGCAGGCGCTTGCCCGCCAGCGCGACGCCGGCGTTCTGCTCGATATCGCGCACCAGGCCGATGCCGTCGGTGTTGTCGCCGAACCAGCCGTCGGCATCGAAGCGCAGCACATTGGCAGCACCGGCGAGCCGGGCGCGGTCGCTGCGCTTGGCGGCCAGCGCATAGGCCTCGAACTTGAACGGCACGGTGATATTGCAGCCCTTGGCCCCGCCCTCGGCGAAGGCCTTGACTGCCGTTGCAAAGCTGTCCAGCGGGCAGAGCAGGCGTTCGTAGCGCAGCGCCTGGCCGGTCTGCGCCGCGAACTGCGCATGGATGAACGGTGACTGGCTGTGCTCGACCGGGTTGCCGAGAATGGCGTAGAGGTCCATGGCTTGCTTTTGCTCTTTCAATTGGACAGGCTGGTCTCGAGGCCGTCTTCCCGCGTGAAGCGGAACTTCGAGGTGATCACCAGCACCTCGGCACCCTGGCGCATCGCCGGGGTGAACAGGCCGAAAGGCCCGGCGGCGCGAACGATGGCCACCGCGCGGCGGTCGAGTTGCTTGTTGCCGGAGGAGGCGACGATATCGGTCTCTATCACCCGGCCGCGCAGATCGACGTGGATATTCATCGTCAGCTCGCCGTAGAGCTTCTTGCCCCGGTGCTCGGGGAAGTCGCGGGTGCCGCGATCTTCGATGCGGCGGCGCAGCGCGTCGTAGTACTGGGCATAGACGACCTCCTGCGTGGCCGGGCTGACATAGCGCTTGCGCGGCCGGGCGTTCTCGGCGTTGACCCGCTTCTCGATCTCGGCCAGCAGCTGCACCAACTGGCGGCGGCGCTCGTCCTGGTCTCTGGCCTTGGGCGAGCCCTTGTCGCGGTTCGGGTCGGGGGCGGGTAGCAGGGCCAGCTCGCGGCGTATCTGGGCCAGCAACTGCTGCTGCTGCTCCTGCAGCTTGTCGATCTGCGCGCGCTGCAGCTCGGTGGTCTCGCCGACCTCCATCACCGTCGAGGGTGGCAGCGGCGAGGTGGCGCGGCCGCTCTCGGCCATGCCGCCGCCGTTCAGATTGGCCTGGGCCAGCGCCTGGGCCTTGACCGGCGCCGTCTCCGAGCGGGAATTGACCAGCACCACCTCCAGCGGCGTGTCCTTGAACACCCGGTTGAAGCCCTCCGGATCGACAAAGCGCACCGTCAGCAGGGCCGCATGCACCGCCACCGAGGCGAGCAGGGCGATCTGTACGGTGCTGAGCTTGGGCCAGGCCGGCATTGGGGGTGTTAGGGCTTGCCTTCCGCCACCGGCGCGGCTTCCTCGCCCTCGCCGGTCATATCGATGGCCAGTGTCAGCGGGCCGGCCGTCTCTTCCTCGTCGGCCTCTTCGACTTCCTCGGCTGCGGCCACCGCCTCATCGAGCTTGGCGATCACATTGGCGTGCAGATCCAGTGTCATCTCGTCCATGCCGGTGATGCGCACGCGCACATGGGCGCCGCGCGCCATGTTCTCGGCGCCCATGGCCTTGAAGACCAGGGGCAGGGTGTCGGCACGCACCAGGCCGTCCTTCATCACGCTGGCGTCCAGCTCCTGGATTTCGTTCTGCGCCAGATAGCGCAGCGTCCAGTAGCGTTCGATGCCCGACTGGAAGCCGTTGTAGGCGCTGTAGGCGGCGTCGAAGCCGGAGATGATGGAGAACAGCGCCGCGTCCTTGGGCTTGAACGGCGCCACCAGGGCGGCCGTGCGGCCATGCTTGGCGCAGGCAATGATCTGCCACTGGTTGACCAGGTCCACATAGCGGCGCAGCGGCGAGGTCGCCCAGGTGTATTGCGCCACGCCCATGCCGGCGTGGGGCGCGGCCTTGGTGCCCATGCGCACCTTGATGCCGGGCGCGAGGCTGGCCTGGCTGCGGTAGATACCGGGCAGGCCCAACTCGTTGAGCCAGCCGCCCCAGGTGCTGTTGGCCAGAATCATCGCCTCGGCGACGATCAGGTCCAGCGGCGCGCCGCGTTGGCGGGTGCTGATGCGCACCGTCTCCTGGCCCTTGGGCTCGCTGCCGTCGCCATCGAGCTTGAAGTTGTAGTCCGGGCGGTTGAAGGTCTCGGGCTTGCCGCGCACCACCTCCCGCTTGGCCTTCAGGTGTTTGGCCAGGCGGAAGGTGAAGGCCAGTTCCTTGGCGAACTCGTAGTCGGCCGGGGCCTCACCGGTCAGCGACGGCTCGGTGACGACCGCATCGAGCTGGTCATGGCGCAGATTGGCGACGATGGGCACACGCTCGATCCTGGTCTCGCTGCCGCGCACTTCCAGCGTGGCCTCGTCCATCGTCACGTACAGCGAAATGGCGGGGCAGTCGCGCCCGGCCATCAGGGTGTAGGTCTGCACCACCTCGTCGGGCAGCATGGTCAGCTTCCAGCCTGGCATATAGACGGTGGACAGGCGCTCGCGGGCGACCTTGTCCAGCGGCGAGTCGGGCTGTATGGCCAGGCCCGGCGCGGCAATGTGCACGCCGAACACGATGGTGCCGGTGCCCAGGCCCTGCACCGACAGCGCGTCGTCGATCTCGGTGGTGGCCGAGTCGTCGATCGAGAAGGCCTGCACGGCGGCAAGCGGCAGCTCGTCCTTGATCGCCGGAGCGCTGAGCGCCGGAAAGCCCGTGCCCTTGGGGAACTGCTCGAACAGAAAGCGCCGCCAGTGGAACTGGTAGGGGCTGGCGATCGCGCCGGCCGCCTGCAGCAGGTCCAGTGGCGCCTTGTGGGCGAGCTTGGTGGCCTCGACCACGGCCTTGTACTCGGGGCCGTTCTTGTCTGGCTTGAACAGGATCTTGTAGATCTCGCTGCGCACCGGCTCCGGGCATTGGCCGGCGGCCAGCTCCTTGGCCCAGGCCTCGATCTGCAGGGCCTGCAGGCGCTTGCGTTCGATGCCCAGCAGGGCCGCCTTGACGATCTCCTCGGGCGCCTTCTTGAACTGGCCCTTGCCGATGCGGCGGAAGTAATGCGGCGCCTCATACAGCCGGAACAGCGCCGCGGCCTGGTGGGCCATGCTGGCCTTGGCGTCGAAATAGTCGCGCGCCAGCTCGGCGAAGGTGAACTCGCCGTCGGGGGCGAACTCCCAGGCCAGGTCCAGGTCGATCTCCTGGGCCAGGCGCTGGCCTTCGGCGATCAGCTCGGCGGGGGCCGGCTTGTCGAATTTCAGCAGCACATTGGCGGTTTTCACCTTCACGCGCTTGCCCGAGTCGAGCTCCACTTGCATGGAGCTGTCGGCTTCGGACATCACACGGCCGGCCAGGAATTTACCGGCGTCATCAAAGAGAGCATACATAGGCGGCGGATTGTCGCAGATGGGCCTGGAGCAGCCTTTAGACTGACCGTCACACCCCCACGGAGCCGCCCCATGCATCCGAATCCCCTCAGGCAGCCCGCCTTCGGCGCGGCCCGCAGCGACAAGATCGTCAGCTCGGCCGAGGCGGTGCGGCTCATCCATGACGGCGACACCGTGGCCACGGCCGGCTTTGTCGGCATCGGCTTCGCCGAGGGCATCGCCATCGCGCTGGAGGAGCGCTTCCTGGCCACCCAGGCCGAGACCGGTAGTGGCGCGCCGCGCGACCTGACCCTGGTCTATGCCGCCGGCCAGGGCGACGGACGGGAGCGCGGGCTCAATCACTTCGGCCATGCCGGTCTGCTCAAGCGCGTGGTCGGCGGCCATTGGGGCCTGGTCCCGAAGCTGCAGGCGCTGGCGGTTGCCGGAGAGATCGAGGCCTACAACCTCCCTCAGGGCGTGATCTCGCACCTGTTCCGCGACATCGCCGCCGGCAAACCGGGCACGCTCAGCGCCGTCGGGCTGGGCACCTTCGTCGATCCGCGCTTCAGCGGCGGCAGGATCAACGCGCGCACCACCGAGGACCTGGTGCGGCTGATGGACATCGACGGCGAGGAGTTCCTGTTCTACAAGGCCTTCCCCATCCAGGTGGGCATCATCCGCGCCACCACGGCCGACCCCGACGGCAATCTGACCATGGAGCGCGAGGCGCTGACGCTCGAAGCGCTGGCCATCGCGATGGCCGCGCACAACAGCGGCGGCGTGGTCATCGCCCAGGTCGAGCGCCTGGCCGAGCGCGGCTCGCTGAACCCGCGCCAAGTGAAGATTCCCGGCGTGCTGGTGGACTGCGTGGTGGTGGCCGAGCGGCCCGAGCACCATATGCAGACCTTTGCCTGCCAGTACAGCGCTGCCTTCGCCGGCGAGATCCGCGTGCCCATGAGCACCTTGGCGCCCATGGCCATGAGCGAACGCAAGCTGATCGCCCGCCGCGCCGCGCTGGAGCTCAAACGCAACGCGGTCGTCAACCTGGGCATAGGCATGCCCGAGGGCGTGGCCGATGTGGCGGCCGAGGAGGGGGTGATACCGCTGCTGACCCTGACCGCCGAGCCCGGCGTGATCGGCGGCATACCGGCCAGCGGGCTGAACTTCGGCGCCGCGGTCAACACCCAGGCCATCATCGACCAGCCCAGTCAGTTCGACTTCTACGATGGCGGCGGCCTGGACATCGCCGTGCTGGGCCTGGCCCAGGCCGACGCCCAGGGCAACCTGAACGTCAGCAAGTTCGGCCCGCGGCTGGCCGGGGCCGGCGGCTTCATCAATATCAGCCAGGCGGCGCGGGCGGTGGTGTTCGTGGGCACCTTCACCGCCGGTGACCTGCAGGTGCGTATTGCCGATGGCAAGGTGCATATCGTCAGCGAGGGCAGCCTGAAGAAGTTCGTCGCCGAGGTCGAGCACCGCACCTTCAGTGGCGAACGTGCCAGGGCGCGCGGCCAGCGGGTGCTCTATGTGACCGAGCGCTGCGTGTTCCGCCTGGCCGACGGCGGCGGCCTGGAGCTGATCGAGATCGCGCCGGGCATAGACCTGGAGCGCCACATCCTGGCGCAGATGGACTTCGTGCCCGCGATCAGCCCCAACCTGAGGCTGATGGACGCCGTGCTGTTCGCCGACGGACCCATGAGTCTGCGCGAGCGCATGCTGCAGCTGCCCCTGGCCCAGCGCATCGAGTTCAACCCGCGCAGCCAGATCCTGTTCATCAACTTCGAGGGCCTGGCGGTGGACAGCGAGGCCGACATCGTGGCGATCGAGGCCGAGGTCCAGCGTCAGCTGGGGCCGCTGGGCAAACGCGCCAATGTGGTCGTCAACTACGACCACTTCAGTATCCGCCCCGAGCTGATCGATGCCTATGACGCAATGGTGCGCCGCCTCACCGAGCGCTACTACGCACGGGTGACGCGTTACGCGGCCAGCGGCTTTCTGAAGGCGCGGCTGGCTGCAGTGCCTCAGAATGCCCAGCCCACGGCCACATAGGCCTGACCGCGCTGCGGCAGTTGGGCCAGCACCGAGGCTGGCGGCCCGCCGTAGCGGCGCAGGCCGGCGTCCAGGCGGATGCGGTCACCCTGCCAGCCGAGCGAGGCGGTCAGCACATGACCGCCATCGGCCGGGTGGTAGAGGCAGTCCAGCGCAGGCGTCCAGCCCTCGTGTTCCCAGGACATGCGCAGGAACAGATTGCGCTGCTGCAGGCTGCTGCCGCCATTGAAGCCCTGGGCCTGCCAGGCCAGATTGCCGGCCACCGCCTGGCGCGGCGCGGCGGAGCCGGTCAGGTTTTGCAATTGGAGGTTGCGCCCGTTCCAGTTTCGCCAGTCTTGAGTGCTCGCGGCATTGCCATCGAACCAGGCCTCTACCATCACGCTGATGCGGCTTTCGCCGGTCCAGCTCAGGCCGACCAGGGCCTGGGTGATGTGGCTGCGAGAGCCGGCAAGCCACGGCGCGTTGCGAGCCAGGCCGGTCACCGTTGCATTGGCCAGCAGGGCATCGACGCGTTGCGCGTAGCGCACCGAGCCGTGCAGCTCCAGCGACTCGGTCGCCACCCATGCCAGCGCTGTGCCAACGCTGGCCCCCGTGTGCTCGCCCCAGCGGGCGAAGCCATGGGCATCAAGTCCGCCGATACGCTTGTAGACGCGGCCGGCCAGCGCCTGCTCATCGCCCATGCGCTCGTGGTCGCGATGGTTCGGATTGACCCAGACCAGGGACCAGGCGGTATCGGCATCGAAGTACTCGGCCGACAGCAATGGCCGGCCCCGCACCTGGCTGGACAGCAGCGTGCGGCGCTCCTCCTGGGCCACCACATCGTTGGGGCGGAAGGCATAGCCGACGTCCCAGCTGACCAGCTTGCGGCCGGCGCTGAACTGCCAGTTGTTCCAAGCTCCCGAGGCATAGAGCTCGTTCACATCCGCACTGCTGCGCCCCGCCCGGTTTTGTGACGCTTCCTGATGGAAGGCGACTGCAGCATTCAGCCAGCGCCACCGGCCGCGCAGCTCGGCATCAAGTGCCGCCACATCGGCCGGCGCGCTGACCGTGCCGGGTAGCAGGGCATTGGCGGCGGCCACCGGGCCTCGGGCGTTGACCGACTTGTCCTCGACCCGGGCGCGCAGCTGGCCGCTCCAGTCCTGGGCCTGGGCCGCGATGGACAGCAGTCCGGCGGCGGCCATCAGCATGGGCTTGAACATCATCAATCCAGGCTCGGGTTGCGGGCCAGGAACATCGGGTTCAGCCAGTTGTCGGGCACGGTTCGGGGCGTGCGCGAGACGTAGCGGATGCGTGTCTCCTTCTTGTTGCTGAGCTGGTCCTGCAGCACCATCTCGGTGACCAGAGTCTGGCCCCTGTCCATCACGAAGCGGGCCTGCTTGGCCAGCTTGTCGGACTGCACATACAGATCGGCCTTGATCGGCTCGTGCCGGGCCTTGCCCAGCCACAGCTCGATGCGCTGGTAGCTGACGCTCTTGCGGCTGGCCGTGAGGCTCAGGTGCAGGCAGGGGGCGTCGCCGCACTTCTCCTCGCCGACCAGGGTGCCGGTGTAGTCCTCCGACCAGGACAGCGTGGCGATATCGCCGGTGGAGGCATCGCCCAGCAGCTTCTGCATCGGCGTGATGCGCATCGGCCGCTGGCTGCCGGGCATCAGCAGCCAGAAGTCATCCCCCAGCATCAAGACCTTCTGGCCCTTCTCGGCCGGGCTCTGCATCAGCACCAGCGACTGGTGTCTGGCCTGCACGAAGACCGTGTAGCGGCGCTCCTTGTCCTGGCTGCCGTCGGCACCATGCAGGGTGACCAGGCTTTCGACCTGCATATTGACGTCGCTGCCATTGCGGAAGCGGTCGGCGGCCTTGAGCAGGGCGCTGACGTCCTGGGCCTGGGCGGCAGCGCCGATCAGGGTGAATGTGAGCAACGCGATGGTGGTTTTCATGGTGTTCCTTCTACTGGTAGCGTGTAGCCCGGATGGCTGCGACTCGACCGAGGTGAGCACCTGCGTGCTCACCGACGCGAGTTGCAGCGCCTTGTCCTTGCCAGGACAAGGCAGCGCAGCGCAATCCGGGGCTGACGGTGACTTGGCAGCGACCCTGGATTGCGCTTCGCTTCATCCAGGCTACGGATACAGGAATCAGGTATGGGCCAAGGCATCAACAACAGGTTTGTGCACCGTCTTGCGGGCCACCAGGGCCGAGGCCAGCATCACCAGCAGCAGCATGGCCAGCAGGGTGGCGGCATAGACGGTCGGGTCGATCGCGATGCTCAGCGGATAGCCGTCCGAGCGGCCGGGCGGCGGCGGCATCTGCACCGGGAACAGGTACAGCAGCACGCTGACGCCCAGCGCCATGACGGCGCCGAGCAACGCACCGCCACCACCGAGCACCATGCCCTCCAGCGCCAGGCTGCGCAGCAGCTGGCCGGGCAGGGTGCCCAGTGCGCGCAGGGTGCCGATCTCGCGGGTGCGTTCGATGATGGCCATGGCCATTGCATTGGTGACGACGAAGACGACGATCAGGAAGATGATCAAGCCCAGGGCGCCGAAGATGCGGTCGTAGAGTTCGCGCACGCTTTTGTAGAAGAAGGCCTGGTCCTGCCAGTTCTGCACCTTCAGTTCCGGCAGGGCCGCCGCCACGCGGGCCTGGGCACCGGGTGTGGCCTCCATGCTGCGCAGGAACACGCCCAGGCTGCTGACGCCCTGCTTGTTGAGCAGCTTCTGCGCCGTCAGCACATCGGTATAGACCAGGCGCTTGTCCATGTCCGGGATGCCGGTCGAGAACACGCCACGCACTCGCACATCGAGCGCATTCAGCGCGCCATCGGCCGTGCTGGACAGCAGGGTCAGGCTGGTGCCGGGTTCGGCCTTCAGGCTGCGTGCCAGGCCTTCACCCAGCATCACCTCGGCGGTGGCCTCCTTGCTGCTGACCAGGGCCTCGCCGGCCTTGATCTTCAGGAACGGGCCTTTGACGGCGAACTCGCTGTCCGGATCGACGCCGACGGCCATCATCACGGTGGACTTGTCACCGTTGCTGATCAACCCGCTGAAGTCCACCCGTGGCAGCACCTGGCGCACGTCGGGGTCGGCCAGCAACTGGGCCGTCAGCGCCGCGGCATTGTCCAGGCCATGCTGCAGCGGCGTGTCCTCGTCCCTGCTGAACTGCTCGGGCTTGGCGACGATCAGATGGCCGGTGCTGCGCGCCGCCAGCTGGGCCAGACCCTGGTAGGTGGACAGCGCGAAGCCGCTGGCCAGCAGGATGGCGGCCGTGCCTAAAGCGGCGATGGACACCGTCACCAGCGAGCGGCGGCGGTTGCGCAGGGCGTTCTGCCAGGCGAATTTGAGCCAGCGCATATTGTTCATGCGGCTTCTCCGAGGGCGATGAGTTCGGGGTGGGTGATGCGGCCATCCAGCAGCGCGACGATGCGGTCACAGCGGCGGGTCAGCCGGCCGTCATGCGTGGCGATGACGAAGGCCGCGCCCTGGCCATGGGCCAGCTCGCGCATCAGGTCCAGCACCTGATCGGCGGTGACCGAGTCCAGACTGGCGGTCGGCTCATCGGCAATCACCAGCTTCGGGCGCTTCACCAGCGCGCGGGCAATCGCCACGCGCTGGCGCTGGCCGCCGGAGAGGGCGTCGGGCCGGTGTTTCGCATGCTCAAGCAGGCCGACGGCGCGCAGGGCTTCGCTCACCCTGTCATTGCGCTCTTTCGTCGGCACGCCGGCCAGGAACAAGGGGTAGTCCACGTTCTCGGCCACCGTCATCACCGGCACCAGATTGAAGTTCTGGAAGATGAAGCCAATGGCGTCGCGGCGCAGCAGCGTCGAGCCGGTTTCGTCACGGGCATCGACGGGTTTGCCCTGCAACAGGATTTCGCCGCTGTCGGGCGCGTCGATCAGCCCGCAGAGGTTCAGGATCGTCGACTTGCCGCTGCCCGAGGGGCCGGTCAGCGCCAGCAGCTCGCCGGCACGCACCTGCAGGTCTATGCCCTGCAGCGCCGGCACGATGTGCTCACCCAGGCGGTAGGTCTTGTGCACGCCGCGCATTTCGATGACCACGGGCTTGATCATGACTGCAACGCCTTCAGCTGAGCGCCGGCTTGGGCGGCCTGTGGCGCCTTGCGCTCGGTCACCATCTGATAGAACTTGCGGGCGTCTTCGGGCCGCTTGTCCTGCTCCGCCCACTTGGCGGCGCGCATCCACACGGCGCCCTGGAAGGGCAGCGGCGCCTGGGCAAACTGAGGGCTGGCCAGCAGCTCGCCGAACAGCTTGGCGCCGCGCGGGCCGCGGTTGAACATGGACGGCAGGGCCAGGAAGGTGTTGATGGCGGTGAAGCGCGTCTCCAGGCTCACGGCCACCTGGCCGGGCAGGGGCACATCATGTTGGGGCTGCAGCAGCACCAGGGCCTTGTCCAGCCAGGCCAGGCCGTCCTCGACGTGGCTCATCTTCTTCCAGGGCAGCATGGTGGTGGTGGCGCGCAGCGTCGTGGCCGCGCCCAGATAGGCCATCAGCACCGGGTTGCCCGGCTCGGCCTTGAGCAGGGCTGTGTAGGTCTCGACGGACTTTTCGATCGCATCCGAGTCGCCCTTGGCCGCGGCCTGGAACTGGGCTTGAGCGGCTTGCAGCTGGGCCTCGGGGGCGGCCAGGCTCAGGCTGCAGGCGGCGGCCAGGCTCAGGGCCAGCAGGGTTTGGGTGATGCGGTATGAGATGGGCTTCATGGGGACTCCTCCGGTGAAGGGGTTGGATCAATCAACCCCTTCAGGCTAGAGAAGCGGCCCCGGCGCCGCAGCTGCTTTGCGACCCGCAACCGGCCGCTGTCGCGAAACGACACGGTTGCGGCGCGAAATGCGGGCGCTCAAATCCATGCTTGCAGCTTGGTGGCGATGAGGCGCCACCGCGCTTCGCCGGCCTCGGCCAGCCAATCCAGCGGCGCCCAGCGCACGGCATGGACCTCATCAAGCTGGGCCTGCGGCGCGATGGAGTCGTCGGCGCGGGCCAGGTAGAGGAAGTCGTGGTGCCAGTGCGCACCTTCTCCCTTGTGCGGGTTGGCGGCGATCGCGTGCGTGTCGATGTCGATCGGCACAGCCCCGAATGGGCCGAGGGCCAGCCGCTCGATGGCCGTCACACCTGTCTCCTCGGCCACCTCCCGGCAGGCCGAGGCCCACAGATCCTGCCCCGGCTCGACGTGGCCGCCCGGCTGCAGCCAGCGGCCAATCACGCGGTGGTGAATCAGCAGCAGCCGACGGTGGTCGGCGCTGAGCACCAGGGCGCTGGCGGTGATGTGGCCGCGCATCGTCGAGCGGGCGAACACGTCCTCGCCGTCCGGGGCAAGCAGTTGGGCCTGCAAGGCTTCCAGCCGCGTGGTCTCGTCCGGGAAGTGGGTCAGATAGCGGGTCAATTCCTGCCGGGCAGCGTCGTGCATTTCAAGGTTTCTGTTTGATTTTCGATGCTTGTGATACTGTGTGTACGTCTTAGCACCGGAAGCTTCCATGTCCACCACGATGACGCTTCGCCTTGAAGACGATGTCAAGAATCGGCTGGATACTCTGGCCGAGGCGACCCAGCGCAGCAAGTCCTATTTGGCCGCCGAGGCCATCCGCGTCTATCTTGAATCGAATGAGTGGCAGATCCAGGAGATCCAGTCCGCCTTGACCGAGGCCGATGCTGGCGACTTTGCCAGTGAGCAGGACGTGCAGGCACTGACCGAGAAGTGGTTGGTCGGTGCGGATTAAGTGGCTGCGCACGGCCCTGCGCAATCTGGATGACGAAGCCACCTACATCGCCCAGGAAGACCCTGCAGCAGCCCGCCTGGTGGTGGCCCGGGTGCTTGATGCGGTAGCCCATTTGGCCGATCAGCCAGGCCTCGGTCGCCCCGGCAGGGTGCCCGGCACGCGCGAGCTGGGGGTGCTCAAGACCCGCTACCTCGTGCCCTATCGCGTGCAGGGCAATACGGTAGAGGTGCTGCGGGTGTTCCACACCTCGCGCCGTCTTCCGGGCAAGTGGTGACCAAGGTCTACACCGTCATCCCGCCCGACACCTCCAGCACCGCCCCGTTCACATAGGAGGCCTCGTCGCTGGCCAGGAAGGCATAGACGTTGGCGATTTCTTCGGGCTTGCCCAGGCGACGCAGCGGAACCTGCTCGCGCATATGGTCCAGCACCTTGTCGGGGATGGTCGAGAGTATCGGTGTCTCCACAAAACCCGGCGCCACCGCATTGACGCGCACGCCCTTGGGGCCCAGCTCGCGGGCCCAGGTCTTGGTGAAGCCGATCACGCCGAACTTGGATGCGGCGTAATTGGTCTGGCCGAAGTTGCCGTAGATGCCCACCACCGAGCTGGCATTGAGGATCACGCCCGCGCTCTGCGCGACCATGGTGTCGGCCACCGCCTGGGCGCAATGAAAGACACCGCGCAGATTGACGTCGATGACGGCGTCGAACTGCTCCAGGGTCATCTTCTGCAGCCGTGCGTCCTTGGTAATGCCGGCGTTGTTGACCAGCACGTCGATGCGGCCGAACTGGGCCTTGACGGAGGCCACCATCGCATCGACCTGCTCGCGGTCGGTCACGTTCAGCGGATAGCCCTGGGCCTGGGCGCCTATGGCTCTCAGCTGGGCCACCGCCTCGGCCACGGCCGCGACCTTGACGTCGCAGGCGATCACAATGGCGCCTTCGGCGGCGAATTTCAGCGCGGTCGCCAGGCCTATGCCTTGGGCGGCACCGGTGACGATGCAAACCTTGTTCTGGAGTCTCATGGATTCAGATGTAGAAATTGAAGTACGGAAGGAAGTTGGGTCTCGAAGTCGCTGAGCCCATGGTCGCTGCCTTCCAGCAGCAGCACCTGGCATTGCTGGTAGCGCGCCCACATCTCGCGCCAGTCCAGCACCTCGTCGCCCTTGGCAATGACGGCGAAGTAGCGTTCGGGGAGGGTCAGGGCCGGCGGCGTCAGCGCGTGCAGCTCGGCGACGAATTCGGGGCGAAAAAAGAAGTGCTCGTTCGGGTCATGCCAGGCGGTCTGCTCGCCGATATGGCGTGACAAATCACGCGCCGGATCGACAGCCGGGTTCAGCAACACGGCCGGACAGCCCATTTCCTCGGCCAGCACGGTGGCATAGAAGCCGCCGAGCGAGCTGCCCATCACCGCCATGCGCTCGCGCGGCCAGTCGGCCAGGAGATTGCGCACCAGGCACAGCGCCTCGGCCGGTGAGGGCGGCAGCTGCGGGCAGAGCCACTGCAGCTCGGGGCGCTGCTCAAGCACCCAACGCGCCATGCGCTGCGCCTTGGCCGAGCGGGGTGAGGAGCGAAAGCCGTGCAGGTACAGCAGATGGGTGATGGTGGGCATGGGCGCCAAGTCTAAGGCGCTAGCACCCCGCTCGCAGACCGCACAAATGCCCCGGGGTTTTCCCTTGTTGGCCGACGAACTGGGGATTTCTGGGTACTAATGGCGGTCCGAACGCGTTGACGCCGGGCCAGTGGGCGCGGCACAGTCGTGCTTTAGAGCGCGACGTACGCACTCCGTCTGAGAGCCGGGCCACGAGCCAGGCTTTCTTTTTTTCGGGCACCCAAGCACTGGACCTCATGAGCGTGAAATCTGCTGTTTCTTCGAACCCCCTGAACCTGTCGCTATTGGCTGCTGCCGTGACGCTGCTGTACGGCTGTGCCGCACCGGCGGCCAAGGAAGGTGATGCGGCCAAGGCGGCCGCGCCTGGCGCTTCGGCCCCCACGGCGGCGAACAGCTTCACGCCGATGGCCAAGGGTGCCGTGCCGCCGGCCGGTGCTGCTTCCGGTGCGGCTCCCGGTGCCCCGCGCCCCCCGGCCGACCCGACCGCCCCCAAACCCTTTGCCGATGTGATCAAGGACGCCAAGGTGCAGCAGGGCCTGTTCCCGATCTGGCGCAAGGAGGAAAAGGTCTGGATCGAGATCCCGAAGGCGCAGCTGAACAAGCCCTTTCTGTTCAGCGTCAACATCGCCAACTCGGTGGGCGAGCGTGGCCTCTATGCCAGCCAGATGGGCACCGACCATATGGCCGAGTTCCGCAAGGTCGGCAACCAGCTGCAGCTGATGGCACTGAACACCAAGTTCCGTGCCGTCGCCGACCAGGGCTCCAAGCGTGCCATCGACCAGGCCTTCTCGCCCAGCCTGCTGGGCGCCGGCCCGGTGGCCAGTGCCGAGCATCCGGAGCGCAAGTCGGTGTTGGTCGATGCTGCCTTCCTGCTCAGCGACATTCCGGGCTATTCCACCCGGCTGGAGATGGCCTACCGCCTGCCCTACGGCCTGGACCGCCCCAACTCCTTCATCGAAACGGCGCGGGCCGACGAGCGTTTGAGCACCTTGACCGCGCGGGTGCACTTCGCCACGCCGCGCATTCCGGCGCCGCCACTGGTGCCTTCGCCCAGCCCGGTGCCCACGCCCACGCCGCCGCAGGCCACGCCGGACCCGCGCAGCCTCTTCGTCAGCTATGTCTACAACTTCGCGCAGCTGCCGGAAACGCCGATGGCGGTGCGCAGGGTCGACCCGCGCCTGGGCCACTTCGCCGAGTCCTTCACCGACCTCGGCGGTGACCTGAAGGCCAATCCCCGCGTGCACTATGTGCAGCGCTGGCGCCTGGAGAAGAAGGACCCGGCGGCGGAACTGTCCGAGCCGGTGACGCCCATCACCTACTGGATGGACAAGAACATCCCGGTGCGCTACCGCGCGTCGGTGGAGGCCGGCATCCTGGAGTGGAACAAGGCCTTCGAGAAGATAGGCTTCAAGAACGCTGTGGTCGCGAGGCAGCAGGCCGACGATGCCGATTGGGACAATATGGACGCCGGCCATGCGTCGATACGCTGGTTCGTCGGCGCCGACGTCGGCTTTGCCATCGGCCCCAGCCATACCGATCCGCGCACCGGCGAGATACTGGATGCCGACATCGGCATGAGCGATGTGTTCGCGCGTGGCTCGCGCCGCTTCCTGGTCGAGGATGTTGGCATGAGCAGCGAGCAGCGTCTGGCACAGATGACGGCCGGCTGGCGCGATGGCCAGGGCGCGGCCGTTTGCAGCTACGCCAAGGAGGCTGCGGCCGAGATGGACTTTGCGCTCGATGTGCTCGAAGCCCGTGGCGACATTGCTCCCGACGGCCCCGAGGCCGAGGCCTTTGTCCAGGCGGTGATCAAGGACACCATCATGCATGAGGTGGGTCACACGCTGGGCCTGAAGCACAACTTCAAGGCCAGCACCACCATCACGCAAAAGCAGCTGCAGGACCGGGCCTTCACCGATGCCAAGGGCATATCAGGCTCGGTGATGGACTACAACGCCTACAACCTGGCGCTGAAGGGCGAGGCGCAGGGCAACTACAACTCCACCACGCTGGGCCCCTACGACTACTGGGCGATCGAGTACGCATACAAGCCGCTGGAGCCGGCCGCGGAAGCCGTCGAACTGGGCAAAATAGCCGCGCGCAGCACCGAGCCGGCGCTGGCCTTTGGCGATGATGCCGATGCCGGCGGCTTCGGCCCCTACGATGGCATGGATCCGCTGGCGAACCGCTTCGACCTGGGCGATGACCCGCTGGCCTACTTCAAGAAGCGTCTGAAGCTGTCGCAGGAGCTGTGGGAGCGGGTCCAGGACCGCAAGCCGCTGGCCACCGATGACCCGCTGCGCCAGCGCCGTGCGCTGATGGGCGGCTTCAATCAGCTGTTCCGCGCCGCCGAACTGGTGGGCAAGTATGTGGGTGGCATGCATGCGCTGCGCGATCTGCCCGGTTCGACCGGCCGCGCCAGCTTCAAGCCGGTCGAGCCGGCGAAGCAGCGCGAGGCCTTGCAGTTCCTGGCCACCGGGCTGTTCAGCGTGGACAGTTTCCGCTTCCGTCCGGAGTTTCTGTCCGGCCTGACGGTGGACTACAACGAGTGGGACCGTGGCGGCCCGCTGGACGTGCCGGCCGCCGTGGCGCGCATCCAGATCGTTGCCATGGACCGTTTGCTGAGCCCCAACACGGCCCGCCGACTGCTGGACCTGCCCGGCTATGTGGCACCTGCCGAGCGCAAGGGCATGATCTCGCTGAGCGAGGTCTATGCCACGGTGCAGGGTTCGGTCTGGTCCGAGTTGAAGAGCGGCACCGAGATCGACCGCATCCGGCGCAATCTGCAGCGTGAACACCTGAAGCGCCTGCAGGCGGTGCTGACCCGCGCGCCGGCCAGCCTGCCGCCCGACGCACTGAGCCTGGCCCGCCTGCATGCCACCGAGCTGCAGGGCCAACTGCGTTCTGCCGTGGCCAAGGGTGGGCTGTCGGTCGAAAGCCGCGCCCATCTGGCCGACAGCCTGGGCCAACTGACCGAAGCGCTGCGCGCGACCATGCAGCGTAGCTGATCGCGAAAGTGACCCCGGTCCAGCGCTTCAGGCGCTGGGCCGGGTCCAGAGCCAAATGCCTACCGCCAGGCCAATGGCCATTGGTAGAAAGTGCCAGGGGCCGGGCAATGTGAACCAGCCGCCCGCGGCGCTGATCAGCAGCAGCAGGGTGGCGGCCCGTTTGGCGCTCAGCGGCACGGCGCCGCGGGCGCGCCAGGCGCGCAGGCTGGGGCCGTAGCGGGGGTGGCTCAGCAGGCGCTGCTCCCACTCGGGGTGCGCGCGGGCAAAACACCAGGCGGCCAGCAGCAGAAAGGGCGTGGTTGGCAGCAGCGGCAGGAAGGCGCCGATTACGCCCAACACCACGCAGACCAGGCCCAGGGCCTTGAGCAGCAGCTTGCGAGCGGCCATGTGCAGGAAAGGTCTGCTCAGCCCCGCTCGGCCAGTGCCTTCAACAGCTTGGCATGGATGCCGCCAAACCCGCCATTGCTCATGCACAGCACCTGATCACCGGGCCTGGCGGCCTTGACCACCGCCTGCACCAGGCTGTCGATATCGGGGCAGACCACCGCCTGCCTGCCCATGGGGGCGAGGGCCTCCCCGGCGTCCCAGGCGAGCTGGCCCTGGTGGCAGAAGGCGATATCGCATTCCTCCAGCGCCCAGGGCAGCTGGGCCTTCATGGCGCCCAGCTTCATGGTGTTGGTGCGCGGCTCGAACACGGCCAGGATGCGCGTCTCCAGGCCGACCTTGCGGCGCAGGCCGTCGATGGTGGTGCGCATGGCTGTCGGGTGGTGGGCAAAGTCGTCATAGACCTTGACGCCACCGGCCTCGCCGCTGAGCTCCATGCGGCGGCGCACATTCTCGAACGTACCCAGGGCCTGGGCGGCCACCTCGGGCGCCACCCCCACATGCTCGGCCGCAGCAATCGCCGCCAGCGCGTTCAGCTGGTTGTGCTCGCCCAGCAGCGGCCAGTCCACATGGGCGACCTTGAGGCTGCCGCGCAGCACGTCGAAGCTCTGCGGCTCGCCGCGGGCACGCAGGGCGCCGGGCTCCTCCTTGCGCGGCCCGAAGCGCACCAGCTCGCTCCAGCAGCCGCGGGTCAGCACGCGCTGCAGGGCCTCTTCGCGGGCGTTGACGACCAGGCGCCCGCCGGCCGGCACGGTGCGTATCAGGTGGTGGAACTGGGTCTCGATCGCACCCAGGTCGGCAAAGATGTCGGCGTGGTCGAACTCGAGATTGTTCAGGATCGCCGTGCGCGGCCGGTAGTGGACGAACTTGCTGCGCTTGTCGAAGAAGGCGGTGTCGTATTCATCCGCTTCGATGACAAACGCTTTGCCCTCGCCCAGCCTCGCCGACACACCGAAGTTCTGCGGCACGCCGCCGACCAGAAACCCGGGCTTGAGGCCGGCCTGATCCAGTATCCAGGCCAGCATCGAGGTCACGCTGGTCTTGCCGTGCGTCCCGGCGACGGCCAGCACGTGGCGGCCCTGCAGCACATGCTCGGCCAGCCATTGCGGGCCGCTGGTGTAGGGCAGGCCGGCGTCGAGAATGGCCTCCATCAGCGGGAACTTCTCGCCGCGGGTGACCAGGTTGCCGATCACGAACAGATCGGGCTCGAGCTCCAGCTGTTCCGGGCCGAAGCCCTCGATGAGCTCAATGCCCAGAGCGCGCAGCTGGTCGCTCATCGGGGGGTAGACATTGGCGTCGCAGCCGGTGACCCGGTGGCCGGCCTCGCGGGCCAGGGCGGCCAGGCCGCCCATGAAGGTGCCGCAGATACCTAGGATGTGAATATGCATGGCGGCATTGTAGGAGCGCGGTCCGCCGTGCCTGGTCTCGCCGCCGTGGTAGTTTTGCGCATGGCCTCGCTGATCTCCCACCCCTATGCCTACCCGCTGCTGGAGGCCCTGCACATCGTCGGCATTGCGCTGCTGCTGGGCAGCCTTGTGCTGTTCGAGCTGCGTGTCTGGGGCGCGGCTGCCGAGCTGCCGGCGGCGCCGCTGGCGCGGCTGGCCCTGACCCTGTCGCTGGCCGGTTTCGGCCTGGCGGCAGCAACCGGACTGACGATGTTCAGCACCCAGCCGGGCGAGCTGATCGCCAACCGCGCCTTTGTGCTGAAGATGGGCCTGCTGATGCTGGCCGGCCTGAACGCCGCCGCCTTTCACTCGCGCGGCGGCCTGGCCAAGATGGATGGCGTCGCGCGGGCGCAGACCCTGCTGTCACTGGGTCTTTGGCTTGCGGTCATCATCTGCGGTCGCTGGATCGCCTATGTCTGAGGAACGCTCATGAACCGCCGCCATTGCTTGATGTCCGCCGGCCTGACCTTGCTGCTGCCGCGGGCCGTCCTGGCCCACCACGGCTGGAGCAGCTTCGACCAGAATCGCCCGATCTGGCTGGAAGGCAAGGCCGCCAAGGTGGCCTGGCGCAATCCCCATGTCGAGCTCGAGCTGGCGCTGGACCCGGAGCTGAAGTTGCCGGCCGACCTTGCCAGCCGCCCGTTGCCGGCCCAGAGCGCAGGCGTTGACGGCGCCCGGCTGCTGGCCGCCGCCACCCTGCCGACGCGGCGCGACCGGCTCTGGCAGATCGAGCTGGCGCCGCTGACCCGCATGCAGGCCTGGAAGGTCGAGGAGATCAAGCCCGGCACGCCGCTGGGCCTGCTCGGCTTCACCTTCTCCGGCGAAAAGGGCGATGCGGTCCTGCGCGTCGAATACCTGTTCGTTGCCGGCAAGACCTACGGCCTGCGCTCCTCGCCTGCCTGAGGCGCTGTCAGCGCAGCGCCTGGCGTGCGGCGTCCAGCGTGGCGTCGAGATCGGCGCTGCTGTGCGCGGCGCTGACGAAGCCGGCCTCGTACAGCGCCGGCGCCAGATAGACGCCGCGGTCCAGCATGCCGTGGAAGAAGCGGTTGAAGCGCTCCTTGTCCGTCGTCATCACCGTGGTGTAGTTCTGCGGCAGCTCGTCCATCAGGAAGAAGCCGAACATGCCGCCCTGGCTGTCTGTGCTGAAGGGTACGCCGTTCTCGCGGGCGACGGTCTTCAGGCCATCGGCCAAGGTGCGGGTCTTGGTGCTCAGCGACTCGAAGAAACCGGGCTTGGCGATTTCGCGCAGCGTGGCCAGACCGCAGGCGGTGGCGACCGGGTTGCCACTCAGCGTGCCGGCCTGATAGACCGAGCCCAACGGCGCCAGGTGGCTCATGATGGCGCGGCTGGCGCCGAAGGCCGCCAGCGGCATGCCGCCACCAATGACCTTGCCGAACACGCTCATGTCCGGCTTGAAGCCGGGGATCAGCTCGGCGTAGTGGGCCTGGGCGCCGCCGAGGGCCACGCGAAAACCCGTCATCACCTCATCGAACACGAACAGCGCGCCGTACTCGGTGCACAGCTCGCGCAGGCGCTTGATGAAGGGCACCGAGGCACGCACGAAGTTCATATTGCCGGCGATCGGCTCGATCATCACGCAGGCCAGCTCCTTGCCGTGCAGCGCGAAAGCCTCTTCCAGCTGGGTGAGATTGTTGTACTCCAGCACGATGGTGTGCTGGGCCACCTCGGGCGGCACGCCGGCGCTGGTCGGGTTGCCGAAGGTGGCAAGACCCGACCCGGCCTTGACCAGCAGCGCGTCGGTGTGGCCGTGGTAGCAGCCCTCGAACTTGATGAACTTGGAGCGGCCGGTGGCGCCGCGGGCCAGGCGGATGGCGCTCATCGTCGCCTCGGTGCCGGAGCTGACCAGACGCACCTGTTCCATGCTGGGCACCAGGGCCAGGATGGCCTCGGCCAGTTCGACCTCGCGCTCGGTCGGCGCCCCAAACGAGAAGCCCTCGACGGCGGCCTTCTGCACCGCCTCCAGCACGGCCGGATGGCCATGGCCTAGGATCATCGGGCCCCAGGAGCCGATGTAGTCGACGTAGCGGCGGCCGTTGGCGTCGAAGATATAGGCACCGTCACCGCGGGTGATGAAGCGGGGCGTGCCGCCGACGGCGCGGAAGGCGCGCACCGGCGAATTGACGCCGCCGGGGATGACTTTTTGCGCGCGCTCGAACAGCGCCTGGTTCAGATCGGGTTCAGTGGACACGTCGCGGGGCTCCGTCAATATCGTCAAGAGAGGGTTCGTCAAGATCGGACTCTTCTTCCTCGTTGGGCGGCAGGGCCCAGAAAAAGCGGTCGGGCACGACATTGCCCATGCCGGGGCGAAAGCCCGCGTCCAGCGCCTGGTCGAGGAAGGACAGGGCCTCGCCGACGGCGATATGCGGCTCGCTGCCGACGGCCATCAGCGCGGCCAGCGAGGCCGACAGGGTGTCGCCAGCGCCGATGAAGCTGACGTCGAAGCGCTCGAACTTCTCGCCGGTGATGGGGCCCTGGGGCGTGGCCAGCACGTTGTCGACGAAGTGGTCGGGCAGGGCCATGCCGGTGACCAGCACATGGGCCGCGCCATGCTCGGCGGCGGCCACGGCCAGTTCGCGCGGCGAGGCCGGGCGATCCAGCTCCCAGTCGGGCAGCAGCAGGTCGGTCAGGGTCTTGTGGTTGCCCACCAGCACCTGCGTCTGCGGCAGTATCAGCTCGCGGAAGGCATCGCTATAGCTCTGTTGCTGCTCTTCATCGAGCCAGGACAGGCTGGGGATATAGGACACCAGGGGCACCTCGGGGTAGTCGCTCAAGACCTCGGCGACGGCGCTGATGCCCTCGGCGCTGCCCAGGAAGCCGACCTTCCAGGCCGAAATGGTCACGTCTTCGAGGATGCCACGGGCCTGCTCGGCAATCGTCTCGGCGTCCAGCACATGCTGGTCGAAGACCTCGGCGGTATCGCGCAGCACGATGGCGGTGACCACCGGCAGGCCGTGCGCACCCATCGCGGCGATGGTGGCGATGTCGCCGGCCAGACCGCCCGCTCCGCTGGGGTCATTGGCATTGAAGGTCATCACGCAGGCCGGAGCCGGCGACTCCTGGTTCTCGACCTGGGAGCTGGTGACGGAGGTATCGGTGGTGCTCATGGCGTTATGCGGCGCAAGGCCAGGTAGGCGTTAGGGCAAGGCCGGGCAGGGCGCTAGGGGAGTAGGTAACAGAAAATCGCAAATGGGCAATGTTCGACAAATCGGTGAGGAATGTTGCGTAAGTACCTATAAGCCCGGGTATTTTTGCCAACTGGCGTGGCTACAATCTTTCTCCATTGTAGTTAAGCAAACCGGGCTCCGACCGCCCTTGAGAACATCGTGACCGAACCCTGTACCTGGATGTGCCTGATCTGTGGCTGGATTTACGACGAAGCCACCGGAGATATCGAACATGGCATCAAGCCCGGCACGTCTTGGGCCGATGTACCGATGAACTGGACCTGTCCTGAGTGCGGCGCACGCAAGGAAGATTTCGAGATGGTTCGCATTTGACGGCAGCCTCCCAGCTGCGCGTCACCAGGAGAACAACGCTTGAGTTCCGCAGCCGAAAACGGCACCCCGCTGACCCGGGTGCTGGTCATTGACGACAGCAACACCATCCGGCGCAGTGCCGAGATCTTCCTGAAACAGGGCGGATACGAGGTGGTGCTGGCCGAGGATGGCTTTGATGCGCTGGCCAAGGTCAACGACTACCAGCCCGACCTGGTGTTCTGCGACATCCTGATGCCGCGCCTGGACGGCTATCAAACCTGCGCCATCATCAAGCGCAATCCCCGCTTTGCCCATTTGCCGGTCATCATGCTGTCGTCCAAGGACGGGCTGTTCGACAAGGCGCGCGGCCGCATGGTCGGCTCGCAAGACTATCTGACCAAACCCTTTACCAAAGACCAGTTGTTGGGCGCGGTGCGCCAGCACCGACCGCAGGCATGAGACCCCCCGGTCCCGTGCCGCTGAAGAGTAGATCGAGGTAACACCCCATGGCCATTCACAAGATCCTGCTGGTGGACGACTCCAAGACCGAGTTGCACTACCTGACCGACCTGCTGAGCAAGAAGGGCTTCAATGTGCGCACCGCCGTCAATGGCGAAGAGGCGATGAAGCGTCTGGAAGAGGAAGTGCCCGAGCTGATACTGATGGATGTGGTGATGCCCGGCCAGAACGGCTTCCAGCTGACCCGCGCCATCACGAGGGACGAGCGCTATGCCCATATTCCGGTGATCATGTGCACCAGCAAGAATCAGGAGACCGACAAGGTCTGGGGCATGCGCCAGGGCGCGCGCGACTATGTCGTCAAGCCGGTCAAGGCCGAAGAGTTGCTGGCCAAGATCAAGGCCCTCGAGTAAGCGGTTCGCGCCACCATGTCCAACAAGGAAGCCCTGCGCGAGTTGCAGCACCGATTGGCCGAGCGCATGCAGGCCGCGCGTTCCCAGGCGCCGGGCAACTCCTGGCTGGCGGTGGAGTGCGGCGGACACGATTTCCTGCTGGCCCTGCAGCAGGCCGGCGAGATCTTCCCGGTGCCCGCGATCACGCCGGTGCCGCACACTCAGGCCTGGCTGGCCGGCGTGGCCAATCTGCGCGGCGGCCTCTATGCGGTGGTGGACCTGGGCGGCTTTCTTGGGCTGCGCCAACAAGCCCCCGCCCGCAACGATCAGAGCCGGCTGGTGGCGGTGAATGCCAAGCTGGACATCAATTGCGCGCTGCTGGTGGACCGGCTGGCCGGTCTGCGCAACAGTGCAGAACTGACCCCCGTCGAGGAGGCGCCGGCCGAGGCGGCCGCGCTGCCGCCCTTTGTCGGGCGCAGGCTGCGTGACGGGCAGGGCCGGGTGTGGCAGGAGTTGCTGCTGCAGGCCCTGGTGGTGGACGAGCATTTCCTGAGCATCGTGGCATGAGGTGCGCTCAGCACTTCGGCACGCTGCGGCACAACGACAGGCTATTGGGCACAAGGGTGACAGAGACATGAGCTTCCTGGACAAGATCAAGGGCTTCGGCAAGCGTCAATCGGCTCCTGCCGGTGGTGGCGCGGCCCAGGCCGACAGTGGGTCGCCCGACACCATCACGCTGACCGAGTCCAGTGGCATGCCCAGCACGCGCATGGGCCCGGCCACCACCTCGATCATTTCCGAGGCCATGCCCACCGGCATGCAGGCCGATTTCGCCGACAGCCAGGCCGCCGAGGCCCGCCGCCGCGTGCCGCCGGCCCAGATGCCCTTCATCGGCCATCTGGGGCTGGCCAGCCAGCAGAAGGTGCTGGCCCTGCTGGTCGTTGCCGGGGTGATCGGGGTCGCCGGTGCGGTGGTCTCGACCTTGATCAGCGCCGGCCGCGTGTCGGCGCAGGTGGGCGCCAGCGGCCAGGCCCTGATGCAGTCGCAGCGGCTGGCCAAATCGGTCTGGCAGGCGGTGGCCGGCAATCCCAAGGGCTTCCCGGAACTGCGCGAAAGCGCCGACACCATGGCCAGCCTGGTGCGCAGCCTGAAGACCGGCGAGGGTTCGGTGCCCCAGGCCTCTGGTGCGGTGCAGGAAGTCATCGATCCGCTGCTGCCGATGGTGGACCGGGCCGAGAAGAGCGCCAAGGTGGTGCTGGCCCAGGAGAAGGTGCTGACCCAGGTCGGCACCGCGCTGCGCACCATCAACCGCCAGTCCTCCGACCTGCTGGAGAGCGCCGAGGCCGTGGCCTCGCTGGCGATGCAGCAGAACGCGCCGGTCGCCGAGAGTGCCGCCGTCAGCCAGCTGGTGATGCTGACCCAGCGCATCGGCAAGAGCGCCAACGAGTTCCTGACGCAAGAAGGCGTCAGCCCCGAGGCGGTGTTCCTGCTCGGCAAGGACTTGAATACCTTCAAGGAAATCACCGAGGGCCTGATCAGCGGCAGCCAGGACCTGCGCCTGGTTGGTGCCAAGGACGCCCAGACCAAGGAGCGTCTGCAGGCCCTGCTCAAGCAGTACGAGCAGACCCGCGCCCAGGCCTATGCGATCCTGGGCAATCTGCAGGGCCTGGTGTCGGCACGCGAGGCGCAGACCGCCATCCTGGCCGACAGCGAACCGCTGCGCCTGGGGCTGCAGGACATGCAGAACCGAATCCAGGCCGAGAGCGGCATGCAGCCGTGGGTGCTGATCGTGCTGTTGCTGTCGGTGCTGATGCTGGCGCTGGGGGCCTTTGGCTTCCTGCGCCTGTATGTGTCCGATCAGGGCCAGCGTGCCGCCCTGGCCGAGACGCAGAAGAACGCCGCCGAACGCCAGGAGCAGGAGGCCAAGCGCGTCAACGATGCCAACCAGGCCGCCATTTTGCGATTGATGAACGAGCTGCAGCTGGTCGCCGAGGGCGACTTGACGCAGCAGGCGACGGTGACGGAAGACATCACCGGCGCCATCGCCGACTCGGTGAACTACACGGTGGAAGAGCTGCGCACCCTGGTGGCCCAGGTGCAGGGCACGGCCGCGCGGGTGACCGAAACGACCTTGCAGGTGGACCAGAACTCGACCGAGCTGCTGGCCGCCTCGACCGAACAGCTGCACGAGATCCGCGACACCGGCGAGGCCGTGCTGCAGATGGCCGGCCGCATCAACCAGGTGTCAGCCCAGGCCCAGCAGACGGCCGAGGTGGCGCAGCGCTCGCGGGCGGTGGCCGAGTCCGGCCTGCAGGCGATGCAGAACACCATCGGCGGCATGAACGCGATCCGCGAGCAGATCCAGGAAACCTCCAAGCGCATCAAGCGACTCGGTGAGAGCTCGCAGGAAATCGGCGAGATCACCGAGCTGATCTCCGACATTACCGAACAGACGAACGTGCTGGCCCTGAATGCCGCCATCCAGGCCGCCTCGGCCGGCGAGGCGGGACGCGGCTTCTCGGTGGTGGCCGAGGAAGTGCAGCGCCTGGCCGAGCGCTCCGGCAGCGCCACGCGTCGCATTGCCGCGCTGGTGAAGACGATTCAGACCGACACGCAGGACGCGGTGGCCGCCATGGAGCGCTCGACGCAGAACGTGGTCGAGGGTACGCGGCTGTCCGACGCGGCCGGCACGGCGCTGACCGACATCGACCAGGTGTCGCGCCAGCTGTCGGACCTGATCGTGAAGATTTCCGACCAGGCGCTCAGCGAAGCCAGCCAGGCCAATATCGTGGCCTCGAACATCCAGCACATTTTTGCGGTGACCGAGCAGACCGGTGAGGGCACACGCTCCACCGCCACCCTGGTGCACCAGCTGTCGCGCACCGCCGAGGAGCTGAAGGCCTCGGTGTCGCGGTTCAAGATCGACTGACGCCGAAGCCGCCGCAGCATGATGATGAACAACGCACCGACCTGAACAGAAGGCACGCCAGCGCATGGACCTCCCGCGTGATTCCGAGTTTCCGGCCGACCTCAGCCCCCTCGCATGGGTGCAGGAAGAGCTGCGCCGTTCGCTGGAGGCCGCGCACAAGGCCTTGCGCCGCTATGCGCGCGATGTCGATGCGCCGCGTATTTCGTCCGGAGTGGCCGGCCAGGACACGCTGGACCTCAGCGCGCTGAACAGCGCCCGCCAGCAGGTGCACCAGGCCGCTGGCGTGGTTTCCCTGGTCGGCCTGCCGGCCGGTGCGACGATGCTGCGGGCCTGCGAGGCCGGGCTGCAAAGCCTGATCGACCACCCGGAGCGCATCAAGCTCGATGCGATCGAGACCCTGGAGCGGGCTGACTTTGCGCTGCTCGACTATGTGGCCAGGCTGTTGGCCGGCCGGCCGGTCTCCTCGCTGAGCCTGTTCCCGCCCTACCGCGCGGTGCAGGCGCTGGCCGGCGCCGAGCGCATCCATCCCGCCGATCTGTGGACCCATGAATGGAGCTGGCAGGAGCCGCCCAGAGAGATCACTGTCACCCCGCGCAAGCCCGAGAGCGCACGTTCGGCGTTCGAGACCACGCTCTTGAAGTTCATGCGCGAGGGTTCGGCCGATGGCGCGCGCGCGCTGAGCGAGTTGTGCGCCAGCATGGCCGCCGGCGCGCCGACGGCCGCCGCACGCAGCCTCTGGCATGTGGCCGCGGCCTTCTTCGAGGCCCAGGGCATTGGCATGCTGCAACCCGACGCCTTTGCCAAGCGCATCGGTTCGCGCCTGCTGGCCCAGCTGCGTGCCGGAGCTGCGGGCGACCCGGCCGTGGCCGACCGCCTGGCCCGTGACCTGCTGTTCTTCTGCGCCCAGAGCGCCGCGCCGCCGTTCCCTGCTGCCGCACCTCGCCTGCATGCGGTGCGTCAGGCCTACGGGCTGGACGAGCACCAGGCGGTGGACTATGAAGAGGCCCGTCTGGGCCTGGTCGACCCGGCCTGGGTGGTGCAGGCGCGCAAGCGCGTCTCGGTGGCCAAGGATGCCTGGTCCTCGGTGGCCGAGGGTGATGTGCAGCGGCTGCAGGGCCTGGACGAGTTGTTCGCCCTGGTGTCCGAATCGCTGCAGCGCCTGTTCCCCCGCGGCGAGGTGCTGGGCCAGACCCTGCAGCGCGCTGTCGTCGGCACGGCCCGCGCCGGTGCGGCACCGAGTTCGGCCCTGGCCATGGAGGTGGCCACGGCGATGTTGTACGTCGATGCGGCGCTGGAAGATGCCGCCTTCGATGCCCCCGAACAGGCCGATCGCGTGCAGCGCCTGGCCCAGCGCGTCGAATCGGTCGCCCATGGCGATCCGGCCCAGCCGCTGGAAGCCTGGATGGAGGAACTGTACCGCCGCGTTTCCGACCGCCAGACCATGGGCAGTGTCGTGCAGGAACTGCGCAGCTCGCTGTCCGAGACCGAGAAGCTGGTCGACGAGTATTTCCGTGACACCAGCCGGCGCCAGGTCTTGATACCGGTGCCCGGCCAGCTGTCGGCGATGCGTGGCGTGCTGACCGTGCTGGGCATGGAGCAGGCCGCCCAGGCGGTGCTGCGCATGCGCGACGAAGTCGATGAGCTGGTCAACACCGAGGTCGACGCCACCCGTCAGGGCCCGCGCCAGATCTTCGAGCGTCTGGCCGGCAATCTGGGTGCCCTGGGCTTTTTGATCGACATGCTCAGTGTGCAGCCGCATCTGGCCAAGCGCCTGTTCAAGTACGACGACGAGACCGGCGTGCTGGCCCCGGTGATGGGTCGCCGCGAGGGCGAGACCAGCGGCTTTGTCGGTCTGGACGAGCTGCTGCCGCTGGCCGAGCCGGTGGATGTGCCGACCCAGCCCGAACCCCTTGCCGAAGCTCCGGCCGAACAGCCCGAGGTGCCGGACTTCGGCCTGGATTTTGGCCTGGACGAAGCACAGCCGCCGGTCGCCGAGGAGCCCGAGTTTGCGGCACTGCCCGATATCGATGCACCGCCGCCGCTGCCCGATCCCGTGCGCTCGCCACTGCCGGCGCCTGCGGCCGTGCCGGTGCTGACGGCTCAGGCCACCGACACCGAGATCGACGCCGAGATGCTCGAGGTCTTCCTCGAGGAATGTGACGAGGTCGTGGCCAACGCGCGCGAGGCTCTGGCCCAGCTGCAGCTGGACAGCAGCGACCAGAACCAGCTGACCACCGTGCGCCGCGCCTTCCACACCCTGAAGGGCAGCTCTCGCATGGTTGGCCTGCTCGACTTCGGCGAGGGGGCCTGGGCCTGCGAACAGCTCTATAACGCCCGCCTGGGCGACAACCGGCCGGCCGATGCCGGCCTGCTGGGCTTCAGCGCCGAGGCGCTGGAGTATCTGTTCGACTGGCGCAATGCGATCGCCGAGAAGCGCAGCAGCGGCCATCGGTCGGCCAGCCTGCGCCGCGCCGCCGATGCCTTGCGCATCGAAGGCCGGGTCGAGGCGCTGGAATGGCCGCAGGCGGCGGTCGCCGAGCCCGCGGCTGACGCGGTGGCCGAAGTCGCGGCCGAGGTGCCGGAGTTTCCTGTGCCGGAGCCCGAGGCCGTTCTGGAGCCCACCGAGCTGGCCGCGCTGGAGCCCGAGCTGATGCTCGACCTGCCGGTGGAAGCGATCGCAACGCCCGAGACTCAAGAAGACGACTTCTTCGAACTCGATCTGCCCGATCTGGCTGTCACAGCCCTGCCCGAAGCCATCCCGGAAGCGGTGGCCGAACCGGCCCTGCCCACCTTCGAGCTGGATCTGGACTTCGGTGAGGTCAAGCCGCCGGTGGTCGCCGAGGACGAAGCGCCACCGGCCTTGCCGGACGACGAGCTGCCCGCGCTGCCCGTACCGGCCGATGTGCCGCTGTCGCTGGACCAGCCTGATGACGAGGACCTGCTGCTGCCCGAGGACGAGCCGCCGGTGGTGGAGCCGGAGCCCGAAGTCATCGAGGTTGCCGAGCCTGCGGCGCCTGTCGAGCCCGAACCTGAACCTGAACCTGAAACTGAGCCAGAGCCAGAGCCAGAGCCTGTAGCCGAGCCGGCGGCCGAGGAGGCGCCGCCCAAACCCCATCTGGAGCTGGTGCACTCGGTCGATGCCCTGGTGGCCGATGAGGAACGGGTGCAGGCGCTGGCCGAGCAGGCCGAGGCCGTCAAGGTCATTGGCCCGCTGCGTATCAGCATTGCGCTGTTCAATATCTTCCTGAACGAGGCCGACGAACTGTCGCGGCGCCTCTGTGTCGAGCTGGCCGAATGGGCGCTGGAGCTGAACCAGCCGCTGCCCGAAAGCAGCGTCTCGCTGGCCCATTCGCTCGCCGGCAATGCCGCCACCGTAGGCTTCGAGGATCTGTCGCGCCTGGCCCGTCTGCTGGAGCATGCCCTGGAGCGCAGCCACGCGCTGGGCCGTGGCACGGTCGAGGAGGGCGAGCTGTTTGTCGAGGCCGCCGACGAGATACGGCGCCTGTTGCACCAATTTGCCGCCGGCTTCCTGAAGACCCCCGACGCGGCGCTGAACCAGCGCCTCATCGATCACGAGCACCGCGCCGCCGAGCGCCTGCAAGACCTGGCCCTGCATGCGCCCCTGGTCGAGCCGGACTCGGATGACATGCCGCTGGCCGAGGTGATCGAAGACCCGGCGCACACCGCGCCCGATGACGAGGCGTTGGCCGTGCTGGCCGCCGAGACGCTGGCCGGGGTGGAGGAATCGCCCGAGGTCATGGAGCTCGTCGAACCCGAACCCGAACCAGCCCAGAGCCTGCTCGGCCAGCTGGGCGAGGTCCTGAGCGGTCCGCTGCAGCCGGTGGCCGAGGTGCATGCCGCACCGGGCAGGGCCCATGCCCAGGACGAGCTGGACGTCGCCGATCTGGACGCCGAGGACGCGATCGACGAGGAGCTGTTTCCGATCTTCGAGGAAGAGGGCATCGAGCTGTTGCAGCAGCTGGCCGCACTGATGCGCGATTGGCAATCCAAGCCGGCCGATATGAGCAGCGCCTCGGCCTGCATGCGCAATCTGCACACCTTGAAGGGCGGTGCCCGCCTGGCCGGTGCGATGCGCCTTGGCGAGATGGCCCACCGCATGGAGTCGGTGGTCGAGTCGCTGCTGGGCAGTGGCCAGGCCGATGCCCATGACATCGAGCGTCTGCAGTCCCATGTCGATGCAATGGCCGCGGTGTTTGATGCGCTGCGTCACCCGCCGGCGCCGGCCGAGGTGGAGCCGGTAATGCTGGCCGCGGCGGTCCCTGCTCCCGAACCCGAACCCGAACCCGAACCGGTACTGCCCGTTGCGGCCGAAGCGGTGGAGCTGGAGGCCCTGGAGGCGCTGGAAGCGCTTGACGCGCCGGAGCCCGAAGCGGCCCAGCCTGTCGCGCCAGCCGCGCCGCTGCCCGCGCTGGTCGAGATCGACTGGTCACGCTTTGCACCGAGCGGCACCGCCGCGGCGCCTCAGGAGCGTGCCCAGAGTGCGGCCGCCCAGGGCATGGTGCGCGTGCGTGCGCCGCTGCTGGAGCGGCTGATCAACCAGGCCGGCGAGGTCAGCATCCGGCGTTCGCGGATGGAATCGGAAGTGGCCCAGATGAAGGGCTCGCTGAACGATCTGACCGACAATCTGGAGCGCCTGCGCCAGCAACTGCGGGACATGGAATTCCAGGCTGATGCGCAGATCAGCTCGAGCCTTGAGTCGGCCAAGCAGGCCGAGCGTGACTTTGATCCGCTGGAGTTCGACCGCTACACCCGGGTGCAGGAACTGACCCGCATCATGGCCGAGTCGGTCGGCGACGTGGCCACCGTGCAGCGTACCCTGCAGCGCGCGCTGCAGTCGGCCGAGGACGAACTCGCCGCCCAGGCCCGCCTGACCCGCGATCTGCAGGACGATCTGCTCAGCACCCGCATGGTCGAGTTCGACAGCCTGTCGGACCGCCTCTACCGCGTGCTGCGCCAGGCCGCCAAGGAGACCGGCAAGCAGGTGCGGCTGGATGTGCAGGGCGGCTCCATCGAAGTGGACCGTGGCGTGCTCGAGCGCATGACCGCTGCCTTCGAGCATCTGCTGCGCAACAGCGTCATCCACGGCATCGAGTCGCCGGAGAAGCGCGTCGCCGCCGGCAAGGAGGCGACCGGCAATATCGTCGTGGCGCTGACCCACGAGGGCAATGAGGTCGCGGTCGAGTTCCGTGACGACGGTGCCGGCCTGGACCTGGAACGCATCCGCCAGCGCGCGGTGCAGATGGGCCTGCTGACCGCCGATGCCAGGCCCGGCACGGCCGAGTTGACCCAGCTGATCTTCATGCATGGCTTCTCCACCGCCAGCGCGCTGACCGAGATGGCCGGCCGCGGTGTCGGCATGGACGTGGTGCGCGATGATGTCAATGCCATGGGCGGACGCATCGCCAGCGCCAGCTCGCCCGGCCAGGGCACCAGCTTCAAGCTGCTGCTGCCGCTGACCACCGCTGTCACCCAGGTGGTGATGCTGCGCTGCGGCGACGACGTGGTGGCGGTGCCGGCCACCCTGATCGAGGTCGTCAAGCGCGTGCCGGTGCCCGAGATCGAGGCTGCCTACCGCAGCGGCACCTTCACCGCCGGCGAACCCATGCCCTTCTTCTGGCTCGGTGGCCTGCTGCAGCAAAGCGCTGCCGGCGTGCTGCAGGGCCGCAACCAGCCGCTGGTGATCGTCAAGAGCGCCCAGCAGCGCGTGGCCTTGCATGTGGATGAGGTCATCGGCAACCAGGAAGTGGTGGTGAAGAACCTCGGCCCGCAGCTGGCACGGGTGCCGGGTCTTGCCGGCATCACCCTGCTGGCGTCTGGCGCTGCGGCCCTGATCTACAACCCGGTGGCCCTGGCCACCCTGCATGGCGACCGGGCGCGGCAGCGGGCCGAGGCGGCCTTGCATGCGCAGACGCCGCAGGCGCAGGAGATTGTTGCGACGCTGGCGCCCACGGTGATGGTGGTGGATGACTCGCTGACGGTGCGCCGCGTCACCCAGCGTCTGCTGGAGCGCGAGGGTTATCGCGTCACCCTGGCCAAGGACGGGCTCGATGCGCTGGAGAAGCTCGCCGACGAACTGCCGGATATGGTGCTGTCCGACATCGAGATGCCGCGCATGGACGGTTTTGACCTGGTTCGCAATATGCACGCCGATGCGCGGCTGCGCGGATTACCGGTAATCATGATTACTTCACGCATTGCGCAGAAGCATAAGGACTATGCGGCAGAGCTGGGTGTGCAGCACTACCTGGGCAAGCCCTATGATGAAGAAGAACTTTTAGCATTGATTGCCAGATACACTTCACGCCGAATAAACGGGTAGGTCGCAACGCATGGATGTAGGGGCGCGGCGGTCTCAGGCTCATCGCAGAGTCCATCAGTCCTTGGGGAAACCAACATCATGCAAGCGCTGGCTGGCATTCGTATCCCATGTCCGAAGTCGTAGACCACCTCGCCGAGCTGACCGGCTACCGGGACCGCGATGTCATGGACGTCACCCTGGTGGGCTCGCTGCGCGACCTGCTGGAGCCGCTGTCGGTAGCCATCTACCGCTGCGTCGGCGAGACTCCCAATGAGCGCTGGCTGACGCGGGCGCGCATGAGCGCCACCGATCCGGTGGCCACCGCCGACCCGCTGTGGGCCGATCTCGAGGCGCTGCCCCTGCTGGCCGATCATGCGGCAAGGCTGGAGTGCTTCCGCTCCCGCACGGTGATCGTGGTGCCCGGCATGCCCTGTGTGACCCTGTTCCCGCTGGCCAATGACCGCGAGGTCGTTGGCGTGCTCGAGGTGCAGAGCGTGCAGGCGCTGGACATGGCGATGCGTCGCATGGTCAGCAGCGTGCTGCGCATCTATCACAACTTCCAGGGCCTCTTGGACTACAGCGAGCGCGATACGCTGACCGGCCTGCTGAATCGCAAGACCTTTGACGAGAGCTTTCTGAAGGCGACGATGGAGATGCCGGCCGGCAACGATGGCCGCCGCCACTGGGGCAGCGAAGCCCGCTACTGGCTGGGCCTGATCGACATCGACCACTTCAAGTCGGTCAACGACCGCTTCGGCCATCTGATCGGCGACGAGGTGCTGCTGCTGCTGGCGCGGTTGATGCGCAGCAGCTTCCGCTTCCATGACCAGCTCTACCGCTTCGGTGGTGAGGAGTTCGTCGTGCTGATGCGTTGCGACAAGGATGTGGACGCCGCCCTGGCCTTTGAGCGCCTGCGCCGCAACACCGCGCACTACGGCTTCCCGCAGGTGGGGCATATCACCGTCAGCGTCGGCTACAGCGAGGTCAAGCCCAGCGATTCGCCGGCCGCGGCCTTCGAACGCGCGGACAAGGCCGTCTATCACGCCAAGGCTCATGGCCGGAATCAGGTGTTCTGCTATGCCGACCTGGTGGCTGCCGGCCACTTCAAGGATGAGGACGAGAAAGTCGGCGCGATGGAGCTGTTCTAGCGCCAGGGTGTTGCAAAGCTACTGCGGCGACCGTCTGCGTCGTTGCGCGGTGCTCGGAATCCTCACGTACAGCAAGTACGTTCCGGTTCCTGCGCGCCGCACGCCTGGCAGCTGGCCGTCCTCGCTACGCTTTTCAACACCCTGTAGTGCCTGTCTTGCAAACAAAAAGGATCGCCTGGCGATCCTTTTTTTATTTCCGTAAAGCGGACTACAAAAAAAATCAAGCGCTTGATTTGATTCGTATCATGCCGAGATGCATGTCGAAAACCACGAGAAATCTAGTGTAAACCCGGGGTCCCTGCCACCGCAATCCGGCGAGGCCGTGCCCGCCCGCTTGCTGCGCGCGGCCATCCGCATCTTTGCCGCCAAGGGCTATGCCAAGGCCAGCACACGCGAGATTTGTCTGGCTGCCGACGCCAATGTGGCCGCCATCCACTACTACTTCGGCGGCAAGCAGGGCCTGTATCAGGCGGTGCTGGCCAAGCCGGTGCAGGACGTGGTGTCGCTGATCCCCTGCGCAGGCGATGACCAGCCCATGCCTTCGATGGAGGAGGCGCTGCGCCAGTTCTACGGCGCCTTCCTGACGCCGCTGATCCATGGGGGGGATGAGTTCGCCGATCTGCGCCGCGTCACCCTGCGTGAGATGGTCGAACCGACACAGGCCTTTGCCGATGTGCTGCACCGGAACATCGCGCCCGAGCACCAGGGCCTGGTGGACATGCTGGCCCAGCACTGCGGTGTGGCCGAGGCCGACGACGCGCTGCACCAATTGGCCTTCGCGCTGGTGGCCATCGTCGAGAACTACTGGATGTCGCTGGACTATATGCGGCTGCTGGCGCCCGGCCTGCTGGCCAGCCCGCAGGCCTACGCGCAGCTGGTCGAGCGCCTGGTCGGTTACGGCCTGGCCCTGGTCGAGCATGAGCGGCGCCAGCGCCAAACAAATTGAGGGAGGGGAAGAGAACCATGTCGATCAAGACCCGATTCAAGGGCACTAAGCTGGCGACGCTGGCCCTGGCAGCGCTGCTGAGCGCCTGTGCCGCCACCGCACCGTCGGCGCCAAGCCTGACAGCCGTACCCGCCGCCTGGGCCGCGCCGCTGCCCCATGGCGGCCAGGGCGGCCAGCTCAGGCAATGGTGGTCGCGCCTGGACGATGAGGCCCTGGTGGCGCTGATCGCCAGCGCGCAGCAGACCAATCCCAGCCTTGATATCGCCCTGGCCCGTATTGGCCAGGCCCGTGCCCAATTGGGCAGCAGTCGGGCTGGGCAACTGCCGCAGCTCAATGCCAGCGCCTCGGCCACGCGCGGCCGCTTGGCCCTGCCGACGAACAGCACGGCCACCACCACGGCGGTGCTGGGCCTTGATGCCTCCTGGGAGCTGGACCTGTTCTCGCAACAGCGCCGCCAGACCCAGGCCGCCGAGGCGCGCGCCCAGGCCAGCGAACTCGACTGGCACGGCGCCCGGGTCAGCCTGGCCGCCGAGGTGGCGCAGACCTATCTGGCCTACCGGGCCTGCGAGGCCGGCGCCGCCATCCTGGCCCAGGATGCCGAGGCGCTGTCGCGCATGTCGGGCCTGACGGCGAAGAAGGTGGCCGCCGGCATGGAGGCTCAGGCCAATGGCCAGCAGCTCGATGCCAGCGCCGCCGATGCGCGCTCGCGCCATCTGGGCCAGCAGGCCGAGTGCGAAGTGCTGATCAAGGGCCTGGTGGCACTCAGCGGCAAGCCGGAAGCCGAGCTGCGCCCCTTGCTGAAACCTGGAAGCGCACGCCTGCCCCGGCCGGCGACCTTCGAGGTGGCCAGCGTGCCGGCCCAGGTGCTGGCCCAGCGTCCCGATCTGGCCGCGGCCGAGCGCCAGGTGGTAGCAGCGCTGGCCGAGGTCGGCGCGGCCGAGGCGGCGCGTTGGCCGCAGCTGCGCTTGAGCGGCGGCCTGTCGCGCGGCGAGTTGCGCGTAGGCGGAGGCAGTGACAGCGGCAATGGCTGGTCCTTCGGGCCCAGCCTGAGCCTGCCACTGTTCGACGGTGGTCAACGCAAGGCCGGTGTCGATGCGGCACGGGCCCGCAGCGACGAAGCCTATGCCCAGTACCGTGCCAGCGCCATTCAGGCGGTGCGCGAGGTCGAGGAGGCCTTGGTGCGGCTCGATGCGGCGCAAGCCCGCGAGGCCGATGCCCAGCGCGCCGCCAGCGGCTATGAGCAGGTGCAGGGCGCCACGGCGGCGCGCTGGCAGGCGGGCTTGGGCAATCTGATCGAGCTGGAAGAGTCGCGGCGCAATGCGCTGAATGCGCGCTCAAGCCTGCTGCAGGTGCAGCGCGAGCGCGTCGGCGCCTGGCTCAGTTTGTACAAGGCGGCGGGTGGCGGTTGGGACCGCAGCGACACCGTGCCGCAAACGACCGTATCGAGGTGAGGACATGATGATGACGAAGAACGCATACCGACTCGGCGGCGTTGCCGCCGCCCTGGCCCTGGTGGCCGGCACGAGCAGCTTCCTGGCCCGGGCGGCCGACGACAAGCAGGCCGCCAGCGTACCGGCCAAGACCGCGCTGACCGTCAGCGTGACCAGCGCGGCCCAGGCCGACTGGGCCCAGACCCTGCAGGCCAATGGCAGCGTGGCCGCCTGGCAGGAGACCGTGGTCGGCGCCGAGCTGAGCGGCCTGCGCCTGGCCGAGGTGCAGGCGAATGTGGGCGACCGGGTGAAACGCGGCCAGCTGTTGGCGCAGCTGTCGTCCGACTCGGTAAGGGCCGAGCTGGCGCAGAGCCGGGCCGGCGCCGCCGAGGCCCAGGCCACGCTGGCCGAGGCCCAGGCCAATGCCGAGCGGGCCCGCAGCCTGCAGACCAGCGGCGCCATCAGCGCCAGCCAGGTGCAGCAGTATCTGACCGCCGCGGCGACGGCCAAGGCGCGGCTGGACGCCGCCCAGGCCCGCGTGCAGGCCGACGAGCTGCGCCTGAGCCAGACCCGCATCGTCGCCAGCGACGACGGTGTGATCTCGGCCCGTGCCGCCACCGCCGGTTCCATGGTGCAGCCGGGCCAGGAGCTGTTCCGGCTGATACGCAAGGGCCGGCTGGAATGGCGGGCCGAGGTGCCTGCCGACGAGCTGTCGCGCTTGAGCGCGGGCATGGCCGTTCGCGTGAATGTCAATGACAAGGCCAGCGGCGCCGCGCCGGTCAATGGCAAGGTGCGCATGGTCGCTCCGACCGTAGATCCGCAGACCCGCATGGGCCTGGTCTACGTCGATCTGGACGGTGCGAACAGCCTGCGCGCCGGTACCTTCGCCCGCGGCGAGTTCCAGCTCGCCCGCAGCCAGACCCTGAGCTTGCCGCAGACGGCGGTGCTGCTGCGCGATGGCTTCAGCTATGTCTATCGCGTCGGCGCCGACAACAGGGTCACCCGGCTGAAGGTGCAGACCGGCCGCCGACTGGGTGACCGCATCGAGGTGCTGGGCGGTGTCGATGCTGCCGCCAAGGTGGTGACCAGCGGCGCGGGCTTTCTGAGCGAAGGTGACGCGGTGCGCGTGGTCGCGGCACCGGTGGCACCGGCGCCCGTCGCTGCCGTCGCCCCTACCACCGTGGCCAAGTAACGGCGCGGAGACACAGACCATGATGAATGTTTCCTCCTGGGCCATACGCAACCCGATCCCGTCGGTGCTGCTCTTCATCCTCCTTACCTTGGCCGGCCTGATGGGCTTCAAGGCGATGAAGATCCAGAACTTCCCTGATATCGACCTGCCCACGGTGTCGGTGACGGCCTCGCTGCCGGGCGCCTCACCGGCGCAGCTGGAAACCGAGGTGGCGCGCAAGATCGAGAACTCGGTCGCCACGCTGCAGGGCGTCAAGCACATCTACACCAAGGTGCAGGACGGCACGGCCACGATCACGGTCGAGTTCCAGCTCGAAAAGCCCACGCAGGAGGCCGTCGACAATGTGCGCGACGCCGTCTCGCGTGTGCGCTCCGACCTGCCCGGCGATCTGCGCGACCCGGTGATCTCGAAGATGGATCTGTCCGGTGCGCCCATCCTGACCTACACGGTCGAGTCGGCCAAGATGGACGAGGAGGCCCTGTCCTGGTTCGTGGACAACCAGGTGGCCAAGGCGATCCTGTCGGTCAAGGGCGTGGGCGCGGTGTCCCGCGTCGGCGGCGTGACGCGCGAGGTGCGCGTCGAGCTCGACCCGGCCAAGCTCTTGAGCCTGGGCGCCACGGCGGCCGATGTCTCGCGCCAGTTGCGCCAGATCCAGCAGGAGGCCTCGGGCGGCCGCAGCGATGTGGGCGGCATCGAGCAATCGGTGCGCACCATCGCCACCGTGGCCAGCGCCGAGGAGCTGGCGCGCATGGACATCACCCTGTCCAACGGGCGTCATGTGCGGCTGGACCAGTTGGCCACGGTCAGCGACACGGTGGGCGAGCAGCGCTCGGCCGCCCTGCTCAATGGCAAGCCGGTGGTGGGTTTCGAGATCACCCGCTCGCGCGGCGCCGGTGAGGTGGATGTGATGAACGGCGCGCGGGCCGTGCTGGAGCGGCTGAAGACCCAGCACCCGGACGTGGTGGTCACCGAGGCCTTCAACTTCGTCGATCCGGTGATAGAGAACTACGACGGCTCGATGCTGCTGCTTTACGAGGGCGCCATCCTGGCCATCATCGTGGTCTGGTTCTTTCTGCGCGACTGGCGCGCCACCTTCGTGGCCGCCACGGCCCTGCCGCTGAGCGCCATCCCGACCTTTGCGCTGATGTATGTGCTGGGCTTTTCGCTGAACGTCGTGACCCTGCTGTCGCTGTCGCTGGTGGTCGGCATCCTGGTCGATGACGCCATCGTCGAGATCGAGAACATCATGCGCCATCTGCGCATGGGCAAGACGCCCTACCAGGCGGCGATGGAGGCGGCCGACGAGATCGGCCTGGCGGTGATTGCCACCACCTTCACCCTGATTGCCGTGTTCCTGCCCACCGCCTTCATGGGCGGCATTCCGGGCAAGTTCTTCGTCCAGTTCGGCTGGACGGCGGCGATCGCCGTGTTCTTCTCGCTGGTCGTGGCGCGGCTGCTGACGCCGATGATGGCGGCCTACATCCTGCACGCGATTCCGCCCAAGGAGCATGAGCCGCGCTGGATGCGGGTCTATATGGGGTGGGCGCGCTGGTGCCTGAAGCACCGGGTCAAGACCTCGATCGCTGCGCTGGTGTTCTTCGTCGGCTCCTTTGCCCTGGTGCCCTATTTGCCGACTGGCTTCATCCCGCCGGACGATCTGAGCCAGACCCAGGTCACGCTGACCCTGCCGCCAGGCGCCAAGTTCGAGGAGACCCGCGCGCTGGCCGAGGCCGCGCGCGAGCTGGTGCAGAAGAACACGCATGTGAAGCTGGTCTATACCGCCATCGGCGGCGGTGCGGCCGGCTCCGACCCGTTCGCGATGGGCGGCGCCAGCAATGTGCGCACCGCCGTGCTCACGATCAATATGACCCACCGCACCGAACGCAAGGGCATGAGCAAGCAGGACATCGAGCGCCAGCTGCGCGATGCGCTGCAGGACCTGCCGGGCGCCCGCGTCAAGGTCGGCTTTGGCGCCTCCAGCGAGAAGTATGTGCTGGTGCTGGCCGGAGAAGACGGCGGCGCACTGCAGTCCCATGCGGCGGTCGTCGAGCGGGAGCTGCGCACGCTGCCGGGCATTGGCGCGGTGACCAGCAGCTCCAGCCTGGAGCGGCCCGAGCTGGTGGTGCGGCCCGATGCGGCCCGCGCTGCCGACCTGGGTGTGACCACAGCCGCGATTGCCGACACCCTGCGTGTGGCCACCGCCGGTGACTACGACCAGGCGTTGGCCAAGATGAATCTATCGCAGCGCCAGGTGCCCATCGTCGTGCGCCTGCCGGCCTCGGCGCGGCAGGATCTGGACCTGCTGTCGCGCCTGCCCGTGCCCGGCAGCCGCGGCCCGGTGGCGCTGGGCCAGGTGGCCTCGCTGAGCCTGGAGAGCGGCCCGGCCGAGATCGACCGCTATGACCGGGTGCGCAACATCAACTTCGAGATCGAGCTCAATGGCCAGCCCTTGGGTGAGGTGGCCGAGCGGGCCCTGGCCCTGCCCAGCCTGGCCAAGCTGCCGCCCGGTGTGACGCAGACCACCATAGGCGACGCCGAGGCCATGGCCGAGCTGTTCGCCAGCTTCGGTCTGGCGATGCTGACCGGAGTGCTCTGCATCTACTTCGTGCTGGTGCTGCTGTTCAAGGACTTCGTCCAGCCGGTGACCATCCTGGCCGCCCTGGTGCTGTCGATTCCGGGCGCCTTCCTGGCCCTGTTCGTCTCGCACACGGCGCTGTCGATGCCGTCGATGATCGGTCTGATCATGCTGATGGGCATTGCCACCAAGAACTCCATCCTGCTGGTGGACTATGTGGTGCTGGCCCGGCGCGACCATGGCATGAGCCGCTTCGATGCGCTGCTGGACGCGGCCTCCAAGCGGGCCCAGCCCATCGTCATGACCACCATCGCGATGGGCGCGGGCATGCTGCCGATCGCCCTGGGCATAGGCGTCGATCCGAGCTTCCGTGCGCCGATGGCCATCGTCGTCATCGGCGGCCTGATCACCTCGACCTTTCTGAGCCTCTTGGTGATTCCGGTTTTGTTCTCATATGTGGACGATGGCATGCAAAAGGCCGGGGCCTTGTTTGGCCGCTTGTTTTCCCGTTTCGGCCGCAAGCCGGCCATTGCTGCTAGCGTTGCGCCAGCAGCCGTCACGGCCGCATCGGCCACTGGATCGGAGTGAATCTTGAACCCTCGAATCTTGACCGGAACCACCCGCCGCAAGGCCCTGCTCGCGGCCTGCGGCCTGCTCGGCGGCGGCCTGCTGATCTGCCAGGTGCAGGCGCAGAGCGATCCGCTGAATGCCCTTGCTCAGACCGAGGCGCAGCAGCCCCTGCTGGCCGAGGTGCCCGCAGGCAGCTACCAGGTCAAGGAGTTCGACTGGCGCGACGCCGGCCGCCAGCGCGAAGTGCCGGTGCGGCTGTACTGGCCCAGCCAATTGGCGGCCGACGCCAAGGCGCCGCTGGTCGTGTTCTCCCACGGCATCGGCGGCTCGCGGCGGGGCTACAGCTATCTGGGCGCTTATTGGGCCAGCCAGGGCTATGCCAGCCTGCATCTGCAGCATGTCGGCAGCGACCGCCAGCTGTGGATGGGCAACCCCTTCAGCCTGCCCGGCCGGCTGCAGGGCGCGGCCCAGGACACCGAGGCCATCAACCGCGTGCAGGACCTGCACTTCGCGCTGGATCAGATCCTGGCCAGCCCCCAGGGCCAGCAGATCGACAAGAGGCGCATCATCGCCGCCGGCCATTCCTACGGCGCCAACACCACGCTGCTGGCGATCGGTGCCCGCGTCGAGCGCAAGGGCGAGCTGCTGGACTTTCGCGACAAGCGCATCCAGGCGGCCATCATCCTCTCGGCCCCGCCCTTTTATGGCGAGACCGACCCGGCCAAGGTGCTGGCCGGGGTGACCGTGCCCAGCCTGCACATCACCGCCACCGAGGACGTGATTCGCGTGCCCGGCTACTTCTCCGAGGCCAGCGACCGCATCGCCATCTATGAGGCCACCGCCGGCCCGCGCAAGACCCTGGCCGTGTTCCAGGGCGGCTCGCACAGCATCTTCACCGACCGCGGCGGCACCGGCGGCGTGGCGCTGAACCCCCGCGTCAAGACCGCCACCCGCGAGCTGTCGCTGGCTTTCTTGCGCAGCGTCTTCGACGGGCTGGACGATCCGCTGCAGCAGTGGGGGCTGCAGAACAAGGGGCTGCTGGCGCGCTACGTCAGCGGCAGCGGGTCCTGAGCCTTGCTTTTGAGCCTTACCTGGCTGGCTTGGGTGCCTTGACCACCTCATAGCGCTTCAGCGTTGCGATGCGCGCCTCGTCGTGCCGCACGATGGGCGTGGCGTAGTCCCGCCCCAGCACCAGGCCGCAGGCTTCCAGTTCGGGCGGCTTGGCCAGCCAAGGCGCGTGGATCAGCTTGGCCGGCAGCTTGGCCAGCTGCGGCAGGTAGCGCTTGATGAACTTGCCCTCGGTGTCGAACTTCTCGCTTTGCGTCACCGGGTTGAAGATGCGGAAATAGGGCTGGGCATCGCAGCCGGTGGAGGCCGCCCATTGCCAGCCGCCGTTGTTGGCGGCGAGGTCGAAGTCGTTCAGCTTCTCGGCAAAATAGGCTTCGCCGCGACGCCAGTCAATGCCCAAGTCCTTGATCAGGAAGCAGGCCGTGACCATGCGCAGCCGGTTGTGCATATAGCCGCTGCGGTTGAGCTGCAGCATCGCCGCATCGACCAGCGGATAGCCGGTGCGGCCCTCGCACCAGGCCTTGAAGAGGGCGTCGGCGGCCTTGCCCTTCTCCCAGTGAATCGCGTCGTACTCGCGCTTGAACGCATGGCCGACGACATGGGGGTGGTGGTAGAGGATCTGGTGGTAGAAATCGCGCCAGATCAGCTCCGACAGCCAGGTCTGCGCGCCCTTGGAGCCGGCCTCGACCCGCTCATGGGCCAGCCGGGCGAGGCGCCGTATCGACACCGTGCCGAAGCGCAGGTGCACGCTCAGATAGCTAGGGCCCTTGATGGCCGGGTAGTCGCGGGCATGGTCGTAGGCGTCGATGCGCTCCAGAAAGTCATCGAGCAGCTCCAGCGCCCCGGTGCTGCCGCTGGGCAGTTTCAGCTCATGCAGATTGCTGGTCTGGAAGCCCAGATCGGTCAGGGACGGCAGCGGCCGGGCCAGCGCGGAGGGGCAGGGCGCGAGATGGTCCGCGTACTTGGCCACCGGATAGGCCCGCAGATAAAAAGGGCTCAACTTGCGCAGCCAGGCGTTCTTGTAGGGCGTGAACACGCGGTAGGACGGGCCGCCCTCGGTCAGCACCTCGTCGCGCTCGAAGATCACATGGTCCTTGCTGGTGTGCAGCGCAATGCCGGCCCCGGCCAGTGCGCCACGCACGCGACGGTCGCGCTCCTGGGCATAGGGCTCGTCGTCATGGTTGGCATAGACGGCCACCGCACCGAGCTGCTGCGCCAGCTTCGGGATTTCCTCGACCGCCGCGCCATGGCGCACGATCAGGCCAACGTCGTGGACGCCGTGCGACAGCGCCAGCGCCCGCAGCTCCGCGTCCAGCACGGCCACGCTGTCATGGATGAACTCGACCCGGCGGTCCTGGCGGGGCAGGGCGTCCAGGATGGTGCTGTCGAAGACGAACGCGCACCAGACCTTGCGCGCGCCCTTCAGCGCATGGAACAGGGCGGCCTGGTCATCGACGCGCAGATCTCGGCGAAACCAGACCAGGGCGGAAGATAGTAGAGTTTCCATGGGTCGAGTGTCTCTCAGGAACCGGGGCATTCCTCTACGACTCGTTCAAATCCAGATAGGGATAGGTTCTAAAATCCCGTCATGCCAAATGACCGGATCGACCTCACCAACCAGTTTCTGGTCGCCATGCCCGGCATGGTGGATGAAACCTTCGCCGGCAGCGTCGTCTATATGTGCGAGCACACCGAAAAAGGTGCGCTGGGCCTGGTGATCAACAAGCCGATCGACATCAAGCTCAAGAACCTGTTCGACAAGGTGGATCTGAGCCTGGAGCGGGAAGACCTGGCCAGCACCCCTGTTTTCTACGGCGGCCCGGTGCAGACGGAGCGCGGTTTTGTGCTCCACGAGCGGCTGGGCGAGGAGGGCGGACACTACAGCAGCACGCTGGCCATTCCCGGGGGCCTGGAGATGACTACCAGCCGCGATGTGCTGGAGGCCCTGTCCAACGGCGCCGGCCCGAAGAAGATCCTCGTCACCCTGGGCTATAGCGGCTGGGGCGCCGGCCAGTTGGAAGACGAGATCAGCCGCAACGGCTGGCTCAACATCAATGCCTCGGTGGACGATTGCGCCGACATCATCTTCGACACCCCCATCGACGAGCGCTATGACAAGGCCTTGCGCCTTTTGGGCATAGACCCACGCATGCTCAGCCAGGAGGCAGGCCACGCATGACGGCCTCCTTCCTGGCTTTTGATTTCGGCACCAAGCGCGTGGGCGTGGCCAGTGGCAACACGCTGATGAACCTGGCGACCCCGCTGCGCACGATCGCGCTGGAGGGCGACGCCCGCTTTGCCGCCATCGCCAAGCTGATAGCCGAATGGAAGCCCGACGCGCTAGTCGTCGGCGTGCCCTGCCACCCGGATGGCGCACCGCACGAGATGACGGCCAAGGCGAAGAAGTTCGCCCGCCAGCTGCAGGGCCGCTACGGCCTGACCGTCCACGAGGTGGATGAGCGCTACACGACTACCGAGGCCCATGCGATGGGGGCGTCGGACGTGGACGCTGCCTCCGCCGCACTGATTCTTGAACAATTCTTCAGGGCTTTGAAATGAGTACCTTGTTACTGGACGCCGAGGCGCTGTACACCGATCTGGTGCGCGGCGTGCGCGGCCTGCTGAAACCCGACACCGGCCTGGTCGGCATCTGGTCCGGCGGCGCCTGGCTGGCCGAGCGGCTGCAGCGCGATCTGGGCCTGGCCGGCGCCATCGGCGTGATCTCCAGCACCATGCACCGTGACGACTTCGGCTCCAAGGGCCTGGGCGGCACCGACCACACCAAGCTGCCCTTCGACGTCAACGGCCGCCACATCCTGCTGATAGACGACGTGCTGTTCACCGGCCGCACGACGCGGGCGGTGATCAACGAGCTGTTCGACTTCGGCCGCCCGGCCAGCGTGACCCTGGCCGTGCTGGTGGACCGCGGTGGCCGCGAGCTGCCGATCGAGCCGGCCTACTCGGCCGCGCGGATGACGCTGCCGCGCGAGCAGCGCCTGCGCCTGGCGAGAGACGATGCCGGCCGCTTCAGCTTTGACGTAAAAGGGGACTGAAATGAAGCCCCCACGTTCACTTCGTTCACTGCCCCTCGAGGGGGCGCTGGCCTCCCTTGGGACGGCCCGGCGGGAGTCCGACCATGCTGCATAAGCGCAACCCCCAGCTGAACAGCCACGGCGAGCTGGTCCATCTGCTGTCCATCGAAGGCCTGCCTCAATCGGTGATACACCACATCCTGGACACCGCCGGCAGCTTTCTGTCGGTCAACGACCGCGATGTGAAGAAGGTGCCGCTGCTGCGCGGCAAGTCGGTGTTCAATCTGTTCTTCGAGAACAGCACGCGCACCCGCACCACCTTCGAGATTGCCGCCAAGCGCCTCAGCGCCGACGTCATCAACCTGGACATCGCGCGGTCCAGCACGGCTAAGGGCGAGACCCTGCTTGACACGGTGGCCAACCTCAGTGCCATGCATGCCGATATGTTCGTCGTGCGCCACAGCGAGAGCGGTGCGCCGTACCTGATCGCCCAGCATTGCGCGCCCCATGTGCATGTGGTCAATGCCGGCGACGGCCGCCATGCGCATCCGACGCAGGGCCTGCTGGACATGTACACGATCCGGCATTTCAAGAAGGACTTCCGCAATCTGACGGTGGCCATCGTCGGTGACATCGTCCACTCCCGCGTGGCGCGCAGCGACATCCATGCGCTGACGACTTTGGGTGTGCCCGAGATCCGCGCCGTCGGCCCCAAGACCCTGGTGCCCGGCGATCTGCGCGAGATGGGCGTGCGCGTGTGCCACGACATGGCCGAGGGCATACGCGGCGCCGACGTCATCATCATGTTGCGGCTGCAGAACGAGCGCATGAATGGCGCGATGCTGCCCAGTGCCGGCGAGTTCTTCAAGAACTTCGGCCTCACGCCCGAGAAGCTGCAGCTCGCCAAGCCCGACGCGATCGTCATGCACCCGGGCCCGATCAACCGCGGCGTCGAGATCGCCTCCGACGTCGCCGACGGCAAGCAGAGCGTGATCCTGCCCCAGGTGACCTTCGGGATTGCCGTGCGCATGGCCGTGATGTCCATCATTGCGGGGAACGACGCGAAATGAAGATACTGATCAAGAACGGTCGCCTGATCGACCCCGCCAGCGGCCTCGACCAGACCGGTGACCTGGCGATAGCCGGTGGCCGCATCGTCGGCCTGGGCCAGGTGCCCATCGATTTCGGCGCCCAGCGCGTCATTGACGCCACCGGGCTGATCGTCGCCCCGGGCCTGGTGGACCTGGCCGCGCGCCTGCGCGAGCCCGGCCACGAGCACGAGGGCATGCTGGAAACCGAGCTGAACGCGGCCGCCGCCGGCGGCGTGACCAGCCTGGTCTGCCCGCCCGACACCGATCCGGTGCTGGACGAGCCCGGCCTGGTCGAGATGCTCAAGTTCCGCGCACGCAAGCTGAGCCTGTGCCGGCTGTTCCCGCTGGGCGCGCTGACCCGCGGCCTGGCCGGCGAGGCGCTGACCGAGATGGCCGAGCTGACCGAGGCCGGCTGCGTCGGCTTCTCGCAGGCCGATGTGGCGATCCGTAACACCCTGGTGCTGCAGCGCGCGCTGCAATATGCGGCCACCTTCGACTACACCGTCTGGTTGCGCGCCGAAGACCCCTGGCTGGGCGGGGGCGTGGCCGCCAGTGGCGCGGTCGCCACCCGGCTGGGCTTAAGCGGCGTGCCCGCCGCGGCCGAGACGGTGGCCCTGCACACCCTGTTCGAGCTGATGCGCGTCACCGGTGCCCGCGTCCATCTGTGCCGCCTCAGCAGCGCCGCCGGTGTGGCCCTGGTGCGGGCCGCCAAGGCCGAGGGCCTGCCGGTGACGGCCGATGCCAGCATCAACTCGCTGCACCTGACCGATGTGGACATCGGCTACTTCAACTCGGCGATGCGGCTGAACCCGCCGCTGCGCCAGGGCCGCGACCGCGACGCGCTGCAGGCGGCGCTGGCCGATGGCACGCTGGACGCGCTGGTCAGCGACCATATGCCGGTGGCCGAGGACGAGAAGAACGTGCCCTTCGCCGAGGCCACGCCCGGCGCCACCGGGCTGGAGCTGCTGCTGAGCCTGGCGCTGAAGTGGGGCCGCGACCGTGGCCTCAATCTGGCCCAGGCGCTGGCGCCGGTGACCAGCGGCCCGGTGCTTGTGCTCGGCTCGACGCTGGGGTCGCTGGCTGCCAGCGCCGGCCGCTTGGTCGAGGGCGGCGTGGCCGATGTCTGCGTGTTCGATGGCGAGGCCCACTGGGCCGTCACCCCGGACAAGCTCGAAAGCCAGGGCAAGCACACGCCGTTCGCCTTCGACATCACCGGTTTCGAGCTGCCCGGGCGGGTGCGCTACACCGTTGTGGCGGGGCACGTCGCACACGAATCCACTGTCGAGGCGAACTGACGCCGATGCGGACCCTGTTGGCTTTTTGGCGCCTGGTGCGCGTCGTTGTGCATTTGCTGCATGGCTTGTGGATCATCAAGGCGCAGTTCCCCCGCCTCGACGTTGCGGAGCGCCACCGGCGCATTCAGTGGTGGTCGGGCAAGTTCCTGTCTGTGCTCGATGTGCAGCTGGAGCTGCAGGGCCAGTTCAAGGCCGGCAGCTCTCTGATAGTTGCCAATCACGTGTCATGGCTGGACATCGTCGCCATCCATGCCGTGCATCCGCGCACGCGCTTTGTCTCCAAGGCCGACGTCAAGGCCTGGCCCATCGTCGGCCCGCTGGTCCATGCGGCGGACACCCTGTTCATCGAGCGCGAGCGCAAGCGCGACGCGATGCGCGTCGTCCACCAAATGGCCGAGGCGCTGCAGGCCGGCGACAGTGTCGGCATCTTCCCCGAGGGCACGACCGGCGCCGGCGACAAGCTGCTGCCCTTTCATGCCAATCTGCTGCAGGCGGCCATTGCCGCTGAGGCGGCCGTGCAGCCGGTGGCGCTGCGCTTTTCGGACGCCGACGGCCCCATCAGCCAGGCGGTGGTGTATGTCGGCGACACCACCATCGTGCAAAGCCTCTGGCTGATCGCCATGGGCCGCGGCCTGCGCGTGCGGGTCAATGTGCTGCCGCCGGTGGGGGCGCGCCACGCCGACCGGCGCGCGCTGTCGCAGCATCTGCAGGAGCTGATTGCCGCGGTCCTGTGAGGCCGATCTGTGCGACAGTGACACCATGACCGCCGCCCAACTCCAGATCCGCCGTGTCGGCATCGACACCTGGCGCGAGAACGTCGCCTATCTGCACCGTGACTGCCCGGTGGTGCGGGCGGCCGGCTTCCAGGCCCTGTCCAAGGTCGAGATCCATGCCGACAACGGCAACGGGCGGCAGGGCATCCTGGCGGTGCTGAATGTCGTCGATGACGAGCGCATCGTGCGCAGCTGCGAGCTGGGGCTCAGCGAGGAGGCCTTCGCCCGGCTGGGCGTGGCCGATGGCCATGCCGCGACGATAGAGCATGCCGAGCCGGCTGGCTCGATTGCAGCGCTGCACCGCAAGATCGCCGGCGAGCGGCTGTCGCGCGAGGACCTGGCCGCCATCATCCGCGACATTGCCCAGGCCCGCTATTCGAAGATCGAGCTGGCCGCCTTTGTCGTCGCCACCCACCAGTACGAGCTGGACCGCGACGAGGTGCTGCACCTGACCGAGGCGATGATCGCCGCCGGCCGCCATGTGGACTGGCACCAGAAGGTCGGCGCCGGCCCGGTGGTGGACAAGCATTGCATCGGCGGCATTCCGGGCAACCGCACCTCGATGCTGGTCGTGCCCATCGTCGCCGCCCACGGCATGCTGTGCCCCAAGACCAGCTCGCGCGCCATCACCTCGCCGGCAGGCACGGCCGACACGATGGAGGTGCTGGCCGAGGTGGCACTGCCGTTTGATCGGCTGGTGGAGATAGTCCGAGCCCACCATGGCTGCCTGGCCTGGGGCGGCACGGCCGATCTGTCGCCGGCCGATGACATCCTGATCTCGGTCGAGCGGCCGCTGTCCATCGATTCGCCGGGCCAGATGGTGGCCTCGATACTGTCTAAGAAGATCGCCGCCGGCTCCACCCATCTGGTGCTGGACATTCCGCTGGGCCCCACGGCCAAGGTGCGCACCATGCCCGAGGCGCAGCGGCTGAAGAAGCTGTTCGAGTACGTGGCCAAGCATCTGCGCCTGCAGCTGGACGTGGTCATCACCGACGGCCGCCAGCCTATAGGCCGCGGCATAGGCCCGGTGCTGGAGGCGCGCGATGTGATGCAGGTGCTGGAGAATCACCCCGATGGGCCCAGCGATCTGCGCCAGAAGGCGCTGCGCCTGGCCGGCCGCATGATCGAGTTCGATCCCGATGTGCGCGGCGGTGACGGCTACGGCATCGCCCGCGACATCCTCGAATCGGGCCGGGCCCTGGCCAGCATGAATGCCATCATCGATGCGCAGGGCCGGCGTTCGCCACGGCCAGGGGTTGCGCCGCTCAGTTTCGACGTGCTGTCCGGTGCGGCCGGCATCGTCATCGGCATGGACAATCTGCGCCTGTCGCGCATTGCCCGGCTGGCGGGTGCCCCGCAGGTGCCTGGCGCGGGGCTTGACCTGCTGAAGAAGCTCGGCGACACGGTAGCCACCGGCGAGCCCTTGTACCGCGTCCATGCCGCCTTCGAGGCCGATCTCCAGTTCGCGCGCAAGCAGGCCGACAAACACACGGGCTACTCTGTGGCCGACGGCGAACACCTACCCGCCCAATTGCAGGCCGAAAGTGCCTTGCACAGCTTCTGAAACCCATGATCGACACCCTGCTCGCCTTCGATGACGAGGCCGCCCTGGCCCAGGAACTGGCCGCCGCGCTGGACGCGCAGCTTCATTTCATCAAGCGCCACCGCTTCCCCGACGGCGAGCTGCGGCTGGTGCTGCCGGCCCGATTGCCGCCCAATGTCGTCTTGCTGCGCGGCCTGCACCAGCCCAACGAGAAGCTGGTCGAGCTGATGATTGCCGCGCCCACGGCCCGCGAGCTGGGTGCCGGGCACCTGACCCTGGTCAGCCCCTACCTGGCCTATATGCGCCAGGACATGGAATTCTCGCCCGGCGAAGCGGTCAGCCAGCGCCATATCGGCAAATTGCTGGCCCAGTACTTCGATGCGGTCATCACCATAGACCCGCATCTGCACCGCATCCAGTCGCTGGACGAGGTGCTGCCGGGCCGCCGAGGCCTGAGCCTCAGCGCCGCGCCGCTGCTGGGCGCCTGGGTTGCCAAGCATGTGCCGGATGCCTTGCTGATCGGCCCCGATGAGGAGTCGGCCCAGTGGGTGCACGAGGCCGCTGCGGCCCAGGGGTTGGACAGCGCCATCGGCCGCAAGGTGCGCCACGGCGACCACCAGGTCACCCTGGCCCTGCCCGATGTGCCGGTGCAGGGCCGGGCCGTCGTGCTGCTGGACGATATGGCCAGCACCGGCCGCACGCTGATGGGCTCGGCCGAGGCACTGCTGGCGCGCGGTGCGGCCAGCGTCGATGTGGCTGTCACCCATGCGCTGTTCGTCGGCGAGGCCTATGCGCAGCTGCAGGCGGTCGGGGTCCGTCATGTCTGGAGCACCAACGCGGTGCCGCACGCGAGCAATGTCATCTCCATCGTGCCGCTGCTCGCTGCCGCCTTGAGAAACTAGCCGAAGGTGAAGGCATAGGCCTGCGCGCCGGCGTCGAGGAATTCGATCTCGAACAGGCGGGGTTTGTCGCCCGCCTGCTGACGCACCAACTGATAGAGCCGCTGGGCCTCGATCACGCCCTGGCCCTGGGCATCGGTGTCGAAGCCATGATCGGCCAGCGGGGGCTTGCCATCGATGAGCACCCGAAAGCGCACCGGTCTGCCGTCCGCCATCGGACCCAGCACCAGGTGCAGATCGCGGGCATGGAAGCGCAGGGCGATGCGACCCATGGCGCTGTTCAGCAGCACGCGCTCGCCTTCGACGGTCCAGTCCCCGTTCAGCGCCCATTCATTGAGGCGCAGTGACGACGAGCCTCGATACCGCTGCGGGCGGTTGGGCTTGATGCCGCCTGGCGAGGCGAAGCCGCTGGTGCGCTGATGGCCCAGATAGGTCTCGGCCGACAGGATCGGCATGGCCCCTGCCGCGGCCTGGGTGCCCTGGCCTTGCGGCGCGACCTTGGCTGAAGGCACCGGTCCGGTTCCGGCCTCGGCCAGCAACTGCTGAATCAGCTGCTCCGCCTGCTCGTAGCGGCCCTCGCCGAGCTGTTGATGGCGTATGCGGCCCTGGGCATCGATGAAGTAGAAGGCCGGCCAGGCGCGGTTGTTGAAGGCACGCCAGACCGCGAAATCGTTGTCCACGGCGACCGGGTAGGCGATGCCGAGGTCGCGCACTGCCCGGCGCACCAGGGCCGACTCCTTCTCGAAGGCGAACTCGGGCGAGTGCACGCCGATGATGACCAGGCCCGCGGCCCGGTACTTGTCGGCCCAGGCCCGCACATAGGGCAGCGTGCGCAGGCAGTTGATGCAGGAGTAGGTCCAGAAGTCGACCAGCACCACCTTGCCGCGCAGGCCCTCGGCGCTCAGGGGTGCGGAGTTGATCCATTCGGTGGAGCTGGCCAGCGAGGAGAGTACGCCGGCCATCGGCGGCCGCGGTGCCGCCGGGGCGGCAAGCGCGGGGCTCAGCAGTGAGAGCAGGGCCAACAGGGTGGCGAGAATCGGTTTGAGCATGGGAGTCGTTTCGGATGTGTTCAGGTCGTGGTCAGCGTGAGCCGGGCTTCGAGCCCGCCCTCGGCGCGGTTACTCAGCTGTAGCTCCGCACCCATGGCCATCGCGAGCTGGTGGGCGATGGCCAGGCCCAGACCGGTGCCGCCGGTGCTGCGGTTGCGCGAGTTCTCCACCCGGTAGAACGGTTGCAGCACGGCCTCCAGCTGGTCGGGCGGAATGCCCGGCCCGTTGTCTAGCACGGCCACGGTCAGCCGGCCCGCCTCGGCGCGCACGTTGATGCGCACCTCGCTGCCGAACTTCAGCGCGTTGTCGACCAGGTTCATCAGGATGCGGCGCAGTGCATTGGGTCGCGTCACGATGGGTGCGCCGACCTGGCCGTCGATGCGCAGCGCTTGACCGGCGTCCTCGTAGTCGGAGACCATGCTTTCGAGCAGCGCGTCGGCATCGATGCGGCAGGGCGGCTCGGTGGCGCCGTGCAGGGTGCGCGCATAGCTCACGCCCTCGCGCACCAGCGCGTTCATCGCGTCGAGGTCCTGCCGGAACTTGTCGCGGTCCTCGTCGTCGTCGAGCATGTCGGCTCGCAGCCGCAGCCGAGTGATGGGCGTCTGCAGGTCATGCGAGATGGCGGCCAGGATCTCGACCCGTTCGGCCATATAGCCGGCGATGCGGCGCTGCATCGCATTGAAGGCCCGTGCCGCATGGGCCACCTCGGTGGGCCCATCCTCGGCGAGTTGCTTCGCCTTAAGGTCCGGGCCCAGGTCATCGGCCGCCGAGGCCAGCCGCGCCAGTGGCCGCGTCACCAGCCGCACCGCCACCCAGGCACAGACGGCCAGCACCGCCAGCTGGGCCAGCAGCACCCACAGCACCCAGTTCGACACCGGCATACCGACGCGTCGCGCGTGAATCAGCACCGCTGACCCATCCGTCAGCCGAACCTGCAGCGTCAGGCCATCGGGCGGGTCGCTAAGCTCCACCAGCTTGGTCACTTCGAACGGGCGCAGCGCATTGACGATGGCCTCGGCGAACTCCCGGGACAGCGGTGTTGACGGCTCGGTACCCTTGACATCGCCCGCGAGCGCGAAGCGGTAGTTGCGCCGCTCCAGCCGCGCCAGCCAGCTGTCGCGCTCCGCCGCGGGCAGGCGGTCGAGCAGGGCGATCGAGCTGGCGATGTCGCGCTCTATGCCCATCATCATCAGCTGGCGCAGCGCCAGGCCGCGCTCGTAGCGGATCGCCGCGAAGGTCAGCAACTGCGCAAGCACCAAGCCGACCACGATGATCAGAGTCACGCGGGCAAACAGCGAGCGTGGCAGCAGCTGGATCTTGGCGGTTTGGGGCATGGCGGCTCGCAACAGTGGCATCGCTGCGTTTATAGGCCTTCGCCGTCAGGCCAGCACAAGTTCAACCGCGATATTGCCGCGCGTTGCATGAGAGTAGGGGCAGGTCTGGTGGGCGGTGTCTATCAGTTGCTGCTGCTCCGCTGGCGGCAGGCCCGGCAGGCTGATCGCCAGCCGGACGGCCAGCGCGAAGGCCGCGCCGCCATCGGTCTTGCCCAGCGTCACGCTGGCGTCTATGGCCAACTCGGCCGGCACCTTGATGCCCAGCTTCAAGCCGGCCTTTTGTATGGCGCCCATGAAGCAGGCCGAGTAGCCGATGCCGAACAACTGCTCGGGGTTGGTGCCGGGCCTGCCGGAGCCGGGCGAGCTGAGCTTGACGTCGAGCGCGCCGTCGCTGCTGGTGCCGGCGCCGTTGCGGCCGCCGGTGGTGTGGGTCTGGGCGGTGTACAGCACTTGGTCGAGTGGCTTGATCATGGTCATTCCTTGGTGTGGTTAGAGAGGGTTGGCGATGTCGCAATTGCAGCGGCTGCCTGTATCTCCGATGTGTCGGCTGGCGTCCGATTTGCATGCCGCTGTGTCCGCCCGCTCTGGCAGATACATGGGCATACAAACCCAGGGCGCGGCTGCCGTGGTGGCGCTACATTGCGGCCATGACCACCAACACCTCCGACCACGTCCTCATCGTCGATGACGACCGCGGCATACGCGAGCTGCTCAGCACCTATCTGGTAAAGAACGGCCTGCGCGTGGTGGCCGTGCCCACCGGCCGGCATATGCGCGCGGCGCTGGATGAATCAGGCCCGTTCGATCTGATCATTCTCGATCTGATGCTGCCGGGCGAGGACGGGCTGAGCCTGTGCCGTGACCTGCGCAGCGGCAAGCACAAGGCCACGCCGATACTGATGCTGACCGCCCGCGGCGAGGAGGCCGACCGCATCCTCGGCCTGGAGATGGGAGCCGACGACTATCTGGTCAAACCCTTTGCCGCCCGCGAGCTGCTGGCCCGCATTCGTGCCGTGTTGCGCCGCACCCGCATGCTGCCGCCGAATATGCGCGCAACTGATGGCGCCCAGATGCTGACGTTCGGCGAATGGCGGGTGGACACCGCCGCCCGCCATCTGCTGGACGACAGCGGCCTGCAGGTCGCCCTCAGCGGCGCCGAGTACCGGCTCTTGCGCGTGTTTCTCGATCATCCGCAAAAGGTGCTGAGCCGCGACCAGCTGCTGGGCCTCACTCAGGGCCGCGACGCCGAGCTGTTCGAGCGCTCGATAGACCTCCTCGTCAGCCGCCTGCGCCAGCGCCTGCGCGACGACGCGCGCGAGCCGCGCTACATCAAGACGGTGCGCAGCGAGGGGTATGTGTTTGCTTCTGCTGTCGAGGCAACTGATTGAGGTTCCGGCTTTGGGCGGCGCAGGCGCAGCCCCGCACAGGCGCCCGTCGGCCGGCGGGGCTTCGCCTGCGCGGGTGCACTGTGGCGTGGCGAGTGACTGGCTCCAGCAGTTTTAGCGCGCCTCCGCCAGCAAGGCCTGGATCCGCTTCTCCGTCTCGGCATAGCTGCCCTCGCCATAGTGCGAATAAACGATGCGCCCCTGCTTGTCGATCAGATAGACGGCCGGCCAGTACAAGTTCTTGAAGGACTTCCAGGTGGCATAGCCATTGTCCTGGGCGACGGCGTGCTTGATCTGCAGCCGTTGGATCGCATCCTGGACGTTCTGCGCCGACTTCTCGAATGGGAACTCCGGCGTATGCACGCCCACCACGACCAGGTCCTTGTACTTCTCGTGCCACTGTTTGACGTAAGGCAGATGGTTGAGGCAGTTGCTGCAGGTGTAGGTCCAGAAATCGACCAGCACCACCTTGCCGCGCAGCTCATCCAGCTTCAGCGGGGCTGAGTTGAACCAGTTGTCGACGCCGCGAAACTCCGGCACCGGCCGGGCGTCGGCAACGAGGCGGTCCTCGGGCGGCGGCGAGGCCACGGTGATGGCGGTCACCGAGGCGGCGACGACGGCGACGAACAGCAGCGCGTTGGTTCGGATGCTCATGATGATGGTGCCTTGCGGGGCCTTGACGGATGCGAATGAGCGCATTCTTGGCCGCCTTTGCCCCATCTGGCCCGGAACATGTACGCCTGTGTATCCGGGCCGGACATCAACACACTACGTTTCTCTGGGTGTCATCGGTGACTACCGAGATTGAGCATGACGACGCCGCCGACCACGCAAACAAGCCCCAAGGCCTTGATGCCGCCCATCTGCTCGCCGTAGAACGCGATGCCGACGAGGGCGGTGGCTGCGGTGCCGCTCGCGGCCCAGACGGCGTAGGTCACACCCATGTCAAGCTGCCGCATGGCAACCGCCATCAGCCAGATCGCGAGCGCATAGCTGGCTGCCGCTGTGCCTGAGGGGAGGAGCTTGGAGAAGCCATCCGAGTGCTTGAGCGCCACGGTTCCGACCACTTCTGCAACAACGCTGGCGGCGATCATCAGCCAGGCCAATAGGCTTGAGTTCATTGGGCACCTCTGCCGAACTTCCTCGTTTGTCACTTGTACCGAGTGACGCGAGTAGTGCGGGAAAGCGGTACCTGCGGGTGGGCTTCAGTGTATCAAGGCAGTGGCGCGCCAGTCGTTCACGATGCCCTCTGTGCTTGCCGCAGGTCAACGTGAAGCTGCCCTGCTGACCGCAAGCGAAACCATAATGATTGCGAAATGACTGGAGCGCGCCTTGCCCACCACCCTGACACTGAAGAACATTCCTGACGCCGTGTACGACCGCCTGAAGCGTGCTGCGGCAATGCACCACCGAAGCTTGAGCAGCGAGGCCATCGTGTGCCTTGAGTCGGTGTTGCTGCCAATCAAGATGATGCCGAGCGAGCGCATCGCTCGCGCTCGCGAGCTCCGCGCCGTTTTGCCAGCCGGCAAGTTCCGCGCGCGTGATATTGACGCCGCGAAACGCGAGGACCATTCATGATCGTGATTGACTCGATGTGCTCGCGAAGCTACGCCTAGGCTTACAACGCCGAACGAATGGGGCCTGGCGAAGCGGTTCGTATCTGGGGCCGCGGCGGCGTCTGCAACAAACCCGTCTGTAGATGTTCACCCTGTTCCCTCGCGCAGCGCTTGAAACGAATCCAGGCCTTGACGGAGGCAACATGCGATAGCGTCATTCCTTGCTATTTGAGCTTGGAGTTGCAGTCGCTGCACGTTCATTTGACTATGGTCCAGTCGCGTTTATTGCGATCAGCGGCTGTGTCTGTCCAATCGCACGGTTCTGCAACCAGAGATTGCCCGCGAACTGACTGCCAAGGTGAAAGTTCTCGATTGAATTCAAGGTGCCGGAGCACTACATAGCCCGCTCCGCTCCTGCCTGAAGCAACTGCCGGTATGTAGTCAAACGCTAGGTGATAGAAGGCAGCAGAGTCATGGACACGCCCCTTCGCAACGTACTTCACTTCGACAAGCAACGGAATTGTCCCCGTGCAGCCGACGCCGACCCCTTCAGGACGCGTGCCAATCGCAGCGAGTGCCATGCCGAGTTGCTGAAATGGCTCAGAGGTAAGTTCAAGTTTCGGACCAAGAAGTTGCAGATTGATAGTGCCTGGCTTCGGCGCAGCGAGGAAATGCATGTGCACCCGCAAGACAGAGACTTCCGAACTAGCTGATCGCACCGTAAAAGCAGCGGATGGATCGACAGGGGCTTCATCAGTCTTGGGCTCCATGAACAGGACCATCGCACGGGACCCAAGAAAATCAAACGCGGTGAAAAGCACCGAAAGCGCAGATACGACAAGCGCAACGATGGAGAGGATCAAGCTCAGACGATCAGATTTTCCAGCCGATGCACCGACCCCCTTCTCCGCCAACGAAACAACGGTGCCAGCCTCCCGAGGCGCTTCAGGTGAAGGGCGCACACGACGCTGTTTGTTCATGTTTTGATTCTCCCCATCCAGCAAAATCCTCCCTGCAGCCTAAGGCTTGAGACAAAAGGCGTGACCGGGCTGGCCGTCGCACGCCCTCTCTACTGCTGGGCTAGACGCTTGCTCGCCTACTTGAGGAAGTCGTACTTTGAGGCATCTACTTGATAGAACTTGACCGGCTCACTCCGAATGCCGATTCCGTACTCGGCAAAGAGATCCAGCAACTCGTCGTGCTCGATGAAGTGAATTGGCTCTTTGCCGGACTCTTGCGCTTTCTGCTTGGCAATGTCGTTCAGGCTAGTCGTTGTGACAAGGATGCCTTGCTGACACTGGTAGGTCGAGAGGTTGTCTCGAAGCGTACTGATGTCCTTTGGGCCAATCTTGAGGTTGATTGCCTTGCACTTGCATTGAATCGCAACCCGGGTCTTCAAAACACCATCCCGCTTCTCGCAAACGATGTCTACGCCCTGATCATCTTTCCCACCAATGACCTCGACTGACTGATATCCCATGGCGACGAGTAGGTCTGCAACCATCAGCTCGAAATTCGGGCCGTTGTTTGTCGCGGTGAGCCGTTTGTGAAGATCGTCAGCCGCTTCGCGTCGAGATTCTCGGATCTGTTCTAGCGCGGTTTTCGCTTTCGCAGTCGGAGGTCCGGCTTCAAGGTCTACAAGACTGAATAGACCGTCACCGAGGAACAAGAAACGTTGCGGCTCGCCGCGTTGCTCTCGCCGTTTCATATCACTTCGTATCCCGACATGCATGGAGATGTGCGGTGTCTGAGATTCAGTGTTTACAAGTTTTTGAGCCATTGCCCGCTTGGCAAGCTCTTTGTGACTCATGGGTTTGCCAGAGTCGCGAAGTAGCTTTTCAGCTGCGTCCGCAAACGAAAGCGAACTGACTTCGACCGAGGGCTCAGCTGCTGTGGGCTTCGTTGCCATAGTTCAGTTCCTTGGACGTCTAACGTATAAGTTACCTGCGCTGCGCGGCATTATCGCGCTGTCGGCTCGAATGACCTGTTGGACATCACGGATTCAGCCAGTCGCGATCTGGCGCGCAAATGATGCGAGCATCAAGATAGGCCATATCCATGGTTAGCAGCGTGCGGACCATGTATTTTTTGCGCACGGAATCCTTCTCGGCGACAAGCGCAACGTCTGCAGCATTGTCATCAGTGATACTCAACGGCAGAAGCAACTGAATACGCTCGTTGTACCAGTGGGGAACCGCAAGCTTGTAATTTCTCTTCAGTCGTTCTTTGAGTTGCCGAATCGCGCCCTCGACGGCATTGCGCGCAAGGGCTGCATTTCCCTGCAGCACTGCTGGCAGTCTGTCCTTGTTATCCGTGAGGATGTGTTTGTAGTCAACTTCGAGTTCGAGCCGATGATCAAACACCAGTTCGCTCGGGTCATCGACATACGTTGCAATGTCCGGCAAAGGCTCGAACTCGCGGACCTTGTCAGAGTAGGCATCGAAATAGCCAAAGAGCGTCCAGTCAGGCTGATCCCGCTCAACCGCGTTGGGATTCCGATAGAACGTTGCGAACAAGTCCTTGCCCTCTGGCGTTTGGAGGCCTGTATTGATGCACGCTTTCGAGTTGTCCGCCGAGAACTTAACCTTAGTTTGCTGTTGCAGTCGTATGAACGTGTAGTTCAGGTAGCTTGCGATGATTGGAACGCTCATTCCTGGCCGTTTGAATTCTGGGCGCTGAAAATCCCAGTCTTCATGTTTCGCTTTTTCAGCCAGTTTTTGAAACGGCGTCTCCCAGGTCTCGCCAGAGTCTCCGCGCCACCCAAAGTGGGCAAAGATCGTGCGCGGATCTTGTTCCTTGTAGCGCTTGAACAAACATTCGTACATTGCAGCCTCCCTGTGTGATTTCTATACACCTCGTGCGGCGCATCGTTGCGTATCGGCTCAGTGAATAGACGCAAAGTGACCAGGCACGCGAACGCGTTGGTCGATAACGACTTCGCTGAGCCTCTGCTGCGTACAGTTGCGTCCGCCTCCTGAATCTGGCGCCTTGAGCACCAAGGTGGTATGCACTCAGACTGCCACAGATTGGCAGCGGCCGGGCATCGGGTTATCGATGGCTGAACCTAGATCGCCCAGCTATTTCGCATGCGTAGCGCCCAGGCGAATAAGCGACCTCGGATACTCCGCCTTGTTGATCCCGACTTGATCTTGCCTGCCAGAATCTGCAACCGCTTGAGATTGCGGTCACAACGGTGCTGCCGCCCGCCCCTTGATCAAACGCAAGCCCGCTGCCCCCGTGGCGGCTTACCGTAACCAGCTCAAACCGAGCATCGGAACGCCCCATGGAGTTCAAGGACTACTACGCCACGCTGGGCCTGGAGCGCAGCGCCACGCAGGACGAGATCAAGCGGGCCTATCGCAAGCTGGCGCGCAAATACCATCCGGATGTCAGCAAGGAGCCGGAGGCGGAGGCGCGGTTCAAGGATGTGGCGGAGGCCTACGAGGCGCTGCATGACCCGGAGAAGCGGGCCGCCTATGACGCCGTGGGCCGCGGCCCGGCTGGTGGACAGGACTTTGCTCCGCCGCCGGGCTGGGCCAGCGGCTTCGAGTTCAGCGGCAAGGACGGCGGCATCGGTGCGGGCATGGACCGCAGCGACTTTTTCGAGGCGCTGTTCGGCCGTCAGGCCAGTGGCGCACGGGGCCCGCGTGCCGCAGCCCATGCTCCCGGCGGCGATCACCATGCCAAGGTGCAGATCGCGCTGGAGGATGCCTTCACCGGCGCCACGCGCACCATCACGCTGCGCATGCCGGTGGCGGATGCACAGGGCCGCGTGGTGATGCAGGAGCGCAAGGTCGAGGTAGCGATCCCCAAGGGCGTGCGTGCCGGTCAGCATCTGCGGCTCGCGGGGCAGGGCGGCCCTGGCCTGGGCGAGGGCCCGGCCGGCGACCTGTATCTGGAGATCGTGTTCAAGCCGCACGCCGTCTTCCGCGCCGACGGCCGCGATGTCTATTTCGATCTGCCGCTGGCACCCTGGGAAGCCGCGCTGGGCGCCACGGTGAGCGCACCCACGCCGACAGGCAAGGTCGAGCTGACGATTCCGCCCGGCTCGGCGGTCGGCCGCAAGCTGCGGCTCAAGGGCCGCGGCCTGCCCGGTGATCCGCCGGGCGATCTGTATGCGGTGTTGACGATCGCGCTGCCGGCCGCGGACACCGACACGGCCAAGCAGGCCTATGCCGAGCTGGCGCGTGGCTTCCAGCAGTTCAACCCCCGTGTGGAGGCAGCATCATGAGCACAGCAGTCGTCGTGCAGGGCGTGATCGTCGAACAGACCTTGCATTTCAGTCTGGGCGAGCTGTGCCGGGCCTGCGGCGCCGAGACCGAACAACTGATGAGCCTGGTTGACGAGGGCGTGCTCGAGCCCGCCGGCAGCGGGCCACAGGACTGGCGCTTTTCCGGCCCCTCGCTGCGCCGCGCCCATGCGGCCCTGCGTCTGACACGCGACCTGGAGCTGAACCCGGCGGCCACCGCCCTGGTGCTGGACCTGCTGGACGAGATCGAGGCGCTGCGATCGCGACTGCGGCGTGCCGGCCTTGAGTGATACGTCGACCAAGGCCGCCGAGCCTGTGTTCCGAGCCCGTGGTCTGAGCAAGACCTATGGCACGGGCGAGGTCGTGGTGAAGGCGCTCAGCGGGGTGGACCTGGACATCGCACGCGGCGAGTTCATCGTGCTGCTGGGCCCCTCGGGCAGCGGCAAGTCCACGCTGCTGAACATCCTTGGCGGGCTGGACGTGCCGAGCAGCGGCCAGGTGATGTTCGCCGACCATGACCTGAGCGCCGCCACCGAGGCGCAGCTGACCCGCTACCGGCGCGAGCATGTGGGCTTCGTGTTCCAGTTCTACAACCTGATACCGAGCCTGACGGTCCGCGAGAACATCGCGCTGGTGACCGATATCGTCGAGCACCCGATGTCGGTCGACGAGGCCATAGACCGGGTCGGCCTGACGCCGCGGCGCGACCATTTTCCGGCCCAGCTGTCCGGCGGCGAGCAGCAGCGTGTGGCGATTGCGCGGGCCATCGTCAAGCGGCCCGAGGTGCTGCTGTGCGACGAACCCACCGGCGCGCTGGACTACCAGACCGGCAAGCTGGTGCTGGAGGTGATCGCGCGCATCAACAAGGAGATAGGCACGACCGCCGTGGTCATCACCCACAACGCGGCGATCGCCGGTATGGCCGATAGGGTCGTCTATCTCGGCGACGGCAAGATCCTGCGCATCGAGACGAATGCGCACAAGCTGGAGCCCTCAGAACTGACATGGTGATGTCGCATGAAAGCCCTTGACCGCAAGCTGCTGCGCGATCTGCGCCGCATGTGGAGCCAGGCGCTGACGATTGCCCTGGTCGTGGCCAGTGGCATCGGCGGCTTCATCACCAGCCTGTCGGCGGTCGATTCGCTGGCGCTGGCACGTGACCGCTTCTATGCCAGCGGCCGCTTTGCCGATGTGTTCGCCGGCCTCAAGCGGGCGCCGCTGGCGCTGACCGAGCAGCTGCGCGCCGTGCCCGGCGTGGCCGATGTGCAGACCACCCTGGAGCAGGTCGTGCGCGTCGAGCTGCCCGGCTTGGCCGATCCCATCATCGGCCAGCTGATCGGCGTGGACTGGCGCGCGCCGGCGCGCATGAACCTGGTCACCGTGAGCAGTGGCCGCGCACTGACCAGCGGTGAAGAAGGCGGCGCGGCGGCACGCTCCGACGGCTTGCTGGAGGTGCTGGTCTCCGAGGCCTTCGCCCAAGCGCACAAGCTCAAGCCCGGCGCGCGGCTGAATGCGCTGATCAACGGCAAGCAGCGCGGGCTGATCGTCGCCGGCACTGCGCTGTCGCCCGAGTTCATCTTTGCGGGTCTATGGGGCATGCCCGATGCGCGCGGTTTCGGCGTGTTCTGGGTCGATAGGGCGGCGCTGGCCGCTGCCTATGACATGGAGGGGGCCTTCAACCGGGCCGCCATCAAGCTCGCGCCGGGGGCCTCGGAGCGGGCTGCGATCGACGGCGTGGCGCGCCTGCTCTCGCCCTATGGCGGGCGCGAGGCCCATGGCCGCGACGAGCAGACCTCGCACGCGATGCTGGACAACGAGATCAAGGAACAGCGGGTGCTGGGCACGGTTTTGCCGGCGATCTTTCTGGCCGTGGCCGCCTTCCTGCTGAACGTGGTGGTGGCGCGGTTGGTGTCCACCCAGCGCGAGCAGATCGCCGCGCTGAAGGCCCTGGGCTATCCGAACGCCACCATCGCCGGGCACTACCTGAAGCTGGTGCTGCTGATCGTGGCGCTGGGTCTGGGGCTGGGGCTGCTGGTGGGGGATCTCCTCGGCGCGCAACTGGCCCTTTTGTATGCCGAGTTCTTCCACTTCCCCAGCCTGGAGCACCGCATCGCGCCCTGGCTGCTGGTGCTCAGCGCCGGAGTCACCGTGCTCACCGCGGTGGGCGGCACGATGAACGCGATCCTGGCCACGGTGCGCCTGCCGCCGGCCGAGGCCATGCGTCCGCCCTCGCCGGGCAACTACCGCCGCACGCTGCTGGAGCGCCTGGGCATCCAGCGCATGGCGCCTGCCCTGCGCATGATTCTTCGCAATATGGAGCGCCGGCCCTTGCGCACGGTACTGTCCATCGGCGGCGTGGCCGCGGCGCTGGCCATCGTCATCATGGGCAACTACATCCGAGACGCGATGGACGTGGTGCTGGACACACAGCTGACCCTGGGCCTGCGCGGCGACGTCACGCTATGGACGGCCGAGCCGGTGGACGACAGCGTGCGCCACGAACTGGGCCGGCTGCCCGGTGTCAACAGCGTCGAGGCCACGCGCTTCGTCTCGGTCACCTTCGTCAATGGCCACCGCCGCGAGCGCGGCATGATACGCGGCTATGCGGGGCGGCCCGAGCTCTACCGGGTGATCGACGTGGACCGGCGCGAGACCCTGCTCGACGGCCGTGGCTTGGTGCTCACCGACCGCCTGGCCGACAAGCTGGGCCTGCGCGTCGGCGACCCGGTGCAGATCGAGGTGATGGAGGGGCGGGCCCGCACGCTGACCCTGCCCGTGGGTGCCACCGTGCGCGAGATGATGGGGCTGAACGCCTATATGGACCGCGAGGCGCTGAACCGGGCTCTGGGTGATGGCGATGTAACGACAGGCTATGTGCTGGCGGTGCAGCCTGGCGGCGAGGCCCGGGTGCTCGACGCCAGCAAGGCGATGCCACGCGTGGCCGGGGCCTGGAGCAAGGCGACGATGCTGCGCAATATGGAGGAGATCAGTGCCCGCAATGTGCGCATCATGAGCACCATACTGACGGTTTTTGCCAGCGTCATTGCCGTGGGCGTGGTCTACAACAATGCGCGCATCGCGCTGTCCGAGCGGGCCTGGGAACTGGCCAGCCTGCGCGTGCTGGGCTTCACCCGCGCCGAGGTCTCGGGCCTGCTGCTGGGCGAGCTGGCCATCGTCATTGCCGTAGCGCTGCCTCTGGGCATGCTGCTGGGCCTTTTGCTCACCCATGGCATCACCGAGCTGCTGAAGTCCGACCAGTTCTTTTTTCCGGTGGTGATACGGGCCCGCACCTATGTGGGCGCGGCGCTGTGCGTGGTCGTGGCCGGTGTGGCCAGCGCGATGGTGGTGCGCCGGCGCATCGACCGGCTCGACATGGTGGCCGCCTTGAAGACGAGGGAATGAACAAGTGAAGAAGACGACGTGGTTGTATATCGCTGGCGGCGCGGTGGCCGCCGTGGCCCTGGTGGCCTGGGCCTTTGCGCCGCGGCCGGTCGAGGTGGAGGCCGCGGTCATCAGCCAGGGTAGCTTCCAGACCACCATCGATGAGGACGGCAAGACACGCCTGCGCGAGCGCTATGTGGTCTCGGCGCCGCTGGCCGGGCTGCTGACGCGCATCACCTTGCGCGAGGGCGACGCGGTGGCCGCAAATGCCGTGGTGGCGCAGATGACGCCGGTGATGACGCCTATGCTCGACGAACGCAGCATGCGCGAGCAGCGACTGCGCGTCGAGAGCGCCCAGGCTCGCGAGCAGGCGGTGCTTGCGCGGGTCGAGGGCGCCCGGGTCGCCGTGCTGCGCGCGCGCAACGAGGCCCAGCGCAGCGAGCAGCTGGCCAGGCAGGGCTTTGTGGCACCGACCAAGCTGGAGGCCGACCGTCTGGGTGTGCTGGCCGCGCAGAAGGATCTGGACGCCGCCGTGCAGGAGCGCCATGTCGCTGCGCATGAGGTCGAGCAGGCCCGTGCCGCGCTGCTGGCCGTGCGCGAGCCGCAGCGCCTGGGCGCTGGCGGCTTTGCCCTGCGCGCGCCGATCGCCGGCTCCGTGCTGCGCGTGCTGCAGACCAGCGAGACGGTGGCGGCCCTGGGCACGCCGCTGCTGGAGCTGGGTGACACACAGGCGCTGGAGATCGTCGCCGAATTGCTCACCGGCGATGCCTTGCAAGCCAGGCCGGGCAGCGAGGTGCTGATCGAGCGCTGGGGCGGCAGCGGTACCCTGCAGGGGCGCGTGCGCCTGGTCGAGCCGGCGGCCTTCACCAAGGTCTCGGCGCTGGGCGTCGAGGAGCAGCGCGTCAAGGTATTGATTGAGATCACCAGCCCGCCCGAGCAGTGGCGGGCGCTGGGCGATGGCTTTCGCGTCGGCGTGCGCATCGTCACGCTGGCCATGGACACCGCGCTGCGTGTGCCGGTCAGCGCGGTGTTTCCGCTGCCGGGGGTCGAGGGGCAGATGGCCGTGTTCGTCGTCGAGGGCGGCCGGGCCCGGCTCACCAAGGTGCAGATCGGGGCGCGCAACGCCAGCCATGCCTGGCTCAAGCAGGGGCCGGCGGCCGGCACTTCGGTGATCGTCTATCCGCAGACCTCGGTGACGGACGGGGCCCGCGTAAAGGTGCGCAAGGTCTAGCACCATCGTCTTTTGCGTCTATATTTGCGCGCAAGTTGAGCGGTGCGAATACAGAACAAAAGGGGCGAGGCATGGCGGGACTGTCGAAGACGAAGCGGGCACTGATCACGCTTGCGCTGACCGCGGGCTTTGGCGGCAGCCTGTTCTTCGCGCTGCGTGGTCAGAAGGAGGAGCAGACGGCGCAGCAGGAGCAGGCGCAGCTCGCCTCCACGGTGGTGCTGAAGGGCTTGATCGCGCTCGACGTCGAGGCCTACTTCAAGGACGAGCGCGTCATCAAGCGGCTGGCCGCCAAGCGCCTGCCGGTGACGGTGCAGCGGGTCGGCAGCCGCGATATGGCGGCCAAGGTCAGCGCCGAGCAGGACTTTCTGTTCCCGTCCGGCGTGGTGGCGGCCAACCAGGTGGTCGACGCGGCGCGCAAGGCCAATCTCAACGCCGCCCAGGTCTCGCCCTTCCACACGCCCATGGTCATCGCCTCCTGGGAGCCGATTGCCAGGATCCTGGTCGCCAACGGCCTGGCCAAGGCGATCTCGCCCAAGGTCTATGGCCTGGACATGGCCAGGCTGACCGAGCTGATGCTGGCCAAGAAGAAGTGGAAGGACCTGAAGGAGGCCTCCGCCTACGAGGTCACGCGCAGCGTGCTGGTCTCCACCACCGACCTGCGCCGCAGCAACTCGGGCGCCATGTACCTGGCGCTGACCAGCCAGGCGCTGCTGGGCGATGTGGTCACCGACCGCGCCACCGCCCAGCAGACGGCCCTGAAGCTGGCCGAGCTGTTCAAGCGCCAGGGCTATCAGGAGAACTACGTCAATGGCAACTTCGACGACTATGTGGCCATAGGCATGGGCAAGGCGCCTATGGCCTTCATCTACGAGAACCAGCTGGTCAGCCACGCGCTGGCCAAGAAGGGCGTCAGCGCCGATATGGTGCTGCTCTACCCGCAGCCGACCATCGTCAATAAGGTGGTGTTCGTGTCGCTGAACGAGCGGGCCAAGGCACTGGGCGAGCTGCTGGCCAATGACGCCGAGCTGCAGTCCATTGCTGTGGAGTACGGTTTCCGGATCGCGGACACCCAGCGCTTCATGGCCGCACTGCAGCCCACCGGCCTGGCCGTCGAGCCGCGCCTGAGCCAGGTGGTGGACCCGCCCTCGTTCGAGTTGATGGCGGAGATGATCGACGTCGTGGCCAGGGAGATGGCGCAATGAAGTTCAAGTGGTGGATGGGCGTGGCGGCGCTGGCCCTGGCCTATGTCGTGGTCAAGAAGGTGGGCAGGAGCGAAGCGCCTGTTGCTGCACCCGCGGCGGTGTCGGCCCCGGCGGTAGCTGAGACCGAGTTCAAGGTGTTGGCGACCAGCGACTTGCGCGATGTGCAGCCGCTGGAGGAGATGGTGAAGAAGGCCACCGGCGTCAATCTGCGCTTCAAGTTCGGCGGCACGATGGAAAGCACCGAGGCGGTGCTCAACGGCGAGGCCAAGGCCGACGCGGCCTGGTTCGCCAATGCCAAGTACCTGCTGTCCAGCCCGCAGGGCCAGGGCCGGGTCAAGCTGCAGGAGAAGATCATGCTGTCGCCGATCGCCGTGGGCGTCAGCGAATCCGATGCGAAGAAGTACGGCTGGGACCGAGCAGACGCCAAGCTGACCTGGAGCGACATCGCGGCGGCTGCGCGCACCGGCAAGCTGCGCTATGCGCTGTCGAACCCGGCCACCTCGAACCAGGGCTTCATGGCCTTGATGGGCGTGGTGGCCTCGGCCGGCGGCAAGGCCGAGGCGCTGAACGCGGCCGATGTGGACCGTGGCGCCATCGCCGACTTCCTCAAGGGCTACAAGCTGCCCGGCGACAACTCGACCTATCTGTCCGAGCAGTTCATCCTGCAGCAGGGCACCCGGGTCAACGCCTTCATCAACTACGAGAGCTGGCTCTTGAGCCTGAATGCCTCGGGCAAGCTGCGCGAGAAGCTGCACCTGATCTATCCGTTCGAGGGCGTCAGTACGGCCGACTATCCCTTCATGCTGCTCGACGAGGCCAGGCGCGCCGACTACCTCAAGGTGGTGGACTATCTGAAGAGCGATGCGGCCCAGCTGTGGCTGGCGCGTCAGACCTTGCGTCGGCCGATCAAGCAAGACATCGCGGCCAAGGTCGAGGAGCTGCTGCCCCGCCAGGGTCTGCAGGTGGAGCTGCCGTTCTCGCCCGACCGCGCGCTGGCCGATGGCCTGATAGCCGCCTATCTGAACGAGTTCCGCACGCCGATTGCCAGCACCTTTGTGCTCGACACCAGCGGCAGCATGGCCGGCGGCGGCCGCCGCGATCAGCTGGTGCAGGCGCTGCACTACATCGCCGGAGCGGACTCATCGCTGACCGGCCGCATTGCCAAGCTGACGAATCGGGAGCGGCTGTGGTTGCAGCCCTTTGCCGAGAACCCCTACGGCCTGGTGCGCTTCGAGCTGCCCGCCGGCAAGGTGGGAGCCAAGGGCGTGCAGGAGCAGGCCGACAGCGAGGCCAAGCAGGCCGTGCTCGCCGAGGTGCGCGACAAGGCCGAGCGGCTGCGCATGAAGGGCGGCACGGCGCTGTATGACGCGGTGTTCGAGTCGCTGCAGCATATGCTGGCCGAGCGCGAGAAGTCTCCCGGCTACCAGTATTCGGTGGTCGCCTTCACCGATGGCGAGAACAACCAGGGCCGCAATCTGGAGGCCTTCAAGCGCGACTATGCGGCCCTGCCCGAGGACGTGCGCGCGATTCCGGTGTTCATGGTGCTGTTCGGCGAGGCCAATGAGGCCGACCTGAAGGCCCTGGTCAAGATCACCGGCGGCCGCGTGTTCGACGCGCGCAGCACGCCGCTGTACACGGTGTTCAAGGACATCCGGGCCTATCAATGAGCGCGTTGTTTCGCCTCCTGGCTTCCCCGGCCAACTGGTGCGGCCTGGGCCTGGCCAGCGGCATGCTGCTGCTCAAGGCGCTGGGTCTCTTGGGCAGCCTGGCCCTGCCCATGGCCGGCCTGGGCTACCTGGCCGGTTTCGTGATCGGCGGCCTGTGGCTGGGCTGGCCCTGGACGCGCGAGCCCGAGTGGGCGGCGCTGGAGTTCAGCGACGAGGGCGATGCCCGCGAGGCGATGGAGCGTGCGCTGAAGGGCGTGCGCCAGCTGACCGAATACAACCCCGACAAGCGCATTCCGCTGGCGCTGCAAAAGCGCGTGCTGGAGCTGTGCGAGGCGCTCGAAGCCCTGCTGCAGCAATGGGAGCGCTCGCGTGGCAGCCTGTCGCTGCAGGACAGCTTTCATGCCCGCCATATCGCCATCAGCTACCTGCCCGACGCGCTGAACACCTATCTGGCCATACCGGCCGCCTTTGCCACGACCAAGGTCCTGGACAACGGCAAGACCGCCCAGGCCACCTTCACCGATACGCTGGACGAGCTCGACGCCAAGCTGCGCCAGCTCGGTGACGATCTGTCCGCCCAGGACGCGCACGCCTTCCTGGTGCACTCCAAGTTTCTGAATCAGAAGTTCGGGCCTCAGGGCCTGGACGCGCCAGCGCTCAATCTCGCCGACAAGGAGCCCAAATCATGAACAGCCCCACCACCACCACCACGCCCGCAGCCACCTTCCAGTTGCAGCCGCCCGAGTTGCTGACGCCGGTGGCCGTGGAGGCGGCGCGCGAGGCCGTGCCGCTGAAGCCGGAACTGCAGCAACAGGTGGACGCCCAGGTGCTGCGCTTCATCGACGCGCTGGCCAGCGAGGACGTGCAGTCCGATGCCTTCCGCGCGCGGCTGGACAGCGCCTTTGCCTTGGGCAAGGAAGAGATTGCCGGCGCCTCCGACCTTATGCAGAGCCGCTTCATGCAGCGCAATTTCGACGGCATCGAGGACAGCTCGGCCTACAAGGCGATCTCCAGCATCCGCGCCCAGCTCGACGAGCTGAACCCCGGCAACGAGGGCGATCTGATGCAGCCGCGCAAGCTGCTGGGCCTGATCCCCTTCGGGAACAAGCTGGAGGCCTATTTCCGCAAATACCAGAGCGCCGCCGAGCAACTGAAGACCTCGATGGGCCAGCTCTACGCCGCCCGCGACGATATGCAGAAGGACGTGATCGACATCGAGGCCACCCGCGCCAAGCTCTGGGACGCGATGCAAAAGCTCGCCGCCGCGGCCCGCTTTGCGACGACCCTGGACACGCAGCTTGCCGCCAAGGTGCAGTCGCTGGAAGCCACCGACCCGCAGCGCGCCCACGCGCTGAAGCAGGAGGTGCTGTTCTATGCGCGCCAGAACCTGCTCGATGTGCAGACCCAGCAGGCCGTCTGCGTCAACGGCTATCTGGCGCTGGACGTGCTGAAGAAGACCGGCCGCGAGATGATCAATGGCTGCACCCGCGTGGCCACCACCGGCATGAGCGCGCTGGCCGTGGCGCAGACGGTGGCCCGCGCCACCGGTAACCAGATCCGCGTGATGGAGATGTTGTCGGGCGTCAACGAGACCATAGGCAACCTGATCAGCGAGACCGGCCGCGCACTGAACCAGCATGTGGACCAGACCACCCAGTTCGCACAGAACCCGATGCTCGGCATTGACAAGATGAAGGAGATGTTCGACCAGACCTTCCAGGCCATGGATGCGATGGACAACTTCCGCGCCAAGGCGATCGATGTGATGGGCCAGAACAATCTGATGCTGCGCGAGCAGTTGGACCGCGCCGACACCCATGTGGACCGGGTGCGCCAGCAGCGGGCGCGGGAGGCCGTGGGCGCCGCTGGGGATGTGGCGGGGCCGGTGAAGCTGTAAGGCGGGTCAGTCCACCTTGATATCCGACTTCTTCACCAGCCTGGCATAGCGCTCGGTCTCGCTGCGGAAGAAGCGTGCGGCGGCCTCGGGCGTGCTGGGATGGATGTCATTGCCCTGGCGGGCCATCGCCTCCTTGACCTCGGGCGTGGCGAAGGCTGCGGTGAAGGCCGCGTGCAGGCGCTTCACTTCGGCGGCGGGCAGCTTGGCCGGGGCGATCACGGCGAACCAGCCGCTGGCGTCGTAGTTGGGCAGGCCCTGCTCGGCAATGGTCGGGATCTCCGGCGCGGCGGTTGAGCGGCTCTGGCCGCCGACGCCGATGGCGCGCAGCGCGCCGCTCTTCAAGTGGCCCTGGATCGCGGGCAGGGCCAGCACGCCCAGCTCGACCTGGCCGCCGATCAGGTCGGCAATCATCGGGCCCGAACCCTTGTAGGGGATGTGGCGTATCACCACGCCGGCCTCGTCGACGAACATCTCGGCCGCCAGGTGCAGGATGGTGCCGTTGCCCGACGAGGCATAGTTGTAGGCATCGGGCCTGGCCTTGAGGAAGGCGATCAACTCCTTGACGTTCTTCGCCGGCACCTTGGCCGGATTGACGACCAGGACCATGGGCGTGCTGCCTATCACCGAGATCGCGGTTATGTCCTCGATCGAATCGAACGGAATCTTCTTGTAGACGCTGGGATTGATGACGTGGTTGTTCGAGACCACGCCTATCGTCAGCCCATCGGGCGCGGCCTTGACCAGCGACGCCGTGCCGGTGATGCCACCGGCGCCGGGCAGGTTTTCTATCATCACCGGCTGGCCGCCCAGCGCCTTGGACAGGGCCGGGCCGACGGCGCGGACAATCGTGTCAACACCCGACCCTGCGCCGACCGGCAGGATGATGCGCAGCGGCTTGTCGGTGGTTTGAGCCCAGAGGGTGGGGGTGACGCAAAGCAGGCCGGCGGCCAGCAGCGTGATCAGGCGGCGATGTATCTGGATCATGGTCATGTCTCCTGCGGGGGCAGTGGTTCTTGTGAATCAGTTCGTCGACTTCAATCGGGCCAGCACTTCTTCGGTGTGCTCGCCCACGGCGGCCAGCGGCTGGCGCACCGGCAGGCGCTCGCCGCCCATCAACATGGGCAACAGGACAACGTCGGTGCTGCTGCCGTCCTCGCACTGCATGGGGGCCAGGCCGCCGCTGGCGCGCAGATGAGGGTCCTGCAGCAGCTGGTCGGGGCGGGCGATCGGGGCATAGGGCAGGCCGGCGGCTTCGAGCTTGGCCGACAGCTCGGCGATGTCGTGCCCGGCCAGGATGGCGCCCAGCCGCTCCAGCAGCTGCGGGCGTATCGCCACGCGCAGCTCATTGGTGGCCAGGGCCGGGTCGGCCAGCAGGTCGGGGCGTTCCAGGACCTGGCACAGCTGGGTCCATTGCTTGTCGCTGACGGCGGCGATGAACAGCTGCTCGCCGTTGGCCACCGTGAACACATCGTAGACCGACCAGGGCGAGGCGCGGGCCGGCATCGGCGGCGGCGATTCGCCTGTCATGGCCGCCTGCTGCATATGCGAGGCGACGAGGAAGGTGCAGTTCTCGAACAGTGCGCTCTGCACCTCCTGGCCGCGGCCGCTGCGCTGGCGTTCCCACAGCGCGGCCAGCACGCCGATCACGCCGAACATGCCGCCCATGATGTCGTTGACCGAGGCGCCGGCGCGCAGCGGCCGGCCCGGCGGGCCGGTCATATAGGCCAGGCCGGCCATCATCTGCACGACCTCGTCCAGCGCCAGCCGGTGCTCGTAGGGTCCGGGCAGAAAGCCCTTGTGCGAGGCATAGATCAGGCGGGGGAAGTCCTTGGCCAGGCTCGCGTAGTCCAGGCCCAGCTTGGCCATCAGGCCGGGGCGGAAGTTCTCCACCATCACATCGCTCTGGCCTATCAGCTCGCGGGCGCTGGCCAGGCCCTCGGGGGTCTGGATGTCCAGCACCACGCTCTTCTTGTTGCGGTTGAAGCTGCGGTAGAAGCCCATGCCGACGCCGGACATGGTGCGCGTGCGGTCGCCGCTGGGTGGCTCGATCTTGATCACCTCGGCGCCCAGATCGGCGAGGATCATGCCGCAGGTCGGGCCCATCACCATATGGCTGAATTCGATCACGCGCACACCGGCCAGGGGCAGGGGGCGCTCGTTGGGTTCTGTTGTCATGATGCGTGCTGATTGAAAGTCTTGGGCAGGCCGGCGCGCCACAGTGTGCCGTGCAGCGCTTCGCCGCTGAGCCATTCGGCGACATCGGCGCGCAGCGCCAGCAGCGCAGGTAGATCGACGCCGGTCTGCAGCCCCATGCTCTGCAGCATGAACAGCAGATCCTCGGTGGCCGCATTACCGCTGGCCCCGGGCGCATGGGGGCAGCCGCCGATGCCGGCCAGCGAGGCGTCGAAGCGGGCTACGCCGAGGCGCAGCGCGGCATAGCAGTTGGCCAGCGCCAGGCCGCGCGTGTCATGGAAATGGCCGCAGGCCAGGCGATCACCGGCAATCTTCAGGGCCTGGCTGAACAGGTCGTCGACCATCGCCGGGTCGGCATAGCCCACCGTGTCGGCCAAGCTGACACGGTCGGCCCCGGCCTCCAGCAGGGCCTGCATCAGGCGCAGCACCTCGGCCGTGGAGACCTGGCCCTGCTGGGTGCAGCCGAAGGCCGTGCCGACGCCGCCTTCGATGATCGTCTTCGAGCCACTGGAGTCGCGCAGCGCCCGCATCTTTGCCACCTCGGCCACCACCTCGTCAGGCGTCTTGCGCAGATTGGCCAGGCTGTGCGCATGGCTGGCCGACAGCGGCACCACCATCAGCGCGGCACCGGCGGCGATCGCACGCTCGGCGCCCTTCAGATTGGGCACCAGCACCGAGGCGATCAGGCCGGGCAGGGTCTGGGCATAGGTCAGCACCTCGGCGGTGTCGGCCAGCTGCGGCAGGAGGCGGGCCGGCACAAAAGAGCCGACCTCGATCTCGCGCTGGCCGGCGGCGTGGGCGCGCCGCAGCCACTCCAGCTTTTTCGCGGTGGGCAGCACGGTGGCAATGCTTTGCAGGCCGTCGCGCAGACCGACTTCGCGCACGATGACCGAGGAGGGGAGGGTGGACATGGGGCAGGGCTGAAGCTGGGGATGAGCAATATTCAGCCATTCCGAAATGCCGCGCCAGCGGTATTTCGGAACTATCAGCATTCCAATCGGGAATGTCAAAAATGTCAGAATGGGGCGATGAGCGCCGCCTTCGACCCCGTCACCCTGAGGCTGTTCGTCGCCGTCTGCGAGGAGGGCAATATCGCCCGCGCCGCCCAGCGCGAGGCCATCGTCGCCTCGGCGATCAGCAAGCGCATTGCCGCGCTGGAGGCCGATCTGGCCGTGACCCTGCTGGTGCGTGGCCGGCGCGGCATTGCGCCCACCGCTGCTGGTGAGGCGCTGCTGCGCCAGGCGCGGGCGATGCTGTCGGGCATGGGCCGGCTGCGCGCCGAGCTGAGCGAGTTCGCCAGCGGTGTGCATGGCAGCGTGCGGGTGCTGGCCAGCATCTCGGTGCTGTCGGAGTTCCTGCCCGATGACCTGGCCGGTTTCCTGGGCCAGTACCAGGCGGTGCGCATCAGCCTGGAGGAGCGGGTCAGCTCCGAGATCGTGCGCAGCGTGCGCGAGGGCTCGGCCGACTTCGGCGTGCTGTGGGACGCCGGTGATATGCAAGGCCTGCAGACGCTGCCCTACCGCGCCGACCAGCTGTGTCTGCTGACCCATGCCGAGCATCCGCTGGCCCAGCGCCAGAGCATTGCCTTCATCGACGCGCTGGACCATGACACGGTGGGCGTCGTGCCCGGCAGCATCATGGAGACGATGCTGCGCCGCTATGCCGCGATGGCCGGTCGGCAATGGGTCAGCCGCATCCAGGTCTCGACCCTGGACGCCGCCTGCCGCATCGTCGCCGCGCGGCTGGGCGTGGCCGTGCTGCCGCGCGAGGCCACCGAGCCCTATGCCCAGGCGCTGGGCCTGGCCGTGCTGCCGCTGCAGGATGCCTGGGCGCGGCGCCGCTTCGTGATCTGCATGCGCTCGGTCGAGCAGCTGACGGCCACGGCCCGGCTGCTGGTCGATCATCTGCAACGACAAGCCGTGGGCAGCTGAGCGCGCACAGCGCACGCTGCTGCACGATGCCGGGGTTTGTGCGGTGCCCTGGAGGCCGGCACGCCACCTATGCTGCGGGCCAGTCACCGAAAGAAGCCCATGCCAGCCTGGAAACCCCGTTTCACCGCCCTGAGCCTCGCCCTGCTGGCCGTCGCTGCCGCAAATACCGCGAATGCCGCCGATGAGCCGAAAAGCAAGAAGTGGGATGTCAACAATCCTCCCGGCGAGAAGCTGACGGTCAATATCGACACCCGCAGCGGCACCTGGATGAGCGTGGACGTCAGCCCCGACGGCCAGCAGATCGTGTTCGACCTGCTGGGTGACCTCTATCTGCTGCCCATCGCCGGTGGCGAGGCCAAGCCGCTGACGCACAGCATCGCCTGGGAGATGCAGGCCCGCTTCTCGCCCGATGGCAAGCGCCTGGCCTTCATGAGCGATGCCGGCGGCGGCGAGAACATCTGGACGATGGACCTGGACGGCACGAATGCCAAGGCGCTGAGCAGCGAGGATTTCCGCCTGCCCAACAACCCTGTCTGGCATCCCAGTGGTCGGTACATCGCGGCGCGCAAGCATTTCACCGGCACGCGCTCGCTGGGCTCGGGCGAGATCTGGTTCTACCACCTGGGCGGCGGCAAGGGCGTGCAGCTCAACGAGAAGCCGAACTGGCAGAAGGACCTCGGCGAGCCCGCCTTTTCGCCCGACGGCAAATACCTGTACTACTCGCATGACGCGACGCCCGGCCGCCAGTTCGAATACAACAAGGACGTCCACCAGGGCATCTTCAAGATCTTCCGCATGGACCTGCAGGACGGCGTTGTCGAGCCCTTCGTGGCCGGCAGCGGCGGCGCGGTGCGGCCCACGCCGTCGCCCGACGGGCGTTACCTGGCCTTTGTGCGGCGCGTGCGCATGCAGAGCACACTGTTCCTGAAGGATCTGAAGACCGGGGAGGAGTTCGCCGTCTGGGACAAGCTTGAGCGGGACATGCAGGAGTCCTGGTCGGTGCACGGCCTGTATCCGTCCTTCGCCTGGCTGCCGGATGCCAAGTCCCTGGTCGTCTGGGCCCAGGGCAAGATCTGGCGCGTCGATCCGTTCAAGAAGGCTGCGGTCGAGATTCCCTTCCATGTGAAAGACACGCGCGAGGTCCGCAAGGCGCTGCGCAACGAGGTGGCGGTGGCGCCCGAGAAGTTCGACGTCAAGCAACTGCGCTGGCCGGCCGTCTCGCCGCAGGGCGACAAGGTGGTCTATTCGGCCTTGGGTTATCTGTACATCAAGGACTTGCCCGGCGGCACGCCGAGGCGTTTGACCAAGCAGGAGGATCACTTCGAGTTCTTCCCCAGCTGGTCACGCGACGGCCGCGAGCTGGTGTTCACGACCTGGAACGACGTCAGCCTGGGCACGGTGCGCAAGCTTGAGCTGGCCACCGGCCGCGAGACGGTGCTGACCCCGGCGCCCGGCAAATACACGCAGCCGCAGTTCGCGCCCGATGGCAAGGCCGTGGCCTACGTCAAGCTCAAGGGCGGCTACCTGACCTCGCCCTGGCATGGGCTGGAGACCGGCGTCTATCTGGTCGGCAGCGAAGGCAAATCGGTGCCGCAACGCGTGGCCAAGGAGGGCTCGGCGCCGCAGTTCGGTCAGCGCTCTGACGCGCTGTATGTGACGCGCCGGGGTGTCACCAACGAGGTCGATCTGTTCAGCAAGCTGGTGCGCATCGATCTTGCCGCCGACAAGAAGGAGACCGAGGTCGCCAAGAGCGAGTTCGCGACCGAGTTCGCGCTGTCGCCCGATGGGCAGTGGCTGTCGTTCATCGAACGTTTTCATGCCTACGTCACACCGCTGCCTCCGGTCGGCAAGTCCATCAGCATCGGCCCGAAGATGGATGGGCTGCCGGTGCGCCAGCTGGACTCGACCGCCGCCGAGTACCTGCGCTGGTCCGGTGACAGCAGCAGGCTCCACTACGCGCTGGGCGACGAGCTGTTCTCGACCGAGCTGAAGAATGCCTTCGCCTTTGTGCCTGGCTCTCCGAAGGACTTGCCCAAGCCGACCGAGGCCGGCCTGAAGATCGGCTTCAGCCAGATCGCCGACAAGCCGCGCGGCATCACCGTCATCACCGGCGCACGCATCGTCACGATGAAGGGCGACGAGGTGATTGCCAATGGCGTGATCGTCATCGATGGCAACCGCATCCAGGCGATTGGCGCGGCCGGTGCGGTGGCGGTTCCGACAGGCGCGACCCGCATCGATGCGAGCGGCAAGACCATCATCCCGGGCCTGGTCGATGTGCACTGGCACGGCACCATGGGCGAGGACGACATCATTCCGCAGCAGAGCTGGGTCAACTACGCCTCGCTGGCCTTCGGCATCACCACCCTGCATGACCCGTCCAACCGCAGCGGGCAGATCTTCACCCAGGCCGAGATGCAGAAGGCGGGCTTGATGGTCGGGCCGCGCATCTATTCGACCGGCAATGTGCTCTATGGCGCCAAGGCGCCGCAGTCGGCGCTGGTCAATTCGTTCGAGGATGCACTGGCCCATCTGAAGCGGCAGAAGGCGCTGGGGGCGGTCACGGTGAAGAGCTACAACCAGCCGCGGCGTGAGCAGCGCCAGCAGATCGTTGCCGCCGCGCGCGACACCGGCATGATGGTGGTGCCCGAGGGCGGCAGCCTGTTCCAGAACAATATGACCATGGTGGTCGATGGTCACACCGGCGTCGAGCATGCGTTGCCGGTGGCCCGCACCTATGACGACGTCAGGCAGCTGTGGAGCCAGACCCAGGTGGGCTACACGCCGACGCTGGTGGTGGCCTTCGGCGGCCTGGACGGCGAGCATTACTGGTACGCGATGACCGAGGTGTGGAAGCATCCGATCCTGTCCAAGTTCGTGCCCCGCTCGGTGCTCGAGCCGCGCAGTGTGCGTCGCGAGCTGGCGCCGGCCGGTGACTACAACGTCATCGAGGTGGCCAAAACGGCCACGGCGTTGCAGCGCGCAGGCGTGCCGGTGAACATCGGCGCCCACGGCCAGCGCGAGGGCCTGGCCGCGCACTGGGAGATGTGGACCTTTGGCCTTGGCGGCATGAGCCCGCTGGAGGCCCTGCGCACCGCCACGATCAACCCGGCCCGCTACCTGGGCATGGACCGCGACATCGGCTCGCTGGAGGCCGGCAAGCTGGCCGACCTGGTGGTGCTCGACGGCGATGTGCTGGCCGACATCCGCCAGTCCGACCGCATCCGCCAGGTGATGATCAACGGCCGCTTGTACGAGCTGCCGACGATGAACGAGGTCGGTGCCCGCAGCAAACCGCGCAAGCCGTTTTTCTTCGAGAGTGCGGACGGCAGCCAGGTGCCGGTCAGCGACGAAGGGCTGGGCGACAGCGTTAGCGACGGCCACGGGCACTGAAATCGGGGTGGGCCGGGCGCAGGGCTTCGGGTAGAGTCAGCGCAGACTCCGAGGGCCCGATTGAGGCATGCCCGATGAAGCGCGATGACTTGGATGGCGAGGTGCTGTGCCCGGCTCCCGAGCAGCTGGAGCTGGTGCTGGCGCGCATCGAGAGCAGCGCCGCCTTCCGCGGCTCGGCGCGGCACCGTGCGCTCTTGCGCTACCTGGTCACGCGCACCGTGCAGGGCGACGCCTCTGCGCTGAAGGAGACGGTGATCGCGCTGGAGGTGTTCGAGCGCCCGGCGGCCAGCTTCGATCCGCGGCTGGACAGCATCGTGCGCGTCGAGGCGCGGCGGCTGCGCCAGCGCTTGAGCGAGTTCTTTGCCGGCGAAGGGCGCGAGCTTCCGCTGCGCATCACGCTGCCGGTGGGCAGCTATGTGCCGATGCTCGCCAGCGTCGAGGTTCGCGAGCCGGAGTCGGCTACGCGCCGGGTGCGCGATCTGGTCGAGCGCGGCGAGCATTTCCTGCGCCTGGCGCTGACCCAGGCCACCCTGGAGCAGGCGCTCGATCGCTTCGATGCGGCGGTGCGCGAGTCGCCCGCCCATGCCCCTGCCTATGTGGGCCTGGCCCGGGCCTGGTTCAATCTTGCCAGCGGCTGGTACCACCCGCCGGCGGTGGCCTCCGAGCATGCCGCAGAGGCGCTGCGCCAGGCGCTGGTGATCAATGGCTCGGATGCCGTTGCCCATGCCTTGCTAGGCGCGATCCAGCACCAATTCGAGCACGACTGGGAGGGCGCACAGTGCAGCTTCCGGCGCGCCGTCGAGCTGGCTCCGCAAGTGGCTTTTGTGCACTCCGCCTACGGTCGGCACCTGGTCGCGCAGGGGCTGCTGGACGAGGCCGAGCGCGAGCTTCTGCTGGCCCGCAGCCTGGACCCGCAGTACCTGAACACGCGGCTGCACATGGTCAACCTGCGCATCGGCCAGGCCAGACTCGATGATGCCGAGCGCGAGATCGAAGGCGCCACTGACCTGGCCCCGGACAATATGGCGCTGGAAGGGCTGCGCGGCCTGCTGGCCCTGCAGCGCGGCGACGGTGCGGCGGCGTTGCGCCACTATGGCCGTTGCTGCGAGCTGTTGCCGGACCATGCGGGCTGTCAGGCCAGCCTGGCCGCGGCCCAGGCCTTTGCTGGCGATCAGGTGGGGTCCGACGCCACGATGGCGCGCCTGCAGGGGCGAGCGGTGCCGCCCTATATCCGGGCCATTGTCGACACGCGCAGCGGCAGGCTGGCGCAGGCCTTGGCCCAGCTGCGCAGCGCGGTGCTGGAGCGTGACCCGAACATCGTGTTCGTCCGCGTCGATCCCAGCTTCCAGCGCATGCATGGAGAGCCGGCCTGGCGTGAGCTCTTGACCAGCATCAAGCCTCGACCCGCCGACTGAAACGGCTGCCGAGAAGCACCAGGCCGGCCAACAGCAGGGCCGAGCCCGGCAGCTCCGGCACCGCACTCAACACACCGATGGTGATCACTCCGCGCTCGGCATAGGTGCCGGTGCCGACATCGGCCTCGACCAGGCTGTAGCCATCGGTCAGGCCGTTGACGGTGCCATCGGCGGTAAAGAAGGCGATGCGGCCGCCGCCGCCGTTGTAGCCGCCGCCCATGGCATGCACCGCCGCCTGCTGCGGGCCGAATTGATCGAGCGTGATGCTGGCCGCATGCAGCAGCAGGCCGCCGCCGGAGCCGCCACCACCGTAGTAGCCGAACACATCGCCGCTGAGGCCGCCATAGCCACCATTGGCCAGCAGCTTGCCGGTGATGGCCACGTCGATGAAGCTGACGGCGCCAAGCTCAATCGCGCCGCCACCGCCGCCGCCGCCACCTCCTCCGCCCCAGGCGCTGCCCGAGCCGCTGCCGCCGCTGCCGGCCTCCAGGGTCTGGCTCAGATCGCCGTAGGTCGGCCCGTAAGCGACCTCGACCGGATGCAGGCCCTTGCCGCCAAAGCCACCGCCGACGCCAATCGTGCACTGGCACAGGCCCCACCAGCCGGTGCTTGGACCGGCGCCAGGGCCGAAGCCGGCGAGGCCCGGTCCGCCGGTGGCGCCGTTGCCGCCGTCACCCCCACCTGCGCTGCCGGCATTGCCCGCCGCGCCCGCGCCGCCGGTGCCGCGGAAGATGCCGTCCACGCCGTTCAAGCCGCTGGCGTCAAGGGTGCCGGCCAGGCTGGCGCTGCTGCGCGACAGCAGCGCCAGCGGCTGGCCGCCGGTCACGCGCACGGTGACCCCCGCCGCAATGCTGATCACATCGAAGTCCAGCACACCGACGCTGGGGTTGAAGGCGCTGGCCTGGGTGCGGTTGACGCCGGTAAACAGCACGGTGTTGGCCGCATCCATCAGCACCGGTGCGCCTCCGGCGCCATCGGTGACCAGCTGGTAGCTGCCGCTGACCAGGTTCAGCGTACCCAGCGAGGCGACCGAGAACGGGTCCAGCGGCGCGGCTGCGGCCAATCCGGTCTGAAGGACCAGGGCAAGACCTGCCCACTTGTGATGTAGCGCCATGATCGACTCCTGTTGTGTGGAGCCAAGGCTAGGGGCGCGCCGCGGCGGCCGCAACAACGGGCAGGTGACATCGGGGTGACATGGCGGGGCTCAAGGCTCGGACTTGTCTGCCTGGCTCGCCCGGGCTTACAGTGGGCCATCCACACACGAACGATTGGGAGCCACCTCATGCTGAACATCCTGCTGCCGTCCGACGGTTCCGAACTGGCCCTTGACGCCGTCCACCATGTGCTGCGGCTGGCGCAGGAGGGGCTGCAGGTCAGCGTGGTGCTGGCCAATGTGCAGGAGCCGACCTATCTGTACGAGATGGTGCTGGCCCCCGGCGCCGAGCTGCTGGAGGCTAGCCTGGCCGCCGGCATGCATGCCTTGGAGCCGGCCCAGGCCTTGCTGGACGCGGCAGGGCTGCCCTATGAAAACGAGGTTGGCAGCGGCGACCCGGCGCACACGCTGCTCGACATCGCCGAACGCTACGGCTGCGACGCCATCGTGCTCGGTGCGCGCGGCATCGGCGGCCTGCGCGACGCGCTGCTGGGCTCGGTGTCCAAAACCCTGCTGCATGACTCGCCGATCCCGGTCACCGTGGTCAAGCATGCCGAGCCAGCGGAATCAGCCGAGGAGGCCGAGGCCGGGGCCGAAATCGAGTCTTAGGCCTTGCCCTGGCTCGCGACTGCCGCGGCAGCCTTGGCCGCGGCCTCGGCGTCGCCCAGGTAATAGCTCTTGATCGGCTTCAGTTCGGCGTCCAGCTCATAGACCAGCGGAATGCCGTTGGGGATGTTGACGCCGACGATCTCGTCGTCACAGATCTTGTCCAGGTACTTGACCAGCGCGCGGATGCTGTTGCCGTGGGCGGCGATCACCACCCGCTGGCCGCTCAGGATCGCCGGGGCGATGCTGTCGTTCCAGGCCGGCAGCACGCGGGCCACGGTGTCCTTCAGGCATTCGGTCAGCGGCACCTGGGCCGGGTCCAGCTTGGCATAGCGGCGGTCCGAGCGCTCGCTGCGCGGGTCGCTGGCGTCCAGCACCGGCGGCGGCGTGTCGTAGCTGCGGCGCCAGACCAGCACCTGCTCGTCGCCATATTTCTTCGCCGTCTCCGCCTTGTTCAGGCCCTGCAGGCCGCCGTAATGGCGCTCGTTGAGGCGCCAGTCCTTGACCACCGGCAACCAGGTGCGGTCCATCTGGTCCAGGCTGTGCCACAGGGTCCAGATCGCGCGCTTGAGCACCGAGGTGTAGGCGATGTCGAAATCCAGCCCGGCCTCCTTGATCAGCCGACCCGACTGCTTGGCCTGCTCGACGCCGGTGGCTGTCAGGTCCACATCGGTCCAGCCGGTGAAGCGGTTTTCCAGATTCCAGGTCGATTCGCCATGGCGGATGAGCACGAGCTTGTACATGGGGCAGGGGAGTTCAGTGAGTTCGGGTCGCGATTCTATAATCCGCGCTTCTCTCACCCTGGACGGCGCACCTGTGAAGTTTCTTCTCGACAACTGGATGTTGGTTTTGATGGCGGTCGCCTCGGGCTCGATGCTGCTGTGGTCCACCTTTGGCCGCGGTGTCGCTGGTGGCGCCGTTTCCACCGCCGAGGCCGTGCGCCTGATCAACCGCGAAAAGGCGGTGCTGATCGACGTCTGCGAGCCGGCCGAATATGCCGCCGGCCATGCCATCGGTGCCAAGAACGTGCCGCTTGCCACAATCGACGGCGCCAAGAACCTGCCCTCGAACAAGGCCCTGCCCCTGGTGGTGATGTGCGCGACCGGCGCACGCGCCACGCGCGCCGTCGCTATGCTCAAGAAAGCGGGTTATGCGAACGTGCAGCCCGTGTCGGGTGGCCTGGCGGCCTGGCGCGAAGCCAATCTGCCGATCGAAAAGGCGTAATCGCCTTTCGCCAGAAAACCGCCGCCTGACCGTTTTTTTGCCGATCGAATCGAGGTTTTGTTGATGGCTGCCGTGAAGATGTACACCACCCAGGTCTGCCCGTATTGCATACGGGCCAAGTCCTTGCTCAAACAGCGCGGCGTGGACCAGATCGAAGAAATCCGTATCGACCTCGACCCGGTGCAGCGCAACGAGATGATGGCGCTGACTGGCCGGCGCACCGTGCCGCAGATTTTCATTGGCGACACCCATGTCGGGGGGTGCGACGACCTGATGGCACTCGATCAGCGCGGCGGACTGCAGGCTCTTCTGCAGGCCTGAGCGGCATACAGGGGCGCCCCGGCTCGATTTCAAGGGCGGGCAGACCCCCAGCAAACTGTCATTGGGCCTGGGTGATAATCCCGCGCTCTGCCGTGCCTTCCCATTTGAAAGAATTCCATGTCCGACGACAACAACACCCCCGTGTTCCAGATTCAGCGCATGTACCTGAAAGACATGTCGCTGGAGCAGCCGAATTCGCCCGGCATCCTGCTGGAGCAGACCCAGCCCCAGGTTGACATCAACCTGAACCTGGCCGCCGAGCCGGTGGCCGACGGCATCTTCGAAGTGGCCGTCACCGCCACCGTCACGACCAAGGTCGGCGACAAGACGCTGTTCCTGATCGAAGCCAAGCAGGCCGGTATCTTCGAGATCCGCAATGTGCCGGCCGAACAGCTGGAAGGCATCATCGGCATCGTCTGCCCGCAGATGATCTACCCGTACCTGCGCGCCGTGGTGTCGGACATCTGCACCCGTGCCGGCTTCCCGCCGGTGCTGCTGTCGGAAGTCAACTTCCAGGCCATGTTCGAAGCGCAGCAGCAGCAACGCGCTGCGATGGCCGCCGGCGCCGACGCCACGTCGCTGCCGAACTGAGCTGATCCCAACACGCCGGCCCAGCGCCGGCGTTTTGCAGCATGAACATCAGCATTCTCGGGGCCGGCGCCTGGGGCACGGCCCTGGCCGTGCAGGCCAGTGAGCGCCATGACGTCTGCCTGTGGGCGCGCGACGCGGCCTGGGTCGAGCAGGCGCGCAGCAGCCGCCTCAACGATCGCTATCTGCCCGGGGTGGTTCTGCCTCAAGGCCTGACCCCTACAGCTGATCTTGCTGCTGCCATCGAACATGCGCAGGGCGGCCTGATCATCGTGGCCACGCCGATGGCCGGCCTGCGCGGCATGCTGAAGCAGCTGCCCGATGGCGCGTCCGTGCTGTGGCTGTGCAAGGGCTTCGAGGCCGGCACCGGCCTCTTGGGTCATGAGATCGCACGCGAAGTGCAGCCCCGGCTGCGCGTGGGCATTTTGTCGGGCCCGAGCTTTGCCCAGGAAGTGGCCGCCGGCCAGCCAACCGCCCTGGTGGCGGCCAGTGCCGATGCCGAGCTGGCGCAACTGGCCGTCGATGCCTTTCACAGCGAGCGCCTGCGCGTCTACACCTCCAGCGATCCGGTGGGTGTGGAGGTCGGCGGTGCGGTGAAGAATGTGATGGCCATCGCCGTGGGCCTGGCCGATGGCCTGCGACTGGCGGCCGAGGCGGCCGGTGACGTCTCTGCCGCGCCGGGTCTGAACGCCCGCGCGGCGCTGATCACGCGCGGCCTGGCCGAGATGATGCGCCTGGGCCAGGCCCTGGGTGCACGCAGCGAAACCTTCATGGGCCTGTCCGGCATGGGCGATCTGGTGCTGACCGCCACCGGCGATCTGTCACGCAACCGCCAGGTCGGCCTCTTGCTGGCCCAGGGGCTGAGCCTGGGCGCCATCCTCAAGCAGCTGGGCCATGTGGCCGAGGGCGTCTACAGCGCCGCCACGGTGCTGGCCCGAGCGCGGAGCAAGGGCGTGGACATGCCCATCACCGAGGCCATGGTGGCCGTGCTCCAGGGGCAGCTGACGCCGCAGGCGGCCCTCGATTTGCTGATGGGGCGGCAGGCACGGGCAGAACACTAAAGCGCTGCATGGGCGGCGCGAACCGGAGAAGAAATCAATGCAACGTCGCCATTTCCTGCATACCGCCGCGGCCGGCGCTGTGGCCCTGAGCACGCCCGCCTGGGCCCAGGCCTGGCCCTCGAGGCCGATCAAGCTGCTGGTGCCGTTTCCGGCCGGCAGCTCGCCGGACTTGATCGCCCGTGCCGTGGCCGAGCCGCTGGCCGCAGCACTCGGTCAGGCGGTGGTGGTGGACAACCGCCCGGGCGCTGGTGGCAATGTGGGCACCGGCATGGTGGCCAAGGCCGAGCCCGATGGCTACACCTTTCTGTTCACCATCCAGGGCCCGCTGGTGACGGCGCCGCTGCTCAGCAAGCAGCTCGGCTATGACCCTATCAAGGAGCTGGCGCCGGTGACCCTGGTCGCCACCTCACCGAACCTGCTGGTGGTCGATCCCAGGCTGGGCGTCAACAACCTGGCCGACTTTGTGCGCATCGCCCGCGAGCAACAGGGCAAGCTGAACTACGGCAGCGTCGGCAATGGCAGCGCCTCGCATCTGGCGATGGAGCTGTTCAAGACGCGCAGCGGCGCCGATCTGCTGCACGTGCCCTACCAGGGCTTCCCTCAGGTGGTCAATGCCATCCTGGCCGGCCAGGTGCAGGCCGGCTTCATGGTGCCCGGCATCGCGATGGGCCAGGTGCGCGCCGGCAAGCTCAAGGCGCTGGGGGTGACGACGCTGGGCCGCGTCGGTGCACTGCCCGAGATCCCGACCCTGGCCGAGCAGGGCTTTGCCAATTTCGAGGCCATCTCCTGGCAGGCCGTGCTGGCCCCGGCCAGGACCCCTCAGGCCATCATCAAGCGCGTCTCAGCCGAGCTGGTGCGCATCATCAAGAGCGACGAGGTGCGCACCCGCATGCTGAGTCAGTACTTCAGCGCCGCCGGCACCACGCCTGATGCGCTGGCGGCTTTGATCAGGAGCGAGCGCGACAGCTGGGCCAAGGTGATCAAGGCGGCGGGGGTCAAGCCGGAGTAATGCGGCCGGTGGTCCCGGATTGCATCCGGTCTACGGTGATCAGCTCGTAGCCCGGATGCAATCCGGGACTGCCGTTGAGCGCCTGCGCGCCAGACCCAGCACCGCTAAGCCCAGGCCGAGCAGCGCATAGCTGCCCGGCTCCGGCACGGCGCTGGGGCCGAAGGTTGCCATCAGGTCCGAGGCCTTGGTCGTGCCGATATTGGCAACGTCCATCAACGAGGTTTCGTTGTAGTAGACGGCGCTGGTGTCCATCAGGATGAAGTTCGATGACGCGCCCGGTGCCAGCGAGCCGGCGCCCGAGGCGGCCGACAGAAAATTGAAGTTGATATAGCCCTTGCCGATGCTGGCGCCGCCGTACATCCGTGCACTTGCGGGGCCGACATCGCCCAGGCCGTCGATGCGCCAGTTGGCATTGAACTCCGGCGCATAGAACTCGCCGATGCGGAACACGCCCAGGGCGCCGCTCGAGTTCGGGTCATTGAAGATGCGCCAGTAGAAGTCCAGCGTGCCGTCCAGGTCGCTGCGCACCACGCGCGACTGGATCTTGCCCGAGATGCCCAGGGCGGCAATGCTGAAGTCGCTCATCTTGTCTTCCAGCACCACGCCGGCCAGTTGCGGCTCTGCTGCCGATGTGGTGCCGGGCAGGGCGAGGGTGGTGTCATAGACCAGGGTCACGGCCTGGGCGGTGTGCAGTGACAGCGCCAGCGCGGCGCTCAGAAGCAGGCGTTTCATGGGGGCTCCCCAATATGGATGGCAAGGTGTCTGCACTGTGCGCGCTGCGCGCCCCCGACGGCTATCGTGTGATCTAGGGATAGCCCCACATTTGAGGGGGGAGTCAGGTGGCGCCGTTGTAGCCGTTCTGCCGCCAGCCCTCGAACACCGCCACGGCCACGCTATTGCTGAGGTTCAGGCTGCGCTGGCCCGGGCGCATCGGCAGGCGCACGCGCTCGGTCGGCGCGAAGTGTTCGCGTATTGCTTCGGGCAGGCCGGCCGTCTCCGAGCCGAACACCAGATAGTCGCCCGGCTGCCAGGCCACCTCGGCGAAGGGCCGCGAGCCGCGGGTGGTGAAGGCGAACATCCTGGCGGCGTCGGGTCGAGCCGCCGTGATGAAGGCGTCCCAATTCGCATGCCGCAGCACGGCCGTGTACTCGTGGTAGTCGAGACCTGCACGCTGCAGCAGCTTGTCCTCCATCGAAAAGCCCAGCGGTTCGATCAGGTGCAGCCTGCAGCCGGTGTTGGCGGCCAGGCGGATGATGTTGCCGGTGTTGGGTGGAATCTCGGGGTGCACCAGCACGATGTTGAACATAGGGTCTCTCAGGGCGGCAATGGCGTGCGCGCGATTATCCAGGCCTGCACATGGACGACCCCGGCGGCCCTGAGCACCCGGGCAAGTTCACGCAGCGTGGCGCCGGTCGTCATGACGTCATCGACGAGGGCCACCGAGCGGCCGCGCAGCTCGGCCAGGCGCAGCGGCTCGACGGCAAAGGCGCCACGCATATTGGAGGCGCGCTGTGCGGCCGGCAGGGCGATCTGGTGCGGGGTGTCGCGCAGGCGCAGCAGCAGCCGCGCTTCACAGCGCAGCCCGCGGCGGCGGGCCATGCGGCGTGCCAGCTCCCAGCTCTGGTTGTAGCCGCGCTCGCGCAGGCGGGGCAGGGCCAGCGGTACCGGAAGCAGCCAGTCGGGGGCCGGGGGGCGGGCGTCATCGAGCGCCGCGTCGAGGCGGTCGAGCAGCAACTCGGCCAGTTCGGGCCGGCCACCAAACTTGAACTGCTGCAGCAGGCTGTCCCAGGGGAAGCCATAGTCGACGCCGGCCACGCTCCGGTCCAGCGCGACCTCCTGACCCAGGCAGGCGCCGCAGCGCCGCACACCGCCTGGCACAGGCAGCGCGCAGCCGAGGCAGCGCGGTTGGGACCCGGCGTGCCGGCGCAGGCAGTCGCCGCACACCGCCGCCAGGCAGGCGCCATGGCAAAGCGCACACAGGGATGGGCACAGGCCCAGCCAGCGCCGCCATCGGCCTTGGACCGAGGGCGGGATTGTGAGGGCGGCGGGCGGCTGGGACACCGTCTCAATATACTGCCGGCCATGACCGACACGACCCCCCGCCACGGCGGCAATCCGCTGCTGGACCCGCGCGCCGTGGGCAGGCAGCTGCGCCGCCTGGCCGCCCTGCCGCAAGCCCCCTGGCTGCATGCCGATATCGCGCGGCGCATGGCCGAACGCCTGGGGGTGATCAAGCTGCAGCCTGCCGCGCTGCTGAACTGGTGGGGGTTTCTGGGCGACAGCCGCGAGGCGCTGAGCCAGGCCTATCCGAAGGCGAAGCAGGTCTGGGTCGAGCCCACCGAGGCCTTGCGCCTGCGCAGTGCCGAGCTGGTGCGCCGCTCCTGGTGGGCCGCCCTGATGGGCGGCGCGCCGGCCATCGAGGTGCAGGCCGAGTCGGCGTTGGTGCCCGGGGCGGCGCAGATGCTGTGGGCCAATATGGTGCTGCATGCCGCGCCCGATCTGCCGACCCAGCTGCGGCGCTGGCAGGCCGCGTTGGCCGTCGATGGTTTCGTGATGTTCTCCTGCCTGGGCCCGGACAGTCTGCGCGAGTTGCGTCCCGTCTATCGCGCCATGGGCTGGGGCGCACCGCTGCAGGACTGGGTGGACATGCATGACATCGGCGACATGATGGTCGAGGCCGGTTTCGCCGATCCGGTGATGGATCAGGAGCGCATCAGCCTGACCTGGGCCACGCCCGCGGCCCTGCTCAAGGACCTGCGTCTGCTCGGCGGCAATGCGGCGCCGCTGCGCTTCGAGGGCCTGCGCACGCCGCGCTGGCGCGCCAGGCTGGAGCAGGCGCTGCTGCCGCTGGCCGGACCGGATGGCCGCTTGCGGTTGAGCCTGGAGGTGATCTACGGTCATGCCTTCAAGGCCGCGCCGCGGCTGCGCATGGCGCAGGAGGTGAGTCTGTCGGCCGAGAGCCTCAGAAGCATGGCCAAACAGGGCGCAAAGCGCCCGGCATGAGCACAAACCCGGTGCGTGCGGCGAAAACGCCGCATCGGCATGCGGTCGGTGCGCTCGCGTACGCTAAAATCGTGAACTTGCCGAAATGGTCGGGGCTCAGCTGGCGAGAATGTACCGGCCCGGCAGCCGGCCGGGCTTGAGCTGGATCAGGACCTTGCTGCGGGCACCGGTCGGTACTTGCGGGCAGAAGGTTTGAAATACAAGGTGCGGGTTTGCCGATCGTTGTCGGCAGATCCGGTCATTGCAGATGGGCCAAGTGCCATGACGAGAAGCGGGGCGCCATGTGCGCCCCGAACTTCGGTGGGCTTGGGGAGCGAATACGGAGGCTGGGATGGCCAGAGGCGGGCGTGCAGCCCGGCTGGGTCTTGCCGGGCTGTGGGTTGGAATTGAAACAGAAGTGACGACCATGAAGACGATGAACGTACTTGAAGTCGGGCGCAGGCTGGGGCAGCTGGGGGTGACCCTGGGCGCGACGCTGGCGACGCATGCGGCCCTGGCGGTGGGCGATCTGCCCGGCGGCCCGGCGGTCAATCAGATCGATCTGCACCCGCCGGTGACCAAGATCGCGACCGAGCAGATGTGGCTTCACAACTTCATGATGATCATCTGCCTGGTGATCTTCGTGGCCGTGTTCGGTGTGATGTTCTATTCGATCTTCAAGCACCGCAAGTCCAAGGGCGCGGTGCCGGCCAACTTCCATGAGAGCGTCAAGGTCGAGGTGGCCTGGACACTGACCCCCTTCATCATCGTCATCTTCATGGCCCTGCCGGCCACCAAGGTGGTGGTCGCCATGAAGGACACCACCAACGCCGACCTGACCATCAAGGCCACCGGCTACCAGTGGAAGTGGGGCTACGACTACCTGAAGGGCGAGGGCGAAGGCCTGGGCTTTCTGTCGACCCTGGACACTGCCCAGCGCGAAATGTCCAACGCCGGCAAGCCCGAGGGCGACAACTACCTGCTGAAGGTGGACAACCCCCTGGTTGTGCCGGTGGGCAAGAAGGTGCGCATCATCACCACCGCCAATGACGTGATCCACGCCTGGATGGTGCCCGCCTTTGGCGTCAAGCAGGATGCCATCCCCGGCTTCGTGCGCGACACCTGGTTCCGCGCCGAGAAGACCGGTGACTTCTACGGCCAGTGCGCCGAGCTCTGCGGCAAGGAGCACGCCTACATGCCCATCCACGTGAAGGTGCTGTCGGCTGCCGACTACTCCGCCTGGGTGGACGGCAAGAAGAAGGAAATGGCAGCCAAGGCCGATGATCCTGCCAAGGTCTGGAAGCAGGAAGACCTGGTCGCCCGGGGCGAGAAGGTCTATGCGGCCAACTGCGCAGCCTGCCACAAGGCCGACGGCAAGGGTGCCGGTCCGATCAAGGCGCTGGACGGTTCGCCGGTGGTGCTCGACGAAGACAAGCTCAAGCAGGTTGCCGTGTTGTTGAACGGCCAAAACAACGGCGCGATGCCGGCCTGGAAGCAGCTGAGCGACACCGAGATCGCCGCCGTCATCACCTACACCAAGAACAGCTGGTCCAACAAGACCGGTCAAGGTGTGCAGCCGGCCGAAGTGCTGGCCGCCCGCAAGTGACCGTCTGAACGTCGAGAAAAGGAAACAACATGAGTGCAGTGCTTGACCATCATGGTCACGACGTTCATGACCACGATCATGACCACCACGCCCCGAGCGGCTGGCGCCGCTGGGTCTTCGCGACCAACCACAAGGACATAGGTACGCTGTACCTGCTGTTCTCGTTCACGATGCTGATGATCGGCGGCGTGCTGGCTCTGTGCATACGCGCCGAGCTGTTCCAGCCGGGTCTGCAGTTCTTCAATCCGGAACTGTTCAACCAGTTCACGACGATGCACGGCCTGATCATGGTGTTCGGCGCCATCATGCCGGCCTTCGTGGGCTTCGCGAACTGGATGATCCCGCTGCAGGTGGGCGCGGCCGACATGGCCTTCGCGCGCATGAACAACTTCAGCTTCTGGCTGTTGATTCCGGCGGCCCTCATGCTGGTGGCCAGCTTCTTCATGCCCGGTGGCGCTCCCGCCGCCGGCTGGACGCTCTACGCCCCGCTGACCCTGCAGATGGGTCCGTCGATGGATGCCGGCATCTTCGCGATGCACATCATGGGCGCATCAAGCATCATGGGCTCGATCAACATCATCGTCACCATCCTGAACATGCGCGCTCCCGGCATGACCTTGATGAAGATGCCGATGTTCTGCTGGACCTGGCTGATCACCGCCTACCTGCTGATCGCCGTGATGCCGGTGCTGGCAGGCGCGATCACGATGACGCTGACCGACCGCCACTTCGGCACCTCGTTCTTCAGCCCGGCTGGCGGCGGTGACCCGGTGATGTACCAGCACATCTTCTGGTTCTTCGGTCATCCCGAGGTCTACATCATGATCTTGCCGGCCTTCGGCATCGTCAGCCAGATCGTGCCGGCCTTCTCGCGCAAGAAGCTGTTCGGCTACGCCTCGATGGTCTATGCGACGGCCTCGATCGCCATCCTGTCTTTCATCGTCTGGGCCCACCATATGTTCTCCACCGGCATGCCGGTGACGGGCCAGTTGTTCTTCATGTACGCGACGATGCTGATCGCGGTGCCCACGGCCGTGAAGATCTTCAACTGGATCGCCACGATGTGGCGCGGCTCGATGACCTTCGAGACGCCGATGCTATTCGCGGTGGGCTTCATCTTCGTGTTCACGATGGGTGGCTTCACCGGCCTGATCCTGGCCATGGCGCCGGTGGACATCCAGCTGCAGGACACCTATTACGTCGTCGCCCACTTCCACTATGTGCTGGTGGCAGGTTCCTTGTATGCGCTGTTCGCCGGCGTCTACTACTGGGGCCCGAAGTGGACTGGCGTGATGTACTCCGAGACCCGCGGCAAGATCCACTTCTGGGGTTCGTTGATCTTCTTCAACATCACCTTCTTCCCGATGCACTTCCTGGGTCTGGCGGGCATGCCGCGCCGCTATGCCGACTACCCGATGCAGTTCACCGACTTCAACGCGATCGCCTCGGTGGGCGCCTTCGGCTTCGGTCTGATGCAGGTGTACTTCTTCCTGTTCGTCGTCGTGCCGATGATGCGCGGCAAGGGTGCCAAGGCGCCCCAGCGCCCCTGGACCGACCCGGACGGCAAGGGTGCCGAAGGCCTGGAGTGGGAAGTTCCCTCGCCCGCGCCCTTCCACACCTTTGAAACCCCGCCCAAGCTGAATGCGGCGGCGACCAAGATCATCGGCTGATGATCAACAGCGAGGCATCCGTCATGAGCACTGAACAGCAACGGAAGAACAATCTGCGTCTGGCCCTGATCCTGGCCTCGGTGGCCGCGGTCTTCGCCATCGGCTTCGTGACCAAGATCGTCTTGCTCGGTTCCTGACATCCATGGGCACGTTCAGCATCAGCTCCGGCCTTCGCGGCGACAACCTGCGCATGGTGGGCAAGCTCGCCGTCGTGGCGGCGCTGATGTTCGGCTTCGGCTATGCGCTGGTGCCGATGTACAAGGCCATCTGCACGGCCCTGGGCATCAATGTGCTGTCGCTCAGCGAGCGCCAGCCGGGCGCTTCAACCGCAAACGGCCAGAACAGCCAGATCGACTACAGCCGCAGCATCAGCATCGAGTTCGACGCCAATGCGCGCGGCCCCTGGGCGTTCAAGCCGGCGGTGAACACGTTGAACGTGCATCCGGGCGAGCTGACCACCGTCATGTACGAGTTCCGCAACACGCAGGACCGTGTCATGTCGGCGCAGGCTATCCCTAGCTATGCACCGAAGCAGGCCACCGCTCACTTCAACAAGCTGGAGTGCTTCTGCTTCAATGAATACACCTTGCAGCCGGGTGAGGTGAAGCAGTGGCCGGTGGTGTTCGTGGTGGACCCGAAGCTGCCCCGCGATGTGAAGACCATCACGCTGTCCTATACCTTCTTCGAGGTGCCGGGCAAGGTAGTGAAGCAGGGCCAGGCGCCCAAGCCCAATACGGAGCCGCGCTCATGAGCCAGCCCGGTCACGATTTGAAGGAAGCCGCGGCGCGCCGGGGCTCGTTTTTGCAGACCCTGCGTGCGGTCGCATGGTCTTTTTTTGGCGTGCGACGTGGCGCCGGATATGAAGAGGATGTTGCCAAGCTCAACCCGGTGCATGTGATCATCGCCGGGGTGATAGGGGCAGCACTGTTTGTGCTGGCGCTGGTGCTGATGGTCAATTGGGTCATCGGCAGCGGCGTCGCCGGCAGCTAACAATCAGTTTGAAGTCTTAGGTTCGAGGAGAAATCATGTCGGCAGCGACAACACCTGGCCAAACGCCGTATTACTTTGTGCCCGCGCCTTCACGGCATCCGGTCATGGCCGCTTTCGGCCTGCTGCTGGTGATTCTTGGCGCAGGCCAGTGGATCAACGGCCATCAGTGGGGCGCCTACTCGCTGGGCGCCGGCCTGATCTGGTGGGCCTTTGTGCTCAAGCAGTGGTTCGGTGAGGCGATTCACGAGAGCGAGTCCGGTCTGTACAGCGACCGCATCGACGTCTCCTTCCGCTGGAGCATGAGCTGGTTCATCTTCTCGGAAGTGATGTTCTTCGCTGCCTTCTTCGGCGCACTGGGCTGGGCCCGTCTGTCCTCGGTGCCCAATCTGGGCAATATCGAGAACATGCTGCTGTGGCCCGACTTCAAGGCCATCTGGCCCAGCGTCGCCGCCGGCTTCACCGCCTCGCCGGCTGGCGTGGTCGAGCCCTTCACGACCATGGGCCCCTGGCCGCTGCCGACCATCAACACGGCGCTGCTGCTGACCTCGGGCGTGACCCTGACGATCGCGCACCACGCGCTGATCGCCGGCCAGCGCAGCAAGACCATCGCCTGGATGTGGATCACCGTGCTGCTGGGCGTTACCTTCCTGGGCGTGCAGGGCTATGAATATGCCCACGCCTACAAGGACCTGAACCTGAAGCTCAGCTCGGGCATCTATGGCTCGACCTTCTTCATGCTGACCGGCTTCCACGGCTTTCACGTGTTCGTCGGCATGCTGATGCTGCTGTTCATCACGCTGCGCCTGCAAAAAGGCCACTTCACCCCCGAGCGCCACTTCGGCTTCGAAGGTGCGGCCTGGTACTGGCATTTCGTGGACGTGGTCTGGCTCGGCCTGTACATCATCGTCTACTGGATGTAAGCGCTTCAGGTGGGTCCCATGGGCCCGCCGCCATGAGAAAAGCGCCGCTGACCGCGGCGCTTTTCGCTTGGGTGTTGCTCGGGGCTTTCAGCGGCCGGCGGGTATGCCCGTCGGCTGTATCCAGCCCAGCTTGTAGCTCAGCAGAATGAACAGGAACAGCGCCACCGACAGGCCGACCCGCAGCGCCAGCGCCCGCGCCATGCCGCCCGGCTTGTTCTTGCCGCCGCGCTTGAGCATGAACAGGCCGGCCGCGGCCAGCGCAACGAGGATGCCGACCAGGATGAGCACGATGATGATCTTCATGGGGCTTGATTATTCCACCCTGGGGCTGTGGGCGCCGACATGAGCAAGGCCCTCTCATCGCGCGCCTGGGTCGTGCTGCTCGCCGCGCTGCTGGCCGTGGCCATGACCGCCCGGCTGGGTTTCTGGCAGCTCGACCGCGCTGCGCAGAAGCGGGCCATGCAGACGCGGCTGGACGAGCGCGCCCAGCTACCCGAACTGAAGCCATCCGAGCTGACGATGGATGCTGCAGTGGCGCCGGCCCAGTATGAGCGCCATGTTCGCGTGCGCGGCCGCTGGCTGGCCGACAAGACGGTGTTCCTCGACAACCGGCCAATGGCGGGCCGGGTCGGTTTCTATGTGCTGACGCCGCTGCTGCTGGACGATGGCGCACCGCTGCTGGTGCTGCGCGGCTGGGCGCCCCGCAATGCGGCGCAGCGTGCCGAGTTGCCTGCGTTGCAGACACCGGCCGGCCCGGTCGAGGTCTGGGGCAAGCTTGGCCCCACGCCGTCAAGGCTGTATCAGTTCGGCGCGACCGAGTCAGGAACCATCCGGCAAAATGTGGACCTGAGCGACTTCGCCCGCGAGACCGGGTTGGCGCTGCGGCCGCTGGTGCTGCAGCAGCTGGCCACCCCGGCCGATAGCAGCGACGGGCTGCTGCGCCAATGGCCTGCACCGGCGGTGGACATCCACAAGCACTATGGCTATGCCTTCCAGTGGTTCGCGCTGAGCACACTGCTGGTCGGTCTGTACATCTGGTTCCAAATCATCCAACCCCGCCGCAAAGGCCGTATTCCTTCATGAGCACCGACCCCGAAGCTGTTTCGATGACCGTGCACAGCCAGCCGACGTCGGCCTCTCTGGTGAGCCCGGAGCGCACCCGTGGCGGACGCATCCGCATGCTGTTGATCATGGCCGCCTGCGCCGCGCCGGTGATCGCCTCCTATTTCACCTTCTTCGTCATCCAGCCCAAGGGCCAGGCCTATAGCGAACTGATCACGCCGATGCGTGACCTGCCGCCGGACCTGCCGCTGCAGGATCTTCAAGGCAAGCCGGTGCAGGCCGCCTCGCTGAAGGGCCAGTGGTTGCTGGTGGCCGTGCAGGGCGCGGCCTGCGACGCGGCCTGCGACAAGCAGCTGTTCATGCAGCGCCAGCTGCGCGAGATGCTGGGCAAGGAGCGTGACAAGCTGGACAAGGTCTGGTTGATCCCTGACTCGGAGCCGGTTTCGGCCGCTGCGCTGCAGGGCCTGAATCAGGGTGCCGACGCCACCGTGCTGCGCGTGCCCAAGGCGGCCCTGGAGACCTGGCTGGCGCCGGCCGCCGGCCACCAACTGAATGAGCATCTGTTCGTCGTCGACCCGATGGGCAACTGGATGATGCGCACACCGGCCGCGGCCGAACCCGGCAAGGTCAAGCGCGACCTCGACCGCCTGCTGCGCGCCGCTGCCAGCTGGGACCGGGCAGGGCGCTGAGCGATGCCGGACGCTGGATCTGCTGTGTCACCGCTGCTGAGCATGGCCGCCCTGGGCCTGCTGCTGGCCGCCGGGCCGCTGCTGTGGCTGCAGCTGCGCCATCGCGGCGCGGCACCCACCAGACGCCTGCGCGCGCTGACGTTGCTGACCCTGTTCCTGACCTTCGACCTGGTGCTGTTCGGCGCCTTCACCCGGTTGACCGATTCGGGTCTTGGCTGCCCCGACTGGCCCGGCTGCTATGGCAGCGCCAGTCCCCTGGGTGCCACCGCCCACATCGATGCGGCGCAGAGCGCCATGCCCTCCGGCCCGGTCACCCACGGCAAGGCCTGGGTGGAGATGATTCATCGCTACCTGGCCACCGCCGTGGGCGTGCTGCTGCTGGCCCTGTGCGTGATGACCTGGATATTGCGGACTCGCGCCGGCCCGCTGCTGTCGCCCTGGTGGGCCACGGCCACCCTGGTCTGGGTCTGTGTGCAGGGCGCCTTTGGCGCGCTGACGGTGACGATGAAGCTGTTCCCGGCCATCGTCACGATGCATCTGCTGGGCGGTATGCTGCTGCTGATGCTGCTGGCCGTGCAGGCCCAGGCCTACGAGCCCAGGCCGCTAAGCATGGCCCGTGGATTGCGCCTCGCCGTCTGGGCCATGCTGGGCCTGAGCCTGCTCCAGGTCGCGCTGGGCGCCTGGGTCAGCACCAATTACGCGGTGCTGGCCTGCACCGACTTCCCGACCTGCCAGGGCCGTTGGTGGCCCGAGACCGACTTCGAACACGGCTTCGCGCTGTGGCGCGAGCTCGGTGTCGGCAAGGACGGCGGCTGGCTGCCCTTTGCCGCGCTGACGGCCATCCACCTGACCCACCGCCTCGGCGCTGCCGTGGTGCTGACCGGCCTGCTCGCCCTGGCCTGGGCGCTGCAACTGTCGCGCAACCCCGACCTGAAGCCCTGGGCCCTGCGCCTGGCCCTGGTTGCGCTGTGGCAGCTGGCGTCCGGCCTGTCCAATGTGGTGCTGGGCTGGCCGCTGATCGCGGCCGTGGCCCATACCGGCGGCGCCGCCGCCCTGCTGGTGCTGCTGACCTTGCTGCTCACACGGGTCCATCAGTCGGCCCACCGCACGCTTTCGTAGAATCGCCTCCTCATGTCCTCGACCGCCTTGCCCCCCCAAACCGCTGCACCGCAGGCCTCACGCTTCCGGCAGTACTACGAACTAACCAAGCCTCGGGTGGTGCAGCTGATCGTCTTCTGCGCCGTCATCGGCATGGCCCTGGCCGTGCCGGGCCTGCCCAGCATGGCCGAGCTGGGCACGGCCCTGGCCGCCACGGCGGGCATCTGGCTGGTGGCCGGTGCCGCCGCGGCCTTCAATTGCCTGGTCGAGCAGCAGATCGACGCGAAGATGAAGCGCACCGCCTGGCGTGCCACCGCCAAGGGCCAGCTGAGCCAAAGGCAGGCGCTGCTGTTCTCGGCCGTGTTGTGCAGCCTGGGCATGGCCATCCTGCTGGTCTGGGTCAATGCGCTGACGATGTGGTTGACCTTTGCCACCTTCATCGGTTATGCGGTCATCTACACGGTGATACTGAAGCCGATGACGCCGCAGAACATCGTCATCGGCGGCGCCTCGGGTGCGATGCCGCCGGTGCTGGGCTGGGCCGCGCTGCGCGGCGATGTGGGCTACGAGGCCCTGCTGCTTTGCCTCATCATCTTTCTGTGGACACCGCCGCACTTCTGGGCCCTGGCCCTGTACCGCACCGAGGACTACCGCAAGGCCGGCCTGCCGATGCTGCCGGTCACCCACGGCTCGGAGTTCACCCGCCTGCATGTCTTCCTGTACACGCTGATACTGCTGGCCGCCACCCTGCTGCCCTTCATGACCGGCATGAGCGGCTGGCTCTATCTGGTCAGCGCGCTGGTGCTGGGCCTGGGCTTTTGTGCTCACGCCTTCGCGCTGTGGCGCAACTATTCGGATGCGCTGGCGCGTAAGACCTTCTGGTTCTCCATCTGGCATCTGTCGCTGCTGTTTGCCGCGCTGCTGCTGGACCACTATCTGATCAACTGAAAGCCGCCCGCATGAATTCTCGACGCAAGATCCTGCAGGCCGCTCTGATCGCGTCGCTGCTGCCCGCCCTGGCCGCCTGCGACAAGCTGGGCCTGAGCGGCGCCGGCAACAAGCCGGTGTTCAAGGGCGTGGACATCACCGGCGCCGAATACGCGCGCACGCTCAATCTGAGCGATCAGATGGGCCAGCCGCGCACGCTGGGTGACTTCAAGGGCAAGGTGGTGGTGGTGTTCTTCGGCTACACCCAATGCCCCGATGTCTGCCCGACCACGCTGGCCGAGCTGGCCCAGGTGAAGAAGGCACTCGGCGCCGATGGCGAGCGGGTGCAGGGCGTGTTCGTGACCATCGACCCCGAGCGCGACACGGCCGAGCTGCTGAAGGCCTATGTGGCCAATTTCGACCCCGGCTTCGTGGCGCTGCGCGGCACGCCCGACCAGACCGCCGCGGTGGCCAAGGAGTTCAAGGTCTTCTTTGCCAAGGTGCCCGGCAAGACGCCGGAGAGCTACACCATGGACCACACGGCCGCCAGCTTCCTGTTCGATGCCCAGGGCAAGGTGCGCGTGTTCTCGCGCTACGGCGCGGGCGCCCAGGTGCTGGCCGATGACCTGAGGATATTGCTAGCCGAGAAGACCTGAGGGCGCGCGAGGTCCGGACGAAAGAAGAGCTCCCGAGGGAGCTCTTTTTGCTTTGGCGCGCGGCCGCTGGCTCAAGCCAGTTCGGCCAGCGCCTTGCGCATCTTCTTCATCGCCGCCACCTCGATCTGGCGGATGCGCTCGGCGCTGACGCCGTATTCGGCCGCCAGCTCGTGCAGGGTCATGCCGCCGGACGAGTCGTCATTGACCTTCAACCAGCGCTCCTCGACGATGCGGCGGCTGCGGTCGTCCAGCGCCTCCAGCGCCAGCGCGATGCCGTCGCTGGCCAGCACGTCGCGGCGGTGCGCCTCGATCACGCGGGTCGGCTCCTGGCTGTCATCGGCCAGGTAGGCGATCGGAGCATAGGACTCGCCGTCGTCGTCGGTCTGCGGCTCCAGCGCCACATCGCCACCGGACATGCGGGTTTCCATCTCCAGCACTTCTTCGCGCTTGACGTTGAGCCGGCTGGCGACGACGTCGACCTCCTGCTCGGTCAGCGTGTTGCGGTGCGTGTCGACATCGGCCGCATCTTCCTTCAGGCTCTGCTTCATCGAGCGCAGATTGAAGAACAGCTTGCGCTGGGCCTTGGTCGTGGCGACCTTGACCATGCGCCAGTTTTTCAGGATGTATTCGTGGATCTCGGCCTTGATCCAGTGCATCGCATAGCTGACCAGACGCACGCCCTGGTTGGGGTCGAAGCGCTTGACGGCCTTCATCAGGCCGACATTGCCTTCCTGGATCAGGTCGCCGTGGGGCAGACCGTAACCCAGGTACTGGCGCGAGATCGAGACCACCAAGCGCAGGTGCGAGAGCACCAGCTTTCCGGCGGAATCGACGTCGCCCTGCTCCTGCAGCTTGCGGGCGAACGAGACTTCTTCTTCGGCGGTCAGCATGGGCATGCGGTTGACGGCCGAGATATAGGCGTCGAGATTGCCCAGCGAGGGCACGGGGGCCCAGCTGTTGCGGACGGTGAGGGCAGCGGTGTTGTTCATGGACATCTCAGATACCTCCAAGCTCCTTTGGTTCCACACATATTAGCACTCGTGACGGACGAGTGCTAAACGCTGGGGCTATTCCGCGGTTGACCGGAATTGCAGGGCTGAACACGCAGTGTCTGCTAACTTTGGCGCTGAAGCTTGCGCCAGATCAGTCTGCGATACCTATGGGGGCCTCAGGCAAGGCCCATCTGCTCGCTGCTCATCAGGCCTTCGATATCCATCAGTATCAGCATGCGCTCGCCGACCCGGCTGATGCCGGTGATGAAGCGGGTGTCCATCGAGGAGCTGACCTCTGGCGCGGGCTTGATGTTTGCCGGATCGAGCTCAAGCACGTCGGACACGGAGTCGACGACCACACCCATCACCCGGCTTCGCACATTGAGGACGATCACCACCGTGGAGCTGTCGTACTCCGCCTGGCCGCCCATGCACAGGCGCAGATCGATGATCGGCACGATGGCTCCGCGCAGATTGACCACGCCCTTCATGAAGTCCGGCGCATAGGCCACCCGGGTGGGTGCCTCGTAGGAGCGGATCTCCTGAACCCTAAGGATGTCGATGCCGTACTCTTCGGCTCCCAGGCGGAAGCTCAGGTACTGGCGGGTGGCCGGGCTCTGGGTCGTGCTGAGTTCGGTTTGGCCGCGCAGGGCAATATCGGTGGAGCTCATGGTGGGGCGCAATCAAATCGACAGGAATGGGTGTGGCAGGCGGCTGCAAAGCCGGGCTCTGTATTTTGCGCATGCTCCGGGCCTTGCCCAGCGCCCGGAAAGTGCGAAATTTCTCGGATATCCGGATTGAGTGGACGCTCAGCCGAAGCGCGTCTCCATCACGTCCAGCAGCTCGTCGAGCACGCATAGCAGCTCGGGCACATTGACAGGCTTGGTCAGGTAGCGATAGACGCCCTGCTGATAGGCCGCCTCCATATGCAGGGGCAGGGCGTCGGCCGAAACCACCACCACCGGCGTGTCGGCGGTTTCATGGTGCTTTCGGAGCTGGTTCAGCACGTCCATGCCATTCATGTCGGGCAGGTGCATGTCCAGCAGGATCACATGCGGCGGGTGGGCCCGCGCTGCGGCGATGCCGGCCTGACCGGTCATGGACACCAGCAGTTCGACCTGCGGGCGCTGGGCCAGTATGCCGCGCATTACCTCGGCATTGGTCTCGTTGTCCTCGATGTAATGGACCATGCGCTTGCGGTACTCGGGCGGCAGGCCGGGCGCCGTGTCGCGCACCGGCCGCACGCCGGAGGGCTCGACGGCGCGTGGCAGGGTGACGATGAAGGATGACCCTTCGTCCTTGGTGCTGCGCACCTTCAAGGTGCCGCCCATCAGTTCGACCAGGCGTTTGCAGATCACCAGGCCGATACCGGTGCCCTCGGTGGCGCTGTGCTCTCGGCCCAGGCGGTTGAAGGGCTCGAACATCGCGGCCAGCTGCTGCTCGCTCATGCCCAGGCCGGTGTCGGTGACGGCCAGCTCCAGATAGTCCGACCCCAGCACCCGTGTGGCGATATGGATGCGCCCATGCTCGATGTTGTACTTGACGGCGTTGCTCAGCAGATTGGTCAGCACCTGCTTGAGCCGGGTGGCATCGGCCAGCACCAGTGCGGCATCCGGATGCAGGGCCTGGGTGACGGACAGGCCGCGCTGCTCTGCGTCGTTGTGCACCATCGCCAGCGCCCAGGTCAGCAGGTCGGGCAGTGACAGCGATTCGACCGTCAGCTTGATGGCGCCCGACTCGATGCGTGACAGGTCGAGCGTGTCATTGATCATCTCCAGCAAGTGCCAGCCGGCCTGCTGCACCTGCATCATCCAGCCCTGCTGGCGCTGGCTGAGCGGGTGCTCGCGGTCCATCTCCAGCAGCTGGGTGAAGCCCAGCATCGCGTTCAGCGGCGTGCGCAGTTCATGGCTCATGCGCGACAGGAAGTCGCTCTTGGCCTGGTTGGCGGCCTCGGCGGCCTCGCGGGCGCGCTCCAGCTCATGCAGCTTCAGGTGCTCGCTGATGTCCTCGACGACGCCCACTATGCGATAGGGTTTGCCGGTCTCGTCGTGCAGCAGGGACACCAGCACCTGCACCGTGACCTCGCTGCCGTCTTTGGCGAGGTAGCGCTTGCGCCGCCGGTACATCGGTATCTCGCCCAGCACCAGCTGGCGGCTGAGGCGTATGTCTTCATCGCGGTCGTCCGGATGGGTGAACTCCAGCGCCACCATGGACGACATCTCCGCCTCCTCGTAGCCGATCATGCGGCGGATGCGCGGATTCGACTCCTTGGTATAGCCGCGCAGGTCGGTGAAGATGATGCCGATTGGCACGTTCTCGAAGATATTGCGAAAGCGCTGCTCGCTGGCTCGCAGCGCGCTGGCGGTGCGCTCGCGCTCCTGCATCTCCTGCTGCAGCTCGGCCGTGCGCTCACGCACGGCCACCTCGATGCGATGGGCGCGGCCGGTCACCGTCAGCAGCAGCGCGCCCAGCAGCGAGATCGCCAGCAGGCCGACGCCGGCGAACAGCCAGGTGCCCAGTACCACCGGCGCCGGCAGGTGGCCGCCCGCGACATAGGTGCGGATGTCCCACTGGCGGCCGGCAAAGGGCATCGCGTAGACCTTCATGAAGCTGGTCTGGTGCAGTTGCTCGCAACCCTCAGGCCCGGCGAGTCGCCGGTAGCGGGCCAGCGGGTCGGTGTCGACCAGACAGACCTGGAGATAGTCGGGCACATTGCTGGCAATGCTCTTGAGCAGGGTGTCGGCACGGACGGTGGCAAACACCGCGCCGCGCATCGCCTCCATGCGCTCGGTCACGGTTTGCGCCGGGCCGGCATAGACTGCGTGGTAGATGACCACGCCGACCCCGCTGTCGTTGCCACTCTGCTGATCCTGGGACAGGCGAAAGCCCGCCGAGGCGGCCGGCGCATCTATGCGCTGCGAGCGCAATGCCGCTTCCCGCGCCGCGGGCACCGACAGCACATTGATGCCGCGGGCCCCGCTGTTGCGCGCGGCCGGGCTGATGTGGCGTATCGCCAGCTTGTGGCTGTCCTGGGCCAGGGCCTCGGCATCGCCGTCCGCGCGGTCTCTGATCTGATAGTCCGTGCCATCGGCCGTGCGCACGGCGGCCTCGAAGTCGGCCACCACCGGCAGCGCCACCCGCGCGGCCCAGCCCAGGGCCAGCAGACCATCGCCGGGCAGCAACCAGACCTCGCTGGCGCGGCGGAAATCACTGGCCGGCAGCTGCGGCGCCACGACCATCACGCCGCGGGTGGCCTCCAGTGCGCGCAGCGGCTCCTGCAGTGCCGAGATCAGTGCGTTGGTCACGCCCAAGGCGTCGCGCTCGAATACGCTGCGAGCGCGCTGTTCGTCCCAGCGGCCGACCTGGCTGATGCCCAGTGACATGAACAGCGTTGCGACCACCATGGTCAGGCCCACGCTGAGGCGACGCGGCGCCCAGGCCGAGCGCGGCTGGCCGATCAGCGTCAGCGCCACCGGCGCACCGATCAGCACACCCAATGAATCGCCCATCCACCAGGTCAGCCAGTTCAGCACCGTCTGGTCGGATTCCATCATGCCGGTCAGCCGCAGCGACAGCACGCCCACCGTCGGGCTGACGATGCAGGCCAGCAGGGCGCCCAGCAGGTTGAAGCGCAGCAACTCGCGCGGCCCCTCCAGCGAAACCGGCGTGCCTACCCAGCGCCGCACCAGGGCAGCGCCGACGGTGGCCTGAAGGGCAGCGCCCATGCCGATAAGTGCCGGGCCCAGCAGACTGAGCTGGCCGCGGTCGGCACTGAGAAGCACGTTGGCCACGAAGCTGCCCAGCGCCACCGAGGGCGCCATCCGGTAGCCAAAACACAGCATGGCCGCCAGCGCGATGCCGGCCGACGGGTAGAGCGGAGAGGCGTAGTTGGGCGGAATCGTCAGCTCAAGCGCCAGCACCGCCACCAGCACATAGGCCAGGGTGACGCCGACCGACTGCAGCAGCCAGGCGGGGGCAAGGCGTGGAAAACGAGGCATCGATCTCACTGAAGAGTGCGCTGCAGTGCCGCCGGCCCGTCCCAAAACCATGCCTCAAGGGTCAAGTTTTGACGGGCCGCCTCGGGCGAGCGCGTTGTCGCTAAGCCTACACGCTTATTGCGGGCAGGTGGAGTCACCGGCCCGTCGGGCAATGCCCGCTTACACGTTGAACAGGAAGTTCAGCACATCGCCGTCCTTGACGACATACTCCTTGCCCTCGGCGCGCATCTTGCCGGCGTCCTTGGCGCCCTGCTCACCCTTGAAGGCGATGAAGTCCTCGAAGGCGATGGTCTGGGCACGGATATAGCCACGCTCGAAATCGGTGTGGATCACGCCGGCCGCCTGAGGGCCGGTGTCGCCGATGTGTATGGTCCAGGCGCGCACTTCCTTGACGCCGGCGGTGAAGTAGGTTTGCAGGCCCAGCAGCTTGAAGGCGGCGCGGATCAGGCGGTTCAGGCCGGGCTCGCTCTGGCCCATCTCGGCCAGGAACATCGTGCGATCGTCCTCTTCCATCTCCGACAGCTCGGCCTCGGTCTTGGCGCAGATCGCCACCACCGGGGCTTTTTGCAGCTCGGCATAGGCGCGCAGCTTGTCGAGGAAGGGATTGTTCTCGAAACCGCCCTCATCGACGTTGCCGACGAACATCGCCGGCTTGGCGGTGATCAGGCACAGCGGCTTGACCAGCACCCACTCCTCCTTGCTGAAGTCGATCGAGCGCACCGGCTTGGCCTCGTTCAGTGCCGCCTGGCACTTCTCCAGTACCTTGACCAGGGCCGCAGCCTCCTTGTCATTGCCCGAGCGGGCCGCCTTGTTGTAGCGGTGCAGGCTCTTCTCGACCGTGCTCATATCGGCCAGGCACAACTCGGTCTGTATCACCTCGATGTCGGAGATCGGGTCCACCTTGCCGGCCACGTGGATGACGTTGTCGTCCTCGAAGCAGCGCACCACATTGACGATGGCGTCGGTCTCGCGGATGTGCGACAGAAACTGATTGCCCAGGCCCTCGCCCTTGGACGCCCCGGCCACCAGACCGGCGATGTCCACGAACTCGACCACGGCCGGCAGGATGCGCTCAGGTTTGACGATGTCGGCCAGCTGCTGCAGCCGCGGATCGGGCAGTTCGACCACGCCGACATTGGGCTCGATCGTGCAGAAGGGATAGTTTTCGGCCGCGATGCCGGCTTTGGTCAGCGCATTGAAGAGGGTGGACTTGCCCACATTGGGCAGGCCCACGATGCCGCATTTCAGGCTCATGGATGACTTTCTAGGTGGCGTAGCCCCAGGGGCAGGCGCGGGAGGCAAAGGCGGGATTTTAGTCGCCAAGGACGACCCGCGCTTGCCGCCTGGCTGGCTGGCCATTTCCGGCCTTGCGGGAAAACCCTCTGCGCATGCCTACAATCCGCCGGATGAAACGCTTCGACGTGATGGTGTCTGGTGCCGGCTGTGTGGGTCGCAGCCTGGCTTTGGCCTTGGCGCGCCAGGGCTTGAGCATTGCGCTGCTGCCGGGCAAGTTCGCCGCCCCTGCGGGTGAAGACGTGCGCGCCTATGCGCTGAATGCGGCCTCGGTGGCCCTGCTGCAGGCGCTGAAGGTCTGGGACGCGCTGCCGGCCGACGCCGCCACGCCGGTCTATGACATGCATATCGAGGGCGACCGCCCCGGCGCCCAGCTCGACTTTTCGTCGTGGCAGCAGGGCGTGCGCGAGCTGGCCTGGATCGTCGATGCCGCTGCGCTGGAGGCCGAGCTGGCCACGGCGGTGCGCTTTGCCCCCCATATCCAGATCGTCGATCAGCCGATGCCGGCCGCCCTGCAGGCATTGTGCGAGGGCAAGGCCTCGCAGACGCGGGCTTCGTTGGGCGTGGAGTTCAAGAATCAGGCCTATGGTCATACGGCCATCGCCGCGCGCCTGGTGGCCGACCGGCCTCACCTGGGCTGCGCGCGCCAGTGGTTCCGCTCGCCCGATGTGCTGGCCCTGCTGCCGTTCAACCGACCCGCGCCCGAGCAGTCCTACGGGCTGGTCTGGTCCATGCCCGAGGACCGGGTGCCCGAGCTGTTGCAGGCCAGCCCTGAAGCATTTGAGGCCGAACTGAATGCCGCCACCGGCGGCGCGGCCGGCGCGCTGCGCCTGGCCAGCGAGCGCACGGCCTGGCCGCTGAGCCTGGCGCGGGCCGAGAAGTTCACCGGCCCGGGCTGGGCCCTGCTGGGTGACGCAGCCCATGTCGTGCATCCACTGGCCGGCCAGGGGCTGAACCTGGGCCTGGCCGATGTGGCGGCGCTGAGCCGTGTGCTGGCCGGGCGAGAGAGCTGGCGCGAGCTGGGCGACGAGCGTCTGCTGCGCCGCTACGAGCGCGAGCGCCTGGCCCCGACCTGGGCCATGGGCCAGATGACCGATGGTTTGTTGCGACTTTTTGCCAGTGATCAGGCCCCGCTGCGGGAACTTCGCAATCGCGGACTGACTCTGGTGAATACACTGACGCCGCTCAAGCGCTGGCTGACAGCTCGCGCCTTGGAAGGCTGACCCGCCTCGTTTTAAGGACATTCATGCTGATTCGTAAATTGACCGCCGTGGCCGCACTGGCGCTGCTGGCGGGCACGGCCCTGGCACAGGAGGCGGTGATACGCAAGAACCTGGTCGAGCGCCTGCCGACGCTGCCCAAGATCGATGAGGTCAAGCAGTCCGCAATGGCGGGGCTGTGGGAGATCCGCATCGGCGCCGAGATACGCTACACCGATGCCCAGGGCAACTATCTGATCGAGGGCGATCTGATCGATTTGCGCAGCAAGCGCAACCTGACCGAGGAGCGTGTCAACAAGCTGACCGCGATCGACTTCGCCAGCCTGCCGCTGAAGGATGCCATTGTCTGGAAGGCCGGCACGGGCAAGCGTCGCATTGCCGTGTTCGCCGACCCGAATTGCGGCTATTGCAAGCGCTTCGAGCGCGCGCTGCTGGAGATGAAGGACATCACCGTCTACACATTTGTGGTGCCCATCCTGGGCGGTGATTCACCCGAGAAGAGTCGCGCCATCTGGTGTGCCAAGGAGCAGCAGAACACCTGGCGCAACTGGATGCTGGAAGGCACGGCGCCACCCAAGGTGGCGGGCGCCTGCGACGATTCGGCGATCGAGCGCAACAATGCGTTGATTCGTAAGCACCGCATCAATGGCACCCCCGCCATCGTGTTCGAGGACGGCCAACGGGTGCCTGGCGCCCTGACCGCCGAACAGCTGGAAAAGCGTCTTCAGACGCAAGCCGCGCGTTCCTGATCGCCCACTCAAAGGCGCCGGCGCACCCGTCGGCACTCCGGTAAGAGACAATCTGGCCCGCCGACCCGAGTTCGGCGGTTCAGTGTGATGTCTTTGATCGGAGCGTTCAGTGATGCAAGCGGCCCCCCAGGGGGATTTCGACAAGACTGGCGGCAGATCGGCCCCCGCCAGCTCGCCGGCCAGCAATCCGGTGGCGATGCGCCTGGCCTATGCCGGCCTGCTGCCCTTTGTGCTGGGCACCCTGCTGGTGTGGCTGATCGGCGACCGCAATCTGGAGGCACATGCCTTCGTCTGCCTGGCCCTGTCGGCCTATGCGGCGCTGGTGATCTCCTTCCTGGGTGGCATCCACTGGGGCCTGGCCTTCCGCCAGAGAGTGCCTTCGCCGGTGCCCTTTGTCTGGGGCGTCGTGCCCTCGCTGGCCGCCTGGGTGGCGGTGGTGATGCCGGCCTATGCCGGTCTGGTACTGCACGGCGTGATGCTGGTGCTGTGCTATCTGGTTGACCGGCGCCTCTACCCGGCCCAGGGTGCAGCCGCCTGGCTGACCCTGCGCTTTCGGCTCAGCGCGGTCGCCGCCTTGAGCTGTTTCGTTGCCGCCGCCGGCAGCTGAACCCCGAAAAAACACTACACCTGCTGCCGATGATCACCTATCGCATCGCGATTGCCGACCTCCACGCCCACCAGTTCCAGGTCACGCTGACCCTGCCTGCGCCGGCCGCCGACCAGGAGCTGAGTCTGCCGGTCTGGATACCGGGCAGCTATCTGGTGCGTGAATTCGCCCGCCATCTCAGCGACCTGCAGGCCACGCAGGGTGGGGTCGAGGTGCCCTTGATCCAGGCCGACAAGACCCGCTGGCGCGCTGTCTGCAAGGGCAGGGCGGCCCTGGTGGTCAGCTACCTGGTCTATGCCTTCGACAACTCGGTGCGCACCGCCTTTCTGGACGCTCAGCGCGGCTTTTTCAATGGCACCGGGATGTGCCTGAGAGCTGAGGGCCGCGAGAACGAGCCGCATGCGATAGAGATCGGCCGCCTGCCCGCCGGCTGGCAGGTCGCCACCGGCATGAAGGCCGTCAAGGTGGATGCCCGCGGTCAGGGCCGCTATGAGGCGGCCGACTATGACGAGCTGGTCGATCATCCGTTCGAGCTGGGTCGTTTCTGGCGCGGCGAGTTCGTCGCCGCGGGCGTCCCGCACCAGTTCGTCGTGGCCGGGGCTCTGCCCAGCTTCGATGGCGAGCGCCTGCTGGCCGACACCAGGAAAATCTGCGAGGCCGAGATTGCCTTCTGGCATGGTACGGCCAAGCGCGGCAAGGCCCGTGCGCCGTTCGAGCGCTATGTGTTCATGCTCAATGCGGTGGAAGACGGCTATGGCGGCCTGGAGCATCGCGCCAGCACCGCCTTGATCGCCAACCGTCGCGACCTGCCGCGGCTCGGGCAGGAAGAGACCAGCGACGCCTATGTGAAGCTGCTGGGCCTGATCAGCCACGAGTACTTCCACACCTGGAACGTCAAGCGGCTGCGGCCCGATGCCTTCAGAGCGTTCGACTACTCGCGTGAGAACTACACCGAGCTGCTGTGGTTCTTCGAAGGGTTCACCTCCTATTACGACGATCTGTTCCTGGTCCGTCAGGGCCTGATCGACGAGCGCCGCTATCTGGAGCTGATCTCGCGCACCGTGACCGGCGTGCTCGACTCGCCGGGCCGCAAGGTTCAGAGCGTGGCCAGTTCCAGCTTCGATGCCTGGACCAAATACTATCGCCAGGACGAGAACACGCCCAACTCGACCATCAGCTACTACACCAAGGGCGCGATGCTGGCGATGGCGCTGGATTTGAGCCTGCGCACCGACGATCAATCGAAGGGCAGCCTGGACGACGTGATGCGCGGCCTGTGGGCGCGCAGCGGCGGCGGACCGATTGCGGAACGGGATGTGGTCGAGGTGGTCGAGCAGGTGGCCGGCCGCTCGATGGCCGCCGAGTTGCAGGCCTGGATACATGGCACCGACGACCTTCCGCTGCCTTCGCTGCTGGAGCGGGTCGGCGTGCGCTGGGGTTCGGGGTGCAAGCCCACGCTGAGCCAGCGCCTGGGCCTGCGCGTCAGCGAATCGGCGCTGACCGGCGTGCGCGCGACCCATGTGCTGACCGCCTCGGCCGCGCAGGCGGCGGGCCTGTCGGCCGGCGACGAGTTGCTGGCCTGCAATGGCTGGCGCCTGCGCCGGCTGGACGATGCGCTGCTGACCCTTGATGCGGCACGGCCTGACCAACTGGAGCTGCTGGTCTCGCGCGACCAGCGCGTGCTGAACCTGGCGCTGAAGCTGCCCCAAGAGGTCTGCGCCGTGCCCATCAAACTCAGCCCGGCCGAGAAGGCCAACGCCCGCGCGATCGGCCTGCGCCGAGCATGGCTGACTGGCTGAAACAGGCCGCACTGCGCACGCCAGGCCGTCGCTGGGGATTCGCTCTCGGCGCGCTGGCCGTGCTGGCCCTGCATCTGTGGCTGGCCGTGGCGCTGGACGAGATGCGCCTGGACTGGGAAGCGGTGGCCGAGATGCCCAAGCGCCTGCAGGTGGCCTATGTGCGCGAGCTGGCGCAGGCCGAGCCGCCGGCGCCACCGGCCAAGCTCGTGCCAAAGCCCAAGCCACGAGTGCCGGAGGCGCCGGCTGTGCCCGCTTCAGCCCCCGAGCCCGCACCAGAACCGCCACCGGAACCGGTGCCCGAAGCGCCACCGCTGGTCGTTGCCGCCGCTTCGGAGCCTGTCGTCGAAGCTCCAACCGTGCCTGTCGAGCCGGCGGCCAGCGCGGTTGCTGCGGCCGAGCCCTTCGAATGGCCGGCCAGCACCAAGCTTAGCTATGTGCTGACCGGCAACTACCGCGGCGAGGTCAATGGCAATGCGCAGGTCGAATGGATACGCCAGGGTGAGCGCTACCAGATCAATCTGGACGTGGCCGTCGGACCCTCGTTCGCGCCGCTGATCTCGCGCCGCATGACCAGCGACGGCGAACTCACGCCCCAGGGCCTGAGGCCGCTGCGCTATGACGAGGACACCAAGATCCTGTTCCGCGACCGCCGCCGCGTCAGCGTGCTGTTTCAGGGGGCCGATGTGGTGCTGGCCAATGGCAAGCGCGAGCCGGCCGAGCCCGGCGTGCAGGACACGGCCAGCCAGTTCGTGCAGCTGACCTGGCTGTTCCTGACGCAGCGCGAGCAGTTCGAACCGGGGCGTGTGGTCGAGATGCCGCTGGCCCTGCCGCGCAAGCTCTATCGCTGGCGCTATGAGGTGATAGGCGACGAGACGCTCCACACCCCTATGGGTCCGCTTCAGACCTGGCACCTGAAGCCGCAGCGCGAGGCCGGTGGCGGCGACCTGACGGCCGAGGTGTGGATCGCCCCGCGCCTGCAGTACCTGCCGGTGCGGCTGCGCATCCACCAGGATGCCAACACCTTCATCGACCTGATGCTGAAGGCGCCGCCACAGCAGGCTGCGCCGACGCCGTAGCCGCTGCACCTATAGTTGCACCATCAACACCCAGGAGCTCGCAATGACCTATGAATGCATCCTCACCGACGTGCGCGGCGACGGCGCCCGCAAGACCGGCCTGATCACGCTGAACCGCCCCAAGCAGCTGAATGCGCTGAACGACCAGCTGATGGACGAGCTGGGCCAGGCCCTGCTGGCCTTCGATGCCGATGACAGCATCGGCTGCATCGTGCTGACCGGCTCCGAGCGTGCCTTTGCCGCCGGCGCCGACATCCCGACCATGGCCCCGCACAACTTCATGAGCGCGTTCAAGAGCGGGCTGATCTCGAAGAACTGGGAAACGATTCTGCAGGTGCGCAAGCCGGTGATCGCGGCGGTGGCCGGCTTCGCCCTGGGTGGCGGCTGCGAGCTGGCGATGATGTGCGACTTCATCATCGCCGCCGACACCGCCAAGTTCGGCCAGCCTGAGATCAAGCTGGGCATCATCCCCGGCGCGGGCGGCACCCAGCGCCTGCCCCGTGCTGTCGGCAAGAGCAAGGCCATGGACATGCTCTTGACGGCGCGGATGATGGACGCCGCAGAGGCCGAGCGCGGCGGCCTGGTGTCGCGTGTGGTCGCCGCCGACCAGCTGCTGAACGAGGCCCTGGCCGCGGCCGAGACCATCAACGGCTTCAGCGGCCCCTCGGCGATGCTGATCAAGGAGTTGGTCAATCTGGCCTACCAGGGCCCGCTGATCGACGGCGTCAATGTCGAGCGCCGCTACTTCCACGCACTGTTCGGCAGCGACGACCAGCGCGAGGGCATGGACGCCTTCATCAACAAGCGCAAGCCGGATTTCAAGCACAGCTGACAGTGCCGGCGGGCGATTCTTCTTAATTTCGAAACGGTCACTTGCTAATTGCCTGGTTTTTCAAACTAGGTGGAATCCCTAGAGTTCAGCCCATGGACACGGCGACAAGCAAAACAGCTTCGCGGCGTCCAGACAGGTACCCAACCCAAGGCTGTATTCAAAGGACCCCATCATGAAGAACCTGACCGTTTTCGCCTCCGCCCTGCTGGCCGCCACTGTTGCCATGGCCGATGCACCGACCAACACCCAGCTGACCCGCGACCAGGTCGTTGCCGAGCTGGTGCGTGCACGCGCCAGCGGCGAGCTGACTGCGATGAACAGCGAGAACACCGCCGAGTTCACCGGCGGCGCCCTGGTCGCCACGGCCAAGACCCGCGCCCAGGTGCTGGCCGAGCTGAAGCGCGCCCAGGGCAACGGCGAGCTGGCTGCCCTGCAGGCCGACGGCGCCGATGCCGGCTACCTGGCCAAGCTGAAGCCGGCCAAGGCTGATCCGGTGGTGGCTGGCAAGTAAGCTTCGCTACAAACAAAAGAGGGCGGCCCGCGGGCCGCCCTCTTTGTTGTCCGCTGCGGACTCAGCCTTCCCTGCGCAGGGCCGGGAACAAGATCACATCCCGAATGCTCGGCGAATCGGTGATCAGCATCATCAGCCGGTCGATGCCGATGCCGCAGCCGCCGGTCGGGGGCATGCCGTATTCAAGCGCGCGGATGAAGTCGGCGTCGTAGTACATCGCTTCCTCATCGCCGGCCTCCTTGTTGGCCATCTGGGCCTGGAAGCGGGCGGCCTGGTCTTCGGCGTCGTTCAGTTCCGAGAAGCCGTTGGCGTACTCGCGGCCGGTGATGAACAGTTCGAAGCGTTCGGTGATCGCCGGGTTGGCGTCCGAGGCACGGGCCAGCGGCGACACTTCGACCGGATAGTCGATGATGAATGTCGGCTGCCAGAGCTTCTCCTCGACCACGGCCTCGAACATGCCGAACTGCAGCTCGGGCAGCTTCCAGTGCTTGGGCGCCTCCTCACCATGCTCCTTCAGCTTGGCGCGCAGCAGGTCGGCATCCTCGGCCTGCTCGACGGTCAGGCCGGCGTGCACGACCAGCGAGTCGCGCACCGACAGGCGGGTGAAGGGCTTGTCGAGATCGACCGGCTTGCCGGCGTAGGTGATGGCGGCCGAACCGGTGGCCACGCGGGCGGCATGGCGCAGCACCTCTTCGGTGAAGTTCATCACGTCATGATGGTTCCAGTAGGCGGCATAGAACTCCATCATCGTGAATTCGGGGTTGTGCCTGACCGAAATGCCTTCGTTGCGGAAGTTGCGGTTGATCTCGAACACCCGCTCGAAGCCGCCGACGATCAGACGCTTCAGATAGAGCTCGGGCGCGATGCGCAGGAACATCTCCTGATCCAGCGCGTTGTGGTGGGTGATGAAGGGCTTGGCGTTCGCACCGCCGGGAATCGGGTGCAGCATCGGCGTTTCCACTTCCAGGAAACCGTGCTCGACCATATGGCTGCGGATCGCCGACACGGCCTTGCTGCGCGCCACGAAGCGGGTGCGGGCCGACTCGTCGGCGATCAGGTCCACATAGCGCTGGCGGTACTTCTGCTCCTGATCGCTCATACCGTGGAACTTGTCGGGCAGCGGGCGCAGGCTCTTGGTCAGCAGGCGTAAGCGGGACACGCGCACCGACAGCTCGCCGGTCTTGGTCTTGAACAGCACCCCTTCGGCGCCCAGGATGTCACCCAGGTCCAGGTGCTTGAACTCGGCATAGCCTTCCTCGCCCAGCGCGTCCTTGGTGACGAACAGCTGCAGGCGGCCGGTGGCGTCCTGCAGGGTGCCGAAGCTGGCCTTGCCCATCACCCGCTTGAGCATCAGCCGGCCGGCCACCGAGACCTGCACCGCCTGCGGCTCCAGCGCCTCGTTCTCCAGATCGCCATAGCGGCGCTGCAGGTCCAGCGCGCGGTGGCCCGGCTTGAAGTCGTTGGGGAAGGGCACGGCCACGCGCTGGCGCAGGGCGCCGAGCTTCTCGCGGCGCTCGGTGATGAGCTGGTTCTCGTCGATGGCGACAGGGGTGGGGTGGTGGGGCGTGGTGTGCTGGGTCATCATCAACTCGTTGAATTTGCTTGCAATTTTAGGCTGTGCGCGAGGCAAGCGCCGAATGCGCGCCGTAAAATCGCCGCCTTGGGCCCTTCGCGGCCGCGCCAGGCCTTTTGCATGAGCACCAATCTCCCCATCGTTGACCGCCCGATCCGCTTTGCGCTGGTGGGCTGCGGCCGCATTGCGCGCAACCATATCGACGCCTTGCGTGCGCACCATGCGCACGCCCAATTGGTGGCGGTATGCGATATCCGCGCCGAGGCCCTTCAGGCAACCGTGGCCGCCACCGGCGCGCCGGGCTTCGATTCCCTTGAGGCTCTGCTCGCCGGCAGCGATGCCGATGTGGTGATACTGGCCACTCCCAGTGGCCTGCACCCGCGCCAGGCCATGCAGGTGGCCGCGGCCGGACGGCATGTGCTGAGCGAAAAGCCGATGGCCACGAAGTTCGACGAGGGCATGCAGATGGTGCAGGCCTGCCGCGATGCCGGCGTGAAGCTTTTCGTGGTCAAGCAGAACCGCTTGAACAGCACCGTGCAGCGGGTCAAGCAGGCGATCGACGAAGGACGCTTCGGCCGCATCTTCATGAGCACCGTCAATGTGTTCTGGACGCGCCCGCAAAGCTATTACGACGATGCCAAATGGCGTGGCCGTTGGGACATGGACGGCGGCGCCTTCATGAACCAGGCGAGCCACTATGTGGACCTGCTCGATTGGCTGGTGGGCCCGGTGGACAGCGTGCATGCCTACACGGCCACGCTGGCGCGCGACATCGAGGCAGAGGACACCGGTGTCATGAGCGTGCGCCTGCGCCACGGGGGGCTGGCCTCGATCAATGTGACGATGCTGACCTTTCCGCAGAACCTGGAGGGTTCGATCACCATCCTGGGTGAGAAAGGGACCGTGAAGATCGGCGGTACGGCAGTCAACAAGATCGAGCACTGGCAGTTTGCGGAGCCTCGCGACGACGATGCCCAGGTGTTCGATGCCAGCTACACGCCCACCAGCGTCTATGGCTTCGGCCATCCGCTGTACTACGCCAATGTGATCCAGACCTTGCGCGGCGAGGCCAGCGCCCAGGTCGACGGCTACGAGGGTCTGCGCTCGCTGGAGATACTGATCGCCGCCTATCGCAGTGCCCGCGATGGCCAGCGCGTCGGCCTGCCGCTGGTGTTCTGACCATGGCTTTCTGGAAGCATGAATCAGCCATCGTTGACGAAGGTGCGCAGCTCGGTGAGGGCAGCAAGGTCTGGCACTTTGCCCATGTGAGCCCCGGCGCCCGCATCGGCGCGCGATGCGCCCTGGGGCAGGGCGTCTACGTTGGCAACGACGTGACGATAGGCGACAACGTACGCATCCAGAACAATGTCTCGGTGTATGACGCCGTGACCCTGGAGGACGATGTGTTCTGCGGCCCCAGCATGGTGTTCACCAACGTCTACAACCCGCGCGCGGCGGTGGCGCGCAAGAACGAATATCGCCGCACCCTGGTGCGGCGCGGCGCCACGCTGGGAGCCAACTGCACCGTGGTTTGCGGCCATACGATAGGCCGTTATGCCTTTATTGGTGCCGGTGCGGTGGTGCAGAAGGATGTGCCCGATTTCGCCCTGATGGTGGGCGTGCCGGCGCGCCGCATCGGCTGGATGAGCCGCTTCGGCGAGCGGCTGGAACTGCCGGTCAGCGGCGCGGGCGAAGCCATCTGCCCGCACACCGGCGATCACTATGTGCTGCAGGGTGAGACCTGTACACTCGAAAAAGAAGGAACCGTGCCTTGAGCCTGCCATTCATCGATCTGAAGTCGCAATACGCGGCGCTCAAGACCAGCATAGACGCGCGCATCCAGCGCGTGCTCGACCATGGCCAGTACATCATGGGCCCCGAGGTCAAGGAGCTGGAGCAGGCGCTGGCCACTTATACCGGCGCCAAGCATTGCATCACCGTCGCCAGCGGCACCGAGGCCCTGCTGATTGCGCTGATGGCCCTGGACTTCAAGCCCGGCGACGAGGTCATCACCACACCGTTCACCTTCGCCGCCACGGCCGAGGTGATCGTGCTGCTCGGCGGCGTGCCGGTGTTCGTCGACATCGAGCCCGACACCTGCAATATCGATGCGAGCCTGGTCGAGGCCGCCATCACGCCGCGCACCCGCGCCATCATGCCGGTGGGGCTGTACGGCCAGGTGGCCGATATGGACGAAATCAATGCGGTGGCAGGCAGGCACGGACTGGCCGTGATCGAAGACGCTGCGCAGAGCTTCGGCGCCAGCTACAAGGGGCGCAAGAGCTGCAACCTCAGCACCTTCGGCTGCACCAGCTTCTTCCCGAGCAAGCCGCTGGGCTGCTATGGCGATGGTGGCGCGATCTTCACCAACGACGACGCGCTGGCCCAGGCCAGCCGCGAGATCCGGGTTCATGGTCAGAGCCAGCGCTACACGCACACACGCTTGGGCGTCGGCGGCCGCATGGACACCTTGCAGTGCGCCATCGTGCTCGGCAAGCTGGAGCGCTTCGACTGGGAGATCGCCCAGCGCCTGGCCATAGGCCAGCGTTACCAGCAGTTGTTGGCCGGGCTGCCCGTGCAGCGTTTGGTGGTGCGCGAGGACAGGGACTGCGTCTGGGCCCAGTTCACCCTGTCCGTCGACCACCGCGAGCAGGTGCAGCAGCGGCTGCAGGAGGCCGGCATCCCGACCGCGATCCATTACCCCAAGCCGCTGCATCAGCAGCCCTTCTACCAGCGCTATGGCCAGGGCCAGAGCCTGCCGCACAGCGAGCGTGCGGCGCAGCGGGTGATGAGCCTGCCGATGAGCGCCGATCTCGCACCGGCGCAGCAGGACAGCGTCATACAGGCATTGATTGCCGCCACCAGGGTTTCAGCATGATCGAGAACAAAACCATCTTCATCACCGGCGGCGCCGGATTCATCGCCAGCACGCTGATTGCCCGGCTGGCCGAGCGCAATCGCATCGTCGTGTACGACAACTACACGCGCAACACGCTCAAGGACACGCCCTTCGACCAGCACCCCAACGTGACCCAGATCCGTGGCGACGTGCTCGATTTCGAGCATCTGAAAGCCTCGATGCAGGGCGCCAACATCGTTGTCCACGCGGCGGCCATTGCCGGCATCGAGAGCACGGTGAAGAACCCGGTCACGACGATGCGGGTGAACATGATAGGCAGCGCCAATGCGCTGGAGGCCGCGCATCAGATCGGCGGCGTCGAACGTTTTCTGGAGTTCAGCACCTCGGAGGTGTTCGGCTCGCAGGCCTTCAAGGTCACCGAAGGGGCCAGCACGGTCACCGGCGCCGTGGGCGAGGCGCGCTGGACCTATGCCGTGAGCAAGCTGGCCGGCGAGCACCTGGCCCATGCCTATTTCAAGCAGCATGGCCTGCCCACGGTCACGGTGCGGCCGTTCAATGTCTACGGCCCGGGCCAGACCGGCGAGGGCGCCCTGTCCATCTTCATCCGCAAGGCGCTGAAGGGCGAGGATCTGCTGATCTTCGGCGATGGCGCCCAGATCCGAGCCTGGTGCTATGTGGACGATATGGTCGAAGGCCTGATGTGCGCGCTGGAGCATCCCAAGGCGGTGGGCGAGTCGTTCAATATCGGCAATGCCCGCGCCGTGGTCACGATCTACGGCCTGGCCGAGGCGGTGTGCCGGGTGGTTGGCAGCCAGAGCAAGATCCTGTTCCGCCCGGCGCTCTCGGCCGACATCGAGTTGCGCATTCCGAATGTGGACAAGTCCCGCGATCTGATCGGATTCTCGGCCCAGGTGGATCTCGACGAAGGCCTGCGCCGCACGGCGCAGTGGATCGCCGCCAACGAGTCCCTGCTGCCGGCCCTGGCACCGATCTTCCGCAGCTGAGGGCCGAAAATGCTGCGCCTTTCACGGCCGAATATTGACGAGGCGGCGATTGCCGCCACCGCTGCCGTGCTGCGCAGCGGCCAGCTCGTGCAAGGCGCGCAGGTGGCCGGCTTTGAGGCGGAGCTCCAGGCATGGCTGGGCTGCCGGCACGCCGTGCTGGTGTCCTCAGGCACGGCGGCCCTGCATCTGGCGCTGGTGGCGCTGGGCATAGGGCCAGGGGACGCCGTGCTGGTGCCGGACTTCACCTTTCCGGCCACCGGCAATGTCGTGCGCCTCGTCGGCGCGCGGCCGGTCCTGGTTGACGTCGATCCCGTCAGCTATTGCGTCACGCCCCAGGGGCTGGAGGCTGCGCTGGCGCGCTGGCAGGGGCCGCAGACGCTGCGGGCCCTGATGCCGGTGCACGAGTTCGGCGCGCCCGTCGACATGGCCGCGGTGGCGGCGCTGGCGCGAGACCGGGGCCTGCATGTGATCGAGGATGCGGCATGCGCCATCGGGGCACGCTTTGGCGCGATGCCGGGCACCCTCGTGGGCAGCGGCGGCGATGTGGCCTGCTTCTCCCTGCACCCCCGCAAGACGCTGACGACGGGGGAGGGCGGCATCCTGACCACCGACAACGACGAGCTGGCACTGCGCCTGCGCCGGCTGCGCAACCACGGCATGGAGCGCAGTCCGGTGGGTCTGGTGTTCCATGAGGCGGGCTACAACCTGCGTCTGACGGAGTTCCAGGCTGCCCTGGGCCGGGCCCAGCTGCCTCATCTGTCCGGCTGGATCGAGCAGCGCCGGGCGCTTGCCGGTGCCTACCGCGCGGCGTTGCAGCCCCTGGCGCAGGCCGGCCTGCTGAGCCTGCCGGCCGATCACGCCGGTCACAGCTGGCAGACCTTCATGGTGGTGCTGAGCGAGCATTTCGATCGCGCCCGGGTGATTCGAGACCTGGCGGCACAAGGCGTCGAGGCCAATCTGGGCGCACAGTGCCTGTCGGCGCTGGCGGCATTCGCCGGCTGCGCACTCGATGCGAACACCCAGGGCGTTTCACCGGTGGCATCGCGCTTGTACGACCAGGGGTTGGCACTGCCATTCTGCGAACAGTATGGCGAGGCGGAGGTGCAGCAGGTGACCTCGGTGTTGAGCCAGGTCCTGCAGCCCAACGGCCATGGATGAGTTCCTGAAGGCGCTGGAGCCTCGCATCGGCGAGTTGATGCAGGAGGTGCTTGGCGCCCGCATCGACAGTGAACGCAACCGCGGCCTGCGCCGTGACATCGTCCTGCGCTTTCTGTCGCAATTGCTGACCGATGACGAGCGGGCCCGCCTGCTGGGCCTGCCGGCGAGCTGCCGGGTGCGCGAGAACAGCAAGATCCTGATGCCCGAGAAGCTGGTCTGCGGCGAGCATGTCTGGATTGGCGAGAACGCCTACATCGACGCCTCCGGTGGACTGGAGATCGGCGACCACACGACGATTGGCGTGGGGGTGTATGTCTGGACGCATACCAGCGCGCTGGCCAATCTGCTGCTGGCCAACCGGCCCGGCGGAGCTCAGGTCATCCGGCGCCCGACCCGCATCGGCAAGGGCTGCTACATCGTCGGCCACTCGGTCATCAATCCGGGCGTGACCATTGGCGACGGGGCCATGGTGCTGCCGATGTCGGCGGTGACACGCGACGTGCCTGCGGGCAGCATCGTCGCCGGTGCGCCTGCCGTGCCGGTGGCCGAGGTCGACGACGCCTTCATCGCGACCCTGCAGGCTGAACTGCGCACGCAGCGCGGCGCCTGACCGATACATGCGCGTGTTCGTCGGCCCTCAGGAGGTCGCCGGCATAGCGGCCGGTCTGGTGGCGGGCCTGCGTGCCATTGGCGTGGCCGCGGATCTCCATTGCGCCTACCCACATCCGTTTGCCTATACCGACCAGCCCGGCCGGGGCGTTGATCGGCCGGCCTGGCCCGTGCGTCTTTGGGCCTGGGCCGGTGCGCAGCGGCGGGCCCTGCCGCGAGGGCCCCGCAAGGCAGGCGCGCTGGCGCTTCAGAGCCTGTTCGGCTGGTGCGTGCTGGCCTGGGCCCTGCCGCGCTACCGGGCCTTCGTCTTCTTGTATGGACAGAGCATCACCAACACCGCGCTGGAGGGCTTCTTGCTGCGCGCCGCCGGCAAGCGGGTGGTGGCGGTGTTCGTGGGCTCGGATGCCCGGCCGCCCTACATCGACGGCGGGCTCTGCCCGGCCGATCGTCCGTTCGACGCCGAGGCCGCCATCCGCGCGGCGCACCGCCAGCGGCGCCGTGTGGAGCGGGTGGAGCGCTACGCCAGCGTCTGCGTCAATGCGATGGCCACCGGACACTTCCACACGCGGCCCTTCGTCAACTGGTTCGCGCTGGGCATTCCACGTGCCCCGGCGCCCTGCCAGCCGGCGCCGGAAGTGGGCGTGGTGCGCGTGCTGCACAGCCCCTCGCACGCCCTGCTCAAGGGCACGGAGCGCATCCGTGCAACGGTGCAGCGCCTGCGCCAGCGCGGCGTGCCTCTGGAGCTCGTCACCATCGAGGGACGGCCGAACGCCGAGGTCCTTCAGGCCTTGCGGGACTGTCACCTGGTGTTGGACCAGCTCTACAGCGACACGCCGATGGCGGCATTCGCTGCCGAGGCGGCCAGCCTGGGCCGCCCCGTCATCGTGGGGGGTTGCGCCGCGCACCAGGCCCGCATGCAGGTCGGGGCACTGCCGCTGCCGCCCACCGTCTACATCAATCCCGACGATCTGGAGCCCGTGCTCGAGTCCCTGGTGGCCGACGCCGACCGGCGGCGCGAGCTGGGTGCGCAGGGCGCTCGGTTCATTGCCGAACACTGCACGCCGGCCCTTGTGGCGCAACGCCTGATGCGTTTGCTGCAGGCCGACATTCCTGCCGAATGGTGGTGCGAGCCGCGGGCCGTCACCCATCTGCCCGGCTGCGGTTTGAGCGATGAGAGGGCGCGCGCCCATGTGCGCGCCGTGATCGCCCAAGGCGGCGTCGCGGCACTGCAGCTGGGCGACAAGCCTGAGCTCGAACAGGCCTTCAAGGTCTACGCCGAAGGAGGTGCCGCGTGATTCGCCAGCTCTGGCGCGACGGCCTCGTGTATGCGGCGGGAACCATCTTGTCCCGCGGGCTCGGCTTGTTGCTCTTGCCCCTGTATGCCCGCACGCTGGACCCGGCTGGCTTTGGGCTGCTGGACTTGATCGTCACCACGGGCGTGCTGGCCAACCTGATTGTTCCGATGGAGACTCCGCAGGCCGTGGCGCGGTTCTGGAACGACTGCAAGACCGACGAGGCGCGGCGTCGCCTTGCGGGCACAGCGCTGTGCTTTGCGCTGGTCGGCTATGGCTTGTTTGCCCTGATCGGGATGCTGGCTGCCGGCCCGCTGGCACGCACGCTGATGGGCGGCGGTGAGCAGGCTCAGGCGCTGCGGGCCGGGGCGCTGTTCATTGCGTTCAATGGCCTGATGCTGATGTTGCAGGCCCAGTTCCGCTGGGAGCTGCGGCCGCGCGCCTTCGCGGCCGCCAGCATCGCCTATGGGCTGCTGACGCTTGGCGGTCTCGCCGCCCTGGCTGCCTCGGGATCGGCGACCGTGACGCATGTGCTGGCCATGCAGGCCCTGGCGTCTGCCCTGGTGGCAGCCGCCTGCCTGGGCGGGCTGCGAGGGCGGTTCGCCTGGAGGGTCGACGCGGTCGAGTTGCGCCGGCTTCTGCGCTACTCGCTGCCCCTGGTGCCGGCCGGCGTGGCGGTGTTTGCGACGGTGTACCTGCACCGCTTTGTGCTGGGTGCGCAAGCCACCATCGATGAGGTGGGCCTGTTCGCCATGGCCAGCCGGGTGGCCGCGCTGGCCACGCTGGTGCTGATCGGTGTGCAGAGCGCCCTGACGCCGCTGATCTATGCACACCATGCCGAACCGCAGACGCCGGCACGGCTGGCGCGCCTGCTCGAAGCTTTCTGGTCGCTGGCGCTGCTGGTCTGCCTGGCGCTGAACATCATGGGCCCGGCGCTGCTGGCCCTGTTGACGGCTCCTGCCTATGCCCGCGCCGCACCGCTGCTGGTCTGGCTGGCGCCTGCGGCCTTGATGTCTCAGATGTATATCTTCGCGCCCGGCATCCCGCTGGCCCAGAAGACCCACTGGCAGCTCTTGCTGACCCTGGCCGCGGCGGCACTGGGCCTGATGCTGGACCTGCTGTTGATCCCGCGCTTCGGCGCCGTTGGCGCAGCGGTGGCCGGGTGTCTGGCCGCGGCGCTGTTCTTCGGCGCCTGGCTCGCCGCCGGCCAGCATCTCTACCCCTTGCCGCTGCGCTGGCTGCGCCTGGCGGGCGCCACCCTCACATTCTGCTGGGTGAGCTGGGCGCTGGGCGCGGGCGCTCTGGGCGGCCAGCCGCATGAGTCGGCCGCCTGGTCCTGGGCCCTGCGGCTGGCCCTGCTGCTGGCCTGCGCCGCCGGATTGTGGGCCGCCGGCCTGTTGCGTCCGCCCCGGACCGCGGACCCCATTGTTGCGGAGCAAAGCTGAATCTATGTGCGGGATTGTTGTTTGCCATGTGCCGGCCGGCAGCGCAGCGCGCGATGTGCTGCGGATGAATCAGGCGCTGAGCCACCGCGGGCCGGATGGCGAAGGCTATCTGCTGGTGCGTGAGCGGCAGACGCTCAGCGTCGGTGGGCCGGACACCTCGGCCCAGGTGCTGGCCTCGCCCCATGGCGCCGTCGACGGCCGCATCGAGGCCCATCTCGACAGCTGTTTCGAGCTGATGCTGGCCCAGCGCCGTCTGGCCATCGTCGATCTGTCGGCGGGCGGCCATCAGCCCATGCAGGGAGCGCCCGGGCAATGGGCCATCTTCAATGGCGAGATCTACAACTTCGTCGAGTTGCGCGAGGAGTTGAAGGCACTGGGCCACCGTTTTCGCTCGCACAGCGACACCGAGGTGCTGCTGGCGGCCTTTGCCCAATGGGGCGAGGCCGCGCTACCGAGACTGAACGGCATGTGGGCGCTGGTGATCTTCGACGCGCAGCGCCGAGAGCTGTTCATTGCGCGCGATCGCTTCGGTGTCAAACCGCTCTATGTCTGGAAGGGCCCGGCAGGCGAGTTGCTGCTGGCCTCCGAGATCAAGGCCCTGCTGTGCCATCCGCTGGTGCAGGCTGCGCCCGACCTCCAGGTCTGCGAGCAATTTCTGAGCCATGGGCCGAACGAGGCGCAGCGGGCGACGCCGTTCCAGCGCATCACCCGCTTCCCGGCCGGACACTGGGCCCGCTACGCAATGGACAGTGGGCGCCTGGATCCGCAACCATTCTGGCGCTGGCCGGCCGAACCCGTGGCGGGGTCAGGCTTTGACTCTGCCCATGCCCGCGAGCTCCAGCAACGCTATCTGGCTTTGCTGGACGACGCCGTGCGCCTGCGCCTGCGCTCCGACGTGCGCGTGGGCACGGCGCTGAGTGGCGGGCTGGACAGCTCCAGCGTGGCCCTGCTGGTGAACCGGCAGCTGCGCGCGCTGCACGTGGCGGCGCAGCAGGAGGTGTTCTCGAGCGTCTATCGCGACCCGCAGTACCGCGACGCCGACGAGAGCGCCTATATCGCCGAGGTGGCGCGTCAGCTGGACGTGCACAGCAACACCATCGAGGCGCGCTGGCAGGACCTGGCGGCCGAGCATGAACGGATGATCTGGGCGCTGGACACGCCGCCGGCCAACACGCTGATGTCGAGCTGGCACACCTACAAGCTGGTGGCGGCCAGCGGCGTGACGGTGACGCTTGACGGGCAGGGGGCCGACGAGCAACTGGCCGGCTATGCCCGCTACGCCCGCAACCATGTCGTGAATGCGGCCTGGGGTGAGGCGCTGGGCACGGCGCGCGAGTTCCATCGCACGATGCCCGGTTTCGCGCCGCAACTGCTCAGCGGCCTGGCCGTGAAGGCGGCGCGGTCCGTGGTCGGCAGCGGCGCGACGGCTTCGCTGACCCGCCTCTTGCGCATGGGCAGCCAGCCGTTGCAGACGGTGGACGAGGCCCTGCGCGGCGATTTCGACGGCCCGCTGGCGAACCTGATCCACTATGCCGACAAGACGGCGATGGCCTGGTCGGTCGAATCGCGCATGCCCTTCATGGACTATCGCCTGGTCGAGTTTCTGGCCACCGTGCCGGCGGCCTACAAGCTGCACGAGGGCTGGACCAAATGGCTGGCGCGGGCCGCCGTTGCACCGCAACTGCCCGAGCAGATCGTGTGGCGCCGCGACAAGCTGGGTTGGCCGATACCCGAGGCCCAGTGGTTTGGCGGGCCGCTGAAGGACTGGCTCGCACAACAGCTCCAGCAAAGCGACTTTGCCCGCGAGATAGCTGCCCGCGCCCAGCCGCGGCCCGGGCTGGCCGCGCAGCTACGCCAGCTGAATCTGGCCACCTGGCATCGGCTGTACTTCGAAGAGGCCGGCCGGCCGGGCCGCCCGCTGGGCCGGGGCCCGTTGAGCGGAGTTCAGTCATGACCGCCCGGCGCGTTGTCCATCTGACCACCGTGCACCCGCGCGATGACATCCGCATCTTCCGCAAGGAATGCGTCTCGCTGGCCCGTGCTGGCTATGCGGTGACCCAGGTCGTGGGTGACGGTCTCGGTGATGCGTTTGTCGACGGTGTGCGCATCGTTGACATCGGCCCAAGGCCGGCCGGCCGTTTGGCGCGCATGCGCGAACAGCCGCGCCTTGCGCTGCAGGCGGTGCTGGCCGAGCAGCCGGCCCTGGTGCATGTGCATGACCCCGAGCTGCTGCCGCTGGCCGTGCAGCTTGCGGCGCGCGGTCTGCCGGTGGTCTATGACGCCCACGAGGACGTGCCGCGCCAGATCCTGACCAAGCAGTGGATCGCCGCGCCGCTGCGGCCACTGCTGTCACGCGCGTTCGAGATCTATGAGAACCGTCAGGTGCGCCGACTGGCCGCGGTGGTGGCATCGACGCCGCACATCGCCGAGCGCTTCGCCCTTGTGGCGCGCCGCAGCGTCAATGTGTCCAACTTCCCCTTCCTGGCCGAACTGGCGCCGCCCGCCGAACCGGTGGCGCGCGAGTGGCGGGTCTGCTATGTCGGCGGCTTGATGCGGACCCGCGGTCTGCTGCAGATGGTGCGCGCGGTGGCCCTGGTGCCCGATCTGCGCCTGACCCTGTGTGGCGCCTTCGAGGATGCGGGCTTCGAGGCCGAGATGCGTGCCGAGCCCGGCTGGGCGCGGGTCGACTATCTGGGCCTGGTCGGCCGCGAGCAGGTGCGCCAGGTGCTGGCCTGCAGCCGCGTCGGCCTGGTCACCCTGTTGCCGCTGCCGAGTTATATGGACGCGCTGCCGATCAAGATGTTCGAATACATGTCGGCCGAGCTGCCGGTGCTGGCCAGCGACTTTCCGCTCTGGCGCGACATCCTCGAGCGCAGCGGCGGCGGGCGCTGCGTCGATCCGGCCGATCCGCGGGCGATCGCCGCCATCTTGAGCGAGATGCTGGCCGATTCGGCCGCTGCCCTGGCAATGGGCAAGGCGGGCCGCGAGGGCGTGCTGGCGCACTACCACTGGCCGCAGGCCGAGCAGGTGCTGCTGAGTCTGTACCGCGAGCTGATTGGGGCGCCCTGACATCATGCGCATCCTGCTCATCAACCACTACGCCGGCTCGCCTGACCTGGGCATGGAGTACCGGCCCTACTACCTGGCGCGCGAATGGGTGAGGGCGGGCCACCAGGTGTTGATACTGGGGGCCAGCCAGTCCCATGTGCGCAGCCAGCAGCCGCAGCCGGGTAGCAGGGTGCTGGACGGCATTCACTACTGCTGGTACGAGACGCCCGCCTATGCAGGTAACGGCCTGGGTCGCGTGAAGAACATCTGGGCCTTCTGCCGCCAGGTCTGGAAAGATGCGGACATCCTGGCCCAGTCCTTCGAGCCCGATGCGGTGATTGCCTCCAGCACCTATCCGATGGACATCTGGGTGGCGCGGCGCATCGCCGCCAAGGCGAAGGCCAAGCTGGTTTACGAGGTGCACGATCTGTGGCCGCTGTCGCCGATCGAGCTGTCCGGCATGTCACCGCGCCATCCGTTCGCGCTGCTGTGCCAGAAGGCCGAGAACGATGCCTATCGTGATGCCGATATTGTGGTGTCGATGCTGCCCAAGGTGCAGGACCACATGAAGTCGCATGGGCTCGATCTGCGCAAGCTGGTCATTGTGCCCAATGGCATAGCGCTGGATGAGTGGCAGGGCGAGGGCGAGCCACTGGCTCCATTGTTGGCAGAATTTTTGGCGGCGCAGCGCGCGGCCGGCCGCCTGGTGCTGGGCTATGCCGGTTCCCATGGCCTGCCCAATGCGCTCGATGTGCTTCTCGATGCCGCCAGGCTGCTGAAGGACGAGCCGGTGTCCATCGTGATGGTGGGCGACGGCCACGAGCGGGTCCGGCTGGAGGCCCGCGTGCGCGACGAGGGCCTGGCCAACGTGGCAATGTTCGAGCCCATCCCCAAGGCGCAGATTCCCGCGCTGCTGGCGGCCTTCGACATCGCCTACATTGGCTGGCAGCGCGTGCCCATCTACCGTTTCGGCATCGCGCCCAACAAGCTGATGGACTACATGATGGCGGGCTGCGCAGTGTTGCATTCGGTCGAGGCAGGCAACGATCCAGTGGCGGAGGCCGGCTGCGGGCTGACCGTGGCGCCGCAGGATGCCTCGGCCGTTGCCGAGGGCGTTCGCCAGCTGGCCACGCTGACGCCACAGCAGCGCCGCGAGATGGGCCGGCGCGGCCGTGAGTTCGTGCTGGCGCGTCACACCTACCCGGTGCTGGCGCAGCGCTTCATCGAGGCACTGCAATGAGCGAGCAGGAGCGCGACCGGGAGCTGGCTGCCATCCACCAGCGCTATGCGCGCCGCGAGGATGGTGCCGTGCTGGACCGCTACAGCCTGCTGCGCCCAGAGGTCTGGCAGATGCTGCAGGAGCGGCAGCGCGCGATGCTCAGGCTGCTGGCCCGGCGCCCGGGGCGCTTGGCCGACTGGCGTTTGACCGAGGTCGGCTGTGGGGCCGGCGGCAATCTGCTGGAGATGCTGCGCCTGGGCTTCGCCCCCGAGCATCTGAGCGGCATCGAGCTGCTGCCGCAGCGCTTGGCCGAGGCGAGGAGCCGCCTGCCAGCGAGCTGCGGCCTGCACCTGGGTGATGCCTCGCAGGCGCCCATTCCCGCCGCCAGCCAGGATCTGGTGCTGCAGTTCACGGTGTTCTCGTCCATCCTCAGCGACGCCGTCCAGCAGTCGGTGGCCGATGCGATGTGGCGCTGGCTCAAGCCCGGTGGCGCGGTGCTCTGGTACGACTTCACCGTCAACAACCCCCGCAATGCCGATGTGCGCGGTGTGACCATGGCGCGTGTGCGCAGCCTGTTCCCGCAGGCCCGCATCAGCCATCAACGCCTGACCCTGGCGCCGCCGCTGGCGCGCCTGGTGTGCCGTCTGCACCCGGTCTGCTACACCCTTTTCAACAGCCTGCCGGTGCTGCGCACCCATGTGCTGGCCTGTATCGAGAAACCGCTATGACGACGCCCGATTTGCCTTTTCTTCCGTTCGCCCTGCCCGATATCGGCGAAGACGAGATCGCCGAGGTGGTGGACACCCTGCGCTCCGGCTGGGTCACCACCGGCCCCAAGACCAAGCGCTTCGAGCAGGCCTTTACCGAGTTCCTGGGCGACTCGGTGATCGAGTCGATTGCCGTCAACTCGGCCACTGCTGGCCTGCATCTGGCGCTTGAGGCGTTGGGCATTGGCCCGGGCGACGAGGTCATCACCACCACCCACACCTTCACCGCCACGGCCGAGGTGGTGCGCTACCTGGGCGCCGACGTGGTGCTGGTCGACATCGACCCGAAGACCCTGAACATCGACCCGAGGTTGGTCGAGGCCGCGATCACGCCGCGCACCAAATGCATCATCCCGGTGCATTTCGGCGGCCTGGCGGTGGACATGCTGGAGATTCTGAACATCGCGCGCCGGCACGGCCTGCGCGTGGTGGAAGACGCCGCCCACTGCCTGCCCAGCACCATCGAGGGCGAGCTGATAGGCACGATGGGAAGCGATGCCACCGTGTTCAGCTTCTACGCCAACAAGACCATCACGACGGGTGAGGGCGGCATGCTGTGCACGCGCAACGCCGCATTGGCCAGGCGCGCCAAGGTGATGCGCCTGCATGGCATGAACCGCGATGCCTTCGACCGCTTCACCGCCAAGGTGCCCAGCTGGTATTACGAGATCGTCGCGCCGGGATTCAAATACAACCTGACCGATATCGCCGCGTCGATGGGCCTGCATCAGCTCAAGCGCGCGCGTGGCTTCCAGCAGCGCCGCGCCGAGATCGCCGCGCAGTACCAGGAGGCTTTTGCCGACCTGCCGGTGATCTTGCCGCCCGATGCGCCGGAGGGCGATATGCACTCCTGGCACCTCTATGTGCTGCGCCTGCGCGACGATGCGCCGCTGTCGCGCGACGGCCTGATCGAGGCCTTGTTCGCCGCCGGCATCGGCTGCAGCGTGCATTACATCCCGCTGCATCTGCATCCCTACTGGCGCGATCGCTATGCGCTGAAGCCCGAACAGTTCCCGCACAGCCACAAGGCCTACGAGCAGATGCTGAGCCTGCCGATCTACACCAAGATGACGGACGCCGACGTGCAGCGTGTGATCGCGGCGGTGAATGATTGCCTGCAGGCCTGAGCGCGCCGCAAGCATGGCCAAACGACTGTTGGACATCCTGCTTTCGGCGCTGGGCCTGCTTTTGCTGAGCCCCCTGCTGTTGGTCATCGCGCTGTGGGTCAAGCTCGACTCGCCGGGGCCTGCTCTGTTCAGGCAGCAGCGCATCGGGCGGCACGGCAAGCCCTTCGCGATCCACAAGTTCCGCACGATGCGGGTCGATGCGCCTGCGCAGGGCCCGCAGATCACCATCGGCGCCGACCCCCGCATCACCCGCAGCGGTGCCATCCTGCGCCGCTACAAGCTCGACGAACTGCCCCAGCTGTGGGACGTGCTGCGCGGCGCGATGAGCCTGGTCGGGCCTCGGCCCGAGGTGGCCCGGTATGTGGCCTTGTATCCGGACGATTTGCGACAACTGGTCTTGTCTGTGCGCCCCGGCATCACCGATCTGGCCTCGATCGAGTACCGCGACGAGGGCGCGGTGCTGGCGCGCTCAAGTGACCCCGAGCGCAGCTATGTCGAGGAGGTCATGCCCGCCAAGCTTGCGCTGGCGGCGCAGTATGTGCGCACGCAAAGCCTGGCCGGTGATCTGCGCTTGATCTTGCGCACGATCAAGGCCATTTGGGGCGGCTGAGCGGGCAAAGCACTGGACCAGCTGCTGTCACAATCCCGCCCACCATGTTCTGGCTCTCCCTCGACGCATTTCTCACCCGCATTCGCCGCCACCGCGAGCCGCTGTCGCTGGTACTGGACGGCCTGGCCGTGGCCCTGGCCTGGCAGGCCACCTATCTGTTTCGCCTCGGTTTCGATCGCTGGATCTCGGCGCGGCCCCGCTACGACGTCTGGGTCATGCTGGGCCTGGTGCTGCTCTATGTGCTGGTGCTGTGGCTGTTGCGCGTGCCCCGGGGCATGTGGCGCTTCTCCGGCTTTGGCGAAGTCAAGCGCCTGCTCTTTGCCTGCCTGATCGCCGGCAGCCTGGGCGCCACCGCGGTGCTGATGGCCGAGCTCAAGGCCGTGCCCCGCGCGGTACTGGCCCTGCATCCGGTGTTCTGCGTGATCGTGCTGGCCATGACGCGCATGGGCTACCGCATGCTCTATGAGCACATGCGCAGCCGCATCAGCGGCGGCTCGGTCGAGTCGCACCGTGTGCTGGTGCTGGGGGCAGGTCATGCGGCCCAGCTGCTGCTGGCCGGCATCCAGCACCAGGGCTGGGTGGTGGTGGGCCTGCTCGATGACGACCCGGCCAAGCGGGAGGCACGCGCCGGTGGCATCCCGGTGTTGGGCGGCCTCGACGATGTGGGCCGGCTGGCCGCACTGCATGGCATCACCCATGTGATCGTCGCCATGCCCTCGGCCTCGCCGAAGCAGCGCCGCCGCGCGCTGGACCTGGCGGCGGGCACCGGTCTGCATGTGCTGACAGTGCCCAGCAGCGCCGAGCTGCTGTCGGGCAGCAAACCCGAGCAACTGCGTGAAGTGGAACCCGAGGATCTGTTGGGCCGCGAGCCGGTACAGCTGGACGAGGCCGGCATCAGCGAGGCGATCAGCGGCAAGGTGGTGCTGATCACCGGCGCCGGCGGTAGCATTGGCAGCGAGCTGTGCCGCCAGGTGGCGCGCTTCGCGCCCCAGAAGATCGTGCTCTATGAGCTCAGCGAGGTCGCGCTGTACCAGATCGAGCAGGAGCTGACCGAGCAGTTCCCGCGCATCCCGCTGGTGCGCCTGATCGGTGATGTGAAGGATCTCGAGCATCTGCGTCACACCTTCACACGGCTCAAGCCCCAGGTCGTCTTCCATGCCGCCGCCTACAAGCATGTGCCGCTGATGGAGGAGGAAAACGCCTGGGCCGCGCTGCGCAACAACACCCTGGGTACCTACCACGCGGCGCTGGCCGCCGCCGAGGCGGGCGTCGAGCGCTTTGTGCTGATCAGCACCGACAAGGCCGTCAACCCGACCAATGTGATGGGCGCCACCAAGCGCGCCGCCGAGCTGGTGATCAGCCATCTCTCTAGCCAGGGCCATGCCACCCGCTTCATGGCCGTGCGCTTCGGCAATGTGCTGGGGTCCAGCGGCAGCGTGATCCCCAAGTTCAAGGAGCAGATCGCCAAGGGCGGCCCGGTCACCGTCACCCACCCGGACATCACCCGCTACTTCATGACCATTCCCGAGGCCGCCCGTCTGGTGGTGCAGGCCGCGGCCATGGGCGAGACCGGCCAGGTATATGTGCTGGACATGGGTGAGCCCGTGCGCATCGTCGACCTGGCACGAGACATGATTCGCCTGTCGGGTCACAGCGTGGACGAGATCCGTATCGTCTTCACCGGTCTGCGGCCCGGCGAGAAGCTCTACGAGGAGTTGCTGGCCGACAGTGATACGAGCGTGCCGACGGCGATTGCACGGTTGAGTGTGGCCAGGCTGGATGACAGCGATGCGGCGACGGTGCTTGACTGGCTCAGGGGTCTGAGCACGGGCGTGCACTCCGACGATGAGATCCGGCTGGCCCTGCGTCAACTGGTCAAGGAGTTTCGCAGCCATGCCGTCGTGGCGTGAGCAGCAGTTTTCGGATGAATCAAACAGTGATCAGTGAATCCCATTTGAATTGGCTGGAAGAAGAAGCCATCTTCATCCTGCGCGAAGTGGCCGCGGCCTTCGAGCGGCCGGCTCTGCTGTTCTCCAGCGGCAAGGACTCCTGCGTCGTGCTGCGCCTGGCCGAGAAGGCCTTCAAGAATCGTGACGTTGCGGATCCTTCCGGCAAGGCGTTCAAGGGTCGCCTGCCCTTCCCGCTCTTGCACGTCGACACCGGCCACAACTTCCCCGAAGTGATAGCGTTCCGCGACCAGCGCATCGCCGAGATGGGCGAGCGCCTGATCGTCGCGCATATGGATGACTCGATCGCCCGTGGCACCGTGCGCCTGTCGCACCCGCTCGAATCGCGCAACGGCCACCAGACCGTGACCCTGCTCGAAGCGATCGAAGAGCACCGCTTCGACGTCCTGATCGGCGGAGCCCGCCGCGATGAAGAAAAGGCCCGGGCCAAGGAACGCATCTTCAGCCACCGCGACTCCTTCGGCCAATGGCAGCCCAAGGAACAGCGCCCCGAGCTGTGGAATCTGTTCAACACCCGCATCCGCCCGGGCGAACACTTCCGCGCCTTCCCGATCTCGAACTGGACCGAGCTGGACGTGTGGCTCTACATCAACCGCGAGAGCATCCCGCTGCCCAGCCTGTACTTCAAGCACGACCGCCAGGTCATCCGCCGCAAGGGCCTCTTGGTGCCGCTGACCGAGGTCACGCCGCCCGAAGCCGGCGAGGTGGTGGAAACCGCCGAAGTGAGATTCCGCACCGTCGGCGACATGACCTGCACCTGCCCGGTGGAGAGCGATGCCGAAACAGCCGCCGACATCGTGGCGGAGACATTGACCGTCACGGTCAGCGAGCGCGGCGCCACGCGCATGGACGACCGCACCTCGGATTCGTCGATGGAACGCCGCAAGAAAGAGGGCTACTTCTGATGAGCGCAGTTTTGAACTCCCTGATCCACGACCAGGATGTCGACACGCACCACCGTGCGCTGCGCTTCCTGACCGCCGGCAGCGTCGATGATGGCAAGAGCACCCTGATCGGCCGCCTGCTGTTTGATTCCCGCGCCATCCTCGCCGACCAGCTCGACACGCTGGAGAAACGCGCCGCCGGCCAGCCGATCGACCTCAGCCTCCTGACCGACGGCCTGGAAGCCGAGCGCGAGCAGGGCATCACCATCGACGTGGCCTACCGCTACTTCGCCACCAAGCACCGCAAGTTCATCATTGCCGACGCCCCGGGGCATGAGCAGTACACGCGCAATATGGTCACGGCGGCTGCAGGCTCGGACGCGGCCGTGGTGCTGGTGGACATCACGAAGTTGTCCATTCCTCTGGACACCACGCAAAGCCCGGTGGTCCTGCTGCCGCAAACGCGACGCCACAGCCTGCTGGCCCACCTGCTGCGCGTGCCCAGCATCGTCTTTGCCGTCAACAAGCTCGACGCCGTGGCCGATCCCGGCCCGGCCTTCGAGGCGGTCAGCCAGGCACTGAAGGCCTTCGCCAGCCAGGCCGGCATCGAAGTTGCGGCAATAGTGCCGGTCTCCGCCCTGCGCGGCGACAACGTGACCCAGCCGCTGGACGCCACCTGGTACCAGGGCCCGTCGCTGCTGCAAGTGCTTGAATCGCTGCCCAGCGTGCAGGAGAAGGTCGAGTGCAATCTGCTGCAGCCGGTGCAGTACGTCGCCCGCGAAGGTGAAGGCACGGGCAACCAGCCCCGCACGCTGTGGGGCCGCATCGCCCACGGCCAGGTCAAGGCCGGTGACGCGGTGCAGATACTGCCCAGCGGAGAAACCGCCATCGTGGCCCAGGTGCGCCGGGCCGGCAGCGTCGTCGAACGCGGCCTGGCCGGCGAGTCGGCCGGGCTGGTGCTGGACCGCCAGCTCGACGTGTCACGCGGCGACTGGATCGTCACCCCCGGCACGGCCGCGCCCAGGCAGGAGTTCGAGGCGACCCTGGCCTGGCTGGACACAGAACCCGCCGTCGTCGGCCGCAAATACTGGGTGCGCCACGGCAACCGCTGGACGCAGGCACGCATCACCGCCATCCGCCACCGGCTGGACATCCACAGCCTGCAGGAGAGCGATGCCGAGCAGCTCGCCGTCAACGAGATCGGCCATGTCCAGATCCAGACCCAGCAGGCGCTGCCGGTCGAGGCCTATGCGGACAACCGCGTTGGCGGGGCGGTGATCGTCGTCGATCCGACGACCAACCGGACCAGCGGCGCGCTGTTGGTGAGGCAAACGGCAGCCAGAGGAGAGCTGTGATGAAGGCTCTGACGATTTGGTTGACCGGCCTGTCGGGCGCGGGCAAATCTACGCTGGCCCAACAGGCCGCCATGCACCCGGCGCTGGCCAACCGCCCGACGGCAATTCTTGATGGCGATGTGCTCCGGACAGGCCTGTGCAAGGACCTTGGGTTTTCCCCAGAGGACCGGCATGAGAACATCCGCAGGGTTGCTGAAGTGTCCCGCTTGATGAACGATGCAGGCGTAACGGTGTTCTGTGCCTTGATCTCTCCGCTGCGTCTAGACCGCGCGATGGCCAGAGACATCGTGGGGCCCGATCGGTTTCTCGAGATATACATGGCGACATCATTGGAGACCTGCGAATCGCGGGATCCCAAGGGCCTGTACCGACGCGCTCGTGCCGGACTGATCCAGCAATTCACCGGTATAGATGCGCCCTACGAAGTGCCATATGACCCGGTGCTGACCTTGGACACTTTGGGTCAAACCATTGACGAAGCGAAGCATTCCCTGGTGACGTTGATACTGGCACGCGATCAACGGTGAGGGCGTGCCACTTTGAGATCGTGCCCTATTTCAGCAATCCGTGTCGCGTCGGACAAGGACGAATTGATAGTACAGAAGGAGATGACGATGATCGTGAGCGAGAAGATTGGCCAGTACCTGAATGTCGATTCCGGGAAGATTGACGGTTGGTTCTACCCGATGGACATGGCAGCGTGCTGTTTGCTGAACGAAGTTCAGCGATCGATGGGCTTAGCCGGATCGATCTGCGAGGTGGGCGTGTGGCACGGCAAATCGCTTGTGCTGTTCAGCCACTTTCTGGGAGAGGGTGAACGGCTGCTCGGATACGACCTGTTTCCCGATGACCTGAAGGAGAAGGCATGGGCCAACGTGCAGAAGTTCGGGGATCCCCGATCGGTTCAACTGCATGCCGGTGACACCTCGAAGCTCACCTTTGAGCGCCTGAAGCAGGAGTTGCCGGAAGGGTTGCGGCTGCTGCATATCGATGCTGGCCACGAGTACCACGAGGTCCTTCATCAATTGGCACTGTTCGCACCCTTTGTCAAGGATGGTGGCTGCATCATCATGGACGACTACCAGGATCGTGAGTTCCCCGGTATCGAGGCTGCCGTTCTCGATTTCGCCGAACGGGACCGGCCGCGGCGCTTCGTGCCCTTCCTGGCTGGCGGGAACAAGATGTACATCTGCGAGCGAGGTCACGCCGGCCGCTATCAGAAGGCATTGCTGGCCATGGATCCCATAAAAGATGGCTCGCGTGTCACGCGGGTTCGCGATTTCACCGTGCTGGTTGGCTTCTCTAAGCTGGCAATGCCGGCGGCAGCTTGCCTGAAGATCATCGAGGATCTGGAGTTTCCTTGCCCTTATGTCGTTGACGAAGCAGCGGCTGCAGAACGAGCCGCACGTTTTGATCAGCTCAAATTCGGCTACGGAGTACCCGGCGCCTAAGCCGGCTCACAAGCCGCAGCGGTCGACATGCCCCGGTATCTTGCCCAGCACAGAGCGTAGCGCGGCGAGTGCATGTTGGCGCAGCTCTGTGACGGCGGTGGCTTCCCAATATTGCGCCCGCAGCATGGGCCCCACGTAATACAGGCCATGCTGCGGACGTCCATGGGCATCGAGCATGCGATATTGATCATCGACCAGCAGGCCTAGTCCATGGGGACATGGGGACATCTGTCCGTTCCGGGCCATGCTCCCCAGCAGTCCTGTGCGATCAGCTTCCGGCCGCGTCGATGGCCCCGTACAGTTGAATACGCGTACGAACTCGCCAGTATGCAAGACTCGTGTTCCGCGTTCCTTCCACTGCAAGTGCACTCCAGATTTGGCGGGGTATGCGCCCATCAGGCGGCCAGAGACAACGCGCAGGCGATTCGCCAAGTGAGCCTCCTCTAAGGTGCGCAACGCCAGTGGTGCTGCCCGATGGCGGTGGGTGTCCCAGTAGGGCTGCAGATGTTGCAGGAAGCGCTTGCGGTCCCGCAAGCTCAGACTGATCCAGAGCTGAGGCGTGCGTGGCCGCAGTGCGACCAAGATGTCACGCCAGTCTCCGCCGTCGGCCATCAAGTCCTTTGCAGCCTGCCGCACGCCACGCAGCCGCGCGAGCAGCGTGGGCTCGGAAAGCCAATCATCGGGAGCATGCCAATTCGGGGGGGGCAACTCGTTACTTCGGTGAGGCTGCGGGGGCAGCCCGCGTCGAGACAGGCACAGCACCGGACCCCGATGGCCTTGCTGCTGCAGCGTCGTCAGCAGGTCCAGCATCGTCAGGCCAGAGCCAATCACGGCAATCGGATCATCGACTTCGAGACCTGAAGTGGCGCCCGCCTTCCAGGGGTCGTCCTGATAGTGCCCGTGGTCCAGTGACATCAGGTCGGCGTGCGGGCAGGCCGGTGTGAAGTTTCCCAGTGCCAGCACGACTCGCCGCGCGCACAGCCGTTGCCCATCGGCCAAGCTTGCCTGCCAGCCGCCCTCAACCGATTGCAAGGCATTGACTGTCGCCACTTGATGTGACCAGATCAGCCTGCTTGATTGCGCGGCAATGTGCTCCTGCAGCCGCTGAGACAAATAGTTGCCATAGTGCTGTCGGGAGACGAAATCGCCGCCGCTCGCTGCATGGCCTTCGTTGCGCAGCCAGTCGACAAAGTCATCTGGCCGCTCCGGGTGCCACGCCATACGCGCGGCCGGCACATTGAGCAGGTGGTACGGCGATTGCGTTCCATACGCGAGCCCGCGGGCTAGCGGTGTGCCGGAATTGAGCAACGCGATGGAGCTTCCATTGGCGGATTCTCTGAGCAGATGGCAAGCCAGCGCGGTCCCGACAAAGCCGCCGCCAATGATGAGGAAGTCCAGCAAGCGGACGTCGTCAGTTGCCCGCTTCACAGACCAGGTACACGCTTGAGCACAAGTCGGGGTACTGTTGTCCCAGTGCAAAGCAGCCGTCAAGGTATTGCGGCGAGATGATGTCGGTCTTCAGCAATCGGTCCCACTGGAAGTTCGCCAGGGCCTTGAAGAAAATGCCCGAGCGATGCACCACTTTCAGGCCTGCTGCTGTGGCATCGCGCTCCAGCGTGTCCAGTGCATAGGTGCAGCGGTGCCCGTGCTCGGCCTCTGCCGGCGTCACTGCGGAGTTGTGCGAAATCAGCCCCATCTTTACCGCGATCTGGCGCGACGGGGCATTGGCGTTCGGGCAGGCAAGAAAGAAGCGCCCCCCTGGTGCCAACCATTCCTCATTGACGCGCCTCAGCACCGCGACCGGATCGTCCAGATGCTCAAGAACGTGAGTCATCACGATGTTGTCATAGCGCTGAGGCAGCTCCACCTCTTCGAACACGTTGTGAAAAAAGCTAACCTCGGTGCCGAGACGGGCGCGAGCCTGAATGAGGGCATCGCCGGCGGCTTCGACGCAACTGATGTGGTTGAAGTAGGGGCGCAAGCGTTGCGTGAAATCACCTTTGGCACAACCCAGCTCCAGCAGATTGCCTGGCCTGAAGAACGGCTGGAACGAGCGCAGCATATAGGGATGCATGACGTCGTAGTCGAAGCCGTAGGCGTAGCGCTCGTGCATCGGCCGGTCGGCGTCATGCATCTCGGCGTTGTAGTCGCGGTGCTGGCTCATGCTGAGGTATCCCAGTACTGTGTTCGTTCGACGAGCTCAAGGTAATCGGAGCGAGTCACGCCCACGACGATCTGGTCCCAATAGCGGCCCTTGCGGTAGAAGAAGTTGCGCTTGCGACCCTCCTGCTTCCAACCCAGCTTGTTGCTGCAGTACAGGCCGATTGACTGTGTGTTGTATTCGATCATGCCGCCGTCCAGGCGTTCCAGCCCCAACTCATCGAAGGCGAAGCGCATCGTGGCCATCACGGCATCGACACCATAGCCTTTGCCGCGATGCGAGCCGTCACCGATCACCAGGCCGTGCCATGCATGGCGGTTGCGCCAGTCGATGTTGACGATGCTGGAGGTCCCAATCGGTCCGGCCTCCGGCGCATCCACGATGAAGCGCTGATTCAGCTTGTCCGCTCGCAAGCCTTCAAACCAGCCCTTGTGGAAGTGGGCGGAGCTGGGGAAATGCAGCTCACCAATCGCGTCTTGCGTGACGGGGTCGTTGGCCCAGCGCTGAAGGTGACTCAGGTCCGACTCTTCGACGGCCCGCAGATTCAGTAGTTTGCCTAGTATGTTCATGCCGTTTCCAGTCTAGCCAGGCCGAAACCACCGCGCCCGAATTGATTGCCGTTGTAAAGCAGGTAAATCTGAGGGCCGACCCTGAAGAGGTGGGGGTAGCACATCATCTCCGCGTCCCAGCCCTGGTCCGGGCGTTCAAGCGCCCATTGATCGTCGTCGCGCTGCCACTGCTTCAGATCGGTCGACCAGGCATGACCAAGTCGGTAGGCCCGCTCGCGGTTGCTGCGGAAGTCGGTGGCCGCGCGATAGCAGAACATCATGTGATAGATGCCCTCATGCTCGATGACCGTGGGCAGCGCTTGGCATTCATCCTCGCCAAGGCGGTCCGGCACGATCTGCCGGCCTTCGCGCTGCCAGGACATGGCATCGTCAGAGACCGCATGGGCAATCTTGTAGACGCGCTCAGCTTCATCGCGGCCTTGATCCACCGTGATCCAGCGCGTGCCATGGATGTACCACATGTGCAGGCGCTCCTGAAGCCGCAGCACGAAGGCGTCTCCGACAAGGAAAGGCTCATGCAAACCCGGCGCCAGCACAGGCCCCGCGCCGACCTTCTCGAAGCTCCGACCCTCATCGCGACTGATCGCCAGCCCGATGGCGGCGTCGGTCGGTACCGAGGCGCGCCGGTTCCAGCCGGTCGTGAATGCCAGGATGCGCTCGCCATCGCGCAGCACGTTGAAGGGGAAGATCCCGTGCTCGTCGAAACAGCCAAGCCCGCCGAGCGCGATCACGGGCGCCTTGGCGATGTCCAGCACCTGGCGCAGTGCGCGATCAAAGTCGACATAGGCCACGTGGCTGACAAACTTGCCGCCGTCATCGCGCGAACGGGTGGAGAAGTAAATGCGCACGCGATCCGGCAGCACAAGCGTCTGCGGCGATTGCGCATAACCTTCAGGGGCAAAGGCAAGCGGGTGCTGGGTCGGATCAAAAATCCTTCCGAGGGTTCTCCAGCGAGCGCTCATGAGTAGGAATCAAAAAGGTGCGCCATGTCAGGACGCGGGAGCGGAAGCCAAGCCAAAACCATGTCGTCCGAACTGATTGCCGATGTAGAGCATGTGCAAGCGACCGTCGAGCTCGAACACATGCGGATACCCCACTGATTCGCTGTCCCAGCCATGAGCCGAGCACTGGAGCCCGGCCTGCGTGTCGTCGCGCACCCAGTGCTCCAGGTCGTCGGAGTAGGCATAGCCAATGCGGTAGCCACGGTTGTTGTCCCGGAAGTCCACGCTGTGTTTGAAACAGAAGAACATGTGGTACCGGCCGGCCCAATGAATAACGTCTGGGCTGGCTTGGCACTCGTCGGCCTCGAGTACATCGGAGAGCAAATTGCGGTGATCTCGATGCCAGTTCAGCCCATCGTCCGATACCGCATGGCGGATCTTGTAGACCGCCTCGACACGGGCCCCAATGTGTTGCCACTTGGTGCCGGCGACATACCACAAATGCCAGCGCTGCCCGAAGCGGCGAATCTTGGGGCCACTCAGCACAAAGGGCTCATGGACGTCGCTGGTCAGCAGTGGGCCAGGGCCCAGCCGTTCGAAGCTCCGGCCACCGTCAAGACTCCGGGCCAGCCCGATCGATACCGTGAAGGGGATGGACTCACAACGCGTCCACCCGCCGTAATAAGCCAGCAGTTGCTCGCCATCGCGAATCACCGAAACCGGATAGACGCCAAATTCGTCAAAGGTGCCGCGCTCACCCAGAGGAAGGATGGGGGCATCCGCGACACGCACGATGCGGCGCAGATCCTGGCGATCAAGGTCGACAAAGGCGGTGTGGCTCACATAGCGACCCTGCTCGTCCGGCGGGGGGCGGCAAGAAAAGTACACCCGAACCACATCGTCCAGGATCAGGGTGGCCGGTGCCTGTGCGAACGCGTGGAGCCAGGGATGGCCGGGATGCTCCTGCGGGTCGAACACCTTGCCTTGCTTGATCCAATGGAACATCGCCGACGCTCAGTAGTATTTCTTGGTCGCGATGGCCAGCAGGCTGGCGCAATACTGAGGCACGTCCTCACCGAGGCTGTAGAAGGCGCGCACTGCTGCGTCGCCCAACTCGATCATCTGGTGCTCTGACATCGGCTTCAGGTACAGCCCCTTCATATCCAGCACCTTGAGTCCGGCAAGCTCGCAATGCTCATTCAGCATGTCCACCGTGTACAGGCGACGATGGCCCACCTCATAGTCCTTGGGCGCCATTTGCTCGTAGGTGGGGAGCATGCCCATACGGAAGCCGGCGCGCCGGTTCAGGGACATGCAGTTCGGGGCGGTGATGAAGATCAACCCCTCGTCCCGTAACAGTCGGCTGATCTGCTTTAACGCTTCCACCGGCTCCTCGACGTGCTCGATCACATTGAGGAAGAAAATGAAATCAAAGCGCTTGTCGGTCTTGTAATCCTCCAGCAGCAGGTTTTGCACCGGGATGTCTGGCAAGCGCCGACGCAGCAATTCGATATTCTTCTTGGACGGCTCGATGACTTCCATGCCTGGGAACAAGGGAGCCAGCCGTTCGGTCGAGTAGCCATCGCCGCAGCCGATCTCCAGCGCCGTCGCGCCGTCTCGCCTATAGCGGCCGATGATCTCCATCTCGCGCTCGATCATCAGCCTGTCCATATAGTCACCCTTCTCGTAGAAGGTGTTGATGGACTCCAGGTGGGCAATCTCTTTGTCGTTCATGGCGCGCGGTTACGGATGAGGGATCCCCAATCCAGCATGCCCGGGCAGAGCCAGGGCATCAGGGTGGCGGGAGTTTAATGGAACTCGAAACCCTCGCGCAGCATGCGGTGCACCGCGTCGGGCGTATTGAACATCAGGACATCAATGACCGACAGGGCCGGCACGAAGGGATGTTTGCCTTGTTCATAGTCAGGCAAGGTCGAACGCAGAAAGCGCAGCTCCACGCCTTGCTGGGCAAAGGCATCCTGCTGATACAGATCCACGCCACCGGTCGGATTGACATAGCAGCTGGCACCCAGTGCCTTGCAGATGGCCAGGACCCGGTCCTGCCCTCGCAGTTCGTGATCGACGGGGATATCGGAGGAGACGATCAGTCTTGTGGGCAGCCCGAGTTGCTCGCGGATCTGCTCAATGGAGTGGAGCAGATAGCGGAACAGACTGTTGTCGGGATAGTTGACTATGCGCTCCAAACGGGGGTGCAACGACTTGAACTGTGGCGCGTGGCGATAGGCCTCGACGAACTGGTTCATCAGCTTGGGCCGGTCAAAGGCCAAAGACAGTCGGCGCTCGCGCACATCCAGCTGATCCGAGTCCTTGGCCAGCGGCAAACTAAAGAGCGCCGGTTCACCATCGCGCAGCAGCCGGTTGCGGTTGATCCAACCCTTCTTTGTGTACTTGATGTTGTCGTAGATGACAAACGCATCGACCGCACCCATCAGCTGGAAGTAGCCGATGTAGGGCAGGAAGTACGGCTGCATGATGGCAAGCTTCATGATGGTACCAGGCAACTTGCCAAAGCAAGTCAATCAGCCAACATGATGGCTACGATGCGCTCGATGACTTCCGGGTCTAGGTCCGGGTAGATTGGCAGGCACAGCACTTGGTCGGCCGCAGCGGTGGCGACAGGCAGGTTGTCGCGGTGTGCCGATGGCAAGCCGCGATACATCGGGAAGTCCGACACCAGGGGATAGAAGTAGCGACGCGGATGAATGTTGTGCGCCTTCAGCTTGTGATAGAGCGCGTCGCGGCTGCACCGGTGTTCAGGACGTACGAGTATCGGAAAGTAGGAGTGGTTCGTTGACGACTCTGCGCAGGCATCCAGGCAATGGATGCCAGGCACGGCGGCAAGTCGTTCTCGGTAGCTCTTGTCGATTGCACGACGGAGTTCTATGGCCTTGTCGACGTGTTGCAGCTGCAGCACCCCCAGCGCCGCGTTGAACTCGCTCATCTTGCCGTTGATGCCTGGCGCGATGACGGTTGTTTCATCGACGAAGCCGAAGTTTTTCAGATTGTCGATGCGTCGCTTGGTCTTGGCATCGGGGCAGATGATTGCGCCGCCCTCGAACGTATTGAACACTTTGGTGGCATGGAAGCTCAATACCGACAGGTCACCGTGATTGAGTACACTCGCGCCGCGATGTCGGACTCCGAAGGCATGTGCCGCGTCATAGATCACACGCAGGTTGTAAATATCGGCGATGCGCTGAATTTCCTCGACATTGCAGGGCCGCCCATAGCAGTGAATCGGCATGATTGCGGTCGTCTGCGGTGTGATGGCAGCTTCTATCTTGGCCGGATCCAGATTCAGGCTGCCGGGTTCGACGTCGACAAATACCGGCTTGATGCCGTTCCACATCAACGAATGCGCCGTGGCGACGAACGTGTACGGCGTGGTGATGACCTCGCCGGTAACGCGCAAGGCCTGCAGTGCCGACACCAGCGCAATGGTGGCGTTGGTGAACAAGGAGATGTACGGCACGCCCAGGTATTCGCACAGCCCCTGCTCGAGGCGCTGGTGGAAAGGGCCGCAGTTCGTTAGCGTCTTGCTGTCCCAGATCTCCTTCAGCAGAGGGATGAAGTCTTCCAGTGGCGGCAAATAGGGCTGCGTGACGAAGACAGGCTTGTGCGGCATGAGGTTGTGAAGCGTTGATTCAGTTGATGTCGGCGCGACCGAGTCAAATCCGCCCGGGCCTCCTCGCAAAAAGGCGCGATCATTCATTCGTCAACCCGGAAAGTGTGCGCTGCGCTTGATTGCAGTTCGTCATGCTTCTGATAAAGCCACCAGACGGCGTCGACGAATTCATTCGGATTCTCGTCATCGATTGGAGTGGTCAAACGTGCGCCGACATCGATCGATTTGTACCAATCGGTCAATTCTTGGCGCACTGCCTTGTCTCGGATCAGCCGCAAAGCGGCTTGATAGTAGGTCTCGTCGCTGTCGGCCAAAAGCCACGTTGGCAGGCCGACAGCCTCCATGACGTCTCGATCACCCAGGCTCAAAATCTCCGGCGCTCTGTAGGCCACCATCGGAATGCCGAGCAGGCAGGTGTCTACCGCACTATTGGTATTCCCGAAAGGGAAAGCCGAAAGGGCCATATCGCATCGAGACAGGTTTGCCATGAAGCGCGGATAGTCGTCCGGTTCATGCACGGTGGACGGCGGAATCATGTCTGACAGCCGTTGACGCAGGTCGTCAAGCCGAACTCCCGGAGCGCTCGGGAAGAAATGAAAGTGCAGCTTGTCCCCCACTGCCTCCCAAAGGCGCACGCAAACGGCCAGGAAACGCGGCGAAAGCTTCATCAGGTGGCTGTTGACGGCGATGTGCACTGTGCCGCCGGCATTGACCACTCTCGGCGGCAACTGAGGCAGTCGGCTATGCAGTGACTGGGCTCCGCTACCTCGGCGCACAACCACCTTTTCACTGAAGCTGCCTGCTGCTTCAGCGTGGCATGCCTGAATGAGGGCGTAGTCCAGCGTGTCCGACATCGATGTGGCGGGATGGCCGGGCGTCATGAACTGGATGGGTGCCATGCGCAGATTGGCCATCGCTTGAGTCCAGTCCGACATGCCGAGACTCGGGTAGAAGATCAGGTCGGGTTGGAGTCTTATCAGCCGGCTGGCAATTTCACGCAGCGTGGCGCCAGTCGGGAATGCAACCACCTCGTCAAATAGGGCGGCGGTGGCTGGGTCGTATTCAGACTCTCGCACCACGAGGGCCACCTGAAACCGGCTGCGCAACTGGAGCAGGCAATGCTCGTAGCTGCGATGCATGGCGTGCCCAACGATCATGCGCTCGGCGGCCACAACCAGCGTTGGCTTCTCGACGAGCCGCCTGGACCTGCACTGAGGCTTGACGCCTTCCACACTTGCTGTGTTGCGCCAAATCGCGTTCAGCACTTGTTTGATGTCGTGCTTGCTATCGTCGCTGGCATAGCTGCACAGCATCCAGGTGTGAGCCAGTGGCAGCAGCAGCTCGACGGGCAGGGCCAGCCCTTCCAGTTTGCTTCTAGCCTGCAAAAGCGCTCGGCAGCGCTCCTCTCCGCGCAGCGTCAGAACACGCGATCCGCCCAGCCATCCCAGCATGAGCGGAAGCAGGTGCTTCCCGGGCAGCTTGAGTACGCCCAGCATCAGGTCGTCCGGTATGTCGTCCAAGGAATAGAACAGCGCGAGAAAAAGCTTCAGCTGGACCTTGCCATCGGCGCTCACGCGTGACTCATACTCGAGCAAGTGGCGAGCGTTCCCATAGCCACTGGTCGCGAATACGGCTTCCAAGGTCCATTTGACAGCGCAAAGCCGGTTGAACTGAGGTATTGTCAAAGCGAAGTCGGGGGCCGTCACGTGAGCGCTGATCGCCGCCGCAATACGCGTGTATGCGCTCTGCACGCTACGTCGCGACGAGCTTCTTGCCAGCAGCCCCTCATTGGACCGATAGGTATTCAGGCTCGCCGTCAATTTCAGCAGCAGTTCGGTGGCCAGTGCCGTTTGCCGTTGATAGACCGCCCGCTCATACGGGTTCAGCGCTGCAAGTGGGTGTTCATCGAGTTGTACTGCGGGATCGAGACGAGTGGTCGCTTTTGGATCTGCCGGTGGAAAGGGTGCGTTCATAGTCGATCGTTTGGGGCTGTGTTGTGCCGTTTGCACAAGACTTTGAAGTGTGCCAGATGCGGGATCAGGTGCCGCCAGCGCAGCCGCACGCCCGCGATAGCTCTGACGCTTTCTGGTCATGCTGAGAGACCGGTGTCCGCTCCGCTTTGGCCGCAAAGCATCACAGTAAGCAATCGGTGACCACGCAAGAATTCGACGCGCTCGTGTGCCCGGTCCGAGTGCCCGCCATCGTCCATCATTACCTGTTGCGAATTGCGACACGCACGGCGGGCGATTCGCGATGATTCCAGCCCTTCGCACTTCGTAGGTGTATACCCTTGATTCCGGTTTATTGATGCGCGCCGGGCAATTCAAATCTCAAATGGCGTGGGAGCCACTCGCTTGACCCGGCCGTGCTCTTTGCACCACAAAACGACGAAATGTGAGTGATTTGTTGTTGTATCCCCGCGAAAGGATGCTACCGCCTCTGCTATGCTTTGTTTCATCCCATTGGGTCGCACAGCAGGGAACACCGAACTTGCGGCGCGGTGGGGGTGGCGTAGTGAGCGTGCACGGTAAGCCGAATGAAGGTATGAGTCTGGCAACTGTCTCAGGTCTTGTATTTCGGTTGACGCCCAGAAGTGCAGTTGCATAGAATGGGTTCGCGCTGAGAGTGCGCTGATTCGCGAATCAATGCGTTCCTGTTTCAATAATTTTGTGGAGAATCCTTAAATGAAAAAATTCCCTGTCAAGGCAATTACCGTTGCTCTCGCGTCGGTTTGCGGATCTGCTGCCTTTGCTGGTGTGATTACGGCTCCGACGACGTCGACCAAGTACGCCGTTGAAGCGCTGACCAACACGCAAGACATCTCGCTGCCGGCCGTGGCGATCCAGATGGGCATTGCCCGTACCGCCGCTCAGGACTTCACCATTGTCGTGACGCCTTCGGCTGGTGCCAAGTTCACGGCTGGAAGCTGCGCTTCTGCCATTCCTGTTCTGTCGCTTAACGGTGCCGGTACCGGCGCTGCCACCTCCACTGTCAAGCGTGCATCGGCCGACGAGTGCGCCTATGAAGTGGACGTGACGACTGCATTCAGCGTCCCGAGCGGTGTTGTCAACGGTGTTGCCACGAACGGCGTGACCCTGACGATGACCGGCCTGGTGCTGGACTCGCACACTCTGGCTACCGCAGGCAACACCGCCGGCGTGACGTTGAATCTGTGGGACCTGGGTGAAACCGCTCGTATCGACACGACCGGTCCGCTGTCGGCCACCGCCGCCTTGTCGGGCAATGCGCTGACGCTGACTGCAGCTGCAGACACCGCCACCAAGGCCGACGTGAACGACGAGCAAGGTCCGTTGTTCGGCTTCGTCACCATTGGTGACGACGTTGATGCGGTTGCCAAGGCTTCCTTCGTGATCGGCAACAACAGCGGCGCCACCACCTGGCTGCTGCCCGATGGCGCCACGGCTTGGGACTTCACCGCCAACGGTACGGCCATTGCGGTCAGCATCGCCGGTAACTTCCAGGGCGCTGCTGCCGCCAATGGCGTGACGGCGACGACCACGGTCGGCACCGCTCCCACCGTGACTTACGGCGCCAGCAACGCGACCGCAACGTTCTCCATCGCTCCGACCAATGTGACCGCTGGCCAGACCAACACGACTGCCACCGTGACCTTCACGAGCGCTCGTACTGCCTCGTTGGGCACCGGCCGCACGTTTGGCGTGTCGGCTGTTGGTGACGTGGTGACGGGTGCCGACGTGGTTCTGGCCGGCAACGGTAGCTGGTGGACCTGGGGCGCTAACGCAATCCAGCTGTCGGCTCCTTGGATCTCGAACGACCAAGGTCCTGCAGCCAACACCGTGTTCTCGCGCTACTTCTTCCAGAATCTGGGCCCGGCCGCGACGTACTCGGCGGCTTGCCAGGCTGAAGCAGGCAAGACTGTGACTGCTGGTGCCGCTTCGACCGGTACCCTGGTTGCTGGTCAGACCGTGCTTGACGCGCTGGCCGTTTGCTCGTTCAGCACGGGCGCACGTGGCTCGGTCACCTTCACGATCAACGCACCGGTTGGCAACATCAAGGGCCTGTTCAAGCAAGACTTGAACGGTGCTTCCTCGACTGTTGTGCCGCTGGAGCGTCCGTACGCTGGTGGTACGTTCTAAGCAAAGTCAGCGATACGTCGTTGTCTGAAAGGGCGCCTTCGGGCGCCCTTTTTCATTGCGCTTTACATCTTGGGAGCCGACCTTGCCTGTCGTGCACATAGAATTGGTCCCGTTGAAAACTCCGGGCTTGTTCCGAATAGAGCCCTTAGATATGTCTGCAAACCTTGCTCAAACTCGCCCTCAGCGACAGGGTGGCTTTACTCTGCTGGAGATGTTGGTGGTACTGGTAATCATCGGTTTGCTGGCGGGTTTGGTGGGGCCGCGCCTATTCAGCAAGGTGGATCAATCAAAGATCACGACTGCCAGCACCCAAGTGAAGCTGCTGCGTGGTGCGATCGAAAACGTTCGCTTGGACGTTGGTCGCTACCCCACTGCCGAGGAGGGGCTGGCATTGCTCAGCAAGCCGCCGGCGGACCCGGCACTGGCCAGTCGCTGGCGCGGCCCGTACCTTGAAGATGCCGTGCCTCTTGATCCCTGGAACAACCCCTATCAATACTCCCTGCCTGGCCAGGAAGGGCATGGCTTTGCGTTGTATTCACTCGGCGCGGATGGGCAGCGTGGCGGCGATGGTGATGCCAAGGATCTGGGTGTGCTTCCCGCACAGTGATGGGCAACACTGGCAGTCGCGGCTTTACGCTACTGGAACTGCTTGTCGTTCTGCTGTTGCTGGGCCTTGTGACGGGCCTGGTAGCGCCGCAGGCGGTCCGTTGGCTGGATTCTGCTCAACAGCGTGGTTGGCGGGCTGATTTGAAGGCCCGCATCGAGACGCTGCCAGTCAGGGCCTTTCTGTCCGGTGAGCCATTGAGCATCGACGCGAGACAGTTGCAGCTCGGCTTGCTAGGCGAAGCGGGTGGCGCGGAGTTGAGAATGGCCGAACCATTGCGCTACAGCGCCATGGGCATGGCTATGGGCGGCCGCTTGGAACTGGTGCAAGGCACAAGCCGCGAAGTGTGGCAAGTATTGCCGGTGACTGGTGCGGTGGTAGCCGACACGGTCACGGCTGCTCCGCCGTGAGCTGCATGCGTTATGAGGTCGTTGAGGTGAGGGGCATCCCCGGATGGACGACGGCTGGAGGCCGCTGCAGCGGCAGGCGCAGTCAAGGTGGCTTCGGCTTGTTAGAGGCGATCGTGGCCATGGTCATTCTGGGCACCTCAGGGCTCATGCTGTTTTCGTGGCTCAACCAAAACTTCGAGACCGTGTCGCGACTCAGCGACGCGGAGAATCGGGCGCGCTTGCGCTTGGAGGCACAGTCCCTGCTGAGCACGGTGAACCCCGGCACCGAGCCAGTGGGCGAGAAGGACCTGCTCGACCTGCGCCTGCGCTGGCATGCGGAGCTGGTGGAGCCCATGCGTGATGAATACGACATGGGCGGCTATGTGGTGCCTCGATGGAGACTGGGCCTCTATCGAGTGCGCTTTCAGGCCGAACATCTAAAGAGCGGTGTGCGGGTGAGCTGGGAGCAACTGGTCGCCGGTTGGCGTTTGCGCAGCGGCAACGAGGTTGCCGGCGGCCTGTCTGGATTGCAGCCATGATGCATGGCACATCGGGCATGCCACTGGCCCAGCGGGGTTTCACGCTGATGGAGATGCTGGTGACTCTTGTCATCATGAGCATGATCTCGACCCTGCTGTGGCAGGCCATGCAACAGGTTGCCCGCGTGGAGCGCATGTTGCAAAGCGCCGGCGCAACTGGCCAACTTCAAATGGTGCGGCGAGAATGGCTGCGAGCGTTGATGGAGGCGACGCTACCCGAGCAAAACGTCGCCGAGCCACAGTTCAGCGGCGCGGCCTCAGAGTTTCAGCTTGCCAGTGCCGAAGCATTGAGCTTGCCCGGTCTTGGCGTTGGACCGATGCGTTTGTTGCTAAAGCATGACGCACGAAATATGCGGAATCGTCTGATGTTCAGCGCGGTCGACCGTGAGGCGCGTTCGAATCTGGAAACGAGCGCCACGGAGACTTCGATAATTGAATGGTCCGGCCCTGCGACTCGGTTTCGATATTTGGACCACCTGGGGCAATGGCAGGATCAGTGGCCGTTGCCCAATGCACCGGTTCGGCGCCTGCCTGCGGCAGTGATGATCGAGTTTGGAGAGGATGCGGGTGGTCCACTGGTGGCCGCGGTGGCGGTGAACGAACTGCCGCGCCTGCGCCGTATGGACTGGGAGCGCCGTTGAGCTTGATCACGAAAAGGCAGCCCCCCGGACTCTCGCGTCGGTCGCGCGAGTCCGGGTATGTGTTGCTGATGGTGATTGCAAGTCTGGCGGTGATTGCCTTCGTTGCCCTGCGCTTTGCCGAGCGCATGGATCACCTTCGCCGCAATGCCATCGCGTTTACCGATTACGCGGCGGCGCGCTCCAGCGCGTCTGGTGCGCAAGCGTCAACCTTGTATTGGATGGCCACTCGTCCTTTGGCTCCTGCTGGGCATGGCGACGGGCGAGCAATCCTGCGTGAGGATGGCCGCAGCTATCGGTTATCGGATGGGGCGCTGGTCAGTGTGCAGGACATGCGTGGCCTGCTGTCAGTGAACGCCTTCAATCGACAGGCTTTGCTCAATCTGCTGCTGCAAGATGGCTTGAGCTTCGACCGTGCGCAGGCCTATCTCGATGTGGTGGAGGACTACATGGATACCGACGATCTGAAGCGATTGAGCGGGGCAGAGCGTGCAGACTACGCCGCCCTTGGCCTGAGCCCGCCACGCAACGACTGGTTGTTGAGCTTGCGCGAGTTTGAGAATATGCCGCTGTGGCGCGACGATCCGGAACGCCTCGCACGGCTGCTGGGTTTTTTGGGTGTTGGGAACTCAGGTACGTTCAATCCCAATACCGCACCACTGGAGGTCCTGAAGGCCGTATTCGCTGGTGCAAGTCCTGTGCAGATCGACTTGCTGGTGTCATTGCGCAAGGGTGACTTGCTCACCGGCGGACCGGCAGCCAGCAGGGCCACCGGCTTGCCTTTGGATCGCGATGACTTTTGGTTTGCGCCCGGGCCTGAGTCGCGCATCACTGTTTGGGCGCCCGGCCTGCCCAGGGCGCTTGAGTACAATGCGCGCCTTACCCCGGCCGGAATTACCGGTCCGTGGATATTCACCGAGAAGCACTCAGCGAGTCGCCCCAGTCAAAGCAATGAATCCAGCGCTGCGCCTTCCTTCCCTCTTTCGTTGGCTGCAGGCGAATCATCCCTCCCGGCGAGCGCTGCTGCTCCGTGAACGCTTTGAGCCAGCTTCGGCCCGCGCAATCGGCGCGCCGGTGGTGGTGGTGGCGCGGAGTCGCTGCAGACTCAAGTGGTTTCGCCTGAACACGATTCCGGTTGCTGAGCGGCTTGCCGCCCTGCGCATGCAGGCTCGCGCCTGGCAGCCCTTTGAGGACGGCGTCTACTGGCTGGCCCTCCAGGGTGAGTCCGGTCTGGTAATGGCTTGCGATCGGCGTCGTGCGACGCAAGACTTGGCACCGCACCTTGCCGACCCAGGTCGCGCCCGTCTGCTGCCCGAACCCATGCTGAGGTCTCCCATGGCCAATGGCGTGCGTTTGCTGCGCTGCCTTGAAGGGTTTGAGGGGCAGGCCTGGCACGACGGCTGGCTGCAGTCGAGCCGCTGGTGGCCGCAGTTGCCCAGCGAGCAGGAGTGGCGCCTCTTCATGCATGCGGGCGCGGGCTCGGGGGCGGAAGCCGCCCAGGATGAGCCTTGTCCGGAGGTCCAGGAAGCGGCATGGTTGGACCGTCCCTGGCTGGCACTGCAAGGCATGGAGGGCGATGCCGGTGCAGCCCTGGGCCTTGAGCGGCGCTTGGTGACCTTGGGCGCGCTCGCGCTCGTTGTATGCACTGCTGCGGTGGCCCGGCAGGCCTGGGATGTCAGTCAAGCGGTCGGAAGGCGACAGGCGGAGATCGCGGTACTGCGAGAGTCCGCCGCCGCCCTGCTTGCCAGCCGCGATCAGGCGATGGCCAGTGCGGCGCAGGCAAGGCAGCTGGCGGCCTGGCTGACTGAGCCCTTGCCCATTGAAGTCATCGTCCACCTGCACGATGTGCTGGGAAAATCAAATGTTCAGCTCAAGGAAATGGACCTGACCGGTAGCAAACTCCGTCTGGGTCTGCAGCTTGCACCGCAGGCCACCCGCTCGGCGATTGTGCGCGATCTTCAATCGGGCAACTGGTTCAAGAATGTCGCCGAGGTGCGTGCCGAAAACAGTAGCGGGCTGATGGTTCTGGAGATGGTGCTTGATGGCTTGCGACCGGCGCCTCGCTCCGGCAAGCCGGCGTCGCAGGCGGCAGCGGCGGCTTCTGACTTGCTGCCGGACTCGGCATTCTCGGCAGGGGGGCGCAAATGAGCATCGCCCTGCGTGGATCGACGATCTGGACGGATCTCAAGACCCAATGGCAGGCGTCTGCACGATTGCGTCTTGGCGGCTGGCTGGTGCTGATGATTCTTGCCCTCTATGGCATGCAGCTGGGCCTGGACCAGGTGGAGCGCCAGCGCGAACAGCTCAAGGGGCTGGATGTCGAGCTGAGCAGGCTTCGCGCACTTTCAAAGGAGCGCGCCTGGCCCGATCGTGCCAAGGAGGCTTCACAATTGAACGCTGCCCTGGCCAGCATGGCCTGGGCCGAGGCTGACCTGGGTTTGACCGAGGCAGCGTTCCAGGACTGGCTGCGTACGGTGCCCACCAAGCTGGGATTGAAAACGCGCGAACTCACCATCTCGCGGGTCGAGGAAGGCAAGCCATCGACCGCGGCCAAGGTGCCGGGGGGAGGGAGCGGTGTGCAAGGACTGACCCCGCCACCGGATCATGTCGTGTTGCGGGCTCGGGTGAGCTTCGAGTTGCAGCGAGCTCCGCTGATCGCGTTCCTGTCCGAATGTGCCCGTAGCGAACGTTCCGTCGTGGTGGAGCGCTTGAGTCTGCGCAGCCTCAGCCAGCCACAGGTGGCTGAGCTGGACCTGCGCGTATTGGCCCGTCGTAGTGAGGCGAAACGATGAAGCGTGCTCACATGCAGGCCGTCGTCGCACTCGCACTCGCGTCTGGGCTGGGATGGTTCCTTGCTTCGGGCGATACGGTCCCGGCGTCGCTGGTCCAGGCTCGCCGCGACGCCTGGACCCTGCCTGATTTGCCGCGCAAGCCCGATCTGGTCGCCCAGGGGCTGGCGATGGTAACCTCGCCGATCTTCGGCACAGAGCCTCAGGCCGCTGGTGCAGTGGCCGCCGTCGCGCCGGAAGATACGCGCTGGCGCGTGGCCGGGATCTTTCGAAGCGGGGTTGAGCGCACCGTATTGGTGAGCTTTGTGGCAGCTGGCAAGGAGCCTTTGAGGCTGCATGTGGGCCAGGCATTGCCCAGTGGTCACAGGATCACAAGAATTGACGATAGCGAGGTGTGTGTGCAGATAGGCAAGAAGACCTTCCGCCTGGGGGTGGAGTACCGTGAGTAAGCGCGACGGCATGGATGTGACATGCGACGGTGCTCAATTCGAGGCACAGCCGATGGCGATGGCAATGTCGAAGCGGCTACCTGGTGTGCTGGTCTGCCTCTTGCTCGGCGCCTGCGCAGCGTTCAAGCCCGCGGTCCCGATGATCCCTCCCCCGATGCTGAATCCGTCGGCAGAGGGGGCAGCGTCGTCCGATGCTGCATCGGACACTGGGTCGCGTGAGATGAAGGTCGGCAAGGCGCCTATGCCTCCGACGACGGTGGCGCCGCCCTCGAACCAGCCGCCGGTGCTCGCGGGCAATGCTGGGGACGACGTGATTGCTGCGGTGAATCTGCAGCAGGTGGCCCTGCCGACATTCATCCAGATCTTGTATGCGGAGGTGCTGAAGAAGACGGTGAACGTCCATCCGGCCGTTTCATCACGTCAGGACCTGGTGACCTTCCGTACCGGCGGCGGCCAGACCGCAGCGCAGCTTGACACGGCGGTGCGGCTCTTGCTCAAGAGCTATGGCATTTCCGCGATTGACGTGGGCGGTCTGGTTCGGGTCGTACCCGACAACGCTGCGCTGGGTGACCTGCCCAGCATCCGCTATGGCGAGGCCATGCCCGATGTGCCCTTGCCGCTGCGGCCAGTGTTCCACCTGGTGCAGCTGCAGGCAGTGCGGCAGACCGATGTGACCAATTGGCTGCGCACCATGTTTGGTGACCGTGTCAAGGTGCAGGAGGACGCAGGCCGCAATGCGGTGCTCATCAGCGGCAACCCCGACAACGTGAAGGCGGCCTTTGAAGCGCTCAGTGCGCTCGATCAGCCCGCCATGAAGGGCCGTGCCAGCATGGCGTTGACGCCGGCCTATTGGTCCTCGGACGAGTTGGCCCGGCGTTTGAGCGAATTGCTGAGCGCCGAGGGTTACGCGGTGCACCCGGTTGGGCAGCAAATCACCCCGGGAGCGGTGCGTTCGCCGGTGATTCTGTTGCCGATCTCGGCGCTCAATTCGGTGTATGTGTTTGCCACCAGTGATGCTGTTTTGGCCCACGTTGCCGATTGGGCGCGCACGCTTGACCGCCCCAACGAGAAGGGTATCGGCAAGAACTTCTTCTCGTACTCAGTCAAGCACAAGGACGCTGAACTGCTGGCGCAGACGCTGGATCGGATCCTGTCCGGGACGCGTGCCAGCACAGCAACCGCCGCAGCGGCACCTGCTGCTGCTGGACAAGTCGCAGTGGCTGCCACACCAAGGCTGACGTCGGTGGTGGTCGATAAATCGACCAATATGTTGATTTTTCAAGCCAACCCTGACGAGTACGGGCAGATCATCTCGCTGTTGCAGACGCTGGATCGCCCCACCAAGGCCGCACTGATCGAAGTCACCGTGGCCGAGCTTTCACTGACCGACAGCACGCAGTTCGGCGTGGAATGGCTGACATCCCAGGTCGACGGTGCCGGACGGACCAACACGGCCGGAACGCAGGGCGGGCTGTCATTGGGCACGGGCGGCTTCAATTACCGGATCTTCAACCGCGCTGGCCAGCTCAGGCTGGCCCTCAACGCCTTGGCATCGAACAATCGTGCCACCATTTTGTCGAGTCCGCGCGTGATGGCCCGCAACGGCGAGACGGCGACGATTCAGGTTGGGCAGGAGGTGCCCATCATCACCAGCCAGCAGTCGACTGGCTCGACGGGCGTTGGCAATCAGACCGGACTGCTGCAGACGGTTCAGTACCGCAGCACGGGCGTGATACTCAAAGTCAAGCCGGTCATCCATTCCGGTGACCAAGTGGATCTGGATGTGACTCAGGAAGTCAGCCAGGCCCAGGCCACGGAGACCGGGGTCTCCAGTTCGCCCACATTCACAACTCGCAAGGTGGATACCAAGCTGACCTTGCGCAATGGCACAACGGTGCTGCTGGGCGGCTTGATCTCCGAGGACTCGGCAACGGGGTCGGCGGGTATACCGTATCTGAAGGACATTCCGCTGGTTGGAGGGCTGTTCAGCAAACAGACTGGCGGCGGCGGCAGGCGCGAACTCATTGTGTTGATCACGCCGTATATCGCCAACGATTCACACGATGCGGAGACCATCACCGACGCCTTCCGCAAGTCGCTGGGCTCCTGGGCCGGCACCGTCAGGCCGGTCGAAAAAGCCGGCGGCGCAGATGGTCCGGTCGTGCCAGTGCCGCCAAGCGCGCCGGCCAGTGGGCCGGCTCCGCGCTGATGAAAGCCGAGGTGTCCTTGCCGGCAGGCAGCAGCCAAATGCTGGGCCAGTTGTTGCTCGCGAGGGGATTGCTTCGTCCAGCCGACCTTGAGGCCGGACTGGACTACCAGAGATCTCATGGTGGGCGCATTGGCGCCGTGCTGATGCGCATGGGCGCCATCACCGCGGACAGCCTTTATCCGGTACTCGCCGAGCAATTGGGCATGAGCCTGATGCGTGGTGCGGCCCTCGACGAAACTGCCCTGCGCGTCGCCCTGGCCGAGTTGAGCGAGGATGGCCGCCAGTTGCTGGCGCGCGCCGTGCTGCCCTGGCAGGACGATGATGGGTCGTGGAATCTGGCCAGCGCCGATCCACTGCTGGCGGACCTGCGCGAAAGCGTGGCCGACATGCCGGCATTGCGTGATGCCGTCTGGCATCTGATACCCGAAGCCGAAGTCGACCAGTGGCAGCAACGGCTGGCGCACAACGACCTCGCGGCGCAAGCGCTGGATGTGCGTGCGCTGCGCGAGCTGGCTGAAGATGCGCCAGTGATCGCACTGGTCAACAACCTGGTCGCGCAGGCGGTGGAGGCGCGCGCCTCTGATATTCACCTGGAGCCCGGCGAGCGTGATTTCGAGGTCAGGCTGCGCATCGACGGCGTGCTGCATCTGCGCATGACCCTTGGCATGGACCGCTATCCAGCAGTCGCCTCACGTATCAAACTGATTTCCGGCATGGACATCGCTGAGCGGCGGCTGCCGCAGGATGGTCGTATCTCGATGCGCGCCGCGGGTGCCGAGATTGATGTGCGCGTCTCTGCGATACCCGCGGTCTTCGGGGAATCGATCGTCATGCGTCTGTTGCCCAAACGGCGCGCCGATCTGTCGCTGGATCGATTGGGCATGCGGCCCGTGCAACTGTCGACGTTTCGCCGCTGGTTGGGCATGGCCAATGGTCTGGTGCTGGTGACCGGCCCGACAGGGTCGGGCAAGAGCACCACGCTTTACTCGGCTCTGGCGGCGACCAACGACTTCACGCGCAAGATTGTCACCGTTGAAGACCCGGTCGAGTTCCGCCTGCCCCATGTGATACAGGTGCAGACCCAGGCCGATATCGGCTACACGTTTGCGCGGGCCCTGCGCGCTTTCCTGCGGCATGACCCGGACATCATCATGATTGGTGAGATTCGTGACCGGGAAACGGCCGAGATCGCCATCCAGTCCGCTTTGACCGGGCACCTGGTGCTGGCGACGCTGCACACCAATGATGCACTTTCGGCCATCACGCGCCTGATCGACATGGGTGTGGAGCCGTTCCTGGTGGCGGCGGCGCTGCGCGCCGTGATGGCGCAGCGCCTGGTGCGTCGCCTGTGCGACAGCTGCGCCCAGCCGGCGGAAGCCCCTGCGGCCTTGAACGATGCGGCGCTGGCTCTGGCGCTTGATGACGCTGCGGCCGATGGCCTGTCGCGCGAGCAGTTGCCTCGCTGGCGGCATGCTGTCGGATGCCCGGCCTGCGAGCGCACGGGCTTTCGGGGGCGCATAGGCATTTACGAGATGCTCAGTCTTGGGCCCGACTTGCAGCATGCGGTGGCACAGGGTGAGTCGATGGACAAGGTGGCGTCGCTTGCTCATCTGCAGGGTCGGCGCAGTCTTGAGCAGGAAGGGGCGCTCAAGGTCGCCACCGGCATGACCACGCTGGATGAGGTCTTGCGCGCCACTGGCGCTTCCGCGGTGGAGTGAGCAGCGTACGCAGATGCGATTCGACTACCTAGCTCGAGACTCGGACGGCCAGCAGCACAGGGGCTTTACTGACGCTGAGAATGAGGGGGCTGCCATCCGTCAGCTTGGTTCCCAAGGCCTGACGCCGGTGAGGCTGATTGCCGCCGCGGGGGACCAGGGTCGCCCTTCGGGAAGGTCTCGGTTGCGAATCCGCCCGGCCGACCAGACTTTGCTGTTGCGTGAGCTCTCGACCCTGCTCGGCGCCGGCGTGTCCCTCGGCGATGCCTTGCCCAGTTTGGCGCAGGCCTATGCGGCCCAGGCGCTGGGCCCTGCGCTGGAGGGCTTGCATGCCCATGTGCGTGGCGGCGGCCGATTGTCGGAGGGGATGAAGGACGCACGCCTGCGCCTGCCGGCGTTTGTGCTGGCGCTGACCCAGGCGGGCGAGGCCAGCGGTCAATTGGCGCGAGCCTTGTCCGAAGCGGCCGATCAACTCGAGTTGGATCGCAAGGTCGCCGAAGATCTGCGCAGCGCCTTGATCTACCCGACGGTGCTGGTGGCGGCGGGCTCCTTGGCCGTGTTCATCATCTTTGTCGGGGTAGTGCCGCGCTTTGCTTCCTTGATCAAAAGCTCTCGTGGCAATGTGCCCGAGTTGTCGCGGTGGGTGATCGAGTCTGGTCTTTTTGTGCGCACGCACCTGGGGGAGTTCGGTCTTGCGGCGGCCGCACTTGCAGCACTGATAGCGTACGGAATCAGTCACGAACCCATGCGGCGTCGCGCACTGCAGACTTTGGTGAAGGCTCCCGGCATCGGGCCTTGGCTGGTGCAGAGCGAGATCGGTCGCTGGGCCACCGTGCTGGGCACCTTGTTGGCGAATCGCGTACCGATCGTGGATGCGATGGGCATCTCGGCAGGTGTGCTGAGGCTGGACACTCTGCGATCAGGGCTGGAACGGGCTGCGCGCACGCTACAGCAGGGCCAGACCCTTGCCTCCGCCCTTGAATCACAGGGTTGGTTTCCGCCCTCGCGGCTCAACCTGATTCGCGTCGGCGAGCGCTCAGGTGAACTGCCCAAGATGCTGCTGGCCTTGGGGCACAGCCAGACCGATACGGCAAGGCTGATGCAGCGGCGTTTGCTGACCCTGATCGAGCCCGTGGCCATCTTGCTGATTGGCGCGGTGATCGGCGTGGTGATGGTGGCCGTGATGATGGCGATCACCAGCTTGAACGCCGTCGCTGTTTGAGCGCAGCTTAGCGCGAAGCACTTACGGCGTCTTGCGCGTCCCGCAGCGCCTGCACCGCGTCAAGCGCAATGGCTGGTAAGGGTTTCGTGTAGTTTTCGGTCTTGCCGAGTCGAGTCTGCTCGATGGCGTTCCGCAGTGCTTGCAGATCCACCGCGTCGGCCAGGCCCAAGGTCTGCAAAATCCGCAGCGTGCAGCTCTCCGGCTCGCGTCTCAAGGCCTCTTGCGAACAGGTGACGAACTGCTGAGGCCCGAAATGGTCGGCCGCCCAGCGCAGCGCCTCGGCACTGGCACATAGCGCCCGAGCCAGGAATGCGTCAAGGGCATCGGGGTCCACAGGGGTCAGTCCATGCTCGTTGAACATGGTGCGCCACATCTTGCGGTTGGAGTGGAAGATGTCCAGCGGCTCGCGCAGCATCCACACCAGCTTGGCGTGTGGAAAGCGTTGCGCGATGGACTTGATGCGGAAGCTGTGGTTGGGCGACTTGAGAATCAATCCCCCACCGGGGGCCGCATCGGACTGCACTGCCTGCAGGAAGGGCTCCCAAGTCGCGAGCCATTGCGGATGATCAAGCCAGAACTCGGCATCCAGCGTGTGCAGCAGTTCGGTGATGCGGTGAGGCATCAGGAAGGCGCGATAGGCCGAAGGCGCGCCCAGCGTCAGTAGCGCGAATTCGTCTTCCTGAGGAGACGCTGCGCCCAGTGCCAATCCGTCCATCGGCCTGGCGACCGTCACGCCCTTGCGGCGCGCGAGTTGCCCATTGGTCAGTCGGAAGGCGCAGGCATCCATGCACTGCCAGGTCAACGGGGTGGGCCACCCTATTGCGGCGGTCAGCAACTCGTGCATGACGGTCGTGCCGCTGCGCCATGGGCCCAGGACGAGCAGCGGATTGATGGCGGGGTGCTGTGTGCCCACACCGACGGCGTCTTGCGCCCGGCTCAAGCGGGCATTCAGACTGCCCCAGAAGGCCCTCCAAGCCAAAGCCGAGCGCAGACGCCAGTCAAGGTCTGACCATAGCGGATCTTCGCGCAGCCAGGCGAGAAGTTCGCGCGACATGGCCAGTTGGGGCAGGCGGGGCATCATGGCGTGGCAAACAGGGTCCGCCGACGTGCCTCGGCCTGCAAAAGCTGCGCCTGCAGCCGGGTCCGCAATTGCGAGGCGGTGTGCGGCTCTTGGGTGCTGAGGTCCTTCAACTCCATCGGGTCCTGCCGCAAGTTGAACAGCTCGCTGCGCGATTCAGCCAGATGAAGCACCAGCTTGTGGTCGCCATCGATGATGGCGTAGTGGCCGGCACGCATCGCCTGGAAGCGGCTTTGGCGCTCCATTGCCATCGCGAACACCGGCCGTGGCTGCAGTGGCTGGCCCGCCAGCGCACTGCGCAGCGAGCGGCCGTCGGCATGGGGCAGGGCGGGCGCGGAGGCCAGATCGGCAATGGTGGGCGCAAGATCGGCCAGGCTGACTGGCGTGTCGATCTGATGGCCCTGGGTCTGGCCCGGCAGCTTGATGACCAGGGGCACCTGCAAAACGGCGTTGTGGATGAAGGCGCCGGCATGGCCCAAGAATCCGCGTTCGAACGATTCGCCATGGTCGGAGCTGACCAGCACCACCGAATTGTCCAGTCGCCCGCGAGCCTTGATCTGCTTGAGCAGTTCGCCCAGCGAGGCGTCGGCGCCCATGATGCTCTCCTGGTAGCGCAGTCGGTATTTGTCGATCCAGCTCTGTTCCTTGGGCGTGTAGGGCCCCATGCCCATGAACTCGGACCAGCGGTCGAGCACACCCCTGGGCAGCAGGCTGTATTTGGTGTTCGGTGGTGGTAGATAGGGGTCGTGCGGCGGCAGCGTATGCACCCAGATGAATTTGGGCTTGCCGCTGCGCCGGTCGTCCAGCAGGGACAGCATGGCGCGGTAGCTGTACTCGGCCGCATAGGGATGCTTCTCGCCGTGCCAATAGACGTCAATGGTGTCCAGAAAGGGCACGATGGCCGAGAACCAGAACGGCAGGGTGGTGTCCGGGAACAGGGTCAGCGCCTCGCGCGGCTTGCTGCCCAGTGATGTGGAGTCGGAGATGATCTGCGTGTGATAGCCAGCCTCGGTGCCATGGTGGCGTGGGCTGGCCAGCAGATTGGCGCTGATGGAATGGGTTTCGTAGCCTGACTTCTGCAACTGCGCGGCCAGTGCCTGGGCTTGCACCGGCTTGGCGACCGGAGACACGATTTGCACGGCCCAGTGGTTCCAGGGCAGTGCACCGGTCTCCATCGTCGCGGTGCTGGGCGTGGTGAAATTGCCGCTGCTGTAGTGGCGTGAGAAGCAACTGCCCTGCTGGGCAAACTCGCGCAGTTGCGGCATCAGCGTGGGGCCACTGCCGCAGACGCGGGCGTCGGGCTCAGCCAGCGTGTCAATGGTGATCAGATAGATATCAGGGCGCGGATCGCGCTGTGCCGCCGCTGCGTGAGGCTCCCCTGTGTCGATCAGAAAGCGCGGCGGCGCGATGACCAGGCAGGCCAGGGCCAGCACGAACAGCAGCTGGGCAGGGCGGCTCAGGCCGTTCAGCCGCATCACGATGGCGGCCAGCAGGCCTCTCATGCCGCGGGCACGAACCACCCACACCATCGCACCAAGCAGCAACAGGCTGGCAATCACCCGTCCCTGGACGCCGATGCTCAGATTGGCATCGCTGGTCGCCTTCAACCAGGCCCAGGCGCTGCCGGCGAACTGCCAAGTACAGACCCAGATCGTCGGCACCAGCACCACGCACCAGGCCAGCAGATGGGCCGTCGGTGGCGACACTCGAATCCCACGTAAGAGTCCGCGCAGGCCCAGCGCCAGCAGCGTCAACAGCGCCGCCGGGATGACCAGCAATACATAGGCGAGTGCGCCATCGCGCAGCAGCTCTAGCGGTGTCATGAACGAGATGAAGGCGTCGATCTGGCGCAACAGCATGAGAGGCGTCCAGATCAGGCCCAGCGCCGCAAAGCAGCACATGAACATGGTCGCGCCGCCGCCCGGCTCGCCGCTCTTGCCCAAGAGAGGCGCTTCAGGGGCTCGCAAGCTCATTCCGGGTCCTGGCCTGACAGCTTTCGCCACATGCGGCGCGCAAAATCAGCGATCCAGCGACGCAGGAACAGCCAGCCACCGATCAAGGCTGCAAATACCGGTGCCAGCAACTGGAACAGCATGCCTCCCGCATTCGGGTCGATATAAGCATGCGCCGAGCCACTGCTGGCGATCAAGGCAAGGAGAATGAACAGTGTCTGGCGAAGGAGGCGGGGCATGGCATCGGCAAAGGTGGGGCGATCGGCCTTCGTCGCAATGATCGCGGCGGGTCGATTGCCTTCGATGTTAACAGCGAGGCTGGCGGCGCCGTCTCGGCGCCGCCCACGGCGTCTTCCCAATGTGGCACCAGGCCGCAGCTACAATCAAAAGCTGCCGATCGGGAGCCAAGGAGGGCGCGACCGGCGCGTAGTTCATCTGTCCGGCGGGCCTCGGACCTGATGCCAGTGACCGCCGCTCGGCGGTCGATCCCAGGGATATCTTGAAGCGCCAGTGAAGCTTGCCAGACACACGCTGTTCAATCTGTTGGGCCTTGGCGCACCCCTGCTGGTCGCAGTGGCTTCGATTCCGGCACTGGTCCATGCTTTGGGGCCGGACCGCTTCGGGCTGCTGACCCTGATCTGGGCGGTCACCAGCTATTTCGGCCTGTTCGACCTGGGCCTTGGGCGCGCATTGACGCAGCGGCTTGCGGTTGTTCTTGCCGGTGGGCGCGAGCACGAGGTCGGCCCCCTGACCGCGACAGCTCTGGGCCTGATGGGGGCGCTGGGACTCATCGGCGGCCTGTTGCTGATCCTGCTGGCCCCTTGGGGGGTTGACGCACTCAATGCGGTGCCCGATCGTCAGGAGGCGATTGTCGCGACCTGGGTGATGGGCCTGGCCTTGCCCGCCATCGTTTTGACCGCCGGCTTGCGCGGCATGCTGGAGGCTTGTCATGCCTTCGCCGTACTCAATCTGATCCGCCTGCCGATGGGCATATGGACCTTTGCCGGACCCTGGCTGGTCGTGGCATGGCTCGGGCCGGACCTGGTCTGGATTGCCGTCGCGTTGGCTTTGGGAAGGCTGCTTGCCTTTGCCGCGCATGGCTGGTTTGCATGGCGCGCATTGCCCGCCCTGCGGGGGCGATTGCGCTGGCAGCGTCAGTGGTTGAGTCCGTTGTGCGTGTCCGGCGGCTGGCTGACGCTGAGCAATATCGTCAGCCCCTTCATGGGCTATGTCGATCGGTTCGTGATCGGCGTCGGCGTCTCGGCCGCGGCAGTGGCCTACTACGCCACGCCGCAGGAACTGGTGACCAAGCTGTGGATCGTTCCCGGTGCACTGACCGCAGTGCTGTTTCCGACGTTCGCGGCGCAGGTGAGCCGGAACGACGCTCAGGCCTGGCTGCTGTTCGACAAGGCAGTCTCGATCCTGTTTGTCGCGCTGCTGCCGGTCACCGCAGGTCTTGCGCTGTTTGCCGGTGAACTGCTTGGTTGGTGGATCGGTGCCGATTTCGCCGCGCAGAGCGGTCCCATCCTGCAAGTGTTTGCGCTTGGCATCCTGATCAATTGCCTGGCCCACGTGCCACTGACCTGGCTGCAAAGCGCCGGCCACTACCGGGCGCCCGCTCTGCTGCACTGCGCCGAGTTGCCGCTGTTCGTGGTCGCGCTGTGGATATTCAGCTCGCATTGGGGGCTGATGGGCGCCGCGCTGGCCTGGCTGCTGCGCATGTGCGTGGATTCGGCACTGATGTTCTGGATGGTCTGGCGCCTGCGGCCGCCGCAGGCCCGCCGGCCCGTCCGCGGTGCTTGGCTCGCCGGCTCCCTGGCCCTCATCGCTTTTGCTGGGCTGATGTGGCCGAACGTTGGTTTGCGTTCGGCCTGGCTGGCGGCATTGACCGTCGTCGCTGCGACAATTGCGTGGCGCATGCACATGGCACAACGCGCCCGCCCTTTCTGATGCAACAAGACCTGCTCGTCACCATCGTCACACCGGCCTACAACCAGGCTGGGTATCTCGCCGCCACGATAGAAAGCGTGCTGGCGCAGGACTATCCGCATATCGAGTACATCGTGATAGACGATGGCTCCAGCGACGACTCGCTGGACGTGGCCCTGCGCTACGTGGACCGCGGCGTGACCGTGCTGACGCAGTCCAACAGTGGCCAGGCGGCCACGCTCAACCGAGGCTGGGCGGCGGCCAAGGGGCAGGTGCTGGCCTACCTCAGTTCGGACGACTGCCTGTGCCCGAACGCAGTGTCCTCAATGGTGGCTGCCTTGCAGGCCCGGCCCGATGCCTCGGTGGCCTACTGCGACTTCTGGCTGATCGATGCAGCGGGGCGCAGGCTGCGCGAGGTGCGGGCCGAGGAGTTCAGCGCGCAGCGCCTCTGCGTGGATCTGGTGTGCCAACCCGGGCCGGGGGCGTTTTTCCGGCGTGCGGTGTTCGACCATACCGGTGGATGGAACCCGGCACTCCGGCAGGTGCCGGACTTCGATTTCTGGCTACGCGCGGTGAGATTGGGAGACTTCCTGCGGGTGCCCCAGAGTCTGGCGGAGTACCGCATTCATGAGGGCTCCGCCTCGTTCCGCGTCATGCCGGCCGCTCGCGCCGAGGAGATACTGCGCGTCGTCGAGGCCTATTGGTCGGATGGTCATGACGGTCAGCGGGCGCTCAGCGCGCTGGCGCGAGCCGGTGCACTGGCGGCGAAGAATCATGCGCAATCCGGCCGGCCACTGCGAGCGCTTCAGTGCTTTGCCAAGGCTGTGAGCTTGCGCCCATCGATGGCGCTGGAGTCAGGCGTGTGGCGGCAGGTTGTGGTCGGAATGCTGCGTCGCGCCTACTACAAGTTGAAGCTTCGCAGCGCATGACGACCGCGCGCAAGCTGCTGCCGGAAGCCGTCGCCTCGCTGGTGCTCGGTGGGCTGGTGTTCGTGCGCCTGCTGTTTGCCGGCGGTGACAGCTTCTCCTATGACTATGCCAATTACATGGCGTACTTCCGGGCCATTCAGGAAACCCCGGTCCAGGACATGCTCGAAACCCTGGAACTTACCTTTCCCTACGTGCTGGTGCCCGGTGGGGGGGCTTTCGAGTTCGGCTTCGTCGCTGCAGCCAAACTGGTGCTCGGTTTCTGCGATCCCACGGCCGCATACGCCCTGCTGGCGGCGGCGTCGATCGGTTTGCGTACCTTTGTGATGCGCTACCTTGGGTTGGGCTGGTTGTGGATCATCCCGGTGCAGATCTATGCCATCACCCTGTTCGAGGCCAATGCCTTGAGGGCCGGGCTGGCCCTTTCGATCACGCTGGTGGGCTTGGCGCTGTTCTGGCGCAAGCGCCTTGCCTGGGGTGTCGTGGCCTTTCTGCTGGGGGCCTCGCAGCATTTGCAGGTCAGCCTGTTCTGTCTGCCGTTCCTGGCGCTGACGGTGATGCCCACGCGCTGGCTTGGCAAGGTATGGGTCGCGGCGATGTTGGCTCCGGCACTGATGGTGGGCACGATGCTGCTCACCACCATGACGGCCGGTGTGGACATTTCCAAGCTGGACGACTACTCCGGCCAGACCTCCGGCGCCGTGGGCTTGAATCTCATCTCGGTGCTGTCCCTGGTGTTCGTGCTCATCGCCCTGGTGCTGGTCATTCTCCGTCTCCAGGCCTTGGTTGGGCCGCCAATGGGTGAGCGCGTCGAAGACAGCTTCTGGCTCCGCGTCCTGCTCGCAAGCCTTCCGGCCCTGGCCCTGCTTCTTTTCGGGACGGGACTGTCGGCGGTAGGTGACCGCGCCTGGCAGTTCTCCTTGATTATCCTGGCCAGCCTGTCAGCCATCAGCTTGAAGGACCGCAAGAGTCGTCCGCTTTTGAGCACCGCGCTCGGTGTCCTGTTTGGGGTTGCCCTGGTCAACATCCTGATCCGTTACCCCTTGTCCAACTTCTTCGCTCCGCCGTTGCCGTATGAGCCTATTGCGCCCTTGTGGTTGGTCCTGTGAGCCCTGCCGCGCCAATGGCGCCCGGGCAGGCCACGCACATCGAGGGGCTTGAGCAATGAGGCTCGATAGCGCCGAAGGGCGTTTGCTGCTGTACGCCCCAAACGTGCACACAGGGGGAGGGCTCGTGCTGCTGCAGGCCTTCCTCAGTGCCTGGCCCGCGGACCGACGCCTGCATGCTTTCCTGGATGCGCGTGCGCGTCCCGTGCTCAACCTGCCCGACCAGGCGGCGGTCAGCTGGGTGCGACCCAGGCTGTTCGATCGCCTCGCTGCCGAGTGGCGTTTGCGTCGCGCTGCACAGCGCCAGGACACCGTGCTGTGCATGCACTGCCTGCCTCCGCTGCTGCGCAGTCGGGCGCAGATCTTCGTGTTCCAGCAGAACCGGCTCTACTTCCGCCAGACGCCACTTGATGCCTTCGGCTGGCGAACGCGCCAGCGCGTGCGGGTCGAGCAGTGGCTGGCCAGCAGCCTGAAGGCCAGAGTGGATCGGTACTGGGTGCAGACGCCGTCGATGGCACGCGACCTGCTGCGTTGGTACGGCCTGGGCGGCCAGGGCAGGCCGCTGGTGCAAGTGCTGCCCTTTATGGCCAGGGACGGCAGTGAGCAGGCCGAACCGGGCCCGACTCCCGTGGAGTTTGTCTATGTGGCCGAGGGACTTGCGCACAAGAACCACCGCAAGCTGGTGCAGGCCTGGGTCCTGTTGGCGCGGCAAGGCCTGCGCCCTGGTCTGGTCCTGACGCTGCAGGCCGGCGATGGGGCGCTGGCTCGATGGATCGAAGCCCAGGCGATCGAGCATGGTCTTGACATCAAGAACCTGGGGCCGATGCCCCATGCCGAGGTGCTGGCCCTGTACCGCCGGGCCAAGGCGCTGGTGTTTCCCTCGCTGTCCGAGTCTCTGGGCCTGCCCTTGATCGAGGCCAGGGCCGCGGGTTTGCCGATCCTGGCCGGCGAGCTTGACTACGTCCGTGATGTCTGTGAGCCGGTGCAGACCTTTGACCCGGGTTCCGAGGTCTCCATCGCCCGTGCGGTGATGCGCTTTCTGCAGCAGGCTGATTCGACCATCGAGCCCGTCAGTGCGGCCGCCTTCTTGCAGGCAGTCAACGAGGCGGCTGCGGAGCGTGTCACATGAAGGTGCTGCTCCTCAGCCAGCATTTCTGGCCCGAGTCCTTCCGCATCAACGAGGTTGCGCAATCGTTGGTGGAGCAGGGTTGCGACGTGACGGTGTTGACTGGCAAGCCCAACTACCCCGAAGGGCTGCTGTTTCCGGGCTACCGCCTCGGCGGCATCCAGCGCGAGCGGCGCGAAGGCTTCGAGATCGTCCGCGTGCCCCTGTTGCCACGCGGAGCGGGAGGTGCGCGCAAGCTGGTGCTCAACTACCTTTCCTTCCTGCTTTGCGCCACGGTGCTGGGCCCCTGGGCTCTGCGCGGGCAGCGCTTCGACGTGATCTTCGTTTATGGAACTTCGCCCATCCTCCAGGCGATTGCCGCCATCGTGCTGAAGTGGCTCAAGGGTGCAGCGTTGGTGACCTGGGTTCAGGACCTGTGGCCCGACAGCCTGGAGATGACCGGCTTCGTGAAGTACCCTCCGCTGCTGAATGCCGTGGCCGTGGTCGTGCGCTGGATCTACCGCCGCTGCGACCTGCTGCTGGTGCAGTCGCGCGCCTTTCTGGGACCGGTGCGGGCCATGGCGGGGGCAACGCCGGTGGACTACCACCCGAACCCGGGTGACCGTGAGTCGCAGGCAGGGGGCATCAGCGTCTCGACGAGCCTGCAGCTCAAGCCCGGTTTCAAGATCGTGTTCGCCGGCAACCTGGGCACCGTGCAGGCGTTGGAAACTGTGCTTGATGCGGCAGAAATGCTGGGGCCAGATAGCGGTGTGCGCTGGGTGCTGATCGGCAGTGGCGCGCGCAGTGCCTGGGTGGCCGAACAGGCGAGCCGGCGCAGTCTGAGCCAGATCGATTTGCCTGGGCGCTTTGAGCCGGCGCAGATGCCCGCCATCTTTGCCCAAGCCGACGCCTTGCTGGTGAGTCTGATCCGAGGGCCGGCGATGAGTCTGACCATTCCAAGCAAAATACAGGCTTATCTGGCGGCCGGGCGGCCGATGCTGGCGTCGATGGACGGCGAAGGGGCCCGCGTGGTGCAGGAGGCCGGTGCTGGTCTGATCAGCCCTGCTGAAGATGCTCGAGCCTTGGCTGATGCGGTACTGAAGCTGCAGCGTCTGGGCAGCGCCGAACGCCAAGCCATGGGTGAGGCAGGACGCCGCTATTACGCGGCCCATTTTGAGCCAGCTTTGCTGGCGCAGGCCCTGGTGGCGCAGTTCAAGCGCGCTGCCGGTGCCCGAGTCTGAGAAGAAAGTGATTGAGGATATGACCGGAACAACGAGGCGCCGCTTGCTGGTGCTGGGCGCCAGCGGCATGCTGGGCAATGCCGTGCTGCGCCTGTTCGCGCAGGATCCGGCCTATGAGGTGTTCGGCTCGGTGCGCGGCGCCGGCGTGATCAAGACCTTGCAGGCCAAGTCGCCGGCTGCACAGTTCAGTGCCGGTGTCGATGTCGAGAGCCTGGACAGCCTGACGCGGCTGTTCGCCCAGGTGAAGCCCGAGTTCGTGATCAACTGCATCGGTGTGGTCAAGCAACTGGCCGAGGCCGATGACCCGCTGACCGCGATCCCGATCAACGCGCTGCTGCCTCACCGCCTGGCGCGGCTGTGCCAGGTGGGTGGCGCGCGGCTGGTCCACGTCAGCACCGACTGCGTGTTCTCTGGCAGCCGGGGTGGCTACACTGAACAAGACCCATCGGATGCCTGCGACCTCTATGGCCGCAGCAAGCTGATGGGCGAAGTGGACTACGACAACGCCATTACCCTGCGCACCTCCATCATCGGCCACGAGCTGAACAGCTCCCACGGCCTGGTCGGCTGGTTCCTTGCGCAGACCGGCCCGGTGCGCGGCTTTCGCAAGGCCATCTTCTCCGGCCTGCCGACGGTGGAACTGGCGCGGGTGATACAGCAGCATGTGATCCCGCATCCCGAGCTGCGTGGCACCTACCATGTGTCGGCGGCCCCGATCAACAAGCACGAACTGCTGAGCCTGGTGGCCCAGGCCTATGGCCGCAGCAACACCATCACGCCTGACGACCAACTGGTCATCGACCGCTCGCTGAACTCCGAACGCTTTCGCGCCGCCACCGGTTACCAGCCCCCGGCTTGGCCCGAGTTGGTGCAGCGCATGCGCGACTTCGGCTGAGGCCGCCCCAAGAATCGACGAGAGATAGATCCATCATGTTCAAAGACAAAGTCCTGCTCATCACCGGTGGCACCGGCTCCTTCGGCAACGCCGTGCTGCAACGCTTTCTGCACTCGGACTTCGCCGAGATCCGCATCTTCAGCCGCGATGAGAAGAAGCAGGAGGACATGCGCATCGCCTTGAAGAGCGACAAGGTCAAGTTCTACATCGGCGACGTGCGTGATTACGACGCCATCCACGAAGCGCTCAGCGGCGTGGACTATGTCTTTCATGCCGCCGCATTGAAGCAAGTGCCCTCGTGCGAGTTCTACCCGATGGAGGCCGTCAAGACCAATGTCGTTGGTGCCGAGAACGTGATGCGCGCCGCCATCGCCCAGGGTGTCAGCCGCGTCGTCGTGCTGTCCACCGACAAGGCCGTCTATCCGATCAACGCCATGGGCATGTCCAAGGCGATGATGGAGAAGGTCATGGTCGGCAAGGCGCGCCTGTGCGACCCCGGCAAGACCGTGCTCAGCGCCACCCGGTACGGCAATGTGATGGCCTCGCGCGGCTCGGTGATTCCGCTGTTCCTCAAGCAGTTGCAAGAGGGCAAGCCCATCACCATCACCGACCCGAACATGACCCGCTTCCTGATGTCGCTGGACGAGTCGGTGGACCTGGTGCTGTACGCCTTCGAGCATGCCCGCCCAGGTGACATCTTCGTGCAGAAGGCGCCGGCCTCCACGGTGGGTGACCTGGCCCAGGCCATGCGCGAGCTGCTCAAGTGTGACAACGAGATCAAGATCATCGGCACCCGTCACGGCGAGAAGCTGTATGAGTCGCTGGTCTCGCGCGAGGAGATGGTTCGCTCGGAAGACCTGGGGGGCTACTACCGTATCCCGGCCGACTCGCGTGACCTGAACTACGACAAATACTTCGTCGAAGGCGAGACCGAGATCTCGCGCATCGAGGACTACACCTCGCACAACACCCGCCGGCTCGACGTCGAACAGGTCAAGCAGGTGCTGATGCAGCTGGACATCATCCGGGAGGCTGTCGATGCTTAAGGTCATGACCGTGGTGGGCACGCGGCCGGAGATCATCCGGCTGTCGCGCACGATCGCCCAGCTCGACCGCTATTGCGAGCATGTGCTCGTGCACACCGGCCAGAACTACGACTACGAACTCAACGAAGTCTTCTTCAGCGACCTGGGCATACGCAAGCCCGATCACTTCCTGGGTGCGGCGGGTGCGACTGCGGCCGAGACCATAGGCCAGGTCATCATCGAGATCGACAAGGTGCTGGAGGCAACCAAGCCCGACGCCTTGCTGATCCTTGGTGACACAAACAGCGCCCTGGCCGCGATCGCCGCCAAGCGCCGCAAGGTGCCCATCTTCCACATGGAGGCCGGCAATCGGTGCTTTGACTTCCGCGTGCCCGAGGAGATCAACCGCAAGATCGTGGATCACATCTCGGACATCAACCTGACCTACAGCGAGATCGCCCGCGAGTACCTGCTGCGCGAAGGCCTGCCGCCCGATCAGGTGATCAAGACCGGCAGCCCGATGCGCGAGGTGATCGACTTCTACCGCCCTGGCATCGAAGCCTCGGACGTGCTTGCGCGCCAGGGGCTGGAGGTCGGCCGCTACTTCGTGGTCAGCGCCCACCGCGAGGAGAACGTCGATGCACCGGCCAATCTGGAGCGCTTGCTGGGCATCCTGAACGGCCTGGCCGAGCGCTATGACGAGCCGCTGATCGTCTCCACCCATCCGCGCACGCGCAAGCGCATGGAGCAGGTCACCACGACCATGCACCCGCGGGTGCTGTTCATGAAGCCCTTCGGCTTCCTGGACTATGTGAAGCTGCAGCTGCAGGCCCGCGCCGTGCTGTCCGACAGCGGCACGATCACGGAGGAGTCGTCCATCCTGAATTTCCCGGCGCTGAACCTGCGCGAAGTGCACGAGCGTCCCGAGGGCTTCACCGAGGCGGCGGTGATGATGGTCGGGCTGGACCTGGAGCGGGTGCTGGACGGCCTGCGCATCCTGCAAGACCAGCCGCGCGGTGACGAGCGCCTGCTGCGTCTGGTGGACGACTACGCGCCGGCCAATGTGTCGGACAAGATGCTGCGCATCATCGTCAGCTACACCGACTTCGTGAATCGCCGCGTCTGGCGCAAGGCCGGCTGAATGTGCCGCTGAGCGGCTAGGTCAGACGAAAGGCTTGGCGTCCTTGAGCCAGGGCGCCTGTATGTCTTTCGGCGACAGCAGCGGCGCCATGCCCACATCGGGCCAGGCTATCGCCAGCGCGGGATCGTCCCAACGCACCGCGGCCTCGGCCAGCGGCGCGTAGGCCGCTGTGGTCATGTATAGCACTTCGGCAGCGTCGCTGAGCACCAGAAAGCCATGGGCGAATCCGGGCGGCAACCACAGCTGCTTCTGGTTCTGGGCGCTCAGCTCAACGCCCTCCCAGCGCCCGAAGCTCGGGCTGCCAGGGCGGACGTCGACGGCGACGTCCCAGATCGCCCCGCTGGCTACGCGCACCAGCTTGCCCTGTTCATGGGGGGGCAACTGGTAGTGCAGGCCGCGCAGCACGCCCTTGCTCGAGCGCGAGTGGTTGTGCTGGACGAAGTCCAGGTCCAGGCCGGTGGCCTCCAGAAAGGCGCGACGGCTGTAGCTCTCGAAGAAGAAGCCGCGTTCGTCTCCGAAGACCTTGGGCTGCAGGATCAGCAGGCCGGGGATCGAGGTGGGGGTGTATTCCATATCAGGTCAGTGGGTCGTTGATCAGACGCATTAGGTACTGGCCGTAGCCGTTCTTCAACATGGGATGGGCCAGCTGCGCCAGCTGAGAACCGTCAATCCAGCCGCTGCGATAGGCGATCTCTTCCGGGCAGGCGACCTTGAGACCCTGGCGCTTTTCCAGCGTCCCGATGAACTGGCCGGCCTCCAGCAGGCTGTCGTGGGTTCCTGTGTCCAACCAGGCGTAACCGCGGCCCATCAACTCAACGTGCAGTTGCCGCTTTTGCAGGTACCAGGCGTTGACGTCGGTGATCTCCAGCTCGCCACGGGGCGAAGGTTTCAGGTTTGCCGCGACATCGCAGACCTGTTGGTCGTAGAAGTACAGACCGGTGACCGCGTAATTGCTCTTTGGTTTGCTGGGTTTCTCTTCGATGGACAAGGCTCGAAACCCCTCATCAAAGGCCACCACACCATACCTCTCCGGATCTGTTACATGGTATGCAAACACACTGGCACCGGCACTTCGTCCATTGGCTCGTGCCAGCAGTGCCGTCAACTGCTCTCCATAGAAGATGTTGTCGCCCAGCACCAACACGCTGTGGTCGTCGCCGATGAAGCTGCGGCCAAGGATGAAGGCCTGGGCCAGGCCGTCGGGGCTGGGTTGCACGCAGTAGCTGAGGTTGATGCCCCAGCGGCTGCCATCGCCGAGCAGTTCCTGGAAGCGGGGCAGGTCGGTGGGGGTGGAGATCAGCAGGATGTCGCGCACGCCGGCCAGCATCAGTGTACTCAGCGGGTAATAGACCATTGGCTTGTCATAGACCGGCAGCAATTGCTTGCTGACGGCCAGGGTGGCCGGGTGCAGGCGGCTGCCCGCGCCTCCGGCCAGGATGATGCCTTTGCGTTGCATGGGGTCTCCCCTTGTAGCGGATGCTTGAATCAGGTGGGCAGCAATTGCTGCAAGGTGCGCAATGCGCCCTGCTGCCAGGTGGGCAGATTCAGGTCGAAGTTGCGCATGAGCTTACTGCAGTCGAGCCGAGAATTGAGGGGGCGCCGAGCAGGCGTCGGATAGCCGGTGCTCGGGATTGGCGTAACGGCCTCGGGCCGCAGCAGCAAGGCCTGGCCCCGGGCCAGCGCCTGTTCGACGATGAAGCTCGCGAAGCCATGCCAGCTGGTGTGGCCTGCGGCGCTGAGGTGGTACAGACCAGCCAGTTCCGGCTGCTGCAGCGCCTGGCGCAGTGCATGGCCCGTGACGTCCGCCAGCAGATCGGCGCTGGTCGGGGCGCCAATCTGGTCGGCCACCACGTTCAGCTGCTCGCGCTGCGCGGCCAGCCTGAGAATGGAACGCACGAAGTTGCCGCCATGGCCCGAATGCACCCAGCTGGTGCGGAAAATCAAATGCTTGCAGCCGCTGGCGCGAATCAGCGCTTCTCCGGCGAGCTTGCTGCGGCCGTAGACACTGAGCGGGGCGGTGGCGGCCTGTTCGTCGCGGGCCTGTTCGCCCGAGCCGTCGAATACGTAGTCGGTGCTGTAGTGGATCAGCCAGGCGCCCAGCCGGGCCGCTTCCTCGGCCAGCAGGCCGGGCGTGCTGGCATTGACCTGAGTCGCCATGGCCTCGTCGCTTTCGGCCTTGTCCACGGCCGTGTAGGCGGCGGCATTGACGATCACGTCCGGGCGCAGGCGGCGCACCAACCCCAGCAGCGCGTCGGATTGACTGAGGTCGGCAACGAGCCCGCCATCGGCCTGGCGACCCAGCGAACTCAACTCACCGAGCAGCGCCAGCGAGCGCTGCAACGCGTAGCCGACCTGGCCGTCCTTGCCGAGCAGCAGGATCTTGCGCATGGTGCTCAGGCCTGGCCTGCCTGGCGGTAGCTGCCGTCGCGGATCGCGGCCAGCCAGGACTGGTTGTCGAGATACCAGGCCACGGTGCGGCGCATGCCCTCTTCGAAGCTGCTGGCTGGCCGCCAACCGAGTTCGCGCGCTATCTTGCGCGCGTCGATGGCATAGCGCCGGTCGTGGCCTGGGCGATCCGTCACGAAGCTGATCAACCGGCTGTAGGGGCCTTCGGCACTGGGGCGCAACTCGTCCAGCACTGCGCAGACGGTCTTGACTATCTCCAGATTGGTCTTCTCGCTGTTGCCCCCGATGTTGTAGGTTTCGCCCAGCCGGCCCTCGGCCAGCACCGTGCGAATCGCGCTGCAATGGTCGCCCACATAGAGCCAATCGCGGACATTCAGGCCGTCGCCATAGATGGGCAGCGGCTTGCCGGCCAGGGCATTGGTGATCAGCACCGGAATCAACTTCTCGGGAAACTGCAAGGGCCCGTAATTGTTGGAGCAATTGGTGGTCAGCGTCGGCAGGCCATAGGTGTGGTGCCAGGCGCGCACCAGATGGTCGCTGGCGGCCTTGCTGGCCGAATAGGGGCTGTTGGGGGCGTAGGCGTGGGTCTCGGCAAAGGCCGGGTCCTCGGACTGCAGTGAGCCATAGACCTCGTCGGTCGAGACATGCAGGAAGCGGAAGTCGCGCTGGGCCTGTGCTTGCAGGGCGCCCCAATACTCACGCGCCGCCTCGAGCAGGCCGAAGGTGCCCTCGATATTGGTGCGCAGGAAGGCGCCCGGGCCGGAGATGCTGCGGTCGACATGGCTCTCGGCCGCAAAGTGGAGCAGGGCACGGGGCTGATGCCGGGCCAGCAACTCGCCGACCAGCGTGCGGTCGCCGATGTCGCCCCGGACGAACACATGGCGATCATTGCCCTGCAGCGGCGTCAGATTGTGCAGATTGCCGGCGTAGGTCAGCGCGTCGAGGTTGATCACCGTCTCGTTGCTGTCTTTGAGCCAGTCGAGCACGAAGTTGCTGCCTATGAAGCCTGCGCCGCCGGTCACGAGTATCGCCATGGACTTGTACCCTGGTTGAAACCACCAAAGAATGGCTGGCCGCAGGCCAGCCGGGCTTGCGCCGCCCGAGTTCGGGGCCCGAGTCGGCGTCGATTGGGAAATTGTAGGGGTGCCCGGGGCGCCCATATCACGGTCAAGCACCCGAAACACGGCTTTATCCGCCGAGGGGCTCGGCTAGAATCGCGCCACTTCGAAAGCCACAGTCGCTTCGCTCGGCACCTGTCCCTCATGGGCACGGCGTCGAGAGGCGGGCGCAAACAGTCAGGCCGGTACTTGTCCTACATGAATCTTCTTGTCAGCACTTCGGGATCGCCCATGATCCGCCCCGTCCGGACCGGCCATGCCGCTCCCTCCCGCTGGCGCAAGGCGCTGGCGGGCAGCATGCAGGGCCTGTTGCTGGCCTGCGCTCTGGCTGGTGGACCCGTGCAGGCGCAGGGATCGGCCGCGACGATTGACCCGACTTCGGTGCAGGGCGGGCCGGTCCGTCTGCTGCAGCCCGGCGGCGCTCCGGCCGGCAGCGCTGCAACGGCAAGTACACGCAGCGGCGGCCGCAATGAAGCCGACACGGCGACGCGCAACGGCGGTACCGACCGTCGCCAGCGCGACGAGTCTGACAGCCAAAGGCCCGTCTATCTGCCCAGCGAGTTCGAACTGTTCGTGCGCCAGCTGGCCGGTGCCAGCCAGGTGCGCAGCCTCGACAGCCTGCGCCAGGAGGACGACCCGACGCTGATACGCCGCTTCGGCGCCGAGTTGATCACCGGCTCGACCTGGACCAACCTGCCTGACGGCCCGGCCCTGGTGCCCGATGACTATGTGCTCGGCCCCGGCGACGAGGTGGTGCTCAATATCTGGGGCGGGGTGGACGCCAATCTGCGCCTGACGGTGGACCGCAGTGGCCGCATTGCCATTCCGCGCGTCGGCACGGTCTCGCTGGTGGGCGTGAAGTACGCCGAGCTGCGCGAGCTGATCAGCCAGCGCGTGAGCCAGCAATTCCGCAATTTTCAGCTCTCCGTGGCCCTGGGCCAGTTGCGCGGCGTGCGTGTCTATGTGACCGGCTTTGTGCAGCGGCCGGGCGCTTACTCGGTGAGCAGCGTCTCCACCGTCTTGCAGGCCCTGCTGGCGGCCGGCGGCCCCACCTCAGTGGGCAGCATGCGCAGTATCGAGTTGCGTCGCGGCGCTAAGCTGGTCGGCCGTCTGGATCTCTATGACCTGCTGCTGCGCGGTGACCGCTCCGGCGACCGCGTGTTGCGGGACGAGGACGTGATCCATGTCGCAGCGGTCGGTCCGCAGGTCGGGGTCATAGGCAGCGTCAACAAGGCCGCGGTGTTCGAGCTGCGCACCGGGGAAAACATCGGTGAGGTGCTGCGAATGGCTGGCGGCTTCTCCGCCGTGGCCGACCGCGCACGCCTGGCCGTGCACCGCTTGAATGAAAACAATGCCGCCCGTATCCGCGAGCTTCCGCTGCCGCAGAGCCTGAATCTGGAGTTGAGTCATGGCGACGTGCTGCGCGTGTTCAGCGCCGTCGAGGTTGCCCAGCCGGGCCTGCGCCAGAACAAGCGGGTGCGGGTCGAAGGTGAGGTATTGCGCCCCGGCGATTACGTGCTGCCCGCCGGCAGTTCGCTGCGCGATGCGCTGCGCGCCGCCGGTGGCATTACGTCCGAGGCCTTCTTGTTCGGTACCGAGTTCAATCGTGAGTCGGTGCGCGTTGCTCAGCAGGAGAGCTATGAACGCAGTCTGCGTGAGCTTGAGACTGACTTCAAGAAGTCTGCCAATGGTCCGAAGAGCGATGAGTCGGTCGAGGACACGGCCATGCGCACCACCGGTCAAACCAAGCTGATCGAGCGTCTGCGCGCCGTCAAGCCCAGTGGCCGGGTGGTGCTGCAGTTCGCCGCAAACGAGACCGAACTGCCGGAGATGGCGGTAGAGGATGGCGATCGCGTCTACGTGCCGTCCAAACCAACCACCGTCAGCGTGTTCGGCAGTGTCTTCAATGCTGGCAGTTATCTGTTCGCGCCCGGGCGCGATCTGGAAGAGTACCTTCGCCAGTCCGGTGGTCCGACGAAGTCGGCCGACAAAGGCAGCGTGTTCGTGATTCGTGCCAACGGCAGCGTGGTGAGCAGCCAGGCGCGCAAGGGCGGCTGGTTCACCGATGGCAGTATCGGCGGCGTGCAAGCCATGGCTGGAGACACGATCTTCGTGCCCGAGAACATCTACAAGACCTCGACCATGCGCGAGACCAAGGACTGGGCGCAGATCCTGTACCAGTTTGCTCTGGGTGTGGCCACGATCAAGAGCATCAATTGAGCATGTCAGAGCATCAAACACGCGAGCCCGCGCCCGAAGGTGCGGGCGCAAGCACAGAGACGGGCATGCTGGTCACCGCACTCACCCTGGCTCAGCATCTGCGCTTGATCGTCGGCGGGGCACTGTTGGTGGGCTTCGCAACACTCGGCGGTAGCTATCTGATCAAGCCAACGTTCACTGCCGCGACGCTGATGCTGCCACCTCAGCAGCAAAGCTCCTTGGCCGCCTCGGCCCTGTCGTCACTGGGATCTCTCGCCGGACTCGCCGGCGCTGCGGGCGGTTTGAAGAGTCCGCTGGATCAGTACGTTTCGCTGCTGCAGAGCAGCACTATCGCAGATCGCATCATTGCCCGTTTCAAGTTGGCCGAGGTCTATGAGGAGGACATGCCGTCCGAAGTGCGACGACGCCTGTGGGGCAATCTGCGGGTCACCGCAGGGCGCAGGGACGGCTTGATCACGATCGAGGTCGATGACCGCGATCCCCGGCGCTCGGCGGATATGGCCAATGGCTTTGTCGATGAACTGCGGCGCCTGACCTCTGTGCTCGCTGTGACCGAGGCGCAGCAGCGCAAGGTGTTTTTCGAGGGGCAACTGAACCAGGCCAAAGCCAAGCTGACGCAGGCGCAAGTGGCGCTGCAGGGCAGCGGCTTTTCGCCAAGCGCGTTGAAGGCCGAGCCACGCGCAGCGGCGGAAAGCTATGCCAAGCTGAAGGCCGAGCTGACCACGGCCGAGGTCAGGCTGCAGACCCTGCAAAGTAGCTTTTCGGCCCAGGCGCCCGAGGTCGTGCAGCTTCAAAGCACGGTGTCTGCCCTGCGCGCCCAGGTGGACAAGCTCGAGCGCGCCAGCGACAGCTCTGGAGACCCCGACTACATTGGCAAGTATCGCGAGTTCAAGTACCAGGAAACGCTGTTTGAACTGTTTGCTCGCCAGTTCGAGTTGGCACGCGTGGATGAAAGCCGCGAGGGCGGTCTGATTCAGGTCGTCGACGTGGCCCAGGTGCCCGATAGAAAATCGAAGCCCAAGCGTGGCATGGCGGCGGTCGTTGCCACGCTGCTGGCCGGCGTGGCGCTCACCGCCTTTGTGCTGATTCGTCAGCAGTTTCGTTTGGCCAGGCGCGACCCGATGCGTGCCCGCCAGTTGGCTCGGTTGGGCGCCTTGCTCTGGGGCCGCGGCGACCCTGATGTGCCGGCCCGCTGAAAATCCGGTCATCAGCCCCTTCGGCCACCTGTCCCAGGGGCAATACGGATCTAGCCCATGCTTTCTACCTTCGCCCTGAGTTTTGCCGTCGCCGTGGTCGCGACCCTGCTGATCGTCCGCTCAGCCCACCTGCATGCCGGCATGTCGGCGGACCATGATTTGTCCGGCCCGCAGAAATTCCATGCCCGCCCGGTGCCCCGCATCGGCGGCCTGGGCATTTTTGTCGGGGCTTGCGCCAGTGCGGCATTTCTCGCTTTCAAACAGCCCGAATTCCGGCTCCAGATCGCGGCCCTGCTGCTGTGCAGCCTGCCGGCGTTCGCGTCGGGGCTGATCGAAGACTTCACCAAGCGGGTCAGCCCATTGCGCCGGCTGCTGGCCACGACCATGGCCGCCGCCCTGGGCGTCTGGCTGCTGGGTGCCGACATCGACCACACCACCATCCCGGGGCTGGATGCGTTTGCTGCCACCAAGATCGGTGCGTTCATGCTGGCTGTGCTGGTGGTGACCGGCGTGTCCAACGCCATCAACATCATCGACGGCTTCAATGGCCTGGCTTCGATGTGCTGCGTGGTCATGCTGGCCGGTGTGGCGGCGGTGGCGATGGCTGTGGGCGACGGCTTGGTGGCCAGCATGGCTCTGCTGGTGCTGGCGGCGGCCTTGGGATTTTTTGTCTGGAACTATCCGATGGGCCTGGTCTTCCTCGGTGATGGCGGCGCCTATTTCCTGGGCTTCATGCTCGCCGAGCTCAACATCATGCTGATCGACCGCAACCGCAGCGTCTCGCCGCTGTTCCCGCTGCTGCTGTGCGCCTATCCGGTGATCGAGACGGTGTTCTCGATGTACCGGCGCAAGGTCGTGCGCGGCCGGCCGGTGGGCATGCCCGATGGCGTGCACCTTCACAGCCTGGTCTATCGTCGGCTGATGCGCTGGGCCATAGGCTCGCGTGATGCACGCATCCTGACGCGCCGCAATTCGATGACCGCGCCCTACCTGTGGGTGGTGTGCTCGCTGGCGGCGATACCGGCCGTCATCTGGTGGGACGACACCTTCATGCTGGCCCTGCTGCTGGGGCTATTTCTGGTCGCCTATGTCAGCATGTACTGGATGATCGTGCGCTTCAAGACGCCGCGCTGGATGGTGTTCCGCCGCTGAGTCAAAAGCGGCCGAATCGGGGCTTTCCCGGGGCGGTTTTTCAATAAGTGGATAATCGGGGGCTATGACCGAACAAACAGTCCCAGAAGTATTCGCCACACGTTTTGACTCGCTCGCGCTGGACGCGAAGCTTTTGCGGGCTGTGACCGACTCCGGCTACACGGAGATGACCCCCATCCAGGCCAAGGCGATCCCCCTCGTTCTTGACGGCCGTGACGTGATGGGCGCCGCCCAGACCGGCACCGGCAAGACCGCTGCCTTCTCGCTGCCGCTGCTGCAGCGCATGCTCAAGCATGAGAACACCAGCACCTCGCCGGCCCGGCACCCGGTGCGTGCCCTGGTGTTGGCCCCGACGCGTGAGCTGGCCGATCAGGTGGCCAACAACGTCAAGACCTATTCCAAACACACCCAGCTGCGTGCCACCGTGGTGTTCGGCGGCATAGACATGAAGCCGCAGACGGCGCAGCTGAAGGCCGGTGTCGAGGTGCTGATCGCCACGCCGGGCCGCCTGCTGGACCATATCGAAGCGAAGAACTGTTCGCTCGGTCAAGTGGAGTATGTGGTGCTGGACGAGGCCGACCGCATGCTGGACATCGGTTTCCTGCCGGATCTGCAGCGCATCCTGAGCTACCTGCCCAAGGCCCGCCAGACCCTGCTGTTCTCGGCCACCTTCTCGCCCGAGATCAAGCGCCTGGCCGAGAGCTATCTGCAGAACCCCATCCTGGTCGAAGTGGCGCGGCCCAATGCCACGGCCTCCACCGTTGAGCAGCGCTTTTACAGCGTGGCCACCGACGACAAGCGCGGCGCCGTGCTGAAGCTGATCAAGGACCGCGCGCTGACCCAGGCCATCGTCTTCGTCAATTCCAAGCTCGGCTGTGCACGCCTGGCCCGCTCGTTCGAGCGCGACGGCTTGCGCACCAATGCGCTGCATGGGGACAAGTCGCAGGACGAGCGCCTGAAGGCGCTGGACGCGTTCAAGCGCGGCGAGGTCGATGTGCTGGTCTGCACCGACGTGGCCGCGCGCGGCCTGGACATTGCCGATCTGCCGGCGGTGTTCAACTTCGACGTGCCCTTCAATGCCGAAGACTATGTGCACCGCATCGGCCGCACCGGCCGTGCCGGTGCCTCCGGCCTGGCCGTGACCCTGGTGACGCGTGAAGACCAGCGCCTGGTGGCCGATATCGAGAAGCTGATCAAGAAGAAGATCGAGCTCGAGGCGATCGAACTGGACGACCAGCGCCCGGCACGTCCGCCGCGCCGCAGCCACGAAGAATCGTCCGATGCCCCGCGCAGCGAGCCCCGTGAAGTGCGCGAACGCAGTGCGCCGGCACGCTCCAGCTACAGCGCTCCGCGCGCGGCACCGCGCAACAGCGACCCCTTCTTCGACAAGCCCTACGAGCCCAGCAGCGCCTCCAGCGATGCGCCGGCCTGGGAGTCGGCCGCCAATGCGCCGTCTGCAGGCAAGGCCATTTCGGCCAATATCAAGCCGAAGAAGAAGGTCGCCGCCCTGTTCGGCGCGAAGGTCGCGGAGACCTCGGCCTCATCCTGATTTGTTCTGATTTGTCCTGACCCGTGCCGGCCTAGCCGGCCAGCAGCGCAAACACCGCCGGCACCTTGTCCGGCATCGCCTTGGGCTTGGCCTTCCACTGCGCCACCGTGCTTGTGCGCGTCCAGCCGCCGGGCAGGGTCAGCCCGCAGCTGACCGACAACTGCGTCTGCGGCTGCAAGCCGGCCAGCAGGCCATCGAGCAGGGCCTGGTTGCGGTAGGGCGTTTCAATCATCAGCTGGGTCTGGCCCAGGCGCCGCGACAAGCCCTCCAGCTCGCGCAGCTTGGCCGTGCGTGCGGCCGCATCGACCGGCAGGTAGCCGACAAAGGCAAAGCTCTGGCCGTTCAGGCCGCTGGCGCCAAGAGCCAATAGCAGGGAGCTGGGCCCGCTCAGTGGCACGACCTCGATGCCCTCGGCGTGGGCGGCGGCCACCAGCAAGGCGCCCGGATCGGCGATCGCCGGCAGGCCGGCCTCCGAGATCAGGCCGATGTCATGCCCAGCGCGTACCGGTGCGAGCAGGGCCGGCCAGGGGCTGGTTGCCGTGTCCGGCTGGGCCCGGCCCTTGGGCGGGCGGGGCATCTCGACGATATTCAGGCCTTGCAGCGGCTGGGCCAGCGACTGGATCGCATCGACCCGCTTCAGGAAGGCCCGCGTGGTCTTGGCGTTCTCGGCCACCCAGTGCGTCAGCCTGGCGGCGGTGCGTATCACCTCCAGCGGCAGCACCTCGTGCAGGTCCACCGCGGCGCCGTCCACGCCAAAGTCCAGCGTGTTGGGGATCAGTATCAGCTTGCCGCTCATGACAGGGGGTCCAGGCCTGCGGCGCGCAGCATCGCGCACAGGCGTATCAGCGGCAGGCCCACCAGGGCCGTCGGGTCGTCCGACTCCATTGCGCTGACCAGGGCAATGCCCAGCGCCTCGGACTTGGCGCTGCCGGCGCAGTCGTACGGCTCCTCGGCGCGCAGATAGGCCTCGATCTCGGCATCGCTCAGGTCACGAAAGCGCACCGTCACCGGGGCCAGGTCTTGTGCCTCGAATCCCGTCGCCTGGCAGACCACGGCCACGGCGGTCTGGAACACCACCGCCTGGCCGCGCATCGCGCGCAGCTGCTCGACCGCGCGCTCATGGGTGCCGGGCTTGCCCAGGCTCTTGCCATTCAGGTCGGCGACCTGATCGGAACCGATGACGATGGCCTGCGGATGCAGGGCCGCCACGGCGCGTGCCTTGGCCAGTGCGAGGCGGCGGGCCAGCGCGGCAGGCGCTTCGCCGGGTAGAGGGGTTTCATCGACATCGGGCGCGGCCACGGTGAAGGGTAGGCGCAGGCGCTCCAGCAGTTCGCGCCGGTAGCGCGAGGTGGAGCCCAGAATGAGGGCGGGGCGGTTTTGCATGCCGGCATTGTCCCATCCGGGCGCGGCATCGGCCGTGGGCCAGCCTTTACACTCGGCCCATGAGAGTTCGTGTATTTGATCCCCTGAAGCTGGACATGGAGCTGTTCGCGCGCGACGGCGCCGAGCTGTCCGGCGCCTGGCCCGCTGCCTCCCTGGAGCGTCTGGCCGAAGATGCCGCGCCCGAAGCGCCCGCCAGCGGCTGGCCCGAGGTGACCTGGTCGGCCCGCGGCGAGGAGCGTCAGCCCCGTGGCGGCGAGGCGCAGACCTGGCTGCATCTGCAGGCCGGCGCCACCGTGGCCCTGACCTGCCAGCGCTGCCTGCAGCCGGTGCGCGCGGCGCTGAAGCTGCAGCGCGAGTTCCGCTTCGTGCGCGACGAGCAACTGGCCATCCAGCTTGATGCCGAGGCCGAAGAGGACGTGCTGACCCTGCAGCGCCATATGAGCCTGCTGGAGCTGGTGGAAGACGAACTGCTGCTGGCCCTGCCCATCGTGCCGCGCCACCAGACCTGTCCCAAGCCCCTGCCGATGCCGGTCGATGACCTGGACATGCCCGCCTTGGCAGGCGAGCGGGACGGCGAGAAAGAGCGCAAAAATCCCTTCGCGGCGCTGGCGGCGCTGAAGAAGACGGAGCCCAATGATTGAGGTCCGGCACGGCCATCTGGCCATGTTGGCCGGATCGTGCTAGAATCTTTGGCTTTCCCCGGTGCGAAGAACTTGCAGGCATGTTGCCGCGAGCGGGCCCGGGAGTCGGAAGGCAGGCGGCTTGTGGGCCGAACAGACCAAGCCGGTCTGTTTCCAGAGCCACCCCCGCCGCATTGTTAGGAGAATCCCCATGGCCGTTCAGCAAAACAAGAAGTCGCCTTCCAAGCGTGGTATGCACCGTTCGCACAATGCCCTGGTCACCCCGGGCACCGCGATCGAGCCCACCACCGGCGAGCAGCATCTGCGTCACCACATCAGCCCGAACGGTTTCTACCGTGGGCGCAAGGTCCTGAAGACCAAGGCCGACGCCTGAGTTGAAACTCAGCACGGGCGGTGGGTGCCAGGCACTCATCACTCGTCGGACATGTCTTCGTTGACCGCTTAAGATCACCCGGCCTGCAATCCCCGCAGCGCCGGGTTTTTGCGTTGGCGTGCCGGGTTTGGGGTGGCGCAGGGTCGCCCCGCTTGCTCTATGCTTGGCGCTCGCGTACCTTCTGCGTCCCACGCAGCGCCTTGCCGAGTTTCACTATTCCCCGCGGATGCCTATCTCCTCTTCTACGTCCCCCGCTGTGATCCGTCTGGCCATTGACTGCATGGGCGGCGACCATGGCCCGTCGGTGACCCTGCCTGCTGCGCAGGCCTTTCTGGCCGCACACCCCGAAGCCGAGGTGGTGCTGGTTGGTTTGCCCGAGGCGTTGAAGCAGGCCGCGCAGTGGCCGCGCTGCCATCTGCTGGCCGCGTCCGAGGTCGTCAGCATGGACGATTCCGTCGAGGTGGCCTTGCGCCGCAAGAAGGACTCGTCGATGCGCGTGGCGATCGCGCAGGTCAAGCAGGGCGCCGATGTCGTGGTTCAGGCCCATGCCTGCGTGTCGGCTGGCAATACCGGTGCGCTGATGGCCGTGGCCCGTTATGTGCTGAAGACGCTGGAGGGCATCGACCGCCCGGCGATTGCCGCGGTGCTGCCGAATCAGCTGAATGGCTTCACCACGGTGCTCGACCTGGGCGCCAATGTCGATTGCACGGCCGAACACCTGCTGCAGTTCGCGGTCATGGGCAGCGCCCTGGTTGCCGCCGTCGATGGCAAGGAGAACCCCAGCGTGGGCCTCCTGAACATCGGCGAGGAGGCGATCAAGGGCAGCGAGACGATCAAGCGCGCCGGCGAGTTGCTGCGCGCAGCGGACGCCGCCGGCCACATGAACTTCTACGGCAATGTCGAAGGCAATGACATCTTCAAGGGCACGACCGATCTGGTCGTCTGCGATGGCTTTGTCGGCAATGTCGCGCTGAAGACGGCCGAGGGGGTGGCCGCGATGGTCTACAACATCATCAAGGAAGAGTTCACCCGCAATGCCTTCACCCGCCTGGCGGCAGTGGCGGCGATGCCGATGCTCAAGCGCTTCAAGGCCCGGGTGGACCACCGTCGCTACAGCGGCGGCGCGCTCTTGGGTCTGCGCGGGCTGGTGTTCAAGGCCCATGGCTCGTCGGACGCCTTCGCCTTCGAGCAGGCCCTGAACCGCGCTTATGATGCCGCCCGCAACCATCTGCTGGAGCGGGTACACGACCGCATTCTTTCCACGCTCTCATCAATGCCCGCCAGCGCGGCCGACGAGACGCCACAGACCGTCAAGGTCGCCACCGCCGCATGACTACCTCATCCCCCCGCTACGCTCGCATCACCGGCACCGGCAGCTACCTCCCACCCAAGCGCCTCAGCAACGCCCAACTGGCCGAGGAGCTGGCCAAGAGCGGGGTGGAGACTTCCGATGAATGGATCGTCGAGCGCACCGGCATCCGTGCCCGGCATTTCGCCGAGAGCGATGTCGCCTCCAGCGATCTCGCCCTGCATGCCTCGCGCGCTGCACTTGAGGCCGCCGGCATCGATGCCACGCAGATCGATCTGATCATCGTCGCCACCTCGACACCCGACATGGTGTTCCCATCGACCGCCTGCCTGTTGCAGCACAAGCTCGGCGCGCCTGGCGGTGCGGCCTTCGACGTGCAGGCCGTCTGCTCGGGCTTCGTCTATGCGCTGACGATTGCCGATTCGATGATACGCACCGGCGCCGCCAGCAAGGCCCTGGTGATAGGTGCCGAGACCTTCTCGCGCATTCTCGATTTCAAGGACCGCACCACCTGCGTGCTGTTTGGCGATGGTGCCGGCGCCGTGGTGCTGGAAGCCAGCGACACGCCGGGCATCCTGGCCTGCGAGCTGCATGCCGATGGCCGCCATGCCGACATCCTGTGCGTGCCGGGCAATGTCTCGGGCGGCCAGATCCTCGGCGATCCGCTGCTGAAGATGGATGGCCAGGCGGTGTTTAAGCTGGCTGTCGGCGTGCTCGAAAGCGTGGCCCGCTCGGTGCTGGCCAAGGCCGGCAAGACCGACGCCGATATCGACTGGCTGATCCCGCACCAGGCCAATATCCGCATCATGCAGAGCACGGCAAGGAAGCTGAAGCTGTCCATGGACAAGGTGGTCGTCACGGTCGCCGAGCATGGCAACACCTCGGCGGCATCGATACCGCTGGCGCTGGACCATGCGGTGAAGAGTGGCCAGGTCAAGAGAGGCGACACGCTGATGCTCGAGGGCGTCGGTGGCGGCTTCACTTGGGGCGCTGTCCTCGTTGACTACTGATCCAGCCTAGAGACACATCATGACCGCGAACTTCGCATTTGTATTCCCCGGCCAGGGCTCGCAAGCCGTTGGCATGCTGGACGCCTGGGGCGACCATCCGGCCGTGCGCAGCACCCTGGATGAAGCCTCGGCCGCACTGGGCGAGGACATGACCCGCCTGATCCACGAAGGTCCCAAGGACCAGCTGGACCTGACCACCAACACCCAGCCGGTGATGTTGACCGCCGGCATCGCCTGCTACCGCGCCTGGATGCAGGAGACGGGCCTGGCGCCCGCCGCCGCCGCCGGCCACTCGCTGGGCGAGTACACGGCCCTGGTGGCCGCCGGTGCGCTGAGCCTGGCCGATGCGCTGCCGCTGGTGCGCTTCCGCGCCCGGGCGATGCAGGAGGCGGTGCCCGTCGGCGTGGGCGCGATGGCGGCCATCCTGGGCCTGGAGGCGCAGGCCGTGCGCGAAGTCTGCTTGCAGGCTGCCGCTGCTAGCGGTGAAGCGGTCGAGGCGGTCAACTTCAATGATCCGAAGCAGACCGTCATCGCCGGCACCAAGGCTGGGGTCGAGAAGGCCTGCGAGCTGCTGAAGGCGGCCGGTGCCAAGCGCACCCTGCCGCTGCCGGTGTCGGCGCCTTTCCATTCCAGCCTGATGCGTCCGGCCGCCGAGGCGTTGAAGGACAAGCTGCTGACGACGAACTTTGCCGCTATGCAGTTCCCGGTCGTCAACAACATCGATGTGGCCGTGGCTGCCGATGCCGATGGCCTGCGTGATGCGCTGTACCGCCAGGCCTTCGGCCCAGTGCGTTGGGTCGAGGTGGTGCAGGCCTTGAAAGCCCGTGACCTTACACATGTGATTGAATGCGGCCCTGGCAAGGTGCTGGCCGGCATGGTCAAGCGCATAGATAGCGAGCTGCAAAGCGCCACCCTGCTAGACCCGGCCTCGCTGGCCGAAGTGAAGACCCTGCTGGCCTGAACACGAAGACTATGAGCGAATCACAATTCAAGGGCCAGGTGGCCCTGGTCACCGGCGCGAGCCGCGGCATCGGCCGCGCGATCGCGCTGGGCCTGGCCCAGGCCGGCCTGACCGTCATCGGCACGGCCACCTCGGAAGCGGGCGCTGCCGGCATCACCGAGGCGCTGTCACCGCTGGGCGGCCGCGGCGTGGTGCTGAACGTCAATGACGTGGCGGCCATCGACGCCGTGCTGGACGACATCACCAAGACCCATGGCGGCCTGCATGTGCTGGTCAACAATGCCGGCATCACGCGCGACACCCTGTCGATGCGCATGAAGGACGATGACTGGGACGCCGTGCTCGACACCAATCTGAAGGCCGTGTTCCGCATGAGCCGCGCCGTGATACGCCCGATGATGAAGCAGCGCTACGGCCGCATCATCAGCATCACCTCGGTGGTGGGTGCCTCCGGCAATGCCGGTCAGGCCAATTACGCTGCGGCCAAGGCCGGTGTGGCGGGTATGACGCGCTCGCTGGCCCGCGAGCTGGGCAGCCGCGGCATCACCGTCAATTGCGTGGCCCCGGGCTTCATCGCCACCGACATGACCGAGGTCCTGCCCGAGGCGCAGAAAGCGGCGCTGCTCGCACAGATTCCGGTCGGCCGCCTGGGCCAGCCACAAGAAATCGCCGATGCCGTGGTGTTTCTGGCATCGCCCCAGGCCGCCTACATTACCGGCACCGAATTGCATGTCAATGGAGGCATGTTCATGAATTGAGGAGAGGGCATTTCGCCTTCGCCCGCCGGTCCCGCCCAACCGGTAGGCCTGAGGGGCGGTACCCCTGACCCGGACCCCTGCGCTGCGGGTGTCCTAGGGGTGTCACTCTACAGGCCTTAGAATCCTGGGCTGTACCTAGCTAAATCCCTCCCGGAGGAGTCATGAGCGATATCGAAACACGTGTCAAGAAAATCATTGCCGAGCAACTCGGCGTGCCTGAGTCCGATGTGACCAATGAAAAAGCCTTCGTGGCCGATCTGGGCGCCGACTCTCTGGACACGGTGGAACTGGTGATGGCACTCGAAGACGAGTTCGGCATCGAAATCCCCGATGAAGAAGCCGAGAAGATCACCACCGTGCAACTGGCCATTGACTACGCAGTCAAGAGCCAGAAAAGCTGAGCGCTGATTTTTCAGCGCCCGTGTCAATCTACTGATCCCCTTACCGCATGACCCGTCGTCGCGTTGTCGTTACAGGACTTGGTCTCATCAGCCCCGTGGGTAACACGGTGGCCGAGGGCTGGGCCAACATCCTTGCCGGCCAGTCCGGCATCGATCGCATCACCAAGTTCGATGCATCGGCCTTTTCCTGTCACTTCGCGGGCGAGGTCAAGGGCTTCAAGATCGAGGATTACATCCCCGCCAAGGAAGCCCGCCACATGGACACCTTCATCCATTACGGATTGGCGGCGTCCATGCAGGCCGTCCAGGACGCTGGACTGCCGACCGGCGACCAGCTCAGCGAAGAACAGGCTGAGCGCATGGGTTGCATGATCGGTTCGGGCATCGGTGGCTTGCCACTGATCGAGGAGACCCATGGTGAACTGGTTGCCCGCGGCCCACGCCGCGTGTCGCCGTTCTTCGTGCCGGCCTCCATCATCAATATGATTTCCGGCCATGTGTCCATCAAGTATGGATTCCAGGGCCCGAATCTGGCCATCGTCACTGCCTGCACCACGGGCCTGCACTGCATCGGTGAAGCCGCTCGTCTGATCGAGTACGGCGATGTCGACGTGATGGTGGCCGGTGGCTCCGAGGCGACCGTGTCGCCGCTGGGCCTGGGTGGTTTTGCCTCGGCCCGTGCGCTGTCGACGCGCAACGATGATCCCAAGACGGCCTCGCGCCCCTGGGACAAGGATCGCGACGGCTTCGTGCTGGGCGAGGGTTCCGGCGTGCTGGTGCTCGAAGAGTACGAGCATGCGAAGAAGCGCGGCGCCAAGATCTATGCCGAGCTGATCGGCTTCGGCATGGGCGCCGACGCCTATCACATGACCGCACCCAATGTGGACGGTCCCAAGCGTTCGATGAAGGCAGCCCTGCGCAATGCCGGCATCAACGCCGACCAAGTGCACTACATGAACGCCCACGGCACCTCGACGCCGCTGGGTGATGTGAACGAGAGCAATGCCATCAAGCTGGCTTTTGGCGACCATGCCAAGAGCCTGGTGGTCAGCTCGACCAAATCGATGACCGGGCATCTGCTCGGTGGCGCGGGGGGCATCGAATCGGTGTTCACCGTGCTGGCCGTGCGCGACCAGATCGCGCCGCCCACGATCAATATCTTCAACCAGGACCCCGAGTGCGACCTGGACTACTGCGCCAACGAGGCGCGGGAGATGAAGATCGACATCGCCGCGAAGAACAACTTCGGCTTTGGCGGCACCAACGGCACGCTGCTGTTCAAGCGCGTCTGAAGCCTTTCTCACCCTGGGCAGGCCATGCGCCACCCGCCGGCGTTTCAAGCTGAGGTGGCTCCAGGGCGGGCCTGGTGCCTGGCCTGGGCGCTGCTGGTGACGCTTGCCTCGGCCAGCCTTCTGGCCTGGCTGCTGCTGCGGCTGGGCTTGCCTGTCGCAACCCTGCTGCTCGCTGCTCCGCTGGGCCTGCTGGCCGGCTGGAGCTTGCAGCGCCAGCCGGCGCTCAGCCTGTGCTGGGACGGTCAGACCTGGCTGCTGGGCCCGGCAGCCAGCCGTGGCAGTGAGCCCCGCCAGGGTAGCCTGCGCCCCATGCTTGATCTGGGCGCCTGGATGCTGCTGCGCTTTGACCCTCGCCCCGAGCGCCGCTTCCACCAGGGTCGCAGCTACCTGGCCCTGTCTCGCGCTGATATGCCCCAGCAATGGCCGCAGTTGCGCCTCACGCTATATTCGGCGGCCGGCCTTGCCGAGCATGCCAGTCACCCAGAGTCCTCCCCCATCCGATGAGCACCGAAGATTCCGATGTCTTGCTGGTCGAGCGCGTGCAGCGCGGCGACGTCAAGGCATTCGAGATGCTGGTCGTCAAGTACCAGCGCCGTGTCGAGCGCCTGATCGGCCGCATGGTGCGCGATGTGGACCTGGTGCAGGACATCGCCCAGGAAACCTTTCTGCGCGCCTACCGCGCCATGCCCAAGTTCCGTGGCGACAGCGCCTTCTACACCTGGCTGTACCGCATTGCGGTGAACACGGCCAAGAAGTTCTTGCTGGAACTCAAGCGCGACCCTACCGTCTCCGAGTCTTCCCTTAGATCAAGGGATGACGACGACGAAACTTCCCGCACCGAGAATGAACTAAGCGATGCCTCCACACCGGAAGCCGAGCTGGCCAGCAAGGAAATTGCGACCGCGGTGAATGCGGCGGTGGAGGCCCTGTCCGAGGACCTGCGGCAGGCCATCGTGCTGCGCGAGATCGAAGGTCTGAGTTACGAAGAGATTGCCGAAGCGATGAATTGCCCGATAGGGACCGTCAGGTCGCGCATCTTTCGCGCGCGTGAAGCGATTGCCGCACGGCTGCGGCCCTTGCTCGACACGCGCGATGGCGCACGCTGGTGAGTCCCCGTCATGAATAGTCTGGAGTCAAGCATGTCACCCCAAGAATCTCCCTCTTCCAAGGCCCAGGGCCTGTCGGCCCTGATGGATGGGCAGGCCACAGCGGCCGAGACCAAGGCCCTGTGCGAAGCCTGGGGGCAGGACGAGGCGCTGCAGCAGGACTGGCAGCTCTACCACCTGATCGGCGACACCCTGCGCTCCGATGAGCTGGCGCAGCAGCCTGGGCATGACGCCCGCTTTTTGAGTCGGCTCAGCGCCCAGCTGGCGCTGGAGCCGGTGGTGCTGGCGCCGCAGGCCGCTGTGGCGGCCGTGCCGGTCCGCAAGCGCGCGCGGTGGGCTGCGCCGATGGCCGTGGCCGCCGGCTTCATGGTCGTGGCCGGCGCCCTGGTGGTGCTGCAGGGCAATGGCATCTGGGAGCAGGGCGCCGCATCGACCTTGGCCCAGGCCGACAATCCGGGGGAGCGTGCGGTCGCCGCATCCTCGCTGGCCGCCGCGCCGCAGCCGGACGTGGGTGCCGTCTCCTTGGGCGGGCAGGTCAACACTCTGGTGCAGACCTACCCCGCCAACCAGCAACTGGTGCGCGATGCGCGGCTGGACCGCTATCTGCAGGCGCACAAGGAAGTTGGTGCGGGCACGGCACTGGGCGTGTCCACCGGCTATCTGCGCAACGCCAGCTACGATACGCCGCAACCCTGAGCCCAAGCCTGAACCTCCACATGCGCTTTTCCGCAATCGCCTCTGTTGCGCTGTGCCTGGCTCTGGGGGCCTGCAGCTCGCAGGCCCAGGTGGCTGTGCCCACCAAGCCCGCCGCAGGGGCGGAGCTTGATGCAGGCTCGGTCCGCGCCTGGCTGTCGCGCATCCACGAGGCCGCCGGCCGGCGCGATTTTTCCGGCACCCTGGTGGTCAGCGCCGGGGGCGGCGTGCACAGCGCCCGCATCGTTCATGTCTGCAACGGTGCGGAACGCTATGAGCGTATCGACGCGCTCGATGGCCAGCCGCGCCAGATCTACCGCCAGAGCCGCGTCGTCCACACCTTCTGGCCCGACAGCCGTACCGTGCTGATCGAGCAGCGTGGCGCGCTGTCCGACTTCCCGGCCCTGCTGCACGGTGGCGTCGACCGCATTGCCGAGTTCTACGAGCTGCGCAAGCTGGGCGTCGATCGCGTTGCCGGCCATGAGGCCGATGTGCTTCTGCTGCTGCCGCGCGATGCCGCCCGCTTTGCACACCGCCTGTGGGCCGAACGCAAGACCGGGCTCTTGCTGCGCGCCGAGGTGCTGGGCGAGCGCGAGGAGGTGCTGGAGTCCTCGGCCTTCTCCGAGCTGGTGATGGGCAGCAAGCTCACGGCCGATGGCCTGATGCAGAGTATGCCCAAGCTGGATGGTCTGCGTGTGATCCGCAAGGTCAGCACGCCCGTCAAACTGGAGTCCGAGGGCTGGGCCCTGCGCGAGTTGGTGCCGGGTTTCCAGCAGGTCAGCTGCGTCAAGCGACCGATGCCCAGTGGTGAGCCCGCTGGTGAAGCGGGAGGCAGTGCTCTGCAGCTGGTGTTCTCAGACGGCATGACCTATGTGTCGCTGTTCATCGAGCCTTTCGTCGCCGCCAAGCACCAGAAAGCGCTGCAGACGGCCATGGGCGCGACTCAGACGCTGATGCGCCGTCAGGGCGACTGGTGGATCACCGTCATGGGCGACGTGCCCATGCCGACGCTGCAGCGCTTCTACTCGGCATTGGAGCGCAAGCGCTAGCCCCGATTTCCCACCCTCTGTCTTTTCTTCAAGCGAATGAACTCTTCGAGGTTGACGATGAACGCTAAACCCGCAACGGATCTGCGCCGCTGGGTGCTGACCCTGTCCACCGGCCTGCTGCTGGGCACCGCCCTGGTGTTGACACCTGGCACCGGCCACGCCCAGGGCAAGGAACTGCCCGACTTCACCGAGCTGGTGGAGCGCTCCGGCCCGGCGGTGGTCAACATCCGCACCGTGGAGCGCGTGCGCGCCAATGCGCGCGGCCTGCCCGAGATGGACGAGCAGATGCAGGAGTTCTTCCGCCGCTTCGGCATTCCGGTGCCGAATCAGCGCCGCGGCCAGCCGCGCAATGACGAAGACCTGCCGCAGCGCCGCGGCGTCGGCTCGGGCTTCATCATCAGCGCCGACGGCTTTGTGATGACCAATGCCCATGTGGTGGACGGCGCCGACGAAGTCATCGTCACGATGACCGACAAGCGCGAGTTCAAGGCCAAGCTGATCGGCGCCGATGCGCGCACCGATGTGGCGGTGGTCAAGATCGAGGGCGCCGGCCTGCCGCTGGTGAAGATAGGCGACGCCAACCGGCTCAAGGTCGGAGAATGGGTGATCGCCATCGGCTCACCCTTCAATCTCGACAACACGGTGACCGCCGGCATCGTCAGCGCCAAGGCGCGCGACACCGGCGAGCTGCTGCCCTTCATCCAGACCGACGTGGCCATCAACCCCGGCAACTCGGGTGGTCCGCTGATCAATATGCGTGGCGAGGTGGTGGGCATCAACTCGCAGATCTACAGCCAGTCGGGCGGCTATATGGGCATCTCGTTCGCGATCCCTATCGACGAGGCGATGCGTGTGGCCGATTCTTTGCGCAGCAACGGTCGCGTGGTGCGAGGCCGCATCGGTGTGGGCATCGGTGATGTCAGCAAGGAGGTGGCCGAGGCCATAGGCCTGGGCAAGCCCACCGGTGCCGCGGTGAGTACGGTCGAGGCCGGCAGCCCGGCCGACAAGGGCGGCGTCGAGGGCGGCGACATCATCACCAAGGTGGATGGCAAGACGATTGAGAAGTCGGGCGATCTGCGCCGCCTCATCAGCGGCATCAAGCCCGGCACGAAAACCACCCTGCAGGTGTTCCGCCGTGGCGCCTACAAGGAGCTGAGCGTCACTGTGGCCGAGATGGAGGCCGAGCAGCGCCCGCGCCGCCAGGCCGAAGGCGACAACAAGGCGGCGCCTGCCCAGCCCAGCGTACTGGGCTTGACCGTGGCTGACCTGACGGATGCCCAACGCAAGGACCTGAAGCTGAAGATCGGTGTGCGCGTCGAGAGCGTTGAAGGCGCTGCCGCGCGTGCCGGCCTGCGCGAGGGCGACATCATCCTGGCCGTGGACAACACCGAGATTGCCAATGCCAAGCAGTTCGGCGCCGTGGTCACCAAGCTTGAAAAGGCCAAGGTCGTGACGATGCAGGTGCGGCGCGAGAACGCGGTCAGCTTTGTGCTGGTGAAGCCGGCCAAATAGGCGGCTCCGGCGGCGCAGGTCGGGTTGAAGCTCAACCTACTGCGCCGCCGGGTCTTTTCACTATGCGAATTTTGGTCAGTATATTTGCGACAGCACGATGTTGACCATGTTGACAACTTGAAGGCAAAGGCGGTCGGTGATCACTCACATAGGGAGGGAGTGTGGCGGGATTGAACTGCTTCTCGGATAGAATGCTGGCCGCCAAGCCCGACTTTTGACGTCTGCACGGTCGGATCCCCCTGGCACCCCAGGCTATCCCCAAGTCATCCACAAGGGCGTGTTGATAACTTGTGAATAACTTCGGTGTTGGTGGGTTGCAACGTCGGGTTTTCCGGCCTCCCCACGGTTTTCAGACCGGCGGTTTTGGCTACAATGAAGGCCCAACAAGCAGTTGCCAAAAGTTTTGTTGGAAGGCGCGTCACCGATTCGACGTGCCTTTTTTTTGTTTTCAGCACGGCCCTTCGGGCCTTCACATCGCTGCGCGATATGAGCTTCCAACGCAACGGCTTTCGCCGTTGTGACCATGGCAATGGCGCATAGCAGTCGAACATGAACCACATCCGCAATTTCTCCATCATCGCCCACATTGACCACGGCAAGAGCACGCTGGCGGATCGCATCATTCAACGCTGTGGGGGGCTGTCCGATCGGGAGATGGAGGCGCAGGTGCTGGACTCGATGGACATCGAGAAAGAGCGCGGCATCACCATCAAGGCACAGACCGCCGCGCTGCAGTACAAGGCGCGCGATGGCAAGACCTACAACCTGAATCTGATCGACACGCCGGGGCATGTGGACTTCTCCTATGAAGTGAGCCGCTCGCTGTCGGCCTGCGAGGGCGCGCTGCTGGTGGTCGATGCCAGCCAGGGTGTGGAAGCGCAGACGGTGGCCAATTGCTATACCGCGCTGGAGCTGCACGTCGAGGTCGTGCCGGTGCTGAACAAGATGGATCTGCCCAACGCCGATCCGGACAACGCCCGGGCCGAGATCGAGGACGTGATCGGCATCGATGCGACCAACGCGATTCCCTGCAGCGCCAAGACCGGCGAGGGCATAGACGAGATTCTGGAGGCGGTGATCACCCGCATGCCGCCGCCGCGCGGCGTGCTCGAGGCGCCGCCGCGCGCAATGATCATCGACAGCTGGTTCGACAACTATGTCGGCGTGGTGATGCTGGTGCGCGTGGTCGACGGCGTGCTCAAGAAGAGCGAGCGCATCCGCATGATGGCCACCAACGCCGTCTATCCGATCGAGCAGATGGGTGTGTTCACGCCGCACTCGACGCCGCGCGAGCAGCTCAGCGCCGGTGAGGTGGGTTTCATCATCGCCGGCATCAAGGAGTTGCAGGCGGCCAAGGTCGGCGACACGATCACGCTGGACAAGAAGCTGCCCAACAACCTGGGCCCGGCCACCGAGGCGCTGCCCGGCTTCAAGGAAATCCAGCCCCAGGTCTTCGCCGGTCTGTACCCGACCGAATCCAGCGAGTACGACTCGCTGCGCGACGCACTCGAAAAGCTCAAGCTCAACGACTCGTCGCTGCACTACGAGCCCGAGGTGTCGCAGGCGCTGGGCTTCGGCTTTCGCTGCGGCTTCCTGGGCCTCTTGCACATGGAGATCGTGCAGGAGCGGCTGGAGCGCGAGTTCGACCAGGATCTGATCACCACCGCGCCCAGCGTGGTCTATCAGGTGCAGATCGGCGACGGCACGATCATGGAGGTGGACAATCCGTCCAAGGTGCCTGAGCAGGGCAAGATCGTCGAGATCCGCGAGCCCATCGTCACCGTCCACCTGTTCATGCCGCAGGACTACGTCGGCCCCATCATGACCCTGGCCAATCAGAAGCGCGGCGTGCAGCTGAACATGGCCTACCACGGCCGCCAGGTCAAGCTGACCTACGAGATGCCGCTGGCAGAGATCGTGCTGGACTTCTTTGACAAGCTCAAGAGCGTGTCGCGCGGCTATGCCTCGATGGACTACGAGTTCAAGGAGTACCGCGCGGCCGATGTGGTCAAGGTGGACATGCTGATCAACGGCGACCGCATCGATGCGTTGTCGCTGATCGTGCACCGCTCGCAGGCCCAGTATCGTGGCCGCCAGGTGGCCGCCAAGATGCGCGAGATCATCCCGCGCCAGATGTATGACGTGGCCATCCAGGCCGCCATCGGTGCCACCATCATCTCGCGCGAGGACATCAAGGCGCTGCGCAAGAACGTGCTGGCAAAATGCTATGGCGGCGACATCTCGCGCAAGCGCAAGCTGCTCGAAAAACAAAAAGCCGGCAAGAAGCGCATGAAACAGATCGGCTCCGTCGAGGTGCCGCAAGAGGCCTTCCTGGCCATTCTCCAAGTGGAAGATTGATGAGTGCAATCACCGGAATTTTTTACGCGGTGCTGATCGCCTATCTGGGCGGCTGGTACATGGGGTCCTGGAGCGGCAATTTCTCGCTGCTGCTGTTTGTGATGACGGTGGTCACGCTGGGTTACTGGCTGGCCGAGCGCTTCTACTTCCTGCCGGCGCGTGTCGCCGGCGCGGCCAGGCTCGAGGCCCAGGACGCTGCGCGCCGTGAAGAGCTCAAGCGCCAGGGCATCGTCCGCGTCGATGGCGATGTGGCCGGTGCGCGCGACGAGATCCTGCGTCAACCCTGGTGGCTGGACTGGACGGCCGGCCTGTTCCCGGTGATCCTGGCCGTGTTCCTGCTCCGTTCCTTCCTGTTCGAGCCCTTCAAGATTCCGTCCGGTTCGATGGTGCCTACCTTGCTGGTCGGCGACCTGATACTGGTGAATAAATTTCACTACGGCGTGCGTCTGCCGGTGATCAACAAGAAGATCATCGCCAACAACGACGTGCAGCGCGGCGACGTGATGGTGTTCCGTTACCCGGAAGACCCCAGCATCGACTTCATCAAGCGCGTGGCCGCCATTCCCGGCGACGAGATCCGCTACACCAACCAGCGCCTCTACATCAACGGCGTGGCCACCGAGGTCCAACCCAAGGGCGACTTCTATGACGAGAGCGGCATGCGCTACAAGCCCTGGTTCAGCGAGAAGCTGGGCAAGGTGGAGCACGAAATCCTGGTTGATCCGAAGCGGCAGTCGATGTACCACCCCGATCGCAAGGACGGCCCGTTCCCGTTCCAGGACCAATGTCAGTACACCGCCGAGGGTGTGACCTGCAAGGTGCCGGCCGGCCACTACTTCATGCTGGGCGACAACCGTGACGATTCGCGCGATTCCCGCTACTGGGGCTTTGTGCCAGACGAGAATATCGTCGGCCGGGCCTTCTTTGTGTGGATGAATTTCGGTAATCTCAAGCGTATCGGTGCGTTCCATTGAACGCTTGGCGGTCGGCTCGTGAATCCTCAAAGGTGCAGATCTTGATGCGACAACAACAACGTGGCGTGACGATGCTGGGCCTGGTCTTCTGGGCCATCCTGATCGGCTTTGCGGGCCTGATCACGATCAAGGTCCTGCCTACCTTGAACGAGTACTACACGATACGCAGCGCGATCAACAAGATTGCCAAGTCCAATCCGCCGACGGTGGCGGCGGTGCGCGGCGAGTTCGAGCGCCAGCAGGAGATCGAATATTCGATCAGCAGCATCAGCGCTAAAGATCTAGACGTCACCAAGGAGGGTGACAAGGTCGTGATCAGCTTTGCCTACGATAAAGAAATTGCCCTGATGGGCCCGGTTTTTCTCTTGATCAAGTACGAAGGGCGGTCCGAATAGTGCCGGTGTGGGTGGGCGCAGCAGCGCCTTGCCTGCTTGAACACTGTTGCGTACCAACAGATATTGCATGAGTCAGATGCTTGAAACTCTGCAAGACCGGCTGGGCTATCGCTTCAAGGAGCCGGCTCTTCTGAAACGCGCGCTGACGCACCGCAGCTTTGGCGCGGATCACAACGAGCGGCTTGAATTCCTCGGTGACACGGTGCTGAGTCTGGCCGTGTCCAGCCTGCTGTACGAACGCTTCCAGGGCTCCGACGAGGGCGATCTGACCCGCGTGCGCGCCCACCTGGTGCGTGAAGACAGCCTGCACCGCCTGGCCTTGGGACTGGGCCTGCCGCAGGTGCTCAAGCTCAGCGAAGGCGAGGCCCGGGGCGGCGGCGCCCAGCGCCCCTCCATACTGGCCGATGCCTTGGAGGCGCTGATCGGTGCCGCCTTTGTCGAGGGCGGCTATGAGGCGGCCCAGGGCGTGGTCCAGCGTCTGTTTGCCGATGTCATTGCCAACACCGGCATGGACAACTGGGCCAAGGATCCGAAGACGGAGTTGCAGGAATGGCTGCAAGCGCGCCGCCTGCCCGTGCCCGACTACCGCATCATCGAGACCCGTGGCCAGGCCCATGCCCAGACCTTCGCGGTCGAATGCGTGGTGCCGGCCCTGGCCGTCACCCAAAGCGGCGAAGGCCGTTCGCGCCGTGCTGCCGAGCAAGACGCTGCCAAGCGTGTGCTGGACGAACTGAAATCCCGTGACCGGCCCGGCAGCGGCCTGCGCGACTGAATGAACCGGTCACAAGCCGCACCCTATGAATAACACCCCCGAATCTCCGCCCGAATTGCCCTCCGAAGCCCCCGATGACGAGGCCGCCGAGGTGCAGGGCGGTGCCGGCGAGCCCCCCGAGTACGACAGCAATGGCCGCCGCTGCGGCCTGTTGGCCATCGTAGGCCGGCCCAATGTCGGCAAATCGACTCTGCTGAACGCCTTGGTCGGCCAGAAGGTCAGCATCACCTCGCGCAAGGCCCAGACCACGCGCCACCGCATCACCGGCGTACGCACGGTCGAGGATTCGCAGTTCGTGTTCGTTGACACGCCCGGCTTCCAGACCAAGCATGGCACGGCGCTGAACCGCAATCTGAACCGCACCGTGCTGTCCTCGCTGTCCGATGTGGACGTGGTGCTGTTCATGGTCGAGGCCTGCCGCTTCAACACCGACGATGCGAAGGTGTTGAGCCTGCTGCCCGAGCACAAGCCGGTCATCCTGATCGCCAACAAGCTCGACGCGGTGAACCGCCGCGCCGACATGGTGCCCTGGCTGAAGGCGATGCAGGAGCGCCGCAATTTCACCGAGTTCGTGCCGCTGTCGGCGCAGAAGCCCAGCGATGTCGAGCGCCTGTTCGCCATCCTCAAGCCCTATCTGCCCGAGCAGGACTGGTTCTACGAGGAAGACGCGCTGACCGACCGCAGCGACCGTTTCCTGGCCAGCGAAATCATCCGCGAGAAGCTGTTCCGCCTGACCGGCGACGAATTGCCCTACAACTGCACCGTGGTGATAGACAAGTTCGAGGAAGAGGGCCATCTGAAGCGCATCGCCGCCTCCATCGTCGTCGAGCGCGATGCCCACAAGGGCATGATCATCGGCGGCGGCGGCGAGCGCCTGAAGCGTATCGGCTCCGAAGCGCGCCAGGAGCTGGAGACGCTGATGGACTCCAAGGTCTATCTGGAGCTGTGGGTCAAGGTCCGTTCCGGCTGGGCCGACAGCGAGGAACATCTGCGGTCCTACGGCTACGAGTGATAGCGTGAGCCCCAAGGTCGCTCCGCTCCTGCCCCCAAGGGGCGCAACCCGGCTTGGGACGGCCCGGCGCCGGGCATGATACGCGTTTCGGTTCGAGCACCGCGGGCCCATGCCACGCAGCCCGCGTTCGTGCTCCATCACTACGACTGGAGCGAGACCAGTCTGATACTCGACCTGTTCACCCGTGAACTCGGTCGCGTCGCCGTGGTCGCCAAGGGCGCGAAGCGGCCGTACTCGCAGCTGCGCGCCGTACTGCTGCCGTTTCAGCGCATCAACGTCAGCCTGTCCAAGGGCAGCAAGACGGAGGAGGGCGCGGCCGAGGTGCTGACTCTGCGCAGCGCCGAATGGGGTGGCGGTGCCACCTTGCCCGGCGGCGCGGCCATCTTCTCCGGCTACTACCTGAACGAGTTGCTGCTCAAGTTGCTGGCCCGGCAAGACCCGCACCCGCTCTTGTTCGACGCCTATGCCCAGGCCCTGCCGCAGCTGCATGCCGAAGACGATGCCAGCAACCAGGCCGGCCTGCGCGCCTTCGAGCTGGTGCTGCTGCGCGAGATCGGCCTGCTGCCGGATCTGAGCCTGGCGACGACCACGCAGCAGGCGCTGCGTCCGGAGCGTGACTACGCGCTGTCGCCGCAGTCCGGCGTAATCGCACCCGCCGGCGATGAGCCCCGGCTCAGCGGCGCCACCCTGATCCATCTGCAGGCGGCCCTGGAGCATGGCAGCCATGCCGCGCTGCTGCAGGCCTGCGGCACGGCCTTGCCGTCCCTGCGTGCGGCATTGCGCGGCCTGCTTCACTATCATCTGGGCCATGCGCCGTTGCGCACCCGGCAGGTGATGCTGGATCTGCAAAAACTTCTGGATACCAAAACGCCATGAACCCACTTGTCGCCCCTGAGGCCGGCTCGCACGGCCAGCGCACCGCGCTGTCGGTCAACGTCAACAAGGTCGCCCTGCTGCGCAACACCCGGCACCTGGGCATTCCCAGTGTCACCAAGGCCGCGCAGCTGTGCCTGGAGGCCGGCGCGCAGGGCATCACCGTGCACCCCCGGCCCGACGAGCGCCACATCCGCGCCCATGATGTGCGCGAGCTGGCCGAGTTGCTCAAGGCCTGGCCCCAGGCGGAATACAACATCGAGGGCAACCCGACGCAGAACCTGATGGACTTCGTGCGCGAGTTCCGCCCGCACCAGGTCACCTTCGTGCCCGATGCCGAGGACCAGTTCACCTCCGACCACGGCTGGAACCTTCCCGCCGACATGGCGAGGCTGAAGCCGCTGATCGCGGAGTGCAAGTCGCTTGGTGTGCGCGTCAGCCTTTTCATGGATCCGCTGCCGGCGGCCATGCCCCTGGTTGCCGAGCTGGGCGCCGACCGCATCGAGCTCTACACCGAGACCTATGCCAGCGCCTTCGGCACAGAGCGTGAAGACGTTGTGCTGGCCGGCTTCACGGCCACCGCGCGCGCGGCGCTGGCCTTGGGTCTGGGCATCAACGCCGGCCACGACCTGAACCGCGACAACCTGACGCGCTTTCTGCGCGAAGTGCCGGGCGTGCTGGAGGTATCGATAGGCCACGCGCTGATCGCCGACGCGCTGGAGCTGGGTTATGCCGAGACGGTGCGTGACTATCAGCGCTGTATCCAGCGGGCCTTTTCAGCGCAATGATTTACGGAATAGGCACCGACATCTGCGATCTTCGCCGCCTGCGCGCAACCTTGGATCGCCGTGGCGAGCGTTTCGCCGAGAAGGTGCTGGGCCCGCATGAGCTGGCCGTGTTCCTCGCCCGCCGCGCCCGAGTCGAGGCGCGGGGACTGAGCTTTCTGGGCACCCGCTTCGCCGCCAAGGAGGCCTTTTCGAAGGCCATAGGCCTGGGCATGCGCATGCCCATGACCTGGCGGGCCTGCGAGATCGTCAACGCCGCCAGCGGCAAGCCCGAGATACGCCTGCATGGCGAGCTGGCCGAGTGGTTTGCCGCCAAGGGCCTGCGGGCCCATGTCACCGTCACCGACGAAACCGAATATGCCGCCGCCTTCGTGGCGGTGGAAACCATTTGAGAAGAGACGAACCCATGACCGAGCTGCAACACGCCCCCGTGATCCTGGACATCGCCGGCCTGAGCCTGACCGACGATGACCGCCGCCGCCTCCAGCATCCGCTGACCGGCGGCATGATTCTGTTCAGCCGCAACTGGCAGAGCCGGGCCCAGCTGACCGAGTTGACGGCCGAGGTCAAGGCCCTGCGGCCCGATCTGCTGATCACCGTTGACCACGAGGGTGGCCGAGTGCAGCGCTTCCGCAGCGATGGCTTCACCCACCTGCCCGCCATGCGTGACCTCGGCGACCTGTGGATGCAGGACGCGATGCGTGCCACCAACGCCGCCACCGCCGCCGGTTATGTGCTGGGTGCCGAGTTGCGTGCCTGTGGCGTCGATCTGAGCTTCACGCCGGTGGTCGATCTCGACCATGGCCGCAGCGAGGTCGTCGGCAACCGCGCCTTCCATCGTGACCCACGGGTCGTCTCGCTTCTGGCCAAGAGCCTGATGCATGGCCTGCTGCAGTCGGGCATGGCCAATTGCGGCAAGCACTTCCCGGCGCACGGCTATGCCCAGGCGGACTCGCATGTGGCCGCGGCCGTGGACAAACGCTCGCTGAAGGCCATCCTGGCCGAAGACGCCAAACCCTACGACTGGCTGTCCACGTCGCTGACCTGCGTGATGCCGGCCCACGTGACCTATCCCAAGGTCGATGCCTTGCCGGCCGGCTTCTCGGCCCGATGGCTGAAAGACATCCTGCGCGGCCGCTTAAGCTTCAACGGTGCCATCTGCTGCGACGACCTGAGCATGGAAGGTGCGCGCATTGCCGGCAGCCCGACCGAGGGCGCCATCACCGCGCTGAACGCCGGTTGCGATCTGGCGCTGCTGTGCAACCAATCAAAGATCGATGGCGGTAAACCAGTCGATGTGCTTCTGGAAGGCCTGGCCAAGGCACTGAAAGCCGGCCGCTGGCAGGCCGAGCCCGACAGCGAGGCCCGCCGCCTGGACCTGCTGCCGCAGACCGCGCCGCTGACCTGGGACGAGCTGATGCACCAGCCGGTGTATCAGCACGCGCTGGAGCGCCTTCCCTGAACCCGCGCTGACGACGGGACGAAAAAAAAGCCGCCTGCATGCAGGCGGCTTTTTTGTGGGTCAACGGGCTCAGTGCCCGTCACGCCATCAGCGTTGCTCGAACGGCAAGGTGATCTGCGCCAGATCCTTGCGCGTCTCGACCAGCACCAGCGGGCCCTGGTCGATCTGCTCGACCGGCTTGGGTTCGCGGGGCACATGCACGGGCTTGGGCTCGGCGGCCATCGCCTCCTGCACGGCGCGGATCTTGTCGGCGTCGGAGTTGACCCACTGCAGGCCGGCATTGGCCGCAACCGCGTTCAGATCCTCGATCGGCAGGGCGAAGGCTTCGACCACGACCGGTGCGGCGACAGGTGCTACGACGGGAGCAGGGGCGGGAGCCGCTACCGGAGCCGGGGCCGGTGCTGCCACCGGCTCGGCCACCGCTTCCGCGGGAGCAGCTTCAGGCGCGGCAGCCACTGGGGCCACAAAGGCCGAAGCCTCGATCGGGCGGGCAACCATCACTTCGATTGCGGCAGGTTCGTCAACAGCGGGAGCGATGGCTTCGGCCGGCGCTTCGGCAACACCTTCCGCAGCGGCTTCGCCGGCGACATTCTCTTCGCCTTCCGCGCGGTCGCGACGGGGACCGCGATCGCGACCACGGCCGCGATTACGACGGCCTTCGCGGGCCTGGCCTTCGCCTTCTGCGGCGCCTTCGCTGCCTTCGGCGGCGACGGCATCCTGCGCTTCGGCGGTGGCCGGTTCGGCGGCAACTGCGCCATCACCCAGCAGCGCGCCGTCGGCATCGGTGCCGGTGCCTTCGGTGCGGGTATCGTCACGGTCGCGGCCTCCACGGCGGCGGCGGCGGCGGCCGCCCTGGCGTTCGCCTTGGTCTTCACCTGCTTCGGCGCCTTCGGCGGCCGGGGCGGTGTCGGCAAAGGCGGGTTGTGCACCGGCGTCGGCGCTCAATTCGGCCACGGCCTCGGCACTGCGTTCCTCATTGCGCGGGCCGCGCTCGGCACGGTCACCACGGCCACGGCCACCGCGCTCACCACGTTCGGCGCGCGGTGCGCGTGCCTCTTCAGCGCCGGCAACTGCCACACCGGCAGCCACGGCAGCGCCTGCGGCGACATCCAGGCCTTCGGTGCGCTCGGTCCGCTCACCACGTTCGCGACGCGGACGGCCACCGCCTTCGCGGTTCTCAGGACGGGCATCACGCTCGCCACGGCCACCACGGCCGCCTTCACGTTGACCATCGCGCTGACCGTCACGGCCAGCGGACTCGGCGCGTGCGCCTTCCGGCTTGGCTTCACGGCTGCCATCGCGTCCACCACGGCCACCGCGGCCGCCACGATCGTTGCGGTCACCACGGCCGCGCTGGCCGTCACGGCCTTCTCGGGCCGGCTTGGCTTCGGGGCTGGCCACGACGGGCTTGACGGGGGCCGGTGCCGGAGCGGCAGCCTCGCCACCGCCGAACAGGCTCTTGATCCAGCCGAAGAAACCACCGCCCGCGGCAGCGGGTGCGGCGACCGGTGCGGGAGCAGCCACCGGTGCTGCCACCGGGGCGGGCGCGGGAGCGGGCTTGGGCACGGCAACAGGTGCGGGCGTCTCGGGCAGGATGCCCTTGATGACCGGCTCCTGCTTGGCCTTGGCCTTTTCGCGGCGGGTGATGCCCACCTCGTCTTCCGGCTCTTCGATCATCGTGTAGCTGGCCTGCAGATTCTCCAGACGCGGGTCATCGTGGCGCAGGCGTTCCAGCTTGTAGTTCGGGGTGTCGAGGTGCTTGTTGGGCACCAGCAGCACGGTGATGCGCTGCTTCAGCTCGATCTTGGTGATTTCGGTGCGCTTCTCGTTCAGCAAGAAGCTGGTCACTTCCACCGGCACCTGCACATGCACGGCGGCGGTGTTGTCCTTCATCGACTCTTCCTGGACCATGCGCAGGATCTGCAGCGCGCTGGACTCGGTGTCGCGGATGTGGCCGGTGCCGTTGCAGCGCGGGCAGGTGATGTGGCTGCCCTCAGACAGCGCCGGGCGCAGGCGCTGGCGGCTCAGTTCGAGCAGGCCGAACTTGCTGATCGAGCTGAACTGCACGCGGGCACGGTCGGAGCGCAGCGCGTCGCGCAGGCGCTGTTCGACCTCGCGGCGGTTCTTGCTCTCTTCCATGTCGATGAAGTCGACGACGATCAGGCCACCCAGGTCGCGCAAGCGCATCTGGCGCGCGATTTCGTCGGCGGCTTCCAGATTGGTGCGGGTGGCGGTTTCCTCGATGTCACCGCCGCGCGTGGCGCGGGCCGAGTTGACGTCGACCGAGACCAGGGCCTCGGTGTGGTCGATGACGATGGCGCCGCCCGACGGCAGGTTCACCGTGCGCGAGAACGCGGTCTCGATCTGGTGCTCGATCTGGAAGCGGCTGAACAGCGGCGCATCGTCACGGTAGCGCTTCACGCGATTGGCCGTTTCGGGCATCACGTGGTTCATGAACTGCTGGGCCTGCTCGAAGATATCGTCCGTATCGATCAGGATTTCGCCGATGTCGGCGGTGAAGTAGTCGCGAATGGCGCGAATCACCAGCGACGATTCCTGATAGATCAGGAAGGCGCCCTTGCTGCCCTTGGACGCGCCGTCGATGGCGGTCCACAGCTTAAGCATGTAGTTCAGGTCCCACTGCAGCTCGGGGGCGCTGCGGCCGATGCCGGCGGTGCGCGCGATCAGCGACATGCCCTTGGGGTACTCGAGCTGGTCGAGGTTCTCTTTCAGCTCTTCACGGTCTTCGCCCTCGATGCGGCGCGAAACGCCACCACCGCGGGGGTTGTTGGGCATCAAGACCAGATAGCGGCCGGCCAGCGACACAAAGGTGGTCAAAGCCGCGCCCTTGTTGCCGCGCTCTTCTTTTTCGACCTGGACCAGCAGCTCCTGGCCTTCCTTGATCGCGTCCTGGATGCGGGCGGTGCGCACATCCGTGCCTTCGCGGAAGAACTGGCGCGAGATTTCCTTGAAGGGCAGGAAGCCGTGGCGGTCTTCGCCGTAGTCGACGAAACAGGCTTCGAGCGAGGGCTCGACGCGGGTCACGACCGCCTTGTAGATATTGCCCTTGCGCTGTTCGCGGCCCTCGATCTCGGTCTCGAAGTCCACCAGTTTCTGGCCATCGACGATGGCCAGGCGACGCTCTTCAGCCTGCGTCGCATTGATCAGCATGCGTTTCATGTTCACTCTCCTCTGTGCGCGCCCGGCCTGTTCGACAGGACCTGGGTCGCGCATACATCAACACCGCCTGCGGTCCGAGAACCGTGGGCGACTCACCGATGCACGAGAAACGTGGAGGAACCGAGTAAGGAATCGCCCTGGACTGCGCGGATGATCGTTTAGCCGATCAAGAGGAGCAGCGTTGGCGCATGCGTGGCAGTGAAACATCAGCGCTTGTGGCCCCATCCCCTGGCGTGAGCGACGGGCGCCACGCGGCCCAGGCCTGATCCATGGCGCGGCCGGCGCCGGCATTGAGCCGGGGCAGCAAACACTTGGAGGGCATGGGGAAGGGATTGAAGGGGAACATCCGCTGATCACTGAACGCGGGCATGAGATCTGCAAACTGTAATTGCGCGCCTCATGCCTATATAAACCTTTGTCTTTCCCTGTCCTGATAGGACGGCGGGTTGGCTCGTTCTACGTTTGCTCTGCCACGTGCTGCCGCTGGCCGCGCTGTCACTTGGGGACAGCGCCCGCCCACGGCAGGGCGCGTTGCATCACCGATTTTTGACCCGTCTTGTCTTGTTCAAACCCTACGGGCCGCCACCCAGCGCCGCCCTTGCCCAGTTAAACTCAGGCAAATCAAATACTTACGGCGCAAACGTGGTGCAAAGCATTATAGGGCGGAAAGCAGCGGGATCGGCCAAGGCGGCCAAGCCCGGCGGCGCAAGTCCGCGCCGAACCGGCAAAAAGGTGGCATTGGGCATTCGTGTGCCGGTGAGCCCGCCAAAGCACACAGTGGCAAAAACGATAGCGCAGCGGCCAGCTGAACCGGCAAAAGCGAGCGCTGTGCCGGCGGTGAAGCGCGTCACCATCGACGATGGCTCGGCCGGCCAGCGCCTGGACAACTTTCTCTTGCGCGAACTCAAGGGCGTGCCCAAGACCCACGTCTACCGGCTGATCCGTGCCGGCGAGGTGCGTGTCAACAAGGGCAGGGCCCATGCCGACACACGGCTGGAGCTGGGCGACGAGGTGCGTATTCCGCCGGTGCGCCTGCCCGAGCGGGTGGAGAGCGGTGCACCCGCCGCACCACCGCGCGAGTTTCCCATCGTGTTCGAAGACGAGCACTTGATCGCCATCAACAAACCGGCGGGCGTGGCCGTGCACGGCGGCAGCGGCGTCAGCTTCGGCGTGATCGAGCAGCTGCGTCAGGCCAGGCCGACGGCCAAATTCCTGGAATTGGTGCACCGGCTGGACCGCGAAACCTCGGGCCTGCTGTTGATCGCCAAGAAGCGCAGCGCGCTGACCGGACTGCAGACCCAGTTCCGCGAGCGTGAGACCGGCAAGACCTATGCCGCGCTGGTGGTCGGCGCCTGGGATGCGTCGAACAAGGTCATCGACGTGCCGCTGCACAAGTTTCTCGACGCCGATGGCGAGCGCCGGGTGCGCGCGGTGACCTCATCCCATGATGTCAATGCCGAGGACGCCCGCCGTTCGATCTCCCTGGTCCGGCTGGCCAAGGCCTTCGACGGCTTCAGCCTGCTGGATGTGACGATCAAGACCGGCCGCACGCACCAGATCCGCGTGCATCTGCAGCATGCCGGCCACCCGATTGTTGGCGACACCAAGTACGGCATCTTCGAGCTCAACCATGCCCTGGCCCGCGGCGAACGCCTGGGCGGCCACAAGTTCGAGCGCATGTTCCTGCATGCCCGGCGGCTGAAGTTCAACCACCCCGCCACGGGCGAGGAGATCGAACTCGTCGCACCATTGCCTCCCGAATGCGAGGCCCTGCTCGCTGTCTTGAAAATGCCATTGAAAGTGTCTGCGTGAACCGACCCCGCCAATTTGATCTGATCGTCTTCGACTGGGATGGCACCCTGTATGACTCGACGGCGCTGATCACCCGCGCCATCCAGTCCGCCTGTGCCGACGTCGGCACCACTGTGCCCAGCGACCAGGCCGCCAGCTATGTGATCGGTCTGGGCCTGCAGGACGCCCTGCGCCATGCCGCGCCCGATCTGCCGGCCGACAAATATCCCGAGCTGGGCCTGCGCTTTCGCCATCACTACTTCGAGCGCAAGCACGAGCTGGTGCTGTTTGATGGTGTCTTGGCGATGCTGGACAGCCTGAAGGCCCGCCACCACTGGCTGGCCGTGGCGACGGGCAAGAACCGCAGGGGCCTGGACGAGGCGCTGGACAGCGCCCAGCTCAAGGGCATGTTCGACAGCAGCCGCACCGCCGACGAGACCGCCTCCAAGCCCAATCCGCAGATGCTGCTGGAACTGATGCGCGAGCTGGGCACCGAGCCCGAGCGTACCTTGATGATTGGCGACACCACGCACGATCTGCAGCTGGCCGTCAACGCCGGTACCGCCTGCCTGGGCGTCAGCTACGGTGCGCACGAGCACGACAGCTTCCACACCTTTGCGCCCGTTCACGTGGCCCACAGCGTGGCCGAGCTGCACCAGTGGCTGGATTCCCATGCATGAAACTCCCATCGGTGAACCGCTGCTGTTGTGCCGCTCCGACGAGTTGGCCGAGCGGGGCACGGCCGTCGTCTTCGATGTGTTGCAATGGGGCGAGGCGGTGCGCGCCTTTGCGCTGCGCTTCGACGGCGAGGTGGTCGCCTACCTGAACCGCTGCGTTCATGTTCCCACCGAGATGGACTGGCAGCCCGGCGAATTTCTCGACAGTTCCAAGGAATACATCATGTGTTCCATCCACGGCGCGGCCTATGAGCCGCGCACCGGGCAGATCGTGTCCGGTCCCTGCTCACGCGGCAGGCTCACCCGCATCCAGGTGCAGGAGCGCGAGGGCCAGGTCTTCTGGTTCCCGACCCGGGACACCAAGCCCGCCCAGGCCCTGTTCGACGATATTGAAGGCAAAGCATGAATCCGAATGATGATCTTCCCGGTGCGGTTCCCGATCCGGGCCCGGCCACCTTGAATGTGGACAACACGCCCGCACCGCCCGGCACGCCTTCGGTTGCGGCTGCTGCCCCGGCGCAGGCCTCCAGCGCTGCCGCCGCCCCGGCCAGCCATTCGGTGGTCGGTCTGGAACCGGTGCTGGAGCAGTTTGCGCGCGAGTACCTGCGTGACCGCCGCAGCGACCGCCGCTGGCGCAGCTTCTTCCGGCTGATCTGGCTGGGCATCATTGCCTTGTTCGCCTGGTTCCTGTTCCTGCAGCGCCACCACACACCGTCGCCCAGCGGCCCGCACACGGCCCTGGTCGAGGTGCGCGGCGAGATTGCGGTGGACACCGAGGCCAGTGCCGAGAACCTGCTGGCAGCCTTGCGCCCGGCCTTCGAGGACCATGGTGCCCAGGCGGTGGTGCTGCGCATGAACTCGCCCGGCGGCAGCCCGGTGCAGTCGGGCATCGTCTATGACGAGATCCGCCGGCTCAAGGCACTGTACAAGAAGCCGGTCTATGCCGTGGTCGAGGAGATGTGCGCCTCGGGCTGCTATTACATGGCCGCCGCGGCCGACGAGATCTATGTGGACAAGGCCTCGGTGGTCGGCTCCATCGGCGTGCTGATGGATGGCTTCGGCTTCACCGGCGTGATGGAGAAGTACGGCGTCGAGCGCCGCCTGCTCACCGCCGGTGAGAACAAGGGCATGCTGGACCCGTTCTCGCCGGTCAATGAGAAGCAGCGTGGCTTGGCACAGGCGATGCTGGACCAGATCCACCGCCAGTTCATCAAGGCGGTGAAAGACGGTCGCGGCAAGCGCCTGAAGGAAACGCCCGAGACCTTCTCCGGCCTGTTCTGGAATGGTGAGGAATCGATCAAGCTGGGTCTGGCCGACAAGATCGGCAGCCTGGACTTTGTCGCCCGGGAGGTCGTCAAGGCCGAGGACGTGATCGACTACACGCCCAAGGACAATGTCGCCGAGCGGCTGGCCAAGCGCTTTGGCGCGGCCATCGGCGAGGGCTCGGTGCGGGCCGTGCGGGGCGTGATCAATCTGCGCTGAACGCACCTTCGTATCAAGAAAAAAAGAGCCGGAGCCCTTGCGGGTTCCGGCTCTTTGCATGCTGGGGCTTGTTGCGCCCCATCCTCTAGCGACGTCTCTTCTTATTGTTGTTGGTTCTTGCGGCGGCGGCTGACCATGCCCACCGTCAGCAGACCGGCCATCATCAGCGCATAGGTCTCGGGCTCCGGCACCGGCGTGGTCGGCACGAAGGGCTCGTAGCCCAGCTCCAGCTTGCCGTTCGGGCCGGCGCTCAGCGAGTTGGCGATCAAGGTGCCTTCCAGGTGGCCGCTGCCGATCACGTTGGCGTTCACCGCCAGCACGCTGCCGTTCAGGAAGGTGCCGACATTGACGCTGGTGGCATTGCTCAGGTTGTAGATCACGCGGTCGCGGTGCGAGGCCAGGCCGTCGCTGGAGTTAGCCTGGTCGCCGCCCAGATTGCCGGAGAACACGACGTTGGTCAGCGTGCTGTTGATCACCACATGGGCGCCGGCCTTGACGTTGTTCAAGGTGATGTTGCTCAGCGCGGTGTTGCCCAGGTTGAATATCTGCATATCGGAGCTGCCGTCACCGGTCAGGGTCACACCGCCGGCGCTGGCGGCCCAGCTGCCGATTTGCGATTGGCCGGCCAGCGTGCTGGACAGGCCGCTCAGCTGCGTCTTGGCGCCGGCGAAGTCCAGGTGGTTGGCGTTCTGGGTGGCCGTGCCGTACTGCCAGCTGGCGGCGGTCAGGGTCGTGCCATAGACGATCTGACCCATATTCAGGTTCGAGGGCACCCAGGGAGCGGTGCTCGGGCCGATCGAGGCATTCGTGTTGGTGTTGTAGTTCGGGCCGTTGTAGATCGAGCCGGCAGGGCCCCATTGGCCAGTCAGCGAGACGCTGCCGCCCACCACCAGCGACGGTGCGGTCGAGCCGTAGGCATTGCGGTAGCCGACATCGAAGCCGGAGGTCAGGTTGCCGCCGACGGCCAGGCGGCCTTCGACGTCGGATGCGGCGTTCACATTGCCGAAGAAAAAGCCGCTGTAACCGGCGGCCGGGCCGAGGTCTATCAGGGGCAGGGCCTGGGCGGCGCCGCAGGCGGCAGCCAGCAGGCTCAAGGCAGCGAAACGATGCAGACTCTTCTTGATATTCATGGTGAATCTCCCTAGTGGCTTTCAGTGTTTGGCCGTGTTGTGCCGGCCAGGTGGTTTGCAATTGGTTTGCAACTGGAGCGGATTCTAGGGAGGCGGGTCGCGCTGGGATCCCCCCGGCTAAGGGGGATCACCTATGGCGATGTGCGTTTCTTCACGCGCTGAGAATTGGTATCTCAGTGGTTTTGATCAGTGATCGCGTTTTCAGCAGATCAAACCCGCAAACCTTGCCCTCACGGCGGGGTTTGCGAGTCAAAGCATCTGTCTCAATGATTGCATCCCGGGCCATGCACGTGGCCGTGGTCATGGTCGTGATGATCATGATCATGGTGGTGTTCCATCACCTCGGGCAGCTGGCTCAGCAGCGCCGGCGGATCGAAGGGCGCGACCTCCGGGGCCAGGGCAAAGTGCTGGCGCTCCAGCCACTGGGCCAGTTGCGGGTCACCGGGCAGGCGCAGATGATCGTCATGGGCTTCCATATGCACATGCATCTCGCCCAGCTGATGGGCCAGGCGCAGCAGGTCGCCGGGCTTGCCGTGCTCGGCATTGGCGCGCACCAGCAGCAGGTGCTCGGGTGCGGCCTCGACGCGCAGCAGCGAGCCGTCCTCGGCCACCAGCACATCGCCTCCCCGCAGCGTGCTGCCCTTGGGCAGGCGCAGGCCGAGCTCCAGGCCCTCGCCATTGCTCAGATTGGCCTCATGGTGCTGGCGGTGGGCAAAGGGCAGGGCCAGCACGCCGGCGCGCTTGAGCAGCACCGGGGCCAGGCCTTCGCCCTGGGGCAGGAGTTTTTGGATGATCAGCATTGGGGTCGAGCGTGAAGTTGGGTGTGGGGCAAGACTGTACGGCAAGCGGGCCTTTGGCGACGATGGCGGGCGACAATGCCCGTTTCAGAAGCTGATCAGACAGGGCGCGCGATGAAACTGGCAGTTGACGTTCACTACGACGCCGAAGGCGCCCAGGCCGCCGCCGTGGCGTTCGAGGACTGGGGCGCTGTGGAGGCGCTGCGGACCTACACCTCCCGCATCGCCCATGTCGAGAAAGCGCCCCGTGGCGAACTGGACCTGCGCGAGCTGCCCTGCCTGCTGCAACTGCTGCGCGAGCATGCGCTGGACCCCGAGGTCATCGTCATCGACGGCTTCGTCCACCTAGACGCGCAGGAGACCCCGGGCCTGGGCCAGCACCTGTTCCACGCGCTCGGTGGCCGCGTTGCCATCATCGGCATCTCCAAGACGGCGATGGCCGAGACTCCAGCGCAGTTCGAGGTGGTCAGGGAAGAAGAAACCCGCCCGCTGATCGTGACCTGCGCCGGCATCGACCTCGGCGCGGCCAAGGCCCGGCTGCGCACCATGCATGGCAGGAAACGTGTGCCGACCCTGCTGAAGCTGGTGGCGCGGTTGGCGAAGGGGTTGGGGGACTAGGGCCTGTTAACACTACGTCCATCAGGCAGACGTAGTGTTAACAGGCCCTAGCTAGTTCAGACCCGTTCAAGAACCACCGCGATGCCCTGGCCGACGCCTATGCACATTGTGCACAGTGCGTATCGCCCTTTGATGCGGTGCAACTGATTCACTGCCGTGGTGGCCAGGCGCGCGCCCGAGGCGCCGAGCGGGTGGCCCAGGGCAATCGCGCCGCCGTTCGGATTGACGCGGGCATCGTCATCGGCCAGGCCCAGCTCGCGCAGCACGGCCAGACCCTGGGCGGCGAAGGCCTCGTTCAACTCGATCACGTCCAGATCGGCCAGCGTGAGCCCGGCAAGCGCCAGGACCTTGCGGGTGGCCGGCGCCGGGCCCATGCCCATGATGCGTGGCGGCACGCCGGCGGTGGCCATCGCCACAATGCGTGCCCGCGGGCTCAGGCCATGCCGTGACGCCGCGGCCTCGTCGGCCAGCAGCAAGGCGCAGGCGCCGTCATTCACGCCAGAGGCATTGCCCGCGGTGACGGTGCCGTCGGGCCGCACCACACCCTTGAGCTTTGCCAGGGCCTCAAGGCTGGTCTCGCGCGGATGCTCGTCCCGGCTCACGACGATGGCCTCGCCCTTCTTCTGCGCGATCGTCACCGACACGACCTCTTCGTCGAAGAAGCCGCTGCGCTGCGCCGCCAGCGCCCGCTGCTGGGAGGCCAGTGCCATGCGGTCCTGCGCTTCGCGCTCGATGCGGTAGTCGGTGGCCACGTTCTCGGCCGTCTCGGGCATCGAGTCCACGCCGTAGCGCTCCTGCATCAGCCGGTTGATCAGGCGCCAGCCAATCGTCGTGTCCTGAACCGTGTTCGCACGTGAGAAGGCGGCCTCTGCCTTGGGCATGACGAAGGGCGCCCGGCTCATGCTTTCCACACCTCCGGCAATCATCAGATCGGCCTCGCCGCTCTTGATCGCCCGCGCCGCCGTGCCCAGCGCGTCGAGCCCGGACCCGCACAGGCGGTTCACCGTCGAGCCGGGAACCTCGAGCGGCAGACCCGCCAGCAGCGCACTCATGCGTGCGACGTTGCGGTTGTCTTCGCCGGCCTGGTTGGCGCAGCCGTAGATCACATCGGCGACGGCCTGCCAGTCAACCTTGGCGTTGCGGGCCATCAAGGCTGCCAGCGGCAGGGCGCCAAGGTCATCGGCGCGGACCGACGATAGCGCGCCGCCGTAGCGACCGAAGGGGGTGCGGATGGCGTCGCAGATATAGGCGTGTCGGGTCATGACAGTGTTTCCTCGCTGTCCAGGGTCCAGAGGCGGGCGAGCAGCGCGCGGGCTTGTTCGCTGCCTATCACCGGCGAGGCGAGTTCGATCAGCTTGCTCTCGAGTTCGGCATCGCTCAGCGGCTGCTCGGGGTCGCCCTTGCGGTTGGGCTGCAGATGGGTCAGCCGCCGGCCATCGACGGTGGTTATGGTGATGCGGGCGGCGCGCTGGCCGGGAAAGGCCGCATCGAGTTCGGGATCCACCGCGACGCTGATGCGCACCATCAAGTCCCGGGTGACGGGGTCGTCCAGGCGCTCGGGCTCGTAGGCGGCGAGGCGCACGCTGCCGTGCACCAGCGCCGAGGCGACCACATAGTGCAGGCTGAAGCGGGCTTCGTTGGCCGTGGTCGGCCGCTCGTAGCAGGCGATCTCCAGCGCAGGCCGGTAGGTGGCGACATGGACATGGGCAATGTCGCTCGCCCGGATGCCATGCAGGCGCTGCAACTCCAGCGCCCCGTCGATCGCCGCGAAGCTGTGGCCGCAGCCGATATGGTTCTTGAGGGTCAGGCGGGTGATGTGGAAGTCGGTGCCAAGCGTCGCGCCGATTCGCGTCCAGTCCGGTCCGTTGCTCATGGCCTGGCCGAGTCCGGCCTCGCCGTCGAGCACGTCCAGCGACCCGGTGAGGCCGCGCCGGGCCAGCTGCGCCGCCAGCAGGCCGGCCTCCGCGGCGCGCCCGGCATGCAGCGGCTTGGACATCGAGTCCATCCGAAAGGCCTGCTGCAGGCCGGCAGCGAAGGTGGCGCATGTGGCCAGTGCGTGGGCAAATGCGGCTTCGTCCAGCTTGAGCAAGCCAGCGGCTGCGGCTGCAGCACCGAAAGTGCCCACCGTGCCGGTGTTGTGCCAGAACTGGTAGTGCGGCCGGCCCAGCACCACGCCGATGCGCGTGGACACCTCGTAGCCCAGCACGACACTGCGCAGAAACTCCAGCCCTGTGGAACCGCCGTCCTGGCCCGCCGCGAGCGCGGCGGCGATGGTGGCCGCACCCGGGTGATACATCGCGTCGCGAAAGCTGTCGTCCACCTCGGCCGCATGGGCGGCTGTGCCGTTGATCAGCGCCGCCGCACGGGCCGTCGCGGCACGCCCCTGTGCAAGGCGCGCACGGCCCCGGTCAAGGTCCTCGGCCGAGGTGTCTTCCAGCAGACGCACAGGCTCGGTGGCAAGACCTGGATACAACGAGGCGTGCCAGTCGATCACCGCGCGCTTGGCGTGGTGCAGCACCTCCTCGGGCAGCGGCTGCCGGTGGAACTCGGTGGCGTAGCGGGCAAAGACTTCGGTGGCATGCATCTCAAACCTCCTGCATCAGGACATGGCGCAGATCGCCACGGACGAAGCCTGGCCCGCTCACGGCGGCCAAGCACGCCAGATCGGTCTGCAGGACCTGCTCGCCGCGATCGCGGGCCCAGAACACAGGCCCCCCCTCTTTGCGCGGGAAGCCGTAGCCATTGACCATCACCAGGTCCACGTCGGTGGCACGCTGTGCCACCCCTTCACCGAGCAGCAGCGCCGCTTCATTGACCATGGCGAGCAGTGCGCGACGCTGTATCTCCTCATCGGCGAGGGCTCGCCGGACGATGCCCTTGGCGGCGCTCGCCGACAAGACGATGGCCTCGACCATGGGGTCCGGCTGCCGGAGGGCTCGGCCGGCCATTGTTTCGTAGGCGTAGTAGCCGGCGCCGGTCTTGCGCCCCAGGCGGCCGGCCTCGCACAACAGATCGGGAATCTGCACGTAGCGCGCGCCCGGGTCGCGGGTTGCGGCCAGGCTCTTGCGCATGCGCCAGGCGATGTCCAGCCCCGACATATCGGCCACCGCGAACGGGCCCATCGCGAAGCCGAAGGCCTCGAGCGCAGCGTCCACCTGCTGGGGCAGGGCGCCTTCCTCGATCATGAATTCGCACTGCCGGCGATAGGCCGAGTAGATGCGGTTGCCGACAAAGCCGAAGGCGTTGGCGGTGACCACCGGCAGCTTGCGCAGCCGCTTGGCGACTTCCAGCCCGGTGGCCAGCACCTCGGGCGAGGTCTTGTCGCCACGTACCACTTCGAGCAGACGCATCAGGTTGGCGGGGCTGAAGAAGTGCAGGCCCAGCACGTCCTGCGGTCTGGCTGTTGCCGAGGCGATGGCGTCCAGATCCAGATAGGAGGTGTTTGACGCCAACACGGCGCCGGGCCGGGCGATGCCATCGATACGTTCGAACACCTGCTGCTTGACCGCCAGGTCCTCGAATACGGCCTCGATCACCATGTCGGCATCGGCCAACCTGGACCAGTCGGTGGTGGTGATCAATCGCGACAGGCCATCGGCAGCAGTGGCAGCTTCGACCTTGCCCGCGGCAACCCGACCGGCGTAGTGCTCCCGGATGCGCGTCGCGCCCCGCAGCAGGGCCGCCTCGTCCTGCTCCAGCAAGACGACATCCAGGCCGGCATCCAGCGCCGAGATGGCGATGCCCGAGCCCATTGTTCCGGCGCCGATGACGAGCAGGCGCTGGACCGAGCGGGGCGAGACGCCCGCCAGCGAGGGCTGCTCGGCCGCGTCGCTTTCGGCCAGTAGTTGGTGAAGCAGGACGCGATCCTCTTTGGAGGGACTTGTTGTCATACTGAATCCTTTGTTTCGTTCAGCCAGGCCAGCAGCAGGCCGTTGACCTGATCGGCGCACTCGAACTGCACCCAGTGGCCAGCCTCGGCCACCGTCTGAGTTCGACATTGCCGGCGCCCGTCACCCAGCGCCAGGGCCGCTTCGTCGGGGACGGCCGTCACATCGTGCTCACCCCAGACCAGCAGCAGCGGACCGTGGTGTTGATCGACAACCGCTTGCAAGCCGGCGGCACGCGAGATCGACCTGCTGTGAAAGCGCGTGCTCTGACAGGCCTCGGTGTGTATGCGCAAGGCCAGCGCGTCGATCGACGCCGGGTCATGCAACATGTGCATCTGCAGGTTGTGGCGCATCACCTCGGCCAGCGCAACGCTGTCGTGGTGATCGGCCGCTTCGCGCCACGAGCGGAGCTCGCCGCGAGGCCGCCGGGCGCCGCCATGGCCGCCGGGGCCCAGCAGGGCCAGCCGCGACACCGAGCCGCGGCGCGCGGCGAGATGCGCCGCCACCAGACCGCCGAACGAGAAGCCCGCGACCGCAATCGGCGTGCCGCGGCCGACGAGGGTGTCGAGCGTGAGTACCGTCGCCTCGACCAGCGAAGCCAGCGCCGGCTCCAGTGGCGCGTCCGAGTCGCCGTAGCCCGGCAGGTCGGGCACCCAGACCGTGTGTCGGGCGGACAGGGCCGCGATGTTGCGCGCCCAGTGCAGCCAGCTGCCGTTGCCGCCGTGCAGCAGCACCAGCGGCGGCCCGTCGCCGAAGCGGCGCCAGCTGATGTGGCCGCCAGCAAAGGCCACCTCGTGGCGCTGCGACGCGCTATGCAAGGCGTCGAGCAGTGGAGGGTTGGCCATCATGCTGCGCTCAGCGACCGAGCACGACGACACCATCGGCGGCGCGCACGCCCTGACCATCCGGCAGCACGAAGACCGGATTGATCTCCGCCTCGACCAGCCTGTCACCCAGCTGCGCCGCCATCTGCGAGAAGGCCACGATGGCGGACACCAGCGCCTCGATGTCCGCCTTGGGCCGACCGCGGAAGCCATCCAGCAGGGGCCAGGTCTTGAGTTCACGGGCCATGTCCAGCGCATCTTCGCGGCTCAGGCCACCGTTAGGGGGCAGCAGGCGCATCGTCGTGTCCTTGAACAGCTCGGCAGTGACGCCGCCCATGCCCAGCAGAATGGCCGTGCCCAGCGGATCCCGGTGCATGCCCAGTATCAGCTCGGTGCCACCGGCCACCATCTCCTGGACCAGGAAGCGCTTGGGCCGCACACCGGCCTTGCTCTCGACCTCGGCCGCCATCGCCGTGACGCGTTCGGCCACCTGCTCGGGCGCCAGGTTGACGGCCACGCCGCCGACATCGCTCTTGTGCGTGATCTCGCCCGACAGGATCTTCAGCACCACCCGGCCACCCAGTTCCCGCGCCGCACGTTCGGCCTCGGCCGGGGTCTTGACGACCCGCTCACGCGCGCAGGGCACGCCGAAGCGGGCAAACAGCTGCTTGGCCTGGGCCTCGTCCAACGAGCCCGCGGGGAAGTCGTCCACGGCGATCACCGCGCCAGGTGCCGTGGCCTCAGCGGGCGCCTTCCAGCGGCTGGCCTGCAACATGCCGGCCAGGGCCACGGTGCAGCTCTCAGCCACGGCAAACGCCGGCACGCCCCGTTGCGTCAGCAGCGCACCAATCTCCGGCGCGTGCGGGCTGACGTAGGCGATCACCGGCTTGTCCGACAGCGGCAGGCAGTCCTGGATCGCCCCGGCCATCAGCTCGGGCATGGCCAGGCTGGATGAGCCGACGATGATGGTCAAAGCGTCGTAGCTGGGGCTGGCCAGCAGGGTCTTGATCGCGCCGCGCAGCAGGTCGGGTTGCAGGCCCGCCAGGGTGACGTCGATCGGGTTGCGATCGAGCGCGGCATGGTCGCCGGTCTGCAGCGCGCGCAGCGCGGCGGCCGTCTCCGGATCGGGCGCGGGGGTGTCGAAGCCGGAGACGCCGAGGCTGTCGGACACCAGGGTGCCGGCGCCGCCGGTAGAGGTGAGGATGGCGACGCGGTTGCCGCGCAGCACGCGGCCGGTGGCCAGTGCCGCCGGAATGTCGAGCAGGTCGCCAAAGGTCTGCGCTCGTATCACGCCGGTCTGCTTGAACAGCGCGTCATACATGCGGTCGGCCCCGGCCAGCGCGCCGGTGTGCGACACGGCGGCCTTGGCGCCGGCCTCCGAACGGCCGATCTTGAATGCAACGACAGGCTTGCCGGCCCGCGCGGCCTTCAAGGCGGCGGCGCGAAACTTCTCCGGATGGCGTACCGTCTCGACGTAGAGGGCGATCACCTTGGTGGCCTCGTCGTCGGCCAGCTGGTCAATGAAATCGGCCAGCTCCAGATCCACCTCGTTGCTGGTCGAGATCAGCTTGGACAGGCCTATGCCCCGGGCCGCCGCCCGTGACAGCAGCGAGCCCAGAATGCCGCCGCTTTGCGAGACGACGCCGATAGCGCCGACAGGGAAGTGGTCCATCTCCAGCGCGCCGGTGGCCGACAGCACGATGTTGTCGGTCAGGTTGACCAGGCCTATGGTGTTCGGTCCCAGGATGCGCATCGTGCCTGCGGCCTCTATCAGCTGCCGCTGCCGCCGCGCACCTTCTTCGCCGGTCTCGGTGTAGCCGCTGGCCAGCACGATGGCCGCCGCCGTGCCGCGCGCGGCCAGCTCGCGCACCGCCAGATGGGCACGCTCGGCACCGAGCAGCACGATGGCGACATCGGGCACGGCGGGCAGCGAGGCGATGTCGGGGTAGCAGGTCAGGTCACCGATGCGGTTGACCTTGGGATTCACCGGATAAATGTCGCCGGTGAAGCCATGCTTGACCAGATAGGACACCGGGCGGCCGGCGGTCTTGGCGGCATCGGCCGAGGCGCCGATGATGGCGACGCTGCGGGGCTTGAGGAGTCTGGAGATCGCGTCCATCACGTCACTCCTTGGCGGCGGATTGGGCCAGAAAGGCCATCACCGATTCGCGGTGCTCGGTGCTCGTGTAGCAGATGCCCTGGGCCTGGCTGCCCTGGGCGAAGACCTGCTGCGCCGACAGCTCGAAGCTCTGGTTGAGGATGGTCTTGCCCAGTGCCAGCGCGGTGGCCGAGCCCTTGCTCATCTCAAGGCCCCAAGCTTGCGCATCGGCCAGCAGCGCGTCGGCCGAGGTCTTGCGGTCTATCAGCCCCAGGGCCAGCGCCTCGCCGGCATCGACCTTGCGCCCGGTGAAGATCAGTTCCTTGGCCCTGGCCAGGCCCACGCGGCGGGGCAGGAAGTACATGCCGCCGCCATCCGGAATGATGCCGCGCTTGATGTAGGACCAGCTGAAGCTGGCCCATTCGCTGGCGATGATGAAGTCGCAGGCCAGGGCGGTGTCGGCGCCCAGCCCCGAGGCCGCACCGTTCACAGCCGCAATCACCGGCTTGGGCATGGTGTGCAGCAGCGACTGGGTGTAGTGGACCCGCTGCTGGCGGTGCCAGCCGTTGAAGCCCACCTCACCGGCCGGCGCCTGCATGCGCCGCTCCATGCCGGAGATGTCGCCCCCGGCGCAGAAGCCCTTGCCGGCACCGGTGAGCACCAGGGCGCGGATCGCCTTGTCGGCGGCGACGCGCTCCAGCGCGGTGATGAATTCGCTGCGCATCTCGTCGCTCATCGCGTTGCGCTTGTCGGGACGGTTGAAGGTGATGGTCGCGATCGAGGATTCGACCTTCAGGTCGATGAAAGTGAAGCTCACGGTGCTCTCCAATACAGGCGAAGATTCGGGCGTTTTGCCAAGTGACCGTCGCGGAGCCGGCTCTGCCGGGCCGCTGACGGTGCCCCCTTGAGGGGGGCGCCGAAGGCGCTTCGGGGGTGGGCGCTCAATCTGGCTTGATGTTGTTTTCCTTGACAATCTTCTTCCAACGGGCTTCTTCGGCCCGTACATAGACGTCCAGCTCGGCCGGGGATCCGGCGCTGATGGTCAGCCCCTCCTGCTCGACCTTCTTGACGAAGTCCGGGCCGTGCGCGGCCTTGGCGGCAGCGGCATTGAGCTTGGCGATCACGTCTGCAGGTGTGCCCGCAGGGGCATAGAGCCCGTACCAGCTCTCGACCTGGTAGCCGGGCACCGTGTCGGCGATGGCCGGCACGCCCTTGAAGGCTGGCGAGGCTTGCGGTGTGGTCACGCCCAGCGCGCGCATCTTGCCGCTGTCGACGAAGGTCGAGACCGCGGCCGCCGTGCCGAAGATCATGTCCACCTGCCCGCCGAGCAGATCGGTGATGGCCGGTCCTGCACCGCGGTACGGCACGTGGACCATCTCGATCTTGGCGAGGTTGGTGAACATCTCGCCCGCCATATGCGCCGACGTGCCGTTGCCCTGCGACGCATAGGTCAGACCGCCGGCCCTGCTCTTGGCCGCGGCGATCACGTCCTTGACCGATTTGTAGGGGCTGTCCGCCCGCACCACCAGCACGTTCGGGCCCCGCCCCAGCAGGATGACGGGCGCAAAGGCCTTGCCGGTGTCGAAGGGCAGCTTGGCCACCAGGCCAGGGTTGACGGCATGGGCGAAGGTCGCGATGACCAGCGTGTAGCCGTCGGCCGGGCTCTTGGCCACCGCGTCGGTGCCGATGATGGTGCCGGCGCCGGGCTTGTTGTCCACGACGATGGTCTGCCCCAGCGCCTGCGACATGCCGGCGCCCAGTGTGCGGGCGATCAGGTCGGTGCCGCCGCCCGGGGCGAACGGCACGACCAGGCGGATGGGCTTGTCGGGGAAGGCCGCGAAGGCCGTTGTCGCCGCCAGGGCGGTGGTGGCGATCAAGGCCCCGAGTCGGGTCATGAGAGAGCGTGCTTGCATGGTTTGTCTCCTGCTGTGCTGCGGATCGTGGTCCGGTGGATATGCGGCAGATGAGGCTTTCAAGCATTCCCACTGCCATCGACGAATCAAGCTTAGGGGGCATACTCGCGAATTGCATCCCTCTATTTCCAACAGGTGGAAATGGAGGTGAAGTCGCGGAGGGCGAAATGGGGACCGTCAAGCAGGCACAGATCGGCGTCGATGGCGCCTTGCGAGGTGACCGGAACCGCTCGCTCGAACGCGGCGTCGAGATTCTTCGTGCGTTCCGGCCGGGCGCCGATCTGCTGGGCAACGGCGAGCTGGCGGAGCGCACGGGCCTGTCGCGTGCGACGGTCAGCCGGCTGGCGCAGACCCTGGTGGACTGCGGCCTGCTCGAGCACGACAGACACCGCCGCGCCTACCGCCTGGCCGCACCGGTGCTGAGCCTGGCCCATGCGATGCGCTCGGGCTCGCCGGTGCTGCAGATCGCAGGCCCCTTGATGCGCGAGGTGGCCGAACAGCGCAAGATCAATGTCGGCCTGGCCGTGGCCGATCGAGATGAAATGGTCTATCTCGAATCGGTGCGCTACAGCCGCCGGGTGTCCTGGCGCAATGTGGTCGCGGGCCAGCGCGTGCCCATGGAGTTGACCTCGCTCGGCCGGGCCTGGCTGGCGGGTGCTGCGGACGAAGAGCGACTGGCCTTGATGAACCAGTTCCGCAAGCGCCGGGGATCAGGCTGGCCTGAACTGGATCGGGAGATCCAGGCGGCCATCGACAGCGTGCGCGAGCAGGGCTGTTGCTGGGCCTCTTGGCAGCCGCAGGTGGTGGCGCTGGCCACGCCAATCGTCGTGGCCGACCATCCGGTCTATGTGTTGAACATGAGCATCACCGGCGAGGCTGCGCCGCTGGAGGTGGTCGAGCGCCTGCGCGAGCCCCTGCTGACACTCGCGCAGCGCCTGCGCGAATCGATCAGCCATCTGTGAGAGGCCGGCCCTCAGCGTGGCGTCGTGCGATCGTCGGGTCGCAGGACGGGGCCTGCCCGTAGCCTGCGTCCTCCACCTGGCCGGTGGGCGTGACGCCGACATGGAACAGCAGGCATTGGGTCGTCTCGATTCCCGCGGGCCCACTCAGCGCCGAGCGACCCAATACACCTCGCCGTCAATGCCATAGCGCTCGTCGTGAGGCACTTCCGCCGAGAGCTCGAAGCGATCACCGGCTCGCAGCTGGCGTGTCTCACCACCGACCGTCAACCACATAGCCGCGCTTGGGTTTGGACCAGGCCACATGATCGTTGACCCGATACACCTCTGCGCTCAACCTCTCAAGGCAAAGCTCACCGGATACTCCACCCAGCTTGCAAACTCGGCCTGGCCGCGGCGGGCGGGCCGGAACAGGCAGCGCCTGGCCGACTGCGCAGCAGCTTCGTCCAGCAGGCGCCAGCCGCTGCCCTGCCGGACCACGACATCGCTGGGCCGGCCGTCGGCCTCGACGCGGACACGCAGCAAGACCCGGCCCTCGATGCGCTTGCTGCGCAGCAGGCTGGGGTAGTCGGGTTGGGGGCAGTGCTGGTGGTCGGCGGCGATGACGGTGATCGCTTCTGCTTGAGCGGGTGGCTCGTGCGCGGTGAGCCGTGTCGTTGCGATGGCTGCAGCAGGCCGGATCTGAATCTCCGGTGCGTCCGTCTCAGCTGGTCTTGCAGCCACCAGCACCGGCGCGTGTGCGAGGCGCAAAGGCTCGATCGCCGGCAGCGCGGGCCTGGGCGCAGCGGCGGGCAGGATCGCTTGGCGAGGGGCGGGTCCCTGGGCAAGCAGCCGCACCGCCATGTCGCGGCTCTGCGGCGCCCCCGGCTTGACGCGCAAGCCCGTCAGCAGACCCGTCAGCAGTGCGCCGTGCACGGCCACGGTGATGACCACGCCGCTGGCGGGCCTGATGCCCTTCATGCCGCTAACCGCCTGCGCTGGACCACCGCCAGACCCTGCTCGTCATGCACGGCGCGCAGCGAGATGCCGTACAGCGCCTCCAGTGCCGGCAGCGCGTCGGCGTCGGCGGCGAGGTCATGCAGCAGGCGGCCGTCCTGAACCAGCCACAGGCGCGAGAAGTAGCCCGACAATGCCTGGTTCAGGTCGTGCAGCACGGCCACCAGCGCATGGCCGCGCTGCCGGGCGAAGTCCATCAGGCCATCGGTCAGCTCGAACTGCAGGCCGGGGTCCAGCGCGGCCAGCGGCTCGTCGACCAGCAGCAGGCCCTGCTCGCTGTGCCAGGCCTGGGCGAACACACGGGCCAGCTGCACGCGGGCCTGCTCGCCGCCGGACAGGGTGTCGAAGCGGCGGCCACTCAAGTGCCCGGCTTGGGCCAGCCGCAGGGCCTGGCGCACGGTCTTGTCCAACTGGGGGTCGGGGCCGCGAGCCACCCGGCCCAGCGACACGACCAGCTCGACCTCCAGCCCGAAGGCGACCGCATGGGACTGCGGCAGCACGGCACGCCTGAGGGCCAGGTCTTGTGCGCGCCAATCGGTCAGCGCGCGGCCGTCGAGCAGCACCTGCCCCGTCTGCGCCTGCAGCTCGCCGGCCAGCAGCTTCAACAAGGTGGACTTGCCGGCGCCGCTGGCACCGAGCATGGCCACGAGCTCGCCGTGCCGCAGGCTCAGATCGAAGGGGCCGAAGCGCTTGGCCCGGCCCAGGCGCAGGCTCGCGGCCTGCATTTGCATCAGGGGCTTCTTTTTCACGACCGCTCCTGCATACGGTGGCGCAGCAGCATCAGGAACCAGGGCCCGCCGATCAGCGCGGTGAATATGCCCACCGGCACCTCGGCCGGAATGGCGGCCACGCGGGCCACGGTGTCGGCCACCAGCAGCAGCAGCGCGCCGGTCAGCATGGACAGGGGCAGCACGCGCTTCTGGTCGGCACCGACCAGCTGGCGCACCATATGCGGCGCCATCAGCCCGATGAAGCCTATCAATCCGCACCAGGCCACGGCCAAAGCACAGAGCAGGGCGACGAGGACGAGCATCTGCTTGCGCAGGCGGGAAACATTGATGCCGACGTGCGCGGCCGCAGCGTCGCCCAGCGCCAGCGCATTCAGCAGCGGCGCGACGCGATGGGCAGTCACGGCAGCCAGCAGCAGGGCCCCGCCTAGCACCAGCAGCAGCTTCCAGCTGGCGGCGGCCAGCGAGCCCATGGTCCAGAAGTTCAGGTTGCGCAGCTGCTCGTCGGTGGCGACGAAGCTGCAGAAGCCGACCACGGCCATGGTGATGGCGCTCAGGGCCAGCCCGGTCAGCAGCAGGCCGGCCACCGAGCCCGGCGCCAGCCAGCGCGCCAGCCGGTCGAGCGCAAAGGTCACGCCCAGCGTGCCGACGAAGGCGGCCACCGGCAGCACCCACATCCGGGCGCTGTTGGGCAAGGCCCAGTGAAGGCCCGAGAACACCGTCAGCGTCAGCGCGGCGGCGCAGGTGCCGCCGCTGGTCACGCCCAAGAGGCCGGGGTCGGCCATCGGGTTGCGGAACAGCGCCTGCGTCAGCGCGCCGGCCAGGCCCAGCATCGCGCCGATTGCCAGGGCCAGCAGCACGCGCGGCAGGCGCAGATGCCACAGCACATGGGCGCTGCCGCTGAGAGGAGCATCGGCCAGGGCGGCGCCCCAGTCGCGCCATTGCACCGGCACGGCGCCGATATGGGCCGCCGCCAGCAAGCCCAGGGCCAAGGAGGCCCACAGGAACAGCGGCGCCGAAGGTCCGCGCCAACGGGCGAGGGACGCCACTGCGGCCTCAGACATGCAGCAACTCGTGCAAACGCATCACGGCCTGCGGCAGGCGCGGGCCGAAACCGAGCAGCAGCGAGGGTTCCATGCTGACGACACGCTTCTTCGCGCCGGCCGGGGTCTGCGCCAGGCCGGGCATGCGCAGGAAGGCATCCACACCGCCGACCGCCTCCAGGCCCATATCGGTGACGAGCAGCAGGTCGGGGGCGGCGGCGATCACGGCCTCGCCCGACAGCGGGCGGTAGCCCTCGAAGCTGTCCATCACATTGAGGGCGCCGGCATAGCCCAGCATCGCGTCGGCCGCCGTCTTGCGGCCGGCAACGCGCACCTGGTTCAGCGCATGCGACAGCACGAACAGCACGCGCGGCGGCTTGGCGGCCTTGTTGCGGGTGACCTGCTCGCGGGCCTGCTGCCACTGCTGTTGCAGCTGTGCCAGCAAGGCCTGGCCCTCCTTCGGCCGGCCCGTCAGCTCGGCCAGCCGGCGCGTGCGTTCCAGCACGCCCTCGATCTGGTGATCTGACTTCAGGATCTGCAGCGGCAGCCTGGCGGCTTCGAGCTGGCGCAGTACGGTCGGCGGGCCGGCCTCGTCGCCGGCCACGATCAAGGTCGGCGCCAGCGACATCATGCCCTCGGCCGACAGTGCGCGGGCATAGCCGACGCTGGGCAGGCGCCGCACATCCGGCGGAAACAGCGAGGTGGTGTCCACACCGACCAGCTGGCTTTGCGCGCCGAGCAGGCACAGCGTTTCGGTCAGCGCGCCACCGACGCTGACGATGCGCTGCGGGGTCACTGCTGCCTGCGAGCGGTCCACCCAGGCAAGGGCGGCTCCCAACAGCAGTTCGCGTCGGGACCTCAGGCCGAGCATGAGGGCTCCTCGAACAGCCTGCCCAGCAGCTCACGCCAGTCGCAGTGCTCGCGCTGGCCGGGCTTGCGCTCGCCGAACAGCATCGCAATCGTGTTGCCCTGAGCGTCGAACAGCTCGACCGAGGTGACCAGGCCGTCGATGGTGGGCTTGCGCACCAGCCAGGCGGCGTCGATATGGTCTTCGCGCAGATGCAGGTTGAAGCCGGGGTCGAGCACGTTCAGCCAGGGGCCCATCACGCTGACCTTCTGTACCGGGCCGGTGTGGATCTGGATCATGCCGGGGTTGCCGACGAAGACCATGATGGACACGCCCGACTGGGCCGCATGGCTCAGCACTTCCTGGGCCGCGCTCAAGCCCAGCGGCTGCACGAAGCTGGGGTCGGCCAGGCGCAGGGCCTGGGTGCGGCTGACGCCGAATTGGCGCAGCAGGCCGAAGAACTCATGGGTGTCGCGCAGCGAGGCCCAGGCGGCGCGCAGGCCTTGCACATCGATCGCTGCATCGGGGGCTTCGGGCTTTGCGGGCGCTGCGGCTTGCACGCTGACGCCTGCGGCCAGAGTCTCCTGTGCAAAGCGCTGCACCAGCGCCGCATAGGCCGCCAGCTCGCTTTGCGGCTTCAGGAACACCTTGTGTATGGCCACCCCTTGGGCGTCGAAGAACTGCAGGCTGCGCTGCATCGCGCCATCGTTGAGCCGCTCTTCGACGGCGAAGCCAAAGGCCCATTGCGTGTAGAAGATGCGCAGATCGATCTCGCGGCCGTGCACCAGGCCCACGCCGTGCTGGCCGCTTACCTCCTGGTACACGCCCACTTTTTCGTGCACGCAGGACTCGTTGCGGGTCAGCGCCATCACCGAGCCCAGGGTGGGCAGAGCCTCGACGATCTGAGGCCATTCGGCGCGCAGCGCGGTGGCCTTCAGCGGGGACTCTTCCTGCGCATGGGCACCCGCATGGGCGGCAATCAATTCGGCCTCGCTGAGGCCCAGGCGCTTGGCGACCTCGCGGTGGCGGGCCTGACCCTGCCGGCGGGCCGCCGCAAAAGCCTGGCGGGTGCTGCTGTGATCGGTGGTGTGCATGAAAAGAGTCCTCAGAACAGGGCGTTGAGAGCGAGCTGGACACTGCGGCCCGGCGCGGTGGAGGCATCGAGCACGGTGCTGCTGGCGAGCAGGCCGCGCACATCGGACCACTGCCAGTACCTGGCGTTGCCGAGGTTCTTCAGATTGGCCTGCAGCTCGAATTGCGGATTGATCTTCCAGCCCAGACCCAGGTCCAGGGTGGTGGCGCCGGGCGGCACGAAAGCCGCCGCATCGGCCACCTGGCTGCGGGCCTTGCCGTTCATGCGGGTCAGCAGCGCATGGGCCGTCCAGGGGCCGCTCTCATAGTGCAGGCGCAGGTTGGCGCGCAGTGGCAGCACGGTGTCCAGCGGCGTCTCGACGCCCGCCGCCTTGGTCGTGCCGTGCGAGTAGGCCAGGCCGGCATCGACCCGCAGCTGCGTGCTGGCCTGCCACAGCAGCCGTGCCTCGGCGCCATAGATATGCGCCTGGTTCAGGTTGATGTACTGATAGACCGCATCGCGGGTCGCGAAGCCGCCGCTGACCAGCTCCTGCTTGATGAAGCGGCGGTAGTGGTTGTCGTAGGCGGCCAGGTGCCAGTGCAGCTCGCCGGTCTGCGCGCGCAGACCCAGCTCCAGGCTGCTGGCCTTCTCGGCCTTCAGGTTCGGATTGCCGATGCTGGAATAGCCCTGCACCGGGTTGGCGAAGCCGTTATTGACCTGATCGGGCGTCGGTGCGCGGAAGCCGCCGGCCAGTTGTGCGTAGGGCGCCACCGTCGGCGTGGCGCGCCAGATCAGGCCCAGGCGCGGGGTCACGGCCTGGTCGCTCAGGCGCACGATGGGGCCTGTGTAGCCGGCGGCCGAGGGCTGAAGCTTGTAGTTGTCGAAGCGCAGGCCGGGGATCAGGGTCAGGCTGCCGCTGTCGATCTCGCTCTGCACAAAGGCGCCGCCGAGGGTGTAGCGGGTGTCCGGGAAGGGCTTGGACGGGAAGGTCTCGCCGGCCGGCGGCAGGGTGCCGTCGCGCAGGCCGCTGATGGTGCTGCGGCTCAGGTCCAGGCCGTAGCTGAGGCGCTGGGGCAGGGCGCCGCTCAGCTGTGTCTGGCCCTGGGTGCTGAGGCCCAGCAGCGCTTCCTTGTAGAAGCCGTCGCGGATGCGGTCGGTGGTGTTTCGGTCTTCGAGGGCGTACTGGCGCGTCTTCGATGTCTGGGCATAGACCGTGGTGCGCGCCTGCTGCAGCCAGGTGCCGTTCAGGTCTTCGAACTGATGCTCCAGCGAGGCACGTTGGCGCTGCGCCTTGTCGCGGCCATCCAGGTCCAGTACCCGGGCGGTGGCTGTCGATGCCGGCGCGGTGCGCGCGGAATAGACCTCGGTGTCCTGCCTGCGTTCACGCGCTTCCAAGGTCGCGTTCAGCCGGTGCCGGGCATTCATGCGCAGCTGGGCCTTGGCCAGCAGGCTGTTCGAGCGGATGTCCATCGGGTCCGGTGTGGTGCGGCGGCTGTCCAGTGCGTCGTTGTCGCCGCGGTTGTCGGTCTCATGGCCCTTGCGGTGCGTCACCATCAGCAGTGTCTTCAGATCGCCATGGGCGTGGGCGATGGCGGCCGTCGTGGCGAAGGAGTCGTCCACCGAGCTGGCGCTCAGTCGCACGCGGCCGGCCAAGGTCTTGCCCTGGGTCAGCAGGTCATCGGGCGACAGGGTGGTCAGGTTGACCGCGCCGGCCAGGCCGTCGCTGCCGAACTGGGCCGAGGCCGGGCCGCGCAGGATGTCAACCGACTGCAGCTGATCCACATCGACCAGGTCCAGCCGGCCGCTGGAAAACGCGCCGAAGCTGAAGGCATTCGGCAGGTGGATGCCATCCACCATCACCAGCACCTGGTTGCCCTCGAGGCCGCGGATATTGATGCCCTCATTGCCGGCGCGGCCCGTGGGCGATCCGGCGGCGGTGAAGCGGGCCGGGGCGGCGCGCACGGCCGCGTCCAGCTCGGTGGCCAGCAGGTCTTTCAGGTCACGGGCTCCGCGCTGCTGACTGTCTTTGGCGTCGTGCTGGCTGACGGTGTTGGGCACGGCATCGACCTCGCGCTCGGTGCGCGTGGCGGTGACGGTGACCTCACGCAGGCGGGTGACGGCTGTGTCGGTGGCGGATTGCGCCAGGGACGGCGAAGAACAAAAAGCGGCGGCCAGGGCCAGCGCGACGGGTGTCTTGCGCAGCATGGTGCGGAGTCCTCAACAAAAGGAGTGGCACGGGCTGGCAAGGGCGGGCTGGTGCAGGGCGGGGCGACGGCGCCGAAACCGACGCCGTCAGAGACGGGGCTTACTTGGTCAGTATCAGTTTGCCCAACTGGGTAAGACGCAGGCGATAGGTGCAGCCCTGGTGCTCGATCTGCACCTCACGTGCGCCTGCCAGCAGGAGGTCGCTGGTCCAGCGCGTCGGCGGCGGGGCCAACTGGGCAGCCGCCGGCGGCGAGCTGGTCAAGGAGGCGGGGATGGGGGGTTCGGTGCTCATGGTTGAATTCTAAATGCGAATCAATCGCAATAGCAATCATAAGTTTTTGATGTTTGCTGCTAGTGCTTCTCACTCATCGCTGACAGCGGTAGCGCTCGCGTTCAGAATCGCCCCATTGATTTTTATCAGGAGCATGCAATGAAGGGCGACGCCAAGGTCCTGGAGTATCTGAATCTCCAGCTGAAGAACGAGCTGACCGCCATCAACCAGTACTTTCTGCACTACCGCATGCTGGACAACTGGGGCTTCAAGCGCCTGGCCAAGCATGAGTACCAGGAGTCGATTGAGGAAATGAAGCACGCCGACAAGCTGATGACACGTATCCTGATGCTGGACGGCCTGCCCAACTTGCAGGACCTGGGCAAGCTGATGATTGGCGAGACGGCCGTCGAGGTGCTGGAATGCGATCTGAAGCTGGAGCTGGGCACGCAGCCGCTGCTGCGCGATGCCATTGCCCACTGCGAGAGCGTGCGCGACTATGTGTCGCGGGACCTGCTGGTCGAGATCCTGGATGACACCGAGGAGCATGCCGACCATCTGGAGACCGAGATCGAGCTGGTGGCCAAACTGGGCGAGCAGAACTGGATGCAAAGCCAGGTGCACGAGGCTTCATAAGCGCCTGGACCGACGCAAAACCCCCGACCCGTGGGGTTGTTCTCGCTTAACAATTGAGAAGCGTTCGCATTTCGATTAGAGTGCTGGCATCCGCTGAACGCGTTGCCTCTCACCATGATCGTCTGCCTCTGCCACCGAGTTTCCGACCGCGACATCAAGCGCGCCGTTGCCAATGGCGTGCACTGCTTCGAGCAGATGCAGGATGACATCCATGTGGCCTCGGCCTGCGGCGCCTGCCATGACTGCGCCCGCGAGGTCTTCGATGAGGCCCTATCGGGCCAGGCCTGCGCCGTCGGCCACGGTGCCGGCCGCGTGATCAATATCCACGCCGTCACTGCCTGAGTTAACAGGAAAAAGGGCAGGTCCTGCGGGAGCAGAACCTGCCGAACGCGCTGGCGGACGCCACCCGGGACATGCGGCCTCTTCAAGCCAAACGTGGGGCCGTGGCGTAGAGCCTTCTCTGGCGCGGACAACGCGGGCCCCGGCGAGCTGTCAGCAGCACGCGGCCCCGGCGATGTGGTGGACGAACCGGCGAACTGCAAAGCTCGGTTCATGCCCGGTATCTTGCAGCTTCATTTATGGCTTGAATGGCCGAAGAGCCCCCACAAGCCCCCCTCTTTTGTCTGGGGCTGGTTTTGCCCGTAATTCATCGCAGTGCCCCGTCGGGCCAGCGTCATGATGTTTCGGCAATCAGGCCCATCCCGGCTTCACAACAAATAGAGCAAGAGACATATGCAACCCGATACCTCGGCCGGCACCACCATTTCCCTGTCGCGCACCGCAGACCTTGTCCTGATGCTGGCCTTGATGGTGGGCGCCTTGCTGGCGCTGGCCATAGGCCAGCAGTTCGATCAGCTGGGCCTGGCCTTCACCGGTGCGCTGCTGCTGCTGGGCATCGCGGCGGCGGTCTTCTTCATGGCCAGGGGTACGACGGCGTCGCGTCTGGTGCTGGCGGCGGTGGCGATGATGATGGTGGCGCTGCAGATTCAGCTGGCGCGCGGCATGCTGGAATTCCACTTCGGTGTCTTCGTCACCCTGGCCCTGCTGCTGATCTACCGCGACTGGCGACCCATCGTCGTGGCGGCGGGGGTGATTGCCGTCCACCATCTGGGCTTCGACCGGCTGCAGGCCGGCGGCGCCGGAATCTACTGCCTGACCGAACCCGACTTCGGCCGCGTGATGATCCATGCCGGCTATGTGGTGGTGCAGACCGGCTTCGAAATCTACATGGCCCTGCGCCTGCGCGAGGCCGCACAGCAGGGCGACGAGCTCAGCCGGCTGGTGGACCACATCAATGCCCGTGACCAGATCGCGCTCGATGTGGGCCGGCTGGAGGCCGACACGCCCGGTGCGGCAGCCCTGAAGGCGGCGCTGATGCGCATCAACAATGCCCTGCAGCAGGTGCAGTCCACGGCTTCCAGCATCCAGGTCGCCTCGGGCGAGATTGCCTCGGGCAATCAAGACCTCAGCCAGCGCACCGAGCAGACCGCCAGCAGCCTGCAGCAGACCGCCTCCAGCATGGCCCAGCTGACCGGCACGGTGGCGCAGTCGGCCGACTCGGCGGCCCAGGCCAATCAGCTGGCCGGTTCGGCCGCCGAGGTGGCGCGCCGCGGCGGCGCGGTAGTGGCCGAGGTGGTGACGACGATGGACGAGATCAACACCAGCTCCAAGCGCATTGCCGACATCATCGGCACCATCGACGGCATCGCCTTCCAGACCAATATCCTGGCGCTGAACGCGGCCGTCGAGGCCGCACGTGCGGGCGAGCAGGGCCGCGGCTTTGCGGTCGTGGCATCTGAGGTGCGCAGCCTGGCCCAGCGATCGGCACAGGCCGCGCGCGAAATCAAGACCTTGATCAGCGCCTCGGTGGACCGGGTCGAGTCCGGAGCACGCCTGGTGCAGGATGCGGGCGCGACGATGAGCGAGATCGTGGCCTCTGTGCAGCGTGTGACCGACATCATCGGTGAGATCAGCGCCGCCGCCAGCGAGCAGCGCAGCGGCATCGGCACCGTCAACACGGCGGTCAATCAGCTCGATCACGCCACGCAGCAGAATGCCGCCCTGGTCGAGGAGTCGGCGGCCGCAGCCGAGTCGCTGAAGGCCCAGGCCCAGGCGCTGAGCAGCGTGGTCGGTACCTTCAGGCTGCAGCGCTGAGCAGGTCGAACAGCGTGCGCGCTACCACCTTGGTGGCGCCGCGGAGGTCGCTCAGCAGGACATGCTCGTCGGCGCGCTTGGCATTGCTCTCCAGCACCGTGCGCGGCCCGGCGCCGTAGATCGCGGCCGGAATGCCCTGCTCGCCGTACAGCCGCACATCGGTGTACAGCGGTGTGCCCGAGGTCGGGATGGGCTCGCCGAACACCACCTCGCCGTGCTTTTGCAGCGCTTCCACCAGGGCCTTGTTGCCGGCCAGCGGCTTGAGCGCGCGGGCCAGCAGCAGGCGCTTGATGTCCACAGTGACGCCGGGGCAGGCCGCAGCCGCATCGGCGATCACCTTGCGGATACTGGCCTCCACCGCGACCGGATCCTCCTCGGGAATCATCCGCCGGTCGAGCTTGAACACCACCCTGCCGGGCACGACATTGGTGTTGGTGCCGCCCTCGATGCGGCCGACGTTCAGGTAGGGGTGGGTGATCCCTTCAACGGCTGAGGTGACCTGTTTGTAGCGCTGGTTCTGCGCGTACAGCGCGTTCAGTATGGCGACCGCCGCCTGCAGCGCATCGACCCCCGTGTGCGGGATCGCAGCGTGGGCCATTTTTCCGTGCACCGTGACTTCCATCTGCAGGCAACCGTTGTGGGCGGTGACGACCTGGTAGCTGAAGCCGGCGGCCAGCAGCAGATCGGGCTTGGTCAAGCCTTCGGCCAGCAAGCGGCCCGGGCCCAGCTCGCCGCCGAATTCCTCGTCATAGGTGAAGTGCAGCTCGACGCCGCCCCGCAGCCGCACCAGCGGCTGCCCTCCCGGGCTCTGCGGCAGCCCCAGCGACTCCAGCGCGCGCAGCGCAAAGGTGTAGCTGGCGAAGTCGCTCTTGCTGACGGCCGAGGCGCGGCCGTAGAGCTTGCCATCCACCACCTCGCCGCTGTAGGGGCCGTGGCCCCAGCCCTCGCCGGGCGGCACCACGTCGCCGTGGGCGTTCAGCGCGATCACCGGGCCACCCTCGGCATAGCGGCGGCGCACGATCAGATTGGTGATGCTTTGCAGGCCGTAGGCCTGGACCTCGGCCTCGGGCACGGCATGCTTTTCGGCCTCCAGGCCCATGGCAGCCAGCAGCTCGGCGGTGCGCTCGGCGTGGGGCGCGTTATTGCCGGGCGGGGTGTCGGTGGGCACCTGGACCAGGGCCTGCAGATAGCGCACCTCCTCGTCGAAGTGGGTGTCTATCCAGGCATCGAGTTGTTCGTGAGGTGTGCTCATAGCGATTCCAGCAGGCCCTGAAAGGCCTGCACGCAGAGCTGGGCGTCGTCGTTGGTGATCGACTCCAGCGGGTTGTGGCTGATGCCCGAGTTGGCGCCGCGCAGGAACAGCATGGCCTGCGGCATCGCCTCGTGCAGCTTCATCGCGTCATGGCCGGCGCCCGAGGGCATGCGGTGGACCGGCAGGCCCAGGCCGACGACGACGGCTTCCCAGCGCTGCTGCCAGGCCGGATCGCTGGGCGCGGCCGAGGCGCTCTCGGTCTGCGTCAAGGTCCAGTGCAGGCCGCGGCGTTCGCAGATGCGCCGCAACTCGGCCTGCACATCGGCATCCAGCGCGTCGCGGGCTTCATTGGTGGTGGCGCGCAGGTCGAGGCTGAACAGGCAGCGGCCGGGGATCACATTGATCGAGCCGGCCGGCACCTGCAGCATGCCCACCGTGCCGACGGTCACGGCGGACGGTTCCAAGCCCTTGCCGACGACGTCGGGCACCGAGCCCGCACGCCGTTCGACATAAAGAATCAGCTCGGCCACGGCCGCCGCGGCGTCACGGCGCCGGTCCATCGGTGTCGTGCCGGCATGCGAGGCCATGCCGGTGACCTCGCACAGATAGCGCACATTGCCATTGATCGAGGTGACGACGCCCAGCGGCAGGTCCATCTCGTTGAGCACCGGCCCCTGCTCGATATGGACCTCGACAAAGCCCAGGTACCGCGCCGGGTCGCGCTGCAGCGCATTGATCGATTCCAAGTTGGCCGGCAGGCCGGCCGCGAGCATCGCCTTCCGCATGCTGACGCCCTCGGCATCGAGCTCGTCCAGCCAGGCCGGCTTGAAGCGGCCGATCAGCGCACCTGAGCCAAGAAAGGTGGCCTTGAAGCGCTGGCCTTCCTCTTCGGCGAAGCCGACGACCTCGAGGTCGAAGGGCAGGCGGCGGCCCTGGCGCTTCAACTCGCGCACGCAAACCATGGGCACCAGGATGCCCAGGCGCCCGTCGTACTTGCCACCGTTGCGCACGGTGTCGTAATGCGAGCCGGTCAGGAGTCGCTTGTCGCCGGTGCCGTGATAGTCGCCCACCACATTACCCAGTGCATCGACGGTGACCTCGTCGAAGCCGCACTCCAGCATCCACTGCCGCAACTGCGCGGCGCAGGCCAGATGCGCCTCGGTCAGATAGGTGACCGTCAGCTGGCCCTGTTCCTTGAAGCCGGGGTCGCTGTGCACGGCCAGCGCCTCGGCCCAGTCCCAGACCTGATCGCCGAGGGTGGGCGTCACGCCGAACTTGTCGTTCAGCCGGATCTCGGCGATGCGGTGGATATTGCGCAGGCACTCGGCGCGCTCGAAGTCCGGGTGGCCGGCCAGCCGCCGCGCAAAGGTGGTGATGATCTCGGCCCGGGGCAAGCCCTGACCCCGCGGCCCGCGCACGGCCAGGATGAAGGGCCAGCCGAACTTCGCGTTGTAGTCGGCATTGAGCTGCTGGATGCGGGCGAACTCCTCGGGTGTGCAGTCGGTCAGGCCGGCCTTGCTCTGCTCGTTCGTCGATTCGGCGGTCAGGCTCTTGCTGACCATGGCCTTGCCGGCCAGCTCCGGGTGGGCGCGTATCAAGCCGAGCTGTTCGTCGGGCGCGGCCTCGCGCACGACACGGGCCAGCTCATGCTTCAGATGGGCCAGGCTCTGGAACGGGCGCGCCGCCGCAGCGCGCTCGGCGATCCAGGGCGAGTGTTCGTACGTGCCGTCCAGCAGTGACACGAAGTCCTGCGGCGAGGCATTGTTGAGCGTGGTCAGGGTCAGCATGGTGGTGTTCTGGTAGCCCGGATGAAGGCCGCGGGCCGCAATCCGGGGCAGTGGTGGAGGATGCGAATGGCCGTCACTCCCATAGGAAGGCCGTGTTGGCGTCGAACGGGTGCGTGGCGCGCCAGTGGCGGGCAATGTCCACACGGCGGCAGACCCAGACACGGTCGTGCTTCTCGACATGGTCCAGAAAGCGCTGCAGCGCACGCATGCGGCCGGGCCGGCCGAGCAGCCGGCAGTGCATGCCAATGTTCATCATCTTCGGCGCTTCGGCGCCCTCGGCATAGAGCACATCGAAGCTGTCGCGCAGGTACTCGAAGAACTCGTCGCCGTGGCTGAAGCCTTGCGGCAGGGCGAAGCGCATATCGTTGCAGTCCAGCGTGTAGGGCACGACCAGGTGCGGAGCCAGATCGCCATCGCTCTTGCGCACATTCAGCCAGAACGGCAGGTCGTCGCCGTAATAGTCGCTGTCGTATTCGAAGCCGCCGTAGTCGGCGACCAGACGCCGGGTGTTGGGGCTGTCGCGGCCGGTGTACCAACCGGAGGGGCGCTCGCCGGTGAGGCGCTGGATGATGTCCATGCCGGTGTCCATGTGCTGGCGCTCTTCGGCCGGCGCCATGTTCTGGTAGTGGATCCAGCGCCAGCCATGGCAGGCGATTTCGTGGTTCAGCTCAACTAAGGCGCGCGTCAGGTCTGGGTGGCGTTCCAGTGCCATAGCCACGCCGAACACGGTCAGCGGCAGCGCGCGGCTTTCGAACTCGCGCAGCAGCCGCCAGACGCCGACCCGCGAGCCGTATTCGTAGGTGCCCTCCATGCTCAGATGCCGTGCCGGAAAGGCCGGCGGGTTGAACATCTCGGACAGGAATTGTTCGCTGCCGGCGTCGCCGTGCAGCACCGAGTTTTCGCCGCCTTCCTCGTAGTTCAGCACGAACTGGACGGCAATCTTCGCCTGACCCGGCCACTGGGCATGGGGCGGCTTTTCGCCGTAGCCGATCAGGTCACGGGGATAGCGGCTGTTCAGGATTTCTTTGCTCATGCTTGCAGCGCGCTGGCAAGGTCTTGCACGCGCGGGTTCAGTCTCAGATTGGCCTCGACATTGCCGAGGTGGGTGTCCAGCAGTTTCAGGGCGGCGCTGACGTCGCGCCGCTCCAGCGCGTCCACGATGGCTTCATGCTCGGCCTGCGATTCGGCGGCCGAATGGGCGCTCTGGTACATCAGCGCGATCAGCGAGCTGCGCGACAGCAGATCGGCGAGGATCTGCGCCAGCACCTCGTTGCCCTGCAACCGCGCCAGGATCACATGGAAGTCGGCCAGCAGCCGGGTGCGTCCAGGCACGTCGGTGCGGCCCACGGCCTCGCGTTCGGCCAGCAGATGAGCGCGAAGCTGCGCGATCTGCGGCTTGCTGATGGTCTGGGCCAGCTGGGTGACCATTGCTGCCTCCAGCATCTTGCGCACCTCGAACACCTGGCGTGCCTCATCGACGCTGGGCTGCGCGACGAAGGCGCCGCGCGCCGGCTCCAGGGTCACCAGCCGGTCGCGGCTGAGCTGGTTCAAAGCCTGGCGCACCAGCGTGCGCGAGACCTTGAAGATGTCGGCGATCTGCTGCTCGGCCAGCTTGGTGCCGGGCATCAGCCGCCGCTCGACGATGGCCTGGGTGATGGACTCGGCGATGCGTTGCGTGGCCGATGGTGGTGTGTGGGCGGGCATTGTGTTCTGAAGTGTATACACTTTGCCTTCTCGACAGAACCACAGGATGAATGCAATGGGCAAGCTCACCACCCATGTGCTGGACACCATGCATGGCAGCCCGGCCGCCGGCATGGCCGTGCGCCTGTATCGCCTGGACGGGCCGGCGGTGCAGCCCTTGAAATCGCTGCTACTGAATGCCGATGGCCGGGCTGATGGCCCTTTGCTGGAAGGCGAGGCATTGGAGGCCGGCCGCTACCGGCTGGTGTTCGGCGTGGCCGACTACTTCAGGGCCCGTGGCGTCGAACTGCCCGAGCCGGCCTTTCTGGATGAGGTGCCGCTGGACTTCGGCATTGCCGATGCCGACTCGCACTACCACGTGCCCCTGCTGGCCAGCCCCTGGAGCTATTCCACCTACCGGGGCAGCTGAAGATCATGAGCACCCCCAGACCTGCCGCTTCGCGTCAGGCCCCCCGAGGGGGGCAAACAAACTCGGGAACGGCCCTTCGTTTGTTTGAGAGGCCCTGGCGGATGCTGCAGCAGGCCCTGGCCCTGGCGCCGGCTGTGCTCGTCAGCGTCGCCAAAGTCGAGGGCAGCGGCCCGCGCGAGGAGGGGGCCTGGATGGCGGTGACGGCCGAGCGCGTCTTTGACACGCTGGGCGGCGGTCAGCTGGAGTTTGAGGCCATTGTCCAGGCCCGCGCCTTTCTGGCCGCTGGTACGGTCACCGAGCCGCTGCGCCGCTACGCTTTAGGCCCCAGCCTGGGCCAGTGCTGTGGTGGGGTTGTCCACCTGCATTACGAGTGGCTGGGCGCGGAGCACATCGCCGGCCTGCGCGAGCGCCTGGCCAACGAACAGGGGTTGCTGCCGGTGGCGCTGTTCGGCGGCGGCCATGTCGGCCGTGCGATCGTTGAATTGCTGGGGCGCCTGCCGGCACGCGTGCAGTGGGTGGACAGTCGCGACGAGATATTCCCGGCCGACGTACCCGACAACATCGCTGCCGAGCATTCCGATCCGGTGCAGGCCGCCGTGCAAGACCTGGCACCCGGCTCAAAAGTCCTGATCATGAGCTTCAGCCATGCCGAGGATCTGGACATCGTGGCCGCCTGCCTGCTGCGTCGGCGCGAGCGGGACGATCTGCCCTTCATCGGCCTGATCGGCAGCAGGAGCAAATGGGCGAGTTTTCGGCAGCGGCTGGAGGCGCGGGGCTTCACGGCGGCCGAGTTGGCCGGGGTGACCTGCCCGATCGGTGTGCCGGGCATAGCCGGCAAGCAGCCCGAGGTGATCGCGGTGGCGGTGGTGGCTCAGCTCTTGCAGCGCTGAACAGACCCTCGTCAATCGGCATCAACTCGCTGATGCCCCCCGCTACTTGCGTGCTTTGATGAATAGTCCGTTCGGACTATGCGTGGCCATGGGCCGCACGGATGCGTTTCATCGAAGACCTTGATGATCCAACCACCTTCCGGGAGACATCCATATGAAAACGACTTTCTCTGCACTTTCCACGCTGGCCGCCGCCGTGCTGCTGGCCGCCGCCCCCGTCAGCTCCGCCCTGGCCTGGAACACCCTGGACGGCAATGCGCCGCTGGTGATCGCCCACCGCGGCGCCTCCGGCTATCTGCCGGAGCACACGCTGGAGGGTTACAAGCTGGCCATCCAGATGGGTGCCAACTACATCGAGCCCGACCTGGTGATGACCAGGGATGGCGTGCTGGTGGCCCGCCATGAGCCCATCATCGGCGACTCGACCAATGTCGGCAGCCTGGCCCAGTTCGCCGGCCGCAAGACCACCAAGACGATTGACGGCGTGACCTATGCCAACCAGTACTTCGTCGAAGACTTCACCCTGGCCGAGCTGAAGACGCTGGGCGCCAAGCAGACCCGCGCCGGCCGCCCGACCACCTATGACGGCCAGTTCCAGGTGCCCACGCTGGACGAGGTGATCGCCCTGGCCAAGGCCCAGAGCATCGCCACCGGCCGCCAGATCGGCATCTACCCGGAGCTGAAGCACTCGACCTATATGCAGGGCGTGTCGCAGAGCCTGGGCTTCTCCAAGACCTATTTCGAGGACAAGCTGGTCTCCACCCTGCACGCGGCCTACGGCAACACCGGCAATGCGCCGGTGTTCATCCAGAGCTTCGAGATCTCGAATCTGCAGTATCTGAACCAGCACACCGACATCAAGCTGGTGCAGCTGGTCGATGCCGACGATGTCAACGCCGACGGTTCGATGTCCCTGGTGGCCCCCTATGACCGGCCCTATGACGTGGCGGTGAAGAACGGCAAGCTGAGCTTTGCCGACATGGTCAGCGATGTCGGCATGTCCTTTGTCGCCACCTATGCCGATGGCATCGGCCCCTGGAAGCCCTATCTGCTGAAGACGGTGGCCGACGGCGTGGACCGCGACGGCGATGGCGTCATCACCGGCAAGGATCGCCGGGTCGATGGCAGCACCGGCGTGATCGAATCGGCCCATGCCAACGGCCTGTTCATCCACACCTGGACCTTCCGCAACGACGCCTCGCTGCTGGGTTATGCCGATCCGCAAAAGGAGATCGAGGCCTATCTGAAGCTGGGCGTGGACGGTATCTTCACCGACTTTCCCGACACCGGCGTGGCCGCCGTTGCCGCGCTGACACCGGTGCCCGAGCCCGAGAGCTATGCGATGCTTTTGGCCGGCCTGGGTGTGCTCGGTTTGCTGCGTCGCCGTCAGTCGCGCTGATGCAGGTATCGCAGTAACTGCAAATCTGCTTGTTTTGCCTGCGCGCGATCCCCCCGCGACCCGGGGGGGTGCGTGCAACAAATACCGGGTCTGTGCGATAGCGCACGGATTGGGGCGCTCGACGCGTGCAGACTGCGGTCCATGTACAAGCCCTATGTATCCCCCGGCACTCAGGGTATTGAGCCCCGGAGGCCCCTGATGTGCTGCCCCCGCTGCAAGGGCCAGGTGCAACGCATACCGCGCCGCCTGATCGACCGCCTGCGCAGTCTCTTCAGCCCGGTGCAGCGCTTTCGCTGCCCAGCCATCCCTTGTGGCTGGGTCGGCAATCTGCCCGCCGGCGACCGCAGCCGCGACCAGCCCGCAGACGGCAGCAACTACATCCTCTGAGCGAGGCAGGTCCAGCCAGGCGCTGGAGCGACTGCCGCGGAAAAGTGTATACACTTGCGTCCACACGTCGCCGCGGCGCCGGTGCGCAGGCTTCGGTCGAGGTGGGCGCGCCTTCAGCGCGACGCTCGGCCGGTTCACAGCGCCCGCAGTGGTGAGCCGCCACCCGTCTGGATCCGTGACCCATGGACGCTTACCTGCTCGACTGGGCCAATCTGCTGCTGCGTTGGCTGCATGTGATCGTGGGCATTGCCTGGATCGGCGCCTCGTTCTACTTTGTCTGGCTGGACAACCATCTCGTCAAACCCGAGTCGCCCGAACTCAAGGCCAAAGGGGTCGATGGTGAGCTGTGGGCCGTCCATGGCGGCGGTTTCTACAACCCGCAGAAGTACATGGTGGCGCCACCCTCGCTGCCTCAGCACCTGCACTGGTTCTACTGGGAGAGCTACTGGACCTGGATGAGCGGCTTCGCCCTGTTCGTCACCCTCTATCTGTTCAATGCCAGCACCTTCTTGATCGACAAGCGGGTGCATGACTGGGGCGCGCCGGCGGCCATCGCCGCGGCCCTGGGCTTTCTGGCCGCCGGCTGGCTGGTCTATGACCAGATCTGCCGCCGCTTCGGCCACACCAAAGACGGCAGCATAGGCAACGACGGCCGCGTGCTGGGCCTGATCGCCGTCTTCATCGCCGTGGCCTGCTGGGGCGCGACCCAGCTGTTCGCCGGCCGGGCCGCCTTTCTGATCATCGGCGCGATGATCGCCACGATGATGAGCGCCAATGTGCTGGTCTGGATCATCCCGGGCCAGAAGCAGGTGATCGCCGATATGCGCGCCGGCCGCCCGGTCAATCCGATGTTCGGCCAGCGCGGCAAGCAGCGCAGCGTGCACAACACCTACTTCACCCTGCCGGTGCTGATTGCCATGCTCAGCAACCACTACGGCATGCTTTACGGCCACGCACACAACTGGGCCGTGCTGCTGCTCTTGATGGCGGTGGGCGTGCTGGTGCGCACCTGGTTCGTCAAGCGGCACAAGGGCGTCAACGCCTGGGGGCTGATCGTGGCCGCCGTCGCTCTGCTGGCCGGACTGATGGCCTGGCTGGCGCCGGCCCCGGCGGCCGTGTCGGGCGCCGCGCCGACGCCGGGCTTTGCCCAGGTGCAGGCCATAGTCAACGAGCGTTGCGTGATGTGCCACAACGCCCAGCTGGCGAGCAAGAACGTGCAGTTGCACAGTCCGGAGCTGATCGCCCAGCATGCCTTGCAGATCAAGCAGCAGGCGGTGCTGCTGAAGCTGATGCCGCAGAACAACGCGACCCAGATCACCGAGGCCGAGCGGGCGTTGCTGGGGCGCTGGGTCGATGCCGGCGCGCCGCTGCACTGAACCCTTACCCGACTGTCGATAATGGGGGCATGACGACCCCCATGCCCGACCCCCGTCGCGAGCCCCGGCAGTTCCTGCAGGCGCTCTACCAGGCTGCCGTGCAGCGCGCGCTACCGGCGCTGAACATGGCCGCCTGCCTGCCGCCGCCGCCCGAGGGCCGCACCCTGGTGCTGGGCGCCGGCAAGGCCGGTGGGGCGATGGCCCAGGCGCTCGATGGGCTGTGGCCCGTCGACGCGCCGCTGTCCGGCCTGGTCATCACCCGCTATGGCCATGTGCCGCCGGCCTATCTGGCCCGGCCCGGCCGCATCGAGGTCGTCGAGGCCGCCCATCCGGTGCCTGATCGCGCCGGCGAGCTGGCCGCCCAGCGCATCGTCTCGCTGACCGAGGGGCTGACCGCCGACGATCTGGTGATTTGCCTGATCTCCGGCGGCGGCTCGGCCCTGCTGGCCCTGCCGGCCGCCGGCCTGAGCCTGGCCGACAAGCAGGCGGTGAACCGGGCGCTGCTGAAGAGCGGCGCCAGCATCGACGAGATGAACTGCGTGCGCAAGCACCTGTCGGCCATCAAGGGCGGGCGCCTGGCCGCGATGTGCGCGCCGGCCCGGGTGCTGACCCTGTTGATCAGCGACGTGCCCGGCGACGCGCCCGAGGTCATCGCCAGCGGCCCCACCGTGCCCGATTCGACCAGCTGCGCCGATGCGCTGGCGATCCTGAAGCGCTATGACATTGCCATTCCCGAGGCCGCCCGCACGGGGCTGGAGAGCGGCGCCTTCGAGTCGATCAAGCCCGGTGATCCGGCATTCGCTGGTCAGCAGGTGCAGATGCTGGCCACGCCGCAACAGTCACTGGAGGCCGCCGCGGCGCTGGCCCGTGCGGCCGGCCTGGAGGCCCACATCCTCAGCGACGAGATCGAGGGCGAGTCGCGCGAGGTCGGCAAGGTCCATGCGGCGCTGGCCCGGGCGGTGGCGCGCCATGGCCAGCCGTTCGCGCGGCCCTGCGTGATCCTGTCCGGCGGCGAGACGACGGTGACCGTGAAGAGCTCGGGCGGGCGGGGCGGGCGGGCCAGCGAATTCCTGCTCGGCTGCGTGATCGCGCTGCAGGGCCAGGCCGGCGTCTGGGGCCTGGCCGCCGACACCGACGGCATCGACGGCATAGAAGACAATGCCGGCGCCCAGATCGCCCCCGACACCCTGGCCCGGGCGGCGGCGCTGGGCATGAAGGCGCAGGACTTTCTGGACGCCAACAATGCCTACAACTTCTTCAAGCCGCTGGACGATCTGCTGATCACCGGGCCCAGCTTCACCAACGTCAACGATTTCCGGGCTTTGCTGGTCTTGTAGCGCGTGTAAATCATGCTGCATGACGAGCCGGCTTTTGCTAAGGTAGACGGCACGGGTGCGCCGGCTCCGGGGCACCGAGTGGAAAGGGGCTCGATATGTCTGCAGCCACGCGTTTCATCCACGACCAGAATGCCTTGCCGACCATGCCCGAGGTGGCCAGTGCGCTGCTGGCCAGCCTCGACGATGAGCGGCTCAGCCTGGCCGACCTGTCCCGCCTGATCGCGCAGGACGCGAGCCTCTCGGCCAAGGTGCTGCGGCTGGCCAACTCCACCCACTACAGCCCCTCGCACCAGGTCGACAAGCTCAGCGACGCCGCCGCGGCCCTGGGCCTGCAGACGCTGCGCAATATCTCGATGGCGGCCTGCATGTCGGGGGCCTTCCCTCAGGTGCCGGGCCTCGACCGCAAGCGCTTCTGGCACCACAGCCTGGCCACGGCCGGCTACGCGCACATGCTGGCGCGCTGGCTGCAGCTCGATGGCGAGTCGGCCTACCTGGCCGGCCTGATGCTGCGCACCGGCCAGCTGCTGATGGCCCAGGATGATCCGGCCCAGGTGGCCGATGTCGAGGCCCATGCCCAGGAGCCCGGCAGCCGGTCCTCGCTGGAGATGCATCGCTTTGGCTGCACCCATGCCGATGTGACGGCCGAGCTGGCGGCGCTGTGGCATTTCCCCGCCAGCCTGATCGAGGCCTTCAAGGATGCCAGCGAGCCGATGGACGTGCGCCCCTTCTCGCTGCTGGCCGGCGTGCTGCGCATGGCCGAGATACTGGCCGATGCGCTTGATGCCGGCCAGTCACCGCGTGCTGCATTACAGCAGGCGGTGCCTGATCTGCTGGATCATCTGCATCTCGATCTGGACTGGCTGGAGGCCAAGCTGGCCGCCGCCGGTGACCCGGTGGCGGGCATGGACAGCCTGCTTCACTGAGACCGGACACAAGGCCCGGAAGGGGCTTGTGCCTGGCGAAGGCCGGATGGCGATACCAGCCATCAGGCTGAACCTTTCAATCGTCGGACGAAAAACCCGAGGCCTTGACGATGGGCACCCAGCCCTCGCGCTCCTGTTGCAGCTCGCGGGCAAACACGGCCGGCGAATTGCCCACCGCCTCGAAGCCCAGCTTGGCCAGGCCCTCGGTGACGGCCTTCTCGCGCAGCGCCACGCGGGCCAGGTCGTAGAGACGGTCGACCAGGGCAGCACTGGTGCGCGCGGGCAGGTAGAGGCCGTAGCTCTCGACGCCGACGATGCCCTTGAAGCCCTGCTCCTCGAAGGTGGGCGTGTCGGGCGTGAAGCGCGAGCGCTTGGTGTCGGTCACGCCCAAGAGGCGCACCCGGCCCGATGCCAGATGCGGCACGAAATCGCTCAGCGAGAAGCATCCAGCGGCGATCTGGCCGCCCATCAGGTCCTGCATGCCAGGGGCGGCGCCGCGGTAGGGCACGTGCGTCATGCTGATGCTGGCGGCGCGTTCGAACTGGTTGCCCAGGAAGTGGGGCATCGCGCCCGCAGCCGGCGAGGCATAGGCGCTGTCTTTCACATTGGCCTTGGCCCAGGCGGCGAACTGCTGCAGGTTCTTGACGCTGTCCGGCACCTTGGGGCCGACGCCGAAGCCGCAGGTGGACAGGGCCACCGCGGTGACCGGAATCGCATCGGTGGCGGCGTTGTACTGCAGCTTGCGGAACACATGGGGATAGATGGTGAACATCGACGAGGGGCTCAGGAGCATCGTCAGCCCGTCGGGTGCGCTGTCCTTCAGCGCGGCCACCGCCAGGCGGCCGCCGGCGCCGACCTTCTGTTCGACCAGCACCGACTCGGCCATGCGCCCGCGCCAGGCATCGGCCAGGCGCCGCGCCGTGGTGTCTATCGACCCCCCGGCCGGAAACCCGACCAGGATGCGTGGCAGATTGCCACTTTGCGCACGGGCCAGGCCGGCGGCACTGCCCAGCAGGGCGGCAAGGGCTTGGTTGAAATGACGGCGTTGCAGACTCATGGTGTGTCTCCTGGGGGATTGTTGTCGGGGGCTATGCGGGTCGGGTGATCACGGCCGAGGCATTGGCCAGCAGGGCCAAATGCTCCAGCGTCTGCTTCAGGCCGGTGGCCTGCTTGCCCAGCGCCTGGCTCAGCGCGGCGTCATGGGCGCGCACGGCGGCGGTCAGCGCCTTGACCTGGGCCTGGCCGCTGGCGGTGAGGTGCAGGCCCCAGCTGCGCGCATCGACCGGATCGTCGCGCCGCTCGACCCAGCCGCGTTCGGCCAGCCAGTTGGTCAGGCGCAGCGCGCCGCTGCGGTGCAGGCCCATGGCCTGGGCCAGCAGGCCCTGGCGCAGGCCGGGGTTCTCGGCCACCAGCACCAGGGCCGCAAAGCGCTGCGGGCTGACGTCGAAGGCCTCGGTGGCGCGGAAGAAGTCCAGGTACAGCGCGTTCTGCGCCCGGCGCAGGGCATAGCCCAGCAAATCGTCCAGCACACCATAGGCCAGTCCGGCCACAGGCAGCAGCGGGGCGTCGGGCGCATCGGGGGCGGGGCTGTGGGTCGCGGGTCGGTTCATGGGTACAGCATAAATACTGTTGCATAGCGCAACTATCTCGCTTACCCTTAATCTGGATCAAACAAGTGACGCGAACCATGAACGAGACACTGGACATCCTGATCGCCGGCGGCGGCATTGGCGGCTTGACCACGGCGCTGACCCTGGCCCGCGCCGGCCATCGCGTCACGGTGCTGGAAGCCGCGGCCGAACTCAAGCCCTTGGGTGTGGGCATCAATCTGCTGCCCCATGCGGTGGCGGTGCTGACCGAGTTGGGCCTGGGGGACGATCTGGCGCGCATGGCCGTACCCACCGCCGCCCTGGTCTTCGCCAACCGCCATGGCCAGAGCATCTACAGCGATGCGCGGGGGCTGGTCGGGGGCTACAGCCATCCGCAGTACAGCATCCACCGCGGCGAGCTGCAGCAGCTCTTGTGGAGCACGGCACAGCAGCGCCTCGGCGCGGCCCAGCTGCTGAGCGGCCAGCGCGTGGTCGGCGCCAGCCAGAGCGGCGAGCGCGTGGTGGTGCAGATCCAGCCTGCCGATGCACCACGGGGCCAGGTCTTGCAGCGCGAGTGCGATCTGCTGATCGCCGCCGACGGCATCCACTCGGCGCTGCGCCGGCAGTTCTATCCCGACGAAGGCCCGCCGCGCTGGAACGGCATGATGATGTGGCGCGGCACCAGCTGGGCAAAGCCGTTTCTGGATGGCCGCACGATGGTGCAGGCGGGCCATAGACGTGCCAAGTTCGTTGTCTATCCGATCGCGCCGCCGCGGGCCGACGGCCTGCAGCTGATCAACTGGATCTGTGACCGGCGCCTGCGCGAGGATGGCATCGGCGGCGGCCTGCAGGCACCCAGCCGCGAGGACTGGAGCAAGCCCGGCTCGCTGGACGATCTGCTGCCCACCTTTGGCAGCTGGCACTTCGACTGGCTCGATGTGCCGGGCCTGATTGCCGGCGCCACCCAGCTGCTGGAATGGCCCATGGTGGACCGCGACCCGCTGCCGCGCTGGAGCTTTGGCCGCATCACCCTGCTGGGCGACGCGGCGCACCCGATGTACCCGATAGGCTCGAACGGCGCCACCCAGGCCATCATCGATGCGAAGTGCATCGCCGATTGCCTGCAAGCCGATCCGGTCGAGGCTGCGCTGGCCGCCTACGAGGCGCAACGCCGGCCGATGACGGCCCGGATCGTCGAGATGAATCGCCAGGAGGGGCTGGACGCGATACTGGACATGGTCGAGGAGCGCGCACCGGACGGCTTCAAGCGGCTGGAGGACGTGATAGACCCGGCCGAGGTGGCCGCCTTCGTGCAGCGCTACAAGGCCGCCGCCGGTCACCAGACCCTGCGCGCGCAGCCCTGATCCGCATCTGATACCGCGAGGCCGATACCGTTGATTGGAGCGTCGCCGCAGCCCCCAATACGGTAGATAATCCGCCCAGCAACTGACCGGGTGGCGATGAAATCAGCAGCAGGGCGGGCAATCTCAGATCGGCGTATCAACGCCTTCGACAGGACTTGAGCATGGATCTGCGCGCCCTGTTCAGTCGCAGCTCCTTACGCTATGCCGTGGTGGGCGCCCTGTTGTTGGGCCTGCTGCTGCCCTCGGGCCTGGCCCTGCTTTACGAAACCGACCTCGCGCAAAAAACGGCCAAGGCCGATCTGCAGCGCGACCTGTCGCGCACCGCCGATGTGCTGGCGCTGTCGCTGGCCGAGCCGGTCTGGCAGGTCTCGCCCGATCTGGCCGAGCCGATGATCAAGGCCCATGTCAACGACCCGCGCTTCGTCTCGGTGGTGGTGCGCGAGGTCGGCGCGCAGCGGCCCTTCCTGGAGTTCCAGCGCGAGGCCGGGGCTGAAGACCTGACCTTGACCGAGCAGCGCCCGATCCAGCGCGATGGCAAGGCCATCGCCAGCCTGACCGTGGTCATGACCGCCGCCCCCTATGCCCAGCGCCTGCAGGACGATCTGGTGCGCGCGCTGTGGCGCAGCGCGCTGACCCTGAGCCTGTCGCTGGCGCTGATTCTGTGGGTCATGCAGCGCCGCGTGCTGCAGCCCATGGGTCACCTGACCGTGGCCGCCGAAGAGCTGGCCGCAGGCCGCTTCGACCGCCCGCTGGAGATACGTGGCCCCGACGAGGTGGGCCGGGTCGGGGCGGCCATGGAGCGCATGCGCAAGGCCCTGCTGTCGGCCTTCGAGACCTTGCGCAACCATGCGCAGACCCTGGAGGAGCAGGTCGGCCAGCGCACCGCCGAGTTGACCACCGCGAATGCCGAACTGACGCAGACCCTGGCCCATCTGAAGACGGCCCAGGAGGGCCTGGTCGAATCGCAGAAGCTGGCCTCGCTGGGCCGCATGGTGGCCGGCGTCGCCCATGAGCTGAACACGCCGCTGGGCAATGCGATGACGGTTGCCTCAACGCTCGAGTACCGCTACGACCAGTTGCAGGAGATGCTGACCAGCGGCACGGCGCTGCGCAAGAGCCTCTTGATGACCCTGGTGCAGGACACCCAGCAGGGACACGACATCCTGCTGCGCAATCTGCGCAAGGCCGCCGACCTGGTCTCGAACTTCAAGCAGGTGGCCACCGACCAGACCAGCGACCGTCGCCGCGAGTTCGACCTGGCCGAGGTCATCGACGAGGTGCTGCTGATGACGCAGCCGCGCTTCCGCCACACGCCGTTCAAGATCGAGACCCAGCTCGAAGACGGCCTGTCCATGGACAGCTACCCCGGCTCCCTGGGTCAGGTCTTGACCAATCTGCTGATGAACTCGCTGGTCCATGCCTTTGAGGGGCGCGGCGAGGGGCATGTCTGGATCAAGTCCCATGCACTGGATGGCGACCGGGTGCTGCTGACCGTGCAGGACGACGGTGTGGGCATGGAAGACGCGGTGCGCCGCCGCATCTTCGACCCCTTCTTCACCACCAAGCTGGGACAGGGGGGGTCGGGCCTGGGCATGAACATCGTGCACAACATCGTGACCCGCGTGCTGGGCGGCCAGATCGAGGTCAGCAGCACCCCGGAGGGTGGCGCCCGTTTCGAGATCGTGCTGCCGCGCGTCGCGCCGATGCACGAGGCGGCGGTGGTCAGCGAGCCGCTGCCGCTGACTTGAACGGCGCCTAAACTTCCATCACCGCCGTAGAGACGAACACCCGCACGGTGTCGCCGCCGGCCGCCTTGGCCTCGGCGCAGGCCTGGGCCGCAGCGCCCATCACGGCATCCACATTCTCCAGCGAGGGGTGCAGCTGCACCACGCCCAGGCAGGCCTTGACGCGGGTGCGGTGCAGGCCCCAGCGCAGCCGGAAGCCCGCCACCGAGGCGCGCATCTTCTCGGCGATGATTTGCGCATAGTGCTGGTCGCAGTCGGGCAGGAGGATGGCGAAGCGGTCGTCCTCCAGGCGGGCGACGATGTCGGAGGCGCGCACCTTGGTGATCAGCATCTGGCTGAGGTGGTACAGAAAGTGCTCGGCGACCTCGGCACCCGTGGCATTGACGACCTCGCGGAACTTGTCCACGTCCAGCCACAGCACCGACACCGGCTCGTGGCGGCGGCTGCCCACATGCTCGGCCAGGCGGCGCTCGAACTCGGCCCTGTTGGCCAACTCGGTCAGCGGGTCGTGCTTGCCTATCCAGGTGGGCTGCATGCGCAGCTGGCGGGCGGCGGTGACATCCTCGATGATCCACATCGCCTCGCCGGCGGGGGCGTCCCAGCGCACCGGTGTGGCCTGCAAGCGGCCCCAGAAGCGGCCGCCATCGGCGCGCACATACTCGATTTCCTCGTCCACCGGACGGCCGGCCGCGAACGAGGCCTGCAGCCGTTCCATCAGCGCGCTGTGAGCACCATCGGAGACATGGACGACGCGGGTCGGCTGGCCGCTCAGGTCGGTATGGTCGCCATGGCCGAACAAATGGTTCAGATGCTCGCTGACGACCTGGAAGTGCTGGTCGCGGGTGAAGGCGATCGACATCGGCGCCCGCTCCAGCAGCGCGTGCATGCGGGTGGGGATCGCGTCTTCGGCCTTTGCGAGGTCGTCGGCCGCTTGGGAAGATCCGGTCTGTGCTTGCATCAGACGCTCCTTGTGAGTGGTACCCGTCAGGCTACGATGCCGGGCAGCCCAGTATGGCGCGAACAAACCCGGATTTGCGGTCTTATTTGGCAGCTTTCCGTACCGCGTCGAGTGCGTCCAGTATGGCCTCGCTGGTGGCCGGGGCGCGCAGCGGTGGGTCCGCCCGGTGCCCACCCGCGGCCGAGACCGCGTCGCGTATCGCCAGCAGCACCGAGAAGGGCAGCAGCAGCGGTGGCTCGCCGACGGCCTTGGAGCGGTGGATGCTGTCCTGCACATTCGGCGCGTCGAACAGCGCGACGTTGAAGACGGGCGGGCAGTCGTTGGCGGTCGGGATCTTGTAGGTGCTGGGCGCGTGGGTCAGCAATAGGCCCGTCTTCGGATGCCACACGAGCTCTTCCATCGTCAGCCAGCCCATGCCCTGGATGAAACCGCCCTCGACCTGGCCGATGTCGATGGCCGGGTTCAGGGAGCGACCGGCGTCGTGCAGCACGTCCACGCGCAGCGGCTTCCATTCGCCGGTGAGGGTGTCCACCACGACTTCGCTGACGGCGGCGCCATAGGCGAAGTAGTAGAACGGATTGCCCTGCAGCCTGGCCCGGTCCCAGCTCAGGCCGGGCGTGGCATAGAAGCCGTCGCTCCACAGCTGGACGCGGGCCAGATAGGCCTTGGCCACCAGCTCGTCGAAGCTCAGCGCCGCACCATCGGCCAGCGTGGCGGCAAAGGCGTCCAGGCGCTGGCGGATCTTGCGGGCGGCGTCCTGGGCGGCCTTGCCATTGAGGTCGCTGCCGGTGGAGGCGGCGGTGGCCGAGGTGTTGGCAACCTTGTGCGTGTCGGTGGCGGTGCAGCGCACGCGGGCCAGATCGACGCCCAGCTCATGGGCCACGACCTGGGCCACCTTGGTGTTCAGGCCCTGGCCCATCTCGGTGCCGCCATGGTTGACCAGCACCGAGCCATCGGTATAGACGTGGACCAGCGCACCGGCCTGGTTCAGGTGCACGACATTGAACGAGATGCCGAACTTCAGCGGCGTCAGCGCCAGGCCCTTTTTCAGCACCGGGCTGCTGGCGTTGAACGCGGCGATCTCGGCGCGCCTGGCGCTGTAGTCGCTGCTGGCGGCCAGCTGATCGACCAGCGGCTGCAGGATATTGTCCTGCACCACCTGGCCATAGGGCGTGGTGTTGCGGCCGGCATCGGGCGCGTAGAAATTGGCGCGGCGCACGGCCAGCGGGTCCAGGCCCAGCTTTCGCGCAACGCTGTCGAGAATCATCTCCACCGCCAGCGCGCCCTGCGGCCCGCCAAAGCCGCGGAAGGCGGTGTTGCTCTGCGTGTTGGTGCGGGCGCAGAAGCCGCGCACCGAGACATCGGGCAGCCAGTAGGCATTGTCGAAATGGCACAGCGCCCGCGTCAACACCGGCGCCGACAGATCGGCCGACCAGCCGGCGTTGGAGACCATCTCGACCTCGGCCGCCAGCAGCCGGCCGGCGTCGTCGAAGCCGACCTCGTAGGCATAGTCGAAGCCGTGGCGCCGGCCGGTGATCAGGAAGTCATCATCGCGGTCCAGCCGCAGCTTGACCGGCCGGCGCAGCTGGCGCGCGGCCACCGCCGCCACGCAGGCGAACACGGCCGATTGCGACTCCTTGCCGCCGAAGCCGCCGCCCATGCGCCGGCATTCGACCTGCACCTGGTTGCTGTGCAGGTTCAGCGCGTGGGCGACCAGATGCTGCATCTCGCTGGGATGCTGGGTCGAGCAGAAGACCTTGATGCCGGCGTCTTCCAGTGGCAGCGCATAGGAGATCTGGCCTTCCAGATAGAACTGCTCCTGGCCACCAACGCTGAAGCTGCCCTGCAGGCGGTGGGGCGCTGTAGCGAGGGCGGCCTGTGCGTCGCCGCGCTGCAGGTGCATGGGCGGCACGACGTAGCTCTTGGCGGCATGGGCCTCGGCGGCGGTCAAGAGGGCTGGCAGGGGCTCCAGCTTGAGGAAGTCCTTGGCCCGGGCGGCGGCGCGGCGGGCCAGCTCACGGTCCTGCGAGATCACGGCAAACACCGGCTGGCCCAGGTAGTGGACCTCCCCCTCGGCAAGAATCGTTTCATCGGCGATCAGCGGGCCGCAATGGTTGGAGCCGGGGATGTCGGCCGCGGTCAGCACGGCGATGACGCCGGGTAGGGCGTGCAGGCCTTCGATGTCGATGCTCAGCAGCCGGCCGTGAGCGATGGGGGACAGGCCCAGGGCGGCATGCAGCGTGCCCTGCAGCTCGGCAATGTCATCGGTGTAGGCGGCCTCGCCACAGACATGCAGATGCGCAGATTCATGCGGACGGTTGATGCCGACCTGGGGCAGGGCGGTCATCGCCAACTGCGATGGGTCCAGCATCTTGTTCATGCCTGCACTCCCACTTGAGTGGCCCAGACATTGACCTGATCGCTGGCCAGCGGGGCCTCGTCACGCGTTTCCAACCAAAAGCGCCTCAGCAGATTCTGCGCCACACGCAGCCGGTAGCTGGCGCTGGCGCGCAGATCGCTCATCGGTGTGAAGTCCTGGGCCAGCGCGGCGGCGGCGGCCTCGGCCGTTGCTTCGGTCCAAGCCTGGTTCAGCACCGCGGCCTCGGCCAGCGCGGCGCGCTTGACGGTGGCGGCCATGCCCCCGAAGGCGAGGCGCACGGCGCTGACCTTGCCGTGATCCAGGGTCACCGCCAGCACGGCGCAGACGGCCGAAATGTCGCTGTCATAGCGCTTCGAGATCTTGTAGCCGCGCAGCCGCGTGTGGGCGTCGGGCAGCGGCAGGTGCAGCGCCTCGACCCACTCGCCGGGCTGCAGCTGGTTCTTCATGTAGTCGACGTAGAAGTTCTGCAGCGGCAGGCGGCGCTGCGTGTGACCCCTGCGCAGCACGATGTCGGCGCCCAGCGCGATCAGCGCCGGAGCGCCATCGCCGATCGGCGATCCGTTGGCGATATTGCCACCCAGGGTGCCGGCATGGCGCACCGGCGGCGAGGCAAAGCGCAGCCACAGCTCGCGCAGGGCAGGGATGTGATCGGCGAGCCGGCTCCAGGCGTCTTCCAGCGTCGCACCGGCGCCTATCCACAGACCCGGCCGGCCGTCGAAGGCGCGCGGGTGGATGCGCTTCAGCTCGGCCACGGCGCCGAGGTAGATCACATCGCCGAGATCGCGAAACTGCTTGTTGACCCACAGGCCGATGTCGGTAGCCCCGGCCAGCAGCCGGGCCTCGGGGTTCGCCTCGCGCAATGCGGCCAGCTCGGCCACTGTGCGCGGGGCATGGAAGCTATCACTGCGGCCCGGGAAGGCCGGGTGGGCGGCCTGGTAGTGCAGCGGCGGGTCCTGGGCGAGAGTCGTCAACGCCGCGATGAGGGGCGCGGTGTCCAGCCGCTGGGCAGGCAGGTCGAACATCTGCTGTCCGGCGTCCAGTATCGGCCGGTAGCCGGTGCAGCGGCAGAGATTGCCGGCCAGGTCATCGGCCAACTGCTGGCGCGTCGGCAGGGTGCCGTCCTCGCAGTGGCGCTCATAGGTCGAGGCCAGGCTGATGACGAAGCCGGGCGTGCAGAAACCGCATTGCGAGCCATGGCAGTCCACCATCGCCTGCTGGGCGGGGTGCAGCGTGCCGTCGCGCTGCTTCAGATCCTCCACCGTCAGCAGGGCCTTGCCGTCCAGCGTGGGCAGAAACTGTATGCAGCTGTTGACCGGCCGCAGGCTCAGGCCGCCGACCACGGTGTCCGGCGGCGAGTCGGGCGTGGCCAGCTCGGCCACCATCACCGTGCAGGCGCCGCAATCGCCCTCGGCGCAGCCTTCCTTGGCGCCCGAGCAGCGCGCATGTTCGCGCAACCATTGCAGGGCGGTGGTGGTGCCGGCAAGGCCCTGCACCTCGGCGATCTGGCCTTGGTGGAAGAAGCGGATGGCGCGAGGGGTCATGGTGGGCGTTGACATAGGGATAAACGTGGAAGTTACTGCGTCTCGTCGCTGGCGTTATACGATCTTCCCCATAACCCTCATGCTTGCCACTGTATGACGCCCCGCAATCCCTTCGACAAGATCGAGCTTCAACTCGTCCGGGTATTGCATATGCTGATCAGCGAACGCAGCGTTTCCAAGGCGGCCCTGCGTCTGCACACCAGCCAGCCGGCGGTCAGCGCCCAGCTCAAGCGCCTGCGCGCGCTGACCGGCGACCCGCTCTTGGTGCGTACCGGCACCGGCATGATGCCCACGGCCGGTGCGCTGGAGCTGCTGGAGCCCGCGGGCCGGCTGTTGCAGGACGCCGAGCGCCTGTTCAACCCACGTGCCCGCAGCAAGGGCTTCGAGCCGGCCACGGCGCAGCTGCAGTTCCGCATTGCCGTCAGCGACTATCTGGACCCGCTGTTCCTGCCCGAGCTGGTGGCCCATGTGCTGCGCCTGGCGCCGCAGGTGCGTATCGATCTGCAGCCACTGTCCAGCGATTTCGACTATCGGCAGGGCCTGGCGCGCGGCGAGGTCGATCTGGTCATAGGCAACTGGCTGGAGCCGCCGGCCGAGCTGCATCTGGGCCGCTTGCTCAGCGACGAGGTTGTCTGCCTGGTGTCGAAGGAACATCCGGTGGCGCGGAGCAAGGCCCGACAGTCCGACAAGCACTGGACCATCGAACAATACCTGGCCTGCCAGCATGTGGCGCCGACGCCGCTGAGCATGGGCCTGCCCGGGGTGATTGACCAGCATCTGGCCAGCCAGGGCCTGAGCCGCGAGATCGCCGTGCGCAGCGCCCATTTCGGCCAGCTGCCCGAGATGGTGGCGCGCAGCCTGCTGGTGCTGACCACCGGGCGCATGTTCTGTGCGCGCTATATCGACCACCTGCCGGTCACCATCGTGCGCTGCCCTGTGGCGTTTCCGGCCATGGCCTACTACCAGCTGTGGCACGAGCTGAGCCACGCCTCGGCCCCGCTGCGCTGGCTGCGCGAGCAGGTCAGGGACGTCGCGATGCGTATGAATCAAAATCTCGTATGACTGGAATGAAACGGATCGACTTGCCCGAGGCTGGCGGTGCTTTGCGCTTCGCTGCCATGGGGTGGCAGAGGGGGCAGGGGGGCCACCGACCCCGAGTCGTGCGCACGTATCGCGTTTTGGCGAACCTGCACACCGGTGCTAGCAGGGATGAGGGTGTGCCGGTCGCAGTGGGCATAAAGAAGCCGAAGTTCGGACCGGCCAGGGCCGGACGATGCTTCAGCCCGCAGCGGCCGGCGCGCCCTCGTCCCTGTCGCTCCACGGTCAAGGTGGAACAACTGAAATGACTACTTCCCCCGGCATCGCCCTGCGCGGCGATCTGCTTGATTTCGTCGCGCAACCGGACCTGGCAGATGTCGCCAGCGCGGCGGTGCGTTTTCGTCCCGATCATTGGCTGCTGATTGACGCCGACGGCCGCATCGCCGGCGCGCAGACCGAAGATCCGCCTGTGGGCTGGACACGCATCGACCACCACGGCCGGCTGATACTGCCCGGCTTCATCGACACCCATGTGCACAGCCCGCAGCTGGACGTGATCGCCTCCTATGGCACCGAGCTGCTGGACTGGCTCAACACCTACACCTTCCCGGCCGAGCGCCGCTATGCCGACCCCGCGGTGGCCGAGCAGGGCGCGGCAATGTTTCTCGATGCGCTGCTGGCCCATGGCACGACCTCTGCCGTGGTGTTCGCCACGGTGCACAAGGTCTCGGCCGAGGCGCTGTTCGCTGCCGCCGAGCAGCGCGGCATGCGCCTGATCACCGGCAAGGTCTTGATGGACCGCAATGCGCCCGATGGCCTGCGCGACGATGTGATCCAGGCCGAGGCCGACTGCAAGGAGTTGATCGCCCGCTGGCATGGCCGCGGCCGCCTCGCCTATGCGGTGACGGTGCGCTTTGCGCCGACCAGCACGCCCGAGCAACTGGCCATGGCCGGCGCGCTGTGCCGGGCCGATGCGAGCCTCTATATGCAGACCCATGTGGCCGAGAACCGTGACGAGGTGGCCTGGGTGGCCGAGCTGTTTCCGCAGGCGCGCAGCTATCTGGATGTCTATGCCAGCGAGGGTCTGCTGCACCCGCGCGCGGTGCTGGCCCATGGTATTTGGCTGGACGATGCCGACCGCGCTGCCTTGCGCGAGGCCGGCGCCCAGATCGCCTTCTGCCCCTCGTCCAATCTGTTCCTGGGCAGCGGCCTGTTTGACTGGGCGGCGCAGCGGGCGGCCGGCGTGCCGGTGTCGATTGCCAGCGATGTGGGCGGCGGCACGAGTTTGTGCCAATTGCGCAGCCTGGCCGATGCGTACAAGGTGCAGGCCATGGCTCAGCGCCGGATGACGGCCTGGGACGGCCTGCATGCGGTGACCCGCGGCGCGGCCCAGGCGCTGCAGCTGGGCGAGGAGATCGGCCATCTGGGCGTGGGCGCTGTGGCCGATGTCTGCGTCTGGGACTGGGCCCATGGCCCGGTGGCCACGCAAAGGCAGTCGGTGGCGCGGGAATTGCATGAGAAGGTGTTTGCCTGGATGACTTTGACCGACGAACGGAGCTTGGTGAGTGCCTATGTGGCGGGAGAGCAGCGGTATGCACGTCAATGAGGGGGCCCGGCATGCGTAGCCCGGATGAAGCGCAGCGCAATCCGGGGGCGCCGAGGCTGGAGCTTCAGGGCATCAGCAAGCAGTACCCGGCGGTCAAGGCCAATGACCAGGTCAGCCTGATCGTGCGTGCCGGCGAGATCCATGCCGTGCTGGGTGAGAACGGCGCCGGCAAGTCCACCCTGATGAAGATCATCTACGGCGCCGTCAAGCCCGATGCCGGACGCATACTGTGGAACGGTGCGCCGGTGCAGGTGGCCAGCCCGGCCCAGGCACGGGTACTGGGCATCAGCATGGTCTATCAGCACTTCTCGCTGTTCGACACCCTGACCGCCGCGCAGAACGTCTGGCTGGGGCTGGACAAGTCGTTCACGCTGGCCCAGGTCACCACGCGCATCACCGAGGTGGCGGCCGAGTACGGCCTTGAGGTCGATCCGCTGCGGCCGATCCACACACTGTCGGTCGGCGAGCGCCAGCGCGTCGAGATCGTGCGCGCGCTGCTGAGCGGGACGCCGGGCCGTCCCAAGGCCCGCTCGCACCCCCTCGGGGGGCGGGCACCGCAGGGCGGTGACCTGGGGGCCTCATCCCATCCGCAGCTGCTGATACTCGACGAGCCGACTTCAGTCCTGACCCCGCAAGCGGTCGAAAAGCTGTTCGTCACCCTGCGCGTGCTGGCCGACAAGGGCTGCTCCATCCTCTACATCAGCCACAAGCTGGACGAGATCCGCGCGCTGTGCCAGCGCTGCACGGTGCTGCGCGCCGGCCAGGTGACTGGCGAGGTCGATCCGCGGCAGGAGAGCAATGCCAGCCTGTCACGGCTGATGATCGGCGCCGAGCCGCCGCAGCTGCAGCATGTGCAGGCCCATACCGGTGCCGTGGCGCTGGAGGTCCAGTCACTGAGCCTGGTCAAGCAGTCGCCGTTCGGCACCAGCCTGAGTGGCATTTCGCTGCAGCTGCGCGCCGGTGAGATCCTGGGCGTTGCCGGGGTCTCGGGCAATGGCCAGCAGGAGTTGATGGCGGTGCTCAGCGGCGAAGACCCTCGCGCACCGACGGGCAGCGTGCGGCTGTTCGGTCAGGACGTGGCCCGCGCCAGCCCCCGCTCGCGACGCAAGCGCGGCCTGCATTTCGTGCCCGAGGAGCGGCTGGGCCGCGGCGCGGTGCCGACGCTGTCGCTGGCGCAGAACACCTTGCTGACCCGCACCGAGGCGGTCAACCGCTGGGGCTGGATAGACACGGCCCGGGTCGAGCGCCTCGCTCAGGATTTGATCGCCCGCTTCAAGGTGCGTGCCGGTGGTGCTGGCGCGGCGGCCAAGAGCCTGTCGGGCGGCAATCTGCAGAAGTTCATTGTCGGCCGCGAGATCGAGGCAGGCCCGAAACTGTTGATCATTTCGCAGCCGACCTGGGGCGTTGACGTGGGCGCGGCGGCGCAGATACGTGCCGAGCTGCTGAAGCTGCGCGATGGCGGATGCGCCATCCTGGTCGTCAGCGAGGAGCTGGACGAGCTGTTCGAGCTCAGCGACCGGCTGGTGGTGATGGCCCAGGGCCGGGTCTCGCCGTCACTGCCGATCGCCGAGGCAACGATAGAGAAGATTGGGGAGTGGATGAGCGGGCTGTGGGACCAGAAGGACAAGACGGCAGGGGAGCGCGAACATGCTGAAGCTTGAGGTTCGCCCCCAGCCGTCGAAGCTGATGGCCGTGGCCTCGCCGCTGCTGGCGCTGGCTCTGACCGTGCTGCTGGGCATAGGCCTGTTCATGCTGCTGGGCAAGGACCCGCTGCGCGGCCTGCAGATGTTCTTTTGGGAGCCCATCAAGTCGGCCTATGCCTGGTCGGAGCTGGGCGTCAAGGCCACGCCGCTGGTGCTGATCGCGTTGGGGCTGGCGGTGTGCTTTCGCTCCAATGTCTGGAACATCGGTGCCGAGGGCCAGTTCGTCGTCGGCGCCTGCTGCGCCGGCTGGGTGGCGATGCAGGCCGATGCCGAATCGAGCCGGCTGATCGTGGTCTGGATACTGTTGGCGGGAGCCCTGGGCGGCATGGCCTGGGCAGGCATCACCGCGCTGCTGCGAGACCGCTTCAATGCCAACGAGATCCTGGTCAGCCTGATGCTGGTCTATGTGGCCGAGATGCTGCTGGGCTATCTGGTCTATGGGCCCTGGAAAGACCCCAAGGGCTACAACTTCCCGCAGACCATCACCTTTCTGGCGGTGACCAAGATCCCGCGCCTGTTCGACGGCTGGCGGGTCAATATCGGTGTGCTGATTGCGCTGGCCTCGGTGCTGCTGTTCTGGGTGCTGCTGTTCCGCACGTACATGGGCTTTCAGCTGCAGGTTGGTGGGCTGGCGCCTGCCGCAGCGCGTTATGCGGGCTTTTCGTCGCGGCGCGCGCTGTGGACGGCTTTGCTCCTGTCGGGCGGCATGGCGGGCCTGGCCGGTGGTCTGGAGGCCGCCGGTCCGCTGGGCCAGCTGACGCCGTACGTGCCGGCCGGCTATGGCTTTGCTGCCATCATCGTCGCCTTCGTCGGGCGCCTGCATCCGGTGGGCATCGTCTTCTCGGCCATTCTGATGAGCATGTTCTATATCGGCGGTGAGCTGGCGCAGTCGCGCCTGGGCCTGCCCAAATCGCTGACCGGGGTGTTCCAGGGCCTGCTGCTGTTCACCCTGCTGGCCTGCGACACCTTGATCCACTACCGGCTGCGTTGGGCCACCAGGCCCGCCGCCGTCACTGCAACCGGAGCCACCTGATGGAAGGCATTGCTTTGCTGCTGGCCGCCACCTTGAACGCGGGCACGGTGCTGGCGATCGCCGGCCTGGGCCTGTTGATCAACGAGCGCGCCGGCATCGTCAATCTGGGCGCCGAAGGGCTGATGCTGGTGGCGGCCATTGCCGGCTTCGCCACCGCCGTGCACACCGGCAATGACTGGCTGGCCTTTGCGGCCGGGGCCGGGGCGGGCGCGCTGATGGCCATGGTCTTCGGCCTGCTGGTGATCTGGCTCAACACCAACCAGTACGCGGCCGGCCTGGCGCTGAGCCTGTTCGGCGCCGGTTTCTCGGCCTTTGTCGGCATCCGCTACGCGCAGGAGAAGCTGACCGAGCGGGCACGCTTCGAGATACCGTTCCTGGCAGACCTTCCCTTCCTCGGCTCGGCCCTGTTCAAGCAGCATCCGATGGTGTACTTCGCCATTGCGCTGGCCGCCGGCCTGGCCTGGTTCCTCTACCGCTCGCGCGCCGGCCTGGTGTTGAGGGCCGTCGGTGAGTCGCCCGAATCGGCCCATGCGCTGGGCTACCCGGTGCGCCGCATCCGGCTGGCGGCGGTGATGGTGGGCGGGGCGCTGTGCGGCGTGGCCGGCGCCTATGTGTCGGTGATCTACACCTCGCTGTGGGTCGAGGGCATGATCGCCGGCAAGGGCTGGATCGCGCTGGCGCTGACCACCTTCGCTACCTGGCGCCCGGCGCGGGTGCTGCTGGGAGCCTATCTGTTCGGCGGCGTGACCATGCTGCAGTTCCATCTTCAGGGCCAGGGCGTCGAGGTGGCCAGCCAGCTGCTGAGCATGCTGCCCTATGTCTCGACCATCGTCGTGCTGGTGCTGATCTCGCGCAATGCCGGTTTCATCCGCGTCAATATGCCGGCCTCGCTGGGCAAGCCCTTCTTCCCCGGGTCCTGACGCTAGGCACGGCACGAATCCTGCTCATAATCCTTTTTTCTCTCCCACCCACTTTCGGAGCCTCCATGACATCCCCATCCAAGCGCCATCTATTGAAGCTTGCCGGCTGGTCCACCCTGGCCGTCACCGCCGCCCTGGTCGGCTGCGGCAAGAAGGAAGAGGCAGCCGCACCGGCCGCCCCCGCGCCGGCCTCGGCCGCCGCGCCCAAGCCCGAGCCCCTGAAGATTGCCTTTGCCTATGTGGGCCCGGTGGGCGATGGCGGCTGGACCTTTGCCCATGACAACGCGCGCAAGGCGGTCGAGAAGGAATTCGGCGACAAGGTCGTGACCAGCTTCGTCGAGAAGGTGCCCGAGGCGGCCGATGCCGAGCGGGTGTTCCGCGATATGGTGGGCCAGGGCAACAAGCTGATCTTCGGCACCACCTTCGGCTATATGGAGCCGATGATGAAGACGGCGCCCGATGCCAAGGACGTGAAGTTCGAGCATGCCACCGGCTACAAGCAGGCAGACAATCTGCGCACCTATGACTCGCGGACCTACGAGGGTGCCTATATGGCGGGTGTGATCGCCGGCAAGATGACCAAGACGAATGTGCTGGGCGTGGTCGGCTCCATCCCCATTCCCGAGGTGATTCGCAATATCAATGCCTTCACCCTGGGCGCGCAGAGCACCAATCCGAAGATCAAGACCAAGGTGGTCTGGGTCAACGAATGGTTCAACCCGCCCAAGGAAACCGAGGCCGCACAAAGCCTGATCAATGGCGGCGCCGACGTGCTGATGCAGAACACCGACTCCTCGGCCGTGCTGCAGACGGCCGAGAAGAATGGCAAGTACGCCTTCGGCTGGGATTCGGACATGACGGCCTACGGCCCCAAGGCCCACCTGGCCTCGGCGGTGATCAACTGGGGTCCGTACTACATCAAGGCCGTCCGTGAAGCGCTGGATGGCAAGTGGAGCGGCAACCAGCACAGCTGGTGGGGTGTCAAGGAAGGCGCGATCGACATCGTTTCCGTCGCCGAATTCGTGCCGGCCGATGTCAAGGAAGCGGTCGAGAAGGTCAAGGCCGGCCTGAAGGACGGCAGCTTCCAGATCTGGAAGGGCCCCATCATCGGCTCCGACGGCAAGGAACAGCTGAAGAAGGACGAGGTCGCCGACGACAAGTTCCTCAGCGGCATCGGCTTCTACGTCAAGGGCGTGGAAGGCAAGGTTCCGAGTAGCAAATAAGACTGGGCAGACGGGCCGCCCGGCCTAGGCTGGGCGGCCCTTTTCATTTTCTCGAGATCGGCCATCAGCATGAGCAGCAACATCAACTTCGACCACATAGCCCGCGCCCAACTGCCGGCGCTGCTGCGCGCCGCGCCCAAGGCCGAGCTGCATATGCATATCGAGGGCTCGCTGGAGCCCGAGCTGATCTTCGAGCTGGCACGGCGCAACGGCGTGGCCTTGCCCTATGCCGATGTCGAGGCGCTGCGCGCGGCCTATGCCTTCACCGATCTGCAAAGCTTTCTGGACATCTACTACGCCGGCGCGAGCGTGCTGATCACGGAGGCCGACTTCCATGACATGGCCTGGGCCTATCTGCAACGCGCGGCGGCCGACCATATCGTCAACGCCGAGATATTCTTTGACCCGCAGACGCACACGGCGCGCGGTGTTGCCATGGGCACGGTGATCAACGGCCTGCACCGCGCCGCTCAGCGGGCCGAGAAAGAGCTGGGCCTGCGCGCGGCACTGATCCTGTGCTTTCTGCGCCACCTCAGCGAAGAAGACGCGCTGGCCACCTTGGACGCCGCCTTGCCCTTCCGTCATCTGTTCATCGGCGTGGGCCTGGACAGCAGCGAGCGCGGCCATCCACCGGAAAACTTCGCCCGGGTGTTTGCCAAGGCCGCCCAGCAGGGCCTGCACCTCGTCGCCCATGCCGGCGAGGAGGGGCCGCCGGCCTATATCTGGAGCGCGCTCGATGTGCTCAAGGTCGAGCGTATCGACCATGGTGTGCGCTGCGTCGAAGACTCCGCGCTGGTGCAGCGTCTGGTGGAGTTGCAGATGCCGCTGACCGTCTGTCCGTTCTCCAACATCAAGCTGTGCGTGTTCGACAGCCTGCCCCAGCACAACCTCGCCACCCTGCTGGACCTGGGGCTCAAGGCCACCGTCAACTCCGACGATCCGGCCTACTTCGGCGGCTATCTGAACCTGAATCTGGTCGAGACCTTCGAGGCGCTGCCGGCGCTGGGCGCCCGCCATGCCTACCAGCTGCTGCGCAACAGCCTGGAGGCGAGCTTTGCGACCCAGGAGCAGAAGGCACCCTGGCTGGCCGAATTGGACCGGCTGTTTCTCGCCGCCGCCGCGCGCTGAGCAAGGCAGCCCCCTCGAATGCAGGGGGCCAAACGGCGTATTGCAGGGGCACAAGTGATAGAAAAACCTAGTTCTAGGGGTATGGCTACTTAATTGTGTCGGTCATCATCAAAACGTTGGTCCCGTCCACCACCGGAGGTTTTGATGATGCTCAAGCTCCTTTCCACGGCTGCCGCTGCTGCCTTCAGCCTGGTGCTGGCAGGGGCGGCCCAGGCGGTGCCGCTCAACACGACCTTCGTGGCCGAGCCGTATCTCGTCACCATGCTGCCCGGCACCACCTCGGCGCTGCGACCCGAGCTGGCCGGCACGGTGCTCGAGGATGACGTCCAGTCCTTCTCCTATGGCTCGGTGTCCGGCACGGTGCAGAGCCGGGTGGTGCGCGAAGATGTTGCCGGCACGCTGGACTTCTACTGGCGCATCGAGGTGGACCCGCAATCGCTGGGCACGGTCCCCGAGTTCATGGTCCGGGACTTCGGCTACAGCCATCTGACCGACGCGGACTTCCGCATTGACGGCCTCGGCTCATCCTTCCCCTACGCGGCCCTGGTGTTCAATCCCGCCGCGGCACCGACCGGTGTGATCGATTTCATCATGGGCCCACCGGTGCAAGCCGGTTCCGGCTCGCTGTTCGTGTTCCTGCGCACCTCAGCCACCGACTATGCGAAGACCGCCGTCTATGTGGTCGGCAATCCCTTCACCGCCGATCAGGCCGCCTTCAATCTGACCTTTGCCCCGGTGGTGCCCGAACCCGCTTCCTGGTTGATGCTGGGTCTGGGTCTGGCCGCCCTGGGTGCGAAGGGAAGTTCCCGGCGGCGTCAGCGTCTGCATGATTTGGCTCGTGCCCCCCAGCGAGTCTAGTCAGCCCTGGCTTGGCGCGAGCCTTTCGCGCCGAAGGCCGTTCAGTTTTTGTACGAACCACCTTTGGACGAAACATGAGGGGAACCACCGTGACCGACGCTGCCGCCTACACCAACAGTGCCGAGGGCCGGGACGGGCCCACAGCCACGCCAATTCCCGTGCTCGCGGGCGCCGATCCGAGCCTGGCACACCGTCTGTTCGAGATCGCTTTTGCGGCCGTGGTGCTTGTGCTGACCACGCCGGTGATGCTGCTGATTGCGCTGATCATCCGCCTGGACGGGCCGGGTCCGGTGCTGTTCTTCCAGCAACGGCTGGGCAAGAACGGCAAGCCCTTCACCTTCGTCAAGTTCCGTACCCTGCATGCCGACGCCCGGCAGCGCTTTCCCGAGCTCTACGCCTACCAGTACAGCCACGAGGAACTGGCCGATCTGAAGTTCAAGATCGACAACGATCCGCGTGTCACCCGCTGCGGCGTCTGGCTGCGCAAGTCAAGCCTCGACGAGCTGCCCAATTTCTGGAATGTGCTGACCGGCGACATGGCCCTGGTCGGCCCGCGGCCCGAGATTCCCGAGATGCTGCGCTACTACCACGGCGAGATGCTGATGAAATTCAGCGTGCGGCCCGGCGTCACCGGGCCGGCCCAGATCTCGGGCCGGGGGCGGCTCAAGTTCACCGACACGGTGGCCTACGACCTGGAGTATGTGCGCCGGCACTCCTTTCGCTACGACCTGAAGGTGCTGGTGAAGACCTTGCAGAAGGTGTTGATGCACGACGGAGCCTTCTGACATGAACGCCACCCTCCACCATCGCAGCCCCCTGACCGGCAAGCGCGTGCTCGTCACCGGCGCCAGCGGCTTCATCGGCAGCCATCTGGTCCACAGGCTGAACGAGCTGGACGCGCATACCAGCGGCCTGGCGCGCAGCCCGGGGCGTCTGCGCCAGCATCTCAGCGACGCCCAGAGCTTTGTTGCCTGCGATCTGCGCGATCCGGAGCAGACGCGCGAGACCGTGCGCAATCTGCGGCCACAGATTGTCTTCCACCTCGCCGCCCATCCCGACGGGCGCGAGGACGGCCCGCAGACCGCGGCCGTGCTGGCCACCAATGTGACGGCGCTGAGCCATCTGCTGGAGGCCCTGCGCGAGTTGCCCGCCGTGTCGCTGGTCTACAGCGACTCGGTCAAGGTCTACGGCAATGGCGACGTGCCCTATCGCAGCGAGCAGCCGCTGCAGCCGCTGTCCACCTATGCGGTGTCCAAGCTCGCGGGCTGGGGCCTGGTCGATGTCTATCGCCGGGTGCATGGCCTGCAGGCCGTCTGCCTGCGGCCGACCCTGGTCTATGGCCCCGGCCAGGGCTTCAATCTATTCACCTTCCTGCTCAATGCGATAGCGGCCGGTGCGCCGGAGATCGGGCTGGATGGCGGCTCGCAGACGCGCGACCCGCTCTATATCGACGACACGGTCGATGCCTTCATCGCGGCCGCCGAGCACTGCCAGTCGCTCAGCGGCAGCGTGCTGCCGCTGGGCGGCGGCCGGGAGATCACCGTGCAGGCGCTGGCCGAGCTGGCCGTGGGCCTGATGGGCGGGCAGCAGCGGGTGGTGTGCCGGCCGACTTGCGTGCGGCCCACCGAGACCTTCCGCAGCTGGTGCGACAACGCCGAGATCTCCCAGGCACTGGGCTGGACACCGCGCACCTCGCTGGAGGACGGCATCTCGCGCACGGCGGAGTTCCTCAACGCGGCGCGCGTCGCACCCAGGCAGGCCGAAGAGGTATGACGATGTCGCTGGCAGACCGGTTGCTGCAGAAGATCCCGCAATACACGCGCAACGCAAGGCATCTGCGTTCGGTCGTGCAGCATGGCACGCCGGGCAAATGGGCCAACCTGGCGCGCGTCGAGTACGAGCGCATGCGCAAGCGCATACGGGTGGCCAGTCACCCCTATCTGCTGATCATCGACCCCTGCAATTTCTGCAATCTGCGTTGCCCGCTGTGCCCCACCGGGCTGAATGATCTGGGGCGCGAGCAGTCCATGCTGTCGTTCGAGCACTTCAAGCACTACTTCGATCCGCACGCCCCCTATCTGTTCGAGGCCTATCTGCACAACTGGGGCGAGTCGCTGATCAACAAGGACGTGTTCCGCATGATCGACTATGCGCAGTCGCGCAATGTGGGCACGAACCTGAGCTCGAACATGGTCATCCCGACCTCGGATGACCTCGACCAGCTGATCGACAGCGGCCTGGAGTATCTGGTCGTGTCGCTGGACGGCGCCACGCCCGAGACCTACTCCAAGTACCGCATCCGCGGCGACTTCGACCGCGTGCTGGCGAACATGACCGAGCTGATACGCCGGCGCAATGCGCGAGGCAAGAAGACGCCGGTGGTCGAGTGGCAGTACATCGTCATGAAGCCCAACGAGCATGAGGTGGCCCAGGCCGAGGCGATGGCCAAGAAGATAGGCGTGGACCTGATCCGCTTCATCCCGGTGGGCATGCCCTTCGAGTTCCGCAATCGCCAGGAGGTGGCCGACATCTGGTATCCGGAGAGCGTCAAGGGCCGCAAGGACAGCGACGGCACCGAGCAGCAGTTCGGCCAGGCCGGCAAGCCGGGGCCCTGCTTCTACCTCTACCGCTCGATGGTGGTCAATCCGGATGGCGGCATCTCGCCCTGCTGCGTGGTCTATCGCAAGAACCGCGACTTCGGCCAGCTCGACCCGGAGCAGGGCATAGACCTGCCGCGGCTGTGGAACAGCGAGAAGTACCAGTCGGCACGTTCGCTGTTCTCGCCCGAGGTGCTGCAAGGCCGCAAGCCCACCGTCTGCGACACCTGCGACATCTTTGCCTACCACCCGTCCAAGGCCAGGCCGCGACGACGACCCGAGGGCGAGCCCATCCAGCTGCACCGCAGCAAGTCCTGAGGGATGGGTGGAAGCAGAATAAGAATGTTGGGAGAAACCTGATGAGCGAGCACCCCACCAAGCCCCGGTTCGGCGATGCGGCCGTGCGCCTGGGCTATGTCAGCGCCGACGCACTCAGTGTCGCCCTGAGCGAGCAGGAGCGGCAGCGCCAGAACGCCGGATCGGCCGGCCAGATCGGTGCGCTGCTGATGGAAAAAGGCCTGCTCACCCGCGAGCAGATCACCGCCGTGCTGCGCCATGTCAGCGGCAGCGATCTGCCGCTGTCCGAGGATGGCATCCGCCTCGCGGCGCGGCTGAAGGTGCTGCACCCGGCGGCAAGCAATGTGATCGGCATCACCGGCACCCTGGCCGACGACGCGGCGCAGGCCGCCGTCGAGCTGGCCGTGGCGCTGGCGGTGATGGAGCAGGGCCAGGTCTTGCTGATCGATGCCAATCTGCGCAACCCGTCCCTGCATCTGGCCCTGGGCACCGAGGCCGCGCCGGGCTGGATGGAGCGCATCCGCCTGGACGAGGCGGCCGGCCCGGCGCAGGCCACGGCCATCGCCGCGCTGAGCCTGATGCCGGCCGGTCAGGTGGAGGGCGACTTTGTCTCGCTGAGCATGTCGCCCGAGGCCGGCGAGCGCCTGCAGGCCTGCCGGCAGCGCTACCGCTATGTGCTGGTCAATCTGGGCCAGGTCCTGCACCATCCGGAGGCGGCCGTGGTGGCCTCGCGCTGCGACGGCGTGGTCACCGTGCTGCGGGCCGGCCATTCGCAGAAGAGCGAGTTGCGCGATCTGCAACGCCTGCTGCAGGGGCTCAAGGTGGGCCTGTCGGGCATTGTGCTGGCCAGTGCCGCGGGCCGGGCGGAGCGCAGGAGGGCTTGATGGACATGAAGGCCGGCCCCGAGGTGGCGCGCAAGCTGCGGGTCATGCATGTGATTCACACCATGGCCTACGGCGGCGTCGAGACCGCTGTGCTGAACTGGCTGCGTTCGCTGGACCGCTCGCAGTTCGATGTGCACCTGGTCTGCTTCGCCAATCCGGGCGAGACCGAGAAGCCCTTTGTCGAGGCCGCCGAGCGCCTCGGCTTCGAGGTCGGCAAGATCCCCTGGAACCGGCGCAAGCCGGTGTGGCGCGCGGCGCGGCTGCTCGCGCAGATGGTGCGCGAGAGGCAGGTGGACATCGTCCACGCCCACAACTGCTATGCCGATCTGGTCACCGTGGTGGCCGCACGGATGGCGCCGGTCAAGACCATCACCACCGCCTATGTCTGGTTCGATTTCGACTGGAAGCGCAATCTGCTCCAGTGGATAGACGCGCAGGCGATGCGCTGGTTCGACCGCGTCACGGCGCACTGCGAGAACACCCGTGACGAGACGCTCAAGCGCGGCTTCAGGGCCGAGGACATCAGCACCCTGATCTGCGGCTTCGAGACCCATCGCCTCGAACTCGAGCCGCAGCGCCGCCGCCAGCTGCGGGCCGAACAGGGGGCGCGCGACGGGGACACTGTGCTGATCAATGTGGCCCGCTTCTATCCCGAGAAGGCCCATGTGTTCCTGCTTGAGAGCTTTGCGCTGCTGCTGGAGCAGCGGCCCGACACCTGGCTGTGGCTGGCCGGCGTGGGGCCGCTGGAGGACGAGATTCGCGAGGCCGTCGAGCGGCTGCGCATCGCCCATAGGGTGCGCCTGCTGGGCTTTGTGGTGAACCTGCCCGAGCTGCTGGCCCTGGCCGACATCCAGGTCCATCCGGCCCATATCGAGGGCGTGCCGCTGGCCATCTGCGAGGGCATGGCCGCGGGCCTGCCCATCGTCGCCTCCCAGGTTGGCGGCCTGCCCGAAATCCTGGACCACGGCCGCAACGGCGTGCTGGTGCCGGGTCTGCAGCAGGCCCAGTTTGCCGCGGCCGTGCAGGCGCTGATGGACGAGCCGCAGCGCGCGCGCGACTATGGCGCGCGGGCCCGGCATTTCATCGAGAACGACTATTCGCTGCAGACCGCCGTGCGTCGCGTCGAGGCCACCTACCGGGAGCTGGTGGCATGCTGAACATCGGCCTGTTCCTGGTGATGACCGGTCGCCAGGCGGGCGGGCCGGAGACCTATGAGCGCTGCCTGGTCGAGGGCCTGGCGCGGCTGGACCCGGACAACCACTACCGCACCTTCTGCTTGGACGACGGCGCGCCGTCGCTGCTGCCGCCGCCGGGTGAGCGCCTGCAGCACCAGGTGCTGGGCCCAAAGCTGCGGCTGATCAGCACGGCCGTGTCCCTGCCGCTGGCCCTGCTGCGCCACCGCATCGACCTGCTGCATGCACCGTTCACGCCGCCACCCTATTCGCCCAGGCCCTATGTCTTCACCCACCACTGCTTCAGCACCTTCAACCACCCGGAGTTCTATGCACCGGGCATATTGCTGCGCCTGAATGCCCTGCTGATCAAGGGCCTGAGGTCGGCGACGCGAACGATCTGCGTATCCGAGTGCACACGCGAGCTGACGGCCGAGCGCTTCAAGCTCGACCGCAGCCGCATGCATGTGGTCTACAACGGCGTCGGCGCCCAGTATCAGCCGCAGGACGCGGCCCTGGCGCGCCGGCTGGTGGCCGAGCGCTACGGCCTGCATGAGCCCTTTCTGCTGTACCTGGGCAAGATCGAGTCGCGCAAGAACATCGTGCGCCTGCTGCAGGCCTTCGACCAGTTCCGCCGCGAGGCCCACGAGCCGGTCAAGCTGGTGCTGGCCGGGCGTCGCTCACCTATGACCCAGGGCATCGACGAGACACTGGACGAACTGGGCTTGCGCGCGCATGTGGTCGAGATGGGCTATGTGCCCGATGCCGATCTGCCCCTGCTCTATGGCGCGGCGCAGATGTTTCTGTTCCCCTCGCTGTGGGAAGGCTTCGGCATTCCGGTGATAGAGGCGATGGCCTGCGGCACGCCGGTGATCACCTCCAACCTGTCCTCGCTGCCCGAGGTGTCGGGCGACGCCGCGCTGCTGGTCGATCCCTACCGTGTCGAGGACATTGCCGCGGCGATGCTGAAGCTGTGGCAGGACGAGGCGCTGCGTGCCGAACTGCGCGAGCGCGGCCTGCGCAATGCCCGGCGCTTCAGCTGGGACAAGACGGCGCTGGAGACCCTGGCCGTCTACCGCCAGGCGGCCCTGGCCTGAATGGACAAGGCGATGCGCAAGCCCCGGCTACTCAAAGGTCCAGCGCGCAATCCAGACATTGCGCTGCCCCCGCGCCTTGTTCTGCGCTCCGGCGTCGGCGATCAGCAGCTTGGTGATGCGATCGGGCACCAGCACGCCATCGCGCTTCTTGGCCGGGTCGGCCTTGAGCTGGCTCAGGTCCAGACTGAAGTCGCTCCAGGCGCTGCGTGGCTCGATCTGGGTGAAGAAGGTCTGGCCGTCGGCCAGTTCCACCTGGACGAACAGCGGGCCCGGGCGGTCGCTGCGCAGGCGCAGGCTCATGCGCTTGGTGGTTGTGTTCAGCCGCGTGCCAAGGTCGCGCGTGGCCCAGGCCCATTCCGTGCCCTTGTAGTCGAAGGTCCAGCGCATGCCGGCCTCTGGTTCCAGGCTGGCCTTGCCGCCGGGGCCGGTCAGGAACAGCTGCTTGGCCGAGCTGAAGCCGACCTCGGTGGCGGTGATGGCGGCCGGCGCCAGGGCGCTGCTTACAGTGCTGGTCTTGGCCGCCAGCGGCTCGATGCGGCCGGCCAGCGCGTTCTGCCATTCGGCCCAGGCGGGCTTGGCCTTGACGTCGCCGCTCCACATGCCGATATTGCGCCACAGCAGATTGACCTCGTTGTCCGGCGTGCCGCTCATGCGCTCGTAGAGCAGGTCGTAGTCCACCGACAGGAACCAGACGACGAACAGGTAGTTGTCGCGCTCGGCCAGCTGGGCCAGTTCGCGCACATAGCTGGCCTGCAGCACCGGGTCGCCCTTGATCTTCAGGCTGTAGCTGGGCAGCTCGGCATTCATGCTGGAGTAGCCGGTCTCGCACAGCGCGATCGGCTTGTTGGTATAGCGCTGCACCCAGTCCAGCGGCGCGCGCCAGGCCTGCTCGCGCTCACCGAGCGGTGGGTCGCCGAACTTCTCGCCGAAGGGCGACATATGGGGGTAGAAGCTCAGGCCCAGGTAGTCGCTGCCCTGCACCAGCGGCTTGACCAGCTCGCCGACACCGGGCTTCATCAGCGACTGCAGGCCAAACGAGATGCCGATCTGCAGCCGCGGGTTGTCGCGCCTCAAGGCCTGGGACACATGGCGGTACAGGGCCTCGAACTGCGGCCAGCGCTTGGGGTCGCGCGCGGCCAGCTCGCCGGCCTCTATGCCCAGGTTCAGATAGCTGGGGCGGAACTGACGCACCGCGCGGCGGGCGTATTCGAGATAGGCGGCCTTGACCTTGTCGTCATCCAGCCGTGCCAGCTTCAGGCTCCAGGGCAGGGAAGTGCTGGTGCCCGCCTCGCCCTTGGTAGGCGCCAGGCTCTTGCGGTCCTTGGCCAGCGGCGCCAAGGCCAGATAGACCGGGCGGCCGGTGGGTATGACGCGGGTCCAGTCGTCCCATTCGCGCTGCACCCGCTTCGGGTTCGGCTTGGCGTCGAGCAACTCGTCCCAGGGAATGCCGTCGTCCAGATGCAGGGCATGGACATTGGCGTTGTTGCGCACGATGTCCAGCGTGCGGGTCACCGCCTCATCGGTCGAGTCGTAGGGAAAGGGCGTGAAGCCATACAGGGGCCGGGCGCCAACCGGAACTGTCGTCAGCGCGACCAGCGCGCAGGCAAGAACCGCAAATCGCTGCAATTGCTTCATGGCATGCGGGAGCCCGAGGGCCTTGTACTGCAAAGAGACGAGCACTGTAACGCCGCTGTGGCATGCGTGGCAAAGACCTTTACACCATGAAAAAGTCTTTGCAACAAACAGCTTGCGTGGCCCTGCCCAAGGGCCTTGGCGGCGTGCTGACGGTGGTGCTGAACAGCATTCTGTTGACGCATATGGCACCCGCCGACTTCGGCGCCTACGCGATCTGCCTGACCCTGGTGGCCCTGGCCGATGGCGTGCTGGGCTCGGCCATAGACATGAGCGTGGTCAAGCTGGCCTCGGTCCATCGTCTGCACGATCAGGCGCGCGCCGCCGCCGTCGAGCGCTGGGGGGTGGTCGTCAAGCTGGCGGCCAGCCTGGCACTGGTCACAGTGGCCCTGGCGCTGGCCGGGCCGCTGTCCTCGGCCCTGTTCAAGCGTCCTGAGCCGCAGCTGCTGGTGCTGGCCCTGGCCGTGGCCGGTGGCGTGCTGCTGCTGCGCTCGGCCTTTCTCAATCTTCAGCTGCAGCAGCGCTTCGGTGCCTATGCCGGGCTGGAGCTGCTGGCCCAGGCGCTGCGGGTGGGCGGCATTGCCGCCGTGCTGCTGTGGCTACAGCCCTCCGCCCAGATGCTGATGGCCGTGGCCGCGATATGCACGTTGACCGCGCTGCTCGGCGCCGCATGGCTGGTGCGTCCCCGCTGGCCGCGCCAGGGCCTGCTGCCGCGCCGCGAGGGCCGTGAGCTGGCCCACGCCCTGCACTGGATGTTCATCACCTTTGCGTTCTCGGCGCTGCTGTCGCGCGCCGACCTGCTGCTGCTGACCCAGTACTCGACCCTGGAGCAGGTGGGTCTGTTCGCCGCGGCCCAGGTGTTCGCGCAGATTCCCGAGCTGCTGGGCACCTATCTGGCCGTGGTCGTCAGCCCCAAGGTGGCGCCGGCCAGCCACGCCGGCACCTTGCCTGGCCTGATGGCCCGGGTGCAGGGCGGCCTGCTGGCGCTGGCGCTGCTGTTGCTGCTGTCGGCCTTTGGCCTGCTGTACTTCGGCGCCGCCTGGCTGCCCAAGGGCTATGCCGGCTCGGCCGAGGTGCTGGTGTTTCTGCTGGCCGGCTCGCTGGCCGCGATGTGCGCGTTTCCGGTCGCCATCCCCTATCTGATGTTCGTCAAGCCCGATTTCATCTTCAAGCTCGATCTTTACACCCTGCCGCTGCTGCTGGCGGCTTACTATTTCGCCATACCCGCAGCCGGTGCCGTCGGTGCCGCCTGGGTGTCGGGCGGCGCACGCCTGCTCAAGCTGGGCTTGATGCAGGCCTGTGCCTGGAACTGGGCAAGACAAGGTCTGCCCGCTGGGGTCGCAACACAATGAGCAACGCCGATCACGACGTCGATCAAGTCATGCAGCTGGGCTCGGCCTTCGTGGCCGATCTGGTGCGGGCGCTGGACTATCACCGCTGGCTGATCGTCGCCACCACCCTGGGCGCCGTGCTGACGACCTATGGCGCGATGCAGTTCGTCAGCGAGGAGTACGAGTCCACCGCGCGGCTGCTGGTCAAGCTGGGCCGTGAGAACGTCGAGGTGCCGGTGTCGGTGGAGAAGGGCGGGCTGATCTCGAACGGCGTGCGCAAGGAGGACATCAACTCCGAGATCCAGATGCTCAGCGCACGCTCGCAGCTGGAGGCCGCCGTCGATGCCCTGGGCCCGGCGGCCTTCAAGATGGCGCCGCCGCCGCCGCAGACCCTGTTCCAGAAAGTGAAGCACGAGCTGCGGCGCGTGGTGCGCTGGACCAAGGCCCAGTTCAAGGAGCTGAGCATCCTGCTGAACCTGCGCCCGCGGCTGAGCGAGCGTGAGGAGGCGGTGACCCTGGTGCAGAAGGCGCTGCGGGTCGAGCGCGAGAAGGACTCCGATGTGATCTCCATCGCCGCCCGCCTGCCCTCGGCCGATCTGGCCATGCAGGTGGTCGACATGGTGGTCAAGCTCTACCTGGAAAAGCGCGTCGAGGTGCGCCGCGAGCGCGGCATGAGCAGCTTCTTCGACGAGCAGCTGCAGACCCTGCGCGAGCAGCTCAGGCTGCTGGACGCCAGCCGCCTGCAGCTGCGCGAGGGCCAGCAGATTTCGACCATTGCCGAGGAGCGCTCGCTGCTGCTCGCTCGCCTGCAGCTGCTGAGCAAGGAGGCGCAGAGCGACGAGGGCGAGATGAAGCTGCTGCGGCTGCCCGGGGGCGCGGCGCCCGCCACCGATGCGGCGGTGCTGGCCCGCCTCAGCTCGCAACCCAACCACGAGCAGCTGCGCGCCAAGCTCACCGAGCTGCGCATACGCCGCACCGAGCTGCTGCAGCGCTTCAAGGATGATGCCGAGGCGGTGCAGCGGGTGGACCGCGAGGTGACCCAGATCGAGGCCACCCTGCGCCAGTCCATCGAGGCGCAGCAGATCGAGCGCCGCACGGTGGCCGCCGGCATAGAGACGCGGCTGCGCGCGCTCAACCGTGCCGAATCCGAGCTCGAGCGCATCGAGCGCGATCGCGCGGTGGCGCTGCAGACCTTCCAGACCTATGCCAAGCGCAGCGAGGAGGCCCGCGTGTCCGAGGCGCTGGACCTGCGGCGCGTGTCCAATATCGCCGTGCTCAACCAGGCCGAGCGGCCGATCGAGGCGGTGTCACCGCGCAAGCTGCTGATGGTCGGCCTGGCCCTGCCGCTGGGCCTGCTGGTGGGGCTGGCGCTGGCCCTGTTCCTCGAGTACCTGAACCAGACGATTCGCGACGAGCGGGATCTCGGCGCGGCCGACAAGGCGCTGTTCCTGGGCCGCCTGCGCACCAAGGTGAGGCGGACATGAAGGCCTGGCTGCACCGCCTGGCTCTGCTCCTGACCGGCCTGCTGCTGGTCGGCTCGCTGCAGGCTCAGGTGCGCAGCTGGCGCCCGCTAGGCCCCGACTATGGCACGGTGCTGAGCTTCGCCCACCAGCCCAACTTCGAGCAGGTGGTGCTGGCCGGCACCTATTTCGGCGGCCTGTACCGCAGCATCGACTGGGGCTTTTCGTGGAAGGCGGTCAATGTGCCGTTCTCGGCCCGCTCGGTGTTTGCGCTGGCCTTCGACCCCTCGGGCATAGGCCGGGTCTATGCCGGCGTCTATCAAGACGGCGTCTGGCGCTCGGACGACAGTGGGCAGAGCTGGACACGCATCGTTGCCGGCCTGACCGATCTCGATGTGCAGGCGCTGGCGGTCGATCCGGCGCAGACCCATCGGGTGCTGGCGGCCACCGCCCAGGCCGGCGTATTCCTGAGCCAGGACGGCGGCGGGCAGTGGGCGCCGATCGCGGCGCTGGCCGGCGTGCGCAGCCGTGCCATCGCCTTCGATGCGCGCCAGCCTTCCAATGTCTACCTGGGCACGGTGGGGCAGGGCGTCTATCGCTCGCTCGATGGCGGCCTCACTTGGGCGGTGCTGGGCCAGAACCTGGGCACGGTCACCAGCCTGAGCTTCGATGCTGCCGGCAACCTCTATGCGGCCACCGAGGGGGGCGTGTTCCAGCTCAAGCCAGGGACGAGCACTTGGACCGATCTCAGCTTCAATCTGCCCAAGCTGCCGGTGGCCCATGTGCTGGCCCATCCCAGCGTGCCCAACTTCCTGTTCGTGGCCACCGTCTATGGCGTCTATGCGCTGGCCAACTGGGAGACCACGCCGACCTGGTTCCAGTGGACCACCGGCGACAGCCGCCTGGTCGGCAGCGACAGCCGTGGCCTGATCCTGCATGTGGCACGTCAGCATGGCTCCATGCTGATGACCACCGACTTCGGTGCCCACTGGATACGCGGCGACGTGGGCATACAGAACGCTTTTGTCGGTGCGCTGGCCACGATCAACGGCCCTCAGGGCTGGCGCTTGCTGGGCGGCACCGATCTGGGCCTGTATGCGCTCGATGGCGGCAAGCCCTGGAAGTCGGTCCTGGCGCGCACCGAGGCGGTCTTCGACCTGCAGGTGCGAGGCAGCACCGCCTATGCCGGCGCCGAGACCAGCGGTGTGTGGAAGAGCAGCGACGCGGGCGACAGCTGGACCCTGTCCAGCAACGGCATCGTGCCGACGCGTATCAATGCCTTCTCGCGCACGATCGAAAGCACGCCCACCCAGCTGGTGGCCAGCGCCTCGGGCCTGTACCGCAGCTTCGACGACGGTGCGCAGTGGCTGCCGGTCGGCCTGCCCCAGGTGCAGACGGTGCTCAGCGTCGCCGCCGATCCGGTGCGCGGCCCCATCGTCTATATCGGCAGCGGCGCGGGTCAGGTCTTGCGCAGCATCGACGGTGGCCAGAGCTTTGGGGCTGCGGGCGCCGGCCTGCCCAACGAGGGCATCACCCGGCTGGCCCATGCGCCCTGGGGCCGCGTCTATGCCATCACGGCCAGCGGCGGGCTGTACGCCACGTCCGATGACGGCGTCAACTGGTACCCCAGCAAGACCGGCTGCGACGCCGCCGCCGTGGATCTGGTGTCCGATCCGCAGCGCAACTGGGTGCTCTATCTGGCGACGGCCGGTGGTGGCCTGTGCAAGAGCGAATCGGCCGGCCTGCAATGGGTGCCTGCCAACACCGGCCTGGACAACCCCTATGTCACCGCCCTGTGGATAGACCCGGCCCAGCCGGCGCGGCTGATCGCCGGCAGCGTCGGCAAGGTCTATCTGAGCAGCAATGGCGGTGCGAACTGGACCACGGCCGGCACCGGCCTGCCCGCGGCACCGGTCACCGCCATGGCCGGCAGCGGCATGAGCTTCTATGCGCTGCTCGACGGCCAGGGCCTGTACCGCAGCAGCAATGGCGGTGCCAGCTGGACGCCTATGGCCGCGCCGGTGGCCGGCAATGCGCTGGCCCTGGCCCAACTGCCCGGTGGCCGGCTGCTGCTGGGCACGCCCTACCTGGGCGTGCAGGCCTCGGACGACGCGGGTGCCAGCTGGCAGGCCGCCAACACCGGCATGAGCCTGTTCGTGCGCAGCCTGGCGCTGGACCCGGGCGATGCCAACACGCTCTATGCCGGCTCGCTCAGCGGCGGTGTGTTCCGCAGCCGCGACGCTGCTGGCAGCTGGAGCAGCGTCGGCCTGTCGGACGGCAATGTCTTCAAGGTTTTGGCGCCTGCGGCGAATCGTGTGCTGGTCGGCACCTCGGCAGGCATCGCCGTCAGCAATGATGGTGGTGACAGCTGGGCGCAGCTGGGCCAGCGGGCGTCCTATGCGCTGTCCATCGCCGCCGACCCGAATGACGGCCGGCGCATGGTGCTGGGCAGCTTCGGGGGCCAGGTCTGGACCAGCGACACCACCGCCAGCCGCTGGCGGCCGGTCGGCCAGGGTCTGCCGCCGGCCGATGTGCTGGCGCTGACCCGCTGTGCCGATGACAGCCTCTATGCCGCACCTAACCGCAGCGGCATCTATCGGAGCTCGCTGGGCGATCCGGGCGCTTGGCAGAGTGCGGGCGGATCGGGCCTGGGCACGGCCCAGGTGCTGAGCCTCAGCTGCGATCCGCGCTCGGGCCTGCTCTATGCCGCCACCAATGGCGACGGCGTGTTCCTCAGCATGGACCAGGGCGCCCACTGGGCGGCGATCAACCAGGGACTGACGGGCAATATCGTTGGCACGGTGCTGGCCAGTCCCGACCAGCCCTGGCAGGTCTGGGCCGCGGTGCGCGATGGCACGGTTTACCGCTCCGACGATGGCGGCCTGCAGTGGACGGCGGCCGGCCAGGGGCTGCCGGTCGGTGGTGTCAGTCAGCTGACGGCGGGCGGCGATGGCACGCTGTATGCCAGCGCCGCCAGCACCGTCTACCGGCGCCTGGCCTCGGGCGGCTGGACCCTGGCCGCCACCGGCCTGCCCGCCGGCACGGTGACGGCGCTGTGGGCCCATCCCAAGGATGCGGGCCGCGTTCATGCAGCGATCGCCGGCGCCGGCCTCTTCGTGAGCACCGACAGCGCTGCGCATTGGAGCGCGGCGGTGACGGACCCGAATATGGCCGAGGTCCGCGTGCTGGGCGGCGGCGCGCAGCGCGTGCTGGCCGGTACCCTGGGCACGGGCCTGGCCTGGAGTGATGACGGTGGGGCGCACTTCGGCACGGTGCAGATCGCCGCCGAGATACCCAAGGTGGTGACCGGCATCGCTATCGACAGCGGCGACGCCAGCCAGATCTATCTGGCCACCGGGGGTCAGGGCGTGCTGCGCAGCCTGGACGGCGGTGCCCATTGGCGCGGTGGCGCCAGCGGCCTGGGCAGCAGCTTCCTGCTGTGCCTGGCGGCCCATCCGCAGCGGCCGGGCGAGTTGTATGCCGGCACGACCGAGGGCGTGTTCCGGTCCACCGACGGGGCGCAGAGCTGGAGCCCCGTCAACGAGGGTCTGAACAACCGCAACATCACCTCGCTGGTGTTCGACAGCGTCGTCCCCGGCCTCCTCTATGCCGGCACCGAGGGTGGGGGGATCTACCTCTATGACACCCGCTGAACATACCCGCCGCAGCAGCCACTGGCGCAGCCTTCAGGCGGTGCTGGCCGGCAGCCTGTTCAGCGGCGCGACGCTGACCCTGGGCAGCAGCGCGGTCGGCTCGCCCTTGCTGCTGCTGGGCGTACCGCTGGTGCTGGGCGCCGGGGTGCTGCTGATGCTGTGGCCGGCCGTGGCCTTCATGCTGACCGCCTTCATCATCCCGATCGAGCGCCTGGGCCGGCTCACCGCCGATGACGCGATGTACACGATCTCGCTGATGCGCATCGTCGGCACGCTGGCGTTGGGCAGCTTCCTGCTGCATGCCTTGATACGCAGGCGCTCAATCGCCTTCGGCAGCGCCTTCTGGCTCTACGCCGCCTATTTCTGCCTGGCCCTGCTGGGCGTGTTCCACAGCAGCCACCAGCTGGGCACGGTGCGGGCCTGCGGCGCCATCCTCGGGAATCTGCTGTTCTTCTGGCTCGTGATCAATATCGGCCAGGCACCGCGCCTGGCCAAGACGGCGGTGGCGCTGTGGCTGACCTCGACCGTGATCGTCGGCGTATTCACCATCATCACCTGGCACTTCGGCAAGGGCGTGTCCGAGGCCGACCTGGGCGAGACGGCCAGCCGCTTCTCGACGGTGATGGTGGACACCTCGGAGTGGGAGGCGCTGGACAGCACGGCCCGTGCCGCCGGACCGACCTCCCATGCGGCCGTCTATGCGATGAACCTGATCCTCACGCTGCCCTTCTTTTTGTACTTTCTGAAGCATCAGCGCGGCACGGGCTGGCGGGTGCTGATCGCCACCGGACTGCTGGTGACGATGTACAACGTGTTCCTGACCAACACGCGGGCCGCCATCCTGCTGGCCGTGGCCGTGCTCTTGTTGTGCGGTGCGCGCGGCCTATATCGCTTCAGTGCCGGCGGCGTGGTGGCGGCCTGTCTGGCCGTGGCGGCGATGCTGCCGCTGGCGCCCGAAGCGGTGTGGCACCGCGTGCTCGACACCTCCAACTACAGCCTGGAGCGCTCGGCCACGCTGCGCATACGTTTCGAGTACTGGGCCGCCGGCCTGCAGGTGGCGCAAGACCATTGGCTGGCCGGCATAGGCGTGGGCAACCAGCAGGTGATACCGCTCTACATCAAGGGCGACGCGCCCGAGGAAACCACGGTCCACAACGAGTACATCATGACGGCGATGGAGGTGGGCCTGCTCGGCTGGGGCGTCTTCTTCGGCTTCGTCGCGCTGATGTATGCCGCCGCTCGCCGCGCCGCCCAGCTGGTGCCTGGCCGCTGGCCGCCAAGCCTGCTGCATGCCGACTTCTTTGTCGCCGCCCAGGTGGCGATGCTGGCCACCGCGATCTATGGCCTGCAGGTCGATGTCTTTCACTTTCCGCTCAAGGGCTGGTGGCTGATCGCCGGCCTCAGCTGGGCGCTGTACCGCGTGTTGCTCGAAGAGAAGCCCATCCACAACAGCGAAAGGAGTGCGCAATGACGCAGCAAGCCGCCGAAGGCCGGGTCGATGTGTCCGTGGTCCTGGTCGGGCTCAATGCCTGCCACTACATCGTCGAATGCATCGTCTCGCTGAAGGCCGCGCAATGGCCCGACTGCAGCTACGAGATCATCTATGTGGACAACGGCTCCAAGGACGACTCGGTGGCCCGCGTCACGGCCGAGCACCCCGATGTGCGCCTGATCGCCAACGCCAGCAACACCGGCTACTGCCCGGCGGCCAACCAGGGCTCGCGCATCGCCAGGGGCGAGTACCTGTACTTCCTCAATGACGACACCATCGTGCTCGACGATGCGATCGCCCGCACCCTGCGCACCCTGCGCGCCGAGCCCCGCGGCGGCGTGGTCGGCAGCCGGCTGCTGAACCTCGACCGCACCGATCAATGGTCGGGCCGGCGCTTCCCCTCGGTCTGGAGCGCCTTCCTCGGCCGGCGCTCCTGGCTGACCCGCTGGCTGCCCAATGCCTCGCCGGTGGTGGACTATCTGTGCAAACAGGAGGTGGCCGGCGGCGTGCCCTTCGAGGCCGATTGGGTGTCGGCCGCGGCCATGCTGGTCAGCCAGCGCGACTTCTGGGCCATCGGCGGCTTCGCCGAGGACTATTACTACTGGCACGAGGCGGTGTTCTGCGACCGCATGCATGCCGCCGGCCATGCGGTGCTGCTGGACCCGCAGTCGCTGATCGTCCACTACGAGGGCAAGGGCAGCGGCAAGCGCACCTACCCGGTGCTGCGCTGGCACATCCTGAACTTCCACCGCGGCGCCTTCCGCTGCTTCTGCGAGCACTACGGCCTGTCCAGGCTGCACCCGCTGCGCTGGCTGGTAGGGGCGGGTCTTGCCACCCGCGCCGGCCTGCTGCTGGCCGGCAACTATTTCACCGCACCGAGGGCCTGAACAATGCTGGACACCGCGATGCTGGAGCAAAGAATCAAGAGCCTGGGCCTGGTCTGCCCGCGCTGCCACGGGGCCCTGGGCGCCAACGCTCAGGGCTATCGCTGCCGCGTCTGCGCCAGCGACTATGCCTTCACCGACGGCTTCCCCGACCTGATCGAGGGCGAGCGCTTCGATGACCCGAGCGACGACACCCTGCTGCGCTACGAGGAGCAGTCCAACGCCGACCTCACCAACAACTACTGGCAGCCGCTGTTCCGCAAGCTGTGGCCGAAAGGGCTGGCCGGCGGCCGCGAGCCGCGCCTGCTGTCGGTGGGTTGCGGCACCGGCGTCGATGTCGACCTGCTGCGCGACGGCGGCTTCGACAGCGTCGGCATCGACTGCGGCAACCGCAGCAATGTCTGGCCCCGGCGCCGCCATACCGAGCGGCTGGTGATGGCCAATGGCAAGCACCTGCCCTTCGACGACAACAGCTTCGACTGCGCCTTCTGCGGCTGCGTGTTCCCGCACGTTGGCGTGGTCGGCGACACCGACATCACCGCCCCCGATGTGCATCTGCAGCGCTGCGCGATGGCGCGCGAGATGGTGCGCGTGCTCAAGCCCGGCGGCTACATCATCGTGAGCAGCCCGAACCGCTGGTTCCCGTTCGATATCTTCCATGGCCGCAAGCCGGGCCAGTACACCCCCCGCTTCAACCCGCCGAGCAGCCGCTTCCTGCTCTCGGTGGGCGATTACGAGCAGCTGTTCGCCCAGGCCGGCTGCGGCCCGGCCCAGGCCATGCCGGTGGAGAACTACTGGGGCTTCATCCGCAGCAAGCACTCGGTCAAGGGCATGATGTTCGGCCTGCCGGTGCGCTTTGTGTTCTGGCTGGTGTCGCGGCCGGGCATGGGTTTCCTGCGCGGCTCGCCGGTCAATCCCTGGCTGGTCGTGATGATGCAGAAGACGGGGTGATGAGATGAAGCTCGCGCGCCTGCTGCTGCTGCTCTGCCTGGCCTGCATGGGCCGGGTCTGGGCCTTGCCGGTGGCGCTGGGCCCGGTGGCGCAGGCAACAAAGCTGACCAACGGCGCCAGCCTGGTGCTGGGCGGCCTGGGCGGCAGCCTGCGCATAGAGTTCCTGGCCGGCGGCATCGTGCATGTCGAGGCCACGCCGCCGGGCGTCAGCGTGTTGAGCACCGGCGCGATCCTGGCCCAGACGCCGGCCGGCGGCCCGCTGGACTTCTTCGACGACGGCAGCAAGGTCTTTCTGCGTCAAGGGGGCTTGAGCGTCATCGTCATCAAGAACCCGCTGCAGGTGGTGGTGATGCGCGACGACGGCTCGGTGCTGTCGGCCGACCTGCCCGGCGGCATGCTGTGGGACGCCGACAGCGGCCTGGTCATTGGCGCCAAGTTCACCGCGCCGGACGAACGCTTCTTCGGACTGGGTCTGGCCGGCGGCCCGCTGGACAGGCGCGGCCGGCTGATGCTGATGCGCAATACCGACCTGGCCGCCTACAGCGAGTTCAGCAACCCGCTGTATTCCAGCACGCCGTTCTTCTACGGCCAGCGCGACGGCAAGACCTATGGCCTCTACGTCGACAACCCCTCGACGACGCAGTTCGATCTGGGCCAGCAGTGGACCGAGGTGTTGAGCATAGCCTCGCAGGCCGGCACCTTGAACTACTACCTGATCGCCGGGCTGACGCCGGCCGAGGTGGCCCGCGGCTTCGGCCGGCTGACCGGCAACACGCCGCTGCCGCCGCGCTGGAGCCTGGGCTATCTGCAGGCCCATTTCGGCTATGCGAGTGCCACCGAGGTGCTGGGCCTGGCCCAGGAGTTCCGCGCCCGCAGCATCCCGGCCGACGCCTTCTTCCTCGACCTGGACTACACCGACCGGCTGTTCACGATGAGCTGGAACCCGGCCACCTTCCCCGACCCGGCGGGCTTCAATGCGCAGATGGCCGGCATGGGCTTCCAGCGCGTCAATATCCTGGAGCCGCTGCTGACGGTGTTCGACCCGCTGTGGGCCACCTACGCCAGCGCGGGTTTCCTCGCCACCGGGCCCGACAACCAGCCCTTGATCACCCCGATCTGGATGGGCGAGGTCAGCTGGGTGGACTTCACCAAGCCGGCGGCGCGGGCCGACTTCAAGACCCGGCTGAAGAGCTTCCTGTCCACCGGCGTCAGCGGTCTGTGGGCCGATCTGAACGAGCCGGCCGCGAACCAGATGCCCTACGCCCGTTTCGATTTCAACGGCCAGCCGCGGCTGGAGTACGCCACGCGCAATGTCTATGCGCTGCTGGAGGTGGCGGCCCTGCATGAGGCACTGGCCGAGGCGCAACCGGGCGTGAGGCCCTTCATCGTTTCGCGCTCGGGCTTTGCCGGCATGCAGCGCTATGCCGCCAACTGGAGCGGCGACACCGATTCCACCTTCGACTCGCTGCGCGTGCAGGTGCAGATCGCCGCGTCCATGGGCCTGTCGGGCCAGAACCTGTTCGGCGCCGATGTCGGCGGCTTCCTCGGCGCGCCGAATGCCGAGTTGTTCCTGCGCTGGCTGCAATTCGGTGTGGCCACGCCGCTGCTGCGCAACCACTCGACGAACACCTCGCCGCTGCGCGAGCCCTGGCGCTATGGCGAGCCCTACACCGCGGTGGCCAAGGCGACGATCGAATGGCGCTACCGGCTGATGCCCTATCTCTACGGCCTGTTCGTCCAGGCCGAGCGCGACAGCCAGCCCGTGCTGGCGCCGACCTTCTTCCACTTCCCCGACGACCCTGCCACGCATACGCAGGACGGCGAGTACCTGCTGGGGCCGTCGTTGCTGGTGGCGCCGGTGTTCACCGAGGGGGCAACGACGCGCTCCTTGTACCTGCCGGCCGGCGCCGACTGGTTCGACTATCACACCGACCAGCGCCGCAGCGGAGGCCAACAGGTGCAGGTGGCGGCACCGCTGCATCAGCTGCCGATGTTCGTGCGGGCCGGCAGCATCGTGCCGATGGGGCCGGTGCGGCAGTTTGCCGATCAAGTGGTCGATGAGATGTTGCTGCTGGATGTCTTTCCTGGCGCGAACGCCAGCTTCACCTTGCATGACGATGATGGGGCGACGACGGCCTATCGCGGCGGCGCGTATCGGGACAGTCTGCTGAACTGGACCGAGAGCGCCGGCGCCGCCCAGCTGGACATCGGCCATGCCGGCGGCAGTCAGGCACCGGCCAGCCGCGTCTGGTGGGTGCAGGTGCGCGCCTGGCCGCAGGCGCCGGCCCGGGTGCTGGCCGATGGCGTGCTGCTCGCTCATGCCGCCAGCCCAGCCGCCATGGGCGAGGCAGGGGCCTGGTTTTTTGATGCCGCCAGCGGCCGGCTGCTGGTGCGTCTTCCCGGACGCGGACCGGTGCAATCACTGCGCGTGGAGCGCTGAACCCGACGAACCATGACACAACACCCCTCAAGCCTCATCGCCGCCCTGCTGCTGAGCGCCGCCAACCTGCTGGCCGGCTGCGTCACCACCGCGCAGAACGTGGGCCAGCGCGCCGTCCCTGCCGCCGCCTATATGGCCCAGGAAAGCGATGGCAGAAAGATCGAAGGGGGCAGCCTCAGCTACCAGCTGCAGCCCGGCGACCAGATCGACATCAAGTTCTATTACAACCCCGAGCTGAACGAACAGGCCCTGGTCGGCCCGGATGGCCGCATCGCGCTGCAGCTGATTGGCGAGCTGAATGTCAGCGGCCTGTCGACTCAAGCGCTGTCCGATGAGCTGACGAAGCGCTACGGCAAGACGCTGCGTCAGCCGCAGGCCACCGTGATCTTGCGCAAGTACGCGCTGGCCCGGGTGTTCGTCTCCGGCGAGGTCAATGCACCCTCGGCCCACACGCTGGATGCCGGGCCACTCACCGCCCTGCAGGCCATCGTGCAGAGCGGCGGTTTCCGCAAGGGGGCCGAGCGCGGCAATGTGGTGGTGCTGCGCAACTCGGCGAGCGGTCAGCCGGTGTTCATCAAGCTGGACATGCAGGGCCATCTGGAGCAGGCGGTTCAGGCCGACATCCTGCTGCGGCCCTACGACATCGTGTTCGTGCCGCAGAAGCGCATCGCCGAGGTGGCGGAGTTCTTCGACGAGTACATCAACAAGATCGTGCCCCTGTACCGGAATATGGGCTTCTACTTCAACTACAACCTGCGCGACAAGGTCGAGGTCAGGACCTCGCCATGACGACAAACCTCGCGATCCAGGAGCCGGTGCTGGTGCTCGGCGGTGCCGGCTTCATAGGCTCGTCCATCGTGCGCGCGCTGGTGGCGCAGGGCCTGCGGCCACGCGTGCTGACCCGGCCCAGCCGCTCGATCGCCAACCTGCGCGACATCCTCGACCGCATCGAGCTGATACACGGCGACTTCATGGACGACACGGTGCTGCGGGTGGCGATGAAGGGCGTGCACACGGTCTATCACCTGATCACCACCACCTTTCCGAATATGGTGATCGAAAGCAGCAACTACGACCTGCTGTCGAATCTGCTGCCGACGATACGCATGCTGGAGATCGCCCGCGAGAGCGGTGCCTGCCGCATCGTCTACGCGTCGTCCGGCGGCACGATCTACGGCGAGCCGCAGCAGCTGCCGATTCCCGAGAGCCACCCGCTGGCGCCCAAGTCGGCCTACGGCCAGAGCAAGCTGACGATAGAGAACTACCTCAGCTTCTATGGCCGGACGACGCCGCTGGAGGTCAGCATCCTGCGCCTGTCCAACCCCTATGGCCCGCAGCAGAACCCGTTCGGCAACCAGGGCCTGATCGCCGTGGCGATGGGCTGCCTGCTCGACGGCCGGCCGCTGAAGGTGTTCGGCGAGGGCACGGCGGTGCGCGACTACATCTTCATCGACGATGTGGTGGACGCCCTGCTGCGCGCCAGTGTGGCCGCGCCCGATGTGCTGAACATCTCCCACGGCGAGGGCCGCAGCGTGATGCAGGTGCTGGAGGCGGTGGAGCGGGTCAGCGGCCGCAAGCTCAACCGCGTGCAACTGCCCGACCGGCGCGGCGACGTCAGCGTCAATGTGCTGGACAACGCCCGGGCCAGGTCTCGCTTGGGCTGGGCGCCCAGCTGCGGCTTCGAGGATGGCGTGGCGCGGACCTGGGCCGCCTTCCGCGCGGCTTGACCTGAGTGATGAACGGATCGAGCATGAGCAGCACCATCCAAGTCCGTCGCCTGATGCTGTTGCTGGTCCTGCTGGTGATGGCCGCGGCCTGCCGCGCCCAGCTGCCGCCGGGCACCAATGTGTTCTTCCTCGACCTCGATCAAGACTCCTACGGTGACCCCAATCAGCCCTATCTGTTCTACGGCAAGGTGCCGCCCAGCCGCATGTTCGTGCCCTGGGGCAACGACCCGGACGACCTCAACCCCATGGTCTTCCCGCTGCCCCGGCCCCAGGGCGCGCGGCTGATCGCCCAGGAGCTCGATCTGCTGAGCGCCGCCGGCCTGCCGGAGCGGCTGCTGGCCGCGCGCGAGCTGGGCGCGCAGAGCCTGTTCGTCGCGCTGCGCTGGAGCGAGCTGGAGCCAGGCGGCAACGGCTACTCCGCGCCGCTGCTGCAGGCGCTGGGCGCGCTCTCCCAGGCCCTGCCCGGCACCGGCATCAAGCTGGTGCTGAGCCTGGACCTGGTCGATGGCCATGCGCTGACCCTGCCCGCCGATCTGAAGGCGGCCGTCGAGGCCGACGTCGCGGCGCTGGGCTCGCCCGCCACCGTGGCCCGCGCCGCGGCGGCGCTGGCCCGCATCAAGACGGCGCTGGGCCCGCAGACGGTGCTGGCACTGCGCCTGGGCAACGAGGTCGACCGCTATCTGCCGGGGCAGGGTGCGCCGGCCTTTGGTGCCGCCTACGTCCAGCTGCTGCGCCAGCTGCGCCCGCAGGCGCGCGCGGTCTGGGGGCCGTCGCTGGCGTTGGGCGTGTCTGGCTCGCTGCTGGGCAGCCTGCAGGAGCCCGGGCGCTCGCTGATGCAGACCCTGCAACAGGAGGGCGATTGGGTGATGGCCCGCTTCGCCCCGGCCGAGGCCGGGGTGCTTGATCCGCGCGGCATCCGCATGATGGTCGAGTACCTGGTCGCCGCGGCCGGCGGCAAGCCGCTGGCCCTGCTGCCCATGGCCTATGCATCGGACGAGACGCTGGGCAGTTCCGAGGTGCTGCAAAGCCAGTTCCTGCGTGCCTTCTTCGATACCTGGGATGCCTATGCGGACCAGATCCCGCTGGTCGCCGTGTCGGCCCTCGATGACGCGACCGACGCCGGTCTGTCGCCGGCACAGCGCAGCTACGGCTTTCGCAATGCCGACCGCGGCCTCAGGGCCAGCTATGGCGCGCTGCGCCACCTGGGCCTGGACCGCGGCTGGTGGGTCCTGCCCATGCCGGCCAGCCGCAAATTCCTTATGGGCTTCACGACCACGCCCTACGACACGCCTGCCGATGCCGCCGGCCAGGCCGAGGTGGCCCGCTATATCGATGACAAGCTGGCCCGGCACGGCGATCTGGTGGCCCTGCACATGGACGGCGGCGTGCCCTGGATGGAGGCGCTGCTGGACCCGTTCCAGACCTACGACCCGCCCTACCCGGGCTCGGTGCTGGGCACCTGGCGCAACTACCGGGCGCGGCTGCAGCCGGGCAAGAAGCTGCTGGTGTCGATCAACCCGCTGGGCATACCCCGCGAGCTGCTGGCGCCGCTGTGGGGCTATGGCGAGGGCTTCAGCTACACCAGCGACTTCCAGCGCGTGCCCAACGGCATCTGGCACGACGGCGAGCGCCGCCTGCCGCCGCCGCCGTTCGACAAGCTCAGCTTTGATGCCACCGAGGTCAAATGGGCCTACCTGAAGTACGCGATACGCGCGCTGGACTACTTCAAGCCCGACTATCTGTGCTTTGCCATCGAGGTCAGTGCCACCGACGTGGCCAGCGCCGAGGCCTTCCAGCGCTATGTGGAGCTGCACCGCTTTGTGTTCGAACAGCTGAAGATGCTGCCAGCGGCGCAGAACACCAAGCTCTTCGTCTCCTTCTCGGCCACCTCCTTCATGACCGACGAGTTCGGTCATCTGATCGGCCCGCCGTACGACGAGGGCGGCTCGCCGTACAAGTACGACGAGATGGCCCCCGGCATTCGCCAGCGGCTCAAGGAGGGGGTGCAAAGCCTGCTGCCCTATCTGGACCTGGTGGGCCTGTCCTACTACCCGCACTACGGCAAGTACAACGCCTACACGCTGAATCCGGCGGCGCTGACCTCGATGCACCGCTTTCTGCTTGAGGCCGGCGTGCCCGACAGCATGCCCCTGGCCGTCACCGAGAGCGGCTATCCGGCCGATCCCTATCTGATCGAGGGCACGCTTTTCGCGGCCTCGGCTGACAAACAGCAAAGACACCTCGAATTGATGTTCTATGAGTTGAGCAAGCTGCCCAATCCGGTGGAGTTCGTGGTGAACTATGCGGTGCGGGATATCGATCTGCATTGGCAGCGCCTGGTCGAGGAGGCCGAGAATCCGCGCTTCGTCGAGTTCTACAAGTACTTCCGTGACCTGGGTCTCTACGATGGTGCCGGCGTGGCCCGGCCCTCGCTGGACACCTGGACCCGGTATTTCCAATTGCCGCTTGTGCCCAGTCCTGTGCCCTGAATGACTGCAGACCTTACCCCAGCCGAGGCCGCCCGCCTGGCCCTGCGATGCCTGGACCTGACCAGCCTCAATGACGGCGACACCGATGCTGACATCGATGCCCTGTGCCGACGCGCGCAGAGCCCCTTCGGCCCGGTCGCCGCCGTCTGCGTCTGGCCGCGTTTTGTTCGCCGGGCTCGGGACCTGCTGCCGGCCGGCATCCGTGTCGCGGCGGTCGCCAACTTTCCCGCCGGTGAGCTTGACCTGCCGCCGGCCCTGGCCGAGGTGCAGACCATTGCCGAAGCGGGTGGCGACGAGGTCGATGTGGTGCTGCCCTACCGGGCCCTGATGCAGGGCCAGGTGGCGGCCTGCGCTGACTTCCTGGCCGCCGTGCGCCAGGCCAGCCGGCCGCTGACGCTCAAGGTCATCATCGAAAGCGGCGAGCTGGCCACCCCGGCCTTGATCGCCCAGGCGACGCGGCTGGCGCTCGCCGCGGGTGCCGATTTCGTCAAGACAAGCACGGGCAAGACCCGCGTCTCGGCCACGCCGGAGGCGGCCGCCGTGATGCTGACGGAGATCGTTGCCGGTGGTTTCGACAAGGCCGGTTTCAAGGCCTCCGGCGGCTTGCGCACGGTGGCCGATGCGACGGTCTACCTGCTGCTGGCGGCGCAGCACCTCGGAACCTCGGCCCTGAACCCGCAACGGCTGCGCTTCGGCGCCAGTGGCCTGCTCACGGCTGTCGAGGCGCAGTTGTCGGGGCGCGCGTCAACGGGCGCGGCCAGCGGCTACTGACGTGCTGGCCCAGGAGATCATCCGCCTCAAGCGCGACGGCCGGCGCCTGAGCTCAGCCCAGATCGAATGCTTTGTGCGGGGCCTGGTTGACGACAGCTGGAGCGAGGCGCAGATCGCTGCCTTCTCGATGGCCGTCTGCCTGCGCGGCATGCAGCGCGATGAATGTGTGGCACTGACCACGGCGATGTTGCGGTCCGGGCGTGTCATGGCCTGGCCGGATCTGCCGGGCCCGGTGCTGGACAAGCATTCGACCGGCGGCGTCGGCGACAAGGTCAGCCTGCTGTTGCCGGCCATGGTGGCGGCCTGCGGCGGCTTCGTGCCTATGGTGTCCGGCCGTGGCCTGGGTCATACCGGCGGCACCTGCGACAAGCTGTCGGCCATTCCCGGCTACGAGCTTGCGCCCGGCACCGGGCGCTTCGAGCGGGTGGTGCGCGAGGTCGGTTGCGCGGTGACGGCAGCCGGTGCAGACCTGGCCCCTGCCGACGCGCGGCTCTATGCGATCCGGGACCAGACATCGACCATCGAGAGCCTGCCCCTGATCACCGCCAGCATCCTGTCCAAGAAGCTCGCCTCCGGTCTGCAGGGCCTGGTGATGGACGTGAAGTTCGGCAACGGCGCGTTTGCCGCGACGCTGTCTGCGGCTCGCGACCTGGCGCAAAGCCTGGTCGAGGTGGCCGGCGGCGCCGGTCTTCCGACGCGAGCCCTGATCAGCGACATGAATCAGGTGCTGGGCCACTCGGTGGGCAATGGTCTGGAAGTCATCGAGGCGCTGGACTTCCTGACGGGCCGGGCCCGCGAGCCGCGGCTGCATGAACTGACCCTGGCACTGGGCGCGGAGATGCTGCTGCTGGGTCAGCTGGCCGGCGATCACGACGCGGCGCGGCGGCGGCTGCAACTCGCACTGGACAGCGGCGCCGCGGCCGAGCGTTTTGCGCGCATGGTGGCGGCGCTGGGGGGCCCGGCCGATCTGCTCGAGCGACCCCGGGCTGGCCTCCTCTGCGCGCCCGTCCTCATGGCCGTTCCAGCGCCGCAGGATGGCCGCTTGACGGCGATGCAGACGCGCGAGATCGGCCTGTTGGTGCTGGAACTCGGCGGCGGCCGGCGACGGGCCGGCGACCCCATCGACACACGCGTCGGCCTCAGCGAGCTGCGCGCGCTGGGGGAGACGCTGCGGGCCGGCGAGCCACTGGCCAGGGTCCACGCGGCCGACCTTGCCGCAGCCCAGGTCGCCGCGGCCCGGTTGCAGGCCGCCTGCACGTTGAGCGAACCCGGCGCGGCCTGGCAGGGCGCGCCGGTGGTGAACGAGCGCTGCGGCTAGGCTCCCAAGAGCGATGCTTGCTCGCGTCGCTTCGCCACTGCACCGAGCAGGCCCAGCCCTGCCAACAGCAGGGCCCAGGTCTCGGGCTCCGGCACTGCCTGCGTGATCACTGACACGTTGCCGAACAACGAGGCGCCCATACCCTCGTAATTGGGGCCGCGGAACACCAGACCGGTGATGGTGTCGCCGGACGAGTCCACCTGCCGTGTCACGTTCAGTCCGGGGCCGCTGACATTGATCTCGATCTTGCTGGCAGCGCGGTTCCAGGTCATGGTGGTCTGGTAAGTGGCGCCGGGCATATAGTCAGCCACCTCGGTGCCGCGGCCGACATCGCCTATCAGTATCATCGTGTAGGCGGTGTTGAAGTCCGCCGTGTAGGGCTTGCCCATGTCCCAGATCACATTGCCCTCGGCGCCGCAGGCCGTGCAGCTGCGCCGCACATAGAGCCAGCCCGGAGACACAAAACCTGGCTCGTAGGAGCCCGGGGCGTAGCTGGAAGTGGTGAAGCTGCTGCTGACCGCCAAGCCCTGATCGGGAGCGACGTTGAACTCATAGATCAACTCGTTGCTCGCATTGTTGGTGCCGGCGACGAATTGCATGTCGCCCCACTCGCTCTGCGGCACGATGGTCGTGGCCGCCTGGGCCGCAGGCAAGGTGCTGGCCACCAGGGCCAGGGCGAGAGCAAGGCTGGAAGTACGCTTCATGGAAAGTCTCCGCGAGTTGAGGATCGGCCTGGACGGTCCGGCGGTTTGTGTCCGTCAGACTGCCCCTTTGCGTCCAGACTAAGCGTGGGCCCTGAGCCGGTCAACGCGGCATCGTCCGCATCTTGACGTGGATCAGTGGGCCCCCCTCATGCGCGGGGGCCAGCGGCGCGATCACAACAGTCCCTGTTCAGCCGCCGACGTCGCGCTGATAGGGCGGCAGCCTGGCGCCGCAGTCGCGGCAGAAGCGGGCCTCGGGCAGGTGGCCCTCGCTGAGGCACTCATGGCAGCTGCGCGTGGTGGCGGGCCGTCCCTGGCGGTGGGCCGTCATTTCGGCGGTGACGATGCCTGTGGGCACGGCCAGCACCCCCCAGCCCAGCAGCATCATCACCGAGGCGATGGCGCGGCCGAGGTCGGTCTTCGGCGCGATGTCGCCGAAACCCACCGTGGTCATGGTCGAGATCGCCCAGTAGATGCTGGTCGGTATGCTGGTGTAGCCATTGCCCGGCCCCTCGATCACGTACATCAGGGTGCCCATGATGACCACCAGCATCAGCACCACCGACAGAAAGACCTGGATCTTGCGCGCGCTGGCGCGCAGCGCCTGGGTCAGCACGCCGATCTCGGTCACATAGGCGCTGAGCTTGAAGACGCGGAACACGCGCAGCAGGCGCAGCACGCGCACGTCCACCAGCGCATAGAGCTCGGGTGCGAACAGGGCCAGATAGGTGGGCAGCACGGCCAGCAGATCGACCACGCCGTAGAAGCTGCGCGCATAACGCCAGGGGTTGCGCACACAGGCCAGGCGCAACAGGTACTCGATCGTGAAGATGGCGGTGAAAAGGTACTCGACCCAGACCAGGCCCGAGCCGAAACGGGCCTTGACCGCGGCCACGCTCTCCAGCATCACCAGCGCAATGCTCAACAGCACCAGGACGATCAGGGCCACATCGAAGTTGCGACCCGCGCGGGTGTCGGCCTCGAAGATGATGGTGTACAGGCGAAGTCGCCAGCCGGCCAGCGGGCGGCCCAGGCGCTCGGCCTGGTGGGCGGCGAGCTGGCTCGCTTCGCGGTGGGCGGCAGGGGAGGGCGGCTTGGCCATGGTATCGGGCGCAGTAGGGAGTGGGCTCGAATGTAGCCTGTGGATGATCCCGATTGCCGGGGCGGGCCCCGCGTGGCGATACTGTGCCGGGCTGCACGATGGCAGCCGGCCTTGGAGGACTGTTGCATGAGCTTGTTCGGCACCCGGAAACCTGTGTGGCCCATGCGCCTGATGGGCGTGGCCCTGCTGTCGCTTGGCCTGGCCGGAGCCGGCCAGGCCAAGACCCTGCGCCTGGCCAGCGGCTTCGACCCGCAAAGCATGGACCCCCATGCGCTGGCCCTGCTCTATCAGTCACGGGTGCTGACCCAGGTCTATGAGAACCTGGTCGGCCGCGATCAGCAGTTCCAGCTGGAGCCGGGGCTGGCCCTGTCATGGGCGCCGCTGGACAGCAAGACCTGGCGCTTCAAGCTGCGGCCCAATGTCAAGTTCCACGATGGCACGCCCTTCAGCGCCGATGACGCGGTGTTCTCGATCGAACGGGCCCTGGCGCCGAACTCGCAGCGTGCGCCGCAGATGCTGGGCATCAAGGGCGCGCGCAAGGTCGATGCGCTGACCATAGACGTGCTGCTGGAGGCACCCGACGCCATGCTGCCGCACAAGTTCTGGCTGGTGGCGATGATGAGCAAGGCCTGGTGCGAGAAGCACAACGTCACCCGTCCGCAGGACTACAACGGCAAGCAGGAAACCTATGCCGTGCGCAATGCCAATGGCACCGGCCCCTATCAGCTGAAGAGCTACGAATCCGATGTGCGCCTGGTGCTGACGGCCCATCCGCAGTGGTGGGGGCAGCGCGGCGATGTCGATGAAGCCATCTACACGGTGATCGGATCCGATGCCACCAGGCTGGCGGCGCTCAACTCCGGCCAGGTCGATTTCGTCATCGATCCGCCGTTCCAGGACGTGCAGCGGCTGCAGCAGGACCGGCAGCTGAAGATGGCCACCACCACCGACATCGGCACCCAGTATCTGGCCTTCGACCAGCACCGTGACGAGCTGCAGGTCAGCGACATCAAGGGCCGCAACCCCTTCAAGGACATTCGCGTGCGCCGTGCCGTCTACCAGGCGATCGACATCGACCTGATCATCAAGCAGGTGCTGCGCGGCCAGGCCACGGCCACCGGCTCCTTCATCTCGAAACTGCTTGATGGCCATGTACCGGAGCTGGAGAAGCGCCTGCCCTATGACCCGGCGGCGGCGCGCGCGCTGCTCACCGAGGCCGGCTACCCGAACGGTTTCAGCACCGATCTGGATTGCGTCAATGCCACCTACCGCGCAGCGGTCTGTCAGTCGGTGGCCAGCATGCTGGCGCGGGTGGGCATCAAGATCAATTTCGTCGCCTCGCCCAGCTCCACCTTCTTCCCCAAGCTGACCCAGGCCACCGGCAACTTCGTCGAGTTCGGCTGGTCACCGGGCAGCGACCCCTGGAATGTCTTCAATGTGCTGTTGCGCAGCAAGGACGGCGGCGGCAGCAATGGCGCCTTCAATGCCGGGCGCTACAGCAATGCCAGGCTGGACGCGGTCGTCGACGCCATGCGCATCGAGCCTGACCTGACGCGCCGCCGCCAGATGGTCGGCGAGGCGCTGGCCATCGTCCATGCCGAGTTGCCGGTGATTCCGTTGTACCGCCGCTCGCTGAACTGGGTGATGCGCTCCAATATCAGCGTGGTGCAGTGGCCCAATGACATTCTCGAGCTGAGGTGGGTCAAGATCTCCTGAATCTGCTGCTACGCTGCTGCGGTGGTCTCAGCCGACTTCCGTGTCAACGACAACCGTGCAGCTCTCTGCCCCCGCTCCCGTAGGCCTGGTTTGGCCGAACCGCCTGGCCAACCCCAGGCTGAACCGGTGCGTCACCCTGGCTGTGCTGTTGCACATCCTGCTGGTGCTGGTGTTTGGCAGTGCGCCGGGCGGCACGGCGCGGCCGGGCGAGGGGGTCTGGGGTTCGCTGAATGTCAGCCTGATCGGGCCCCGCACCGAGCCGGGCTCCGGGCCGCCCAGCGTCCCCACCGTTGATGCCGGCGCGGTTGGCGCCGCCGCGACGCAGCGCTTCGGCGGCGTGGTGCGTGAGGAGAACGAGGCGCCGCGGCCCAACATGCCCGGCGCGGCGCGTCAGGGTAACTGGAATGCCCGGCAGGGCGAAAAGCTGATCGGGGAGGTTGCCGAACCGAAGGCGAGCGTGGTTCAACCGAAGGTGAGCGATAGTGCGGCGCCCGAGGTGCCCGTCACCGAGATCCCGCCCCCTGTGCCGACCGAGGAACCGGCGCCGCCGCCGCCACCGGCCCCGGTGCTGCGCACCTTGAAGCAGGCGCCGACACAGGAAGTTCAGCGCCAGGCCAGCCCGGCCCGGCCGGCAGCTGAGCCAGGCGCCGTGTCGTCGGCGTTGGCACCATCCCTGGCCGAGGCCGAGCCGGTCAAGCCACTGGCCCCTTTGGTGTTGCCGGCGCCCGCGCCGGTGTTGCGCAGCCTGACGGCGGCGCCGCTGCCCGTGGCCACGGCCGAGCCGGACCGGCAGCCAAAGCTCAGCCGGCTGACGCCTGAGCCGAGTGCTGCCGCGCTGGAGCCCATGCAGCGGATGGAACAACCGGTCGAAGCGGCGCGACCGGCTCCCGAGGCCGTTCCGACCCCGGCAGCGACCCCGGCAGCGACCCCGGCTGCAAGCCCGGCGGCTGCGTCGGCCGAGCCGGTGCGCACGGTGGCGCCGGAGCGCCTGCCCAGCATGGCGCCCGAGCGTGGCACAGCCACGCAGGCGCCGCCATCAGCGGTGGCCGCCCCCTCGCTAGCCCCCGTCGTCGGTGCACCTGATGCAGGCGCGCGCATCGGCCGCGATGTGGCCACGGCGCCTTCGACCCCAGCCAGCGCACCGCGGCCGGCGCTGAGTCTGTCGCTGCCGCGCGGTGGCGAGCTGTCCAGCCAGGGCACGCGCGGGGTGCTGCAGCTGCTGCCGCGCCCGCCCGACGTCAAGTCCAAGCTCAGCGAGAGCATAGAGAAGGCGGCCCAGGCCGATTGCCGCAAGGCCTATAGCGAACAGGGGCTGCTGGCGGTGATTCCGCTGGTGCGCGATGCCGCCAGGGACAAGGGCTGCCGCTGGTGAGTCAGCCCAGCGGCTTCTCGAAGCAGACGCTGGTCGGGTCACCGATATAGGGGCCGAAAGGGTCGATGCGGCTGTAGCCGGCGGCCTCGTACAGGGCCATGGCCGGCTGCTGGCGGTAGCCGGTCTCCAGCCTCAGCGTGCGAAAGCCCAGCTCGCGCGCCTGCTGCTCCAGCTGCTGCAGCAGGGCCTGGGCCAGACCGCCACGGCGCGCCGTCTTCAGTACATACATGCGCCGCACCTCGCCGATGGTGGTGGTCGCCGGGTCCCCCAGCGGCTGGATGGCACCGCAGGCCACGCAGGCCTCACCCTGCCAGGCCAGCAGATAGACGCTGCGCGGGCCCAGCGGCGCGTTCGTGGCCATCGGTGCATCGGGTGCGAACAATTCGGGGTAGAGCCCGCGCGCCTCCAGCGCCGCCTCATGCAGCAGGCCCATGGCGGCCTCGTCCCGGGGGTCGCAGGCTTCAAATCGGATCGACGCTTGGCTCATCATCGGCAGGGCGGGGAAGGTCCAGTCACAAAGCCCGGCAGCTTGCCAAAATCCGTGCCGACCCGCCAGCGGCTTTACCTTGAGGCGCCGTCCGACTGTTTGTCCGGCGCCACGTTCACGCTGTCCGGGAAGGAGCGGAACAGCTGCGGATGCTCTCGCCCGTACAGGCCCTGGGCCTGGTCATGTGGCAGATTCAGAAATTGCTTGTAGCCCGGCACCCGCATATAGCCCAGGCCAACGACGAACAGGCCCAGGCCGAACAACAGATAGACCTGGTCCACATGCCAGCGCATCAGGCCCAGGCCAGCAAGACCCGGCCCCAGGGTGCCGGCCACCTGCATCACCATCATATTGACCGCCGTCATGCGGGCGCGGAAGTCGGGCGGCATGGCCAGCATGCGGTGGGTGTGGCCGACCATTGTGACGGTGGCAATGCACAGGCCGAAGCCGGTGAAGGCCAGCACCATCAGCCAGGGCTGGTGGGTCAGGCCCATCACCGCCAGGCACAGGCCCTCGCCGAGGATGGAGCCGAAGCTGGCATTGAAGCGACCCACGCGCTCGGCAATCCGGGTCGACAGGCCCAGCGAGCCGATCAGCATGCCCGTCGACAGCCCGGCCTCGCAGGCGCCCAGCCAGGCGCCCGACAGGCCCAGCGACTGCACCTTCAGCGGCACCAGCATGCCCACGCCGGGCACGAAGAACACCATCACCAGAAAGGACACGAAGCTCCAGCCCCGCTCCATCGGGATCTGCCACTTGGCGGCCAGGCCGGCACGCAGATCACGCATCCAGGCCGCGCGGCTGTGGCGCCGCACCGGCTTGGTCGGCGTCTCGATGCGTGAGGCCAGGGCCGTGGCCGGCACCATCAGCGCGACCAGCAGCCACAGGGCAAAGGCGGTGTCGGCCGCGGCCAGCGCCGCGCCGCCCAGCACCGGGCCGATCAACCGGCCGATCGCCTGGGCGCTTTTCTGGTAACCCAGGCCCTCGGTCAGCTGCTCGGGCGGCAGCAGCTCGGCGGCGATGCTGAACGAGGCCGGCATGATCACTGCCATCGCCACCACCGAGATGATCTGCAGGCCGATGATCAGGGCCACGTGGTAGATGCCGGCCTGGGCCAGCGCGGCCAATGCGATGCTCTCGACCAGCATCGCAGCCATGCCGACGGTGATCAACGTGCGCTTGGAATAGCGGTCGCCCAGCGGCGACAGCAGGGGCAGGGCAACGAAGGAGACCAGGGCCAGCAGGGCGGCATACAGGGCCAGGTCTTGCGCGCCACCCTCATGGGCCACCCACCAGGGCACGGCCACATGGCTGACCATCAGTGACAGCAGCATCAGCGCATCGCTGATCAGCAGCAGGCGGAAAGGGCGACCCAGCGCCTGCAGGCGCGCGCGTGCGGTACTCAGCATTCAGTCTTTCAGCGGCGACAGCTCGGCCGGCCAGTCCGGGTTGATCAGGGCCGTCAGCACATGGTCGCGCCAGCGCCCGTCTATGAACAGATAGTTCCTCGACAGGCCTTCGGTCACAAAGCCCAGGCGCTCCAGCACCCGGCCGCTGCGCTGGTTCTCGGGCCGGTAGGCGGCTTGAAGCCGGTGCAGCCAGACGGCAGGCCCGAACATCTCGGCCACCAGCGCCGCCAGCGCCTCATGCATCAGGCCCTTGCCTTGGGCCTGCTCATCCAGCGCATAACCCAGCATCGCGCTCTGGAAGGCGTAGCGCGAGACCTGGGACACATGGCATTGGCCGAGGATGCGCCCGGGTTCGCTGTGCAGCGTGATCCAGTAGCGGTAGGCGCTGCCGGCCTCGAAGGCCTCGGCGCCGGCCTGCAGGCGCGCAGCGATAGCCGCCCGGTCGTAGAAGTCTTCGGGCAGCGGCGGATCCCAGGGTGCGAAATGGGCTGCATTGCGCTGGTAGAAATCCAGCACTGCGGGCGCCAACTCGGGTGAAGGAGCGCGCAGCAGCAGGCGGGCGGTGTGCAGCTTGGCCTGGGCATTGCTCATGGGGCGGCCTGTAGCTGCGCGTTCAAGAAAGCCATCAGGCGCGCGCGCGAGCGCAACAGCGCCTGGGCATTGCCACCGACATGGACGCCCTGGCCGGGATTCACGCCATTGGGCACGTCGGTGCGCAGACGTACCGGCGCGGCGGAATCGAAACCATGATAAGCGTCCGCCATGACCTCGATTTCGGGCCTGGGTTCGGCGCTGGCCTTGGCCAAGGCCTGGCAGGGCTGAGGTGGCGTCCAGTCGTCCAGAGCGCCGACCAGCATCAGCAGCGGCGCGTTGGGCGCATAGCCGCGCTTCAGATCGGTTTCGCAGCCAGGGTAGAAGGCGACCAGTGCCTTGGGTCGCACGGGCGCAGTGCGCACCGCCTCGGTCAACAGATTGCTCGCCGCCAGCACCGTGCTGCCGCCGTTGGACCAGCCCAGCAGCACCAGGCGCCGGGCATCGACCTCGGGCCGCTGCGCCAGCCATTGCAGGGCGCCCAGGGCATCGAGCCGGCGGTTGCGCATGGTCACGGCGCGTGTCCCGGTCTTCTGCGTGCACAGCTCTTTTTCACCACGGGGCGTCAGCGAGTCCAGCATCAGCGCATGCCAGCCGGCCTCATTGAACAGCACGGCATAGTCCTTGGTGCGGGCCGACAACTGCTTCTTGCTTCGGTTCCCGTAGGGCCCGCCACAGCCATGCAGCAGCACGATCGCCGGCTTCGGCCCAGCGCCCTCGGCGGTGAACCACTGGCCGAGCAGCGGGATGGCATCGCCGCTGCGCAACTCCAGGCTGGGCACGCTGACCGGCTGCTGGGCCTGGACGGCACCGAGCGCCAGAGCGGCAGCGAGGGCCAGGCATTTGGGCAAGTACAGCAGATCCAGCATGGCGCGAATAGGGGTTGGCAGCCGCACATCCTAGCGGCCTTTGCACGCACCGTGTGCGAGGACCGGGCACCGCAATGCCCCAGTCCGCCCCTGGGTCTTTATTCCCGATAGTACCGAAGTTTCAGTAATTACTGAAAATACGCAACAGTTTGATCCGATGCAAAGACAAGAGGTAGCGCATATGCAAGGCATGAGCCCGCTGGTACGGAGTTTCGTCGCCCACTTCGGCGAGATGGGCAGCCGCTGGGGCATCAACCGCACGGTGGGGCAGATCTATGCGCTGATCTATGTCTCGCAGCGGCCGCTGAATGCCGACGAGATTGCCGAGGCGCTGGAGTTCAGCCGCTCCAATCTGAGCATGGGGCTCAAGGAACTGCAGGCCTGGCGTCTGGTCAGCCTGCGCCATCTGCCCGGCGACCGGCGCGAGTATTTCGAAGCGCCGTCCGACGCCTGGGACATCTTCCGCACGCTGGCCGAAGAGCGCCGCCGCCGCGAGATCGAGCCCACCTTGAGCATGCTGCGCAATGCCCTGCTGGAGGAGCCCAGCACCGAGGAAGACCGCTTCGCCCAGGAGCGCATGAAGAGCATGCATGACCTGATCGAGCTGATGACGACCTGGTTCGACGATGTGCAGCGCCTGGACGCCAAAACCCTGGCCCAGCTGATGAAGATGGGGGCCAAGGTGCAAAAGCTGCTGGAGTTCACCGGCGCGGTCAAGCCGGCGGCGGCGCCAAGCGCAAGGAACTGAGATGAAACTGATCCAATCGCCACCGGGTGTCGATGTTTTGCGCCTCGCGTTTTTTGGCGCGGCAGAGGCGGCGGGAGGCCGGCCACGACGAGCTGAAGCTTGGGCCGGCCCTGAACGGACCGACCTTCAGCTTCTCTATGCCCGCCGTGGCCGGCCCCCCACCCCCTCTGCGGATGCGTTGGTGGCCGCCCCCCGTGTTCCTTTCGGATTGGCGAGCCTGCACACCCGTTGCAGCAGGGACGAGGGCGTGCCGGTCGCAGCGGGCATAAAGAAGCCGGAGCCCGGTCCGTTCAGGGCCGGACAAGGCTTCAGCCCGCAGCGGCCGGCGCGCCCTCGGTCCTGCCGCCTCATGTTTCACGTGTCGATTGTTGTGCCCAGAGCGATGGAGAACTGAGATGATGGACCCGCTGTTGCTCGCCCGCGCCCAGTTCGGCGCCAATATCAGTTTTCACATCCTGTTCCCGACCATCAGCATCGCGCTTGGTTGGGCGCTGCTGTTCTTCCGCTGGCGCTGGCTGCGCACGCATCAGGATGCCTGGCTGCAGGCCTATCGCTTCTGGACCAAGGTGTTCGCCCTGACCTTCGCCTTGGGCGTGGTCAGCGGCATCACGATGAGCTTCCAGTTCGGCACCAACTGGCCGGGCTATATGGAGAAGGTCGGCAATATCGCCGGGCCGCTGCTGGGCTATGAGGTACTGACGGCCTTTTTCCTGGAGGCCACGTTTCTGGGCGTGATGCTGTTCGGCCATGGCCGGGTCAGCGAGCGGGTGCACCTGCTGGCCACCTTCATGGTCGCCTTCGGCACGACGATGAGCGCCTTCTGGATACTGAGCCTGAACTCCTGGATGCAGACCCCGGCCGGCTACGAAATCGTCAATGGCGAGTTCCATGCCACCGACTGGCTGGCCGTGCTGTTCAACCCGTCCTTCCCCTACCGCCTGGCCCACGTCTTGCTGGCCTCGGGCCTGACGGTGGCCTTCGTGCTGGCCGGTGTCAGCGCCTGGCAGTTGCTGAAGGGCAAGGCCCAGGTCTACACGGCGCGCGTGCTGCGCGTCGGGCTGACGGCCGGTGCGGTGCTGATACCGCTGCAGATACTGGTCGGTGACATGCACGGCCTGAACACCTTGAAGCACCAGCCGGCCAAGATCGCCGCGATGGAGGGCGTCTGGGAGACCGAGAAGGGCGCGCCGCTGCTGTTGTTCGCCTGGCCCGACGAGGCCTCGCGCAGCAACCGCTTCGCCATCGGCGTGCCCAATGGCGCGAGCTGGATACTGACGCACGAGCCGCAGGGCGAGATCCGCGGCCTCAATGAGTTCAAAGGCGCGCATCCGCCGGTGGCGCCGCTGTTCTTCGGCTTTCGCATCATGGTCGGCGTGGGTCTGGCAATGCTGGCCTTCAGCTGGCTGGGCCTGTGGCTGTATCGCCGTAGCGCTTGGGTAGCCGAACGCCTGCCCCGGCCCCTGCTGTGGGTGCTGAGCCTGATGACGTTCTCGGGCTGGGTGGCCACCATCGCCGGCTGGTACGTGACCGAGATCGGCCGCCAGCCCTTCATCGTCTACGGCCTCTTGCGCACCGCCGATGTGGCGTCCAAGACGCCGGCGGCAATGATTGCCACCACCCTTGCCGGCTATCTGATCATGTATGCGCTGCTGATCGTCGCCTATGTGATGGTGGTCAAGCGCATGGCCGAAAAATCGCCATTGCCCGTGCCGCAGGTGCCAGGTCTGATGGGTCAAGGAGTCGCAGCATGAACGCACAGCTATGGCTGCCGCTGGTCTTCATGGCCCTGATGGGTCTGGCCATGCTGGCCTATGTGATTCTGGACGGCTATGACCTCGGCGTGGGCATGCTGATGGCCCGTGCCGATGATGCGCACAAGGACCGCATGGTTGCCTCCATCGGCCCGTTCTGGGACGCAAACGAGACCTGGCTGGTGCTGGGCGTGGGCATCATGCTGATCGCCTTCCCCAAGGCCCACGGCATCGTGCTCGGCGCGCTGTACCTGCCGGTGGCCGCCATGCTGCTGGGTCTGACCCTGCGCGGCGTGGCCTTCGAGTTCCGCGCCAAGGCGGCCGACGAGCACAAGCGTCTGTGGAACCGCCTCTTCACCGCCGGGTCAGGTCTTGCCGCCCTGTCCCAGGGCTGGATGCTGGCGCGCTACATCACCGCCTTCCAGGAGGGCTGGCAGTTCGACCTGTTCGCCGCCTGCATCGCGCTGTCGCTGGCCGCGGCCTATGTCTTGATGGGCGCCTGCTGGCTGATCATGAAGGGTGAGCACGAGCTACAGCGCGACGCCGTGCGCTGGGCCAAGCGCGCCTGGCCGCTGATGTGCCTGGGCCTGGTGGCGATCTCGCTGGCCACGCCCTGGGTCAGCCCGACGGTGCGCGACAAGTGGTTTCGCCTGCCGGAGTTCATCGCGCTGCTGCCGATCCCGCTGATGAGCGCAATCGCCCTGCTGGCGCTGCGCGGCCTGCTGAACTCGTCACGCATCATCGGCAAACTGTGCTGGCTGCCGTTCGCGCTGCTGGTGTGCGTGTTCCTGCTCGGCGCCCTGGGGCTGGCCTACAGCATCTTCCCCTACGTGGTGATGGACCGCATGACGCTGTGGCAGGCGGCCAGCGCCACCAGCTCGCTGCAGATCATCGCCGTGGGGTGCGCCCTGGCCGTGCCGGCCATCATCGGCTATACGATCTTTGCCTATCGGGTGTTCTGGGGCAAGGCGACGGACTTGAAGTACGCCTAGCCTATCTTTGATGCCAACACCGCCAGGGTGCTGGACAGCGTGGACTGCACCGCGATCGGCACAAACGGGTTGGCGTCCAGCTCCTGCACCATCGGATCGCTCTTCAGAAAGCCCTGGTACTTCGCGATGATGTCGCGGGCCTCGTCGTGGTGCCGCTTCTTGACCGCCGGGTCGGCACTGTTGAGCGCGGCGTCCAGTGCGTCGTTCAGCGACTCGTCGAACACCTCCAGCACCTGATCGAGCTTGCGCACGCCCTTGGCCACGTCCGGCAGCACGGCGTGGTCCTTGTAGGCCTCCAGGATCGCCTTCTCAAGCCTCTGCAGCTCGCCCTGGATCTTCTTGCGCGTGGCGCCCCAGGCCAGGCGGGTCTGGGTGTAGACGATGGCCGGGGCGATGGTGGGCCTGGTCGAGGGGGCAGGAGCTTCTGACGGGTCTGGTTGGGCCAGCAGCGCCTCGGCCTCGTCGAGCAGGCGGGTGGCGGCGTCCCACTCGCGCTTGCGGGACAGGGCACCGGCCTCGCTGACCTTCAGCCGCGCGGCCTCGGCCGAGGGGTGGGTCGACTTGAGCTTTGGCACCAAGGCTTCAAGGCGGGCCTTGAACGCCGCGGCGTGATCGGGCTCCTCGACGGAGGGCAGCGGCGGCGCCGTCGGAATGCCCGGCTCGTCACTCGGCTCGTCCCGATCGGCGCCTTCCTCTTCGCCATCGGCATCCTCGCCATCGTCGCCGCGCACCTTGACCTTCAGGCGCAGCTCGGTCTGGTCCAGCAGGGCCTGGCGCAGCCGCTTGGCCAGGCCCGCCGCCTGGCTCTGCACGACGAAGGTCAGCACCTTGTCTTCCAGCATGCACTCGGCGGCGATGTACTTGGCACCGCCCTTGGCGTCCACCGCCTCGGCCAGCAGCTTGCGGCGGGCGGGGGCGATGGGGCGGCGCATGATCAGCAGCGCGGTGTTCTTGCCCGCAGTGCAGATCAGCGCGTGCATGGTCACGTCGCCCTTGCGCAGCTCGCGCACCAGCGGAATCATCTTCTTTGTCAGCAGAACGGGGGTGTCTTCCTCCTCGTCGCCACCCGTCTCGGCTGCGGCCTTGATCGCGGCCTCGGTGATTTTCAACTGCTCCTCGGCCACCTCCAGCAGCCCGTAGAGCTTGTCCTTGGCCTCGCCGAAAACCTTGTCGCCCAGCTCCTTCTTGCGCTTGGCCAGCGCCATGACCTGCTTCTTGATCAGCTCGACCAGGTCTTCGAGCGCATCCAGCCGCGGTTCCGGTTTGGCGATGTCGGTCTTGTCCGCCTTGGCCAGCGCCTTGACCAGCGCGCCGTCGTCCAGCTCGAGCTTGAGCTTCTTGGTGAAGGCGGTCCAGTTGGACTCGGTCAGCTTCTCGGCCATGGTGCGGCCCTCAGCTTTCTGCCGCGGCGTCACCGCCGAAGCCGAGTTCTTCGCGCACCAGATTGCTCTGCGCGGCCAGCGCCTCGATCAGGCTGCCCAGTGCGGCGCCGCTCATGCCGTCAATCGGCACACGGCCCCACAGCACCAGGGTGCCCGCCGCGTCGCATGACACACGGAACGGCGCCAGCGGGCTGTCATAGAAATTGCGGCGCATCAGCCACAGCACCAGGCCGTAGTCGAGCTTGGCCGGCAGCGGCATCACCGGGGCCACCAGCATCAGCGAGTATTCGTCCTCGGCGAACAGGATCACGGTGCTGTCTTCGCCAATCGTCAGCTCCAGGCTGCCCGAGGCGTCGGCCGGCAGCTCGGCCACGCCCAGCGCCTTGGCCAGATCGGCATAGAGGGAAGCGGTGCTCTTGAACATGGGTCGTATCCTTCAATGAGGCTCAGCGGATGAAGCGGCGCTGCAGCTGCTGCGCGAAGGCCTTGTGGCCGCGCTTGGGCAGGCGGCGGTCGGGCTTGTCGAGAAAGTGGTCGATGGCGATCTGCAGCGCGCCGTTCACATCATCGATTTCCTGTGCGCCGCGCAGCAGGCCCTCGACGATGCGCAGGGTCTCGATGCCGGCGCCGCCCTCGGGCTCCTGCTTCATCTTCGGATAGACGAGATCCTTCAGGATGTTCTGCGCCTGGTTGCGGGCCTTCACGGCGTCGGCCACGGCGTAGGTGGCGGCCAGCATGCCGCTCTTCATGCCACCCTTGCGTGCGGCGGCGAACAGATTGTCCAGACCCTCGCGCTTGTTGATCTCGCGGGCCACATAGCCCTGAAAGTCCACGTCCTTGCCCGCCAGCGTGTCGAACTCGCCAATGGCCGAGGCGGCGCCCGGGTCCTGCAGCACGCGGGCGATCTGGCCGTCGCCCTTGGCGAACTCCGCCTTCACGGCCTGCTGCAAGATGCCCAGCAGGGTGGCCACCCGCTCGCGGAACACCAGCGCCTGCGCCGCGCCCTCAAACCCGCCCGTGGCCAGGGTCTGCAACTCGGCCAGCGGGATGGAGACGAACATCTGCGCATCGGACGCGAACTCGCGCGTCCGCGACTGCCCGGCGCGGTCGATCTGGTCGTTGGTCGCGGTCTCGGTCTTGTCCTGGTACTTCAGCTTGGCCTCCATCGACAGGCCGAAGTTCAGGGTGCCGCCGCGCATATCGGCGTCGGGGTCGACCTTGCGCTTCCAGGGCTTGAGCTTCTGGCGCTGGTACCACTTCATCGCCTTGGGCTCTATGGTCAGCGGCACCTCGACGATCTCCTCCGGCCGGTCGCTGACCACCCGGTTCTTCGCATACTCGGCGCCCGCGTTCTCGGAGCCGACGAACCAGTCCTGCAGCCGCGCCGTCAGGCCTTGCGTCGGCGCGACGGTGCCCTTCAGCAGGTCCTTGCTGGCGCCGCCCTCGTCCTCGAACACAAAGGTCATGCCGCGGCCCTCGGGTATCGGGTCCAGCTCGCGCTCCCGGCCCAGGCTCGACGAGGTCGGCGTGTTGTTCATCACCCCGCCGTCGATGAAGCGCACCTTCAGACCGATGGACAGCGTGATGTCCACCGGCTTGAACGCGGCCGGAAACGAGGCCGAGGCGTGCACGGCCACCGCCACCGCCAGATCGGGCTCGCTGTCGGCGTCGAACACATAGAGCTGGCCGGTATCGTTCTGGTTCTCGAAGTCCTTCTGCGAGGCCTTGTCCACGGTGCCCAGCTCGGTGGTGTAGGTGCCGGTGATCACCACCTCCTTGACCGCCGGAATGGCCTTGGCGAGCTTGCGCAGATCCATGAAGGTGGGGCCACGTTTTGTCAGCGCCTCGGCCACCTCGGCCACGCCTGCATCGGGCTTGGTGCCGGTGGACTCGCACTGCATCGTGTACTCGTGGATGCGCTTGCGCAGGGTGTCGTCCAGCACCTTGCCGACCACCGTCTCCAGGCCCTGGCCGGTCAGCGGGTTCAAGGTGCCACCGGTGAACTTGTTTTTCAGCGCCGCGCCCAGCAGGCCCAGCTTGGTGCCGCCGCTGCCCTCGGTGATGGCGTCGGTGGTGGCGTCGTCGTTGGCTATCCGAGTGAACTCTTCGGCGGTGATGCCAGCGGCAATCAGGGCCGCCGTCATCGAGCCCACCGAGGCCCCGGCAATCTTCTTCGCATCGCGCAGCACGCCGCTGTCCTGCAGCGCCTTGATGGCGCCGGGCAGCGCCGCGCCCTTGGCGCCGCCGCCCGAAAACGTGATCTCGCGCACCGGCGGCGGCGGTGCCGTGTAGACCGTGCCGCCGCCCGGCTTGCGCGCCACGGCGATCTTCTTCTTGCCCCCGAGGTCAAATTCGTCGGGCCGCAACACAGGTGGCGGCTGGATGCGCCCGCCCGAGCGGGGCCGGGTCTGCGTGATCTGCACGCCGCCCGTGGGCCGGGGGATGTCCTTGGGCACGGTGGCGAAGCGCACCTGCTTGGCCGTCGGGCCGGGCGTGGCACGGGGCACGCTCACGCCGAGCACTCGTTTGAGCCACTGGTCTTGGGTCAGGCTATCGGGCATGGCTTGCAATCTGCAGAAGAGTTTGCGATCAAGCTCGTTCCCATGGCCGAGCCGGAGCCTATTGTGCGCCGACCCGCGGCCAGCCACGGAGCGGCTTCAGTACAGCCGGATTGCCATGTCGAAGTGCCAGGTGCGGCGGATCTCGACCACATCGTATTCGCGGGCCAGGGCGGGCTGGAACGGCGGATAGTTGGCCTGGCTGTGCACGATGCGCCGTATCGCCTCGTCGATGGCCGCCACGCCGCTGGAGCGCACGAAGCTCACCGATTCCACCGAGCCGTCGCTGCGCACGGCCACCGTCACCAGCGGGTCGGTATGGGGCTGCCTGGCCGCCTCGCGCGCCATGTCGAAGGTCATGTTCAGCTGGATCTTGCGGCTCCAGGTCTCGGCGTACTGGACGAGTTCCGCGTTGGCATCGCTGCGCCCGAACAGCCGGCCCCGGCGCGCGCTGCTCACCGTCGGAGACTGGCGCGCTGCGGCCGAGACTGCATCACGCCGGGCGGCCTCCTCGTCCAGCTGCCGCCCGATCGCCCGCAGCCTGGCTTCGCGGGCCTCCACCGCCTGTGCAGCCTCCAGCCTTGCGGCCTCGGCCCTCGCCGCCTCCCTGCGAATGGCGTCCTGCCGCGCCGCTTCTTGTCGCGCCGCCTCCTGCCGCGCCGCTTCTTGCCGCGCCGCTTCTTGCCGCGCCGCCTCTTGCCGCGCCGCCTCTTGCCGTGCCGTCTCCTGTCGCGCGATTTCCTGCCGTGCCGCTTCCTGCCTTGCCGTCTCCTGGCGCGCAGCTTCCTGTCGGGTCGCTTCCTGTCTGATGGACGCCTGGCGTTCGGCCTCCAGCCGCGCAGCCTCCAGCTTCTCTGCCTGCAGCTGTGCCTCCCGTTGGGCCTCGCGCCTGACGCGCTCAAGCTCGGCCTGTGCGGCGGCCTCCTGGAGCAGGGCCTTGTCGGCCTGCGGAGTCGATGCGCTCGACGCCGCGGCGATGGCGGGCGTTGGCACCGCAGGCGCGGCGGGCACCGCCCATTTGGCTTCTTCGGATCGGGTCACCGCAATGGCCACTGCCGCTGGTTCGGGGGCGGGCGGGGGCGCAGCATCGACGGGCGCCTCGGCTCGTGGTGACGCCACAGGCGGGGCCGCCGTGGTGGGTGCAGCGGCCGAGCTTGTTGAGGTCACGGATGGCAGCGCGGAGGGCGCCGGTGCGACCGGGGCCACCGGCGGGGTAGGCGCCATCAGCGCTGGCGCGTCGGCCACCGTCGGCTCGACCCGGGCCTGCGGTGCCGGCTGCTCCGCTGCGACCCGCGGCGGAACAAGCCTCACGCGCAGCTCGGGCGCCTCGGCCCGTCGCTCCTGCCAGGGCAGCGCCAGGCCCGGCAAGCCCAGGCCCTGGCCGCCCAGGGTCAGGCTCAGCAGCAGTGCGTGAACCAGCAGCGACAGCAGCAGCGCAAGCGCAGGCCGCTTGCGCTCGGCGCCCGGCCGCCGGCTCTGGGCCAGGGCCTGCGGCGAGATCTCGGGTTCGGCCACGCTCAAGCGCGGGGCTCCGCTGCCGTGGCCAGCCGGCACGGGGCGTGACCTTGCCAAAGCATCTCGGAGGCATTTGTGAACCGCATCCGCCTATTGTCTTATCCAAACAGGCAAATCCTGCCCCCAAGAGCTCAAGATCTCGAAAACGCCATGGGCCCGGCTCATCAGCCAATAGGACGAACCGGTCCAGCGCGTCTTGATGCCCGCCAAGGGTCATGCTAGCCTGACCCGGTAGCGCAATGACGAGACTTGAGGAACCGCCGATGTTTGCTGTCAAGGTCGGATCGAACGAGTTCATCTGCACGCGCACGGTGAAGCTGCTCAGCTCCAAGTTTCTGGATGTCTCCGATGCCGAGTGCATCGTGGTGGTCCCGCTGGGCGTGGCCTCCGACTCCAAGGCCGTGAAGACGCTGAAGCCGATGTTCGAGAAGGCGCTGGCGGTGTCCGAGAAGCGCTCCGAGAACTTCATCATCGAGATCCAGAAGCAGAGCGCCGCGCTGGAGAAGATGGTGGCTAGCTTCAACGCCAGGCCAGCGGCCGAGCGCACCCAGAAGGGCTACGACAGCCTGATCGCCTTCGTGAAACGCGAGAACGACCAGATCGCCACGCTGTGGAAGCGCTGGTGCGAGAACCAGGCCAAGACGATCGCCAGCGACGCGCTGGAGGCCTGTGTCAAGTCGGCCACCGACAAGGGCGTCAAGGAGTTGGCGGCGGCAAAGAAGGCGGCGGCCGGAAAGGTCTCGCAGCTGCCGCTGTTCCAGATCATCGGCGGCGTGCTGGCCATCGCGGTGGCCGGCACCGGGCCGGCGCTGGCGCTCGGCGCGGCCAAGCTGAGCCTGGCCCTGGTGGACAGGCTTCGCAGCACGCAGAAGGCGCTGCAACTCTATTCCGACGAGGAGAAGCAGGTGCAGCGCGACATCGCGGCGTTTCGCGAGGCGGTGGATGCACTGGCCGCGCGGGTCGCGCGCGTGGACGCGCATCGCACCACGCTGGAGACGATGATCATCGGCAACACCCAGGAAGCGCAGGAGATCCGGCGCAAGGTGGCTGCGATGAAGACATCCGCCTCGGGCAGTGCGGGCAAGGACGTTGCCGCACTTGAGGCTACCCTGGCCAGGACGCTGGCCAACTCGCAGGAGCTGACCAGCCAGATCATCGACCCGGCGCCCCTTCAGGCCAGTCTCAGGGTGATTGCCGCCGAGCAGCTCAAGATGGCGACCCACGTCAAGGCCTCGACGGCAAAGACGGATGCCGCGACGAAAGACTTCCTGCCGCTGCTGAAGACGGTGAAGGAGACGGGCGACATTCTGAAGACGCTGTCGGAAGCGGCCTAGGGCCTGGCGGTGTTCAGCCTTGAGTCTGATTGCGGCCGCCTTGTTTCGCCTTGTAGAGTGCTGCGTCGGCGATCTCCAGCCACTGTGTCAGTTCCCTGTGTTCCGTCGGCCCGGCGGCCGCCAGCCCCAGGCTGATCGTCACCTTGAGCGTCGGGTGCACGTCGCTGAAGTCAAGCTCCTGCACGGCAACGCGAACACGCTCCGCCACGATGCGCGCGGCGCTTCCGCCGGTGCCGGGCAGCACCATCAGGAACTCTTCACCGCCGATACGCCCGAGCAGATCGCCCTCGCGCAGCTGCTGCTGGGCAATCTGCGCGACCCGCCGTATCACCTGATCGCCCGCGGCATGGCCATGCTGGTCGTTGACGCGCTTGAAGTGATCGATGTCGAAGATGACCAGGCTCACCGCATGCTGGCCAAGCTGGCTGGCGTCCAGACAGCTCTCGGCGTAGCGCTCCACCCGGCGACGGTTTGCCACACCGGTCAGGGTATCGGTCAACGCCAGGTTGCGGTATCTGCGGCTGCGCAGGCGCCAGCGGATCGCGAGGCCCATCAGCGCCATCATCAGCAGCGCACTCAGGGCCAGCGCCAGATACTGCCAGCGCCGCGCCGCCTGCAGCGACGCTATCTTCTGCTCGCGCTGCGAGGCGTCGAACTGGTGTCGCATCCATTGGGTGCGCTGGTCCGCCTGCTGCTGGAGTTGCTCCTCGCGCAGTGCCACATACTGTTGGAGGTCGGCAAAGGCTGCCGCGTGGCGGCCCAGCGCCGCCGCGGTTTCGGCGCGGCTCTTCAGCAAGATGGCCAGGTAGCGCTTGTGCCCCGCCGCGGCCCAGGCCTTGTGCACGGCGTCGAACAGGCGCGAGGCTTCGTCATGCCGACCCAGACCGGCCAGCGCCTGCCCACGAAGCAGCTCGGGCATGTGATCGACGATGCCGGCCCGGTCAAAGGACTCACGCGCGGCTTGCGCCGCTTGCAAGGCCTCGGCGTGCCGGCTGGCCTTCAGGTCGCCCATGGCCAGACCCAACATCGCCGCCGCGTGGCTGGGCCAGTCATCCCTGGCCGCGCTGCGCTCCTTCACCTGTTGGAACAGCGTCTTGGCCGCGTCCAGCTTCCCCTGGTCGTGGTTGACATAGCCGAGCTGCAGCAACTCGTCCACCAGTGAAGTCCAGCGGTCCAGACGTTCGGACTGCTGGCGGCTGCGCTCAAGGTACTGGGCGGCCAGTTCAAGGTCACCGATGCGGCGGTAGGCGATGCCGATATTGAGCAGCGTGTCACCGAAATCAGCGCCTCCCTTGGCATCGGTCAAGCGATAGGCCTCCAGCGCGTCCTGCAGCGCCAGGGCGTGCTCACCGGTCTGTGACAGCGTGCCGCTGCGAAAGCCCAGCAAGCTGATGAGGGTGGCGTCCTGCTTCAGCGCCCGTGCCAGTGCGATGCCCTCGGTATAGCTGGCGATCGCAGCGGCCGGGCTGCGCAGCGGTTCCTGCAAATGCCCCGCGCAGTCCAGCAACTGCAGTCGTTCGGCGTCAGCAGACTCCCGGGTCTTCAGGCCTTGCTCGATCCGGAGCAGGAAGGGCTCAGGCTCTACCGGATCCCGGCACTCAAGAATCAGCAGCGCCAGTTCGCGTTGCCGGTCTCCTGGTGGCAGCTGCCCGCGCAGCTTGCCGAGCAGTTCCCGGCGCTCCGCGGTCGAGCTGGGCAGCCCGCTGCGCTGCCAGCGCTCAAGCTCCTGGTCGAATTCGGCCCCGGCCCCGGCCCCGGTGCCGGACGCGACCACGCCGGACATCATCATCCCGAAGGCGCAGGCCGCGAGACAACGCGCCGCTCGCCGTGAGCGGATGTCTGCAACGCCTTCGTATCTATCAGTCATGCCCCTCCTTGCCCGAGGTCTGTGCTTGCACGTCCATTCCAGGGCAACCGGCGATGCGCCGGAGCGCAAGCGCAAGCGGCCGCATGGGTGCGGATGCTAAGCGAATCTCGACTCGGGTGCGGTTGATCAGCGCTCTTGCGGGCTGGCACGCTGGCGCCGCCGCATCAGCAGCGTCAAGCCCGACAGCCCGGCGGCCAGGGCCCACCCGCTCGGGATGTCGGGCACCGGCGCCAGCGCATCGAAGCGCATCGCGCCAAACGGTCCGTCCTCGCGCGTCACGCTGGGTGTTGTGCGCAGGATGCCTGGTGCGCCATCGGCAAGCACCGTGACCTCGCGGCTGGCACCGGGCGCCAGCACGCCCGAGAGCTGCAGCTGGTCGAGTGCGACGACGACCTCGCTGCCGGTCAGATTGGTCACCGTGTAGCGGTAGTGCCAGCCGCCGGCCAACTGCTGCGCGGCGCTGGTGAAACGGTAGAGATCGATCACCGTGTCGGCGTCGCGGTTGTCGGGATCGTCGATGTCAGGCACCTGCACCGACAGCGTTGATCGTGTTTCGTCCAGGCCCTCGGCTCCGGCCAGGACGGGGAACACGGCCGGCTGGGTTCCGGGCCCAGGCGGCGGCGGGGGTGGGGGCGGCGCGTTCGTGATCCAGTCGTAGTGGCTGGTCGGGCAGACCTTCGAAAAGCACGGAAACTTCTGCACCTGGCCGGCGCTGAAGTCGGCCTCGCCGCCGAAGAAGCCGTAGGCGATGGTCGGTGCCAGCTGGCCCACATAGTCGACCGTGGTGGCGTACACATAGTGACCCGAGGAATAGCCACCGCCGCCGTGTATGAGCACAGCTTTGTTCTGGTCGCGCCACTCGACGTTGAGCCCGACATCGAGCAACTGGTACGACACCGAGTACTTCAGCGAGGCGAAGCCGTAGTTGAGCAGCACATCGGACGTCAACCAGACATCGTCCTTGTTGTCGTAGAACTCGATGTCGAAGTGGTTGGTGTAGGTGGCGACGACGGTGGCGCAGACCGGGCCGCAGGACAACGCAGCGGCCAGGGCGACAGCATGAACGGTTGAGCGAGCCATGAGCGAGTCTCCTTGGGTTGCCTACCCCTATCAACATAGACCCCCCGGGCACGCATTCATAGGCGGTTCTACTCCCGCGCGCGCTCCATCTGCATCGAGAAGGTGAACCGGTCCGCCGGGTGCGTGGTGACCGAGATCTCGAACGCCTCGTTCGCGGCGTCGAGGTAGTGGCGCACAAGCTGCAGCGCAGGGGAGCCGGGCTCGGCCTTCAGCAACTGGGCAAGCTCGGCGGACAGGGCGACGGCGCGCACATCCTGCCGGATGCGCACGATGCGGCGGCCGTGGTGCGTTTCGATCAGGGTGCTGATCAGCGTTTCGGGTGATTCGCGCACCAGGGCCGCGATGTCCGAGTACGAGGGGTCGATGTAGACGTCGGTCCAGCAGATCGGGCGGCGCTTCTTGTCGCCATCCATGCGCAGGCTGCTGATGCGCAACCAGCGCGTGCCCGCGGCGCATGCCATCTCTTTTGCCAGCACCAGGTCGACGACGACCTCGTCCACGCGGTGCACCACACGCACGTGGGCGGCGCCGAACTGCGCCAGTTCGTCAACGGTGGCGATCGACTGCGTGAAGCCGGCGATGGGCTGCGCCGATTCCACCCGCGTGCCGACGTTCTTGCGGCGCGAGATCAGGCCCAGGTCTTGCAGCTCCTGCAGCGCCATGCGCACCGTGTAGCGGCTGGCGCCATAGCGGTCGCAGAGCTCGAACTCGGTCGGCAGCAACGAGCCCACCGGCCATTTGCCGCTGGCAATGCCTTCGGCCAACTCGCGCGTCAAATCCGCATGCTTTGCCTTGCTCATGGCGCCTCCTTTTGCGTGCCAGGTCTTGCTAAGCGAAAACCCGCATATCTTTTATGTTCGAACATATTAATCTTGATTTGTTCGAACATACACATATGTTCGATATTTGTCAACATATCGGAGACGGGCCATGTCTACTTCCTTTCGCGGCGCCAGCACCGTCGTCGATTCCATCCTCTTCCGCGACGCCTTCGGCACGCCGGCGATGCGCGAGGTGTTCTCCGACCGTGCGCTGATCGGCCGCTACATCGAGGTGGAAGTGGCGCTGGCCCGGGCCGAAGCGCGCTGCGGCGTGATCCCGGCTGAGGCCGCCGAAGTCATCGCCCGCGAATCGCAGCTGGACCGCATCGATTTCGATCACATGCGCGAAGAGACCGACATCGTCGGCTACCCCATCCTGCCCCTGGTGCACCAGCTGGTGGCGATGTCCGGCGAGGCCGGGCGCTACCTCCACTGGGGCGCCACCACGCAGGACATCATGGACACGGCCAATGTGCTGCAGGTGCGCGCCGCCCTTGAGCTGGTGGATGCCGACATCCGCACGCTGCGCGGCATCCTGGCCGACCTGGCCCTGAAGCACCGCGACACACCGATGGCCGGCCGCACCCATTTGCAGCAGGCGCTGCCGGTGACCTTCGGCTACAAGGTCGCCATCTGGCTGGCCATGTTCGACCGTCACCAGGAGCGCCTGGCGCAGCTGCGCGAACGTGTGCTGGTGGTGTCGTTCGCGGGGGCCGCGGGCACGCTGGCCTCGCTGGGCGACAAGGGCTTCGAAGTCCAGGCCGCGCTGGCCGACGAGCTGAAGCTTGGCGTGCCGGCCACCACCTGGCACGTGGCGCGCGATGCCTTCGCCGAGACGGTGAACCTGCTGGCGCTGATCACCGGCTCGCTGGGCAAGATTGCGGTGGACGTGATGATCATGGCGTCCACCGAGTTCGGCGAACTCTACGAGCCCTTCGTCAAGGGCCGCGGCGCCAGCAGCACGATGCCGCAAAAGCGCAACCCGATCTCCAGCGAGCTGATGCTCGCCGCGGCCAAGGCCGTGCGCCAGCACGCCGGGCTGATGGTGGACGCGATGATCCAGGACTTCGAGCGCGCCACCGGCCCCTGGCACGCGGAATGGATCGCGCTGCCGGAGAGCTTCGTCTTCGCTGCGGGCGCGCTGCACCAGGCGAAGTTCGCGCTCGGTGGCCTGATCGTTGATGTCGACAAGATGCGCCACAACCTCGGCATCAGCCGCGGCCTGATCGTCGCCGAGGCCGTGATGATGGGCCTGGCCCCGGCCACCGGCCGCCAGCAGGCCCACGACATCGTCTACGACGCCTGCCGCACCGTGAACGAGCAGGGCGGCACCCTGGCCGAAGCGCTGGCCGCGCTGCCGGCGGTGACGAAGCACTTCGACCGCGCGGCCATCGACCGCCTCACCGATCCGGCGAACTACCTCGGCCTTGCGCCGCAGATGGTGGACCGCGCGATCGAACGCTCCAGGCAAGTGACGGCTTAGGCCGCATTGACGCTCGACCTCGACCTCAACCCCTGACCCCAGAACCGAACGGAGACAACGATGAACTTCTCTTGGAAACAGGGCCTCGTGCTCGCATCCCTGGTGGCCGCCGCCGGCACGGCAACGGCCCAGTCCTACCCCACCCGCACCATCACCTGGGTCGTGCCATTTGCCGCCGGTGGTCCCACCGACGCGCTGGCGCGAGACATCGCCGACAAGGTGGCCAAGCCGCTGGGCCAGCAGATCATCATCGACAACCAGGCCGGTGCCGGCGGCACCATAGGCAGCGGCAAGACGGCCAAGGCCAATGCGGATGGCTACACCTTCCTCGTTGGCCACATGGGCTATATGAGCGCCGCGCCCGCGCTGTACAAGAAGCTCACCTATGACCCGGTCAAGGACTTCGAGCCCGTGTTCCGCTTCCCCGACACCCCGCTGGTGCTGCTGGTGCCCAAGAGCTCGCCCTACAAGACGGCGGCCGACCTGATCGCCTTTGCCAAGAAGAATCCCGGCAAGCTGAACTTCGGCAATGCCGGCGTCGGCTCCACCTCGCACCTGATCGCTGCGCTGTTTGCCAGCAAGGCCGGCATCCAGGTGACGCAGGTGCCCTACAAGGGCGCTGCGCCGGCGATGAACGATCTCATTGCCGGGCAGGTGGATGCGATGTTCGACCAGACCAACACCGCGCTGCCCCAGGTGGCCGGCGGCCGCATCGCGCCGCTGGCGCTGACCTCCAGCCAGCGCATGCCGCAGTTTGCCGGCGTGGCCACCTTGGGCGAAAAGGCGTTGCCGGGCTTCGAGGCGGCCACCTGGTACGGCCTGTACGCCCCCAAAGGCACGCCCAAGGAGGTGATACAGAAGGTCCACCAGGCCTATCTGAAGGCGCTGACCGACAAGGCCTGGGGCCAGAAGATGGCCGACCTCGGCATCCAGGCGCTGCCCGAGGCGCAGTACGCTCCGGAAGCCTTCGCTCGACACACCGCGGCCGAGGTCGACAAATGGCGCAAGGTCGCCGCCGAAGCCAACATCACCGTCGACTGAACCCGGCGCCAGCAGCCATGCGCACCATCGACCAGAACGATCTGCTGAGCAGCGTGGCCGAGGCGCTGCAGTTCATCAGCCATCAGCACCCGCCGGACTTCGTGCGCGCGCTGCGGCGCGCCTTTGACGCCGAGACCAGCGCGCCGGCCAGGGCCGCCATCGAGCAGTTGCTGATCAACAGCCGCCTGGCGGCGCGCGGCCGGCGGCCGATGTGCCAGGACACCGGCGTCGTGCAGATCTTCCTGCGCATCGGTGTGGGCGTGCAGTTCACCCGCGGCGACGGCCAGCCGCTGCAAGGCCTGCAGCAGGTTCTGGACGCGGCGGTGCGCCGCGCCTACACCGACCCGGTGAACCCGCTGCGTGCCTCGATGGTGCGCGACCCGCTGGGCCGCCGCCTCAACAGCCGCGACAACACGCCCGCCATCGTGTTCACCGACATCGTCGAGGGCGATGTGCTCGAAGTACTGGTCGCCGCCAAAGGTGGGGGCGGCGACGTCAAGGCGCGCTTCGCCACGCTGAACCCCAGCGACAGCGTGGCCGACTGGGTGCTGGCGCAACTGCCCGGCATGGGCGCCGGCTGGTGCCCGCCGGGCGTGCTGGGCATAGGCATAGGCGGCAGCCCGGAGCAGGCCATGCTGCTGGCCAAGCGTGCGCTGTTCGAGCCCATCGACATCGACGAACTGCGCGCCCGCGGTGCCACCGATGCCAACGACGCGCTCCGGCTCGATCTGCACCGCCGCATCAACGTGCTGGGCATCGGCGCGCAGGGCCTGGGCGGCCTGACCACGGTGCTCGACGTCAAGGTGGCCACCGCGCCCTGCCACGCGGCGACCATTCCCGTGGCCCTGGTGCCCAACTGCGCCGCCACACGCTACCTCCGGTTCACGCTAGACGGCACAGGCCCCGCCACCTTCGAAGCCACACCGCCGTCGGTCTGGGACGGCATCCCCGACAGCTTCGGCGCCAGCGACGCGCTGCGCGTCGATCTCGACCAGCTCGATGCAGCCCAGGTCGCCGCCTGGTGCACCGGCCAGACCCTGCTGCTCTCAGGCCGCGTGCTCACTGCCCGTGACGCCGCGCACAAACGCCTGGTCGACCTGCTGGAGCGCGGCGAGGCCCTGCCCGTCGATCTGAAGAGCAGGGCGATCTACTACGTCGGCCCGGTCGATGCGGTAGCCGGCGAAGCAGTAGGCCCCGCCGGCCCAACGACCGCGACCCGGATGGACAAATTCGTCGAACCGCTGCTGGCCCGCACCGGCCTGCTGGTGATGATCGGCAAGGCCGAACGCGGGCCAGCGGCGGTCGACTCGATCAAACGCCATGGCGCCGCGTACCTGGCCGCCGTCGGCGGTGCGGGCTATCTGCTGTCGAAAGCCATCCGGGAATCCCGCGTGGTCGCCTTCGCCGACCTGGGCATGGAGGCCATCCACGAGTTCGAGCTGGTGGATTTTCCGGCGACGGTGGCGGTGGATTCGATGGGGCGGACGATTCATCGGTTTTGATTGGCATCCGCGAACCGATCGGTCAAAATTGTGCATAACGGAAAAGCGTTATGCACAAGTGCTGGACAATCCTGATCATGGAGCATTGCAAGCATCCTGGCCCCCGAGAAAGAGGCCGAAACGTTGCTTGAGGGGCCACCGATGCAAAAGGTGAAGGCATGAAAAGTAAGGGCAAGTTGCCAGCGAAGGTCGGCTCCGTCACCACAGCCCGAGTGGGTGCGGGCGCTGCACAGGATGCCGCCTTTGCCGAAGTGGTCGGCCTGATCGAGCAAGCCCGCACCCGCGCTAACCAGGCAGTCAACACTGAGCTTGTGGGCCTGTACTGGCAGATCGGTGCCTACATCAGCGCGAAGCTGGCGGCGGCGGAGTGGGGCGAAGGGGTGGTGGACAGTCTGGCGCAACACCTTGCGCAGGAGCTGCCCGGGCAGCGCGGCTTCACGCGTCGCAACCTGTTCCGGATGCGGCAGTTCTTCGAGACCTACCTGGGCGACGAGAAAGTGACACCACTGGTGACACAACTGCCGTGGACGCACAACCTGATCATCTTGACGCAATCCAAGCAGGCCGAGGAGCGCGAGTTCTACCTGCGCATGGCCGTGCAGCAGCGTTGGTCCAAGCGCGAACTGGAGCGCCAGTTCCGCCTGGCAGCCTTCGAGCAAGCCGTGTTGGCGCCGGCAAAAGTGTCACCAGCGCTGACACAAATTCATGGCGAGGCGGGCGCCCGCGTGTTCAAGGATGCCTATGCGCTGGAATTTCTCGGCCTGCCTGCTGGCCATGGGGAGGGCGATCTGCACCGTGGTCTGCTGGCCGAGCTGCGCCGCTTTCTCATTGAGCTGGGCCGCGACTTCTGCTTCGTGGGCTCGGAGTTCCCGCTGCAGGTCGGCGGGCGCGACTTTGCGCTGGACCTGCTCTTCTTCCACCGCGGGCTGAACTGCCTTGTCGCTATCGAGTTGAAGGTGGACCGCTTCGAGCCCGAGCACCTGGGCAAGCTAAACTTCTACCTGGAGGCACTGGACCGCGACCTGAGGAAGCCCCACGAGAACTCGGCCATCGGCCTGCTGCTGTGCGCCAGCAAGGACAGCGAGGTGGTGGAGTACGCGCTGAGCCGCACGCTCTCTCCCGCGGCAGTGGCGCAGTACCAGACCCAACTGCCCGATAAGCGGCTGCTGGCGGCGAAGCTGCATGAGTTTTACGCCTTGAATGCACCAGAGCGTGCGCCTTCCGCAATGGTGCCGCGAGCGCAAAAGAAGAAGGGACCGGCCTCTTGATTGCTGAGATCTGGTTGATCGCGGCGAGAGTCTGCCCGTCGATCTGAAGGGCAGGGCGATCTACTACGCCGGCCCGACGACCGCGACCGGCCCGCGCCAGGCGCAGGCAGTCCAAAGGAAGTCAGACCCCCTGCCGCAAGATCTTGACTCCTATAGCGACAACAACAATCCACCCCACCATCCCCGAGGCATAGAAAGCCAAACCGGTGGCAACGATGTTGCTAACGCCCAAGACGACCAGCGCGGGCATGGCAATGCCGGCCAAGGCACAGAACAGGGCCCATGGCATCGAGCCTGCCGCCCAGAAGTTCGCGGCCAGCACGAAGCAGGCGACGATCAGGGAGCCGAAGGCCAGCATGAAGGCGATGCTGTGCAGCACGGCCGGGGTGTTCATCACGGGCTGAAGGTCTTCGGGCGTGCCGGGTGGAAAGCCCAGTGCCGCTGGCGCCGGAAACACCCCCGCCATCACCAGGCCAAGGCCGTAGAGGCCCAGCAACACCGGCGCAGCCACTGCACCCGTGGCGCGCCAGACGCCGGCGGCAAACATCATGGTCAGCGTGCCGCTGATGATGAAGGTGGCCATCATCAGCCAGCCGCGGTCGCCCAGGCTGAGCATGCTGACGGCATGCTTGCTCAAGTTGAAGCCGGGTCGAATCAGGCTCTCGATGGTTGCCACCAGAAAGAAGATGCCGGCGGCCGTGATGCCGGCCATCAGCAGGGATTGTGTTGTTTGATCATTCGCCATGTAGGGCCTCTTCAAAAGTAGGGGTCGCAGAGGCAGCGCGCCTCCGAATCACGACGAACGAGGCTGGGGCATATCGACAAACTGTTGCGTGGCGTCGCCGGACCCGGCGCACTGATATTTTTTCAATCGAACCCTCGCGCCTGTCGATTTCGGCTGAGCAGTTTCGTCGTTAGAGTGGAGGCCGGGTGCTGCAGCGCCTAGCTCCAACCTATCAACGACATCAGTGAGTGAATCCGTCCATGAACCAGAAAATCTTCGTCAATCTGCCGGTCAAGAACATCGAGAAGACCCGCGCCTTCTTCGCCAGCCTGGGCTACAGCTTCAACCTGCAGTTCAGCAACGACAGCGCGCTGTGCATGGTGATCAGCGAGCACATCTTCGCGATGCTGCTGGCCGAGCCCTTTTTCCAGACCTTCACCCGCAAGCCTGTGGCCGATGCAACTAAGGGCACCGAGGTGCTGGTCTGCCTGTCGTGTGACAGCCGCGCCGAGGTGGATGCACTGGTCGCCAAGGCCGTGGCGGCCGGCGGCAAGACGCCCAATGCGCCGGTGGACCATGGCTTCATGTACGGCCATGGCTTTGAGGACCTGGACGGCCATCTGTGGGAGCTGATGTACATGGACATGGCCGCCGCGGCGCAGGCGCACGGCGCTTCGCAGCAGGGCTGAACGGGGCTTGCCGGAGCCATCACGGCTTTGCCCGGTGGCTTCCAAGCAAGCCGCTGGCAAGATCGAATCCGCGGCAGGCCCCGACGGCGATCAACCCGGCGACAAGAACCATCGCCGCCGTGTGAACGCCAACTGCCGCGACCGCCAGCGCCAGTGAGTCAGACGCCGTGATCGCTGGGCCTGCCGCGGTGCCGCTGAAGCACAGTGGCACCAGCGCAGGCACCAGCATCAAGCCCGCCCCGTGGGCGGTGGACATCATGAAGGACCAGAGCGCCAGCCCGAAGTGACTGGCTGGCGCTGGCCGCCACCCGCATTGGCGCCCCGTCAGGCAGAGCACCACGGCGACCACCAGCAGGCAGCCCGCCAACACTTGCACCAGCCGGCGATCCATTGCCAGGCCGAGCAGCACCGTGGCTGCCACCAGACCGACCGAGGCGACATGCCCTGCCGCCAGCGGCAGCAAGGCCCGCAGTGCCTGTCGGCGGTCGCCTGACTTCACACCCCAGGCGGCGGCGAAGATCCAGCCGCTGGTGGGGTTCAGCCCGTGCAGGGCACCGACACCGGCAATTGCCAGCCAGGGCCAGAGGCTGTCTGCCATTGCGCGCCCTGGTGCCCGCTCACGAAGCCTGGTGTCAGGCCTGCGCCGCGCAGCAGGCGCTGCCGGCGGCGGCCGGGGCCGCCTTCACAGGCGCTGCGGGCTCGTAGCGGTCGTGGTGGCGCAGCCATTCCATGCCGTAGGCCATGCCTTCTTCATCGCGGCCCGCCGGGGTCAGGTCGAGCAGGTGGTAGGTGCCCATCATCACTTCCACGCCGCGGCCGAAGCGCGAGTAGGTATGGAAGACCTGGCCGCCATCGTCCCGGTAGAACACGCTGATGCCAGGCGCTTCGGCCTGCGGGAAGGGCTGCAGCTTGTAGTTGTAGTGCACTTCGCCCGAGGCCAGCTCCTGCGGCGTGAAGCTGACGTGGAAGTCGCGGTTGAAGTCGCTGCCCTGCGACGACACCCACTTGAAGCGCCAGCCCATGCGCTGGCGAAAGCGCTCGATGTCGGCCAGCGGCGCGCACGACACGGCCAGCAGGGTCACATCGCGTTGCGCGAGATGCGCGGTCATGCCGTCGTGGTGGTCGGCCATGAAGGAGCAGCTCTTGCAGCCCTGCTCCCAGCCGGGAGCGAACATGAAGTGCTGCACCAGCAGCTGGCGGCGGCCGTCGAAAAGATCGGCGAGCCGGCGCGGGCCCATGGGCGTGTCGAACACATAGTCTTTGTCCATGCGCACCCAGGGCAGGGCGCGGCGCTCCTGGGCGAGTTGATCATTCCAGCGCGTCAACTCCTTTTCGCGCTCGAGCAGCTTGAGGCGTTCGGCGAGCCAGCGCTCGTGGGAGACGACGGGGTGGTGGGTGTTGTCTGCAGTGGCTGTGTTCATGATGGCTCCTTTGAGTGGGTGTGGTGTGACTTCGATCAGGATCGGGGGCGGCGCACCGCGCGCACCTTGCCGCTCTCGCCGCCCCCGGCGTAGAACAGATCGGCGCCATCGGATTCGAGCCCGCTGACACCGGCACCTGGCGGCATGCCCAGCCGTTCGAGCACGACACCGCTGGCCGGGTCGATGCGGCGGATTTCGCTCTCGTCGCCCTCCCAGACGCCGTGCCACAGCTCGCCGTCGACCCAGGTCACGCCGGTGACGAAGCGGTTGGACTCGATGCTGCGTATCACCGCGCCGGTCTCGGGGTTGATCTGGTGGATCTTGCGGTCGCGGTACTGGCCCACCCACAGGCTGCCCTCGGCCCAGGTGAGGCCCGAGTCGCCGCCGTGGCCGGGGGCGGGAATGGTGGCCAGCACCTTGCCGCTACCCGGGTCTATCTTGTCGATGCGCGACTCGGCGATCTGGTAGAGGTAGGTGCCGTCGAAGGCGGTGCCGGCGTCGCAGGCGCAATCGATGCTGCGCGTGGGCTCGCCGCTGGCCGGGTCGAAGGCCAGCAGCGCTGCGCCGGTGGCGGCCCAGACGCGCTGACCATCGTGGGTGACGCCGGCGATCTTGCTGGCACCGGAGAAGGGGCCGTACTCGCGGACGATCTCGGCCGCGTGGACGGGGACCTGGCTTTCTTGCTTGCTCATCTGTGTTGACTCCGTTGATAGCGCCTCTGGTCAGCGCCTGGAGTCAACTCTATTCAATCGGCAGCGCGGCAGGGAGTAACAAGATCGTCGTGAATCCGGTCAGCGGCGGGGCCAGCCAGCGCTGCGCCCGTGCCCGGCCGAGTGAGCGGGCCTGGCCTGCAGCCTCCAGCTCGACCAGCGCGCGCTGCACCGTGCGCTGGCTGGCGCCCAGCGCCAGGGCCAGCGCCGAGGTGGACCAGGCCGCGCCGTCGGACAGCAGGGCCAGCAGCGAGGCCTGCTCGCCAGCGATGGGCGGCACCAGCAGGGCCACGTCTCGCCCGTCATGGGGCTGGAGCACAAAGCCGCGCGTGGTGGCCGCTATACCGGCCAGCGCCGCCACGAGCTTGCGCAGCCGGCCGATCTCGACGCGCAGCCGGGCTCTATGGGTTTCGTCGGGGTGCCGCGTGCGGAACGCGTCAGCGATCAACGTTTCACGGTCCACATCGCCCGGCCAGGCCTCGGCCAGCGCGCGCGCCAGTGCGAACAGCACCGGCCGGCGGGCCAGTGGTTGCCATGCTGAGCCCATGCCAAGGCCCCGGCGGCAAGCATCAACCACCAGCGCATCCGAGTTCAGCAGCGCTTCGACCTCATCCAGGCGCAGCATCTGTTCGCCGCCGGCAGACAGGCGCCGCGCGGCAGGGCGATCGAGCGCCGTCCGCGCCTCCAGCACCTCGGCCAGCAGGGCCGGCACCTGCGCACGCCGGGCTGCCTCCTGCGCGCGGGCCAGCGCCTCACGCGCTTCACCGGTGCGCAGCGAGCGCAGGGCCAGCTCCGCAGCGCTCAGCTCGGCCACTGCCGCCAGCGTGGGCGGCAGCCGGCGCCCATCGAGTGGCGCCAGCGCGGCGGCGGCCTCGGCCAGGCGCCCGAGCAGCAGCAGCCGGCGCACCGCGACCAGGCGGGCATGCAGCGCGTTGGCATGATCGGCATGGGCCTCCAGCGTGAGCACCGCCGCGGCCAGCGTGCGCGGCGAGCCGCCCAGCTCGCGCATCGCCAGCGCCACCTCGGCCTCGGCCACGATGCAGCGCGCCTGTGCCAGCGCCTCATGGCTGCCGAAGGCCCGGCCTGCCCGCCGCAGCAGCGCGCGGGCCATCGCGTGGTCGCCCAGCTGCGCCATGGCGATGCCGCGCAGCGCGAGCGCCGGCGGGTCGTCGCGCAGGGCGACGCGCTTCAGTGCGCCGAGCGGATCACCGGCGGCAAGGGCCCGCCCGGCGGCGGCGATCAGGGAGTCCATGGCGCAAGCGTACCTTGCGCGGGCGATAGGCCGCTCGAAGACCCGGCGGAGCTACTTGGCGATGACGAAGCGCCCCACCACGATGCTGCCGTTGCCCAGGGTGACCTTGGCCATCAGCCTATCGCCCGCGGCCAGCTTGATCGGCGCGAGCGCCTCGATCTGGTTGCCCGCCCTGGCCTTGAGCGGCGCCACGTGCTTCGCAGTGCCACGCTCGACGCTTAATGTGCCGGTGGCGCCCGCGGTGGCAATCGCCTCACCGTGATCTTCCAGATAGAAGACCAGCTTGCGCTGCTGCACCACCAGCTCGAACGAGGTCTCGCCGCCTTCGTTCATGGCGCCTCCATGCTTGGGCTTCCAGTCGCCATGAGCGAAGACCGAGGTCATCGCCGCAAGCAGCAGAAGGGCAACAGGCATCAGCCGTGTTCTCATAGTCTCAGCGCACATTCAGTTGAAATTCAGAAGCCAGCTTGCGGTACTGGGCGACGCGGTCCGACACGTATTTGTCGAGCTCGGGGCCGGTCATCCACAGCGGGTAGAGCCCCAGCTCCGCGCGGCGTGCCGCAAAGCTGGGCGTCGAGCGGGCCTTCTCCAGCACGTCCACCCACTGGCGGTACTCGCTGTCGCTGACCTGCTTGCCGACATACAGCCCGCGCACCGTTGCCCAGCGGATGTCATAGCCCTGCTCCCGCGCGGTGGGCACGTGGGCCAGCTGGCCGGGCAGTCGCTGCTCGGACAGCACGGCGACCACACGGATGCCTGCGCTGCTTTTCAGATGCAGCGACAACTCGGCGGCGTCGCCTGCAAAGACCTGTACATGGCCGCCCTCCAGCGCGGTGAGCGCATCGCCACCGCCCTCGAAGGCCACGAAGCGGATGATCTTGTGGCTGACGCCCGCGGCCCGCGCCAGCAGCGCGGCCTTCACCCAGTCCTGGCTGCCTATGGTGCCGCCAGCGCCGAAGACGATGCTGCCCGGCTTGGTCTGCAGGGCCTTGACCACATCGGCGAGCGACTGATAGGGGGAGTTCTTGGCCACGGCGATCACGCCGTAGTCGGTGCCTATGGTGGCCAGCCAGCGCACGTCACGTTCGGAGTGCGGGCCGAACTTGCCCTGTGCGAGATTGAGCAGGGAGCCGGCCGAAAACGCGACCACCGCATTGCCATCGGCCGCGCGGCTGCCCGTGAAGGTGTTGAACGCGACCGCACCGATGCCACCCGGCAGATAGCTCAAGCGCAGGGCCGGCTGCTGCTGCGACTTGCCTGCCTCCAGCATCGCCTGCACCAGGCGGCAGGTGAGGTCGAAGCCGCCGCCGGACTTGGCCCCGACCACGCACTCCGGTTGATCGAATGGGCCGGCCCGGGCGGGCAGGCAAGCCACAGCGCTGGCCAGCACCAGGGCCTGTGCGCAGCGTCTGAAGAAGTGTTTCATGGGGGCTCAGATGCTGTGGGTTGATGGGCGCGGCCACCAGATCAGTGCCTGGGTTCCCCGCGCGTCGTCGCAGGGCTGCAGGCGCAGGGTGCCGCCATGACGCTCGGCAATCGTCCTGGCGATGGCCAGGCCGAGGCCGGCGCCGTTGCTGCCGCGGCCCTTGACGAAGCGCGTGCCGATGCGGGCCTGGATCTCGTCCGGGATGCCGGGTCCGTTGTCGCGCACGGACAGGCTGAAGCCCAGGCTGTCGGCGGCCGCTTCCAGCGTGACCTCGCCACGCGCGGGGCTGTAGCTGATGGCGTTGTGGGTCAGGTTGCTGAGCGCCTCGCGCAGCAGGGCCGGGTCGCCCTGGGCGATGCAGGGGCTGCGCAGCACGTTGACGCCAAAGTCGAGTTCCTTGGCACGGGCCTGAGGCAGCAGCTTCAGCGCGACATCGCGCACCAGGCCTTCGAGATCGACGGTCTCGTTCTGCAGCGCCGCGGTATCGCTGCGCGCCATGGCCAGCAGCTGGTTGGTGCTGCGCACGGCATCGTCCAACTGCTCCGACAGGGCGAGCAAGGCGTCACGCACCTTTTCCGGGTCGGCCTCGCGCAGGCTGTAGTCGATCTGGGCGCGCAGCGTGGTCAAGGGTGTGCGCAGCTGGTGAGAGGCGTCGTCCAGAAAGGCGCGCTCGCGGCCCAGCACCTCCTGCGTCCGGGCCATCTGCTGGTTGACGGCCTCGACCAGCGGCAGGATGTCGGCCGGCAGATCCTCGGTCTGCAGCGGCCGCAGATCGGACACATTGCGGCTCTTGACCTGGGCCGCCAGGCGGGACAGCGGGCGCATCGCCAGGGCCATCAGCGCGGCCAGGGTCAAGCCGATCACGGCGATCAGCGAGCCATCCCTGAGCGCGGCGCGCCAGATGAAGCTGCGCATGAACTGCCGACGGCTCTCGACGTTCTCGGCCACCTGGATGACCAGCTCGCGCGAGCCGCCGGTGCTGAGCGGCTTGTCGAGCCGTCTGACGTAGGTGCCGACGCGGACCAGCTCACCAAAGTAGTCGGCGTCGTAGAACACCGGCACGCCCTGGGTCGATGGCCCGGGCGGCTTCGGAAGATCCGGGCTGCCGATCTCGACCAGGCCATCGGCACTGGCCACGCGGAAGAACACATTGCCGCCGGCCGTCAGCTGGAAGATCTCGAACAGTCGATAGGGCAGCTCCACGGCCAGCCCGCCCGAGGCGGTCGAGACATTCAGATCGAGCGAGCGTATGGCGCCCAGCAGCGAGCGGTCATAGGCCGCATTGGCGGCTTCGAGCGCGTCGGTTCGCGTGAGCCACAGTTCGACGGCAATGATGCCGACCATGCCCGGAAGGAGCAGGGCCAGCACCTTGGCCTTAAGCGTCAGGCGACGCGTCTTCTTCCAGAACATAGCCCAGGCCTCGATAGGTGGCGATATGCACGCCGGTGTGTTCCAGTCGTTTGCGCAGCCGGTGCACCAGCACGTCGACCGCCGTGGGCAGCACGTCGTCGTCGTCGGAGAACACCCGGTCGATGATGTGCTGCTTGGACATGGGCTCGCCGCTGCGCTGCAGCAAGGTCTTCAGCAGGGCCTGCTCGCGCGGCGACAGCAGCAGGGGCTCGCGGCCCAGCGTGAACTGGCGCGTCACCGTGTCGAACACCAGCGGGCCGCAGGCCAGCCGGGGATGCTCCGCTCCCCGGGCCCGGCGCACCAGGGCCGTCAGCCTGGCCTCCAGTTCGGCCAGGGCAAACGGCTTGGCGAGAAAGTCGTCGGCGCCTTCATTCAGCGAGCTGACGCGCTCCGACAGCGAGTCACGGGCGGTCAGTATCAGGATGGGCAGCCGGTGGTCCCTGGCCCTCAGGCTTTGCAGCACCTGATGCCCCGAGCGACCTGGCAGCCCCAGATCGAGCACCAGGGCGTCGTAGTCGTGATCCTCCAAGGCCCGCTCGGCGAGGCCTCCGTGGTCGACCCAGTCGACGCGAAAGCCCGATTGCTCAAGCGCCTTCACCAGCCACGTCGCCAGCTTGTGTTCGTCTTCTGCCAACAATATGCGCATGGTCTGGGTGAAGCACGGGGGCTCGGATGGCCCCCATCCGTCGGGCCTGTCAGTCGGCGGAGCATTCCAGGTTGCCGGCTCGGGGATTGGGCCCCTGCACGCCCGGTCCAGGGCCGTCGGCGGGCAGACCCCAGTCGGCCTTCATGGCGGCATTGTCCACTTTCTTGATGCCGCTCTTGTCATAGGTCCAGGCATCGAAATAGTTGGTCGGGAAGACCTGGGGCACGCCGCTGGCCTGCAGAAAGGCCTTGAGCTTGGGCTGATCGTCCAGCGAGTAGGGGTAGTGCATGCCATAGGTGAGCTTGAAGTTGCTCTGGGTGTTGGCGCGCGAGTTCAGGTGGTGGGGCATGAAGGTCTTCACGTCGAAGGCCGGTATGACGGTGCGGGCCTGGTTCACCATGCGTGACTCGGGGCCGCCCTGCCAGATGTCGAGCGAGCTCAGCTTGGCTTCCTTCATCGCGACGTTCAGATTGCTCAGCGGCGAGCCATAGGTCTTGCCATCGGCAATGCGAGGGATGGTCAGATCGACGCCGCCGGCGCCGCTGTCGGAGACGTAAAGGTTGAGCACCTTGTCCTTGTCGTTCGACTGCGCGGTCACCAGGAAGCCGAAGGTTTCGGGGCCGCCGGTGCCGTTGCTCAGCTCGTCGCAATCAACGCTGTGCACCCAGCGCACGACGCGGACGGTCGAGAAGTCGTCGAGCTTGATGGCCTCGCCGCCCAGCAGAGCCGTGCACTGCGCCGCCGGTACGCCTGCCGCGACGAGCTTGGTGCAGACGGTCTTCGGTGCGTAAACCTGCTTGCCGGTCTGCTTCGCCCATTCGGGCACCTGTACCGAGTGGTCGCCGTGGTCATGGCCGATCAATATCACGTCCACCGTGCCCGTGCGCTTCAGCGAGGCCAGCGCCTTGGTCACCGAGGCGGCATTGGGCGTGGAGCCCGAGTTGACCGTCTCGCCGTCGAGCAGGATGCCCACCTTGCCGACCTGGTAGTGCCAGTTGGTGATGCCGAACCAGGTCATGCGGATGGCCTGTGGCGCGTCCTTGAGCGGATCGGGGGCGATGACCTCGTCGTCGCCGCCGCCGCAGGCGGCAACGCCCACAGCGACCGCTGCAACTGCGGTCAGTGCCCATCCCAATTGCCAGGGGGTCTTCTTCGTCATCGTTGTCTCCGTCGGATTTGTACCGGCATGTGTGGCGAGCCGGTGAACGCGACGGCAACAGTAGGTGCCGGTCCATTTCAGAATCCTTTCACTCGGATGCATCCAGGTTGAAAGCGGCTTGAAAGGTTGTCGCAGGCAGGATGGTCATCGGTTGGCAAACAAACACGACAGCAATGGAGACATCGATGATGAAGAACTTGATTACGCGACGGCAGGCCCTGGCGGGTGCCGCCGGCATCGGACTTGCCGGCATGGCCCCGCTGCGCGCCGTCGCGCAGGGCGCGGTCTGGCCTGCTAAGGCGATCCGTTTCGTCGTGCCGTTCGCGCCGGGCGGCAGCTCGGAGATCGTTGCCCGCGCCACCGCCGTGGAGATGGCCAAGATCCTCGGGCAGAGCGTTTACGTGGACAACAAGCCGGGTGCGGCCGGCAATGTGGCGATGGGCGAGGTGGCTCGCGCCGATGACCAGCACACGGTGATACTTGGGCACATCGGCACGCTGGCCGTGAACCCCTTCATCTTCGACAAGCTGCCCTACGACGCGGCCAAGGCCTTCCGGCCGATCTCACTGCTGTCCAAGGTGCCTAGCCTGTATGTCGTTCGGCCGGATCTGCCTGTGAAGAACCTGAAGGAGTTCATCGCGCTGGCCAAGTCCAAGCCCGGCCAGCTGAACTACGGTTCGGCCGGCAACGGCAGCGCCGGACACCTGGCCTTCGAGTATCTGAAGATGGCCAGCAATATCTTCGTGCTGCATGTGCCCTACCGTGGCACTGGCCCGCAGCTGACCGACCTGATGGGGGGCCGGCTCGATGGCGCCGCCGTCGGCGCACCGGCGGTGCTGCAATTCATCAAGACGGGCAAGCTGCGCTGCATCGCCACCGGCACCGCCCAGCGGCTGCCGCAGCTGCCGGACGTGCCGACCGTGGCCGAGCAGGGCTTCCCGGGCTTCGAGATGACCCAGTGGTACGGCCTGCTGGCGCCCAGCTCACTGCCGCAGCCCCATGCCGACAAGCTGGCACTGGCGGCAGCGCGGGCCATCAAGGAACCGGTGTCAGCGAAGCTATTGGAGAGCGAAGCGGCGCTGGCCGTGGGCAGCACCCCGGCGGAGTTCGCCCGCTTCATCGAGCTGGAGCAGCAGCGCTGGAAGCCGGTGATTGCACGCGCCAAGATCAAGCCGGATTGATCGGGCACAGGCGTCACCGCACCGCGCGAAGCACCTGCGGGGCTGGTCAGCACCAATACCGTGCAGCGCCCCGTGTTTGTGCTGCATGCACCACCATCCAGCAAATCGGGCACGTTTGTGCGCAGCACGCGCGGAGCCCGCCAATGCCTAGGGTTATGTCGGGCTGACCGTGCACCGATCAGGCCCACACTGAGCCCTTTTGCACGGGGTCAGCAGATGAGCAAGGTTTGGCGCAGGGGCCTGCCCTTCACGGCCGAGGTGGCGCCGTTTGTGCGGCATATGCCGTTGGTGGAGGAACACCGCGAGGGCCTGTTGCGCCTGCAGGGGGCCTGGGACAGCCTGGCCCTGCTGGGCCAGATGAGTGGCGCGGCCACCGACATGGCGCATACCCGCAGCGCCTTCCAGGCACTGACCGGCAACCTGCTGGACAGCCTGGCCCGCCGCCAGCTGGACAACGCGGTGCAGCGCCTGCAGGGCAAGGCCCAGGTGGCGATCGACATCCTGGTGCGCAATCTGTTCGAGCGCACCGCCGATGTCGGCTTTCTGGCCGCCGATGCGCCGTTGCGTGCGCTGGTGGCGGGTGCCGATCTGGCCGCCGATGCAAGGCCTGCGCTCGAGGCACGCTTTCGGGCCTATGTGGCCAAGTACTCGGTCTATGACGACATCGTCGTGCTCTCGCCGCAGGGCCTGGTGCTGGCGCGGCTGGACCGCAGCGTTGGGCTCACCCACAGCGCCGATCCCTTGATTGCCGAGGCGCTGCGCCCCGGCACACCCTTTGTCGAGCGCTTCGGCACCACCGAGCTGCTGGGCGGCCGCGCGGGGCTGATCTATGCCAGCGCGGTGCGTGCCGCCGATGGCACGGCCGGTGTGCTGTGCCTGAGCTTCCGTCTGGCCGATGAGATGGTCGGCGTGTTCCGTCAGTTGCTGGCGCCGGCGGATCGCACGGTGATCGTGCTGCTCGACGCCGAGTTCCGCGTGCTGGTCAGCTCGGACCCGTGGCAGTTGCCGCCCGGCGCCCGGTTGCCGCCCGCCCGGCAGCACCGCCTGGTGTTCGCTGGCCGCGACTATCTCGCCGTGGCCGCGCCGGCCAGTGGCTACGAGGGCTATCGCGGGCCGGGCTGGTCGGCGCTGGCGCTGCTGCCGGTCGAACAGGCCTTCGTCGATGACGAGGCGGCACCGGCCGGCCCCGATCACGGCTTCGAGCAACTGGCCGCCAGCGTCGACACCCGAGAGCTGTTCGATGCCGAGCTGCGCGGCATTCCGCTGGAGGCGCGGCGCATTCAGCGCGATCTGTCGCGATCGCTGTGGAACGGCAAGCTGCGCAGCCGGCTGAACCGCAGCGGGGCAGGTGGCACCGATTTCGCGGTGACCCTGCTCAACGAGGTCGAGCGCACCGGTCAGCAGCTGCGCCAGGTGTTCGAGCAGGCGATCGGCAATCTCCACCACGCGGCGCTGGCCGCGGTGTTCGAAGCGGCCCAGTTTCATGCCCGCCTGGCGATAGACATCATGGACCGCAATCTCTACGAGCGTGCCAACGACTGCCGCTGGTGGGCGCTGGACGCCGAGCTGCAGCAGGCGCTGGCCGGCGGCTCCGCCGAGGCCGCCAGCGCGCGGCTGCGCCACATCAACAGCCTCTACACCGTGTATGCGCTGCTGCTGGTGTTCGACGCCCAGGGTCGCATCGTGGCCGTGTCGGATCCGGCCCATGCGCATCGCGTCGGCGAGCGTCTTGAGCAGCCCTGGGTGGCCGAGACCCTGGCGCTGCGTGACCGCGAGCGCTTCGTCGTCTCGCCGCACCAGGCCTGCGGGCTCTACGGCGAGTCGGGCGAGACACCGACCTATGTCTATGCCGCTGCGCTGCCGGCCCCCGATGACGAGACCCGTGTGCTCGGCGGCGTGGCCATTGTCTTCGACGGCGCACCGCAGTTCGCGGCCATATTGCGCGATGCCTTGCCGCAGGAGGGGCAGGGCAGCGCCTTGCTGCTCAGCCGCGACGGGCGGGTGGTCGCGTCCAGCGATGCCCGATGGTCGGCCGGCGCCGTGGGGCCGCTGGCGCCGGCACTGCTCGATCTGGGAGCCGGGGATACGCAGCGCTGCGAGCTGACGCTGGATGGCGTGGTGCACGCGGTGGGCATTGCGATGTCCGGCGGCTACCGCGAGTACCGGCGGGGTGTTGCGCGCTCGGATCGTGATGTCGCCGCGGTGATGCTGGTGCCACTGGGCCGGCGTCTCATCGTGGCCGCCACCGCGCCGCTGGCCTTTGTTCCGCCGCCCTTGCCGCCTTCGACCGAGGGAACCCTGGACATCGCCAGCTTCATGGTCGACGGCCAATGGCTGGGCCTGCCGGCCGAGCAGACGCTGGAGGCGCTGGAGCGCACGCGCATCACCGGCATGCCCAACACCCCGGCGGCGCTGATCGGCATGCTGAGCCACCACGAGCAGATGCTGCCGGTGCTGGACCTGGGCCTGCTGCGTGGTGGCCGGCCCAGTGACTATGCCGATGCGCCGGTGCTGGTCTGCCAGGACGGGCGCGGGCAGCGCCTGGCGCTACGGGTGCAGGAGCTGGGGCCGGTGTTCAGCGTCGCGCTCGCTGCGGTACGGCCAAGCCCGGCGCTGGGCGGCCTGGTCGCGGCAGGTCGCGAGCGCCTGGTGCGGGGTGGCGGCGATGCGGCGGCGATGCTGACGCTGATCGATATCGACGAGTTGCGGCGGCGACTGAGTGCGGGCGCCGGTGAGGCCCTGGACCTGATCGGCGCCTGATCGCGGCTCAGACGTCTTCCAGCTTCCAGTTCAGCTTCAGGTTCAGCGTGCCCTGCACTTCGCCCTGGCCCTTGCTCGTCACCGGCAGGCTGATGCTGGCGCTGCCCTTGCGTGGCGCCTGGCGCGTGCGCTCGGCCAGCCAGGTGCCGACGCTGGCGATGGCCTGGATATCGCCCTCGTGGGCCTCGGTGCGGCCACGTTCGATGCGGGTGTGGCGGCCCGAGGTCTCGGGCACGAACAGGCCGGCGTCGGTCATGAAGGTGTGGGTCTTCGTGTCCAGTACGAGGCTGTGATTCAGGCACAGCAGGCGCAGCGCGTCGGGCTTCAAGCCGCCATCGGCCCTGCTGGTCGAGCGCCAGGGCACCGGGCCCTGCACATCGGCGTACTGGCCCTCGGCCTGGTCATTGACCACCTCGTGGAACTGCGCGCCGCAGCCATCGAAGCCGTGGAAGCTGAGATAGCGTGGCTCCAGCGGGGTGTCCAAGGTGTCGGGCAGGGGCGTGGCATTGCCGCCAGCGGGCAGCACGCGCACGGTGGACAGCTCCATCGCCGCACGCATCAGGCAGTCCTTGTTCTCGCCGCAGCTGGTCTTGATCTGCTGGGCTCGCTCGGCCATCTGCTGCATCGTCATTGCCTGCGGCGCCTGGCGGCCCTGGGCCTTGGCCTGGTGTTGTGCAACCCGGGCCTGCACCTGCGCTGCGCGATCCATCATTTGCTGAGCGTATTGCGGGTCCTTGGTGTTGAACTCCTGCAACTGGCCGTCGGAACGCAGATAGGTCACCAGCTTGTACTGGCGCTGCGTGCGGCTCCTGGACGAATCGCCGGCATGCTGCCAGGCGCTTTGACCCTCGACGCTGAGCTCCACCGTCAGCCGCACACGCTTCTCGGCCGTGGGCGTGGCGCCGCTGTTCTGCGCCAGACCCCATAGACACACGAGCACCAGCAGCGGCAGCAGAACCGGCCAGGGCAGCAGCTGCGCAGCCTGCTCGGGGTGGGCATCGTCGGGTGTTTCGGTGTTCATGGCTGACCTCGTGGGAGTGGCACGAAGTCTGCCGATCAGGGGCCTGCGGGGCATCGCCCGAAAGAGCCAGCCGGGCAGGGCGTGGGCGTCAAGGAGAGCCATGGGCGCGGCGGTTGGATGCGCTGCTGTTCCATCGCTCAGCAGGCCAGGCGACGTCGAAAAATTTGACACTTCGTCTGACCCAACAGGCCCCATTTGATAAAACCATACAAAAAACAACAACTTGCTGTGGCTGGCACGGGTTTTGCGGATTGATGGCCGTCAAGGTGACCCATCAATTCTTGCCCGTCGGAGGCCTCATGAAGCTCCTGCCCTTTCGCGTTTTGCCACTCGCATCGGTTCTGCTGGCCTCCTTTGTGGGCTTGGCCTCAGCGGCCCCGATCAGCCTGACCGGTCAGATACTCGGTGACCCGCGTACCGGCAACTTCCATGACCTGTTCATCGACGTGACGATCACCGGCGATACCACCTCCAACCAAGTCAGCTGGAAGGTCGACATCAACACCCCCAATCATCCAAATGCCAAGCTGGACGAGTTCTATTTCAATATGATCGGATTGGGCTCGGACTACAGCTTCTCCGGTTTCAATCCGACAGGATGGGATATCAATAGCCCGGCAAGCTCTCAGGGCGGGGGCAATATGAACCTCGAGTTTCTGTTCGAGGCCCTGGATCCATCCGGGCCGCCGAACGCGGACGACGTGACCAACACGCAGGATCTCACCTTCACCATGACCAAGGCCTCGGGAAATTTTCTGGCCAGTGATTTCCTGAACGCCTTTTCTTCGTGCAGCAGCGACACGGAATTGCCCTGCGGGCAAATGGGCGCGCACTTGCAGGCTTTGCAACAGGGTCAGAGCGGGTTCCTGGTCGGGAACTACGCTGTCAGCAGCAGTGGTGGCACGCCCGGCAGCGGCGGTGCTCCAAGCAGTGGCGGGCAGGTGCCCGAGCCCAATTCCAGTTCCCTGGTGCTGCTGGCCATGGGCCTGCTTGGAGCCAGTTTCTGGGCTCGCCGCGGTGCCGCCGCCAAGCTCTGATCGCCTGGCCGTGGCCCGCAGCCAGAAGAACCCCGCGCAGCGGGGTTTTTTTTCGGATCGATGGTCTGCCGCGGCGCCTTGACCGATGTTGACCGAGCACGCCATCAGCGGGCGCTCCGAGCTGCGATGGCGCCTGTGCAATCTTGCTGCGTCGCTGACCACGATTGCGCTGGCCTGCTCGGCCTATGCCCTGATGCCCTACAACCAGAAGCAGCTCTCGACACGATTTTCCGGGGCCGGGCTGTCGTTCAGCGGGCTGGAGTTTCTGGTGCTGGCGGCACTGGCCTACGCGGTCACGTTGGCCGTATGGCACTTGAGTGAAAGCCAACCCGGCTGCTCCAAGTCCTTGCGTTGCTGGTATGTGCTGGCGGCATTTGCGCAGGCGCCCCGGCGCAGCTTCAACGCGGGCCTGGCGCCAGCGGACCGACGGGCCTTGCTGGCCACCTTGCTCAAGTGTTTCTTCGGACCGCTGATGGGCATGTCGCTGATGCTCTTCTGCGTGAATGCCTGGGTGAATGGAGCGCAATTGATGGCAGGGTTTGCGGGCGCCGACAACTGGCGCGACGGCCTGCTCCTGTTCAACCGTCACGGCTACTGGTTTGCACTACAGCTGCTGCTGTTTGTCGATGTGCTGGCCTTCACGCTGGGCTATCTGGTCGAGTTGCCGCGCCTGGGCAATGCGATCAGGTCGGTTGACCCGACCTGGCTGGGCTGGGGAGCGGCGCTGCTGTGCTATCCGCCGTTCAACAGCCTGACCAATGCCCTGTTGGGTTCGCAGCTGAGCGAGTTCCCGCAGTTTGCGAACCCGACCGTCCACCTGCTGATGAACCTGCTGCTGTTGGCGGCGATGGCCGGCTACGCGGCGAGTTCGCTGGCCTTGGGGCTGAAGGCCAGCAACCTGACGCACCGGGGCATCGTGGCGCGGGGCCCCTATGCCTTGGTGCGCCACCCGGCCTATGTTTGCAAGAACCTGGCCTGGCTGATCGGTTCGCTGCCGGCGCTGTTCACGGCCTTCGGTCAGTCGCCATTGACCGGCCTGCAGGCACTCGGGTCGGTGCTGGGCTGGGCGGCGCTCTACCTGCTGCGTGCATTGACCGAGGAAGACCATCTGCGCCGCGTCGACGGCGACTATGCCGCCTACGCGGCGCGGGTGCGCTACCGCTTCATTCCGGGTCTGGTGTAGCGGCCGGTGACTGGCTACTTGGTCACAGAGATCGACTGGGTCGCGGTGTTGCCCGCGGCGTCCTTGGCCACGGCCTTGATGGTGTGGGCGCCGGCCGCTGCCTTGCGGATGTTCCAGTTGTAGCTGAGACTGCCGCCGCTGCCGCTGGCTACCTGCGCGCCGTCGATGTACAGAGTCTGGGAGATGCCCGCTGCGCCGCTGTTGTCGGTGGCGTTTACAGTGACCGACACCGTGTTGCCGCTGAGCTTGGCGCCGTTCGTCGGGTTGCTCAGATTGAGCACAGGCGGTGTGACGTCGGCGACGATGGCGACGCCGTTGGCCACATTGACGGCGATGGTGGCCGAGCCTGCCGAGTTGCCCGCTGCATCGAAGGCTTTGGCGACCAGATTCACCATGCCATTGGGCACCGTGGTCGAGTCCCAGCTGAAGCCGTAGGGCGCGCTGCTGTCGGTGGCCACGGTGCTGCCATTGACGCGAAGTTCGACCCGCGCCACGCCGACGTTGTCGGTGGCGCTGGCGTTTACCGCTACCCAGGCGCTGACCGTGGCGCCGCCTGACGGCGAGGTGATGCTGGCACTCGGTGCCTGGGTGTCGGCGGGCGGCGAGGCCGCCAGGCTGGCCTGCACGGCCGCTGCCGCGTTGACACGGCCGTGGCCGTAGTAGGGGTCGCGGCCCGCCGTGCCCAGGTCGGTGGCCGAGGCATAGAGCAAGCCCTCCTGCTGGAGGTTGCTCAGTGTCGGTTTGGCCGACAGCATTTGGGCCACTACGCCGGCCACCACGGGGCTTGCGAGCGAGGTGCCCCACCAGGCCTGGTAGCCGCCGCCCTTGGTGGTGGTCCAGATGTCCTGGCCTGGGGCCGCCAGGGTCACGAAGCCGCCGTAGCTGGACCAGCTGGTGCGCAGATCGTTCTGGCCCGTGGCCGAGACCACGATCATCGTGCTGGTCGGCGTCAGGTTCTCGTCGATGCCGTTGTTGCCGGCGGCAACCACGACCAGACCGCCCTTGTTCTTCATGTATTGGGCGGCGTTCTGCACCGCCAGGCTGCTGGCCACGCCGTTGAAGCTGATATTGGCCACCTTCGCGCCCTGGTCGGCCGCCCAGGTCAAGCCCTGGGCCACCGTGCTCCAGTAGGCATAGCCGCTGGGGTCGGAGATGCGTATCGGCATGATGCGCGCAAGCCCGGCGACCCCGGCCACACCAACGGCGTTGTTGCTCGACGCGGCTGCCGCGCCGGCCACCGCTGTGCCATGGCCCACCGGGTCGGAGGCGTCGGCATTGTTGTCATAGAAGTTCCAGCCGGCCACCATGCGAGCCGTGAGATCGGGGTGTGTGCCGTCGACGCCGGTGTCGAGCACGGCAATCGTCGTGCCGTTGCCCTGCGAGCCGTCCCAGGCCGCAGCAGCGCCGATCTTGCTCAGATGCCACTGGCTGCCCAGATAGGGATCGTTGGTGACCAGGGCTGGGGCGATGCGACGGTCCAGCTCCGCAAACTTCAGCTGGGGATGCTTGGCCAGCAAGGTGGAGACTGCGGTCTCCGACGCCTGGGCCGGCAGATCGACGATGAAGATATCGCTCCTGCCGAGCCTGCGCCCCTTGCCGCCATGCGGGCCCAGGATTTTGGCCAGTTCCTTCTCGGACAGGCCCGCCCGGGTCATCACCAGGATGCGGCCCTTGGCGAAGCTGTCCTGCGCCGGGCCGGCGCCGGGCGGGTGCTGGGCCATCTCGGTCAAGGCCTCGGCCAGATTGGCCGGCAGCGGGCGGGTGACGCGGCTGACGTGGCGACCCTCGGTCGGTACCAGCACGCAGTAGTCGGCCTCGCAATAGACCATGCCCAGTGCCATCTGCTGCTCCGACCACTGCGCGAGCGAGACCTTGGCGCACAGCGTCTTGGCGAAGTGCACATCGCGCAGCTCGGGGCTGTATTTGTGTGCGCCATGAATGCCTCGGCGGTCGATGCGCACCAGTTCGTCATAGCGGTGCGTCTGCAGCCGCAGCTTCAGCGCCTCGCGCACCGGGCCGGGTATGTCGGCGTAATGGTTCAGAGCCGCGACCACATCGCCGGTGTAGGCGCTTTGAGGGCGGGTGTCCCAGGGGCATTCGGGAAGGCTGGCAACGGAAGCCGCGAGAGCGAGCGTGGCGAGAACAGACATGAAAAACCTCGTACGTAGCTGGCCGCACGGCCAAGTCAATCAAGGCATCGCCATGCCATGCGGCGGTCGATGCGGTGCGGGCCATACCGGATACGAGATCCCTACTCGGCTTCTCGGACAGACAGGGGCAGTCTAGGCCCGCGCTTGCGGGCTGCCAAGCCTCGGAGGGCATTGGTTTGAGTAGTAGTGCGCGTCGCGCGGGTGAGCAGATGTAAACGCGCCGGAGGCTTGTAACAGACCTCCGGCGCCACTTGCCATTGACGATCAGCGGAAGCTGTAGCTCACGCTGGCATAGACGCTGCGGCCACGCGGGTCGGTGTAGGTCGGGTCATAGCCGGCGAGGAAGTAGTAGGCCTGGTTGGAGAACGGTGGCGCGGTGTTCAAGAGATTCAGAACGCCGGCCCTCACCTTGAGCTGCGTGTTGACGTTCCAGCTGCCGGTCAGGTCCCACAGCGAGTAGGCCTTAACCTTGCGCGTGGGCAGCAGCGTGTTGGCGACCGGGTCGTAGGTCGTGTTCTGGTCGGTGTAGCCCGAGGAGAACTGGTTCGCCAGCGTCAGGCCGAAGGGGCCCTGGTCCCAGCCGAAGCTGATGCGGTGGCGCCACTTCTGTATCACCTGATCGTTCAGGAACACCCCCAGATTGCTGCGGTAGCCCTCCAGCGGGCCGAACTGGCGGTCGTACTTCAGCACCAGGGTGCCGGTCATGCCGGCGCTGAAGCGGCCCACCGAAGTGGCCGCGCCCTTGTAGTCGAAGCCCAGGTCCAGGCCCGAGGTCTTCAGCCGGCCCTGGTTCTCCTTTTGCAGGATGATGTTGGTGATGAATCCGTCACCGTCGCGCTGGATGTACTTGCCGTTGTACTTGTCCGGGCTGTCGACGATGATCTGCTCGCCCAGGGTCGAGATCACATCCTTCTTGGTGATGTTCCAGTAGTCGACGCTGAAGCTCAGGTCCTTGCCGGCCTCGAACACCAGGCCCAGCGAAAACTGTGCCGACTTCTCGGGCTTCAGATTCGGGTTGGAGCGCCGCTCGACCGGCCACTGGTCGGTACAACCGTCTATCGTGTCCAGGCCGTCCTTCACGCATTGCGGATCGGTCAGGAAGCTCGATGCGCTGCCGTAGGTGGTGGGGCGCTTCAGGTCGGCCAGGGAGGGCGCGCGAAAGCCCGTGCCGGCCGAGGTGCGCAGCAGCAGGTTCTTCGCCGGCTGCCAGCGCAGGCCTATCTTCGGGTTGGTGGTCGAGCCGACCTCGCTGTAGTGGTCATGGCGCAGGGCCAGCTGCAGCTCCAGCTGCTTGGTGATGGGTGCGTTCAGTTCGGCGAACACCGAGCCGACGCTGCGGCTGTCATCGGTGGCCTTCAGATCGGTGGTCGAACCGGCGGCCAGGCCCGAGTCGCGGTCGCCGGCGATATTGTTCGACAGCAGCAGCGCCGAGGGCGTGAAGGTGGTGTTCTCGCGGCGCAGCTCGGCGCCCAGCGCGAGGGCCAGATCGCCGCCTTCCAGTGCCATCAAAGCCTTGGAGATCTTGCCGTCGATGGCGGTGGACAGGCCCCTGGACTTGCGCGCCTCGTCATTGACCTTGATGCTGTTGATCAGGTCCAGCCCCGCCTGGCCGGACGGGCCGAAGGGGTTGATCTTGCCGGCGCGCACGCCCGCATCGAACTTGTCGAACAGCACATAGCCGTCGACGTACTTGTCCACCGCCTTGTTCTGCGCGCGGCTCAGGCCGAGGTCGTAATCCCAGCCGGCCACCATGCCGCTGGCGCCCAGCACCAGGCGCTGGGCCGTGCTGGTGACCTCGTTGGTGCGGTTGCCCGCCTCGGTCATGCGGTAGCGGATGCCGCTGAAGGTGGACGTGGGCGACTGACCGGCGGCCAGCAGTGCCGCCCGGTACTTCTCGGGCAGCAGGGTAATGGCCAGGTTGCGGATGCGCTGCGGATTCGGGCTCAGCACATAGCGGCTTTCGGCCTCTGACTGCACCAGCTCGGCGAACACCTGATGGTCGTTGCTGACCTGAAAGGTCGCACGGCCGATGAAGCCGATCTTGCTGGCCTCGGGATAGATCTCCGTGTCCTGCATATAGTCGTAGCTGCAGGCCAGCGGGCCGCCGGGGCCGGCTGCGGCAAACACCGTGGCCGGGCCGTTGCAGGTCGGCGAGCTGGGGTTGATGCGGGTGCGCGTGGTGCCGGCGGGCAGCACACCGGCGGCGATCAGCGCATTGCGCTGGCCCGAGCTGATGTCGATATTGGCCGGGTAGGTGTTGCTGGACATCAGCGCGGGCAGATTGCTGGCCAGCGGCCGGTCCTTGATGAAGTCGCGCTGGCTGGAACGCAGTGCGGCTAGCTGCTGCACATCGAGCACGCCGAAGACATTGAAGCGGTCGCGGTTCAGGTCGCCGAAGCCGCCGCTGATGCTGGCCGTGCGTTTGCCCGCGCCGCCTTCCTGGGTGGCGGCAACCGAGGCGCTGAGGTCCACGCCCTGGTAGTCCTTGCGGGTGATGAAGTTGATCACGCCGCCGATCGCGTCGGTGCCGTAGATCGCCGATGCACCGTCCTTGAGGATCTCGACGCGCTGGATCGCGCCGGCCGGGATGTTGTTCAGGTCCACACCGGCGTTGTCGCCGGGCGAGGCGAAATTGGCCAGGCGGCGGCCGTTCAGCAGCACCAGCGTGCTGGACACGCCGATGCCGCGCAGATTAGCGCCGTTGAAGCCGCGCTGGCCCGAGGTGCCGTCGGTGATGCTGGCGCCGTCGGACAGCGGTGCGGTATTGGCGCTGATGTTCTTCAGCAGCTCGGCGGCCGTGGTGACGCCGCTCTTGTCGATGTCTTCACGCTTGATGACCTGCACCGGCAGCGCGGTCTCGCCGTCAATGCGCTTGATGCTGGAGCCGGTGATCTCCACGCGCTCGAGCCTGGTCGAGTCGGTCTGTGCGCTGGCGGCCTGAACGGCCAGCAGGGCGATGGCCAGGGCGCAGGGTTGAAGCACGAATCGGGTGCGCAGTGATCGGTTTGTGGTGGGGCTGGTCATGAAGGGCCTCGGGTTGAGTCGTCGGAGAAAATGCAACACACATTTCTTCGGACTCAGGCTACCCAGAGGCCCCCGGCTTGGCACGAGGGTTGAGCCTCCGCGGACGCAAAGCTGTAATTTGAAGTCGCAAGCCTGAAAAGTGGCTGTTGCGCGCCCGGCTCAGATCACCAGCGGCCGCAGCTCATCGACAGCGGCTTCCAGCACCGGCCCGCCATCGACGATGTTCAGCTGGCCCCGGGCACGCAACCCAGATTGGTGCAGCAGCGCGGCCAGTGTTGTGCAGCAGTCATTGGACTGACCCAGCGCGGCCTGTGCCGCTGCGGGCAGAAAGCTGCTGTACAGCGGATGCTTGGGCAGCAGGCGGCCGATATGGCTGCGCAGAGCCGGCGGGAAAAAGCCATCGTCGGGCGGCAGCTGGCCGCTGTAGAAGTGCCGGCCCAGGCCTTGCCAGAACGGCGAGGCCGGGCCGCCATCGCCCTGGCCGGGCAGCTCGCAGATCAGCGTCGCCCCGAAGCGCTGTGGCTGAGTCAGCACTTCGCTCAGCTGTGCCTGCAGCAGCAGGGCCAGCGCTTCGGGCGGCGCATCCTCGGCAAGCAGCGGCAGGCGCAGCTCGGCCGCACCGGTCAGATCATTGCCCAGCACCAGGGTGCCGGCCCGCTTGAACATGCCCATCTCCGCCGAGGCGTGAACGACCTGGCCGCTGCGAAAGCTGTAGCGCGGCAGCTCCAGGCCGGTGCTGGCGATCAGGCCGGCGGCGCCGAGTAGCTGATCGTCGCGCAACAGCACGAAGACCCGCATCTCGGTCGTGGGGGTGGCGCAGGCAAAGGCACGTTTCGAGCCGGCCAGCAGGGCGTGGACCTGGTGTTCTTTGCAGCCGCCATGCAGGGCCATGAAGGCGGCTCCATCCTGCGGTGCGAGAGGGCGAACCAGCAGCGCGCTCATGACGGGCTCCCTTCCGGGTGCAGCGGCACCACACGCACCTCGTCGCCGACCGACAGCTCAAGCAGCTCCAGCAGCTCCAGCGGGAGGGCCAGGTCTTGCTCATCGTCCCCCGGCAGGCTGAGCCTGGCCAGCGTGGCGCGGAAGGCCTGTGTCAGCGTGTTGGCGATCAGGCAGGGCTGACCATTCGTGTGCTCGTCCGTGCCCCGGCTGACGCGCAGCCGCCGGTTGTGGCGCAGGCTGCGCAGCTGGGTCAGCGGCGCCTCCACCGTGGGCCCGGCGTCGAACAGATCGACATAGGTATCAGCCTCGAAGCCCTCGTCGAGCAGGATCTTGAACGGCAGCTCGGCGCTCTCGTGCAGCTGGCCGATGGCCAGCTGGGCGTCGGGCGGCAGCAGGGGCACATAGATCGGGTACTGTGGCATCAGCTCGGCGATGAAACTCTTGCTGCGCCCGCCGGCCAGGCGCTCGGCCTGCGGGTAGTCGATGCCGAAGAAGCGCTGGCCCACCGCGGCCCAGAACGGTGAATGTCCCGCGGCATCGCAGGGCCCGGGCGACTCGGCCGCCAGGCGGCTGGCGAAGCGTTGCGGATGCTCGGCCATGAACAGCAACCGCGCCCGTGAGAGCAGCTGCGGCCAGGGGCCGGACTCCAGGGCCGGGTCGATGTAGAACGAGGTCAAGAGCGATGCACCGGTCAGGTCGTGGCACAGATGCAGCGTATGAATCTTGTTGGCCACGCCCAGCTCGGCCGAGGCATGGACGATCAACTCGTTGCGATAGCTGTAGAAGCGGTCGCCGAAGCCGGCCGAGGCGGCAATGCCGCTGGTGCCCATCAGCTGGCCGGTCTGCAGGTCTTCGAGCACGAAGAAATAGATCTCCTCGCCGCTGACATCGACCTCGGCGCCGAAGGCGTGGGACGACATGCGCAGCTTGTCGTACAGGCGCTCGCGGTCGGGCGGCAGCGAGCCGATGCCGATGGCACTGGCCGCGGCAATGCGTTCGATCTGCGGCAGGTCGCTCAGGCGGCCGGTCCTGAACAGCAGGCGCTCGGGTGTTGGCGCATTCATGAGATGTTCGCTCCTTGATCCTGGGGCTGCTTCGTCGCATTCAAACGCTGGCTGCGCTGCTCGCGCGGCGTGATGCCGAAGTGCGCCCGGTAGTTGTTCGAAAAGTGCGGGCCAGAGGAAAAGCCGCAGCTCAGGCCCACTTGCAGAATCGACTGGCTGGTCTGCTGCAGCAGCTGGCGCGCGCGGTTCAGGCGCAGCTCCTGGTAGTAGCGCGAGGGCAGGTTGTCCAGGTACTGCTTGAACAGCCGCTCCAATTGGCGGCGCGACACGCCGACGAGGCGGGCAATGTCCTCGGTGGCCAGAGGCTCCTGCACATTGGCCTCCATCAGCGCCACCGCCTCGGTCAGCTTGGGCTGGCCGCCGCCGATGCGTGCCGTCAGAGGCACGCGCTGTGCCTCACCCGGGCCGCGGGGCCGTTCCAGGCCCAGGCGGCCCTGCACCTGCTGGGCCAGCTCGGGACCGTGGCTTTGCGCGATCAGGTGCAGGAACATGTCGAAGGCCGCCAGCCCGCCGGCGCAGGTCAGGCGCTTGCGGTCGGCCTCGAACACATTGGACGAGACCACGACATCGGGGAAGACCTCGGCCAGCAGCGGCGCATAGGCCCAGTGCAAGGTGGCGCGATGGCCGGCCAGCAGTCCGGCGCGGGCCAGCAGCCAGGCGCCGGTGCCAACGCCGCCGAGCAGCGCGCCGCTGGCGGCCTGCTGCTGCAGCAGCGGCAGCACCGCCTCGAATCCGCTTTGCGGCACCGGGGTGTCGCAGACGACGAAAAGACCGTCCAGCGTCGGCAGGTGGGGCAGGGCCAGGTCAACGTTCAGGCTGCTGCCATTGCCCGCGCGCACGGGTCTGCCATCGACCGAGCAGAGCAGCACGTCGTACAGCGTTGCGACGCTGCCGGCCGACTGACTCTCGCGCTGGGCGGTGTTGGCCTGGGCCAGCGCGTCCAGCGCGCCGCCCACGGCCATCAGCGAGCAGCCGGGCAGCAGCAGAAAGGCGTGGCGTTCGGCGGGACGCGCGGGCATGGAGCGCATTCTGGCAAGAAACCGGCGCGCTTACTTCAGATTGCCGGACAGGAACTTCTGCAGCCGCTCGCTCTTCGGGTGTTTCAGCACGTCGCCCGGGTGGCCCTGCTCCTCGATCAAGCCCTTGTGCAGGAACACGACGTGGTTCGACACTTCGCGGGCGAAGCCCATCTCGTGCGTGACAACAATCATCGTGCGGCCCTCGACGGCCAGATCGCGCATCACCTTGAGCACCTCGCCGACCAGCTCCGGGTCCAGCGCCGAGGTCGGTTCGTCGAACAGCATCACCTCGGGGTCCATCGCCAGGGCCCGGGCAATGGCCACGCGCTGCTGCTCCCCGCCCGACAGCTGCGAGGGATAGACCTTGGCGCGGTGCGCCACGCCGACGCGCTCCAGCAGCTCATGGGCCCGCGCCAGCGCCACCGTCCTGCTCTGGCCCAGCACCTGGACCGGCGCCTCGATGATGTTCTCCAGCACCGTCATGTGCGCCCACAGATTGAAGTGCTGGAACACCATCGCCAGCCGTGCGCGCATGCGCTGCAGCTGCTTGCCGTCGGCCGCCATCAGGCCGCCGCCCTTGGCCGCTTTCAGCGCCAGCTCTTCGCCGCGCAGCAGGATGCGGCCCGCGTACGGCTGCTCCAGCAGGTTGATGCAGCGTAGCAGCGTGCTCTTGCCCGAGCCGCTGGAGCCGATGATGCTGATCACGTCACCGGCGCGGGCCTCCAGGCTGACGCCCTTGAGCACCTCGTTGGCGCCATAGCGTTTGTGCAGGCCTTGGACCTGCAGGGTCAGGGTGCTCATGGTCTGTTCTCAATCACTCGATAGCTTGCCGCTGCGCAGCGGCGTCTGGCCGGCCACCTTGCACAGGCTGCGGCCGGCGGTGGCATAACGCAGGGTTTCGCGGGCGAACAGCAGGCCGCTGGTCCGGGCGCGCAGCTGGCGGACCTCGCCGCTGAGCGCGTCGGTGACATCGGCCAGGCAATCGCCCACTGCGATGGCGTCGCCCGGCTGTCGGTGGTAGCTGACCACGCCGCTGATCGGGCTGGACAGCACCTCCACCGCATTCAGCGCCGTGGCAGGCTGTAGCAGTGGTGGCAGAGCCAGGTCTTGCCCATCCTGATCCAGCAGGCCGCAGTGCTGCAGATAGGCCAGCAGCGCCCGGGCATCGACGGCCGCCTGGCCTTGCTCCACGTCCAGCGAGCCGCGCAGTTCGACGGTCACGCTGGTGCAGGCCAGCGGTACCGGGTATCGGCCCTCGAAGTGCGACTGCAGCTGCCACCAGGTCTGCGAGCAGGCCTCGTCGAAGGGGTTGTCGCCCGAGGCGGTGGCCAGCAGGCTTGCCTGTGCGCCGAGCAGCCGCGCCAGCGGCTCGACCGCCGGCCACAGCGGCGTGCCGGTGTACAGATGCAGCACCGCCTCGCAGTCGCAATGCAGGTCCAGCACCACATCGGCGTCGCAGGCCAGTCGCATCAACGCCAAGCGCAGGCTCGCCAGTTCGGTGGTCGCGGGCAGGGCTTGCAGGTGCTCGCGCATGGCCGCGCGTATCGCCTGCACATTGGCCCGTGCGTCTTCGGTGAGCCGCCCCTCCAGCCGGGGCAGCAAGGGCTCGAACAGGGCCGGGTAGTGGCGGTTGAAGTTCTCGCCGCTGGCCAGATCGAAGCGGCCCACCGGCGTGCGCAGCAGGGTCTGCGCCAGGCCGATCGGGTTGGCGACCGGCACGATGACGATCTCGGCGCGCAGCCGGTCGGCCTCCTCCAGCTGCTGCAGCTGCTGGCGCAGATGGTGGGCCACCAGCATGCCGGGCAGCTCGTCGGCGTGCAGGGAGGCCTGGATATAGGCCTTGCGGCCGCTGCTCGCCGGGCCGTAGTGGAAGCTGGTCAGCTGGCGCTGCTGGCCCAGACTGGCGCCGCTCAGGGGATGGTGTTGGATGTGCATCAGTGTCGGGGCTGCAGGTGGCGCAGCCAGCGCTGCTCGGCGGCCCGGAACAGGGCGACCAGCAGCAGGGTCAGGGCCAGATAGAACAGCCCGGCGGTGATGAAGGCCTCGAAGGGCAGGTAGAAGCGGGAGTTCACCTCGCGTGCCGCGCCGGTAAGATCGGCCAGGGTGACGATGCTGGCCAGCGAGGTGCCGTGCAACATCATGATCACCTCGTTGCCATAGGCCGGCAGCGCGCGGCGCAGTGCCGATGGCAGCAGGATGCGGCGCCACACCGCGGTGCGGCTCAGCCCCAGGCTCTGCGCCGCCTCCAGCTCGCCCAGCGAGCCGGCCCGCAGCGCGCCAGCGATGATCTCGGTGGTGTAGGCGCAGGTGTTCAGGCCGAAGGCCAGCACCGCGCAGAACCAGGCGCTGGACAGCAGCGGCCAGGCGGCGCTGTCGCGCACCGCCTCGAACTGGGCCAGGCCGTAGTAGAGGATGAACAGCTGCACCAGCATCGGCGTGCCGCGCATCAGATAGGTGAAGCACCAGACCGGCCCGCTGAGCCATGGCGACGACGAGGCCCGCAGCACGGCCAGTGGCAGCGCCCCGGCCAGGCCCAGCCCCAGCGACATCAGCAGCAGCTTTGCCGTGGTCAGCAGGCCGCCAAGATACAGCGGCAGGCTGGCAAGAACTGCATCGAAGTTCATAGCGCCAGCGCCTTGAAGCCGAGCGTGAAGCGCTTCTCGAGCAGGCGCAGCAGGACCACGCTGGCGCTGGTGATCAGCAGGTACAGCACCCCCACGGCGACGTAGAAGGTGAAGGGCTCGCGGGTCGCGCCGGCCGCCTGGCCGGCCTTGTGCATCATGTCGTTGAGACCTATCACCGACACCAGCGCGGTGGACTTGACCAGCACCAGCCAGTTGTTGGTCAGCCCCGGCAGCGCCAGGCGCAGCATCTGAGGCCAGACGATGCGCCGCTGCACCTGCCACAGGCTCATGCCATAGGCGTGCGCGGCCTCGGCCTGGCCGCCCGGTATGGCCAGCAGGGCGCCGCGGAAGGTCTCGGTCAGGTAGGCGCCAAAGATGAAGCCCAGCGTCGCCACGCCGGCCGCGAAGGGGTCGATGTCGATGTAGCCGTCAAAGCCCAGCAACGGGGCTGCGGCGTTGATGGCCAGTTGGCCGCCGTAGAAGATCAGCAGCATCAGCACCAGATCGGGCACGCCGCGTATCACCGTGGTGTAGATGGCGGCGATGCGGCGCAGCCAGGGGGCTCGGGCCAGCTTGGCATGGGCACCGAGCAGGCCCAGCAGCAGTGCCAGCAGCAGGGCGCTCAGGGCCACGCCCAGGGTCAGGCGCGCGCCTTCGAGCAGGCTGTCGAGATAACCGTGCAGCATGATGTCGGACCGTGGCGTCTTACTGGCCGTAGACGTCGAAGTCGAAGTAGCGATCCTGGATCTTCTTGTACTCGCCGCTGGCGCGTACTGCCTTGATCGCTGCGTTGAGCTTGGTGCGCAGCGCCTCATCGCCCTTGCGCATCGCAATGCCCACGCCGAGGCCGAAGTAGGCCGGGTCGACGTAGGACGGGCCGGTCAGGGCAAAACCCTTGCCGGCTGGCGTTTTCAGGAAACCGGCGTCGCCGGCCACCGCATCGACCAGGGTGGCGTCCACGCGGCCGGCCGCCAGGTCGAGGTAGATCTCGTCCTGCTTGGCATAGCGCACGATGGTCGCGCCGGTGAATTTCTCGCTCGCATAGCGGTCGTTGATGGTGCTGCGCTGCACGCCTATCTTCTTGCCCTGGAAGCTGGCCGGCGAGCCGTCTATCGGTGTGCTGGCCTTGGTGATCAGGCGGTTCGGCGTCTTGTAGTACTTGTCGCTGAAGTCCACCACCTTCTGGCGCTCCGGTGTGATCGACAGCGAGGCGACGATGAAGTCGAACTTGCGTGCCTGCAGCGCGGGGATCATGCCGTCGAAGTCCTGCTGCACCTGGGTGCATTGCGCGCCCATTTGGGCGCAGACGGCATTGGCGATGTCGATGTCGAAGCCCTTGAGCTTGCCGTCGGGCCCGACGGAGCTGAATGGCGGGTAGGCGCCTTCGACGCCGACACGCAGCTTCAGCGGCTCGGCGGCGATGGCCGAGGCGGCGAACGAACAGGCGAACGAACAGGCGGTCAACAGGCCAAGAAGTTTCAATTTCATGATCGGTGCTCTCAGAGGGGAGGTCAGGGTTTGGCGGCCTGAAGCGGCCGATACAGGGGTTGGCTCAGGGTGATGGGCGTGACATCGAGATAGATGTTGAAGACGCTGTAGTCCTCGCCACCGAAGGCGCCGGTGTAGTAGCCGATGCTGTCCGCACCCTTGCGGAAGCGGAACTCGAAGCCCAGCTCGGGCCTGGCGGAGCCTGGTCCGCCGAAGGCCAGTGCCGTGACCTCGCGCTGGGCGTTGTCGATCAGATTGCCCATCAGATTGGCGACCGTGGTATCGCCCAGCGCGTCGGCATAGAAGGCGTCGCGGGTGAAGTAGGGCTTGAAGCCGGCTGCATTGGGATCCACCTTGAGATCGGCCAGCTTTTCCTTTGACGGCGTGGCCGTGCGGGTGCTGAGCCGGTAGCGGTCGCCGCGGTCCAGATAGCTCAGGCGGGCGTTGCGCAGATTGAAGGCCGGCAGTCGCGGGTCGCTGCTGGCCTGGCCGAGGTCGGCGATCAGCGCGCCCTTGTAGCCGATCACCTCCAGGCTGTCGCCCTGGAAGATGACGGCGGTGTTTTCATCGACACCGACGCCCAGCTGGTAGCCCTTGGCCAGCATCAGCGGCAGCATGCGGCCGAAGCGTCCGCGCTTCAGGAAGTGCTGATCGACAAAGATGTCCGGCCCGACGAAGCCCAGGCCGCGATCGATCTGCCTGCCCTCGGTCATGCCGCCTTTCATCACCTCGAGCACGTCCTGCGCATCGCGGAACATATGGGTGCTCATGATGGCCGCACCGGCACTGCTGCCGGCCACTACGCCGCCGGCGCGGTAGATCTGCCAGATGGCGGCCAGCACCGGCGTGGGCTGGCCTTTTTCGTCGAGCAGGGCCTGGGTGATGCGCTCCTGCGCGCCACCGCTGAAGTACACCCCCCGGGCGGCCAGCACCTTGGCCACCAGCGCGGGATCGCGCGCCGCGGCGCGGTAGTCACTGCCGGCCAGGCGCGGCGCGATCGGCAGCGCCTCGGCCACCGCACCATGCTTTTGCAGCACTTCCACCAGTGTGTCACCTGACTTGCCGGGGTTGCCGGCCGCCGTGGCCAGCACCACCCAGCGGGCACCCTTGCCGCCGCTCAGCTCGACGAGTCGCTGCCAGACCGCATCGTTGTCCAGTTTCAGCGCGCCGCCGATGGCCACGGCAATGCCCTTGCCGGACGGGGCGGTCTGGGCCTGCGGCGCAGCGGCCAGGCAGGCAAGCAGGGCGGCGAGCAGCCAGGGTTTGAGTCGGAGCATGGTGGGCAGGGCGTAGCGTCGATGCGGCGCATGGTGTCATGGCCTGCCCGGCAATGGGTCTGCCGCCGTTGGCGGTGGCGGAGTTCTGTAGCTAGGCGTCGCAAATCTGCAAGGCCGCAGCCTCCCAGGCTCAGGCCGCGGCGGACGTTTCGCGCAGTAGCCCGTCCACCTCGCTGAGCACCTGCTCGAAGTCCAGCGGCTTGGTGATGTAGGAGCGCGCACCGGCGCTCAGCGCCGCGCCGACGCTGTCGTCCATCACGTCGGCGGAGACCATCAGCACGGGCAGGCCGGGGGCCAGATGCTCGTGCCGCAGCGCCTGCAGCACGTCCAGGCCGCTGCCGTCGGGCAGCTGCATGTCCAGCAGCAGCAGGTCGGGGGTCGCCTGGCGCAGCGCGGCCAGGCCATCGCGGACGGTGGTGCAGATCTGCAGCGTGATGCCGGGCCGCTTGCTCAGCAGGGCCTGCATCACGGTGGCGTTGACCGGGTCGTCCTCGATATAGAGCACCTGCTTCGGACCATAGACCGGCATCAGCTCGGGCAGCGGCAGAGGCTGCAGTGGCGTGTCGGAGGACAGCGGCAGGGTGACGCAGAACTCGGTGCCCACGCCCGGCGCGCTGCTGACGCTGATCTGGCCCTGCATCAGCTCGACCAGGGTGCGGGTGACGACCAGGCCGATGCCGGTGCCGGCCTTGCCGGAGTCCTCGCGGCCCAGCCGGTTGAAGGACTGGTAGAGGTTGGCCAGTTGCTGGGTGCTCAGGCCCAGGCCGGTGTCGCGCACGCGGATTTCGACCGTGCCTGGCGCACCGGCGAGCACGCTGACATCGACCCGGCCGCCGGGCCGGTTGTACTTGACGGCATTGCTGAGCAGATTGACCAGCACCTGCTCCAGCCGCATCGGGTCGGCCTGGGCATAGCCCAGGGTCTGGGACAGGTCGGCGGGTGCGTGCAGGGCCAGGGTGACGTGCTCGCGCTGGGCATCGGCCGAGACAAAGGCGATCGCATCGCTGATCAGTGCCGGCAGATCGACCGGCCCCGGCGTCAGCTTGACCTGACCCGACTCGATGCGCGACAGCTCCAGCACATCGCCGATCATGCCGGCCAGATGCCAGCCGGCGCGGGTGATCAGCTGGATGCGCTCCAGGCGCTGGGAGTCCTCGCGCAGCACCGGGTCGCGCTCCAGCGACTGGGCAAAGCCGACGATGGCGTTCAGCGGCGTGCGCAGCTCATGGCTCATCCGCGACAGGAACTCGCTCTTGGCCCGGTTGGAGGCCTCGGCCCGCTCGCGGGCCCGCTCGGCGGCCAGGCCCCGCACCTCTTCCGAAATGTCGGAGATGACCAGTATCCAGGCGACCTCGGGCGCGCCCAGCAGGGTGTTGGCCTGCAGCAGCGCATCGAAGGCCGGCGCCTCGCGCGGCTGCAGCCGCAGGCGCTGCATGTACTGGCGCTGTTCTGGGATCTGACGGCTGCTCAACCAGTCCGCCAGGTCCACGTCGGGCGCCTCGACGCTCACCTGGGCCAGACCGCTCAGCGCCTGTCCTTCCAGGTTTCGGCAGCCCAGCAGCCTGGCGGCCGCCGCATTGGCAAAGCGGATCTGCAGATGCTGGTCCAGCGCCAGCACGCCGTCGCGCAGCGAACTCAGGATCACAGAGCGCTCGTGCAGGCCTTCGAGCAGGCGCTGTTCGGCCTCGCGCCGACGCGCCATCTCCAGCGCGCGGTCATGCTGGAACTTGTTGACGGCGGTGGCCAACTCGATGATCTCGTCGCTGTCGCCCTGGACCCCGCCGGCAATCTGCACACGGGCGCTGGGGTCGTCGAGCTTGATGCTGCGCAGCTGCTCGACCAGGGCGGACAGGCGCAGGGTCACCAGTCGGTGCAGCAGCAGCAGGATGCCCAGTGCGATGGCCAGCACCTTGAGCAGCTCCAGCGGCAGGCGCGCCAGCGTGCGGCGCATGATCTGCGCGTCGATGGCGTCGAATGATTCGCTGACGCGCAGGCGGCCGATGCGCTGCACGCCCTCGCGCGTGCGAGCCGGCGCGCTCAATTCCAGCTCGCGCACCTGGGTCGCGGCGGGCAGGTCCTGGCCCTCGCGCTTGAGATCCACCACCGGGCTGCCATCCTCCGATAGCACCTCGACACGTACGATCGCGCCATCGCGGGTGAGGTTGCGCGCCTGCAGCTCGAGGGCCATGGTGTCGTAGTTCCACAGCGCCAGGGCGATCGGGCTGGCGCTCAGCGAGAGTGCGGAGTCGGAGGCGCGGCGTGCGGCTTCCGTCAGCTGCACGCGCTCTCTCCACACCTCCAGTGCGCCCACGACGACGAAGATCAGGGCGCTGAATGCTGCCACGGCCACAAACATGCGTGTGACCAGCGAGCTGGCAATTCGCTGCATCTGGCGGATCCTTTGTTGTGGCGGCTCCCTGGCGAGGCTCGGGCCATGCTAGCGCAGCCGGGCACCGGTCGGCGCGCTCTGCCGACCGGAAAGCCACTAGATTTTGCCAACTATTGCCTTGCCGGGCTGGCCTTGGCGGCAGGCAGTTGCGGCGGATTGGGGTGCAGCCGGGCCATGCTGAGCGTGTCCACGTACTGGCCCTGGCGCAGCGCATAGGCGCGGTGCCGCCCCTCGTGCTCGAAGCCGCTGCGCTCATAGAGGCGGATGGCCCGGGCATTGTCGGCATACACCGTCAGCTCGATGCGCAATACCTGGCCCCAATTGTCGGCGTAGTCGGTCAGCGCCTCCATCATCGCCTTGCCCACGCCCTGGCCCTGGGCCTCAGGCAACACAGCGATGCCCAGGCTCATCGCATGACGGCGGCGCAAGGCCTTGCCGACGCTGTGCAGCCCGGCACAGGAGACGACCTCACCCTTCATTTCGGCGACCAGCACCAGGTCGGTATTGCCCGGCACCTCATTGCCCTCCAGCATGGCCTTCCAGCGGGCTTCGCTGGCATAGGGCAGTTGCAGCAGGCCCGGATAGACCCGGTCATCTCCATTCATGCGGGTGATGGCCGCGGCATCACTGGGCAGGCAACGGCGAATGCTGAACGTCATCTCTGGCTCTCCTTTGGTTGATGAAACGGATGGACTCCGCCCTGCGGCTTGTACCGCCGCCGGGCCTTCGCCAGGCACAAGCCCCTTTTGGGCCTTGTGTCCGGGCTCAGACAAACAAAAAGGCCCGCTGGGGTCAGCGGGCCTTTTGGGGGATGTGCTTGCAACTGCTCCCTAGACCCGCGCTCCTGTATCAATCGCCATGACGACGACTAGCGCTTGCGACGGGGCAAACACAAAAACCTGCGTGGCCGAGGCGGCCAGGCAGGTTTTCGGGGTGATGGTGTTGCGGTGCAGCATGACCCCAGTATCAGGGGCGCAGCGGGGGCTTGTCAACGTTTCAGCCTGGCCGCTGGTAAGCGGCCAGTCCTTCGCCAGCCGTCGGCGAGTGCGCAGGCACTCGCCTCGGTGCGGGCTCAGTGCAGCGAACTCGGCGCCCCGTGGCACAGCTTGAACTTCTTGCCGCTGCCGCAGGGGCAGGGGTCGTTGCGGCCTGGCAGCTCCTCGACACGGCGGGGCTCGGGCTTGGGCGCGTAGTGGATCCAGAACAGGCGCATGTCCTGGGCGGCGAACAGGGCGTCGTTCAGCACCTCGTCGGCGCTGACATCGGTGCGCTCGTAAGTGGCCTGCAGATACTCGTTTCGCTCGTCGCCCTCGGGCAGCATCACGGCGGCAATCGAGTTCAGCAACTCGTCGAACAGCACGCCGGCCTCGGACTCGGGGTCCTTGATCGTCCAGCTGTCGGCATGGGTGTCCAGCGCCTGCAGATAGCCTTCAGCCCAGAGTGCGCCGGCGGCAGGCATCAGCGCCGCGTCCTCGGCGGTCATCAGACCCTTCTCGATCAGCTCGGCATGCAGCTCGGGCGGCAGTTCGGTGATCAAGGGGCTCAGTGACAGATCGTCGGGCGACTGCATCAGCCGGTCCGGGTCGATCTGGCTGGCGATCACATTCCAGCGCTGGGTCAGGAGCGCCACGAACTCCTGCATGTCGGCCGTCTCCTTGAAGGCGGCCGACCAGTCGTCGCCGAACAACTCGCTCAGCGCCGCGATAGGCGTCACCACCTTGGGGCCGGAGATCAGCGCCGTCAAATAGCCGTCCAGAAAGTCCAGCGGCACGGCCTCGTCATCGGGCTGGCTGTCGCTGAGATCCTGCAACAGCGTGGCCATACGCTCCAGCTCTTCGGGGGTAGAGACGAGTCGTTTCATGGGCAGACCTTGTTGTTCAGAGCCGCTCGGCCACCCAGGCCTGCACCGAGGCCAGCGCGGCGGGCACGCCCGCTGCGTTGGTGCCGCCGGCCATGGCCATATCGGGCTTGCCGCCGCCCTTGCCACCGACCTGTTGGGCGACGAAGTTGACCAGCTCCCCGGCCTTGATCTTGCCCATCTGGTCGGCGGTGACGCCGGCGGCGATCTGCACCTTGTCGCCATCGACGGCGGCCAGCACGATGGCGGCGCTCTTCAGCTTGTCCTTGAGCTTGTCCATGGTATCGCGCAGCGCCTTGGCATCGGCGCCGACCAGGGTGGCGGCCAGCACCTTGATGCCGCCCAGATCGACGGCCTGGGCCACCAGCTCATCGCCCTGCGACGAAGCCAGCTTGCCCTTCAGCGCGGCAATGTCCTTCTCCAGCTGCTTCACATGGTCCAGCACGGCATGGATGCGGGCCTCGACCTCTCCAGGCGCCGCCTTCAGGGTACCGGCCACGCCGTTGACGGTGGCTTCGAGCTGCTGCAAATAGGCCAGCGCGTTGTCGCCGGTGACGGCTTCGACGCGGCGCACACCAGCGGCCACGCCGCCCTCGGCGACGATCTTGAACAGACCGATGTCACCGGTGCGCTGCACATGGGTGCCGCCGCACAGTTCCTTGCTGGAGCCGATCTCGAGCACGCGCACCGAGTCACCGTACTTCTCGCCGAACAGCATCATCGCGCCGGTTTTCTGTGCGTCGTCCAGTGCCATCACCTTCGCCGAAGCGGCGGCATTGGCCAGGATCTCGGCATTCACCAGCGCCTCGACCTTGCGGATCTCGGCATCGCTCATCGGCGCGTTGTGCGCGAAGTCGAAGCGGGTGCGCTCGGCATTCACCAGCGAGCCTTTCTGCTGCACATGGGCGCCCAGTACCTCACGCAGGGCCTTGTGCATCAGGTGGGTGGCACTGTGGTTGCGCACCGTGTGCTGGCGCTGCTCGGCATTGACCTTGGCAGCGAAGGTATCGCCAACATTGACCGTGCCTTCGACGACGCGGCCATGGTGGCCGAACACATCGGCCTGGATCTTGATCGTGTCTTCGACGACGACGCGGGTCGTGCCGTTGCGCAACTCACCGCTGTCACCGGCCTGGCCGCCGCTCTCGGCGTAGAAGGGCGTGTGGTCGAGCACGATCACGGCGTCATCACCCGAGTTGGCGGTCTGCACCGGCGAGCCATCGACGTAGATCGCCGTGACCTTGGAATGCTCGCAGACCAGGTGCTCGTAGCCATGGAACTGCGTCGCTTCGCCCTTGTATTCGAGGCCCGCGGCCATCTTGAACTTGCCGGCCGCGCGGGCCTGCTGGCGCTGGCGCTCCATCGCCACCTGGAAGCCAGCCTGATCGACGGTCACACCGCGCTCGCGGCAGACGTCGGCGGTCAGGTCGACCGGGAAGCCGTAGGTGTCGTGCAGCTTGAAGGCGGTCTCGCCGTCGATCTGCTTGGCGCCGCCGGCCAGGGCCGATTCCAGGATTTCCATGCCGTTGGCGATGGTCTGGAAGAAGCGCTCCTCTTCCTGCTTCAGCACCTCGACGACACGTGTCTGGCTCTGGCGCAGCTCCGGATAGGCGTCGCCCATCTGATTGGCCAGCTCGGCCACGATCTTGTGGAAGAAGGGCGTGCGGGCGCCCAGCTTGTAGCCGTGGCGGATGGCGCGGCGCGTGATGCGGCGCAAGACATAGCCACGACCCTCGTTGCCGGGGATGATGCCGTCGACGATGGTGAACGAGCAGGCGCGGATGTGGTCGGCAATGACCTTGAGGCTGGGGCTGTCCTTGTCGCAGTCTTGACCACCCGCTGCGTCAACGGTAGCTTTCGCGGCAGCCAGCAGTGCCACAAAGGTATCGATTTCGTAATTGCTGTGAACGTGCTGCAACACGGCGGCCAGGCGCTCCAGGCCCATGCCGGTGTCCACCGAGGGCTTGGGCAGCTTGTGCATCACACCCGCTTCGTCGCGGTTGAACTGCATGAACACGTTGTTCCAGATCTCGATGTAGCGGTCGCCATCCTCGTTCGGGCTGCCCGGAGGGCCGCCGGGGATGTCTTCGCCGTGGTCGTAGAAGATCTCGGTGCAGGGGCCGCAGGGGCCGGTGTCGCCCATCATCCAGAAGTTGTCGGAGGCGTAGCGGCCGCCCTTGTTGTCGCCGATGCGCACGATGCGCTCGGCCGGCACGCCTATTCTCTTGTTCCAGATTTCGTAGGCCTCGTCGTCCTCGGCATAGACCGTGACCCAGAGCTTCTCGGCCGGCAGCATGAACTTGGTGGTCAGCAGCTCCCAGGCGTATGCAATAGCGTCCTGCTTGAAGTAGTCGCCGAAGCTGAAGTTGCCCAGCATCTCGAAGAAGGTGTGGTGACGGGCGGTGTAGCCGACGTTGTCCAGGTCGTTGTGCTTGCCGCCAGCGCGAATGCACTTCTGGGCGGTGGTGGCGCGGTTGTAGCTGCGCTTGTCGAAGCCCAGGAACACATCCTTGAACTGGTTCATGCCGGCGTTGGTGAACAGCAGCGTCGGGTCATCGCCGGGCACGACCGGGCTGGAGGCCACGATCTGGTGTCCCTTGGACTCAAAGAACTTGAGGAAGGTCTGGCGAATTTCTGCGGCTTTCATCCGTGGGCTCTCTTCGATGTAAATGCTTGATTTCTCGAACCTTTTGATTATAGGTGGGGCGTCCACCGGCCAACCCGGTGGGCGATTGGCGTAAAACCGGGCGTGTCAAACCCGGCTAGAGTCGCGTCCTTGCCTGGGCTTTGCGCCGGGCCGCCCCGCTATCAAGGAGATTCTCATGGACAGCAAGACTTCCCCATTGGCCTCGCTGAAGGACGCCAGCCTGCTCAAGACCCATGCGCTGATCAACGGCGAATGGGTGGCCGGCGGCGCGCGCTTCGATGTCACCGACCCCGCCACCGGTGCCAAGCTGGCCGACGTGGCCAATCTGGGCGAGGTCGAGACCGAGGCCGCCCTGCAGGCCGCCAACACCGCCTGGCCGATCTGGCGTGCCAAGACGGCCAAGGAGCGGGCCGCCATCCTGATGAAGTGGTACCAGCTGATCGTTCAGAACGCCGACGACCTGGCCCGCATCATGACCGCCGAGCAGGGCAAGCCGCTGGCCGAGGCCCGTGGCGAGGTGATGTATGGCGCCAGCTTCATCGAGTGGTTTGCCGAGGAGGCCAAGCGCATCTATGGCGAGACGATACCGACCACCGACAACAACAAGCGCTATCTGGTCCTCAAGCAGGCGATGGGCGTCTGCGCGGCGATCACGCCCTGGAACTTTCCGATCGCGATGATCACCCGCAAGGTGGCCCCGGCCCTGGCCGCCGGCTGCACCGTGGTGATCAAGCCGGCCGAGCAGACGCCGCTGTCGGCTCTTGCCGTGGCCGAGCTGGCCCAACGCGCTGGCATGCCGGCCGGCGTGCTCAACATCATCACCGCCGATGGCGACAGCTCGATCACCATCGGCAAGGTGCTGTGCTCAAGCGACATCGTCCGCCACCTGTCCTTCACCGGCTCGACCGAGGTCGGCCGCATCCTGATGAAGCAGTGCGCGCCGACGATCAAGAAGTTGTCGCTGGAGTTGGGCGGCAACGCCCCCTTCATCGTGTTCGAGGACGCCGACCTGGACAGTGCCGTCGAGGGCGCCATCGCCAGCAAGTACCGCAACGCCGGCCAGACCTGCGTCTGCGCCAATCGCCTTTATGTGCAGGACAGCGTCTACGACGCCTTCGTCGCCAAGCTGGCCGAGAAGGCCGGTGCGATCAAGGTCGGCAACGGCTTCGAGGCCGGCATCAACCAGGGCCCGCTGATCGACGACCAGGCCATCGCCAAGGTCGAGGCCCATGTGGCCGACGCGCTGGCCAAGGGCGCCCGCGTGGTGCTGGGCGGGCAGCGCATTGGCGAGCGCTTCTACACGCCCACGGTGCTGGCCGATGTGACCTCGGACATGCTCTGCGCCCGCGAGGAAACCTTCGGCCCGGTGGCACCGGTGTTCCGTTTCAAGACCGAGACCGAGGTCATCGCCCTGGCCAATGACACCGAGTTCGGCCTGGCCAGCTATTTCTACAGCCGCGATATCGGCCGCGTCTACCGTGTCGGCGAGGCGCTGGAGTACGGCATGGTGGGCATCAACACCGGCCTGATCGCGGTGGCCGAGGTGCCCTTCGGCGGCGTCAAGCAGTCAGGCCTGGGGCGCGAGGGCTCGCACCATGGCATCGACGACTACGTTGAGGTGAAGTACCTCTGCCTGGGCGATATCCAGAAGTAGCCCGGATGGAATCCGGGAGCGTTGCTCCACGTTTGGCCCCGGATTCCATCCGGGCTACCCTTCTTCGTCATTCGCCGCCGGCTTGGCCTTGCGGCTGCGCTCGGGCCAATGCGTGAGGCCCGCCTTGCCGGCCACGGGCCGACCTGCCGCGGCGGCGGTGGCCAGGCGCAGCAGGGTGTCGGCATCCTGCGCATCCGACGGATAGAGGCTGATGCCGACGCTGCTGCTCAGGGTCAGGTCATGTCCGGCCACCGACAGCGGCTTGTGCACCGCGTTCTGCAGCTTGCGGGCCACGCGTTCGGCATCCTCGGGCTTCTCGGTCGAGGCCAGCAGCACCCCGAACACATCCGCGCCGAGGGAAGCGACCACATCGCTGGCGCGCACGCCGGCGCGCAGGCGCACCGCCACCTTGCGGCGCAGCACATTGGCGGCCTCACGGCCCAGGTCCTCCTTGGCGCGCAGCAGGCCTTCGACGCGCACCACCAGCAGGCCCATCGGCGAGGGCTCGCGCTGGCGCAGCGCCAGCAGATGGTTCATATGCTCCAGCAGCTGGGTGCGGTTGGGCAGGCCGGTGCCCAGATCGGTGGCATAGGCCTTGCGCGCCGCGCGGTCCAGCTTGTGGCGCTCGATGCTCAGGCGCAGGCAGCGCGGCAAGCAGGCCAGCTGGGCCATGGGCAACACGTCCTGCACGCCGCGGGAGAGCAGGTCCAGCGTCCAGTCGGGCTCGCAGTCGGGGGTGAACACCAGGGTGGCGCTGTGCTGCACCGCATGGCTCAGGGCCGGCCAGGCGCTCAAGCCCGCGGCGCGCTCGTGGGGCAGGGCGGCCAGCAGCGCATCAAAAGGGCTTTCACCAAGTCGCTGGGCGGCGGCGCTGAGATCCGCGCAGCGCTCGATCTGGAACGGCCCCCAGACCGACTCGGTCAGACCGTCCAGCAAGTCCGGGCGGTTCAATTCGTCCACCCACAAAACCTGGAGTGCTGCTGGGTTCAAGGCCTGTCCTCGCTGACTGTTGGGGGCGGGCAGAGGCCGCCAGTGTTCTTTCGTTTCATTATGGGAGCATTGCGCTGGCCCGCCGGGCGGGGAATCCCTTGGGATGGGGGGTGGAACCCGCTAACGGCTCGATCGGCGGCCGGGTCACAATGCCGCCATGACCAGGAAAGATGGCTTTGACCCTAACGAGGCGCTGCAAGCCTTCAACCAGCGCATGCGCGAGCTGGAAAAGCCGCTGGACCTGACGATCTCGCTGGACAGTCTGCAGTCCAACAACACCAAGCCGGTGCCGCCGCGGGCCGACGAGGTTTCGGGCTACTCCGCCCGCCCGTCCAAGCGCTGGAATATGCAGGACGTCACCGACGTCGAGGACATCAGCGAACGCCGCCGTGCGATTCCCTTGCTGGTCGAGGAGCCGGCGCCGCCTGCACCGCCGGAGGCCTTGCCACGGGTCGAGGGACTGCTGCCCGATCCTGCGCCTCAGGAGCCGAGCCTGGCCAAGGAACGGCACGCCTCTGAGGAGGCTGCTCTTGGTGCGCTACGCGCACGGTTGGAGGCCGAACAGGCCGAGGCCGAGGCGCTGACTGCTCAGCAGGCCGCCGAGGAGCAGATGGCCCGCGCCCAGGTGGCCAGGGACAAGGCCGCAAGGGCCCGCGCCGCCGAAGAAGCCGCATTGAAGGCTGCGGCCAAACAGGAAGCTGCGCGTCAGGCGGCCGAGCGCAAGGCTGCTGCCAAGGCCCAGGCCGCTGCGGAGGCTGCGGCCAAGGCGCTGGCCCGTGCGCAGGCCAGGAAGCAGGCCGAGGAGGCTGCCGCCCGCGCCCGTGCCGAGGCGCAGGCGCTTGCCGCCGCCCGCAAGGCCGAAGCGGCACGCCTGGCCGAGCAAAAGGCGGCCGCGCAACGGGCCGCCGCCGAGAAGGCAGCAGCCGAGAAGGCCGCGGCACAGGCGCTCGCTGCCCAGCGCAAGGCCGAAGCCAAACGCCTGGCCGAGGAGCGGGCGGCTGCCGAGCGCGCCGCGATGGAGCGGGCCGCGCGCGAGGCAGCCGAGCTGTTGGCGCGGCAAACCGCAGCGCGAGAGGCCCAGCAAGCGGCCGAGCAGGCAGCTGCCGAGCGTGATGAAGCGGCCCGGCGCGCCGAGGCCGTTCGTGTGGCCGCTGAACAGGCCGAGGCGCAGCGGCTTGCGGCCGAGCGCGCCGAGCGACTGGCTGCTGAGGCTGCGGCGCGCGAAGCGGCCGAACGGGCGGCTGCGCTGGCCGCCGAGCAGGCGGCACTACAGGCGGAACAACAGACGCTCAGACTGGCGGCCGCCCTCGCTGCCGAACTGGAGACCGAGCGCCGGGCCGAGGCCGCGAGACAGGCCGATCTGGAGGCTCAGGCCCTGGCCGAGGCGCAGCGTCTGGCAAGAGCGGCGCACGATGCCAAGGTGGCTCGGGAAGCTGCCGAGGCCAGGCGTCTGGAACAGGAGCAGCGGTTGGCCGACGAGCGCGCCGAGGCCGAGCGTATTGCCATGGCCCGCATGAGCGCCGCCGAACGTGCCGCAGCCAAGAAGGCCGCCGTGGACCGTGCCGCAGCAGCGGCCCGTGCCCAGGCCGTTGCAGACAAGGCCGAGGCCGAACGTCAGGCCGCCGAGCGCGCCGCAGCAGAACAGGCTGAGGCCGCGTTGGCTGCCGCTCGGCGTGCCGAAGCCGAGCGGCGCGCGGCCGAGCAGGCCGCCGCTGAACGGGCCGCTGCGCTGGCCGAAGCCGAACGACAGGCTGCCGAGCGCGCCGCTGCCGAACAGCTGGCCGCCGAGCGGGCGGCGGCCAGGGCCGCAGAAGAACGTGCTGCGGCCGAACGGGCTGCCGCTGAGCAAGCGGCGGCGGAGCAACGTGCGGCGGAGTTGGCTGCGGCCGAACGGGCCGCGGAAGCGCAGGCGGCAGTGGCGAGGGCCGAAGCGCAGCGCCTTGCCGCGGCACGAGCAGCCGCAGAGCTACAGGCCGCGCGCGAGCGGGCCGAGGCCGAGCGCGCCGCCGCAGCGCGGCTGGCCGCCGAGAAAGCCGCTCAGCAAGCCACTGAGCAAGCCGCCGCAGAGCAAGCCGCCGCAGAGCGGGCCGCCGCTGAACAGGCAGAGAGGGAGGCGCGGGCCGAGCGTGAGCGGTTGGCTGCAGCTCTTGCAGCGGCCGAGGCCGAACGACGGGCTGCGGCCGAAGCGGCCGAAGCCGCTCGCCGGGCCGCGCTGCAGGCCGCCCGCGATGCCGCGGCCGCGGCCCAGGCCGAGGTCTTGGCCAGCTTGCAGATTGCCATGCCCAAGCCGATTGAACGCGAAGCGCTCGATCTGAGCAGTATCTCGATGCCGAGGGTGTCCGCCCCGGTGGCACCGGCCCTGCCCAGCTTCAGCATGCCCGTCAAAACCGAGCAGGCCCGGGTCGACCTGTCCGACCTCGGCAGCCTGCTGTCCCAGGTGGCACACAGTGCCGCCGAGGCTCAGCAGGCGCCGCCCGATGCCGCGCAGTGGCAGGCCGGCGACGCGCTTCGTGGTCTGTTCAATGCGGAGCGCCACGCTCTGGCGCCTGAACTGGACCTGAGCAGCCTGCGCACGCTGACCCAGCCCAAGCCGGATTAGGAGGCTGTCGGGCTTGGGGTCGGGCCCGACCCCAAGCCCGACAGCCTCCTAGGGCTGAATCAGCTCCGCAGCGGCTTGACCATCAGCAGCTGGTGCAGGGGCAGCGGCTGAAAACCGAGCTGACGCAAGGCCTGCCCCCCAAGATCGAGCCGCTGCAGCTGCGGCACCTTGATCTCATGACCCGGGTGGCTGGCCAGCAGCTGTTGCATCAGGGCCAGCGCATCGGTCTGGTCCGGGCTTGGATCGACCAAGCTGTGCAGGGTGACTACAGATGGCGGCGCGGCGACGCTGAACACCAGCTGCGCCTGGCCACGGCGCAGCGCCTTGAGCACCTGTGGCAGCGCGCGCAGTGAGGCGGGCATGATCTGCAGCGGCAGGTCCGGCACGCGCTGCGCGGTCTCGTCCAGCCAGGCAAAGGCCGATGGCAGGTCAACCTCGTCAGCCGCTGGCGTCATTTCGTTGCAAGGGGCACTGTTCAATGCATAGCCGTGCAATGCGTGCAGGGCCGTGAAGCCGCGCCCCTGATAGAGCCGCAGCGCCCGCTCGTTCTGGGCAAATACCTCCAGCTCCAGCGTTCGCACCCCCGAGGCCATGGCACGCGCTGTCCAGTCATCGAGCAGGGCCGGTGCGGCGCCGCTGCCGCGCGCGGCGGGCAGCGCGCCCATGGTCGCCAGCCGCCAGCGCTCGGGGCCGCGCGGTGCCACCAGCGCAAAGGCCAGCACCTGGCCGGCGCGCAGCGCCACCCGGCTCAGCGACAGATCGGCCGTCTGGCGCCCGAGAAACTGCGGCCACTGCTCGGGCGAGAGCATGAAGGGGCCGATCAGATAGTCGGCAAATGCCGCAGTGAAGGCCTCGTGCAGCAGGCCGGGCGCCAGCTCGTCGGCCGGCATCAGGGTCAGGTCTTGCATCTCTTGCTGTCTGGGTTTGAACCGAACAGGCCCTACCCTAGCAGAATGCCGCGCGGCGACGATCCCGGCATTGGCGCAGCGCGCACAGATGATCCACATCGGCCTCGATCTGCCGGCCCACCGGTATGTCCACCTGGCGCAAGACCACCAGGTCCACGCTCAAGCCCCAATCGGCTGTGGATCGCTGCAGCCCTTGCTGCAGCTGCGCTTCGATCGCCCCTTGCTCGATCAGCAACGCCGCCAGACCGGTGTCGGCAAGCAGGGTGCGCATCTGGCGCTGCGCGGCGGCCACCAGCAGGGCGGTCTGCTGGTGGCCGCACAGAGGCCAGGCCTCGATATTGATGACATGCCAGGCCAGATGGACCAGCAGATCCACCGTGACACCGTCCTGGGTCTGCGCGGCTTCGACTCGGGCGCTGGCCGCCAGCAGCAGGCCCTCGACCTCGCCGGAGGCCGCCGCCGCCGCGACTGCAGGGCGCGCCGATTGCAGGCTGCCGAAGGGGGTTGGTTGCAGGTTCATGCCCCTACTGTCCGTGGGGTGGTGAGCGACCGTCTGTGCGCTGGCGCACACAAGGCCACCCGTCGCCGTCAGGTTTGCGCCAGCGCAAATGGGCGCGGCGCGGCGGGCCGGCCGCTCAGCGGGGCGCGGGTCGCGCAGGGTCGCGCAGCAGGGCCAGCATCGCCGACGGCGCCGTCACCGTCGGGTCGAAGGGGTGGGAGCGCTGGCCGCCGATGGCGGCGATGATGCGCCGCACATACATCCGCGTCTCGGCATAGGGTGGCACGCCACGGTAGCGGTCCACGGCACGCTCGCCGGCGTTGTAGGCGGCCAGGGCCATCGACAGATCGCCCTCGAAATAGGCCAGCAGCCAGCGCAGATAGGCCATGCCGCCGCGGATGTTCTGCGCCGGATCGGTCGGGTTGCGCACCTTGAAGCGGGCGGCCGTGTCCGGTATCAGCTGCATCAGGCCCTGGGCGTTCTTCGGCGACTGGGCCAGCGGATCGAAGTTGGACTCGGTGGCCATCACCGCCAGCACCAGATGCGGGGCCAGCTGGTAGTCGGGGGCGACCAGGCTGACGAAGCGCACGATGGTCGCTGGCGCATTGGCCGGCGGAGGCGGCGGCAAAGCCACCGGCTTGCGCGCGGGCGTGGCTGTGGCGACGATCGGGGGCGGGTCCCCGTCCGGTGGCTTCAGGCAGGGCGGCGGCGCGCCCTGCGGCGTGCCCATCGACGCGAGCATGTTCTGCGCCTGCGTCATGCCCTGCTCGGCGGCGGCGGAGAACAAATGCGCGGCCTGGGCGTCGTCGCGCTCGATGCCGCGCGCATTGGTCAGCATCCAGGCCAGGTTGTACTGGGCCACCGCGTCACCGTAGCGCGCCGCCCGGCAATACAGCTGGGCCGCCTGCACCGGGTCGCGCGGCAGGCCGTCGCCATGCTCGTAGCGCTCGGCCTCCTGCCGCCATCGCAGCACCTGCGAGGGCACGACCGGCCCGGCCTCGCGCGGCGGCGTGGCCGGGCGGGGCAGGGACTCCAGGCTCAAGGTCGGCACCTGGGCCCCGGCCAGGCCGCAAAGCAGCAGCAGGGACCAGGCGAGACGGCGCGAGAGCAAGGTGAATAGCGGGACGGCGGGCACAGCGGCTCGAAGGGCAAAGAGGAGGGGAGTTTAGCCGCCGGTACCTGTTGGGGGCCCCACCTGTTTGCGGGTGGTCCCTGATGTGATACTGTATGTAAACACAGTATTCAACGGCGGAGCCTGCCATGCAGCTGAACCTGAACGATCCGAAGTCCATCGTCGCCTGGTACCACGTGCACCCGGCGGTGCACGGCGCCCAGCTGGAGACCTTTGCCCGCATGTGGCCGCAATTCCGTCGCGCGCTGACGGCAGCGCGCGACGTGATCGAGGAGGAGCAAAGCCATGACCAGGAGGCCGCCGCGGCGGCCGAGGCGGTGCTGAACTGACTCAGCGGCGGCGTGCCAGCCAGCCAATGGCTGTCAGCCCACCGAGCAGCAGCGCCCAGCTGCCCGGCTCCGGCACCGCGCTGACATTGACCATCGCACCCTGGTAGCTCACCGAGACGACCTCGGCCAGATCATTGGCAAAGGGAAAGTTCGGGCTGTCGCTCATCATGATGGCGCTGCTGCCGCCGGCCTTGGCGCTGAACTGCAGGGTGGCGACCTTGAAGTCGCCGGTTGGCAGCTGGGCCTTGAAGCTGTTGAAGTAGACGTCGCTGAGCGTGCCGGCGGCATTGTCTATCGTGCCGTTGCTGCTGACGAATTCCCACACCACGGTGTCCACTGTGACACTGGTCAGTGACAGCACGCTGGCATCAAAGCTCAGATTGAAGCCGCCGCCGACGACCTTGTCGGAGAAGCCGCTGCCGCTGACCAGCAGCGCAAAGCTGTCGCCGGGGTTGACGTTGCTGTCGACGGGCGTGATGACCAGGCTGCCGGCGGCCTGGGCGCTCACGGCGCCGAGCAGCAGGGCCGCGGCACCGGCGAATTGGCTGAGGGTTTTCATGATGTGTCCTTGGGTTGGTGTTGAACAAGCAGGGCAGGGGAAACTCATTCCGTGGAGCGGTGCCAGGCCGAGGGGCCGGGCCGGGTGCTGAACAGCCGGCGCACCTGGGCCAGGTCCAGCGCATTGATCAGGCCGTCGCCGTTGAGGTCGGCGCGGTTCGGGCCGCGGCCACCGAAGGCTGTGCGCACCAGGGCAAGGTCGATGCTGTTGACGATGCCGTCGTTGTTGACGTCGGCGTCGCAGGCATCGCCATAGCCATCGCCATCGCTGTCGCGCTGATTGGCATTGGCCACATTGAGGCAGTTGTCGCGGCTGTCGGGCACGCCGTCGCCGTCGCTGTCGGTCTCTGTGCGGGCCACTTGCTGGCTGGCGCCGTCGGCCGAGGCCACGCGCAGGAGGAAATTGCCCGTGAAGCCGCCCAGATCGATGCTGCCGTTGCCGTCGGCATTGATCAGCGTGCGGCCGATCAGGCGCCCGTTGGCCGGATCGATGGCCACGGCGGTGACCATCTCCGGCGGGGCCATGTTTTGCGGGCAACCCAGGCAGGGTTGGCGTGCCACATTGACAAAGGCCGTGCCTCGCAGCACCGACAGATTGACGGTGGACAGGTTCCAGGGCGCGGTGGTGCGCAGCTTCACCGTCGGGTCGCCCAGCACGTTGTAGATGTTCATCTCGTGGCGCAGGCCCTCGACGCCGACCACGGCGCCGCTGTCGCTGGGGTGCAGGTTGTCGGTCGTGCCGGCATCGACGGCGGCCATATAGGCGAAGCCGTGATTCAGTACATCGCCCATGCGGCGCACGGCGGCATTGCCGCCGAATCCGGGCGCGAAGCCGGGGAAGATGGCGTCGAACAGGCCAATGGCGAGGTGGCCGTTGTCCACCGTGCTGCTGTTGCGGGTGTCGCCGATCACGGCCAGGCCGCCATCGACCTTGCGCACAAAGCTTTCGGCCCAGTAGACGCTGCTGGGGCTCGGGCCCAGGCCGCCGCCGACCTTGTTGGGGGCCAGGTCCACGGTCTCGTTGTCGAAGATGCCGCTGGCGCAGTTGACGCTGAACACCACCGGGTACTGGTTGTTGGTCACCGACACCGAGCCCAGGTTGGCGGTCTTGAACTCCGGGTCTATCCAGCCGTTCCAGCCACCGTGGTCGCGGTGATAGATCAGCGCGGTGCCGGCGTTCAGTGCGGTGGTGATGTCGGCGGCATCGCCATTCCAGGCAAAGCCGGGCTTGCGCAGATCGGCCGGCACGGGCAGACCGCTGCGCCAGGTCGTCGGGTTGGCGGCGGCGCTGGCCTTGTAGATGCGCTGCACGCCATAGCCGAGGCTCATCGCGTGGTTGCGCACCTTCTCGGTGACCTCGGCGAACCAGCGCTGGTCCTTGGTCCCGTTGCCTTCGAAGAAGGAGGCGAAGGTCAGGCGGCTGTAGAAATTCTGGCCGTTCGTCGGCCCGACACCGGCGCCGGGCGGCGGGAAGTTCTCGAAGGCCATCACCTTGGCCACCATCACATCGGCCTGGGCCAGGGTGTCCACCGGGAAGCGGCCGATGCCTATCGGCGGCACCGTCTCTTCCGTGGCGCCGGGCAGGAACTGGCCGTACCACACATCGCCGGCGTTCTTCGAGTTGGTGTACCAGTTGTTCTGGTCGTAGTGCGCAGGCACTTTCTCCGCGTCGCCCAGCAGCAGCAGCCACTTGGGCTTGATCACCCGGCTGTTGTAGTAGGTCGCCAGCCAGCTGCGGATCTGCACGGCCGTGGCGGCCGCACCGGCGCCGCTGATGGTCTGCGTCGTCACCACATGGGTGGAGATGCCCATCGCCTCCTTGTGGGCCTTCAGGGTGTTGGCCGCGCTCAGGAAGTCCGGGTGCGTGACGATCACGAAGCGGGCGCCCGAGAGCTGTGGCGCTGGCGCCAGGCTGGCGCAAAGATTGGCCGTCATGCCCTGGTTCAGCGCGTATTTCAGCACCGGCAGCGGGGCCTTCTGCAGCAGTTTGTCGATGCCGTCGAAGGCAGAGATGGTGCGGGTGTCGGCCAGATGGTCGACCACAAAGCAGGGGCCGGCGGCATGCTGCACCTGCACCAGATAGCTGTCGTACCAGGTCAGCATCTGCGTGGCCGGGTCGTAGCCATAGGGCGAGAAGCGCAGGGTCTCGACATTGGCATCGCCCTTGAAGATGGCCTTGCGCGACAGCGCCTCGCCTGGCCCGGCGGCGCCCTTCAGATAGCGAGTGGCGTCGAACTCGAAGGCCGGCAGCTGCTCGTTCTCGAACGCGGTTTCGCTGGGCTGCACCGGATACAGACGTACGCTGGCGCGGCGCAGTGGCCCCTCGGGCGTGACGGTGATGCCGGGCGCGCTCATGAAGTCCACCGGCAGGGCCAGCGGGAAGCCGGTCACGGGCAGCTCGGGCAGGCCGCGTGCATCGGCGCCGCCGCGCACGCTGCCCAGGCCCTGCTCGCCGCGAGCAAAGCGCCGGAACTCGCCGCTGGGCGTGTTGACGACCGTGAAGGCGGGTGTGCCGACACTGATGCGCACATGGGTGAGCCGCTCGCTCTCCCTGACCAGGGTGACGGTGGCGGCGGCCTGGGCCGCACCGGTCAGCGCGCAACAGATCCAGCAGGCGAGGGCGGTGGACGTTCTGACATGCTTCATGGCTATCTCCAGCTCGGCTTGGGGTGAGGCGAAGATAGGCGGGGGGCGTTGCGGCGGCGTTGCGCGGCCACCTGTGCATTCTTGGGATAGGGATTGCGCCTGCAGCGCTGGCATGATGGCCCGATGCTGCATCTCAGACTGCTGGGGCCGGTTCAGCTCAGCCATGGCCAGGCCGTGGTGGATCTGGGCGTCAAGAAGTCGCTGGCCCTGCTGGTGCTGCTGGACCGCCGCGGGCGCCTGTCGCGCACCGAGGTGACCGGGTTGCTGTGGCCCGAGCTGGACGAAAGCAGCGCCCGGCGCAATCTGCGTCGCGAGCTGGCGCGGCTGCGCGATGCCGGCGCGCCCGGTGCCGTGCTGACCGATGGCGACTGGCTGCTGCCCGGCTCCGAGCTGCGCAGCGATGCGGCGGCGATGCGCGAGGCGCTTGACCGGGGCCAGGCCGACGAGGCCCTGGCGCTGTGGCGCGGCCCGCTGGCACAGGGCCTGGCGCTGGACGATGCCTCGGCCTTTGACGACTGGCTGTCCGGCGAGCGCGAAATCGTCCAGGCGCTGCGCACCCGTGCGCTGGTTGCCTCGGCCGGCGCGCTGGAGGCCGCGGGCCAGGTCGAGGCCGCGCTGACCCGGGTGCAGGCCCTGTTACAGGACGACGCGCTGCAGGAACAGTTCCACCGCGACGCGATGCGCCTGCACGCCGCCTGCGGCCGGCGCGAGGCCGCGCTGGCCCAGTACGAGCGCTGTTGCGAGCTGCTGAAGGCCGAACTTGACCTGCTGCCTATGCAGGAGACCCGCGCGCTGGCCGAGGCGCTGCGCGGCAGTGCGACTATGTCCTTGAACGAGTCCATCGCGTCGGTCCCAAGCCGGGCGACCGGGCTCGCGGCGCTGCGTGACGTCCTGCCTGACGCGCTGCCCTTCGTCGGCCGCGATGCCGAGGTGCAGTGGCTGGAGGCGGCCTGGCGCGGCGGCCACTGCCTGCTGATCGAGGGTGAGGGCGGGGTTGGCAAGAGCCGGCTGGTGGCTGATTTCATCGCTGCCCACGGCCCCTACGCCCTGGTGCGCTGCCGCCCCGGCGATGCCGAGGTGCCCTATGCCGCCTTCACGCGGGCGCTGCGGGTGCTGATCGGCCCCAGCGGGCCCAGCCCCGAGCTGTGCGAGCTGCCGCCCTGGGTGGTGGCCGAGATGGCCCGCCTGCTGCCCGAACTGGGCCCTGCGCCCGCGCCGCTGCGCTCCGAGGCCGAGCGGGCGCGTTTTGTCGAGGCCTGTGCGCAGGGTTGGCTGTCGCTGGCGGCGGAGAACTTCGACGCCATCGTGCTTGACGACTGGCATTGCGCCGACGCCGCCAGCCGGGCGTTGCTGGCCTTTATCGCCGAGCGCCGCCACGATGGCGGCAGGGCCGGGGCGCGCGAGGTGCTGGTCTATAGGCCCGAGCTGAGCGAGGGCGCGATCGAGGCCTTGCGGCAGCTGCGGACCAGCGTCGATGCACGTCATCTACTGCTTACGCCGTTGCCGCCCGCGGCCGTGCTCGACCTGGTGCGGCGCCTGTCCGGCGCCGAGGCGCCGCAGCTGTTCGCCGCCCGGTTGGGCCAGGCGACGCTCGGCAACCCCTTCTTTCTGCACGAAACGCTGCGCCATCTGATGGAGCGGGGCCTGCTCGCCGTCGGCAGCGATGGAGTCTGGTCCACCCCGTTTGACCAGGCTACCCAGGACTATCGCGAGCTCGAGGTGCCAGCCAGCGTGCGCGAGGCCGTGCTGGCCCGCGTGCAGCGCCTGCCGACCGCCAGCCAGCGCGTGCTGGAGGCGGCCGCGCTGGCCGTCGAGCCCTTCGCCCCGGCCCTGCTGGCGCCGGCCTGTGCGCTGTCCGAGCTCGACACCGTGCTGGCCATCGAGCAGGCGCTGGCCGCACGCCTGTTGCGCGAGCATGAGGCCGGCGGTTTTGCCTTTGCCCATGATCTGGTGCAGCAGGCCATTGATGCAGCCTTGTCGCCCGAGCGTCGCCGCCTGGTGCACCGCCGCCTGGCCCTGGGCGCCGAGCAAAGCGGCGCCGGCCCGGCGCTGATTGCCGCCCATCACGAGGCTAGCGGCGATCCGGCCCGGGCCGTGGCCCAGCGCATCGCTGCGGGTGACCAGGCCCAGCGCCTGCATGCACAGACCGAGGCCGCCGCGCAGTGGCGACAGGCCCTGGCCGACGGGCCTACGCCGGCCCAGTCCGTGGATCTGCATCTGCGCTTGATGCGCACCGAGCGCATGCGCACGCTGCAGGGCGAGCGCGACCCGCACTCGACGGCGCTCTTGGGCTTGATCGAGGCCGGCCATGTCGGCGAAGCCCAGCGCAGCGACGTCCTGATCGCCGTGGCCAACCACTTCGTGCGCAACGGCCTGCGCCGCGAGGCCCTGGACCTGCTCGACAGCCTGCCCGCCAGCATCAGCGAACACCAGCAGGCCCAGGCCATGGACACGCGCGCCGAGGCCCTGCGCCGCATGGGCCAGCTCGACGCCGCATTGGCCGCCGCCCGGGCGGCACTTGCCCTGCCTGCGATGCAGGGCCAGGACCGCGCCGATCTGCTCTTCACGCTGGCCCTGGCCGAACACGCCGCCGGCCGGTTGGCCTCGGCCATGCCCTTGGCCGAAGAGGCGCTGGCCCTGTGCCAGACCCTGGGTGACGAGGGCGGCGTGGGCCGGGGCTTGTGCATGCGCGGCACCTTTCTGATCGAGATGGGCGATGCCGATGGGGCCCAGCAGGCCCTGAAGGCAGCCGTCGCTCACTGCACACGCATGGGTTTTGTGGTGATGCGCCGCGCCTCGCTCTACAGCCTCAGCGCCAGCTATCTGGAGCAGACCCGGCTCGGGGAGGCGCTGGAAGTGGCCCAGGAGGGCTGGCAGCTGCAGCCGGCGCTGGCGCAGGGCGAACTGCGCCTGATGTACCGCACAGCCTTCGTTGGCGCGCAGATGGGCCTCGGTGATCTGGGCAGTGCCTGGGCCCATGCGCTGCCTGCGGCGCAGGAGGCCTTGCGCATCGCCGAGCCCTATCCGATTGCCGGCGTGGCGCTGGCCACGCTGGAGCTGTTCGGCCTGGTCGGCGCCCAGGAGCTCGCCGCACCGCTGCTCGCCGGTGTTGACGACAGCACACTGGCAAGCCTGCCCCACGTGGCCAAGGAGGCCTGGCTGGCCCGCGCCCAGTTCGAGCTGATGGCCGGCGATAGTGTGGCGGCCGCCCTCAGCCTGGAGCGGGTGGCGGCCGGTGGCGCCATCGTCGATCCCCGCGTGCGCGAGCGCCATCTGCTGATGCAGGCCGAGCTGGCGCTGGCCCAGGGCGATGCTGCTGCGGCGCTGGCCCTGCTGCCCGGCCCCGAGGCACCCAGCGTCAACCCCGAGTGCCGGCTGCGCCGGCTGGCGCTCCGGGTGCAGGCTCAGGCGCTGCGCGGCACGCTGGACGCCACCACCGTGGCGCTGGCCCGGGCCGCGCTGGCGGGGCCGCAGGCCCATGCGGTGGCCGCACTCTATCTGCTGCGGGCCCTGCCCGGCGCCGGGCAACTGCTGGCCGCCCATATCGACCGACTGGGCAGCAGCCTCGCCGCCGAGCCCGAACGGCAGCAGGCCTTTCGCCAGCGTTGGGCACTGGCGGCCTGATCAGGGCGAGCTCGGCAACGGCGCCGCAACGGCCGCCGCCTATCGTGCGTTCACCCTCAAGGACTTCGGAACGCCATGGAGCCCCGCCCCCTCACCCTTGCGCTGCGCCTGGCCGTGACGCTCAGCCCCGATGGCCGCTGGACCGCCCGCGCGGAGCTGCCCGACGGCTCGGTCAAGGTCTTCAGCAGCCCCTTCGAACTGGCGCGGTTTGTGGCGCAGGCGACGGTGGCGGTGCCGGGGAAGGGGGGCGGGTTGAGGTGAGGACCGGGCAAGCGGGCTTTCATTGGAGCCTCATTTGTTAAAGGTTGCTTTAACTGGTGGGCACCAAATTGCATGTGCTGCATGTGCTGCATCTAATGTGAGCGATGGGAATGCTCGCCACAGGCTCAGGCCTGTGGCTCGGCCTCGGCTTAGGGCCTCGGCCCGTCGGTCGACCCGGCGAGTCGGCGACGTCCAAGCCATGCCACTGGCATGGCTTGAGCGAACCCAGGTGGGTGCTCACCCAAGACCCCACCCCAAAAAGCCCAAAGGCCATGTCTCTGAGAGGCATGGCCTTTGGGCTTTTTGGAGCGGGTGATGGGAATCGAACCCACGCTATCTGCTTGGGAAGCAGAAGTTCTACCATTGAACTACACCCGCGCTGCCGCGAATTCTAGCCTGAGCCGGAGTCGGCCTTGGGAGAGGGGTCGAGGCCGCTGAAGACCGAGGGAGAGAAGCCGATGGCGGCGTCGGGCTTTTGGCCGCTGGCCCAGGCGAACAGCTCGTCGGCGGGCATCGGGCGGGCAAACAGAAAGCCCTGCAGCTCGTCGCAGTCCAATTGCAGCAGGATGCTGCACTGGCCTTGGGTCTCGACGCCCTCGGCGACGACGCTGAGGCCCAGCGCATGGGCCAGGCGCACGACGGCGTCGACCACGGCGCGGGCATCGGCACTGGTTTCGAGGTCGTGGATGAAACTGCGGTCTATCTTCAGCTGCCGGGCCGGCAGCTGGCGCAGATAGCTGAGGCTGGAGTAGCCGGTGCCGAAATCGTCGATGGACAGGAACACGCCGATGCGGCTCAAGCCCTCGAATGCCTGCTGGGTGGTCTTGATGTCCTCCATCGCCGCCGACTCGGTGATCTCGCACAGCAACATCGAGGCGTCCACTTCTTGCCGCTGCAGCGCCTGCTCGATGCGGCTGACCAGGTCTTCCTGGCGCAGCTGATGCACCGACAGATTGATGGCCACGCGCAGGCGCACGCCCTCGTGCTGCCAGGCCTGCATCTGGCGGCAGGCCTCGTCTATGACCCAGTTGCCCAGCTCGTTGATCAGGCCGGAGCGTTCGGCCAGCGGTATGAACTGGTTGGGCGGGATATTGCCCAGCAGCGGGTGCTGCCAGCGCAGCAGCGCCTCGACGCCGCTGAGGCGGGCGCGCCGGCTGTCGAACTTGGGCTGGTAGTGCAGGCTCAGCTGGCCGCCGGCCACGGCCTGGCGCAGGTCGAACTGCAGGCCCAACTGCTTGGCGGCACCGGCATCCATATGGGCCTCGAACAGCGCATAGCTGTTGCCGCCTGCGCGCTTGGCGGCGTACATCGCTGCATCGGCGTGGGTCAGCAGCTTGCCGCCTTCGCCGTGGTCGGGGTGCAGGGCGATACCCACCGAGGCCGAGACATGGAGGGTGCGCTCGGCGACCAGCATCGGCCGGCTCAGCGCCAGCACGACGCGGCGGGCGAGCGAGGTGGCGTCGCCAGCATCGGTCATGTCTTCGAGCAGCAGCACGAACTCGTCGCCACCGATGCGGGCCACGGTGTCGCTGCCGCGTGCGGCGGCTTGCAGGCGCTCCGCCACCTGTTGCAGCACGCTGTCGCCGACCGCGTGGCCGAAGCTGTCGTTGACGGGTTTGAAACCGTCCAGATCGACGAACAGGACGGCCATTCGCTCACCCCGACCGCTGCGCGCATGGCGGGCCAACGCGTGCTTGAGCCGGTCCTCGAACAACAGGCGGTTGGGCAGGCCGGTCAGGTTGTCGACAAAGGCGCGCTGCTGCAGCTCCTCGTTGGCGGCCTGCAGTTGGCTGTTGGCGCTCTGCAGCGAGGCGGTCAAACGTGCCGACGTGCTCTGCATGCGGGCATCGAGCATTGAGGTGAAAAGGGTCAGGCCGAGCAGCACGGTCGAGGCCAGTATCACCAGGGTGCCGAGTTGCTCGCCGCCAAGCCCGCCGCTGCTCAGGCAGACCGTGCCCACGGGGAACTGGGCTGCGGCCATGCCCGTGTAATGCATGCCGCTGATGGCCGCACCCATGACCAGCGCGGCCACGGCCTGGTAGCGTTTGTCACCGTGCTCGCCGAAACGGCGCAACCAGAAGAAGATCAGCAGCGCGGCGGCCGAGGCGCCGAAGGCGATGGCACCCGAGGCAGCCACCAGCGACCAGCGCCAGACGATGGGCGGCGCCATGTCGAGTGCGGCCATGCCGGTGTAGTGCATGGTGCAGATGCCGGCTCCCATCAGCAGGGCGCCACCGGCCAGGCGGGGCAGGGTCAGCCGCCCGCGACTGGCCAGCCACAGTGCAACGGCCGAGGCACCGACTCCCGCCACCCATGACAGCAGGGTCAGCAGGCCGCTGTAGCCCAGGGGAACGGGCAGCGAATAGGCCAGCATGCCGACAAAATGCATGGACCAGATGCCGGTGCCCATGGTGATGGAGCCGCCAATCCACCAGGCACGTGCCACGGCGAGGTCGGTGGCGCGCACGCGCTGGGCCAGATCCAGGGTGACATAGGCCGCGAAGCTGGCAATCAGCAGGGAGGCGGCGACGATTCCGGGGTCGTAGCTTGGGATCAGATAGGGCATTGACCGCAATATAGCGAAGGACGGCAGGTCGCGTTCGACATCCGACCCTGCAGACACCGTGCCGTAGCGTGTCTGGCGCGCATCAGCCCAGACCCTGCAACCGGCCGGCCTCGGGGCCAAAGGCATAGGCGTCCATGCCCAGGCAGCCAAAGGTCAGGCTGGCGTGGATGCGCTGCGGCGCGTGCTCGCGTCCGCCGGCGCCGGCCGCGACATACCAGGGCAGCCAGTGCTCGTCGGTCGGGTGCATCAACGCGGCATGGGGTGCCTGGCGGCGGTAGTCGAGCAATGCAGCCCAGTCGCGCTCGCGGCCGCGGGCCACTACCCAGTCGCGGAAGGCCTTGGACTCGGCGATCTCCGGCGCGTCGATGGCCGGCGGCTGGCCACCGGCGAACACCATGCGCAAATTGTGGGTGATGCTGCCGGTGCCCATCACCAGCACGCCCTGCCGGCTCAGTGAGGCCAGCGCCTCGCCGAGTGCGAATTGCTGGGCCGGCGACTGGCTGGGCACGAAGGCCAGTGGCAATACAGGCAGGTCCGCCTCCGGATACATGTATCGCAATGGCGTCCAGATGCCATGGTCCAGCCCGCCCTGCGGCAGGCTGTGGGCCTGGATGCCGCTGTCGGCCAACAGCGCCTGCACCTCGGCGGCCAGGGCCGGGGCGCCGGGGGCGTCATAGCGCAGGGTGTAGAGCTCGGGCGAGAATCCTCCGAAGTCGTAGACCGCCTGGTGCCGGGCACCGGCCAGCAGGACCGGCTCGCTTGCGGTGCTGTGCGCCGAGGCCACGACGATGGCCCGCGGCCGGCCGAAGCGGTCGGCGATGGCCGGGCCCAGGGCCTTCATGAAGGCGCCGGCTTCGCGCGGCTCCAGCGCCGTCATAGGCGAGCCATGGGAGATGAACAGGGTGGGGAGGGGGGTGGTGTCCATGTCCTGATTGAAGCACCGCCCGACGGTGGCGCGCTTGCACCGCTTTGCATGCAGGGTTCAAGCGGCTTGCACGCTGCTTGACAGCGCAAGCTCTGCTACCGTGCGGGCTGTGATGCCTTCCGGAGTGTTTTGATGACTGCAGCCGTGCCCACGCCCCCCTTCCGCCGCCCCAGCGTGCCCGCGATGGCCTGGCGGCAGCTGTGGCGTGACTGGCGCGCCGGCGAGTTGCGCCTGCTGGTGCTGGCCGTGACTCTGGCGGTGGCGGCGCTGTGCGCGGTGGGTTTTTTGGCCGACCGGCTGGACCTGGGTCTGGCGCGGGATGCCGCCCAGCTGTTGGGCGGCGATGCGGTGGTGGCCAGTGACCAGCCCTTGCCCGAGACGGTGCAGGCGCTGGCGCGCACGCTGAAGCTGCAGAGCACCAGGACGGCCAGTTTTCCGAGCATGGCGCGGGCGCCCGACGACAAGGGGGGGGCCAGCCGCCTGGTGTCGGTCAAGGCGGTGGGGCAGGACTATCCGTTGCGCGGGCAGATCACGGTCAGCCAGGTGCCCGGTGGCCCGACGCAGGCGCTCAAGGCGGCGCCCGCACGCGGCACGGTCTGGGCCGACGCCGAGGTGCTGGACAAGCTGGGCCTGAAGGTGGGCGATGCGCTGATGCTGGGTGAGCTAAGCCTGCGGCTGAGCCACATCATCGTCACCGAGCCGGACCGCGGCGCGGGCTTCATGAGCTTCGCGCCGCGGGTGATGCTGCACGAGGCCGATCTGCCGGCCACCGGCCTGATCCAGCCCGCCAGCCGGGTCACCTACCGTCTGGCCGTGGCCGGCGCACTGAATGAGCGGCCGGCCGTCACCACCTTTGTGCAGCGCGCCCAGGAGCAGATCAAGCAGGACGGCCTGCGCGGCGTGCGTGTCGAGTCACTGGAAAGCGGCCGCCCGGAGATGCGCCAGACCCTGGACCGCGCCGGCAAGTTTCTGAAGCTGGTGGCCCTGCTGTCTGCGCTGCTGGCCGCTGTGGCGGTGGGCCTGGCCTCGCGTGATTTCGCCGGGCGCCATCTGAACGACTGCGCGATGCTGCGTGTGCTGGGCCAGTCGCAGCGGCGCATCGCCTGGTCCTATGGCCTGGAGTTCGCCGTGGTCGGCCTGGCCGCCAGCCTCGCCGGTGTGCTGCTGGGCTTTGTGCTGCACCATGGCTTCGTCTGGTTGCTGTCCGGTTTGATCGCCGTCGATCTGCCGCTGCCCAGTTTCTGGCCGGCGCTGTTCGGCCTGGGCGTGGGCATGACTCTGCTCCTGGGCTTCGGCCTGCCACCGGTGCTGCAGCTGGCTCGTGTGCCGCCGCTGCGGGTGATGCGCCGCGATGTCGGCAACCTCAAGGCCAGCTCCCTGCTGGTGCTGGCGGCGGGCACGCTGGGCTTTGTGGCGCTGCTGATGGCCGTGTCTTCAGACCTGACCCTGGGCCTGATCGCCAGCGGCGGCTTTGCCGTGGCGGTGGCCCTGTTTGCCGGCCTGGCCTGGCTGGCGGTGATGCTGTTGCGTCGGCTGGTGCCCGAGGCCGGCGGCCCCCGCTGGCTGCTGCTGGCCACGCGCCAGATCGCCGCGCGCCCGGTCTATGCGGTGCTGCAGGTGTCCGCGCTGAGCGTGGGCCTGCTGGCCCTGGCCCTGCTGGTGTTGCTGCGCACCGACCTGATCGACAGCTGGCGCAATGCCACGCCGCCGGACGCACCGAACCGCTTTGTCATCAATGTGCAGCCCGAGCAGGGCGAGGCCTTTCGCACGATGCTGACGGGCGCGGGTGTGGCGCGCTACGACTGGTACCCGATGATCCGCGGCCGGCTGGTGGCCATCAACGGCAAGACGGCCGGCCCCGAGCTGTTCACCGACGACCGGGCGCGCCGCCTGGTCGAGCGGGAGTTCAATATGAGCCACAGCGCGCAGATGCCCGAGCACAACCAGGTGGTGGGCGGTGCCTGGAAGGTGGAGGAGGCCGGCGCCATCAGCGTCGAGGAGGGGTTGGCCGAGACCCTGGGTCTGAAGCTCGGCGACCAGCTGCGATTTGATGTGGCCGGTCAGACCGTCGAGGCCAGGATTGCCAGCCTGCGCAAGGTGGACTGGACCTCGATGCGTGCCAACTTCTTCGTCATCTTCCCGGTGGCCGAGATGGCCGAACTGCCGGCCAGCTATATCGCCGCCTTCCGCGCGCCGGGCAAGGCCGGCTTCGACAATGCGCTGAGCCATGATTTCCCGAATATCACCATGGTTGATGTGTCGGCGCAGATCCAGCAGGTGCAGGCGGTGCTGAACCAGGTCATTCAGGCGGTGCAGTTCCTGTTCGCCTTCACCCTGGCCACCGGCCTGGTGGTGCTGCTGGCGGCTGTCAGCACGACGCGCGAGGCGCGCACCCGCGAGTTCGCGGTGATGCGGGCCATGGGCGCCGGCCGCCAGTTGCTGGGCCAGGTGCAGCGCGCCGAGCTGCTGGGCATGGGGGCGCTGGCCGGCCTGCTGGCCGGCTCCGCCGCCGTCGTGGTGGGCGGTCTGCTGGCACGCTATGTGTTCGAGTTCCGCTGGACCGCCTCGCCCTGGGTGCCGCTGTTCACCATGGTGGCCGGTGCCTTGCTGGCGCTGGCCGCCGGTTGGTGGGGGCTGCGTGGGGTGCTCACCCGCCCGGTGGTGGCCACCTTGCGGGAGGCGGGGGACAGCTGAACATTTTCATGGTGGTCCCGGATTGCATCCGGGCTACATGGCTGCCGTAGCCCGGATGCAATCCGGGGGCGACACGCATTCGAAGCGTTAAGCGGCCGTGCCCAGCTTGAACAGCCCCACCACCTGATTCAGCCGCTGCGCCTGCTGCTGCAGGCTGCTGGCGGCGGCAGCCGATTCTTCGACCAGGGCGGCGTTCTGCTGTGTCATCTGGTCGAGCCGGGCCACGGATTCGTTGACCTGGGTGATGCCCAGGCTCTGCTCCGAGGTCGCCGCGGTGATCTCGCCCACCATGTCGGTGACGCGCCGCACGCTGACCACCACCTCGTCCATCGTGCTGCCCGCCGAGGCGACCAGGCGTGAGCCGGCATCGACCCGCTCGACGCTGGCGCCGATCAGGCTCTTGATTTCCTTGGCGGCCTCGGCGCTGCGTTGCGCGAGTGAACGGACCTCGCCGGCCACGACGGCGAAGCCCCGGCCATGCTCGCCGGCCCGGGCCGATTCGACAGCGGCATTCAGCGCCAGGATATTGGTCTGGAAGGCGATGCCGTCGATCACGCCGATGATGTCGGAAATCTTCTTCGAGCTGGTGTTGATCTCCTCCATCGTCGCCACGACCTGGGCCACGACGGCTCCGCCGCGAGCCGCAATGTCCGAGGCCGAAGCGGCCAGCTGACTGGCCGAGCGCGCCGAGTCGGCCGACTGCTTCATCGTGCTGGTGAGCTCCTCCATCGAGCTGGCCGCCTCCTCCAGATTGGCTGCGGTCATCTCGGTGCGCTGCGACAAGTCCTGGCTGCCGACCGCCACCTCGGTGCTGGCCGTGCCAATGCTGCCCACCGAGGCTCGCACCTCCAGCAAGGCCCCGCGCAGGGCCTCCTGCATGGCCACCAGGGCCCCCAGCATCTGCGCCGGCTCATCGCGGCCGCCGTCGCGTATCACTTCGGTCAGGTCCTTGGCGGCGATGCGCTCGGCCGACAGTATGGCCTTGCGCAGCGGCTGCACCACGCTGCGGATGCTGAACAGGATGAAGGGTGTCAGCAGGGCCAGCGCGACCAGCACGGTGACGGCCATCTTGGCCACCTGGCCGTTGGCCACCCCGGCGGCGGCTTCGGCGGCGGCCGCACCGTCCTTGCTGATGATGGCCGAGAGTTCCGAGCGCAGTTGCTCGGCCGGGCGTATCTGCGCCTTGGAGGCGTCGAGCGCCTTGTTGATGGCGGCGGTGTCGGCGAATTGCCCGGCCACCACCTGATCGAACACCGGCTGGGTGGCCTGCTGGTAGGCGCTGAGGCGGCCGTCCAGGTCCTTGAGCTTCTGCTGCTCGTCGTTGCTGTCCAGACCCTTGCTGAGCCCGGCAATCAGCTTGCGCGTCTTCTCGACCTCCTCGATCCACTCCTTGCGATAGCGTTCGACGGCGGCCTTGTCCTGCATATTGATCAGCACATCCTTCTCGTAGCGGCGGATGTTGCCCATGGCCTCGCGCAACTCACCCAGCGCGATGGCGTTGCGGTACTCGTGTTCGGCAAAGCTGTGCATGCCGTCGCGCAGGCTGGACAGGCCGGCATAGCCGATGCCCCCGACCAGGGCCACCGTGAGCAAGACCAGCCCGAGCAGCACGAACAGCCGTGCCTTGATGGTGATGGACCTGAAAGACATCATGGCCTGACTCCTTGGAGCTGCGGGGACAAGGGGGACTAGTTCATGCGCGTGTGAAGATCAGTTGAGTGCGAGTATCGACGGAACGAAGCGGGGCCGGGCCTAAAAGCTTTCCCAGTCGCCTTCGCCGCCACCACTTGACTTGGCTGGTGCGGGCGCGGCCACAGGGGCAGGCGCCGGCGCTGGGGGCTTGGCGCCGGCCGCGGCATGCGGGCGCTTGGCCGCCGCCACCGGCTTGGCCTTGACTGCACCAGTGGCCGTAGCTGGCTTGGGTGCCGGTGCCGGGCGCGGTGCCTGGGCATAGGCCGCAGTGGGTGCCTCGTCGGACAGCCGGAATACCCCGACCACCTGGGACAGCCGGTGCGCCTGATCCTTCAGGCTCTCGGCGGCGGCGGCGGACTCTTCCACCAGGGCTGCGTTCTGCTGCGTCATCTGGTCCAGCTGTACGACCGACTGGTTGACGGTGCTGATGCCGTCGCTCTGCTCGGACGCGGCGGCGGTGATCTCGCCGATGATGTCGGTCACGCGCTGCACGCTGGTCACGATCTCGCTCATCGAACTGCCGGCGTCCTGCACCAGGCGGGCACCGGTCTCGACCCGCTCGACGCTGGCGCCGATCAGGGTCTTGATCTCCTTGGCGGCCTCGGCGCTGCGCTGGGCCAGCGAGCGCACCTCGCCGGCCACCACGGCAAAGCCGCGGCCTTGCTCGCCGGCACGGGCCGCTTCCACGGCGGCGTTCAGCGCCAGGATATTGGTCTGGAAAGCGATGCCGTCGATCACGCCGATGATGTCGGAAATCTTCTTCGAGCTGGTGTTGATCTCGTCCATCGTCGACACCACCTGCGACACCACCTGGCCGCCCTTGGCCGCGGCGCTGGCGGCCGAGGAGGCGAGCTGGTCGGCGGTGCGGGCGGAGTCGGCGGTCTGGCGCACGGTGGCGGTCAGCTCGACCATGGAGGATGCGGCCTGCTGCAGATTGCTGGCCGTCTGCTCGGTGCGCTGGCTCAGGTCCTGTGCACCCATCGCGATCTCGCTGGAAGCGGTGGAGATCGAGTTGCTGGTCGAGCGCACGTCCATCAGGATGTGGGCGATCTTCTCGGCGAACAGATTGAAGGAGGCGGCGATCTGCGAGATCTCGTCCTTGCCTGTGACCGGCAGACGCTGCGTCAGGTCGCCGCCGCCGGAGCCGATCTCATCCATGGCCGTGCGGACGCGGACCAGGCCGGTGAGCATGGCACTGACCAGGAAGGCGGCCACCAGGCCCGACAGCAGTGACACGACCACCAGCACCAGGCCGGAGGCGCGCAGCAGAGAGCTCAGCGAACTCAGGGCCTCGCCACGCTCGGCGGCGGTGACCAGCAGCCAGTCGGTCTCGGGCACGGCCGCCGCACGCAGCAGGAACTTGCCCTCGGGCAGTTCGGCGACCTGGGCCTGTGTGCCACTGCTGGCGAGCTGCGTGAGCATGGCCGCGTCCAGGCCCTTGGACAGCGTCGTGGTCGGCTTCATCGCCAGCTTGGCATCGGGGTGGGCGATGATGCGGCCGTCCTTGAACACCAGGAAGGCGAAGCCGCTGGCCGTAGGCTTGATGGTCTTGACGGTGGCCACCACATCGTCGAGGAACACGTCGGAGGCCACCACAGCCTTGGTCTGCCCGCCGTCCTTGACGGCGTGGGCAAAGGTCACCACGAGCAGGTTCTTGGCCGCATCGAGATAGGGCTCGGTGATGATGGTGTTGCCGGCCGCGGCCGCCTGGGTGTACCAGGGGCGGCCGGTCGGGTCATATCCGGCGGGCAGGTTCTGCGGCGTGTTGAACTGGATGCGCTTGTCGGCAAAGCCGACATAGGCCGCATCCAGGCGCCCCGACTTCGCCGCCTGCACCAGGAACGGCACCGGGTCGGCCTGCTCGGTGACCGGCAGCAGCGCGGCGATGATGTTGCGCTGGTGGCGGACCCAGTGACCGATGTCGGCGGCATGGGCGCTGGCCAAGCCGTCCAGCTCGCGGGTGATCTGCTCATTGGTGTGGGATCTCACCACGCTGTAGTTTGCAATGGTCGACACCAGCAGGGTCAGCACGACCACGGCGATGCAGATGGCAATGAGGCGGTTCTTGATCGATCCGAACATGGAGGTTTCCTCGGTTGCTAGCCCGGAGCTGACTCCCGCTCTGATTCACCGCGCTTGCGGTGCCGGCGTTTTGACGGGGACCCGGGCATGGACTGACTTAAAAACTCTCCCAATCACCTTCACCACCCACCGGACTTGTTGCCGGCTTTGGGGCTGCGGCCGGTGCGACCACCGGGGGCCGATGGGCCGCCGCAGGCTTGTTCATCGGCGCCTTTTTTGGCGCCGTCTTGGACACTGGTTTTGCGGCCGCCGATTGCGGTGCAGGCGGGCGCGGTGCCGGTGCGGCGTGCGAACCGCCTGCGGGGCGGGCAGCAGCCGGTGCCTCGGCCTGGCCGCGGCTGTCGCTTTCGTTCAGACGGAACACGCCCACGACCTGCGACAGCTTGTGCGCCTGCTCGCGCAGGCTCTCGGCGGCGGCGGCGGATTCCTCCACCAGCGCAGCGTTCTGCTGCGTCATCTGGTCCAACTGCACGACCGAGGTGTTGACGGTGCCGATGCCATCGCTCTGCTCGCTGGAGGCGGCAGTGATCTCGCCGATGATGTCGGTCACGCGCTGCACGCTGGCGACGATCTCGGTCATCGTGGCCCCTGCATCCTGTACCAGCCGTGCACCGGTCTCGACCCGGTCCACGCTGGCCGCAATCAGGGTCTTGATCTCCTTGGCCGCCTCGGCGCTGCGCTGGGCCAGCGAGCGCACCTCGCCGGCCACCACGGCAAAGCCGCGGCCCTGTTCGCCGGCACGCGCCGCTTCCACGGCGGCATTCAGCGCCAGGATATTGGTCTGAAAGGCAATGCCGTCGATCACGCCGATGATGTCGCTGATCTTCTTCGAGCTGGTGTTGATCTCGTCCATGGTGGTGACGACCTGCGACACCACCTCGCCGCCGCGCGAGGCCACGCTGGCCGCCGACGAGGCCAGCTGGTTGGCCGTGCGTGCGGCATCGGCGCTTTGCTTGACGGTGGCCGTGAGCTCATGCATCGACGAGGCCGCCTGCTGCAGATTGCTGGCCGTTTGCTCGGTTCGGCTGGACAGATCCTGATTGCCGCTGGCGATCTCGACGCTGGCGGTGCTGATCGAGTCCACCGAGTGGCGCACCGTGCCTATCATCTGGGCCAGGCGCAGACGCATGGCCTCGGTATCTCGCATCAGCTCGCCGATCTCGTCGCTGCGGCTGCTGCTGACCGGCTGGGTCAGGTCGCCCTGGGCCACGGCCGAGACGGCCTGGCTCAGTTGCTTGAGCGGGGCGGCGACCCAGTTGCGCATCATCCAGAACAGGCCGGCACCCAGGGCCACGGTGGCACCGCTGAGCAGCAGCCAGAAGGGCACCAGGGCGGCCCAGTGCGAACGCATGGCCTCGCTGTCGGGCACCTCGGCAATCACCCACTGACCGGTGGCCTCGCTCTTGCGCAGCACGGCGAACAGGTCGGACTGGCTGGAGCCCAGCACGCTGGGCACCTTGGCCAGGTAACCATCCGGGGCGGCGGCCAGCTCGGCCAGCACCTTGTCCATGCCCGGAGCCACCTCGGTGACTTTCTTGCCCTTGGCCGTGGGGTGCATGAAGAAGACCGAGTTGGCCAGATCCTTGCCCGGCGTGACCATGTACAGGCCACCCGATTCGAAGAACTTGGTCTCGGCCACGATCTTGGCCAGCGGCGACTCGAACGCGGTCAGGTCGAAGCCGACAAACAGCGCGCCGACCAACTTGCCGCCGTCGTCCTTGATCGGCTCGTAGCGTGTCATGTAAGGCTTGCCGAACAGCACCGTGCGGCCGGTATAGGGCTTGGAGGCCTTCAGCAGGGTGAAGGCCGGGTGCTGGCTGCCCAGCATTGTGCCCATGGCCCGCTCGCCGTTCTCCTTTTTCAGCGAGGAGGTGATGCGTTCGAAGTCGTCACCCTTGAGCGCGAACACGGTGGCCACGCCGCCGGTGGCGCTGCTGAACTTGTCCACCTGGGTGAAATTGCCATTCAGTTTGGGACCCCAATCACGCAGGTCACCTGAGGGCTCCAGGGTGAAGCTGGGCCCGAACTCCTGGCGGAAGGCGGTGAACAGGCTCTCGACCTGGACCCGCGAGGTCATGTCTATGGCTTCTATCGAATCGAGCTTGCCCTGGGCCTGGGCCCCGACAAGGGCGATCACCCGCTCGCGCGACAGCTTGGTGGTCAGCACCGTCAGCAGGGTGCTGACCACCAGCAGAACCACCGCGACGGTGACCACTCCGGTCAGCGAAACACGTCGGGCAATCGAGGCAACCTGGGTGGTCATGGAGGGCTCCAACGGGAAATTTTTTCTTTGCGGGATGAACGGCGTCGTGCATCCTGAGCCAACGGGGGCGCACGCAGCGCCCGATTGGCGGGCAGCCGCGTGGGCCTTGTCAGGCCAATTGATCCATCAGGCCCATGTCGGCGCTGCTCATCAGCCCCTCGATGTCCATCAGTATCAGCATGCGATCGTTGACGCTGCCGATGCCGGTGATGTAGCTCGTGTCCACGGTGCTGGCGTTCATTTCTGGGGCAGGACGGATCGCATCCTTGGTCAGCTCCAGCACATCGGACACCGAGTCCACCACGGCGCCGACGACGCGACCGCGCACATTCAGCACGATCACCACGGTGAAGCCGTTGTACTCGGCAGAGGCGCAACCCAGCTTGAGGCGCAGATCGACGATGGGCACGATCACGCCGCGCAGATTGACCACGCCCTTGATGAAATCAGGGGCGTTGGCAATGCGCGTGGGCGGCTCGTAGGAGCGGATCTCCTGCACCTTGAGGATGTCGATGCCATATTCCTCGGCGCCGAGGCGGAAGGTCAGGAACTCGCCGCTGCTGGGGCTTTGCGCCTGCAGCGCGCGGCCACCGCCCTGTCGGGCCAATTGGGTGGAGCTGCTTTCTTGGATCATTTCCATGGCTTACCTCGACTTAGTGATCTGCGTTGATTGTTGAGTTGGGCGCGCAGCTGGGGCTCAGAAGGATTCCCAGTCGCCATCGGAGCCGGAGGCCGAGGTCGGTGCCGCCGGCTTGGGCGTGACCACCGCGGCCTTCGGTGCCGGGGGGCTTGCGGGCTTGCTGGTCGGCTTGCTGACCGGTGGCGAGGCACCCAAGGACCTGGCGCTGGCCTGGGCCTTGCTGAGCACCTTGCTGGCCATCTGCGCCGACCTGGCTACCGGTGTTGCCGCCGGCTTGGGCGTTGCGGGCGGCAGCGGGGCGGCGACCTGGTGCTCGGCGAGCTGGAACTGATCAACCACCTGACCCAGGCGCTGGGCCTGTTCCTTGAGGCTTTCGGCGGCGGCGGCGGACTCTTCCACCAGCGCGGCGTTCTGCTGCGTCATCTGGTCCAGCTGCAGCACCGATTGATTGACGCTGCCGATGCCTTCGCTCTGCTCCGATGCGGCGGCGGTGATCTCGCCCATGATGTCGGTCACGCGCTGCACGCTGGCCACGATCTCGTTCATCGTCGTGCCGGCATCCTGCACCAGGCGGGCACCGGTTTCGACGCGCTCGACGCTGGCGCCGATCAGGGTCTTGATCTCCTTGGCGGCCTCGGCGCTGCGCTGGGCCAGCGAGCGCACCTCGCCGGCCACCACGGCAAAGCCGCGGCCCTGTTCTCCGGCACGTGCCGCCTCGACGGCGGCATTCAGGGCCAGGATATTGGTCTGGAAGGCAATGCCGTCGATCACGCCAATGATGTCGGAAATCTTCTTCGAGCTGGTGTTGATCTCGTCCATCGTGGTGACGACCTGCGAGACCACATTGCCGCCGCGCGAGGCGACCTCGGCCGCCGAGGAGGCCAACTGGTTGGCGGTGCGCGCCGCGTCGGCGGACTGGCGCACGGTGGCGGTCAGCTGCTGCATCGACGAGGCCGTCTGCTGCAGGTTGGAGGCGGTCTGCTCGGTGCGGCTGGAGAGGTCCTGATTGCCCGAGGCAATCTCCACCGAGGCGGTGCGGATGTGGTCCGCCGAGGAGCGCACCTCGCCGACCAGGCGCTGCAGCGATTGCTGCATGGCCTGCAGCGAGCGCATCAGATGCGAGGCCTCGTCCTGGCCCTCGATCGGCGACACCTTGCTGTGCAGATTGCCGTTGGCAATGGCGCTGGCCAGCCCTTCGGCGTCCACCAGCGGGCCGCAGATGCTGTTCATATTGAGCAGGGTCAGCGGTACCACAACCAGGGCGCTGAACGCCAGGATGACCATGAAGGCCAGCTGCATATTGGACTGCGTGCTGTCGATGCCGGCCTGGGTCTGGACGGACTCCTTCTCCATCGCGGCGCGCAACTCGGCGAGCGACTTCTCCATCAATGTGAACGAATCCTTGGCGCGTCCCAGCAGCTTGTCGGCCACCGCCGCGTTGTCGTAGGCGCCGGCCTCCAGCTGCTTGAGGATGGGCTCGGCCTGCTTGACGTAGTCGTCGAGCTGCGGGCCCATCTTCAGCACGATCGGGTTGTTGAGGTCTTCCGGCCCTTCGAGCATGTGCTTGGCGACCGTGCGGAACTGGCCCAGCGTGGCATCCCACTTGGCCCGATGCGCCTTCACCGCCTCGGGTTTCTCGTAGCTGATGATCATGTCCTTCTCGTAGCGGCGCAGATCGCCCAGCGTCGTGACCAACTGGGTCAGATCATGGGAGTCGGCCAGCGAGGACTCGGCGAAGTCGCGGTTCTGCTGCTTGAGCAGATGCATGCCATAGATGCCTACGCTGCCGACGACGGCCAGCAGCACCAGCACCATGCCAATGGCGCCGATCATGCGCGTTCGGATACTGAACTGCCGCAGCAGATGACTGAGGTTCATATATGTTCTATTCCCTGGAATCTTGGTGCTTGATGAGCATGGGTCAGCGGCCCTGCTCAATGGCGCGAGCGTCGCACCAGGCTGCCGATGTCGAGAATCAATGCGACCCGGCCATCGCCCATGATGGTGGCGCCTGAAACATCGGGCACCTTGCGGTAGTTGGCCTCGAGATTCTTCACCACCACCTGCTGCTGACCAAGCAACTCATCCACCAGCATGGCGACGCGGCCACCCTCGGCCTCGACCACCACCATGATGGAGCTGACATGCTCGAAGTCGAAGCGGGGCACATTGAACACACGCTCCAGCTCGACCACCGGCATGTACTCCTGGCGCACCTCGACCAGACGGCCCGAACCGCCTACGGTCTTGATGGTGTCAGGCGTGACCTGGAAGGACTCGACCACCGAGGACAGCGGCAGGATGTAGACCTCTTCGCCGACACCTACGCTCATGCCGTCCATGATGGCCAGGGTCAGCGGCAGGCGCACCGAGACCTTCATGCCATAGCCTTCGGCCGAGTCGATCTCGACCGTGCCACCCAGCGAGGTGATGTTGCGCTTGACCACGTCCATGCCGACGCCGCGGCCGGACACATCGGTCACTTCGTCTGCGGTGGAGAAGCCCGGCGCGAAGATCAGGTTCCAGACCTCGGAGTCGGTCATCGAGTCGGGTGCGTCGATGCCGCGCTCGCGGGCCTTCTTGATCAGTTTGTCGCGGTTCAGGCCGCGGCCGTCGTCGCGCACCTCGATCACGATCGACCCGCCCTGATGGGAGGCCACCAGGGTGATGGTGCCTTGTTCGTTCTTGCCCTTGGCAAGACGGTCGGCCGGCATCTCGATGCCGTGGTCGCAGCTGTTGCGCACCAGGTGGGTCAGCGGGTCGGTGATCTTCTCGACCAGGCCCTTGTCCAGTTCGGTGGCTTCGCCCTGCGTCACCAGCTCGACCTTCTTGCCCAGCTTGGCGGCCAGATCGCGCAGCATCCGCGGGAAGCGGCTGAAGACCATGGACATCGGGATCATGCGGATCGACATCACCGATTCCTGCAGATCCCGGGTGTTGCGTTCCAGATCGGCCAGGCCCGAGGTCAGCTGCTGGTACAGGCCCGGATCCACATTGCGGCTGTTCTGCGCCAGCATGGCCTGGGTGATGACCAACTCGCCCACCAGATTGATCAGCTGGTCGACCTTCTCGACCGAGACGCGCAGCGTGGTTGATTCCATGCCGGCCGGTGCGGCCTTTTCGGCCTTGGGAGCGGCAGGTTTGGCCACCGGTGCGGGGGTTGGCGCCTGACTCTGGCCCGAGGTTTCGTGGCTCACGGCCACCGGCGCGGCCGTGGCTTCCGGTGCGCCGGGGGCGTCGGCGAAGAAGCCGTAACCTGGGTCCTTGTCGGCAGCGACTTCCACTTCGGCCGCCGGTGCGCCCGGTGCGCCGGCGTGGAAGCCATAGCCCGAGGTCAGCGGCATCAGCACCACTTGTTCGCGGGCGACGTGGAAGGTGAACAGGTCCAGCAGATCGTTGTCACTGCTGCTGGTGATGATCTTGAAGCGACGCATGCCGTCGGCGGCCTGGCCACCGTCCAGCGGCTCTATCGTGCCCAGGTCGGTGATCTCCTTGAACAGTTCGACCAGATTGTCGGCCTGGGCGGTGTCTTCCAGCGGGCCGACCTGCAGCTCCAGCTGGCGTACGCCGGATGTGGCAGGTGCGGCTGCCGGCGCAGGGGCTGCGGCCGCAGGAGGAGGGGGCGGAGGCGGCGGCGGAGCGACCGGCTTGGCGGCAGCCGCCACCGGAGCGGCCTGGCCGCTGACCATGGCGCGTATGCTGACCAGCAGGTCGGCCGTGTCCACCACGTCGCCGCCGGAGCCCTGGTGGCGCGCGAGTTGGGCGCGCAACGCATCGCCCGACTGCAGCAGCACGTCGACCATGGCCGAGGTCGGGTTCAGTTCATGGCGACGCAGCTTGTCCAGCAGCGTTTCCATCTGGTGCGTCAGTTCGGCCACATCGCTGAAGCCAAAGGTGGCCGAGCCACCCTTGATCGAATGCGCGCAGCGGAAGATGGCATTCAGCTCTTCGTCGTCGGCGGCCTCAATGTCCAGATTGAGCAGCAGCTGCTCCATGCTGTCGAGGTTCTCGCCGGCCTCCTCGAAAAAGACCTGGTAGAACTGGCTCAGGTCGATACCAGCGCTCATGCTGGCGTTGTCGGACATCTCACCCATGGTGTTGTACCCCTGTGATCGTGAGACGCATTAACGAATGACCTTGCCGATGACCTCGATCAGCTTGGCTGGATCGAAGGGTTTGACCAGCCAGCCGGTGGCACCGGCGGCGCGGCCGGCCTGCTTCATCTGGTCGCTGGACTCGGTGGTCAGGATCAGGATGGGTGTGGTCTTGAACTTCGGGTTGTCGCGCAGCTTCTTGGTCAGGCTGATGCCGTCCATGCGCGGCATGTTCTGGTCGGTGAGGACCAGGTCGAAATTGCGCTGTCCTGCCTTCTCCCAGGCGTCCTGGCCATCAACCGCCTCGACCACATTGAAGCCGGCGTTCTTCAGTGTGAAGGTCACCATTTGGCGCATGGATGCCGAGTCGTCCACAGCAAGAATTGAATGCATCTCTATCTCCGGGGTATCGCTAGGGTTTTCGGGTAATTGGTTCAGGTCTTTAGAACAGTTCGACGGAACCAGCGTCCATCTCGTCCTGGGTGACCGGGTTCGGTTTCAGCGGCGCCATCTCGACGACGCCTGCACCGTCCTCATCGTCGCCAAAGGTGTCGCGTGCCAGTTGGTCGGCGCAGTTGCGCAGGCGCTGGCTGGTGTGGGCGATCAACTGCGTCGCCATGTCCTGGAACTGCAGGGCGGTGATGGCGCCGGCCATCTCGGTCTGGACCTTGTGCAAGTCGGCGTCGTCAAAGCCGGGCGTGGCTGCGGCCTGTGCCAGCAGGCGGTTCAGGTGGTTGGTGGCGCCGTAGAAGTGCGTCATCAAGGATTCACCTGCATCATCAAGCAAACGTTGCAGTCGATCCAGGTCATTTGTCACCGTCATCAGGTGGTCCTGCAGATCGGCAGCGGCCAGCAGCTGGAAGACGGGAGGCAGTCCTTCGGACTCGGGCGGTGCTGAGGACGGGTCTTCTAGCATCTCGGCTCCACGGTATTGTTTTGTTTGGTGTGCAGGCACGCGTCATGGTCCGACACCCCGGATTCAGGATCAGGTCCAGGGACGGTCAGCGGCGCTACGATGGCTAGCAGTGTTCGACAGGTTTCAACCATCCATCACTCTGATCACAGCCCCGAAGGAGGCCTATTTCCAAGGATCGGCCCCCCCCGCCCAGGAAGCATTGGGGTTTACCCTCAGCGTAACCGAATGCTTCACGGTTCGTCTCATTTTTGCTGCTTTGGGCCTCCGGCGGCGGCGCCTTTCATCCTTGGCATACTCGCTGCATGACGATTCCCATTGCTGGTCGACGGCTGCGCCTGCTGCATGTCGAAGATTCCGACCTAGACCATCAACTGATGCTGGCGCAATTGCAGCGCGGCGGCCTGCAGGTCGAATGCCAACGGCTGGACAGCCGCGAGGCCTTCGCCCAAGCCCTGGACCAGCCCTGGGACGCGATCATTTCCGACTTCAATCTGCCCGGTTTCTCCGGCCTGGTGGTGCTGGAGATGCTCAAGGCCAGCGGCCGGCTGATTCCCTTCATCCTGGTCTCGGGCGAGATCGGCGAGGACACCGCGGTGGAAGCGATGCGCAACGGCGCCAGCGACTACCTGCTGAAGAACAATCTGGCCCGTCTTGCGCCTGCCCTGGTGCATGCCATCGAGGCGGCCGAGGCGCAGCGCGCGCGCAAGCGGGCCGACGAGGAACTGGTGCGCTCCAAGCAGCGCCTGCACGAGCTGGCCGGCCATCTGCAGACCAGTGTCGAGCGCGAGCGCGCGGCGATCGCGCGCGAGATCCACGACGATGTGGGCGGCTCCTTGACCGCGCTCAAGTTCGATCTGGCCTGGATTGCCCGCCATGCCGAGTCCGATGCGATTCTGCAGCGCGCCAATTCGGCGTTGGAGACGGTGACCTCGGCGATCGAGGCCAGCCAGCGTGTGATGCACAACCTGCGCCCGGCCATCCTGGAACAGGGCCTGGTGGCGGCAGTGCAGTGGATGGCTGGGCGCTTCGACCGGCGCACCGGCATAAGCACCGTGTTCACCACCAGCCACGAGCAGGTGCAACTGCCGCCCGGTGTGCCCCTGGTTGCCTACCGCATGGCGCAGGAGGCGCTGACCAATATCAGCAAGCACGCCGAGGCCACCCGGGTGGACATCGAGCTGAGCGTGGCTGGCGGCGTGCTGACGGTGGAGGTCAAGGACAACGGCCGCGGCATCGCTCCGGGTGACCTGGCCAAGGCACGCAGCTTCGGCATACGCGGTCTGCACGAGCGGGCGGCCACCGTGGGCGGCTGGGTGGACCTGAGCAGCACCCCGGCGGGCACCAGCCTGATACTGTCGGTGCCGCTGACACCGGACGCCGCCCACAACGCCGAGGATGGCAGCTTGAACAAGACCGAACACGATCCGTCTGCATGGGGCACTCAATGATCCAGGTGATGCTTTGCGATGACCACGCCCTGATACGCCGCGGCATCCGCGATACCCTGTCAGACGCCTCGGACATTGAGGTGGTGGGCGAGGCCGGCGACTATGGCGAGCTGCGCACCCTGCTGCGCAGCCAGACCTGTGATGTGCTGGTGCTGGACATCAATATGCCCGGCCGCTCGGGCCTGGACGTGCTCCATGCGCTGAAGGACGAGGGCTCGCCGGTGCGGGTGCTGATCGTCTCGATGTATCCGGAGGACCAGTACGCCATCCGCGCGCTGCGCGCCGGCGCCCATGGCTATGTCAACAAGGGCGGGGACCCGGCGCTGCTGGTGCAGGCGGTGCGCACCGTGGCCCAGGGCCGCAAGTATGTGACGCCCGAGATCGCCCAGATGCTGGTCGAGAGCCTGACCACGCCGGTCACCGAGCAGGCCCACTCCAAGCTGTCGGACCGCGAGCTGCAGACCCTGGTGATGATTGCCTCGGGCAAGCGCCTGTCCGACATCGCCGAGGAGCTGATGTTGAGCCCCAAGACGGTCAGCGTCTACCGGGCCCGGGTGCTGGAGAAGCTGGGCCTGGCCAACAATTCCGAGCTGACCGTCTATGCCATTCGCAACGGCCTGGTGGCCAGCTGACTCGATACGCCTGTGGCCTCTGGGGCCGTGCTAGAAGTGGGTGGCCGCACCACCTCTGCTGCCCCTGCGATGGCCGATCCTCCGCCCACGACGTTTGCCCCAGGCTCGGTGAAGCCGGCCGCAGGTCTTGCCGATGTCTCGCTGGTGTCCCGGCTGACCCGGCTCAATCTGTGGGTGCTGAGCCTGACGCTGGTGCTTTGCTTCGGCCTGATCGCCACCAGTTCCTGGCTGGCGGCGCGCGAGCGCCAGGCGCGGGCGGCCGACCTCGGTGCCTAGCAACTGGCCAACAGCCTGGCACCGATGCTGGTGTTCGATGACCGCAATGCGCTGCAGGCCGATCTGCTGGACTTCTCGCGTAACCCGACACAGGTCTGAGCGATGTGCGTCTGGTGTCGCATACCGGTCTGTCCGAGCTCAGCGTCTGGGCGCCGATCAAGCTCAAGGGTGAAACCGTGGGGGCACTGCGCCTGCGCGAAAGCCTGCAAAGCCTGCAGCGCACCGTCTGGCGCGTCATGGCCCTGGCCAGCCTGTTGATCGTGCTGGCCATTGTGCTGGCCTCGCGGGTGCTGCGGCTGGTGCAGCGCCGGGCGCACCGAGCTCCGGCGCTGGATCGCGGAGCTGGGCGATGACCCGGTGCTGGTGATCGCCGACACCCCCGAGGGCTACCGTGCCGGCGCCGACATCGGCCTGATCCACGAACCCAACGGCCTGGCTTTCCGTGTCAACCTGAGCGAGAGCAGGCGGCGCGGGCTGAGCCTGAGTTCGCAGATGCTGAAGCTGGCGAGGGAAGTGCGTTAGGCCGAGCCAGTCAGCGCGGGCCGATGTAACGCCTGGCCAGACTCACGCGGTCTAGGCGATAGTGCATCGTGCTGGGCGAGACCGCCGTGCCGCCGTGGTACACATCGACCCACAGACCCTGTACGCCGAACTCGGGGTGCCTGCGCCAGCGGTAGTTGAGTCTTTCATAGGCCAGGTGGCCGTTGATCCAGACCCTGTACTCGCCGTCAGCCAAGGCGCTGCCGTTGCCGACCGCGTCGAATGGGCCGACCACGGTGTTTTGTTTCACCTGGATGTCGATGCAGTACCACTGCTCGCGGCGCAGCGCGATGTAGGCGAATGCTTCACCGGCGGGAAAGGGGCCGTTCTGGTCCAGGTTGTAGGGGTAGATCGCCAGGCTGATGAGGTCGGCGTAGGGCGATCCATCGGTCGACTTCATCGACGAAAGCAGGCGGATCGAGTGTCCCTGGTACTCCCACTTTCCCTGCGCCGTGTTCCACACTTTCAACCCGGTGCCGGTCGATCCGCCATTGCCGGTGGTCTGCTGCCAGTAGCCGCTGGCCGTCCAGTAGCCGAACTGAACGCCCATCGCGGGCAACTTGATGGCGTCCGCATCCGACCCCCAGTCCGACTCAAGGTACAGGTGGTACTGGCCGAACAGTTCGGGCAAGACACGATCGGGAGTGCCCTCGGGCCCGGTGCCACGGCTGACGTCGGCCCGAATGTTCGCGCTGAGATTGGTGCCGGCGGTCAAGGTGCCGCGGGCATAGGTGGTGCCTGTTGCCTCATTGACCGCGCGGTCCGGGGCCGTGGTCCAACCCCCATCGGCCCATCCCGGTGTAGCGAAGTCGTCACTGAAGACGACATCGGGATCGGACGCGATGCCAGCGAATGTTGCGTACTTGCGCGCTATGCCGAGGGCGGGGGTGGTGACCAGATCGGGCACAACAAAGGTGGGCGGATCGGCCTCGAAGACCTCGATCACGGCACCGCCTTGTGCGAGTCCAATGACGCTGACCGCCAGCGTGGCTTCGGTGACGGTGCCGCTGAGCGATGACAGGTTGAATCGGAGGATGGCCGGCTGCTGATCCCGCACAAGCCGGAACTGGGCGGCGTCGCTGAGCCCTCTGTAGGTCGTCGTGTTCCAGCAGGCATTGGCCTCGCACTGCAGGACGAAGGTGCCGGTGCTGGTGACCACCGTCAGCGCGGGCCGGAGGTCCGCCGCAAGGGCTGCTCTTCCTGCAAAGTCAACGGGCCAGGCATTGGCCAAGGTGCGCAGATAGAAGCCCCTGTTCTGGCTGTTGGCGCTCCAGCGCCTGACCAGCGCAGTCACTGACATCGAGTGGCGATTCGCTCCGGTGATGGCCGATGACCGGGCGTAGGGCTGATTGCCATTGGCAACTTGCGTGGCGTCCAGCCAGTCGCCCAGGGCACCACGCCGCCAGGCAAAGCCTAGGACAGCATTCCAGAAGTCCCGGGTCGGGCCGGACTGCGAGCCATCGTGGGTGAGGTACTGCGGTGCGCCGCTAACTGTTGGTGCAGGAGCAGGAGCGGGAGCGGGAGCGGGAGCGGGAGCGGGAGCAGGAGCAGGAGCGGGAGCGGGAGCAGGAGCAGGTGCAGGTGCAGGTGCAGGCGTTCCACCGACTGCCGCACCACCGCCTCCGCCGCATGCCGACAGGGGCGGCCATGCGCTCAGACAGGCAAGGCTCCGGCACAAGATCGAGCGGCGCAGGCTGTTGAATTGATCGGTTTTGAGCATGGTCAGACGTGCCCAGGCTTTCCTATTCGGTGGCGAAGAAGTAGGGCATCTGTGTCGTGCCGGGAACGAGGTAGAAGCCGCGCAACAGCGAGGAATAGCCGAAGCGGCCGAACAAGCCGCTATGGTTCCCGAGCGGGGGTGGCGTGACCGTGTTGGCTGGGCTGACGTCGAGCACGCCACGGAGCCAGGCGTCACCGGCCGCTCGCGTCGGCGTCAGCGTGCTGATCTGGGCACGCTGCTTGGTGCGATTCTCATACAGGCAGAGCATGCGCAGTTCCGGCGCCCAGCAAGAGCCGAAACCGGCCAGATTGGTGATCTCCAGTCCGTCGCTGAAATTGCCAGACAGAGCCGGAGAAGCCGGCGTGTAGCTGTCCTGGCCGAGGTGCCAGACCTTGAGCTCGCCGCGGTTGATGCCGGCCAGTACGTCCATCCCCGGGATGTAGTGCATAGCATCACAGCTGGCGAGGTAGTTGGCCTTTGTGCCCCGTGCCTGTGCGGCACCTGTTGCAATGTCGATCTGTACCAGTCGCGAGCTTCCGTGCCCGAGGCTCCACAGCGATCCGCGTGCGCCGCGGGTCGGATCGAAAGCGCACGCACCGTCGCTGGCGCTGATCAGGGCGCTGCCGTCGTTGGCGGCGGCATAGTCGCTGATCAGATGGGCCTCGCCGGCACCATCGAGCCAGTAGGCGCGCGCGTTGGCCGGCGAGTTGGTGGCGAAATAGTAGCAACCGGTCAGTCGCGAGATCACCGGCCCCAGACCGGGCACATAGGTCTGGTTGTTGTAACTGTGGGCCGCGCGCAGGCGGCCGTCAAAGTAAAGCCCTGTCGCTTCGCCTCCATCGCGCGTGATGCCGGTGTTGCCGATCGCGCCGGTCGGGCTGCGCACCATCACCCATTCCGGTTCGTCTTCGCTCAGGCGGATACGATAGGGCTCATTGCCACCATAGTCGGTGTGACCCCCGCCCAGCGGAATCCAAAAAGTGCCGCTCTGGTCATCCCACACGCCGCCGGTCCAGGACAGCAGACCCAAGGTCATACCACGGGCGACATAGTCAGCGCCCGGTGGCGTGATGGCCGGATTGTTGCCGGGGTCGATGGCCGCAAGCGTGTTGCGGGCGGGCACGATGGCCCAGGTGTTCTTTGCCATTGCCTGGCGCCAGATCGGCCAGCGCTTCCGATCTGCGGGCACGGCATCGGGCCAGCTGGGCTGCTCTGAGCTGGGGGGCGGCTGGACAGGTGTTGGCGCTGCGGCAGGGGCGGGCGCGGGCGCTGGGGAGGGCGTAGGCGCCGGGGAAGGGGCAGGTGGCACTGGCGTCGGCTGCGCCGAGCCCGCAATCGTCGCATCCGGCGATGTGCCGCCTCCGCAAGCTGCGATCCATGTCGACGAGGTGGCCCACAGCGCGTGCAGGGCTGTACGGCGAGAAAGATTCTTCATGGGCGAGTCTGACCATCCATTTGTGCCTGATGTCGGCGTGTTCAAGCCCTAGCATGAGGCCTTGTTGCCGGTCACAAGTGTCGCTTTGTAAGGCGCGTGCACCGCGACTTTGGGATTTTCGCCCAACTCAGAAGTTGGCCAGCATATGCTCCAGCGCCACCATGAAGGGCATCTGCATCAGCGGCAGTGTCATCAGGATGCCCACCAGGCCCACGCCCAGGGTGATAGGGAAGCCGACGGCGAAGATGTTGATCTGGCTGGCGACGCGGGAGATGATGCCCAGCACCAGATTGACGAACAGCAGCATGGTGATCAGGGGCAGGGCCACCCACAGGCCGATGCGGAAGATGTCGGCGCCCCAGACCTGGGGTTGGGCCATGTGCAGAAAGGCGAAGGGCTCGGCGCCGACCGGAAAGCTGTAGAAGCTCTGCACCACGGCATTGATCAAGAGCAGATGGCCGTTGATGACGACGAACAGAAACGCCACCATGGTGCCGAAGAAGCGGCTGGTGGCCGTGGCCTGGCCACCCGTGGCCGGGTCAAAGAAGCCGGCGTAGTTCAGGCCCATCTGCAGGCCGATCAGTTCGCCGGCAAACTCGATCGCCGTGAACACGATGCGCACGGCGAAACCCAGGCACACACCTATCAGTATCTGCTGCAGTATGACCAGCACGGCGGGCGCCGAGTCCAGCGGGACCAGGGGCATGTCGGGCAGCGAAGCCTGGGCGGCGAATGAGGTCAATGCGGCCAGCGCCACCCGCACGCGCATCGGCAGATTGCGCTGGCTGAAGATGGGCATGGCGCTGAACATTGCCAGCGTGCGGATGAAGGGCCAGATCAGCGGCGTGATCCAGGCCAGCAGCTGTGCCTCTGTGACGCTGAACATCGGACTCGATCTTCAGCCCACCACTTGCGGAATGGACTGCAGGGTGCGCTGAATGTACTCGACCAGGGTGGACAGCATCCACGGCCCGGCCACCATCATCACGGCAATCGCCGCCAGCATCTTGGGCACAAAGCTCAGGGTCGCCTCATTGATCTGTGTCGCCGCCTGGAAGATGCTGACCAGCACGCCGACCAGCAGTACCGACAGCAGCACCGGCGCGGCAATCATCAACAGCATGTACAGGCCTTGCTGGCCGAAGGTGAAGACTTGTTGTGCGTCCATTTTCTCGGCTGCTCGAAACTAGGTGGCGAAAGAGGCGGCAAGTGAGCCGATCAGCAGGTTCCAGCCATCGGCGAGCACGAACAGCATCAGCTTGAAGGGCAGGGCGACCAGCACCGGCGACAGCATCATCATGCCCAGGCTCATCAGCACGCTGGCCACGATCATGTCGATGATCAGGAAGGGGATAAAGATCAGGAAGCCGATTTGGAAGGCGCTCTTCAGCTCGCTGGTCACGAAGGCCGGCACCAGCACCTTCAGCGGCACGTTCTCGGCCTTCACGGCCGGGTCCAGCTTGGCCAGCTTGGCGAACAGGGCGACGTCGGACTGGCGCGTCTGCTTCAGCATGAAGCCGCGCACCGGCACCTCCGCGCGCTTGAGTGCCTCCTCGGTGCCGATCTGGTTGGCGCTGTAGGGCACCCAGGCATCGCTGTAAACCTTGTCTATGGTCGGGCCCATGACGAAGAAGGTCAAGAACAGGCTCAGGCCCAGAATCACCTGATTGGGCGGCGCCGATTGCGTGCCCAGCGCCTGGCGCAGCAGGGACAGCACGATGACGATGCGGGTGAAGCCGGTCATCATCAGCAGCACGGCCGGCAGAAAGCCCAGGGCGGTGAAGAACAGCAGGGTCTGGATCGGCACCGAGTAGCTGGTGCCGCCCGCGCCCTGGCCGATGATCAAGGGCAGGTTGGCGTTGCCGCCCGCCGCCTGCGCTAAAGCCGCTGTGGACAGCGTCGATAACACCGACACGGCCAGGGCTGGCAAGAGCCGCCTCAGCTGCGCCGAGAAGAAGTTAATGCGCACCGGGATCTCCCGAGGTGGCGCCGCCCGAGCCGCCGCCCGAACGAAAGCGCGACAGCAGCTGCGCGAACGGTGCGGCCTGCAGGCCGACAAGACCCGCTGGCACATCGCCCTGCGGCGCCATCGTGTGCAAGGTCGTGATCTGTTGAGACGTGACCCCCAACACGAGCCAGCGGCGTTCCTCGCCCTGGCCCACTTCGACCGTGAGCAGGCGCTGATTCGGCGACAGCGGCAGCACCGCAACCGTGCGCATCAGGCCGCCGGATGCGGCACCGCCCATGGGCGTGCGCTTCAGCAGCCACAGGGCCAGCGGAATCATCGCGATGATGGCGATGAACCAAAGGATGGGGTAGAGACTGGTACCCATGGGCTCAGAGCTTGGACAGGCGACGCATCCGTTCCGACGGCGTCACGATGTCCGTCAGCCGGATACCGAATTTGTCGTTCACCACCACCACCTCGCCCTGGGCGATCAGGTAGCCGTTGACGAGCACGTCCATCGGTTCGCCGGCCAGCGCGTCGAGCTCGACCACCGAGCCCTGGGCCAGCTGCAGGATGTTCTTGATCGGGATGCGCGTGCGGCCCAGCTCCACGGTCAGCTGGACGGGTATGTCCAGGATCATGTTGATGTCGTTGCCGGCCGCGTTGGTGGTGGTCGGCGCGAAGCTGGAGAACGAGGCCGGCGACACCTGTTCGGCCGGCTGCTGCACCTCGCTGGCGACCTCGGGACTCTTGGATTCCGCCAGGGCCGCAGCCCACTCGGCGGCCATCGCGTCCTGTTCGTCTGAGGCGGATGAGGGATCGTCAGGACTCATGGGCTTCTCCCAACCAGCTGTCGTTGGAGCTGGTCAACATTTTGTCTATCTTGATGGCGTACTTGCCGTTCGAGGTGCCGTAGTGGCAATCGAATACCGGCACGCCATCGACCTTGGCTTGAATCATCGGGTCCAGGTCGAGCTCGATGAAATCACCGGGCTTGAAGGACAGCAGCTGCTCCACCGTTGCCGGCGCGGTGGCCAGCGTCGCCACCAGATCGACCTCGGCGGCCTGGATCTGGTTCTTCAGCAGCTTGACCCAGCGTCGGTCGGGCTCGTTCGAGTCGCCCTGGATGCTGGAATACAGCACATCGCGTATGGGCTCCAGCGTCGAGTAAGGGATGCAGAAATGGATGGTCCCGCTGGTGTCGCCGATTTCCAGCGTGAACGAGGTCGCCACGACGATTTCGCTGGGCGTGGCGATGTTGGCAAACTGCGGCTGCATCTCCGAACGCTGATAGTCCAGCTCCAGCGGGTAGATGCCGTGCCAGGCCTTCTTGTACTCGGCCGTCACCACGTCGACCAGGCGGGTGATGACGCGCTGTTCGGTGGGCGAGAAGTCACGGCCCTCGATGCGTGCATGGAACTTGCCGCCGCCGCCGAACAGGGCGTCGATGACGGCAAAAACCAGGGTCGGGTCGCAGACGATCAGGCCGGAGCCGCGCAGCGGCCGCACCGAGACGATGTTGAAGTTGGTCGGCACGACGATTTCGCGCAGAAAGGCGCTGTACTTCTGCACCTTGATGCCGCCGATGGCGACCTCCGGGCTCTTGCGGATGAAGTTGAACAGACCGATGCGGATATTGCGGGCGAAGCGCTCGTTGATGATTTCCATCGTGGGCATGCGCCCACGCACGATGCGTTCCTGGCTCGCGAGGTTGTAGTCGCGTATGCCACCCTGCTGTTCCTCTTCCTGCTCGAGCTTCTGGCTCTCGCCGGTGATGCCCTGCAGAAGTGCATCAACTTCGTCTTGTGACAGTATTTGCTGATTCATGCTGGCTTCACAACAGAGTGTCCGTTGGTCATCGCCATCACTGGATGATGAAATTCGAGAAGTGCACCTTCAGCACGGGGCTGGCCTGGGCGGCTTTCTTCTTCTTCTTTTTCTTCGGAGCCTCTTCGGCTGCGACTTCATCTTCTTCGGGGTCGAGCTCGATGCCCATAGGCAGCACCGAGGCGCGCAGGATGTCGCGGGCGAGCTTCTCCTTGCCTTCCAGGCTCAACAGCTCGGCCGAGGTCTTGTGGGCCAGAATCATCAGCACATTGCTGCGGATGGCGGGCATGAAAGCCTTCATCTGGTCACCGGTGGCCTGATCGACCACCTCCAGCGTGATGCCGACCTGGGCGAAGCGGTCAGCGTCCTTGTCGGCCAGATTGACAGTGAACGGGTCCAGCGGCAGGAATACCGGCGGGTGCTTGGGATCAATCTTGATGTGGGCGGCTGCAGGCGCGCCGTCCTCGGCGCCTTCCTCATCGGCCGCAGCGGCCTTCTTCTTCATCATCAACACGGCCGCCCCACCCCCTACCAGCACCACCAGCAGGACCGCGGCGATGATGATGATGAGTTTCTTCTTGCCTTTTGGGGCAGCGGCGTCGCCCGCGGGTGCTGCTGTGGCCATCTGAACTCCTTGGTGTTGCGTCTTGCCGAAGTGCCTGCGCGCGATGCGCTCAGGGACGGCCCTCAATACAGCCCATTATTGAGAAAACCCCCCGCTTCAATGCCTTGAAAAGGGGGGTAAAGATCTGAATTCAATGGCCGATAAGGCCCCGGTTGCTCCGGTGAGCTAGGCGTACATATCGAGCACACCGATCTGGGTGCGGCGCCCGGCCTGCTGGCCCATCGCCAGTCCGGGGTTGTCCAACGCGCCGCTGTCGTCTCCGATGCCTGTGGTGCCCTGGCGGGCACCCTGATTCTTCGCCTGATCGTCCTGCTGTGCATCACGTTGTTGCTGGAACACGCCGCCGCCGCTGAGCGTCATGCCGGCGTCGCGCAGCGCCGCGGCCAGCTCGGGCAGGCTGCGCTCCAGCACCTCGCGGGTGGCCGCATGCTGGGCGTGGAATTCGACCTGTGCCTGCTGACCATCGAGCTGAATCTGCACCGATACCGGGCCCATCTCGGCCGGATTCAGGTGCAGCTGCGCCTTTTGCACGCCTTCGCTGGCCAGCAGCGTCAGCCGGGTCGCCATCTCGGGCGCAAAGCCGGGTTCATGCAGAGGGCTGCTGACGGTGACCGGTGTGGACGGGGCGCTGGCCTGCGCGCCGTTCGGCCCGGTAGGCGCGGCGGCGGTGGCGGCTTGCAGCATCTGGCCGAAGCTGGCGGCGCCGACCTGGGGCTTGGCGTCGATGGCCAAGGTCTTGGCCGATTCCTGTGCTGCGCTGGCCAGCGCCGGCGATTCGGTGCGCTGGGTAGAAGCAATGGAAGCCTGCTGTGCCGGATCTGCCACGTCGGGTTCCGCTTTGGTTCGCGCCGCAGCACCCGCCGGTGTCGATGCTGCGGCGAGTTCGGCGCCCGGCAGCGACGAGGTGGCGTCGCCGGTGGTGACGGGGCTGGCGGAGGCATCGGCCTTGACCGAGCCGTTGGCGCTGGCGGCGCCAACCGCCGCTTGACCGAATACGGCCTGAGCGACGCTGGGCATCAGGCTGGCGAGTGACCCGGGGTCGGCCGCAGCGTCCGGTGCGACGCTGACGGCGGCTGCCGCGTCGGGCTCTGCGCCGGTGGCGCCGGACAGCCCGGCGTCCCGGGCCGGCAGACTGGCGGTGGTCGGTTCGGGCGTTGCCGCGGTCAGCATCACGGCCGCCAGACCGGCGTCGTCGGTCGCGCCCGTTTTGGTGGTGCGGCGGCTGAGCTCGCCGGCCACCGCGTCGTCGGCGGCTGCGGAGGCCTTGTCCGTGGCGGCGGCATCGGTCTGGCCGGGAGTCTTGGCTGCTGCGGTCGGGGCCTTGGCCTTGGCGGCGGCGTTGGCCGGCGCGTTGGCCGTTTTGACCGCCGCCTTGGCCCCGGTGGCGCTGGGGCCGTCACCCTTGGCCGCAGCTGCGTTGGCGCTGCGCTCCGCCTGGGCCGGTGCGCGGTCGGGTGCCACCGGCACCGGCTCGGTGCTGCGGGGCACATCCGGCTCGCGTGGCGGTGGTTCAACCTCGACGCGTGGCATCGGTGGGCGCTCTGGCAGGGGTGGCTTGGTCGGTGCCGCAGGCAGCTGCGTGACCGAGCCCAGCAACTGGGCGAAGTTCTGGCCCGGGCGCTTGGCCGCGCCAGCGTCTGCGCCGAGGCCGGCCAGAAGTGTGCCGGACCTGGCCGCGGTCTGGGCGGGGGAGGGAATGGAAGAGCTGTTGATGGTCATGGTGTGGCCTCGCTAGGTGGCAGGGCAATCGATTCTGTCAATGGGGGTGAGCCATCAGGCGGCTCAGCGGGTGGCCTGCGCCCCAGCCGGCCCGTGAGGCCTGCTCGTCGGTGGACTTCTGGTCCTGGCGGGCCAGCCGGCCCAGCATTTCCTGGCGCCGACGCTCGATCAGCTTGCGCACCGACAGCACGCGCAGCTCGCGCTGCGTCAACAGCTCTCGGGCGATGGTGACGCGGCTGTCGGCATGCTGGACGACCGTGCTCTGGTGGTTGATGGCCTGGTCCAGCCGCGAGCCGAAGCTCTGGTAGCACATCACGATGTCCATCGTGCCCTGGCGCGAGAACTGGCTGTTCCAGCGCAGCTGGTAGTCGCGCCGGTACTGCTCCAGCTGATCCGCCTGTGCCTTGGCCTGGTCGGCGCGGTTGCTGGCGTCCTGCAGATCGCGCAGCGCTTCATCGCGCTCGGTCTCCGCGTGTTCGAGCAGCACGCTGAGGGTTTGCAGGTTGTTGGTGTCCATGGGGGCTTTCGGTGTACTGCGTCCGTCAGGCCACGCCGCGTTCGGCGCCGCCCACCAGGGAAGTCAATTGGCGCACGCACAGCGGCAGCGGGGCCGGGCTGTGCATGTCTTGCTGCAGCAGCAGCACCATCTGGCCATGCAGGCGCACGGCGGTGTCCAACTCGGTGTCATGGCCGGGTGCGTAGGCGCCCAGCTGTATCAGGTCGCGGGCCTTGTTGTACTTGGCCAGCAGTTGGCGAAAGCGCCGCGAGGCTTCGATGTGCTGCTGTGAGGCGACATTGGTCATCACGCGCGAGACCGAGCGCTCGACATCGATGGCCGGGTAGTGGCCGGCCTCGGCCAGCTCGCGGCTGAGCACGATGTGGCCGTCCAGAATGCCTCGGGCGGCATCGGCGATCGGGTCCTGCTGGTCATCGCCCTCGCTCAGCACGGTGTAGAAGGCGGTGATCGAGCCCTGGCCGTTGAGGCCGTTGCCGCTGCGCTCCACCAGCTGCGGCAGCTTGGCAAAGCAGCTGGGCGGATAGCCCTTGGTGGCCGGCGGCTCACCGATGGCCAGGGCAATCTCGCGCTGGGCCATCGCATAGCGGGTCAGCGAGTCCATCAGCAGCAGCACATGTTGGCCGCGGTCACGGAAGTGTTCGGCAATCGCCGTGGCATAGGTGGCGCCCTGCATGCGCACCAGCGGCGGCGCATCGGCCGGCGCGGCAACGACGACCGAGCGCTTGATGCCTTCCTCGCCGAGGATGTCCTCGATGAATTCCTTGACCTCGCGCCCCCGTTCGCCGATCAGCCCGACGACGATCACATCGGCCTGGGTGTAGCGGGCCATCATGCCCAGCAGCACCGACTTGCCGACGCCGGTGCCGGCGAACAGGCCCAGGCGCTGGCCGCGGCCGACGGTGAGCATGGCGTTGATCGAGCGCACGCCGGTGTCCAGCGGTGTGCGCACCGGGTCGCGGTCCATCGCATTGATGGGGCGGCGCACCATGGGCTCGCTATGTACCTGGCTCAGCGGGCCCTTGCGGTCCATAGGCGCGCCGTGCGAATCAACGACGCGGCCCAGCAAGCCATCGCCCATGGGCAGGTGCAGGCCGCGGTCTTCGCTGCGCCGCCAGGGGTGGTTGACCTGGCCCAGCACCGGCGCCGACGGCGGCACGGTGCGAGGCTGCACGCGCGCGCCGCTGGCCAGGCCCTGCACCTCGTCGGTGGGCATCAGATAGGCCCGGTCACCGGAGAAACCGACGACCTCGGCATGCACCGGGCGCTCGCCGGCGCGGGCGGTGGGGGAGTGGATCTCGCAGACCGAGCCGACGGGCACGCGCACGCCGGCGGCTTCCAGCACCAGGCCCGCCACGCGCACCAGGGTGCCCTGCGACTCCAGGCTCACCGGCGCCTCGGCAAAGGCGACCATGTCCTGCAGATAGGCCTGCCAGCGCTGGGTGCGGTCTTGCAGGTTGGCGCTCATGAGTGGTCATCCGTGGGATTGGCGTCTGGAGCGGGGCTGTCTTCCATGCTCCAGTCCGAGTCATCGCCCATGCCTGCCGCGGCGCGCTTCCAGCGGCTGCTGATGCGGGCGTCGATGACGCTGATGTCCGATTCGACCAGGCAGCCGCCGCGCTCGATGCTGGGGTCGCCCAGCAGCTGCGCGCCGCGGGCATGGAGATCGGCACCGGCACCCTCGTTGACCAGGGGCATGTCGGCCGGGTGCACGCGCACGCGCACATGGCGGGCGCTGAGCAGCAGGGCCTCAACGGCCTCGCGGGCCACCTGCACGACATGCTCGGGGCGCTGGGTGATCTCGCTGCGCACGACCTGCCGGGCCAGCTCGACCGCACTCTGCGCCAGCGCCGTGGCCATGGCCTGCTCCAGGCGCTGCAGATCGCTGTCGAAGCTGCGCAGCAGCGCGCCGATCTGGCTGCTCATCTGCTGGGCGAAGGTGTGCTTGAAGGCGTCCAGCGCGGCCATGCCGTCGCGGTAGCCGTCCTGATAGCCGGACTGGCGCGCTGCATGCAGCTGCTGGGCGGGGTCGAGCTTCGGTGTCTCGGGCTTGGCCGCCGCGGCCGGTGGCGGCGAGGGGGCGCGGCGGTCCTGGAAGGAGCCGGGCGTCCAGGCGGTGGCGTTCTGCACCTCTTCGCGGGGAATGAAGCGGCCGTAGGTGGTGGCGCGTGGCTGGCCGTCGGCATTCAGCGGCGGTGGAACCTGGCGTGGGGTGCGTGCGGCGTTCATAGGTCGTCAGCTCGTCAGAGAAAGTCGTCGTCGCCGCCGCTGGCCAGCACGATCTGGCCCTCGTCAACGAGGCGGCGCACGGTCTTGAGCATTTCCTTTTGCTCGGCCTCGACCTCGGACACGCGCACCGGGCCGCGGCTGTCGAGGTCTTCGCGCAGCGTTTCGGCGGCGCGGGTGGACATATTGCGGAACACCTTCTCGCGCAGCTCGGGCGTGGCCCCCTTCAGGGCGATGATCAGCGACTCGGACTGCACCTCCTTCAGCAGTGCCTGGAAGCCCTTGTCGTCGAGCTTCTCCAGGTCGTCGAAGGTGAACATGTTGTCCATGATCTTCTGTGCCAGATCGCTGTCGGCCTCGCGGATGTAGTCCAGCACCGAGGTCTCGACGCTGGAGCCCATCATATTGATGATCTCGGCGGCCGTCTTGGCGCCGCCCAGCGAGGACTTCTTCAGCCGGTCGCCGCCGGCCAGCACCTTGCTCATGACCTCGTTCAGGTCCTTCAGCGCCGAGGGCTGGATGCCGTCCAGGGTGGCGATGCGTATCAGCACCTCATTGCGCTGGCGCTCGGTGAAGTTCTTCAGCACATCGCTGGCCTGGTCGAAGTCCAGGTGCACCAGGATGGCGGCGACAATTTGCGGGTGTTCGTTGCGCAGCAGCTCGGCCACCGAGCCGCCGTCCATCCACTTCAGGCTCTCGATGCCCGACACATCGCTGCCCTGCAGGATGCGGTCGATCAGCAGATTGGCCTTTTCGTCGCCCAGGGCCCGGCGCAGCACCGCCTTGACGTATTCGTCGGTGTCGGACACGAGCATGCTCTGGTCGCCGGCGATCTCGGTGAACTTGTCCAGCACGGTGTTGACGCGCTCGCGCGGGATCACCTTCAGCTTGGCGATGGTCTCGCCGAGCTTTTGCACTTCTTTCGGTGCGAGGTGCTTGAACACCTCGGCAGCCTCCTCCTCGCCGAGTGACATCAGCAGGATGGCTGCGTTTTCCACGCCTTCGTCGTCCATGCTCATAAGGTAGTCCGTTCAGTCCGGTATGGCGTCACTTGACTTCGCCATTCACCCAATTGCGCACGATATTGGCGACCGCGGCAGGGTTTTCCTTGGCCAGGGCGCGCACGTTCTCCAGCCGCTTGTCGTCGCCTGGGGCGGGCAGTGCCTGCAAGGCGGAGCCGGGCAGGGCATTGTCGTCATCCACCACGGCGTCCAGCTGGCTGCCCTTTTCCGGGGCGGGAGGCGGCGCCATCGCCGCGCGTATGGCCGGGCGCACCAGGCCGAACACGGCAATCAGTGCCACCAGCACCAGGGCGGCGGGCACGGCGCCGGCACGCACCATGTCGATCAGCCAGGGCTGTTTCCAGATCGGCATGTCGGGGACCTCGATCTTGTCCACCTTGAACGGGGCGTTGATCAGCTTGACCGAATCGCCGCGCTCCTGGTTGAAGCCCATCGTCTCCTTGACCAGGGCGGTGAGCTTCTCGATCTCGTCGGCAGGCAGGGGCTGCTGCGTAGTCTTGCCCTTGGCGTCGGTGACGCTGCGGTTGTTCAGCACCACGGCGGCATTCAGGCGCCTGACCACGCCGGTGGCGTTGCGCGTTACCCGCACCGTCTTGTCGACCTCGAAATTGGTCGTGTTGTCCTTGCGCGAGCTGGTGTTGCTGCTGCCCTGGGCGGCCTGCAAGGGCGCCGCGGCGCCGGTGATCGGGGCGGTGGCCGGCACCGGCGGCTGATTGGTGGCGGCACCCGGCACGCCCGAGGGGGCGGCGCTGCTGCCGTTGATCGATTCGGTGGACTGCAGGCTGCGGATGCTGGCCGTGGCATTGGCACCCTGGTTCGGCTTGAACTCCTCGGAGGTGGCCTCGGTCTGCGAGAAGTCCACCTCGGCAGTGACGCTGGCGCGCAGATTGTCGCGGCCCACCACCGGCTCCAGCAGCTCATAGATGCGCTTGCTGAAATTGGCCTCGATCTGCTGCTTGTACTGCAGCTGCTGACCGTCCAGGCCGGAGCCGGTGTCGCCGGTGGACGATAGCAGGGCGCCGGTATGGTCCAGCACGCTGACGGCGCGGGCATTGAGCTCGGGCACGCTGGCCGAGACCAGGTGGACGATGCCGGCAACCTGGGCGCGGTCCAGTGTGCGGCCGCCGCGCACCGTCAGCATCACCGAGGCGCTGGGTTTTTGCTGCTCGCGAAAGAAGCCGTTCTGCTGCGGCATGGCCAGGTGCACGCGGGCATCGGCCACATCGGCCAGTGCGGTGATGGTGCGGGTCAGCTCGCCCTCCAGCGCGCGCTGGAAGTTCAGGCGTTCGTTGAACTGGGTCTGGCCTATCGACTGCTTGTCCATCAGCTCGAAGCCGATCACGCTGCCCTTGGGCAGGCCGGCCGAGGCCAGCTTCATGCGCACGTCATAGACCTGGCTTGCAGGCACCAGGATGGTGCCCCCCGGCTCGTTCTTGTAGGGCACGTTCATCGTTGCCAGCTGGGCAATGACGGCGCCGCCGTCCTTGTCGGACAGGCCGGTGAACACCGGCTTGTAGTCGCCCTGGCTGTTCCACAGGCTCATCGCCACCAGCACCGCCACCAGGGTGGCCACGCCCAGGCCCATCATCAGCTTGCTGCGCGCCGGCAGGGCCACCAGCCGCGCACCGAAACCGGTCGGCGGAGCGGCAGTCATGTCCAGCGGGGAGAGCAGGGCGTTGTCCATGGGCGGCGAGGGTGAGGCGAAGAAGCTGCGAAACAGACCCGGGACCGGGTTTGGGATGGAGCTGATTATTCGTTTCTAAAGCGAAACGAAAGCCGGGAACAGCCCGCAATTCCAAGTTCAGTTCCGGCATTCGCTGCCGAGGCGCACGCCTAACATTCGATCCATGCTTCCACAGGCCTCTATGCCTTCAGGAGTGCACCATGGACCTCAGACTCAAACCCTTCGATTTTGCCGCCGCCGCCGCCCGTGCCGGGATGACGCCCACCGGTCAGCCTTTGGCGACCAAGGGCGCAGCTCAGGCCGCCGACTTCAGCGCGCTGCTGAGCCAGAGCTTGAAGACGGTGAGTGCGTCGCAGATGGAGGCCTCGCGCCTGCAGCGCGAGGTGCAACTGGACAATCCGACGGTAAGCCTGGAAGAGACCATGGTCTCGATGCAGAAGGCGCAGATCGGGTTTCAGACGACCTTGCAGGTGAGAAACCGGTTGGTGCAGGCCTATTCGGACATCATGAATATGCAGGTCTGATGGGTTGGGTCGGTCCCGGATTGCATCCGGGCTTGTATGTTCGAGGCAGCACCTTCAGACGCAGCGACTGAGGGTGCCGAGGTGGAGGGACTATCCGGGCTATCTGCCGTCTTCAGCGGACAGACTTCCGTAGACATATTC